>JAABUY010000002.1_pt1 | contig 858050 bp, 507 predicted proteins | sample 5560271 | NCBI WGS metagenome assembly JAABUY01 (sample SAMN10711886, study PRJNA513374) | rock metagenome | isolation source: Antarctica rocks | place: Antarctica: Victoria Land, University Valley
CCTGCGCCCCCCCCGCGGCGGCCCCGTGCTCCCCCTCCTCCACCGCCCCATAACCTTCCGCAACGTCCCGCGCCTCGAGAAAATCCACGTCCACTCCTTCCTGCGCGATATCAGTGCCGACGCCGCATACCTCCAGGTGGCGGGCATGATGCTGCAAGCCATCACGAACGTGCGCGCGACGGTCTTCGACGCGAAGAAGAATGTTGTGAATTTTAATCTGAGGAAGGGGAGGCCGTGTGCGGTTGGGGTGGAGCTGAGGGGTGAAGACATGTATTGCTTTCTGAGCAAGGTGGTGGAGGTGGTGATGCCGAAGATTAAAGAGTATAAGGGCGTTTCTGGGGGGAGTGGGACGGGGAGTGGGGATATTGGGTGGGGGTTTGGTCCGGACACTGTGGGGACTTTTCCGGAAGTCGAGGTCAATTACGATGCGTGAGTTCTTTCCCCGTTCTCACAATTGAGTTCACCTATATCATGGTACCGCTCACTCACTAACATCGGTCCTTTCTTTCTTTACTACAGCTATCCACCACGGATGATACCAGGTATCGACATCACAGTGTGTACCACAGCGACGAACGACAAGGATGCAAGGCTCCTGCTGAGCTCGATGGGTGTGCCGTTCCATGGTAAACATGTCAATTAGATTGAAAACCTGCATAGCGTAGCATAGCGCTTGGATCGGGGGTGATAGTGATAATACATAACATGTATATGTATGAATCTGAGGTATGAGAGTGGTATCGCTTTTATTACTCCGTGATATGTACGAGATTGTGCTAGGTGAAGTGGATGGGGGTTTCGTGGATAAATTCAATCCAGAAACGGGATATCGTTTCATCCTTGGGTTGAACAAGGAAGTCATGCACGGGGACTCGCAGATATGTTTCGTTGGAAGAGAATACGGAAACTTCTAATATCATGTAATACTGCCTATATATCTATGCACCCTACCATCCCCCCTCACCCAATGCAATCATCCATCATCCATCATCCACCTCCCCAAGCACACCTATGCAAAACCCAAAGCACACGCACGCAAGATTGGTATCATCACATCACATCCCATCACATAACCAAGCACTCCCTATCCGGTTTTCCCTCTTTCCTCTTCGCCTTCATCAAATGATGCGAATTATGCTGAGCCGCTTTGCTCTTCTCCTTGGCCTCCTTTTTCAGCCGGTTGCGATCCATCAGCGTCTCGGTCGCGACCACGAGCGCTGCGGCATGACCCGTCATACCCGAGGGCGGATCTTTGGTTTGCGTAGGCGGCGCCGTAGGTCCTGTGACATGATCTCTGGGGCCAGTTGTGTTCGCCGGGCTATTTGACGTTTTGTTCAATTTGTCCCGCGACATTCTGCTCGCGAGCCGGGAAAGAGATGTACTTATCCGCTTCTCGTCGGAGCGACTGCCAGACCTGCCCTTGGAGCTTGTTTGTGTCGTTTTCGAGCCGCGTCGAAAAGCAGCGAGGGCGTTTGGGCCATCGCTTTGGTTCGAGTCCAGGTTGGATGTGCTTAAGCGGCCACTGTTCGGACCGCTGGAATTGTTGGCGCCGTCGTCTGAGAACGTTACGCTTCTTCGTCTTTCGCCATTCAAGCTCAACCTTCCTCTTCTGGCATCTTCAGATGTTGAGCTATCCGAGCTCGGTCTGTGGATGTCGAGGCTCGGTCTTTGGGGGTAAGAATTGGAAGCTTCGTTGAATGTGGAGCTAATTTTCGAACTGGTGGACATACCGGAGACTCCAGAGTCTGCTTTCGATTCACGACTCTTGTCTGACTCTGAGTATGCTGGGGGTCGTTCGCCATTCGTCACTCCTCGTTCGCCGTCTGCGATGTTGTTGGGATCACCCTCAATTGGTACAACCTGGTAGAAGAGCAGGTAAGGGGATTCTTGAAGCAAGAACGTTTCAACGGTAGTGAAAACCACCCTTTCAGCTGCTAAATCGTCAAAGCGCATCCATTGGTCTTCGCCGTTTCGTTCGGGATCAGGGCTGCGGACTAAGCTAATATAGTGACCTGAATCGGTTGATATTCCTTGATGGCAGACCACAGATTGCAGGGAGAGCTTGAAGTTGCCAAAAGCAGGACCATCTTCGGACATTGTGTCATCTCGAATGAAATGAGGTAAACCGATCTCCAAGGGGATGTCGATATGGGTTTTCCGCTTAATGGCAGTTCCGTTAGGTAGCATTGAATACCTCTTCAGGCAGATCCCGAGGATTGGTCTCGTAGACGAGAAATGCGCAGCGACTTGAGCATCTAGATAAATTCGGAATTAGCCTCTTGTCATCGGGACTTGAACTCGATCCACGAGGTATATGATGGGCGAAGATGCTCCTGAGATGTCTTGCGACTTCTCCAACTTTTATCTGGGAGCTGGTCCAACGGGGAACATGACTTACCATTGCTAGGCATGTTGTTAGTGTACCAAGGAATAAGACTGAAAAATTGCCAAGCAGGCATCAGCACCTCCTTCCTGACACGTCCAGTCCGGGGACCACTTTCGCCTTTCTCGTCAATGGAGGGAGCCAAATCCAACATCCCTTTCTTCTCATCGACATATTGTTCTTGAATGATGCTTGGCGCTCTCTGTCTTTGGAACGTTGGCCATACTGAGGAGATTGGACTTGCTGAAAGCTGGAGTTGTGGGGCAATTGGGGAGGAAGGCTGCGAGTGGTCACTCATCTCTGCAATCTCGATGTGCGATGCGTGGGCTTTTGTTGAGTCGATCGATCGACGAGATCGTACTGAGCTTACAGTATTCCTTCTTTCAAGCTGATCAAGATATCGTTTGACTTCGATCTTGTTGTTGAAGAAAAGCTCCAAACATTCTTCGAGTGTAATTACACGGCCATCGAGCGGCTCGTCTGGTATAGCAAGTTCGAGGAGTCGCTCATTAACGAATTTGTGGTCATCACTGGCATCTTCCTTTCCGGTATGGAAGATGTCCATCTTCAGGGTCAATAACGGTAACGCCAGAGTTTCTGTAATGAACGTGAAGGCTTCGGAGGCGTCTTGCTGCAAGGTCTCTGTGTCAGCATTTCGTTTCTGAGACCAAAATTACACTACAACGACGTCTACAAAAAGTCAAGATTCCTATTAAAACTCCTAGAACATGCATCGCAACTCAACATACTGTGTGAAGAGGAGAAGAGTCTGCGAGATCGCTTACTTGGCATACTTCTGCGGCTTCTTCCCAGCCACAATTGGACAATTGGATCTGAATCTGCTTGGTCTAGAACAGGTCAGAAGGCTCAAAGCATCCTTGTCGATAGAATAGCGTACAATGTCGGTAGTTATCAATTTACCTGCTCTGAGAGTATTGACCCACAATCTCAACAAAGTCGCCAGCCGGTCCCTCGGCGGATCGTCGAACTTTTTGTATAGCATGACCTCGAAGCTTCCTAGTCTTGCAAACATGGCGAACAGCAAACTGTCTAAGTAGCAAGTAACACCCTCTCTATTGATTGCCCCTAGTAGCTTGACGTTCGGGTTGTAGCTTTGAATGATACCTTCCTCAGAGTCTTGCAAAAGCACAAGCAACTCAAAAGCTTTGTCGCCGTCTCCACTCGCATAGGTGCCGGCCAGCACGTATGCAACGTCTGCTTCCTTGAATGTATTTATGCCAGCGCGGGAAAGTCGCTGAAGAAGCATATTGATCTATGGTTGTTCAACCCCATCATATCACTTCCCGCAAATTTTACGCACTTTGCTCGCCTCTTCTCTCTCCGTCTTACCATTATCCTCTTCTTCTTCTTCTTCGGGGACAAACAAGCCGTTCAGTAGCCTATCATTCTGCCTAGGCTACAGGAGCATAGAATTAGCACCTGAAGACTCAACAAACTCGTTTCTTGCTCGCAGGCGTTGAGATCGCTTTGTAGATATCTCGGAGAAAGCCGAGACAGGGAAGAGAACGAGGACGAAAAGGGATGCCCAGAAGAGTAGGAAGGGCCTGAGGTACTGGTCGGCGTAACCGCTGAAGTCCACATTACCTTTTCCTTCCGACTCGTATAGTCCTTGTCCCTCCTACTAAGCAGCCTGTTGATAGTACTCATGATGGCCGAGAGAACTGGGGAGATTCATAAAATATTGAAGGCAGGCGCGCCCTCCAATCGTAACGATTTCAGTCTGAGATGTTGGAGCCTCATGGGCCAATCTCTTGTCGCTGATATGCACATACTTGAAATCTAACAGCAATAGATGCATGGAATTTCGCTTCGGGCATTGCTCCAGGTGAATAAGGCCTGCGGAACGATGTTGTGTCATGAGTCCGTAGAGCGCGGGTGGGCGTTTGTTGACATTTGACACATGATGGGGAAGCTCCAGCCAAAAGCTATCACTGAAACTCGCCAAGCCAGCCCATCCGAACCTCACTCTGGGAGGTACATAAAACTTTCATGCTCCAGCGTAGCCCCATCCGATTCTCCTAGCAATCATGTCAAACCCAGCAATTGACCTGGCGTCGACAATCCAATCCGCCTCTATCAAGCACCATCCAGACCCGGCTTATGACCTCAACCCCTCCACCGCCGCTTCCCAGAAACGCCCAGTGTCCCCCACAACTTCGATATCTAGCGACGGTAGCATACCCTATTCCGCCCTCAAACCTATCCCGCGCCGTGCCAACCTCCCTCCATTACCAGATCTTCGCTTCGAGCAAAGCTACCTAGCTAGTTTGCAGGGCGCGGAAACGTGGTGGAAGGTTGCGTGGATCACGGGAAGGGATCAGGTGCTGTTGCCGCTTGCACAGGGGACATTGTGGACGCTTGCTTTGAGTGGCTGGAGATACTGGAATAGGGGGGCCGCATTCAGTGGACAGACTATGGGCGCAAAGGTGCGGAAATGGTGGTGGGGAGTCAATAGCTGGAAAATACCGGACGGGACAGGAGCGAAGAATAAGCAGTTCGCCGAGCATGTTGGTGAAGTGGGTACTCGATGATGACAAAAGGACTATGAATATATCGTTGATGATGAACATAGTACTACACGACGAAACTTGGGACTGGCGGAGACTGAACACCATTGTGGCTGTGGTTGGATTAGCTTCACATCATGAAAGAGGGCTACGATCAGCACAAACGAGCCACCCGTAAGTGGAGTGGGAACTTTGTTCAAATCAGAACGTCGGAGACATTGCAAACTACCCCGGTCTCGGGTCAGGATCCAGTATCATGTCCGTACAGAAAGGGCATACAAGGGTCAAGGTGACCGAAGGCTGATCACCTCATTGCGTAGGAACTGTTATGGGATGGTCGTGCTGAGGACCTCCCGTGGTTTAGACATATTGCAGTAGGCATGCGGTCACCTGGGAGACATTTGATCTGCTACGATATGCTACCCGAGCGATACTTGTGGCCGTACACCTATCCTGAGCTGATGATGGATATCTAGTACGGCAGAACTAGCTCCTTGAAACTCGAAACAAGACCCATGCATTGCCCCGTATAATGTTTACATATGCGTAAGGTGAACGTACAGCTGCTACCACATGGCGTTATCTTCTGCTCCAAATCGAGGCTGAGATGTACCATTAATTGCAGCATGCGAGACCGGCGTGTTCCTCTGCAAAAGACGATTTTCTGGTCCGAAGGACGTCTCTTGAGCAATCTTGTCGCCTGCAATCATGTTTGGCGCAGTATGTGACACTTCTAGGGATCCATCGTGAGATAATTTGCCTATCTTGCCCTCATCCACATTGGCCGAAGGTTCGATCGCATCGAAAGACGTAGGCCTTTCCAGGACCGAGGACATGACCAGAGGGATGGGTGGTTCGTGGGCCGGCTGTACTTCTTGTCGGGCTTTATCCGGATGCGGCATCGAGAACTTCTTCAGGTAACGCAAAGACACCACAAGACTTGGTTGCAGCTCGTCTTCCTCATCGAGGGCTTTATCCTCGTCGTCGCCGCTCATCTCAAGGTCTTCGTCTTCCTCCTCATCATCCACCTGGTCGTCTGCTCCTTCGTCCGCCCCTCCATCCCAACCTCCCCCACTAGACGTAGCGTCACTTTCATCATCCATAGAATCTAGAGAATTGTAACCTTCAATGTTCTTCAGAGAACGAGCTTTTAGTTTGCGTTCGGGGTGCTGTGCAGCTCGTCGAGGACGTCCATGGGATATGGTTTGCTCATTGGCATCCTCAATCCCATCCATACCTATGAGACTCGTTTGTCTAGGGGCATCAACTTGTCCGACTAGTATGGACTCGCCGTAAGCGCCTCCGTACCTCGATTTAACTTGTCGACCACTAGCAGTGAAGGTTGGGGCACATGGTTCCGCTGGGGTTGAGATGGCCGATCGTCTGTTTGTCCGTCTCGTTGACAAGGCGTCTGAGCCTCCGTCTTCCTCATCTGAGTAGGTGTACTTCATGCGCTTTCCACGGGTCCGACCTTCGTAGAGCGAGAAGCCGGGATCGGGGCGTGTGAACTGAGCTTTACGAGCCATGCGATAATCTCGACGTTTTCTTCTCTGCTAGGGTGTCAATATATATTGGGGCAAGAATCTCCGGGCAAAACTAACTTCCTCAGAGGCTTCAAAGCGTGGAATGGCGGCCATAATGCGGTCCCGCAGCCGCTTCGCAAGAACACTATTCTCCTCTCCAATGTTATGGGCGACCTCCTTAGCCTGGTCGATTGTGCCTGCAACGCTACGCCAAGTGGTACTTTTCAAGGCTGGGTTGCTCTCGCGATATAACCTGAAATGCGTGTCTTCCTGCCCCTCAATGAGCCAAAACCTGCGCTTATCTCCATCCCTACCCCATGGTTGCACCGAGAGAGGCTGATTTAGGTCATCGTCCTGCCGTTGTCGCTTGTAGGACTCCTTCATGATGGCTTGTACGGCTTCTGAGGACCCTAATGACCATAAAATGAGTGCTTTGAGAAGTGTGAGCTATATAGAGACTGTTAGCGGCCAAGTATCCATTAGATATACTTGTGCTCCATACTCGATTTTCTGGGCTCATCTTGTTGAAGCTTCCCCCGCCATGCAGGGGATTCTTGCCCTGCCATACTGATGGCCATTGAGACGTATGAGTTTGTATTGCCTCCTCAAGCGCACGTGTGTAGTGACCTTTCCTGTGGATCCCACATACTTTGCTCAGCTTGTGTTCTTTTGCAAGATAATCGCCACTGGCTGGACACAGGGCAGCTGAAAAGGTTGGATTTGTTTGACCCACTCAATTTCCTTTTTCCGATTGAGCACCAAACCAAGAAGGGCACATAGTAGTCGCTCTACCTGATCATCAGGGGGCGACTCTACAACGCCGTTCTCAATGTCTTGCGGTCCGTAATGTGGTAGCGATTTGGAAAATCCGTCGCTGAACCGTGAGCGGAACATGCAAATGAACTGCGCGTCATCAGTGCACCATTCCCTCCAAACGCGCGACGTGTAAAATACAGCAGAGCAGACTACGTGTGGCACTTACTGCGATGTCTGGATTATCCGCAAGCACAAATTCATGGGGCGGTGATGGTGGCCGCTTCTTCTTGGATAGTGGTAAAGCTGGGGTTGCGCTTGATTCTTGCTTCCCCTTGAAGTAATGATCAAGCGTGCCTTTTGGGATGGGTGTAGAAGTATCGACATCTTCACTAGAAAGTGATGAGGAAAGTTCGGAGAGGTCTGAGGAAGACATGGTGACTCAAGGAGGGAAATATGCAGTCCATACAAGGGTCTCAATTACTGGTGAAGGATAGAAAAATTAATTGTACGAATTTGCTTTGAGCCTTAAACTACGGGAGTGCGGTATGTGAATTTAGAGCTTGCATTATGCATTGAATATCTATCACTCCACGGACTGCTGCACCTGGTTTCCAGACTCAATACTCCTGGCCTGAGACCTCCCAGCATAACAGGGGACCGTAGTAATGGGTGGGCTGATCGGCAAATCATATCTGCAGCGTGGTGTCGAGAGCGTAGTACAGGGCAATCTTAACAACTGAGAGAGCCCCTGTTGCTTGGCATCATCCAGCAAACCTCAACCCAGGAGCAAGGTTTGCGTGTCTCGGTGTTCAACACTTTTCGTCATTCTTGTGGCCTGGCGGCACTAGAGCGCTTCCATGGGGGTGAGAGGGGGTCTCCTAGGGTATTTGCGACAGAAGCAATTTTGCCAAATTTGTGGTTCAAGATTTGTTGCAACCGTGGCCCGGCTGGAACGTCTGATTGTGCTCGCAACATCGGTGGTGCTCGTTGAGTCCAGCGCTCCAATATCAGTTGATTCGTACACAAAATGCTTCAAAGGCAAATGCCAGACAATATTGAGAACCTCATAATGCTATAAGCAGTCGAACCAGGTTTGAGATAACCATCGTACGCAATGTAGATTTTTCTGGCATGATTGCCACGTCGTAGACAACTACTGATGGCGGAGGTTTTTCCATTGCCCACCTTGAAGTAAGGAATCATAGGCTGGGAGTAAGTGTTCTCATAAAGACAACATAACAGTACCGATGACCAGCAGGGTGTGGGACGTTCGAAATGAAGCGAGCAATGATCATCCCGCCTACAACAATTGCAAATTTGCAGGTCAAGCAAGCTAAAATACAATGACGAGGCAATCTTGAATGCGCGGGCTAACCAGCCATCCTTTCTGAAGTCGGTCCACAGCAAACGACCGTGATCACCGTACTCGAAGCAAAACGTGACGATGGTTTCTGTAAATTGTACTCGCACATCACTTTCTCTGGAAGAATCGTATTATCGACAGCATAGACGGGGAATTTGACGATGATAGACCACGTCGCAATGTTGGAACCCTGTAGTCGAATATCTCACGGCTGTAAGCCATAGCGAAGGCACAAGCTCCGCAATGGTTTGGAATGTCCCTGATGCGATACTCGTCGTAATGGAAGGTGATGGGATTGAAGGATGGTCGGTGGTGGTTGAGCGTAGTTCTTTGACGGCAGGAAACAGGTCTAGTCCAAATGGGGCTCTGGCGGCTCGGCGTTAGCGAAGCCCACACTCAGTCATGATCAATTAGCTTCAATGACCTGCGAGATCGAACAATACAGCCTGCGGTGAGTACATTCGAAAGTGATCGCAACGAGATCTATATTGACGGCTTATCAGCTAGTCGGCCAAGATGGGTCGCGTCATCCGTAATCAGAGGAAGGGTCGTGGATCCATATTCAGTACGTTCCGGATTGAGGTCTTTCGGGGTTCATACTAATCGAATCTACAGCGGCACATACTCGTCTGAACAAGGCTCCTGCGCAATTTCGAACGCTTGACTATGCAGAGAAACACGGCTATATCCGTGGTGTCGTTAAAGACATCATTCATGATCCTGGCCGAGGTGCACCACTCGCCAAAGTATCCTTTCGTGATCCTTACCGCTTCAAGCTTCACACCGAAACCTTCATCGCCAACGAGGGCATGTATACGGGGCAATTCATCTATGCCGGCAAGAAAGCTTCCCTCACAGTTGGGAATGTTCTGCCCCTAGGGTCAGTACCAGAAGGTACGGTAGTCACGAATGTTGAAGAGAAGATGGGTGATCGCGGTGTCTTGGGTAGGACCTCAGGAAACTACGTTACTGTCATCGGTCACAATCCGGATGAGGGGAAGACCAGAGTGAAGCTTCCCAGTGGCGCCAAAAAGGTCATAAAGAGCAGTGCGCGAGGTATGATTGGGATCGTTGCGGGGGGTGGACGAACAGACAAGCCACTGTTGAGTATGATGTTCCCGACAAAACTTACGTTTGGGAGGACCAAAGCTGATTATGTCTGCAGAGGCATCTCGTGCCAAACACAAGTTCGCTGTTAAGCGTAATTCATGGCCCAAGACTCGGGGTGTTGCCATGAATCCTGTTGACCATGTAAGAACTCATTCTATGCTCCGTTCTTATATCATGCCATCTGACCTTTCTCGTTTCTAGCCTCACGGAGGTGGTAATCATCAACATATCGGCAAAGCTTCAACTATTTCACGGTACGCAGCACAGGGTCAGAAAGCAGGTCTTATTGCAGCTAGGAGAACTGGTTTGTTACGTGGTACGCAGAAGACGAAGGATTAGGTTGTCAGGATTCCATAAGAACGAACCATACACAGGGGCCTATACCATCTTTGAGGGCGTCATGCTCTCTTATCGAGCCATGGAGTTACTGAATCCCAGTTTCTTGACCTCGCATGTGGAATCTTCCCCCCAGCCAACGAAGGATAAATCATCCGCCAACGATGGCAATCGAGTCTGTAGGTCTCGAAACGCCAAACCCAGGCAATCTGAAAAATAATGCAGCTGGCGCACCCATGGTTCGAAATAACTCCGTAGCTGTCAAATTCTCAAAGGGATAGACGTTGATCAATATTTAACCCCTTTACGCGCTGAGCTGCTATTCCTGTCCGCTCCCGGAAGCCACATCGGCCAATTGTGGGGTTGGACCGCCACTCTTTCCTATCTAAGCCAAACAGTGATGAACCCGCAATAGGGAAATCAAACGTTCTAACAGTCTGCCACATAGCACAACATCACTCATTCAGCTTTTCAAAACTCTGTCGTTGGTTCATAATTTTCAATCCTCACATGTTCTGGCTGGATCCCAGAACTCCCACAGCTCTTAAGCATCACTTCCCGAGTCCTCTGCATTCCAATAGCAGCTCTCGTAACATTTCGACCATTGCATACTACGTTTATGATCCAAGAAATCTAGCATCATGAATGTCAATAAGAAGCTCGGGCGCTTCAAGCAATGGGCTGGAGAGAGGATGGGTGGGGAGGTCAAGACAAGCGTCTCTGACGACTTCAAATCATTGGAGATAGAAATGGGTTTGAGGCAAGAAGGTATTCATATTTCCCTCAAATCGCACCTATTCGGACATGTCCTAATATATTCAAGGCATGGAACGCCTTCAGAAGTCGATGACCGCCTATGTCAAGACTCTCTCAAAACGTCAAGAAGGGGATGACAAGGAGAAAATACTTCCAGTGGCCTACTTGGGCTCCACGATGGTGAACCATGGAGAAGATTTCGAGGAGGACTCAGAATTTGGCCAATGTCTCATGGGTATGGTGCTGAAAGTTAGTAATTGTTGCGGTACTAATGCAGGTGCAGGGCTGGGCAAAACCAACGAGAGAATTGGACGAATCCAAGAGACATACGTTGCTAATGCGACCACAAGTTGGCTCGAATCTCTAGAAAGATCGCTTGCTCAGATGAAAGAGTATCAAGTATGAAGTCCAACCCCCTCTCCGCTGCACCTACTGACCATCAAGTCTGCCCGTAAAAAGCTGGAGAGTCGTCGCCTGGCTTACGATACCTCCCTAGCCAAAATGCAAAAAGCCAAAAAGGAAGACTTTCGCGTAGAAGAAGAATTGCGATCTCAGAAAGCAAAGTATGAAGAAACGAGCGAGGATGTCTATCGTAGGATGCAAGACGTGGGTGACCTCGTTTGAGTTGATGGAACGAGGCTGCTGAATCTTTTGATAGATTAAAGAAGCCGAAACTGATAGTGTCGCTGATCTTGGGGCGTTTGTGGACGCTGAGCTCAAATACTATGACCGATGTCGGGATGTGCTGTTGCAGTTGAAGCAGAATTGGCCTGCAGGGTGAGTTGCCTGCTCCCGTCCTCTCGTGTCAGTTTGGCTGAGCCGATATTCAGGCAAACTGGTTCAGATGGTGGTGAAGGGCGCCGCGACCCCCGGTCTCGTTCAAACACTGCCCATGCTTACGCAGACCGATTCAACGCCATGGAGGAGGAACCATTGCCGGTTGCAGAAGCTCGACCTTCGATCCGTTCTACACGAGCAGCGTCATCCCAAGTTCCTCCTGAGTCCCCTCGAAAAGAAACGACTGGATACGACTTCAGCTCGGCGCGGCCCAACGTCAACAGAGCCACTACTTTTCAAGGCCCAACCCAAGTCTACCGCGACTGTTCACCATCGCAACGAGTATCTCGGGTCCCGAATGACAATCTCTCTATACGAAATCAGCGATCGCAATTGCGACCTCTTGCGAAAGCCAGCACCGAGAATGATCTCTTCAGCGACCCATCTGACGATTCAACCTTTCACAGCAACAGTAGCCCTGACAGGTCGTACAAGGAAAGGTCAGCGTCTCCAGCAACATCACACGACAGTGCTCCTCCATCGCGGAACGCGAGTTATTCTACGTTGAACGCAGCGACAAACAGCAAAAAGCAAGCACCTCCCCCTCCACCATCGAGAGCCAAAAAACCGCCGCCTCCCCCTCCCCCCATGAGTACGTATTTTCGAATTCATTCTTCCCAGATGCAGGCAGTGCCTTAAGGCATTGAGAACGCATCGGGAGCGGCGATTGCTGCTTCATTTCCTTCAATCGGTCTCTATATCTGTCTTGCAACTCCAATGAATCCCATATACTGGAAAGGGGAATGCTGACTCCAGAACCGCTCTAGAACGAAGTACGCTCTCTACGACGAACATCTCCTATGCTTGAAGTATACTTTTATAATGCTTGTTGCTAATTTCGTGTGCATTGAATTGGAGTCAGCGAGTGATTTTTAGCCTGGATCAAAATGCTTTCACACTGGCAGCAGCATCAAGCTAGTGTTGGACATCAGTACCTAGGGTGGGCATTGTTCCTTTGATTCTCCGAGCGATGGCAGGTCATTGGCTTACGCTCTGGAAAAACGTTGCTGTAGATTAGAAGGCTAAGATGCCTTCGTGCATGGGAGCCTGGTAGAAGGGATGTCGATCTTGCTTTAGGATCATCAGAGCTGCATTATCAGGAAAAGGATTGCTTGGGCAATGAAACTCCCATCAAGGAGAAGCTCAGCACCTTTTTCAAAATATCAAACATGAAAGTTACTCCATGTACTGCTCATGAACGTTTTCCCCAAATTATGATCCAAACCATCTATAGATCAAACATTCGCAGATGATTCGCTGATTTCGATCGTGTATGACTAATCACCTACTAGCGCCAAGGAATCCACTCAGTGCGGCAAGCTGAAAGACCAACTTCGATCAGTACACATCAAAAGTCCGCTTACCTTGGACCCCCGCCATCACCGCTCTCCTCCAAGAAGCGTCACTACCCTCAACACGTCTTTCGGGACGCGTTGAAGGGTCGCCTTCACTGCGCCCGAATCAGCCACCCATAGGGCTCCCATTCATTCTCTTCAGCTCACAGGATCCACCCTATCATTTATTCATCCACTCGCTTTGCGCCGCGCCCCTCGGCCTGCTCAACTCCGCCTGCTGACTACAATCACCACTCTCGATTACGATAATCAACATCTCCGCCATGGCTTCTGCCGTTCAAACCGCGCCCAACCTTCCTCAGGGTGGAAGCAACCTACCACCCAACCTTAACCAACAGCAAATCAACGAATACTACGCGGTAAGGGCTGAAATTTCCCCAATCACAACCAAGACACCCTGCGCTATGCGTCTAATATTTCGATCTTTGTGCTAATGTGACCCCAAGAAATATAAGCAGCTCAAGGATCAAGGGACTCCCGAAAACGACCCCGAGCTCTTAAAATGCCAGCATATACTCACGACATTTCAAAAACATCAACGATTCCAACAGCAGAGACAAATTTTTCTACAGCAACAAGCCCAGCGAAATCAACAGAGCCAGCAACATGCTGATACGAACGGAGCCAATGGCTTGTACCACCTACTGCTCTCATTGGCAATGCTAATGATTGATGATAGGCCACGCTCCTCAAATACCCATGGCCACATCCTCAGTTCAGCCCTCGTCCGCAGGGCAGTCCACATCCACTACCGAGCAACTCGGTGTATCATCTCAAAAGCCGCAAGGCAAGGCTAGTGGGGGTTTATCCAAAGACCAGCTGCAAACACTCCAAAGCCAAATCTTGGCCTTCAAGATGCTAAGCAAAAACATTGCGATCCCACCCAACATTCAGCAGCAGCTCTTCAAATCCCAACGTAACAATACGACACCTACGCTCGCACAAGCAGTTGTAGCTGCCGACCAGGCTCTCAAGGAGTCTCCCAGTAGGGTCCCAGAAGCGAAAGACGGCGACCTGAATTCGCCACATATATACCAGACTTACGCGGATCCCCATTTCTACACCAAATCTACCATCAGCTATGCAAACCACACTATTAGGCCAAATCGACCAATCATTCCCGCTCTTATGCCTACTGGTGTGGATGTCGACCAATTTCGACGCGATCGAGAATTGAGCATCTCGAATCGCTTGTTGTCTCGCAGACTGGATCTGTACCAGAACCAAGTTTCGTCTGGAGTGGACAGCGACCGCTTAAGAGAAGATCGCGAACGTATTGCCTACAATCGTATAACGTCGAGGAAGTCCGAGCTTGAGAATTTGCCTGCAAATTTGGGGGTCTGGGACACTAGCAAGAGTGAAACCCCACAGGTGGACGACTCCATAAAGCGAAAGGCCTTGATTGAATACAAAATGCTTTGCTTGTTGCCAAAGCAACGTGCCTTACGCCAACAGGTACACAGGGACGTGGTTCACTACGACAATCTTGCTCAGACTGCCAATCGCTCCATATACCGTCGGCCCAAGAAGATGTACTTACATGAAGCTCGTATGACGGAGAAGTTAGAGAAGCAACAACGAGACGTGCGAGAAACCAAGGAGAAGGAAAAGCAGACCGCGCATTTTCAAGCAATAACACAGCATGGCATTGAGATCGCCAAGGCCGCGGATACGCAGAGGGCACGGGTCCAAAAGCTTGGGCGTATGATGCTGGCGCAGCATCAGCACATTGAGAAGGAAGAACAAAAACGAATTGAGAGGACCGCGAAGCAGCGTCTACAGGCTTTGAGGAACGACGACGAAGAGACCTATCTCAAACTCCTTGGTCAAGCGAAAGATTCACGTATATCGCACTTGCTGAAACAAACCGACGGATTCTTGAGTCAACTTGCTGCGTCTGTTAAACAGCAACAGCGGGGCGCTGTGCAGCAATATGCAGATGATGATATACCTGAGGAAGAGTCTAGCGATAGTGAGGATGAAGTGGAAGGTGGACCGAAGGTGGACTACTATGCTGTTGCTCATCGTATCAAGGAAGAGATCAAAGAGCAACCCGACAACCTCATTGGCGGCACTTTGAAAGAATATCAGATCAAAGGTCTTCAATGGATGATTTCCCTCTACAACAACAACCTTAATGGTATACTTGCAGATGAGATGGGCCTCGGCAAGACCATTCAAACGATCAGCCTGCTCACCTATCTTATCAGGAAGAAGAACCAAACTGGACCATTCCTCGTCATTGTTCCTTTGAGCACTCTCACAAATTGGAACCTCGAGTTCGAGAAGTGGGCGCCGTCGATCAAGAGGATTGTTTATAAAGGTCCTCCCCTGGCTAGGAAAAACCAACAGCAACAGATTAGATACGGGCAATTCCAAGTTCTCCTCACAACCTACGAGTACATCATCAAGGACAAGCCTGTGCTAAGTAGAATCAAGTGGGTACACATGATTGTCGACGAAGGCCATCGAATGAAGAACGCCCAATCCAAGCTCAGCAACACCCTGACGCAATACTATAGTACACGTTACAGACTGATATTGACGGGTACTCCTTTGCAAAACAATCTTCCTGAGCTATGGGCTCTGTTAAATTTTGTGCTTCCAACCATTTTCAAATCAGTCAAATCATTCGATGAATGGTTCAACACGCCATTTGCAAACACTGGCGGTCAAGACAAGATGGAGCTGACGGAAGAAGAACAGCTTCTCGTCATCCGTCGATTACACAAGGTTCTGCGGCCCTTCTTACTGCGTCGTCTCAAGAAAGATGTGGAAAAAGACCTACCGGACAAGCAGGAGCGTGTCATCAAATGCAAATCTTCTGCACTGCAAGCAAAGATCAACAAGCAGTTGGTTACTTACAACAAAATCTCCGTAAGCGATGGCAAAGGTGGCAAAACTGGTATTCGTGGTCTCAGTAATATGCTGATGCAGTTGCGCAAATTGTGCAATCATCCTTTCGTCTTCGAACAGGTTGAGGATCAGATGAACCCTACCAAAACCAGCAATGACCTTCTTTGGCGGACATCGGGCAAGTTTGAGCTCCTCGATCGAATGCTACCGAAATTCCTCGCCACCGGTCACCGAATATTGATGTTCTTTCAAATGACACAAATTATGAATATTATGGAGGACTTCCTACGACTGAGGGGCATGGAGTATCTCCGTCTTGATGGATCGACCAAGTCTGATGACCGATCGGAGTTGCTGGCAAAGTTCAACGCTCCTAATTCGCCCTACTTTTGCTTTCTATTGTCGACACGAGCTGGAGGCCTTGGTCTGAATTTGCAGACAGCCGACACTGTAATCATTTACGATTCTGACTGGAATCCTCACCAAGATTTGCAAGCTCAGGATCGCGCTCATCGTATTGGCCAAAAGAATGAGGTTCGCATATTGAGATTAATTACTTCTAAATCTGTCGAAGAGAAAATCCTTGAGCGAGCCCAATATAAGCTCGATATGGACGGCAAAGTCATTCAGGCTGGTAGATTTGATAACAAGTCCACCAATGAAGAGCGTGATGCAATGCTCAGGACACTACTCGACACAGCCGAGACTGCTGACGAAATGGTAAATGAGGAAGAGATGGATGACGATGAGTTGAACATGATCACAGCTAGGTCTGACAATGAATTGGCAATCTTCCAACGACTCGATCAGGAGCGTTACGCGGACCCAATGTATGGGCCGGAAAAAGGCAAACTCCCACGTCTTATGGGTGAGGACGAGCTTCCGGAGATGTATCTACAGGAAGACAATCCCGTAACGGAAGAGATTGAGGCGATCGCTGGTCGAGGCGCCCGAGAGCGAACCCGGGTCAAATACGATGACGGTCTCACAGAAGAGCAGTGGCTAATGGCCGTGGATGACGATGAGGACACGATCGAAGATGCAGTTGCGCGCAAAGCCCAGAAGATTGATAAGCGCAACAACAATAAGGACAAGCGAGGTAAAAAGGCAACCGGCCTTGAGAGCTCTGCAGAACCCTCGAGAGAGAGCTCTGTGGTGCCAGCTAGTAGAAAGCGCAAGTCAGCTGGCTTCAAGCGAAAAGCCGACGATGACGTTGACGATGAGCCAGCTCCAAAGAAAAAGCGAGGAGGAGCTGGAGGAGCCCGACCATCCAGGGGTGTAGAAACTCTCTCCGATAAAGAGCGCAAATTACTTCAGAAGATCTTACTCCACAACTACAAAGAATTGCAAGACCTTGAAGAAGAAGTCGCAGACGAGCTACCTTCGGAAGACGAAGAAGGTCCCGTAACCCGAGGTCTAATTGATCCTTTCGAAAAGCCGGTACCGAGAGCGCAGTTCCCCGACTATTACGTACTGATCCAAAAGCCGATATGGATGGACCAGATTAAAAAGAAGATCGATAAAGAACAATATCAGTCTCTAAGAGATTATCGGGAAGACATCCGTCTCCTCTGCAATAATGCCAGGGCCTACAATGAGGACGGCAGCATGTTGTGGACAGACGCCAATAAGATCGAGGTATGTTGTGTCCCGTACACATTGATCGTGAACTCGTCTAACAACCCGTTTGCAGGCTACCGCCGTTACCACGCTGCGGCAAGACACGGAAAAGTACCCCGAACTGCAAGACTTCGACGACTCCACCCCCGGCGACGGACGTTCCGCCGCCGTCTCGAGCGTCGGCACGCCAATGGCCTCAGGTCCGAACGGTGGCCCGAAGCTGAAGCTTACCTTTAATGGTGGTGGTAGTGGTGGTCAACGGGAAGGCTACGCCAACGGCATGAGTGATGACGAGTGATGATTTCGAAAGCTGCCAGAGGAGCAGTGCGAGCGTGGGATGTTTGTTCCATTCGATTCTCGATGTCGTTTGTAGTCGGAAAGGGAAAAGTTTCCTCAAACGAGAAGGAAGGGGAAAGGTTGATCGATCGATCGATAATGCAGACAAGATTAGGCGAGGCGTTTGGCGTAAATACATACTGGATGGCTTTTCGGAGTTGGATGGTTGAGATTTCCGATATCTCGATTGATTTTTCTTGTTGTTTTTCGTGGAGAGGCGGCATTGTGGTTTTGATGGATGGATGGATTAGGCATGCCAGTCTAAACCTACCTTATAAATCTAGTCATATCAGGAATTCTGATTCTATGGCAGTTTTCCAGCAAATGCCTTTGATGCGCCGTACTGGAGAACTATACGCTATTGCATTCAAACTATTCACATACAGTAAGTGTTATGAAGTCCGAAACCTGGTTGGTGAAATAATGTTTGCAATTAATGGATTTAGCGAAGGTAGCCTATTCGATCTGGGTCGATTACATCATGTTTCTGCACCCCCTTCTCAAGACTTATCTCGCCATATATATAGATCAGATTCACAGGTACTGAGAGATGGATCATACATAGTGAAAGGTACGGATGGCACTTCATGTAATGTTTGTTATGCATTGGCATTGTAAAAAGTATTGTACATATTAGACATAGACATATTCCTTCAGATCAGGAGACAGATAAATCTGACGTCGGGATCGACATACTATTATCTGTGTCTTCACGAAATCTCGATCTTCACGACGTTTTCAGTCCCGGCCACATGTTGTTCATCGCATCATATAAAAGTACAAACATCAGGAAAATTTCTTCTTCTTGGCAGGTTTTTTGGTTTGAGACTTTCGCAACAGTCTTGTCCGGGTCCCCACCTTCTCATGCAATCTGCCTCAAAAACGGCAACGACAGCAGCTCATCCGCACTCGGCCTTTTCTCGTGGTCGACCTCAAAAGTCTTGTTCAAGAAGGCCTTGCCCTCCTCGCTAGCTTTGTCTGGTGTATCAGGTTTGGCACTGGAGCTGCCGATCTGAAAGATGGCCTGCAATTGCGAACAATTCGGGAAAGGGTGGTTGCCGGTGAACATCTCCACAATCAAGCATCCGAGGGACCAAATGTCGGCTTTGCGGGTATAAGAAGTCTGCTTGACGACCTCGGGAGCCATCCAGAAGACACTACCTTGCAAAGAAGGGCGGTGGACGTGGCCACCGTTCTTCTGCGGGGCGAGCAATGCAGATGCCTCGACACGTTTCGAAATGCCGAAGTCGGAGATCTTGATGTTGCCCTTGTTGTCGACGAGTACGTTCGCGCCTTTGATATCACGATGTATGATATCTCTGCCATGGAGATAGGAAAGACCCGCTAGGATCTGGCGCACGAAATTGCGAATGAGGGGTTCTTGGAGCTGACCATAAGAGTTCAGCATCGCGGCCACGGAGCCACCGGGCACGTATTCGAGGAAAATATTAAAATGCTCTGTGTCCGAGTTGGAGCCGAGGTATTGCACTATGTTCTCATGTTGAAGGTCTCGAAGAAGGTCGATCTCACGCTTTAGGGCAGCGACCATGTTCTCCTTGCGCTTGTCGAGATTGCTGTTGGTGTTGGAGGGGACCTCGACTTGCTTGACCGCCATCAATTCACCAGTGACTGCGTGGAGGGCAAGGAAGACACTGCCGAAAGAACCTTGACCTATAAGGGCGCCTTGCATCCATTTGACGCCATCCCATGAATCACCATGTAAGAATTGGTTGAGTTCTTCGTCAGGCTCTTCCCCATCTCCAGCGATGGCCTGGGTGAGGTGATCGTTGAGCGAGCCACCCGATTCCGTGGTCGGTCCACTGCTACCGGACTCGTCGAAATAGCTCTGAAGAGTGGCGTGCGAAGTATCCGACTCCCCAGTGAGGTTGGCTAGCTGTGAATCACTTTCGAATGAAACATACGATTTTCTGTTCGGCTCAGATGGAGTTTCTTCCTGTAATGGCTGAAGAGAGCTTGAAGCGATCGAGTCGCGGTGGGCATTTTGCAAGTTTGCAAATCGAGAGACCGAAAGTGGACGAGGACCACGGGTACTAGCTAAAGACCCATGTGCCCCGGACAACCAAGTATCTGCAATATTTGGCAATGGTGGAGCATCTTTAAGACTAGATGTGTAGCTTGAAGCGTTGCTCGCAATGCTGATCCGGCTGGCGGCTTTACTAAGTCGGGCGGATCTTCGTATCGACATTCTGACCGTTCGCTCTATGGTCTCTTTCTGATGGTCGGGAAAGTAGGTTGTCAATTCTTGGCTAATCAGCTCGCTTGGTGGCCTGCCACCGTCGAATTGCTTGATCTTCGGCTTGGACCGTGAGCCTAATCGAGTAGGGGTATCTCCCCACCCCTGAGACGCAGCACTGCCACTTTGATCTCTTAGGCGGGATGGTGGTTGAAAGGTCGCTGGAGATAGAGGATAGGAAACGTCTTTCCAAGTCTCACCAGTCAGCTTCTGGACCTTGACCTGGCTGCGGGGATTATTGGCGGATATAGCATTTGTATGGATTTCATTTTGCTCCTCCATGATTATGCTTGCAGCTTTACGCAGCTCTTCTTCAGCTGGTTCGCCAGCGTGTCTCTTCCGGAGGATGAGTCGACCTCGCTCATTCTTGTCATAGGGCTCAGAACATACGCGAACAAGCTCAACCTCCTTGAGACGTCGCACGGTGGTTATGTCCTGACCAGTCCCATCGAGATTCCAGAAAGAATAGTTCCTGCCCTGATTCTCGGGGAGACTGAGTTTCCTCAGAATGCTAGAGACTATTTCCTCCAAAGTCCTACAGTTCTTGATGTCCAGCACCTTAGTCTGCCCACCACCATAGATGACACGGATAACCGGCGAGCCGATAGGAAGCCTCCCAACCGTGGAGTCCATGCCAGGATTTTGCCGGCTTGGTGTTGGTGGCCGCATCCCATTGGCAGTCTTGGCGGATTGAGGGGGGTTGAAGTAGCCTTGTGCAGTGTCATTTCGTGCCGTGGCTAAAGGACTCATACCTCCATGACGTATAGCTTGGAGCCTTCTGATGCCATCTGCCTCTGCGAGGGGCGAACTCGGTCTGGGATTGCCGTTGGCAGCGTGATAGTTTTTCAAAGCTGCCAGGTCAACCTGTTGTGACCACCTATTCCTTGTAGACTCGGGCCGGCGATCTCGGACGGAGTTGATCTCTCTAGGAGATCGTGAGGAGGAAGAAGGTGTGTGAGGTGTGTGGACTTGACGATGATCTAAGGCGGCAAGAGAGTCTCTGTTGCGTTTCTTGTGGTTGCCAACAGCTTTAGTTCTCAGTTGCTTGATGGCAACAAATATTCTGACACGATCCCCTATTTTCTTGATACCCATCTCCTTGAGCACGACTTGATCGCATTCAATGAGGTTGCTGCCAGTGACATTGTTGACTGCAATAGACTGTCAGTTACCATGTCCCCAACATGAGCAACGAAGATACTGGAGGGTTTGCAAGATCGCACTAGCTCATTTTCTAGATAATATGGGTTCTAACCTTTGAAGAGCTGCTCATATTGAGCACAGTTGATGGCGCGCAGCCATTCGCCTACGCGTTTCTCGTCCCAGGCTCTGTGAAGGAAGTATAGTTAGTGAATCCTCTCGTAGTGTTTCATCATCTGCCAAAGCCTGGTGGGAAAGGGTATTTACCGAATGGAATTCTGTGCATCATTGGGCTCTGAGAACTCCGATTCCGTCGGACTCAGGAACGGTGCATTGTGCGAATTTGGTCCACCAAACGCGTTTTGTTGTGGGTAGTTGGGAGCATATTGTGCTATGACCGGTTGCTGATTAGAACCCATTCCCATCGACGAGCTGTACGGAGTCTTGGAAGCAAGGACCGCCATTCCGATAAGGTTGGTTGTTGTAAGATAGGTGAGCGAGTATTGATGTTGATTGCCTACTCCAGTAGTGACGTCTCACACCGCAGGGTAACACAAAGAGCCGACCGAGGACAAAGAGGGCGTGATTAAAGAATTAGGGCCCTAGAAGGTGAAGGCGGAGAGAATATGGACAGTCCAGCTTGAAATTTGAATGATAGATAGCGTTTCCGAAATGTCAGAGTGAAGGTAAGACTTGTGATCAGACCCGGGCCAGCGGTTTCGCAGCGTGGAGACCCTTGAGGCCGAACAGACGTTATTTCGGGATCATTACACCAACATTAGTATCGACGGTTCAATAGATGGACGAAGCTCAGGAGCTGGTCGCAGGCGTAGGAATCGAACGTGGCAATGTGAGGTAAATGGTGAATAGGCCGGTAGACGTGAGATAGAGCTCGTTGGTAGGAAAAGGAGCGACGCAATAGGCAATCCTGGAGGATCGCTGACGCAGGCTTCCCTGATACGATGTCCAGAGAACTTCCTCTTCACAACTGCAACGACGTCGCGACAGCAGATGTATCAAGCGCGATATGTTGTTGGTTGTAACTTGAGCGCCGCAACGACTTCATCAAGTGGTTATTTTTACTTACGCAAGCGTGAGTCTAGTATGAATATAGTTAGTATAGCACGTTTCAAAGGGTTTTGGCTGTTTTCTTGTGACGTTGTCTTGGCGGATCTTCGCCCAATCAAAGATGGCTGCTCGATAGTGTATAACATTGTATTGCTGTACCTTAGGTAAGGTCTTGCGATCATGTACCACACTGGGATTCAACCCGTACAATTCTACCTGGGTCTACCTGGCTGCTAGCATTTTTAGGGCCGCCTCATCCCCTGTCTCACCCACAAAGAAGAACGTACCCCATCGGTTCAGCTCCCGCCGCGTTTCACGATCCCATATTGGACATCCATGTGATTTAGGTAGCAGACAGACCTCAGGGGTTCTCCATGTTGGCTGAAGGCGATCACATGAAAAGCATGATGGCGACCGCCGAGACAGGGTGATGATACGCAGGGTGTTACCTTTCCGATATGACTGCATGACTCCTAGTCTCATTGGTGGGTTGTCTTGGCTTTGGAAACACTAGCGCTCAGACTAGCTATGGTATGGAAAGAATCCTTAATCCTAGTGTCAAACCGGCCGGTCATTGGCACGTGACCTGTATCACTGTTGGAACCCGTTGCGAAATCGAAGGTATAACCTTACATCCTTCCTGCCAACTCATATTCCCGATCCACTTCGTTGGACCGTGCTGGCGACGAGCTCTGGCAAGACAATAGCTTGGAAGAGATGAGCCACAGTCTCCTACGCGGTTGACTATCAATGATGCCATTCCCATGACCGCCAACTCAGAAGAGCAGAAACTCAAACATGAGCTCGCTGGCCTCGAATCCCAGCTGTTGGCTACTCAAGCTCAGCTAAACCCTATCACGACATCCACAACCTTGCTGCCCAATGACGAATCATGCCTTCCTTCTCATCCTCTACTCCTCCTCTCCGACTCTGCCCTTCCCCTAGGATCCTTTGCCTTTTCCAGCGGCCTGGAATCCTACCTCGCGCACCACAACGGTCAGGCAAAGACCAAAGAAACAGCATTCCCGCATTTCCTGACCCTCAGCCTGAAATCCCTCGCCACGACGACCCTTCCATATATCATTGCAGCCTTCAAGGAGCCATCGCGCTTGCAAGAGCTGGATGAGACGCTTGACGCATGCACCTTGTGTCCTGTGGCCAGACGGGCAAGTGTAGCGCAGGGAAAGGCATTGCTTACGCTGTGGGACCGTGCCTTGAAGAGGGAGGTTGCGGAGTCCGCCGCCAAACTAGCTTTGGGGGAGTTTGGCATGGGACTAAAGAGGGTGCCAACTTCACCGCAGGGGGCAGGAATGACGCCAGAATTCCATGGACATTATGCTCCCATCTGGGCAGCGGTCACATCCGCGATGGGCATCACGCTACGAGAGTCTGCATATACGTTCTTGTTCAACCATGCCAAAGCCGTCGTGAGTGCGGGTGTGAGAGCAAGCGTGATGGGACCGTATGCGGCACAAGGAGTGCTAGCGTCCATGCGGTTAAGAGGAGAGATTGAGGACATCATGAATGAAAGTTGGAACGTAAAGGTCGACGACGCTGGCCAGGGTGTGCCAATGTGTGACCTGTGGATTGGAAGGCATGAATTGTTGTACTCGAGGATATTCAATTCGTAGGGACCGCTTCAATGACGAATGAGCCTACATAAGGTACCTAGATCAATACAAAGCGTCCCTTATTACTTTTACACTCTCCGAAGCATTAGCATAGAAGACACATCCAAGTTTTCACTTACACAGAGTGTGATGGAAGCAAAATGCACAACACTGAGCGTCGATCGCCGCTTTTTGGGAAATCCGGATAACAACTTCAGCATCGATTCTGCGTTCAAGGGCTGGAACGATATTGTAGACTAACCTACGAACCGTGACGCTGACAGGCAGAGTGGACTATCAGTGCTGATATCTACAATTCACCTCTAGTTAAAGTGCTATCGGGCGTCAGTCGTACGACGGCCAACCTCCCCATTGCGTCCCGGATCTACCTCCCAAAGCTACTTTACCCATAAGCTCTAGAATTTCCGCTATGAACGCCTAAGTTAACATGCAACTCATCAATCATAAAATCTCCTTCAACTGGCTCTTCTGAGCCGGCGTCAGAGTTGTCGGAAACACGACTTTGACCTCCACGACCATATCGCCCCTCTCCGTCGGCTTCTTAGGCTTCGGCATACCTTGGTGCGGGAACGTTTCCTTGAAACCTGGCCCGGTCGGGCCACCGCGGGACACGGGCTGCTGTCTGCCGTCGATTGTGGTTATTGTTCGTGACCAGCCGGTGAGTGCTTCTTTGAGACTGAGCTCGATGGTTGCTTTGAGGTTGTCTTCTTCTCGCGTGAAGACCGGGTGAGGTTTCTTGGCGCTATGTTAGCATGCTGCATGGATCATGTATGATGATGGGAGATGACTTACTTCCGTAACGATGAAATGCAAATCCTGCGTGCCCCCTTCTTCCTGATCTCCCACGCCTTTGAACTTTATCTTCGTCCCCGCCTTGTAGCCTGATTTGATGTCCATGTCCAGAATCTTATCCTCGACATTTCGCTTGTTCGTCCTAGGATCGAATGTCTTCCGCTTAATCTTCATTTTCTTATGTGTGCCCTTGTACAATTCCTCTAACGTCAAAGCCAGGGGTCTCTCGACAGTCGTAACTTCTGGTGTCCGTTCTCTCCGTCTTGACGTAACACCTGAATCTTTCCTCGCGCTCCGAGAAGAGCCTCCAGATGCCCTCGATCCACCCAAGAATTGAGAGAAGATATCGTCGTCGTCACCCTGTCCCGCCCCTCCTTGCTTGAAGAATTCGGAAAAGATGTTCATTGGATCACTGCCTTGAAATCCCCCGCTGCCTCCGTTGGTCGAGAAATGGAAAGAACGCCCTCCGCCGGGCATTCCGCCTCCCATACCCCCAAAGTTCATGCCCTCGAAGGGATTACCGCCTGCTCCTCCCGGTGCTCCGCCTGGTGGAGCTTCGCCGCCGCCGCGTTGGAGGAACTCCAGCCCATACTGGTCGTAGACTTTGCGTTTCTCCGGATCGGAGAGTAGTTCGTAGGCTTGTGATACTTCTTTGAATTTCTCGGCTGCTGCGGGAATGCCAGGATTCTTGTCCGGATGATGCTTCAGGGCTTGTTTGCTGTGACAGGCGTTAGTAAGTATAGGTATGGAAGGTGATGGGAAAATAGCGTACCGATATGCCTTCTTGATCTCATCTTGGCTAGCCTCAGGCTTGATGCCGAGTGAGTCGTAAAGTTGTGTTTCGGCAACCATGTTGGGCAATAGCCGGCTCACTTACTGCTAATCTTTGCCGAGAATACAGAGAATATGAACGTATCAAGACCCAAAGTTGTTGCAGGAAAGAGAAGTGGGTAATGTCAATTACATTCTACGGGCAGTACCCGGTTTTTGCTCGAACGAAGCCAGGCTGAGCCTGCTCTCGTGGGTCTAGTCGGGAATTGACGATAAAGCCAACAAGAGCAAATAATTGATCCTATTGGCCGCAAGTAAGAGTAGACAGAGTGACACGCTTTCCTCTCTTGCAGGCTGGGGGCACACGAGCATTGGCGGTTGTCAAACATCAGAAACAAGGCCGCAGCGCAGCCGAGGGCCGCGTTCCGGGGCCAGAAGAAGATTCTAGAAGCTTCTTTCTGTCCTTTAGATTATGATATTTTTGTCTATCATCGATCCCATTTAAATACGTGTGATTCAATAATGGAAGTGTCACTATCGCTGTGTGGGTAGACTTTCGGCTTGCAGTTTGTGAACAGAGTTCAGGTACAAGTTCGTGAACAACCTAAGCAGAACCAAAAGCATACAGTTGGAACTACCTAAATTCCTGCACAGGTCAAATCTGTTATAGTCAACAGTACAAAACCTCTACGTGGGTAATCTTCGTACTATAAGTCACCTATGTCCAATATCAAAGCATTTCCTTCTTCAACTTCCCCAATGGAGCCACTCTACAGCTTTAACGTTGGGTAGAATGTCGATTTCATGTTAAACCCAGATTTCGAATCTTGGGAAGATCTTTGCGAGCAAAGGACCTCCTCCGGATCGACTGTTCCAGAATTGGTTCGATAGTGGAAACAGGGTTTTCCTCTGTCCTGATAGCGTTACCCCATGGTTCCTCTGCAGGGGATAAGGAAGTGGGACAGTATTCACACTCTCGAGGATCCTGGTGAGTGGGAGGATCCGTAAGTTGAAGATGGTCCCTTTTCAACGTGCGTATCGAAGGGGTTACCACTCATCCTCAAGTACGTCCGCGGGACTATATACTTGTGATGAGGTTTAATCCCCTGGAGGTAGTGTCTTTTGCTGAGTGCAGGATTTGACCAATGTCTTCCACACGACTTTTGGTATTGGTAAACTCTATACTTAGAAAGAAAGGAGAGTAACGACTTACCACCTCTGAGAAGGTTCCTCCAGATGCCAACGTACCTAGGCCACGCCGTAGATGATGAGGTTGTAGACTTTGAGCTACGTTGAGAAGCTTTGCGCTGCTCCGGAGGGAATGGTAATAATGGTCCTGTGGTAGATGAAGAGAATCATGGACCGTCAGACTCCTTGGAGGAACGGGTTCTTGAACTTATCGTAGCATTCATAACCAATGAGGTCCGCAACAGGCGATTACCTTAATCTCGGATCACATAAAAAGTTTGGCAGTATCCGAAAATTATTCTCCAAAGTCCAGATCGTGAGTGAGAGATTTCCATCCCAGTAATATGTTTTCATAGCATTCTAGGTTGATCCACTTCATATTGCCCAATCTAATCATTCGTCTACACGCCTCATCAGACATCTATTTTGCTACAATAGAGACGACATCCTCGTCCGCTACGACATGGCTTAAACCCACCCGCTGTGGTACATGTCTCGCACTAGCCCCCCAAACCATTGCATACTTGAATGTCTCCTTCAAGGTCCGATGGACCTGATCGCACACTTCCTCGATGGAAGACTTGTTCCTAACAATCAAGGCTTCGCTGAAGTCTGGCTCTTCTCCTTTCCTACAGAATAATCAGTTAACAGGGGGCAAGACATGAGAAGTCAATCTACCGTTTAGTGTATATTCTCATGAGCTGCAATTCTTGCCAACATCTCTCGACCACATCCTGTATGCCCAGATCAAGCTCGCAGCTCATGACGACTGTGTGAGGCTCTCTAGCCAGCTTATCTAGGAAGTCAAGCGAGACTGAATCAATTTTGTTGTAGACGTATAAGCTGAAAGAACAGTCAGTGAAGGTCTTCTCATCCAATATACCACTCTCACCATTTGATGTATTTCCTGTGATCTTTCATGATGACGTCGATAAAGTCATCAACGGTTGCTACAGTCGGTCAGCAGATACGAGAAAGACATGTAAAAGACCCACCGTTCTCGTCGCGGACAAGTACTTCGCAGTTCAGCATCTTGTAGTCTCGCAATATGTTGTACAGCATCTTCTCATCAAGGTTCTTGGGAGGACTTTGGAAAGTTATCTTCATGCCTCCCGCTTTCTTTTGCTTTAGATAGATATTACTACGTTCTCATCAGTATCATAAATCCCATGTCTGCGCGACAACGGTCATACGGTGGTTCTCGGTTGAGTCGAATACCGACAGATTCGAGTTCACGTTCCAACAACGCCCTCTGCTCTGCTCTCTTAGTCGCATCAAGGATCATCAGGATCAAATCGCTCGTCTAGACCGCCATCAGGGTACCGTCGCTGTAGATGGGTTTGTACATTTCTCACCTTCGCGGCGCTGATGACCTGTCGTCCTCGTCCCTTGCCCTCAGAAGCACCCTCAATGATTCCTGGTAGATCAAGAACTTGGATCTCGGCACCACCATATTCAAGCACACCAGGAATAGCCGTCAATGTCGTGAATGAGTAGGCCGCAACCTCACTCTTGGTTTTCGTGATCTTGGAAAGGAACGTAGATTTGCCAACAGAGGGAAATCCGACGAGTGCTATACGTGCATCTCCGCTTTTGCTGACATCAAAGCCTGAACCTCCGCCTGAACCGGCACCAGGAGCCGGTTCGAGAAGCTGGGCTCGAAGACGAGCGAGCTTGCTATGAGCGTATACTTAGATGAAGCACTGATCTTATGAAATCGATATATTTACCCCTTTAGTAGGCCAAGATGATATTCTTCAACCCATCAACGCTGCTTTGATGAATGAGATGTCTGACCATACCCGTAGCCTTGTTTTCTACGAGCTTACATCAGTGCAAAAGTTTCCGATATGGTAACATCATCCAATTACTCTGCGTCTTGCGCATCTCATCCTCGATCCTGACAGAGTCAGCATTGTCGTGACTGAAATCTCAACCACCTCACTCCTTAATCTTTTCCGTGATGTTCACCATCTTTCCTGCACTGTTCACCTGACATTTACCGTACCAACGGAGTTACAAAAGGCTAACACTGATATGCTTCCTGAGAGCAAATTGACTTTGCAAGAAAGTCGTAATTATGATACTTAGGGCTAGGGCACGCGCTTGAAACAAGCGCGATAGCCGACCCCATACAGAGTAATCCTCGATAATGCTTCGATATGCCCGTTACTTATGATATTTTGATCAGATAGTTGAAGAAAGCTATATTAGGCGAACCTGCACTACATCAGCTTCCAATAGATCCAGCCACTGAAGTCGAAATGCCTACAGCGGGCTCCGCGCCTCCCTCCCCATTGCAACCTACCTCTACCGATCTCATAACTACGAATAATTCCACAGACATGGCTCCCAATCCCGAAAACCCAGATCCAGAACAGAAAAAGACTAAGAAAATAATACGGAAAAAACGGCGACCAGGTGAATCTTACCGAAAATCTTAGCTTGTGCATGGAATTACTGACAAGAAGAAAATCGTAGCCCGACCACAAGTCGATCCTTCAACCATGAAATCCGAACCCCCTCCGCAAACAGGCACCATCTTCAACATCTGGTACAACAAATGGTCCGGCGGCGACCGTGAGGACAAATATCTTTCCAAGACCGCCGCCGCCGGACGCTGCAACGTAGCCAAAGATTCAGGCTACACCCGCGGCGACAAAGTTCCCGGAAGCTACTTCTGCCTCTTCTTCGCCAAAGGTCTCTGTCCTCGGGGACAAGAATGCGAATACCTACACCGTCTGCCAGGACTCTTCGACACCTTCCAACCAAACAGCGACTGCTTCGGCAGAGACAAACATTCAGATTACCGCGACGACATGGGCGGTGTCGGATCTTTCATGCGCCAAAACCGCACCCTGTACGTTGGTAGAATACACGTCACGGACGATATTGAGGAGATAGTCGCGCGGCACTTCGCGGAGTGGGGTCAGGTTGACAGGATACGAGTGCTCACAGCACGAGGGGTGGGCTTTGTCACATATACGAACGAAGCCAATAGTCAGTTTGCGAAAGAGGCCATGGCGCATCAGAGTTTGGATCACAATGAGATTCTGAATGTGCGGTGGGCGACGGTGGATCCGAATCCGATGGCGCAGAAGCGGGAGGCTAGGAAGATCGAGGAGCAGGCTGCTGAGGCTGTGAGGAGAGCGCTGCCGGAGGAGTTTGTGCGAGAGATTGAGGGGAGGGATCCGGATGCGAAGAGGCGTAAGAGGATAGAAGGTGGATTCGGGCTTGAGGGGTATGAAGCGCCGGATCAGGTGTGGTATGCGAGGTCCAGGGAGCTCGAGGGTGGAGGTGGTGCAGCAGGGGCTATTGAGGGGGAGGAGAGGTTTCTCATCGAGGACGGTCCATTGGACTCAAATGGTCCGGATGGAGCGGACAATGGGATACTTTCAAACTCCACATTGGCAGCACTCCAAAAGCAGGTGGGTAACGGTGGAAAGTTTCTGGCAGCAGCCGCTCCTGCTGCGGCTCCTGCGGGGCCTTTGGTGGGTTACGCCAGTGATGATAGCGATTGAATAAATGATCTTGTATGATACCACATATGCGGCCCTTCTCAAAGACTTCTATATTCGATACGTCTGTGCCGCCATTGTGTGCAACACTAGATGTATAGCCCTGCAAAATTTCCATGCAAGCAAAGAAATTTCCGCCAGGTATCCCAGGTATACGCAGCACTATGCTCTAAAATCACTTACCAACCACCACCAAAACTCAAAAACTATCCAGAAAGTCCCCTACCTTCCAGACCATCCCTCCACAACCCCCCTATCAATCACCCCACGCCCCTCCCCAAATAATACAAGACACAAGCCTTCGTCCGAAAATTATAAACAATCGCATTGCCATTCCCACCCGCCGACTCCCTCGCCATCCCCTTCAGCATCGTCTGCAGCTGTCCCAAATACTGACGCTCGCCCGGCGCGGCGTTCTGTATAAACCGCTTCCACGAGTCGGGATCCGATAGTCGCGTATCGTTGATGCCTTCGAAGACTTCGTCTTTGGTCTCTATAGCGACGATGGGACTGTCGGCACAGCGCTGGAAGAATTCTTGGCGGTGGAGTTGAGCTGTTGGGTTTGTTAGAGGGAGGGTTTTGGGTGGATTGTGGTGGAAGGGGGAGGTTGTACCTTCTTCGATGATGGTCTTTCGATTGACTTTCTTGCCTTTGTTTTGGGACATTAGTACTTTGATGTCGATGTCGCGGTCTTTTGAGAGCATGGTTGATTCTGGCTGGCTAGCTTGGCGCAACATTGGTGCCTTCATTATGCGATCTTCTTTGCGGTCGCGGTCGCGGATCTCGTTCCTGCATGGGAGATCTTGAGTCAGCATGGGCATTTGTAACCCTCGCGTGGTGAAAATTGTTATGTTGAGGGAATTCGCTAGCAAACAATGATCCTAAGACAAAGCATGTGACCTGAGCATCGGCGCGCGAGTACGAAGAGGGATTCCAATGCTAGGAGTTGCGTCGTGAGAGAGAGACATCTATGTTCAATACGTTGGGGAAGATACTCCTCAATTTTCCGTGCCGCCTGAACACTGAAGAGGAACAGAGAAATTATGACCTTGAATACGTACCTCATATGTCCAATTAAGTCTGATAACCGTACCTCAGTCTCATCGTCTCGCAGGGTATTTCGAACCCGCAAGAAATCCTCCGACTTGATCAGGATGATCCACGTGTAGTCCTCAATTGACTCCTGAGCCTTGGTGTACATGTTGTCGGCAGCGTCTTCAGTGTTGCCTTCCGCTAGCTGTGCACGGATATCGCTAGCCCAGAGCTGTTGCAACAGATCAACACCCACCGAAGCAAGTAAGTCATGATCGAAGCCCTCAATAAGAACGTCACATCTTTGTTTACGCCACATAGCATTGATCGAAGCCGAACACTTCTTCTTGGCCTTGGTTTTTGACGATTTGTTGAGATAAGTCATCATGTCGGTGCAAAGCCCCGTCCACGCCAGCTGAAACCCTACTGCATGGATATGAACCTCCCTTGAGGTAATTGGCTGATGATCCCGAATCAATTGGTCATAGCGACCTCCTGCCGCAAAAACAGATCGCCTCTTGTGATCGTATAAGCACTGGAAAAGGAGATTCCCGCGGTAGAACATCTCGTTGTAGCTGCTAAGTGGGCTGATATAGATCCTCCGTCTAACATTAAGACGAGCAAGGTATATTATTACCGCATCCATGTGGGCAAATATTGGCTCGAGGTCTGCACTGTCTTTCAACATCGAGCGGAGTCTTGGGATCGCCTTATCAAATGTGTCACGAAAGTCGAATCGCTCGAGCTCGTCAAGTGCAGTGGCCGCAATAGCGATGGATGGCCCACGTAACTCGTATCGTACCTTGCCCCAAGTCCAGTCCCCAGTATGAAGCTTGCTGATTATTTGTTTGACATCAGACCATCTCATGGGATCTATATTGCAGAATTGTAGAACCGCGTCGAGTAGTTGTGAATGATTGATGTGATAGCACATTTGCACCGTAGATAGATTGGGAAACGCCTGGATACATCCTTAAGTCAACTTCTCCTTTCGAATATATTTGCCATTCCCATAAATCATAAAGCAGTCAACCCGGGCATTCCGAGAAGATCAAGCATCCACATATAATCAATGGACAGGAACAATGGATGAAATGGGGCATGAAAGAGAAGTAGGCATCCCCACACAGCAGCCAATGAATAAAATTGATGAACATAATGTACAATGACAGAAAGGAAGATAGTGCAGAAATACTCCTTACATACATCAATTATCTCGTCGATCACTTTTAGTACCTCCGCCTCCCGAAAGGCAGTGTCGACGCTTTGCCCGGAAACGATATCAAAATTAGCTTCTCCAAAAATCTTTGGCTGGTCTCTTAGATGATCGACCCGATAGACGTTATCGAATATGAAGGTCTTACGTTCCGGTCGTACTTGTCGTGCAAGCAACATTGCATTGGGTAGGATGAGGTCATATGGAAGCTGCATTACTTTGCCTGTTGGATTCACGAATTGAACGACATCTTCGGGAGAATAGTATGAGTGGTAAGGAAACAACGCAGGACTATCGGTCCGCTCAACGGCCCCATGTCGATGACAGATCGCAGTCAGTCTTGCTTTGACCATTGCCTGGAGGTCCAAGTCGTTGAGAGAAGATCTTGACATGGCCCTTACATCTTCGAGTAACGTTACTGCTTGCATCGGGTCTTGGATAGCCGCCATCTTCATCTCCTCGGCCTTCTCCTCCTTAGCAAAGAGGCTATTGATGAAGTGCGATCGGAAGTGTGACGCGCGGTCGTTGAGAAGCCGACGTGCCGTACGCAATGACTCGTCTTCAGCTTTGACCGGGATCTCTCCACTGTCAAGCAGCTCCAAACTACTTGGTCTTTGAGATGGTTTATATTGCACTAGTGACATGAATATCTTAGCCTGCGCACGATCTCGCAGTTAGCATCGCTTGATCAAGATTTTGATCACAAGTGGCAGTGAAACATGTAGAGGATGGCCCTATGGAGAATTGGCTCCCCAAACATGAAGCACCAAGTAAAAACGGTTAAGTAGGAGATGCCGCAGGACGAGAAATTGCTTATCAACACCGTGGATATGCGCAGTAAAGTGTTCGAAAGATGGTATGCTCCCGTACACATAAAGCCAGCCAACAAAGACGGTAAGCTGAAATGTCTGATAAGAAAGGGGATACTGCCACAATCTTGTCTCGCAAATCTAGGGGATGTGTCGAAAAGGTGCTTTACCTGGGTGGTCTTCTCTTGGAAATCAAGTGCAGCAGGCAGAGTGTGGTTTTCCTTTTGCAATTGCGCTAGGGTCTCTGCCCGCTCCATGCCTGTTGAGAAGGGTACATTCATCTCGAGAAGGATTACACCTAGAGAGAACATATCCGCTTTCTCATTATACTTTCCGTTGCCAGCCGATCGTACTTCCGGCGCGACATAGGAAGCGGTCCCTACGTCTTTGGTAAAGCTACCAAAAACCTCTCTTTGGGTTATACCGGTGGTGGGAGCACGGCTGGCGATTGTGCGATAGTCGCCAGGTCTCGCGAGGCCGAAGTCGCCAATGCGTACATCGCCGTCACTGTCAATGAAGACATTCTCGGGCTTGAGATCTCGATGTACGATGGCCAATCCATGAATGTGTGCCAGTCCTTGCACGATCTGTCGAAACAACCTCCAAACCTCAATGGGATTGGCCTGCAAGCCAGTGTTGATCAGATCGCGTAAGGTTTCCTGTTTGCAATACTCCATCTGTATGTAGAGGATGGTCCAAGTTGCCTTTTCCGCAGCTCCCGATAGTGCTACGTCATCTTTGCGAGAAGGCATCTGGATTCTGTCATCGGCAGGTGTATGACCAGACTCTTCTCTCAAGCTGATTATATCGCTACCCTCTTCAAAGCTATCAGAGCTGCTATTTTCGTCCTCGTCGCTGTTGTCATCTCCATTATCGCCATTGTCAGCGAATATGATCTGTGCGTTGGTTGAGCTAATAAAGTCAAGCCCTCTAGAACTGGCTGGTAAGACTGGTCCATGTCCGGTGTTCGTCAATAACGATATAGAGTTGTCATCAGATGAATCAGACGGTTCGTGGTCGTGGGTCGAAATTCCATCCTCAATCCATGAGGCGAAATACCGGACTACGTGTGGATGGTTAAGACGTGACAAGACCGTTACCTGCGCAACTCTTGTAGTCAGCACTGCCTGATCAATGCGTCAAGCAGAGCCACAAGAAATCGCTATGGAGCTGAAAGCGGCCTAGATGGAAGGACTGCTCCTCTGATATTGGAAATCCCCCAAACGAGCCAACAATGGTAGACAGAAATGAATGCTCCTCGAGGCAACGAAGAATTAGACAAATATTTCGGGTTTTAGGAGGCTTTCAAATGAGGGCTTGCTGTTTAGGAAAGATGGATAGAACCAGAGACATGTAAGCAATATAGTGTTCAGATGAATCGCGTGCTCCCAGAACATATATCGCATACAGAGGCTAGACAACTAAGAGGGATCTTACCTCGCTCAACACAGGATCCAGCGCAGCCTTGGAGCGTGCTTTGACTTTTTTGATTGCATAAGGCTGGCCACTGCACCCAATTCAGAGTAAGCGTTAAGTTGAATGACAATGTGTAGCGGTTGGGGAGATACATTTGGACGTCGCAGCTGTGCCCGTTGCACGGACTCTGATCCGGAATTGGGTACCGAGGAGGGAAAAAAGCTTGGAGTATACGTACTCTACTTTATTTCTCGCGCGAAAGACCTCTCCAAAACCACCGCGGCCCAAGCGGCCGTCTTCCACGAAATCTTTGGCATACCTGGAGCTGGATAGTGACGCTGGTACCGAATCACGTCGAACCTGAGCTAGACTTAAGGACAGATTTGGGGGTGATGTATCCAGAGATAAAGAGTGTTTGGTCTGTTCCTGTTCAAACAATGCATCTTCACTTCGAAAGAACTCGAAATGTAGTAAATCCCAGGCTGAGGGTCGTTTCTTAGGATTGCTGTTGAAGATCTGACTTAGCAAGGCCTTCAGGCTCGATGTCAGTCGGAGCTCGTCAATCATGAGAATTGGACCTGAAGGATATTGGCTTAATATACCAACGCCAAACGCCATTTGCAGAAAGCAACGGCCAAATTCCCAGATGTCAGTCGCTGGGACAGGTTGCTCCGAAGCATTTGCATGCACAGCTTCGGGTGCAGTCCACGAAATTGGATAATAAATCAGGCCAGATCCCTTTACCAGTCTGTGCAGGTCTCTTCCATAGCCACCATCTGAAAGCGTTGCCACCGTAATCTTTCTGTCGTCTCTTTTAGCTTCACGGTCTCTCCGTAGAAGAACATTGCTTAGATGTACGTTGGCATGAGCAGAACCGTGCCGATGGTAATGCTGAAGGCCTTCAATCAACTGAATAGACCAAGCCCGTACCAACTTGATGTCTAGCTTATCAACAACGTCCAGTGTTTCCCTCAATGACTTCCGTTCTGCCATTTCCATCAATATGCTAACGCTCCATCCATTCAATGACCTCTGTATTCGAGAATTGATAGGTTTAGTGATGCTCTGGTGTGGGGCTAGACCCATGTGAAACTCCAATTTTGACTCCAGATTTTGTACTAGTCTCTTCATAGAAGGCTCCGTCTCGTTTGATGAGGAGAAATGACACTCCTTCAAGATTAGGAATGGTTGCTCTGATATACTACCATCACCTTGAGAGTCACCGAATATTTGGACAGTAAATAATTCGCAGACTGGTCCAAGATTGTATCTGAGCTTTTGATGGACAGATGTGAAAATTACTATCCTACCGTTAGGATCTTTCACGCGAGATTGCCGTTCGAATTTGATCATTCCAGGCGATTCCGCCAGGTCAAGGTCACCATCCCAATGCATTGGCAACATCTTGACATTTCGTTTCGTAGCTTGAGTCTGCCGTTGAATGACGAGCTCTTGGAGTAATTGCTCTTCTTCCTTTAACGCCAGCATGTCTCTTTGCCGTTGCCTTTCTTCTTCTTGCATGACTTCGATCCTCGCAGCCTGCTCTTTCGCTGCGCGCTCTTCATCTAAAGGGACCGTTTCTTTGGGATCGCGCCATGTGTCATCCAGAATTTCTTGTAGTAAGCCAGCGATCTCATGGATCATTTCCGATCCTATAAGGGTTTGGGGCTTGCTCTGCAGCATTTCTTCGGCTTGATTCCTCGAAGTTTGGCGGATTTCCGAGCCGAATAACAAAGTCAACCGTGGCAAAGTCTTTGGGTATGTTGGTGGAAGCGAGGTAATAAGGGTAAGACCGCCATGTTCGTCGCCATTGGTAGCTCTTAACTTGATCTTGAATGTGCGGTCAAGAGTCCTCTAGAAACATAGAAGTTGTCGTGCATTAGCAGCAACAACGCGGGATCACAGCTACCAAAGTATCAAATAAGTGAACCAAGTCCGGCACACAGGCTAACAAGTACGTCTACTCTAGGAGATGTCAATTCACCTACATTCCATGCCCCGGTCCTTGCCTCTCCCTCGACAAAGTCTTCCATGTAAATGGAGCGCAGAACCTCAATCTCATCCTGCTGAATCTCCGAGTAATTCGTGGCATGAGGGGCCATGGTTTCATTTACACTGGGAACCCATGACTTCGCTCATTCACTTGCACAGAGCCCCGTTGGACTAGGCGTATCGCAAGGCGAAATATACCAATATGTGTCTGATATGGTTCAAGGGTTCGAGAAGCTCGGTTCATGGCCTGTACGGCTTCGATATTGGTGTGCACGATTGCATGCCAAGGGAGTCCTCGAGCTGCAACTGGAAGACCAGCTGCAGCTTACTCCAAGATACTCATGTTCACGAACGTTTTGTTTAATATGCAATACTATGTACGCCATATGTTGTGAAGTCCAAAAGATTTCGTTTGGGACCCCTGCAGCTCTTATCGATAAAGCTAGATCGACGCGGCTTGGCGTCGATCAGCCGAGATGTAAACAACACTGCCTCGACTGTGAAGTCGGAGAAGTTGTTTCCTACGTTCAATTAGGATCCCTAAACATGGCTGCCAATCATCGAGCCACTAACTCATCAAATCTGTAATGATGTTAGAATGGCTTACTGGGTCTTTGCGACCCACTGACGCGCAATGTACTGGGGCAGGTTGGTTCGAATTATTCTAAGCATGTGACAATACTCCATGCTTATAAACTTCTAGAAGATGGTACCTCGTACCTTGACGAGCCTCCTGAGACTCCAGCGCCCTTATTTGCCATCCGCGCATTCAAGACCGCAATCTTTGGCACCCCGCATCCGTATCAGAGAGAAATCAAACAACCTGTCCAGCCTAGTCAGGAGGACCGGCTTTCAGGACCCAATGCTCCAGCATGGAGGCCGGAAAGCAGCTATGCTCTCGACGGAAGTGATGGGATTAGCAGCGACCCTTTCCACTTCGCTGATAAGCCTGCCGTCCAGGCTAGGCTTGACCCATCCGCTTCTCCAGCCAAAGGCATTCTGCTAACTCCAGGCACTGCGGCTAGTCGCCGCAAGACCGTTTCGTTCGGTAATATGGACGCGAAGCATCAGAAGGAAGCAAAGCAACCGATGAATGACAAAGCGGGAGCGGAGACTGAGTTCCCCGTTGAGTCAGGACACGATGCAGCGCCAGAGGAAAAACCACGCCAGTCTACACTCACGAGGACGTTGATAGAATTGTCGAAGCAGAAGCCGGCGAAAGAGCAAACCCCAGTCAATATGGATTATCAAGGAAAGAGTGGGAAGGGAGTGATTGGCATGGAGTTCCGCACAGACAGTGTCATTGGACCCAATGCTGATGTTACTGTGGACCTAAGTCAACCACATTCACGATCAGGACAATACTGGAAAGTCAAATACGACCAATACCATAAGCGATCCCACCGAGAAATGAAAAAGATTATCAAGTACGGTCAGAACGTGAAATCCTATGCTGTCAAGAAAGACGCCGAAGCCACTAGCCTGAGCGAGAACCTGAATATAGCATTGGCAAAGGTAGCCACTATGGAGGCCGAAGTATCAAAATTAGCGATACTGTCGAGAAGTGCTCAGTCTGGGGGACCCAAACAGGAGGGTAACCATATCAGGCTGGTCAGCGACTTGGCGCAGCAGACGGCCATGGCCATCAAATATAAGCAACAAGCAGATGGGTTCAAGGCTGTCTTACAAAAGCAGGGTTCAATAAAAGTTTTCGAAGAATCACAGGAGAATCTCGGTGCGGAGGCGAAGTCAGACGCTCCTTTAGAAGTAGCGTCAATAAATGCTGAGCTCGACAGCTTGCGTGCGACTGCAAGTGCAGCCGAAAACCAAGCGATAAAGCTCGAGAAGGAAAACGCTGCCCTCAAACGTAGCTTGGCGAGAGTGAAGGAAGAAATGATGAGCTATGAGACGAGGCGACAAGCCAGAGAAGAACGATTGAAAAAACGAGAAGCCAAGCACAAAGCTGCGAGAGAAGAGTGCGAAACGCGTCTTGCGCAGCTTACGTTTGCGCACGAGGAACTTCTACGGGCCTCGGGCGAGCTCCCAGTGGTGGACATGACGGCCGAGATTCTGTCTATTCAGAAGGAGGCAGGGATGCAAGATATTCTTGAGGATCAGACAGAAGCCAATCACATCCCAACAGATGGAAAAGAGAACGCCCAGCCCTTCAAAAGCGACGAACAGGCCAAAACACCATACATCTCCCCTCGCAAGCGACGACTACAGAACCCCATCGTGGATATCTGGACACCCAGCAGCCCACGCGAAGACGGAAACCAAGCATCACCATCTAAAGAACCCACCCAACTCCCCCCCTCAAGTGTAAAACACGACATCCAACGCACCCTGAAAGAAATCGATCGAAACCTCATCCCAACCCAATCGCCAGCAACAAACCAGCATCTCGCCACCAAACCCAACCTCTCCCCTCAAATCCCAAATCCAACCCTTCCTGAATCCAACACCACAATACCCTCAGCTACCCACCCCCTGCACGACCGCCGCAGAACAATCAGCTCGCCCCGCCCCTCAATCATCAACGTAACATCTAGTCCTGCAAAACTACCTCAGCCTCCCCACTCTTCGCGAATAGACACTGCGGCCTCAGAGCAATTACTGGTGGCTAGCAAAGGGCGATCGGGTAGTTTGAAGGCAAGGGTTGTGGGAAGTAGGACGAGCACGATGGGTTCGGGGCGGGCGTCGTCGATGTCGTTGGAGAGGGCGGCGGCGGCGAAGGCGAGACTGGCGCGGAGGAGTGCTGAGAAGAGGAGGGGGCAGGGGGTGTGAGGTTTGAGGTTTGAGAGTATGGGAACTTGATGATGGGGTTTGTTCTTTGCGTAAGTATTAAGGTTGCAGCGGTGTGTTTGTAGTAGCAACGATTCGATGGAATTGGATTAGTCTAGTGATCAATGAGCTCAGTTTACGTATGTTGAAGTATTATAGTTGTGAAAGTATGGCATTATTAGATAGATTCGCGCAAAGAGTAAGAGGAGTCGGACAGCCATGTTTCTGATCGGTATTAAGATCGGCCGAAAAGGCGAAGATATTGCAAGCTAAAAGATCTGTATGAGAACCTACTAAGGAGAACCTGATAACACTTGTTCGAACACTATCCACCTGCCGTAGATGCGCCCCCGTAGAATACCTACCGCCAGCGCCACGTGAACCCCGTCGCTATGTTCCGAATATACCTTGGAAATTCATTGTACCCATTTGCCCATGCCGCGAGGGAGGATGATCATGGTGTGATAGGATCAAAATGGATCCCAGGATGTCCCTCGTCATGCATATTGATCGGCAAGTTGATCTGTTGTCATAAGCCTACTCCTCTTCCTCCTGGTCCTCATGGTCCTCGTCATCCGGCAGCCCATCGTTGCCATCCTCCGTCATCTCCTCCTCCGTATCACTGCCACCAAAATCATCTTCTTCGTCCGAGTCAACCCAGAAATCCGGGTCGTCGTGGGGCTTCTCCGGCCTCTTCGCCGTAGACTCGTGCGTAGGCATGACGAAGCCAGCTGGAATATCTGCCTTGCTCTTCTCGACGTCTTCTCTCACCCTCCTCTTGAACCCGTTGGGGTCTTTGCGTAGCATAACGCCTGCATCTACGTTTGCAGGCGAGGAACACTCGGCGTCGTCGAGCAGCGAGATGATGCTGATGAGGACGGACTCGACGCGTTGAGCTGGGGACCAGCGCTCGCCGGCAGATTCGCCGGACATCTCGTCGTTGCCTGGAGCGTGGAGGATGGAGATGCAGAGCTTGCCGTCTGCGTAGATGTTCGGATGGTACACTGGGTGGTTGAACTGGAAAGTTGGTGGCGAGTAGGGGTAATTGGTGGGGAAGGTCATTTTGGCTCTAAAGTAGCCACCGTAGTATATCGAATCGGGGTTGATGACGATGAGGGCCACATTCCAGTTGAAGATGTCTTCATCGTTCAGCTGCAGGGTTGTCAGATATCGTTGGTCTTGGGGCAAATCGTAAGGCTGACCTCAATTTCCACCCACTTCTCCTGTGAAAGGGACTTGAACTCGTTGAGTAGTATACGCTCAGCCATTGTTGCTGATCGGTAAGGTCAATTAATATGTCTTAGGTAGAGTGGTTTTGGAAAGTGATTTCTTGAGAAGCTTGAGGTGTTGGACTTCTCTCGTTAAGAAGGAATGGATGGTTGGTGAGAGGAATGAGAAAATGTCTTGACTTGTAATGACTACCTGGTGTCAAGAGAACATGGTGTGGTATCTCCTGAGGTACGGGATTTTGAGTGTCGGAGCTTGTTGTATTTCACACAGTGTTAATGTAGATGACTATCTGGGAAGGATGACCGTTGTTCAATTCCTGATTGAGACTGAGTGCCTGACAGGACCGAGGCCCGTCGGCCGGCTAACGGCAGATCGACGGCCGCATGTACTAGTATCACTTAGTACTAGTATCACTAGTGTTGACCATCCGAGTCCAGTTCAGCGGATATCATCCGCATTACCACCCAAAGCGTGACAGGAATAGCGATTGATCTTGAGAACGTATGTCGAACCCTGCAGGATAACCTGACACCGAATGTAAAGCATCAGGTATTTCGAGGAATAATTTTGATCATTCTTGACCCCAAATTGTTGAGGGTTTGCTAGGAGTGCATTCGAGAGGGGTGAAAGCTTCGAGAAAGCGACAAGGGTCCTTACCAATATGACTTGCTACCATCAGACCTTGTCCACGTGGATCACATCTTTAGGATGAAGAAATCTTGGTAAGCTTAAGGTGGACTCATTACCTGAGCGACATGGATTGTGGTACGTATGTTCAGGAATATCGTCATTCATTATATTGGTAAACATCATATATCCATTATCAACAATGCCGCGCCGAATGCAACCCACGCTACTGATTTTCCTACCCGCTTCAGTGTAGAGGCCGCGCCCGTGTGTATACCTGCTGTTGGAGAGTTACATGTGATGTGGGGGCTGTTCGGGCTCTTGGTCCCGTATGTATAATTCAAGCCGTGATTCTCAAGCGGGCACACAAACTGTAACGCTGCCGGGCAACTCTGCACCAAATTATAACAAAGATCCGAGCAAGGAAGAACTTCTTTATAAGGGCCGGGCTTTATCTCTGAATCAATCATCGGGTTTCGACTCTTGGCAAAGGCTACCCTAGAGTTGTTCTGAGTTTGGAACGCTGGATCGTTTGCGAATTGTGCGGCTAGTGTTGTGTTCACGAAGCTCTGGTTCACAGCTCGCGGCTGCAGATAAGGAGCTGGATTGGAGTAATCTTCACATCTAGGAATGGTGACCGCACAAAGCCATTCTCTATAAGCCTTATCGCAATCGTCGCAATTCCTGGCGAGGGAATATTGAGCAGATGAGGTGGTCTTGCAAGGAATTTGCTGAAGTGAGCGGCTAAAATTCGTGTATTGATACCTGGCGTAATCGTCATACTTCTGGCCAAGCACATTCACATTGGGAATGAGTTTGATGTTGGCTGGTGCAGAGTATGCAACTGAGGTGCAGAAGGTGAGATTGAAGAGCAAAGCACAATTGTTGTCTGGGTCAGTGCTATTAGTGAGGTTGCTTTAAGGGTCACTCAAAAGCGTACCAGATTTGGTCGTGAAGGTTTGGTTGGAGTCCCATACTGTTCCCCCTCCACCGATAACGCCATTCCCCGAATTGGTGGAGTTCCCAACAATCGTTGTAATTACGTAGTAGGTCGAGCTGGCATTCAGATTCCTCACATGAAATTGTTGCTTTGGCCACCCATCACCAGCTAATGTCATACCAATGTCGATGTCAGCTGATGATCGAATATCTGCGAACTTTTGCAAGGCGCATACTGAACGCCGCATTCCCTGGATGGTCGGATTGTCATTGTTCTGAACGAAGATACTGAACCGGGGCGGCCCACTCATCCACTGCTTGAAATTCTCTGAAGTCGAGGTATTATTCGAAGCAATGCCGTTAGTGTAGAGAAGGACCGAGCTGGTATCGCTATCGATCAAGTTGACATTAGGCTCGGTAGAGTAGGAGGCAAAGAACCCATCAACAGATGCCGTGAGCTGATAATTAAACACTCCAGTAAAATCTTTGGTGTTGGGCGCAAATATTCCAAAATACACATCGCCCGTGAACGAGATGTTCAATGACCCAAAGCCTTCGACGATTGCAACGACATAGTCCTTGTCTGCAGCGCTAGGGTGGGTGTTTGTGGAGCTCGTGGAGACGTACAGCTCTAGTTGACCTGGTGGCCCGTTCGGCGAAGATTTCTTCGAGGTCGGCTGGAGGCAAGTGGTCAGGCTGATGTACAGAATACTCTCATTAGTTTTCGCGTCAACATCCTTTATCAGAGGTGATGAGGGTAGACCCAGGGTCGACGGTGCTTTTGGTTCGTATGGCGCTTGTTTTGGAGAGGTCCAATATTGAGTCGATCCTTGCTCAATATTCAACTGGCCTGGGACGTTATTTGCCAGATTTTGGATGTCTTGCCCCGCTCTGCCAATGATGCTCCGGTCAAGACCAATGAAGTCCGACTCATAATTCCCCACCTCCGCCCTCAGTGCCAGTCCTTGGGAAAGCTTCTGTATGCGAGGGTGATTGTGATCTACATCTTTTATCGATTCTCCATCAGCGGCGGAAGGCTGCTGAAGACACAAGCAGATTGCGAGGAAGTATGCGAGTAACCAGGGACCGCGAAGGAGAGATGGTAATGGTAGCTTAGAGCACGCAATCCAAAGTGACCGCATCGATGAAGATAACAAGCCAGCTTGATATCCCAGGCGGGCTTGGTAGGTGACCCAATGAAGTGAACTAGGAAACCGTGCCTCTACTGAAGCATTCCATATCAGCAAGACTAAGAGTGCTAGGTATAGCGAGGTTACCGGTCAGCAGCTACGATGCGTAGATGGATTGCTTGTATTCCTCGGATTGACATGGGAGGGCTGATGTTTGAGACCGGCATTTGCCGTCTCCGCCGTTCCGAAGGATCGCGTCGCAATGGTTGCAGGCTAATCCATGACGGCTTTCACTATGCTGCTCGGGGGACATATTGCAGTAGACGAGTGCTCCTGATATGGAGGGATCAAGGCTACTTACAGTCATGGGTAAATACCTGCAATGACAGGAAGACGCATTCTTGATGCAGTTGCCGTATTCAAAGCCGTCCGCGGAGTCGCCTCCAAACATGTTGTTTTTCGGACTCACCAGTTGGACGCTTTCAGCAAGACATCTACAATTGCAAAAGCGGTCCAATCACAGACTGACAGAGTTACTCTTACGGTGAAGGCAGCTTCCGCTCTTTCAGATCGCTTCAATGGACCAGCTGCCCAGAATTCCACTCAAGCTACCAGTCCTGCTACGGCCCACAGAGATCCACCCACACCGAATGCAGTGGAAGCTGAAGTGCTGTCGGGAGGGACGAAAGAAATGGACGGGTTTGTTCAGGATCATCTTTACACAAAATTGGGGGAACAACCCGCCGCAGAGCCTTTGGTGGCCAATGGCCAGAATGTAGAGCAGAAAGCGACAGAGGGACAACCTCCCTCGGATGTGTCCATTTCCCCTCTAGGGTCATTGTCAGATGCCTCGAAACGTCCAAGGGAACCTTCGTCCAAGATCTCGAAAAAAGGGGTTGGCCCCCCAGACGAGGAAACGCATATGCCGGAGCGTCCAGCTTCATCCCAACTAAACGTGGCAAGGAAGACCCACGAATCTTATCAAGATCACGACCTTGCGGCTAACGGTCAAATTAATCGAGATGTTTCCTATCCGTCGGATTTGAACGACCAGAACCAAGCCGTACCGGAATGTCAAGCTATTCCAGAGCAAGAGCAGCCTTGCAACGAAGCATACTCAGAGATCTTCCACAGCCCAAGAGTAGCACGGATGCTAGGTGGTCAGTCCAAAAGAGATCTCTCGTCGAAGGGCATGGAACTTCCTGGGGCCAAGGGTATGGCAGCGGAGGAAATCAAGTCTCCGGAGGAGAATGACCGTGTTTCGTCCAGCGTACGGACGCCCGCGTCAAATAACTTTGAAGCTCCAAGCTCATTATCAGATAGTTCAGGTATGAAGGGCGCTCAGGAGCGTAAGGAGGAACACGTGTACGCATTAGCCGCAGATATAGCGACCGAGGCTGAGAACATACAATCAGGTTCCTCCAGAGTGAGTCCTGAGACTTGGAGAAGCGCCAGATATTCTGCCGATTGACTGACAGTTGTCCGGTAGGTCACCAACGATTTGCAGCATAGCTCCCCCAAACCTTCGTACGAAATGCGCGAATCTCGTGTACCGTCGTCTCGATTTGGACGAATTTGGCAGTATGGAGGACTAGCCGCCTCGATGACATTCGGTGCAATTGGTGAAAGCGTCCGTCGTGCAACTGGAGGTGGTAGTAACGCAGGGGGCTCTCTGATGCTCAGCGCTGGCAACATGGAACGTCTTGTAGCTAAGTTATCTCGAATGCGAGGTGCGGCATTGAAATTAGGCCAAATGATGAGCTTTCAAGGTCCGTCGCAGTGGCTCGGATATTCTCAATAAGACTTGCTCATACAAGCTACCAGATTCGAAGATGCTCCCAGGACCAATCAACGAAGTTTTACAACGAGTCCAGGACAGCGCTGACTATATGCCTGCCTCCCAACGAAACAAGGTCATGGCCAGCAATCTCGGCGCTGACTGGCGTGACCTCTTCTCCGACTTTGACGAAAAGCCCATAGCAGCAGCCTCAATCGGTCAAGTGCACAAAGCAACCCTCAAGTCCTCTGGCCAACAGGTCGCGGTAAAGGTTCAATATCCTGGGGTGGCCAACTCAATCGACTCAGATCTCTCCAATTTGTCCATCCTCCTTACCGCTTCCCGCCTTCTTCCCAAAGGCCTCTATCTCGACAAAACTATCGCCAACGCCCGCACGGAACTAGCCTGGGAGTGTGACTACGTTCGCGAAGCCGAAATGGGTGAACGCTTTCGTCAGCTCCTCGCCGATGAGTCCGACACCTTCCGAGTACCCGCAATAATCAAAGAAGCCTCGGGCCCTCAAGTCCTCACCGCGGAATTCTGCTCTGGCATCGGCGTGACCAAAGTCCAGAATTGCACGCAAGAGCAAAAGGACTGGATAGGCACCAACATCCTCCGTCTCTGTCTGCGCGAGATTACCGAATTCAAGTTCATGCAAACCGATCCGAACTGGACGAACTTTCTCTTCAACCAGGAAACAAACAAGCTAGAGCTTCTCGACTTCGGCGCCAGTCGCGATTTCCCAGACAAGTTCATCGAACCATACATCCGCACCCTCCTCGCAGCATCCCGCTCCGATCGAGCCACGGTGCGCGACCTCTCCATCCAATTGGGATACCTCACCGGAGACGAGAGCCAAGCCATGCTCAACGCACACGTCGGCTCCGTCTTGACGCTTGCGGAACCCTTCATGGAAACTGCGCCTGAGGTTTATGATTTCCGCGACCAGACTATTACGGATAGGGTGAGGGGGTTTATCCCTGTGATGGTGAGGGAGAGGTTGGCGCCGCCGCCGGAGGAGACGTATAGTCTGCATCGGAAGTTGAGCGGGGCGTTCTTGCTGTGTGCGCGGTTGGGGAGTCGGGTGAGGTGTAGGGAGATGTTTCGGAATGCTATGGGGAAGGCGGGTGTGGATTGGACTACGGGATAGAGTCCGCTGGCTGGGTTGGTACGGTTTCATGTATATAATTTGTAGCGGTTCGCTGATTAACACAGAGTAATAAACGATGTACATTCGTTGAGGCACCAGGCGGTATCACGTCTAATCGAAGCATGTCGTCGTCAATCCTTAGTTATTCCTACCGCCTTCGGCGTTCACCCCTCCCTCAGCCCACTTCTCCTAGGTGTTTTTCCCTCCCACAGCCCCCTCGGACTGGCTCCGATACCTCCAACCTTCCCCATCAGCCGCTGTGCGGCAGGCGTCATCCCACCCTTTGCGATCCTCGGACTACTCGTAAACCTTGGAACTGGAGTCTTCAATTCCGCTTCCCTTTTGCCCGTAACCCTCTTGCCTTTGGCCACCTTGTCGACCATACGATGATGTAAAGCTTCTCGCTTACTGCTTTCCGACAGCTTGAAAGGATTGGGTGTGCTGTCTCCACTGCCGAGCAAGAGCGGAGAATTGTCATAGATGAGCTCAGTATCGGGCTCCGAGTCGACGTATGCGTAACCGTTCACGCGTGGAGTAGATGCGCCGGAGAAGACATCTGAAGCTGCGGGGCGAGGCCGCCCTGCTATCGCGTCCTTGATGGCTGAAAGGGAGGGTGAAGGTGGCACGGGAGTATCGTCTGCGGAAGCCGTGGTGGGTGGTGCCATGCGGGTGTTGTCGTACACTACGGCTTTTGGAGGAGCGGTTGAAGTCTCTTCGGCTTTTTGGGCAACGGTCTGCATGCTGTCTTCGATGGAGCCTGGAAGAAACATGAACGGGTTGTCTGGCATGGACTTCCACGTGTCGGGCATGGCTTGTCGCTTGTCTGCGGGCTCGACGATTGCCATTTGCTTCCCGCCGTCCTCGATTTCTTCCGCAGCTTTACTAGCGGCTAGTAGGCGTTCCCGTTTTTGATGTGCTATTTGACGCGGAGCTGGTATTTTGTTGCCATTCCACATCCAAGCATACTTTTCTGCCCTTTTTTGATTTTGCTTATCGAGAAGCTTGTAAAAACTTTCGTTGTCTTCGCTAGTGTACTTCTGTTGGAAAAGCCCGAGACTCATGTTTGTGTCGACTTCGGGCTTTTCGGATCCTGTGCTCGTGACAGAGGCTGCTGTGGATACGACAGACATGGGGGTATCTCCTTGCCACATCTTCGGTGTTTCCCCCCCTCTGCCAAACAGACCCGAAGTGGGAGTCATGCTTGTACCCCTGCGTCCTCGCAGCTTCCTTCCATCAGGTCCAGGAGTCATTACTTCCGTCAATTTCCTTCCAGCCGCTGCTATCCATTGGTGATCTTGTGATTCCAGAGCATCCAGATATTCCTGCTTCGATTCTGTCTCAAGCAACCCGGGGAAGAAGTCTCGCGCTATGATGTGGGAGAGGGCGTCGGTATATTCATCTTCGTCAAGCACTTTAGCGGGTCGCTTTATTCGTTTCGGGGGTGGTGGTGGGGGCATGAGGGACGTGTCGAGGGAGCGCTTTGCTAGAGCTCTTGATGGGGTTGTGGACGCCATCGCCATAGAGAGGTCCGAGGGTGGAGTCGATGTTGAAGGTACTTCTGTAGAATCAGTCCATTAGTGGAGTGAAATGCAATGAATCAGATTGTCCCAATGCCTAATAATAGTTCCGGACGCTAAGCGGGAGATCTACAGCCCGTCATATTAGCGGCCTCACCCAAAACATTTGTACATCTCAAATGGAAATCCTACCTCTGACTCTGTACACCACCTCCGCCTCTACACAAAAACCCCCCCACACAATTCTATCGATAAGAATCACGTGATCCCAAACCTCACTTCCCCCTAACCCACCCCCCAGCACAACAAACAATGACAACCCTCCCTCCGCCTCCAACCCCATCCCCCCATGCCCCTTCCCAAACACGGACCCTAACAATCCGCCACCCGCCCCACACCTACCTCCACCTAACCCTCTTCCCCTCCTCCTCTTCCCACCCCAACACCACAGACACAACCCCCGACATCCTCACCCTGCGCACCCACCTCACCACCGCCCTCCAACAGTTCCTCGGTCTAAGCGGCACGGCGATCCCAATCGACATTCTGAAGATCGAGGGAAGCGAGTGTTGGATCCGGGTGCCGAGGGAGGATGCGGGCATGGTTGTGGGGGCGTTGGGAGGGGGAGTGGGAGGTTGGAGGGTTGTGGGTCGGGGGGAGTGGTTGGGTGTTGTGGCGGGGGGAGGGGGGGAGGGGTTGTTTGGGGTGTGATGAGGTGGGGGGGATCCCGTGATTCCTTGGTCTAAGCGGTACGGCGATCCTAGTCGATATCTCTTTAGGGGAAGAGGGAAGTGGGTGTTGGATCCGGGTGCCGAGGGAGGATGGGGGCACGGTAGTGGGGGCGTTGGGAGGGTGAAGGAGAGAGGTCGTTTGGGTTGGGGTGGGAGTGGAGGTTTGGCGGATTGATGGGGGGATAGTTGTGGGAGGGTTGAGGTTTGTGGTGAAGGTAGGTTTGTTGATATTTGTCACCTGGCTTCTATGGGTTCTAATGTACAGAGATAGCGTGCCAGCCAGGAGGATTCGCAGGTTCAGTTTCCAACCAAACGACCGACTATGCAAACGACGCCTTATCAATGATATCGCTAAATTGCAACGGCGGAATGGCGAGGATGTTGGGAGATTCCTAAAGGTCGAGTTGTCTACATCATGGACATGAGTGAGTTCTGGGCATATGCCTGTGGTGCGTTTCAAGTCAGTATTCGAATCGAATCGATCAGAGCGAACGGAGATTAGACGTACCATGGGCTTTATATCAGGATGCGGTACGGCGTCAAATTTGTGGAATTCCAGCTTGTATTCAGGTCCAATATTGATATACGCGCCCTTGTTCTCGGTACTATCGCAGTATTTTGGTGCGGAGAAGACGGTGATGCAACGACCGTCATGCTCCACCTCGTATCCTTCCATACGCACCTCGTGACTTCTGATTACGGCTTCTAGCCCATTGTTCTCACAAAACCTCTTGGTGACATCGGGTCCGAATTGCAGGCCAACACCACGTTTGCTAGGCCCTCTACCAGGCATGGTCTGTGGATCCGTCCAGAGCATCTCCATCATGAGGCCTGCTTGACCGGGCTGCCGTTGCTTATGTCGATTGAGTTTCCTGACGTCGTCTAGCGTGATCTTGTCGTCCGAGAAAAGACCGCCGTGGAGGGTGAAGTATTTCTTGCCGACCAGTGTAGCGAGTGGGAGAGCGGAGAATGATTCGGAGAATAATTTGAAGATTCGCTCCGTATATTTTGCTTTGCATTCGCCTTCGAAACCATAGACTCGGTTCATATCGTCGGTCTCGTGATTCCCCCGGTTTAAGAAGAAGGCTTTCGGTCGAAGCCATTTGTATGCGTAAAGGAGAAGAGCAATTTCGGTGGACCAAGAGCCTCGGTCGACAAAGTCTCCGTTGAAGAGGTAGTAATGCGACTCCGTTGGGAATCCGTTCAGTCTGAAAAGTTCCATAAGATCAAAATACTGACCGTGCGTATCTCCGCAGACTGTCAGTTTGTGTCCTTGCTGCACTTCCATCTCTACCATGGTCGGCTCATCATAGAGGATGTTCTTGACAGCTGCTATAATTTGGTAGACGTATTTTCGGTGTAGCTTCTTTCCAGTTTTGAATCTCGAGATCATATCGTCTATGAAATCTTGTGTCATCTCCTTTCCCAATTCAGCTCCATCATACTTCGAGTCTACCGTCATAGAATCTATATCGAGTCCCTCAAATGCAGAAGGTTCGTCATCGACTTCTATAGCGCGCAAAAATTCCATGTGCTTCATTGCTTTCTCGCATTCTGCCAGTCTGAGCTTCGCATCTGCATTCTTAGGCTCTAATTTTACGACGGTTTTGAAATCTTTCAACGCATTCCGGGATTGTAGTATGGCGGTATTGGCAACTGCTCTTCGATAGTAGGCCTAGCGGCGGTCAAAAAAGTAATCTTTTAGATATCAGGCTATCGAAAAACCTTGGTGTATTTCGAGTCAAGCTCGACAGCTTTGGTGGCATCAGCAATTGCGTAGCCATATTGCTCTAGCTTGATATTGGCCTAATTGAACAACCATATCAGCGACGCACTCTTAGTCAGGATCTGGATAGGATAAAATAACCTGAGCTCTATTGCAGTAATATGTAGAGTCTTGATCATAAATTTCGATTGCTTTTGTATAGAAATCAATTGCTTGTAGCCATTCATGACTAGAAACACACTTGTTGCCCTTTGCTTTGAGTTCAGTCGCTTCTTGTGGGGGCGCCATGGTGGTTGATATATAAGTTTGCACAAATGGTCTCACAGTTTTACAAACTCCAAACAATGAGCTCTCTATCCAAAGTACGTAGATCAGTAAAGGTGATGGTCGAAGGATAGTTAATCATTTTCTGCGAATCGGAGAAACATCGGGATCTTCAACGGCTGGCCGACATGCGCCAAGATGCCTATTGCGGACTGCTCGTGCTGCTATGTGTTCGTTCAACTTATCGACCTTACTGCTATACTTCAACAATTCTTGAGCCAGATCCGTTGGCTGCTATCTTTGTGCTGAGAGCATGACTTCATTTGTGCCCACCAATCAGCAGCGATATCTACGAGCATGCATGGTTTGCTCGATAGTCCAAACTCACAGCGTGAGTCTAGTGCCTTAACACTTCCTATCCCCTGGCCTGCCTTGTGCGATACTACCAAGATGACCCTGCTGAAAACCCATCTAGCGCTTCTTACGAGACGGGTGTCCCAATTGCGAAACGTTCCTCGGTCTTGCCAACTCCACAGACGCGGTCCAAGAATGCACATCCCAAGTCTTCGAAGGGCTGATCACAGTGGCGGATACGAAAAGCAGCTGGGTCGCCAGGTGGCAGAGACTGGACGGATATATACCCGGTGTCTATGCAGTGAAGGTTATTGGAACGGTAAGCATTTGCATGGGCCCTTTGGGTTAGTCGGAGGTTATGGATGCTGTGGGCTCGTCAGCTTTGGGCTGAGCAAAGGGCTTCTCCGTCTTTGAAGGACCTTGTCAGCGCGATTTCTGGAACTCATTACTCACTGGGTCTGATTCTTCAGTTGCCGGACGATGTGAGGCAGAATCTAGAGGATGCTGGGGCGAGATACATTCCGTAAGCATTGAGCACTCTCGAGTTGTTGATCATGTTCTAAAGGAGGTACAGGAGAGACGGTACAGCCGATGATGATGAAACTGGATGACTTTAGAGCAGGCGATAAAGGCCTATCTAAACCATGAAGGAGCGTTATTTGAGGCGTTTTGGCGATTTAAAATCCGGGGATGGAAGCGTATACCCTTAACAAGCAAGTTGGCTCTCTTTGACCCCGACTTCGAAAGAAACAACAACCATACTTCCCAATATCAATGCACCCATTGCGGCTTTTCACGTGCATACAAGTGCATATTTATTATGCCTGGTGATCGTCTCCATTATCTTGGATTACATGCAAACCTGAGCATAGCCTTGCCACCGAGGCAGGTACAGAAGCTACGAAAAGGGAGTGGGTGCCGTATTCTAGCGATTGTTCTGCAAACTTGTCGAGACATCAAGTTACTCTGTTTTGATACTGAGACTGCGATTCCGTATATTGATGATTCAGAATAATACTCTGGCTTCATTTCAACAACCTTAAAGATAACGGTCTCTGTGGGATCAGGGAATCGTCACACTTGAGCATGGCGACAGTGGTTGGGTACGTTGACCTAGGGCGCCTTGGTCTCGTGCCTTACCGATTGATGGGGTGAACGGCAGTGGAGGCAGGTCAGTATGCCTTCACCAATACAGCTTGGCAAGGCTAAGATAGCTTTCCAATCCCTGTTATTTTGTTGCTGGTTTTGCTCTTCCATTGAGCAATAGCTACCTATATAGAGCCAACTAATGGATCCTTCTAGCGATATGTATACACGTGATGCTTAATAAAACAGATTGAAAGCGAAAGGTGAAAATTTGCGGTAATGCTTGAAGCCGTAAATGAACGTCATGAAGACATTTTAAAAGCATGTTGAACCATCATGGACATTAAAGCTGTTGTAAGACTCGTCGACAGCATAGTGTCGTGACTTGTCGATCGAAAGACGGAGGAAAAAGTCGAAATATGCGAATGGCTAGGAAAGAACTGACGTAGATGATCGAAAGAGGTTGCCGCCCATTTTATAATCATGATGCATGAAAGTGCCGTTGCGAATATGTTGCGGTACGCTCAAAACTGCAGAATCGTCGCCGCCTCGCTGTCTGGGTGCGTGTCAATGCATTGCATCATGGAAATCGTTGACTCTATTGTGCTGATCCCTCCTCTTTCTGTGTGACTTCTGTGCGGTCGTTGATATTAGGTGTTGCCGAGTACATTCTCAGTTCGCTTCTTGGCGCTGTCTCTTCTTTTAGTGTTGGGCTACTTTGCATGGTATTATCTGGTCCTTCGCGAGCAATGTGCTCCCGCAGGCCAGCCAATAAACTTCCCTGAGCAGAGAACTCAGATGCCTGGGTCTCTGGGATGGTGCTTCTCACTGCTTCTTCTGTATCGATCTGCATTAGATCCGCAGCCCTTGCGGTAGCCTCAAGTGACGAGATCCTAGCAGGAATGCCAGGAGTTAATTGCATCGCTGTAGATGTCGACTTCGCCTTTTTAGGCTTTCTCTTACTTGTCGAGACCTCCTCTGCTATGCCAGCATCCGTCGTGCCCGGCGTAGCCACAGCTGAAACTCCTACACCTGTTACACCTTCGAGGGATTGTCTAGGGGTTTTTATCTTCTTGGGTGGCGGGTAGACTTCTCCCCGCTCGGCAGCTTCACGGACTCTGCGGTCATGCTCCTCTTTATTAGGACGTCCTCGCTTCTTCTGCGGTGGTTCTCCAGTGGTCGCAGGGAAAGGAGCAGTAAAGTGGTATGCAGGATCCCCGGACGTATTGACTGTAGCGAAAGGTTGGGCTTGAATTGTTCGATCTCCCGGTATTAGTGGCCCTTCGTCAGGTAGTGGACGCTTTTTCTTGGGCCTAGCAACAGAGGTTGACTGCTCGGTAGCGCTCACAGGCTGGAATGAGGTTGTAGGTGCAAATGCAGTACTCAAAAGGGACTCGTAGGCTCTCATGCATGCAGAGACGGAGCGGCCTGATAAAATTTTGTTAGTGATGGGTACCGACGCAAGGCAACACCTCATCCAGGTGGTGGATTCCTCCTTGTAGGGCGAACAGCATACCATTTGGTATTAACATTTCGACCCAATCCGGGCTAATCCCTTGACTTTGGATGAGGCGTAAGATGTCAAGCGGAGGTATGGACGAGACCTTGAGGATTTCGGCCAGCAACCAGCGCTATCATCACAAACACGTTAGCTCTATCGTATCGTTTGGTATACCCATGTAGCTTCAAATTGAACCAACTCATATTCGCGGGACGTCGTTTGAGCCTAGGTACTGAAAGCTCTTGCATACCTGTTCGCGCTCATCGAAGGGTTGTTCACCAGAGGCCATGGAAAAGATCGAGGTGTGGTCAAGGGTGCATCAAGAAAGCGTACTGAGGGTTCCAAAGATTCAATATTAGAGCGTTGTAAAGTCGCTGAATGGTAGACGATAGAGGAGAGCCGAGTGTGAAGTGTCTTCTGATTCTAAGGCTCTCGCTCGATGGAAGACATAAAAATTGGACAACAAACGAGTGTTGGGTTTAAATAAGGCCCATGATAGAGACAAGAAAGCTCATTAAAAGAAGGCTGAGATGTACCATAGAAGCAGGAGAAGAGAATGAGCAGCAAGGAGAGGGAAAGAAGGCAGATGCACCGTCTCAGCAGAGATTTGTATGGTCATGGGAGCTCGCAGGCGCAAGCCGTTAGGTGCATGAGTTCGTTCTTCAATCCGTGCGCCAGCCGCACTGTTATTGGACCTAAACCCGCGATGATCTCCCCTACCCTTTTCCTGCTGCGTCTTCGCTTTCTTCATGGTGCAGAGACATGCCTTGGAAAGTTATGGATGATCTGAGGAAAGTAGCCCTAATAGTAAACAGCCATGATTGGCAGCCGGGAGTGTCAGGCATTGCTGTCCTGGCATTGGTGGTCCTTTACCGTCGAATCAGCGCTGCCGATTGGCATGGCCCATGTTAGCTTTGTCTTCCGAGGGGGCTCCCTGTCTTGAGCTGAACACCCACGACATCTCTTTCCCATATCCAGAGTCATGCGGCGAACCGTTAGAGGGACAGCAATTGTCTGTCGGATCGATTTCTACAAATGCGAACTGTTGTGCTTCCCTCAACTAGTTTATATGTTCCCCATCTATGGAAATCCAGTTTAATTCTCCGGTGAACGAACCACTCACGACAAGACACATCAATCTATGCCACGTCGTTTGGTCTAGTCTTTCAATGAAATTGTTCGCCTGCTCCACGGCCGCTGATCCAAAAGCTAAGGAGTGTCTTTGAAGGGACGTGCAGATGCCACTTACCATCCATATAGTCGCACTTTCTGTTTCGAGGCTGGAGTCTTTTCGGACAATTGTGGCACTACAGGTGGGGTGAGCGCTGAAGCTATTGCGGTGTTCTTTCGGTCAACAACCGTTCCCGAATGCGCAGAGTTTTGCGAAACAATTGTTGTACGTAGCTGTTGAGCTTGAATTGCATCAAGATTCTGTGCTAGAACTTCGTGGCGTTACTCCATTATATCTACTTGCCGAGAATTCGAACCTGTGAACAACCGGGAGCTTTTCAATGTCATAAATCATACCGCTGTGAGCAAACAACAACACGATAATTCGCTGTGAAGCATGGACGGTGTACGGTGATAATTTGTGCTTCATCGGATTGGGAACATGAAAGCTTGATGCTACTGCGAAGAAGTCCTGGATATTGAAGGAGGCAGTCCAGGAGAACAGACGTGCCCTTTTGAAATCAACTGGCGCCTTCCCTTCACTCATTCTAAACATAACACTGTATCGCTACTATCTAAGCCTTTCCATCTGCCGCGCTTCGAGCTCCTCATATCTTTGTCACCTCAGTCCTTTCCTCCACCAATACGGTGCTCGGCCAGGAGTCGCCAAAGCGTGCAAGAGAGTCATAAGATCATAACCCACCTCACTTGGCACCCCAATCACACCTCTCGACGTATTCTGAATTACTCTTGTGCATTGCTATGGGCGAATGAGATCGGCGGCCCACCTCTCGCTACCCAACACCGGCACCCAACCCTCGTCACCCTACAAGCTTTTGCCTCGTACCACCCCATACGGACCACGCCCATCATGACAGATGACAAACACGAGAGAAAGAGCAGGGTATCAGATCCTCGAGTGCAAAAGTTACAGCTCGAGGATGGCTATACAAAGAGGGAGCCGGGAAGGCTACGGACAGATGAGATCAAGGAGGAGTCGGCCAGCAGTAATAGCCAATCGCCATCAGACACATCCATGAAATCCGCTTCACAGTCACCTGTCAAACATGAAAAGGCATCACAGTCGCCATTCACAGGCAGTGAGAGACATGAGGCGGTTCTTGGTGGTGAAATCACTATCAAACAGGAGCCGGGCCAGCCCCCCAAGCTGTCCCGCAGTACATCACAAAGGATGGTAGCCAGACCCCAACCTGTATTCAATGACTATGAGGACAAGACCAAGGAAGCCAGAGAGGGTTTCGAAGTCATCCCAGAATGTTCGTACTCATCAAAGTATATTGGGTCTTCGGAGCACGATTCCATGGATTGTGACTGCGCAGAGGAGTGGGGTAGGCGTCTCTCTACATCTACATACATCGCAAAATTGGTATGAGCACTGACTAGTAGTACAGACAGCTACGCAAGGACTAACGCAGCATGTGGGGCCGATTCGGACTGCATCAATCGTGCGACGAAGATGGAGTGTGTTGGGGATTGCGGGTGCGGAGCTGACTGCCAAAACCAGCGTTTTCAGAAACAACAGTTCGCCAATGTGACCGTTATCCAGACAGAGAAGAAGGGATATGGTCTTCGAACTGACACAGATCTCTCTCCTGATGAGATGATCTACGAATATATTGGGGAGGTCATTGATGAAAGTCGGTTTCGTCGTCGAACGACCCAGTACAGTGAAGATGGCATCAAGCACTTCTATTTTATGTCTCTCTCCAAAGGCGAGTTCATCGATGCGACCAAAAAGGGTAACCTTGGTAGGTTCTGCAATCATTCATGTAATCCTAATTGTTATGTGGACAAGTGGGTGGTGGGCGAAAAACTCCGCATGGGAATCTTTGCCGAGCGGAAAATCAAAAAAGGTGAAGAACTCGTTTTCAATTACAACGTCGACCGCTATGGAGCCGATCCTCAACCATGTTACTGCGGTGAGCCAAATTGCACCGGCTTTCTTGGAGGGAAGACTCAGACCGAGCGTGGTACTAAGTTATCCAATACAACAATCGAAGCTCTTGGCATTGACGACGGCGATAGCTGGGACACTGCTGTTTCGAAGAAGCCACGAAAGAAGAAGACTGGAGAAGATGACGAGGAATATGTCAATGATTTCCAGCCGAAATCCTTGGACGAGAGTGGTGTCACCAAGGTCATGGCCACACTGATGCAGTGCAAGGAAAAATGGATTGCAGTCAAGCTGTTAGGCCGAATCCAGCGATGTGATGATGAACGGGTTCGAAATCGGGTTGTTAAGATGCACGGATACCAGATTCTCAACTCTACGCTCGCCCTGTGGAAAGAGGATCCCAATGTTATTCTGCAGGTCTTTGATATCCTCAATAAGTTTCCTCGCCTGACACGCAACAAGATTAGCGACTCCAAAATAGAAAGCACCGTGGAAAGTCTTTTCCATTCTGGGAACGATCGAGTGGAAAGTCAAGCTGCCAGCCTTCTGAAGGAATGGAGTACGCTTGAGGTCGCCTACCGGATACCTCGCAAAAAACGTGAAGCGGTCACCGCCTCCTCGACCGCCACCCCAGACAAGTCGAACCATTTCGGACGACGTGATTCGCGAGATGAGCGAAAAGCACGTTCCAAATCGCGCTCCAGGTCAAGGTCAAATTCTATTGATGCTCCACGTGGACCAGCAGCTCCAAGTGGCCCACGCTCAAACTTTCCGCAACGAAATCCTGACTTTCATGTGGGCTCACGGCAACCCTTTCGTCCACGTCCCTTCAATAGCCTACCTCCAGGTTGGTTTCCTGCAACGGATGAGAATGGCCGTACCTACTACTACGACGCCAGTGGTAAGACGACGTGGCAGAGACCAACCCTAGCGGCGGCTCCGCCCCCACCACCTCCGAAGCCTACGTCAACCAACAAAGCACTTGAAGACATCATCAACGAGATCACCAGTGCGAAAGCGAACACTCCGAAAGAAAACCCATTGCCCTCCTCAAACAAGCAAGCATTGAATGGGAACGTGAAAAAGGAAAGCAAAGGGGGCCCTGAGAAATGGCGAACCTACAGCGAAGAAAAGCAAAAGAAGCTGTATGAGAACACAGTGAGTCAATTGCAAGCTCTCAAATTGCTTCCGAGCTGACAAGGTCAAGCTGTTCCCGCATATCAAGTACGTCATGGAGAAGTTCAGGGGCAAGCTGTCAAAAGACGATCTAAAGAGATTTGCGAAAGAGGTACAACATTAATCCCAGATTGCGCAGTATCCAAGACTAACGTACGCATAATCAAGATCTCGAAGAAGCTTGTGAACTCAGATTACAAGAATCAGCGGGTAGACGATCCTACCAAAATATCCTCTCGGCAGGAGAAGCAAGTCAAGAAGTACGTCCAGGAGTATTTCGAGAAAGCTGTGGCCAAGAAGAAGGAGCACGACAAGAAGAAAGCAGAGCGAAAAGGTAAGGCGGGAGAAGGCGGGCTCTCCGACGGCACGCCGCCGAAACCATGCGTAAAGAAGGAGGCTGAGAGCGATGATGAACAAGATATGGCAATGTCGGAAGAGGAAGATGAGAAACCCAAGCGGGAGTCTGCAACTCCAGTGACCCCAATGGATCAGCTGTTGATTTCAGAAGGTCTCAAACGCAAGAGGGGGATCGATGGTAACCCGAGCTTCACTGAGAAGGGAGAGGAAGAGACAACACCCAGCAAACGACTCAAGTCGGAGAGTCCTCCACCTCCACCGCCCCCTCCACCGTTCAACGAGGTACCGATGGATACGCTGGTGGATCCTAACGAACCGTCAGACACTAGCGGAAGCCTGCAAATCCTGACAGGCTCATACGAAGGTCCGATGGTCAACGACATCCTAATGGAGAATCCCCTTGATGATACCAATCATCCGCCTCCACTTCTACGGCCGATGAGATCTAGGAGTTTCGAGGCCATCGATACTGGCATTGACAGGGTCGATGATCAAATCGATATCGCTAGTCATACTCACGTCCCAGACCGCGGTGACCCGCCTAATATAGAGATGAGGAACGATGAAGAGACCATTAACGAGCATGAACGGCATTACCCTGCACACGGTCATCGACCTGCACTTTCGATACAAGGTGAGGCTTGATCGTATCTGCAGCCCGATTTTGGATCTTCAGCTTTGGGGATTGGGCATGACCAGTAAATGGGTATCATAAGGATACTCTGTACATTAGGATCGACATTCATGGCATGCCATGACATCTGCTTTTCGGAATAGGTCCGGTCGCGTTGCCGCTTTCTCCGGCAATACCAGTTCCATTGATTCCTATAAATCAGCTTGATAGCAGACCCGCAAAGAGCTACCTTGATAGGCATAGCTCGGTAGGAGAATGCGGGGCCGTCGAAAGCCGTTGTCCGTTGATGCTAGCGAGCCCCACTTCAAGACCGAAACGGCCTTATCAAAGCTAACGTTCGCTATTCGATAGTCTTGTCATATACAGTAGGGAGCGGAGAAATCTCTCACACATCTACAACTCTTTGTTTCACCATGTGCATACGGCCAGATTGATCTCCCACTGCTGAAAAGAAAGCAACCTGACCAGAGGTACACCTGTAGCGACCAATACGGATCGAAAAGATTCGAAAGAGAATTGACTTGGGGTAGAGCAACTCACATGCCAGGGAGATCCTAGCATACGCAATCAATATAGCTTTCTTTGGAATATAATCCTCTAATCAAAGACTTCCACCCATTCTTGCCGGAGGTTTGGCGACTTTCCACCGCGGTCAAGCAGAAGAATTCTCCATTCTCCACCGTTCCAACATTAGAAGCTAGGACTGGGGAGTGTCCTACCACCACAATGGCCTCCATCCTTCGAACTCCATCTCGCCTTCGCCCCCTTATCCGCCGTTTCATTGCCCGTCCCATTACGACAACCACAAAGCCTGCCGCTAGTATCGCAACAGCCCAAGTCGCAGAGCAAGCTGCTTCAGAAGCCTTCTTCCCAGATGAGCCGACAAGCCCCGTAATCAGGACTGCCATTCCAGGTCCAGTCAGCAGGAAGGCAATCCAGGACCTAGACAAAGTCTTTGACACTAGGAGTCTGAACATGATGGCGAGTTACCAAGACAGCTATGGCAATTATATTGCGGATCTGGATGGGAATGTGCTACTCGACGTCTATGCACAGATTGCCTCAATCCCGGTGGTATGTGGATGTTGCCCCTATCGTCTCTGCGTCGTCGTCCATGATATCGTCTTTCTTATCATCTCTTCATTATTCAAAGCCATTCTCTCGCATTGGTATCGGGCTCGCGATCAGGACAAGTGGCGGCCATTGAAGTACACTCCAAAGACATCCATTGACGCTGGAGCTGCTTCAGTACCTGCTCAAAAAGAAAGAGAGGTGGAGTCAAACAAAGGGTACGCAAAGCAGCTTCAGATAGTACTCGATGTACAAAAGCCCTGCTTCTGGGAGCTGTGTCATACTGCTCAAGAACTTACATCGTTGACTACCACCTCCTATGATTGCAAGCTTAGTATATTAGGTAGTCAATGCTGATATCGTGATTATCTAGGGCTACTGTAACCCCAATCTCTTGGCAGTAGCGACGTCGCCTCAGATGGCCAGCGCAATGATCAACCGTCCTGCCCTAGGCAACTTTCCCCAGCACGATTGGGCGGACATACTCAGAGCTAGTGTCCTCCGAGTCGCACCAAAGGGTCTTGACCAAGTCTTCACGGCAATGGCCGGCTCGGACGCCAACGAAACCGCATACAAAGCTGCTTTTATGTGGAAGCGTCGACAAGAGCGTGGAGGACCCGATGTCGACTTCTCCGCCGAGGAGATTGCCTCGGCGATGGACAACAAGTCCCCAGGCTCTCCACACATGTCCATCCTCTCCTTCAAATCCGGCTTCCACGGCCGCCTCTTCGGTTCACTCTCCACCACTCGCAGCAAACCGATCCACAAACTCGACATCCCGGCCTTCGACTGGCCTCAAGCCCCATTCCCCATGCTCAAGTATCCCCTCGCCGAACACGCCTCGGAGAACGCCGCCGAAGAGTCCCGCTGCCTCGCGGAAACCGAGGACTTGATACAAAACTTCCACAACCCGGTCGCAGCCGTCGTGGTCGAACCCGTCCAATCCGAAGGCGGTGACAACCACGCCTCTCCCTCCTTCTTCACAGGTCTCCGCGAAATCACGAAACGCCACGACGTCATGTTCATCGTCGACGAAGTCCAAACCGGCGTCGGCGCCACGGGCAAGTTCTGGGCGCACGAACATTGGAACCTGCCCTCGCCGCCCGACATGGTCAGTTTCTCCAAGAAAGCCCAGACGGCCGGCTACTACTTCGGCGACCCAGCCCTCCGCCCCAACAAACCCTACCGACAATTCAACACCTGGATGGGCGATCCCGCCAAGACGCTCCTCTTCAAAGGCATCATCGACGAGATCGAGCGGCTCGATCTGGTCGAAAACACCGCTCGCACGGGCGCGTATCTCTATTCCGAATTGGAGCGGCTGGCGGCGCGTTATCCGAACGAGATCCAGAACCTGCGCGGAAAGGGCCAAGGCACGTTTTTGGCGTGGGATAGTCCGCGCCGGGACGATTTCTTGAAACGAGCGAAGGGGATGGGTGTTAATATCGGCGGCAGCGGGGAGCGGGCGGTCAGGCTGAGGCCGATGTTGATCTTCCAGAGACAGCATGCTGATATTCTTCTGGAGGCGGTGGAGAAATTGGTTTCGAGTTGAGTGTGTGAGATCCTAGTCTATGGCTTTCCCGTCCAGTCTCTTGTTTGATTGATATTACATATTCCAGCGAGCCAACGTGAATAGTGGTCACGGAGTAGCAAATGAAGTGACTTTACCTGCGATTCAGTTGTCGAATCGCAGCAGGCTTTCCTGACTCCCCTCGTGCAGGAATAAAAACGGCTTCAACCCCGATGAATGATTCTGAGTCCTACCACGCACCCACGACAAATCAACTGTGCTAACGATGCCCGTACTCCTTCCCCTTCCCCTTCCCCTTCCCCTTCCCCTTCCCCTTCCCCTTCCCCTTCCCCTTCCCCTTCCCTTCCTTCCTCCCTCCCACATCCAAAATAATAATCCATATCGAAATCACAATCACAAAGGAGAAGAGAAGAGAAGAGAAGAGAAGAGAAGAGAAGAGAAGAGCGCAAAAACAGAGGAATCCTTACACCTCTACACCATAACCTTTTCCCAACCTTACAGTAAAGTGCCCCCCCCCCCCTCCTTCTTAATTACAGACTCGAAAGGACAAACAAACAAACAAACAAGCAAGCGAGTTGTTAAAAAACCTGCACTAAGATTGTACTTTGCAAACAACACCCCCATCGATAACGATTCCATTCCAGGGGGAAAAAAAGGGTCAACAATCAAATATCTTCAAAAACGTGGAATCGTATCGTATCGTATTGTACTGTCTTACACGTACCCTAGCTATAGAAGCCAAACACCTGCGCTATGCATGCTGTACACCACCACCTTAAACACCACACAAACGCATGCAAGACTACATTGTTCGTTTGCGATAAAAAGCAACCCTATCGATCCCTTACAGGAGAATGGCATCGTCCGCACTCGCTCCCTCCTTCTCCATATACGCCTCGGGTGCAAAACCCCGACTGTCAGGGCCGATCCACTTCGCACGCTGCAGTGCCGCAAACCCCATGGGACCATTTGGCAACTGCCGCTGCTGCTGCTGCTGCATAACACCATTAATCCCCCACTCAACTCCCTCCTCTTCCCTCCCCTTCACAAGACTCAGCCCCATCCCCTCTCCGTCCCAAAAACCTTTGGGCAGCAGCGCTTCATCGCCCAAAGCTCTCAGTCTGACCTCCGTTCTCGACGGCTGATGTCCCCTTTCTTTGAGCTCGCGGAGTCGACGCTGCGCCGGTGTTTCCTCCGACGGTAGGTGCGGTGGTGAGGTGCTGGGTCGCGGTTGCTTGGAGGGTGTGCTTCGCTCCATGCTTTGGCGTTCGGAATGCATCCATTGTTCCGATTCGGCGAGGGCTTCGCGGACGGATCGGATTTGGGCGAAGAGGGCTTCGTCGTCGTCGTCGTTTTTGGTTGTGTGATGTGTTTTGGATGGGATGGTAAGGCTCTGAGACGTCTCCTGCGTCCCCAGTTGTCCTCCTGGTTGGGTTTCGTGCCCCACTTTTTCGATAATTCTGCTATCTCCATTCGTCATCGACTCAGCCCTGGTTCGCTTCTTACCGGTTGGTACGACCGGTGTATCTGGATCGATCCCGAGGGCCTTGAGCCGGAAGTAGTCCGTGTGCGTCGTGTCTGATTTAGCAGTGGGAGCTAAACGCCGTGCTTGCTTCATGAGAATATCGTTCAGCATCGATCCTTTGGGCACGGTCGAGATGTCTATCCTCGACTTGTAAGGACTGTGCGAAAATCCGCGTGGGGGAGCAGACATGACCGAATTTCCAACAGTTTGTGAGCGTCGATGACCGATTTTGGTAGTCTTTGGAGTTCGGTGATCGTTGCCTTCATTTGAAATGACTCGCTTCCGCTTAGTTCCATTCCCCAACTCTGACTGAGCTAGGTCGTAGTCGAAATCAGTGGAGAGACTCTGCCATTTCCGAGGGGGCGTGGAAGGTGGTGGCATGATGGATGCTGCGGTGTCTTGTCTCCCAGATGCACTCCCATGCCCACCTATACTCGATCGAAAAGAGTCTACCAAACTGCCTTGTCTAACAGGCGTGCTTCTTGCGGAGTCCTGAATTGTCTGCGCAAACCTCCTCCTTCGTTCTCTGGCCTTGCGCATCAGACTCATGTTCCACGCATTAGCTCTCCATTTCCTAAAATATTTCTTGCTTAACAAAACTACGCGACACTCCCCTACTCCAAATCAGCATCCATGGGTAGTATCGTTCGAGGGTGAGATGAGACTGACGCGCTTGCTCCCATGAGTCTTCGTCCTCTAATTGCTTGATCGAAGACTCAACGATAGGGCCCACCGTGTACTCGACGAATTGTTGCAGTAGTCCTTTTTCTCCTAGCATCAAGGCATCGGCCAGCTGATCTAGTGTGGATGACCATGGATCGGGCGCGACAGCTGGTAAGGTTTTCGTATCTTGCGAAGAGCCACCTGAGATAGTCCCAACAGCGGTAGAGCCTGACCATGTCGATGCCGTACCTGCTGAGGTAGATAAGCTAGGACTAGGCAGTTTTGAACTTGCGGGCATTTTTGGCTGTGACAAATCCCTCGTATTTGAGTCTTGTTTGGCCGAGGTGAGATGCGATTGTGATGATTTCGGGCCAACACTAGGCTGAAAGAGACTTGGCTGAAAGAAACCTTCTGTAGTATGTTTCGGGGCGAACGAGGTCGGTTGTGGTGGTTTCGAATCCCGGATTTCTTTCATTGTGGAAGGAGATGGGCTCGGTACGATACCTGGCGTAGAGGCGCCTTTGGTTGGTGATGCTGATGCTGGCTCTACAGTGGGCTTTGAGGTGAAAGAAAAGTTCGCAGGCTTATCCGAGGTTGCTGGCGTAGAGAAAAGGGATGGTTTACTCATTTTGTCATTTTGTTGTGGAGATAGCTGAGTGTCAGGGATTTTTGGTTTTTGATCTTGTGTGAAAGATTGAAAAAGGGGCGACGTCCCAAACGAGAACGCCGATGGAGTAGATGTGGTGGGTGCTTTGTCGAAAATACTATTGGCGGGTCCTGAATTAGTTGATACAGATGTTGTCGATGGCTGACTAGAGACAGTCTCTTGTTGTGCTGGAAAAAGAAAAGAGGGTTTCGTGGACGGTTGATCGAGAACGCTAGGTGTTGCGCCTGAGGGTTTGGCGAACGAAGAAAAACCAAGGCTGTTGTTAGTATTCGATACTTGGGAAGCCTTCGTTGCTGCACCGAAATCGAACTTCGAAGGTTCATTACCTGGAAGAGGATCAGAGGACTTCTTGGCATGTTCTTTCTCCTTCACTATTGCAGATGCAAAGGGGTTGAATCTAGGTGCTTCCTTGGTGCCTATCGGAGCAGGCGTGGTTTGTGTCGATGATCCAGAGTTGAAAGCCAAGGAGTTCGAAGTTTCCGCTGGAGAGATTTTGATCTGGGGGTTACTGCTTGAGCTCCCAAGTTGTGAAGCGGTGACGGGACCAGAGCCTGGGACGATCCCAGGGACGGGCGAGCCAAAGGGGCTGAAAGGTGACGCCGTCGCATCAAGTTTTCGACCATTGCCAAAGATTGGCTTGATACGAGGGGCTTCTGACTCCGAGCCCGACTGCATATGCTCGTCTCCGGAGCCACCGTCAACAAACAGCGACTCTTCATTATCTGTTGATATAGTCTCTGCATCTGTCAGTTCCTCCACAAAGCCTTGGGCTTGGGCTTGAGAAGCACTCATGCCGTTGATGACTGCTGGCAAGGTACGGCCTAATCTCTTTGATTCGACCAAGCCTTTTGAGAAAATTTGCTGCGATTGTGATTTTGAATCTAAAGAAGAGTTTGCAGGTATCAGGAAGTTTGAGTGGTAGCGACTGACCTGCAAAATTTCCACCATCGGCTGAACCAAGATCAATATAAGGATCCTCGTTCTCGGGCATTGTAATTGTAAAACCTTGCTGCTCGCAGAACGTTCTGGTCTGTTCTTCATCGTCGAAACCAAGCGCAGTCCTCAAATCCCACAGTATCCAATTATCGCCTTCCCTTGTAGGACCAGCTCTTTTCCCCTTGTAGGCCTTCCAAATAGCTTTCAGACGAGTCCTCCGCACGTGGTTGAAGTATATCTCGGTCATACAAGCCATCAGGTAGGAGACAGAGTTCGATTCCACCATGCTCCAGAAGCCTCCGGTGTTGGCTTGCGCAGTCATGAACCTTGTCTGCGGCTGCAAGGGTCCTTGTTGATCTGTGGTATTCGCCGCGGCCGCATATAATCTCCAAGCCGTCCGTACTCGTGGATCCTTCAGAATATGTTTTGGCAAATTCTGCAGCCTGTCCTCAACATCCGGTCTCAAATCTTGGATCTCGAATATGATGGCATACGCTCGGAATTCCGCTTCGTTTGGTGAAGTGAGTGTATTCTGGTTATCCTCATAGTAATGGTGCAACGACAGGAGGGCGTTGTTGAGCTGTGTACGCTCCTGGTGGGCGTTGAACTCTCCCCCGTGTTCCCCAGGTCTAGAAAGCTGGTGCAAGGACAGTATATGGAAGCGTACGATGCGCTCGAAACAGTCTATTGCAATCTTCACATCGTCGATCTTAGTAACCTGTTGAATTGAAAAGTCGTTCCGGATGCTCCGCGTTCGGTCCCACACGAATCCATGCACAGTTGCCAATGGTTCAGGCCCACCAACTACATCATTGATGAGGTAGTCCAATGTTTTCCGTAACACTAGTGGAGGTCTTATATCGGAAGGAAGTTGTTCTTCATATCCCGCTGCAGATCTTCGGAACTTTTTGACCATGATATTTTCAAAGGGAAACTTCTCTTTTGCCTCAGGAGAGGGTAAGACCTAGCACAGACGTCAGTCATAGACTTTCTCTCTTGCGTCCTCTCTATACCTTTTCCGTCCCTTCGACCGTATTTTGCATGATCCTCTCCACACGCTCAAACTCGGGACACATATCCTGACATGTTCCAACAGGTGTGATGGCACAGTCCAATGTTGTTGGCTTGGCTGGGTCTGCAAGAAACCCATCCTTGATCGCCTTTATCCTTTCTCTTCTTCGATCTTCTTTGAGCTGTAGATACGACCGGGGCCCACAGTCACTATTTATATCTTTCGGTCAGTAGACGCTGGGAAGAAAATACATACCGTTTGGTAGAGGTCGTCAATCTGCTTTCTGTATGCAGGGTCAAAGGGGCGGTTGCGCCAGCTCGCCTTTCGAGGATCTGCGATCTTGCCGGCATGGCTCTGAATCGAAGCGTTGAGCGAGGTCGGGTTGACCCATTTCTTGTTACGAATCTTATATTCAGATGGCGGTGGCTTGAAGTTCTGTTGAGACCGATCTCCTCTCGAAGGCCCTAATGATGCATACCGCCCAGCTCCTCTAGCACCTCGCGACTCGCCCCTGGTTCTTCTAGGAGATGTCTGTCGCCTCGCTCCCCTCTCCCCTCTAGGTCTTTCTGTCGACGACTGCTGGCCACTGGGCGCATCTCCCATCGATATATCCTGCGAAGGCGGAGAGAAGTTTCTTCTAACAGCTCCACCCCGGGAAAAGACATCCGTTCGGGGTCGTGTGCGAGTTTGGGATTGCCCTCTGCTATTGTTGCTAGCGCATGGCCCTTGAGGTGCTGACATTTCGCCAGTTCCGAAGGTACGCACGCCTCTGTTGTATTGAGAACATCAAGATAAGTAGTTGGAAGTAAGTTCCATCGACGATATGATTGTGTTGAAGGTCGTTCAGGCGGCGTGAAGCTGGTTGCCTTTGATTAGTGAAGCTCAAGATGCATCCGGAAGCGGCAGAAGATATGCCAAGCTTTATACAGCGCTAGCTACGGTGGACCAGTCGACCTCAAAATTTCGCCTGAGCCAACTTACAATCAATACCCTCAAGAGAACATGGTTCCAACCCACCGAGTGTTCGATGATTGCAGTAGATACGCATACCATCAGAACTTGAGGGATAACCAACAAGCGTCATACTACAGCAGTTTCATGCCTCCTAAATGCTGCCAAAATTATGGCTGGCTGGTTCTTTAGTTTAGGCCTATCCGTACTCCGCTACTGGAGTTGTTGGTAGACTGCATCTACGCCGTAGTAAACACTCACTCCCAACCCAATCCAACAAAATCCAAAAATCACATAACCCATACCCATACCCATCTCAGTGCAGATATCCAACCGTCCACATCCTAATAAACCCATCAAGTCAGAATCCACAACTCAAAAGAAAATCCATCCTATTCTACTCTATTCAACTGCGTATGAAAGCCTAGCCCTAGCTCGATCCTAGACCACAAAAACCATAGTGCGGGTGCCCGCCCCGTCGAGTCTTTCCCACGTTCCAAATCCATGAAATCTATGCGTGCAAAAGCCCCCTACGCACTATAGCCTCGTCAGCCTTCTTCTACAATACATCAGCAAAGCACATGAAATACCATAAGCCATGCGTTTTTCAATGAAGTGATTCGTGACAACAACCTTCTCATTGATTTATTAGCTTGTCAGTCAATAGATACTAGCAGCATACTGTGTAAGAGGATGCAAAAGCAAATATGGACTCGAAGCGACCCGCATCTCGTGCATATCATTCCCCCCCTCCTTCAATCCTCCACCCCTAACATGACAGCTGTCTCATGCAATGCAGCAAGAGCGCGCTAAGATCTCCGGTCCGTAACCGACCTCATCCACACAAAATGTGAAAAACCTCCTATCTACCTTATGTCGCTTATGTCCTGCGATCCCTCATCCCGTCCGAAGCGAGGTGATCCGGCCTCGTACATGAAATCGTCGTAGATTGAGTTTCCACCATCAAGTCCGCTATCTGAATACCTGTAGCTGCATGAGATCAAGTCTCCACAACTTCTCTAGAAAGCTCAAACTGCCTACCGGCGTCCTTGCATATCGAAGGTGGATCTCAAAAGGCCTTGCATCGTGTCCACCCGTTGCCAGCGCATCGGAGGCGTAGCTCTATTTTAGATCTCCGACCGGACAATTCCAGGTCGTAGCGTGCAGGATGGGGTGTGGGGCCGACGTTGAGATCGATCGGGATCGGATATGCAACGACCGGGGACTCGAAGGTTTACGGATGCTCTTGCACGGACTCCCGCTGTCATACTCCGTTTGCTGCTCAAGGATATCAGCCTCGAAGTCACCCTGCGGCGCCGGGCGGGACGGGTTGATTCGCTAGGGGGATGGCGGTGAGCTAATTCGTCAACAGACACGCAGCTTATCGGTTGCAGCCAGTGGATAATCTGTTGACGGCAGGGTGAAATGTTTGGAAGTTGATGCAAAGAAGGGGGACAGGGCCGGTGGTCCCTCCACAGGTCCACTTGTATTCATGCACGCGGCAGCCGTGCATCGGTACATGATGCAGAAGAACGCCACATCGATCGGAAGCGGGTGCGAGCTGCCGTGACGATGCAGCTTGTTTTCCCCTCCTCTCCTCGTGCGAGAGGCAGTACACATAAAGCCGAGATACTGGGGTACATCCGGAGGTATGGAAGTCGAATCGCCGTGTACGCCAGGAGATAGTCCTCACAGCCGCGAAAATATGTGTAGAGAACAACTTGATTACCATTACTCGTGAGGCTACCTAATACCGCGGGTTCGATGAAGTGTGCCAAGGAAATCCGACAGAAGGAAAGGACATCGCACATAGACCAACAAATTGCGGACTTCGCGTTCGAAAATAGAGGAATCTCCAATCATTGATGTAGCCTCCGGTGTGAATAGAACATAGGAAATGGCAAATCTAAAAACTCGCTTTTCCACCACAATTCAAAACATATGAGGGCGTCTGATCGGTGACAAGCAGTGGAAGTGGTACAATAGCTCCAAAAAGACGTACATCTGACATCTAATGATCACCTCGTTTGACGCTAAAGTAACGTAACACATGAACCAAAGAAGGATGACGGAAATATCAATATTAGAAACGAAGGGATGTATAGAGGGATGGGTAGCGAGAAGATTCTCGCCCGTTGCAGCTGCATGGCGAGAGACGTGCTCTTTCACCGTTGTGCGTAACGAGGCTCCTGATTATAAGTGTTGAACCTACTCTCCGCGCCAACGGAGTAGTCCGTAGGGAGCAATGGCGTGTGATCCAAATGACCAGGCTCAACGGAAAGAGCGTTGAAGTTTGATGTCAAGTAGGTGGGATAGTAGCGTCGAAACTCTGCGTCTAAAGCTCGTTGATTCGCCTGGACTTGTGAGTATGTAGGACCACTCAGATCGTTCATCTGCAGCCCGCTCCCAAGAGAGTTATCCGAGTAGTCACTGCCAAAGGAACTGGTAACATCTGGTGGATATGAAGGAAGAGGTGCGTTTGGATCAGCGCCGTCGGTATAGATTGGGCCACTGATGCCATATTGCTGAGCGCTGGAATTTTCGCTCGTATTCTGCCACATACATTCTGAAGGTAATCCCGCGAAGCCTGATGACGAGCCCGAGAAGCTCATTGACTTGGGTGCTACCGGCCGACGTGGGGAACTCAGAGGATGAACGAAGGGATGGGACAGGGTCCTAGGCTGTTGACCAGGGATATGAGCGACATTCATCTGACAATGCTCGCCTGGATGGAGATACTCATTACGAAGTTGATTTTCTGTTAGAGTGTAGCATGTCGAACTTTCACCTTGATAAGGAACAGAGGCTGCCAGGCCCCCAGCTATCAATGTGGGTTTATTAGAATAGGGTCTCGTGTGCGCAACTGATTCTCGCTTTCGAGATGGATGTTGTATGCGTTCGAGTGGGAGGCCACCCAAGTGGTCTGTGCTCGAATGCCAAGAAATTTCCTCTGAAGGAAGGGACGACTTGCCGCTCCGTTGGCGTTGTACGGATAGACAAGAGGGAGACTCTATCGTTAGTACTCCAGTTTCGTTATGATGAGGAGCTTTCGGTTTAGGCTGTAAGCTGCGACCATCTGATGCAACACACGAGACCGTCGAAGCAGGCGTGCATTCAGGAACGGTCGACTTTGTCTCGTCTGTTGTATCTACTTCCATTTGAGTAGCAATGGAATCTTCTTCCTCTATTAGTTTCTCAGTTTTCATGTCCGCGGTTGGGGCCTTTGCTGATCTTGGACCGTCTGTTACTCCCTGTGAAGGCTCGTCTTTGATTGGTGTTGCTGTGATAGTCTTGGATATCTTTGGGGTCTTTGCAGTGGGCTTCGGTATGTAAAGATTGATGGTAGTGTCGGCACCTGACAAGAATGAGCGCGACAATCGTCTCAAGCATCGGTTGAAGCCCACCTGATAAACCCTGCTCATATTTGATCTCCTCCCTCCTAGCATGGTAGATCTGCCGCAGTATCTTGATGGATTTGGCGGTGAAGTTCTTGGGAATTTCCCGCTCAATCCACGCTGTGGCCAGTTCTAGCTTTTCGAGGGTGAATCTATGATGCCCACAATGCAGGAGATGGTATAAAAGGTTCAGACGTTCTTCAAAGAAAGTCAGCAGTGACAAAATTCAAAGCATGAAGCAGCCAGACCTGGCTTCTTGATGTGGTCTGGTTCCCGATGGCGGCATCCCTCACAATCTCGCCATCCCTCCCACGGAGGCCAGTAGATGGGTGTCGTCAGGGCACCTTCGAAACCATATAGTCTCAAAGATTCTTCCTTGGTGTTGCCGCCGTTGTAGGGATTGGTTGTTTGTTTTCTCGGGTGTCCCATCTTGATCCAGGCCTTTGCAATATCTTTGCAAGCTAGCTGTCCAAGCATTTTGAGAGCGATAATGAAATACCCTTTTAGGTTGGAAACTCTGAAGGGCTGCGAATAGTACTCTTCGCCTTCTCGACCATTCAACACGCCGTCCAATTCATCTTCTGCGTCTGACACATAATCGTCGTCTTCAACTGTCTCGGGTGTCTTGGAGCGAGGCATTCGTCGTTTGTTGCGCGGCGGCGAGCTGCGAGAAGCCCTCCTCTTCTTTGATGAAGATCCAATGGGTGAAGCTTGAGTGATATGTGCTGGGAGACTTCAGTAACAGAGCGAGCATGATTTTCTGATCATACGAAGGTCATTGGAGCGTCAGTGAACGAGGAAAGAAATCACCAACCTGTTGCGATCTCAAAGTACTCGTGTACATTGACCTCCTTAGGCTGCGGCTCCGTATGGCTGGCAACATAGACTTTCCTCCTGTCAACACGATCGACTAATACGACATCAAAGTTCTCCAACAGCCTCTGCGAAATCATCTACAGCGTCAACGTCAGTATTAGGTAGTGCAGCATCATGGCATGATGAAATGGATACGGGCTTACTTGTTGGCACCGAGGATCTTGGGATTCACCGAAAGACTTAATATTGGTAGCACTGCCAGAAGGTTTGATGGTCACGCCTAAAGGGGGTTCGGCTGCCCTCGGTGCTCTTCCTCGCGGAATCGGTCTCAGGACCATGATGGCGAGAACGAGCAACAAAGCGGCTCAAGAACTACGTACTCCAGTAGTTAGGCTTATCTGCCCGCGTCTTGCAGATCTAGCCCTCCATTCGACAGTCACGTAGGCCAATGACTGGCGTATGTATATTCGAGGTTGAGTCCTTGATGGAGGGAAGCCATTCTGCATATGTCAGCAGGAAGACAGAATACGATGGATTTTGTATTGGGCCCAACCATATGCACGGTTATCTCCCGGAGATGTTCTTAGTCGAATGGAGAAGCAAAGAGATCAGAGACACGGAGGAAAGCCCCAGTGTAGATAGAGTAGTGGTTTTGATTGCCGGAGTCGCATCAACACGTCGCAGGCAAACCAACGCTGATGGAAGGAAGATATGACTTGCTGTAGGACTTCTCCTTGGCAATATACCAAGATTGATTGATGTGTCTACTGGAAGTATGGTGGGCACCGCTGGAGAAGCCGCCAGGGGGTTTGAGCTCCTAGGATAAGAGCACGCCCACAATCCGCACATCCATGGAAGGCATGTTTGGCAAGCAAACAAAAAGCACGACTGACCGAGTGCTGCTTGGGAGGTTGATCGGGTGGTCTCGTATTAAGGAGGATAAAGTTGTCAAGGGAGATTGCTTCGACCAGACATCTGCGAAGGGCATACCTGATATAGCTCGCCAGATGTAGCAATCGCCTAACCTGCATTGGAGCAGATTGGTTCTTCATCTCGTTCGTTCACCCGAGACACCACCTTAGGGGCTGCCTTTCCTTGCGGCAACTAAGGGATGGGGAACGCGTGCTTGCTTCCCCGAAGACATTGCATATCTCAGCTCGCCATCCTGGTCCGGTTCAGCGTGTTCTATGGGCAGCAGATTTGTGTGCAGAAGAGGTCGAGGGGAACGTCACTCAGCACGCAAGTGAATATTTCCAAGCTGATTGCAAGCTAAGGTACCTACCTTAGGTAAGTTCTAGTTGCAAGCTAGCCATTATTGACCAATGAGACATTTGCAAGTGGAAGGGGGTCTGATGCAGACATGGGTTGCTTAGATCCCTTCTCCAGACCCTTACGAGGCAGGCTTCAGCTTTCGTTTTGTGGGGCAGTCTCGGATGAGAGGATAGTCTCCACATCTACGGAAGATGGCGCAAAGTGGATGACGGATGCTCAGCCAGGTAAAGTAGTTTACCTTTGATCGAGATTCGTGCCGTCCCTTTAGTCGGACGCACTCATATGCACACGGGGATTGCTGCAAGTCATACAATAGGCGAACCTTACGACAGTGGCAAGTAAAGTACGGAGTACCGTGGTACCGTACCAGCCTACCTTGGCTGTATTCTGTACTTTACCTTAGTAGAGTACTTCAAGGTAAAGTACCGTAGTAGATGCAAGGCCGAGACTGAAACCTTACTACCTAGGTACCTAGGTATACTTTAGGAGAAGATGAACCAATGGATCTAGCCGAAAGACGATCAGCCAATTCACAGTCATGTCCCAATCCGTGCGGCTGCATGACTTTAGCTTCGAATACTGTCGTCCTAGCGTCGGCTTACCAACGTGCCCAAGCCATCTCCCAGTCAAAGGACCCAGACAGCCAATCACCCACTCACTCTTGTCACTAACCTGAATTTACCTTTCTTCACAATACTCCTAGCGCCAGGTTTGCAAAAGGCAATCGGCGCGGATACCGATCTACCCTTAATCTCACAACCGCAAGAGAGGTCAATCCGGGTTTCAAAGAGATCTGACCGAATCATCGACATTCACACGTCATAGCTCAAAGCTTCATACAAAGATGAACGATCTCATCAGTGAACGCACGGGAGTATAACATGAGCGCCTCAAAGATACCTGTGCGCTGGCTATGCATGCTCTGTACAGAATACAAGGCTTGTCAACCGTTCATTGGGCTTACAGTAATTGTGATTGTTCAACGCTTTCGAGCAATCCGGCTTCTTTGACCAGCTCGAAGAACAGACCCTTCTTCTGCACCAAGGCAGACGGGCTATCAAACTCGGCAACTTCGCCGTGGTCGAGCACCAGGATGCGATCCGAGTCGAGGATCGTGTTGATTCGATGCGCGATCGTAATGATGGTCCGGTTCTTGAACATGTTACTTCGAAGCGTCGTTTGCAGCAGTGCATCCGTCTCGACGTCAACGGCTGCCGTGGCTTCGTCCAGTACTGTCGCCAAGGAGTCAGTGAAGTGGCTCTTCATAAGTACGTACTTCTGTCACTGTGTTGCAAACTGACCAAGTATATTTGTTGGGGTGAGCAGTGCTCTTGCCAAGCTGACTAGCTGTCGCTGGCCCGCACTCAGGTTCGATCCTAAGTAAAATAAGATTCACGTCAGATAGAGTTTCTCGGCAATTTCAAACGCTTGTGAGCAGATCATGGCTGATCGCAGACCCACCTCCCTCATGCACAGTAGCCTCTAATCCTCCTACCATACTCGAGACGTGCTCCTTGAGTCGTGCGTGATCTTATTTCCGTCAGCAAGCCTTACATGCCTTCAAGTTGCATGGCATAAAACCTACCTAAGACGCTCCAAAGTTCGGTGTCATCGTGAATATGCCCCGGATCCAGGTTATCTCGCATGGTGCCCTCGAACAAAGCCGCATCTTGAGGAATGATGGCGAGCCTGCTCCGAAGATCAAGGAGCCCAATGGTTGAGGTGTTCAGTTCATCAATCGAGACATTGCCGGTGTCAGGCTCAATGATCCTAAAGAGTGCCAAGGTTAGAGAGGACTTTCCTGCGCCGGTCCTGCCAACGACGCCAATCTTTTCGTGCGACTTGATATGGAGGTCGATGTTTTTGAGGACCAACTCTAATCCCGGTCGGTATCGCGTTGAGTAGTTGTTGAAGTCTACAGCCCCTTGGGCTGGCCAGCTGATCTTTGGCTTGTTTTTGGATATTCTGTCAGGTGCCTCACTGGGCAGCCTGGCATATTCCAAGACACGTTCGACGGAGACGATATTAGTCTCAACCTCGACGGTTTGTCGGACGATCCAATTCAGACTGGTAGTGATCTGCAATGCGTATGACATAGCCAGGCCTACCATACCCGCTGACAGACCGCCTCCGGTCGCGACCGAGAGAACGGCAAAAGAGGCAGCTGCCAGTATGATGACCGAGCCGATAAACTCAAGGCGCACTGCCAACCATCGATTTGCACTGATGGACGGAAAGTATGCACGGAGGTTCGCGTCTACTCGCCATTCGTTCTCCAGAATGAATCGTTGCTGTTGACGATACGCACGTATCGTGGTGATACCGCCAAGCGACTCCTGGAAATGAGCATAGATAGGGCTCCTGCTGATACTGTCAAGGCGTTTCAGTTCTCTTGAAGTCCGTAGGTAGTAACGCTGAATGTAGAGGTAAAGGGCCCCCAGAGGGATGACTAGTACCACAAAAATCGGCGTTGACACAACGACCAGTATCAACGTGTAGAAGGCTCTTGCGCTGTTGACAAACAACATGTTAAAGGTCCTTGCGAGCACCTCATCAACCCGGTATATGTCGCTGGAGAAACGGTTGAGAATCCGCCCGGATGGGGTTGTCTCGAAGAAGCTCATTGGCGATCTGAATATGGCGTATGCCATTCGCTCGTGGAGCTTTCGCGAGGCTTCTATGGAACAGAATATCCACAGGATGAGCGTTTGGATGACAACCAGGCCCGCACCACCGATCCCAAACGCGAAATAGATGCCGATGTATTTACCAACCTGGGGGTTTCCACCATATCTCTGGTTCATCTCAGCCCACTGCTTCAGCCAAAGACTTCCCCCTATCTGCGCAGTCTGTGCGCCAATAAGCAGTACCATGTAAACACTTACTGCGATCAGATTGCTAGTCTTGGCGTATTCTAGGTAGACATCCCACTTGACCTTTCCTTGCTCTGAAAACTCTTTGCTTTGCTTCGATTTCGTCGGTTCACCTTCTTCATCCATCAGCTTACCACGAGGCCCTTTGAAAGATGCTGTGCTGGCGCGACGTAGAGTATTGCTGCTCGCTCTTCGCCCAGTTCCACCGCTTGCGCGAATGGGTGCCAGTTGAGTAATACCTTCCAGTGCCTCGTCTTTCTCGCCTGTGGGATCTTCTATGGAATACCCTATACCTGTGCCGAAGACATTCTGAGAATCCTCGCTTGCAGGGCTTGAATTCGAGTCTTTGCTCTCTTCAACGCTAGGAGACGGGGTTTCTTCCTCTTCTTCCTCATTATTGGCAGTCTTGATGAGATTTGCGACCTCGCCTTTCATTGCGATCAGTTGCCCGTACGTCCCTTTTTCTAATATTTTACCCCCACGAATCAACGTAACAAAGTCAGCTTCACGAAGTACAGGAATGGAATTTGTCGCTAAAATCCTTGTTTTGCCAGCCAATAGGCCATTCGACCCAAAAACATTGTCAATAAGGTGCCTCCCAACGTGCTGATCAACGGCGGAAAGGCAGTCATCAAGAAGATAGACATCAGCACGGGCGTACACGGCTCTTGCTAATGTCAAGCGGGCCTTCTGTCCACCAGATAGAGATATTCCTCGTTCTCCCACCTCGGTTTGATCTCCATCTGGAAGTGTCTTCAGATCCTCGACGAATGCGCATGCTTGTATAGTTCGCTGATAAAAGTGAGGGTCCCAGCGATGGCCAAAAATGATGTTTTCTTTGACGCTTGCATTCATTACCCATGGTGACTGGGCGACATATGCCGTGGCTCCATGCACTACGACCTCACCATGAATCTTCCAAATGTCTCCCAAGATAGCTTGAAGAAAAGATGATTTCCCAGCGCCAACTCGCCCTACAACGCAGCTCAGTTCTCCTTTGCGGGCGACAAAATCGATATCCTCTAAGCAATTGCGGCTCTCGTTTCGATCCCATGTGAAGGTAGCATCTCGTATGCGGACTGACTCATCACCAATATTCGTTGCGCTTTCCCTCGATTGAACGGCGTTAGCCTGCAACTCTTCGGCAGTGAAGAAACTCGTGAGACGTCCGACAGCGACAGTCGCCTCTATGATAGAAGTGATTACCATTGGAAGGACAGCTAATGGGAAACCCAGTAGATTAAACAATGTCAGGGCTGGGAAGACAATTTCGGTCGTCAAAGGCTCGTCCTTGGTGAGGACGAAGACTGTGAATGTAGAACAAGAAACCAAGAAAGGAGTTGTTGACCAGGTGAAATTTGCAAACGCTTGGGACGCGCCAATCTTACGAAGCGTTTTCAATTCCTGCTCGTTTCGAACGTAGTTGAGCTTGTTCATGAAGGCGGTAGACCAGGCATATAATTTAATACTTTTCATGTTGTTCAAAATCTCCGTCACCAGCCGTGTTCTTGCGTCCTTGTTCTTCATCTGCTTCTTCTGGAGGGTTTTCATGATCCTGGCAATCAAGCCGTTCACAGGCACCATCAAGATCATGGCACCGACACCTGCCAGCATGCTGATACCGACCAGCTGATACAATGACACCATGCATAAGATAATTTGAAATGGCGCTGACCAAAGCATTTGACCATATTGGGTTAAATCCTGTAGGCGTTGAGAGTCCACAGCCATGTAATTCACGATGTCCCCAGTAGACTTTGAAGCTCGACCTTCATTAGACAATTTCATGGATTTAGTATATATCATAGAAGTCAATGATGACTTTACCCGCATTCCGGTTTCGAACGCACGTTGGAAGTATTGATGAAGGAGAGCTGTCTGCGCAACCGAAACGGCAAACATAGCGAGCGAAATTGCGGCACCTCTAATTATGGGTTGTGGGTGGGGATTTCCGTTACGGTAAGAGTCGACGAAAGAGATCAACAAACGCAGTAGTTGAGGTTGTACGAATGACAAGGTGTCACTGAAGGTCTTGATTACTGTGGCTCGAAAGTAAGGCCCGCCGAATCCGCGGAACATTGCCATCCACAAGGAAGGCCGCTTCTTTTCGAGCTCATCTGACCAGGTCTCCTCCAAGGTCTTACCTGTGGCATTCGTGGTATCCCTTGCTCTCAGATTCCAAAGATCATCTTGCGTGAGAAACTCCCGGTACCCATACTTCATCATGGGCGTCATCCAGCCAAATGTGAGAACGCTGAAGATATCCGCATACTCAATCGGGCATTCGTCCTCATCTCCAAGAGCATCGTATGTGGACTGCTTTTTTGGCACCAGGTACTCTAAAGCGAATTCCAATCCAGCAAGCCCAAAGCTGACACAGAACGTAGCGAAGTATGGGAGTCGACTACGAAAGGCTTGCTGGGAGATGAGAGAACGAAGCTTGACACCAAAAGCTATCAGGAGGAATAGCCAGTAGAATAATACGACCCCATTCGGCTGACGGCTACGCCAATGTTCGATATACTGAACACTCCCAATGACAGCTAACGAGCCCATCGTGATAATAGAGGTCCAAAATCGGAAATCACCGTACCAGATCCCAGGGAGAGCCGCAATCTGGAGACATGCTTGAAGTGCCGTTGTGGCTAATAGGGCCCCAATAACACTGATCTTGGTGTAGAAATGCCAGTTCTTGCTGACGGGCGATGGTTCCCTCTTCTTCAATAACCACCACACTGCTGCTGCTCCAAGCACGATGCCATAAACTGCCACTATAGTGATCCAGACGTCTAGAAAACACGGTGTGAAGTCGTAGCGGTATTGACTGATGGGGCCCCATCCCTCTACATTCCCACACAGCGGCTGAGTGCTGTCACCCTTGGCTGCTGGTCGAAGGTAATCAGGCCAGAAGGTATTTTGACCTGAATCAGCAGAAAGGATTGTCTGCGATGTCGTTGGAGCCCGCATGTTCGACATGGCTGTATGTTGGTCCCACAGGACCAAATCTAGCTCTTTCCCGCCAGACTTGTTACAGTGGGCAACCTCTTCGATAGTTCAAGGTGAGCAACTGACGACGAACAGCGGCAGCCTCATGATTGCAAGAAATTCCAGCATGACTCCAACTCCAGGCTCTGGTGAGCAGGTCTACATAATGTAAGACAACACACGATTATTACAGTCATAGGGCCACAAGTGCTTTAGCCCTATAAACTAAGCTTCCTGTATTTTAGCGGCTAATCGGTCATATCATTTCATTCATATAACCTAGGCCCTTATGTCCACGGAATAGGAAGATAGCTATTGGGATATTAGACATGCAACTAAGGACTGTACTATCTAATTGAAAGTGCGACCAGGTCAGCCTTTCATGTACTTGAATCCAGTTTTCCCAATATCCACGTACTATACACGGGTATGCAAGTCTGCATGTCATTCGACTCCCATCTCGCCTTATAAGCTCCCTTAGTGTCCTCGATAGGTCTAAGAGGCAACATCAAGGGCCATTCGCTTCCGCTAGCTTATCCCATTACCATCCCCTTGAGACCAGCCATGTCACCCTCCTTGGCCGCAATTTCGAAGTAGCCGTAGATGATGGTAACAGCGAGCAGAATACCAGTGCCGCTTCCTAAAGCTCCCATGAGATCGGAAGCCACACTCAATGCACCGATACATGCACCCCCAAACGCCGCAGCGGTAGGAATGATCCTCTTGAGTTCGCGATACATGCTCTGCTCTCTGTGGCCAGCCATGACAAGCCCCTGCTCCTTTAATTGTTTTGCGACATCCCTAGGTGCCGAACCGCTGACCTCAATCCCTGGAAGCACCCGATATTAGCACACGATTGGAAGAAGTCCCAAGGATCACACATGTAGGTTCGGAGGGAATTACGCAGAGCCACTAAGATTATTGCGTTTGAGACAAATCATGCAATGCGAATGCCAAATCAGATGCAGAGACATAATTTTGAATGGATTCTTACATGTTTTCGAAAATATAGCGCATGCAACCAACATAAAGACGATATAGATTGCTGAGTGCAAGGGATCCAGAAGTGCTTCAGTGAAATTCAGGGGCGGAGACATGTAGTCTGAAATCGTTAGCAATCGATTTGAACAATCACTAAATGAATGATGCCTACAGGCTATGCCTGACGCTGCATAAAGCTGCTGACTTCCTTCCCTTGGCTCCCAGGTACCTATAATCTTCACCAATAGATTTTCGCTGAGGATTAAGCATGGGATTAGTGTCTGGTTTGACGCGGGCAGACCAAAGAACTGCGTACCTGAAGCGGCTATAAAGCATCTGGCTAACCAGGAAGATGTTGGAACTCAGCGCACTGGAAATACTTTAGACCTTTACTACCAATAAGGAGGGCTCTAGAGGGACGGCACCTTTGGAGCATGATCGGCATATTGCTTGTGTAGAACAACCGGACTGGGTAGCTCCCACGCATACCTCTTTGACGGGAGGACTTGACGGGTATTTCGACTCGAAAGCCTTGCAGATATATGACCGCAGCAAAAACGACGAAAGTCGCTAGTCTACAAACTTTCCGATCAGCAATGTTCTAGATTCATCTTCTGCAAGGGAGATACCCAATCGACGGATATATGTCCACTCACAGATTAGAGATGTTTGGGAGGTTCTGGCGATCTGCGTCCAACGTTAGCTGATGGATCCAATCAACATGGTTCTGAAGGTACAAAAAGGGCTTACAGAATGCCTCGCGGAGTGCCCTCTGCTTGTTAGGCCACGTAAGAAGAAGATGGAACAAGGCGATCACAGCCCCTTCGAATTCAGGACCTCGGCCTGTGTTTATCGTTGTTGGGGAAAAGGCTTTCCAGACTATAGATTCACATATCCCGGTGGCACTTCGGATGGTTTCATTGTCAGCTTCTTCCAAACAAGGCGATCATTTGGCTTGTAAGATGCCACCCGCAACTCTCAAAGAGCGTCCAGTAGGTGAGGAATCGAGGGATTATGTAACTTACATAAAGAGAGAAATTCCACTACCCAGACCATACCCTTTTTGGAGAAGCTCGTCCAAGAGAATAACAATAAGTCCGGCTACCATGAGCTGTACGACCTTATTGGAAGAGTATCAGCTGAAGCAACTGAAAATCTGGTTGTTGAGGGTTGATGAGGACATACAAGAAGAACACAAATTCCTGCACCTCTGCTGGAGATAAGCAGATATTTATATCAAATTTCAGACTATGTAGCTCACAAATCCGATGGCTGCCCATATAATCCAGTCAAAACAGCCACACACGCTTGGCCAAAGCTTAGAATGAGAGCAAACAGTTTCTGAGCGGTTTGATAAAGTTCTCTGTCTGTCTTGAGGTCCAGGTTCACGTCAATAAGATGTGTTCCAGCGAGAAGCTGGAAGACCATCCCTGACGATATGATCGGAGAGATTCCCAATTCCATAAGTGTACCACGATTGCTAGCCAGCATCATCCTCAGCCAGTAAAGTGGATCTGAGGTATCGGAGGAAACGATGCCATAGAGGGGGATCTGGCTCATCTGTGTCTTGTTTAGTCTTCGTCTTTCGGGATATATTTTGAGCTACTCACGACCAGGAAGATGAGTAAGGTAAGACCAGTCCACTATGAAAGAACCAAGTCAGCTGGCAGATGCCAATATAAAGGGACGGTGGAGGGCAAAGGACTGGCGGACCATAAGCTTCTGGTTGAAGGGGGTCTTGGATGTTTCTGGAGCTGCGACTTCGGGGAGCAATGGAGTGAAGGGCTTGATTAAGTCCAAGAAGCGAAGACCACTCATCGCTGCGATAGTGCCGCTCTGCGGACTTCCAACTTTCTAGGCGAGTGGTATGAATTGTAGAGTGATCCTACTAAAGGCCTGAGAATTTTACAGTTGCGCGAAAGGCCACATATAAACGCGCTAAACCATATACGGCAAGGGGGGCTGGCCCCAGGTGAGTGATTACATTATGCTAGAAACGAAGCTACCCTATCGTGCTCTTCAAGAGCCGCTGGTAGATGAGACCTCGAGTATCAACAGCCGTGCTAAGTCCGAATTCGACATGGTATCAATGGCGGTCGCCGACCAAAGAGAAAAAGTAGAGTACGATGGGAAAGCGTATCGCTTGGGCTCAATACCATGTCTTCGACTTTCACGCATGATTCATGCTATATAGGCATTCAGCTCGTCCTTAAGCACCACCGCAGGCCCCGCATGCTGCCACTCGTCTGACCGCTCCTATGCACAATGGTTCATGCACAATGGTTCATGCAGCCCTGAATTATCATTCGGGCTGTCTCCAACGCCTTTGAAATGAAGGACTGAAAGCGCTGTGTAATGAAAATGTACCCCTCGATGAATGAGACAATGACACCCAAGACGAAAGGTCGATGTTGCCGCAGACAGCGCCTATAGAGTACGATAAAAGTAGAAAATGTCAAGTCTGACATGCGCTAGGGGGACTCTGAGAAAATTTGTACTTTAGTCGATCTAAATCTTTGGCAAGCGCGGTTTCATCTCTCATCATCGTCAGTGCCACTACCTGCGTACTCCTTCGGCTCTAAGCCTGCATCTTGACATGTCTTCTTCCATCGCTCGGCCTCGCGATGCGTGCGCTCAAGATCGTTCTTGAGTCTATCCACACTCGCGCTGAGCTCGCTTATGGCTTGATCTGTGAGCAACTTCTCCAGCGTCCACTTCTCGATGTTGTGGCCCTCGTTCTCTTTAAGCTGAGTGATATATTGTACACCACGCTGTAATATTGAGCCCTTGTTCTTTTCGCAGTTGGGAACAATCTTTGCAAGCTCATTGATGCCCTCATTGATAGTTTCTCGACGACGACGTTCCACTAATCGACTTGGTCAGCAACCTACCGGCCCAACGAGGAATCCAGAATTGACCTTCTTTGTGATTGTCTCTTCGAACTTTATGCCATTCATCTGTTCCTACAGCTGGCTTGCCACCGCTGCCGTCCTGATCTCTCACCGACTGGGACTCTGCGCCAGTAGTTCCTTGATAGGGGTCAAGGTTGTAATGGCCGCCTTGGGTGTGTTGATTTTGGTCCCCATCAGATCCACCCCCAATATCGAATGAAGAATCCAATTGCCGGTCCGCATCATTGCCAGAGCCTGTACTTGGAAATGAGAGCTCAGTCGGCTGCGGTACTGTCAGTTGAGGCATGTTCGCTGCAAGAGCGGCAGCTGCCGTCGAGGGAGAGGCGTTTGCAAGATGTTGGGCTATGTGATGGCTGATGCTGTTGGTCTCATTAGAGGTTGATAAGAGGAATTCGTTTGACTCTGTATTGTGTCCATTCCCATGCAATGTGCTCGAAGACGTGGACCAATGACCAGGTGGTTTCCTGTGTCCGTTCTGATCTAGAGATTCACGCTTCCTCTTAGAGGAAGTCTTTGGTTGGAGACCCGGATCCATGGGGTTGCTCATCCTCTCAAGGGGTGGATAACTTCGTGTAGTGGACATTATAGGGAGCACTCAAAGATATGTGGTTTGCCCCCCGGACAGCGTGATTGACTAGGCACATGTATCAGTGAGTACAATGCGGGTTCAGCAAATGTAGTATACCTTGCAAGGACAGTCTCACAGCACGATTATCACCAGCTCCTTTCAACTCGAACAAAAGTCAATATGCAGGTGTTGCGTCAACGGAGTATCCTGGAAGTTCGGCCGTTTACCATAGGTGCGAGAGGTCCTGGTGCGAAGTGTGACAAGGCAACGATAGCAGGAGCGGACAGTGCGCCTGATAATGGATCAGGCGCGCTCGTGCTAGACTTTGCGCGAGCGGCAGAGGAGTTTCGGTGTATTGATCTATCAACGATAATGGTCAGCAGTCTTAGAACACGCAGTCATGTGCGTCTGTCATGCAGGCACACGGTCCGGAAGCGGGACTGTGCTGAAGGGATTGCTTGAGGTCGAAGGAATCATCCCCCACGCTGAACAGATATGGTAGAAGTCCTCGAATCCTTTCGGACCGCAGCATCAGCGAATCGAGCAAGGTTCAATGCGGCGACGATGGTAGGCGAAGATGCCTTTGGATGCCCCTGACTGGGCAATTGCGCTGGTAGATACGGCAGGCTTTGCAAGATGCCGTGGTGGACGGCCTGTGAGGAATGATGATTGCGCATTGTGATGATAGAATACATCCATAGCTTGGATAATGGAGTCGAAGGTACCTACATATCTTGATCACACGCGCGCCGTGGTGGTGGAGTCTGGGATAACCTAATCGATACAGGGAGTCACGGGATCAGAGTGGCGGGGTGGGTGGGTGGCCGGATTTGTTCGTTAATGCGGCGAGGAGTGGATGAAGAACGGAAGTTTGTTTGGGTGTGCAGTTGATCTTTGAACATGCAGATATGTTGTATTTCATAAACTTTCGAACATCTCTTTCGTATAAAGCATGAAGATGTGTCTTATCGGGTCCTTCATCTTGAACTTGAAAAAGAGATCACATGTTCGATTTGGCAGGCTGCTTGTTCTAGTTTTAGTCCTCGAAACCGCTGATTGGATGCCATGATTGGTCCACTGCGGGGGCGATATGGGTGGGTGTGCTCCAAATGAACTATTCTATGCGACAGACTAGCCAGAGAATAGACCAAGGGCATGGAGGCATCAACATGGACCTGTAGTGTATCTTCTCGTCATGAACTATGTGCAAATGCAGTATAGATACATGTCATATGCAAGTCATCAGCACCACGGGCCGGTTCCCTCCATTGACTGTAAGCGCCCGATATCTCTTCTAATCCACCTCTCCAACCACTCAACCGTGCTGTACCAGCTATATCACTAAGTGTCCGTTATGGACGTTGTCGACTTTGCTGCAGAGGACATAGTCGTTGATTTGAAGTTGCTATCTATCTGCATGTGAGTCGCCGTACAAATAGTACCATAAGAGTCTCAAGCATACGATCGCCTCAAGCAGTCATTGCTCGCTGATGAAAAACTCGAGAGCAAAGACCAGCGATTAAGACCCTAGAAGCAAACTTTCTTAGTGACAGTCCAGTCATAGTCGAGGGTAGGAATGGAATCTGACTGAAGCACCGCTGGCGAAACGAACCATCGATTCCAGAATGAGCAAGTAGCTTATTGTAACAAGAAGCGGGACTGTCTGGCAAAGCAGAGTGAAGAGTATGTTACATCCAAGTGTTGCTCCGGAAGGGATGAAAGGACAAATTCGGTGGCCATTGATCTAAGCCATAGAATAGGGGAAGTACTGCAATCGACTTATACAAGTTCATCGAAAGCTAGTCCGTGAAATCGTCATCCGTGCTGGCTTTCTGGATGGTGTCGACAATTCCTAGTCATTCGCTGACGAACAGCGTATGTTCAATCCGCTCTAAAGGTGTACGCTCGAACGCGACATCCAGACCGTTGTAAGACACGAGCTAGTCTAGGCGGAGCCGGGCCATTGCATTTCTTGATCGGATCAGAATCAAAGGCAGAGAGGATCTTTCTGAGTGGTGCAAAGACATCATCATGTCAGGGACTGGAGGACGTGTTGTTCCCTAATCCAGTCAACAGCGAACCCATTTGATCATTCAAGCCTGTGAAGGCTAGAATAGTTTGCCCCAGTTGCCAGAGCTGCTGATCACAGTCAGACTGTTCTATAAACGGCTTGCAGGTTCATGAGCAATATCCATGAAAGACTTAGGGTGACACGCTGTAAAGGCTAGCCACTTGTGGGATAGCTATCAGCACTCCTTCCATTGGCTTTCCGGAACATCATGACTTGGTGCCATGTAATCTTGAATAATTCGCAGGAATCTTGCAGACCCATATAATCTCAGTGTACTTTGGCTTGCGCAATGTGTTGTGCCTCCCTCAATCTGCAAGCCCTGTCACAAAATCTTGGCTTGATAGATCCAATGTTCAAGTCTTCCACCTTCTCCCACCATGCGTATAGCATGTTTACAACTGGCACCAGAATTAGGAAAACCTACAGAAAATATCCTTCGAGCAAACACTCTACTTGAAGCAACCTCTCCCCAAGATCTCGACCTCCTCGTCCTCCCCGAACTAGCATTCTCAGGTCATTTCCCCATCCATCTCCCTCCAGCCCCACATACCAATCATGTCCAGGCTACAGCCACCCCTCCTTCCTCTCCATCCAGCCTTACCTCGAACCCACCTCCTCCGGCCTCAGCACCCGCTGGGCCCGCACCACCGCCGCAACATACAAATGCATAGTCACCGTCGGCTACCCTGAGCTCTCCACCTCGCCATCATCTCCCGCTCCCGCCAGCGATGAAACCAGCACATCCCACCCCACCGCCTACAACTCCACCATCACCGTCTCCCCCACCGGCGCAACACTAGCCCACTACCGCAAGACACACCTCTACTACACAGACGAAACATGGGCACAACCATCTCCTACCGGCTGGCTCAGCGCCACCCTCCCCATCGGCCCAAAGACAGCTCCTGAACGGACGATCCAAGCCAGTTTCGGCATATGCATGGATCTGAACCCGCATAAGTTCCAAGCACCATGGACGGATTACGAATTCGCTTCTCACGCCATAGTTTCCAATGCGGAAGTGCTGATACTGAGTATGGCATGGCTGACCAATCTGTCCCGCGCTGCGATCAAGGAGGGTAAGGAAGAGCCGGATATGGATACGTTGATGTACTGGATGGAGAGATTGAAGCCGCTTGTTATGGGGGAGAGGGAGGTGATTGTCGTCTGCGCTAATCGATGTGGAGAGGAGGTGGGGAAGAATCCAGCGCAGCCATGGGGTGAAGATGGGGTTCGATACGCAGGCAGTAGTTGGGTGGGTAAGGTGGGAGGCGGGGAGGTCAAGCTATGGGGTATATCTGGGAGAGGGAGGGAGGAGGTTTTAGTTGTGGATACGGAGGACGAGCCGAGATGGGTCCTACGCATGACGCCAACGGATGAGGATGTGGAAGAGTGACATCGATCGAATTCATATTCGAAGAATAAGATTGGGAAATGTATTGAGCACCTTATATCGCTGATGTTTCCCGCTCGTGTTTACTTTACGCAACAAGGATAGGAGCTCTCACGCCGACTCTTCATGACGACATCACCAAGCACAAGCCCGTTCATTCCATCATTATCCGTGATGCTACGAAAGAGAATCGCCGAAGACGACATATCTGAAGTACACTGGGACTGTCTCTGAAGAACATCGCACGACTGGGAAGTAAGAGAGAGACCTTTACGTTTGGCACTCGTGTGCGGAAATATCGCGTTCGCTGCCTTACATGCTTCATGCTCCGGGATCTCAGACAAGAGACCACAAAGTTTTCAAGCGCTGGGATTCACTCGCGGCTCGGTAGTCAAGAACGGCAACGGCAGAGACTGTCCAATATGTTGGGTCGAAGGCCGGTATTCCAGTGGATGAGATAATAGAAACTTTCGCTTCAAGTCCACCAACACCCTCCAACCCCCAGATCCACGAAGCGTTACCAGGACGGTAGGGCATTCGAACCAGGGCATTCGAACCAACAGACTGGCTATGGGGGATTTTCTAAGTCAAGTACTCATTTTTCAATCTTGTGGAAGTTTCTCGAATGTTACCAAGTACTGAGACGAATAGCAATATTCCAGACATTGTATGTAGTCTCCTGTGTACTACAGTATCTTGTAGAAACGCTGCTGTACTTTATCGTCCTCTCCCAACCCTATCACTCACATCGCCAACTTCGATTGATCCTGAAACTCAAGCTTCGAGTCCTTGATATGCTGCCAGTATTGTTTTGCGTCTCGGCGAATGGTCTGATGCAGTAGGCTCAAGCTAGTACGCCGGCCTCCCGAGCGTCCAATTGGATGCAGGAATCCGTGGGTGTAGCTGGTCTATCAGTCCTGCCCTTCCAGAGACCTAGTGCAACCAGTGCTGAAAGCTGCAGAACTATACGTCGTGAGCCCTTGGTAGACGGTTGGAAAGCGATCGTAAGCCAGAAACAAGCCGGGCGAGCAGCTCGCATGACACCTTGTCCGCCGACGAAGCGGCATGGCTAAGACATCAACAAGCGTTGGCTTAAGTATCTTCTCGACACCTGGATTTGGATACACCGTCCACAAGTGCTATGTCATCGTGAAGGCATGTCCCATCGGAGGCCTCAGAATCCATCAGACTTCCACAGAGGGTGGGTAGAGCCGACGATTGGATTTCATATAGGGTGAGAACTGTATAATGTGGTTAGTACTGGGCTACCAGCATTGTGAATTACATTGGATACTTTGGAAAATCTGATTCATTTAAAAGGAATTTGTATTGGATAGGTCGTGATTGGAAATTAAGGCAGACCCAAGGTCATCAATGCGAAATGAGGTATGAGGTACGTAGAACTTACAGATCAGGCCAGCGCTTTCCATAGCCTTCACAGTGGGTGAACGGAGCCGAATTATCGCAAACATTCCCGCTATCAGAGAACTCATCCATCTCTCATCTTAATGAGCTCTTCCCCCAGCGTCGTGACTCCATCAGCGACCTTCTTCGTCTCTACCGGAGTCATCTTCCTCAACACATAATTGGCGACGTCTCGACTCTCTCTGCTTTCCGGCCTCCCAATACCCACACCTATCCTGGTATACGCCGAGCCCCCAAGACTACTCGTCACGCTCTTGAGACCATTATGCCCCCTCGCACTCCCACCGTGCTTCACTTTGATCCTGCCTAGCGGACTTTCCAGTTCATCGTGAACAACTACCAGCTTCGCATTGGCGCGATCTTCGCTCGGTAGGTCTTTCAAGTAGGTTTTCCAGGCAGCCGCAACTGCTGGTCCGCTTACGTTCATAAGTGTTGGCGATTGCCACAGCGTGAGGTCATCTCCTATCGAGATCGAACCGTTGCCATGCGGACGGCTTTTGCTGAACGGAGGATAGAGCAGATGTTGTTGGAGGGAAGAAAGTAGTAGATGACCAGCTGAATGGAGCGTGTTCCTGTACGTTGGCCCAGGGTTACCGAGAGAGGCTACGAAGAGTGGACGACGTAACATTCGAAAGGATATCGCAGTTGAATGATGGCTATTCTTGAGCGAATCTGACGCAGTGTTTAAGGAGAAAGCGATCCTGAAAACTTTGGGAAAGCCTTTTAAGATCGGAGAGCAGCCACTAGTGCGGTATGACTCAAAGGGCTCTTACACGCAGCACAAAGAAGGCCTTGTCGATCATAACGATAAGTCATCATTACTAAAAGGCCCAACAATGCGCTGCGGTCGTTCACAAGCCACAGGCGTTCATTACCTCTTCATGGCTCACTATGGATTATTATGAAGACGATTAGTTTCGCCTTCGCGCTATTATAAGTGGCACGGGTCACACGGGAGCACCCGTATTCTATTGCCGTAGTATCTATATTCTACGGCGTTTTATACGTACAAAGTTTAGAACCCTCGGATGACCATTTCCCAAACCTCAATTCCCAGAATCGCATATATCAACAGCTTGGGGAGTGCCAATCATGGTGCATACATCGTAGTGTTCCAAACCGAAGGCGCCTGCCAAATTTACGTGCACGCATGGGGCAATCAGTTGCAAAATTATCTGTTGGTTCAAGGCCTATGTACAAGATATCCATAGTACATTGATGTGCCTCATGGCTTAGTACCTTCATTTGATCTGCGTTTATGGTGACACTTAAGACACTTCCCTATCTCCACCCTACACGGAGGCCATTAATGCCCACTTATGGCCGCTTTGAAAGAGCCCAGCGAAGATGCTATCGTCACATTCGTGGGTGTGACTGGCCTGCAACGCGGGGACGCCTCCAGATGGTTACGGGTCAGAGCCATACGTCGATTTAAATGTGTAGACTGACCCTGATTATTCTAGATCTACAACAATGATGCTCCTGCAGCCGTCAACGCTTATTTCGAAAATCCGAACGCTATTTTTGACCAGGTGGGACCCACTCCTCCATACGGCAAGAACACCCAAGCTCACTGTCAGGTAGCAAAGCCAAGTTAGAAGCGACGAGCAACGAGGCCAAGTTAGTTGGAATGAGGATCAATTCCATACAGACAGGACAGAAGATGCCCGAGATGGCCATAATCATCTTGGGATTCGCCCGGCTGACACCCTCAGACCTGGTGTCTTTGATGATAGCACGCCAAGTAGACCGCCTTCAAGGGTGAGCACACGGACAACGATGGCGGCAGATGGTAGGACAACTTTCGTCAACTGCAACATAAGCAGAATAGGCTGATATACAAGCTACAGGGGCAAATCAGAATGTTCCCATGGGATCCGAAGACGAGCAAATGAAACAAGCGATGGCACTATCCCTAGAGAACCCGCCAGACCATGCAGTGGGGTTTTCTGAGCCCGAGACTTTTGGGCCTGCGAATCGTGGATATTACGACACGGCTAAGTGGGCGATGACAGTTGTCGGACCTCAAGCGGAAGAAATACATCTCAATCCTGAACCTGTGGACCGAAAACGGCCGGAGGGTTCTCCAGCATTCTTCAAACCTTCCCCAGCTGGTCACCGTCTGCCAGCATTGCTGAAGATACTACATTCTATTCCAATGGCGAAGGAAGCGCTTCTCAACAGAAGCTACATGTTGCCAGATTTTGGCCATGATAAGGACTGGTGGGATGGGACAGCGATCAGACAGCTAAGAGTTGTCAACTTAGACTTGGATGGTAAACAGGTCAATGAGGATGACATAATATACGAGACTCAACGTTTAATGGCTTTTTTGGATGATACAAAGAGGGCCTATGGAAGTGTCGATGTTCTTGCAAACATGGATAAGACATCGAGATACAGTAACGACAGAGCGGAGGAATTCCTTAACGAATGGCATTATGCAACGTCGCGCTCTGTTCCAAATGCACCTTTGGTGAACATCTTCGAAACAAAAGGTACCAAAATCTCTAGAGAAGAATCGGAGAAATTGACTCTATCGCTCCCTGTCGTCAGACAGTATGTTGATGACCAGGTCTCAGGGAAAGGAGTGAGCCTGTATGAGGTTCTGGACTACAACTTCTGGGCTGATAGCAAGGAGGATCAGGAGACATTCTTAGAGAAAGTAGGCGATGTCCTCACTTTCGAGATCCAAAATCAAGTGGCAAGCGTCGCTGGACTGGGAGTCGAGATTCCAGCTACTTGGTATGCTGACAGGTATTTGAAATCGTCGACGAAGCAAATGAAAGACATGCTGTCCCGTAAAAGAAAAGTAGAGGCGGATTTGGACTCTAATGAGAAGGCGAAAGTGGTGATTACACAGTGTTCAAGACCTAGGGACGGTGAAGCCGTTGACGCTGCTCATCTACTGCTGAAGGCTACGGCGTACTTCGAGCAGACGTCCGCATATTTAGAAGCTATCAAAAAGCGTTCAGGGCCTGTCGAAGACTATCAAGGTCCCAATCAGAGCTCGAGCGGTCCTGACAGCGTAGCGGACGAGTTGTGGACGTTGGCCGAGAGGATCTCACGAAAATTGAAAGGTAATCAGTCAATCTCCCCTATTTTATGACGTACTAAACCGGTCCAGCGTTCGAAGAACTGCGAGAGGATGCACGTGAAAAGATCAAGGAGATCTCACGAATGTACACCAAAGCCTCAGATGACCCGACCAAGCCTCCTCACCATAAATACACCCTTCGAGGAGTATCAGCCACACCAAGCACAGTCTATGTGCTAGAGAAGACGGAGCTAGAAGATGAAGAGGATATGCTCAGCACAGAAGCCAAGGATTGGCAGTGGTGGAAACTTGCTTTCATGAGCAACGAAGCTAAACCCGTGATACGCCTGAAGGTGACGGAGAATGACGTCTTGAAAGCCGCGAGCACTGAGTCGTCAAGTGCCCTTCTCGTTTACGCCAACGAAAGCGCGACCTCGTTCAAATCCGAGGAGCTGCCACCACAACTACGCAATTTCGTGCGTGCAGACAACCTCTACTTCAGCACGGAGCTGGAGGAATCATCATCTCCCAATCCAACCACACCTACTAAGCGAAAAGTAAACGATGATGATAGCGATGATCTGGAAACGCATCACCATCGTTCACCGCCCCGAGACAGAGTCCTCGTCGACACGGCTGAATCGAATGATGAGATGGATTTCAACCCGGCCGGCTACTGCTCGAATGCGTCCCCTCCCGCACCTTCACGCCGGAGTACAAATCCCTATCGTACGGCCAACATCGGGTCTTCCGACGACGTAATCCCCACTAGCCTTCAGGCCACTAGGCCAAGGGTGAATTCCTCAACCAGGCTCTTGGATCTAGACGGAGTGAGCGAGGGACAGGAAATGCAGGAACGGGGCGTTGGGGAAAGTTTGCTACATCAGCAGAAGAACGGTGGTGGTGATGATGGGTATACCTTGGCCGACTATGCACCTGAGATCAATATGGTAGACGATGAGGAGGATGAGGATCAGAGAGGTGTCAAAGGGGGTTGATGCTAGTAATGGGGCTTTTGTAGTGATACCCGGTCCTGGTGGTTGTTTGAATACCTTGTATTTAGTATTATTGGGTTAATGGCAGATACGGTAGATAGTGCGGCTTTACGTATCGCGCTTCACTTTGTCGGGAAGAAGATGCTCGGAGTACGAAATTACTATCACAATCGGCGTAATTGAAATGTTTAAGATGTGGACAAGGATGAAATGTATACTTAGGATCCCACACCTGGTCTAGAGACTAATGTTCTACAAGATAGATCTAAAGCGGCTATCAGGTAATGTGAGGGTCTTCGCCCATGATTGTTGAACGGAAATCGTTCGAGAAGCTTTTGTGGAGATAGATATTGGTCTTGGAATCCTACCTGGATTGCCATGGGCATTGTATATATTGATATAGACGAAGATCCGGGAGTATGTGCCGAGATGTCCTGGTATCCAAGATTCTTACATCTTTTCAAGCCCGAGTCGACTACCTTATGGTCGCAACTGGCTAGACTGTCATCCTTGCCAAATACACAACCCACGTCGTCGCAAGGGCCGATATCGCTGTAAATCTCCCCCAAAGACTCAGGTCCGATAATCAGCATTGATGGTGACTGCTCAGAGTCAGTTTATCACTTGTTATTGAAAGCCGCAAATACTCACCATATTCATGACTGAAGTCGCAGAACGTATACGTTGCTTCTTCCTTTCCCTTCCCATTCTTGCCCCCGCCCAAATCCACCAAGATCTCCAGATCTTCATGTTTCAGTATCTCAGCCGCTCGTGCCTCATCGATGTCCTCGGGTTCTCCATTGACGACCAACTTCAAGATCTCACTTCCGTCCGTGGGCACGAAGCTCAGACTAACCTTTTCCGGCACCACGCATTTGGTATTTGAAAGTTGTGTGTAACCGATGGCGCAGAGGATGCGGCCCCAGTTCGCGTCTTTCCCATATAGAGCTGTCTTGACCAAGGGGTCGCGTGCGATGGACGAAGCGATGCGTCTCGAGTCTACCCCTCCGAGGGAATTAATGATGCGGACACGGACGAACTTCGTCGCGCCCTCCCCGTCGCGAACGACCAAGTCTGAGAGGTCCTGAGCAAATTGAGTGAGGAAATCCTGCATGGCTTGGAGATCTCTGGGGGACGCTTCATTGATGGTCTGTCCACCAGCTGCGCCGTTGGCTAACATTGCGAGAGTATCGTTGGTACTTGTGCTTCCGTCAACGCTGATAGCGTTCTGGTTCAGCGTGTCAGCATATTTCGTGTCGCCAAGCCTACTACATACTACGTACGAAAGAGCGTTGGGCGGCGTAGACGAGGAGATTCTGAAGCTCTCTAGCCGGGACAGGAGCATCGGTGCAGATGATCCCAAGGAGAGTGGCCATGTTGGGATGTATCATTCCGGCACCTTTAGTCATGCCGGCTAGCGAATAGGTAACCCCAGGGGAGGACGGAAGTGTAAAAGTCCTAGAAAGAAGCTTAGGAAATGTATCGGTAGTGCAAATGCTTCGAGCAGTTGCAAGCCACGAGCCATGTGAACTATCCAAACTTGAGATAGCCTTTGGTACAGCATCGAGGATTCTCTGGATTGGAAGCCTTTGGCCTATTACGCCAGTCGACATGACCAGGGAGCTGTTGGGGGCAGGAGTTGGTTGGAGTCTATTAACGGCTTCTGCCATACTGGCAGCGTCTTCAAGACCTCGTTTGCCGGTCACAGCATTGGCACACCCAGAGTTGATGATTATGGATCGAATACCCTCGCCTTTTCCCTTGAGAAGGACCTCCCTACTGACGGTTACGGGAGCAGCTTGGAATTTGTTTCTCGTGAAGACGGCGGCAGCAGAGCATGGCGTCTCGGATGCTATGAGTGCTAGATCAGGAAAGCGGGTATTAGACGGCTTGACTCCAACGTGGGTAGCGGAGACAAGGAATCCTTTGGGGTATGTCCCTGATGTGGGAACGTATTTCAGCTTTGTTTCAGGTATCGAGCCATCCACAGGAGCGGAGTAGGATCGAACTTGTCTCAATAATGTGAGTTTCTGTGTTCTCACACAATGGACTGCGAAGGATGTTAGCCCGAAACGCAGAAGCACAGCAAGTCTCAGGTCGTTTTCTCTTACGTGTTCTATACAAAGCTGTCATAGCGATTACGAGTAATGAATGACTCGCACCAGAGATCAAGAAAGTTAAGTTGTCATATCTTAGGGAATGGTAAAGAATGAGGATCTAAGTGGCCTCATTAGACCTTCTCAAGTGAGTCAGTCGGATAGAGTCATTGGACGAGCCCCCCATAAATCTGGATCCAGTGTGAGGAATCCCCGTATAGCAGGCAAGAGAGAAGGGACGGATGCAAAAGCGGGAGCTTGACAGCGCTGAATGCGCAAAGTCAAAGAACGCTGGTTCTATAATATACAGAAGCAGACACAGCACTGTTTTCTTCCATCCTGATTGACTGAAAGATTCGGAGTTTTATAACCCCGTCGTCCCGAACCCGGTGGATTCATCCCCCTAAAATAGGCTTTCGGCCCGACCCTCCTGTAGGCTCCCCGCCGCTCATCTCATGCGGGAGCTCTACTAACAGATAGGATTCTAGGCTCAACTCGAGAGATCATTGACTCCTAGCTGCAATGATTCCGACGTGGCGAGCATACTTCAAATCATTGAGGGTACCGTAGCCTGGGAACAAGTGATTGGGGAGAACCTTTCCCTGCAGTGTTTGCGAAACCGAGAACGATCCAGCATGTCATATACTAATGGATACGCAAATGGTAGCTATGGGGCAAATCGCTATGGAGATGCGGCGCATAACAACGAACGGGGAGAGGCTCAGAGCCAGCACCGGGCCGGTGGATACGGAGGCTTTCACAATACTCAACTCTCTGTGCCCACAGAGCCCGAGCTCGAGCCTCACCCATCACAAGGTTCATTTCAACGCCGAGGCACAGAGGACTCGATCAACGGATTCGGGCTTCTCGCGTCGGGGAGGAGAGATGTCGATGAGGATGACTCAAGCAGGAGCCGAGACAGAGGCGTGCGTGGTCAAGACACAAGGCTTCATGGTAGTGGCCCGGGAGGCAAGCAGATCGAAGGTGTCCTGGACCACATACATGCGAATTGGGACATCATTACCCGAGACGATTGCGTACCTGTGCATGTTGCCTTACAATTGATGGACTATAGCTCTCTCGGCCGGGGCAACGATTACCAGGACTTTCAACGGACGAACAGACATCTGCAGAAGGCGCTCAAGACAATCGTGAACGAACACCATCAAGGCTTCAACAGCTCTATCGGAACGTTTCATAAGATCCAAGCAAGCATACAAGTATCACAAAGCCGGGTTCGAGCATTAAGAGACTCGGTGCGAGGCGCGAAATCCAATCTTATGGTCACGAAGCCGGAGCTCAAGGGCTTAGGGACATCATCCCAGAAATACGATGACATGTTATCAATATTGGGCCACATCGAGAAGCTACAATTGATGCCCGAGCAACTGGATGCGCGCATATCAGATAAACATTTCTTGCCTGCTGTGGATCTGTTACAAGATGCTTTGAGAATAATAAGGAAATCCGAAATGGAGGATATAGGGGCTTTGACAGATCTCAGGATTTATTTCAGCAATCAAGAGACATCTTTGAGTGACATATTAATTGAGGAGCTTCATGATCACCTATATCTGAAATCACCATATTGTCAGGATCGCTGGAAGCCATATACAGGGGACTCTACCAATGTTAGCGCCCCGGAGACCGGGTTCGTATCGTTGCCGAATACTTGGGGCCGGCCTCTATATCGTTTCCTCGACAACTTAGACATTTCCTCCCCAATGGAGGATGATGCGTCTCGAAGTCCCGAAAGCGACAATTTCCAGTACATATATATGATCATTGAATCACTGAACAAGCTGGGGCATCTAGACATAGCTGTTGACCGTATGGAACAGCGACTTCCGGTAGAGCTTTTTGCCATTGTCGACAAGACTAACCAGGAGGTTGATATGCGTCATGCAGCGCATACTCGTGGCGCCCGCAAGTTTGAAAAAGGCCCAATGGATCTTGAGTTTGATAACAACTTTGGGCGTGACGAAGTGCTAAACGATCTGCTATGGACGTTATACTCCAAATTTGAGGCCATCGCCGAGGGGCATCGAGTGGTCCATGGGGTTGTAGCCGGTATTGTGGAGCGTGAGGGACTGAGACATTCAGAATCTCTGCTAAGAGGGTTTAAGGAACTGTGGAAGCTTTATCAAAGCGAGGTATATTAGTCAATATGAGTGATCTAGAGTCCATGCTAACATGCCCAGATGCGGTCGTTGCTACATGACTATTTAGCCACAGATGAAACCCATTCGAACAGGGCGGGACGTCAACCTCCTTCGGAAGCCAACGTATTTCACAGAGCTCAGCGGGAGAAATCAAAGGTAGTCTTCCCCTCACCATTCACGAGACGCTCTAATGGGCCCAGCGTGTCTTTAAGTTGTCCGAGATTGACGAGAAATCTGCGGACCTAGCTGCAGACCAGCGCGACCTCGACCAAATACTACAGGCTTCGGTACCTGGCTTGGTCTCCAAGTTTCAGAGACACTCGTTTGTCAGTCACAAGAACAGCACCAACGTGAGCGATGGCCCGGTGATAGGGCACAAGCTGCTCGTAGAGGCAGATGTTTTCAACATTAGCTCCCTCTTACCACCGTCACTCTCGTTTCTCCAGCGCCTGAGAGACATCATTCCTCACGATTCGCATATCGTGATGAGTACACTGACCTCTTTCCTTGATGAGTTCCTCATCAATGTCTTCCACCCTCAGCTCGAGGAGACAGTTTCGGACTTATGCAATCAATCGTTCGCCGAGCTTGATGCCTTCCAACAGGATCTTCTATGGTCTCAGCAGTCTGTGAGACCTATTTTCAAGGTACCATACTAAGTCCAAGGCTCCACAACTTCTGACTTACGCACACAGGGCACATCCCATTTCTTCTCGTTGATACGATCTTTCTGCAAGTTGCTCGATACGATACCCCCTGATTTAACGTCGACGCAATTAATAATTACTCAAATGGTCGCTTATTACGATAGGTGCTGTGAGTGGTACAAAGCCTTGGTCAAGAGACCACAGCTACAGGTACAGGCTGAGCCACAGTACCTGAAGTCAGCAGCTGCAATGGCGGATGCAGGAGAGATGCGAAATCTGGTGGAGAGTATTTGGTCAAGTGGACTTTCGAAGGGACAAGAAGAGCCGATGCACAAGGTGGTCAAGCTGCTCATCGCGAAGACCAACGAGGCGCCTTTAGATCCCTTCGATATCATCTCAGATCGCAGGTCGGTGACAGCTCTATGCTTGATATACTCCAGTATGCACTGGCTCGCCACCCAACTCCATCGGTTCCGAAAGGTCATACCGGAGCAGTCACCCTCACATCGAGAGTCGTCACTCACACACCACAAACGCCAATGGTCACTCCTCAACAACGCTCGTCCGCAAGACGAAAACGCTCCAATCTACTTACCCATGACCCAAGAAACCGTCGAAGCCTTCGACAGCATCCTAGCTTCCGTCCGCGCCCTCGGCACCACCGCCCTTCTGACCCTCCACATCGACATCAGACTCGGCATCATCCACATGCTCCACCGCACCCTCCAAGCCCCCTACCTCCTCGCCCAACCAGCGCAAGATCCCGACCCCTCAATCCTCTCCCTAAACGCCGACCTCCTCTCCTTCGCCGACACACTATCCACCCACCTCACCACCCCAGCGCAAGCCTTCATCACCACCGGTCTCGCACTCCTCATCGACACCTTCCTCGTAACCAACGCCTCCCACATCACCAGCGGCATGAACGCGTACGGCTGCGGAAGAATGCAACTGAACATTCTAGTGCTTTCGCAGAATCTAAAGTCCATTGAGACGAGCTCGTTGGGACATAGCATCGAGCTTGATCGCAGTGCGCGCTTCTTCGACCTCTTCATGGAAGGCGCTGATGCGGTTGTGGAGAAGGCTAAGGATAGGGGTGGGGAGGGTTTAGAAGGATTCAGTTTGGAGGAGCTGAAGGCATTGGTGGAACTGTGGTATAGAGAGGGGACGGAGAGTGGAGCTCGGGAAGTGCAGGTGAAGAGCAGGAGAGAATTAGCGGATAAGCTATTGGTACTGAGTGAATGCTTGTGGAACAGATGAGATTCGATATCCGTCACAGATATACCCCCAATAGATTCGCTTCCATATGTTCCCAATGCTACGTATCCAAATGACTCCAAATATCCAATCCCGCTCACACATCCAGCTGACATCGATGCTCAAATTTCACCCACCCCGTCAACCGATTCGCCACATCACTGGCATAACAATGCGTCGCCCCGCCCTTCCCCAAATCCCCACTCTCATCTATACTCCCCGAATTATAGATCCTTGCCGCGCGATAAAACGCACTCTCATCATCCCCCTCCGCCGAATTGATACACTGCGCCAACCCATCGCCCCAAGCCGTGCCCCCCACGCCATCCGCCACCATCTGCATGATCACGTCCGCCGGGCACGGGTTGCGAACGCTATTCGCGTCGACGCCGTTGTTGCAGCTCGCGGTGCCGTTGTGGTCTTGCATCATGCCCGGGTTGGGGACGCCGTAGTTGGAGGTCGGGGCGCGGACGCAGCCGCCGGATTCTTGCATTATGATTGCGAGGATAAAGCGGTGGTCGACGAGGGTGTCGTTGGCGACTTTTTGGATGGCGGAGTAGACGTCCGCGGTTTCGTCTTCCGTGTTTGGCTCTTGGTGGTAGGTTTTACAGGCTCGGGCGAACATGTATTTGCTGTCGTCGAATCTTGTTGTATTGGGCTGTCAGTTTGGTGGAAGGACTGAATGAGGCTAGCGACGAGGAGGCGCGGAGAGAGGGAGATTCTTTTTACGTACAGGTCTTGAAATGAAAGCCAGGAAGATTTCTTTGGCCAGCCAGCATCTATGGACCCGTTGCCCTTGTATTGAGTGTAGTAGTCGACGAGAACGCCATCTTGGTCGTTCATGCTGGTCACTGCGATAGAGGACTTGTTGACCTTCCCACCGGTTTCTTGTGGAAGGCGAACGGCGGCTAAGAGGGGTTTTTCTGTTATGGTTGCCGATGGTTCTGAATCAACACCATAGTAGTCTCTCTCTTCGACTATTTTGCCCTCATGATTGTTAAGAGACGTTACGGCAACAGCGGTATTTGTTACCTGTCCATGGACAGCTTCGGGTCTGGAAGCGGACGCTTTTCTCGGGATGTTTGGCTCGATTCTTAGGGGTAAAAGACAGGCAGTTGCAAGGGGTGCGAGACAACCAAAGATTCGAAGCTATATAATATGAGTTCGTGGCGTTGTGATTGATAATGGCATAGGTTCTTACTAAATGCTGTTGCATATTGATATCAACAACCTCGGATGTAGGCCCCCGTTATGTATATTCCCAGTTGGGCATATAGTTCGTAGCTGAAACCATCTGCTACAGCCGTCGATCACCTCATTGTATGCTTCATAAAAACCTCGAGTTGCGTAGCTGAATGGGTTTCTTCACCAAATAGTAGACGTGATTTATTTCGCGGCTGTCAGTAGCGGCATGTCCAATACCATCGATCCGATTGCCAGGCAGGCACCAGGGCGGGCCATACAAGCCTCCAGCTGCCAGTGACGAGACTAACATTGGGTTGGTGGTGCTCGTTTGTTTTGTGGAGAGCAACATGGCGTCTCAGTACCAGCCGTTCAACCCGACTCCGTGGATTTTTGGTTTTCGACCTGCGAAACTTCGTAACTGGTTGGTGACTGTACAATAATCGAGGTCGGCCTTCGTAACTCGTCATCTCAATGAACGATCTTGGTTGTAGCATCTGGTCGACTAACCCATTGGCGCCACGGTCTTTGACTGGGCACCAACTAAGCATCTGAAATCAACCCCAAGTAGCAGATGTCATATTACGCTTTCTTACGATGAAGCCATTTGCCAAGAATGAGCCGTTTGTGTCTTTGGATGGGCCAAGGAACGGTAAGGACGCTAAGCATGTGGCGAGCGCCGTAGGAGGTCTTCGGATGTTTTTCTTCAACGTCAACTCAACGGTGTATATAATTAGACCAGAACATTCATTGAACAGGTTGGAAGCGCCGAAGTAGACGATCAAGCAACGATGAGCTGAGCATCCCCACAGTTTGATTGACAACGTTGGAATCCTCGGATTTTTCATCTACATCTGTTCTTCCGCCAAGGGGGACAATTTCGAATCATGGAAGGAAAACAATGTGGCTGGCTACGAAACGCACCATTAGCGGTTCGTTTCCGGAAGCTTTGTGGAAGCTGGCAAGAGGCACCGATTCGGGTAGTCCTACTGGACGGTATTCAAAAAACGATTGACAAAGGCGAAGGAATTGTACGTGTACGTAGATGATGGTTGCTGCCGAAGGAAAACCTTTGACCAAAATACGGGCAATTGGCAATGACATCTTTGGTGATTTCCTCGTCCCAGCTAGGAATCTCATTATACGACTGTTCACTGTCAGCGTCCGCTTTGCATATTTTATAAAAGCTCCACCTGATGACAAGCAATCTATCGCCATCAGTCTGAGATACGACTTACTCGATTCATATATCGCCTTCAATTAGCGACATCCATATTGATCAGTCTCATATCTACACCCAGTCTGAGGGCTGTGGCTGCAAACCCGCATTGATGCACGAGTGATTGGTGATTGATGTCACCTGGTCTGATGCAATGGAAAGGATGAGGGCAGGGACCCAAAGATGATTGCGTAGCCGTCGCCAAGGGGCTGTCCATAGCTCCCATTATCTCCTCGTAAGGAACAAGCAATGTCGATTGGTCTGCAATTATACGGACTGATCTCTCTAATAAATTCAAACAGCACATCATGTCATGATACCTGTATGAACTGCGAGTCTTTGTCCTTGATAGCTAAGTACTGCGTAGATCCTGGCAGTTAGGATGACTGTGACGTCGAAGCGGACAATTCATGTAGTTCACAGGGAGCCAATGCTATGGCGCTCAGGCCCACTCAATAAGCAACGTCGGGCGAGGGTAAAGTAGGCAATAGCGATCTGTGATGGGTCTGCTCTTCTATCTCATGTGCAATGGAATGTAAACGTCCTGCATAACAGCCAAAGAATGAGTGATAGGCCCACTGCATGCCCTATTGCAAATACGGTCTTTCTCAATACTATTGATGTCGTATATCACGAGTCTAAGGTTTTGGATTTAGCGTATGCAAGACTTTTAGATATCTTGGCTCTGGCGACACGATACTTCCATATCCTGGAATTTACCTCTTCATCGATCTCCACCAATGAGGATTATATGGGTATAGGACTCCTATCATCTAGATATTATAGATCAATGGTACTAGAATTCGTCCAGTGTTTCGATTTGCAAACATAAATTGGGGCGGAGCCAGTGCCAAGCTTTTGTAAGAGTCTTGCATACGCTAGAATGTGAATATGTAATTCCGTATCTGATAGACCGGATCCAGTACTACGTCAATAAAAGATGAAACTTTACCTGTGAGTATCAGCTATGTGATTACGTGTGCAGTCCTCGAACCGTGGACTTTCCGTTCACGGTAGCACTAGACGTGATAGAGTTGTGTGATCTCCACAGCAAACCTGTTTCACTCCAAGATGTCGTCCACAAACACGACCATCAATGGCACAATCGAGGCGCAGAGTATAGCAGACGTAGAAAAGGTAAGACATGTGCTGACACTCACACAGGAGTCAAGCCCCTGAAGTGCTAATGACACCCTCAGCTTGTCAAAAGTCTCTACCAGCCAGGATCACCGCGACAGGTTACCCAGATCGAGAAAGCACTGCAAGGCTTGCAGAGGTCACAGCAAGGGTGGCAGGTCGCCGATGCACTACTACAAAGTGAAGATACCAATGTCCGCTTCTTTGGAGCTTTAACATTCACTATCAAGATCAATCAGGACTGGAATTCTCTGAATGAAGCAGATGCTACACAGTTGCTTTACAAACTTGTCGAATGGCTTATCCAACTCACCAAATCTCACGAATCCGCCCTAGTATTACGAAAGCTGTGTTCTGCCCTTATAGCCTACTATCTAAGACCCTCGGGGGCTTGGCAACAATCTATCCGACATCTCTTGATATCCTTCAATGCAGGCCGGCCGATTGTTCTTGATCGACTTAGCGCTGAGCGATCCCCAACTTCCTCTTTAGTCGAGACGCTCAATGGCACCCAAAGACCAACAATCTTGTGGTTCGCCAGTGGTCTCGTCGAGGAGGTCAACAAAGCGGACAGTGCAAGTATACAAAGTTACAAATACTATGAGAGAGTATCGACGAATGTCGCTGATGTAGTGGACTTGCTCCACCATTCTATTAGCGCTGCATCCAGGGGCGACTTCGGGCTAGCTGAACATGGAGTAAAATGTTTCCAAGTATGTAGCTTTTATCCCTTCATTCCTTCTATTGCAACTTTTCATCCAAAGGATGTTGCAGTGATAAGGCTTCAGAATCTGTTCCAAGAGTGTGAGAAGATTGAATACAACGCATTTCTCTGTAATGGTGAGTATCCTCAGCAGCAGCTATCCATACCACGGACCTGCCTTCCCGAGCCATAAGTCTACCATGTTCGCGACTCTGTCCAAATTTATGCAGTGGAAGAGCCCGTTGAGGTCGAGATGCACAGGTGTTTTGGATAAGATCCCGTCACATGCACCGTCAATGTACTTCAGCATCTGCTTCAAGGCGCTGAAATCCTCTTACTGCTCAGCAATTCCCACCATAAACTCATCCTCTTCTCTCAGTTGACCCTTTCACGTGCTTCTGCTGACGAGTATAGTCCTGGGTGATGTATGCACAAAGAGGCTGCGTTGACAAAGGCTCGGAGCTAGAAGCTCTTCGGTCCCTTACGCCCATGATCATGACAACTCTACTCTATGCAGAAATATACGACGCGGTCACGGAGCTTTTCACGGACATCTTGAATCACTTTCCTACATTTCTAACTACCAATGACTTTCGGGCTTTGTCTATCTTCTTGACGACTGAAGATGCTCAAATTATCGTAGCAAGATTGAGAACAGGTGAATTCGATACGGACGATATGTCTTTCGCAAGGCTTTTACTAGCCTATGGGGATGCAGCCGTCCAAGACCTGGCCACAAAAACGCACGATCCTCGAATGGGTCAGCTTTTGTTCCAACTACTCGATCTTCTCAAATGCGACGGGTATGACGATGTCGAAGTGGATGTCTACTCAGGAGCTTTCGAGTTCTGGACTACGTACATTGAGTTTGCTATTGATTCGCGGTTCGATGAAGGCCAGGAGAAGGGAGATGCAATCTGGATGGATGTTGCTCGACAACGTATCGAAGCAGTCATCGAAGTTATTTGGGAGAGAATCCAAGCACCACCGCCAGAAATCGCTATTAGTTGGGTAAGCCGCAATGCCGAGCTGTTTCCCATGGAGTCGCACGACATCGTTTGGGAGTATACGTTCTGTTGTCAACCCTGTCCGACGCATCATTTAGGTTGATTAACTTAACGTATGGGAATATGCCACACACTTCATTGCTTACGCAATGTTCATGGTGGCTCCTACTTTCTAGAGCTATTTCTTCGGTTGGGTCATCATGTATACCGCAGCGATACCTTGTGGTTTTGTTCAATGCTGACTTTACCATGTGCCCAGGACTCAGAAATGGAACTAAATTGGACCGGCTTCCGAAAAGAAGTGCCGGACATTCTTCAATCATCGTACACGCTACTTGGCGTAGAGATTTACAAAAAATTCGGGCAGCTTGCCCTTCAATCGCTCCGCAACCGCGCTTGGCTTCCACTGGAGGCGACGTTGTTCTGCTTAAACGCACTCTCGGACTCAGTCGCAGACGAGGAATCCGTAGATGCGTCCCTTGTGACGATCTTTGGTTCTTCCTTGTTTGTGGATCTGACCAATACGGAGGAGCCTGTTCCAATGAATGTAAAGAAAACAGCGGTGATTATGATCAGCAGTTATACTGCATTCTTCGAGAGGCACGCCGAATATCTTCCAGCGATGCTGAATTACTTATTCGCCTCCTTAGAAACAAGGTCTAAACCGCTGGCAAATGTGGCGGCGAAGGCAATTTTCTCAACTTGTTCTTCGTGCCGCGCCATGTTGATATCAGAGCTGAGCGCCTTTTTACAGCAATACGAGGTGCTGCTGACTTGGGACGGTATTGAGATTAGCACGAAAGAAAGAGTCATTGGTGCTGTTGCTGCAATAGTCCAGGCTTTACCCACAGACGAGGACAAGATCGTGCCCCTAGCCCAATTGGTCCAGTCCATCGAATTAGAGGCTGGAAAGTCCGTGAGAGCGATGGGGACCTTACAAAGTGAGGTTGCCGTAGAGAGCGGTCTCAGTGCGTTGAAATGCCTTGCGTGCATGGGGAAAGCATTGCAAGCACCCGACGAGGCTGTGATCGATCTTGATGTGGATTGTCCCATATCAACGTTCTGGACGAATGGTCAGGGTGCCATGCTGCAGGCCAAGGTTATCCATATACTTGAAACAATCACTGGATTGATGAAGTGGAACAGTGACATAGTTGAGGCTGGCTGTCAAATCCTTCGTGCAGGATACAAGGAGAGAATTCCAGGCTTGTTCGTCTTGCCAATCAAGGTCATCGTGGACTTTGTCCTTGTAGCCAGACTGGACACCGCAAGGTTAGATCAAGTTTTGGATACAGCCGGAGTAATGCTCGCCAACCGTTCCCGTCAGGGAGAGGCGGCCATGATGAATGCTGCATCATCAATTCTTGAACACTTGCTTGGAATCGTTGCGACGATGAACTGTAAGGGCTTTCAAGTTTAGTAAATTTAATGGCTACACTCCATCTTTATTCTGTGTTCTTTTCCCCAAGTCTCGTCCATCTCCCCCCTCTTCATCTTCGTTTTCTTCCCATTCAAAGTTTTTATTGTTTCAAAGAACACATAGATGGTACGAGAAGCCGGGATGCTTGCCAATTAAGTGTAGACTAGGAGAGCCGCTAATTCGATTGGCCCAGGCGACCCTTCATCAGATCCTGAAGCCTCCGCAGCTGCTATCGACCTTGTCGATAGAATGATACCACATTACCTCAGCAACATTATGAACACACACAACACCCAGCTCCTTCTCGATTTCATACTGAGATCGCTTACAGTACCTGAGATTATGCCGAAGCGATCAGCAGCTCATTTCTGGGTCCGTTTCCAAGTCATTATACAAGATTATAGCTAATCACTGCGAGCATAGAGCACGTTTCTGCAAAAATGGAATCTCTCTGGAGAAGTCCAAGATTTCCTGCAGTCTGCCACGAGCCGCTACGGTCCCTTCATCACTGAGATCCTCGTGCAAAGGATAGCTGGAGAAGCGAGTCGTAGCGAGCTCGATATGCTGGCTCAACCGCTGAGGAAGATTGTAACGTTTCAGCCATCGGCAAGGGCATGGCTATCAGATGCATTGAATAGCAACGCCTTCCCAAGCCAGAAGGTGAACCAAGATGATAAGCGGATATGGCTCAATAAGATTATGAGGTACATCAAAGCTGTTTTAGATGACCGCAGGGTATAGGCTAATCAATTGGTAGTCTTCGCGGCTCGATTGTAACGAATACTGTGATACGAGATTTCTGGATCCAATGTCGGGGATCTGAGTTCTCCTATACCTCATAAGAGCAGTATGGAATGACGAAGACCATGAGACAATACAATAGCAGGAAACGCATTTGCAATGGCGCTCGTAGCATTATACTCATGGAGTATTTCCTCACTAACACTCTTCTTGTGTAAGGCAAGCCAGCAACAAATGCAGCAATCGGCGTCATCTACCTCAGTAACGAACAGTCCCGAACCTGGTATAGTCTCGTTTGCCCAAAAGACTATTACGTAGGGTAGCAGATCGTGTCCAGAGCAGATTTAGGATAGTAGACAAAGCATGAAGGCTCCGTTCCTTGAAGCTGCGTTGTCCAACATTGTTGAGTATGAGGCCACCCACACAACCTATATAATCCTGGTGACTAGCCTACCACCTTTCAAAACGACGCCAGTGATGCCAATGCGAATGTAGCCCCAAAGCTCAGCTTGAAGGCCACATTGTCCTCAATGGCCGACCGCAAATCTATCCCCTTGACATAATTCTGTAATCGTGACGTTGGTACAATATTGATCCCTCTCGACGCCATGAACTATTCCCTTCATCAGCCTTCCCAATCTCCCCTCCCCCAAATGCAGAAATGCCCCATCACTCACCTGCACCCCAAAAACCAACAACCCAAACAACATCGCCAGCGTCTTCGAAAAAGAACTCACAGCCACCCCTCCCAATAATCCTATCATCCAAAACCCCTAATCAGCACCCGCACCAAAACCCCTTTCTAATCCCACCCCCACAAACCAACTACCACAAAAGCGATGGAAGCGAACATACCAAGCACACTCCCGGCACTAACCTGCCTAAACGCCGACGGATTCGGCCTCCCATTCTTCACCACCGGCACCTTTGCCTCGCGCGAGTAGGCCTTGAAGGATTCTGAGACTGTTGTTAGGGGTGTTGCGCCGGGGCTGTCGCAGCGTAGCGGCGCTTGGCGGTAGTGTGCGGTTGTTGCGTAGATGGTGGTGAGTCCTAGGCCGAGGGATAGGGAGAGGGGGCGGGCGCGGGGGAGGAGGAGGGTTGCCATTGGGCTTTAGGGGGTAGGGTGGGTGGGGAGAGGGTTGCGAAGGGATTGGATGTGGTTTACGGGCTTGGGTTGGGTTGCTTGCTTGTGCAGTTGTTTGATGGAGGTGAGGTATAGCTGTTTCGAAGCTCTGAGTGATGTGGAACTGCCCGTTCAGCGCTTAGGGTTAGGGTTATGAGGGTCGACGCTAAGATAATGCAAGCTTATCTCGAGCACCGAAAGTAACCGCGTGGCCGATCTCGGGCCATGGTAATTGTGGAATCCGATGCTTGGAATGAGTGAAGAGTCATAGAAGGAATTATAGATGATTTTATATTACTTGACATCCTGCGCTCGGGTGATATAGATGGCATAGTCTTGCACACTTTTCTCATCTGCTGTGTCATCATCATAGAGTGGGCCCCACTAATACCTTCCTCCATTCACCTAGTGGCGAAGTGCACCCTCCTTTCCCTCATACTAAACCCTTCGACTTGAAGGGCCCTGACTGTATAAGCAAATTTCAATATCCGATTCACAACTGAGTTATTACATTCCACCATGGCTACCATGAACGGCTCAAGCCCCAGTGGCCCAATCGAGCACGATCTCACGAAATTGAAAATGAAAGACTCCATCCCGTCGCCCACAGTCACTAGCAATGGCTCCGCCGCTGAACCTGTCACCAATGGGACCTCCGCACCCAGTATAAACAAATCCGAATCCTCTACGTCCTCCATCCCAAATTTCAAAGTGAAATCAGGTCTAGCCAAAATGCTCAAAGGCGGTGTGATAATGGACGTTGTGAACGCCTCTCAAGCCCGTATAGCCGAAGAAGCAGGCGCCTGCGCCGTCATGGCGCTCGAGCGTGTCCCGGCAGACATCAGAGCCCAAGGCGGCGTGGCGCGGATGTCTGACCCTGGCATGATAAAAGAGATTATGGAGACGGTGACCATACCTGTCATGGCAAAAGCTCGGATCGGACACTTCGTCGAATGCCAAATATTGGAGGGATTAGGAGTGGATTACATCGACGAGAGCGAGGTTTTGACGCCTGCGGATCCTACACATCACGTTGAAAAGCATCCCTTCAAGACGCCATTTGTGTGTGGGTGCAGGAACTTGGGTGAGGCCCTGAGGCGAATTGATGAGGGAGCGGCTATGATCCGAACAAAGGGCGAGGCTGGGACCGGGGATGTCGTCGAGGCTGTGAGGCACATGCGGACAGTGACGGCGGAGATCAACAGGGCAAGGGGCATGAGCGACATGGAACTCCGCGTGTACGCAAAAGAGCTCAACGCGCCTTTTCATATCCTGAAAGAGACGGCCCAGTTGGGACGGCTGCCGGTTGTCAACTTCGCTGCAGGAGGGGTAGCGACACCGGCAGATGCGGCGCTCATGATGCAACTAGGCTGCGATGGCGTCTTTGTGGGTAGTGGCATATTCAAATCAGGCGATGCAGCCAAGAGAGCGAAAGCCATTGTGCAGGCGACGACCCACTTCAGGGATCCCAAGGTACTGGCAGAAGTATCGGAGGGGTTAGGTGAGGCGATGGTAGGAATAAATGTAGGAAGGATGGGGGAGGAGGACAAGATGGCGAAGAGAGGATGGTAGCGCAGGTGAGTCTACCAGAATTGTACATGCTACATAGATGAAGACATAGAATCTGGGTGTTCACCGAAACGCCAACAGAGGCTGACAAGGATGATCTCACTTTGCCCCGATAGCCTGATCTTTTGGAATGGCACATTTTGATATTCTCGGATGAAAACATAAGGTAGTAATCGGGGCCCCCTCTCCTAGCGACTCAGGGGGCCCCGATTATCAGAAGGTGATGTCGTTTAGCGTGCTGTTCAGTGCCAAGCTTTCCAAGGGGGTAGCGCGTCACGTGCGTGTCTCTTCAATACCAGACCCCATACTCTCTTCAGTAACTTTGAATCGAACATCAATCTAATTTGCTTATGTACTTCTTTGCTTTTCTAAGTCGCCGTATCTGCTCTACAGTTCGCCATCGTCAAAGCACATTCTACAAACCTTTCAGTACTGCAAAAACCTTCGCTGTAGATATGGAGACAGTAAATACATCAAAGCGGCTAGGTGGCCTGCGAGACCTGATGAAGAAGAACGGGATCGATGTGTATAGTATGACCTTGGGTCCAATTCTAATCGAGCTTCATTTATTAACCCTGCCAGTCGTTCCCTCCGAGGATTCTCATCAGTCAGAATACATTGCTCCATGCGATGCTCGTCGAGGTTGGAAGGCCTTGCTAGAAAGCTTGCTGAATAGCTGACACGTACAGAGTTTATTTGTGGCTTTTCTGGATCTGCAGGTACAGCGGTGATAACGCATGACAAGGCTGCCTTAGCTACCGACGGTCGATACTTCAATCAAGCGTCGAAACAGCTGGACTCAAACTGGGAGCTTTTGAAACAAGGTCTTGAGGACGTTCCTACTTGGCAAGAATGGTCACAGTCCCACCAGAGTCTAAGGTTGTTTCGAGAATCTGACCTCGGATAGGACGGCGGAACAATCTGAAGGAAACAAGGTTGTAGGCGTAGATCCGACAGTCATCACCGCCCGTTGGTTGCTTGGAATGACGGCACACGGATAAAATGCTAAACGAACGTAGCTGATGCCCGAAAGCTGGCGGAAAAGATCAAGAAGAAAGGCGGCGATTGGCTTGTTGGAGTCCAGACCAATCTTGTAGATTCAATATGGGGAGACAGTCGTCCCCCACGACCGCAAGAGAAGATCAAGACGCTACCATTAGAATTTTCCGGAAAGAAATTCGAAGAGAAAATTGACGACCTGAGAAAAGAGCTCGAAAAGAAGAAGAGTGCTGGCCTCATAATCTGTGTGTGCCAACGATTTCGATGTCTAGATTACCTGCTAACATATGGCTCATAGCTATGTTGGATGAAGTCGCTTGGCTCTACAATCTTCGAGGCAACGAGTGTGGTTTTCTATTTGGCAGACCAAAAGGCATCACAGGCTAAACACTCTCCAGTATTCCTTACAATCCTGTTTTCTTCTCATACGCCATCATTACACCTACAACTGCTGCTCTTTACGTTGACGAAGCAAAACTCGGTGCTGATGTAAAATCACATCTTGGAGACAAAGTTCGAATCAGGCCTTACGACACAATCTTAGAAGATACCAGAATGCTCAGTCTGAAGCCAGGCGAGGAACAAAAATCTGAAACAAATCCCACAGACAGCAAGGATGCCGTAACACCGAGGCGTAAGTACATGATATCTACGAAAGCCTCTTGGGCTCTCAGCTTAGAGCTAGGAGGGGAAGAAAAGGTCGACGAGCTTCGAAGCCTAGTAGGTGATGCAAAGGCTATCAAGAACAAAACTGAGCTCGAAGGAATGAGAGCTTGTCATGTCCGAGATGGGGCTTCATTGAGCGAGTATTTTGCGTGGTTGGAAGAAGAAATCATAGAGAAAGGGGCCAAGCTTGATGAGGTACAGGCAGCCGATAAACTCGAGCAAATCCGGTCGTAAGTCTTCCATCATTGTATTCTGCAGCTCCTATGCCAATTTCATTCCGCAGAGGAAAGCACCATTTCGCCGGCCTCTCATTCGACACCATCTCATCTACCGGCGCCAACGCTGCGGTAATCCACTATAAACCCGAGCCGGGAAACTGCTCCGTTATTGACCCAAAAGCCATCTATCTCTGCGACTCTGGTGCCCAGTATCTCGATGGTACAACCGACACAACCCGTACCCTCCACTTCGGAACACCAACCGACATGGAACGCAAATCATACACATTGGTCTTGAAGGGCGTGATAGCTCTCGATAGCGCGATATTCCCCAAAGGAACCAGCGGCTTCGCACTCGACACTCTGGCTCGCCAATTCCTCTGGTCCGAAGGTCTCGACTACCGCCACGGTACCGGCCATGGCGTTGGAAGCTACCTCAATGTGCACGAGGGACCTATCGGTATCGGTACGCGCATTCAGTATAGCGAAGTGGCGCTTTCGGCGGGCAATGTGCTCTCTGACGAGCCTGGATACTACGAGGATGGGAACTTTGGTATCAGGATTGAGAATATCATTATGTGCAAGGAGGCGCAGACGAAACATCGCTTTGGCGATAAACCGTATTTGGGTTTCGAGCATGTCACTATGGTGCCGATGTGTAGGAAGCTGATTGATGTGGATCTGTTGACGCCGACGGAGAGGGATTGGCTCAATACTTATCATGGGGAGGTGATGGCGAAGACGAAGGGCTTTTTTGAGGAGGATGAGCGGACTATGAAGTGGTTGCACAGGGAATGTGCGGAGCTGTAGGTAGTGATGCACATGCGTTATAATCCTATCTTCATCTATATGATATCGTTCGCAACATGCTTACTGATTATCTACAACATACATTCTCTCTATAGAAAAACAGGGGTATCACGGTTCGAAGAAGATACTGTGTACTCTCATCCCACAAGATCCTCCAAAATAGCCTCCATCTCCTCCCTTCTCCACGGCACCCCCAACAATTCTGCCCCTGCCCCATCTCTCCGACTAACGACCATCTGATGATCATAGAACTCCTTCAGCAGCTGCCGAAACCCCATCTCATTACTGCAAATGAACTCCTCGACGACCTTCTGATACAGCACTTTGTACTCGATCCCTCCCTCCTCCTTCCCACCTTCATCATCGTCCATCGCAGCAAGCAATTCGGCAACCAGAACCCGATACAGACTCCTCGCATTCTCGGGTAGAGAGCGAAGAACAAACCCCACTCCCTCTTTTCCTTTGACGGAACGTCCACTCCGGCCCAGGAGTTCGTTCACGGAATCGATGACGGATGGGACTTCAACCCCGCCATAGGACAGATAGGTTGTAGTGTCGTGGAAGAGGAAATTGTACTGGTCGCGAAGAGTAGTGGACCATAGGAGGGGGAAGTTGGGCGTGTCGCAGGTTGCGAGGAAGCGGATGTGTGGGCACGCGGCCAGTTGTGCGAGGAGAGATGGAGTGGAGGAGCGGCGAAGAGATGGTGCATCGAGGGAGTTGACGAAGATGTAGTATGGAGAGTTGGGAGGATTGCTATGCAGTTGATCGAGGATGGTTGCGAGTATCTCCCGCGGTTGGCTACCGAGTTTGGAGGGAAGCGTGCTGGGTGTGCAGTCGAATGCTAGGGTAGCGAGGGTAGTGAGAAGGGTTCGGAGCGTGAGGGTTTGGATGTAGCCATTTACCACGAGGATCTTCGGTGGGCTATTCGGAAGTGAAGAGTATAGATACTTGGCGAAGGCGGTGACTAGTTTGCGTTTGGAACCATAGCCATAGAGACAGATATTGAAGGACTGGGAGAATTCGAAACACCATTGAGGGAACGAGCGCGAGTGTAGGGTGTGGAGATAGTGGTAGGATTCTTGGTGCGGATCCTCATAGGCGCTTATTCGGTCGTGGTATTGTTCGTGTGTTAGCAGAGAAAGGGAGGAGAGGGTGTTGTTTGAGGTTTTGACTTTGCCCGCTCGGTTCTGCCAGAAGTAGTGCTCATGTGGTGGGAGGTTCTGCGGAGGCGTGGGAGAGCGTTTTCGCCGGGTGCGCTTATTCTTTGAGGGAGTCGCTGGAGTTGCAGACTCTGCGCCCGGCTCGTCCTCTACCTCATCCTGCTCCTCACCACTCTCTGCTTCGTCTGCCTCCCAGATCTTTCTTGCGAGCAGGTTGTCTTCATCAAGGTCTTCCTCCTCACTCAGCCCATCAGCTGCTGTTGGCTCTAAGAGGGTTCTTGAGCTCTTCCGACGCGCAGATCTATCCGCATTGCGAACAATTGGAGCTCCAGTCCCTCCATTTATATTGCGAGGATTCTTGACTGGCGTCGAGAAAAGAGCCTCGCGCTTCGGGTTGGAGGGCGATTCTGGGCCATCTGTTGAATCTATCCCGTTGGGCTGTTTCGACTTCTTGCTACTCCCAGGCGGCCTTCCACGTCGGGGTTTCGTTGGTGTTGCTACTTCCTGGACTGTGTATGGTAGAACCTCGGACTCGAGTGCGCGGTCCGCATACGGACTGTGTTTCGTTTCAGGCCTCGAGAATCCTTCCTCGGCCTCAAGAGTGTCCCCATAGCTCTGCCTCTTCCGCTTCGCTACCATTGCGGACTGTTCAGCCCATGTCGGGTAAGTGGTCCTTGATGTCTCCACAGACTTATGGCGTCTTTTTGCAAAGTGAGGACTACAGACAAGAGTAGAGAAAACATACTCATTAGCAAGATGTCGTTAAACAACTTGAAGCTACCAAGTACGGCAGCCTGCAAGCAATGATGTTTCTACTAAGGTACCTACCTTACTAATGCAGGAACAACTTGATACTACGCCCCATCGGGCTAGTTCCGCCTGCAGCCTCTTACGCTAACCCGAAGATACTTAGCGCATAGTTCGGTCACCTTACTGTTTCTTGATCCCTCAGATATCCTTTCGTGATAAATACCCACGGTAAGCTCGCGTATGCTGTCTCGGCTGGGTCGCCATCTTCCCATACGGAGGAGAGCTCCCGTGAAGAGGAGTTTACCCCACGATGACTTAAGGTGAAACCACAATCTGCCGCCCGTGGAGTTTACCTTTGCACTCCTATTTGATATTATAATGCGCTCCATTAAAAAGACTTCACTTTGTATATCCGCCCACGGCTTGCAGCACGCTCACAGGTACGGATTGAAGTTTTTCCATAATGGATTGCGATAGGGGCAGAGATAATAAGATGAATGATATCCCCTTCACGTCCTTGACAAGGACAGCTTTCTTCCATTCATTCTAGTCTTCTTTCTTTCGAGCAGCGTCTTCAACATGAAGATCTCTTCATGTACACACTCTTTTGCGTTGCTTGCATTGTCGTTCTTTACTATCCACTCTGCTTCAGCCCTTTCGGTTGATTCGAAAGGTAATTCCTATGCTCCTCGTGTCTGTCCACACCATGTACTAAGCTTTTCTAGGTGTTGCAGCATTACAGCCTCGCCTCGATGGCGAGGCCACTGTCTTGGATGCGAGCTCATCTTCAAGTCCCACGCGCAGAAGGAAGAAGTGTAAATTTACAAAACCAGTATCAAGCGCTATGATGTCTACAGGCGTTGCTGTACCAATTGTCACTGGTTCTCCGGCTCCTGCCAACAACGCCTCAAGTCTAGCTCTGGCTAATCACCTATCATACGCGCGCTCGTACAAGACGAAATGTTCAAAGAAAACGGGCACCGTATCCCTTCCATCCGCTAGCAATTCGCCGGAGTCTGGGTCACCCTCGGGCGAAAATTCAAACTCTGGCTCTTCTGGCTCTAATTCTGTTTCCGGGTCCGGGTCTGATTCAGGTCCCTCAAAGGTCGATGAAAGCACCAACTCGGGGTCGCCAGCGACTGGGAATACTAGTCCTGGTTCCTCTTCTGCCACCAGTGATCAGCCTGTAGGCTCAGCCAGTGTTTGCGGACCACAGCAAACCATCACAATTACCTCTCAGACCACCGTCACTGTAACTCAGGTCGCACAAGCAGCTGGTTCTGCTAGCGCGAATAGTGCTTCTACAGACTCTGGAGCAGCTGCGTTGGCAGGCTCCCAAGAATCACACAATGATTCTTCTGTAGATGGCTCTCAAGGCGGGCAAGCTACTGCTGCTACATCAGGTCTCAGTGCGCCAATGGAGAATGCCAGCTTGGCTAGCTCCACGAGCACTGCGGTTGCAGGCGAATCTAGTTCAGGCTCACCTAGCTCAGGATCTTCTAGCCTAGGGCCATCAAGCGTCGGATCTCCTGGTTCTGGCAATAGTGGCTCAGGCAATCCTGATTCCAGTAACGTTGACTTAGGAGCTTCGGGCGCAAGCAATACGGGCTCAGTCAATGCTGGTAATGAAAACGCTGGCTCAGGATCTTCGGGCTCAGGTAATCCTAGCAGCGGAAACTCGGGCTCCGGAACTGGTTCAGGCAATTCTGGCTCGGGGTCGGGCCACGTGGAATCTGGCAGCGCATCTGGAACGTCTGCCTCAGGCGCTTCAGACAAGGGGCCATATTACAGCAATGCAACGGTCTCTGGATCTGCAAGCCCGTCCGGGACTGGCAGCCCTCTTGGAACGATGCATGTATACAACTCCACCAGTGGCTATAACTCTCCCAACATTACCTCTAACGCCAATCTTAACAGCCGATTCTGGGCTGGGTCAACCTAAGGAGAGAGACAATTTTGGGCCAGAGGGTGGTTTGGTGTGGTGTGGCATGAGCAGATCATGAAATGTATATACCGCATCTTTTACTCAATGTGTGCCCCTTAGTCTACGACGAATCAGACTTTTTGGGGGAAAAGACGTTGCAGTTTGACCCTCGCAGACATTTTCCATTCCATCTGTTGGGCTGTGTCCAACTTCAGCTTCACGAGACGTCTCTTATGCTCTTCCATTCGATAGATTTAGAAACAATGGTCCAACATGCTTCATAATGTTGCTTAAACGCCAGGCTCCAATTGATCGTCCTTGTTCACCATCCAACATGACGCTGGGTATCCCGACCACCTCACCGCGGCTTCGCTTCCGGCAGCCAAGCGTGTACCTTCGGCTTCACACTACAACCAACATATAGAGTCAGCATAGACCCTCCGTTCTCTCCCAGTCGACATCTCCGAGTGCCCTTCAATGGATCCGTGCAAAAACCACTTACGTAGAATAGGGCTTGTAAGCCGCCCTGCTCGCGGTCAAGTTCGGCCTGTGCTCTGGGATCTCCCAACTCCTCTGCCCCGTCTTCAACACTGCGTCCTCAGTCGGCGGCTTGTCCACCAGATAAGACATCCATGCATGCCAGCCCGGTTCGATCTGGCCCGGATCGTATTCTTTCTGCTTGTAATCTACCCATCGCGTTCGTACTGCGACCCAGCGGCAAAGAATCAGCGGCCTGAGATGCAGCCCGTAAACGTAAGAACGGTGGATGGGGGGGCGTACATGGCAATTCCTGCTCGAGGTTCTCGTAGTATTTGTTGCCGTATTTGTCGGTTGCGATGTAGGTACCAGCTTTCGTGTCGCCTATGTATTGCATTTGATGGGCGTACTCTTTGATGCCTATTTTGCGAATGTTCCGCAGTGTGCGCATTATCGTCGACATGATGAACGGGGTTGTTCCATGGAAGTGAACGTCTGTATCTCGTACCATACCTAGAGACCAAGTCTTGGCGAGGCTAGCGTGCGGAGATCCAGGGTGCGGGAATTTGTTTTGGCTTCTTGGTGAGAGCAACCTTCATAGGAAATTATCTTGTTGAAAGAGCTCAGATTCGCGTATATCTTGTCAAGTAATACCACGAGGAAACCCATCCTACGAATGTTCTTAGCTACACTCGAGCCTAACATTCTACTATCTTAACATTCAAGCTTCAGCCAAGACACCATGCAGTTCTTCCGCAGAGCTGTCGCGCACCTTGGCATAGGCAAAGAAGCAATAGTCAATCAGCTAGCGATACGACAGAATGGTAAGTTGCACCAATTGAGCGGCGTGGCCACAGAGCAATTGGTTGACCATACTGATTGCGATAAAGTGGACTCCACGTCTTTGTCGGCCTCATCGTCTCTATCGGCGGTACCTGCTTCTAGACCCACGGACGCCGCAGCAGCAACTACTGACTCCAAAGCCAAATCCACCAGCTCCGAGGCAGCATTGTCGACAACAGCTTCGGCAACAACTCCCAGTGCTGCCAGTGAACAGACCGTAGTCTTGACCGTTAGCATACCGGAATATACAGCGACGAGGACAACCGCCTATACCGCCCCCGGGGTCAATGCGACGGAAGTGAAGCACAATACTACATCCACGTATACTGCCAGCGCTTATCTGGCCACAGCCAACGCTTCAGCTCCAGGTATACCGCAGAATGAGTTGACTGCATGTAAGATCAATGGTACTCTACCTGACAATGGACCCTTTTGCTCGCCAATACATCACCAGGATCTGTGGGTTGGGTTTACATACGCAAGTATGCGTGACTGCTTTACTGTCCGTTCGCGAGCGACGCTAATCCTTCCTAGTAACATGGAATCCAGCTCTCTTCTCCGGTAATGTCACCAACACTATCGTAATGAGGTATGACGGCGAAGACCAAGGCGTTGTGTGGAACTCCTCTATGATTCATGATGGCAAAGGATACATGAATATAAACATGCACAAGGAGTGGCTCCATGGACAGCCAGGAAACGATAGCACGTCTGGTCAGAACATGACGCTATATCTACAACCCAATAATGAAAGCGCCCCTGCCAAAGGACCCACAATTAGTCTTGTCGTTGACCCTTCGACCTTACCACGTGTACTCATTCCGAAGTTGCCGGCTCGGCTTGGCCTAGAGATTGGTCTGCCGATTGGAGTTGTTGCGGCCTTGATCATAATTCTTGCCATATGGTGTGCTATGAGAAAACACCAACGATCATGGAGGGATGTCAAAGGCCACGGGAAGGATTATATGGCCAGGAGAGCACGTAGGCGAGAAAGAGCCGGTAGGGCAGGCAGTATACAACTTGAAGATTACAATTCTCCGCATAAACAAGACGCCTTTTCTGATGAGCCATATATTGGTGGGAGCGGCAACGCTTTCAGAGATGAAATAGCTAAACAGAGGGAGGAAGATGATCGATTTAGGCCCACGATCCATTCCTACTAGGTATACACCGATTTACGCACTTCAATTACCTTACTAGACCTTTCACTCTCCCTACTTTTTCAAGGTGCATCGCCAGTGCGCCGGGTTCAGCGTGCGATGAGACTACGCGGAGCGCTTTCGTTCAGCTACCACTGACTTGAACTGTTTCGCTCATGATCGCGGTCCATGCCAGATCAGGCGCTTTTAAAGGCCTTCCTGGATGCGCGGCTAGAGGACTCTAACGTACTGGCACCGCATATAAACAGGTCAAGCGAAATAAAGGAACCGTATGCCGAGTCTTCTCTGCTTTCTATGTAGCACTCCAAGATGATACTCTCGAAACGAGGTGTCTTGGCCATCTCTATCCTCTGCTGTCTTCCAAGCCTTCCGTTGTCTACGATAGTCGGCGATGCTAAGCACCAACGAGGGGCACCTCGAGGTGTTGCATCCTCACTACTTCAGCAGCGCAATGTTACAGGCTTGCCCTTACTGCCGATATCACCGTCCAGGTAAGTCGTAAGTCTACATATTACGCCCGCCTCACTGATAATGTTCCAGGCTACCGCAATCCCTAAGCATTCCTCCTGACGTACGTCTTCAATCATCTTTCGTCCCTTGTCTGGAAACAAGTCGTCTGCACACGTATGCTCTCTACATGCCCATGAGGTCTATTCGCACATTGTGAGAGTATATCACTAATTGAAAGCCATCATCCAGCCGTTCGTCTATCACGGCGTCAAGGGCTTCTATACCCTTTCTCATTTTACAGGCGACACTTTAACGCCGATTTGGGTAGCGACATTCTTATTCCAATGCCTTGTGGGTCTTTTCAATGACATCACGAGCGGAGGCCGTCGACCTTATGACCCCTATCCTCGTGGCCGCTTTTCCTGCAACCATGAGTTCCCTTATCATCATGGGACAACCTTTCGAGCAATACTGAACCTCGATAAAGTCCAGTATCCAGGATGGTACATGACATATGCCGATCTCGCTGCTGATGTCGAAGCACTTTGGTATGCAGCTTTGTGGTTTTCGGATGCGGTTTTTGGATTCCCAATGATGGACCTGACAGTAGATAGATATATCTCTGGAGGATTTGGCCCCACTTTCGAGGCGGAGCGTGGAAATTTTAGATGGGAGTTCTATTCTGCTACGAATGCATCGGTAGAATAAAGGCAATGGGAATGTTATTTCCCTCTCATATAACCTAGATCTCAAGCTGCAATTCTTGTAGTGCTCAAGTTTGACGCTAAGAACACATGTCGAGTCATGTAAATACTCCCATCAGAATCTCTTCTTGGCAGGCCTGAGCTCAACAATAGCCCCCCAGATAAACGTCCTTCGTATGTTTTCTATTCATCGACAGCATGTATGACCAAAAATCGTAAACTTGGACCTTACAGCAACAGCGATTAGATGATCGTTCGGCGCATCCAAGCAAATCCTCGTCCATGGCTTCCGGTCTCAAGGCGCATCAGACACAGACTGCAGTCCACGGGTGCTCCTTCGAATGTCTCACCAAATCCCACGCAACTCTCGTCTTTGTCAGCATTGACAGCAGACCTCGATCGCCTGGTCCCACGGATCGATATCAACGCTGACCAGATCGAAATCATTCATGGACCGAAAGAATTCTACGAGACACTGAAGGCGAAGATTCGAGGGGCGAAGAGGAGGATATATCTGTCCACATTGTACATTGGAAAAGCCGAGAATGAGCTGATATCGACATTACACAATGCTCTACAACACAATGGCCCGGACCTCAGGGTCTCCATTCTCACGGACGCATTACGTGGTACACGAGAGGCCCCGGACCCTTCATGCGCTTCCTTACTGGCTTCGCTGGTAGAAAAGTTTCCGGACCGGGTTGAGATACGCATGTACCATACCCCGAACCTCACAGGGTTGCGCAAGGCATTGGTCCCAAAACGCATCAACGAGGGGTGGGGACTACAGCATATCAAATTATACGGCATCGACGATGAGGTGATACTATCTGGAGCAAACCTTTCGAATGATTATTTTACTAACCGTCAAGATCGCTACCATGTCTTCAGCTCCAAACGGGTGACTGACTACTTCGCAACCATCCATCACGCTGTGTGCAGTGTTAGCTTTCGTCTACAGCCGAGCAACTCCCCGTCTCGATTCAAATTAGAATGGCCAGCCTCAAATCCGGCGCCTAATCCACTGGACGCTCCAAAGGGCTACATCAAAGCCGCGACCACATTCCTTGCACCTCTTTCAGAACCTTGCACGTCTCAACCTGTGCCCAAGACATCTACCTCGCTCTACCCGCTCCTCTGCCACCCTCCCACCATCAACACCGAGCTCCCTGCCATTACAAGTCTCCTCTCACGCCGCATACTTTCTTACATCTTCACGGCCGGCTACTTCAACCCCCATCCGACCATCACGTCTTCCCTTCTCGCAGCTTCTTCTCTTCCAACATCATCCTCAGGTACTATTCTGACTGCTTCTCCTTACGCGAATGGCTTCTTCGGTTCGAAAGGCATCTCGGGCATGCTGCCAGCAGCATATACCCACCTTTCCCTCCGCTTCCTACAAGCTGCACGTGGGAAGAATATCCAGCTAAGAGAATGGCAACGGGGTATCGTCGGGCAACAGGATGGATGGACATATCATGCTAAGGGGCTTTGGGTAACGCTGCCAGGAGAAGCTGATAGTCAAGTGGGTCCAAGTGCAACGCTCATTGGCTCGTCAAATTATACGACAAGAAGCTATGGGCTTGATCTTGAAGTTGGCGCGATAGTAGTTTCGAGTGATGAAGGACTGATGAGGAAGTGGAAGAGTGAAGAAGAGATGCTAGCGGAACTGTCGAGACCGGTCGAAGAGGAAGAACTGGCTGGGAATGAAAGGAGGGCGGGATGGAAGGTTAGAGCTGCGATGTGGCTCGTCAAAATAGCGGGAGGGTCCTTGTGAGAGTATGAAGAATGATCTGATAAACAGTGACGGGGTCTTGATCAAACACCGTCAGTACTCAAAGTTCCTCGTACGTCAATAATATCATGCGTCAGCTTTCCAGACTGTTGCAGACATCATCCCCTACAAATGTTCGAACCATCGTCCATGCTTGGTGGGAATACTGTGTAATTCGCGGCTATCACTATCATTGCATGGCATATTAGCATCGGTCGACTATCAACCCAAACCTAGTATTACGGCTTCCTGCCGCTCGAAGGCATCTCACTCACTAGCAGCATGCAAGAGATGATTCTGCGCATCACTGACTTATCGACGACTTTGCTCGGCGCCGTGATGCAGATGATGGCTGGGGAGAGCAGGGTATCGTTCCTAAGCGGTGCGCCGCTGGTGGTGCTGTTGGTGATTGATTCTTCGCCGATAAAGGTGGTATAGATTGAATTCTTGAAGAAAGGCACGGGAAGGCTGTGCAATAGTGGGTGTCAACGATGGCGAGCTGGATTGTGGTTCGGATTAGGTCGATGTCGAGGTTTTGTGTCACGGGTAGGGAGGGACTTGGGCTCGCAGAGCAAAGCTCAGGACCGCTGTTGTGGATGTCGTTGGGTGCTGTGGATGGTCTGTCAATTGTTCATTGGCTTCTTTGTCGTCTTTTAGAGGAAAGACGCTTAAGATGATTGCCCTACCCTTAGCTGTATATTATAGAGAAGGTCGGTCTTGTGAATCTTTCACAAACTTCTGTCAGATCATATCATATCATATCATAAGATAACTTATATTACATAGTGCATAGAACTTCCCTGTATCAAGCAATTCCCAATTCAAAACCCTGCTCAGTCGAATGAAAATAATACTCCCTGATTATTATTATTATTATTATCATCATCATCATGAATATGACAGCGCCAACACGCATGCACTCTCATAATCTTAGCAGACGCATTACTGAAATGCAGATAGTTCTAATACATTCGGATAAAGGAGAAGGGAAGACTACCATAACGCTTTCCGAGCCATGCTGATGTATTGATTATAAAGAAGTGACAAGATGTGCAGATAGTGAGAGCGTGGAGAGGAGTGGGGTATACGGATTCGAGGAGATGAATTCGAGCGAAGGAGAAGGAGGGGTGAAGGTTTCATCGAAGAGTAGCCACTGAATGGACGAATATCTGTGAGAAGACCAGATTCGATACTTGGATCACGGACACTAGGTACGCAGGATATATACGACACCTCTCATAAGCAGAAAATCAAGCCTTTCATGCTCGTCCGATGTGATATACATGATATGATACAAAGCGTAGAGATACACACCAGCCAACGCCGTCGCTAATTACGCAAGTCAAGTGAGCCATTTCCTACCGCTTAATCTAGACGAAGTTGAGGTGCTACATCAGTGTTCCGTCGTAGATACCGTTTTGCGATGATCTCTCTCTCCTCTTCGCTCGGGCCACTCGGTGAGGCGGGGTAGCTCTTTCTCTGTGGAAGACTATCGTTGTTAGTCTCTCCGCCTTCGGCTTCAGCGACTAGATCATGGTGCTCTCCCGGAGAGCCTCGGGATTTTGGCGTCAGAGGAAAGTATTCCACACTAGATCTCTTCGTGCTACTACGCCTCTCATCCAGCAGCGAATCCTCTGATGGGCTTCTCTCGTGGGCGAAGTCGCGGGAAGAGCCAGACCCTGATGGTCGCCTTTCAGATGAAGGACTTGCGAGCGGTGTCTCGAATTGCGTGTCGCTTCGGGTTAGATTCACCGACGGGGTTTTGATGGCGCGTTGTACCGATGGCGAGAGCTCGGACAATGGGGATGCGGATCCTGATCGAGAGAAGATGACGAGACCGAGACATAGGAGGATAAGGAGGGATTGGAGGATGGCTATTCGCTTCTGAAAGACAATCTCGTCTGCCAGGAGGCTGAGGCGGGTGCTTAGAGCGAAGACCTCGTGCTGAGATTGTTCACGCTGTGAAGAGAGTTCAAGAACGGTCGACTGCCATATCTGGTCGTACTGATTGCGGAAATTGCGTAGCTCGGTAAGGACGGTGGTATTGAGAGTTTCGAGGAAAGCAGTGGTCTTAGCTAGTTGCCGCTTTTCTACCTTGGAGAAAGCATCGCGAAGAGTGCGTGACTGGTCTTCAATGTATTGGAGAGACAATGTCGTATTGGATTCCAGAAGCTGAAGCCGCTTATGAACGGACTTGAAGAAGGATTCCTGAGTGGTCGGATTGGCATTGGGAGGCTGCGTGGAGGACATTGGGACTTTGATACTGCTCATTGTTGTTTGATCTGCCTGCACAATCTTGGTTGCTGAGGAGCCTTGCTCTGGACTTGGTGCAAGCGACCTCTCCGCAAGCTTCGTGTCGTTGACAATCGTAGGGTCACTCGTCTGAGCAGATACCTGGATGGCCACTGATGTGGTTGCATTGGCCACCCAAGAAGATATAGTAGACTGATGTAGTTGCGGCGGTATCGATGAAATAGATGCAGATTCAGGAACGCCAGGAGGCTTTTCTTGTGGTCTACAACTTTCGTGGGAAATGTCGAGTGTGGAGAGCATGACTTCTATTTGCTTGCTAATCGAGAAATTATACGGTGCGAATGCGTTTGGTTGTACAGCATCTGCAATTAACGGCATCGCAGTATTTGCCGCATCAGCGATTGGCCGAGAACTTGAGTCGGGCACGATAGTTGTCGGTGCAGGACTGAAGCTTTGTGCGGAGGCTTCTTTGACTTGCTCCGGTGTTTGCTGCGCTACCTCTTTCAGCGATGCCGCACTGACTGCACCATGTATCAGATCGATGTCTTCATCCTCCTCATTCTCTCTAATTTCGCTATCGTTCTCTTCTTCGGTACCAGTCCTCTTGACATCATGATTGAACTCTTCCATCATCGTAGTACCATGAACCCTCAGCAGGCTGACAGGGCAGTAATACTCGTTACCAAAGTGGGCGAGAAACTCAATTCGGAGATATCTGGCCCAAATCAACGGATTTTCGACCAGGAAAGCTTGCACTTCACGACTATTCCTAGCCTCGAACGTGCCAAGTGTCTTCCATTTCTCGAGCTTGACAGGATATCTGTCCGAGACGCTGACTCTGAACGTGCGGAACATGGAACTAAAGAATTCAAAGTTGGCCAGAACCACGGTGTCTATCAAGATATCATCGCAGAGTTCAATGATCAAGAATTTGTTTTTGGCCGAGCAGATATTGAGCATATAATTATCTTTGTTTTCCACAAGCACAGCGGTCGACCCTTTGCTTTCAGGATTGGTCTTTAGTACTGTAGCTGCACAGTCGAAGGAAGCGTAATTGGAACGTTCTTTGCACGTTTTCCCAGCATCCTTACCCTTTGTACGCACGCCCGAAGGGTCCTCAGCAGCCGCAGTTGATTTCTTATCGTCGTTGTTTGCAGCTGAACTGTCTTTCTCAATACGAGATTTCGCAGAAAGGGGCGTAGGCATCGATGAGCCAGGATCCACGAAGCCTCCGAAATCTATCTCAATTTCTGTGTCTTCTCCCAGCGAATCTAGTGCATTGTTGATGCCACCCGGTGTGCGCCTAGATTCCCCTCCTCCTCCTATCCGTGCCCCCAAATTCTCTGCGGTTTGCCCAGCCTTCGCAAGGTTTTGTCTCTTCCAATCTTCAAAGGATAGGAAGTTTGCATTGTCAAGCGGTGAATCCCCCTCCTGATATGCGTCAAGGGTCGCTTCTGGCTTCTTCGAAGCTTCGATAGCGGACGGGGTCGCATTGCTTTGGCTTGGGAAAGTTGATGGAACATTTGCAGATCCTTCCACAGAACCCAGCTGTGACGTTGAGGTTGTTATCGTAGTATCTTGAGTGCCTGACAACGAGGTTACAGGTCCGCTCGAAGTCTGTACTCCCTCATCTGTAGCCGCTCCTAGACTTGCTTTGCTGGTCCAGCTTGTCGTAAGGCATTGTTGTGGCAAGCTATGAGTGATATAGTTGATGCTTTGAGACGGACAGGTAGACGCAATAGTCGCAGAACTGGTAGTAGTCTGGACTTGTGCGATTGATGCTATGAAGGCGTGGGCGAGTAACAGCAAAGCCACTGATGATCTGAACATCGTTCGTTCATGTTTGCAGCATCAAGGTGTATGATTGAGGTATTTGAATAGTAGGTAGTATGACTATCGCGTGAAGCAGATCGATACTTCTCAATCAGCTGCGGAACTTCCTAGCCTCCATGCTGTTGGATATCAGTATCAGCCCTATTCTATTCTATATGCTTGGCATGGACTACAAGTAGCCAACGTGTCCATAGCTGAACAATCAACCGTTTCATCCATCAAATCTAATACATGCTGCGTGGCTGCGTAAAGAGCTGGATATGTAGACAGAGAAATCTATTGGTTTGGAGCCGATAGCTTTACTATGCAGCATGGCGACTAAACTACGCTACTTTGTACGCTTTTCGTATGATATATTCAACTTTTGTAGTTTTTCTTCATCGGAGAATGAACACTAATGTGCACGAGAATAAATGTACATGAAGCCGCTGATGCACCGTACGCTATGCAGAAGGTTCACTCCAAAACAGAAGTGTGCCCAATGGGAGAGAAGGTATGTACAAGAACGAAAAGGGGCCCTTCTCAAATATCGACAAGTCTCTTTTTCTCATCGGCTTTTTTGGCCACCTCAATCAAGGTTTCTAGATCTCCGCTCATTTCACACATGCCGTGAAATATGCTTCCTTCCCTACGAATCAAAGCCCATGGCGAGTCGTACTCAACCAGCTTGCCTTTGTCAAGCACAAGTACCTTGTCGTAGTCGATGATTGTCTGGAGGCGATGCGCTATCGTAAGGATGGTACTCTCTTTCACCTCCCTCAAAGTATCCTGTATCTTGCCATCAGTGGCATAGTCAATTGATGCTGTGGCCTCATCCATCAACAAGACACGTGGCGCCTTCAAAAGGGCGCGGGCAAGGCACATTAACTGCCGTTGACCTTGAGACAGATTCGATCCAGATTCAGCGATGGGCGAGGATAGATTTGTAAAGACGTTAGCATTCTCGCGAGTATTGGTCATTTTCTTGGCTAGGTCCATGTTATCGTCATCTGTCTCTTCGTCTAGGGCATTCTTGGAGGATTGAGGAGAGTCCGGTGGTGTGAGCTCATTAGGAATTGTAGGTGATGCAGAAGAAGATGATGACGACGCTGCTGTGACAAAGTCCGGTACACCTATGAGATGAATTCGTCGTAGTGTTGCAAATATCTCCTCGTTTGTGAACAGACCAAAAGGGTCCAGATTGCTCCGCACGGTGCCAGTAAACAATGTTGGATCCTGGGGCACGATAGTGATGGACTCCCTTAGATTTTGGAGGCCGATTAGACCAATATCAACGCCGTCAATCACGATCTGACCCTCTTCCGCCTCCAATCCACGAAACAGGGCGAGAGCAAGCGAGCTTTTGCCAGCACCAGTCCTGCCCACAATTCCGACTCGTTCACCAGGCCGTATGTTGAACGTGAGATTCTTGAGAACAGGCTCTAAGTTAGACCTATATCTCGTCGTGTAGTTGATGAATTGGATAGACCCTTGACTAGGCCAATTGCTAGCAGGGCGAGTTTCATCGATTAAGGCTTTTGCTTCTTGCTCGACCTCAATGTACTCCTTGACTCGCTCTACGGAATTCATGTTTTGCTCGTTCAGCGAGTATAAACGTACAAGCCAGAGAACGTTTTCTGTGAACATAACAGCGTATGTCAGCGACAAACCTGCAGACCCAGCATCGATCTTGCCTATGCTAAGAATAACGAAAGCGCCTGCGAAGAAAGCAACGAGGGCGCCTGCAAAGTCAACCCGTAGAGAGAGCCAGCGATTTGCAGCCCAGAGGTATATGAAGGGCCTGTTATGCGTATCGACACGGCTCTGATTGTCGCGAATAAACCTTTTCTCATCGCCATAGGCCCGGATTGTGACTATGCCGCTCAAGGTCTCCCCAAATTGCTGAAAGAGAGGACTTCGCTGAACCGATTCCAGTCTCTTAAGATCTCTAGATGACCTCAAATAGAATTGCCCGATTGCAAAGTAGATGATTGTGATGAAGAATCCTGCAATGAGAAAGGTTGGGGTGATGACCGAGATGAGTATGACGATAGTGACTAGGGAAAATAGGCAACCGAGGAAACCAACAGCGATAGGAGCCACGTCTTGATCTATAGCTTCAATGTCTTTTGAAAATCTGTTCATGAGCTGCCCTAGTGGTGTAGTATCGAAGAATTGAAGCTTGGCTCGGGTGACGGAATTGAGAAGGTTTCGGTGAAGCTTTGAGGATGCCCTTAACGAACCCCAGAAGATATAACCCTCCCTAACAAAAGAGATGAATATATAGAATAATGCAAGCAAGGCGTAGACGATCAGATAGTGCCAGGCATCTACCGTGTTGTCGGTTGAAGCCATCATGCTGATTGAAGATGACGACGATTGCGTGGACAAAGGTATACTCCAGAACGACGCACCACCCGAGAAAGAACTGAGGGAGAGCTCAGCACCGTATGTGTACTTCTTGGCTAATACAGTTGGCTCAGCCGACATTGTACCCACAAGCTGAATGCTTCTCGTGTAAGCATTAGCCCATGCTCGAATCCAAACGTTGGCCGCTACCGATGCGATTTGCTGTACTCCGAAAGCAGCGAAAGCTAGCAGCCAATAATGCCAGGGACCCATAGCAGCGAGGTACATCCTTATGACCTTGATGTTTACGCTCCCAGTGGCTTTCCCCTCGATCCTAGTTCTAGCACTGTCATCCGGATCTTTTTGATCCGCTGCTGGTTCCTTTGCATGTCCATTTGCTTCAGCATGGCCGTTCATGTCCATCTTGGCTTCATTCTGCAGGTTGACAGCTGACAGATTGCGAGAATGTACCTGTGTGCCTCCTTTCGAGCCAGGCCCCGATTTCAGAAGCTCGTCTCCAAGAGCTCCAGTGGCTAGAACTTCGTCGGGAGAACCTTGAGCAGCGATTTTTCCTTTCCATAGCGCAACGACAAAATGAGCACGTGGAACGCAAAGTGTGAGGTTGTGTGTGACCAGTATGCAAGTTCTACCAAACATTAATGGGCCCATGATGCAGTACTCAAAAATGTGTTTAGCAGTGTGAGAGTCGACAGCGCTCAGACAGTCGTCAAGCAAGACATGTCTCGAGGTGCAATAGAGCGCCCTTGCCAATGAAATTCGCTGTTTCTGTCCTCCCGAAAGGGTAATGCCCTTTTCTCCAACCATTGTGGAGTCGCCTTTGTCGAGAATCTCGAGATCTCTCTCTAGTGCACATGCAGCTATGACGGACTGGTAGCGCGAGTCATCATATGGTGATGCGAATAGAATGTTTTGCTTTATGGTGTCATTCGCGAGCCAAGCCTGCTGCGCGCAATATGCGATACTTTCAGTGAGATCGGTTTCTGGATCCTTCCGCATTTCCAGCCGGTCTTGGCCGATTGGTAGATACACAGAGCCCTGGATGAGGGTCATCTCTCCAAGTAAGGCCATCAAAAGAGACGTCTTACCAGAACCGGTGGGCCCTGCAATGATATTGAGCTGACCCACACAGAATCGAAGATCAATATCAATTATCCGGAAGGCGCTCTGGCCCTCTGAATCCTGCGAATCTTTACCTCCCCAGGTCAAAGTCGCTCTGTCGAAGCCAATGACCAGATCTCGAGCATCGGCTCGGTCTTCTCGAGTAAGCTGGTCATATTTCTCGGTCTCGTCCTCGTTTAGGAATTCCTCAACCCGATCGATTGATACCTTGGACTCCTGAACATGTGCAATCATGTCGGCTAATTGATCTAATGGATAGCGGAGGATCCCAAACAAAGAGAGCGCCGTGAATGCAACCGACGGTATCAAAGGCCGTTCCTCAACTACAGTGTAGAGCAGGAACGAAAATAATGTGATGAGTAAGGGTACTCCGAACCAGACCGTGGCTGCAAAAGTCCACAGGATGTACTTGTTCCTCAAAGCCCGTAGTTCAGCTGCCCTCTTTTCACTAATGATCTGAAAGAAACGTTGTTCCCATGCGAAATACTTGATGATGCGAATATTTTGTAGAACCTCGTTTGTCGAATGGATTCGAATATCAGTCGCAGCCATTACCTTCTTTTGTACTTTGGTAAATTGTTTAGCAAGGAACAGATTCAATGGCATGACGAGGATCATCATGATGATACTAGCAATAGCACTCCGGCCAAGTATGCGGTACAGTAATACAACACATAGCACCAATTGCACAGGTGTACTGCCCCACAAGAAGTGCAAGTACGCGCTTATTTCGCTAACTTTGAATGAGTCAACGGCCATCAAGTTGATGATGGTTCCAACGTTCACCTGAGAATTGGTAGGATTCATAGATTGTTCAGGTTCTGCCTGCTCTTTCTTGTTTTTGCTCTTTACCTCTTTTTGGTCCTTTCCGTCGTGTGGAAACTGGAAGCTTTTGCCCTTGGTGGAGCTCTTTGAGGCTTCGGGACCATCTGCTTTATGTTTTTTCTCACCTAACACGGTATCGGTTCCGGCTGCTGCTTTTCGTCTCAATGCCTTTGCATAGATCTCTCCTACTATCACAGCACGCAACCGAATGCAGATTCTGCGGCCTAGCCAAAGTGCTCGCCCATCGGTGATGGATTTCACGCAAGATGAGACTGCTAGCAAGATCATATAGAACCATGCGGCATTGACGGGGGTCCCCTCAGGATCTTCGACATACTCCAGAAAGGCCTTCAACAAAAGAGTCGGAGCAAAAGTGAAGACGCCTGATGCCATAGCCCAAGCAGCTTGGACGATGAGGTCCCGCTTAAAATATTTGAGCAGATGCCATGCAAGTTTGGAAGTCTTCTTGAGCTGTCTGAAGTCTGCAATCACTGCAGCCGCCTTGTCTCTAGCGGCCAAGTTCCATACGTCTGAAAGCTCAAATGTCTTTTTGTAGCCCTGCCATACGATAGCATCTACCCAACCAAAAGTTGCAATCGAGAAAAGATTGGCTAATGGTTCTTGGGAAGGTTCAAGATCGTCTTCATATTCCAGAACCACTGTCTCGTTCCCTGTTCGAGAGGTGATTGCAATGATGGCGATCAAGGAAGCGAGACTGAAGTCTGCAATCATCAACCCTTGTGCTAGGTGCGAGGGTGAATGTATGAGGACTGATCGAAACAGTAGGGCAACTAAAATCCATTGTACTCCGTAAAGAGACGCGGTATGGTACCAGAGGTTCGGAAGTCGAGGAAGTTTTGTTGTCGAGTAGAGTAGCCGAGCTGATGCCAAAGCAAAGATATAGCCCCAACATGCAACCCCTGCAACAGCAGCGAAGTTTCCCTTGTGGCTCCAGGCATTTGTCACGAGCGCTACCACATTAACTCCTATTTCAGCGAGCAAGGCTAGAGTCTCGATTACCACGACCAGACGTTGACCGCGCGGTTGATTGACTTCTAGCAGTGATTCATGGGCATTGCTCTTCGTCAAATGTAGCCCCAGTCGATCACTTTCATTATGGTTTATGATATTCTGAGTCTGTTCTACCCCGTCAGGCTCATCTCTATAGTGTTCGTTGTATCCCGAAGCATGCTGCGGGCCTTGGAGTATAGTGTAGCCATCTGTCCGTTTTAACTTGACGGTCCGTTGTATGGACTGTATTGAGAGGCAGAGAAGGGAAGCACCGCATGCTATGAGAGGTATAAGGATTTGAAGGTAGCTATGATTAGTGTCAGCAATAAGCCAATCATGGTCGTTATGGAAGGAATTGCATACTCTCGCTCAAAACATTTCGAGAAGTCGTCCCTCCTCCATACTGGTCCGCCACAGTTACCAAACATCGCCAACTCCCAAGAAACTCGTGTCTAAGAATATGACTAACGTAGGATGCATGCTCCATAGACTGGGGTGAGTAGCGACCTAACTATATGGGAGGAAGAAAAGGAAATGGGACGTTGCAATTGCAGGCTTTGCCCTGGGTTGAGCTTGCCATACCTTATCTTGAAGTCATGCACGGTCATGGCTGTGATCGACCTCGGACATGAACTAGTTCTAATGCATGCACTAGCATCATCATCCCCACTTCAGTACTGCCACTCAATACTTCCGCTTTTTCTGTCGACGGCTATCCACCAACCATTGCCAAATCTACAAACAGCAAGATGGCCCGCAAGTATCAAGAATTGACGGTCATGGATCTGCAAGGAGTCAATGATGAGGAGGTCAATCTGCATGTTGTTGGTTGAGGGAGGACTGATAATGTCATTATGCATGCGTCTCTACTGCTACGTTAGTATGCTTTTCAGGTAAAATTTGGTCCTGAGATCGACAGGCTTCCACCCATCTCTTTTTGCTCAGAGCGCTGCCCTGGCTCACACTAAATGTCTGGGATTAAACGACTTCTCAGACTTTGGCGAGACACACCTCTATACCAGATTTTAGATAGACTAGGCCGTCACACCTCTTACGAATCCACCCGCCGTCTTATGCCATAGGCAACCTCTATGGCAACAATGTACAGGGGTTCCTTAGTACTTGTCAGAAAAGGAGAACTTGCCGTATTCGGCAAAATTGAAGAGCATGGATGGATAGAAGGTATAGATGTGCAAGACGCGGGAGCCAATACACAACATCAACCCTTATCAACGTACTCTCATGGTTGGACCGACCGAACTTCTTTATATTGTAAGCCTCTTACCATGTCTAGCTTATGCTCCATTGTCTTTAGTTCAATGCTTGCTGCGTATCAGGGCACGTCCGCCGCTAGCGGCCCCACTGCCCACTGCCCACTTGATCTGCTTCCATGCAGATTCTTCTGACCACATGGAGCGGGCCGGAAGGTCTGAGGAGGGGTTGACAGTTCGTGCCACTTCTGACAGTAATTCCAACCGCCGGAGGACCCCTTGTTTCAGGCCATGAATCCTACGTGCCAATCATAGTCGTCTGTTGTGTGAGGACTAGTCACCTGCTGTAGTGGAATCCTGAGCAGTAGACATGGCGGGAGATTGCCCGTAGCCCGTCAATTTCACCGAGTTTAGCTGGGAGAGGACTGTGATATATATATTGAGATACCTACACGATTGATAACCATTGCATCAGACATTGGGTTCTTGTCAACCGCTCCTTTAGCCTCAATTCTCGAAAATGGCAGCTGCCCAACAGACCATCGCCACGAAGCCTAACCTTGAGGCCGATAAGGTCTGTTCTTGAAGTGATGAATAAACAAAAGTCACTTCCACTGACTGTTGGAGATCAGAGGTATGGCGAAGTGCCCGATTCTGCGTACGGCGACGAGATGTATGTATGATCCATTGACTCAGATATCGATGATATTGTGAGCTGATAAGTATGGATGGCTGCACAGAGGGAGCTATACAACCTCGTTAGCATCCAACGCTACGGACTACCAGATGGAGAATAATCGAAGATATCATGCATACAAATCAGGCAGTGCGTGCCTCTTTGTAGTAAACCGAAAAAGTCTCGTAGCTAACATAAAAGCAGGTTATGTGTATCCAAACGACGAGGTATACAGCAGTGAGGCATAGATATATGATCACCGCACTTACCGTTGCCGCAGAAAGAAAGTGATCGCCTCGACGTCATGCACAAGTTGACCGAGGTCAGCCTGGGAGGCAAATTAAATCTAGCTCCCATACCCAAAGACCCGCGACGTATACTAGATGTAGGTACGGGGACGGGCATCTGGGCCATAGAAATGGGTATGTTGATGTCTTCGAAAGAAATATGCTGTGACTTTGTACACGCCGACTAAACAACGTCGCGCACCGAAACAGGCGACAAGTATCCAGCAGCCGAGGTAGCGTGGTGTCCTATATGATATATGTCGTTCATGAACTGAATATTGCGTACAAGATACTTGGAAACGACTTAAGTCCAATCCAACCGAAATGGTTCGTACTATCTCATGTTCTGTTTTCCAGCCACCGTCTGAATAAGGAGAACTCCTCTTACCAGACGTTCTCATCTCAGCACTTTTCTTGTCACAGTCGTTTGATCATCCACAATCTTTCAGCCATAACATCTCATCCACAAATTGCAAGCACGGTTCGTGTTGGCAACCTCGGTTGGAAGATTTCCACATCATCATGAACCATTCCAATCTAAATTGGGGATCCATCTCCTGACCCTTTATCTTCACCATCCTCTTCTATCGGCTCCGATACCGCTAGTATATACCTGAGCACATTCGGAGCCCCTGACTATGATTTCCCAGGCTCTCCATATTTGGGCTGACAGCATCGTCCACTCAGGGTCCCACCGAACGTTCGTTTCGAGGTTGATGACGTGGAAGCGGACTGGACCTATCAAGAAAAATTCGACTACATACACTGCAGGTTCATGGGCAATGCGATCACAGACTGGCCTCGTCTGCTCAAGCAGTGTATGGAGTAAGCGTTCTTAAAAGAACACCAGCAATGATCATCAATACTGAAGGACACTTAGTAATATTGTATCTGGCGGATTAATCGAATGTATAGATCTCGATCTCGCATGGACATCCCCTGACGGCTCGCTGAAGCCAGAGTCCGCCTCTCTTAAATTCAACCACGTATTCGTCAACGCCGCCCGAGCTGCCAACATGGAGCCATGTCCCGGCCCGCTTCTTGAAGGCTGGATGAAGGAAGTCGGCTTCAAAGATGTCAAAGCTGAAAGATTCGTTTGGCCCGTGGGGACCTGGCCTGCTGATAAACATTTGGTAAGCTTCTCCAGGTCCTGTATAACTGCGGCGACTCACAACATCCACCGTGAACAGAAAGAAGTCGGCGCCTGGAATTACTTGCAGATCAGCGAGGGTCTCGAAGCCTTCACCTATGCACTCTTCACTCGCCAGCTTGGATACTCGCAGAAGGAGGTCGATGTCATCTGTGCCAACATCAGGGCTGAAATGAAGGACCCGAATATGCATGCAATGTTCCATCTGTGAGTTGAGCAACGACCACGATGCAGTAACAGAAGACTGACCACCATCGCAAAAGGCACGTCGCATATGGCAAGAAACTATAGGACATTGTACCCTGCAGACAATGTACCAATCCACGATAGGTGAAAGAATCTCAAGCGTTTATACTCGACCAGCAGGTAAACATGCACTTCATTCCTCATACCAATTAAAGGGGACTAGGATCATGATACACACCACTCCATCCCAAACGCCTGCCTGTCTGTATGAATATCTCCGCAAACAATGCACCACCAAATGCATCCCTCGTCTCTAACCATGCCATATCTCCTAACCCTCCAACCCACACAGGTATAGACAGGGAATCTCTTCGCAACACACCCCAATCCCCATGCTCATACCAAAACACCTTCCCAACCCCTCAACCCCCTCTCCCAACCACCCTTCGCACATCTAAGCCCCATCACCTCCCTTCCCCCCATCCCCCTTCGCAGCATCAGCAGCCTTCTTCGACGACTCCATCTTCGCAAACAGAGACTGCGGCTTCGCTCTACGAAGACCCACCCATCAGCATACAAGAACCATATTCGACAACAACAAAAAAGAAAAAGGAAAAACCCACTTCATAAAATGCTTGCTCTTATACGCATTCAACTTCGCCGTACAAGGCGACATGATCGTATCAGACGGCGATACATATTTCTGACTCGATCTGCCAAGACCCATCAGCCATCAGCCCGCATCAATCCCCCCCTCTCACTAGGAATCTATCCCAGTAGCCAGCCAGCCAGTAGACAGATAGAAAACTCACTTCTCCTTTTCCAAGCGCGACTGCAGCACCTGGCGGTGATATTCCATGCTCTTTGGCTTTTGGAGCATATCTTTCTCCACTACATCGTTTATTGTGGTTTTGGAAGATGTGGCTTTTGTGGGGGATGAGGTGTTGACGTCGCGCGAGGCGAGGGGTTTGGTGGGTGAGGGACGGGGGGATGTTGATGACATTGTTTGGGGATGGGTGGTTGTTGGATGTGGATTGGCGGGGATGATGAGCGGTATGATACGGAGGCTTGGATATGTAGATGTGATGATTGACTGCTCTTTGAAGGTTTGTTGAGGGTCGTATGCAATATGAGTTGGTGGTATTCGAGTGGTAAGAGAAGAGTGCTTTTGTGATCTCTATTTACTTCTGGTTGTTGCAAGGGCCAACGTGGAATACGGCAATCTATTTCTACATGTGCGATGGCTCTATCCCTCCATTGATCGGACTTCAATATGGAGTGAACAAATGCCAAAACATTCCATGATCATACAGTCATATATACTACATGAAATAGTGTTTCATTCACAGCATCGACTTCGGCTTTCCACCTCCTCCCCAATACTCCCTCACCAACTTCTCTCCAACCGCCTTCTGCTTCTCCAACTTTTCTATGACTTCCTTTCCCCTCTTATTTTCATTCTTCCCCATCTGCTGCAAGTGTACCTCATCCGGACCATCTGCAATTCTCAAGGTCCGGATCTGAGCCCACATATTCGCCAGAGGTGTATCCTGACACACTCCTGCGCCGCCATAGCTCTGCACTGCGCGATCAATGACCGTCAACGCCATTGAAGGTACCAGAACTTTCGCTTCTGCAATCTCCTTGAGAGCGTTCTTGGCGTCCTTTTCATCGATCTTCATAGCGGCGTTGAGCACAATGAGGCGAGCTGCGTCAATCTCAAGGCGCGACTTGGCGATCCATTCGAGAATTACACCGTGCTCACTCAACGATTTTCCGAAAGTCTTCTTTCTAGGATCATTGACACGAGCGATCATCCATTCGAGAGCCTTCTCCGCGGCGCCAATGGAGCGCATAGCATGATGGATACGACCAGGGCCCAGACGACCTTGTATGATCTCAAAGCCTCTACCTTCACCAAGGACAATGTTCGAAGCTGGTACCCGGACGTTCTCAAAGGTGATGTGGGCATGACCGTGCGGTGCATCATCGTAACCGTAAACCGATAAGACTCGCTTCACTGTAACGCCCTTTGTGCCGGCTGGAACGAGAATGACGGATTGCTGCTTGTAGAGGTTCTCATTTCTGGGGTCACTTTTCCCCATGACTATATAAATTGCACATCGAGGGTCACCCGCGCCACTGCTCCACCATTTCTGTGGCGAATATTAATACTCGGAGAGCACATAAGTGAAGTATCTTCCTTACCGATCCGTTGAGTATGTAGTCATTGCCTTGCCTTGTCATGGTCAACGTGATATTGGTTGCATCACTTGAGGCAACATCTGGCTCTGTCATGAGGAAGGCTGATCTGATATCGCCGTCCAACAATGGGGTTAGCCATTGCTTCTTCTGAGCGTCAGTGCCGTATTTCGCAAGGACTTCCATATTGCCGGTGTCCGGTGCCGCACAATTTGTTGCCTATAATCCTTTCAGTACCAGCGGCATTGGTATCATCGAAAGTCGGTCCGAACCTCTGATGCTGTCCTGCACATGCCCATATACTCTGCCATGATTCCGTACTCCAAATTCGAGAACCCAGCCCCTTGTTTGAAGTGGTTCTTTGGCAGAAACAGATTCCATAGACCCAACTTCTTTGCCTTGGCCTTCAATTCATCAATGACTGGCGGATATGTGCTCCATCTCTTCTCGCCTTCTCCAAGTTGAGCATGATACAGCACGTCTGCTGGGACACATTCTTCCTCGACGAATCTCTCGACCTGAGGATAGTCAGCAAAATTGAGTGGTTTATATGACTGATAATGAGATAGGTCTTACAAGAGTGAGTGTCTCTTTTGCGCGATCACTAACTGCTGCTCGAGCAAGAATAGGGATCTTCTCGGCGGCGGAGCGAGGCTTGCCACTGCTGGCGAGAAGAGTTTGACTGAAATCTGACTTGGACATTGTTGGATTTGTACATCAATTCCAGAGCATTATAAATAGAAATTGAGCACAAGAAGGAAATTGAAGTAGAGATACCCAACGAAATACCGTGATCATCATTGACTCGCTCTGATACGTACTCCAGGTCCAATAGCTTACCCCACAAATTGCTAATCATGACCTCGGCAATTCCGTGATGCGGCTAGATCAACAACGGCGGAGACTTGGCCCGCACGCCCGCAATGTCGCCTTGGCAAGTCTTCGTTCCTGGTACTGCGACATTGTGGTATCATGTAGATGCAAAGATTCATGCTATGCAGCCAATACAGAGTTCGGAATCTTCATCAGATCTCATCGACCGTGGCCTTGTTCTGTTTCTTGTTTCCCTTAAAGTGCTTCTTTGAGTTGATAGGCTTCAGCTGTGAAGGATCAATATTCTTCTCCAAGGCGGTCATCGCTGCTAGCTTTCTGCCCGTCAGCTGCCTCTGACCCTGCTCGCTGTATTGATGGTTGAACGGCATGGTGAGATGCCCTGCGCTGTTTTGCCCTGGGGCAAAGAACTTTTTGTCAATCCTATTAGACTTCTCTCCCTGTAACGGAACGGCAGGTAACGATTCTACTTCGTTCATCAGAGACGATTCTTCTGCGCCTGATATGGACGCTTCCACTCGATGTGCCAGCGTTGCTAGTCGCTTCTGAGGCAGGTGCTTGATATCGTATAGCTCTCGATTGAACTCGTGACGGTCTATTGTTGGGTCACTCGGAGGTGGCTGGCAGAACAAGAGTTTTCCGCTAACGTAGTCCTTGAGGATGTATCGAGCCGCTCTCGACTCGTCTGGTTGTCCCTGTCCTGTCTTTGTGAATCCTCTGGCGACAGCATAGGCGATGAGAATCTCCTCGGCGGTTGGAATACCAGTACCACCTTCCTCTAGGGGTCTCATTTTAATCTTGACGCCGTAGAGGGCCTCAAAGAATGATTGAGGAATTCGCTGAGCGACGAGGCCTGCAGGTCCGGAGAATTCTCGGAGTTGGTCGATAGGTAAGATACCATTACAAACAAGCTCTGCTTTTGTAGTGGCAAAGTTGGGGAATACAAGTCCTGGGCAATCACACAGCAACACATCAGGACTGAGATGGATTGTCTGGAAATGCTTCGTCTTCCCAGGTGTAGATGAGACCGAGACCTTCTTGGCGCCGATCAAAGCATTAATAGTAGATGATTTCCCAACGTTAGGGTAGCCTACAAGACCAATTGTAGTTTTCCGCGGATGCTCTGGATCTGTGCTTTGAATTTCAGGGGCGTTCTCCAGGAATAGGGCTTCCAACTCGCTGGTGCTCAATATTCGCGTTCGGTGATCTGCATGCGCATAAATGTCCTCTTCGCTTGCATGTTGAGTAACGTGTTCTTCCTCTTCTTGTACCTCTAGATTCTTGGTCTCTTGCGCAAGCTTGACGCCTCCATCAGCCAAGTTTTCTATGGGCTCCCCATCTTCATGCTCCCCTTCCATTAGACCCATAGCTTCGTTCACTTCCTTCGCTAGCGAGGCGGAGAAGAATTTGAAATTGATTCCGGCTCGCTCAAAATAATCCGCCCACGCTTCTCGCTGTCGCAACGTCATCATATCGGCCTTGTTGACCAGTAGCAAATTCTTCTTCTTCGCGTCCACGTCTTTCACGTATTTCTCCAAATCCTCGGACCGAAAGAGCAAAGGATTTCTGGCATCCACGATTTGCACCACCAGATCTGACCTCTCAATGACTCGCCACAGCTGCCTCCACACCTCCAAATTCCTTTCGAATGGTGTCATAAGAAGATCATCATTTTCTTGCAATTCAGCAAGGCCTCTTCTCCACTCTAACAGACTAGCCCTTTCCTTCTTGTCCAGGTCTTGCGCTGTAGTACTTTCACTCCATTGTGGCCGTCGAGGCACTGTCAACCGGTTTTTGTTTGCGATCTGCTTCTTTATAGCTGATCTCTCTTCTGCCGCCGATAACAAATATGGATTCCGTTGATCGCTGTGTATAATCTTGACATTGTTCGTCTTCTCCGCGGTAAAGTCCGTTCCTGCTAATTCGGCATTGCTGAGGAACTCATCAAGAGCGCCCTGTTCTGTAACACTGCGCATTTTGACCCATGATGCTTCCTTCTTTTCATTGGTCACATACTGATTGGAATCAGTATTCTGATGATGGTTCGTAATGTGGAAGGCTTACGGTCTGGCCGCTCTGATCTGTACGATGAATGCCCGCCGAGACCTTCTTACGGTCTGAGCCTTTGCCTCTGCCGAATCGATCGTTCATAAGGCTATTGCCCAACCCCACGACATTCTTGGACTTGGCGAGAACCATGATAGAGATTGTCTGAGAAGGATTGCAATTACTGGGAGGAAACACGATATTGTGTAGTGGTACATGTAAAGATACTTAGCTTAGAAATGTCGGGCAAAATGGTCTGACAACGCCAAGCCCGCGTCATTGCTCGCCAAAAAAAGGCAGCACGGCGGCATGCACGACTGTGCACCGATATTTTTCGAAAATCAGCGATTGCGAAAGTGTGAAGATGCCGCGCAGGAAATTGTCAGTTTCTTCGCACGTCGACATCAGGATATACAATACTAAGAAAAGCGCAGTGACAAGTCGAATTCCACTACGTACCAGTTGGTTCACAGGGAACAAGATGATCCCAAAATTCATGATGCTTCTTCCAGCTCCATTATCTTTCAGGAATTGGCACCGTCACAGGCTCGCAAGATCAAAAACCGCAATGATCTAGAGAATGAGCTTTTTGGCTCCTCTGGGGTCCCAGACGGAGCTTTGCTTGCACTTAGAGACAACGAGGGAGAGGCCGCAGAACATGGCATCTACTTCGACGACACTGAATATGATTACATGCAGCATGTCCGCGATCTCAATTCAGGGAATGGTAATGGACAGAGTGTCTTTCTGGAGGCTGCTGCGAAACGGGAAGGTAAGGGGAAAGGGAAGATGAGTTTGGAAGACGCGCTGAGGGAGTCTTCATTACATGACGGGCAAAGCGACGACGGTGGCAGTAGTCATATAATGAGGTCTTCTATACTAGAGGATGACCTCCTGCCTTCGAAGTACTTGAGAAAGGGCACGTACCAGGACCAACAAGACGTACCAGACGTTTTAGCCGGCTTCCAGCCAGATATGGACCCAAGATTACGAGAAGTATTAGAAGCGTTAGATGATGAGGCCTATGTTGATGACGAGGAAGAAATTTTTGGAGAGATAGCCAAAGGTGGACAGGAAGTTAGCCTGGACGAATTTGGGGACACAGGCTTTGAGGAAGATAGAACGGACGAAGCTGGATGGGAGACAGACGAGACCGAGAAACCATTTGAGGAGTATAGGACCGGAGACATGCAACCACTACCAATTCCACTTGACACAGACACCGAAATGGGATACGGACCTGATCATGGGGACGGAGACTGGATGAAGGAGTTCAACACGTTCAAACAAGTTGAGAAAACCAGAAGGCCCATCCCGGAATTTCCGAATACCGAAAATACATCGTCCATCGTGACTGGAACTTCAATAAATGGTGGACGTCGGAAAAAGAGGAAAGGTGCTATGACATCGAGCACCGGCTACTCAATGACAAGCTCATCACTATTTCGTACGGAAGGCCTAACACTGCTGGACGCACGCTTTGACAAAATTGAGGAAGACTATGCCGAGGATGAGATGGATATGGATGACGGCACTGCCTCAGTGATCACAAGGTCCTCCGTCGCCTCCAGTCAAGCACCGTCACTGACAACAAGGTCTGATTTTGATGGTATCATGGATGACTTTCTTGGTAGCTACTCAATGAGCGGGAAGAAAAGAGTGAAGAAGGGAGGTTATCAGAGTGGAATAGAACAGCTGGACGAGGTGCGCAAGGGGCTTGGGCCAGCAAGATTTAGAGCACAGAAAGCTTGACAAAACTCATCGAAATGCGCGTATTTGCGGGCGTCCAATTGCTTTCACAGCGCTATACCCCGGAGTGAGAAGAGACTCGAATCAACACATATGTATGATTTAGATCTTCAGTTGACATAGAGTAAATGATAAATATACCGAACCCTTCCGTCAATATCCCGCTAGTTTACTCAGTAAACATTCAATTGAAATTAACCGAGGGGATAACATACACTTCTAACCAGCAACCCTTCGACCTCGATCTTAGATATCTTCCAATTAGCATCCGGACGGTAATCATGGCACCCAACCAAGAATACGCCCTTCTCTGCTTGGAGAATCCTCTACTAGGTGAGCAACCACTGTATCAATTCTCCGAGTCGAGTAGCTGACTTTGACCACAATGAAGATATCCAAGGGCAAGGGTAAGGGAGCATCATTTGCGCTTCTCCAATGGTTTCCCAGTGATACTGAACAATTACAGCGATGCCGCAATGCTAGAGAAATACGGCCTCAAGCCCAACGACGCCATCCTCGCGGAAGAAAAACACCTAGGCATCTACGAAGACCTCCTGAACAACCGCTCCGCCGTTCTCCTTGCCGGCGGCGCCGCCCAGAACACAGCCCGAGGCGCCCAATACATCCTCCCTCCCAAATCGACCGTCTATATCGGCTGCGTCGGCAAAGATAAATACGCTGACATCCTGCGCGAAAAGAACGATGCCGCGGGCGTGCGAGCAGAGTACCTCGTCGACAGCAAGCACCCTACCGGTCGATGCGGAGTGATTATTACAGGTCAGGATAGGTCTATGTGCACGGATCTGGCCGCAGCGAATGAATATAAAATCGACCATTTGAAATCACCCGAGATCTGGAAACTGGTGAAGCAAGCTCAGGTTTACTTTGTCGGTGGCTACCACTTGACCGTCAGCGTCCCCGCCATCCTCTCCCTCGCCGAGGAAGCTGCTGCGAACGATAAGATCTTCGTTCTTTCGCTATCGGCACCTTTTATACCCTTGTTCTTCAAGGATCAGTTGGCGCAGACGAGTAAGTATTGGGATTATGTTATTGGGAATGAGACGGAGGCTAGGTCGTGGGCGGAGGGTCAGGGGCATGAGACGAGGGATGTCAAGGAGATTGCGCTGTTGATGGCGAAGCTGCCGAAGGAGAATGAGAAGAGGAAGAGGACGGTGGTGATTACGCAGGGGACGGAGAAGACTGTTGTTGCGGTACAGGGGGAGAAGGCGGTAAAAGAATTTGGAATTGTGGAGGTCAAGAAGGAGAGTATCTGTGATACTACTGGGGCTGGGTAAGTGCCTGTCCTTCATGCTTTGCGATAGAAAGACGAGCTCAGGTGTAACTCGTCGCTGACATTAATCTAGTGATGCTTTTGCAGGCGGATTCGTTGCAGGAATCGTGGAGGGCAAGTCCCTCGAGCAATCCATTGATATGGGGCACTGGCTTGCAAGTTTGAGCATCAAGGAATTAGGACCACAGTATGTTTGCCTATCATTATTAACTACTCCATTCCTCATTCGCATCACGCTTTCCCAGTTCTTACTCAGCATCAGTCCATTTGTCAATTCGTGAAACCTTCCTAAGCATTATCTTCTCCGTGCTACTCAGAACTACCACTGACGTTTCCACAAGATACCCTTTCCCCAAACAGACATATCAGGCGAAATAGTCCGGCGAGACGACAGTGACCAGGCGTTCGGTCTTCAACAATCCCGGGTTTCAACAACTAATAGCGCTGAATCTGTACATGATACGAATATCATGACGCTATGATAAGATGACCGATATGGATATTCATCCTCCAGTAAGTGTTGTATTCGCGTGCGACAAATATAGAGCACAGATAGAAGAAAGCGCCATCTCATACCAGTCCCATTTCGGGTGACTGCCTAAATTGATTGATTCAGTCCTTTCGTGGGTGCTGAGCGTGGCCACAAATTTCCACCCGTCAGTCTGCGCATTGTCCATTTGGCGGCGTTTGTACATTGGTCACGCCTTTGACGCTGCCACTGCCTCCGAAGTCCTGCGCTGAGCTTCTGAAGCTACAATCGAATAAAGTGCTTTGACCATCATCTCGATATGTTGTGGATGGTCTTTCTCCCGTTGTATAATTGGTAGGCTCAGAGAAGGTGGCATTGACTAAAGGCTGATTAAGGTAGCCTTTGATCGTTGGTAGGCTCCTATTGGTTGGTTCTGGCATGCTACTCGCGGTGCTTGATTCAAGGTTGTATACGTCGGCTGGCTGCTGGAGCACTAACTTGGTCTGGGTGTGCTGTTGAGAGTGGCTCGGCGTCATCCGCTTGGCAGTATCAGGTCGAGAAAGGGCTGTCTCTTCACCTGGTTGCGGGGCAAATGGTGAGTTGTAGATACTTGGAAGCAATGGACGGGGCGTCACCGGTGGCTGATTCTCCAGGTCCCCCAGCTCTCTTGCGGTTGCTGATCCGAAGAGGCCATAAGTGGTATCGTTGCCAGCCTCGTGTGCTGATGAAAGGCCAATCCCAGGCTCCGGCAGGATTTCGTCGTCGTCATCGGCATGCTCAGACTCAACCAAATCGTCTACCATACGATTCGAAGCCTGGTCCATGGATATAGCGGCTGAAGCTGCTTGGAATACTTCATTGTCAACAGATGATTTTATGTGTGGGAAGGTGGTCTCATCAACATGCGTGACCTCTTCTCGATGATGACCGGACAGGGGCAGAACTTCTTGATTAGCGATGAATGGGACCGCGTCCTCAAGGTAGACGAATGTCGTCCCCACAAGCTGAATTGGTACCTCCTACGATAGTATATTAGCTTTGCTACCTAATGCGGATGTTTCAAGTCACCTCTTGGGAATGCAAGACCATGCCATCTGTCAGCAAGTCCCGTATTCTTCCAAGCATCTCGAGATTAGGATGATGCCGTTGCACACCTCGGTCATGCCACTTTGGCTTTTGCGATCCTGTCTCTTCGCTGCAATATCGCCGCTGGGTAATCTCGTTCATGAAAGGCTTAAAACCCAGTGTATCTTCGTCTTCTTCGAGCAGATACTCTACTGGAGGTGGTAAAGCTGAGACTGGGAACGTTGTCACCAGGAGTGTTAACGCATGTGCATATATTTTCCACAATTCTGTAACTTGGACAGTAAGCACCGCGTCTCCAACGCCAGCTGCCAGTATCGTAGCATTGCTCATCAACCAGGAGCTGTACTGCCGCAAAGCTGGGAGGACACGGCGTGTAATGGCAGTAAGTGTTCCAGACCCAGATCCAGTGCCTTTCCCTTGCGAAATTTCGGTAACAGAGCATTCCAGCTCGGATAGCAGAACCTGGAGCAATGTGGATAAGGTCTTCACATTGACACGTAGCAGGAAGAAAAACGATTGCACGATTTCAACAGAGCCAGGATCACCTACAGAGTTTTCTTAGCAGACTGAAAACATTTACCATGGCTGGAAATGTCTACCTTTCAGACGGACACCTGCAAAATATTCTGCCGCTGTGTTTATCAGTACAATCTTGTTGATGATACCATCGAGTGACCGCTCCTTTACGTCGACGGCGAGATATCTTAGTGCCTCACTTTCGAGCTCTTCACATTCCGGAGCTTTAGCACCTCTATAACAAAGGGCGTGAAGGCGCATGAACCATCGTACCAAGACTCCACTCAGTTGTTGAACTCCTCCTTCATTATCACTATCGATTGAGGCTTCTTTCTCCAAGGTGTCTTGTATTTTCTTGAATTCAATCTCAAGATTACCCTTTGCATTGGGATGTGGTTCCTCTACCGCCAAAGCACGATACAGGTGGTAAATCGCCCGCAGATGATTGGCATCAACCAACGCTATGACAGCTAGCTGATTATGGGAGGCCCCTGAAGCAGGATAGATGATGCGTGCAAGATCGTAATATCCAATGGCCGGACCCCAATTGCGGTCCTTGGGTACCAATTGGGTCTCGCGCCATCTCGAGAGATCACCGAGTCGGACCAGAGTCTGATGACAAGAAAGAAGAATTAGATGACCGAGTAGGCCATCAGCTTGGGCTGTATTATCAACAGATAGAGCTGCGGATGACCATCAGCGAGGTGATATCTCCAATACTACGCAAGCAAAGCATACTGCTTAGCGTCAATCTGTCGGCAACAGCTCTAAGCTCAGGAACGCCGTTGAAACGGCAAGCTAATCTCTGAATGTATCCACGGTAAAACCGTTGACTGGACTTAATAAAGTCTATGTAGTGCTTTGCAATCTTGCGTTGCTCAACAGGCTTCTTTTTGCCTGTAGCTTCTGTAAACTGTATGGGGTATCAGATCCATAGCAGCTCTCCAAGACAAGACCTCAGGACACACTTGTCTGAGCTCCTTTCGAAAGAGAACATTGATCTTGCCGTGGGAGTCCCATAATTGACTTTCAATATCTTTGCCGATCGAGAATGCAAAGTCTTGTAAAATGAGTTGTTCGCAGGCAGTACGGTATCTACTCGAGTCAGGTCGCAAAGAGCTGGAGGTATACGGGAGCTGTACTCGGCCAAGAAATATATGATGTTGGGAAACGTTGATCCTTTCTCTTTCACACAGGCTTGCAAGTCTTTCTCTGCTAGTTGAGCGATTCTGTATATTGTGAGCTCATTATGTGTCACCACAATAGGCCGAGAAGTATTACCTCAATCTTTCCTCAGTCGTCTCTGCCATAGCGTGACCGCATCCCTCATAAGTTCGGGTACATGCCCCAGCCTTCAGTCAGTGCGCCGTCATATGTAGCAATGTAGCGGGCTGCCTCCGAGGCATCCCTTATGAACAAAACATAGTCGAAGGTGCTACTAATGTACTTGCCGAGTCCCCAGTCGGTGGAGTCCGCGCACCGGACATGAGCTCCATATCTCTGGTAGTGTACTTTGTAAAGATCAGCAATGATTCGCGATTGTTAAAGACTTGTGCCGTAGTTCCAGTACTAGTACTAGAATACGGTAGAATACCACGGTACTGTGGTATCTGGCATAATAAAACTTAGCGCGACAGGGGTTTGATTGGTCAGGAGAGAGATTTCACCATCGAAATCTGCCAAGACGCTAACTTTTATCATCCCTGTAGGGTAGTACAACCGCGTATCTACATCCACGTGACATCGTACAAATACTCGTCTCGTCAAGCTTCTCAACAAAGAACGGGACTGTCCTGATGGGTCCCTTTCAGAAATGGTGTTACAAATCTTTGCGAGATAATTAAAACCTCGGGAAAGATATGGTACAAGTCAATTATCAAGCATATTGGAGATGAGCATCGTCAAGCCCAAGTACGCTACCCACACCGCTATGAAGCCATGCCTAAACGCAGAAGAGAAGATTGCTCACCTCCTCCGACACCATCCTCTCCTTCTCTAGCAACTGATATATCGTCTTCCACCTCCGTCGATGAGCCAGTCCACTCCTCAAAGTACATTCAGACATCCAGAGAACGTCCCACCAAAGCGGTCATGAAATGCTCGCTCCCACCACATGAGCTGATCGAGTTCTCGACGTTCGAAGAATTTGAATCCCATTACGCCAGTGACCACGCCCATAGGTGTTCGGATTGCCGTCATAATTTCCCTTCCGAGCATTTCTTACAATTACACATTTCCGAAAACCACGATCCGCTGAGTGAAGCCAAAAGGGCCAAGGGAGAGAAGACAGTGTGTCTAAGCCCTTTTCACTGTACGAAGGGCTCGCTGATGTCTCCCAGTATCAGTGTTTTGTGGAAGGTTGTGACAAAGTCTGCTCTACTTCGCACAAGCGACGTATGCATCTCACAGACAAGCATATGTTCCCAAGAGCAAGCAACTTTTCCCATTTTTCGTAACTCATATTTATCAGACTAATAGTGCTCCAGACTTATGACTTTCTCATCGTCAATACTGGCATCGACAAGCGTAGTTCCATGCTGCGGCCTAAGCATCGCAGACAGAGCTCCGCCGCATCTAGGGCATTCTACAGAGAGCAGCGCTCTAGTGGCCCAGAACAGTCACTTGATCAAGACAGCATCACTCCTGATGTTTCGAAACCTTCAGAACCTATCCCAAAGCTCATAGACAATACAACATCGATTCAAGGCTCATCAGCGGATGTAGATGTAGACAACCTCGCGTCTACAATGTCCGCTCTCCAATTTATCCCCCCGAGTGTACGGTTCGGTCGAGGAGGACGCAGAGGCGGTTTGTCGCGTTCTTGAAGATCGTCGAATCTTCTTGATCCGTCAATGCTTGATGCTAGCGAGGCTTCCTCAGTCTTGTACTGCGGGTCCAGTCGAGGGTCCTGGACGATCGCCGTATCACCTACGACCATCGTTCGGTCTTGAAGTTTCCGGTATTCCATCTAGTTGCAGCGACTGTCACTTGTATGCTTGGAGCACACATCGGCTCCGAAGTATGCTATAGCATACACTTGATTCTTTCAAGGCCTCTCATGCTGGTCCAATACGGGAGCCAACACGGCTGATCCCATCTCACGCACTCCAGGAACCTGTCGTCCTACGCCTGGACTGCTCTGACAATATCTCTTATTTTAGCAAGATCCTCGTCCGGTCTCTCGGGCTCTCGCCAGATCTACAATTTGTATGAAAACAACCTCATCTGCACAATGTTGGCAATGCATCTACGCACAACGACCAAATACCTTTCATCTCCTTGAGATATAGAGAAGCGTAACACGAGGGTCTCTCATAAAGACAGACTTATACTCTACTTCTTCAGCCTTCCTTATAGATGCCAAACACTACAGAGCGGAAATCAGTCTACAGCTCAAACTCTCCACCATCTCAATAGATGAATCCATACCCAGCGATATCCAAAGGCGGGTAAAATATACCGAAGGACCAAAAGGGTACGCAAAATCTTGGTCGCCCTTCAAACGGCTTCTCCGTTATGCTGACACTCCGCAGGACCGGAGACAAGTCAAGACTGCACGATGAAAGTGAGCTGGCAGCCTTAAACGACATATCCACTCGTCGCCGAAGCACGGATTGGTATTATCATGGGCCCCAACCTCCCGACTGTCTATCTGTCGAAAATTCGATATGATAACCCGAGGGTCAAAACGTAACGAACACAAGAGCGCTTTCAGCTTTCGGCATATAATCGATGGCAAAATCAAAGCCAAGGGGAGCAATCCATTGGTGGAAGTGCGAGTGACTAGATCTGATTTTCGGATTTCGAAGGGGAAGGGTGGGATCGGAGCTGCTGTTGTCAGCCCCCTTGTGGGCGATCTACGATACTCTCATGGATTTATTGAGTGCTTGCGGGATTAAAAAACCAAAGAACAAGAGAAGCTGGTGTTCAAGGCTTCACTGCTTAGGAATAAGTGAAACGATGGAGAAGTATGAGAAGAGGACTCAAGACGAACACTAGCCTTGAACTAAAACAGATACCGAGTTTGAATTATGTTGGGTTGGTGTACAAAATATGACCAGCTGGGATTCGCCATGATCTATACAACACATGCAGACCAGACAATCATCATCATCATCATCATCATCAATGGGAATACTGCCCCGCCGACTCTAGGCGTACAACGGTATCCTGGCTCTAAAGCTAATGTTTCATTCCCATTCTTAGTCGTGATTCTCACGGACAGGACATAGGAGGGGTATAGGTATAATCGTGGCTAGGTTGTGTTGAGGTTTGGAGGTTACCATTTGGTATATGCAATCATTGGGTTTTGCGATGGGTGTAGTTGGTCCATAAAACGGAGATCACGGTCACTTCTCGTTGAAGAACCTTGTGAAAGGGTGGATACAATCAAAGAACAGGTACGGTGTACCTCTGTACAGCGGTTTCCACCTGTTAACCAGCTAAGGTTTAGCCTCTCCTGGCGGAGGTTCGAGGAATGTCTAGATGATTCGAGAACGAAAAGAACGTGCATAGTACTGGGTTAGCAAAATCTCATTCACCGCCCTTGCTTGACACGGAGTTGGTGCGCGGCAACCACTGTCCAGTCTGTGCTTGGAGCGGGACGGGCTCGTGGCTAGGCGGTGGACAAAAGGGGCAGAATGTGGACGAGCAGAAGAGAGACAAGCTCCACCATTGTTGAATCAGCGCCAACAGAAACCGCAGAGAACCGGGTAGCGACAAGAGATCAACCTCGATACTGGCGGTACTTGAAGGGTTTTGTTGTTCTGCGGTTAGAAAAACATCAACCTTCCTATGGGGTGGGCACGCCAATTGATGGTCGCCGTCGATTGTCACAAACCTGCAGTAGGCCGAAGCTTGGCTGAGGCCAGCCTGTGAGAGCGAGCTTTGGGGGGGCAAGGCGGGTGAGACAGTTGCATAAAAGCGATGCAAGCGTGCATAAGTTATCCATGGTATCGAGTAGGACGGCGGCCATCATGCGGGGGCCGGCGCCGGAAATTCAGGCCCATCATCAATCAGCGACAAAGGAGAGATGGTGTGGCAAAAGAGGGCGTTGGTTGGAAGAGAGGTGGCCCATGCCTGAAAAGACGAAACAAAGCGACTTGGCGTGTCGATCCAGATTTGCAGCTAAGGTTAGTTCTAAGGTACCTCGCCTGAAAGGCCTCGAGCTGAGACTGGCTGAGCATCACGAGGGCTTGGTGACTGGTGAGTTTGATGGGGGGTGGAGGGCATCGTTCGATCGGTTCTTAATTTCCATCCGCTGTCATGGGGTTCGTCGCAATCATGCCATGGGACCATGGTCGCGCCATGGGGGATGATGAAAGCGCCAGCCATCATCCTTGATCTCTCGAAGCCACCTGGCCCTTTCATCTCCCCGACCTCCTTCTTGACCGACACTGATCCGGCATCCCAAAGCAACCAACAAGACACAGTGTCTGTTGCCAACTAATGCAAGTTTGCTTCTCGTCGATTGGCCGATGCAAATTGACACACGTTGGCAATTCATGTCCAACTTGTCTCAGGATATGAAATTAGGAAGCGAGACAGAAGGCGGTTAGTCGACGGAGTAGCAAGGTACCAAGTCTGGATTGGCGTGTGATCAATGTCCCAACCCTGTCGAGCGTAGCGCTGCTTGATGCAACCATGCCCCGGTAAGGATTAGTGGTAACTGGTAATGGAAGGTCTGCCCCTCCTTTGGGCTTGGCTTGGAAAGTGATGGAATCTCGATGCTGCAGCAAGTCAGACACACTCGAATGAATAGAGGCGTAATCTCCACACTAGACCAAATGCGTCTTAGCCTATCCTTACTGTTGGACAGCAACAAACACAGCTGCGCTCACTCTTAAACCTGCTTGTTCCCGAGCTTCACCCTACCTCTACCTGACCCTTCCTACCTCACCACTGCTTATTCACGGGCATCGTCAATCATGATTCTAATTCAACCTACATGAGCATACAACAATGACCTGATCGTACTTGCCCAGTTCTTCACGTCAGTCATTGTTGTTGTCTTGCCCGGCCCTCTCGCTGTTTCTCTACGTCGTTCTCTCCACATTCCAATTGCGTCACCTCTAGCAACCCTCAAAGCGTTCCACTTGCCTGTCGGATCACAACACCATAAGCTCGATCAATCTAATCATCTCTGCCCTCTCGGTCCTACGCCATCTACCGTTCAGTCCGTTGTCGGACCGTCAAGCAATCGATTCAAGTTGACCTAGTTGGATTCCACCTGGATACAAGCCTTCCCTCATCGAATGAGTTGGATCGACGACAATTCAATACTCGCTCCTTACTCAGCCCCAGGCTCCCAATTATCGCACTCCAAGTCATCGGTAGCTTGTCCTGCTCGACACTTACGTTATATCCCGTGATACTATCAGGCCACATCATCGGATCAGGAGGATTCCATCCTGCTGAGGAGCAGCCTCACCCAACCGGACTCGATTTGTTCCAACAAGCCTCCTATACTCTCCTCACGAATCTACGCAGCGACAAATTCGACCCCGTTACCTCTTTGACGATCCTGTCGTGCACCTCGACGTCCCCTCATTTGCTTTGACCGCTATTTTGTTTGACGCCCTTGCTACTACGATTCATAACTACGCTTTTCTGTACCTTGAATGTCAACATAACGCCTCTCCTATTCTTGCACGTACATACGCAACCTTTCTATTGATACCAGTCACGATTAGCGTTTCCCTTGTCTATATACCAAATCTCCTTGTTCTTTGCACATGAGCCTCTGATAGATCTGGTCGGAGTTTTGTGTCCATGAGTGGGAGGCGGATCCTTCTATTGAGCGTTCGTCGTCCGGAGTCGTGTTCTTCTCAGCGTCTTTGAGCTATATTACAACTTCTCGACATACATTAATCTCATCCTCTTCCATCCCGGGTCCGGACTTGATACCCGGTCTCCCATCACTCACCTATATTCGACCGGTCTTCGATATCAAGATTCCTTACAGTATATCAATCAAGTCACGATTTACCGTCTACGGCCCTTTACGTTGGCTTCGTTATCGAACAAGCTCATTGGCGGTCCACTATACCTGGTCAACGACATGGCCTGTACGAAGAACACATTTGCTGAAAGTTTCGTGTTGGATGGACGCTATGAGTCCGTGTCTCCGCTAAATCATGGTGCCTTTGGAATGGTCTTCCTGGCAAAGGATATCACCACTGGCGATCTCGTGGCCATCAAGTGCTTGACCAAATCAGCGAGCAAGGACTGCCCTGCAATCGATGTCGATGAAAACTCGGTGGAACTTGTCTCCCACGAACTCCTTGGCCAACATCCCAATATTGTCAACCTTCTCTCTTCATTCGAGACGAAGGCCCATATCTATCTGGTTCTGGAATACTGCTCTATGGGTGACCTGTACGAAGCCATCCGCCTTGGTCGTGGACCTCTCGAGACTGAGAATGTCAGGGAGTTCATGCTCCAGCTTATCAATGCTGTGGATTTCATGCATGCCAAGGGGCTGTACCATCGGGACATAAAGCCAGAAAACATCTTCCTATGCCAGGATGGTTCGATGAAGCTTGGTGATCTAGGACTCGCTACCGCAGACGCATGGTCACACGAGGCGTGTGTCGGCAGTGACAGGTACATGGCTCCAGAGCAATACGACCCTGCGGACAACGGCTATTCGCCTGCTCAAGCAGATATCTGGGCCATCGGCATCTGCTTGCTGAATGTTCTATTCTCACGCAATCCATTTGTGACACCAACTGCATCTGACAAGCTGTTCTACGATTTTGCTCGCGATAATCAATCTCTCTTTGACATCTTTCCGAACATGTCCCAAGACACTTTCAACGTCTTGGTGCATGCGATGGCTATTGACCCTGCCAAGCGTTCCTTGTCCGCCGTTCGCGATGCTCTTGTAAAGGTGATTAGCTTTACTACGGACGGAGACATCCTCGACGATTTCTGCACCGAGGCTCGCGAAGTTGCTCCAGCCAGTGCAAACAGAGAACCTCTTCGAACACCATCTATCTCGAGCCCACTGCTTGATCACGGTGGAGCGTTCCCGTGGTCGAAAGCACTTCAGATGAGTCAGCGTCGCCGTCAACTCTCTGCGATCCCGGATACCGAGAGTTACACGGAGGACCTTTTCGCGGATTCTGAAAAAGATCGCAGTTCATGGTACTCTGTCGCCCAAAATTCCTCGGTCACTTCTGGTTTGGATTCGGCCATGAATGCATCACTCAAGTCAATGGTCTTGCAGTCGCCCGCTCCTCGCAACCTTCAGCGCTCCAGCCCTGTTAAAGTCCCTTCGTCGTTGCCTGCTCGTATGGCATCCTTTTCCTCAATCTTCGGGAAGAAAACCATTCCCGTATCCCAAAGCTGGTCAGAAATCTGGGACGAGGACGAGGAAGATGACTTCATCGAGCGTGAAGCAGCGATTGAGAAGAGGCGTGAGCACAACAGTCGAACTTGGAGCCAGGAAAGCAAAGCCGACGATCCCGCTCTTCGTCGTGCTGGCCTTTCTGAACTGGAAGAGTCTGCAACCAATGCAAGGGTGCCGAGTCTAAAGCGGCAGCACGAGCGGGAGCAGCTTCCAGGTGCTGATGGGGCGACCGATCATAACGTCTTCGTGTTCGAGGAAGCAGCGCCACTGCACCATCCTCCGAAGCGCACTGTTTCCAACGCGTCCACGCTTCCACAACCAAGTGGCGGGATGTTCGACAAGTGGGCGGCTCTCGGCAATCGCCGACGCCAATTCAAGCAAGACACCGAGACAAAGCCGGTGACAGTAGACAAGAAGCGGACAATCACTGGGAACAGTTGGCGCTCTGGGTTTGGACTGAAGGTCTTTTCTGGGTACGGTGGGTGGGATAGGGGCAACAGGAAGGAAAACGCACTGGCCAAGGTTCGGGACTGGCGTGGGGACGACCAAGCTCAGCAGATCTCTCGCGAGAGCTTGGGGGACGATGTTGAGTGGGTTGGGGGTCTCTGACCTCCACTGTGGAACTCGGTTGGTTTTTGCTTCGGTTTCTTGGGACGAAAGCTTGGCTGGCTGGGAACTGCGCATGTGATGGGAGTAGGTTATGCTGCTTAGGTAGTTTGATTGAAATCATGGCATTTACCCACTCATATATATCATCTCCTACTTCACGTGACTTGCAATTTCGCTAGGCACTGCTTAACGCTCTTTACATATGGCGTGGTCCAGAACAATTTCCCCAATTGTAGATTACGTTGTACACGGATATTAGCACTTTAATAGTGTTTCTATAGCTAATGCATGTCACAAAAACTCACCTACTGGATGTTGCTTCTACCTCTGAACTTCTTGGGACTGCATAAACCATATCTACACAAACCTCCGCAACCCTTACTAAATACTCCACCCCTCCCTCTCCCTCTCCCCCTCCTCATCCCCCTTAACGAACGGCTCAACAATAGATTTAATCGCCACATCCCCACACAGCACACACGATCCCGCAACCAACGCATCCAGTTCCCTCCCCTCCTTCTCCCTCCTCCCCCCCCGTCCGATCAGCGCCTGCAACTCTCTGATCCTATTCCGGACCGTGAGGCCGCTGCCCAACAGGACACGCTTGCCCAGACAGTCGCTGTGGAAGCCGTGCTGGCACGAGGGGAAGACGAAGAATTGGCGGCTTAGGAGCGGGAGTTCGCACAGTCTGCAGCGCTCGCCGGGCTCGACGATGGCGTAGCGGCGGTCGAGGCGCTTGATGTCCGTCTTGATGTTCTCGGCCGTCGCGGCGGAGGCGTCCATTTCCGACTCCAGGGCGGCGATGGAGCGGGAATAGGCTTCGAGCGCGGCGCAGATTTCGTCCTTGAAGTCGTCGATGATGACGAAGTCGGGGAAGAAGGGGATCAGGTCCTCGATGCGAAGCAGGTCGCAGCGTTTGAGGAAGTCGATGGCCGTTTTGATGCTGCCGGTGCCTTGTTGGGAGATGACCTTCTTGGCGACGGCGAGCCAGAGGCGTTTGCGGAGGGCGGTGTCGGTCGGGGCGGGGCGGTCGGCCACGAAGGATGCGAGGTCGATTTCGTTGTTGCGGAGGGCGAGGTCGACGGCGGAGGCGTAGGAGCCCATGGAGGTGTAGATGTGGACGGCGGATTGGACGCGGGAGTGCTGGATGCAGAGGCGGAAGGCGAAGTCGGTGTCGTAGGGTGGGGGGGTGGAGAGGGAGTGGGTGGAGAGGTAGGAGAGGAGGGCTGTTTCCGATGGGGAGGGGTGGGAGGCGTAGATGGAGATGAGGGTGTTGTGGATGGCTGGGATGGTGGTGTGGAGGGCGTTGATGCTGAATAGCAGATATCGCACCGCTTGGTTTTGGGCGAGAGGCGTGGTCGAGGGGGATTTGTTGTAGTTCAGGAGCGCTGGGATGAGTTTGACAGGGTCGAGGTCGGGGTGACGCATCAATATATCGACAAGCTCGGTGGGTGCGTGAGCCATGAGGACGCTGCTGTACTTGTAAAATATCGATGGGTCGGTTTGTCTCTTCAGGACATCGAGCGATTCTTGCCACCGCTCTCTTTGGACCCAGTATGAGAGTACATAATTATAGTCATCGATTGCAGTAGCATATGAGAGCAATTCCTGTTCTCGACCGTGACTGCTGATAATTTCGTAGGTCGTTTTTGGATCTAATTCGCCCTTGTATCTCGTCACAAACTCGTCGAATTCCTTGCGGATAATCGTAAGCTCATCCTTGGTTTCAGCGGTGTTGGTGTTTTCGGTCAGCTGCGCCTTTGTCGTGATGGTATCGTCAAGCGAATTCATCTTCGACATGAAGATCTCGGTAAGCCAACTGGCGATCATCGTTCTCTGCATAATAGACGTTTTCTTATACGTGGCTATCTTCGTTATCAAATATTTCCGTAAAGCATCCTGTTCGCCATGGTCAATGAACGTCAACGCCACTTGCTCGAAGGGTCTACTGCTTTTTCCGTAGACATTGGCAGCTTCAAGGTAGCGCCCTTTGCTAATTAAGTGGTCGCCAGAGGCCATTGCTACGGCGTCTTTCTGTGATGGCGTTTTGGCGTACTGCGATGCGAGACCAAATTGGCCTTCTTTTAGCATAATCCTCCACACATCTCGATCCTCGTCTGTCACAACGATTTCAAAGATCTCTTGAGTGGTAAATAACCAGTAGGTATTCTTCTTTTGGTCCGCAAGGAGGCAAAGTGCACTCTCTCCAGTTTCAAGAACTACTTGGTCGTAGACGACACGCTCATCGAGCCTCTGTAAGGCTACAATCCTACCTTCAACTAGACATAAAGCATGCCATTGCGAAAGTGCAATTCCTGCGATTGGCTCCTGCGTAGCCCTCTTCCGACCGTTGGCATTGTCTGAAGGAGAAATAGTGGATCGTGATATCAATTTCGATTGATTGAATACAGTACTGCCTAAGCTCGCTGAAGTTGTAGTGGTCTGCAATTTGCCATGTAGCACGCCTTGCGCCGAGAGCCAAGCATAGATGCGGTCGATATTCTCGCTTTCGAGAGATGGTGTTTGGGGGGGATCTGGGGATACTACTAGGGCTGATGGCGAGGACTTTTTACTTCGGTTGACCTCGTGTAGAGTCGGCGTTTCCGTATCGAACAGCTTGGTAAATATCGATCCAGAACCTTCTTGCCCATGTCGTCCGATACGTCCCAAGAAATGTAGTAACTTTGTCGGGGTAGCTACTATCACTCGCCTGGTGTCCGACCTTCCTGGAATCAAATCTACCCACAATCCTGCCACCGGTCCCTCATCGACCTTGTAGAGGACCTTTAGATACTTCTCTTGGTTGCGATAGAATTCGTTAGACGGTTCAATGTAGTCTTCATACACGTTGCCATCGGCAGCTCCTATTAGAATCTCCCGTGTAGAAGCCGTGGGAAGAGAAGGATTCCATGCTATACTCTCAATACCGACGTTTTTCAGGCGGGACAGAGGCTTGGGTTGCCGGGACTGTGTATGCAGGTAGTAATTCTCCCCTAGGGTTGTGGAGATGACAAGATGGGACGCCGACGGATCGAGGAACATGCGACGGATCTGACCTATCTCTGAGGTTTTCTTAGGCAAGTCGATGTCTTTCGAGCAAGGGTCAGCGTTGTGGAAGAATCTTGCGAGCAATCCTCACCATCGATGTCCGAAGGGCTATCGAGGTCTATTCGCAGTATTCGCCCGGTCGATAATGCCAGAACCAGCACATTGTTTGCTACTTGAGCAGCAACAAAGTCAGATGAAATGGAGAATTGAAGCTGTACCCTTTCGACCTTGAAGATCGGTAGAGACTCATCTAGCTCTTGCATGTTGGGTAGCTAGCGGTTGCTTTGCGCACAACGCCTTCTTTGTACGTCCCACCGAAGCTCCATGAGCTCAAGCCAGATCATGGCAAGGCATTAGAAGACTACGGACCTAAAAAATCTGATCTTGCATTGTTAGTACATGTAGAACTGTAGTGGCTCGATAGGATGCTCCCGACGGCAAGATTCCGCACAGCGACAGGCCGAACTCCACTACACATGCGCAATGGGGAAGGCAAAGAAATCGAAATTGAACAAGCACACTTCCAAGCCGTACTCGAAGCCTTCTGCACGGAGAAAACATCCCCAAACCGTATCGAAAAATGCCACCAAATCAACAAAATACCCACAGCCTCTACCTCCCACCATTCCATTCTCCCCCACCGATCGCATCCTCTTAGTCGGCGAAGGCGATTTTTCCTTTTCGCACTCTCTGCTCGCCTCACACAATTGCAGCTCCCTTATTGCAACAAGCTACGACAAAGCGTCTGTGGTTACCAGCAAATACACGCAAGCAGCGCTCCATATCAGACCGCTCGAAGCCGAGGAAGGTTGTCAGGTAATATACGGCGTCGATGCCACCAAGCTGGGCAAAAGTGGTGCTCCCGACGGTGGTGGGAAAGAGGTGAAGAAAGAAAATTTCGACAGAATCGTGTTCAACTTCCCACATGTTGGGGGGTTGACGAAGGATGTCAATCGGCAGGTCAGGCATAATCAAGGTGAGGAAGATGTGTCTGATATCTGATTGGGCAATCTGACGATAACGATCAGAGCTTCTCGTGGGCTTCTTCAAGTCCGCGGTCCCACTACTGGCACCTGCAGGTTCGATCGTTGTTACGATTTTCGAGGGCGAGCCGTATGAACTGTGGAATATCAGAGATCTTGCTCGTCATGTCGGGCTGAAAGTTGGTAGGAGTTTTAAGTTCCAAGCTAGCGTATATCCAGAGTATAAACACACAAGAACTCTAGGGGACATTGAGGGAGGGGGAGGATGGAAAGGTGAAGATCGACTGGCGAGGACCTATGTCTTTGAAGTCCATGATGGAAGAACGCAGCCGCAACCAAAAAGGAAAAGCAGTGGGGACGATGATGAATCTGAAGATGATTGATCATATTCATACAACTGGGACCTCTGATTGAGATCTACCTAAATCGAACGCCCTTGTTGTAGGATGCTCCGCGGCTATGCAAGACGAGAACTGCCAAAGACTATGAGATGTACACTTTCCGAATATCCCCAGCTGGAAATATATCCGCCGTTGTCGGATCCTTAACAAAGCCTGGATCAAGACCAACCTTCGCACTCATCTCGAGGAGCCGATCCCGCCCGTACACCCTTCCATTTGGCAAGACTACTGGGTCATTCTCAACATAGCTTTTAGTGTGGTGTGCATAAGGTAGCTTCCGTGCGAGATCATTCAGCTCTGTCGAGCAAATTGGGCAGACTGAGGTCGTGGTAGAACTGGCGTTGGCGGTGCTGCTGGCGTGTTTTGAATGGCAAGATGGCGTCTTGAGTGCTGAGAGACCAGCCGCGAGGGCTATGTGTAGAAGAGGTCGCGTGGGAAGAGAGAAAAGTTCGTGGTGCGTTTGTACGAAAAGAATAGCTAGCTGATCCCACCGGGCTTGTGAATACATGTCCTGCGGAAGCCGAATCAGCCTATGAGCCCGGAGTTTGTGAAAGGAGCACTTACCCTGTATTCTAATACTGTCGTTTCTGGCGAGAATGCAAGAAGCCCAGCGGCTTTGTTTACTTCATTTGGATAGAGCTTTCCATGCGGTGTGATGTGTTTCCGCGCGTGATTTCTTGCCTCCGTTAGCTGTCCGTTTCGTCGAAACTCAACATATTGCTGCAATCGAAGTTCGAATTCAAGACGATTCTATGTTCACACCTCCAGTCAGCATCCCCTTCAAAATCAGACAAGGGGAATCCCACATCAAGTTTCTTCATCATCGGCCTATGCTCTAAGCACCAAGCTAAACACTCTATCGTATCACCCTTCCTTAGGCTCTCCTCAACACGGTGACACTGCACAAAAACGTCCAGATCCACCAACTGCTCGATACCCTTCTCCCTTGCCAGGGCTCTTGCACTCTCTCCATACCCACACCTTAATAGATAATCAACCAGTAATCTATTCAGCCTGATACGAGACCACTCGTCGTATTTGACATCTGTGAGACTGGGTATATCATGTAAATCTTGTAGATGCTGTATCCGTGTTCGCGAATGCTGATGTTGGACTTTTTCTTGATCATGTAGACTTTCGATCTTCCATTTTAGGCCTTGCATTCGGGAGATCATGCTATCCAGCGACGCAAGAACAGCAGTGGGATCTTGGCCTATAAGGGAAGCGTTGGCGGTTTCCTTGAGGGAGAAGACAATGTCTTTGTTCTCCCGCTCGACATTCTTCTGTACGGTTTTGAAGTTCTTGCGGGCAACTTCGTGGGGGAGTCGGAGGAGTGGTTGATCCTAGTGACACTGTTAGTCTCGAGGATACAAGTGTAGAGCGCGATTCACATACTAAGAGCAGGTGGCTTTCTGCATTGAGCTTCGTGGTTATGAATTCCGCCGCCATAGCGACAATGTAGTCAGGATTGGCGGCCTAATGTCGGGAATGTACGAGACGTTCACAAAATTGTTGATTATGAAAGGCAGATATCCTGCCAGATCGTGTACGCAGGATGCTGCTGGGTGAAATGAAGTCATGGGATGTCGCTGCTGAGAGATGCTTGTGGGGTCGGAGCGCGGGCAAATCAATGCCCCACCAACCTTCCCCCGTGCCCGCCCCCCCTCACCCACTCTCCCACTCTCCGCAGCATTTCCGCTCTAGCTCGACTAGTAGATATCTCTTAAGCAGTGTACGGCATGTTACAATGACACTCGACTATACTTCGTACCGTGGCAGCTCTTAAGACCGATTCTCGGATGTACTCAAATCTCAGTATCAGCTGCTTAAGGCCACCTTTGTAAGGAATCGCCTATCCTTCACTGGTTCCTCATGCCACTCCGAGATACTATACAAGATGGAGCCATCAAACCAAGCGCTAAATGGAAGTCGCAGGCCTATTCACGGGCTATCCTCTTCAGACTCCTCCTTTTTGGACTTCGACTTCCTCCTCTCCTTTTTCTCCTGCTTCTTCCTTTTTCGCTCTGTTCGCTCCTCCTCGGTCTCACCGTCATGTCTCTTGCGCTTTTTTGAGTCGTCCTCTTCTTTTACACGCGGTGATTGGGGCTCCGAAGGAAGCTTTGCTATGTCTGCCACCTGGCCCTGCTCTTCATTTGCGCCTGCTGATGTACTGGTGGGTTTAGTCGGTTTAGATGATGCGGCGGTGCCGTTCTCGAGCGGTGCATTGAAGTCTTTGTACTCAGCATGCCATTTTGCAGGAGTAGCTTCATTTGGTCTTCCATATTTCTGTGGGAGCATTAGCCACCTTGTGATAGAAAAGCCTGTTAGGAACACTTACATCAAGCTTGCCATCCGATTTCATTTTCTTCTTCTCCAATGCCATAGGCCCCAAGCCCCACCGACGGGGGTAAAGGTCACGCTCCATGATGCAACGCTTGACTTTGGCAACGACTCCGTGGTCTTTTGGTGATTCAAAAAGTCAGCTTCACTCCTAAAAGATGAGGTTCGACTCAGAGGCATATCCGAGGAGCACAACGTCCTCAGCGTATCCCTCAAGTCTCATCCTGATTACCAAATCGGGAGTTCGTTGACCAGTATCCGACTTACCGCACGATGATAGTTCAACTGTGGACATCTGGGCAATACCTAAAGCTATAGCCTGTAGGTGTTTGGAGTTAGCCTTTGACTCAACAGGGTGGGAAAGTGCATCCCGATATGGATTTAATAAGTCAAGGCGCCCCCATCCCCCGAGACACGTCTCAAGAGTCAGGAACAAATCCGGATTGATAAAGAATTTTACACAAAACGTGACGAACCTCGCCTTTGGTTGTTATTAAGACTACCTCCTCATGAACTTCGATGCCAGTCTCTGCGTATTCAGTCAGCAATCTCAATTGCCGTGAATATGAGCTGCAACAATACCGTATCTTAATAAACCGGGTATCATTAGTTTCGCTCCATAACAGACGGCATTGACAGCACTATCCTTGACGACTATCCGCTTGTACGTTGTTAAAAGACTTTCCAAAGGCCGGATGACCTTCCGCAGATATGACTCGTCCCGGGTGTTGTCTTGCATCCATTGGGCATCCAGCACATCATGCAGAGTCACCATACCGTCTCGCTCGTCCATTGCACCACTTCTCACTCTGCGCAGCTCTTGCATATGTGCACCCACACCCAATATCAAGCCCAGATGTACACATAGCGTCCTGATATAGGTTCCGGCTTCGCAACTGACCCAGAACACACCGAGATGCCTATCATTATCGAATTCATACAGCTTGCTTTCATGAATCGTCCGTATGCGTAATTGTCGCTTAACTGCAGAGATGAGTGGTGGTCGTTGAAAGAGTGCGCCTGTAAGAGTCTCCAGTGCTCGAGCAAGCTGCGCTTCTCCTCCTGGCAGCTTGTCATGAAGTCTGATGACGCAGACATACTCTTTTCCAGCACCTTGTTGGGATTTCACGAGCCTCGTTGCCCGATCTAGACAAACGATGAGACAGCCTGTGACTTTGGGATCTAGAGTTCCACTGTGGCCAGTCTTCTCGATTCTGTGCACAGTCAGTAATGATTGACAGTAGTCCTCTCCCTACGCAGCCTACCTAAGCATCCGTTTGACCCACGCGACAACTTCATGGCTGGACGGGTTCGAAGGCTTGTCGAGATTGATGACACCAGAGCTGATGAAGGATTTGAGATCACGCTTGAGAGGCGTACAGCCCACGGGAATGGGCGTAAAATGTCCAGTCCGCACAAGAAGTTGGTTGTAGTTCTTCAAGAGTAATGGCCAATCGCTTGTGTCCACTGCACGTGTCGCAGCTTCTGGTTTGATGGTATAGTCTACCTCTTGCCCTTTGGCAGGGACAACAGCCATTCTAGGTTGCTGCACTAGCACCCGGTGACAGGTCGCACTTCCTCCTCTTGGTGCTCGTCGAATACTCAGACATGGGAGGTACTTCCTCAGTAGCTTGCGGAGAACTTTTTCGGAAAGCTTGTGGTGCGCTAGCTTAGCGGGGCGTCTGACAGTCCAGGCAGTTTTACACGGTCCATAGAACTAGGGAGCTAGGTCAATGTTCATGACATATCGAAAAATCCTGATTGTTATCATCCTATCCATACATAAAACACATTGCAATGCCGCACTCGCTGCCAGCTTTAGTCTCCACCCAACCGTCTACCTTGCCCTCTGGGACCCCAAGCGGTTGAGAACCCAAACCCACTCGACGTCCCGCGTCCAGGCACTTGGCTTCCAGGTCTGTACGCAGTCCCATAACCCCTATGCTGAAAGCCGGGTTTATCGGCTCCAAACCATCGCTTCACAAAGTTAGGCGTGGTAATGTAATTCTTTCCACCGCCAAACGTTGGCCAGAGTCGAGTGAGGAAGTCGTACAAATGTGCAGCTACAAGTCCTGCGCCTTGATTCAAGGCTGCATTTGGCCCGCCCATGATGAACGTTAATAGAAGCATAGCCCAAGGGAGCCAGATCACGTTGAATGTAATGATAAAGAACGAGATCTTCTTGCCCTTGTTGTCTTGAGAGTATGTGTACGCAAAGGCAAGAGTCAAGGCTGGTGAGAGTTTAGCGCTATGTTCATGGGAGTAGGAAATGGGCATCAGACCTTGCGTGAATATGGCTCCTCCTAGTATGCCACCTGCAGTGATCTTCTATACGTCAGCATTGGTACAATACATGTCAAGAAGATCACCGAATGCCAAAGGTTCTGAAGAAGGTATGTAGGAAGCAAAAACCACCTGGCGCAAATTTCGTAACATCACGTAGGCTAATCTCAATTTCGCTTCCACCATGCTCACACCGTACGAAGGCCCTTAAGAATTGATTGCGAATGACGGGCCAACGCGAGATGCAAGGGTAATCTTCCTCATCTCCAGGAACCGCTGCAGCTAGGATCTGGCTGGGCGGGCAGATATGTGAGGTTCTTACTGAGAAATGGAGTTTGAGAGATGGAAAGAATCTTGATACCAAAGAAAGGGGGCCGGATCTAGTAGAATACTGCCTTCACATACCAATATAACAAGGCCAAGGAAGACAACGTAAGTGAGGAAATCTCCAGGTTGAGAGAACCTTCCAGACTCCTTCTCGAGACCACTCGAATAAGTCCATACTGGGTTGATGTGTAAGTATCAGCAGAGATGATTGCGTGTATAGTGTCTTACAAAAGTACGTGTCAAATAGTACGCTCAGACGTGGACCTGTCACCCAGAAAGACGTTGCGAGTCGCCAGACTTCGGGCAGTGGGAACTTGAGAATCCATGGTAGATAGAATACAACCCTGGCTGCACTGATGAGGCCACCATATACGAGTAGAGATGTTCCAAACGTCAAAGCTGTCAAAGTCCTGCCCCATCAGCATCAGAACACATGCCTTCGCTTTTGCATAGAGAGACCTCTTGTGAGGAGCGAATAACTCACCTTGATACGGGTGGGGCAGCCCAGTACGAATCCATTTCTATGACTTCTAGAAAGAGATGCTCCTTGCCCAATGTTCTCCGCGAATACAATATCCATCTCGAAGGAAGTCTAAACGTGGCATCAAGCGGAACGCACCCGCTCCATGAGACTGGACTAAAAGGTACGCTAGTCTCAAAGAGAGCAATGCAACGTCTCATTCTTTTGTCCTTTGACCAAAATCCTACGTGTATCGTCAAATTACGTGCAGAAGCGAATGAATGAGCAAATCAATGACCATTGCTGTCAGTATTGAACCATTGCAATCCACGCATAACTCGCTTATAGCTTCACTCCGCCATCCAAATCCTCGTCATCCATAATACCCTCGGGTTCCTGGGCGGCTTGTTTAGCCCAATCCCATCCCCACCCTTCCTTAACTCCAAATTTCATCTCATTGACAAAACCACTAACATTGTTCCACCGCCTTGCATATTCGAGATAGCCGACGACCTGTTCAAGAACGGACTTTTCACCTCCTTCGGTTTCTATGGCCCCCTGGACAAACTCTGGAACCTCGATGTGATTGTATGGCTGAGCACAGGCTTTCATCGTGCTGTCATCTATCAGTAACGTGTTGTGTTGTCCCCACCTCTGCCCTTTTTCGAAGCCAGGGTGTGCATGTTGAAGGGCCTCGTTGGCCCAAATACGATCGAGGCGTTTGTAGACTTGAACACGCTCTTTATACTGATCGGGTGTCAGATCTAATGTATTTCTTGCCCATTCGCCCAGCAGAAGATGGCGCTGGACAGGATTAAATAGCATCTCGCACATGCCCTTCACATTCTTTGGGGTAGCGGAGGACCAGATCAGCACTGAATGATTTTCCAAGGCATAACTCAAAAATTCATTCAGACATGGGCGTGGGAAGTATTGAATATGGCCAGATCGATAAAGAAGAGTTCCATTGAGATCAAGGATCAGTAGCAGCCGCTGTGGTGTGGATAGAAGGCTTGGTGTCTCGCGAGCGAGTCTCAAGTAATCTGGTGTTGGTAGCGGCGCGGGAAGGTGGATAAGGCTATCTTTGAGAATAGTTGGGGGATGGCGGATGACAGGAGGCCTAAAGTTAGCTGTCTTAGATTGGAATGTTTGGATTGATTGTGAAACGCTTTGTTGAACGGTTGGAGCTGATGAGGCCGGCCATCGACCCGAAGAAGCGTATGTAGACTTTGGGGGGGGACAAGCCTTCGAGGACCTGTACTGCTTGTCAACGCGGAGTGAAGGGAGTCCATGGTAAGACACAACTGACTGGGGAGATTTCTGTGTCGTGGATCCTGTGCCAGAATTCTTCCGGATGATGCTCGTGGCGTTTAGAGGCCCTGAAAATGCGTTCACAGTCTGAAAAGTCTGAGCCCTAGGTGTACAGGTCATTGGTGATGGTCCATCGATATGTGCGAAGCATTGCCCAGGCTGGTACCTGGTTGTACCTTGGGCACCATCGAATACGTAATCTTGTGGATAGCGATAGCTGGCGACGCTCGGCGCAGACTGATAAGCATTGGCTTCACAGCAAGATGCCGGTTGGTTTGTCCAATGATTGGTTGAACCACCCAACCGAGGGATAGACAAAGATTTGAAGGAGGCCACTGTAGGCAGACGCCAGTCTTTTTTGTTCAAGGCGCCTGTGGATTGATGTAGAACAATAGGATCCTGATCCTCAAGCTTGGCCTTCGCCTTACGTCTGGCATGTCTCCTAGGAGTGTCATTTATGCCCAGGCGCTCTAAACCAAATACATCCTCTTCAGGCATATGGCGCGTCAAGGCGAATTCGGGATTGTATCGCGAGTGTTCGATCCGAGCAGATTGAGCATCTCGAGTCTAGGCCATTTCAGATCATTTCAGTGAGAAGTCCAGTGATGTTATTGTAAACAACTAGATTTACCTTATGGGACCGGCAGACATAATTCTTGAAGTAGCTGAAACGTTGGGTCAGCAGAAAGGTGAATGATCCCGAGGCCAGGTTCGGTTGCGTTTTGCGAGCCGATGCTCTGACTGTGTGGTGGGAAGAGAGAAAGACAACGAATTACCTTAGGATAATTAAGGTATAGGCATCCGACGCTAGTATATACTTAGTTCTAGGGCCATGTCAAATGCGCGTCATCCCGTAAGTCTGTCGAGCATTTCCAACCCTATGGAACCGAAAGCTATCGGCAGGCGAAAATTGCAGCCACCGTTTCTAGGATAATCTACTACGATCAGCTTATTCAACAGTCGAGGTCTGAGAGCCAAAGGTCTAATGAATCCGAAACCTTCTCAAAAGCGGATTCGCGCACGAAAGGATGCGAGCGACAGTGGTTCTGCCACAGAGACAGGGTCCTTATCAACCGAATCAGACAATACTCCTCACCGTAGCCAAAGCAAAGAGGTATTTGACCAAAGGGATGGGAAACGTGTGAGATCTGAAGAGGTGCATTGTTATTCCCCCCAACGTCCACCACAGGATAGGGACACGCTGACAAGCTCTCTAGTCTAGCTCAGAGGAATCCGATCAGTCCTCAATAAACGAACCTGCCTCCATCTCTTTTGGCGCCTTGATAAAGGCACAAGAAGTACTTGGTAAACGGAAGCGAGGAGAATCCAGAAACGAGAGCGACTCGCAGGCCGTGCGCCACAACACGAAAGCGGACGCTGAATATGTTGACTTCGAGGCTCTTGAGCGGAAAGCCGGCAAGAAAGACACTCGACAATTTTCACGTACCTCCAAACACGCGCCAACTGAGCTCTCATACAAGAAGGCCGTCAGCCGCAAGCGAGAAGTAGTACCGACACACAAGGTCAACCATCGCGATCCCCGCTTCGAACCGCTCAGTGGCCCGCTGGACGAACTGAAGGCCAAGAAAAAGTACGCCTTTTTGGACATGTATCGCGATAGTGAGATGAGCGAGCTCAAGTCCGCCATCCGTAAGTCGAAAGATCCCGAAGCGACAGAGACTCTCAAACGTGCGTTGTTGAGCATGGAGTCGCGCAAAAAGTCTCAACAAGCCAAAGACCAACAACAAGAAATCTTGAGGAAACATAGGAAAGAAGAAAAGGCAAAGGTTGAGCAAGGGAAAAGGCCCTTTTATCTGAAGAAGGCCGATCAAAAGCAGTTGGCATTGGTGGAGAGATTTGAAGGTATGAAGGGAAAGCAGGTTGATAAAGTGATTGAGCGAAGGAGAAAGAAGCAAGCCGCCAAGGAGAGAAAAGCAATGCCAGATACAAGGAGAAGTTGATGATGCTGGGAACGTTCTATTTGATGGCCTTTGGTCGAAATGGACTTACCAGGGACCTGGTATAGGCCAGCCCTTGACTGCTATAACGGCTTTTACGACCCTGTCCATCCAGCGTACAGGATCCCGTCTAAGTGATTGAGGAAAGTGAAAAATTCTAACGAAGGCAGTGCTATAAAATAATCTCAGCTCGAGGTTCAATGCATAGGACTGAGCACGAGCATCAGTCATTGGCGGTGCATGCGCAAGGGGAGACCATCTACGGATTCTACAACGTCCACGCGACCCCACCTATTCAGAGCCCTCCTTCGAGTCCATTTCGCGCTGATCGTCCGACTCAAAGTACCCAGCACGCACTTTTAGAAACCTTACTCCACGCCTAATTCGCCTCTTCAGCTTCTCCCTACTCTACAACATATCGTTCAAATACCCGTCCTCGACAACCTGCAGCCATTCTGTCTACGGAATCTAGACACCAGGCCCTGTGGAAATGTGATCTACACGTTGCGGCTTCCATTCCTCTCCATATCGCCCTCCATCTCTTGGCCCTTCTTCGCCATACTCTGCCCCTATCCGATCAACAACATCTCAAAGTACTCACATACCACATACAAAGGAATAATATTCGCACCATCCCGTACCGCTTCTCCCTCAGGAACCACCCCAATCGAAGCTTTTCCGAGCAGCCGAGCGGTTACCTAATCGAGATCTCACAGGCAAGGGAGGGCCAAGAGGCGTATGGGACATTACGTGGAAAGTTATTGATCCTTTTGCAGACTGGGAAGATTGCTATCGGTGGTTTCAGTTGAAGGCGATACTCAACTGTATTACCAAGTAAAGAGTCTAAAAAGTCGTTACTCTCGGAACTTGTCCTGATCACCAACTACGGTCACTTTTATCAAACGCCGACCCATCCTCTCAGCATCCATATTCATCAAATATCAAACATCAAACAGCCTAACCACTCAACCATGCACATCCCCCCAATACCATCTTCCAATCTTCCAATCTTCCAAATCTATAAGCATCTCAAAAGCCCACTATCCTCATACCCCTTCACACCTCCACCATCCATCTTCATTAATACTCCCACATTCAATCCTTTACACTCTACTACCCCATATAAACCGCTCCATCTCCTCAATCATCAAGCTACAGAGTAGCTCTCACCATAAACTTTACAACCACCTTTCTCCCTATCAGCCATCCTTCTCCCCATCCAACCATCCTTCTCCCTATCAAACACAGCTTCCAATCACAAACAGGACCCGGAAAAGAAGTAGGACGACACTCTCAATGCATTCCTACTCATCGTTTTTCGTACGGCCCTATATGTCAAAGGGAGATGCAATCAGGCACTGATTACAGAGCGAACAGCTATCACACCACCCAGCGTTGGAGACGCGGCCGAGTAATATGTGACTAAATATGTCACGATCTACTTACTACATGACAGGTGCTCCCATGCCCCAATACAATGGCAGACAAAATTATATAAACTTGCCATATCGGTTAGAAATCACAGAAGAAAGCGACGGAAGCCAAGCTCCTAAAAGTCCCTCTGAATAGTCATTATGAACTTGAGACAGTAGCAACATAGACACTAATCTTGATCTTCACAAGAAGAGGTGAAACATCAACATTCACCAGTCAGATGTTGATAGAACGAAACCATTGGGGTTTCCCTTTACGTAAACCTAGACATTAATCACATCCCACAATCAATGTTCCCTAGCTGTTTTTCATAAATTTCCCTTGCATGACTTCCTCGGTTGCTGAAAACGGCCGCAGGTTGCTCCAGACGCCAGCACCTCGAACACCATGTAAGCTCATTGTCGAACCCGTCAGCAGCCAAGCAGATCGATCCCCGTAACGCCATGCACACCCAGAAAAGGCTACCCCCAATATCTATGAGCCATAGCCACCCGAATGTACGCCACTGTTGCCCCCATCTCATGTACCTATACCATCACGAGTGAATTAGATCCCACGCCTTGGCACACAGCCCCAGGAATTCATCTTTCTTCTTCCTTTGACTCTCTGGGCTGTCTATACCCAAACCGAACGGTCCCCGCCTGGGTTCGGGACCACTTCCCAGGGGTGGTGTGCCCATATCCCTTTCGTATTCTGCTCGGCCACGCCTTCTACCGCCACCGCTTCGGCCAGGTTCTCCATTGACTTGGGAAGGGTAGTGTTTATTCGGCATTGCACCGATGTATGATGGTGGTGAAGGGGGAGTAGGTGGGTGGTGCCCAGAGTAGTGAACAATCTTGGGAAGCTGATCCTCCCGACCAGCGGCCATCTCTGCTATTGCCTCTTCTGCTGATCGGTAGTCGCGAGCTCGACTCGATGGAGGGGGATGAGATGATGGAGGAGGAAAGCCAGGCGATGGGAAGGGAGGCCTATGATTAGAATGAGAAGAATTCGAGTCCGAATTGGACTGATAATGGCCATCTCCTCGCTTGTGCATTCCAAGGCCATCGCCAGCGAAAACGTCCGAGATTGGTGGTAGCCTGTGGCTGGTTTGGGTTGCGGGCACATGGTGGATATGGGATGTGTTCGAAAGGTTCGATGGCTGGTTGGCGATATGTCGAGTCAGTGGGGGTTGGTGTCTACCAGTGAAGCTTTGATGTAGAGGTGCGGATTGTATAACTCTTTCGTTGGCGAACTGTTCATGAGAGGGCGGCACTATCGACAAGCCGTTGGGCGGCCTCTTCTTTGACGTTGAGGGTGTCTTCATCCCTGCACCAAAGGGATTGTCCATTGTACTCCTCGCATCTGGATCAGTAGGTTTCGCTGTCTTTTGTAGCCTTGACTCGATGATATGCCGTTGCTGGTCCCGGACGGATATACTTCTTTGCAATTGCTGTTGCATTGTAGGGTCCTGAGTCTGGAAGCCGGGTGACAGACAAGCGAGCCCAACATCAACCATAGAACCTAGACCTGCACTCTCCCTTGCCGTCAGAGATCCAGAAGGTCTTGCAGGCATTTGGGCCAGGCTTTGGGAAGTACTCGACGATAGATCGAGCTTCCGGGGTCTATGCCTGGATGTGGTTGTGACCTCGGGCGAGGAGGGCGGCTCCTTCTTCACTATGATCTTCGGCGGTCCATGCCTTGAGCTATACATGGAGTGAGCATGAGGTGGCTGGCGGTATGGAGATAGTAACAACATAGTGGAGGTCATTGGCGAGAGTAGCGAGAGAAGAATGGGAGAAGGAGGGAAGGGATGTGTAGGTGGAAGAGAGGTGTGAAAGTATAGAAAACGTACGAATTGGGAGAACGTTTTCCATCCGGAGTGACCTTCTGCTTTGCCGCGCTTTCGCCAAGCACGACAGGAGCATTGGGCGATGTTGTCCGGGATGTGGCTGATGCGGACATACGTTCAATGTGCGCAGGAGCGTGAGTGGAAGGAGCGAGTGTTGGATAGGTGGATTGTGGACTCGAATCAGGCTCGGCAGGGGGCGGAGCGAGCGGCGGTGCGACAGATGCGACTGCTGTAGACATCGCGAAGGTGCTGGAATATCGTTGCAGCGATTCCAGTTATGGTTTTCAGTCCCAGGATATCTCCAGTAGCAGCGTGAAGCGCACGAGACGACACTCGCGCTTCGAGGATCGCTTGAGGTCTTTCACCTTTCGGGTAAGTGTACAGAGTAGGTGGGATGGTAAAGGCCTCTGGAAGATGGGCCTGCTAGGGAGGAGGATGGATTGTTGCAGGCACTGCGCCTTGGATGAGGGATGACAAAGTGTTCTCAAAGCCAACGGAAGAGGAGTGAGAAGTTGAAGGGTGCCTGACGCTGGTGTAAACTTTTTGAAACGGGGGCTCAACTGGTATGGAGATGGGGAGTTTCGAATTGGCTTCCAGGGATGTTGGACAGGCAAGAGGAGTTGGGGCGGTTATGGCTCGTTCCACTCGCGTATAAGCGGGAGCAGGGTTTGAAGGGCATTTCTCAAACACCCAGTGAATGTCCGACGAGAGTAGATACTAACTTCACACTGAATCAACGCATAGGATGTTTGATTGGATACTGAAGGCTCAAAGATATTGGGACAGGCTTACGCCGTACACTGGAGGATTCAAAGGAGAGAGCAGGAAGGATTGAGTTGTGGGTGACGAGCAATCCTGGGCTGAGTGCTGAGTACTTTACATGAGGAGTGAGGACTGCAGGGACACGGCTAAGCCCTGCTAGCTACATGTGTGCCGCCACAAGCACTTAAAGGCAATGGTTCACCATATCCCAGTATTCTCTCATCAGCTTTTGTTTGCAAGGTCACCGTCGCTGTCTGCCACACAATTGCAGACTCAGTCAGAATCGACCGGAAACACCGCGTCCGAAAGGGGCCGCACACATTGGCGAGAAGCGAGAGGCGACTGTACGATAGGCTCTCGCTCAATTCCATGAGTATGGCCCATCCGTTGTCATGATGCGAATGTCGACGGCTAGCATGAGAAAATGCAGAAACGATAATTCGTGGACGGTTTCGATCACGTTTCCTTTGCATGGTGGATGTGCGTCCAATCAAACGAGAGCAGACCAAGCCGTTGTTGTCTTAAGCCAAGGATTCGATATCTCTCCTCCTCCCAAAGCTGCAACGCTTCAGCCCGCGCTGAAACATCAAGCCATCCGCTTTGCCCCTGATCGAGTCACTGGCTTTGCCACCTGCGCACCATTGGTTCCAAACTCTCAATCTGTACGGGAGTAGTTGTAGCACTCGCATGACAAGCAACGTAGGTGATATAGTTCAACGTGCTGCGTTGTGAATACGAGCGCTTCATGCGAGTGCTCGATATAGAAACATGTCCGACGCCAAGAGATCGATTACATGATGCAGCATTGCGAAAGGAGACATTGGCTGTCGCAGGGATTGCCTCCTATTCTACCGCGCGCTTGTAGAGCTACTCGAGGTATCCGCTGGGCCATAATCGAATCTTATACCTGATTATCCATACCTGATAATGCACCATATGCTTTTTGGTCCATTACTCGAGGGCTAACATAATAACGAGTCATAGAAAAGATCATGTAACCTTGTTGAGACAACTCTCAAGAAATTGCGATCTCGTTCTCCTCGCCGAAAGGAACATAAGTGGAAACACGAGTTTCATCAAGGTCTTGAAGTAAATTACGGCGATGATCTCCAACAGCCGCTAGCAAAAATCCTCCATCAAACAGATTGGAACCGTTGCCGGAGTCCTGGACACATCAAATAATCTCACGCTGTGTGTGAAACAAACCCACAATGCCTTCGGTCATGGCCAACGAGGATCAACCCATGGGTAACGCTACAGAAGAGGAAGAAAACATAGCGTCTGAGCCGCAAGAAAGTATCATAGATCTCAACGAGCAACGAATTCGAATCGTTAGTCTCATAACGCAATCATTGAATGCCACATGCTAAGATCCTCTGTAGTTGCCTGGTGCAAGTGACACAGCAGCGTCGTTTCAATTTGAGGCTGAAGGCCACACTCTAGGCAATGCATTGAGACATATGATCATGAAAAAGTTTGCCAAGTTGTTCGCGGATCATGTTCTCGCTAAATGTGTATTGTAGTCCCGAAGTAGAATTCTGTGGATACTCGATACCACATCCTTCGGAAGCGAAGATGAATGTACGAATACAAACTTACGGTATGTGTACATGCAACTATCATTGGGCTTGAGGATGCGTTCTGAAGATGCCTCTCTGCAGAAGGTATTACGGTTTACGATGCGCTTGAGAAAGGCTTCGATGACTTGATGGATCTTTGTGATGTTGTGATTGAAAAGTTTACGATAGCTCGAGACGAATTCAATGCGGAGCAGCAGGATTGATGTAGTCTCGGTCAGACGAGTTTCTGCATGGCAGTTGATACAAAGTGGAACATAGGCTGAAAAGGATAGATGGATCTATGTACAATACTCGGTTCCACAATCAATTGCGCCCCTAAAGACACATGGTCAGTCACAATATCTTCTTAGTGTACGAAGTTCAAACCTACCTCCAGAAAGCCCTGCATGAAATTCTCAGGTAACCTTGCCGTGGGGTTATCCGTCTCCCGAAAGTACTTCATGACATGTGAAATCTGCTTCCAAAAGTTCATCGTTTCCTGCATTGTTCTCCATCAGCCTTCTGGCCCTCCACCTGCCTTCCCAAAAACCCAAATACCACGATCGTCTTCTTCAACGTTCCTCCTTTGTGTTCCTCGACGTGGAGCATCCTACTTTCATGGATATAGTGACCTACCTGAAACTCCGAATGGCTCCGAAACAGCAGCATATCCACGACCGGTAGCTTATTCACGTATCTATGCCGCTCAAACTCCTGCCGGACTTTCGTTCGCACTTGGGATACGGGAATGTTCAGGGAGTACATCTGTTGGATTTCGGGAGCCTGGCGCAAAGACGAGATGAGCGAAACGATCCCACGGTCTAAGAAGCGCGCCCAGATTATACTGACTGATCGTAGCCATTGTCGATAGGCCGTGATGACCCTCCGCTGTGCATCGTGCCAGTTTATAGCTGTAGACGATTAGGCTTGCATTGCTCGCAGGGTATGGTGGCCTAGAGTCATACAAGTCCGCGTTTTCTGCGCAAGGTAGGTTGGATTAATCACCATGTTGCCCGCAGCTTGGGGGCTCTGGTGGTGAGAGCAATGTTGCGGACTGCGGAGTTATTCATGGCCACATTTAGCGTACTGGGAATCCTTGGCGCTGAGAAAATCCCCCACCTAAGTACGGATAGATCCCGCTCGAGCCTCTGGATTCATTTCTATGATACATACACGACACCACCTGGAACACAGCAAAGGTTGATCCCAACAAGTGTTCGACGCTTTCACTGGTTCACCTACCAGTAACATGGGAATACATTGAGCCTGAACCTCTTGTGATGCCTCCCATACGCTCCGCACGCAATCGCAAGCCACCTCCAGATGGCTTTGATGATATCGAAGACACCCTGCTCGAGTTCAGTAACAAGATGAAGGATGCGGAGAATGCTTCGCATGAGGGAAAGAAGCGGCACGAGGTCTTGTGGCCAATATTCCAGATCACTCACCAACGTATGCCAATATCTTTCGTATACTATGATAGAAGCTCACTGTTCTTGTTTTCGTAGGCTCAAGGTACATCTACGACTTATATTACGACAAGGAGGCCATATCGAAAGTTCTATACGAGTGGCTGATCAAGAACGGCTATGCAGACGGTAACTTGATCGCTAAATGGAAGAAGCAAGGTTATGAGAAGGTGTGTCTCGGAATGCCGCGGCCTAGACGAATGCTAATTCGCCATACGAACACAGTTGTGCTGCCTGCGATGCATACAAACCAAGGAGACGAACTTCAACGCAACTTGTATATGTCGAGTACCTCAAGCGCAGCTAAAGGAAGACCAGACCATTGAATGTGTCAGTTGTGGATGCCGGGGATGCTCATCTGCTGATTGAAGTGTCGGATATGATACCCTGAACGTATATTATTAGGTGCATGGCGTTGACCGGATGGGTCTATGAGGCCTGGTTTTGCTGGAATGATCTGCAAATGAAAGCTGTCGACGATACACCCAATCTCTTATGAATGGGCGATGACTAGCAGATTCAATGAAACCTTTATTGATCGATTATTGAGCGATCAAAATCCACCATCTGTGCTGTCTTCTTCCTCGAGTATCGTGTTGTGTATCAGTCCATTCTTGTGCCGTCCACGGTCCTTGTTCGACCTTTCCCAGCCCACATATTTCTCCTTCAGGTTGCCATCAGCTACCGGCAGTGATCCTCGCTGTTTGACCTTCAACACCGAGTCCCTCGCCTCCTTTTCTGCACGATACGAAGAGAGGCTCCTTCCCCTTGGCTCCTCATGCCGACTTTCGAGGTCTAACAATGATACAAGGAAGCCGGAGGCGTAGTGGAGGCTGGTTCCAGTCAACACACCAATCATAACTGCGACACCAAAGAAGATGTAAAGAGTCTGCAGCTGTCTCTCAGCGATCGAACGAGATTGCGCATAGCTTCCGAAGTCCTACCTCGAATCTAGCGAGTATGTGTATAGGGTATAAGCAGCCGGACAGGATATAATGACCCAAATGGAGCAGGGGCGCGGTGATGATCGATAGAACGTGGAGGATCAAATAGAGGATGTAGAATATCGGGTAACCGACGTAGTATACGCCAGTCCAAGCAGTGGACAGATAGTCCATGGCGACGGTATCAGGGACATATTTGTTCCTGATCAAGTATTGTCGGCATTAGCTACCTTGGCCATGGAATGACGAGAAAGTCAAAAACAATGATGAGATCGGCACGATTGAGAAACCTTGTAGGCTAGCGCCCTGACTGGGGAAGCTAAGGTATGTGGCTAAAGTACCTTATCAGATGGTGGGGAGCGCAAGATGTTGAAGCATTGACAACATCAACGCTTATATAATTTGGATTTCGACTTCTCATATATGTACATTCGATTTTCACAGAATATTTGGACTAAGTTCGCCTAGTTATTGCTTATGATTTATAGGGACAATGGGTAATCAATCGTCCAAACCAGCGGGATCACAAGGTCCGGCGTCACCTGTTGCAAATCATCCAACCAGCTCGTCGACCACAACTACAATTCGGAAAGAATTCAAACCTCAACCTGCTCACAGGTCACGTAATGTAAATACATCCGTTCAGGAAACAGCTTCATATCTCGACATTCACCCGCACTCGGCCAATCCCTCACCATCACACCGACAACGACCAGACGACGCAATGGGCAACGAACATTCGCGGCAACAGGCCCATGAAAGCCACAAGACGGAGAGGGAGATGGAGCGGGAGAAGGAGAAGGAGAGGACCAAGCCCAGCAAAACAATACCCATGAAAGTTCCAAGGGGTTCCGACCCCAAAAGGCAACGAGGACCCGATTCACAATTTGAACCATCTGGTCCACCTCGCGATCCCAATTATATACCTCACTCGAATCTGAACTTCCCCCCTCGATTACCTCTTCCTATCGAAGAAGAAGTACATGCCCCAGGATCTCCAGTCATCGCACCTCAGGGTTTCTCGTCGTCCCTGGACGAGAACGATATCGATGGTACTATACCCCGTTCATCTTCTGTTGTGAGTAGCACAACCATAGAAGACTATGAAGCCGGCAACGAGCTCCAACCATATCCATATGAGCAGCCGCCTAGTGGAACAGTACCAACATTGTTGCAATGGAAAAAAGGTGGTGACAGAGTTTATGTTACCGGGACCTTTGCGGGATGGAGTAGGAAATACCGCATGAACAGGGAGTGAGTATTGCATCTTCTGTCCTTTGGCCTGTCACTGTTTCACAACATGGAAATACTCTCAAATGAGGTCTGGGAAAAGCATGCTCGGTCCGCTTCTTGGGTTGTTTTACGGCGGCCTCAGTCTTGATGCCAATATCGATTTTATTGAGCGCATCTAACATGCAACTTGATGCAGCATAATGCTAACCTGATGCATATAATAGCCCAATTACGGGCTACCTCAAGACGACCCTTCAACTTCCACCAGGAACCCATCATGTCAAGTTCATTATTGACGGTGAGATGCTTCTTTCAGACGATTTGCCTACGGCAGTCGATTATACCAACATCCTCGTCAACTACGTCGAAGTGAGTGCCGACGACATTCCAAAGGCCCCAGCAGAGCAACAAGAAGTCCCCAAAGGCGTCTATCCTCCTCAAGTACTGCACGAAAGCACAGAAGTAACAGACCATGAACCCAACTCTGTGACCAAGACAAAGCTTGTTGAAGGAGAGCCAAAAGCCGAGCCAGTCTATTGGGGCAAGGAGTTCCCCAAGTATCTCCACGATGTTGACTTATCGGAGCGAGCCCAGCGCTATCAGCGTGCTGCTAAAGGTGTAAACGAGTTCTCCACACCTCCAGGACTTCCTCTGTTCCTTGGCAAATCCATACTGAATGGAACAACGCCCATGAAAGATGACAGTAGCGTATTGAATATGCCAAATCACACAGTACTGAATCATCTGGCCACCAGTAGCATTAAGAATGACGTCCTTGCCACAAGTATTACAACTCGTTATAAGCGGAAGGTAATAGATCTTGCAAGACCTACCAGACCATTGTGCTCACCTCTGCCTAGTACGTCACAACGATCGTGTACAAGCCTGCTGAGCTATCCGGTTGAAATCTTTATTCGGCCAATGGATAGGCCATCCCCACACTTTGGTAGACAACAAAGCGGTGAGCCCTTGACCCATTGTCCGCGAGGAGCGCTAGAAGCTGTAGGTCACATAGTTTTGCCCACACAAGAGCACCCCAGCCAATCCTGTATAGCCAACCGCTTCCACAGAGCCTCCTACGAGTAACAAGCTTGCCAGGGGTGTGGTCCCAGCAGTCTTGTTTATGGGTTATGTGAGGTATATGGTATAGCCTGAACGAGGCTTGGGAAGACTGGTCAATCTCTCCATTTGACGAAGACTTCGTCTGTCCTAAACCTTTGCGTACAAGTGCTGTCCGCCAAGCTCGTCGTTGACCCGGTTCGATAAGCTAAGAGCCCTGCATGTGCAATCATGATTCCATTATCAATACAGAATCTCTCGTCGGTAGCAAAAACACTCCCCTGTCTGCTCCTGGCCATTATTCCCATCATTTGCTGCAAACGTTCATTGCTCCCTACGCCTCCCACAATCAATACTTGGCTCGAGCCCACATGCGCCATAGCCCTTTCCGTAATCTCTACTAGCATTGCAAAGACTGTTTCCTGTAGACTGAAGCACAGATCATCTCTCGTTAGCAGCTCGCCGGTTTCTTCGTCTTTCCATCCACCTGGCGTACCCTCCAGCTTCTCCGCTAGTATGTCGATACTTGCCAATATGCCGGAGAAACTGCAGTCCATACCCTTCACAGCATATGGGAGATCTACCAGGTTCCTCCCTGCCTTCGCCATCTGCTCAATATTGTATCCCGGCGCCGGGTCATTCGAGATCTTCAGTGTTCTAGCAAACCGATCTAGACAGTTTCCCACGGCAATATCAAGAGCCTCGCCGAAGATGCGGTAGCGCTGCGAGGCATAGGCAATGACTTGCGTGTTTCCCCCAGAGACATAGAGAACAACGGGGTTTTGCGCGCCTGTGATCTCTCGGCCCATTTCAATATGGCCCACACAATGATTCACACCTACCAGCTCCTTTCCCCATAACAATCCAAGCATGCGTGCGGCAATGGCCACACTCTGTAGCGGTGCGCCCATTCCCGGTCCCTTCGTATAGCATATGCAATCGATTTCCTCCACTGTAACTCTAGTTTCTTTCATCGCCTGCTTGACCAGTTTGACGACCCATGATCGGTGATGCTTGGCCGTGTCTTTGGGAAGAAAGCCTTCGCCAGGTGGGGAAACGAACGTATGGCGAATATTCGAGAGAATTTGTGCAGGGCCGCCTTTGAGCGGATGTAATATCAGACCTACACCCAGTTTGTTGGCAGAGCCTTCGAGACCTAGTGCGATCATGTTTAATGCTGAACTGTGGAAGTGTTCAATGCCAATGTCATATTTACTCCCAGGATGGGACTAGGCCCAAGTGGGGTCACTAGCTTCCAGCTCCCAGAACGCACAACTGCTTCCCTCCCACTTCTACATTATAATTCCACTATTCATATTGACGGTAACATGGCACTATGTCTCCTTGTCCCATCAATGACGAATTTGGCTCGAAGACCGCCGCATTCATGAAATGGCTCCTACAACGGCCAGGCACAAGAGTATCCCCCAAGATTCAGATTGCCGACTTCAGAGACGGCAATGCTGGCAGAGGGATCGGTAAGGGCCTTGTTCCATTCGAGAGAGATGGTCTGATTGTACACTAGTTGCCACGGCGGATATTGCAGAAGACGAAGAACTGTTCGGCATCTCCCTATCTGATGTCCTAACGGTCCAGAATTCGGGCATACAGAAAGCCAAAGCCGGGATCCTTAACCACCTTGATGCGTGGAATTCGCTGATTGTCGCCATGTTGTACGAGGATGGTCAAGCGCAAAAGTCCAAATGGTGGCCATATCTACAACTACTACCTACTAATTTTAACACCTTGATCTATTGGTCGCCATCTGAGCTCGCCGAATTGGAGGGCAGCGCCGTTTTGGATAAAATTGGCAAGGATGGCGCCGATAGCTCTTTCAAGAAGATATTACTACCAATAGTGCAGCAGCATTCAGAGCTCTTCGGCCACCACAGCCAGGCCTTCCATGGTCCCAATGCTGAGACTAATCTGCTTGACCTTGCACATAGAATGGCGACCTTGATTATGGCATATGGTTTCGACTTGGAAGCTGAAGGCTCATCTTCAGATGATGAAGACGAGATGGACGGCTCTTCTCAAGCGGCCTACGAGCTCAACAAGGGCATGGTTCCACTCGCGGACCTGTTTAATGCCGATGGGGATCGGAATAATGTAAGGTTATCGGTCCCACGACAGTAACTCGACAAAGCTAAGAATTCCAGGCACATCTGCTTCAACAAGATTTATCGATGACCATGATTGCTCTCAAGGACATTGCTTCAGGACAGCAGATTTATAACGATTTTGGGCAGCTCCCAAGATCCGATCTTCTCCGAAGGTACGGCTACATTACGGACAACTACAAAAAATGGGATGTCGTTGAAGTGGACATTGGAACAATCACCCGAGCAGCTGGTGAAATCGCTGCGCTTGAAGGGGAGAGCGAGAAAAGGGTAGAACTATGTCCTCAGTCTACGAAATACAGAGCTGGCTGACGCAGAAATAGCTCGAACTAGCAGTAGCATGGGACGTATTGCAAGATGGTTACGACCTCGATCGTCCACCAGCAGGCGAAGCGTTCGAATTCGATCAGGCCTTGATACTGACTATCACGGCATTACTTCTTGATACTGAAGAGTGTGAGAAAATGATGGAGGAACCGCCAGAGCACCCGCCGCCATCAATCCAACGCGCTTTAGGTTTAGTCCTTGAAAAAATCATCTCCTCAAGACAGAATTCTTACAAAACAACAATAGCAGCGGACTATGCCTTGTTGAGCGACTCTGGTGTACAGGGGCGGCGAAGGATGGCAATTGAAGTTCGTGGTAGGTTCAACTAAAGCCTTTAAACCAATGACCTGAAGCTTATGGTGTAGTGGGCGAGAAAGAGATATTAGCTATGGCAGCAAACGCAGTCGACAAAAGCTTCGCAAAGAACGATATAGGAGTGAGCCAAGAGGAGAGTGGCAATCTACCGAAGAAGAGAAAGGTTGATGTCTTATGTTAATGATAGACACTGGTCTCCGCAACGCTCAGCGCTTGCAAAGGACATCTGTTGGGTTGGTCACAATACCTCCCTTTACCATGGAGCTTCTAATGCATCACGCACGAAGGCCATCCCACATCATCAGCCTACAGTCCTTCGCCAGACCTCCCCCCCAACGCCCATCTTCAAGCTCTGGTAAAGTCCGACTAACGACACTGTTGGTCGATCAATTCCGACATCACGGATATTACAGTTCCGGACTTCTGCAGAAGACTCAATATGCTGGCGTGATGCCAGTATTTACTGCTTGCCACTGGTTACCTGCTACTGAAATGGCGACAGAATCGTTATCGCCTTTTGCAGAGCCTGCTAACAGTTTCAATCCGGTACAGTCTGCCGAGAAGATCTCGTGGTATTTGCTGCCTGTGCTTCTATCTGTGCCCGTCTGGCTTGAATTTGTGCGTGGGTGGGTTGTGTTGGAAATATCCTCGACCGAAATCGCATGCTATCTGCATCAAACGGATCGTGGAAATATATAGGCACCTCGTCGTCGTCGTCATCATCGTCAAACTTAAATCCATCCGAGATGGGTGAAATCATTGCTTGCCTTGATGGCAGGCGCACCCCTCTACGATCGATCCAGAGGCGACCTCCTCTACCATATCTACGCCGAAAAGATGTCTGGGTCTGGCAGTGTCCGTCATAGGATGAGGACGCATAACGAAACGCCACTGAGTCTGACTTATCAAAGTTCACAGCTCCCATTTCGAATGCAGCATCACGGGAATGTTCTGAAGCAACCGATGCTGGGGGCGTAGGCAAGTACTCTGTCGTTGCAGTACGAAAAGTCGATCCCGTACCTGTCTCTAATGGTGGGGTCAAGGGCGCTTTGGTCAAGTCGACGTAGCCATGGTTCCAATGCAGATGCTGCGCAATTTTCAAGTCAATTTGCTCCGAGATCAACCTTTCTTGCTCGGTCAGGAGGTCCGATAATGAAACCAGATCGGCTTCTGCAGGTCTGCCGTCTGCTCTCGACGGTATTCTAAGCTGACCACCAGGTACACGTTGACTGTCCAAGGGCTTCTTCTTCTGCTGCTCTGACTGTCAGCATTGCAGCGCGTTTCAGGATCTGCGACGTTATCCTCACCTTCTGGTTGATTAGTATGTCGTCATCCCCTTCCTTGTATGGACCGGGAAGGTTCCGCTTGACTTGTCTAAGATTGGTCCGCTGCTCGAACAGTTGCTTGTCGACAGCGAGTTGCTCTCGTCTTGTGATTTCTCTTTGTCTAACCATAGCCAGGAGTTCTCGAGACTCTTCAAGCTCTTTTCTGAGCTTTTTCAGTTTCTCGGCGCTATGAGCATCCCTACCACGAGTTTTTCGGATTTGCCGAACTTCTCGCCTTCGAAAACAAACGTATGGATCAGCATCGTCGGTCTCAGCACCCGTTTCAAACTTCTAAAAGTCAGTGGTCATCGACGTCAAGCTAGGTAGGCTTATCACCTTGAGCCCTTCTACTAGCAGCTTGTTGCTATTCTCAAGTCTGCGGGTTTTCCAGTGTTCATATATATCCTTGGTGAAAGGTTTGACACGATCGTCGAGGTAATCGTCCATCGAAGTCTCGATTCCCTCGTACGGAAGCACAGGTGGGCTGTCTACCGCCGCGTATGGCTGCTTCGCTTGCGCCGTTTCCTCAAAGCAGTTCATGACTTCTTCGAACTGGTCTTCAGAACATTGCGTTGACGCATTTCTCTTCTTGTTCATCGATTTGAGGAAAGAGTCATCTTCTTCTTCCAGGTCGTACGGGCAACCCGCGCAATCCTCTACGGTGGAAGAAAAGCGAATGTACGTTGACGGCTGCTGATAAGTGTGGGAGTAAAGCTTATCATATTGAATTGAACTCTGAACTGCATCCGGGGTGGGGATGTATATCTGAGCGACCTTCCCGCCGAGACCAGCTGCTTGCGATGCTGAAAGGGCAGCTTGCAGATGGTGTTCCTGTGTTGTGATATTAGGTCACGTGGCCTGGGCGCAAGGCAACAAGCGACAATTACGACCAGAAAGGCTACAGCATGACAACAGGAGATATAGGGCGGGAGCAGAACATCAGAAAACAAGGGTGGAAAGACGTACATTTTGCTCGGCTTGCTCGACACCGGTATCGATCTTGGGGACATTTCGTTGGATTTCATCGTCAACACCTTCGAGCTGATCTTCAGAAATGACAGCGAGACCTGTTTTGGTGTTAAGTTTTCTCTGCCTAATGGCGGTTGAGCGTGTCATTGGAAGGAAGTTGGATGGAGAGGAAAGGGCAGTTCGGATGACTTTTGGCTGGAAATAAATTGTGAAATGATCATTTTGTAAGATCAAGACATTATTTGATCATTATGATTGATGGAAGTCGGGGTGGTTGATGGGATATAATGGTTTTCTTCGTCAATATCTGGCTTTGAAGCGTGCGACGATGGCACAAAAATGGGGTGATCTTTAGGGGTTGTTGTTAGGGCAGGCCCAGCAATGACGGTTAGCTCGGGAGGGCTAACTCCTTCCAATTAGGATATTTCTAATTTAGTGCCCCTCATATGACCGCCATCAGAAACCTAGAAATACGTACTTGCCATCTCACACCTTATCAATTGTACATCATGGAGCTTTAGAACCCATTCGCCCTCAACAAGCGCTTCCATACCACAGTGTTTTTACGCATCGTCTTCTACTAAACACCCTCCTGAGCACATGAAAGCGTGATGCGCTGAAGTCTGTCACAATGTCCACCGAAACGGCGGAGCCAAACAACGCCGCCCTTCTCGACGCTCGACGAAGAGCGACTGGGGAGAGTAGCAGGCTCCTGGATAGTATTATACAAGGCACCAACTGTAAGAGAATCGCGCATGAAGGCTCGGGACCGAATCAATGCTTACAGTCCCCACCAACAGTCGACCGCGATGAAGTCGACAGACTGCGGAAAAGGTTCATGAAATTGGACAAGGTGCGCTCGGCCCTCTATCCAGCTCTCAGGGATCACGCTCACCATGGCAAAAGGATAATTCGGGAACCATAGAACGCGATGAATTTCTCTCTCTTCCTCAAGTCTCCTCCAATCCTCTAGCGACTCGGTACTTCCTTCCAATCCGACCTTCCCCACCATCCTTTTCCCGAGGCTCAAAGCTAATGGAGCCTTGTTCCTGACAGCATGATTGCTATATTCGACGAGGATGGTGGTGGTGATGTTGACTTTCAAGAATTCGTTTCCGGTCTCAGCGCCTTCAGTTCGAAGGGCAACAAGGAGGAAAAGCTGCGGTTCGCGTTCAAGGTGTATGACATCGATCGGGATGGATATATAAGTAATGGGGAGTTATTTATCGTGCTGAAGATGATGGTGGGGAGCAATCTGAAAGATATGCAGTTACAGCAGGTGCGTCTTTGCCTTGGTCCAGTTTGAACGAGGCTGGTGTTATTGCCGGGGAGGACAGCGCATGTTGAGTTCTGTGATGGACTGTCAAAGATGAGCTAGACTGACGGTGGATTCTGGGTTGACAGATCGTGGACAAAACAATCATGGAAGCGGATCAAGATCGCGATGGGAAGATCAGCTTCGAGGAGTTTACCAAGATGGTTGAGAATACGGATGTTTCCATGAGTATGACTTTAGGTACGCCTCCCCCTTCCCCAAACTATCAACACCTCTCGCCATCGGTATCGTGACCCGCACTTGACCAAGCGCGATGATATGGCAGCGACACGACAGGCTCTCGTACTGACTGAGCAACAGATCAGTTCTAGTTAATACCCCTCAGCAAATACCAGCGCAATTGGCATCTGGGATGTCATACTTAGACACGGAGCATGATTGTTGATGTATTACGACCAGTAGTGAGTATCACGACGGAGATTTGAACTATATATCCTTGGGGAGAAGCGTTTTATAACATCATCATCGGTGCCTTTTGTCCTCAAGATATATCATCGATTTTCTGAATATCGCTCATTGCAATTAATTGTTAAAGTCGTTCTATATAACATATAGCTTCATCTCCCATGCGCCTCTACCCATCCTCGCTAAAGCTGCACGCAAAAACACCACTAAAGTAAGGTAACTAATTACTTAACTCAAAACACGCACGTACGCACGTACTCGTATCGCGAAACACGCGCCTTCCAATCCCTGTCAACATGTCTGGTCTGTTGCAAGTATAACCGCATGCAGACACTCTACTCGAAGGTATGTATTCAATCCCTCATCGAATTTCTCACTCTTACCCTTACGAATTTTATTTATGTGGTGCCGATATGGTCTTTTGTTTAATAGGGTAGATCTAGGAGATTATCTTAGTAGAATAGGTTTGTCCTGTCCTCTCCAAAATAATCCCTGTCGCGCTAACAACAACTACCCCTGATATGTAAGGTAGCAGAGTAGTAGGGAGGTGCACAGCCACTATTGATGGATGAGTGGGTTATAGTACGTAGTACAACATCTGCAGTGTCGATCTTCTACATCGTGCAAAAAGCAAATGCAAATGCAATGACGATCCTCAACTTTGAGGTGAGGCTGGGCAGGGCAGGGCAGGGCATGAGAAGTGAGGTGGGGAGGGTATCTAGGAAAGATCCTTGAGATTGCAAAGTGGTGTGGTTGCACTATTGGTGATACTGGGGCTTGGCTTTGATACCAGGTGTTACCGATATGTATTTAGATATGTGTGACCAACCGTGTTACCAGGTCGAGAGTGAGGCCGCCATTTGCCACCAAGACTTCACAATTCGTGATCTTGTGTAACCCCAATTTCTCCCGTGGTCTTGGCCCATGTCTGGTTTCGGTGATCGATGTTGATGTCTCCAACAGCATGCGCGCCTCGTTCTTGAGTTTTAAGTCGGAGTTGACCGTAGGTCGTTGATGGCGGCATGCTGGTGCCAGCTCAGGGACTCCTACAATCAAGATCGGCAGAGCCAGCTCTGCTGACCCCAATGCTATACCCATTCTCAAGCTCTTCACCGTACCCTCCCACATTTCCTCCTCAAAGCTAGAAGTCATTCCCTTTGAACTCCACCGATTCTGTAATATTCTACAGAAATTAACAATGCAAGCGGAAAAACGACAATTGCCTCCCAGGGTATACTTTCCCAGCCAACAAAAGAAATAAAGCGCCAAGTTTCCGGTTGCCCGTAAGTCTGTCTATCTATACCAAAACGCATGCGTAAATATGTCGTGATGAAGTGAATCGTACAAGTTACATGGCAATCGAAAAGCCGGGTCCACTGGCTTAATTTGCGTGTCGCGAGCCGTGACATCGTATGTGAATCAAGGCGGTTCTGCGGAAATAGAGAATGTCATCGACATACTGTCGCGTGATGAACAATCTGGTGGTATGTGTGTTGAACGTGCGAATGGGGGGAGGATTCAAACTGAGCGAGCGTAGATGTCCAGCTACACCGCGATTCTAGGAAAAGTATTGCGGTGGCCGCTCTCATCGGTTGCCTCTCCGCTGTTCTGGCAAATTGGCGGTCGTGCGACCTTCAGCCCTATCCTCTTCTTCTTCATTGGTCCCGAGCAGATCGAGACATCGATTAAGGACTGCCCAAACATTAGCATATCCAATTGTACCCTTCGTTTCCCTCATTAGCGTTTAGCATACTATCAATAATCTCTTCTTCTGACACGCCCATCTGATAGTCAACTAGTCCGAATTTTGCCAAACTATCACAGTGTGCTACAAGATCATCTCCCATCCTCTCCAGAGTCGCAGCCGGCAAGATACTTTGAGGGGGTACTGGGGAGCGCCCTGTGTCTCGCTTTTTGCGAGTTTCGTCCAGTTGGCGTTGAAGGAGTGCAAGCCAGCAATTGTTGAAATTGTCCCAGAGAGAAAGTCGCTGTGCATGCATTGCTTGTTCGTCCCGCGTAAAACCTACATGAGGTCAGCTGTTGGAGAAAGTCCACTCACGCTTAGTTAGCCTACCAAGCCGAACGGCATTTTTCAAGAGCCAATCAGAGATCTGCATTAGAGAATCTGCAGCCTCGACCAACATGCCCCTGGAAGTGTTATGGTTTGTTTCACCGATAGCTCTGTAGTAGCGATCGTTTGTCTCGGCAGCAATATCTGGTTCAGCTTCAGGGTGCTCCTCTGCGCTGCCAGCTTGAGTGTAGTCCATCGGTATTGTAGAATATGAAGAAGCAAGAGTGGAGCGCCCCAGAGTGTTGGGGGGATTGTATTGCATGGGTGGCTGAAAGGATGCTGTCTGGTAGGCGTGAGACATAACAGCAGGACCCGATACGCTCGGAACCTCGCCAGAACTGTAATACTGTGAGGGCACTCCAAATTGATTAGTCAAGACCTCGATTGCGGCTGTCTGTCTTGGCTGGAATTCTCCCGGTGGTTCGTACGGTGATTGTTGATGAGATGGCTGTGGGATGTTGTACGGTGATTGCGTAGGGGGTTGCTGTAGGCCACCATACATTATTTGCGGAGGGTATTGCGCAAACCGCTGCCTCTGGGATTCTTGCAAGTATTCGGGCGGGTACTGGAAAGGGGGTGCCTGCATCTGGAGCGTTTGGTACTGCGGTCCTTGGTTGTCGGCGAACGCTCCCAGATCCTGTGGAGCCCCTGCACCTGCCAGCAAGGGTGTAGTCACCGGGGTTCGTGTACCCAATAGCTGCTCTTGCCGGAACCGATTAGCATTGTCATCCACCTGGGGCCCTCTGAGTCGATGCATGGATGATACATTCGGCCCTTGAGCTCCATGGTCAGGGACATATCCTCGGGGATAGTGCAGTCGTTCATACTGCCTCCGCCGATGTTCATCGTCTTCCATGCCACCCGTCCAGCCAGGCTTGGGCCGGAGCGACGGGGGCTTACAGGCCTGAAGTGTTTGCGCCGCCGGCGAAGCAGGTGGTGTCTCGTAGACAGCCAGGTTGCCGGCGGCACTGCAACTGCTTCGGGGGGGTCAAAAGGTCTCTGGAAACGGAATAGATGCTGCTCTATAGTATCCTGGGCCCTGATGGTCCAAATAGTACGTATGAACTTTGACGACTGGCCGATAATTAGAGACGATGGAGAAATATACTGGAAAGTCTTATGAATATTGATGGGAGCTCACCAGGTGGCGATGCAAGGCAATAGATCGGTCATAGATTTGCGGTGAATTCATATGCTCATAAGGGCTGACAGCACCCCAATTGAAGACGTTGAAGGAAGGGTAGGTGAAGTTGGGCTGGATGACCGAATCTAAGGATATTTCCCCACCAAAATTGAATGAAGGAAGTTCCGATGATTTTAAGGATAGAAATCGAACAGATCACAGAAGACGGCTAGGAAAATATTGGAAAGATGGTAAGGTGATGCGGCCCAGAGAAGCTTGTTACCACGATGAGGACTGGGGAGGATTGTCGTTGGATCCTTAGGTTGGACCCTTGATGGGGGAGGTTGATATGATGTGCGCTGGGATATGATATCCAACCTGCAGCAAGGCGGTCTTCGCCTCACGTAGCTGCTATCCTGGGCTGCACAGCTGAGGCGAAGGATCGTCGTGTGCAAGGGCCAACACGGTTGCTGAAGTCAGACCCAACAACGGAGGAGTGGCAATACCTGAGTTGGACTTCCTTCCAATAGTATTCGTCTAAGACAGACATCCGCTCAGTACAAGTAGGGTCCGGGCAGCTCCCAGAAGTCCAGGTGCGAGCTTCCTGGACTGTTTGATGAGAGACGATCAGGTCATCCAATTGGGTGGCATAGGAGATGAAGTAGGTAAGCATGCGCAAGCAAGTTTTCCGCAATTCTCTCCGCCTTGATTGTGATTTGTAACTTCGGGGCTGTCAGAGGTGTGCAAGGCCTGTCAAGAGATTCGTAACCAAGACTAAAACAGGAGCTACTGTAAGAACGAAACGAAGCTGCAGACTGCTCTCCAGACGCGCCTGTTATATATCACATGCAGGCGCGCAAACGAAGCGCCACCTGTTTAGAGGAGAGACAAGCGCGAGGGAGGAGGTTGAGATTGAGGGTCGAATGTCGTATGGTCGATGATCGAGCCCCTGCGAATCCTGCTTTCGAGTGACAGTGTTAGAAATGCGGGGATAGGACGAAAATTGAAAGCCGAGAAGGCATGGTCCGAGGTTGAAGCTGTGGCCATGACACTCTGCAGAGAGGAAATATAACAAATAACAATTCACATGATAAATATTAGATTGATACCTCATCGAATATGCGGAGAGTCGCGGAGCCAGTGAACTCAGTCCCTTAGCGTCTTCATTAAAAGTCTCTCCCGGATCTAAGTCTTGTCTGCTATATCTTCATGTACAACAGATTGATAGACTCGAGAGCGAGTCCAGGCCTCGGGCAGCGGAAAGCGGAAAGCGGAAAGCAGAAACCGAAAGATGACCAGGCAGTGTGAGCAAACATTGGCTGTCTGGCAGGGAATATAAGCTGATTGCTCGCTTTGATTGGTGCCCAAGATGTTCTGTTTATTCCGGGTCTACTCGTTCGTTTCACACTGATGGCTCCTTCGATCCTTTTAATCTCTTTCAATGCCTTTCCGTGGAGATGACTCCTTAATACCAACAACGTTCGGCAATAAACGACAGGCCCGTGGAACGTCTACTTAACTCGAGCAAACTGCCTGCAGCTTCGCCCTGATGAGCGTGCAAAAGCCGAGGCTGACGAAAGATGTCAACTTTGGTAGAGACTATCGGAGGTCCTTCATCTCCTTTTGGCATCGCCACACGCTCGGACCCTGGCCAATGATCGGTTCAGTTGATGCCCACTCGCGTGGAAGTCGAAGGATCTGGGTCGTGCTTTCCCTTGCCACGCTGAATGCTCCAGTGGCATAGATGCGACGTTGGGCAGCATCTGGAGCTGTCAGATCAGTGTGTTGTCGATTATGCAGAAAAGCACAGATCAACCAGGTGAAAGATCAACGTGGAAAGCTATTTTTATGCGCCCGACGATGCGATTGGGACTCATATCAATCTGGTCATTGGTTACCCACAGCGGTAGACCCGTCGATCTCCTTCCGCCTCCAAAATGCTAGGCAAGTTAAGGTACCTAGTTCAACAAGCCTCGCAAACCGCTATCTTGGCTTCAATCACAAACGGCATCCAATCAAAACGTTGGCTCATTTGCATTAAATATCTTGCCTTCTCCCTCACTTCTGATGCTCCCAAGTCTAGGGCGTGGAAGCTTGAACTCTGCGCCGTCAAAGTAGTTTGATATACCAATGCACTACTGCAGGTGCCGGGGAATCCCTTCGCATCTTCCGCAGGAGGGTCTCAAACTCAATGTTGGATTTAGCGAACCGCTTGACTTGGCAACTGCAAAGAGAATTCCATTCTGATACATCAGCTAACCGGTTCCTTCTCCTACCTGGCTTTTTTATTGTATATACTTGCGGATCATCAGGCACAAATGATGAAATGTAGAGCTTCCGACTTGGTTGAGCATTTTGGTTTCGCAGGAATACCAGCTTCGTGATCTTGGCGGACAGGTCTATGTTATCGACAACTTTCATGCACAGAGATGCGATAGATCTGGAACTTAAGATACGAACCAAGATGTGGCAACTCTTAATCATATCTCTTATCATACTTCCTGTTTTCGGACATGGGATAACAACTTACGGGCAGCATTGATATTCAATGTCCCTGTCCTTCAATGTCCTCGGTCGAAAATTCACGAATTTATAACGCTTTAAGCTTCCAGACCGTCCACGAGACGCCGCGCACATGTCATGCGAGGGCCTTACAAAGGCCTCCGACCCAGGTGCACACTGTTCTAAGAGCAAGTCCGTTCAGGTCGACCTAAGCGAACCAAAGCTATGTCTAGGAATATAACTTAGGTTAACAACATGCCATCTCCGCTTTTCAGAGCATGCATCGCTGTTTGAATTGAACCTGTCTCAGCCTCTAGCGTAATATACAGCGTCGATGATTGCCCTCGAAGCTTTGTCGTTCCGAGGATGCCAGTAGAGACGAAAGGTTTTGGCTGAGAAACTCCCAGTCTGCATCTACGACACAACGTTTTGCCGCTGCGAAAATTTTCTCATAAGCGGGATCTGTCCTTGGTGTCTGAAAAGAACTTGAAGAAGCTGAGCGGCAGCCTTGGAGTCAGTGACCCACCGCATATACCTATGCCTTGGCGCTGCATCTCCACAACCGTGCACTTATCGAGAAAGGACTCTGTGACACAGTAATATTGTAAAATGCAGATGGTGGAAATTGAGCAGTTTCATGCGTACTAAAGCTTTGCCGGTTACCTCTAGACCGCTACGTGAAGTATCTGCAAATGAGATGCCTTCAAAGCAGCCGCTTACGATCGATAGGGCTGCGCACTCATGCATGCCGAAACCCTGTGCGCTTTTCCAATGTACTTGGAATATCCGCAGGGACTATACGTTGCGTCTTTGATACAATTAGTATCATAATTTGTTTAAAATCTGCAGGGAGCTTCGCAAGGCTACGATGAACACCAGTTTCGAGTTTCCCCTCAACATGTGAGACTCGAGGAAGTATCATCTGCTGCTCAATTTGGCTGATCATCATGTTTCAAGCATGTATAAATTGTGACGTTCAGGCTGTAACGAAACACTTCCTACGCGAGGTCGTCGTTTCCAAGCCGAGTAAGTGGAAATGTCAAGTCATATCTCCTAGATCTCTAATCGAGCGAATCACTACTCTATAATACGTTCATTCAAACCGGGACAGCAGAGGATGGGCTCCCTTAATCTACCGACTTCTTTCATCAACTGATCTGGTACATACACAACAAACATTACTCTAATGAAGTGGAAGAATCACTGATTGAAAAAATTGCCAATACACGATGCTCTGTTCTCACCTCTTCGCTTCGTGAGCCATCAATTGCTACAAAGTACAATCGCTCTTACGCCACATAGAACAACCGAACTCTCATTTTCACTTCCGCTTAGCGGATAAACAACTCTATTGCAGTGACAGCGATTATCTCAACTCGGTGTTTCTCAACGAGGCGTACCAGCTTTCAACTTATTTACTATTTACATTTTTTTCACATTCTTTGCTACGATAACACTCGAGATCACGCTGCTGATTAATTCACGAGCGTGGAGTTGGATTCGTGCTAGTCCTGCTTATCTAACTTCGAGCTTCCACGTATTCCTCAGATCCCAGATATACCACTGGGTGGCCTAATCGGGATTTATATTCCTTCCATGATATCTTCTCGCATCAAGCCTGTTGGCTGTGGCCGCTGCACCTGTGCTGCCTTACTTGAATGGTCAACCTCGTTTTCGTCCTCCAAGACCAAGGACTCTTCAAAGATAGATAATGCGTGGTTTCCTTCCACCGTTCGTTGGGTTGATTAAGGTAACCCCGAAAACTAGTTTCACGAGCCGAATGCTGCCTTTGAAACACTTAAAAAGGTCAGATAGTCGACGGTCCATGGCTGGTGGAAAACGAAGCACAAGGTTGAGTTTCTTCCAGGCGGACATGCACTGCTACCACTCATAGTACCTCCCAAATGTAATAGACTTAATCTTATAACCATGAATGTCTGCCACAACGGCGATAGGCATTCATCTCTTTACCCACGCTGGCATCTTTCTCGCTTTCACGTGGCCAGGCTTCTTCCTCTCCACCCTTCTCGGATCTCTAGTGACGCAACCAGCTAGCAGCAGGCTCATCAGCATACTAACAAAGCATCTTGAATCAAGTGACTCACCCCTCCTCAAGGCCGGCTTCAATGCCGGCTCGAAGACCATCAATGCCTTCGCAGCTCCTAGCGTTATAGCCTCGGCTTGTCCTGTACTCCCACCTCCACTAACGAGCGCCCATACATTGTACTTATCCATCCTCCCGGTCACTTTGAGAGCCCACAGCGCACTCTCCCTGTCATGAATCCTCCCAAAAGCGCTATTAATGCTTTTTCCGTTCACCAATACCTGTCCCTCCCCTTGCACAAGGTAGACCTTCGCGGAGCTTGATTTCCTTCGTCCAACACCAGAGGCACGCCCGTCCGCATCGATTATCGATGGCTTCTTGGTCACAGCATAAGGATCAATGTCCCTTTTGTATAATTCCATCGCTTCTTTCAACTCTTTGGGCATGATTGAAGGATGGATTTTATTCAACCGCTGAAGGACTTGGACGACCTTGTTGTACTTTGCTGCTCGTACGTCCTCGCCAACGAGTAGCCGGTACTGTGTGGTGGTTCGCCAAGCCACCCTCGGAGCTTGCCCCGGGCCTACTGTGGGAAGGGTTTGGTAACGACGTAGAAGGGTGAGGAGGTTGAGGTAATTGTCTGTCGCGTTTGGTCGGCCGGTGAAGTAGGAAGGGGAAGCTGGGACGACGCGCGCGTTCTGAGGGTTCGGCGGAGCAATCTTGTCTAGATTTATGGGAGGAGCGGCGATAGGTCGGGAGGCCTCTATGGTTGCGAGCTGCCGCTTGGGCATATGTTGAAGCACTCTGCCATGACATTTGCAACAATTGGTAGATGCTCGCGTGTAGAGCCTCCACTGCAGCTTCGAAGACATGCTGCAACGATTCTGGAAATATGAATTCAGTCTAGATATGAGGATGTCAACGACAATGCGGCTAAACCTCGGAGCGGAACAACGTAGCACTATTCTAGCGCCAGGCAAGTGCCACAAAATCCGCTTCGGAAAGCTCTTGGTTCATGCACCAAAACAGCAGATTTTTCCTTTCAACCAGTCACTGGGTACAGACGCGCAATCATGGCATTTGGAAAGCTATACACACGCGAGGTCAGTAGCTTCATGCATTTTTCGCGTTTGCCAATGACATCCCTAAGATAACACCCACAGGGCAACCCCCGTTCCATGCCCATATTAGCTGTGGCCAAGGTAAACAAGCTCGACCTTGAAATTATCGATACAGACGCTAGGAAGGGTCCTCTCAGCACCGAATATTTGAAGATCAATAAGCTTGGGGTGATCCCTTCGTTTGTGGGTGCAGACGGATACGAATTGACCGAATGCATTGCCATTGCCATATACAGTACGTTGCGAAGCCCTCCTACACTCACTTTTGGTACCTATATGCATGATGAGAATCATTATATCAAACAGTTATCCCTGTCTGAAGACTACTGTTGAGAATCATTCACACTCTGAAACGTTGCTGAGACAAATGTTCCTAATGTTTTGCACTTCTGTTTAAAGCCCAAGCTGACCTTAGGAAGTAACCTCACAGAACGAGAAGACGAGCCTCCTAGGCAAGACCAAGCAAGACTATGCGTCCATTGTCCGATGGATGTCATACTCCAATCACGAGGTTCTCCCTTCCCTTGCGGGCTGGTTTCGTCCCCTCGTCGGCATGGACCCCTACAATAAGAAAAACGTCGAAGACTCCAAGGCCAAAGCTCTCAAAGCCGTCAGCGTACTCGACGAGCATCTCCTCGTGCACACATTCCTCGTAGGCGAGCGTATCACTCTAGCCGATCTTTTCGCGGCTAGCATGCTGTCGCGCGGCTTCCAGTATGTCTTCGACAAGCAGTGGCGCGAGGAGCACCCCAATGTAACCCGCTGGTACGAGACTGTGTACAATCAGCCGATCTACTCTGCTGTCGTCGGCAAACTTGAATTCATAGAGACAGCGATACCTAACCAGCCACCCAAGACCGACAAGCAAGAGAAGCCAAAGAAGCAGCAGCAGAAGCCAAAAGAGGCACCTAAACCTACAGCCAAGGAGGCTGAGGACAATGAAGATGGGGAGGAGGAAGATAAGCCTGCGCCTAAACCCAAGCATCCATTGGAAAGCCTACCAAAGCCGACCCTCGTTCTGGATGATTGGAAGCGTAAGTACTCGAATGAGGACACGCGCGAAGTGGCCCTGCCCTGGTTCTGGGAAAATTTCAACGCGGAAGAGTACTCGCTATGGAAGTGCGAGTACAGGTACAACGATGAGCTGACCCAAACATTCATGACTGCTAATCTCATTGGTAAGCTCTTCTTTCCTTCTAAACTGAACGTATCGCGAGCAATACTAAGAATCCTTTCAGGTGGCTTCTTTACTCGTCTCGAAGCCTCTCGTAAATACATTTTCGGAGCTGCCTCCGTTTACGGCGTGAAAAATGATTCTATAGTCCAAGGCGCCTTCGTAGTTCGTGGTCAAGAAGCCGAGCCTGCCTTCGACGTTGCCCCCGACTACGAGAGTTACTCCTTCTCCAAGCTAGACTCAAGCAAGGCCGAAGATAAGGAGTTTGTCAACGACTCATGGAGCTGGGACAAGCCTATCCAAGTTGATGGCAAAGAATACGAATGGGCCGATGGGAAAGTGTTCAAGTGAGACTACTTTTCTGTATTCACCTGAGCTCGTGAGCCTAATGGTCAGATGATGGGATGGGATGAGGGGGGTGCATGCTGGAAACAGCGTGCCTAGAGTAAATCTTCGATGGATAGTCATGACCGTTCCGCTTGCGAGAGGTGAAAATAAAATGATGTATTAGACGTTTGCGACCATAGACATGACTGTAGGAGGAAGCATGAGATCAAACGAAATGACTTTCACAGGCGTGGGATCGACGTTCGAAAAGGTTTGATTGAGCTTCTACCGTATGATACAGACCAGACTCCTCGCCAATTTAAATAGACACGCTCATCCACCTGGTCAAGCTCAGAGACCATCCACACACTAGTACCTATTCAACGCTAAAGTGCTCCGTCGGTTTGGACTAATCTCTTAGAGCTTCAATCGGGGCGTCGAAGGCCGGAGGTTGGTCGAAGTGCTACTATGATCGTTGAATTCGATCAGTATTGTTGCTGGCTTGGCTTTTGAGGTGACGATAATATCTGAAGACTCTCGAGGAGATCCCAAGTGGCACATTCAGGGTAGTAGCATAGGCAGTCTGATATCCAAGACGATGCGACAGAGAGGGTTTCGACTTGGCTGACACGTTGGCCGAAGCTTCTCGGTGAATGGAGGCTTCTAATCAGCCCGGCTGACTTGTCTAAACAGTGAGAGCTCCAGCGACTGGCATAGTGATTGTTGGATCCGTAAGCGGCGTTTCCAACGGGGGAAACACCGGGTGTAGCGCATAAATCGGCCCTTTGGACTCTTCACCATCGAAGAGAACGAAGTTCTGAATTGGTTGTTCCCGTTGCCCTAGAACATTGATTACATCTTGTGCCAGTTGGCCGCCGAGGAACGCCGTGACTGGTGCAATCTCGCTCCCGATATTTTGGAGAAAGCTTCGCAGGAACTCCGCCTGCAAGGTCTCCGTTGGCAGCTGCAGCTCCTTGTGTTTCTCTGTTGCGAGCTTGGTGAAGAGCTCAAGATCCGCTTTTGAATGTGAGGGCATGGTGCCGGATATGCTTTGAAACTCCCATAATGCCCTGAGGCACGTCAGAAGGGGAGTCACTTGCAGCTTGCGTCGTCGAGAAGCCACTTGATCCTCAGGCAAAGGTGACGTATTCGCAAGAAGCATTGGCGAGTAGATCTCTCGCTTGGTGACCATCTCAATCACTCTGCCGTTCTCTTTCTTCGTGCTGGTTCCGATAGTTGATCTTGTTAGAGTTTCCGCGACGAGGGCAGTTGGCCGGTTCGACTTTTCGCGCTCTATGACATAGTCGTGAGATATTAGATCTGCAAAGATGTAGCCATACATGCCGTGAGTGGCTGATGCGTAGAATGGCCGATTGCATAGCCGACACGACGCATTGATAGTAGACAGAGTGGCTAAGTCCAGGTCTGTTGCAATGACCATGTCGAAGGGTGCGTAGAAAGCAGGTGACTTAGACTGAATGTCTTCCGTATCAGTATGAAGAGACACCCTTGGGTTGAGTTTTCGTATCTCAGGTGCCGCTGCGTCTGCACGCTGCAATGCTGTTAGTTTACAAGTACTCATTCTACTAGCGATTCGAGTTTCCTACGTTTTTGCCGATCTCGTGTTCGGAGATGAAAAATTGTGCTCCTAGATCATCATCATTTACTACTTGGCTATCCTGGATTGTCAGAGAGCCAATGCCAGCGAGCACGAAGTTTTTTGCTATTTCATTTGCAAGACCTCTCATAGTGATTAACAAGACGTTGGCAGTTCGAAGTCTATCATTCGATCAGCGAAGAGTAGGAACATTGGAATGACAATTTCCTCATACTTTTCTTGCGCCTTGACTCCCCAAAGCCGTATCTGCCTGTCATACAGTGCGATCTCGTCTGTACCAAGATAGCATTTGTCAGTGTTTCAGTCATCAACCATGTAGGCTCAAGAATACCTGCGCTGATCAATTGAGCCCCATTCGGAGGGTAAAAGTGAGATTGATTTTGTTCTTGCATTTCAGTATGAGCAGGGAGCTGTGCCGGCAAGGAACGCATCTGTCCGTTGCTCATGGACGCCGCTCCGTTTGTGGCTGGAGGCGGCATCAGCTGCTCTGGAATATCCATGGCGTTCAAGGTGGTTTAGTAAGACAAGGAGGAATAGTATGATGCCGCGGGCCAAACCAGAGATCGCAGCCGAATAAGACTGAACAGTATGCACTACGAAAGAGGTTAAAGGGTGTACCGTAAGCAAACAGAAGAGCTAGATCTATTCTAGGACTAGTGGAGGCGGGAGGACGGCATAAGCCGGACTTTTGCGGTATCGTGGCGTATGTGGCTAAGTAAGTTAAGGTATCACAGTATCAACATCGCCCATTCAAACTGGCACGTACAGTCTACGAAGATTGAGAGCAGACTATTCAAAGATATCCGCTCTTCCATTCGTACCTTCTCTTCTAGAATGATGCCATGCTAGCGAAAGTTCAATAATTTGTGTTCGTCGTCTTCGATACGCTTAGTCGTACAGCAGAATCTCCAATGACAAGACCATTCTCTTCGTCCATGATGGTATGTTTTCTGACTTCACTTCCGAGCTCTTTTGGAACGGTATGAGATAGAGAAGCCCTTCTAAGTATAGATTTTAGTCCGGTAGTTTCGATTATCCTCCAGCGGAAACAGGCAATGATCCCCCACACCCCACTTCAGAGGAAGCAACCACCATTCTCAGTCAGGCACGCACGGCACGCTCCCACCGTAGTGCCTTACGACACAGACTTGACGAGGTCCGACGACAAAGAGACCATATGAATGACACGGACGAACGTCGAAGACTACGAATGCAGCAATCAGCAGTGCGAGAAGAGATAAGGCGTCGGCACTCATCGGAACACATACACCCAATAGGTCCCTTTCCAAATGAAACGATCCCACTCAATACCTCTGCACTGAGATCAAGGATGGAAAATATCCGCAACACGGCCCGTCTCCGCCCGCAAGGTCAAGGCGAGACGGCAGGAAGCATACAGCAAGCTGTAGAGGGCCTCAATGCTGCAAGCTCGAACCTTAGCACGATACTCGACCAGCCCATCCCCATGGTCCGTTCTCCGGAACCGAACGCACAGGAATACTCTGGCGGAGTGGATGTCAACACGAGGAGAAAGCGCCGAAAGCTGGATCCGGATGTGTCTACAGGCCACATGAACGGCTTTAGCTACGGCTACCGTGGCCAGGTCGTGTCTGGGCCTCTGAAGATGGAGTTTGTGAGCTGCGACGGAGGAATTCATAACGAGGCAGCAAGGCACGGGAAAGAATATTGGCCCGACAATGTACTTCGCAATGACAAGAGCGTTTATTGCACCGACGGCAGCAAATGCAACATAATTCTACGTCACCTGGGGGAGACTTCGTTTTGCTTGAGGAAGGTTGTCATAAAGGCTCCAGAGCGAGGCTTCACCGAACCGTAAGACTTTTCAACACGTTCATTTAATGCTAGGCTAACGCTGTCCTAGTATTCAGGAAGGCATGATCTTCGTATCAATGACTTCTCATGATCTACTATCCCGAACTGCTCTATACCAGATGAGTGATCCATCTGCAACACGGCAAAGCGACGACGTAGAACTGCTGTCTTTACACGATATGGCGGACGATAGCCGGCCACTCTCCCGCCGACAAGATTCAGGAGCCAATCGTACTGTTCCTCCACCAATTTCGAATTCCATACCTCGTAGCATCCGACACAACGGTAACACCCAAAGCACTGCTGCTGAGAACCACCCATTCCCATTTGTCGACGTTGGCCGCGAAACGATACCACCTCCACGACCATCTGACCACCCAGATAATCTTGAATTCAACGTCAGCACAACGTGCGACGACCCCTCGTCAGACGAAGAAGAACCTTCCAGCCCCGCGACTCTTGCAGATCTCTATCGCCGCGATCGCCTCCCTCCCCCTTACGACTCCTCTGCCGAAGACGACGACGACGACAATTTCGAACGCGCCATGCGAAGGGCGGGGCGCACCGGAGCTTCCTCCAACCATCGCAGGAGCAGGCGCAAAGCAAAACCTAGCAGGATCGAGGTGGTGTGGCCGAGTACAGATGCTGCCAAAGCTAAAGATATCCTGGTGCCACATGCCAAATTCTTCATTGAGAGGGAGAGGAGTGTCGTGAGCATAAAATTTGATCCACCTGTGTAAGTCAACAGTCACCGAGAATCTTGCTTTACTTCGTAATAGATTCACTGAGACATGGAACAGGTCTGGCAAGTTCATTCTGTTGAAACTGTGGAGTCCCGCCAAAGACCAGAATATCGATATCCAAAGTATCATATGCCATGGCTTCGCTGGGCCAAGATTCTTTCCGGCAGTGCAGATGGTTTAAACTCGGTATGACATATTGTATCAATACCTCGATGTAATTAACTACATGATCGCGAGCATTTCAACAATTCATAGCGTTGAGCGTGGTTATCAATCCGTATCATGTTGTTTTCTCGCTAGCGGGACTTCGCCCATACCCCCGGATACCTTGGTTTCTGAAGCATTTGCAAGTTTTTGAGGGACAATCGAAACATGGGCGGCTTGGTATATTCAAAGATTTGATGAGATACGGTTTCACATTGATCCTGTGACTGCATGACTTTGTCTTTTAGTCGTGCAACGAATGATCTATTCATGGAGCCGTACGTCAGTTGCAAAGTAGATCAATATTCAACAAGCATCGCTAGTTGCACTGCATGAGCAATCGTCACGCCTCGCTTGGTATCCTGTGAAGAAAAGCCACAAAGCATAGACAGCCAAAATCCTATCCGCAAACGAAAAATTGAAGAGAAATTTGCCGAGTAAATGCAATACGACCGTCAATCGCCGCGCCGAAGATGGCCATGGTCCACCCAAATGGTCACAAATTTCCCAGGATTGCCTCCTCCCGTTTCCTATCGTCTCCCCTCATGCCTTCTAGCCCCTGCCATAGCCCTTACGCCTTCGTCTCAATCGTTCGATATCATAGAATTACGTGTCCTCTCATAAGCCCCGCAGATTGGATATTCGAGATTCATCAAAAGAGAAATCTTGTTACGCACGCCAATCGAATAGCTGTTAGATGATGCTGTCTCAGCAAACAATAACGTCCGCTGGATCTGAGCCTCCGTTCACACTACCGGCAACGAATCCTCCGTAGTCCGCCAGCCGAATGGGTGTGGTTTGAGGGAGCTCTAAGTCCATGCCGATGCCGCTATCGTCGGGATTTTGCCCATGGTCCACCTCAATGTCTTTGACTATCTGTTGATGCGGTTCGCTAGATACTGGCTGATCATTTGCTCCGTTCACTAGTGAAGGCCCGCCTATATTTGTGGCCGAAACCTGGCGATATGTGTCTGTTTGAAGATGTGATTCCATATGGTTATGATCGGGCTGAAAGCTATGACTTATGTCAATGCTTCCCGGATGACCTGGCCCATCATTAGCCTCGCTGACACCAGTCCTTGGTCTTGACCCTCCGTGAACTTTGGCGTCGGCGTCATTGTCAAGATCTGCGGCAGTTGCGGTCCTCTTCTTTGGCCTCATGTTCGTGCTGCTAGGCCCAGATTCAAGGAAGCCCCCTTTCTCAGCGATCCACCGAAGCATCTCGTCGACCCAGACCTTGGTGACCCACCAAGAACCAAAACTCAGTGCCTGAGCCATTGTAATGTCGCGAATACAAGCGGAGCTGACTTCTCCGACAATCCAGATCAGTTGACGGGCGTCCACTTCAGGGAAGCGAGACGGAAGATCGTACAGGAAAGCGGTCCAGCGATCGAGTACACCGGAGGTGGAGCTGTCGTTTACTTCGTTATACACGAGGGGTTTGTAACTTGGACCGGGGTCGGCCTGCGCATTCGCAAAAACCTGCTGTATTCCCTGGTACGTGATAGACCTGAGCGGACCAAGAAGTTCGCCAACCTCAAGTAGCAAGATCCGGAGAGTACGTGAGTAACCACAACAAGGCAGGGTGCTCTCAACTACGCCCGTGGGCCTGACAAAGCAGATCCAGTCATGCCACATCTGGTCCCGGTTCGCGTCGTTAGTGAGCATGTTAGCTGCTGCATGAGCCGTAGCATTGACGCGTAGGAGGCGGTCGATTAAAGCAGCAAATATTGACGCGGGCCCCATCTTTGCGTCGCGGACGTGATGAGGGTGAATCTGAAAAGTGTTGGAGATATGATGAACGAGTTTGACGGATATGCTCTTGAAAGTATCAATGACCTTGGTGGGCATGACTTGAAGGGCGAGTGGGGAGACAAAGCGGATCATCTTCTGATACATGAGCCAGTCACACTCTTGTATCCAAGCGGCGACTTTTGGATGAGCAAGTAATTTTTGGACTGGGGCAGTCAAAGTTCCGTGGAACGAGGTGAAATGATGCCAGAACATCCTTTCTTTGCAGAATCGAAAGCAGTCGATGACCGAAATACAGTGCGTTCGGTACAGAGCTATGAGTGCACCAGAAACATCTAGATCGGTCCCGTCGGGTAGGTAGCCTGTAAGGCTTGGTAGCTCGATGGGCTCGTTGTGAGCGTAAGGAGGTTCCTGCTGTGTTGGAAACTTGAGTTGTCTCCGGACCATGTTAGGGCCCGAGAAGTCCTGATGAATTCTACGCATTGTAGGATCCAGAAATATGTGCGAAGATGCTTTCGGTCCATTTGTGCTATCACGAGGAGGGTTTGATTTCAAAGGTGTGTCTGGAGAAGGGAAGACAGCAGTATCGGCTGGGAGTTCAGACTTGGGCCTACAGTACCAGTTGTGTTTAGCTGTGCGAAAACAATAATACCCTCGAGGAACGAGGTGGCAAATTGACCAACGGGACATATCAAGGAGCGCTTACCTTCTAGCAGCGAGAATCTCATCCGTTCGAACAAAAGGTCCCGCACCCTGCAGCTGCTCACCTTCTTCATCCCCTGCCGGCTCATCTATCAAAGCGAGTTCAACGTAATGATACTTAGATTCTCCACGCTGTCCAAGCCTCCGAGTCTGGATTCCAGGGAAGATGATCCGAACTAGCTTGCCAAAGCTGGCTGGATTGAGGGGTGGCACTCTTTCAGTACCGCATCTTGTTGCATAATATGAGAACACGCGATTGCGGGGCACGGAGCTTTCGCTCTTGATACAGACGGTGTTCAGCCTACGCTCACAGTCAGTAATCGCTATTAGTAATTGCTGTACCTTGTCCCCTTACCAATTCATCGCAAATATTTGTTTGGTCTTTTCTGATCTAGGCCCTCTCTCGTGTACAAGTACTTCGGAAGCAACATCTTTCAAATCCCTATGACCATTCTCTCGAAACAATTTCCGCAGCTCTTGGTCATTGGCGATGCTTGAGGCAGAACCTTTCTTTTTCTTCGTTTCGCCGGGTCCTGTGTCGTCCTGGGTTTGCTCATCGTTGAAATTCAGGGCGAAGTGGCCTTGTTTGGCGTCGAATGAATACTCGCGGTTCATTAAAGGCCTCGTGTCCCCGTGGCTTACACTGTATGCATAGTCTACAGTCATTGCTCGTCCGCCATTCGTCGGGTTTGTAAGAGATGGATCAATCACATGTTCATGAGGGTTGGATCGTTGCTCGGACTGTGTGATCATCTCTTCTGGAGTATAGCGCGACGTTTGGGGATGGAATTGTTGCGAAGCTCGCATATGGGAAGACTCGGATGCATGACCTTGCAGTTGAATAGGCTGAGCCGTTGGAGTGTTCACGCTGGTAGTTGAAGCTCGAGATATTGGTCTTGGACGGCTGCTTGTATTGGAAGCGGAGGTACTGGAGCGTGCTCGGGCTGCTGGCGGAGCCATGAAGAAGGCTTGTGCCTTACTTTACGACACTATTTCAATAGAATCAGCTTTGCGACTCGTAGTGATCACCCGGTCAACAAACAAGCGGAGGGAAAGCTTACAAGGGTCCTGTAAAAACAGAATAGACTAATTCAGGAGCCCTGTCTGATTGAAGACTTCTCGACAGGGTGCAAACCGTTCTCTGGACGTTCATGCATCAAGTCTAAACAGCAGAGACCGAGTTGTTTGGTGAATTGGGTAGGTTGCGCAGTTAGACCGCCACGCCTGGCTAATTAACACCAGCAACGTACAGCGCAGGAGGGTATGATATAGCGATCGTATTTTTGTACATATACCGCTCCGCAGGACTTCGAGCCCAGCAATAGCTGAATGGAGTTCTAGTCGAAGTGAATGTTTACGCAAATTGGCGAGGTTTGGTAGTCGGAGTAACTAGATTTGCCAAGAGACTTGAACCTCTTTCGACTAGCTCCTTTCCTAACGTCATTTCGCTGATAGCCTTGGCCAAAATCAAATAGTTGCTTCTCCGTCAACAATCCATCTGAACGAATTCATCACTCGCAGCATTCATTCAATACATCTTTGTCTCTGTTCCAAATCGCCCTGTTACGTTCAAGCCTTGTATACACGCACCGCAATCATGTCGTTCCAAGACCGAACAACTCACCAAATCAACCAGATTGATAAGGAGGTATGTCCATCAGTAACTTGCGATATCTGTATTACATACGTGCAGCTGCTTCACTGCACATCACATCTGAAGCTAAAAACTATACTAACCTTTCCCACCATCCAGCTATCCAAATATCCTATGCTCAACAACCTCGAGAAACAAACTTCTATCCCTAAGGTCTATGCCTTTCTTGGCCTCGTTGGGATCTACTTCTTCTTGATCTTCTTCAATATCGCTGGCGAGTTCCTTGTGAACTTCGCGGGATTCCTTATACCAGGATACTTTTCATTGGAAGCTTTATTCAGTGCCAGCAAGGTTGATGACACTCAGGTATGATGCGGCTCGATATCCACCTGTTTGAGAAAGAAGCTAATTCTCTTCACAGTGGTTGACTGTAAGTTGCTCAATTGATAAGATACATATATACGGCAAGCACTAACGACTTGAAGTACTGGGTGGTCTATGCGTTCTTGAACGTGTTTGAGAGCGTCGTGAACGCAGTTTACTGGTTCCGTAAGTTGAGCCATGTACACCTCATATCTTCTTGTTAGTAACGTCAACAGCTTTCTACTACACCTTCAAATTCGTCCTTGTCTTGTGGATGGCTCTCCCTCAGACTGGGTAAGTCTTTCGCGACCAATCCCAATTACTGCCCCAGCATACAGCTGAATACATGGAATAGTGGCGCTCAAATCGTCTTCCGCTCCTTCATCCAACCAGTGTTCTCTCGCTTCTTCTCTCAGAGCGGGTCTACTGCCGCCAATCTCCGATCTCAAGCTGATCAAGCAACCAAATCTCACGCTATGTAAATGGTCCTTGGCCACTCGCTTACGGAACGTGTGGTTTAAGCGTTAACGGAAGAACGGAAACCCCAATTTTCATCCACCATAGCAAGGCATCAATGGAGAAGTCGCCGGCACCGGAGATGCAGCAATGGGTTTGATAGCCATATCAATTCGCGTTGGCACATCAAGCGTCGGGCCTCGCGTTCTTAGTGTACGATCCTGCTGTAGCTAACATTGACAATACCATCATATCTATTTGCAGAAAGATTGTGACATTATTGTGCCTTTGAGACGTGGCCGTCGACTAATAGTGTTGATCGCTTATCCAAAGGGTGCAAGCATAGCCAACAATGCCACCATCGAGCCTCACCGAATGACCCGTATAAGAATGTCACTGATATGACTGAGCGCCTTGGGTACCAACTCACCATACAGCCCATTCCGTATCTACGGACGCTGCGAGTCTAAAAGATCCCCATGCTTTTGCCCCAACCTTCAACCCTAGGGTTAAGATCAATGTGATAAGGGAAAGGATTCGTCTCGCTAGTCGTTATCGGAGGTATGTGATCCTTGTTTCGATTCACGATTGTTATGATCTTTATTGCAGTCTTTTGCAGGGTCGATCCGATAGCTTTAGTCACTTTGGTTCGCTCTGGGGAATGGTCAGATATCCAGGATCATTCCAGGTTTCTTGATGGGTAGGAATACCTATCTCTGTCTTCGGCGTCGCAAGGGTTACTTCTAGGCACCATGACTCCCAGCAAACATCCTCTTCATTCTTCGCTCCGCTGGTGAACCAGCCTAATCCCGCAGCTTTCCTTCTCTTTTTCTCAAAGAACTCAACCACAAGGGAACCTCTTACGCTGCTCTTCGGCGACGAAGTTGACGACAGCTGTCGTATCAACTGACCAACACGTGTATCTATCAAGGTCTCGAGCTCAGGGTCTGCAACAAGCGGGAGTGTGAAGTCCAGCACCTCCAGATAGGATGGCTTGATCGAGGCAAAGTAGCGGTGGAAGAAAATGGTATGCAGGACGCCTAGCAATGTCAACGTTTGAGTCTTCTATATGTAGAGAGCGTGCTCACCTCGAACAATGTCCTTGACGCATGTGGGATCTGCAAATACCTCCAATATGTACTGCGGCGGCTTCCGTTGATCCATACCAACGGACTACGGCAGAAGTTCTTCGTGCACCATGCGCATGGTCAGAGACATACTCAGATACTTGCAATGGCTGCGACCATCTTATCGCAGCGAGGGTGTTACATTTCCTGGTGCGCGTATCTACAGCTGCCCCACCAAACTGCCTCCCGCGTCACCTCGGATTCTGATAGGGCTGATATTCTACTGCGCTGGACGTGTTCGACCACCACGACGTTCTATGTTTAAAGCCAATTTCTATGACGTCGTGTATACTGTGCCGATTCGAGACTACCTGACAGTCAGCGGCCGGTGGGACCGCCGGTCGTAACCATCCCAGCGCGCGCTGTAAACATGATCGAAGGCTTGAGGAGATGGCTACGGCGGAATCGCACAGGCTTGACAATTGGCTTTGGGGTCGTTGGCATAGGTTATGTGGCCGGTCAATACGCTCTTTCTAAGATTACCGAGGCGAGGGAGCGTATGACGGGTGACCGTATTTCGAAAGAGAAGTAGGCCTCCTTCGAGCATTTGCGACCTAGCCAGCAGTTGATCTGTCTTAGCCTACGACGACGGTTTCAACAGAACCAGGAGGATTGTACAATCACTGTACTAGAACTACTACCCACGGTAACTGAAAACATACTCGAGGCCCTACCATCAGAAAAAATTGCAGAAGAGATCCAGCAGAAGAAGGCTCAAAGACTAGGGAGGAATGCAGGTATATCCGACAATGCTCCCTCAGATATCTCTTCAACCACCCCAGGTACCGCAGCAGAAGAGGATAGTAAGAGTCTCTCGAGCCTTCAGAGCGAAAGCTATGTCCATGCCAGTCAGATGGGAGCATCAAGCTCTAGCGGCGGCGAAGCAAGACCTCCCAGGAACAAAACCCAATTATGGGGCGAGCTCAAGGTCAGCTGTAAGTACTGATATGCCAGCCTCAGCCATCAAGGCTAATAGACTACAGCTCTGACGAGGTCGTTCACTCTGCTATACACGGTCTCCCTCCTCAGTTTGTTGACTCGCATTCAGCTCAATTTGCTTGGTCGGAGGAGTTACCTTTCGAGCGTTGTAACATTGGCATCACATTCATCACAGGATCGTTCCATCAGCCTCGAAAATCGTGATGATGATAACGTTGAGCAAGCATATGGCAACGACTTCGAATTGAACCGGACCTATTTGACGTTCAGCTGGTGGCTACTCCACCGAGGATGGAAAGAGGTCATGAGAGACGTCGAATCAGCAGTACGTGATGTTTTTGGGCCTCACAAACCAACAGAAGAGATTTCACTTGAAGAATTGTCGAGCCTGATATTGGACGTACGAAGAAAGGTTGAAGGCGCAACCCCTGAAGAGCGCAGGTAAGTGAAAGGTCCTTTTCAAGACTTGCCCCTACTGATCGCTGTAAGCAGAGATCGCAAGTGGCTTTCGATTCTCCTTCCCCCTCAGGACCAGGAACAGACTGGTCTCCAGGAGGCTGGTATCTCTTCTCTACCGCCTGATCAGTCGACTCCTGGTCTGCAGGATCATCCCTCTTTGCCTTCTCCCCCAGCATCCCCGTCGACTCCTGCCACTACATCCCCAGCACTTCGTCGCCTTCTTGATGAGACGTCTGATCTCATCGATTCGCCCATGTTCACCCATGTCCTCACACTTCTACTTGATGCCACGTTCTCCCAACTTGCAGATACGCGACTGCGCCTGGAAGCATACAAGCTACCCTCGCGCACGCCTGAGCCTGCACCTGCCGCGAGGATCACCGAGGTCACCGAAGCTGATCCGGCAAATGCAGTCACGAAGTTAGCGAACATACTAGCCATCGTGACACGGGAAGCTCATAAGATTGGCAACGGAGTGCCAAATGAATACGTGCAAGCGGCCGAAGGTGTGAGCGAACTTGAAGGGTTTGCAGCCGTGATTTACGGTAGTAATTTTGACTTTGAGGCTGGTCTTGAAGCCAGTATCAATCCCGACAATGCAACGTCTGGAAGCAGAGACGAAGCAGCGATCAGAGCACAGCCGTCGGGAAATCTGCCTGTAGATGAGGCCGAAGAAACTGCGCAAGGGGGGCAAGGTCAGGGTATCGTAGACAAGGCGACTGATGTGGTTGATACGGCTTGGGGAGGATTCGAAAGGGTGTGGGGAAGTGTAGTTGGGAGTGGGGTATCGTGAAGGGAAGTCATTTGGAAAGGTTGTCAGAATGTATGATACCCAGCGTTTGAGAATTCCGAACTTTACAAACACATACTTTGCCTGATGTGATCATTTTGAGGCGTGTGTAATGGCTCGAGTTTATGTATGATCCGGACCTTGTACCTGATCTAATGAAACACCCATACACTACAAAGACTTTCGAAACGCACACGACAAATCTCCTACATGAACATATGACATCCAGCTCATTGGTCAATTGTGCTTATTCTATAATCGCCCAACTATTCCTTGAGAGATTCGATCTTTATCACCACGTTTCCATCCGGTCACATACATGCATGCATGTTTGGTTCTTGATTGCTTTGTCTATCGTCATTACTGTCATATCTTCATGCGTCCAGCCATATCCACTTCTTCATTATATACGTTCCTAGGGTAGTAGCTAGAAAGAACAGACTACTTATGCTCTCCTACCTCTCCCTGTTGTGCACTTCGCTGAGGCGTGACTACCGCTCACGAGATTGTGATGGAAAACCGGATTTGCTAATATCAATGGTGATACTACTCATTATCCGCAAGTCGAACAATAGCTATAGAATATTCTTCCTCAGAAACTACCCTTCTATTCGGTACCTTATCTTTACTCTATCTATGACATGTCATGCGGGTATAATCTTCTCCTGTACAGTTCTTCTCGTCAATTCTGGCACAACTTCCTGTGCCATTCAAAATCAACGGGAGTCCATCTGTCGAAGATGCGGCTATTATTCGTTGATTTTCTCATACCTCCTTTTCTGAGAGTAGGAACGGTAGATGCTGAGGACCGGCGTGATTCTGAATGGACCTTATGATAACGACGACGAGGCGGCGATAGATTGGAGCGATGGGGGGATGGTTGTGGCGATCCTTGGGAGAGCTGGTAAGGATAATCTGTGGCCGCATTGTGCTTTGCTGGATAGGGGCTCAGATCAGTATAGGATTGTTAAAGGCGTGCAACAACAAATGTGGATACATACCAAGTTCCTTCTATACATCTTTGGACATTATTTTACAACATGCATCGTAGCCAAAAACTGGGGCGTCAAATGTTTCCACGTTTCTATTATTTCTCTCCCTATATCTTGTGTCATTGCGGAACGATCAACAACTTGCCACTTACGTTTGGTCAGTCCAAACACCAATCGCTTTGCGTCTTTGAGTACCGGCAGAGCACAATGGATGTGCCCAGAGGGAACTTGACCATCGAATGCTCGCTTCCCCGGACAAAGCCATTGTTGACAGTTAATTGGCTCCGAAATCTTGGTGGCGGCAATGTCAAACTGCTTCATTGTTCGAAAAGGCACCTCCCTTGATAAGGTTGAGCTGGACCCATGGTCAAACAAAGAGAACAGGCCATATGAGCAATGTGTTAGGATCTTGATGTTGACGCATACAACACGCACGATGCTCATCACAGCAGTTGGGTCTATATATATATACGTCCTTCATTTCTGTTATTTCACTTTCCTCCACTGACCTTCATACCTTCATACCTTCATACCTTCGAATTCGATACAGTTTTACACCAAAGCCGACGCCGCTTAGGTAAAAGTACCATACGACTCTTCCCGGAACGACATATTCATTGCAGCGGCCACCCCAACCATGCCGAGCTTCTTGGATCTTCCGTCAGAAATAAGGATCAGAATATATCGCAAGTCAGCCACATTGGCCGGTCCTATTCGACTAAGAGAGCACTTGCTGCCTTCGGATGTCGTTCGCTACCACAACGACCCTGATACCGATTGGCAAGCCATACGACTAGGTGTCGCCACCGAGACCCACGATATCATGCTCGATGCCACAAAGCTACTGCGCTCTCAAGGCTCCGAGTGCGACTATGCAAGCTTCGACATGGTCTCCACCAACACCCTTGCGCCAATCCTGCAAGGCTGTCGTCATATCAGGCCAGAAGCGGAGTGGGAATTCTCAAGCATCGCGACCATCCATCTCTCGATTCGGGCCCGGCTGCCTCTGGATCTGAGGACTCTCCCCTGGCTCAGACAGGTCAGACATTTGAGCGTCGATTACTCCTTCCGTAGTCCAAACGGTATGCCTTGTGATCGTAACCACAATTGGCGTCAAGTGGACCAGGATATCGCAGCGTTCATCGGGACCATCTGCGAGATATGTGAGTCCCTCCGCACATTTACTCTCCATGTTCTCAGTGATCGCTGCTGCGGAAGTTGCAGGAGAGACTTCATGCACGATGCCCTCCAAACATTTCAGATGTTGGGATCACCAGGAGCGACAGCAAAGGCATTGACCAAGCTGGTTCCGAGAGTCCGCGACATGATCACCATCGTCGCCTTCGGCAGCTGCTCCTCGTACCACGAATTGCGCAATGCGATTTCGGCTGCGGAACCTCGGGGGTTTGCTTGTGGGAGACTAGACAAGTGGCCAGCAATGAAGCTTAACCGCGAACAACGTGCGGCCAATGACCTAGTATGGAAAGTAACCACCTGCCTAGGAAAACCTGCAATTCATGCCTGGTTCTTCAAGATGCCGACATCGGAATTGGCGGATCGTGCTTTGATCCCAGCATGGGACTTCCTTGGTCGCCATGAACACTACTGTCGCGACCGGGAACTGAACGAAGCAAATGCTGTATTGCAGCAGGAGGATAATTTGGAGCAAACCTTCTTACTCCGCTCTCCAATTGTGGAATTCGAGGATGACAGCGACTATGAGGCAGACGAGGGAGACGATAATCTCAAGGCTGAAAATGCTGAGTTACTTCAGGAGGAAGGAAATGATGGGGTCAATGAGGGTGGTTGGGAAGATCCCACGAGCCGTTCTGCGATAGAATATATGAACTCCTTTTTTTGAACGATAACTTAGCTTCAATACAGATGCACCAAGCCTCGACCAAAACAGACCCAAATGGCCACCATCACAGAAAATTGATAGTAAATGCCACGTAGCGCAACAGTTCATCGATGACAAAATTTCTTAAAAAAACTGCCTCCTCTTGCTCTATCAGATCACCAGTAGTATTTATAGTGTATCATTCGATCCTGACACAGTATCAAAAAGTAGCAGGAACGCCTGTTGTTGGCCACTCGAGTAATGGATACGACGAACAGGGGGGCGAAAGGTTTCCACGATCTTGGGCAAATGATCTAAAGATGGCGTCTGTTAGCAACCCTCCAGACCCTTATGTTAACGGTAATGATCCTCTTGGCTGAGTTACCTGTCAATGAACGTCTGCATACTTGGCAAAACATGAAACCGTGAGCGATCATGGCTTCGGCGGCAGAGCCCTACTACCGATAACAGATCGTTGCATACCGTCAATTCGTCTTCTTCGGTAAATTCGCGTCTGACGAACGTAGGTCTTTCCTCATTAGGCCAACCAGAATCCTACATATCCACAAGAAACCCAAAAATACAACGGCTATAGTCCCAATCTCCATCCACAGTGCCCCATTCGCCTCCAGGACGGGAACTTTTAGTGCCTCCTTCAGCGGCCTCCCGTGGCTTGAATGCTGTAAATGATGGAACATCGTTCTGGGCCCAAACAGCCCTTCGTAGCCGAGATTGACCCGATCGAAAGGGTTAGTATTCATTCTTGTACCTTCGTCTGTGGGACACGCCCAGAAGACAGTCGGCCAGGGCACTGGAAGAGTGCGGATTCCCTTTGTAGCAGATGAGAATGCAGAGAAGTTGGGAGTATTGCTGCAGTTTTCCGAGCACTGTTGGCTTGATGGGGGTAGGTAGCGAAGGTGAAGAGGAATGTCTGCAATCCACGGTGCTGCAGTATCGGAGCTTCCAACTTGTTTCGGAGGAGCCAGCTCAAGCAATAGAGAGGAGCCCCACTTCTCTATCGCCCAATCCGGGGCTTCAAGATCTGCTTCACCAGACAGTGAGCGGAGTGATCGAAGATTGTTCGAGACAAGTAAATTTGGTGAAGAAAGCTGATACTTGTCCACGAAAAGGTAAGAGGGAAGAGTCAGGTAAGTATGAAGGGCACACTCCGGCGAGGGCGACTTTATCGAGGATGGCAGCGTAAGGCGAAGAGTTGGGTGCAGGCCGGTCGGCTGTCTGAAAGCGGCCGAATAACTGGCACCGGATGTTGAAAGGGCGAGGTGGTGACGGGATGGAAAGGAGAAGAGTGTGGGGCCTGATAAATTTAGAGGGTGGTCCATACTGAGTCTGCGATCGCATCACCTACTCATTTTCTCGTCCTTGCCAAGTACTACCAGAACGCCCCGTAGCGACAGCTCTCCAGGATTGGTAGGTTTTTGGTTTGCGAAGATGCCAACCTCTGTTTGCACTGTGGCATTTCGATTGTCGATATCTACATCCCATTTTCCGGACGATGCACCGGTATGCCAGAACGCGCTCACTACTACAGATTGCGATATTGTGTCATAATCGAAATCGAAGTAATCTGCAAGTTCGAGCGCGTCTGCTTTATTCCTGCATGATTGGTTGTTGGCACATATCGTCTGCTGTATATATACGACCAAGTCATTTAAAGTAGTTGTGTCTTCGTAATACTGATAAGCAGAGGAAGATGCGAATCGCTCTGAGATCACCGATAGGGCAGTAAAGGTATGCTCCGGCAGAGTGCATCCTATGCCGCTTCCGAAAGACTTGGTGAGAAGCGGACACAGCAGGTCACTGGCAGTAATCAGTATTACTGGATCGAAAGTTACGATGTGGCCGTAGTCTTCCTTACATACGCAGAACGGTCCTTTTGTGGGGTAAAGAAAACGTGGAGCCCAGGGGAGACAGTCGAGACGAAAGGGGCCACAAGGGAATATGGATTGCCGGAGGCCCATCGCACGTGCAGCTCGTGACATTGCTTTAATACTCGCCATAGCTGATATGGTCAGTAATAATTGGCCCGCAGAAGTGCTAGCCATCAATACCTCCTGAGGAAGCTCATACAAGCTGAAAGTCAATCGGTCTTCCCGAGCTGCCTTTAGTGACTTTACGTGTAAGGCATTGACATCAGCGCGAAGCTGTTTGGGATCGAAAGGGTCATCCGGTCCGTGCACAAGAGTTATCCTTTGCCTCATTGTACAAGCCCTGGTAATGCAATGCAGTACGCATTATGTTAATACATGATAGCGGCTTGGAATTTCTATGGTTAAACTGCGCTATTATTCGAGGGCAGTTTCTTGGCGCGCGTGGCGCGACTAGAAGCGCGCCCCGTGGCCCCGAAGTAATATGCTGTGTGGCTGTTATGTACTTAGTTAGTCGGTATCTTACGAAATATTTCTAGCATTAAGCGTGGTTGTACTTGGAAAAGGTCTCAGATAACAGAGGTTTTTCCATCTTTACTTCGAAATTAGAACTGTTCACAAGTCAGAAAGATATGGCTCATAGTTCATTATTCCGGTTGCATCTGTGATGTAATACTCTAAGGTACATATCAATACCATCACCAACCTGTGATAGAAGAGTTCACCCGCTTGTCCAAACTCACACCCTGACTTGGGTTCCAGCCCTAAGGGACTAGCGGCCCGGAGCTTCTGAAATTCCGGACTCCCGGGCCTAGCTCCAGGGTACGTAATAGGTCTACCTACTCTTAGACCTACTGACGTTCGCTTCTACAGATCCTCAACCAGGCTGATTCTGTATATTATTTTATTGTAAGAACTGATCAGTCTAAGGCTTCCTACACTACTTGTAGTAAAAACAAGTCGTCAAAGTTGGTCGTTGTGGAAAAATAAGGCGTGGACCAGCAGAAAGTCTGGACTAGGAGGGGGTGCGTAGCCTCGTCACATCTGACTTGCGAGCCAGGCATCAAATACCCTACCGTATGATATAGACCACTTGTACACAGTAGCTCAAAGTGAACGAAACGAAAGCCTGTTCGCCATCTCTCTGGGGCTGTGACTCTTTGACAGTCCTTGAGATCGCTTTCACCCTTAAAAACATGCGCATACCCACTTACTCCATCCTCGCCATCCTTGCCATCACCACCGCATCTGATGCCCGCAAATCTCCAGAGTCCGTGTTACTCTCCTCCGTTAAGACCCTCACTCTTCGGAAAGACCTCAAGACATCCCACAACCGTGTATCCGCCGTCCCTCAGTTGAAATGCGTAGGCGGTAATGCAAAAGGCCTCTACGAGATCGACGTGCTACGGTGCAAGAACTCGGGCTCTGCGTATGGTGACGAGGACATACAATGGACTTGCTCGGCGTCGCTGCCGAGTGAGTTCAAGCTTGGCAGCACCGAAGTGATCTGTGAGGGGTTCAAGTCGGCTGACGACCCATATGTGCTCAAGGGGAGCTGTGGAGTGAAATATCGGCTGATGTTGACGGATGTGGGGGAAGAGAAGTATGGAAAGAAGGGCAAGGGGTTGTTCGACGATTATGAGGGTAAAGCGGGAGGTGGCATGATTGGGGTACTGTTTTGGGGTATCTTCATTTCCGTGGTGTGCTGGATGATATACTCAGCCTTCTTGAGAAGAGATGGTCCTAGGCCACCTCGAGATAACGATCGGCCTGGCTTCTTCAGTGGGGGATGGGGCGGAGGCGGTGGAAATGATGATCCACCACCTCCTTACGATTACCGTCCACCACCACCAAAGCCGAAGACAACTTCATCTAGAGGTGCGGCACCTGGAGTGGCACCCGCCCAGGCACAAGGTGGCTGGAGACCAGGCTTCTGGTCTGGGGCATTGGGTGGAGCCGCGGCGGGTTATATGGCTGGAAATCGAGGTCAACAACCAAGGACTCAAGAGCCAGCTTTCAACTATGGAGACAATGGCGAGGGGAGCTCGCGGTGGGGTGGTGGAGGGAGCACTAGGTCCAGTAGCGGTTCCGGCTCGAGCTCCACATATGGCTCGAGTAGGCATGATAGTAGTGGATTTGGGGGTACCAACAGGCGATGACTCTGTTCAACGATTTCAGTCTGAGTCGGAAGGCGTGCAATTGCTTGGGATCTACTGGTGTCAATTTGCTGATTTTCGAGTTGTACAGTCTCTGGGCGGCATGGCGCGTGGTCGAGGCTCAAGGGATACCCTGTTTCTTTACTCTGATCGATGCATTCGGCCTACGTCCGGTAGCTCGTCTCGTATAGCCGCTCTCATTCAATCAATACAAGGCCTCCAGATGCTTCGCTGTTGCAAATGGCGTGTCCACAATCAGCAACAACAGCGTTCAGGCCTTCACCTACCCTGGGGAACCTCAAGCGTATTCATGCAACCTCTAGCACCTCGCCAATCTCACCAAGCACATTCGTCCCACCGAACATGGCCTCTCCATGAAGGTGCTTCTCTTTTCTCCTGGAAGACCCTTTCTTCCCTTTGTGCTTCTCGCCTTTCTTCCTTTTGCTCTTTCCCCTCCGATTCTCTTTTGCAGAAGACTCCTCCCCCGCTTCCGCACGCTCAGCCGCGATCTGCTCATCTCTCTCCCGCCGAGCATTGTCCATCTCCTCCTTCTCTGCAAGTGTCTCCTCTTCCAGTCTTTTTCGATCCTCAGCCATATCCCGTTCTAGTTCCGCCGGATCGTCAAATTCTACCCCTGCCATTTTTTCAAATTCCGGTAAATCGACCGGTATCTGTTGGCCCAAGAGTGTGGCCTTGATCTTGTCGTGATTGAGCTTCTCCTCTCTTACAAACTTGAGCTTGATTTTGTGCCTTGTCCGGCCAGGAAACATCTTGCTGATCATCTGAAAATCTGTGCCAAACATGCGAAGACCTTCGTAGAATCTATCGGTATACAGTTCGTTCCAACCACCGCTGTTATCACGCTTTAGCCAACTCGCAGAATTTACTTTTCTTGTAAGCGCATTTTCATCAACAGACTCAACGTCTTCGTCAGCTCGAGCAGCTGCGGCTGCTGCGTGACGGTCAATTTGCAAAGAATCCTCGTCGATCTGGATTTGACCATTCACGATGATGGTATTAGGTACGTTCTGGGCGACATTCTCTTCTCGTTCCCTCCGACGGGCAAGTCGTTCCAATCGCTCCGATGGATCTTCGGCTGATTCGGATGGACCGGGTTCGCTGATATGCTCAACTTGTCCTATTACTTCTTGCAGCTGCTTTTGCTTCTTGCGGAGGTATTCTGCTTTCTCAAACTCTACTATTTCCTTTTCTCGTTCTGATTTTCTGCCAGTACCATTATCTTTGCAGAGATCTGACATTTTGACCTCCGACGGTGCTATTATTACGGCATCTGCGCCTTCTAGGCTCGCAGCCCGCTGTCGACCTCTTCGCCCCCGCTTCTTGGGATTTTTACTCAAACTATGTACAGCTTCCTCAACCACCGCAGCCGCAGCATCCTGGATGGTTTGAGTGATCGCAATCTTCTTCTTCCGCTTTGTAGGAGCAGCCTCTTGCTCTACTTGGGCGTCTGCGTCTAGGGCACTACCTTGAGCAGATCTGGAAGCTTCGCCGGCATCTATTTGGTTGCCCTTCCCTTTCGTGATTTTCTTTGGTCTCCTGACTTTTGCAACTTTGCTACGAGTGGTATCTGCGACAACCGCGGTTGCGCCGTCCTCAATTCGCTGCATGCGCTTGGCCCGTGCAAGTGAGCTTGGTTTCTTAATTTTTGCTGATTGCGATATTGCAGAGCCTCGTCTAGCATCATGTGATTCTCCGGTCACGCCTTGATTAGATTCTATCGTGGAACATGGTACATTGGCGTCAGCACGAGCCGCAGAAGACTGGACTGCAGGAGCCGTTGGCTGGGGTTTCTCTATCCTACGGCGTTTGGCAGCAGGCGCTTGGGTATTATCGACTGTTTCATGGGGACTCAAGGATGTACTTGAAGTAGATCTTCCAGTCGGAATTGAGACGGTGTCCTGTCCCAATGTAGTCCCATCTGTAGCAGTACAGCTGAAGTCAGAATACAGTAGGTTGGGTTTTCCTGGAGCCGTAGGTTGGCGCTCAGGCTCTGAAACCTGTGCAGGCTGTGCGGTCTGCTCAGTCGGCTCGAAATTCTGGGTCTGGGTTGGCTCGGATTGTCGTTTCTGAGGATCCACAGGTGCAGATGATGTACAGGTTTGCACCTGTGTACTCCGGGGAAGGGTCGCTGGCGGTATAGCCCCATCTTGCGAAGCGCTTGGCAGTAAAGCTGGCGACCGGTGAAAAGGAGCCGGTATTGCTATGGTCTTGTCACGTCTTTCAGTCCTTGCGGGTGTAGCTATCGATGGCTGTTGGGTCGATACGGACGTAGGTAATGATAAAGAAGTAGTTGAGGAGGCTGGGACCTGTCCTGCTGCCTGCGATTGTATTTGCTCATCAACGCTAGGCGTAGCATAGGTTTGAGTAGCGGTCGGGGCACCTGAACGCCGCGCTGGTGCTTTTGGAGCGAACTTCTTTCCCGACTTGTCTGTTCGTAGGTCAGTACCAATTAGACAAGCACAGTTTCCTGAGTACCTACTTATAACCGAGCTCCCAAGCGCGGACATTATCGTTATCTGAGAAGCATACCCCTGCTCCAGGCATCGGGCTGTCGTGACCATGAAAACGTGTGACGAACACCCTCAAGACGAGCTTATCTATGATTGGCGGAGTCGGGAGCCACGCGGCTGGCGCTAAGGGCGCAACGGCAATTTCTATCTGTTCTCCCTAGTCCCTAATCCTAAGCACCCCTTTGTTAAGATCGCTTGGTCCTCGACACCACAGAAAACCCTTCTGTCTACGCCACTCGTATGCTTCTCTTCCCTCTCTAATCATAAGGTCGTTATCCTTGACCTTCGGGTCCGCGGCACTTATGATCCTCGTTCAAGGGAAAGCCTTCTACTCTTGTCAGATGGAAGAAAGGAAGCGGCCAGCCTCTCATGATCCTGATGGCTCCGAGCCTCCTTTCAAGCGCCAGATCACTGCCATTAATGGTACCTCGAAGACTCATGTTGACGCTGATATGCCCTGGAAAGATGATCTTGAGGTACACGAGCCTTACCCTCTCCAGTAACACCTTACTCTACCCTAGAAATACCAGCCTCTCTGCTTGCGTACTGTATCTAACGTGCAATACACTGACCTTCTATGGGTGTTGTAGCGATTTCAGAAAGAAGCCCTAGTCCGGCAATTACAGGAGTACAAACGGGAGCGTAACAACCTAGAAACTCAGCTTCATACCATGACCAAGAGCGCCATACATCACGACGAACACCTCATGATCATCGATGCCTGGTTCAGTGAGGTGAGCTGGCTCTTGTAATGTATGCTGCATTACGTCAACGTGCTAACATCGTGGGGCCTAGCTCATAGATGAAGTGAGAATCATGGTAGGAGATCTTAATCGCCATCATATATTCGCGACTTTCCCATCCGCTCTCTTAGAGTCCGATTCGGCTGCGTTCAAGAAACACCTAAAGTCAAGATCTGCCGAGATATCTTCTGCGATATCTCAATTGTTCAACAAGGAATCAACAGCACCGGATGTATCTAAACTCCAAGGTCGCGTGGCCGAACTTCTTGCTACTGAAAAGAGTCATATAATCGAGCTTGAGAGATGCCGGATCGAAAAAGAAAAGCTACTAGAACGGCTAGAGGACGCATCCTTGAGATATATGCTTGCTGAAAAGAAATTGGACAGGTCGAAGAGTGCGACAGTGGCAAAGCTCGAGAGACAGGCTATTGCTGGTGGTCGTAATGAAGCAGCCAGCGGTCTTGGTGGTAGCAATTTAGAAACCAGCAATGGGCAGACTGATCCTAAAGCTATTTCCGATGAAGAGCTGTTCGAAGCCGAGGAAGCCCGAAAGGAGGCTGTTGCTGAGTCTGCGAAACGAAAGGAACAGCTAGGAAGTCTGGAGGCGGAGAATGGGAAGCTTACTGCTCAAATAACGACGCTCAACAATCGACTTACCCATCTCACGGACGATGATTATAGTCGAACAGACCTCTTTAAGCATTTGAAAACCCAGCATGAAGACGTGATCAAGAGAATCAATGATCTGGAAATCACTAACATTCAATTACGGGAAGAGGCTCAAAAGTTGCAGGCTGAGCGTACAGCGTATCGCGTTCAATTGGAAAGGGAATTTCAGAAGGCCATAGCGGAAAGAGAAACCCAATTGGCTCACATGGAAGCCGATCTTGCAAGGATAAGGGGTAATCGCGACGAACTCATTGCAGATCAGTCGATGAGAAAAGCTGCCCAATCTCTGGAACATTCCGCAATTGACCAAGTGAAAGAAATGGCCAGTGCCAAAGAGGATCGCATCAAAGCATTAGAAGTTGAGATTGCACTCTTAAAACTACAGAATGACGGTTCTGCGGAACCAACATGTCCATCCACTAGTCTGGACAATCTGTCTGTGGGAGAAATACAGAATTTATACTCAAAGCTTGAGAGCCAATTCTCTTTGCTAACCATTGAACTCCAGTCGATGGAGTCTGCACTAAAGAAAACCTCTGTTGTCGCATCGACTAAAGTTGCCAATATGTCTTCTTTAGAGGAAAAGTCTACGCGATTGAGTGCCGAGAAATCGAGGGCAGATCAGAAATACTTCGCCGCCATGAAGGCCAAGGAAGCGAGAGAGTTTGAGGTCAGGACCCTTCGCACTCAAAATTCGAAGAGCTCCGAAATGGTGTCGTCCCTCAAGGATTCCGAAGCCGCGAACCGTGCATTGCAGGTCAACCTCGAGAAACAGGTTGCGGAATTCAAAGACTCGCTTGCCAATCTGGAGACCAAGCATCGTGCATCACAGCAGCAGACGGTAGAGAAGAATATCTTACTAGAGGGGCTCAAAGCACAAGTTGAAGAGCTCAAAAAGAATCTAGAGACCAAGGACACGTCTGCGAACGCCGCTTCCGTCGCACATCGCAAAGCGGAGGTCGAAATCGAGAGGCTCAAGGTTGGCCTGGAGGAATCCAAGAAGAGCTTGGAATCCAGGAAGGCGAAAGGACTGGACAATCAGAACGGCGAATATGAGATGCTACGAGTAAGTCTGACAGCCCCAGATTCGAAAAAAGGTGGCAGTCGTTAACGCGAAGCGTCTTTTTTCTAGATGCTTGCCATTTGCACCGTCTGTCATAAGAACTTCAAAAACACGGCCATCAAAACGTGCGGCCACGTCTTGTGCAACGAGTGCGTCGAGGAGCGGACGACCTCCCGATCGAGGAAATGTCCGAATTGTAACAAAGCGTTTGGGTTGAACGATGTGATGCGGGTGACGCTATGAGTAAAGCGTTGCCCGGTCCCATCGAGGGGTTTTATAGCTTGTATTACTACTACCTTACATTCGATTTCTTTGCCTGGGCACTTGGCTTTGGCTGTTCAGGGAAGGAGGTATGGCCTGAAGGAGGGCTGGCTGGCGAGCGAAATACCATATGGTCCTGGCGTGCTTCTTCTTGTAAATATTTGAGGGGAATTCCAACATTGCCGCTTTGGCTATGAGCTTAGCGTTGTCACCGATGAAACAGAAGCTCGAACAGGCTTTTGCGGTATGTGTGCAGGTCTCTAACCGACGCCAAGATGTATCCTTTAGTGAGGTAGATTATATTCCTTGATCTCGGACATCTGCAATCTAAATGATGCTTCATGACTGTCTGAAGCGGATTGAGCATATGTGTGAGCCAAACAATATTTTCGCTCATACGTCAACGCCATATCATACCATACCAGTCGTGGCCCACGCTTGTCGTGATATATACCATTATACCATATTTGCAACGCAACGTTCCACAAGGCCACAATCATACCGTCCCAGCAATGCTTAGCTCCCTGATTTCCCCCAAGACCTGCTCAACCCTGCTATCCAAATGCCCCTGCGCATATTGCTCCCTGGTATCCGCATCCAGAAACTGCTGCACCTGCGCCATCCTCGAATAGGCCTCCGCACAAAACCTCAACTGGATCTTCACCAGCGCCTCGAAGCTCGGATCGAGATAGGGGACGCGCAGATCGATGAGTTGGGGTAGTTCGGAAAACAGCTGCTCGTTCAGAGCTTCGTAGGCCGTCTTTGCCAGGTCGGATTCTCGTTCTGCGCGGGGCAGCTTGGTCGGATCTTTGTCGGGCTTCTCGACGAGCTTTTTGACCTTGGCACGCGTGGCGTCGTAGTCGAGGAGTTTGTGGTTGCGCTTCTTGATGCCTGAGGAGGGGTGATGTTAGTGGGAATTGCGAAAGTTGGGGACGAGCGAAGAAGATTGGATGCCGTAGCGCGCACATACATTCATTGATGTCGGGAAAGTAGGCGACGAATCGTGAAATCGGTTCGAGAACTGTTTGTCTGCATCGACCCAGAAAGTTAGATCCTCAATTGAACAATTCAATCCTTTGATGGTAACCCACCTGAAAGGTCCGTCAAGGGCTTTGATTGTCTCGGCATCCAGATCTTCCACTGCTTGTTTGTAACTTCTGCTGACTCCGTCATTGGCACCTGCGTCTCCGTAGAAGGCATCTATCGTTTCTGCTATTCGCATTTGTGAGGCCGTCATCGCTACACGTTAGATCAGTCCTGTTCGCTCCATTCACACGACGGATCCGTGGCTAAGAGCTGACCTCGTAATGAATCCAGGTAACCTTTTGCTTCCTTCTGTAGTCTATTCGCTGCGGCTTCCATAGTTCGATACCGCCTGATCAACGCAGCGGTGTTTCAGCAAGAGTACCCATGCAATCCATGACTTTCCGGCGGACAACGTGTTCCAAAATTGCCATACCTCTCTTCCACCCCGTAATCTCTGTCGTTGGTTTTCTCCACATGTCCTGTTTGAACGTCGTGAGTCCGCTACCTCATGCTTGCTACTTAGGGAATATGCAGTGTACCCGTCTTCATCATAACCTGAGTGGTTGCCCGATTGGCAACCTTCTTGAAACCTACATGATATGTCAGCCATCGGACTTCCATTCAAATAGCTGACTTCGGTTTGAACAAAGCTCCTCTTACCTGCCCATGACATCACGCCGGAGTGGGTACTTCTGAAACAAGAGATGCCGATGGAACAAAGGACAGGCGTTTAGACAGTTCAGCCGTTATGAATTGGAAGATCGAACACTGTACGAACGTGTCAAAGTTGTGGTACCAGAAGGGGTAGAAGTTCGTTACGCATACGAATGTTTGCGCCTGTAGGTCTTGGCGGGGTCCGGGAGCTTGGCTCTTAGCGGCCGCTTTGATAGTTACCGTAAGCTCCTTTCGGTTAGCTAGGCCGGTAATTGAGCGGCACGAAATCTCCCGTCCTTCAGTCTTCAAAAACACCACGGCAAATCCTATCTCGCTTGACACGAGATCTAACGGCAAGGACGTTGCAGGCACAATATGGACATTGCTAATAGCAACAATTTACCGGTGGGTGGCTGCTAGAAAGCACCGCCTTAGTCCCAAGCTAACAACGTATCATGCGGGAATTTCGCAAGATCTCATAAGAATCATTGAATCAGACGGGTTTCTGATTGAGTTCCCCAGAAATTGGAAAATCACTTAGGAGAAAAGACGTAACGGTGAACTGCATGTCGAGGCGCTATGGATATAGCGCTCCAACGTTAGGCCCATCCACGTCGGCATTTCCGGGTCAATTTCTAGGCCAGAATTTCCGCGAGCTCAGCTAATTGAAACACGTGGGACTTATGAATCGCAGATGGCGCTGCTTGTCTCATTGACTAGACGTCTCTCGAAATCATATACGCAGACTAGAAATAGTAGAAGTCTGGAAGATCTGAAAAGTCATTTGGATGTTTGAGGCTTTGAGGCAAAATCGGATATGATTCATGGAGGTTTCATGTTTCTGCACGCTATGAGCAAGTCGCCGCCGCTGCAATGATTGTAGTACGCTATCTCATTCCAAATGCTGTCCCATGCCTGATAAATCCCAGCCTCATCATTGTAACCTTTGACCGTAACGCCTAATTGTCGCCAACATGTGCAACTAAATGTGCCGAAGCGACCGAGGGGGTATGTAAAGAAATGTTTGAATATAACTGAAATCTCGTATTGCCAGTAGCGAATGCAGAGGTGACAAAGTCCATTGATTCGAAGTACGAGAGCCGATCGTTCGTGCCCGTAAAGGGCGTTATTCGATGTCCATGCCGTTACCGAAGCTGTGGTGACTAATAACCTTCCAGAGCAGCTGTACAGACTTGAATCTCACGAACCCATTCTGACTTGAGCACTTTCGAAGCTGTCAGGCGACGTGTCGGACTAGGATCGGGGTCAAGTATAGAGTAAATGACATTTCGACACCGACGCTGGCAACAACATTAGTCTGAGTCCTCAAATAGTCGAGCGGGCGATAGACTTACCCTGTGCAGTGTCTCGATGGGACCATACCCGTCGTCACCTCTCCTCCCTTCAACGTAACGATCGAAAAATTCATCCTCGTCCCTCTTCGCAACGCGCCACAGGTGCCTGCCCGTCCTCATGGCCATATATATCACACCAGTAGCCCAGACATCAACGGCTCTGGGATCGAACTCCTTGTCTATATATTCCTCAGGGGCAATATAGGGAGCCGAGCCACAAAGGCCGGCAGTCATATGGGCCTCCTTCTCCCAAGCCATCCGAAAGCACTCGCCATTACCAAAGTCCGTAATTTTCAAGGAACCATGTGTCGTAAGAAGAAGGTTCTCGGGCTTGAGGTCACGATGAGCAACACCCATTTCGTGCAAGTATTCGACACCACACATGAGCTGTTTAAAATAGCAGTCCGCCTCCTGGACTTCTAGCTTTCCAGCTGCTAGCACAAGAGTGTAGAGGTCTCCACCAGCACAAAATTCCATGACCTCGCAGTAGTCTCCTTTGGCGTCTTGTAGGAGATCAAGTGTATGGATGACATTCGGGTGACGCAGTGAGGATGAGATGCAAAACTCGGAAGTAAGCCGCTTTTGGTACTTTTTGGGCGATTCTTGGGGTCGCCTTCGAAATTCTTTGACTGCGTATAGTTGCTCCCGGTTGTCTTTGGGATCGGTCTTATGAGATATTCTGACGATTCCAAAGGCACCGCGGCCAACAATCTCCTGACATTTGCCATACTTCTGCACAAGAGTCGCGGTCGCGTTGGGACCGCCCTTCTTGTCGGAAGCGAGTCTCTCGCGCTCGTTCCGAAGCTGGTCCACCCACGTAGACATTAATGACAACTGTTGATGCTCATCCTGGTTATGTTCCTCCTTTTTCTTACCGCCCAGCATGTCGCGGAGCATGTCGGACAACTTTTCTTGCCTCTTAGCGCTTTTGAGGATGTGCTGATGGGTACCATCTGCGAATGTCTCAAACCTCTTATATTGCTGTGCATGGTCGAGGTCTCTTGTCTCCTTCTTAACAATAGACGTGCTACCTCTCGAGTCCGAATCTGCAGCGGAGTGTGGCCGTTTGTCCGAATCAGAGGGCTTTCTGGACGGCGGATTGGAGGTCCGGTTGTTGTTGTTCACTTTGGTGCTGCTGTCGGTGTCGGACGCTCCACTTTCGCGACCTTCTTTGATCTCGGACTCCTTGGGAATTTTTGCTTGCGAGAACATGCGAGTGAAACGATGCGTTATTGTCGGCTTCTTGGCGGTCGGTACCGCGTCCGTGGCAGCAGCTGGAACTTCGTGGCCGTTCGGCAAAGCCACAGACTCCTCGACGATGACCGGTGGGGGAAGATTAGGCTTCTCATCGTTCAAATGTAGGGCCGAGATGGAATTGGTAGGAGGTGACGGTGGTGGTGGACGATGAGCTGATGTGCTTGTCATACCTGATCTTCGGTGACTAAGGGTATTGGTGTAGTGGAGTGGATCGAACGTGGGTGGACCTCGGTCCAGGCGGGCAAAAGCCCTCTCCGCGGCGTGCGAGACGCTCAAAATGACAATGTATTGGAATTCGGTTTTGTGGGAAAATGAGATTCGGAGGATGGAGCAGGGTCGTTTTTATATGCACAGTGGTATTTTCGTGAAGGGTTCTTGCGAGAATGCTGATGACCAATGAAGCTGCGAGGTGGGATGCCTACGGAACCCTTCTCAGGCAAATGGAAGGTTCGGGTCGAGTCAGAAGATGAATCGACTGTCTCCGAATTGCCACGCTCGTGTCGTAATGTAGAGGTGTCCCTAGAGGAAGCCAGGCAGGGTGGAGGTAGGAAGAAGATAATTACTAGAAGCTTTCTGAGGTGTGGGGAGATAGCAGCCAAGTAGTATTCCAGTAGGGTTCGGATTGGTGTGGTACACGGTTCACTCTGATTAACCCCAATACTAGCTGATCACAGCTGGTGGGGCGAGAGGTTATTGAGATGAGGGAAGCAGAGGATACGTCGTTTGGTGGACGGCCATCTTGTTCTTGAATGAACTGTGTGATGAGTGAGGTGGGAAGACTGGCGGAGAATTTGGGCTGGAGCTCTGATGGCAAAAGGCGTTTGAAGTGGGTTTTCGAATAGAACTAGAACTACTCTACCAAAAGCTTGTGTTTGCTTAGTTCTAGAAGAAATAACTACTCTTCTTGTCCTGACACAAGGGCGAAAGGGTTGGTCAAAGGTCGACACGGTGAGAATATATTAATAGTTGCGACGAAGACAAAAAGCAATTTGTCCTTCAAGTCCCCTTTCCCTCCCCTTTGTCCTCTTCCTCGGCTGCACAAGAGCCCTTCGCTAGAATTACCCACCGCTCGTTACCTCGCCCCTGCGAGCCAACAGGTTGCCCCCCTTCACCATGCACTTCGGGGAGATATCACACCATAAGCAGCAAAGGTAGAGCAGTAGGCCTGCGACTAAATCTCGAAATCTGCACCTAAGGTTGCGGGAACACCAGTTGACACATATCTGTAGTCTCGGAATTTAATCCCTCATAGCATGCCAACATTTGACCGTATTCTACTGAATGCTTACCACACAACACCTTCTACTAACCTCACCTTGTCCGTTCCGCCTACTGCATCGTCCCTGCAATACCTCAACCACCTCTGCTTTTCTCTCCATGCTTCACCAGACAGATAAGGTCCGGGTCCTTATCATCTTCCACCACGTTCCTGTCTTACTGGACAATCTTTGATTCCAATGTCGCCATTTCCATGTCACCAGCCGAAAAAGGACTTCGTCTTGCAGTAGAAATCCTCGACTCCTTTATCGGCGTATGCACCTACACCATGCGTTGCTTGTCCCTCGGTTATGTCTCCGTACCAGCGTGGCGTAGGAGCATTGTCACTGTCTACTATATGAGCGGGACGAGTTCATCCTGCTTCTTGTGTTTTGATAAGGCCAACCTGGTGGTATCACGCAAGCGAGGAAGGCTTGGTCCCGTACAGTGCGCTCAACATATCTCTGTCGGTCATGATTCCCCGTTACAGACCAAAGTCCAGCGACATGCAGATGGCCGGTATTTCTTTGCGTCGTTAATATGTGTTACTGCGATTGCATCACACAACAATTTTAGATAGGTGGAGTCAATTACGGGTGCATTCATAGTCCGGACGAAGTAGAACACATACAAGCCGGGCTTTCTCTCGAGATACTTCTAGATACCTAGGTAAACCCTGGGAGCGAGAATTGCTGATGGCATCGGAAGGATGGGGCAACAGGCGTCCATTTACCAGCACTTTACCGGGTTACAACGTTCGCTTGGTAGATTTGGATGATAACGTGGAGCATTGTGCAGGTCCAAGCTTAAGAACAAATGGTTCCATTGGCACTGCTTCCTCCCAGAGTGACCCACCAACGAACAATATAAACCTATCTCTCCAAACCCAATCACAGATTAGATACGTATAGTTACCACGATACCTCCTCAACTCCTGCAAGCGAGCATCTAAACCCCGAAGACTAGATCCGAGAGAAGCCAGAGCACGACCAGGCAATTCACGCGCAACTTACAAAGATCGGAATTAATGGGAAGATATTGACATTCCGTAGCATCGATGAAGAGTACCATGGTGAGAAAGAGTATTGCTCGGTGGAGAACGCATACTCTCATGTCTGATCGCCGGATGCATCACCGTTGTACTCCGTAAACAGGGAAAACAATCTCTTAATTTCCCATCGAGCGACTTCCGACTCTCCTAATGCCAAATCCACGTATATTGGTCGTCATGAAGCGATGACCGTTCTATTCTTTTTCTATTGCATTTCAGCATGTTGAGCCATTTCTATCATGTGGACGCGTACATATCTGGCATTGCTAGTGGTGAGAGCCTACTTCGCCATTTCGCCAAGTTACATCCACCCCGATGAGAATTTCCAGGGCCCAGAGATTGCCGCCGGTAAGTCTAAACATTCAGGCATTCTAACGTTCAGTCATCGCTTCCTCGTGTCCGATGTCCCTCTTCCAAAAAGCGGTGGGCCATACCGTACATAAGCTTGGGCTAGCTCATGCGGCTGCAGCCCTGCACTTCCTCCGTCCTCATCTTGCCTTCTCCTTTCGTCCAATGTAGGAAAACACTCATAGCATACAGGCAAGGTCTTCTCGTTCCCTCACCATCTGACTTGGGAATTCACAGCCGACAAGCCTGTACGAAGTGTGTTTCCACTATGGCCTGTCTACGGTCTTCCCATGGTGGTACTCCACTGGATCTGGTCTGGGGTAGGCACCGACGAAGTCCCCCCTCAAGTCGTGTACTATACCATAAGATCCTTGATGTTCATTGCGAGCTTCGTTTTGGAGGATTGGGCTCTACATGAATTGGTTCAATCGCCGCGGCATCGAAGGCTGGCCGTTACCATGGTGGCTTCTTCCTATGTGACATGGACCTATCAGACACACACGTTTTCCAATTCGATAGAAACCATTGTGGTGCTGTGGAGCCTGGTAATGATTCAGAGAATCATGGACAACAAAGTGGGTGATCTGTGGGCTATGAAGGTGGACATTGCTCACACTGTTCAGCAACGGTCGTCCCTCCTGTCTTCTACCATCCTGGGAATACTCCTAACCTTTGGGGTCTTCAACCGTATTACGTTCCCCACATTCGTCCTGATACCTACTCTTTACCTTCTGCCACACTTTACCCGCAGGTACGGTCTTCCCCATGCATCCGCCTTTCCAAGAGGTTCAATACACTGACATACCAAGACCATCCTCACTCGTCGCACTGTTGTCAACAACACTGCTTGTCAGCTTCCTCGCCATTATCATCGACACGGACTTCTATAATCCCTCTGTCCCCCTTCTCAGAAAACTTTTCAATGCTCCCACCCTCACTCCGCTCAACTCCGTCCTCTACAACAGCCAAACCTCCAACCTTGCAATCCACGGCCTCCATCCACCATACCAACACCTCGTTGCTTCCCTCCCCCTTCTCCTGGGCCCAGCGCTCTGGCTCCTCGTCTCCTCACCCAAATGGAAGTCCTCACATTTGCCACTTCTCTCGGCGCTGTCAGGAACGGCCTTCCTAAGCTGTATACCCCACCAAGAACCGCGTTTCCTCTTGCCTGCCGTCCCGTTGATCCTCTCCTCGATCCACCTCCCGAAATCCAAAACCTTGACACGGTACTGGCTTATCTCCTGGATAATCTTTAACGCAATCTTCGCCCTCCTGATGGGTGTATATCACCAAGGCGGCGTAGTACCCGCCCAGATATGGCTCGGCCAGCAGAAGGCCCTCACGGCTAACCTGAGTGAAGTACTGTGGTGGCGGACCTACAGCCCCCCAATCTGGCTACTGGACCATAACCCTCTCCAAACCACAGACCTAATGGGCATTCCGTTCTCTGCCCTACAGAGGCATGTCAAAACCTCGCTCGGTCCTGCTTGTGATCCGTACAAAAGTATCGGGCTCGTGGCGCCATACTCAAGTGTGGAGTTAGACGCTACCTTGGGCGCCGACGAAGAGGAGCTGGAATTCGAGGAGATGTGGCGCTACAACCGTCATTTGAATTTGGACGACATGGACTTTTCACGCGATGGGGTTTGGGGGACGCTGACGCGGGTGGTAGGGAGGAGAGGGTTGGTTGTTTGGAGGGTGAAGAGGAGATGCGCAGAAATGGGAACAGGTGTGACGCAGGGCGGTGGATAGAACTGACATAGATATTATTGTAATCAAGGAAGATATGCCCCAGTTCACGGATGAGTGACCTCCTGATTCTATGGACCTAGGAACGACCAATTGTATATCTGGGGTTTATTGACCGTGCATACATGAGCCAGCGAAACGCATGTCACCATGAGCTCAGGCTGTGTCACGGCCATCCATCATTGTCCTCATGTCTCAGGCCATCGCGTACTGCATGCGTGTTGATTGGTCTTGGTGGCGAAACGGAAGTAGAGGTAGTCTAAGCAGCTCCGTCATCACCTTCATCAGGCTGGTCGAAGAGGAAGTTGGCAGCCAACTCCTCGTTCTTGTCGCAAGCAAAGTATGCCTGGATCACCTGGTCGCGCTCAAACCCCAGACGACACAGCTGTTAATTTCAGTCAGCATATTGGACTAGATCAGGGCGAAGGGTCTGACTGACTCGTTCAATGGCATCCCGCTCCTCCTCGGTCACACTGATCTCCTGAGCCCCAGGTGGTAAGGGTGTATCGTCGCCGGTATCTTCGCTCAACAACTGCAGGAACTGATCTGGATTCTCCCCAATTTGGCGCGCCAGCGCCGGGTTACCTGCTCCAACTTGCTGGAGGATGGGCTCGAGCATACGCGGTTGGGTCTGGACGATTTGACGTAGCTGCTGGAACTGTGGGTTGTTGCGCAGGAAATCGAGGTTGCCGAGACCGGCACCACCTTCGGCGCCTGCTCCGGCTGCTGCTCCGATGCCAGCACCCAGGCCTGCGATGTTTGGCCCCCCAGCAGCTCCACGACCTCCACGTGCGCCTCCACCTATACCACCGCTACGGCCAGCTTGGGCAGCTGCTTCGAAAAGGTTGACGGGTTCGTCACCAACGTCGCCGCTCGCTGGTGGTGCTGAGGCGTCGGTGGTGGCTGTGGCTGGGGCTGGGGAAGCTGCAGCAGATGTGCCAGGTGCACGCGCAGCGCCAGCCCCTCCCCGTCCTTGTGCTTGCTCTTGTTGAACGCTCTCGGGAATTCCCTGCATACCGTTAGCACAGCTCACTTATCAGATTAGATATCTTCTAAAGCGCACATTTAACAGATATTCAACAGCACGGTCTGGATTAAAGAAGGCTGCCCTCATGGCACGGTCGATCTGATCTCTCGGGAACCCCATGCTCTCCATGTTTGCGATTGCTTCGTCGCGCTGTGGACCGCCTAGAGTAAGCGCTGAGGGGTCGTTGAAACTTGGACCCTCGGCTCCTGGGGCGGCTGGAGCTGGCGACGGTGTAGCTGGCGCATTGGGGGTACGATTTGAAGCGGGAGCAGGGGCTGCAGGGGCCACGGGGGTCGATGCAGGCGCGGGAGCAGGTGTTGAAGGGGCTTTCGAGGTCGATGATGAGGCGGCAGGAGCTGCTTTGGGCTTTGAAATCGTTCAGCCTCATGTATCCCGTGGTATCTAGGGTATTGATGTACCTTAGATACCATGCAAACAACAAATCCTTTCTCTTCGATGCTGTAAGATTCAACGGTATTCGCATCCTGTAATATCTTGCCTGATAATGGGGTTCAGAATCAGCAGAAGTACATCGACTCTTGATAGCCTATTTGCCATCCCAGGGATGCTTTACCAGAGTATATGAGTTTTTGCTGGCTGGCTTCCCAGCCCTTCTCCTGTGAAATTTTCTCCTTCACTTGACCGATCTATATCCGAGGACCCATATCAGCCAGGAATGGGGTTGATACTGTGATGCTCTATGAAGCGCAAGATCTTACCGTCTCCGATGGCTCAGCGTCGATGACAAACTTTTGTTGCTTCAGATCCTAATCCAGTGAGCACATGTTAGTGTCGAGACCTTTGACTCGGCGCTGAAGAAAATCACCTTGAATGTGAGCTTCATCTTGCCCGATGAGAAGTGCTCTGCAAGATTATTGTAGAGTGCCTTTGTACGATACCATCAGACTGAATCGGTTTCCAGCTTTTGATGTACGAACGATGTACAAAGTGATCGTTGGATGTATAGTGTGGTCAAAGTAAGTGTGATGAAAAGCGATATACCGAAGTGAAAGTGTCAGAGCTTACAATGTCATGGACAGGCAGTAGTGGCTTTCGACATCGGCACATCGGCTACTACTACATAGTACTATTAGATGCCAGCTGCAATTCTACGGTGGTGTATGTAAGGATCCTAGGGTGAAGTATTAAGACACTGTACGTTAGAAGAGCTCACCCCCTTCTGGTCTAAACTTGCTTCTGGTTCACCCTCTCGCTCTCTACAGCGATCGACTTTAACAACTTGTTCTCGCTATAAGAATTATAGAACACGTAAGACTAAATATTCCTCGTAGCAAAACATTTTACATTATCAGGCTGGTTGAGGAACTGTAGATGCGACAATTTCTAGGCCTAAGGATACCCTAGAGCTTGGCACCGGAGCACGGATTTTCAAAAGCTCCGGGTCGCTAACCCCTTAGGGCTGGACCGGAAGTAAGGTAAGTTTCCATTGGACCAGAAGGGGGTGAACTCTTCTAGTGCTATGTTAGCCTACTGCCGCCAAGAAAATCGAACATTATCAAGTACCTTACCGAAAGGATTCCCACCCTTATACAGAGTAGCTGGCACTCCTTTTGACAGCTAGTCTAGCAACGATGACCTACACATCAACAACGTATATACCGGTGCTTGGAGCAAAAGGATATTGACAGACGTCGTTCTGAGCATTCTGGATTTCCAGCTGAATCGATCCGGATCAATTACCAATCTCCGAGGACGTAGACCTTGATGGACCTCGACGAATTCTGTCTTCAACCCGGACACCGTATCGTGAGCCGGATTACCTACGGAGAAAAGTACAGTGCATTCCTGCTAGAGTAATGGCACATATATCCCTTACAAAGGAGGGATCTATAATCTAATCCTACTTAAATATATATTAAAACTCTACGGAGTACGCCGCGAGTAATTATTTGGTTCAATCAAGGATTTGCAACATCAGAAACCATGGGACCCCAGTATTCTAAATTGACAGCACCACGCAAATCTTGGGGAGGTTGTCACTGCCACAGGGTATCCGAAGATGAGCTTACCCAAAACCCGAATAGTCCTTCTGAACATATCGTAGACTTCGGGCACTTTCCGACCGATGGCTTGATATTGACAATCTCGACGCCGCTGATCTGTCGGGATGTTGTTTGTCTGAGCAGTAATCTGACAGGTAGGCGCCAGGGCGTGATACTTCCTCGTCTACGTAGCAATCTCCTTCGGACACATTTGGATTCTTATGCGAATACACAGTACTCATTATGTGTCTAGGCTTCGCGATCAATTCCGACGACTGACTGATGTAAATTGATCGGTCCGAAGTCTGACATGCACGAAAACGCGTCCCCAGACGTTCGTTCAACAGACCTGTTAGAAGGACAGGGATAATGATGCCGCCTCCGCAATGTGGGGTCAAGCCGCCATTAATATCCCATTAATAGCTTCGATGCGTGGATGCATGGGAAATGATGGCAACGACTGGACCGTTGCAAGCCTTGTCGCGCTAGTTGCGCAAGACTAGCGCTCTAACTCTTTCAAGCATTAGCCCCAACGGATATCAATCCTTGTTTGCAGCTTTCACGCGTTTTCCGTGACGAAGGATTAACGCTGTTCGTCGTTTGGCCCGCCAGACACGCTCACATACGAAAGTCTCCAACCTCTGCTCTTCTCTCCTCCTTCCCATCGCTATGAAACTATTCTATTCTTTCGTTGTCAATTGAGTCCATGTCTCGATTGCACCCACCCTTACAATTTCTTCTCTAATATTCTCATTTCGCCTTGGTGGCTCTGTTTTGTCCTAGCTCGCCCATCTCAGCCTCGATGTGTATTGACCGTTTTACAGTCCTATCACACCGTCAATTTCCCTCTGTGCTGTAGAGTCAATCAACCAGTTTTCATTTTGTCGTCATTCTGGCCCTTCCAACCCACTGCCTCCATATAATTGGCTACCAGCACCCATTACGGAGACACCCTCGCATCAGCCCATATCGGTCCTCATCTCTACAATTGGGGAAGACCTGCTTCCATTGACGCCAATCCACATTACATTAAGTCTTGTCTCTCTCGCCAGCCCGCTTCTCGAAGGTCCCACTGATTGGACTGTCTCTGCCTCTTCCAACTCCAACTTGATTGGGCCAGGACGAGGCTGAAAGATTGGGATGCTGCGACGGCGGAGACAGAAATACTCAAAATACTCCCGTCAAGTGTCATTGCCAGAGGTGTGTGTCTTTCAAGAAATCCTAAGGCGGAAAGCCTGGTATTTGTGATGGCCCGAGTGCTTGTTTCAGCACTTGTTGGTGTATCTGCAATCGTTGTGGGAATAGCCAGTGGTGTTCTGGTACTCCTGCTAGCCGTCTCCCCTGTTTCGGCAGGCCGTCAAATTTATGTCTTTCCACAGGTCGCCGCCATAATCCAGATCGTCTCCTCTTTAATCCTACTAGTTCTCAATTTCCTACATATTCGCCACAATGAGACATTACCGAAAAGCAAGGGGCGTTTGCTTACCCTTCTATTGGGTATCGTGCTATCAGTAGTATCTGCTGCGATGGTTGGAGCCAGTCTAGGTTGGGCAGAGAATTCGGTTGTTGCCAAAGATAAAATTCTGGGATGCACAGTCTCGGTCTTCTTGAGAATTTCCTTTGTCGTATGGGCTGTTTCGGTGCTGATACATCTGGTCTATTTCTTTACCTTGGCTTGGGTTCTCAAATCGGCGACAAGAACGCCACCTCAGAGGTTTTCCATTGACGATACTAGTGCAGCTCCCCAGGAAATGGTTGATACTACCCCACCAGCCAGTGCTACAACCATCCAATCGAACCCGTTCCGAGAGCACATGGCTTCATCGACGCCCCAATTGACGCCATCAGACAGTACAGGCTCGATGCGGTCTTCCTTCTCAACATTACAGCGACCAGCATCCTCCAAGAGAAGTCTACTCCCAAGGCATTCACTGTACAAACAACAGTCCAGAGCCTCGTCTTCAGATGGCCTTTCAAGACGCCCCTCGCAAGACGAAGGCTTCGATTCCTGGGACACTTCGGGAGTTAGCTCCCAGATTCGAGAAACGGTACTTCAGACCAAACCTCCACTTAAAGGATCCGGTCTAGAGCCAATTCCCGGGAGTCGATCACCATCACCGGCCAAAGCTCTAGAAGGCCCGTTCTTCCAGACGAGTCCTTCACTAACTCCACCTGACAGCCCTCTACCACAGCCATCTGTCTCTCTGCCCAATTCGCCCCCTGCGAGCCCGATAGATCATCCCTTGGACCGACCCAACTTTCCTGCCATGTTTCCCCCTCCTAGTCCACCGCCTTCAAGCCCGCCTCCTACCACACCTCGTCAGATGAACTTCTCAAGACCGGGCTCACGATCAGGGCCAGTTTCACGCTCGGCTAGCGTTGCGATTCCGCGATCACGACAAGGTTCACGGTCCAGAGCTCCTAGCGAGGACCACATTCACCCTCTCTTCAGGACAAGCAGTCCGACCCCGCCTCCAGGTGCATCTATGAATACGACAGTGACTGCAGCTCCAGAAGCGGGTCAGCTTATCAACGAGCACATGCTGAAGCGAATGAGATCTGGTAGTCTGCCTTCGATATCTAGCCCACTTATCCGGTCCGAAAGCAGCCCTGACGTTCGGACCATCAAAGTGCCGCCGTCGCCTAGCCTAGAAACCATGCCAACTCGGTTTCTAGTCGGTTCAAGACCCGATCGACCTCATCAAAGGAAGCGGTCAGCGTCATTCCAGTCGAGTATTGATGGATGAATTAGGTCTTTTTGTTACGAATTACGAATATATAGAGCATGACTCGATGATTATTATTGGTATACACTGTCCTCCCATGTACAGGAGGTGGCTGGGATGCATGGGGCGACTGGGAGATTACGGAAACGAACCTTGTGGAAATGGGGGTATAGAGGCCATGTCGGCTCAAGAATCGGCCATTGCACTCAGGGAATTGTGGCGTCTAATGGGCTGAAGTGGAAGCATTCTTGGCCATCTTAGAGAGGTCTGGGATCGCAAGCTGCCTACATAATCAGTAATGAGCGTGTCTGTTAGCTATGTACGCGTGCGTGGACAGTATCATCGCACAGAGATTCCGGTTCCTTGTCTTCGATCCCGTTGCTCGACCTGCCTTGTGATGTGACCGGATATCCTTGACTCCAGAATTGCAAGGAAGCGCAGTTCGCAAGCGTCTAATATCGAGCAATTGGCCAAGATGCCGATATGTATTGACTGTCGTCAAATCCTAGAGGTCGTTCGCCCTATTCCATGTCTTGCGTGAAGTACCGTACAAGGCACCATAATCAAAACACGCATCGCCTGCTGCTAGTGACACTTTCCCATTTGCAAACCCCATACATTCAAGGCATGGTATGAAAAACGATCGCTTGCATTTCTACGAGTAAGGTAAGATGCTTTGAGCCGCTATTGATAATGGCTTGTAGGTGTTCTGCACAATCTGCACAGTTTAGTTGACAAACAACCGAATTATACCAGACTAATCTCCAAATCCTAAGACGCGCCATTCGTTCCATTCGATACGACATTCGCTGCGACTAAAGTACCTGATGCGGCAGATAAGACGCACGCACTGAAAGCCATCAGACTCCCGCAGAGCCATCGTTGAGGACTCGTTCGAATACTGTCATGTTGATAGAAGTGAGTGTTGTTGTTATTCTAGATTAGGGTAGCCGTGCGAAATTGAAGCAGGGTGGGTATAGTCGCAATCGGATTATGCTTGTACTCACTGCTGGCTACTGGCCCTACGAAACACGCCGATTAGATGGTGTGGTGTGGTGTTCTGGCATCGGAACTGGGGTGACTGTAGTGAAGCGAAGGGGAAAAGGCGAATAGGAAGTTCGAAACGCATTGTTCAATAGAGCCCCCTTAAACCAGCCATCTATCGAGTTTCACGTACAATAGCAATTGGGTTTGCAATTGAAGCATAAGAACATTATTGCATTCGTCTCATCTTCTTCCTCGTCCTCGTCTTGTTCTTCATCTTCGTCATCTTCTTGTTCTTGTTCAACTTTATACTACCTACCCTATACATACTGTAACAGAATAACACTTCCATCGCCTTTGCTCTTTCATGCTCTGTATTGTATACTTTTACAGCCATTTACCAGTATTACATTCGTTCTTTTTTAGTAAGTCCATGATTGGTCCTAGTGTCATCTCGTCAGTTCTTTGCTTTCTTTTGGGAAAATCTTTGGACTTATAGCGATACTCTTCTCTCCTTTCATAGGAAGAACTGATTGTCTCGGTCTGGAATTATTTGACCAAATCTGTCTTGCGTCAAGAGGCGCAGCTCACGAGTCAACACAACCTCCCTATTCATCTTTGTCTCCCATTTGTGTTTGCTTCGTCCTGCAGGTGGCTTTGCGAGAGATCCGTTGATATGTCTTTGTTGGCTCCTGTTGGCCAAACCCATGACCGCTCTTCTTTCTTCGGTTCAATCCGTTCAGCTCCTGTCGTTCCTGTAGACATATCCAGTGTTGCTGTATGCGTTGGCTATCAATTGAGCGCCCATTTGCTAACTCAAACCATTAGCCATGCACTCTAAAACTCTGAAGCGCAAGGTCGCGGAAGCTATGGAGGCGGCGGATTTCATCGCTCAATGGTCTCCGATCCATGACCCCAACTACTCTCACGACCTCGTTGGCCGGCCCACGAAAGCTCTCCGCACCAACAAAGCTCTCGCCGTTGCGGGAAAGGCAGACTTCTTCGTCCCGGACGCTCCTCCTAATTCACCTAATCCACCAAAATCACCCAATTCGTCCAATTCGCCCAATTCTCCCGATTCTCGCAATTCCCCAGATTCTCCCAAACCCCCCGTTACTAGCCGTAGCTCCCGTGCCAAAGGCAAGGCTAAAGCTCTATCAAACCATGACACCTTCCAACCTTCGCCGATCCAGAAATCTTGGATGAAGAAGAAGCCTTTCCTCGAAACCAAGTACCGCCGCAACCACAAGCTCAAAACCGACTTCGCCGACGCGTCGGCACCTCTCAAGGTGGCACTCCTCGAGCTCGGGAAGCGCACACTGGACAAACTGGAGGAAGACGAGCATTGGCACGAGAAAGGGGATAACGCGCTCAGCCACTATCTCGTTGTGCAACAGTTGGAGAAGAGGATGAACGGAAAGATCGAATGTTATGATACACGCCTGAAATTACAGATGGCGACGAGTGAACATCAGTACGAGTATGACAAGAAGGTCATTAATGATGAATTCAAGGTATGAGCTGACACTTCACCCATTATTCAACGGAGACAACTGACGTATTATCAATAGAGGAAAGTTGAGGAAGCACGAGGAGAGGCGCTGGCGCAAATTCGCTCTCAGATGATATGGGCTGGCTATGACTTGGATGAGGACGAGAGTGTGAGAGCGTCAATACCATAGGTTACGAGTAGCCTAGGGGTAAGAGGTTGAAGCGTTGGGGGCGAGAAGATGGGCTGGTACCATGTTCGGGTTGTATTTTGGAGCACTCATCGTCGATGTTCTGGACAAGCTATGTGGATAGCAGGATACCTGTCAGACTGCCGAATCCAATCGTACTTGCTGGTCGTTTTCTAGCGCTACTCAAAGTCATACTATTGTTACTTTTGAATGACTCACTCATCCTAATGAAGCCATTCACCGATACAAAGGTTGCTCCACTTGGTCAGTCATATAGATGTGCGTGGCAATGACTCCCTAATATATACCGTCAATGTCGGGCTTACTCAGGGGTGAAATGACTCTTGACGTTGCAGTTTCCCACTCAGCCCTATCAGATGGATTGGACCCTGAAGATCTCTGACTCCGATGTCTTGGCACTGGCATCTTTACCCCACAATATGCTCCATAAAGGTCGACGTCTGTTTCATACAACAAGCATCGTTCTCAAGCAATCAAATACACGTCTGAGATTTGAAGGCTGACCTTCTCTATTCCTCACATTATCACAACCCGTTCCAAGGACACTCGTCTACTATAGGCCCACCTTTCACGGCATCTTCACCCCACCATGGCGGTGCGAGCTCAATTCGAGAATTCGAACGAGTACGTTTACTCTTACGATCACTCAAAAGATACTGACACAGCCTCACAGAGTCGGTGTCTTTGCCACACTCACGAATGCGTACTCCTTAGTTGCGCTTGGGGCCAGTGAGAATTTCTACAGCGTGTTTGAGGCGGAATTACAGGATGTGGTGCCGATATGTCGGTGTACGATTGCTGGAACGAGGATCATTGGAAGATTGACCGCAGGGTAAACGTGTCTTGTGAATGATGAGAGCTCACGTTGCTGATATTTCCTATTATCGAAGCAATCGGAAAGGTCTCCTCGTTCCAACATCTACCACCGACCAAGAGCTGCAACACCTGCGAAACTCGATTCCTGACGAAGTCAAGATTCAGCGGATAGAAGAAAGACTATCAGCTCTAGGCAATGTCATATGCGCGAATGACCATGTGGCCCTAGTCCATCCGGACATCGAGCGCGAAACGGAAGAAATCGTCGCAGACGTTTTAGGCGTCGAAGTCTTCCGCCAAACGATCGCCGACAATGTACTTGTTGGTTCATACATGGCGCTTTCCAATCAAGGAGGCATCGTCCACCCCAAAACCTCAATACAAGACCAAGACGAGCTGTCAAGTTTGCTCCAGGTTCCCTTGGTGGCAGGCAGTGTGAATCGAGGTTCGTCAGTTGTAGGCGCTGGCATGGTGGTGAATGACTGGATGGCGGTGACTGGATTGGATACCACAGCGACGGAGCTGAGCGTTGTCGAGAGTGTGTTCCGATTGGGTGAGGGAATGGGGCCAAGTTCGATCAACACCACCGACAAGGACACGATGGTGGAATCTTTCTATTGAGGGCCTGTCAAAGAAGAGACCCGATCCTCTACTTGCAAGTTGCCTTCTAGATCTGATCATCGTTGAGGACAGGATGGCTGAGCGTGATGGCGATATATTGCTCAATGTTGGCCGTCAGGCAGAACTATCAATTCTGCAGCGATGCAGTCACAAATTGCTCAACCCCCAGCTCAAACAACTCACAGTTGACTCCTGCACCTCCGGGGTGCTCAACAGGTGATAGTGGGTTCTTGACGACTAGACCGGATTCAACAGGTGGTCCAACAAGATTCCCATTCTCAGCTTGGCCTACCATATTCAACATACAAGCTGACGTATATTTGGTGCAACACGATTCTCAGATTGTTCGTCTTCGTGTCCGTGACCATAACGAATTTGAGAGAAGTAGGCGTCTCATAGTAGTGCAGCTTATAATGGCCTGTCCGGTAGGAAATGAAGCTCCACGTAGGGACCAATTTCAGCCCTTGAATCGCCCTCTGGCCCCATGAACGATTACATACTTATCTTCAGGTCCACCAAGCTTGCGAATCATATTCCTCAGAGAAAAAATGGTTCCAAAGATCAATTTGGCGTCATCCTCGGCGCTGAGGCCCTTGGGTTGGGATTGAGCATCGGACAGACCATTAGGCTGTGGTGGTTTGGATGAAGAGACTGGTTGAGGTGCCCATTTCTTCTTGTAGATGCACTCCGCTGCACCTCATGTTAGCTTTGCGGGTCTAATGGCGCAACACAATATACCATGGCGGTCGAAGACGTAGAATGAATAGACCACCATGGCGGCAATCTGATCTTGCGGGGTTGTCGAGGTTTTCCTGGTTGATGGACGCGGAGAGAGTCGTTCCAACCGCGATGCCGGGCTTCCGGGGTTCGGCCGAGCCTTGGCTTTGGCGAGCCGGCGAATGGCGATCACTCGAGGCTCGCTTGAGTCCTGCCGCTTTAAGTCTTAAGTACCCAGGCACCCAGGCAACTAGGACGACTATATGCTCTTCTCCTCAATTACAACTATAACCCGTATATGAACCAGCTTTAGTATTGGAAAGATACAAGTCATCTTTCAGCAGGTTCGAACTTTATGGGCGCCAGTTTCATGACGGTGGTTATCGCATGTATTCTCTGTGAATTCAGTCCTCCAGATGAAGCTAATCGTAGAGGCTGTCATTCTCGACATACAGTCTCTCCGAAGAAGGACTTCTATAGAAACACCATGCGCAATCGATAGCCTTGACTGTCCCAGCATCCGGGCTGTTAGATTGTTAGGCAGTTATCCCGTCGATCACTGCACATGATAACAATATCAACAAGTTTAAGAGACGGCTAGAGTACGTTTGAACATTGATACAAATGCATATGCCGACCAGATTCTCCGCAGAACCTCTTGCTTGATGTATTCTGGTATCGCTGGCCACGTAAACAGCGGCAGCCTATTGCATCACATCTTCTTTATTCGCAAAGTCCAATTTACATACTTCAGCCTCGAATACTTGTCAATCCCTAGACTATTGTCGCCGTCTTGGAATGGGATCGTAAGAAATATCCAGATCGGATTCATTGGAGTTCAACCTCATTCCAGGTCCAATCACTTTGTGACCACACTCAGTCGACCATCCCCAATAGTGACTGAGACCTCGAGTTGGAAAACAGACAGCGGCGACATCTCTAGTTTCATGCCAAGGCGGCGCTCGTCCTAGGCCCAAGGAGGGGTCGTGGGGTAGAATATCTAAAGCCGGGGCAGAGTTCGAAACACGTCCCTCGGCCGTTGCCAAGAGGATCGGAGTTCCACCTTATTGAAAGAGTGAAAGTGAAAGTGCAAGTCAGAAGACAATTTGATCGCCTCTTCTCTTTGGACTTGTACATAGCACACACTTCTAGAGCGCTGACTATGCGGGTCCTTCCGTCATGAGAGTTGTATATACTGTCCCATCATGTCTCTACCACCCTCAAGCTTTTCGGGCAAAGGACGTTCCACCGAAGAACGCGCTGGAATTGTGCCTTCTCATGGCATCTCAATTGATACACTAGATGCCGCACATGGGGAACGGCCGGCGACCGTCAGGCATATGTAAGACTGCTGGAGGATGGTCGTACCCCATTGATCCTGACGCATCGAACACAGGTCCTCCCCTGCGTACGAAAGCCCGTTGAGACACCACCGTCGTCAGCATTCAAGCGCAAGGGAGGTCAAAGAAACGCTACACGCCCATTCTGAGTACTCCAACAGTCAGGATGAAGGTGGTGCAATACACCGGATCAATCAGTATATGATCAAGCAAGAGATTGGAAGAGGTTCCTTCGGAGCTGTCCACCTTGCTGTTGATCAGCATGGAGTTGAATATGCTGTCAAGGAGTTTTCCAAGTCAAGGCTACGAAAGCGTGCACAATCCAACATACTGCGTCGTCCTCATGCACCGCAAAGGGTCGGCCAACGTGCCGCAGGCGTTGAATACAATTCCCCACTACACAGGCACTCCTCTTCGGACTACTCCAATCAGCAGGAAGGCGGCAATCCCTTATTCCTTATCAAAGAAGAGATCGCGGTCATGAAGAAGCTCAACCACAGCAACCTCGTGTCTCTTATCGAAGTGCTGGATGATCCGAACGAGGATTCTTTGTACATGGTTCTCGAAATGTGCAAAAAGGGGGTAGTCATGAAAGTGGGAGTGGACGAGAAGGCAGATCCATATGATGACGAGAGTTGCAGATGTTGGTTTCGGGACTTGATACTGGGTATCGAGTATTTACATGCCCAAGGTGTCGTCCACCGCGACATCAAGCCGGACAACTTGCTCCTGACGGAAGACGATGTTCTCAAGATCGTCGACTTTGGTGTATCCGAGATTTTCGAGAAGGACTCAGAGATGAAAACAGCGAAATCTGCTGGATCGCCGGCGTTCCTGCCACCAGAATTATGCGTCGCAAAACACGGAGATATCTCCGGCAAAGCCGCGGACATCTGGTCTATGGGGATCACACTGTACTGTCTACGATTCGGATGCATACCATTCGAAAAGCCTGGAGTTCTTGATCTATACGAGTCCATCAAGAGCGATACTATTGACTTGAGGGCCGATACGACGTGCGACGACCAATTCAAGGACCTGATTTCAAAACTCCTTGAGAAGAACCCTTCAAAGAGGATCAAAATGGAAGAACTTCGCGTATATATCTTGATCGTCGGTAGGGAAGACTCTAGCTGACATGGTCATAGGAGCATCCATGGGTCACGAAATGCGGTAGGGATCCCTTGCTTTCTACTGAGGAAAACACGGCGAACATGATTGAGCCGCCGACTGAAGAGGAAACAAATCAAGCTATTACAGGCAATCTCAGCAATATACTCGTACTCGTAAGGAAGTCTGCTAGATCGTTATAGTATGGTACTGACTAGCTCAGATGAAAGCAGTCAAGAGATTCAAGGATGCTATTGCCCGCAAGACTAGAAGACCTCCAGGGATGGCCGGGATACTGGGGAATGATACGCGCATGGTTCAGCCCCCGCTTTCCATGTCAATACCTAAAAAGCCACCATTCTATCATAAAACAAGGAGTGTAGATACCCATGACCGGAGACCTCTAGAGCAAGCTCTGGTGGCAGAAGGTGTTCATAGAGACATCGATCTTGCAAACTTTGAGAAGGCCGTCCCGGATCGACAAGACGCTGCAGTCGCGTATTCCCCAATAACTCCCACAAAGCGCCCTTCTGATCACAACACTGAAGCGTCCTCATCAAGTCCAAGGACCCCTTCGAAACGTATTCTAAATGCCCACCCCGAAGACCACAGGCAATTTGTCCATTCTGCCACTGCACCTCAGCCTGTTTCTCATGATGGCAAAGGCCAGGCCCACGATCCTCTCACTGACCATTTGTACCTTGGTCTCGGACCGACAGGCAGCTCCGAACCTCCTTCACCACCTACGGTTAGTGAATCGCCGCCTGCTGCAGAGGAGCTCAATATCTATGAGACGGCATACCACAACGAATTGGAGCGATTGAGGGCAGAGCGGGGCAAGTCTACAACACTGTTTTTGACCAGACGGGTGGAAGGGAACGAGGAGTATGAAAAGGATGATAGACTAATAAAGGGTGATGTTGGTGGTGGTGGGGCCCAAAGACTCAAGAGCGGGTTTGTAAAAGTATTGGACCAGGCTCGGAGGAAGGCCGCAGTAGGAGATCAACCTTCACCGGCAGCTGGTGAGATCGATAATGACGGCAATGAGACGACGAATGAGACTACATGAGCATTTCCACATTGGCTTAGACTGACAGCATTATGATGGGAGGGTTAGAGGCACGTATAAACGTATGATGGGAGGCTGGATATAGGATAACGAAGCGAGGCGTTCCACAGGCAGGGAAAATTCGGCTAGATCACTGGATGAGGTGGGCTTGTCGAAGCGCTGAGCGTTCTGTATGATTTTATTGGATTCATATCTTCAGGGGCGGATTGTGCTGAGCACTGAACATTGTCATTACGTTCGACCGTAGGCCCGTCAGCCATGATTGAACATTCGACAATAGTGTCGTGCTTTACTTGAAGCGACGCCGTCCTGCGGCAATACCCAAGAAGCCTGCGATTCCTCTCGGAAGGCTCGCCCTCTCATCATGTCGGTTTCGAGCTTGCAAGTAAATGGTTGCAGCTACACGCTACGGCAAAAACAACGCAGACATTGGGAACCCATCCCGGTCCCTCTGAGTTCCTCCTAATATGTTTGTATCGGCTTCATCTTAGACGATTACCATCTCCCTGAACACCAATTGTTAAATGTATACTGCAGACAATAGTTTCATCTGCACCTTTCCCGTGCTCTTTGTGGCGGAGATGCTTCGATAAGGAGAGAGATCCCACCTGCTCGACCAGTCCGAGGCAGAGTAACGCTCAAACAAATGGTCGGTGGACAATTATAGACAATGAGACACACAATGGACCAACGTCTTCCACTGGTATAACTCATTCATGGCTAGACTCCACAACTTCCTTCTGAGACTCCCTAACCATCATTGTAAAGACCAATCGAGGTGCATGTATATGAAATAGTTTGTGATAGTTTAATTAGCTAATTAGTTGGTCTTGGTGAAGGCAGTAAAGATCGAATCGGGCTGTCGGGTAAAGTAGCCGCCAAGGTTGCCCTGCTGCCTTAATAGTACAGGTTCCCACTCAGCCACTCCCGAAGCTTGAGGTAACAACCTAACTGTTCGACCAACACCTAAAACAATAATTGCCAATACTTTCCCTTCTTCTCTTACACTAAGAGCCTATCTTCCATTATCGTCCATCTTTCTACTCCTTCCAACACCAACACTCTCAGAACAATTCCTCTTACTGACCACTGTTTGGGGAGACAACACTTCACTCCATCAAAGAATCAAAGAAAGGCCGATCACACATACCCACATACAGCTTCACAATAGCACTCATACAACCCCAAACCACGAATCACCATGTCTACCACAACCATCAAGCTGCAAAGCTCCGACCATGTCGAGATTACTGTTGGTACGTTGTACTGGGCCCGACGTGCCTTTTCTACTGCTTCTACATCACTCTCTTTCTTTCTGACACATTGAGCAGACCGTCAAGTTGCCGAGCGCTCCATCCTCATCAAGAATCTGTTGGAGGACATAGGTGACCAGACTGTTGATGAAGCTGTTCCTATTCCTAATGTGAGTTTTGCAACACCGAAAGGTGACATAAGATCGAAACTGACCCCAGTACGACAGGTCAATGAGGCCGTTCTCAACAAGGTTATCGAGTGGTGCACTCACCACAAGGCTGACCCTCCTTCCTCCACCGAAGACGATGCCGATTCGCGCAAGAAGACCACCGACATCGATGAGTGGGACCAAAAGTTCATGCAGGTCGACCAGGAGATGCTGTTCGAGATTATCCTGGTACGTTCACCCCTCGCCATGACCAAAGATCACCACAACTTACAGTACCCAGGCTGCCAATTACCTTGACATTAAGGCCCTCCTTGACGTTGGCTGCAAGACTGTTGCAAATATGATCAAGGGCAAGTCACCAGAGGAGATTCGCAAGACATTCAACATCCAGAACGACTTCACTCCTGAGGAAGAGGATCAGATCCGTCGCGAAAACGAGTGGGCTGAGGAGTAAGTCTTCACATGGTCAGTATCAAAGACTGTTGCGCTAACGCCTGCACAGCCGCTAAGCCTAGTCCTTCTGGCCTTCGACTATTACGATGAGCCGATCTAGCTAAGGCAATGTTGCCCACGCCACTAATACTGGTCGAAGGCGGGACTGCTTGGTAATATGGTTATGAGGTAACGGTTATGCATGGCGTTCAGAAGGAGGTTGATTATTCGGGCTGCTTGCATGCACCTCTACAGGACTACGTTGCAGTCTTGGCATGAGATATTTCCACCGACAGGAAGATACTGAGAGCGTTTACCGCCAATCGAATGCACAAGGGATCATTGAGCAAACCGAACACTATGATTCACTAACTGAAATCTTTTCATCCTTGCTGCTACCGCGAAACGAGCGACCCAACGACCCGAATCCCATTTACTGAGAGTGCCACCCATTCTGACCCCCAGCCTGGTGTTTACCATTTACACGCTACCATTTACACGCTCAATGAATTTTAATGCGTTGACATGTATGCTGCCAGAGTGAACTCAAGCTCATAGATTGCTTAGCAACATCTTGCTAAGTTCGTCCAGTGACTGGTACTATCAATACGATCTTACTTGAGGTTGTAGTGTTGAATCACTCTTTCGGCTTTACGAGTATGACTGGATTTAGTAATCCTGGATAGAGTAATCGTCATCTAGCGGCATGAAGGTACAAGATTGTTGAAGGAAGGTGCTTGAAAGCTTGAGCCTTTTGTCTACCAGTGAGCGCACCATTCACCAGTGGGGACCTGACATGGCCAGGCGTCAAACGGGGGTCATGCTTGAGATTCGCAGCATACATTTGGCACCGGCTGGCTCTTGATGATCTTGCACTTGTATTGTAAAGTCTGCTTTCTCACCGCGTAGGTCCCAGAGCTCCACCTAAAGAATCTCGCCATCGTATCATGTCTCCACAGCCCACAACATCCTTCATCATCCGCACATCGATGTCCATGTCCACCCCCATCGATCTAGCCTCCTCCTCCACCATCATTCAGATACCGATTCTCGTCTTCCTCCAATGTCTTCGCTTGGCGTTGTATCTGTAAGTTGACCACACATCAGCGCTCTGTTCCGGGATCGCAACATGCGATCACGATCCTCCATCATCGTAAAAGAGTATTGAGTCTTTGTGAAGCTCAAGTAGATGGGGGCTCACCGTATGGTATTGCCGGTACGTAGTCGGATCCACTGAGGGATGGGGCGATTTTGCTTCTGGGCCTTTGCGAGCTTCTGCTTGGTGCGGAAGGATTTGTGGGACTGTGGGAGGAGTGTTAGCAAGAGATTATGAGTGCGGGAGGGGAAAGGACGGACAGGCATCGTGGTGGTGTGTAGTTGACCCGATTGTTGTTGCGGCGATGGTTGGACTCTATCGAGTGGGTTCTGTGTGCAGATCGCTTAGCGGGTCACGTGATGTCGAAGCTTGGCAGCAATCTATCTTGTGGTTTACCAGGGACCAAGCAGAGAGATGCTCCGATATCTCGATCATTAACTTTATACGAGTAATGAATTGATACAGACAGTCATATAGAGCTGCTAGCCTACGATTATGGTTGATGCTATTGTTCCATGACCACGGTGGCTTTGATGTTGATTGGCGTGCTCATCAAGATTCGCTATGATCGAATACTTACTTTGGTGTCCGAGATACCTACAGCTGACCTGTATAGATCCTTGGATAAACGATTGCTGCGAGCCTGCACACGTCAGACCTGCTTAATCACCGTTCGTATAACCGTGAGCACAACCTGACCGCAAGTGAGTCCGATCGTTTAGTAGCGGCGGGAGAAGCCACCAATCCACTGACCAGGATTTGGCCTGTCCCGATGAAGATCCGCTCTAAATCATTAGCCTCGGCACTCACTTATGGTCAGAACGAGTACATAAAACACCATAGTAGTCCGTCGCCAAGCAAGTCGTAGCGAACCTATCTGTAAGTCATTGGAAGAGTAGGAGTACGGTTGAACTGATTGGTAGGGACTTGCTCGCTCGTACTCTAGAAGAATTCACCTACTTCTGGTCCACACTTATTCTGGTTCACGCCCTCTACTTCCGTAACGAACAATTTTGACAACTCATTTTTAGTGTAAGAATTATAGAGCATCTAAATCTATATAGTTCTTAACGCGAATTATATCTTATAACTACTCTAGTTATTAATCTATAGAGGCGACAGTACTCTAGCCTAAGAGACCCCGGACGAGGGTCGGGAGTACGGAAAGGAAGGGCTCCGGGACGCTAGCCCCTTAGGGCTGGACCAGAAGTAAGTCTGGACCAGAAGTAGGTGAATTCTTCTAGAACTAAGTGGTAGTGACATGATGCGGAAATACCGTAATAGCCGGGCCGGCCTTCCATGAACGTCGAACCGAGATAAATGACTCTTCGGTTGCTAGTCGTGCCGAGTGCATAATTATCCATGACTGTTCTGACATACGGCAGTCACCATGAGTATATGTTGCTGCCTCCGTTACACATCATTCTCACGCCTGCTCCATCACTCCTTTGCCATTCTCAATCAACCACCCTGATTGCGCTTGCCTGTTGCGCATACCCCACTTGCTATCCATTCATTGAATATCACCGCAGGACACCCAGTCTGCCTTCTACCATGAGCTCTATTGAGCATCCCTTCTCTCCTCCACGAGTTTCGGACTGAGCGACCATTTCGTAAAGCATCTCCTTCTTCGCCTTACCGCCCTTCCAGCAACAACTAGCCCATCATGGATGGCACGGCTGGAGACCTCACGCATGCGGCCATGGAGCTCGAATCTAACATCGAAAAGCAAGTCAGCCACATCCCCGGCAATGATGGGGAATCGTGGAACGCTGTCGCTGGGGAAAAGCAAGAGCATGACCTTCACTCCTCTGGATCGTCGTCCGACGACTTGAAGCCAACAGAGAAGCTCGATTCTCACATCGTCAACGTCAAGGACGTCAAGGAGGGTGAAGAGGCATATGCCCATCTTCCGCCTCATGAGAAAGAGATCGTGAAAAGGCAATTGGACATACCAGAAGTAAAGGTCACCTTCCTGACTCTGTACCGATATGCGACTCGGAATGATATCATCATAATTGTTATTAGCTGTATATGTGCGATCGCAGGTGGGGCTATCATGCCACTAATGACAGTAAGTATATGGTCAATTTTAAGCATCTACTCTCTAATTTCGTCCAGATCATCTTCGGTCAACTAGCCGGTATATTCCAAGGGTTTTTCAATGGAACGTCAAGCCCCTCCTATTTTAATTCACAACTGTCGCACTTTACCCTCTACTTCATATATCTCGCTATAGGAGAGTTTGTCACCATATATGTTTGTACCGTGGGCTTCATTTACACCGGAGAGCATATTGCAGGCAAGATCCGTGAGCAGTATTTAGCAGCTATCTTGCGTCAAAACATTGCTTTCTTCGACAAACTCGGTGCCGGTGAGATGACGACCCGGATTACTGCCGACACGAATCTTGTACAGGATGGAATATCCGAAAAGATTGCCCTGACACTAACTGCACTGGCAACCTTCGTTACCGCCTTTGTAATTGGCTTCATCAAATACTGGAAGCTGACTCTTATCCTTTCTTCGACTGTGTTCGCGATCGCGGCAGTTATGGGAGCTGGGTCGACTTTCATCATAAAATATAACAAACAGTCCCTGGAAGCATACGCATTGGGAGGTACTGTGGCAGAGGAGGTCATTAGTTCCATAAGAAATGCAACAGCTTTTGGTACTCAAGCCAAACTTGCCAGGCAGTACGATGTACATTTGACAGAAGCAGAGGTATGGGGAAAGAAGCTCAAGATAGTCCTCGCCATCATGATCAGCGGCATGATGGGGATCATTTATTTCAACTATGGTCTTTCGTTCTGGATGGGATCGCGATTCATTGCCGATGGCCAAATGACACTCTCTGAAGTCTTGACTATCATGCTGGCCATCATGATCGGAGCGTTCTCGCTTGGTAACGTCGCTCCGAACGTTCAAGCGTTTACTACCAGTGTGGCTGCCGCAGGCAAGATTTTCAATACTATTGATAGACTATCGCCATTAAATCCTATGTCCGATGAGGGCGAAAAGCTTGAGCACGTGGAAGGAACTGTGGAGCTGAGGAACATAAGACATATCTACCCCTCGAGAGCTGAGGTTGTTGTCATGGAGAATGTTAACCTCAAGGTGCCGGCCGGAAAAACCACGGCTCTTGTTGGCGCATCTGGATCGGGAAAGTCTACCATCGTGGGCCTCGTCGAACGCTTCTACGACCCTGTAGGTGGCCATGTATACCTAGATGGTCACGAAGTCAGCAAACTCAATTTGAGATGGTTACGACAGCAGATCTCTCTTGTAAGCCAGGAGCCGACATTGTTTGGCACCACAATTCTCGGCAATATACGGCATGGTCTCATTGGCACCAAACATGAGAAAGCCAGTATAGAGCAACAAAGAGCGCTCATTGAGAGTGCCGCGAAGATGGCAAACGCTCATGATTTTATCATGGGGTTACCTGAAGGGTACGAGACGAACGTCGGAGAGCGTGGTTTCCTCCTTTCGGGTGGACAGAAACAAAGGATAGCGATTGCACGAGCCATGGTCAGCGACCCAAAGATCCTACTCTTGGACGAAGCCACCTCAGCGCTTGATACAAAGTCAGAAGGTGTCGTTCAGGCTGCGCTCGACATTGCCGCTCAAGGGCGGACGACCATTGTCATCGCTCATCGTTTATCGACCATAAAGACCGCCGACAACATTGTGGTCATGTCCCAAGGCCGTATTGTAGAGCAGGGGTCGCATGACGAGTTGCTGGAAAAGCAATCGGCCTACTACAATCTCGTGGAGGCGCAACGGATTTCAGCGGCAAATGAAGAGAAGAAGGCAGATTTGGATGCGCAACTGGAGGAAGAGTCTTATGAGGATTTGCGAATGTCTCCCTCACCTGAGAAAGTGATCAGCAATCAGAAGCTCGAGCGCATTGCTACCGGGAAATCGGTCTCGAGTGCGATCATTGAAAGCAAGCCACAGAGCACTGGACCACAGTACTCTCTGTGGACTCTGATCAAGGTTGTCGGAGGCTTCAACAGGAAAGAGTGGTGGCTAATGCTCATTGGGTTATTCTTCTCCATAATCGCTGGAGGAGGAAATCCCACACAAGCCGTCTTCTTCGCGCAGGAAATCGTTGCGTTGTCGAATCCACCCAGCATGTATACCAAACTCAGACACGATGCAGATTTCTGGTCTCTGATGTATCTCATGCTTGCTCTTGTGCAGATACTATCCTTTAGTGGCCAAGGTATAGCATTCGCATATTGCTCTGAGCGCTTAGTCCATCGATCGAGAGATCAAGCTTTTCGGACTATGCTCCGTCAAGATATTGCTTTCTTCGACAAGGAGGAGAATTCATCAGGGGCGCTGACGTCGTTCCTATCTACCGAGACGACGCATCTGGCAGGTATGAGCGGCGTCACCCTGGGCACCATACTTGTTGTCACCACAACGCTCTTTGCAGCAATTGCTCTGTCTTGCGCACTTAACTACAAGCTTGCTCTTGTGTGCACAGCTACGATACCCGTATTGCTTGCCTGTGGTTTTCTTCGTTTCTGGATGTTAGCAAGGTTTAACGAACGAGCAAAGAAAGCCTATGAATCTTCAGCCAGTTATGCTTGTGAAGCAACGGCTGCTATCCGAACGGTCGCCTCCTTGACTCGAGAAGAGGATGTATGGAATCACTATCACCAAACTCTTGTTGACCAGGGAAAGAAAAGTTTGCGGTCTGTCCTCCGATCGTCAACCCTTTACGCTTCGTCTCAGTCCTTCATGTTCCTTTGCATTGCTTTAGGCTTCTGGTACGGTGGTACACTCATCGCGAAAGGGGAGATCTCTGAGCTATACTTCTTTATCTGCTTTTCAGCCATCATCTTCGGTGCTCAATCGGCTGGCACGATCTTTTCTTTTGCTCCCGATATGGGCAAAGCTAAAGAAGCTGCTAAAGAGCTCAAGACTTTGTTTGACCGAGTACCAACAATTGATTCCTGGTCTCAAGAAGGAGAGCGATTCGACAACATGGAGGGCACCATCGAGTTCCGCGATGTGCATTTCAGGTACCCAACTAGGCCAGAGCAACCTGTGCTCAGAGGTCTCAACCTGACGGTCAAGCCTGGTCAGTACGTCGCGCTCGTAGGGGCAAGTGGTTGTGGAAAGAGTACGACCATTGCCATGATGGAGCGATTCTACGACCCTCTTTCTGGAGGAGTTTTCGTTGACGGCAAAGAGATTTCCAGCTTGAATATCAACGACTATCGAGGTTTTCTCGCCCTCGTTAGCCAGGAGCCAACCCTCTATCAAGGTTCCATACGAGAGAACGTATTACTGGGTGCGGATAGAGAGGATGTCCCAGAGGAAGCCATCGTGCAGGCGTGCAAAGATGCCAATATCTATGACTTCATTATCTCTTTGCCGTAAGCAGGCATTCTCCACTTCTCCGTTGACTGCGCAATACGCTGACCATGGCTCTAGTGACGGCTTCGCCACGGTTGTCGGCTCAAAAGGCAGTATGCTTTCTGGCGGGCAAAAGCAACGTATCGCCATCGCCCGCGCTCTTCTCCGTGACCCGAAAATCCTCCTTCTCGATGAAGCCACCTCAGCCCTCGACTCTGAGTCGGAAAAGGTGGTGCAAGCCGCCCTCGACGCTGCCGCGCAAGGCAGAACGACGGTAGCAGTTGCACATCGACTAAGCACGATTCAGAAAGCCGATATGATCTACGTCTTTGACCAAGGTAGGATTGTGGAGCATGGGACACATTCGGAGCTATTGAGAATGAAGGGAAAGTATTTTGAATTGGTCAACATGCAGTCCCTGGAGAAGATGCACTAAGACATGTGGCTTGTCAGCCCGTCGTCTTAAATAACTTTGCTGGTTTCGAGTGAGTGATTTGAGCGAATTATGGATGAGTCTGGTGTTGTCGGGCAAGCCATGACAGGTACAGGCCTCTACTCCTTTGACTGCGAGGGAATATTAGCAGGTGGGTAATGGGGGCGTCCAATTCAACCTACGTATAGTACCTAATTAGACAGCAAGACTATCTACATACCTCTCCTTCGAAAGATGTAAGGGCGCTCATTGTGTTGAATTCCCTTATATTGTCAATGAGACGGCCGTGCATCTCTCTTACCACATCAAGATTATTTACATCTTTTTCTCAGTCTCCTTCAGCAATATCAAAGTCTCGGTAGACATCGCTGACCCTTAGCCCCCTATTATCGGCGATAATTCCCATCAGGCCTTGTCCAATGTCGCGAATCTCGTTGTAGTCGTGCAGAAGCTTGATATGAGCTTTCACGGTTGCGTGTGGATCTTTGGTCCTTTGGGGAAAACAGATTTAGCACCGTTGGAGGTGGGTGGAGAGAAGAGATTAAAGAGACTCATTTGAAGGAAGGGGGGCGGTAGAAAGGCCAACGGATAACGATAAAAGGAGACATTTGAGAGGTGCAAAGTAGATGGAAAAGAGCAAGTTCTTTCCATCATAGCAATATGAAATATCAAATGAAGAACAAAGCACAGAGGAGCTTTCCATACTTCAATTGCCGATCCACCTCAACTTGCTTCTCTGCTACGTCCCTAATCTGCGCTTCCAAAGCAGCGATTTTCGAATTCACACTCGCCTGTGCATTGAATTAGACACTTCGGCGTTATGCAGAATACCTGTGAGGTGACGAACTATTTTCTTCGTCTCGGCTGGATTGAGGTCGAGTGATGGAGGCGGAGATGAGGTGGTGAGAGTGGTTGAGTCTGGCTCGTTGGTGTAAGGTGATGGGGGAGATGGAGGAGGGGGTTTGGCGGATGGATTTTCTGGGATTGGGGGTTGGGGAGGGGGCATGGTGGAGATGGTTATGGATAGGTAGCAGGGAAGGAAGAGTTGTGGACAATTGTCAAGGTATTCCTATATGAGAGCAAAAGTTGGAATGAAAGTGGTTGTGGTTTCGACGAATCTCTGCTAGAATATACGCAAATAAGATCTGGATTTGGACATTCAGGAGCCGGATAAATCGACGCTTTTTACATTCTTACACTTTTTGGTTCGCTCGTTATCTATACTCCGGCAGCCACGAATAATATGCGAAGTACTTAGGTAGCAAAACGAATGTGCAACCGCGCCGGAGGTGGTGGGTTCGAGATTCCGGTGTGGGATGCTTGTGAGGGCTTGGCGCTCCTCTCCGCCAAAGCTTTGCCCCCTCGAACGCTCCATTGTATCAGACTGTATCCTAATCGGGTTTGCACACACTGGACAACGTCCCACTGAATCTTGCCCATTTAATTCTCGGCGCGATGCAGGCGAGACGATTACCTCACAGAACGCTCTCGCTGTGAATCTCACTCCGCCGTCCCCGTCCACCGTAAGAACATCAGCCATGTCTCGGCTCTTGAGGGTCGCTGCGCTCCTTTGCCTCGCTGGCCATGTGTTTGCGCACGAGCATCATATGGATGACATACCAGAAGGCGAAGCGGTTTCTGCGGAACCTATCGTACCGTCTCCCACCCCACGGCATGTCCGTACGGGGTCTGACACTCTGACACGATGAACAGGACACCATACTATGGATCCATATACTGATCCAAATTTTCTCCTTCGGCCTCGTGTTTCCTACTGGTATGGTCCTCGGAGTCTGTGTTCCCCATCTGCATAACTCCACTAGCACGATTGACTCCTCTCCAGATAGTCCGCTCGAGATGGCATGTACCTGTCCAAACCATTGGCACCGTCCTTGCCATTGTCGGCTACTTTCTCGGCCATTCCCACGGCGGTCGACAGTTTGCTACCAATGTCCATGCGTCAATGGCCACGATGCTCATGCTCATGCTTGCTGTCCAAGTTGTCATGGGCATTTATCTGAAGCTCCATATGGAGAAGGGCATACATGCTAGGATACGGCGGTACACGGTCATGATGCATGGGATGATGGGAAAGGCAATGCCGGTAATGAGCTGGGTGCAGATGCTCTTTGGTGGAATTACCGCGCTCGGATTTTGCAGAGGTGATCATCTGGGTCAATGTTTGGCACATTTCATCATGGGAAGCGCCTTCATCGGTTATGGCATCATACTCACAATACTCCTTTTGGTCGGACAGGCTTGGTTGAAACGTTCGGGAAGAAGTCAAGAGTTCTTCGACAGTCTCCTGATCGCAGCGTGGGGTTGCGTCAATACTTTTACTGAACACAGGTGGGGAGGACCTTGGGTTAAGAATGATCTACAGCATACGAGTATGGGCATCGTATGGTGGTGCGCTGGACTGCTCGGTGTATGGCTCTCCAGGAAACGGGACGGAGGGCCGAAGAGGAACATTTTTCCTGCGGTAGTCATTATACTCACTGGATGGGGGATGAGCGCGCACCCGCAGAGCTTGGAGCTCAGCACTCATGTGCACTCGGTCTTCGGGTATACCCTCATGGCGGCCGGGGCTGTGAGGATCGTGGAGATTTCGTTTGTGCTCAAGGATCAGAATTCCATCTCCGACACGGACAACGAGGAGACAAATAGCTTTCAATTCTTGACGCCTTTCGTATGTAATATCTCCATTGTACTTCCTATTCCACGTCCACTGATTCTCCCCACAGCTCCTCTACACCTCGGGCTTCCTATTCATGGGCGCTACTGAAGAGCAAATGGCCCTTCTCGCTACAGCGCACGTCTCACACGTTTCCTACATTCTCATTCTCTATAGCATCTCATTCCTCCTTTTCCTCTTCGTCTCCATGCTACTGCGCCTATACGCGACCTACGCCTGGCCCATCGACGTATCACAATCGAAGGTTAAAGCGAACGGAGGGCTTACGAACGGACACATCCTCGGACAATCGGTAGACAGGAGGGTCAAAGATGCGGAGGAATTCGAGTTGGAAGGCTTGATGAGTGAGGACGAAGAAGGGGAGAACGGAAGTCCCATGCAGGGAAGGGGCAAAGAGAATGGGGTCATCCCGTAGGGGGCGCATGGGTTGAGTTGGCTGTATTGTATTTTTCTTTGGCGCTTTCAGGCTCCAGAGCCATAGAACTATCTCCGGGCATCTAAGGCTATCCATGAGCGATTTTGGGTTGGGTGCAATTCAGTTCATGAACTCATGGGATTAGATTTAATCTCTGGAATTGACGCTGGCGGATTTACAAATTGAGTGAACAACAGCGCTGCAATCCTGCTCCTCTGAATCTTGGAAGATGATCACACTCACTGCCTGCCTACCTTGCCAATCCCAATGATATACCTTGCATCCTGAACTCCTCGCTCTACATAACATCAATCAAGTGCCACAGTTCACGGACCATATCACCGAAGCCTTGACCGCTTATATTCAGGACCGGAGCCAGCGGTGGCTTCTCTCATCCGTTTCCGCTCAATTTCCTCCTTCATGATCCTTTCCGCCTCAGTCGTCGGCTTCTTCGGAGCCTCTTTCACAAACCCTTTCCCGCCAGCTGCGGACTTCCCAGACAGACCAGCGAAGACGTTCTTCGGCTTGTTGTTCACGCCCATCTTTACCGAGACCTTTTCCGGAGGCGGCGTGGGGATCTCTACCGGTGGCGAAACCGACCCCAAAGCTTCTTTGGTACCGTGCTCTGCTTCTCCAACACCCTCATTGCGAGGAGCAACCGGTTGCGATGGGGCCTGGGTCTCCTTGAAAATCGACCCAAAGCTGAGCTTGATCCTCTCCCCCTCCTCCCTCTTAAGTTCCCACGACCCGTCGTCCCCTTCCCGTTTCGACTTCACCTCGGAGTCCATCTCCGCCCTCTCAATCTGCGCCCTGATCAATCTCTGCTCCCTCTCCTCATCGCCCTTATCCTGCCTTTCCTTCTTCCGTATCGCCTCTTGCCGCCTCATCGCCTCCGGGCTGGCATCGATCCATGCGATCTCCAAACCCTTGTCGTTCTCGTCCACGCGGCAGATACCTTCTCGACCGAGGTGCTTGGCGAACTCGGTCAGCGACGGCCATCGCGTGGCGTTCATGTGCACGTGCTCTTTGTCGGCGATGTATTGCTGGTAGAAGTGGTTGATGAGGACGGGCTTGGTGTTGTGCGATGTGCGGAGGAGTTGGATGAAGTCGTGCTGGAAGTCCCTGCTGTAATCGGAGATCACGCGCTGCGATCCCTCGGTGCCGATGGCTTGGATCTTTCTGACATGGCTCTCGCTCTGGACGTGGCACTTGAAGCCGTTCTCGTCTCTGTTTTGTTTTTCGCACACTTGGCAGTACCATCGTAATCGCTGTAATCCCTTCGACTTGAGCTTGTTGTTTAGATACTTCGTTGACCCTACCTCAGCTTTGGGCATGATGGCGATCTATAGCTTGGGAGCATAGGTAAAATGGAACCCAGTTATCGAGGAAATCAACGTTGGTAGGCACATAGGGAAGGTTAGTCTAGAACTCAGGGCTCGACGCCGCTCAGAGAGCTAAGGTCCTCAGCCACGTGGCTGGTTAGCATTAACAATAAGATTCGTTCATTATTGTTGTCCCGTCTATCCCTTCCCTAACGAGCCCACATCCGACGAGAGACAATCAGGGCCCAGGAGTGGCCTTGCTTTTCCCATTTTCTTCAAAAGGGGGCACGCAGGCCAGTACGCACCTTCTCACGGAGACGTGTTGCCAGCATGTGATCTATTTACTTGATACGGGGGTTTAGGTTATAGGAGGCTAAGTTAATCGGTCTACGTAGGGACGCTGCTAACGTCGCCGTGTCTTGACCCATAGATTCATCATAGAGTACACTCACCTAATAGCCCATGAGGAGATGCCTCTCGTGCAAGGGATCAATCGTTGCTGCTGTGTGGCCACAACTGATGTTACCTGGATTTAGTTTCGTTGTCTGGGATTTAGATTTGATGAATACATTCATGAATTACTCTGGACAATGTCTGTATACGAGGAGTCTGCTTGCTCAGCACAAGTCGTCCAATACAGCCAGATTTCGGAATAAGGTGAAGGCCATGGACGTTGGTCACAGACTGCGGCATGACGGTCTAATATTCTTGCAAGAGCTTGAGCAGGGATCTAGGAGAGTGAAGAGGGCATTGGCTGTAGCTCAACAGTCTCTGTTGCTGGTACCACTTGAAACCTTAGATGAGACATGCTTGAAGCTGATTCCAAATATCGACCACCTTTTTGCAGAGGTCTACTTTGCACGTGCTCCTCTGCACCCTACCAATCTTCTCCATACTTGTTACAAATACAGTCCTTCTGGCTCGCCCTCGGTCTTCGTTTTCATCACCCTCTCACGCGCAGATCTGAAATCTGCCATCTGAACCCGCATCCTGCGCTCACGAAGGGCCATGAGCCCTGCCTCGGAGCAAATTGCCTTGATGTCTGCGCCAGATAGGTCGTCTTTTTGATTGATGAATTCGTCAAGGTCGACATCGTTGTTCAGTGACATCTTTGAGGTATGGAGGGTGAAGATCTTGCGCTTAGTGTTTTCTTTGCGTATGTTAGTCCCGCCGGTAGGCTTGTGGCTCACATGAAAGAAGGGGTAGAAACTTACGGTCGGGGTTCTCAAAGAGAATCTTGCGATCAATTCTCCCAGGGCGGATAAGCGCAGGATCCAATGTATCAATTTTGTTGGTGGCCAGGATGACCTTGACGTCGCCACGGTCGTCAAACCCATCTAGCTGGTTGAGCAACTCCAACATAGTCCGCTGGACCTCGCGCTCTCCTCCTGATGTAGACTCATACCGCTTTGTACCGATGGCGTCAATCTCGTCTATAAAGACTATCGAAGGGGCGTGCTCAGCGGCAACCTGAAAAATCTGGCGCACTAGACGTGGTCCATCACCGAGGTATTTCTGAATGAGCTCACTACCAACAATACGCAGGAATGTGGCGCTGGTTTGATTCGCAACAGCTTTTGCAAGCAGTGTCTTCCCAGTTCCAGGCCCGCCGTAAAGTATGACACCTTTTGGCGGCTTGATGCCCATTTCCTCGTAGAGCTCAGGATGTAGTAGAGGAAGCTCGACAGCCTCTCGAACTTCCTGGATTTGGTTCTCAAGTCCACCAATATCTGCGTAGGATTCTGTAGGTGCTTTGTCAAGCTTCATAACTGATACTAGAGGATCCGCGTCATCGGTAAGGACACCGACTACGGAGACCGACTTATGGTGTAGTAGTATACTAGCTCCAGGCTCAAGGAGATCTTTGTCGACAAAGGACATAATTGAGACGTAGTATTCCGGGCCGGTCGCGCTGGATACGATGGCATGGTCATCGTCGATCATCTCCTCCAGATTGCCGACGCCCATAGGGCTCCCCCTCATATCATCCACACGGCTTCTTTCGTCTGCATTCCTATCAAGAGCATCTGAATCGCCACCGGCTGACGCAGGAGTAGTCGTGCTCTGCGCTTTGGCCTTGCGTATCCGCTCCTGATTTTCTACGTATTCTTCCTCGAGCAGCAGATGGTCATGCACTCGTTGCATTCGTAGGTACTTGAGCTTGCATCGTGATGTAGGGTAAATCACTGGTAGCTTTGTTGAAGCGTTTGGGCCAGCTGCCTTCCGCTTCCTCCGGCCGATACGCGTCGTAGGAGGGGGCGGCTGCTCGTACTTCGGCTTGTCCTTCTGCAAGATACTGAGATTTAGCACATTATTGACATTCAATAGACCTTCTACGGGGTCGAACCTTCTTGTCCTTGGAATCCTTATCATCACCACCAGGTGCGTTACCACCGAGGGCGGACGGATTGTTTCCCTGTCAATGTGTCAGCAGCTGTTGATTTGAGATGCCGCCACAGCAGCTGGGCTGGACATACCATGAGGATTCAGTCCAGATTGATATTGTCTTGAAGAGGGAACTCTTGTATAACCCAAGGCCTCTTGAAAGGACTGATGGAGATGGAAAGATCTGATGTAGCCAGCGTATTACGGAGTAAGAATGAAACTTTCGGAGCTTCTCCTAGCTCGAATATCGAATGAGCTAGCCAGCGCCACAGGATATTGCAACTTCAGCCACAAGCCAAAGATGAACTGGTATTTTGCTTACTCCGGGCTCCGTAGTTCTTAGGACTTCTTGTTCATGACGGTGTCAACCCCCAGCGTGTTGTCCATCTACGGACACGCTGAGAGTCAGAACTGAAGGACATCTATGAACCAAGTTCACATTACTTTCATCCCGCTGCCCGGTTTGTAATGAATTAGCTCGACAACTTGTGGTATATGAACTTTGAATGTTGTTGTTAGATATTGATACCAAAATATTACCTACCTCTCCAGGTCGCTTCGTGGATCTTACATTCCTGCATGTTCTCCCTCTTTCCCAACTCCTTTTTCGTTATCCCCAGTGTCCCTTTCCCTCTCCCTAAGCTTCCTTTTTACCAAGCTAAGAGCGCAGACGCAGACTAAATCTGAGCCATGTTGCTAAATACTCGAACCCAGCGTCACATAGATCAGGTCACGACTGCAGGCTTACAGGTTTGGCATACATTCATGTAGTGTGCAGACTGCGAGTGGCGGATACTGGGCCATGATATACTACTACTCAACCGTCAAAGAGCATGAATGGTGAATTTAGACCGTATGACTGAACCCGTCGTCAGTCTTTCTAAACATACATAGAATACTTGCTTGCTGAATTTGTCATAAAACTGCTGAACGCCGTAATCGCATATCGCTACTTCATAATTGTCTTGGTCATCGTGTGCTTCGTCCTTTCCTTCCCAGTTCCACTCACTCCCAGACGAGCACTCTCTTGAACAAATTGCAATTCCCAAATTCTCCTTGACGACAGTTGAATCTGGGGTAGAACATAATGGAAACTCCTTCACCCTCAAGTACGGGGCCAATGGAGGCTACGTAAGGGACATACTCGTACGCCGGATCAGTAGAAGCGTAAAGCCGTGACGGCAGATTGTAATGATTAGAGACAAAGGAAACGCACAGCCATCTGTGAGTGGTCAGACTGTGTGAGGGGAAGCAAAAGTGTCAAAAACGCGCAGTATGACTTCGTGCAGGCCTTGGCGATCTCCCCACATGACCGGAAGAATTATGACTGCCACCAATCTTCTGGAAGCCTTGCAGGATGTCCAAACCACCAAAGTCATCTGAATCCTCATCATCAAGATAGTCAAGACCAAACAGTTCCTCCTTCTCGACATCTTTGAAGTTGTCGTGGGTTTCGAGGGATGCCTTGTTAGACTTTTGCTGTGGTGATGAAGTGCAGCTAGGGACTATCAGGCTTGATGAAGATGCTTTACTATCCAGATTTGTTCCAGTGACATCAGCAAGAAAATTGGAGATCTTGTTTGCACGATCAGTCCACGGACGGCGTAAAGAACGCTTCACCGGCGAAGCTGAAGCCGGACGGCGGGATGCACTCTCATTACTGTTCGTAAAAACGCTGAAGGTTTGGTAGTCATCATCAAACATATTGCGTGCGTCATCAAGGATATGAAACGCCGGACTGAGGGAAAAGTCGTCGCTGAACAAAGCGGTGTTCTTAATTGGAGAGCCAACCAGCTCCCTAATCTTGTTGCGGTGATTCCTTAGGTTTGTGTTGGGCGAGATCGATGCTGGAGGTTTGGGAGGTAGCTTGAACTTCACGGCAGGAGTTAAGGGCGGAAGCATCTGAGATGTATCGAAGTGATCTAGCGGTGAAGAGGAGACCAAAGAAGGGGTTGGCTGCTTCAAGAAAGATCGGCCTTTGCTTGGGCTGATGTCATGTGATGAAGAGCGAATCCGGGCAATCTCTTCTTCTGCTCGTCCACGATGGATCTTCGGTCTATCAGCGCGGAGGTCTGGGAGTTTGGGATCGGCAAATGGTCGTGTTGCTGAAGAATCGAGGGAGGAGAAGTAGCCACTATCATCCATTGCTGCCAGTTTGCGCTTTCGTGATCTCAGGTCGCTCGAAGGCAGAGCGGAATCTGCCCCAGGGGAAGGAGTATCATCACGCAAAGTGTTATGATGTATAATAGGTGGTGACGAACGGATTGGTTGTAGAGGAGATGATGCCGGAAGACGTGAAGGAGGAGGTGGCATACCAACAATGTCTTCAATTTCATCTTCTTGAGATGGTGCGTCGGAAGCTGGAATGGTGGCATCCGATGAAGGCTCAAACACTTCAAACGCACGTACGACGGGTTTCGCAGCTGCTTTCGGCGGCTCAGGTAGCTGGGGGGTTTGACTGGACCAGATATTGGCCTCGCTGGATAGTAGGGAGGGGCGTTTCATGCTCGGTCCTGAAGAAGACATTGGGCGTCGTGTGGCCTTGTCTTTAGCAAACTGGGTTTCCATTCCTGGCTCTATTGCCCAATAATTGCCCTTCCCGGGATCATCTTTTGGTCTCTCTTGCTTTATGAAAGCCTTGTTGAGGCTTAGATTGTGACGTATACTATTCTGCCAGCCAGTCTCTGGGAGGCGGTAGTAAGAGAAGGTGTCCGAAATCCATCTGTATATTTGAGCCAAAGTCAATCGACGGCCAGGTGCACGAAGAATTGACATCCCTATGAGAGCAGCGTAACTGTAAGGTGGCTTTCTTCCGTCATCTGCCACCAGTGGCATCATCTCTGGTTCCGGGATTGCTGTTTCTTCACCACGCTCCTTCTTGGAGTTTCGATCATGGTTTGTAGTGTGGCTCGCAGGCTTGCTCAATGGTGCCTGGTAATCGTACAAAGTGTCTGGAAATTCGGCGAAATTGTCGCTGTGATATGTTGGATGGACATTTTCCTTGTCTGTTGACAAAGTGCTTGAGACAGTCGTGTAGATCGGCTTCAAAAACTTCTGAGGGGCTATTGGGTAGAAGTTTGACATTGATTGCCTCTTCAAGGGTGAGTCTGTAGTGTAATGAGGAGCATGTGGCGGTGGAAGCGATATATTCAGGTTGTTATCAAGCAGAACTTTTGGTGGAGAATTTGTCGCCCTGCGAATCGACTTGAGAGGAGACCGTCCGTCTGCTCTAGAAACTGGAGGATTGAGGATGATGCCCTTTCTCAGAGGAGTGTCTCTGAGTGTGTCGGCATTGGGGAAGACGTTGCCTATGAAGTTATGGGGTGATTCTAGTGGTATCTCTGCGTTATCTCCAATGGACCCCGGGTCCTGAAATATCTCAAGACGGCGCGTCGAAGCCATCGACAAAACAACCACTTCGTGTTCCCTATACTTCGGATGGATTTCAGATGGTTTTTGACGCGTGCACGTAAGTCCGTGCGGCCTCGATAGAGAATTGTGGTTTTAGGTACCTTCGCGCGTTGTGGTTGAGGCTACCCTTCGAGTATGTTGTAGTAGAGCGGCGAAATTGCTAGCTTACAGATTCCGGTTCAATGTTCCACTCCAGGAGAGGTGCTGCAACGCTACACCTGAAGATGTTGGCGGTGAACGGTGGTGGTGGTGGTAATGGTGATGTTCGGTCGCGGCGGCCTGTGTTGAGTTGCGAAGATGATGCAATGGCTGAACGTGTTGAGAATGCAAGACGTACGGAAAACAACTCTCTATATGATGCAGCGGTACGATGCTGACTGAATTAGCAAGGAGCAATTGGTGGTGAAGAGATGCCTGGTGGGGGAACTGGGAATTGTGGGAATTGAAGTGGGCCATGTTCTAGTTCCAGGAATGCCAAGCCATACTCCTAGTTCTACCTCCGACGAATGACGCGCTACCTGCAATACCTCGATTGAAGCAGTGCTAGGGGAAGGCGTGCGATGGGTGGATGCCTTATAGAGCCTTTAGGTGGGAAGGCTGACACTGAGAAGGACATCATCCTTTCTATTGGCTACGAAGTCATGTCTGGGGAATGGTCATGAACGCGTTCTTTACGCGCTGTGCTTTCTATTGCCCAGCGCGCCTCATACAGATCTGCGTTTTATTATATTATGTTGTATATCACGAGTCTACAGGATGGTGAGAAGTATTCGACGAGTAATTAGTCCTAGTTTTGCCAACGCCCTGCTAAATCAAGCGATGCTGGATTCGCTCCTTTGTAGATGCTTACAAAATGATCAAAGCCGTAACACCCCCAACACTCGTGGTATCTCGCTCAAAGTTTCCCTCCGAACAGTTCGTGTTAGAGTTCCACATAACTGGTGAATTCGAGGTGGCTCCGTGGATCCGCTAGATTTTCACCGCCGATAAAGCTCCCTGTTCCGATCTCGATCTCTATCTGGACTTCTGCTTCGCCGCCGTCCAGAATCTCGATGCTCTTGATCTCTTCTGATAACTCCTTGTCGACTTCTGTCGTTCCTCTCTTCTCTTCTCTGTCCTTCATCACGGCCTCGATGGCCGTCATCACGATTGGCATAGCTTGGAATGTATGTATCCACTTGAGACTGCCCACCTCGATCACGCGCTGGCATTCGTCCGCTCCGTTCATCACGTGGAACAGTTCCTCGATGGCCTTGACCTGCCCAAGCAGCATTGCTCGGTGGCGGTGGTCTTGGAGGTAACCCATTTGCTTCTAGGGGCCAGGCAGTTCGGCGACTCAGCGGTGGTGCACCATTAGGAGGAGGTGGTGGTCCTCTAAAGTCTCGTATCGGCGCAGAATGGCGGTAATCATACGCATAATTTCTCGGCGGGTATGATTGTTGATCGCCATGCATGGCTCCAGCATCTCCCCTTGGGCGGTGTTGTCCTTGATGATTGACAGGACCTGTACCGTTGATAAAATCTCCTGCAGGGCCCATGCCAACTGTGCCACCAGCCGGCGCAGGAGGAGGGTTGGCCTTTTGTTCTCGCAATTTTTTCCTATCTAATTCGTGCGATTCTTGAAACTGAGGAATCTCGCCCGGCTTGGCTGGTAATGGAGTACTAGTAAAGTAGGGATGCTCGAGTGCGTCAGTCGCATTGATTCGTTTACGCCAATTGAGGTTCAAAAGTTCATCAAGAAGAGAGATGAAGATCGGTCCTTGCTCTCCAAATACTTGGGGGAGGATTTTGTTTCGGTGTTGAAATGTCTGAACCCCTTCGCAACCCGGAAGTGAACTCCATCCGGGCATATTCTCCTCATTTGGGGAACCCATGAGGTCAAAGATCAATTGCGCTTGATTGACATCGCTGTTCCCAGGCAGTATAGGTCTACCTCTGAACATTTCTCCAAACACACAACCTACACCCCACATATCAATGGCCGGTGTGTATCGCTTAAGTTGAAGAAGTAGCTCTGGAGGCCTATACCAACGGGTAACCACAAGTGTAGTGTAATCTCTCGTAGCTTCGCCGTTCCCTTTTCCTGGTTGGGGCGGGGGGTCATCGTAGGGCCTAGCCAATCCAAAGTCGGCAATCTGGAGTATACCTTGGTTGTTGATGAGTAAGTTGGCGGCTTTAAGGTCGCGGTGCAAGATCTTGCTCGCATGCAAGTATGCGACCCCTTGAAGTAATTGCAGCATGTAACATTTGATCTGCGGCTCCGTAAATTGGACGGAGGGATTGTCGAGAAGACCAGACAAGTCATGATCCATATAAGGGGTGACCATGTACATGATTGCTTTCAACTTTCGCCCCTCACCTTTAGGTCGCTCAACTGCCATTTCCTCTAGCTTCAGGACATTTGGGTGTGAGAGCATCTTTAGCAATTTTATTTCTCGAAGCGCCGTAATGGGGAAACCGTCCTTCTCGTTATGCATGAGGATCTTCTTCATTGCGAAGATTTCTCCACTTGCACGCGCTTCAGCTTTATGCACTTCTCCAAAAGTACCTTCACCAAGTTTGGACATGATGGTGTATCCTGAGATTTTCGAACATCCGTAAAACCTCTTCTTTCCATCTCGGCCATTTTCTAGTGAAGTCTGACCAGCAGTCCTCTTAGTAATTGTCGAAGTACCAAGCGGATTTTGCCCACTGACATGCTGAATTGCACTGGCCATTCTGGTAGTCTGAGCTCGAAGGTTGGTAACTTTGTCAAAGTCGCGTTGCTGATAGTATAGAGGCGAGAGTCGCAATTATGATGCTTGTTGACGCGGAACGCTTTCGAAGGCTTCTAGGGTATTTTGCTAGAAATGATAGTAGCCTGACCGTGGCGCAAGGAGAGTCGAATTCGCAGGGGTCTGAGTGTTCCGATGGAAGCAGTAGAAGAGTGGTCATATAACTTTAGAACCGCATGTCTGCATAGCGGACTGGTGAGTTTGTATGTAAGTGATGAAAGTAATGTTCATGAGGAGGGGAGATGTGTGGGCCACTCTGCGCAAAGAGAAGGTTGGGCTTCTCCCTAGCTCGGACTCGACGTCCATTAATGGCGACCATCGGCGAGCGATAGTGAGAAATTGAGATCATGAAAAGATTCTGCAAAGTGCAATCCATTATACTGTGATACATTCACACCTATGGATCATTTAGGCGCGGCTAGTCGTAGAATAAGCGGAAGCGCGCGGCCCATTGTAGTTTGACAAGTCATTTGAAGGGCTGCGACACATGTTATATTCTAGTGATCAAGTCGTACTATACTCTGAAGACCAACAATCCTTGGTCTGTGCTCATAGAGCAATGGCGGGCAAGCATGGGAGTCACGCGAGTCATCCGATCCACATCCATCCAGTACGTTATCCGTTCGACGAGTAGTGCAACTCTTTGGACCCCCAGTGATTGAGCTAAATACTTTCGTTGCTCTAGGTGCGACCATTGTATCGATATTCTGCAACGTTGCTCGGAGCCTCGATGTGGTTTTTCGTCAGTCCATTATCTTAGACATTAAGTCCGCCTCAGCTGAAATGATACAGTTGATGTATCGCGCGAAGAAAGATGGGCCAGTTCTGTTGGGTTGGAAGCATCCATGGGATCATTAGAAAACCAAAGTGTATCATCATCCGATCAGTCACAACAGAGAGCGTTCAGATTTGGGGCACGAGTCTTGTGGGGTTGGGGCAAATTGTACGTCCCAGTGCGTGTACTCAAGCCCACGTTCGGAACCCGAAGAATCTTCCTGTGCACAGAGATCTTCGTAGCTTAGCGTCGCGAAACTTCATTCTTGCTCAGCCACAAACCTCACACCTGTCATATGAAAGTGGAAACAAATCCGTGGCTTGCCGATCACAAGAATCCACACGTTTGTTTGAATATCGTGATGGATACCCTGCCTCAATACAACAAAATGCCTTTGATTGCTCATTGTGGCTTCTGAAATAGATAGTGTGATACTCCCCAAGTGTCACCCTTCTCATACGCAAAGAGCTCTGCACAAGCCATGTAGAAGATCTGCCATCGGTAGAACCACATGGCAGTGTTGTTCTTGCCATACGTTTCTTCCAGATGTGGCCATATTTCTTTTTTGGAGTCGTTCATTTTTGACAGCCAGTCCTAATCACCATTAGCGAGCTTGAACTAAAGAAAACCGAGGCAGCTCCCGAGACATCTCACCTCGCATGTCTTGGCGTAATGCTTCCCGCTAACCCACCATTGCTCTTGCAAACTCAAATCCTTCTGAAAATAATGGAGCAAATCTGCACTGGGCATTGTGCCTCCCGTAAAGAAGTGAGTACTCATCCAGCCTTCCTCGAAGTCATAGGGGGTAGTCTTATGTGTGAAAATATGGACAAAAAGCTTTCCACTAGGCTTCAAGGTATACGCGACCTTCGCCATTAGAAGCTCATAGTTCTTCATATGTTCAAAGAGTTCAATAGATAGAACGCGGTCGAAAACGCCTTTCTCAAATTCGTAGTCCACTACATCTCCCGTAATAACATTGAGATTCAATAGGCCTTTGAACTTAGCTTGCTCATCGATGAATTCTTTTTGAGTTCGCGAATTGGAGAATGCAGTGATCTGTGAGTTTGGAAAGATCTCGGCAAAGTAGAGCGCCCCAGAGCCCCATCCGCAGCTTCACTGCCAAGTCAGTCATGAGTCGGCTGCAGCATCATCGAATCGATCTGCGTACCCTAGGTCCAAAATCTTCATACCATCCGCCAGCTGTGCTTTCTCGACGTAAGTCTCGAGCATTTCGATTTCCGCCTGCCCAAGAGTTTCCTTTCCCGTTGGGTAGAGACAGCAGCTATACTTCATGCGTGGCCCCAGACAGGCTTTAAGTACTCCGGTGCCAACCTCATAATGTTGAGAATTTGCAATGGCAGTTTCTATTGCCATTGGTCTTGTACGAAGTGCTTTGACGTATTGCATTTTGGTCTCGTAGGCATGTTGAAGTGACGTGCTCTGGATAGCATGTATGCGGTCTTGAAGCTGGCCTCTAATTCCATACCTGATGAGAGCTTGGGGAAGATAACCACCATCAAGAAGCCAATCTGCAAAGCATCAGCCCAATTCAAAAGGACCAGGGATGTTCTGCCAAGCTTGTCCTCGCCGTCACGCACCAATGTTCATCGCGTTTAGTATGGCTATAACAACGGGCTTAAGAAACTCTAGATGCGGTGGGGAAATGTGGATTGGAGTTATACATTGCAAATTATCAATCACGAAACGATTGAAGCGGAGCATACATTTGTAATCTCTCTGCGCACCCAAGCGTTGAATCCTAGGTACCTCATGGAGGATCTCAAGTAATTCGTACTCGTACTCGGAAAGTGGCATCCACCCTATCCATACAACATACGCATAAGGTAGGTACGAAACCTCGCGCACTCAATAAGGTATACTTGGGATTCTCGGCGCAATACGACTCTATCATCTATATTCGCATACTTTCTATCAAAAGTTTGTACTCTTTCCTTTTCTTTCTTCGATGAGGCCATAATACATCATGGAGGCTCCCTATGAGGCGCCCAACCCACAAGAACACATGCCTCTCAGCTATCCAGGCACATGCAAGGCCACCCAATGCCAGAACCAGTAAAAAGACCTTGAAATACACTGACATTGTAGTCAACTCCATGATATTGACCAGCCAAGCGCTTGGGTCAAAAAGCATATATGCAGAAAACAAGGAGGTTGTGACTACTGTGACCACAAAAGGTACTGTACACAGTTTAGCACGATTTACTCATGTACATGGATACAGCTTACAATTATTCCTCATGGTTTGCCGAAAAGGTGGACCGACGCTGAGTACGATTCCAGAAAAGATGTACTGGAAACAAGACACCAGGAAAAGAGTCGTGTTCTCTGAATTCTCGATATTCGACTTTTCGGTGTTTAATCGTGGAGGCATGAACCTTAGGCGATCAGTCAGTACGCTACATTCAAGAGACGCACTTCCATCGACTTACCAAGCTTGTCGCTGTACATACTCGAAAGCGATGAGCTGTGCAATTATACACAGCAATACCTGACCCAGCAGTGGAGTGAGCACCTTTCGAGAGACTAAGCTTGCAGTTGGTCGCTTCCGGCTCAAGGTTGGATATGGACCATTCCATCCCACTATGGAGCAATCAGTCGATTCATCGCCGTCGTTGACCCCAGCAAGACTTACTAAAAATAGCGACCGGCAGCACTAGAAAGATGTCTATGAACAGAAACTTTGCTGAGTCAGAAACGTTCAAGAATCCATCAAATCTGTACCGTACCTGGAAGTCTCCCAGATTGGAGGCGGATGCATAAAGAAAGCTAACTGAGGTGAATTGGACAGCCGAATATAGACTCATATACTTGAAACAGCAGAAGCTGGTCACGAGAGCTGCACGTCCTTCACTACTCGACACATCAGTGTATGACAAGAAGAGGTCGAAATCTTAAGGGAATACAGTACCGTATGACTTCTGGGACGCAAGATATGTCGAAGACCCGGCTAGTGAAGGGTGCTGCCACGGAAGCTTCAGCCTCAGACAATGAAATGCCCACGTCTGCGGCTTTGAGAGCGCCGCAATCATTGGCGCCATCACCACAAAAGCCACAGCAGTAGTCTATACTTTGCAGCTTCTCAACCAGTTCGTGCTTCTCATCGGGAGACATTCTGGCAAAGATTTGCCCTCGCACAAGCATCTACTCCACGTTAATCGGAAGTGTGGTGTATAATATCTTGCAAGACATACCCTGTTGAGCACACTTTCGCTACCATATTCGACAATCCACCTGAAAGCGTCACCACTCACAGCGAGACAGTAGTTTCGAAGATTTGACACATCGTAGGGCAATGATGCATCGCTTTCTGGGGGTGGTGGTAGAGGCTAGGACGATCAGTGTGGAAAGGAACCGTACTGCTCCAGCGCATACCATAAGAGTGTTCTCGTCCAGTCCGAACAGCGGATTGTCAACGCTCTGCCATCTTAGGAGAGCCTTCGGGTCTTGATGATTGCCTTAGGATGGATCAGGCGTATGTTCATCAGCGTGGGGGAGTCACAGACCTTCGAGGAAATGAGGAATAAAGCAATGAGCCGTGCGATCAATCAGATTACACTCTCTGGCAACACTGATGGCGGTAAGGATATTGTCGCCGGTACACATAATCTTCCTGATATCGGCGTCGTTGAGTTCATCAATCACCTCGGTAGTGGATGGTTTTAACTTATTCTCGAAGATAATAAATCCCAAGAACTTAAGCTCAGACTCGGCATCTTTACGCTTCATCTTCTCTACTTTTGCCCAGTCTAGTATTGTCAAGTGTTTGGTGGCACAAGCAATGACTCGAAATCCGCGGTGAGTATAGAAGCTCAGTAACTCATCGTAGTCAACGGGAACTGCGGGGCAATATTATTTCCAGAAGTCTGTGCGGCTGAACTCTCCATAGGCTTACAACTATCCTGATGACAAATTTCTCTCATGCATTCTGGTGCTCCTTTCACGTATACATCACCACCTGAAGAGCCAGATTGTCCGACAATGACACTAGCCCGACGTAGCTGCGACACGAACTCGAACGATTTCAGTGTGCCTAGTTCGATTATCTTGTTCTACACATCAGTAAGCAGCGCCAGGTACATTGCAGATTTTCAGATTGCTAACACTGATCGACTTGTCAGAATCGTCCATGCCGTATTCAAGGCCCGCAGGGGGCCTGGCGATTGATGAAGGACTCCGTTGGGCATCTTCCTCCATAACGTTCGTGCTCTGTGTAAGCTCTTTGAAAGACCAATTTGTGAATTCAAACATTTTGACATCGAGAGGGTCTCCCATTAGTTCCTCATCTACTAAACGTAACGAATGGCAGGTCGCCATTGTGTAGAGAACGGCTTGGTGGATCTGATAATTTACCGTAGGATCTCGTTCATAGGAGGCGCCAGGTAGAAGTGCTGAGGAGTCACTCAGGACGTCGCTAAATCTAGGTCAAGGTCAGCAACGAGTCTGACAGGGGAAGAGGGTAGCGGTACCTCATCGCTGGCTGGTGTACAACTCTAACCCCAAGAACATCAAGACCATCCTCGGTCAACGTTCCAGTCTTGTCGAAGCAAATGACATCCAATTTACCGCCGACATTCACCCTGTTGAGGTCAGAACTCTGTAAAGGACTTCCGGCGGTCATCTACACTTGCCTTTGAGGACTGATACAGAATATGTTCTTCTTCTTTAGCCTCGACATAGCAAAACTGGTACCAATGGACAATGTTGCTGGCAAGGCAGGAGGCACAACGATAGTGATCAGATCTAAAGCACGAACAATGATCAAATGCCATGCCAGCTGAGTCACATTAGCTAGAGAAGCAAAGAGCGCTGCTGTTCGTCCTTACCTGCAGCTGAATAAAGTTGATGAAAGAAGCGATGAAGCCTACACCTGCAACTCCAGCCATGACGGAGATATATCGAAAGGCATCCTTGTAAAATTTGAAGCCTGAAGGTTTGGGAAACAACATCGAACGAACGAGGGCACCTTTCGTCGTATTGAAGCCGGTCCTGACTACCATAGCCAATGCCACGGCCTCATCGTCTTGTCCTTCTTGAGGGCGCCTTGCTCGTATTATCTTCGTCCCGCTGAATAAGGAGTGGCGGGCAACTTCAGGATCCATGGTACTTGCACTCATATTGAGTAGCTGCAAGGTCTCATCTGTCGCTGGGATCTTTGAAACTGGTACAGATTCACCTGACCCAGTGGTAAGTATTTACGTTTGATGGACTGAAGGATCGCATCAGCACACCAGTCAACATGCTCTCATTGACAATACAGTCCCCAGCCAATAAGAGACTATCGCAAGGTAACTGTATTAGGCTTGGGTCAGACACTTCGTACACGTCTCCTGGCACAAGCTCTCCACTTTCCACTTGTCGCCCTGAGAAATGTTATTCAAAAATTGAATCAGGAATGTTCAAGTCACCTACAAAACCCATTCCGCAGGACCCTCACCTCGCACTCGAAGCGCGATATCTCTCGAAGACGGTTCATTGTCTAGCTATCACTTAATATACGCAAGAAGACGTCATGATTTGTCCTACCGATTTTGTGTCGATCAATGTTGTTGTAATGCTAACAACAGATATAAGAAAGATGCAAATTGCATAGTAATAGTATTGGTCAAAAGACCAAAGTATAAGACTTGCGACCTGGAAGATATAGAACGGGTGAAACGCCTGCAGGAGTTTAGATTCTTGTCTCTTGGTCTGTGGCGAAGCACTATACTCACTTCGTCGACTAGTAATCGCGGAATAGACTTCTGCTGTATGTCTATTTCATTCCAGCCAAATACTTGCTCTCGCATATGGCGTTCGTCGCTGCCTAATCCAAGTCTAACCGACTTCACATCGGTCCAATTCGGATCTTTCCAATCGCTGCACAGGACAAACCTGTCCTTCAATGGATGGAAGCAGAACCTGATGTAACGATAATCGAGAAAGTGCAGGTAGCTCATAACAGGGTCATCATCCTCGTTGTACTCAAGAGAATGGCGCTTCTTTTCCTTCATACCAAATACTGTAGAAGCGGCATACCCGTAAGGTGCTTTGACGATGTTTTGAGTTGTGAACTCACCCCATTGATTCTGGTTGGCATCAGCTGTGACCTTCAATGTTGTGCGGCAACAAGGGCATGTCACCTCAACGACGACCCAATCGCATTCACGTAAGGACTTCGGAGTCCCAATCAGTTGTACACGCCAACGAGGTAGCCACCGAAGTAACAAGTAACCCAGTCCTAGAGACACAATGCAAAAGCCGATGTATATTAAAAACCAAATTGGCGTGGTAGAGAATCCGGCCACCACAACAGTTAAGTCCTCGGTGAATACGTAGATTTTTTGACTTATTCTTGTTCCATGAGCGAAACCACTCGCATCTGTCTTTGTCGAATCGTAACGGTCGAGAAGATGGTCCTCAATTGAGGCGATAGAAAACCCTGACGACTTACGCCTATGTGGAGATGTCAAGCTTGACCCCAGATCGTAACGCAATTCTTCCTCTAATTGCTTCCCAAGTTCAGGTTCTTCGCCCTCGTCATCGATAATGGCTTGGTCTACAGACCCTTCTGGGGACTCATTGTCGTCTTGGAAGTATGTAAAGCTTGCAATTGAGTCCGCCCGAGGGCGTCGATGAGCAAAGCCTGTCACACTGGATGGTACACTTTCTGATATAGGGCCAGCAAAGACCTGAGATTCTCAGCCTTTACTGGTAGAGATAAACTCAAGGCGAAGATCGCAAACCTCATCGTAAGCCATCTCAACATCCGAGACAAAACTAGCACTGCAGCACAGTCAGAAATAATCCAACGCATGAAGCCGTACGGGGTAGGCCTGACTTGCTGATAGTCGAGTCACGGCGGTATAATACGTTAGGCATGGCACTGGACATGACACCATCTTGGTGCTCGTTCCTTGAGCTACTACGGAGGTTGTATGCAGTGGGCCGCGGACTCGGGTCTCCCATTGAGCCTGCTTCCTCAAGCCTGACTTCTAGCTCTCACAGCTGATATCTTCATGGATCACAAACAAGTCGCTAGCTATCTTTCAAAAAGGCGAGGGAACACGCATAGAATTGTAGCATCATGACTCGAGCTTCATCATTCCTTTAAGGTCAGAGTATCAGTGGCGATCTGATCACACATCCGAGACTCGAAGAATCGAACTCTGCTGCTTCAAGGAAAAATCATAAAGATATTCCACAATTACCTTTGGGCTCGGCGACATTTAGCGCCTTGGCGCCTTGGATCTTGGGGATCACTACGGGGGAAAAATCATTACCGCCCTCCGCAAACCTTCCTTCCCGCACAATTTGCACATCCATATCCTCCCAAAGTCGCTAGGATCATCGTTGGCATACTCAGCTCGTCCAACAGATCCATCATGTCAGAGCCAATCCGAAATAAAAAGCTCGACCTGCCAACAGCAGCACCGTAAGTTCTCAAAAGGTTCTGATGCAGAATGCGGACGCCTGAGGCATGATCTAGTACTCCTCAGAATACCCCAGCCAACAATGCACCAATCTCATCCCACGCTCAGCAGCCTGGGGTTGCCAGCATTAAAGAAGGTACACCCCTCTACCCTACAGTACCTCACCGCATACATTGATTATATTCGCCTAGAGGATCTCGACCGTGCAGCCGCCGCTTCAATATTCGCTCAAAACCCTAAGCTTGTCTCGATGATACAAGGCAAGCTCGGCTCACTAGTTGGACGATCATCCGGATACATCGAATCTCTCCCCACCCCCGTTCGTCGTCGTGTTGCTGGTCTCAAAGGCGTACAGAAGGAGCATGCTAAACTCGAAGGCGAATTCCAGGAGGAAGTACTTGAACTCGAGAAGAAATACTTCGCAAAGTACACTCCGCTCTATGAGAAGCGGGCCAAGATAATCAACGGCGCCACTGAGCCTACAGAAGACGACATCAAAGCCGGTGAGCAAGAGGATGAGGAAGAAGACGAAAGTAGTCCAGCAGAAGCTGCAGAGACCGACAAGGCGGCCGAGGACATGGCTGGTATCCCCGAGTTCTGGCTTTCCGCTATGAAGAACCAAGTATCGTTGGCTGAGCTTATCACCGACCGAGATGAGCCCGCATTGAAGCTACTGACAGACATCCGTATGGAGTATCTTTTACAACCTGGATTCCGTCTAATATTCGAGTTTGCCGAAAATGATTACTTCACCAATAAGGTCATTACGAAAACATATTTCTACCAGGAAGAGAGTGGCTATGGAGGCGAGTTCATCTATGATCACGCCGAGGGCGACAAGATCGACTGGAAAGCTTCCAAGGATCTCACTGTGCGAGTTGAAAGCAAAAAGCAGCGCAATAAGAGTGAGTCCATCGACCCGTGCTGCTGCGATTCATACGCGTTTAACTCTACGTTAGACACGAAGCAGACCCGTGTTGTCAAGAAGACAGTTCCGACCGAGTCCTTCTTCAACTTTTTCGATCCTCCAAAGGCGCCAGAAGGAGATGGCGACGATGCGGCACCTGATGTCGAAGAGCGACTGGAGCTTGATTATCAGCTTGGCGAGGATATCAAGGAAAAGCTGATTCCTCGCGCTGTCGACTGGTTCACTGGGGAAGCCTTGCAATTTGAGGAGGTCGATGATGAGCTCGAAGAAGGCGACTTTGAAGACGAAGATGACGACGAGGATGACGATGCGAGCGAGGATCACGATGACGAAGAGGAGTCGGACGAGGAAGTATGTGTCCCAGTATCTTATACGTCTTGTTCAAAGCTCATGACCCCATCAGGATGAGAATTCCAAACCCAAGCAAGAAGCTGCGGAGTGCAAGCAGAGCTAGATGGTTCTTGTCTTCTCCTGGCGTCACTCGAAAGGGGGCTTTTTGAACGGCATGCTATGGCCTGCTTACGGAGATCATTGGCAGAACTCGTCTAACTAAGTCCATAAAGAACATCTAGTACAGCTCTACGGCCTCCTGCACGATTGCTCGATACCAGACTTGAGCAATAGGCCATGAGCTCTATGAGACGACCAATACTACTGATCGCATGGATTACTGTTCGGATGAATGTCACGTAGGTAAAAGATGGGTGCTGGAATTAAATCAATAATACATAAAGTGTTGATCAAGGTGCTATTTCAACAATCTCTGGTAAGTTTCATGTAAGTCACTAATTTATCAAGAGTATTATGCTCAGAATGATGGGAATCTTACAGAATTCCGAAGTAACTTAACAATAAGGTCCCTTAAATTGCGACCCCTGGTCGCCAAGGCTCAGTACTTTAGGCTGGTCGGCCCTTTAGCGGGCTCAGTGACTCAATGCCGAACTTTGGCCCCCACCTTCATTGCCTGACTGCAAAATGTTTCAATACCATTGAGGGAACATGACTCCGACTTTAGACGTGACAGAGGGTATCGACATCTCACCAGCATCTACAGAACTTGCAAGACGAGTCTCATCAAGCCTTGGTCTTTCCACATCACCCGCAGGCGCATCATGGACCAAGAGCGGGACCCGCCTCAACACTGGGTCTTTTTCGAAGAACTTGAAACCATTCGCTACGGAGGATATCAAGATCCTGCTTCTAGAAAACATTAACAAGACCGGCCGGGATCTGCTTGAATCCCAGGGCTATCAGGTCACCTTTTCGAAGTCTTCGCTGCTGGAGGATGAATTGATTGAAAAGATACGGTGGGGTAACGCTTCAGATCTGGTGGCTTCTTGAGAGTTCAGCTGACAGTTTTCAGTGACGTCCATGTCATCGGCATACGCTCAAAGACCAAACTCACGGCTAGGGTCCTTCGAGAAGCCAAAAATCTGATCGTTGTTGGTTGTTTCTGTATAGGAACGAATCAGGTAGACACAAAATTCGCAGCCGAACGTGGCGTCGCGGTCTTCAACTCCCCCTTCAGCAATTCCCGCAGTGTCGCCGAACTCGTGATTGCAGAGATTATTGCTTTGGCAAGACAGTTGGGTGATCGCTCTAATGAGCTACACAACGGAACTTGGAATAAAATTAGCAGTGGCTGCTGGGAAATTCGCGGGAAGACGCTCGGTAACGGCTAATAGCTCATTGCATTTCTTTAATCTGATTCGGATATCAGGTATAATTGGCTATGGTCATATTGGATCCCAGCTCTCGGTGCTTGCTGAAGCATTCGGCATGGCCGTCACGTTTTATGATGCTGTGAACCTCATGGCCCTAGGTTCAGCCAAGCAAGTGCCGACACTGGAAGCTCTTCTTCGTGGTGCGGATTTTGTGACTTGCCACGTGCCGGAATTGCCAGATACCAAGAACATGATTGGCCGCAAGGAAATGGACTTTATGAAAGATGGTAGCTACCTCATCAATGCAAGTCGTGGGAGCGTGATCGATATTCCAGCTCTGATTGATGCGATGCGGGCCGGAAAGATAGCTGGAGCTGCTCTTGATGTTTATCCCGCTGAGCCTGGAGGCAACGGAGACTACTTTACCAATGATCTCAACCCCTGGGCAGAAGATCTACGAAGCCTCAAAAACATGATCTTGACGCCACACATAGGAGGCAGCACGGAAGAGGCGCAAAGTGCGATCGGCATTGAGGTCAGCGAGGCTTTGGTCCGCTATGTTAATGAAGGGACAACGCTTGGAGCTGTCAACATGCCCGAGGTCAATCTGCGATCATTGACCATGGATGAGCCAAACCACGTGCGGGTGATTTATATACACAAAAACAGACCAGGTGTTTTGAGGAAAGGTGAGTCCAACGGAAGCACTTCATTGCTGGCAGGTGTTGACACACATAGTCAACGACATATTAAGCGATCACAACGTCGATAAACAGATGACGGATAGCAGAGGCGGAGTATGTGCCTACCAAGCTCAGAACTGTTGATTCTATTAACTCCCTTTTTAGATCGCATATCTCATGGCTGATATCAGCGACGTAAACGTCACAGTGATCAAAGATCTATACCAGAGGCTAGAGGAACTTGACTGTAAGCCTCGCACTTTGCTCGTTCAATTTGCGTTGTATTAACACCGTGTAGCTCGGATCATGACGCGGGTTCTGTATTGAACATTGACACACTACCGAAAATCAACTTTTCTGAACCCATAAGTACGTGTCTCAAAGGAGAGATTCTTCAACACTTCTCGAGGGAACGCCCACTGGTTAGCAGGGCTAAAAGCGAAGAACGAAGGAAATTCTGAAGAGGATTTCGAAGAAGAAGTGTTTGCCTACCTTCGTAGACTCGATGGCATCGGCTAGCGTATAGAGGAAGCTGTAGATAGCTTTACAGGCACGCCAGGATCTAATGCTTTGTTGTGTCTTGCCAGCAAGCTGGAAGGGTCGAACTTTGAAAGTATTGTCCACTACAGCGTGGGAGAATAATCGAAGATTACTGCTCGTCGACTTGTAACTAAGTTCGACGTTTATGCTGAGCCATACAAGTTCCATAAGATGGTGACTGTAGCAGCGAAAGTGAACTTGCAAATATTATTATTGTCGAGCGGTCAGCCAGCAAGGTATACTTGCGTAGTTATGGTTGTAGTACTTCTCACGCGGGCCATTTTGGGGATTCATAGTAAACCTGGGCGAGGCGAGGACAATGGCGTCCGTGCACTGAGATGGAGGGACCTGAAACAGGTTCTGTTCAGGTTGTAAGTCGGTAAGATAGGAGACTAGAATATCTTAGGGACGGCCAGGGGTACATCTACCCTAGTGGGGAATTTCGCCGTAAACGGCCTCCCAATTTTTAAACTGCCACAACAATGAAAGCCCACTTCCCCAGCTCCATGCGTTCGCCAGTATCTATTTTCTGCTAGGTATCCCTGGCAAGTCCGTTGTGTCGCCAAAGTACCTATTCACATCGCTACTCACCAATCGACGACCGCAACTGTGCTTTTACAGGGGCCATTGTCTTCCACGCTGGCGCCCTCCAAGAGCCCCTCGCGGTGAGGTGCTATGGCACACAATTACGATGTAGGGACGAGAGCATGGCAATCCGATCCTATAGAAGGATGGATTGCCTCACAGGTGGAGTCTAAGAACGTTCAGGGGGATAAAGTCAAATTGGTCTTTCAGCTAGCAAACGGAGAGGTGAGCTACCGTCCCTGGGCGAATGCAGGTCAAGGTGACGCTCATCCTTTTGGCTCGACAGTCGAAAACCATCGAGACGAGTATCGCCGCACTCCAGGACAACGGCAGTCCTTCCCTGCCACCCCTGATGAATCCTGCCATACTCGAAGCTAGCGATGATCTCACAAATTTGTCTCATCTTAACGAACCAGCAGGCAAGCCTCTTGCCCTGAACGCACCTTAAAAATTCTAATCAACTTGCCTAGTTCTTCAAGCTATTAGGTTACGGTATTCGCAGAAAGAAATCTACACCTATAGCGGTATTGTTTTGATCGCTACCAACCCATTTGCTCGTATTGATTCGCTATACGTTCCTGGAATGGTACAGGTGTACGCAGGCAAACAAAGATCTTCGCAGGCGCCCCATCTTTTTGCGATCGCAGAGGAGGCTTTTGCGTGAGATCTCCCTGCTCAGCGATTGATACTTTTCTAAGTATTCTACAGGGATATGTTGCGGGACAACAAAAACCAGACTATCGTTGTTTCTGGAGAGTCAGGGGCTGGAAAAACCGTCAGCGCCAAATACATCATGAGATATTTTGCTACCAGAGAATCGCCCGATCAGCCAGGAAAAAGGACGAGGGGCATAGCTGATACGATGAGTGAGACAGAAGAGCAGATCTTGGCCACAAACCCGGTTATGGAAGCATTCGGCAATGCCAAAACCACACGTAATGACAACTCGTCACGCTTTGGGAAATACATCGAAATCATGTTCAACAAGAAGGCAGAGATCATTGGTGCGCGAATACGTGTCTACCTGCTGGAGCGATCGAGACTGGTCTTCCAGCCATTGAAGGAAAGGAATTATCACATCTTCTACCAGCTCGTAGCTGGCGCTACGGAAGCAGAACGACAAGAGTGGGGTTTGCTACCAATAGAGCATTTCGATTATCTGAATCAGGGCGGCGCCCCAGTAATAGAGGGAGTGGACGATAAGGCAGACTTCGATGCTACGAGACAGTCGTTGACGACTATAGGAGTCAGCCAAGTCAAGCAAGCTCAGATATTTACCCTACTCGGAGCCTTACTTCATTTAGGGAACGTGAAAATCTCAGCGACAAGGACAGATTCGATTCTGCCTTCGACTGAGCCATCGCTAGTCAAAGCTTGTCAGATGTTAGGTGTAGACGCAGGAGAATTCGCCAAATGGACGATCAAGAAGCAATTGATTACGCGGGGGGAAAGGATTATGTCCAACCTCACTCAGCAGCAGGCAGTGGTTGTTAGAGACTCTGTCGCCAAGTTCATCTATTCGAGTTTGTTTGATTGGCTCGTCGAAAACATTAACGATGGGCTGGCTACAGAAGAAGTTAGCGCTCGAGCCATGACGTTCATTGGAGTTCTAGATATCTATGGATTTGAGCATTTCGCCAAGAACTCATTCGAGCAGTTCTGTATCAATTATGCTAATGAGAAGCTGCAGCAAGAATTCAATCAGCATGTTTTTAAGCTGGAGCAAGAAGAGTATCTGCGAGAGGAGATCGATTGGACTTTCATCGACTTTTCGGACAACCAGCCGTGCATAGATCTCATTGAAGCCAAGCTTGGGGTTCTTGCGCTCCTTGACGAAGAATCGCGACTGCCTATGGGATCCGACGAACAATTCGTAATGAAGCTGCACCACAACTTCGCAGCCGACAAATCAACATACTACAAGAAGCCTCGGTTTGGAAAGTCTGCTTTCACAGTCTGTCATTATGCTATCGATGTGACTTATGAGTCTGATGGCTTCATTGAGAAAAATAGAGACACAGTACCTGATGAGCACATGGAAGTTCTTCGTCTTTCTTCGAACGAATTCTTAGGCGAAGTCCTGGAGGCGGCCTCCGTTGCGCGAGAAAAGGATTCTGCGCAAGCAGCAAGTACTAAGACGATAACGGCCACTGGCAGAAGGGCGGGCGTTGCCGCAAATCGGAAACCGACTCTCGGAGGAATATTCAAATCCTCATTGATCGAACTTATGAACACAATCAACTCGACCGAGGTGCACTACATTCGCTGTATAAAGCCCAACGAGGGGAAAGAGTCGTGGAAATTTGAGGGGCCAATGGTGTTAAGCCAACTGAGAGCCTGTGGTGTACTAGAGACAGTCAGAATAAGCTGTGCGGGGTACCCAACTAGATGGACTTATGAGGAGTTTGCCCTGCGATACTATATGCTGGTTCCTTCCCAGTCATGGACTTCGGCTATCCGGGAGATGGCAAACGCCATTCTGAAAAAAGCACTCGGGCAAGGCAGCAACAGAGGCCTCGACAAATACCAACTTGGACTTACTAAAATCTTTTTCAGGGCTGGCATGCTCGCATTTTTGGAGAATCTGCGAACAACAAGACTCAATGAATGTGCCGTCATGATACAGAAGAATCTTCGCTGTAAATATTACAGACGGAAATATCTTGAAGCCAGGCATTCTGTTCTGCTTCTCCAAGCATGGACTCGGGGCTATCAAGCTAGGCAACGCGCCGAAGAAGTACGTCAAATCAGAGCCGCGACGACCATACAAAAAGTCTGGCGTGGCCATAAGGACAAGAAGCGATTCAATGGAATCCGTGCCAATATCATCATGCTTCAGGGAGTCACAAAAGGTTTCCTCTGCAGAAGAAACCTGATGGAGACAAGGGTGGGCAACGCTGCTGTCACAATACAACGATCGTGGAGAACACGGCGACAGATGCGCTCTTGGAGGCAATATCGCAACAAAGTTGTTATTATCCAAAGTTTATGGCGCGGCAGGACGGCTCGGCGAGACTACAAGACTTTGCGTGAGGAAGCCAGGGATCTCAAGCAAATTTCCTACAAGCTGGAGAACAAGGTGGTAGAGCTGACCCAATCTCTTGGTGCAATGAGACGTGAAAACAAGGCCCTGCTAGCGCAAGTGGAGGGATACGAGAATCAACTGAGATCTTGGAAAAGCCGCCATAATACCCTAGAAAGCCGCTCGAAGGAACTTCAGGTCGAGGCGAACCAAGCAGGCATTACCGCAGCGCGGTTGAATGCAATGGAAGAGGAGATGAAAAAGTTGCAGCAAGTTTATGACGAATCGATGGCCAACACAAAACGCTTGCATGAAGAAGCAAAGAACCTTCGAGACTCGCTTCGGACTACCAATCTCGAACTTGGGAACGCCAGGCAAGCCGTAAATGATCAGGAGAACGAAAAATTATCACTTCGCCAGCAGCTGGCGGAATTGCAAGACCAATTAGACCTTGCGAAAAGGGCGATTCCGGTCAACGGTGACCTTGCAAACGGGCACGTCGCGCAGCCTCAACTTAATGGTCTTATCAATCTGGTTTCCTCGAAGAGACCCAAAAGGAGAAGTGTTGGGACTGAAAAGATTGAAGTGGATCGCTTCAGCTCCGCGTATCATCCACGGCCAAGCTCCATGGCCATCACGAGCACCAACATGCACCGGCAAAACAATTCAGGGTCGACTTTCAGTCCTGTACTGGACAACGTCGAATTTGAACTTGAAAATCTCCTCTCGGACGAAGATGGGTTAAATGAAGAGGTTACGATGGGTCTGATAAAGAATCTAAAAATTCCAGCGCCGAGTACATCGCCTACGCCTACTGATAAAGAAGTCTTGTTTCCAGCCTATCTCATAAACCTCGTTACCTCGGAGATGTGGAACAATGGCTTTGTCAAAGAGTCGGAGCGATTTCTTGCTAACGTCATGCAATCTGTCCAGCAAGAGGTTATGCAGCACGAGGGCGACGATGCTATAAACCCTGGCGCTTTCTGGCTTTCCAACGTCCACGAAATGCTCTCCTTCGTGTTCCTTGCAGAAGACTGGTACGAAGCTCAAAAGACCGACAATTATGAATACGATCGTCTCTTGGAGATAGTCAAGCACGATTTGGAAAGCCTCGAGTTTAACATATACCATACTTGGATGAAGGTACTTAAGAAAAAGCTGCAGAAGATGATCGTACCCGCCATCATCGAATCTCAATTTCTACCAGGGTTTGTGACGAGTGAAAGCAACAGATTTCTTGGCAAACTTCTGCAGACTAATAGTGCACCGGCGTATAGCATGGACAACCTCCTCAGTCTTCTGAACAATGCATTCAAGGCCATGAAGGCGTACTACCTGGAAGACTCCATCATCACTCAGACCTTGACAGAGCTCTTGAAACTCGTGGGGGTGACAGCATTCAATGACCTGCTGATGCGACGTAACTTCCTCTCATGGAAACGCGGCTTACAGATAAATTATAACATTACTCGGATCGAAGAGTGGTGTAAGAGCCACGATATGCCGGAGGGCACTCTGCAACTTGAACATCTCATGGTACTTTGTTCTCCTCCGTATTTGATGGGGGTAGCTAACTTGCCGGTAGCAAGCAACAAAATTACTGCAACTTAAAAAAGCCACACTGAATGACATCGAGATCATCCAAGACATTTGTTGGATGTGAGTTAATAGCACCGTTTATTCGCTCGGCGTTGCTGCTTGCTGACACCAGAACCAAGGCTTTCGCCCAACCAAATCCAAAAGCTCCTCAATCAATACCTGGTGGCCGACTACGAACAACCGATCAACGGCGATATCATGAAAGCTGTAGCCTCTCGAGTGACAGAGAAGGGCGATGTGCTTCTGCTTACGGCCGTCGACATGGAAGACAGTGGGCCGTACGAGATTGCGGAGCCCCGCGTCATCACTGCTCTTGAGACCTATACGCCATCCTGGCTGCAAACTCCTCGCCTCAAACGGCTGGCGGAGATCGTGTCAGCACAAGCGGTAGCACAACAGGAGAAGCTGGAATTCGAAGTTCCGGAGCAGCAAGACACGGGTGAGGCCAACGGCCACGCAGAAATAAGCGACGAGGAGCTTGAGCCGGCACCGCCATATCAGCAGTGATGAGGACTGGGCAATCAAATCCGTGACGATACCATCTTTTCCCCTTCGTGTATCATATGTCGGCCAGGGTAGGTCCAGTGCGCCTATGCTTCGCGCGTTGGATTTCAGCGGGTGCCTGAATGTTATTTGCATTTACGGTTTGTTCTTCCCGATGGGAGAGGTGATTTGAAAGTATAGTTGAGCGATGGCGATGGCGTCTTGAAAGTGATGGACCTGCATATCTTGGCCACTGACCACAGAGGAAGTGCCCATGGGGGTCTCCTACGGCCAACTGTATAGTTTACTAGATGTTCGATAGAGTGATTTGGATGAAGGCAATAACGACAGTTAGCAGCTCACGTCTGTCACTGCACCTCCGTCCTACTATATGGCTCTCAATGCACGTCCTCACCTTTTATCATATATCACTCTGATGTAGGTGATTGGACCAGAGTGGACTCCGGCAATCGGTGGGTGTGGGAGTCTTGGCTACGGCGGAGGCTTTGCCATCCCACCTTGCCCACTTCTCCACCCGCTAATCCAAGTCTAATCTGAGCTACACATCGCCTGCCGCTGTTCCGTCCATGGTGACGGCGACAAAACGGAGGTGATGGCGCCGCCGTCCATGTAAGTTCTTAGTCCTACTTGCCACCTCTCTTCCACTGCGCTGTTCGGGTCCTTGCCGTTGCTAGAATACCGTTCATTATTCCAGTTCCACCATCCCGTCACTCGCCCTTCCATAAAGCGGGGCGAGCGAGTTTCTACTTCTTCTCGCTACAACGATCATGGGCGCCTATGTCCATTGTTGAGCTACGAAAGGTCATGGATATACGGAATCCCTTGCAAGGCGCATGTCATTTGTTCGCCTGCGCTACGCTTATCAACTCTCGGCGCGACCCATAATGCTTCTACGAAACAAAACCCTTCTTGCTTGTCTCTGCCTCCTATTTCTCTCCTTCGTAACTCTGCTCGCTCACCTCTCTTCTCGGCGAAGCGGATCGAGTACCCAATGGATTCCACCTTTGAAAGGTCAGCCCGTCGAACCATGTCCTGACAAACGTGACTGGCTTGCGGGCCTCGATCTCACATACCCCATTCGATACGCCCATCGCGATATTATAGTCAACCCAGTCGCGGACCTCAAGCGTGCCTCCCTGACTAAGCTCGATGGGCCCTTATTCCCAGACTTTCAGACCATCGACGTTAGCGACGATTCGAAGGTTGACCTCCATCTTTGCGAGAAGCCTCTGGTCCTTGACGTCCCAGCTGTTGCGCAACAATCTGGCAACGCCTCTCACGTTGTCTTTGGGATCTCAACAACCCTGAAGCGGCTTGATAATTCCATCACACAGCTTTTGCGCTGGTTACCGCATACACATGCCAGATTGTTTATCGTGGTGATTGAAAAAGAGCAGGTTGGAGAGGCAGAGGGGATGGAAAGAGCTGATGCCGTTGCAGCCGATCCAACGGAAAAGGACGAGCTCCAAGCAAGGATGCGCAGTCTAGGTATGGATGTCACCCTTGTGGAACCTATGGGACTCCAGGATATGTTCTCTGAAAAATACTTCTCGCTTATAAAGATCATGTACGACAATCGCAATGATAATACTCTTTGGATGGGTCTGTTGGACGACGATACATTTATCCCTTCCATGCCTGCCCTCCTAACCATGCTTGCCCAATACGACGCTCATGAGCAATACTACGTCGGTGGACTTTCGGAAAGCTGGTGGTCGGTGACACATTACGGAATGATGGGGTTCGGTGGGGCTGGGATTTACCTTTCGATCGCACTTGCTGAAGTCATGGTCAGCAATTATGATCGTTGTAAGGATACTTCGTATGCAAATGCTGGGGACATTCGGGTTCTTGAGTGCATATACATTACGACAGAGACCAAACTGACAAATGAACGCGATCTGCATCAGATAGACGTGCACGGAGATCTTTCGGGGATCTATGAAAGCGGTCGGATGCCATTATCTCTTCACCATTGGAAGACAGGAGGAGTGGACGACAAAGGCTACAATCTGCCAAGCATGAGTCTCGTTACGAACGTTTGCGGGACCTGTTTCCTCCAACGGTGGCAGTTTGGACGAGACCTGGTCCTTTCCAACGGTTTTTCCATTTCTATCTATCCCAAGGGCAATCTCAAGGGTGCAAATATGGAGCAAATGGAAGAGACATGGAATCAACCTCCAATTGTCGAAGGTTCGAACAATCGCGGTGTTGACCATTCTTTGGCTCCAATCAGACCGAAGTTGATCCTAGATGATGAAAAGATCCAGTACAGACTAGTGAATACGGCAGTAGTGGAGGGAGGCGTCCGACAATCCTACCTTCACACGGGATTGGGAGAAGATATCGATAGCTTGCTTGAATTGTTTTGGATGGAGGGTATGACGGTCGATGCACGAGATATCGAAGCGTCATAGGGTGGTAATGTGTAATCAAAACTCAGCATTGTGGTTACTTCAATTTAGGCGTTTTGATCAGTGGGAGGGAACATAGTCGTTGCATGTGGATACCAGGTTGGAGTGTACGATACCATGGCTCAATGATTGGATATATTTCGGCCTTTTGGACGCTTTGTTCTGAACAAAATGTATGTAGTCTCACAATTGGCAGGCAAGGTTGCGACAAGTCCCAAGCAACCAGCTGCAAAGTAAATAGGTTCGCTGGCGTTGGCATTCGGTTGCAGATGTCGTATAAGAAGCTAGATTCTCTCAACACAAGTACTGGCTCTTTGAGACTAAATTGGGCTCTGGTAGCGAGCTTGTTCGAAGGGTTCACAAGCGAGGCTCCACAACCTATTTGATCCCGAACTCCAACCAACAAAATTGCATTTCTACATGAAGGGTTTGAGAATGCCGCTGAAAGAGCTCAAGTTCATCACTGGCAATCACAACAAGCTTGCCGAAGTCAAGGCCATATTGGGGGATGTTGTATCTTTGAGCACCCAGTCACTAGACTTAATCGAGATTCAAGGCACAATGGAAGCTATATCCAAAGACAAATGCAGACGGGCAGCCGCAATCGTAGGATAATCAAAGATTTCCTTTACTACGGCTTTACGGTACTGATATTCCCGAGATTGGTGGTCCGGTGCTGACAGAAGACACCTGTCTTTGCTTCATCGCCCTCAACGAACTACCTGGTCCATACATGTGAGATTGACCTCGTCTGCAAGAGGGTCTGAAAAGGTTCACCAACACGCAGAGATCGACAGTAAATGGTTCCTCCAAGCAATCGGTTATGAAGGTCTAAACAATCTCCTCAATGCCTATGAAGACAAAAGCGCGCAAGCCGTTTGCACCTTTGCCTACTGCAAAGGTCCCGGTCAAGAGCCTCTCTTATTCGAGGGTAGAGTCAATGTAAGCTCGTTCTATGACCTTTCTGACTGCGAGAATGACGCCCTACAGGGCAAAATTGTACCTGCTCGAGGTCCACCTGATTTTGGTACGTCAGCCTTTCCCTACCTATCTGCGAAGTAGAGCAGAGGGTTGACGGACAAACCTCTCCAGGGTGGGATCCAATTTTCGAGTATGAAGGCGAAACCTTTGCCGAGATGGACAAAGCCAAAAAGAACAGGCTGTCCCACCGCGCCATTGCTCTGTCGAAACTCCAGAATTATGTAGCTTCAATATAGGCCCTGATTATGTATCCCCACGTTAACCATCGTCTTCCACATGATTCTGCTTCCAATCTTTGATCCATATCTTCACTCTCTCAACATTATTTTCCACATCGTCAGCTTCATCACTTCTCAGTTCGACCACAATCTCGGCATCGTATGACTCTCTAGCCTCCTGCAAAAGCACTTCCATAATCTCCGAGTCCAGGTTGTCCTGCAGCTTCTGTTCCGAGTATTGTCGATTCGTTAATCTATCGTAAAGTTTCGTGGAGTCCGTCCGTAGCACCACGATTAAATCGATCCAGCTCTCGGGGAAGAGATCGCAAGCATGCCAGTCGATCAAGTAGCCACCTTTGGGGATTTCATCTTCCAAGGAGTCTAGGAGCTGATGATGCTCTCAGTCAGTGATAATCCCACCGCCTACCACGCAGTACTTCTGGAACACCTTGTCCTCATCAACAGTCCAGCTCTTGTATTCTCCGTCCCAGCCCCGGTGACAGCCGCGCTCTTTGACGATATCATTGATGGACAAGTGCTTCAGTCCAGTATTTGCTGCCAAGAGGTTGCAGTGGCTTGTCTTGCCGACACCGGGAGTCCCGGTAATGATGATGTTTGGTTGATTTCTCGACATTTTCATGTACGAGAATGAAGCCTTGAATTTCTGTACTTTGAGAATGCGTGCCCGTGGGGGCCATATGTACTTGTACTTAAGGTTCGGGTCGATCTACCGCCGGTCCGTGCTGTCTCCGTACAGTCTTTCCTCAACAGGCCATCGCCCTTCAATTCGAACGATCAGGCACTCGACGGTCATCCATGAGATTGAAGTCGATGTAGCACTATCGGCCTAGGCACACTGGTATATGGTTCATGGTCCAAAGCTAATTGCATCATGTATATCAATGTTCTATCTACTTTGGAAAATTGCACATATACTTTGTTCATTCAGACTATTATTATAGTCGCCGTACTCGCAGCTTGCACCCGCTTCATCAGTGGCAGAAACTATCGAACAGACGAGTCTTCGGATGGGAATCCTCACCAAGTGGCTACACTTCCATACTGGATCCCCTATTTGGGTCATCTCCCCTCCTTGATCTTCAGTCCAACTCGCTTTCTGCAAAGATGCAGGTGCGTTCGTAGGACACTTCTATCCTCAATTCGGATTTGACCATACCTTAGCCGTCGATCCGCACGTGGCATTTTCTCTCTGAATATGTTTGGCGTGCAGCATCTTCTGACTACCAAGTTCTCCTTGATGAATGTCATATTTGAAGAGCCCAGTACACCTCTCACCGTTGATAATGTGCGCTGGTCACTCCTCGTCAACGTTTTTGGTGCGAACAAGAGACTAAAAGGCGACTACATGAGAGCACTTAGCGACGCTCAGGCTTGCCTAACCAGCGGCCTTTTGCTAGAACCAGGTGTCTCCAACTTGGTCCGTAAGACTATACGTGGGGTGCAAGAGCACACACCTAACCTAGTTTCTTTCAGCGAAAGCGCTGTCGATCAGAGTCAGTGGGAGCGAGCGGCTGATGCCAATCTCCAAGTAGCGAATGACCGTAGCAAACCAGGTTCTTTGGCTGTGGAAGTAAATTTATTTTCTCTGATCCGAAATTTCGTGGGTAACGTTGCGCTGCCCTCGCTGGTAGGCACTGAGTTTCTCGATGTGTATCCAAAGGCGTTGGACGATCTTTGGGATCTTGATGATGGCTTCAATTATCTCACTTTGGGTCTGCCGCGATGGTTTCCTATCCCGTCCTTGACCAAGGCTCACATTGCTCGCCGAAATCTGCTCCAAGGTCTTCGTTCTTTCCACGGAGCGATTGACAATGTCGCTGCTGATGAAGAGCCTCTTCCGCCGTGGATCGAAGTGAGGGACGTTGGACACATCATGAGAGAGAGGAGCTTGGCATGGCGTACGCATCGCACACCCTCGATGGTTAAAGCTCCTTCCGACCTAAGCCTTCTCTGGGCGTAAGCGAATGTTCGTGCCAAGAACGAAAGCACAATCGCTGACATAGACGTAGCATGAGCACCAAGTCGAGCACGTTGATTTTCTGGATGCTGACGCACATCTGGACAGCTCCTGGGCTCGTGGGCAGACTTCGCAATGAAATAGATCGATTTGCGAAGGCTACGCAACCTCCGCAGACTTTTGGCATACCTGAGCCTGTTCGCCTCAGTATTGATATAGATGGCCTGGCGCAGTCCTGCCCGCTGCTCAAAGCTTGCTTCTACGAGAGTATCCGGCTGCACTCGGCCACCACGTCGGTGAGGTCAGCCACCGAGTCATTCGAAGTTCATGACACGCCGGATGGTCCTACTCTCGGCCGGCATCCCCCTTCATACATTCTAGAGGCCGGCAAGCTCGTAGCTGCTCCGTTGGGCGTGCATCACCATGATTCTCGTTATTTTGAACACCCAAACGCCTTCAAACCTGACAGGTTCCTCCGGTTGAGCGAGAACGCTGGAGGGAAGCAGATAGTGACTGCGAGAGCGCTTAAGCCTTGGGGATTGGGAGCAGCTGCATGCTCCGGGCGAGCTTATGCCGAAAAGGAAGCCCTGGCTTTTGCAGCTGGTATTCTGGCACTTTGGGACTTCGAGCCTGCAGATTCTCGAGGTTGGACGAGTCCAAAACAGAAGGAGCGCTCCCTTTTCTTGGTGCCATCTGCAGAGTTGAGAGTAAGGGTCAAACCAAGACCTCTGTCTCGAAGTTAGGCGGCACTCATCGATGAAATAACCTTTGCTGGTGGACGAGTCTACAATCGTACAGCTAAGAAAAGGTCCTGTAGAGAGACATCTTAGCAAAGAACAATGGTTGTACGATTTGCACAGCAACGGCCGATGGAAGTTCGAGCAACGCCACCTAATCCCATACTCCCAAGTGCAGTCTTGCATAGCTATGCAACGCTACCAGATACACGTGTAAACAATAGGGATTCCAGAAGACCATCTCTTCAAGAGTGCCTTAGCCATGTGGTCAAGAGACCGAAGGGTAGCGAACGCTGTGCAGCTCATAAGCCATGCCAATCGATCTTTGGCGCGACTTGCGATGTCAATCTATCCACCATGTCAGACCGTACTTGATGAAAGCGGAATTGGAACTCACTGAAGGATCTCGTAGCTCGAATATTTGAGGTATGTGTCGCCTCTTCGATAGGCCTTCAGCAATTTTTCAGGAGAGCTTGTTCGGAAATGGGTCCCAATCAAGCGGTAGATGCCAGGCGATGGCTTGAACATCGGATCAAAGACCAGGAGATTGCGGGATCCGTTTCTTCGAACCTCAAGCCCCACTATGGTCAGAGAGTGACCTAGGCAGCGTGAGTGGTACGTTTGTCAAATCTTGAATGTTCTTGTCGGTGGCGAGCTTACCTGGATGCTGGAAATATATGGGCGGTAAGGAAGTGCGGCAGACTTTGCTCGATGAAGACGGATGCCTATTCAGAAAATAGTACTCGACAGCCTTTAGAAGCTGCTGCTGGATAGCTGCATTGGTACCGCTGCCAAAATTTAGCGCAGTGCAGCTGAAAAGGACTTAGCAATGACTTAGACAAAGGGAGATGTGAATCATTTACTGTATTCCCAGGCTTTGCAGTAAAGCTTGTGCCTTTCATAATCAGCGCCTACCGCCCGCGCTCCGCAGGACAAACATACCTCGGGCGTGCCGATATACTTCCTGGTGCCTCTTATACCTCCCGTTTCAATTCTCCCTATTTGATTGAAGCCTCTGTCCCAGGCATTCTCTATCATGTCCTGAAGCTGAATGATTGACGGCAACCTTCCCAAAAACCTTTGGTGACCCTCTGAATGTGCATCTCGAATATACGATATCAGCATCTGAATGTTGCGATACCCGCAGAATCCGCCCTCCCTTGCCATCTTCACGACATGGGTGACATCGGGGTGACAAAGGTAAACTCGAGAAAGTGAAGGATCCTGTTCACAGAGCTGGCCAAGGACCGGAATGATGCCTTGAAATTCGTTGGCTATGGTTTCGACGCGGATGAGTCGCCCATCTTGACTGATCTGGTTGAAGACGGAGACCTTTGCGCCAAGTTCCAACTGCTTACATAGCCATTCAGGCATTCGTTCCTCATGAGCATGGGGCCCCAGCTCCTTCCTCTTTATTAGGGGGTCAGCAATGCACTCTGAGAAGAGTTGGACTTGCCTTACGCCTAACCTCTGAGGGCCTGTCTGAGGTCTTGTATTGGAAGATTTCCTCGATGGTGGCGCAGTTGAGTGCCGCAATACGTCGATGAAGTCCTGCACCAAACCCTGGCTCTTGTGACCCTCGCTACGAGATCGACGGCTTGCTGCAGACCTTTTCGAATCCCTACTCGGGGCGATGATGAGATCCTCATGCGGAGGGTGGAGTGGACTGTTTATGCTAGGAAATAATGCTCTACCCTGATGATAAGTGGGGCCTAGAGCGGCTGAGTCTGCTAGGCTTTTTTTGGTCTCATCAAAGCTTATACCCTCAGCATAATGCATCTCCAGATGGCTCTCGAATTCGGTGAGGAGGCAGTATTCGCCACACTGGCACTCCATGTACTCAGAAGAATGTTCTTTCGCTCCTTCCATTTCCTGGGCATCGTCACTATCAACTTCCAAATTCGATTCTTTAACGGCAAATGGCGATACATGGCTGTTCTCCGGATGAACAGTTTCGACATGGTATAACAGTTTATAATGATCCTTATTTTTGGTCGTAAAACTGCAGAAAGGACAGTCGATAGACTCTCGGTCTCTGTTCCCCATTCTTTGGCCGTGAGAGAAAGAGTGGGAAATGTAAGTAGTAACGGCTTGCGAAGACCTGCAACGACAATACGAGTTTGACTGGTTACACAGAAATTGACGCGAGGATCACCTATAAGAAAGTATGGGAGTAGAACTACGCCATGAGAGAGCTGCAGGAGCAGACATGCCTGCTGAACATGTATTGGGCTTGTGACTCGAGCAAGGGAAGGAAGGAATGATGTCGATTTCGAACTTGCACCTTCAGTTGGTCACGCAGAGCAGTGAAGACACCTAGATCTATAAATAAAGCATGGTATCATATTTGAATGCAAGTGTCAGACGTTGTCATGGCCAAGCTTTCAGCCTTCCAGGGTTTTAGGGTTTGAATCACATGGAGCATCTTAGTACTACCTTACTGTAGTACGTGTCCAGCTAATTTACATACACGCTATTTTAGCTAAAAGTATATATCGTAAGAGAGAGTGTATAGTAATTGCTTACCATATTACTCCGTATGAGCTAGAATTACAGATCTGCGCAGTGCAGGTATTCTAAGAAACTTCCAGCATCACCAATTGTATTTCGCTACTCCGTAAGTTCTAGCTTATGCCAAGACGCTATCATTCAACATGCGACACCAGTCAGGGGGGGTGGCTGCTACGGCCACTCCCGTAAGCATCCCATTTCTACCATCTCGCCAACGGAACGAGGAACGACAGCCCAAAGAAAGCCTCGATATGTATCTATACCAGATGGATCAGATATGTCTGTGTCCTTCCGGAATCGAAAACATATGTCCTCTGAATCATCCTCGCTCTACTTAGCTTACTATCATGAGCTTGCAAGTGGGTGGCTAGTCAATTACGGACATCTATCCTCGGTCACTACTGTAGAGGATGCAACCCATCCGCTTCCTCGCATTCCGCCTTGAACTATCTATGTCTCGTAGCTTGCGCCAGGCATTTCGTGTACATCTAACCTTTATTCTCGTCTCTCTTTCTCATCTTCCAATCTTACAAGTCTCCGTCGGAAGATCAAGGGGCAACGCCTGCGAACCAGCAGACCCAACATGTCTATGCAACCGAATCTACAACGGTGCGCGCCACACGGACTCCCTCTATCTTACACACAACCTACATCACGTTGCACTTGCTCCCACCCGTTGGCTCGCTCGGATTCTGCGACTTCTCCATTTCTGCTATCATCATCTCAAAGGCTTTGGTGACATTAGTGTTCAACCGCGCACTAGCCTCAGTAAAGCTACAGTTAAACTCTTCGGCCAGCTTACGGCCATCGTCGGCAGAGACGTGCCGTTGATCGGCTCTCAAATCGCTTTTGTTGCCAACAATGACCAAGGGTACCCATTCGGCGCCCTAGCATGTAGTCAGCCCTCGGTATGAGCAGTATCGCCAATGTCGATACATCCCGGAAAACACGTACCAGGTGGTTGAGGATTTTGTCCCTGAGGATCCGAACCATGTCAAATGATTGCTTCGAGTTGACCGAGTAGACCAGCATGTAGCCATGAATTCCAATGAAGTGTTTGGAGTTGAGTATGCTGTATTCATCCTGTGGGAATAGCGTGATATGTTAGAACGGTCGATCGCTGCAGCAAGCCGCTTTGGGCAGCTGCTGGAAGAAATCCTGCTCTGGCGGACAAGCTGGGCGCTGGGCGCTTACTTGACCCGCGGTGTCGACAATCTCAGTAGCATAGTCTTGACCGCGATGCTTGATCGCTTTGCTGAACGTGTTCTCAATCGTGGGATAGTAGCTGTCTACGAAATGGCCCTCCACAAATTGTACCGTGAGCGAGGATTTCCCTACGTGATTGACCCCATCAGTTGTTGCGTTCGCTCGAGCCTCCAGCCCGCACGCTTGAACGTTGAAGGCGGAGCTTACCAACTGACCGGCTGCCAACAACGGCCAATTTGCGCTGTTTCGAGGACGCAGGCATATTCCGTGTTGATTCTCAAGCTCTGGTGCAAGGATAAGAAGTCCGGGGCAAAATGGTGGGGAGCTTCGGGCAGGTAGGAATATGCTTTCAAGGAAGGGACACCCAGAAACACGATGCTGATCGCAAAGATGTGGCTCTGGTAGCTCTCCTATGCACCCACCTTTTCCTGATGAATCAAGCGTCATCACCTATATACTCTGGGGGCTACGGCGCCTTTGCGCTGTGACGGTCAAGTGTCAACTTCCATGTAGAGGCGTGAAGCGGCAGCAATACTGTCACGGCGCCTCTGGCTCAACTGCAACGTGCAAACCTCTAGTATCATTGGACGATTCATATGCCCTCCGAACATGACACATTGACCATCCAATGCTTGCTGAGCTGTGGCGTGTATCCATTGAGATGCGCATAAATCTGTCGACTATGCTACGGTCGCTTATCATATTTACAAAGCACAGACCGCCCATGCTTTAGCTTCATACAGTCATCTCGTCATAACGACCGTAAAATGCCATTCGGACTCCTTGCTAACAGCCCGGTCAACTGAGACATTATCACTCACTGCTCTCACTCCGCTATCGTCCTTCACTGATACCCATTGTTTCCTCCCCATGATTGTCCCTTAGTCTTTCAGATCTTCGACAAGGCCGTGTAGTCGGCCAACATAACCATTTCTGGACTCGCCTTCCATCTCACCTTGATACACTTCTTGACCAACCTGTCTGTAGTACCTCAAGAATTCTTCCAGCGCATCAACAAGCTGCTTCGAGGTGCCTCCTTCGAGCCGAGCACTGACCCACGCTTTGATGTTTGCATCGAGACAAAGAAAGCCAAGCAGTACGGACAGATACCCGACTGCCACGTTCAAGCTAGTCTCTTCTTCGGAGTAGACCTCAATGAAAGTCAGTGTATCGATCCCAAACAGTATAGAGGTCTCTTACCTCGGCAGCGTTCTTTGATTTGGTCATGAACAGCTCTACAAGGACGTCTAAGTAATTCTGTGCCCTATACTGGAGAACCATGACCATTTGACGAATAACAGTAGATGATTCCGCAAGATTTACAAAGATGCCTAATGAAAGGATCAAAGTGTCTGAGAGCATGGGCTGTTGCTGTTTGACTGATTGTTCTGATAATTGCTCGAAATTCACAACGATCAGCTTTAACAGAGCTTCGGCGATTTCTGGCGTCGAGAAGTCTTCGCATAATTCAGGGCTTTTGTTTGTAAGATTGCAGTACAGCCGCAGCGTCAGGGTTCGCGACGTTGCGCATTCTTCCTCCCTCCACAAGAGTAAAAGCGGAAGGAGGCTCAAAACTTGTTGGAGTGTTTCGCCTTCCCACAAAGACTCTTGACAATCAGCTGTATTGCTGATGGTGCATGACTCAAGTATTGAAACCGTAAGCTCAAGGTTAATGGCCATTGCTGGCGTTAACTGCGGTAACAATACGGAGGCAGGCAGTATCGAACAGGCGACGATGCGCCTGATCGCATATGCTGGAAAGATAGCTGACGAAGAGCCCGACTCCCGAATATGCCGCACAAGATACTCGAGACACTGAAGGGCCAGCACATGGCACGTAAGCACCGTTGGTTTCCTGGGCCGCCATGCTGCTGATTGTGAGATGGAGGTGCAAACCTTAGTGTACTTCTGCTGCACGTATCTTGAAAGATTGTAACCGCGCAATTTTGCCTCGGATAAAAGGTCTTGGTCAAGCTCGAGGAGATTGACCAGGAAGTCTACTACGCGGGTATCACTGATCTGCGAAAGCAACAGTGCCGATATTGGACCGGCAATGAACTCGAGTATGGCTGCTGCCAAGAGAGACTTCGAGATCCGATCAGTCTCGATTCCAGCATAAGCCAGCAACCGTGTTTCCAGCCCCTGATCGATGAAAAGGCGGCAATTAGAAGGTTCTTGAAGCTTAGCAACCAAGTCTAGGAGCCGAGTGCGTCGTAGGGCATGAGAAGGAGATTTTTCGTCCTCAATATCATCCAAGATGGCTTCTAATTCGCTAACAAGACGGACATTGCCGCCAGCTTCGCGCAGCTCGTGGATGCTCCTCATAGCTCCGCCTTGCGAATCCTGGCTGTCGCCAATATCATCTTCGAGACTCTGCATAGAGTGTGACTTTGGTAGTTGTTGAACAAGTCTGTTGCGACCAACTCCTTGTAAGCTGGTAGGCTCTGGCTCAAGCGACAGTCGAAGCATTGCCGCATCGTCCAGATTGTTGTCTGTCAAAAAGGACCTTTGGCGAGCGTATGTCACCTTCAATCCTACCCCGAGGAGCGAGGGAACTGGCTCCGAAGTGTTCGACACAGGGTGAACGTGAGATGGCTTGATCCTACTCTGACTATCTGCACTTGGAGATGTTTGGACAGTGATAGCACCAGTCAGAGCTAAGGCATCTGAATCAGTATGATTGGAGAGGCTATCACTGCAGGTGCTGTTGGAGTCGTCTTTGGAGTCATCGCTCAAGCTGTTCTGGTCATGGTCACCTAAATGTAGAGTGTCCACAACCTTTCTTGAACAAGAAGTCAAGGCGGAGCCTTTGGTGCCATCCCGCATGCTGTTGCCGGCTGTTGCCGGCTGTTTGCAAACTTTGAACTTCTGATGGGCGGATGTTGGGCGAGGCATATTTTGAGTGCTAGGACTTGCAATCTGAAAATCCTCCACCAACAACTTATTCCACAGTTGACGCTGGCGCGGTGTGGTGATTTCTTCTGTATCATTTATGAGTCTTGTAGGAGTAGTTGGAGGGCGGAAGCGTTCCGGGGAAGAAGAAGGCTTCTTGTGCAAGCCTACTCTGGACGTTGGTGGACTTGAGGGGTGCGTCTTCAAGGCCGGAATGGTAGGACTTGCCTTAGAGGTGGTAGACTTGACACCGATTTGTGCGACGCTGTCTGAAGTATATATCTCCTTTCGAGGTGACGTAGAAGACTTGGGATGCTTTACTCTGCGAGCCGCGACTGATTCCGCCTCTTTCGTAGCCTTGTCCACACTTGCAATCCGACGATCATCTGGTAAAGAGTCTTGCTTTTCGGGGGTGCTGGATCTTTTCTCCCCATCCGCATCCCCTACAGTACATGAGGGTCGACCCTGATCTCCAAGTACAAGTTTCATCGAGCAGGAACGAGGAAGAGTAAGATCTAAGTGAGATTCCGCAGCAATGTGCCTTTGTAGACCAGCATCGTCATACACCAAAGGGCCATTTCCTGCATATGGTACAGGACTGATTTTCCTCCTCTTCCTCGATCCTGTTTTTGCCCCAACTGGATCTTGCTTTTGGTCGTTCTCTGAGGATGGCAAATCGTACACGGCTTTATCCTCAACGACATATGTGGCTGTGGAGAACACTAGGTGGTTCTGCTCCTTGAGTTTCGTCGACATGGGTATCCCCCTTCCAGCTGAGCTTTCACGTCCAACATGACTCCTTATCGCACCCTTTGATCGTCTGCTTGCAGTTGTTGAAGTTTGGTCCCAATCCATGAGATCGTCTTGAGCGTGTAATAAATCCGTTCCAGCGGCCTGGGCAAAAGCGTTCCCTGCTGTGATCATTTGCCTGCGCGAAGTCTTGCCGTAAGTCGTGGCCTTTCGGCGAGACCCTACAGCGCTGATGAGCATGGTGTTGAAGCCTACAGATTAGGGATTAACTTTTGGTGTAAATGGAATGATGGCGGAAGAAATGTGGCCAACATACTCGGTATGCATTTGTATATGCGGTTGCAGTGAAGTAGAATACGGAGCAAAAAGGCTTATTTCTAGGTCTTCCCGTTCCCGCTCCCAGCCTTGTTCAGTGATAGTAGACTGACTCGTTCCGGCCTGGCTTATCTTACATACGTACCGTAGGCTATCATATAGTACAGTATTGATACGCTGTACTCAGCTATCTGGTCAAGTGCCGTTCCCAGCCATCCATGTGGATGGTGTAGATTTAGGGTGTGCATGATAGTCTAGCGGCTTTAGGTATCTAGGTTCTTGAAAAGCTTTGCAATGAACACGCAAATTGCCCTCAAAGGCTGGGAACGGAAAGATATCACAAAAGCCAAAGTATTCGTCAGTACAGAGTATCTAGATTGTACTACGGAGTATGTTGTGATAGTATATGCCAGTATCAGGGACGGGGTGTACCCTGAAAAAGACACCGTGTACGCCGAGGGGAACCCTAGTTGAACCTCCGAGGTTCCTGCACGACCATACATTGTTTAAGCTTGGGTGTACATTGCTTAGATCAGACGCAGCAATACTCGAGGCCATCGTTGTTAGAATAGATTGGACACGAACAGGTATCGAAAGCTAGGCCAATGCTCTCCCGCGGTAAGCCTAGTTTGATCTGTCGATACTCGTTTCCAAAACAATTTAGTCACCATCTAAGCTTGGCATACAATCTGCATGAGCCTCCAAAAGTCGAACCAGAACATGGTCCGATAATCATCTTGCACGGCCTGTTCGGCTCTAAGCAAAACCATAGCAGCATCAGTAAGTAAGCCTACCGTGATCATGTATCCGTTGTCAGCTTTCTCACACCAGCAGGGCGATTGGACGAGATCTGAAATCTCCAGTCTATGCAGTTGTCGGTCTTCGAGAGATCATCAGACAAAGGTCGCCCATGGCTGATCGAGCACAAGGATTTGAGGAACCATGGAGACTCGCCCCATAGCCCAATACATGATTATTCGGCCATGGCAGACGATGTGGAGGAATTTATAGAGGACCATGGGATAAAGCTGCCAACGCTGATAGGCCATTCAATGTCCGTTTTCCGCATTAATGATCTCTTTCCATTTAGCTGAGACCAAAGCAAATAAGGGGTGCAAAAGTGGCTATGACCGTTGCGCTTCGTTCACCTCGACTCTTGGGAGCTTTGATACCAGTGGACAATGCACCCATCAATGCAAATCTTCAAAGTAATTTTCATCAATATGTTCAAGGTCTGCGAAAAGTTGAAGAAGCCAAGGTCAAGAAGCAAGTTGAAGCCGAAAAAGTGCTCCAGAGATACGAGACAGTAGGGTGACCAAAGGAAAGGAGGCCGTGGACATATGGCTAATTTGAAGGACTACAGTCACTCTCCATACGGCAGTTCCTTCTCACGAACCTTGTTCGATCACCAGATGGGCAATGCCTGCATCTTCGCATACCCATCAATTCTCTTGGTTCAAGTCTGGATAAGATGGGCGACTTCCCATACAATGATCCAGAGAAATACCACTATGATGGACCAACCTTAGTCATTCGAGGTCTGAAGAGTCGCTATGTTGCTGATGATGTACTGCCAGTGTTCGGACGGTTCTTCCCAAGGTTCGTGTTACGGGACATTGATAGCGGTCATTGGGTGATCTCGGAGAAGCCCGCGGCATTTAGACAAGGTAGTCAATCAAGGATGAATATATAATCTCAACGCTAATGCTCGAAAGCTGTTGTGGACTTTTTGCACGATAAGTATTCGCGAGAAGAACGATGATTTTCACCTTGAAGGGAGGAGCTAGCATTACCACAAGGAATTTTACGATACTACTAAAATGGCGAGCACGTCGAGGCTATTAAGGAAAACCCATAGATAGCAGTTGATAGAATGCCCCAAGGGTACAGATCACTACTTCAAACTTTAACTTCCCGAAGCACCACCTTGCCAGATCTACCGATTTTTTTAGTGTGGTCATTTTGCGGTCACAAATTTACGATAATGGCGCCTATTGAGATCGAATTTGATTCCTATATCGGAGGTCCAAGGCCAGTAATTATGGCCGGGCAAGGATTGACGAATTGAACACTTAATATCAAGTGCAGTATATCAAAAGGTGAGAAGTAATGGTGAGGGATTAGAGACTTCGTATCTTAATAGAGACAGCCCCAGGAAGACGTAAAACCATGGTCAGCTTATACTGCAGATGGACGTTCACTCTAGCTGTATAGTGCTTTAGGATCAATGTTCAGCGCATATTCACACAGTCTCCAAAACCGTCTCCTTGAACTCTCGCTCCACCTTCTGTCCTTGCTCGTCCGTCGATGATTCACCATGGAGATTGAGAAGAGCACCAAGATCGAACTTCGGTGCTTTCAGGAGCTTGACTTTTCGGATATGAACCTTTAATGAAGTCAGCAAGCCATCGCCTGCCAGCTTCGCAGATTCATCTATTGTGATCAACGCACGTTTTGTAGTGGGTAAATGCCTTGAGTCGCCTTCTCAATCTCACGCCCGATTACTTCAGGTATCAGCTTGGTAGTGAGTTGCGAAAGGGTGCAACTTGATGCCTCCCGTTGGATTATCTCCACCATTTTCTTACGGATGGCACGAATCTGTGATGAGCGAGCGTATGTAGTCTTCTTGATTTGATTTGGGCGTCTTTTGGTGAAGGCGATTGCGAAGAGGCGGAGGAGGTAGTCATCGGTGGATTTGACAACGACATTTGCTTCGATGAGAGTCTGCCACTTGCGAACCAGCGATCGTAGTTTATCTGAAGTGAAGTCGAGCCCGTGGAAGTTGGTGAGGCAATTCTTGCCCTGCACCTCGTCGACCCTCAGCTTGACCTTCCTGAATGCGTGGTCCTCATCTTTCTGCAGATCGGCCAGGGACACCTCAAAGATTCTCCCCTTCAGAGCATCATTTGCGTTCTTCAGACCAGTTGTCCTGTTAACAAGCGTTTTCCCAACACTTAAAATTTTAGCATTCGAGTACTATGAACGAGGATTGTGCCATACTCGCGGATTTGAAACGTGGACGGCGCCTGATGAATGTCAGTCAAAATCGATTAGCTATTCAATCTTCTCGTGCCTTGACCGAGTACCAGTCCTTGCGAGTGAACGGGTCCTGTGTTCTCTTCTTGAGACCTTTCTTGCCTTTGGAAAGGCGCTTATTCCTATTGCTATCATCAGTGCCCCGAACATTCTCGAAATATATGGTGATGATGCAGCTCCCTATACTGACTTCCCGACAGCCATGATTATGGTCTCGAACAAAGTCCACGACTTGGTGGATTCGCAACCGTTGTAGCGTGACTTAGTAGATATCCGATTCAAATCTTTAGCGAAGCATTTTTGGTGCGTGCTAATCTCGCTAGCGTCTGTGCAATCGTGATTAGAGTAGTTCGGACACTAGACCAGATAGAGAACCCCACTAGATTTCCTACCCAGCCACGCTAGTATTATATGTAAGGGTCTTGTAATATACTCTTAAGATATATACTACTAAGAACTTATTTAGTAATATAAAGGGAAAGATATTATAATAGGTAGTAGAAAATCTATTACTAGAAGAGGAATATATATATATATAAAGTATAATAACTCTCTTCTTTAAAGTTCTTTAAATAGTTTAAGTTTAATACTAGTATAGATTAATTATAAAGCTAAATATTTAGAAATACTCTAGCTTACTTAAAGTTCTCTATATTTTTATATAGACTATAGATTTAATTATCTAAAATCTATACTAATAGGAAGCTAAAAACCTTGTTAAGATAGGTTAAGATAGTAGCTTTATAATTAAAGTAAGGATTTTCTATAAGTTAGTTTAATAGACTAGCTATCTAATAGTACTTGAAAGTAAGAGTATAAGATATCTCTACTATCTCTACTTACGAGTACTTATAGAGTTATAGTTATATTAGTCGATTTAAAAATTTATAGATGTGGTAGCACCTTGAAGTAACGCAATATTTCCCAACAGGAGCCTTGGCGACTAGGGGCATAATCCTAGCACCCGTCAAGCTAGGTCAGCTCTACAACCACAACACCGCAAACTAAGGGTTATACCAGCATGGTATGCCTCTGAGACTAGATACCGATTCTTGTGTTGGGGCACTGATATAGCCTTCAAGGGTAAGCGTAAGAAGTCATCACGGAAGCCACAAGGGCCAAAGAAGGTGATTCTGCCTCCCGACTGCTGAACACGCTCTCATTCAATTCACTAGAAAGAACCCCTTCCAACCAATTTCCCCTGCCTCTTCTGCAACCATGAGAAATCTGTCTCGGTAAAACTTGAAAAGAAGGCCGGTATCGGCGAACTTTCGTGCAAAGTCTGCGGTCAGCAATTCCAAACCGGGATAAATTGTAAGTCGATCAATCTCGACCGTCAATATTGCAGTAGGCAGCCTCGCTGAATGCAAGGTTAATTACAGATTTGTCCGCCGGCGTGGATGTTTATTCGGACTGGATAGATGCCTGCGATACCGTTGCGAAGGAGGCAGCGGATACCACAACTGTTGACGATGGCCTCAACTCGTACCAGGACTTAGCCGTGGGGAATGAACGGAGGAACTCGGAGATGAACATTGATAGGCATCTGGTTTCTGCAATAAGTGGTACTGAATATGGAGGAGGTTTCGCTGAAAACGACTAAGAATGCAATGGAGCGTATTGAGCCACCACTCGCCGTTGACGATACTATACCCATAGGCCATCTCATTTCAATTCAGCCACGCCTAAGGCGTCAAGGCACGAAGAGACTTGTTGCCTCCTACTCTACACAATCATGCCTGTAATTGAATATCACTTAAAACTAACGAGTCCTGCTGACGATCTTATTGCTAGTCAACAGCAAAATCACCCCTTTGTAACGAGCCTCTTGCAGAAATGGATGCTTCTCTCAGTATGTCACACTTAAGAGTTCCAACGCGGTCTCCATGTCCGTGGTAAGCTTTTGGCAACTAACAATCCTCACAAAGTATAGAAGCGGTCTCCAAAATCCCCTAGTCCGGGCACAATGTAGCTGGGCAAAAGGGTCAGGAATCCGACTGGCGTGATTGATGCGTACTTACTTCATATCGTCTAACCCCTGATCAACGAAAGCTGTAACGACGCGCAATTTTGGAAAACGCTTTGCAAAGCTACTGACACCTTCAGGACTTGCGATAAGGTTGAGAAAGAGAATTCTGTCCTCAGGCACTCCTTTTGATTTGAGGACGTCCACCGCCATGGTCGCAGATCCACCTATATGACAATGTTAATTTCCAACGCTTCATGCTGAATTCACACGAACCTGTTGCAAACATGGGGTCCAAAAGCAATACCCAGCGATCTGCAATGTCCTCAGGCAATTTGTTGTAAAAAAGCTTTGGCTTGCTAGTATCTTCATCGCGCTGAATGAGGATTTTCCCAATCCTAACAGAGCGACAGCAATCACGAAGGCCTTGCTCCATGGCTTCACCAGCACGCATGATCGAGACTCCGCATATCTTCCCTTGGAATTTGACGCCGGCATAAGAACGGCCAACAGGGGTTGTGATAGTGTGTTCAAAGACAGGCAGATGATTCAGACCCTCCTCGACGAGAAGTCGGATGATACGATTGGAGTAGAATATGAAATCAGCTCTTGCTGTATTTCTGTCCCGAATCATGCTGAGAAGTCCAGTCTCAGATCTTGTCCAGTGATAAATGTGAGGAAGAAAGCAATGCATACGTTAGAAGCGCTATTAGCTGTGGCGTTTGCGACAATATATGGACATTGCTGTAGGATATTTCCGTAGATACCGTCGCAGTAGGCTTTTGTGTCTCAGGACGGTAGTCCGGGCCAAGACAATGCGCTGGAGCCACTGTTGAACTGGATGACATATTGGCTATACAGTGCGTAAATGAAACAGGCCAGCGAGCGGAGCTAAGTTCGTTTTGGGATAAGAAAATAGGAATTTAGCAATCCAAAATTGATTCGGCAAGGTCTATACGCGTTTACAATAACCCGATAGGTTTTAGCATTAGATCATTGACATATCTTTAGGTAAAAAAATCAAGCGACTATGTATTTCTTTACGGAGTTAGTAGCTAAACGCTAGTAGGTCGTTAGTATAGGTATTCTAGCTAGGCCTTAAGGAATAGAAGAGTTAAACTAGATTAGGCGAGGCTTTAAGGTTATAAGACTACTATATTAATCTCTACTCTTTTATATATATAACTTTTTATAATTAATACTAGAAAATACCTATAAAAATTCAAGATTTTTACTTAGGAAAAGTATACTTAAAAGTATAATTCTTTTATTTATTAGTAAGTAATAATAGTTATAAGGTAAATTTAAGTCTAAATATAATAGATATTTATATAAACTTTTATAAATACTAAGACCCTCCTTAAGTATTATAGGAGTTATAAGGTAAGCGTTACTAAAAATATTAATTTTAGATTAAGGGGATTATTTATAATAGTTACCTAGTATTAGAGTATTAATAAATAGTTATTAGGCCTACTTATATTATAACTCTACTATAATATTACCGTTTAAGACTAATAGGGTATAACTAACTATACTATTATTAGAAAAAGATATTATTATTATTAAGATAGAATACTATAGGTATTTACTTATTATTACTATTATTAATAGTACTATTCACCTAGTACGCCTTTCTTATAGAAGGCTTCCGTACTCTACGTACTTAGGTAGGTTTCCTATTATATAGAGAATATATCTTCTTTCTATATTATAAATTAGTTATAATATATAGTAGTAATACTATAGATCTTATTCTACGTTACTAAGTACTATAATTATATTAATAAGAACTACTAGCTCTAGTAGTACTAGCCTTATAGTACTAGTCCTTAATAGCCTTCTACTCCCTACTATCTCATCCCCGCTATTAGATAAACGGCCGCTACGGCTACTAGTCTATTAGCTATTAAAGTAAATCCATTAGCTATTAAAGTAAATAACAAGGTATTAAGGCCCTTATTACTAGAAATACTATATCTAGGTATATTTACTTATTCCTTACCTTTATAGTCTCCTACTATTACCTTTACTACTTCTTCTCTAAAGTAAAAGGTAATGTCTACTACTTACTATTATTTCTACCTTAATAGTAGTATATAACTAATAAGCTAGCTCCTAATCTATTACTCCTTAATTAAGTAATCTATTAATTATACGAGATTAATTTATTTCTTAAAAGTGATAGCCCTACTATTAATAAGCTTACGGTAAAGTCTTAGAGAGTACTAAGTTCTTTACTATATATTACCTATAGCTTGAAGACTTACCTCCTAACCCTAAGGATAATAATACCCCAGAATTATCTACTATATCTACTACCTTATAATATACTAGGTAAGTATTATTACCTACTATTATAGTACGTTTCCCGCCTAAGTAGGTAGTTAATAAATATAGGTTTAATATTAATATATAAGTCTAGTATATTAAGCTTAAGAGGATAAATATTATCCTAGTAAGCTTTAAACCTATCTTAATACCCCTACTATCTAAGATATTAACGCTAGCCCTAAATATAGCTACCGCTACCTTCTTAGAGGCCTAGTAAACTAAAATAGCTAGTATTATTACCTAGGCTATATATATATTTAATTAGATATAACTAGGTAATTTATAGCCTATTATAATAGGTCCTTAATAAGGACCTTATTTATCTACTTCTACCTTTAGGCCTTATAATATAGGATACTTTAATCCTAACTTATAAGTAATACCTATTAAAGTAAAAGATAATTATAATATCTATTATAATATCTTTAGTTTTACTAACTACCTCCGTATTAAGGTAGCTAATATAGACCCTACTATCTTAAGGTAGAATATAGATTCCTATTTACTTAAGACTATTAATAAGTAGTATACTAACTAGCTTAATAAACTCAGCTACTCCGGCTTATATAATAATTCTAATAGTATTAATTAATAGTATAAGAGTCTTAAAGTAAGATTCTATAACTCTCTAGGTAAGTTACTAGCTTTACTTAAATTAATCTAATATATAATTAAAGATATAAGAAATTATTATAACCTAGCTAACTACGTTAATGTAATTATTCTTAATAGTAAAAACGCTAGCTTTACCTTTAATAAGGATATATAAGTTAGGTTAGTATATAAATATATAGATAGTAAATTATAATAGACTTTACCTTATTTAACTAAGAAGTTTACCATTAGTAGCCTTCTTATAAAGCTTTATTATAAAAAAGATATCTAGTTTAATATATATAAGAAGCCTTCCGTAGATATAATAAGGTTCTTATTATAAGTAAAATAGCTATAAGTTAGTAAATAAGGTTAGTAGAATTCTAATTTTAATCGTCCTCCTTTTAATTTAAATCTATATTAGTAGAATAGCTAGTATAGTAATAATTTTAGACCTTATAGTAACCTATTAAATCCTTATAGAAATAGGCTATTTAGTAATCCTTTTTATAACTTATAGAATCGTAATAATAATAATTAATAGTAGTTATAAAATATCTAAGTAAGGATTTTACTTAGAGGTTATTAATAGTTATAAATTACTAGCGGAAATATAAACGTGATAGCTAGGATATCCCTATAGTAGAATAATATTAATAATAAGAACCTCTACTACAAGCTACCTTTTTAGAATAAGCCTTTCTAAGTAAACGCCCCGCGTTTATATAATAACTAGGCCTACTAAGTAAGCGCTAAAGACGAAGAGGAGGATAATAATAATAATAAGGTCCTTAATAATTAAGTATAATATAATACTTATAAGGAGGGGTACTATTAAGGTATTAACTAGTCTTAGGTAGAGTAATAGGTAGACTAAGACTAGTATCTACTAGAGCCTTTAGGCTCTACTACCGTTAATAAATAAAGTATTAATAATATAGTAGAAAACTACTTTATAAATCTAAAGTTACCTGAACTAATATATCGTGCCTATACCTTAATATTTAAATTAAATAATACCTTATATAAGTATATCTAATCTAGCTATATCTTAAAGGTAAAGCCTTCTATAACCCCTTCCTTCTCTAGTAAGGTAGATAAATTAGGTAGATTATCTATAGTTATCTACTCTAATTCTAAGGATATTACTATTAAAGGCTATAGCTTCTAAGGGTATTACTATATTATAGTCCCCGTTATATTTTTTACTAGGGGAGATAAATACTATATCTATATAGATACTAGTACTTAAGTAAGTCTTATTAATTAAAACTTCTTACTTATAGTATTTCTAATAGCTTTAATAGAAAGGATACTTATACTTATAACTGTAAGAGGTATTAGTAATAAGAAATATAATACTAGTAAATTCGCTAAGATCCCTATATTCTTTAAGAGCCTTAATAGGAAGGTTACTTTAATAGAACGTAAATTTTATATTATAAATAATTTATTAGCTAAGGCACTTATTATTATAGATATCTTAAAGCCTAAGAGAATAGTTATTAATTTAGTTAGAGATAACTTAATAAAAATTAGATCCTATTAGAATATAAGAATACCTATTATAGTTATTAGTTAAGGTTCTTATATTACTGCCTTAGTATTTACTAGGAAATAAATAACTATACTAGCTTATAGTAACTTCGCCGTACTAGTCTTAGGCGCTTAATATTAAATATTAAAATTGCCTTAGGACCGTAAAATTATATCTAAATCTAAGATATTAAATACTCTATTATTTTATATATATATTATTAATATAGTAATATCTTATATTTTTATTTATAATAATATTAATAGCCCTATTATACTTATATATAACTAGGTCCTTAGTAAGGTAGCTAAATATAAGCTAGCTAGTTACTTTCCTATTAATCCTAATAGTAAAGCTCTTATAAGTAAACCCCCTACTAAGATAAATAGGTAGGTAAGGTTTAGTATACGTAGTTTACTTACTACTATTATAGCCTTTATAGCTATAATAAGCTCTCCTTAAGCGACCGTATTAAATCCTTAGGTAGCCTAGGTAAATAAAGCCCTTAATACCTTACTAATTAAGGTATATTATCCTACTAGAGTTATAATTTATAGTGCTATGCCTTAGGTAGCTACCTTAATTACTACTATAGTTAATAAATTTCCTAACTTATAGAAAGATACTAGTAATATTATTAGTATTCCTAAGTTATAGTATATAGAAATCCCCTTACTTAATAATTAGGAAGACCTATATAAGCTAGGTTAAGCACGCGTATACCCTCTTAGTTAGAGGGATAAGGAAGTAATTAATATAGAATTTAATAAGCTTTATTTCTAGGGACGGCTAGACTAACCGCGTCGGGTTAGTACTTTAAACTCGAGTCGGGTTCCCGACTCGACTCTTAGCGAGTTAATACTAAATTCCTGGCCTAAATATTTGGGTCGGTACTAATAGTTAGTACCGAGTATTCGAGTTAATACCAAGGGGTGGTACTAAGTATTAGTAGTACCGAAGTATTGACCCGACTCGCCAAGACATTAGTTCCACTATATTATTTTACTAAGACTATTATATTAGGAATATTTTTTAATTATATTAATATTTCGTATTATATATAAGAATTACTAATAGATTACTAAGCATTATTATTATTACTAACTAGGTAATTCTTAATAGTAAATAAGGTAATATAAAAAGGTAATAGCTAATTAGCTATTCCTATAGAAATAATGACTATAATATTACTAATATTTTCTATTTATAGTAGTATTCCTTACTATATATAGGACTTACTACTATATTACTAGTTATTATTATTATTATTACCTAGGTAATACCCCTAAGTAATAAGGTAATGCAAAAAGGTAATGCATATACCTAGGGAATCAAGGGGGGTATTAAATTTCTAATTAAAAACATTCTATTTTTAGTATAAGGGTAATTATAAAAAAAATTAGTGTTCCTTACTATTTTATTGGGGGCTTGGCGTCTTAGCGATACCTTGGCGAGTCGGGTCGGTCCAACCCGACTCGCCAAGGTACCGAGGGCTTTTCGGGTCGGTACCAGAAACCGGTACCGAGTATTCGGGTCGGTACTAGGAGGTGGTACCGAGTATTCGGGTCGGTACCAATCCATGGTACCGAAACCCGACTCGACGGTTAGTCTAGGGATGGCTGGAGTAGATAAATATATCTATACTATTCTCCTTCCCCTACTTTATTATTTAAAAAAACACGCCTAATAGCCTAAAAGGCTAGGTTATTATTAATATTAGGGTATTAAATAAGATTATAATACCTAATACCTACCCCGTCCCTCTTTAATTAGAAATACTTACCTTGCTTTAAAATACTTTATATATTTTAACTATTAATACGGTAAGCTTCTTCTACTAATAGTAGGTAAAGTAAGACTATAGGTATTATCTTATAATAGCCTCTTATAAAGGCTAAGAAATATTTAATATCCCTATTATAGGTTTTAGGAACTCTCCGGCGTATATCTAGCGTATAATTAATACTATACTTTAGGAGTTTTATTACTTTTACCGTGTATATATAGATAATACAGTGATTTTCTCTACCTTATTAGATAAATATCTTAAGTACCTCTATAAAGTCTTTAATAAGCTAGATAAATATAATATATATCTATCTCCTAAGAAGTTATTCCTTAAGTACTTATCTATCTATTTACTTAGATAAAGGGTAGATATACTTAGGCTATTAATAGTAGCTAAGACACTTATAGTAATTACTATACTTATATTCCTAGATACCCTAGGTTAGCTTAAGAAATACCTTAGTATAATAGGCTATAATAGGTAGTATATAGTATTCTACGCTACTATTATAAAGCCTTTACTATAGTATAAGACTTTACTTATAAAGTTAATTAATATTAATAGTAACGTACGTAAGAAAATAGCCGGTAGGTTAAAGGTCTTAGTACCTACTTCTAAAGAGTTAAATACTTTTTACTATCTATAAAAGCTTTTTACCTCCCTAAGTATCCTTTACTACTTTAATAAGTAGCGTTAACTATTCGTTAATCTAGATATAAGTAAGAAATTTAGTTTTAGAGCTATTATTTATTATATTATAGAAGACGTATATAAATAAGGGCCTTCTTCTATAACTATAATAGTAGGGTTAGTAACTACGCTACCTAAGTTCCCTAAGTAAAAATCTTAGTAACCTATTTTATTTCTTAGCCATTTACTTACTAACGCTAAGACTAGGTATTAGCCTACTAAACTTAAAGTTATAAGGTTAGTATAGGTTATTAAGAAAGTCTATTATATAATTAAGGCTATATAAAAGCCTACTATAATAGTCTATATAAATTACTTAGCTATAGTTTTAATAGTAAGGTAAATAAGTCTAAATATAGTATTAACTAAGAAACTTAATCTACGCCTTATTAAAGTATTAGAATATCTTTAATAATTTCACCTAGATATTTATTATAAACTAGGCAAGGTAAATATAGTGCCTAATACCTTATTAAGACTAGTAAGCCGTAAATATTATCTATAGTAAGACGTAGAAGGCGAATTAGATACCTTATCTATAAGATACTTCCCTATTAGCTTAGTAGAAATAAGTAAACCCTTCTATAATTAAATTATCGCCAGCTATAATAAGCCTTAATAGGTAAGGGTTATCTAAATAGTTAAATAAAATAAGGACCTTAGTAATAACACCGTAACCCTAGTATATAAGCTTATTAGTTATATTTTATATTTTAAAGATAATAAATAGGGGCTACGTTTATATATTCTATCTATTATAGAAGTAGAGATATTTAAGCTAGTATATAATAAAATAGGATATCCGGGCTACGCCCGTATATATAAAAGGCTTACTAAAGGCCTATATATCTATAACCTTTCTAAGAAGCTTTATAAGTTTATTAGGTATTACCTATAATACTAGTATAACTAGACGCCGCGGTATAAGCCGTATAAGTTATTATAGCCTATCTTAACGGCTACTTAACTTTTCTATATAATTACTATTAACTTTATCTTAGTACTTCCTATAACTACGGAAGGCTTTAACAGCGTCTTAATAGTTATATATAAATTCTCTAAGGCTATTACCCTTATTCTAGGTGAGACGACCTAGATAGTAAAGGATTAGGTAGTAAAGTTACTTAATAGATTAGCTAATATTAACTAGGGTTTACCTTAAGTAATAATCTTAGACTATAATTAAAAATTCGTCGTATAGTTATAGTAAAGTATCTTTTATTATCTAAAAGTTAATTTACTTTACTCGGCTACCTAGTACCCTTAGACCGATAGTTAATTAGAGAGATTAAACTAAACTACTAAGATAGCCCTATAGTACTATATTACTACTATTAAATATAATTCTATATAGCTATCTATTCTCCTAAGGATAATAGCTACGCTTAATAATTCTATTAAATATACTTCTACGAATAAAATACCTACTAAGATTCTTTATAGATTTTAAATAAGGGAGGTATTAGATCTACTAAAGCCTAATATAGATAGGTAAGTAGATATAATAACTACCTTACTAATAAGAGCCTTATTACTAGCTATAAAAGTAACCCCTTCTACTATAAGAACGCCCTATATACCGGTTATTATAATAGAATATAGGCCGTCTTATATTAATATAAAAGACGCTATTACTTTTACCTCGCTTAGAATAAAAGACTACTATAACTCTAAGTATATAACTAAGTTCTTTAAGGTTAATAATCTTATTAACCTCCGCCTTTATAAAGGCTATAGGGTTCCTAGTATTATATCTAAAAAACTAGGTCCCTAGTTTATTAGTCTATTTAAGGTCCTTAAACGTATTAGACGTCTTACTTATTAACTAGACCTACTAGATGTAATACGTATCTATAATATTATCTTAATAGCCTATCTTAAGCCGGCTACTAATCTAGTAGAGGACCCTTATTATTACTACTACCTCCTTACCCCGCCTATTATTATTAATAGGGACGTTAAATATAAAATTAAATAACTCCTATAAAAACGCCGTATTCACCGTAGCCGTAGCTAGTTAACTTAGTACCTTACTAGATAGCTTAGATATAGTCTAGAGGATAACTAATAGATACCGGACTACTACTTATCTAATACTCTAGACCTTATCTATAAGTATAAGGAAGTAAATAGTCCTAACATAAGAGCTAGTAGGTAAAGATAGTAGTATATAAGCAAGATTTCTTATCTTATAAGGTCATGTCTTTTTTTACTTTAAGCGCCGGTCTATTAAAAATATCTTCCGTACCTAATATATATTACTATTAGGACGATAGCTTTATTTGTTATAGGTATTTACTATAGGCATTTACTTATTATTACTATTATTAATAGCGCTATTCGCCTAGCGCGCCTTCCTTATAGAAGGCTTCCGTACTCTACGTACTTAGGTAGGTTTCCTACTATATAGAGAATACATCTTCTTTCTATATTATAAATTAGTTATAATATAGAAGTATTAAAAGATTAATACTATCTACTAGGTACCTAACTAACTATAAGATATCTAGTATAGTAATATTCTATTCTACTAATAACTTCTATATTACTAGACTATTTAATATAATTCTTAAATTATTATATCCCTTATATTATAATATATCTTTTATAGTCTTATAATAACTATTAATAGTCCTACTAGATTTATTATATTAATATAAAGGAATCTATTAGATATAGGAGTTAGTATAGCCTAGTATTTATCTAGCCCTTTAAAGTTTAACTAGTAGTATTTAATAAATTAAATAGTAGTTAGCTTATTTTTATTATTAGAAAGTCTAATATTATAATCTAATATAAAGATATAACTATATAATTAAGTATAATATTAGGCTATTTTATACTTCTAATATTATAATTAATATTCTTATAGGCTACTAAGTAGCTATTAATAGGATCTAGGTATTAATAGTAAGTAATAATTAATATATTAGGGGTAATCTACCTATTATCTAATAGTACTTATTTATATATAATATTTCTTATTAATTAGCTAAATATATATTTAGGAGTTTTAAGCTTAATAATATAGAGGTTTCTCTATCTTATTACTTATAATAGAGTTATATATAGTTAATTATAATTAAAAGTAGGCCTAATTTATAAATTAATACTTATATACTTTATTAATTAGCCTTATAATTTATTAATAGTTATAATAAATACTAGTTAGATAAGGTACTACTTATAAATAAAAGGGGTAAGAATCTACCTATTATTTTCTTTAAATTATAATAGTATCTTAAATAGTACTACCTTCTTACTATTATAAGTACTACTTATAATCTCTCCCTTAAAGATATACTTATTATATCTTATTACTTATAATTAGGTCTTATTATATAAATATAGTAGATTAAAGTTCCTTAATAGTATAACTAGTACGCCTAGCTTAATATATAGCTTATAAGATAGTAGGGAGGATTTATAAAACTTATAAAAGTACTTAGGGGGGAAGAGTTTATTATCTTCTTCTATATAATACTATAACTATTTAAGGTTTAGTTAGCTATTATTACGCCAAGTAATATACCTCACGTAATCTAATTTCCTAGGGAACTTTTCTTTTTTCTTTATATCCTATTTATACTATTACTCTTCTATACGCGTCCTATATTATTAGTCTCTTATTTATATCTATCTATATATCTATATATAGATGTCGTAATAGACCTATATAAAATACGCGTTTACTAAGCCTATTACTAACTTCTTAGCCCCTAATTAGTCTGTATTAAGGCTTTACTTATATTATTAAGTATTATAAACTCTTACTACTCTATCCCTCTCTTTACTAACCTACTCTAGGTCCCTAGGTGAAAAAGACCTCCTTTATAGGAACTTAATCTAAATATAGTCTTATAACTAAATCGCTAATCTAAACGCTAATATATAATTATAGAATAGTTACTTCCTACCTTAAGACCCCCCGTCCTACTATATACTTAAAGGCGTAATCCTCCTCCCCTACTATAAAACCTACTATAAAGCCCTCTAATTTAGTTATAACGCCCTCCTACTAGCCCTCTACCTAATTATACGCGCTTAAAGGGCCTAATATTAAATTATAAGGCGGAAATATATACTTTAAGGCCTATAATAGAATAATACCTAAGCTATTCTACTTTATACTAGAAGGAAGAGTATAAGGCCGGCCCTATACTATTTATAATATACTACTTACGCGGTAACGGCGTACTTCCTCCTCTACCTAAGCCCCTATAACTCCTAAAAGAGCTACTTTAAAGAAGTATACTACGTTCTAAGTATTTTCTAAAGAATATCTATAGATATAATAATACTCTTACCTTTACGTCTTATAAATATTAATAGGATACCTAGTTATAAGGCTATACTAGTATTTAGTCTTTTATAATCTATAGGGAACTTTACTACTTATAAGGCCCCTTATAACCTAGTACTCACTTAATTCTATCCTTTACCTAATTATACTTTTATAATCCCGCCTTTATAGTAATATCTTAACTATCCTACTATCTAGATCTCTAATTATCCCTCCTTAAAGAACTTAATAGAATAATATAGGCTTATAATAACCTATTTATTAATATATACGCTATTATATAAGAGTAAATTAAGCGAGTAAGGGTAATAACAGGGCCTATCTAGGTAGTTTTAAACCCTTACCTTTAATTAGTTATAGAGGCTAGATCTAATAAGAGGCGTATAAATCTACTAACTACTTTAGAGGTTACTACCTTTATTCTAGATAAGTATAAGGACTATAGCTTTTATAATATTATTATTATAAAACGTCGCGAGGATAGTAAAGAGCCGCTTTTTTATACTATTAGTTATACTAATACCGTGTACTTTCCGTTATATTATATTCTCCTTTTCCTATAAGGAAATCTAGGCTAGTACTAGGCCCTACGGTTATATAATAATAATAATTACTATACTATTATCTATTACTTTAAGCGTATATAGTTATACTATTACCTCTTTTAACGTCCTAGTTAGTACTTAATAATACTTTATAACGGAAAGCTATTTTAGTAGTATATTATTAATTACTTTACTATAATTAACTAATAAAGACTTAATTTCCTTTATAGGAATTAAGAAACTATTTATAATAAATTATACTAAGGGGTAGAAGATATAATACTAGCCGGTAATAATTATATAGATACTCTTAGATATTATACTATTCTACCTTCTAGCTTTAATAGCGGCGATCAGGCTATAATATAGAATTACGAGGACTCCCTAGCTATTTAGCGTTATTATAGGAAGCTAACACTCTTTATAATAATAATTATAAACCTATACTAGCCTAAAATTAAGGCTACTATCTTTAATAACTAGACTACTGGTAATTAGGCGGAAATTATTATACGTATCTTTTATATAAAGAAAAAGGTATTACTATAAGACTTTAAGGATTAATTTAGGCGCTATCTTAGTACCGTCTAGACTATTAAGTACTAGAAAAGAGGTCTTCTATATATTTATATCCTCCTTTTTTTATATTAGGATAATAGCTTCTTAGACCGTTTTTATATTAATAATCTAATCTATATAGAGTTACCTAATCCCGCTATTAATCTAGACGGCTCCTTATATTAAATTATCTAGGAGTAAATAACTTATAGCCCTTACGGGTACTAGAATCCTAAGTCGCCGTATATAATTAAGAAACCGCGTAGATCTAGGTAAATCTATTTAAAGTATTTTTTATAGAAATTCTAGCCTAAAATATCTATTATAGAAGATAGCTATCTTATATACCGCTATTATAAGGATAGACGTATATAGATAAAACAGGTATATAAATAGGATATTAAGATAGATAATTACTAGGTAGCCCTATATAATCCCTAGCTAACTTATAAGTATATAATATATATTAATATTAAGGTTTACGCCTCTATTAGTACTATTAAGTATATATATAAGTATATCTATAAGGGCGCCGACCGTATAACTCTTAAGCTAGCGGATAACTAGGATAAAATTATACGCTACTTAAATAGTTACTATATTAGTCTATACTAGGCTATATAAAACCTATTTAAATTCCGTAATTATAATAAAGATCCTCCCGTTATATAGCTCGCTTTATACCTCCCTAATTAATAATAGGTATAGTTCCGTAATAATAAGACTAACCTTTCCTAGGTACTTAATAGGGCTAAAATAACCCTTATATACTTCTTATAGTATAATACTAAATATTCTAACGGCTATCATCTATTATACTATAATTTTCCTAAGTACTACGTCTACTATAATAAGAAAGGGGAGTAGTAGTAGATACCTTAATAAAGGGGACGTGTAATTAGGCGTATATATAATCATAGAGTTATATAAGGGGAGAGGTTCTACTTATAAGTCCTACTTACTATTATTTATAGGCCTTCTAGTTTTAAAGCGATTTATATAGTTAATAGTATTTTATATCTAACCTTCTAGGCTACGTATATTACCTTAGGGCTCCTTAATAATAATAGTAAGTAGTTTATATACTTTAAAGAATCTTAGTACTACTCTTCTAGCTACTCCTTATATTCTTTATTTATATCTATACTTCTTTATAGTAATATTAGCGAGCCCCTTAAGCTTTAAGAAAAGTTCTATTATAATATTTATAATAATTTACTACGCTATATTACTAGGGACTTTTTAGATATTCCTACTAGTATAGTAAATATATATCTTAATTATAGGTTATTCTTAGTTACTAAATAGTTATAAATCTAGGGTAGAAGGCTTAGGGACTTTAATCTACCTATACCCCTCCTTATATAGTCCTAGTAGGACTACCCTCTTCTAATTATATCTAAATTAGAGTATAATACTAAGGAGTAAGTAACCTTATATAATACTACCGTTTTTAAGTTAAATATTAATTAACACTCCGCCTATAATACTATCCTTATAGCTATTATAACTTTATTATAGACTACGTACTTCTTTATATACGGCGCTATAAGTACTAGGAAGACCTTTCTTTATAAAGCTCTTTATTATTATTTCTATATATAAGGACGTATTATACTATACGTTACTTCTACTAGTATTATATTAATATTACTACCTAATAGCCGTATATCCTACTCTACTTTTAAGATCCTAATTATTTATAATAATATATCTACCTATTATATCCTTATATAATCTAATATAATAGAATTACTCTATTATATAGCCCTAATTATATAGGATAAGGTACTTATATAAAATAAGAATAATTTTACTACGGTTAATATAATATTATATAATATCTATAAGAGTAATAACCTATTTAGTAGGCTCCCGGTAATTATAGGTAGCGACTTTATATAGATAACTCCTATTATTTAAAGAGGTAATTAGGCTATATAGGTTAATACCAGCCTTTATAGCTCCTAGATCTAGCTAAAGCTAAATATACTCTAGTTATATTAAAATATACGACTCTATACTAGATCTAATAACTAGGCGTTTATAAGGTAGATAGGCCGGATATTATATAATATATTAATATATAAGATAATAGCTCTTCCCTCTAAGGTAAAAAATTAGGATATAGATAGATATACCTTTATAGAATATATCTTTCCTACTACCTCCCTTATATAGCCGTTATTACCGCCGGATTTCTTTAAGAGTAGAGCTATACTATCTCTATAAAATAACTCTACTACTATTTTAAATAATAAGATCCTAACGCGTTTATACGGAATTATATAGTACCTTTTATTAGCTAATAAGTTATTATCTAATAGTAATAATAACGGACTTAGCCTAGAATTCCTATAATCCCTAGAGCTATCTAGATTTCCCCCTTCCTAATTATACTTAAAGGTTAGGGCTCTAATTATATTACTACGGAACTTATACTTAAATAAAAGTATATATAATAGGACGCGCCTAATTATTATATATCTATCCTAATAGTATATTTAAGGTTAGATCCTTAGTAGAAAGTAGGATAGAGGGATACGCTTAATTCCTTAAATTAAATTAACTAGTAAGGAAGGTAACTACCCTTACCTTCTTACGCGTAAGTAGTTTCCGGTCTGGCTCTATTTTATAATAACTATTAATAAATCCTAAGGCCAGTTACTTTCTACTATTAGGGTAGATTTACTTTTATTATAATTTTAGTTATAGTTAGCTCTATATTACACTATCCTATATAAGAGATATATAGAGACTTTTAGTCCTCTTACTAGTAAGTTTAAGGGGGCGTATAGATAATATTATATATCTAGAGGTTCTTTTAGATCCTATATAATTTAGTTAAATATATTAAGCTTTTTATTAAAATTATTCTTACTTTTTATATTTAAATCTTTATAAAATTATTAGAATTATTTAAATTATTAGAACTATTAAAACTATTAAGATTATTAGAATAAAACTATTAAAAATATTAGAATTATTAAAACTATTAGAACTATTAAAACTATTAGAATTATTAAGACTATTAGAACTATTAAGACTATTAGAACTATTAGAACTATTAGAACTATTAGAACTATTAGAACTATTAAAACTATTAAGACTATTATAACTATTAAAATTATTAAAGCTATTAGGACTATTATTATTATTAAAATTAATAATTATAAAGTTTATTATAAATAAAGTTACTATTAAAGTTACTATTAAAGTTAATACTTTTATCTTTTATTAAATATATAAGACTTATTTAAGTTTATATTATTATTATTATTTTATATTAATCTTTATTTACTTAGTTTAATCTTTATTTATTATTATATTTATATTTAATTAAATTAAATTTTTAATTCTTAAATTATTTTTATTATTAGGCTATATAGGTTTAGTAATATATAGGTATAAGTCGTTTTATTTCATTCCTATAGATATAATTATATTTACGGATCTTTATAAATCTATAAGACCTTAAAGGGCCCCGTATAATCTATAACTATAACTATCTATATACTACTAGTATAGACGATTATAGACCTATATAGAGGCGGTATAAGCTAGTATACCTACTTATCCTCCCCTAACCCTTTATTAGGACCCTCTAGGTCTTATAAGTAGTTATATAGATCCGCCTGCCTAATATATATATTTATAAGCTTACTATATACCTACTTATATATTATTTTATCGACTTTACCGGTCTTTTATTTCTTACGGGCCGTTATATAGATTAGTAGATAGGCTATAAGGATCTATAGATAGACGTACTAGTATCCTCTAATTTTTTATATTTATAAGCCTCCTTTACGCTATCTATATAATATAAGTATAGATAAATAAGGATTAATATAGAATCTATACTAACCTAGGATAAAGCTATAACGCTTAATACCCTCTCTAGATATAAGATAGTTATTATATATGCCGTTATAGATACGCGTATTATTCTTCTAAGTATAAAAAGGTCCGTTCCTATTTATATAGCTAGTATACTTTTTATTACCTATCTTTAAGGTTGTTATACGAGAATAGAGTAGAACTAATTTAGGTCTATAATTATAAGTCTAGGCCTATAACTATTAGTAGAGTTTAGGTAGCTTATAAGAATCTATACTAATAATATTATCCTCTTTCTTATTTATATAGAGCTTAATATCTAAGAGTAGATCTAGACGGGTGACTGCCTTAATCTTTATAGGATATTTCTTAGTTATAATAACCTTTTCAGCCTAGTATAGAATTATAGATTTCTTTTTACCTATCTCTCTAGGCTAAGCCTCCTTACTAATATACGTAGGTATTATACGGCCGGTATTAGGCTCCTCTTTAAGAGCTATTAGAGCTATTATAGATTATAATATATTTATAAGGAGATATACTAGTATATATAAATAGTAGAGATTCTAAAATAGAGATACATATAATTATAATAAAACCGTAATAATTAGTATAAAAATAGTAGGAGATTATATAAACCTTTCTAGGGGTTATAGTATTTATAGATCTATAATAGTAAGTATAGAGGTAGGGCTAGGGCTAGCTAGGGATATAAGCAGTATTAATTTATACCATTCTATACTAATCTATACTAGTTTTTATAGAATTAATCTTAAGATTTCCTTACCTAATAATATATAGGTTAGATAGTTAGATTTAGTAGAAAGAAAGCTTAAGACCTAGCGTTAGAGGCTATTCCTAATTAGGATTTATATAGCTCCGTAATTATACTATATACCTATTAATATTATATAGATCCTTATAGGCCTATAATAACCTAAATATACATCTAATCTCACTTTAAGATAGCGACCCTCTAGTCTAATATAATATAATTAATACTCTAGTATATTATTATATTACTAGGGATATATAATATTATCTTAGTATTAATACTAGTAATATCTTTATTAGTAATAGTAAGAATAGCCTATTCTTATAAATAAACCCTTTAAGAGATATTTATCCTAATATTAATATAAATACTCTTAACTAAACTATTAATAGTATTTCTAGGGGTATAACTATATTTTTAATATAATATATCTTTATTAGTAGTAGGGCTTTTCTAGATATTAATACTATTATTAATAGTAAGGAGATCGCTTATAAATAGTCCTATTCTATAATAGGTAGTATCTATTAGGTTAGGATTATTAAGTCGCTTATTAATAATAAGATTTAAATATATAACCTTATTCTAGAAATAGGCCTTTTAAAGATATACTTTAATAACCTAGCTACTAGATCCTCCTAGAATAACTAGGAGTATTTATTAGAAGTCCCTATAAAAGTAGACTATATTACCCCTAAAATAAGCCTAGTTATTATTATAAATATCTTAAAGGCTATAACTAATAGCTTCTATATTATATTAACTTTATATAAGAGACTTATCTTAAAAGATAATATAAGCTTATTTAATTAGCTTAGTAAGATTAGTCCCCTTTTTAATCTTATATAAGAAGGTAGTATTAGAGTCTAGGGGTATTTTAAATTATAAATAAATAGTCTAACCTCCTTATAATAGTATTAATATAATATTAGAAGATACTACTATTAAAGTAACCTTTTACTAGGAATATAGCCTTTCTATAATAGTATTTTAAACTATTATCTTACTAGTCCCCCTAGTACTATTAAGGAAGAATAGTATACCTAGAGTACTAAATTTATTATTAATATTAGTATTAATAGTAGTAATAATTTAATTAGTAGTATAGTATTAATTAATATTTAGCCTATTTTATAAGACCTTAGCCTTATTAGGGGTAATTTAGTAAGATATTTCTTCCTATAAAAGTCTATTTAAAATATTATTAAAATTATTAAATAGAATAGTTAGAATAGATAGGCTATATTAGGCTAGATCCTTAATATATTTAGGGGTTAATTAATATTCTAATTAGCTATTAATTAGGTAAAGGGCGTACTATTTATTAAGGTAACAAATAGCCTTAGCTGATTTTATATATGTATAATTAATTGTTAGAGAAGCGAAGCCTCTCCCAGGTACAAAGTGGCCTAGCGGAAGGCTTCCGCTCTCTGTAAGCTAGCTAAGAACCAGCTACATATATAATAATACCGCTATAAAAAAAATAAAAGCGACGCCTACGTTACTATACTAAAGCCTTTATTATACTATATTATTAAGGTTCTTAATAATAACGAAGTTAACCGGTTAAATAGTTATTATATTTACTTACTAAATACTACGTATTATAAAGATTGGCTATATTATACTATATATTATATTTATAACTATAACCTTTCTACTTAACTAGATATTATACCTTCTAGCTAGACAAGCGTTTACTAATAATAGCCTCTATTTTATAATTATTTAATTTATCTATAGGGGTATTAATTTTATTTACTGGTAGAGGTCGATAATTATAGACTTAAGTATAAGGATCTAATAATTTTAGTAACGGCTTAAGTTAAGTAATAGATATAATAGGGTAGATATATATAACTAGGCTAAGCTAAAGTTAATAGGCTAGTAGCCTAACCTTTTTAATTACCTTAAAAGGCCTTATACGTTATTAGTGGAGTTTTAAATTTATTACCCCTAGGATCTTATAACCTCCCCTAAGCCTAAGGTAGGCTTTATTACCTACCTCTATTAATACTACTTTATATTTACTATTATAATATAATTTAAAGAATATATTAGTAAAGGCTATTAACTCCTCTACCTAGTCTTATTTAAGCTATTATAAGCGGTTAAAGTCTTCTATAAGGAGCTATTATAAGAGTATAGTAAGGGTATCCTAGATATTAAAACTATAGAGTACTTTATTTAGAGAAATGCTAGTTACTTAACTTTTAGAGTTATTAAGGTATCCCTATATATAGGGAAGGACTACGCTCTAATTAGAACTATCTACGTTTTATATTATATAGTATTATAATATAATTTTAACTATCTAATTTATTTATTCTAATAGGCTATCCGTTTAAATATAGTATACTATTAAGGTTAATAGTTTATAATTAAGCTTCTAAAATACTATTCTCTAGAATAATAATATAAACTTACTATCTCTATTACTAATAATTCTATAGGGTATACCCTATCTATAGGCTATAAGATTAGCGAGAACTATATTAGCCTATTAGGCCGCTATCTAAATAGTCTATCTAGGTACGAGTAGAACCCTTTTAGAAAATTTATCTATAATAGTAAGGAGGCTATTATAGCCTTCTATACTTATTAATAGAAGCGCTATAATAAAATCTATTACTATAATATAGAATAGAACTATAGGTCTATCTATTAGGACTATACTTTTATAAGGTTTATATTATTTTATCTAGTTAAGTTAATATTCTAGATAGTACTCTATATAGGTTTATAGGTACTATTATAAGTAATAGATATATAGAGAAGATACTATTTATTTATAGGTATAATAATACCTACTATAATATTACTAATTATAGGCTAGCTAGAATATATCTTTTTTAAGGTATTTAGTATATATAGTCTTTCGCGGCTATTATTAAAGTTTATATAGTAGATTAGTCTATTATAGGCCTTAAAGTATAACCCCTATAGAGTCTTACTATCTAGTATAAATAGGACCTTATTTATTAGTATAAGTATTCCTAGTAGCTAGGACTATTAGCTATCCTATTAGTACGCCTAAGTAAGGTACTTTTTAAACTCCTCTAATATCTTAATAAGCGTAATATAATAAATAAGACTAGGTAACTTATTATATTATAGGTAAGCCTCTATAAAGGCGGCTACGTATAAGGTATTAAGTATAATAGCCTCTTATTAACCATAGTTAATAAGGCCCTTATTACTAAAGCCTTTAATATATAAGGTATCTAGTATTCTAATAGTATTAATAGAGGTCTTCCCGTCCCCTTAAAGTCTAGATAATATATCTAGGATAATATTAGATTTTCCTAATTTATACTTTACTACTAGGTTAAATTATAATAGATATAATAAGGCGCGAATTAACCGTAGATTAAGTTTATTAATTAAGGAAGTAGTAAGACTAGTTTAATATAAGATAGGAACCGCCGCTAAGTAATTAGTATAGATAATTATTAGTAGTTTCTAGGATAATTTAATAAGGTAGCGAGTCTATCTTATAACCTATATAATACTAGCTACCTCTAGTTTAGTCGGCTAGTAGTTTTATTTAGCCTAGTTAAGTATTTTACTAAGGAATATTATTAGTTAAATTAAGGTCCTAGGAAAGCCTTCTATTATATTATCTTTAATATAATAGATTATTACTATAAATCCCTACTTTTTAGAGGTGTCTAGATCTATAAATAAGATCCTTATTTTATTAAAATAGATAAGGAATATAGGACTATTAAAAGTAGACTTTAAATCTATAAAAGTGTTCTTATTATTATTAGTAGGATTATATACTACTTATATAGATTAAATCTTTCTTATAAAGCCTTTAATACCCTTAGGAAGGGAGCTAGTAAGGTTAGTCTTATAATTCTATAATAGATCCGCACGCTAAGTATATCTAGGGATAGATAAGCGCAGCTAGCCTATAAGTCCTAGGAAAATCTTAAGGTCTTATAGCGAAAATAGGAATAGTAAGGTATTAATTACTTTAAGTTTCTCCTCTAATATAGATAGGCTAAGGGAGTCTACCTTTTAGCCTAGTAAGGTAATAAACGGATAGCTGAGGAAAGTTTTCTTTAGATTAAGACTAATTTAACGGCGTTAATAGAGGCTAAAGAGCGCTTATAAGTATATAAGGTACTCTAGTAAGGTCTTTAAGAAAGTAATTATATTATCTACGTAAGCTCTTATAAACTTCTTAAAAGGATAGAGAAGCTTATTAGTCTATCTCTAAATATAGGGTAGTAAGCCTTTATAGCCTATTAGAGTAACATAGTACTACTCCTATCCTTAATATAAAATAACTATAAGCTTATATCTATCCCGTTTCTATATATTAAATTAATAAAATTAACTAGTACTATTTATAGTAGATATAAATAGGAAACTAGCTATTATAGAGGTAAGTTCTAATTATAATAGTAGGGGGTAACTATCTAATTAAGTAATTTTATTTAGACCGCGTATATCTACTATTATACGGCCCTTACGTCCTTCTAGCGTATCTTACTAGACTATAAAAACGGGGTAGTTAAAAGGTATTAATTAATTTAACTATAATATTTTCCCTTAAGAATATAACTTCCTAAATATTTTATTAATTAAGTCTTTATCTTTCTAATTAACTAGGTATATACGTAAGGGCTTAGAGTCTATATTAGGCTTTAATAGTATTAGTATCTATTCGCTTTCAGGGACGTCTACTATTATACCCCGATTAGTCTAGATCTTAGGGAATTTAGCTACTACTTTAGTAATTTTCTATACTACCTTAGGTAGTCCGTAGATTATAATACCGTTAGGTAGTATATATTTAAGAGCAGGATCTACTATTATAATTAAGGTCCTTATTATAGAAGGCTATATTACCGGAACTAGATCCCCCGCTATTAAGGTTCTTATTACGGAAGGCTATATAATACTAATGTATACTACTACTATAAGGGTAGCGAAGCCTTTTATAACCGTCTTCTATAAGCTTATATTACTAGCGGCCCTATAGGCGTCTACTAGCGTAGTAAGATAAGCGCCGTCTTAATTATACTTAATAAGCGACTTAAGCTAAGCCTTTTAAGGTAGACGTATAAGTATAAGCGAAGTATTAAATATATAGACTTCTAATATAGATAAATTAGCGATATATATAAAGACGTATCCTTTAGAGCTAAAGTTTTAAGTATATTTAGGTTTAAATAGGAAGTCCCTATTAGCTAGGATATCTCCTTTATAGACTACAGGTACCCAGATAGTTAAGCGTAGTAGAATAATAATAGACGCCTTAGTCTTAATAGTATGTTTAGCGTTAAGCGATAACTATATATATACTCTAATTAATAATATAAGGTTTTAATAAGAACCTAATATTACTATTTATTTACTAAAATCTAGGATCGCCTTTTATAGTACTAGGATATTATTACTAATAAGTAGGTTAGCCTTTAGATCCTTTATAATATAGACTTCTATAATTATTAAGGCGGTTACTAGTCTCTTACTAATAGTTCTATTAATAAATATTTTAATTAAAGCGTACTTATTAGTTTTTATAATTTTATTACTAATACCTTATACTAGTATTAGGGATGCTATCTTTTTAATTTCTATATTTAGTAGTACCCTTATAAGATAGGTTTAGTTAATTAGTGTAATAGAATAGCTGCTATTAAGGTAGACTTTAGTCTACCTACTAGCCTTAGATTATACTATACTAATGGTGGTATATTTCTATCCCTTAAAGCTATATCCTAGGGCCTTTAATTAGTCTAGAAGAATAGTTAATTCTATTAATACTAATTAATTAATAGGTGTTATAAGATAGGCTATAATTATCTTCTTAGCTACTACGGGGGTAGATATAGCTATAGAAGGCTTCTATATTATCTAATATTACTTTTATAGATAATTAAATAACTTATTTCTTAATAAGAATGTAGAGGTATAAGAGGAGTAGGTATAAATATTTATATTAGGCTAATCTATAAAGTTTACCTTAGGTCCTTATTAATTATAGTTAATAAGGTCTTTATTTATTCCTAAAGACTTACTTATATAGAATAAGTTATATTAATCCTATAATAGGTCTAGTTATTTAACGCCGTAAGTATTACCTTATATTATAGTATAATACTCCTAATAACTATTAGGGTCGCTATTAGTAAAGTCTTCTATTATATCCTCTATAATAGCCTAGTATACTTATTATAATAAAAAGCGCGGTATATAATTATCCTATAATTAACTACCTAGCTAGTAATTCCCTTAACCTGGCCTTATAGGCTGTTATAGTTGTTAGAGCTAAGGTTAATTAGGTTATTATATAGAATCTAACGCGTTTACTAGGCCGGCTATAATTTAAAGCCTTTATATTAGAGGTAAGATTTAAGGGGCATTTTAATAAAACTACTAGCTTTAATAAGGCTATTAATTTATTTAATAAGCCTAGTTATTTTAAAAGGATAAAAACGGGGGGCGAGTATTATTATAAGACTAGTTACCCTACTAGAAAGGCTAGTACCCTACTCTATTATTAGAAAAACTATACTAACCGTATTACCTAATAGGCCTATATTTATAACTAGGACGTTATTATAGCCTATTACTTAAAGTACTAGTAGAAGTTCTCTACCTACTTATATAAACCTACTATTTATATTTCCTATCCTTAAGTTCTAATAAGAAGTTATTAATAGAAGTCTAGTTAGTAGGATAGTAAATATTACAGCGAAGTTTAAAGTTAATAGTATTATATATAATATTAAGTTAAATCTTTATATCCTTTAACCTAGTATCTTTTATAAAGCGTAATATCTTAGTATTAAACTCCTATAGCTTATAATAGCTTATAGTATCCTTTATAATAAACTTCTTATATATCATACTATTAATAGAGATATTTAATAGCTATTAAAACCTTTTAAGTAGTAGTTATACCTATTTATTAATACTATTACTAAAGGTTACTATCCTTTATTCTATTTTAGAGAGCTTACTATTATACTATTTAAGTACTTATCTACGAAGGCTTAGTTAAAGATTATTTCTAATAGTAGTAGAATCCTTAAGTAAGTATATTTACTTAGCTTAATTAGTAAATATATAAATATCTTAAAAGTAAGTATCCTTTCTAGTATACTTAATAGCTAAGCTAGTACTAATAGATTTACTATTATATATAGGATTAAAGAATCCTAAGTCCCTAGGGTTCTATTAGGAATAATTATCGCCGCCGTTAATTATAGTTAATATACCTACTTCACCTAGTTAGCTAGGTTAACTAGGCTAACTAGCTGGTCTAGGAGGGCCTAGTAGGCTAGGTATAGCTAGGTTCTCCTAAATATATTAAGCTATAGTAGCGTTAATAGTTACTTATATAGCTAGGTTAATAGCGAAGGTTACTATACTACTAGATAATTAGCCGGAGGAATTAGGTTCTAGGCTAATTAGTTATCCGTAAATAGCTTCTTTAGCCGATATTTACCTAGTAGTAGTAGTACTATTAAGAGACGAAGTAGTCTATAATTCACTTAATAAGGGAGGGCTATTAAGGAGTTTATAAGAGGCTTCTATTCCCTTATTAAAGTATAAGATAGCCTTACGGATAGTAGGTTTATTAATTACCTAGTCTTAAGGCTAAGATTATATAGAAGCCCTAAGGAGACTAACGGCTTCTAAGGATATAGATCTAGAACGGGTACCTCCTTATCTAGTAGAGGCTTCTTAGCCTAATCTAGCGGGTCTAAGGGTATCCTTTATAATTAAAGAAATAATATAACGAGCGGCGTTATTAATTAAGGATATAAAGACGTGTCTAGTCTATATAAATTTATCTAGCTAAAAAGTAAGTTCTACTACTTCTTAAGAAGTTTAGGGAGTTATAATAATAGAATATAAAGAAGTATTAGGAAAGAGTAGTAAATTTATTAGGGCCTTAGTAGAAATTCTCTATCTTAGTACTAACTCTCTAGAGGTTTAGAGAATACTTATTAGTAAAGGCTTCTATAGATAGGAAGTCTATTATAATAGCCTTATTATAATACTTACGTAAGGCCTCTAGTATACTATTAAGGTCCTTAATAGTAAGGTACGTCGTTATTAATATATAGTATTTATCCCTAAGCTAGGAGGACTTAATACTAGTGCTATAAAGACGGCGTTTAGTTCTTCTTAAATAGTTAGATAGTATTTATAGAAGATATTAGTATAATAAAGGTATTACTACTATTATTAAGGTAATAAATAGCCTTAGCTAATTTTATATATATATAATTGATTATTAGAGAAGCGAAGCCTCTCCTAGGTATAAAGTAGCCTAGCGGAAGGCTTCCGCTCTCCGCAAGCTAGCTAAGAACTAGCTATATACATAATACTATTTAATAAATAACTATTACTTATAATAATTATCTAGGATTTAAAGTATTAAAAAATCCTATTATAGGATATATAAGTAGTTATTTAAGATATACTCCTTATACTTATTTTATAAGGTAAGGGTATTAGTAGGTTAGAGTTTAACTAATATTAATATAAAAAGACTTTATAGCTTATAACCTCCCTAAAAGTCCTTTCCCTTATTAAGGATCTTATTAATATATCTATTATTTTTAATTAACCTAAGCTTTATATAAGCCTCCTTCTATCCTATTAGCTAGCTATCTACTATCTAGAAGTTATTAAATAATATAGCCCCCTTAATATAATAGAGGAGTAGTTAATAATAGTAGAGATCCTTTATTTTTAAATTAATAAAATTAATACGCCTAAGAGTCTCCCCCTTTTTATAGATTTTCTATTATTTATTTCTTTTATTCTATATAAAGAACTTAGGAAAATCCGCGTATAAATAGCTAAGTAGATCTCTTATAATAGCTAGATATTTCCTATTTTATTTTATAAAAGGTAATAGCTAACTATTATTATAAGCTTCCTTAATAAGATAGTTTATATTAAAAAACTCTATTAATATAATCTTATAAAGCTTATTACTATCTATTAGCTTTTATTTAATAGCCTTATTAGTAGCCTAGTTATTAGCTAGCTTAAAAAGGGTATATTATTAATTTAGGAAGTAGATTTATAAATACTTTATATAAGGCTTTATAATACTTATATTAAATAAGAGTATCTTTTAAATAGCCTTAATAGACCTAATTTAATAAGTAGACTAAAACTTTATAATTTTATCTACTAACTCCCCTTACTATTATAGCTAGTTATTAGGAGTAGGGTTATTATTATTACGCGTATAATTCCTAGTAAAGGAGATATTAGCCTAATTAGATCCCTTATAAATATATTTATATAGATAGAAAATAGACTTAATAGAGTTATAAATCTTAATATTAATATAAATACTATATTTCTTTAATAGGTACGGGTTATAAGGGATAACCTACCTATTATTAATAGATGAATTAGGTTTAGGGGGGCTAATTAAATACTTATAAAGAGGATAACTCCTATTAGATATAAAAGACGTCTCTTAATAAAAATCCTTTAAAAAAGCCTTACTATAATAATTCTTCTCTTAACTAAAATATCTATTACTAGGAATACTAGTATAATAATTATAAATTATATATTATAAGATTAACTCCTATAATATATTATTATCCTATTAAGGGGGGATAAATACTTAAATAAGGCTATTAATATTACTAACTATCTAGATCTAATCCTCTTCCTATATAATAAGGAGAATATAAGTATATAAGAGACCTTACTTCTAAAACTTAATAATATAATAGTAGGCTATATAAATATTAAGGATATATTACTTAAAGAGGTCCTTTATTAGCTCTTAAAGCTTCTAATTAAAGATATAGGCGATTAGGTTATAATAGTACTCTAATATCTAACTAGATACTAGTAAGCTTTAAATATTATACTACTTAGAGTTATATATAAAGGTAATAAAATAATAGGTTTACCTCTTTTTTAGACTATTATTATAATATCTTATATTCTCGCTTTTATAGTATATAAGCTTCCTAGTATTATTAATAAGAGGACAGTTACCTTACTATTAATATCTTTAAGTAAGATATCTAGATTAATACTAAGCCTATCTATTAGGCTAGAGTAGTAGTCTACTTAAATAGTCTATTAATTCTAATAATACTAAATTAAGTTATTAAGCTCTATTAATATCTAGATATTAATAGCTTAATAGCTAAATAGATATCTACTATTAATAGTATAATTAAAGAAATTAGGCTAGATCTAGATATTAATTAGCTAATTATTTAAATTATATTAACTATCCCCTAATTAATATCTAAATTATTTAGAATTATTTATAACTAAGCGGATTTAAGTCTAGAAAATAACTAGGGAAATATATTAAATAATCTTACTTATATTTATTTTATATAAAATTAATATCTTATTACTTACTAAGACCTATTATAACCCTAAGGTATATACTTACTAGTAATATATTAGTCTAGTTCCTACTTAGGGTTACTACTATCTTCCTACTCTAATTTATTATTACTACTAATTAAGGTATATTAGGTAAGTATACTAGTAATATAGTTCTATTATAATATATATAATAAATAGTCGCCTAGAAGCTAATAGCTAGCTAATAGGAGGCGGTTATACTATAACTATTTACTAAATAGAAATAGAAATAGGAGCGGATATTAGAGGGTTATACAAAAAGGATACTAGTTAGGGATTAATATAAGGCCCCCCTTAATAATTTTAATATAAATATCCTACTTAATCTAGCCTCTTATAGTATTACTAAGAGTTATTATAATATAAGTAATTTCTATAAAGGTAGGGTAATTATAGATACCCTTATCCTATTATTTAGGATTTAACTATTAGATATAAATACTTATAATATTAATAGGATATTATAATTTATCCTCCTTAAGGCGATTATAATAGGATTTAAACCCTTAGACATATAAGTTAATAGACTAGAGGGTATATTAAGTAGAAGTAAGGGTATCTTAATTTAAATTATTAAAATATTAATAGTAAATATCTAGTTACTCTTATATACTATCTAGTATATAAATCTAGGCGAATTTTAGCCTAAGGCTATTATTAGTAATAAGAGGACTTATAAGATAATAAATAGACCCCTAGATCTAGAAGGTAGTATAATTAATATAGGTATTAATATTAATTATACCCTTATTAATAAAGGAGAGATAATTATTATAACTAATAATATTATCTAAAAATTCTTTATTATATATAGTCCTTCTTCTTATAAAGTATCTATTAATAATAATAATATCTATATTACTAAGTAATTTATTAATAAATTATACTTTAATCTTAACCTCCTTTTAAGGCCTCTTAAGTAATAAGTTAATATTAGCTAGCTTATATAACTAGTTAGGGGATAGCTAATTACTCTTCCTACTATTATAATATAGCTATTAATTATCCTCTAGGTTATTATATTAATTTTCTTATAATAGTATATTATAATATAGATATCTATTAATAGGAATATTAAATAATTTATTAATTAAGTAGAGTATTATATCTCCTACTATCTAGAGATCCTTATATACTTAATATCTCTAACCTAGTATCCGCCCCTAATATATATTATTCTAACGCCGGTATAAGCCCTATTAAATTAGAAGTAGATACTTAAAATTATCTTCTTTAATAGCTTATTATTAGGTATACTAGTAATATATATATAAATAATATTTAAGTAGTAGTAGAGGAGTAATTTCTTAAGGGGCCTCTTTAAAGATTAGGGGAGTAGGTTATTATAGGTTCCTTAGTAGAATAACTACTTAAATAGTTATATTAATAAGGGCTATATACTACTAGGAGGTAATATTATTATTAAGGTAGTTATAAGGATAAATATCTAATAGTATTTCTTTATAATAAGGTTCTATTAATATAATATATCTAGGGTTTACTAGTAGGCTACTAGGTTTAACCTAAGTATCTAAATTAATCTTCTTTAAGCGCCTAGTACGCCTTATATTATTAATCTTATAAGATCTAACTCTCTTATTAATAGTATTAGGGTATAAGTTAGAAAGAGCTAGGCGCTTAGAAGGTATTAATAAGGAGCTAGAGGAGCTATATTTAATATAAAAAGGGCGATAATATATACTTTAAAGATAATTAGTATAGCTTATAAGGTAGGGATTATATAAGGGAGGAATAATATCTATAATAAGGTATTAAATAATAAAAATTAGGTAGGAAGAAAAATTAATTAGGTAGTAGAGATATACTAAGATATTAGATAGTTAGACTAATATTAGTAGGTAATTCTATTTATTTTAATATATCTTTTAAACTACTATATTATTTTTAAAGATTTTTAAAGTTTTAAATAGTTATAAGTAGGTTATATAATTTTATTTAAGTAGAAAATATTATAGAGTATAGGTATAAATATAGGTAGAATATAAAGAAATATTAGAGTTCTAATATTCGCGCTAGTCTAGGAAAGGAATCTAGGGTACTTATTAACTAACTAATAAGCTATAATAAGCTTAGGGTTCTAATTTACATATTTTCTATTATAGTAAGAAGATAAGGCTAGCCTTACGCTCTTCCTTCTAGTATAAAGTAGAATAGCTCGAGTACTATTCTATTATAAGCCTTAAAGTATATATTTTTATAATATAGTTAGATATTAGGCCCTTTAAGCGCGTATAGTTAGGTATAAGACTAGTAGGAGGGCGTTATAATTAAACCTAAGAGCTTTATAATAGGCTTTATAATAGGGGAGGAGGATTACGCCTTTAAGTATATAGTAGAACAGGGGGTTTTAAGGTAGGAAGTACCATCCTACCTATCTATAGAAAATATAAATAGTTAGTTAGCTATTAATTAATAGCTAAATAACCGCCTTTTAACTACTTCTCAACTAGTTTGAAACTAGTAAACCGTTAATACGCTATTAAATAACAGTTAATTAACTATAAATTAGCTGATAATTAACCGAAGATTAGCCGCTATAAAAACGTTGAAAAAACCTTATATAGAAATAGTTAAATATCTAAGCTAGTTAATTAATTAGTAGGTAATTATAATTAGATTTCTTCTAAGTCCTTAAGGTACTTTATATATATTATATTAAATAGCCTTTATATACTAAATTCTCTAAAAATCTTAATTATCTAAGAATAAAGTTTATAGTATAACTAATTACTTCTTTAAGGATGTTCTAAGCTACCCGCTTTTAGTGCTAAACCTTAAATTTTAAATTTTTATTACGTAATATCTATAATTTATATAGGTAATATATTAAGATTTACTTACTAGTAATTAACGGTTTAATACTAGGTTAAGTAACGGTTTATTAACGGTTTATTAACGGTTTATTAATAGTTTATTAACAGTTTATTCTAACTTAAAAAGAACTTCTTAGCCTCCTCTAGTTAGGCCTCTAAATATAGCTTATATAAGGTTTATATAAGGTTTTTACCTATTAATATATAGGTTTATTAACGGTTAAATTCTATTAATAGCCTATTCTAGTTAATTAGTAGTCTATTAATAGTTTATTAACTATTAATATTTTATATAGAAGGCCTAGATAGTAACTATTTTATAATTATATATTAATATTCAAACTAGTAATTTAGCTATAAAACCGTATTAGGATTAAGTTCTTATAAAGGAGGCCTTTTTCAGCTAAGGGCCTAAAGAAGGTTAGTAAAGAAAGGGATAGAGTAGTAAGATTAAATAATACTTAATAATATAAGTAAAGCCTTAATATAGACTAATTAGGGGCTAAGAAGTTAATAATAGGCTTAGTATAAGCGTACTTTATATAAGTTTATTATAATATCTTTTTATATATATATAGGTAGATATAGTATTAGCAAACTAGGAACATGGAATAATATAGAAAAATACGGAAAATACGTATATAACTAGCGCGCTTATATATCAGCCCTAGGGCTAGGAATAACACCGTAAGTTACTAAATACGTATTTAGTAACTTTTAGAAATATAAGGTAATAGGACTAATAGGGGATAAGTCCTACTAATTAGCTATAATATAATAACTATATAGAGCTAGTACTAACTAGGTAATTATAATAAGTAACTAAGTCTTATTAATAGTTAATAGTACTAATACTTAGTAAGAATTAATAGTAGGCGGGATATAGGTATAGAATACAGGGCTAGGCTAGGGGGGGTACTCTACGCGTATATAAATTACGTGAATCGACTATATTTAAAACCTATATTACGCTAGCGTTAACGACGTAGCCGCTATAACTCTAGCGAGCTTCCCGTTTCTTCCTAGCGCTAGAGGAAAATCACGGATTTAAGGCCTTAAATCCGGATTTTCTATATTTAGGACTTTTAGGCTAGAATAAAAAAAACCTAAAATTTTCCTATTTATTTCTAGTATTTTGCCTAGAAAATGCGCTTTCAGCGGATTTTCCAGCTTCGGATTTTCTATACTAGTTCCCAGTTTACCGATAAGAGATATAAAGAATAGGAAAGGATATATATAAAGGAGTAATAATATAAATAGGATAGTATAAGTAGACTATAAAAAGAAAAGTTCCTAGGGAAATTAGATTATATAAGGTAGGTTACTTAGTAGCTAAACCTTAAGATATTATAGTACTATATAGATACTATTATAATAGTAATAACTACTTAGTATATTATAGATAGATTATACTAATAGTATACGTATTTATATACATAGTCTAACGGTTTAAAGGCCTTTAAAATCTGTCTATTAGCGGGAAAGTCGTAGGTAATAGTATAAGTAGCCCGCTATTCCAAATAGGGGGAGGTGTACGCGTACTAGAATATAGTATACGCGGACTTAGATAAGGTATACGCGTACTACTACCTTATATATAATACTAGATAAATAGTTTATTTAAGATAAATATATAAATAAGTAAATTATAACTATAATTCTAGTATTACTAGTATAGTATTAAAAAAACCTATATCTTATATCTTATATAAAATATATTATATACTATTTATACTATTTATACTATTATACTACTTATACCTTATATTACTTAGTCTCTTAGCCCCTTATATAAGATCTAGCTAAATTACTTATATTTAAGGTTAGATTTTATATAATACTAGAAAATACCTATAAAAATTCAAGATTTTTACGTAGGGGAAAATTACCCCTACTACCTAGCGTTAATAGATGTAATTACGGAGTAATAACACAGATATTTAGCGGGTAAAAAAGATGATATTAACTATATTATATATACTAGTACACCTATTTAAATAATATAAATAGTATTATATTCCTAGTAATATAATATATATTTCTATCTACTTAAACTAATATTATATACGTTAGTAAGTAATAGGAATAGAGGCGGAGTAAAATAGTAATTTATATATTTAGCCTAGGAATATAATAGTATCTATCCTATAAATAGTTTTATACTATATAATAATAATAATAATATATAATATAAAAGTCTTAGTACTACGCCTAGAGGTAGAGTAGTTAATAAGAAACGACTAGAGCTATTATAAAAGAGAATTAATAGTACTATTATTAAATATAAAGACCTAGAGTAGAATACCTCTATAGAATATATTAGAAGCTATATATAATCCCCTAGTATAGTAATATAGGCCCCTTATTAATAAGTTTTATAGTAGTTTTAGAATAATTAGGACGTTTATTATATATTAGGCACGTATTCTACGCTTTAACTAACCTACTATAATTATTAGTTAGAGTAGTTAGAAGAGATATTAGGGTATTACCTACCTTAAGGTACTAGAGCTCTCTTACTATACCCTTTAGATTATAACTAACGCTAGTCCTAATAATATTATAATATTATAGTATAAACTTCTATTCTTATAGCTAGGCTATTATTATTAAGAATAGTATTTTATAATAGAGGATAGGTTAATTACCTAGTAGTTTCCTTAGCCCTCTCTTTAGCGCTATTATATATCTAAGGGTATATAAGCTATAGTATATTCCGTAGGTTAAAAGCGTCGTTAAAGTATTTATATAGGGTAGGATTAATACCTTTAAACTATCTTTTTAAAATATTATTAGCTATATCTAGTAACTTATAATCCTATATCTTTCCTATCTCTTTTTTATATATATAATAATAATCTTCGCGTTTATAATAGTATTACTCCTCCTATCTTTTATACTACATTTAAATAGCTTATATGCTACCCTAGCCCTTTAGACTACCCTAAGGATTCTATAGATTAAATATAGGGCGATTAATAGGCTACTATAAGTCCTAGGGGCTATAGGAACCCCGTTAGTAGAGGTTAATTCTAAAAGACTACTTACTATTAATAGTATACTAGGCTTCTCTATAGATTTTAGGTAGAATACCGTGGCGTAATATAATATAACCCTGTATATTATAAGTTAGTAGTAGGGTAGTAGGTTATTAAGGGGGAGGTTACTACTAAGAGTGTAAATTCTTAGCTATTTTAGCTATACGGTGCTTTTCTTATTTAGTACACTTTCTTTAGTAACGTAGACCCTATACTATAGAAGCCTTAGTAGTATAACTAAAATCGAGTATTAGCTAAGATATACTATAGCTATTTTAGATAGAAGATAGGAGATATAAGGAGTAGTTAGTAAGAAGAATAGGAAGTTAGGATTTACGCGTATTATTTACCTATAGGACTAATAGCTAAGATAGGTATTTAGCGGATAAATAAGATAATATTAGCTATATTATATATACTTATATATTAATTTAAATAATTCTAATAGCGTTATATCCCTTAGAATAAGAGGTATCTTTTTATTTATATAGACTAATATTATATGCGTTAGTTAGTAACTAGAATAGAGGTGGAGTAATATTAGGACTTTTAATATTCGCCGTTATAGCTATAATTATACCTAAATTTAGTAGGTAAAACTATTTATTTAGATAGATCTTTTAAAGTAGTAGACTAATTGTAATTATTATTAAATTATTAAGTACCTAGAAATAAGCTATATAACTTTAATTAAGTAGAAAATATTATAGAGTACAGGTATAGAGGTAGGTAGAATATAAAGAAATCTAGACTTTAAAGTTCCTCGCTTTTCCTACTAATCCTAAAGGGGTAACTAGGGGACTTTTAACTAATTAATAAGGTGGGATAATAAAAAATAACTCCCGTATTAGGCTAGCTAATAATCCTGAAAAGGTAGTAGAACTTATTCTATTATAGTAAGAAGATTAATAAGATTTATAACCTTAAACTTCTAAGTAGTAGACTTAATAGCCTTAGTAGTAATTTAGTTAAAGATAATATTAATCTAGAACTATACTAGGCTAAAGTATATAGTAGCCCTAAGATTAAAGTATAACTACTTACTTTAAGATATAATTAATAACCTTAACTATTCTAAATAAAAGATGAAATAGCGAATATTTACTCTACTACTAGTAGGATACTATACTCGTATCTACTACTGCTAAAATACAGTACCTTCAGCTTATAGGCATCCGCTAAGGTAGATACTATAGTAGGGTAGCTGCTAGTTACGGTAAGTGCACGGCCCGGTCTTTTTACCCTATGGGGTCATGCTTTCCCTGATCTGGGTTCTAATATTTCCCAGTATAAATCCTTTTGATTGTGCTCGTCAGCACAATTGGCTCACTGCAAACCGAATCACCTGCCTTGATTCTTGGTACCAGTACTCACTATGGGTCTCTCACTACACGTGCGTACACCGCCGTCCGAGGCGTCGGCCTTCATCACGCATCGTTCAAGATCCAGGATATCGGCATCGATATCCAAAGGAATATGCCGATGCCCTAGATTGCTCGTGGCATCAAGAGCTGCATTTTCGACGGGAAAGGCTAGGAACCAAGAAGACAGTACGTCGCAGAAAAGCAAGCTGTCAGTCGCTACTTCTTTCTGTCATAGCCATTTGCTGACAATCACGCGATTGAGCAGACCTGATATGGCCTCACCTCCTGTAATCCCAAAATTCAGCCCAGTAGAGTACGCAGCTCTATTGCAATGGTACAAGCATCGCTCAGACTGATTACAGGGCCTCTGTAGACGATCCTGGGGCTCGGTGGACCGGATCATCCCACCAGCCTTCACAAACCGTTCTGGCGGTAATCCAGGAAGGCTCGACACCGGAGCGAGACCGAAGCAAGGACCCACGACTACCGCGAAGTGTACAAGCAATATACCTCAAACCTCTGAAGCGAAAAGCGGACTTCGGCATGCCATCCTGTGATCTACAGCTTCGATCCTACAACGTGCGGAACGTAGAGTTCTTTGCAGATTTCGCCCTCAGGGCAGCTTACTATCTAAACCTGCCTGCTGCTGGGCCAATTCCTCTACCCCGGATCACTGAGCGATGGACGGTGCCCCGGAGTAACTTCATCTACAAAAGGAGTCAGGAGAACTTCGAAAGGATCACACTCCGGCGGCTGATACAGATACAAGACGGTCACCCCGAAAATGTGCAGATCTGGTTGGCGTTTCTTAGAAAGCATGCATACTATGGTGTTGGCATGAAAGCCAATGTATGGCAACATGAAAGCCTTGGTGAGTGATCCAACATCGCATCTTTACGTGTCTAGCTGACATTGCGTGTAGGCATTGGCAAGATGATGGACGTCAGTCTTGAAAATATAAGGCGGACGATGGAGCCTAGGTGGGCACACTTTGGTAGACGAAAAACGCTAGAAACTTCGGAGCGAGCCTATGAGATAATAAAGGGGCGTTTATATAGCTAATTAACGTACTAGTAAATACTACCGTCTTAGATATTACGAGTATTATATCTCTAAGCTATTATTTAATTATATTAATTATAAGGAAGTCCTCTTACTTAGTAGCTTTAAGAGAAGCTACTTATTACTTAATTCTAATTAATTCCTTTTTTAAAGAAGGGTAAAGATACTACGTTTTAGCTTTAAGATATATTTATCTATCCTTTAATAAGAAGTTATATATAAGAGCTTATAATTTAAGGTTTAATAGCTAGATAAGCTAATAGTTTAAGATTTAATACTTATATTATTAAAACTTATAAGAGCTAGCTTATCTAGCTATTAATTCTTAAATTATAAGCTTTTATATATATACTAGAAAATACCTGTAAAATTTCAAGATTTTTATATAAGTAAAGTATATTTAAAAGTATAATTCTTTTATTCTTTAATAAGTAATAGTAGTTATAAGGTAAGTTTAAGTCTAAATATAATAGATATATATATAAACTATTATAGATACTAAGACCTTCCTTAAGTATTATAAGAGTTATAAGGTAAATATTACTAAAAATATTAATTTTAAATTATAAGAATTATTTATAATAGTTATCTAATTAGGGCCCTTTTAGTTATAAGCTCCTAGAGGTAATTAGCTACTAGTTATTACTACTTAAATAATATTTTTTCTATATATCTATATCTTCTTAGCTATAGCTTTCTTATCCTTTTACTTTTATACCTTTTACTTATAGAAGGTTATAGATACCCTTCTAATACCCTTTATAATATCTTTCTAGGGCTATTTAATTATCTAAACTACCTTAATTTACTTCTTTTTTACCTTTACTTATTCCTTCTTTAATTTAGCCTCTATACTATTTATTAGACTGACTGTTTTTTTAGTACTTAGGGGTTATTTTTAGTATTAACTTGAATTACTAAACTACTTATAGCTAGCTTATACCCTGTATAGGTTTAGTATTATATAACTTTATAAGTTCGATTTTAAATTTAATTCCTCGCGGTTAGTCTACTATTTATAGCCTTCTAGGCCTTATCTACCTTATTATTATCCCGTTTTTACTTAGTAGTACATATTATACCTATAGTAATTACTCTAGACTTCGTAGTATATATCCCCTTAAACCTATCCCGTCTTATCTTTACTAGTTAGTAGGTGTAAGAATTTAATAAATCCCGCTTTATAAGCTCTCTTAAGTAGGCTAATATAGTACTTCCCTTAATATAGTAATTAAGGGCTAACTTAAAGTTACTTAATAGTAACTTATTAGTATAGACTAAGGCTAATAGATTTCTCTATAATTAATAACTTCCTTAAACCCTTAAGGTATCTATTTAAGTAGTAGGGGTTTTAGGGGTAGTATAATAGAATAATACTTCTCCTTAATTATATAGATTTTACTAAGAATTATATCTAGATTATATAAGATAAGGCTTACTTTCTCCTATACTAATCTAATTATCTTAGGATTAAATATTTATTTATATATATAAGGAAAAAGTTTAAAAAAAATTAAGTTTATTAAACTTAGTCTAACTATACTATATAGCCTTATTAACGCCCTTAGTATACTAGTATTTATATAACTAAAAGATACTAATATCTAGGGGTTATAAGAGGTATAGACTAACCGCGTTAAGTAAGTACTTTAAACTCGAGTTAGGTACCTAACTTAAGTCTTAGTAATTTAATACTAAAATCTAGTACTAAGTATTTAAGTTAGTACTAATAGTTAGTACTAAGTATTTAAGTTAGTACCTAGGTACCTTAGAGGAAGCCTACTAGGTCTGGAGTACTTGTTAATAACTTGATAACTATCTAATAATTCCAATAATTTATTAATAATTTATTAAGAATTTAGAAAAATATAGATAATAAATCTATGGTAAAAATGTTTTCTAATAAGGTTTTTAAAATTTTCTAATAATTTCATAATAATTATTATAAAGTCTATTAATAATATAATAATTTAAATAATTATTAAAATGTATATATATTCCTCTAAGGTAGGTACTAAGTATTAGTACTAAAGTATTAACTTAAATTACTAAGACTTTAGTTTTAATAAGGGTATTTTACTAGACTATAATATTAGGAATACTTTATAATAATATAAAAAGGTAATATAATCATTTAATAATCTTTAATAGATAGTCTATCTATATAGTTAGATATCTTTATAATTTTATATATATAATCCTTCTATTTATTACTATCCTCTTTATTATTATTATATTTACTATTATTATCCTTATATCCTTATTATTACTACTAGTCTTATTAGTATTTTTTAACTTATATTCCCTATCCTCTTCTTTATCCTCCTTAGTAGTATACTTAATTTTTTTCCTATTAACCTTAACTTTAATTATAATATCCTCCTTATCTTAATTCCTTTATATAAGGTTAGGTATAATATAATCCTTTAAATTAAATATATTAGTATAAGTACTATTATATAAACTTAATATAAGTATTTATAATATTAGGGTCTTATATATCTTTTAACTCTTTTAAACCCTTATAATATATAATCCTTTACTTAATAAATTATATAATAGGTAGATTAAATCTAATAAATCTTAACTTAAAAGTATTTATATCTTCCTTAAAAGTATTTTAAAAGTTAAGTTAATTAGAAAATAGAATTAAAAATAGATTATATATTTACCTCTTTTATAAAACTAGTTATATTATTTATAATTTATATATAATTTACTAGTTTATTTAGCTTAACTTATTCCTTAATAGCCTCTTTATTATCTTTAAGGTATAACTCTATCTTAAAATATTCTATTATATAATATTAACTATTTAATAAGTATTATATTACTTAATTATATTATTATAAATACCTCTTTTATATCTTTCCTCCTTTATAATATCTTTAACCTTAATTATTAGCTTTATATAATCCTCTTTAATAGCTATTTTTTATATATTTAATTCCTTTAACTTCTTAATCCTTTTTAATACTACTACGCGGTTATTAGATACTTTTATATATAAGAGTTTTTTATTATTATCCTAGTCTTTTACCTATTCTCTACTTATAATTAATTTAGGATTCTATTTATAAAAACTTAATATTATTATAATATTATAATAATTTATCTATTTAGTAATATAATTAAGTAATATAATTAATAATAAATACTTATTATATATTAATAACCTATTTTACTATAATATCTTAAGTATATAAAGGTAGGAAGAGTTAGAAAAAAGATTTTAAGGGGTAATTATACTTATACTTATATTATAATTATTAAAATATTCTACTTAATATTATTTTACCTTATATTAAAGCTTTTAAACCTTATATTCCTTCTTTTATCTATTATTAAATATCTTTAATAACTTTAATAATAGCTTATATTAAGTAGACTTATAATATTATTTAATAATATATTTCTTACTTTATATATTAATAGGTAGATAGTATAAGTAGCTAATAAAATATTATAATTACTAGCTAAGAAAGTTAGAGGGCTAAAGCCTATATAAGGTAGGAGGGGGAATATATTATTAAGAGGGAAGGGAAAGGTAATATAAATAGGTAATATATTAAAGTATAATTAATTAATCCTTTATAATTAATAGGACTTATAAGATAAAAGTATAAGGTTAATTTAAGTCTTAAAGCTTTAAGAGAGATAAGATAATATTAAAAGTCTATTAATAACCTTATCTTAAAGCTACTATTTAATTATCCTATAAGGAGGTAATAGTAGATATTATAAGAGTTAGTATATACTTATATTAAATTTAAAGTTTAATTTTAATAGTATTATAAGATATTATAAAAGTATTTATAATATCCTTTCTCTCTAATAAGTATATTACTATTTTATATTACTATTTTATCCTTATAATAATTACTTATTAATATATCTTATAATATAGAATTAAATCTACTTTATATTTATACTAAATATAATAGGGACTCTTTTAATTTATATAGATTAATTAATTAAGAAAGCTATTAAGGCTATTAAGAAATAATAAAGTATTAGGAAGGCGGAACCTATTCCGCTATTACTAAGTGAAACGTATAAGTAGAGTAGATTCTATATTAGTATACTAGTAAATTAGAAAAAGTAAGTAACCCTATTTACTAATTACTTTATTCGGCTAGTAGCTATCTATCCTTATACTTCTTTACTATATTACTAGCCTTAGATAGATCTACTAGGTTATATTATAAATTATCCTTATTATTATAACTAACCTATTTTACTAAGTACTAAGTTTTTCCCCTTAAATACCTCTTATCTAGTAATCTCTTAATCTTATACTTATCCCTATAAATAGTACTATCTTTAGTAGTAATAGGTAGTAGCCTATTATTAAAAGTCCTATTATATAGATTAATACCTTCTATCTTTAACTTAAGTTATACTATAGATACTACCGGCTATATATATATTATAAGGGGTAGCTTAAGTTAATAGGTAAGTAATCCCACCTTTTATAAAATCTTAAAAGGACTAGTATATTATTATAAGAGTTTCCTATTAGAGATACTAGGGATCTTATATCCTTTATATAAATAGAGAAAGACTTTATTATTTTCTTTAAATTATAAACTTTTATATTTACTATTATATTAAGACTTTATTATTATATTACTAAAGGCTATAATATCTTCTACCTATTCCTAGTAGGTAAGTTATAAGCTATTAAAGGCTTTTATAGGTATATTACGAATTACTAGTATATCTATACTATTATTTACCCTAAAACTATAATAGAGCTTATTAGGAGTATATCTTATAATAGTAGGGAAGTTATTTATATTAGCCTAGATATATAGGAGTATATAGTCCTATTAATTCTGAGTATCTAGATAGTAGGTAAGGTAGAATTATATAGTAATTTCTATAATTTAATTAGTACGCTCGCTCTATCTATTAGTCTAGGGGTAATAGGCTATAAATATAAGAAACTTAATACTAAGATATTTAAAGATTTCCCGCTAAAAGTTAGATATAAATTAAGGATCTCTATTACTAATAATACTATATAGAATTCCCTAGTTATATAATAGTAAAGATAAAATTATAACCTAGGCCTATTAAGGGGCTTTCTAAGTATTAATACCTAGTATAAGAAGGATCTTCTTTAAGAACTTATAAGTAATTATTAGTAGGTAATTTATACCTAATAGTATAATAGGTAGGGTAACTATAAAATCTATTATAACTATATAAAATAGTATAGGCGGTTTTAGTAAAGGGTAGTAGCTTATATAGACTTAGAGGTTTCTAGCGAGATACTAGATATATATTATATAATAAAGTTATTTATAATATTTATAATAACTACTATAATTAGAAAAGTTATAGGCTTATTTAAATAGTTCCTTCTTTATAATAGGAGGAATATATAAATATTACCTTTTCTCGCTATTAATATAAAAAATAAACCTATCCCTAAGAATAAATAATATCCTAGGTTTATTATATTCTAAAACTATATCTAGATTACTATTTATAGGAGGCTTTAATATATTAAGGATCTTTTACTATTACTTATTATTCTACTAGCCCGTTTATAATTAAGATTTAAAATCCTCTATTATCTCTATATTTATAATATAATAGATACTAAGGCTATTAAAGCCTTTAATATTATAAGGGAGATTATTAGGGGATATAAGGAGAATATTAAAGATTTTATATAATAAATTAAAGTTCTTAATAGAGTTACTTATTTAAAGTCTTAATAATATATTAGGTATTATATTTAATTTCCTAGATTTATAATATAATTCTAAATTAAATAAAGAAAGGTATTAAGAAGCTTATATACGTTATAAATTTAGCTTATTTATACTTATAATCCTTAAAGTAGACTACTTTAATATTAGGATAATAGTAGAATAATTAGTATAAATAATTATAAGTAATTATAAATTTAATTTAATTATATACTAAACCTTCCTAATAATTTATATAATACTAGTAACTTTTAACTTAATAGGCTAATAGTTCTTCTTTACATTATTAAGATAGTAACTAAAAAATATAATAGGCTATATATTAGTCCTTATAAAAGGCTTTAATAACTATATAGGATCTCCTTTTATATAGTATATAATAGCCGTAAATCCTACTACTTTTAAGGTATCTAGATCTATATATAAAACCCTATTATAATTATAATAAATAAGAAATTAGGGAGTCTTAAATATATTTTATAAATCCTAAAACATACTAAGCTCCTCTTATATAAGCTTATAAAAAATTACTCTAATTACCTTCCTTTTCCTTATATAACCCTTTATTATTGAAATATATTAAAACAGGATATAATTAATTAGACTAGCCGCGTACTAGACGCGCGCTAGTACCCGCCTTAGTATCCTATATATTCTATCTCTCTCTACCTATATAGCTAGTAATATAATAACTATTACTATTCTACCTATTTTAATAGGTTATAAGCCTAGGCGCAGGGTATTTATTTATTTATTTACCCTACGACTACTATTAATACTATCCCTTATAAATTACCTCTATATTACTACTACGTACTACTATAAAAGGGGGCTAGGGAATCTACTAGTAGAGATTTCCGCTAAGACGCTAAAACCGGCTAAAATCCCCTCTAACTTAAATAATAATAACCCCTTAGCGGTAGTATATAGTAGTTTACTAATTATATAAATAATATCTATTCCTTATACATACTAACTACCTTAATAATAGTTATTTATACCTATTACCTAGCTAATATTATAGATAATATATAATATTCTTATAAAAGGGGGCTAGGAAGATAAAGAAGGCTAGGAATACTTATTAACCTCCTTATAAATTAGCTATATCTATCCCTTCTTTCCTAGACTCTTCTCTCCCTCCTTCTTATTATTCTAATTACTTTATACTAGAACTTAAAGAATTTAAAGAAGAAATCTATTAATAGTTAATTAATATTTACCTTAAAGGTCTTCTAGCTAACCTTTAAGTAAACTACTACTTCCTTAATTTCTTATATCTCTACTAAGATATTAGTTATAAAATTAATTAAGAGGTAGCTACTACTATTAACTATTAAGGAATACTATTAGATAATACCTCCTTTATACCTTTACTAATATTAGAACCTTATCCTTAAAACTAATTAAGAGGTAGCTACTACTATTAACTATTAAGGAATACTATTAGATAATACCTCCTTTATACCTTTACTAATATTAGAACCTTATCCTTAAAACTAATTATTATTATTTTTAATAGAAGGCCCTAGAATACTAGGTAAAAGTATTATCTTTAACCTTATTATAAGGTTAAGACTATCCTTTATATATTTATAATTATTAACGCTAGTACTAACTTAGTCTCTAATATTAAATTTATATAATCTAGATACTAAGATTAAAGATATACCTCCTACTAGTATTAAAGTAGAGATTAAAGGGGGCGGTAACTACCCCCTTATACTTATTCTTATACTAGAATCTAGTTATAACTAGCTATTATACTCCTATAATATATAGTCTTATATTATCCTTAATAGCCTTAGCGCTATCTTTAAGATAGATTATATTATCCTTATAACTTAAAACCTTTAAGAGATTTAGGATAATAAATATAATAAGGCTTATAAAGTTAATAAAGGTATATTATAATATTAATATTTATAATATAATTAAAGATAAGACTATCCCCTTAATAGCTTAAAAGATCTTTAAGGACTTTTATAAGCCTTAAAGTACTAGTATCCTTAATAAGACTATCTATAATTTTAATACCCTCTTTTATACTAATTATAAAGATATTAATAATTATATAAGTAAATTTAGAACTATTAATTTTAACTTAATTAACCTAGGATATAAGCTCTTTTATATCTTTATTATTAATACCTACCTCTAGTATCTTAGTATAAAATTTAATACCTTTTAGAGTATATTTATTTAAATATATATTATTATTATTAAAGAAGGTATTATAATAATCTTATATAATAAACTTATATTAATTATAATAAATAAAGAAGCTTATTAGAACTTTATAAAGTCTTCTATTATAACTACTATTATAGCTACTACTTATTTACTCTATTAAGCTAGGTTAAACGTATAGTATAGTAATAAGTACTATAACTACTATAACTATTTAGGCCACGTAGAGTCTAAATATTAAATTAAGTACCCTAAGTTAATAAAGGCCTACCTTAAGATAATTAAGGTAAATAACTAGAACTAAGGGGGCTATAACTAAGAGGGTAGTAATACTTAAGGTAAGTATCCCCGTATACTTATAAGGTTTAAAGACCTAGTTATTAGCTTTATAACTACGCTAGGTATAATTAGCCTTACTACTACTATCCTCCTAGATATAGTATATAACTAATATATTATTAATAATTAGGATATCCTTAAAAAATATAAGGTAATTCTTAAGTCCCCTATTTATAGGATTAGCTAGGCTAGTCCTTATATAATAGGGCGTAGTACCGCGGTTATCCCTTATAAGACTAGTAAAGGAATTAGGGTAAAAGTATACCTTATTAATATCCTTTATATCTTAAACGCCTAATTAAATTTTATTTTAATATCTTAACTATTCTATCTTAAAGCTAAAGTCTCCTTTAGCTTATAAGAGTATACTATTACTTATAAAGGTTATATCTTTATATATACCTAATATAATAATATCTTCTACCTTAATATCTAAGATTATCTAATCCTTACCTTTATAGCCTTAGTAATTATATCCTAGCTTCTTTTAAAGTTAAAAGTATATAGATTTATAACCTTTTAAGTCTCCCTATCTATTAGCCTCTAATATACCTATATAAGTTATTTAAATTAATAGAACCTAAAATAGTTAATAAATATATCTAGTAGAATTAACCTTAATAAAATTATCTTTAAGGATTATATATATAATATCTATATAAAGACCTAAATAATAAGGGGTTTATATAATTATCTTATTACCCTAGGGAAGTACCTATATAAGTATATTAATAGTAATATAATAGGCCCTTATAAGGTTTATAAGGGGATTATTATAACTTATAATAGCTCCTAATTCTTTAATATAATATTATATAACTATATTAAGGAATTAGATATTACCCTACTTAAGGTAAAAAGTAAGTTCCTCCTAGCCTTTAAGGCCTTTAAGGTAAACTAGGAGTATCTTATATAATATATATAATACTATTATATTAATAGTAGAGGGGAATTTAACTTTATAACCTTTATAAAGTACTACTAGGCTAATAGTATTATCTAGGAAAGTATAATATAAGATACTCCCTAGGCTAATAGGTTTATAAAGCATCTTAGTAAGACCCTAATAAATAAGGCCTATATTATACTTATAAATAGTAGGATAGATTATAAGTACTAGCCTAAATTTATTTAAGTAGCTAGCTACCTCTAGAATAAGTCCCTTAAATCTAGTATTAAGATAATACCTTATAAGAAGTTTAATAGCTACTAACCTAACTTCTCCTATTTATAAGTTCTTAGCTCTTAGGCCTTTTATTATACTAATAGGACTACTATTAAAATTAGTTATTTTAAGGCCTATTCCTATCTAGGTTAACTTATTAGCTATAAAGGTAAGGCTATCTACTATCTTACTAATAATAAATCTAGGAAGCTCGCTTAGTTATCTAATATCTACTTTATTAAGAAAGTCCTTATAAGTTATATTAAAGAACTAAAAGCTAAAAGGTATATATTTATAAACCTCCCTTACTACTCTAAGTAGGTAGCTAGTAATATAAGGGGGTAATCTCCCTCTAAAAGTAAAGTATTATTAATCTAGATTAAAGATATACTACTAATTTATATTAATATACTATTAATCTATATTAAAGATATAGTAGCTAAGGATAAATCCTACCCTAAGACTCTATTAGATATCCGGCCTAAACTAAATTAGGCCTATCTAATAATATTTTATTAAGATATTAATAAGCTCCTATTATTAATTAGGGTCCTATCTAATTACCTTAAATTTAAAATACCTCCTAATAAACTATATAATAATTCCCTAGATTATTACGACCCGTTCGTCTTCTAACTAGAAGGCTATAGGTCTAGGTAGATCTTGTAGAGAGGAGTGTTAAGGACTAGAGTAAATAGGCTTCGTACTAAACTGGTCTAATACAGGTGTAGTATTATATTCAGTATATAGGAGATAGTCTGGTAGATAACATGAGTTAAGCACGAAGCTCCTATCTAGAGGGAAAGTAACGCTATCTATATAGACATAGGAAAGTCTATGCTTACACTAATCGCCAGTGATCGCTCTCTATTGACCAGAGCGACTGGTCGCGCGATCGCCCAGCTCGCCACGGTCGTCCTGTATTGACCAGAGCGACTGGGTGAGCGGTCGCTCGACTCGCCATGCCAAGGCACGTTCGACTTGGTGAGCGCCTATAACATCTGCCAAGGCTCGCGTACCAAGGGCGTAACATAGATCTACTAATAATATTTACCTTCTTAATAATAGCTAAAGGTATAAAGCTATTTAAACCTAAATTATATAAAGAAGTTATAATAAATAATACTAAAAAGGACTAGGAAGTAGTATTATAAGATAAATTTAACTCCCTTATATAAAATAATATATAGGCGCTTAAATAGCTACCTCTAGGTTAAAAGGTACTTTAAGGGAAGTAGGTATTTAAGTTAAAGAAGGGGCCTTATAATAAAGTCCTCTATTATAAAGTATACTAAGTAATTAGGGGGTTTTAACTAGTAAAAAGGGATTAATTATAATAAGACCTTTACTTTAATAGTAAAGTTAATAATTTATAAAGCTATCTTTACCCTAGTTATATCCCTTAACTAAAAACTAGATTAAATAGATATTAAGATAGCCTTCCTTTATAAGAATATTAAGGAAGATATTTATATTAAATAGCTTAAAGGCTTTATAACTAAGGGTAAGAAATACCTTATTTATATCTTAAAGAAGGTACTTTATAACTTAAAATAATTACTTTAAGTCTAGTTTTCTATACTATCTACTTTCTTGAAGACTTAGGGCTTTATATTATTTATAATTAATAAAAGTATCTTAATTAATTATAAAGATTAAGTTATTATTATAACTTATATAAATAATTTATTAATTACTAGACCTAGTTAAATTATAATTAATTAAGTTAAGGCTATACTTAATGAATACTTTTAGATAATTAACCTTAGCTTATATTCCTTCTAATTAAGTATATTAGTTAGGCGGGATTAAGTAAATTAGGTATTATAACTAGGTTAAGAAGCTTATATTAAAAAGGTATTAAGGGACTTTAATATATAAGAGTTATATCCTATAATAACTCTAATAGATATAAATAAGTTATAAGTATTTAAGGAAGACTATATAACCCTTAATACTTTCTAGAAGGAGTATTAATTAGCTATTAGCTCTCTAATATATATTATACTAAGGACTAGGCTAGATATTACCTTTATAATCTTAGTAATTAATAGATATAAATTAAACCCTAATTAATTATATTAAATAGTAGTTAAGAGGATTTTCTATTACCTTTAAGGTATAACTAACTTATAACTTACTTTTTATAAGAGTATCTTTCCTCTTATTAATTATAATAATATTAATTAGGCTAGTAACTAAGATACTTAGTAGTTAATTATAAGCTATATTTTTAATATTAGTAGTAGGGTAATAAACTAGGTATTAAAGTAATAGCCTACTATTACCCTATCTAGTTATAAGGTAGAATATATAGGCTAAATATAAGTTATAAAGGAAGCTATCTAGCTCTAATAGCTCCTTACTAAGCTAGACCTCTTTAAAGATACCTATTAGCCTACTATTATAATACTCTATTATAATAATTAGGGAGCTATTACCCTAGCTAAGAACCCCTAGTTCTATATATATATAAAGTATATTAATATCTAATATTACTATATATAAGAATAGGTTACTATTAGTAATATTAAGCTAGAATATATTAGGACTAATAAGTAGGTAGTTAATAGCCTTATTAAAGCCCTCCCTAAGGATAAATTTATCCCCTTCTATAAGGTCTTAGGCCTAGAAGTACTATAATATTAGGAGTCTTTAGTATAATAAGGCTTTATAAGTACTCCTAGCGGCTTAATAGCGCTTCTATTACTAATTAAGGGATAGCTAGCTCTTAACTACCTACCCTTCTAGTCCTATAACTCTATATTATAATATTAGAATATAAAATAGACTTTATAAGCCTATTTAACTTTATTATCCTTTTATATTCTAAGCTTAAATAGTAAGTTATACTACTAGTAATATTATCTAGATATTAGACTACTCCTACTTATAGACTAATATTATAGTAGATAAATTAACTACCTTCTTATAAAACTATTAGGCCTAGATTATAATATATATCTACTATAATCCTATCTCTTATCCTACCTCTAATATAAAATAGAACTAACGTAATATATTCCTAGATACTAGTAAATATAGTACTTATAATAGCTTCTAGCGTAATATCCTTATAAGTTATAATAGCCTCGCCGTCTTTACTACCTAGACACGTACCTAGGTAGGATAAGAATAGGAAGCGGATAAGTAGTATTATTAGGGAGTTATAATCCTCTATCCTAGTATTAATATTATTATTTTTAATTATAATACTACTAAAGATATAGATACTAAAATTAGCCCTTATAAAGCCCTCCTCCCTACTTAGTATAAGCTTATCTAGTATATTAAAGGTAAGAAACGTACTATTAAGTTACTATAATATAGAAACCTTAATAGTATACCTTTATAAAATAAGTATATCTTAGAAATAGTTATATAGATAGAATTAGTAACCCTATAACTATACCTACCTTATTAGGGTCTATCTAATCTACGTCTAGAAGGGTTTTACTAAATTACTACCTTATAAGGGCTTCTACTACCGTCTACCTCGCCTTTACGCCTCTTACCTAGTATTTAGTTAAGAAGGGGGATTTTAGATAGTAGGAATAAGTTAGTTATACTACTATACTAATAGGTACTTCATTTAAGTAGGAGTATTAAAATATATTAAAATAGGATATAATTAGTTAGACTAGCCGCGTACTAGACGCGCGCTAGTACCCGCCTTAGCATCCTATATATTCTATCTCTCTCCACCTATATAGCTAGTAATGTAATAACTATTACTATTCTACCTATTTCAACATTTATACCTATATTAAGGCCTTTATTAAGGACTACCTTTCTCTTTTATAAGGGGTCTACCCTCTACGTATATCTCTTAATTAATAAGTAGAGTTAACTAGTTAGTCTAAGAAATATTTCTAGGTTAACTAGGTTTTATAAAAAATTATAATAAGGTAATAGCCGCGATTTTCTCTTTTATTATAAATATATTAAGGCTATTAATATACTATCCTAATAGAGTAATAGATAGATAGCTAATAAATAACTTTATAAGAGAAAGGCTTACTTATTTTTAATAAAAGAGATTAAAAACCTTATATAAGTAACTTAGATATTCTTATAAAGTATATAAGTAGATAATAATATTATTAATATAAGCCTTTATAAACTCTTAATATTCTTAAAGTATAATATTAGTTTACTATTATATATATAATAGGGAACCCTTATAACTTATAAGGGTTATATATAACTATTCTTAATTATAATAACTTACTATTATAAGCTTATACTAATCCTTTACTTATACTTAAAATTAGTAGAACTATCTTATAATATTAATAACTATTATATATTAATAACCCTATATTAATACTATTATATTAGTTTATAAGATAAGTAGATATATAATATTCTCTATAATTTTATTAAGCTCTTATATATTAATAATAATATAGCCTTTTTACCTAGTAAGAGTATTATACTAAATTATAAAGTAGAGATAGTTAATTAGACTAAGCGGTATCTAAGGAAGGCTTTAATAGGATTTATTAATATACCGTACTTTTATAATATAGTAAATACTTACTAGAGATACTAGATATACTCCTCTAGAGTTCTAGAGTAAATAATAATATTATTAATATATACCTTAATAAATTTCTAATAGGTATAAAGGAGATAGTTAATTTAATACTAGATATAAGCTAGTAAGTTCTTATAACTTATAATAGTAATACTAAATAACTCTTAGCCTTAATAGTTAACTACTATAAGTTTATAGTAGTTATTAGGGTATATATACTAATAATAGAAAAAACTAGTAGTATTAATAATATTTATATATTTATAGTCTTTTATAGTAGTAATTATCTCTAATTATAAAGATAAGGCGTAGATATTAGGGCGTATAATAGCGTTTAATCTATAGATATTAATAACTACGCGACCTTTATATTTCTTATAAGGTATAATTTTCTAGATAATAAAAATAGGGAAATTAAAGGGAATTAGCTTAGTTATCTAGTAGAGTTAGTCTTATTTATAGAGTTTATTAAAGGTATTTTTAAGGACCTTCTTTAACTCTATACTAAGGGGGTAAACCCTAGCTATTTTAAGAACCTTTTATTCCTAATTAGACTTTAATAGAATTCTTATCTATTTATCTTAGGGAACGTCTATAAGACCGCCTTCTTCCTAGAGCTTTAGGAATTTATTAATAATATTACGTATTAATTAATATCTATTATAGATAGTAGTATTATTAGGTATAATAAAGTCTTCTATAGTAGGTACTATAGTAACGTTAGGAGCGTAAATAGTAGGCGTAAAGGCTTTTATAGGAGGTATTACTAAAGTAGGTAATACTAAAGTTAAAGGAGATGTTAACGTCGCTAGTATTACTGTTATAAAAGCGGTAACTACCTTATTAAAAACCTTTTAAAGCTAGCTAGTTTAATATTTACTTCTTAGGCGATAAGTTATTAACTTTATAGTATCCTTAATTCTAAACGTTATATAGTAATATCTATTAAATACTAACTCTTAAATAGCTCCTAAATAATAATTATAAGGAATAATTACTACCTTATCTTTATTATTTTTTACTAGTATTACTAATAGAGAGGCGTTAATAAAATAGGTATAAAAAGATAATTCCTAATAATTATTAGGTTTAAAGAAATAGTTATAGTCTAGTAATAAGGTATAATATACTAGGATTTAAATCTATAAATTAAGAGGTATAATAATTATTTACTTAGTATAAACTAGATATATAACTAGCTTTCCTTATACCTTTATTTATAATATAATATAAATATTATAACTACCTATTAAGGCCTTTAATTATAAGGCTAAGATATTAATCTTCTTAGGAATTATAATATCTATTTTAATAAGTATATTTACCTTAAAGTTATTAATAATATAAATCTCCTAGGGAGCTATTATTATAATAGTATTCTTACTATTATATCTCTTAGGTAGATAAAGGGGTAAAATAGTATATTTAGTAGTTATATACCTTATTAACTTAATACCTTTAATAGTTATTAGGCTAGCTATTATATAAATTTATAAATTAGGGATAGAAGCCTTTAAGTAGGCTTAGTTACCTAGGTTAATATTATAACCTATATTAAGGTATATAAAGTCTATTATGCTACTAGGTAATAGCTTTACCTTAGCTATTATATAATAGTATCCGCGGAAGGTATATCTTATACTAACCTTTCTAGTTAAGTTTATAAAGGATATAATAATATCATTAGATTCTTTTATAACGGCGTAGGTAAACCCTAGTTAATTACCTAGATAGTAGATATTAGGAGAACCTAGTAAAACCTAGGTATTAAGAAATCTTAGATAGAGTAATATAAATACTTATTATCCTTTTCTAAAGCTACTAAGGTATTAATATAACTAGTTTTTTAAGGTAAATAATATATAGTAACGCTAGTACTACTATACTAGAGTTATACTTATAAAGGTAAAATATTACTCTACCTTATTATCTTATTAAGGTTAATAGTAATTAAGGTCTTTATTAGGGTAGTAGTTATTATTTTCTAGGATTACCTTAGGTATATTAACGTCTTCTAGAGAGGCTTAGGAAGACTTAGTATTATCTTAATACTAGGTTTCCTTAATAGCTTAATAGGTTATACCTTAAGGACGGCGGGGTTAATATCTTATAAGATAATTTAACCCTCTTTTATATCCGCCTTAGTATCCGCCTTAAGAGCAGGGACTAAACTAGGTTATTATAATTATTAAGGTTAAACCTAATATACTAGGGGATATACTAGGGGTATTTCCTACTATAATTTATAGAGGTTAATATAGTAGTAGTAGAGGCTAATTTTACCTTACCTAATTATAGGGGTTAGGCTAATAGGCTAGTCTATTAATATAGCCTTCCCCGTAGTTATTATACGCCGGAAATCCCTAAAAGAAGGGCGGCTAAAATAATAGATAGTAAAGAAATAGTAGCCTAGAAAAACTACCTTAATAATTATTATTCTAGTATTAACCTATCTTTACTACTAACTTTCTATTAGCCTAATCCTACTTCTAAGAATACTCCTTAAGAGCTAGTTAATATTATATATCCGCCTTACTATCTAAGGCTTTAAAGAACTTATTAAGAGTTATAATCTCTATTAACTTATTAATAAATTATTAGTATTTTAAAGTAAGGTTATTTTATATAATAGATAATTAGTTAGGAATACCTTAAAAATTAGTAGCCCTTATATATTATAATAGGCTTTATATAAAGATTTAAAGTAATTTACCTTACCTTATATCTTCTTATATATACTTCTCTATTTATAATTTAGAGATAGTAATAACTTACCTTTCTTTAAAGTATTTAATTAAGGTATTAATCTAAGACTTTAATAGGGTAGTCTAGAAGAGATCCTTTTCTAGAGTTATAAGCTTTATAAAATACTACTTATATACCTTATTACATAGATATATAAGTAATATATTAAAGACCTTATTTTTATCCTTAAAGGTTATAAGATCTTATAACCTATTAATAAACTTATAGATATCTTAATAAAAAGCGTAATATCCTTAATAGATAATTACCCCTTCTCCTTTTATATCTAGGAAAAAGTACCTAATATCTTTAGTTTTAAGTAAGGCGGGGCTATTATTATTCTTATTACTATTAATACTATCTTACCTAGGCGGTCCTAAGGGTCCTAGGGTACTTAGAGGCCTAGGCTATAGTAGATTATACCTTATATAACTTATAATAGTACGCTTAATAATTACCTTAATATTCTATTCTACTATTATATTTTTAGGGCTAATAGGTTAGTTATAAATAGCTTCCTTAATTAACGTAGCCCTAGTTATTATTATTAGGGTAGTTCCTAATAATAAAGCCTAAATAGATAAAGATAGTAATAGAAGTTATAGATCTAATCAAGAATTTAATAGAGTTTTCTTACCTAATAGTAGTCCTAGTAAAAGCTAGTAAGATACCTAGATTTAATGGTCTCACTTAAATTACTTAATTATAGAATAGAATAATAATTAGTTAATAGCCTAATTAATTAGATATAAAGGTTTAGTACCTAATTCTTCTATAAGACTAATGCCCTTAAGAGAGGTAGATCTTAAGTAATAACGGCCTTAAGGAGTATTAGGCCTAGGAGGCCTAAGATTTCCCTTAATAATTAAAGAAATAATTTAATAAGTAAGCTTATCTAATAGATCTATATACGCGTAGCTAGAAGTAATAAAATTAGATAATTTGAAAGCGAGTATAATTATCTCCCTACTTATAAAAGCTAGCTTAAGGAGGGTTATTTATTTATAAGGCGTAAAAACTATTAATAAGATAAATATATTAAATATAGAATTAATTAACTAGCTAGGAAAATATAGTAATACTCTAAGTAGATAAGGTTAATAAAATAAGTATATTTAAAGAGGTAGGGAACGCGGTATATAAGTATACCTACCTTCTCTAGATAGCTATCTTAGTAATAATAAATTCTATTAGGGGAATTTATTAGGAACGTCTCGTCTATAATAATAAGGTAAGAATAATATCTACAGAAGGCTTTAGATAATTATATAGCCTAACGAGTATAATATTAAGGGCCTTATTATTATATATAAGTAAGGACCTTATTAAAGGCTATAGCGGGCTATATAAGGAGGACTAGTACTAGGAATTCGGCTAGTACTTACTAGAGGCTCTCCGTTATAGTAGGCTAGTACCTAATCTAATACTATCTAATAGGGAGTAGTATTAGATAGTAATAATAGGTGTTACTACTAATTATTAGGTACTATAGCTAATAAGTTAAATAGTTAAAAGATATCTAGCTATCTAGAAAGTATAAGAATAGCTAAGTATAATACTAAGGAATATTCCTTAGTAGAAGCCTCCTGTAAAGTATATTATAATAATATTAGTAGGTATTATAATAGAATAGCTAGTTTATAAATATTATTAAGATTTTTATAATCTATTATTCTAGTTATAAGTATATAGAATTTAGTAGGTAAATCTATTTATTCTAATATATCTTTTAAACTACTATACTAATTTTTATTATTTTAAAAGTAATAGATAGCTAAAAATAAGTAATATAATATTATTTAATTAGAAAATATTATAGAGTATTAGTATAAATATAGGTAGAAATAGAATATAAAGAAATATTAGACTTTTAATATTTATACTAGTCCTAGAGGAGTAATTAAGGTACTTATTAACTGATTAATAAGCTACGATAGGCTTAAGGTCTTAATTTCCGTATTTTCTATTATAGTAAGAAGATTCTAGGTAACGTGGACCATTTATCGTTAAGGCCTTGCTACCTAATTTTGATGGGGGAACTTCGTCGATCTGCGGCCTACTAGCGTCCGGTCAATACCTCGGGGCTGCCTTTATAGATCAATCAATGCATAGAATAAATGATACTTGGACATGCAATTAAGCGTCTCGCAACATTTTACAAATCGATGTACGAACTTATTATTAATTGTATCGAGTAACCCTTTATTTGCGTTAAACCTTCGCACTCGAGCTAGTCATTCCTCGCATACCCCGAAGGATGTGGTCTTTTCTGGCATACAACCCACCGGCGTACCTCATGTTGGAAATTATCTCGGTGCTCTACAGCAATGGGTTCGGATGCAGAATCAGGCTCCGGTCTCCACCCAATTCCTATATTCAATAGTCGATTTACATGCTATCACGACCCGTCAGAATGCGGACCAACTCCGCAGATGGAAACAAGAGACACTGGCAACACTTCTGGCCATTGGCTTAGACCCCAAACGGTCTACAATTTTCTATCAATCTGCGGTTTGTCCCTGCCTTAGCATTGATGGGCGAACGAGCTCACACATCGACAGGTCCCAGAGCATACCGAGCTGATGTGGATATTGAGTTGTACGGCTTCCGTGGGTCATCTATCACGCATGACACAGTGGAAGGTTGGGAATATTGGTCCGAGGCCGGCATCATTGCTCACTCTTCTATACAGAGCAAGCTAGCCCTCTCCGAGCAAGTCTCCGCATTCGATTCCCAAAGTGCAAAGGCGAAATTAAGACTGGGGCTCTTCTCGTACCCCGTTTTGCAAGCTGCTGATATACTGCTCTACGGGTATGATATTTTAAAGTTGGACCGAGTGGAAGTAGCTTACGAAGTCAGAACCACTCATGTGCCCGTGGGCGAGGACCAGGTACAACATCTAGAATTTGCAAGAGATTGTGCAGAGCAGTTCAATGCCGTTCACGGTAATATTCTCATAAAACCGCAAACCGTCCTCTGTGCGTCAGATTTTCCATCCCTCCGCCCCTCCTACTCACATCATGTTAGCACCGGCGAAGCGAATAATGTCTCTGAAGGAGCCCCATTTGAAGATGTCCAAATCACACCAGGATCCTCGCTCACGCCTCCATATCAATGATGCTCCCGAGGTTATTTGGAACAAGGTCAGGCTTGCATTGACAGACTTAGTGCCAGGAGTGTCCTATGATCAGGTGAATCGGCCAGGCGTATCCAATATACTATCTATCATGTCTTCCTTGGACGGCAGAAGCAGAACAGCTGAAGATATTGCTCGAGCTTGCAACGGCATGAGCATGCGCGAATTCAAGGCTGAAGCTACTACCACAATTTCCAGCGGCCTGACTACCATACGTGAAAAATACAATCGACTGATGAATGCCGATAACGCCCATTACCTACACACCGTCGCAATAGAAGGTTGCGTCAAGGCGCGAAAGCAAGCAGGGATGACCATGGATGCCGTACGACATGCGGTAGGTTTTTGACGCTCTACTAGGAATACGAGTCGCTCCATAGAAGCCTTCCAATGCTTGATAGAAGGGAACTACTAAGGTCACAGCCCCTTTGCCTACAAATACATCCCCTACCCTGTAGCCTACCCTATGCGAAAGTCCGAGGCGCAACATACGACCTGGTTGACAACCGCACCTGTAAGGCTCTAAGGAAGGCAAGGGAATATACGCCTTGCTACAAAGAATGTACCTATATACGTAATCAAAATGAAAGACTCTACACGCTAAACCGCCGGCCGTATATTACGCTTCCGTATAAGGTAGGCTACAGGGTAGGAGGGGTAGACTAGCTTATAATATGTAGCGTATTAATAAAATATCTCTTATCCTAGTAAAGTACTTGATTTAGAGGTTTATATTAAGGTAAAGCTAAGATAAGTATCTAAGTTATCTTATATCCTAGTATAGTATCTGTCTTAAGGGTTTTTACCGAGGTATAGCTAAGACGGATGCTAGCCTTACTAGGATATAGGATAAGGATATAAAATAGGAGTATTAAGTCTTTTAATAAAGTATCCTTAAGAATTAGCCTTCTAGTCTAGTTCTTAATAGATACTATTTAACTTATAAGACTAATATACTTATTATAAAGATATATCCCTTTTATAAGTACTTATATTAAGTATCTTATCTTTTAGACTTTTTAGTAATAAATCTTCTTACTATAATAGAATATATAGAATTTTAAACCTTAAAGATCTTCTAGACCTCTTATCTAATAGATTCTTTACTTTATATCTCTATTTAACTACTTTTAGTTTAGCTTCCTATTATAAAGAATATTAAAGTCTTAACTTCCTTTATATTCTACCTACTTATATACCTATACTTCTTATAATTTTTAGATTATATTAAGTAATTCAACTTCTTTTAAGGAATTTAATACTATTAGAATTATTAAAATCTATATAGTATATATATATATTAATCCTATATAAAGGAGAATACCCTCTAGCCTTTATAGGCTGGAGTAGACTAGACCCTACTTAGCCTTATAGCTATATCTAGTTAAGTACTATATAACTAACTAATTAACGCTAGAATAAATCATGTAAGTAACTAAGTAGATAAAAATTTAAAATCTAAAATCTATAATAACCCTGTTAAATATAGTCGCTTAGTAGTACTATACTATTACATAATACCCTAGAGTACTAATCCGTCCCCTAAATAGAAACCGTCCCGTCCCCTATTATTATTATTAGTTTGTAATCTAGTTAGGTAAATAGTACCTCCGCTTATTAGCGTAACGGCTAGATGTTATCCCTATATAGAAAATCTTAATACTATTACTATTAGGTAGTTATTATCTTACTAATAGTCTCGCTAAAGACCTTTAAGGTCCCTATCTTAATTATAAATTTCGCGGCCTATTTTACTAGTTTCTTTATAGTAAGAATTATCTTAATATTAATTAGTTAGCCGCCCTAAGTAGCCTACCTCTCGTCTTTAAATAAGAGATATAATCTAATAATATACTTCTAAGTCTATTATCCCTCTCTATAAGGATATTTAAGCGATTCTACTACCTAATATATATATAGGAGATCCTTAAAGGCTATCTTTATTTATAGTTAGGTAACTACTAAGCTTATAGCTTTCTATACCCTAGTATAAAAGGCTATAATCTAGTAGTCTAGCGTAGGTACCTATCGTTTTAACTCAGTGCCTTACTTATATTCCTCCTAGGTATTAGCCTAACTTTACTAGTTAAAAATCTATATAGTAGTTTGAAAGATTTTAAAAGATATATTATAATAAATAGATTTATCTACTAGGAATTCTATTTCTTAGTATATTTACTTTATATTAGCTTTATTATTAAACTTTTTCTATCTTCTATCTTATCCTCCTTCTTTAACCTATTACTTTATAATATCTAATACTCTATCTAATATATTATAGCCTCTTATACCTATTACTCGCCTTTTAAACCCCTAATATTACTTTAACTATACTAGGCTATACTAATTACACTCCCCTCTATTCTTAATTAATTAATAGCTTCTTTCTAATATTAATCCTAATACTATAAGTAATAGATACTAGCGACTATATAAAAGTAAGGGTTTAAAGTATATTAGATAGTTAAGAAACTCCTTTATAATATCTTTAACTAATATTATCTATACTCTATATCTTTTTTCTTTACTCTAATATTAATAGAATTTTTATAGAACTTCTTATATCCCTCTTAGTTTTAATACCCTCCTATTATTTAATAATTAATTCTACCTTTTTATTCTACTATTTAAGTTATTATTCCCCCTTAGAACTAGTAATAACTTACTCCCTTATAGACTAACCGCGTCAGGTTAGTACTTTAAACTCGAGTTAGGTATCTAAATTAACTCTTAGTAAGTTAATACTAAACTCCTAGCCTAAGTATTTAAGTTAGTACTAATAGTTAGTACTAAGTATTAGTATTAAAGTATTAATCTAACTTACTAAGACTTTAATTTTAGTAAGGGTATTTTACTAAATTATAATATTAGAAATACTTTATAATAATATAAAAAGGTAATATAATTATTTAATAATCTTTAATAGATAACTTATCTATTTAATTAGATCTATTTATAGTTTTATACTTATAATCCTTTTATATATTACTATCCTCTTTATTATTATTATACTTATTATTATTATCTTTATTATTACTATTAGTCTTACTAGTATCTTTTAATTTATATTTCCTATCCTCTTTTTTATCCTTCTTAGTAGTATACTTAATTTCTTTCTTATCAATATTAATTGTAATTAAGATACCCTCCTTATCTTAATTCCTTTATATAAGGTTAGGTATAATATAATCCTTTATATTAAACGCGTTAGTATACTCTTATATAAACTTAATATAAGTATTTATAATATCAGGGTCTTATATATAATTTAACTCCTTTAAACCCTTATAATATATAATCCTTTACTTAATAAGTTATATAATAGGTAGATTAAATCTAGTAAATTCTAACTAAATAATATCTATATCTTCCTTTAAAGTATTTTAAAAGTTAAATAAATTAGAAAATAAAATTAAAGATAGATTATATATTTACCTCTTTTATAAAACTAGTTATATTATTTATATAATTTATATAATTTATTAATTTATCTAGCTTAACTTATTTCTTAGTAGCCTCTTTATTATTTTTAAGGTATAACTCTATCTTAAAATATTCTATTATATAGTATTAGCTATTTAGAAAGTATTATATTATTTAATTATATTATTATAAATCCTTCTCTTATATCTTTCCTCCTTTATAATATCTTTAACCCTACTAGCTTTATATAATCCTCTTTAATAGCTATCTTTTATATATTTAGTTCCTTAAGCTTCTTAATACTTTTTAATACTACTACGTAGTTATTAGATACTTTTATATATAATAGCTTTTTATTATTATTTTAATCTTTTACCTATTCTCTACTTATAATTAATTTAGGATTCTAGTTATAAGGACTTAATATTATTATAATATTATATTAGCTTATCTATTTTATAATATATTTAAGTAATCTTCTTACTATAATAGAAAATACCTAATTTAGGACCCTAAGCTTATCGTAGCTTATCGGTTAGTTAATAAAGTACCCTAGTTACCCCTCTAGGACTAGTACTAACTATAGTAAATATTAAAAGTCCTAACTTTCTTCGTATTCTATCTATATATATATACCTACCTATTATATAATTTTTAGGATAAACTATATTACTTACCTTATTATAAGGTATTAAATACTTTAAAAATAACTGAAATTAGTATAGTAGTTTAAAAGATATATCTAAATAAATAGATTTACCTACTAAATTCTATACGCTAACGGCTAGAATATAGATTATAAATAATAAAAATCCTAATAATATTTATATATTACCTATTCTACTATGTTACCTACTAATATCTTTACTATTAGTTTAAATAGGGGGAAATATCTATTTTATTACTAGGTAGGTAATACTATTAATATAATCTAAATCGGTATATTACTATATTAGCTAATGCTATCGCATTTATAGGCTAAAAACCCTACTATTTATATTACCTACTAACGTGTCTAATATCAGCCTAAATAGGGGGTGATATCCGTCTTATTACTAGGTATAAAACGCTATTAGAATAGGTATATATATATAATATAACTAATACTATTATATATATAGGCCGCCTACCTACTAATATCCTACTATTTACCTTACCTACTAACGTGTCTAATATTAGTCTGAATAGGGGGTAATATCTATCTTATTACTAGGTATATAACGCTGTTAGAATAATCTATATTACTATATATATATAATTTAGCTAATACTATCGCATTTATAGGCTACCTACCTACTGAAATATCTAATATACTCCCTACTACTATTTACGTTACCTACTAACGTGTCTGATATCAGTCTAAATAGGGGGTGATATCTATCTTATTACCAGGTATATAATACTATTAGAATAATCTATATCAGTCTATTAATATATATATATATAATTTAGCTAATACTATTATATTTATAGGCTACCTACCTACTAAAATATCTAATATACTCCCTACTACTATTAACGTCACCTACTAATATATCTAATATCGGTCTAAATAGGGGGTAATATCTATCTTATTACTAGGTATAGAACGCTGTAAGAATAGGTATATACATCTAATATACTCCCTACTATTCACCTTCCCTACTAAACGCCAGGTAGTAGGGGTGATTTTCGAACGTAAAAATCTTGAATTTTTACAGGTATTTTCTAGTATTATAATAGTTCTATATTATTAGCTCGCCTAGGGTATATTATATTAGGTTATATTATTATTAATTCTTATAAACTAAGATATTTATATTAGGGCTAATATAAGTAGTTAGAGCTATTAGCTACTCCTTTTATTTATAATCCCTCTCTTATACCTTATAACCCTTATAAGGCCTAATACCCTATTATTAGCCTCTTATTAGGTATTATAGCTAATAAGTTAAATAGTTAAAAGATATCTAGCTATCTAGAAGGCATGAAGAATAGCTAAGTATATTACTAAGGAATAATCCTTAGTAGCTCTTTATAGAAGCCTTCTACAGATTATATCATAATAATATACTAGGAATAATAAAAAAGACGTTAACGCCCTTGTTAATATATAAGGTAAGAAAGTAATAATAAGGTAAGAAGGTAATTATAGTACTACTACCTTATAGTTATTTACTAGGTCCTAGGCATTTCCTAATTCCTTAATATTTATCTATTAATTATAATAGGCTATATAACCCCTCTATCTTACTAGGTATTCTATTACTAGGCCACGCCCCTTCCTAATAAGACGCTTATTAATTAGTCGCTCTATCTTAAAGGATCTAGTATTATTAGTATCTCCTTTAATAAATATAGATAGTAGTTCCTTAGGTTAAGGGCGTAAGAACGGGTCTTTATCTAGGTCTAGGGATAGCTCTAGCTAGGCTATAGTAAAAACGGTATAAATCCGCTAGTAAGTAGGAATTACTAGGTAGTAGGCTAGACGGCTAATACGCTTAGTAACTTTAAAAGGGCTAATAAATTATTACCTATATTTTTTACTAGTAGTAGATAGTATTAGGTATTTATAATAGAGACGTAGTTTAATACTATCTCCTATATAGAAGAACTAAGGCTAATAGCGGCGATTATAATAGAACTTAGAATATATCTAGGCGAAAGTAATAGCGTTAGACGCCTAGAGATATACTATATCTCTAGGTATTACCTACCTATTATAAGTACCTAGGTTTAGTAGTTAATTAAAGGAGAACCTATAGGTAATATTATTTAGGGATTAACTACTTAGGGTAGAAAGTAAGTTATTATAACTAGCTTATATAGCTAGGATTATAACTAGTTAGGCGGCGATATTATTAAGCGTATATATCTAGAAATAAAGAGTAATTTTAATAGTTTGATTAGTACACTTACTAGATCCGTTAGTTTAGGGGTAATAAGCTATTAAATAGAGAAGTTTAACGCCGAGCTTATTAAATAAGGTAGTCTAAAGTTTACTTAGGAATTTCTAATCTCTATTAGAGATTATTTACTTAGGGAGACCCTAATTAATCTTATATAATCTTTATAGTAATCTATTAGCCTAGTCTATTATAATAAAGGTAGCTTTCCTAGAAATTAATATAATTTTCTAGGAGAATTTATCTATAATTATAAGAATTATATTATAACCCTTAGTTAAAGTTAGTAGTATAAGAATAAAATTAATTATTAATATATAAAAGGGTACTAGAGGTAATATAATTAGCTATAAGGAACTATAAGGTAAATAGCGTAGGGTTTAATATAATTAGTATTATAAATAGTAGCTAAAAAAATCTTAAAGCTTCTTAATAAGGCCCTTAATATACTATTACCTAGATATAACTTTATAGTATTTAGTAAACCTAGTATATTCTAAATATATAATCTTAAGAAACTCTTTAATAGCTAGTCCTAGAATATATAAGTAATTAGGTCCCCTTATATTAAGCTTCTAGATAAGTCTATTAATAGCCTAGCGGAAGGGAAGCTTTATGTAGTCTTCTACTTTAAGGTAGTTATTACTATTAAGGACCTTCTTTACTTTATACTATAATAAGTCCGTCTTATATCTATTTATAAGCTATTACCGTAGAACTAGGCTTAATTTAATAAGACTAGTAGTATTATATATATAGCCTTATAAGGTATTAAGTTTACCTTCTATATTTATAATAGCTTTAATAGAGGTATTATAAAGTCTAGATAAGGTATTAGGGATAATATACTATTTCCTAGGCCTATAATAAAACTCTAGGTTATTAAAGTATTATATATATTTAGAGGTATAGATAAGGCGGAGGTTTAACTTAGCTATAAAGGAAGTTAATATTAAGGTTTATTTTATAATTCTAAGTACTACTTTATAGTTTATATATATTATAGTCTATAGTATAAACTCTACTATATAATAGACCTTACTTAGAACCTATATAATTCCTATTAATTTAAGTTTAATAGGCTAATATTATATCTCTATATCCTTTAATAGATAACTAAGAAATAGAATAGGTTAAACCTAAAAATAATTAGGGTATTTACTATCCTTAATAGCGCCGTTAATATAATATACTATTATATTAAATCTAAAAACTTTACTAATATTAAGATTTATAAAAAGGATAATTTTATTATTAAAGTATAATAGAAACGTAGGAGATAATAATACCTTTTATAATACCTTAAAAGAGGCGAATTCTAATTTAGAGGGGTCTATTAAAGGCTTCTATTTTATAAAATTCTTTTATTTATTCCCCGCCTTAGGGGCTAATACTAGTATAAGGGTTTTCCTATCCTATAAAGGCTTAGAGATAGTAGTATAATAGGTAATATAATTATATAACTAGCTAGTTATCCCTAAGTATATCTCTAGCTAGGAAAGAGATTCTAGGAATAAGAGCCTTAATATAGTAAGAAGCTTATCTTTTATAGTAGATAACTTAAAGGAATTAACCTTTTATCCTAGTAATTAGATTAAGGGGTATCTAAGGAAGGCTTTAGTAGGATTTATTAATATACTATACTTTTATAAGACTATAAATACTTACTAGAGATACTAGATATATTCTTATAATATCCTAGAATAGATAATAATATTATTAATATATACCTTAGCGAATTTTTAATAAGTATAAAGAAGGTAATTAATTTAATACTAAATATAAGTTAGAGAATTTTTATAACTTATAACTTATAATATTAAATAATTTTTACCCTTAATAGCTAATAACCGTAAGCTTATAGTAGTTATTAGGGTATATATACTAATAATAGAAAAAGCTAGTAGTATTAATAATACTTATATATTTATAGTCTTTTATAGTAGAGATTATTTCTATTTATAATAGTAAGGTATAGATATTAGGGCGTATAATAGTATTTAATCTATAGATATTTATAATTATACGGCCTTTATATTTACTATTAGGTATAGTCTTTTAAATAATAAAGATAGGGAAACTAAAGGGGGTTAACTTAGTTATTTAATAACGTCTATCTTATTTATAGAGCTTATTAAAGGTATTATTAAGGACCTTCTTTAACTTAGTACTAAGGGGGTAAACCCTAGCTATTTTAGGGACCTTTTATTCCTAATTAGATTTTAATAGAATTCTTATCTATTCCTCCTAGGGAATATTTATAAAACTACCCTCTTCCTAGAGTTTTAGGAATTTATTAATAATATTGCGTATTAGCTAATATTTATTATAAATAGTAGTACTATTAGGTATAATAAAGTCTTTTATAGTAGGTACTATTATAATATTAGGTATAGTAGGCGTAAAGGCCTTTATAGGAGGTATTAATATTAAAGGTAAGGGAGACGCTAATATTATTAGTATTACTATTATAAAGGTAGTAACTACCTTATTAAAAACCTTTTAAAGCTAGCTAGTTTAATACTTACTCTTTAGATAATAAGTTACTAATTCTATAATATCCTTAATTCTAGATATTATATAATAATATCTATTAAATTCTAATTCTTAAACCGTTCCTAAATAATAGTTTTAAGGTATTATTACTACCTTATCTCCCTTATTTTTTACTAATATTATTAATAGAGAGGTATTAATAAAATAGGTATAAAGAGATAACTCCTAATAACTATTAGGTTTAAAGAAATAATTATAGTCTAGTAATAAGGTATAATATATAGGGATTTATATTTAGGAATTAGGGGGTATAATAATAGTTTACTTAGTATAAACTAGGTATATTACCGGCTTTCCCTATACCCTTATTTATAATATAATATAAATATTATAACTACTTATTAAGGCCTTTAATTATAAGGCTAAAATATTGATTTACTTAGGAATTATAATATCTATTCTAATAAGTATTTTTACCTTAAGGTCGTTTATAATATAAATCTTATAGGGAGATATTGTTATAACGGTATCTTTACTATTATACTTCCTAGGTAGATAGAGAGGTAATATTATATATTTAGTAGTTATATACCTTATTACCTTAATACCTCTAACTATTATTAGGCTAGCTATTATATAAATTTATAAGTTAGGGATAAAAGCCTTTAGGTAGGCTTAGTTACCTAGGCTAATATTATAACCTATATTAAGGTATATAGAGTCTATTATACTATTAGGTAATAGCTTTACCTTAGCTATTATATAATAGTATCTATAAAAGGCGTATCTTATACTAACCTCTTTAGCTAAGTTTATAAAGGATATAATAATATTATTAGACTCTTTTATAATAGCTTAGGTAAACCCTAGTTAATTACCTAGATAGTAGCTATTAGGAGAACCTAGTAAAACCTTAGGAAATCCTAGATAGAGTAATATAAATACTTATTATCCTTTTTTAAAGCTATTAAGGTATTAATATAACTAGTTTTTTAAGGAAAATAATATATAGTAACGCCGGTACTAATATACTAGAGTTATACTTATAAAGGTAAAGTATTACTCTACTTTCCTATCTTATTAAGGCTAGTAGTAATTAAGGTCCTTATTAGTATAGTAGTTATTATTTTCTAGGCTTACCTTAGGCACGCCGTTATCTCTAGGTAAGGTATTAGATAACTTAGTATTATCCTACTACTATTAAGGCTAGGTTTCCTTAGTAGCTTAGTAGGTTATACCTTAAGGGCGGCGTAGTTAATACCTTATAAGATAATTTAACCCTCTTTTATATCCGCCCTAGTATCCGCCCTAAGAGCGGGGATTAAACTAGGTTATTATTATTATTAAGGTTAAACCTAATATACTAGGGGTATTTCCTACTATAATTTATAGAGGTTAATAAGGTACTAGTAAAGGCTAATTTTATCTTACCTAATTATAGGGATTAGGCTAATAAGTAGGTCTATTAGTATAACTATCTATATAATTACTATACGCCGGATATCCTTAAAAGAAGGGTAGCTAAAATAGTAGATAGTAAGGAAATAGTAGCCTAAAAAAACTACCTTAATAATTGTTATTTTAATATTAATCTATCTTTACTACTAACTTTCTATTAGCCTAATACTACTTCTAAGAATACTCCTTAAGAGCTAGTCAATACTATATATCTATCTTACTATCTAAGGCTTTAAGGAACTTACTAAGAGTTATAATCTCTATTAGCTTATTAATAAATTATTAGTATTTTAAAGTAAGATTATTTTATATAATAGATAATTAATTAGGAATATCTTTAAAATTAGTAGCCCTTATATATTATAAAAGGCTTTATATAAAGACTTAAAGTAATTTACCTTACCTTATATCTTCTTATATATACTTCTCTATTTATAATTTAGAGATAGTAATAGATTACCTTTCTTTAAAGTATTTAATTAAGGTATTAGTCTAAGACTTTAATAGGATAGCCTAGAGAAGATCCTTCTTTAAGGATATAAGCTCTATAAAATACTATTTATATACCTTACTATATAGGTATATAGGTAAGATATTAAAGACATTAATTTTACCTTTAAATATTATAAGATCTTATAATCTATTAATAAACCTATAGATATCCTAGTAGAAGGTATAACGTCCTTAGTAAATTATTATACCTTCTCCTTTAATATTAGGAAAGAAATATCCTATATCTTTAGCTTTAAGTAAGGTAGAGCTATTATTATTACCCTATCTATTAATACTATCCTAACCTAGAGGTCCTAGAGGCCTAGGAGTACTTAAGGGACTAGGCCGCGGCGGATTATACCTTATATAGCTTATAATAGCTTACTTAATAATTACTTTAAGGTTTAGCTTAGCTATTTTATTTTTAGGGCTAATTAGCTAGCTATAAATAGCTTCCTTAGCTAAGGTTACCCTAGTTATTAAAGCGGTCTCTAATAAAGAAGCCTAATTAGATAAAGATAGTAATAGAAGTTATAGATCTATAAGAGTTTTCTTACTTAATAATAGTCCTAGTAAAAGCTAGCGAGATACCTAGATTTAATAGTCTTACTTAAACTACTTAATTATAGAATAGAATAATAAGTAGTTAATAGCCTAATTAGTTAGATATAAAGGTTTAGTACCTAATTCTTCTATAAGACTAACGCCCTTAAGAGAGGTAGATCTTAAGTAATAACGGCCTTAAGGAGTACTAGGCCTAGGAGGCCTAAGATTTCCCTTAATAATTAAAGAAATAATTTAATAAGTAAGCTCGTCTAATAGGTCTATATAAGTATAGCTAGAAGTAATAAAATTAGATAATTAAAAGGTAAGAACTACTATTTCCCTACTAATAAAAGCTAGCTTAAGAATAGTATAGACGTAAAACTATTTACTATATATAAAAACTATTAATAAGATAAATATATTAAATATAAAATTAATAGACTAGCTAGGAAGATATTATAATACTCTAAGTAGGTAATATTATAAAGAGGTAGGAAAAATGGTAAGCGGGTACACCTACCTTCTCTAGCTATCTTAGTAAATAATAAATTCTATTAGGGGAATTTATTAGGAACGTCTCGTCTGTAATAACGAGGTAAGAATAATATCTATAGAAGGCTTTAGATAATTATATAGCTTAATAAGTATAGTATTAAGGGCCTTATTATTATTATTATATATAAGGGCCTTACTAAAGGCTATAGCGGGCTGTAGGGGAGGACTAGTACTAGGGAATTCAGCTAGTACCTTACTAGATATAGTAGGCTAGTACCTAATCTAATACTATCTAACAGGGAGTAGTATTAGATAGTAATAATAGGTGTTACTACTAATTGTCAGGCACTATAGCTAATAAGTTAAATAGTTAAAAGATATCTAGCTATCTAGAAGGCATAAAGAATAGCTAAGTATATTACTAAGGAATAATCCTTAGCAGCTCTCTATAGAAGCCTTCTATAGATTATATCGTAATACCTCTAAGTCTCTTATTAATATCCTACTTTAAGTCCTAATCTTTAGCCCCTAAGTCTTCTAGCTTTATAAGAGCGGGTTATTCTTTAGTAAACTATATAAGTAGATTAGCTATAATATAACCTAATTTAATATATTACAGGAGTATATTTAGGGTATTATAATAAGGCGGGCCTTTATAATCTATAATATAACTAAGATCTAGATAATAGGTTATAATAGAAGTAGTTAGCTATTTAGCCTTATTATAAATTTATTTTACCTTAGCTTATAAGGTCTCTAAGACCTTATTACCTTAATAAAGTATTTAATATATCTTAGGGGTAATATTACTTTTAATTATATTAAAGGCTCTCTTATCCTTTATAATAATAGCCTTAATTAAGGGTATAATATCCTTAATAACTTTTCTAGTAAGTACTATTATATCTATCTAAATAAGTAAGGTACTATCTAGGCGCTTTATAATAACTATATAAATGTATTACCTAATTAGATTAATAAAGGCCCTTTAAAGATTCCTAGTATTAAGTATTAAAGGAGGCGTAGCCTCTATTTCTATTATATTATAATTATAAGGTTAGATTTATATTTTATATTTAAATTCATACTCTACTATCTAGCTACTTAGAGCTAATAAGGGCGTTCTAACTCTAGTTTATTAAGAGAAAACCGTAATATATAGAAGAAAACTTCTCTTACCTACCCTATTTATTATAATACTTTAAAGCCTCTAACTATTATATACTATCCTCTCCCTTATACTCTAAACTATTATAATATTATATCCTAATACCTATATACTCCTTTCTCTTACTAGGGCCTTACCCCTTCCTTTATACTATTTTTTAATAGTACCTCCTAGGTCTATCCCCCTTTATTACCCTCTTACTCTTCCCTATATAGTTTAATTAATATAAGTACCCCTAAGCCTCCTATTAGTTATTACTACCCTAGCTACTCCTTTCTTATATTATCTAGTACTATAATATCCTTATCTATTTAACCTATAATATAAGGGCCTTAATTACTATTATACCTCCTAGCTAGGTAGCCTAGTAGAAGGCTTATAGTACCCTTATTAGGAATTACCACGTATCTTTCCCTAATATATAGGAGGGAGCTATTATAGTTATTAAAGGGATAGATATACTTTATCGCTACTATTATATTACTACTTCCTAGTACTAGACTATATAATAATCTACTTATAAGGGAAAGTAGATCGTAGATCCCGCTAGCTATACCTTTATAATTATAGGGTTACTACTCCTACTCCTACGCGTAGTTACGGTTCTCCTAGCTAGGGGGGATAGCTCTAGCCTATTATTCTACCTTTTCTACTTAGTATACCTTCTATCTCTTAACCTAGAGTCTCCTATATATTAAGCTAATACTACTAATAGGAACTAAGGTAGGTATTATTATATATATTAAACGCGCGCTCGCCGCGCGTATAAAAACTCTATACTATAAGCTCTACTACTATATAATATCCTAGTTTTATTCTAACTACGTTTAGATTAAAGACCTCTTAGCTCTATAGGTAAGTAATAGGTTCGTAGCTAGTACTACGTATAGGTAGATCTTATCGCTAGCCTATAAGGTTAGATAGAACTAGTAGTACTACTTATATAAATCTCTCTAGATTTACTAGCCCTTATATCTAATAACTAGTAAGGCGCGTAGGTAAATTTATCTAGGAGGTTAGAGAAAAGTTTTAAGTTTAAGGGTATTAATAGAGGTACTTTACCCTTTATAAAATTTATAATTAATCTCTAGGTAGAGTATAATTAATATAAGATAGGTATACTAGTACTTTATAAAGGCCTAGGAGAGGACTTAGGCTTATAAGAGTTAACTCTAATAGTAGTTAATCCTTTAGCCTAGGCTTTAATAGCCTTTAAATTTAGTTATTATAAAGTAGTAGTATAATATATTTTTAAGTTATAATCTTCCTAATTATAAAGAATATTTATATAATATTTATCCTTACTAAATTAGCTAAATATATTATACCTATTATTAAACTTAATATTAAATATATTACCTTAATAGATCCTTAAAGGCTCTAAGATAGTAAATCTTATAATATTAAAATCTAAAGGCTACTAGGCCTTAATACTAGTAATAGGGATAGCTTTAAGAATAATAAGACTTATAATAGAGTTTAATAGCTTTACGCGTTTAGGTAATATATTAATATTAAATTTACTTATAATACTATTAAGAGTAAAGACCTCTAATAAATAACTAATACCTTCTATTATAAGGTTTAAAAATAGGTACTTTAAGTATAATTCATCTTCTAATTTATAATTATAATAGGCCTTTTAAAGTACTTAATCTATAATATTAATAGCCTTGCTAAGTATCTAATAATAAAAATTCCGCGATATCCTATATCCTAGTAAGGCTAGTATCCGTCTCAGCTATACCTTAGTAAAAACCCTTGAGACGGATACTATACTAGGACTTAGGATAATATTAATATTAATAAGACCTTCCTTAATTTTATAAGCCTAATATAAGCTTAAATTATATAGGGTTATATAGAGTTTATTATCTTAAGTAGTAATATAAGGCTAATAAACTATTAAGTTAAAGGAGGATATAATTAAGTTAGAGATTTATAAGAGTATAAAGTAGTAAATCTTATAAAATATAAAGTATTAACTTAATTCTAGTTAATAGGCCTATTACTATAATTATAAACTTAATAACTAAGGCTAAATAGTTTATTTCCTATAAAATAGCTTTATACCTTAAAATTATATAATTATAATAGCTTTATATTATAAATATATAAGAAATAGCTTTATACCCTAAAACTACATATTATAATAGCTCCGCGCTTCTTAAATATATAAGAAATAGCCTTATACTTATACTTATTCTTAAATAACTTAAAAGGTCTAATTAATAGCTTTATACCTCTAAGGCTTTATACTTATACTATTATAATAATACTTTAAAAGGATACTTTTAATAAAATTATTAAATTAAGTCTAATATATTTTATATTTTCTTTATTAACTCTTATTATAATCGCTTTCTATTACTTCCTTATAGAAGCCTTCTATAGCCTATCTATAATAGGCTTAGCGCTTAGCGCTTTAGTATAGAGGTAGGATTCCTATACTTAGAATAATTATCTTTCTATTATATCTTAAGTACGTATATATAGACTGACCGTCGAGTCGGGTTTTAGTACTATAAATTAGTACCGACCCGAATACTCGGTACCTACTTCCGGTACCGACCCGAAAAGCCCTCGGTACCTTGGCGAGTCGGGTTGGACTGACCCGACTCGCTAAGGTATCGCCAAGACGCCAAGCCCCTAATAAAATAGTAAGGGACACCAAATTTTTCCTAGAATTACCCCTATTCTAAAATCAGATTTTTTTTTAATTAGAATTTAGATACCCCCCTTAATTCCCTAGGGGTATGTATTACCTTTTGGCATTACCTTATCTACTTTTTAGAATTACCTAGGTAATAATAATAATAATAATTAATAATACAGTAGTAAATCCTATATATAGTAAGAAATATTACTATAAATAGAAAATATTACTAATATTATAGTCTTTATCTTTATAGGGATATATATTACTTTTCTATATTACCTTATTTACTTTTAAAGAATTACGTAGGTAGTAATAATAATAATTATAGAAAAAAATATAGAAAATATAGTAAGAAATACTACTAAAAATAAAGAATATTACTAGGGAAAAAAGTCTTGGCGAGTCGGGTTAATACTTCGGTACTAATACTCGGTACTACCCTATAGTATTGACTCGAATACTCGGTACCAACTATTAGTACCGACCCGAATACTCGGGCCAGGAATTTGGTATTAACTCGCCAAGAGTCGAGTCGGGAACCCGACTCGAGTTCGAAGTACCGACCCGACGCGGTTAGTCTATATATATAGTAATTAGTAGTAATACTATCTAGCCTCCATTATATACTATTAATTATATAGTAAGCTAAGATTATAAATTAGCTCTATAAATACTAGCTCCTTAGAGTACTACTAGCTAAGAAATCTTAATACTAGCTATCTAAGTCTTCTACTCTACTATTATCCCTAGCCTTTAATATTATATTAGAAAAAGCCTTTTATAACCTTAGATATATATAAAGGTCCCTTTAAGAGAGTTAGTATTAATAAGAGCCTTCTTTATTACTTACTACTACTATCTAATAATATTAGGATTCTATCCTATTCTATTAGGATTCTTAGAGAAACTCCGGTATTTTACTAAGTAAAGTTAGGTATATCCCTAGACTATCTCCGTTTACTACTTATCCTAGATCCCCTAAGGGAAACCCTTATCCTTACTTTTTAGATAGATAATTTTATTAATACTAGATATAAGTATATTAACGCTATTAATAAGATTAGCCAGTTCTTAATTTTATACTTTATTAAAGGAAAGCTTAAACCTCCCTAGATTAATTATATCTCCTCCTCTTACTCTTTATAAGATTAATAATATTATACTAGGTTATTATCCTTAAAGCTAATAAGTCTACTTAATATTAATAAATTATTTTAGCTAGTAGACTAGGCTATTAATAGAGGTCTATTTTATATAATAAATTATTATTTTAAGTAAGCTATTATATTTATAAGATAGTAGTTATAAGAGCCTCCTTTAATCTTAATATTTATAATAGGGACTTTAATCTATTTACTAGGAAGGTTAACCTTACTAATAATAGAGTTTATATCTATATTAATAGGGTTTACTTAAGTAACTTTAGTAAAAGAAGCTATCTATAATTAGCTAATAGGACTAGAACTTCCTAATTAGCTAGAAGCTTTAAGTATAGTAGAAAATAGTAGAAGTAATAATAGAAATAATCTAGTAAATAATTAAACTAGTATACCTATTAGAGGCTTTATAATTAAATACTTTAATTTAATATAATATCTACTTATATCTAGAGCCTAAATACTAGCGCTATTAGACGCTAGGCTAATTAGCCTATTATAGGAATAGGTAGTAGTTATTAAAATAGTAAAAGTTACTAAGACACTTGAATCAGCTTATTATAGTATTTGTAGTATATTTCAATACTCCCCTTACTACAGATACCTCTAATTAGGTGTTCGACGTAGGTAATCAGTTGGATGTGTTTTTTTAACTATTTATATATGTGTGGTTTTTGCGATAGCGGAAGTTAGTACGGGGATCGAACTCCCGACCTCCCTGTAAGTATGCGGGGGCGCTTTCATTACTACTAAGCTAACTGGGCTTATAACCTATTGAAATAGCAAAAGTTGCTAAGACACTTGAATCAGCTTATTATAGTATTTGTAGTATATTTTAATAGTAGTACCCCTTAATTCTAGTTATAAGATATTAGGTATTTTAATTTAAATCCTAATATACCCCCTATTAAAGTTAAGGATACTTATAATATTTATTATAATATTTTTAGTTTTATTATTAGGCTTAAAGTAAAAGCTACTACTATAGATCTAGCTATTATATAACTAAATCTAGAATCATATCTACTAGGGAAAGCTAATAACTAGTTTACTAACTAATTAACTTATCTTACCTATAATAGTTTATAGAATAATCCTACTAGTATAACTAAGTAGTATAAGGCTTTATAGGAGCGTTTTTAAGACTTACTAGGTAAATCCCTTAATCTCTTAAAAATATTTATTATACTATTAAAGATACTTATAATAGATAAGATCTAGTAGACTATATCTCTAGTATCCTATTAAATAGTAAGAATATTAGTATTACTTTAATAGATAGTACTTAAGTACTATTAATATATAAATATCTTAATAGAGAGCTTTATTATAACCTATTAAGGCTAAGTAGTAGGTTAACTATTCTAGATCTTCTAAAAGAACTTTACTTTATAAAAGGTAACTAGTTTAATATCTATAATAGTAATAAGGCCCTTTATAAGGCGAAGTAAGAGACTTATTATAATAACTATTATAATTAAGATCTATAATTAAGTTAGTATTTAGATCTATTTTATTAAAACTTCCTACTACGCTAATTTAGTAGTTATTATAATAGGCCCCTAAGGCCTTATTATTAATACCCCCAACTATTTATCCCTTATAGCGGGAATAGCTTTAGGAATTTTAGTAATAACGGGTAATAAGTACTAGTATAAGTAGACTAGCCCTAGATTACTAGGCCCCGTTAACCCTTATAAATAACTAACGGAAATATAAGCGGGTTACCTAGGTAGAATTAATATTAGAATTAAGGTTAAAGACGTCCCTTACTAAATACTTTAAATAAGAATCGCGCCTTATATAGATCTTTTAATAAGGCCTAATAGCGGCCTAAAGTCTATTAAGCTACTATTAAAGATAAAGAAAATTCCTAGTAATATTTATATAATAAGTAGGTAAATTATAATACTTATAAGGAGGACTTTTACTAGTCTATAAACTAGGAAAACTCTAATTACCTTAAAGATTGCTAGGAAAATAGCTAGAATACTAGGAATAAGGGTAATAATATTATAAAAACCTATTTCCTATCTATTTAATACCCTATTAAAGCCTTTAAGTACTAGAAATATATATTAATATTCTAGTTTAATAATTCCCTTTATAATTATCTATACTAAGGTTATAATAAAATAAGGGCCTTAATAATATTATTATTAAAGATAGCCTAGGTAAGTAATTATACTTATTAAAGCCTTTTATAAGGTAACCCCTTAATTATCTAAAGCACGTCTAAGGATAATACCTTAGATAGGTATATATTTAGGGGGTATTATTTTATTACTACCCTAGGTAAACTTATATCTACTAGCTAACTTTAGAAATTATATATAGATACTAGCTATATTATAAGTCTTATAAACCGGACTTTTCTCCTCTAATAGGTTCTAAATACTAAAATATTAAAAACACTAACGCTTATAAAAGTTAAGGGAATTAGTAATAAAAAGTATAACGCTAGCTATTATATAAAGCTATAAATATACCTTCCTACTACTAATAGGGCTACTACCCTTATTAGGTATAAGGTATATATAGTTAATAACCTTTCTATAAATACGCTTATTAGCGTTAATATTCTTAAGCTAAAAGGTATAGTAATTAATCTAGATAAGAATCTAATAATTATGTAATTATATTAAGACCTAGAGGTTCTAATTAAAGCCTTAAGTAAAGGTAGTTAAATTAATACTATAGTTTTTAACTAATTATATATAGTAGTCGCTCTATATACTAATAAATAAATCTAAATTACTAGACCTTATTATTATATATTATAACCACCTACTAATTAAGACCTAATCTTTAAACTAGAGAAACTTAATAGCCTATCTATCTATACCTACGTTATAGACTATTATATATTATATATCTTTATTAGGAATAATACTAATAAAGCTATAAAACTTTATAAGAATATAAAGCTAGGATATATTATAGAGTATAAGGCCGCGGATTACTTCCTAGTTAAAGCCTTTTATAATAACCTCGCCGCTAGGCCCCCTAAAAAGGCTAGAGTAATAAACTAGGTTAAGTTAAATCTCTAATAACTTATAACGGCGGCTATTATATTTACTACTATTATCCTAATAATTTTTACTACGATAATTATAATATTAAAAGTAGTTTATAGTATAAGTACTACTATTTATAAAGACTCTATACTAAGGCCCTTAATTATAGAGGTTATTAAAAGGTATCTAGCCTTATAATAGGATGCTAGTAGCGTGGCTAATATTCTAGAAGCTAAGTAGATAGATATACCCCTAGTAGATAATTAGCTAGAAATCTATAAGCCTAGTTAGGTAAGGGTATATCTACTAGGAAAGGCTAATAAGGTAGTTATTAATACGGAGTTTAATAAACTCTATAATTAAGGGAGAATAGACTAGACTATTAAAATAATACTATTCTCTTTCCCTTATTTTATTATTTAGAAGGTAATTATAGATAGTATAAAGAAAGGTTATATAATTATAAATATTAAAGCCTTAAATAAAATTACTACACTTAATATATACCCTATACCCTTATAAGCTAAGATATTAGCCCTATTAAAGGGTATTATATATATTAGTATAATAGATACTACTAGTTTTTTCTATTAATAGTTAGTAAATTAATCCTACTAATATTATCTTACGGTAGCTAGCTATTAAGGCTAGGAGATATTTAATATACTAGTAATAGGCTACTAAAACTTACTAGTATATATCTAATATATAATTAATAGGATCCTTTAACCGTTTTAATATTTTTACTAAGTATATATTAATAATAATAATATTTTTTCTACTTTACTAGAAGAATACCTTTTATACCTAGATTAGGTATTTAAGGCCCTTAATAATAAAAATATCTATCTCTCTCCTAAGAAGTTATTCCTTAGGTTTCTATCTATTTATCTACTAGGCTAAAAGGTTAACGCCTTTAAACTAGTTATAGTAGAAGAAAAATTAGCCGCTATTACTAATCTATAATTCCTATTTACCCTTAGTTTACTTAAGTATTATCTTGGCCTTACTAGGTATTTATACTAGTATATTACCTTCTATACTATTATTATAAAACTATTATAACTACGGAAGACTTATCTTAATAAGTTAATTTATAATAACTCTTAGTCTAGTATTTAGGGGAATATATATAAAAGGCTAGCCTAGAGAATATATCTAGGAAAACTAATATTAAAAGAACTTAATATATTTTACTAACTTTAAAAAATATTTATAAGCCCTATAATCCTCTATTATTTTAATAAGGTCCTATAACTATTTATAGATCTAGATACTAGTAAAGAGTTTAGATTTAGAGCTTATATCTACTATATTAAAGGCCTAATAAAGGCTTCTATAAAGTACTTTAGATAGAAGTCTTACCTACCTATCCTGTTCCTTAGTCGCCTCCTTACTAAGGCTAAAATACGTTATTAGCTAATAGAGTTAGAAATTATAGGTATAATCTAGGTAGTTAAGAAAATCTATTATATAATTAAGGTAGCTTAATTAATAATAATTATCTATACTAACTATTTAGTTATAATTACTATTATTTAGTAAACTAGCCTAAATATTATATTAGTTAAAAAGCTTAACCTGCGTCTTATTTAAGTATTAGAATACCTCTAGTAATTCTATCTAGATATATAATATAAGCTAGGAAAATCTAATATTATACTAGACGCCCTATTAAGGCTAGTTAGTTATAAGTATTACCTATCTAATAAGTTAAGTCTAGATATATTATTAGTATAGGCTTTTCTAGTTAGCCTAGTAGAAATATCTCCTAAATTTTAATAAAGGGTTATTAAGGGCCTTATTAAGGTTCCCTAATAAGTAAAGGTAATATTAACGGTAAAAGGTAATATAACCTTAGGTAGTAATACCACTAAGCTTTTATATTAAATAGTTAATAATTTATTATATTTTAATAATAACTAGAGAGGCCTCCAGCTATATATACTTATAACGGCTTTAAAATTAGAAGTTTTCTAGCTTACTTATAATAAAATAGGGTATCTAGGATATACCCGTATATATAAACGGCTGACTAAAGGACTATATATTTATAACCTAGTAATAAAGCTATATAACTTTATTAAATATTACCCGTACTACTAGCTTAATTAGACTTTAAGATATAAACTATATAAATCGCTTTAGCCTATCCTACTATTAGCGTAGCTATTTTATACCCTTACTATTAATTTTATTCTTACTCTACCGCCTTCCCTTAATAGATTTAAATATATAATATTAGTTACTAATAAATTCTTAAAGGTAATACTCTTATTCCTAGTAAGAATATATAGTTAGGAAAGGACTAGGCTATTAAGCTACTAGACTATCTCTCCCTATTAAATTAGGGTATTCTAAGGGTAATTATCTTAGATAGAGATAGGAAGTTTATTAGATAGGTATAGAAGTATATTTTCTTATTACTAAGAGTTAGCCTCCTTTATTTAATAGTATAGTACTTATAATTTAATAGGATATTAAAACGTACTAATTAAACGGCTAAAATCGTGTTATGATATTATATTACTATACTAAATAATTAATAATAATAGCCTACTATTATAGATAAGATATCTACCTTATTAAATAATTCTATTAAATATAGCTCTATTAATCTCTCCCTAACCTAGGTCCTTTATAGATTTAAAACCCGCGAAGCCCTAGATCTATTACGGGTAGATAATAATAGACTACCTATTAAAGGCTTTAGTAATAAGGCCCTTATTAAGGAGGAAGTTATAGCTATACTAGTATATCTACCTATTAATATTAGGGAATATTAACTAGCTTATATTAATATAAGCGACGTAATCGCTTTTACTATTATAAAAATAAAAGACTATTATAACTCCTATTATATATTTATATTCTTTAAGGTAGGTAACGTAGTTAATCTACGCCTTTATAGGGGTTATTATATCCTAGCTATTAAGTCTAAGAAAATTAGATAGTAGTTTACTAGACTATTCTAGGTAATTAAATATATCAGCTAGCTGGCCTATAAACTTAACCTCCTAAGTACTATAAAAATCTATAATATTATCTTAGTAGCCTACCTTAAACCGGCTACTATCCCCGCTAATAATCTATACCTTTAATAACGCCTAGTAGTACCTACTATTATTAATAATTATAAATAGGAAATTAATAGGCTTATTTATAAGAGAAGGGTACGTCGTAGTTAGGGGTAGTTAATATAGTATTTAATAAGGTGGAAGAATAATAGGCCTAAGGAAGACTATTAGACCTTAGAAAGGGAATTATTTAGGAATACTAGTAAAATTATTAAGGACTTTAGTAATATATATAGTAAGGAGCTAGCTATAAGTTAATTACTTTTACTATTAGGGTGATAGTATTATTTATATAGTAGTATTTATTATAGTCGCTTTTTATTACTTCCTTATAGAAGCCTTCTATAGCCTATTTATAATAGGCTTAGCGCTTAGCGCTTTAGTATAGAGGTAGGATTCCTGCACTTAGAATAATCATCTTTCTACTACATCTTAAGTATGTATATAGTAACTCTTATAAATTTTCCTCTAGTTTATACCCCTTCTAGGTTATAAGATATTATAGTTTATAATAGTAGAGTTTAAAGTCTAGGATCTTATCTACCTTATACTCTCTCTTATTATTATACTCTATAATTTTATTAATTAGGGGTAGTAGTAGTATAATATAGCCTTTAATTATATTAGTATAATAGGGTTTTATTAGATATATATAAAATATTAGGTATACCTTTATTTATAAAGGTAACTTAATTTTATAAGTATAAAGTATAATAGCCTCTACTACTAAAAAGGGGCTAACTTTTTTATAATCTAGCTTCTTATAAGGTCTTTATAATAAGATATTAATATTATATAATATAACGCGATCTCCTAGTTAAAGGATTAAGGGCTTTCTCCCCTTATTATAATATTAAGCCTAGGTATTTTAGGTTATAATAAGCTCTTCTTTAAGGATTATATTAAGGTATTCTAGTTCTTTTACTATTTCCTAGGCGGTTATATTAGGGCTAATATAGCTAGGAGTATCTATTAACTAAAATAATTTAAGCTCTCTATTATTAGAAATAAAGAATAAGCTTTAATTAATATATAATATTATAAATATATAAGGGTACTATATAATGACGTAGCTATTAAGTACTATAAACGGTGTATATGTATATATATATAGAACTCTCTATTCTTATTAATAGTAAGACTAATTACTACCCTTCCCTTGAGGGGGAATTCCCTCCTTTATTTTTTTATAGGTAAAGGGGTAGCGTAGTACTATTATATACTATAGACGCTATGTTAATAGTAGTACTATATTCCTAAGTAGTCTTTATAATTATCTCCCTATCTAGGCTCTTAGGCTTTAAGAGTATAAAAGGTTATAATTTATAAGAGATACTCCCTTAGTAATAGAATATTACTTTAATAAGAGTGTAATAAAGTAACTATTTATAAGGCCTTCTAAGCTAAGCCTTAATAATATATAGTTTTATTAAATTATAATAATTATAGATAATACTCTTATATATAATCTTTATATTATAATATATTCTTATTATACTTTCTATTATCCTTTATTAATTTATTATAAAAGTAGTTAGAAGTCTTAATATTTTAAAGTAAATAGGAAGTTATTACTATTAAGGGTTTACTAAGTACTTAAGGTATACCTTCTTTATATAACTTTAATATTATTCTTCTAATTATAATATCTTTATTTTTTATTAATTATATTAAGTCCTTTTTAAGTCTTATTTATATTATTACCCCCTCTATACCTTATTATACCTCCTTATACTTCTAGTAGTTATTTTATAAGTAATCCTTAGTAATAAACTTACCCTTACTACTAATTAAAAGAAGACTACTACTACCCCCTCTACTTATAATAGTATATAACCTCCTCTATTAAGCCGCTCCTAGCTTATTTTTATATTATCTTATATAATATACCTTTATTATATTATATTCTAATCTAAAGAATTATAAGTCTAATATTTTTAATTAAAGCTTTATTTACTTTCTTAGTAGAATAATTTATACGCGCGCCTCCCTTAAGTTAATAAAGTATAAATATTATAAAGATCTTAATATTAAATATTAATAAGAGATCTCTACTTATACTTATTATACTTATACGCGCCTTCTTTAGTCTTTAAATATTATAACTACTTTAAATATTAGCTCTAACCTCCCTTAACTTATTAAATTCTAGTAAACCTTTAATAGGCTTATTTAATAGTATTATTATTACTTTTATTATACCTCCTCTACCCCTACTACTATTATAGCTCTTATTAGGGTTAATTAAGCTATTACTATTTATATTATAAATACCTTAGAGGGTATTCTTAATATTCTTTATTAGTATATATATATTACTCTATCTCCCCTTTTAAAGTACTTTTAAAGCCTTACTAATATATTATAAAAGCGCCTCCCTCCTATTATAAAGGATAAAGAAGAGGATAATAAAGAGGATACTCCTATTACTAATAATAATAATAATAATAATAATAAGCCTAGTACTACTACTAGTATAATATAATAGCCCTCTCTTATGATACTTTTAATAGTTTAATTATATTAGGTATCTTTTCTTTTTTATTTATAATAATAGAAATTATTTCCCCTCCTATATAATATAAACTTTATACTTTAGGGTAATCCTACTTAAATCTTTCTAATATATTTAGTATATTAACTAAGTCCCGCTTATATAATTATTAGTTATAATTATAAGATTAACCCTTCTACTTTACTAAATATTAAGGTTTATTATAAGAGATTTTATAATTAAGAATAGCTTTAACTTCCTATTTATCTTTATTATTTATAAGCTCTACTTATATAACTTTTATAATACTCTTACTATTACTTTAATATAGCTTTATAAGTAAGATATAAAAGATATTATATATATAAAAGGTATTAAGTAGTTATATCTTATATACCTAACTATTAATATAATTAAAGACTTTAAAAGGCCTTAAATAATATTATAATAATTTTTTAATTACTTATATTAATCTAATATACTTTATATTTAATAAGATATAATTATTTATATTATATTATCTTTACTTTTATTATTTATTTATATACTCTACTTATATAACTTATACTTAATATAAATATTACTTTAAACCTTCCCTTTATTTCTAAAGTAATTTAACCCTTTTTTATATTAATAGGACTTCTCTTAATAGTAGCTTTAAAAGCTTTATATCTAGCTTAAGTAAATAGTTATAAAGCGCTTTATATAGAGGTAACCTAGTATTAATATACTTTATATAATTATATATAAACTCTACTAGATAAAGTAACTCTACCTAGTTATTTTATCTCTAGGTAGAATAATAGTATAAATACTACTTAAGCGTACTATTCTATCTCTCTATTTAACTATCTATTTAAGGGTAAAAAGTAGTATTAAGCTTTCTTTTTATATTAATATAATAATATATAGCTACTTAGAAGCTACTTATAAATATTATCCCTTAATTATTAATAATACCTTCTAGTTAATTAAACCTAAAAAAGATTTTATAGTATAATAGGTTAATAATATTAATAGTATTAACTATCTTTATAATAGGTAAGTACCTAGCTACCTTAATATAATAGTTTATAACTACTAAGATTATATTATAAACGCCGCCCTTTTATTTACTTAAAGGGAGATTTATAATAAAATCTATTATAATCTCTTAAAAAGGTCTTATAAGTATTAATAATAGTAATAATATATTATAAATAGTATATTTATATAGCTTTATTAATTAGTAGATTAAATATTCTTATATATAATTATAAATATCTTATCTTATTAATTTCTAATAGAACTTCTACTTAATAAGCTCTTATATATACTTTTATAAGTAGTAGCTAATATAAGGGTTATTATAATAAAGCTTTAAGATTTCTTATCTAATTACTTTATTATTAGGTATAAAAATTATACTATCCTTATAAAGGACCCCTATTTTATCTATTAATAGAGATATATTAATAGCCTTTTTATAACCCTAGGACTTTAATAATTATTTTTTATTATAAATATCCTTATCTCCCTTTTAAAGATATTAGAGTATCTTTAATATTAAGTTATTATATTTATTTTATATATACTCTATTATTAATATAATTATAATATACCTTCTAAGTATTATTTAATTAATATTAAATTATCTTATAATAGGGTTTAAACTATTACTTATATTACTTTATATTCCTAAGAGCGTATTACTCTCCCCTATTTTTAGGGTATAAGGCTTTCTAAGCCCTATCTCTAACCTTTTATACTATTTATAATTATAAGCCTTATTATCTTATAAACCTTTATAAATATTATATATATAATACTTATTAAAAGGAATATACCTAATATTCTTTAACTTATTTTATAATATTAATAAATAAGTATCTTCTTTATCTATTATTAGTATATAATCTAATTACCTTAATAGGGTATTAGCTAGGTTCTTAATACTTATATATTATAAGCTTTATTACCTAATATACTTATCTCTTTATTAATAATAATATTATCTAGAAATACCTTAAGTTATTATAATTAATAATTACTATAATTAAGTATAAGCTACCTTCTAAGAAGTACTTTTATACCTAGAATATCTTAACTATTATAAGTAGTTCTTAGTTATAAGTTTTATATTTAGTTTCCGCTAAATATAACTTATAAGAGTAGAAGGTAATAGGATACTATTCTACTTCTATCCCTTTAATACTAATTAAGAACTTTTATAATAAAATAGTTATAATAGCTAAAATTAAAGTATTAATCTTTAGTTAGATTTCTCTTATAAGGTTAAAATATATAAGTAATAGTACCTCTTAAAAGAGTTACTTTAATTCCTTAAACGCCGCTCTTATAATATTACTTAATATTAACTTTCTATTTTTAATATATAAATAATTATTTTTTAGATAGTCTATTAACGCCGCGGTTATAAAGGAATAGTACTTAATAAAATAATAGTAGAAATTAGTAAACCTTAAAAAGATCTAAATATCCTTAATACTCCTAGGTTCTAGTTATTTTATTATAGTATCTACTTTATATAGATTTATATATACGCCGTTATAATTAATAATAAAGCTAAGGAATTCTACTTTTATTACTATAAATTTATATTTTTTATTCAAGTTAATATAAAGTTTAAATTCGTGAAGATATTATAATACTACCTTTATATTTATATTTATATTTATATTTTATACTCTACTATCTAGCTACTTAGAGTTAATAAGGGCGGTTTATATCTAACTTATTAAAGGAAACTATAATTTATAAAAGAAAACCTTATCTCTTATATTACTTATTATTACGCTTCTAGGTCTTTAGATATTATATACTATCCTTTTTTAATTTCTTTATACTATCTTATTCTCTTCTTTTACTAGGGTTACCTACCCTTTTACCCTTTAATTAGAGCCTATCTACTCTTATATTACTTTAAAAAGTTATTTCTTTATTAGTATAAACTAGTTAAGTATACTTTATTAAATTATCTATTTAATTACTACCTTTAATCCTTTTAAGGTTAATACTATCTAGTAAAAGTTACTTAACTCTACCTTTTAAAGTATCTACCTCCTCCCTTTTATATAATTAAGGTAGAATATAAGTATATACTTAGTATCCTAATATTAATATTTTTATTTATAATTAATATTATTAACCCTAGGTACCCTCCTCTTATATAAGAAGGCGCGTAGTCCTATCTTCTTTATATATAACTAGATACCTACGGAGCTCTTAGCCTTAAAAAGCCCTATATAAAGGTTAACTCTTATCTCTTAAACCTCCCCTTTTTATACTATTATCTTTATATAACTAGGGATATCCTCCTAGTATCCTAGCTACCTCTCTTTCTACTTCTCTTTTATCTACCTCTTAATCTCCTTAAAGGTAGGGTTATTCCTCCTTATTATTTCCCCGCCTTTATAGCTCTAGTCTACTATTCTAGTATCCCCTCCCCTTATTACTATTTAGAGGGCTCCCCTTACTTAAGACTACTTCTCTTTTACTAAAGTCTTTATAATCCTCTTCTCTCTCCCCCTCTTCCCTTTTAACTTATAACGGATCCTCGTGTTCCCTTCCTTAATTAATAGGTAGATCCCTTATATTACTAGTACTTGTAAAATTAATTAGTTAAGGCTTATCCTTATTAATAGGACCTTTAATTCTACCTTTAATACTTATATATTAATTACTTTAAAGGCCCTAAGTACTATCTTTAAGTACTTATTTTATATAATTTTTAGTACTATAATATTTACCTTCTTTACCTTTAATATCCCCTTTAAGTTATATTATATCTCTATTATATAGGTTATTATTAGCTAGATTATAATATTATATACCTATCTTATCTTATTAAGTATAATACCTTATATTAAGTTAATAATAATTAATAGGACTAGCTTTTATATCTTTATTTTTAACTTTACCTTATAAATATATAGGTCCTACCTTAGTTTACTATTAATATAAAGCTTAAAGACCTATATTAATACTTTAGGGTATATTACTATTACCTTAAAGTCTACTATTACCTTTATATTAAACCTCTTTAAACTCTTTAATAAATAGACTAACTTATATTTATAAGGGGTAAAGGTTACCTTATATATATTTACCTAATAAAAGTATATCTTATATGTTTTATTAAGATCTTATAATTCTCTTTAATACTTTTATTATATACTATTAAGTAGATATTATTAATAAAGCCCCTAGTTTATACCTAGAGTTTTATCCTTATATACTCTTTTATAAGTAGGGAGTTAAAAAATAAAAATAAAAATAATAATATTAGGGATCCTTAAAGGATCTTAGTCTCTACTATCTCTATCCTATTTATTTCCTAGCCTAGTATAATTATTATAACCCTTTTTATTAAGAAGCTTTATACCTACCTTATAATAAGGTTTAAGACCCCTTTCTTCTTTAAGTTATAAAGTAACCTTTTATAAAAGATATTATTAAAGGCCCTTATAATATTTAATAATAGTATACTTATTATATTAAATTTATTATAAATTTATATTATATATACTACCTCTATTATTATCTTAAAGGATATTATTATTAACCTTCCCTTCTTTACCCCTATTTATTATAAGGGTAGTAGCTTATATTCCTTTATAAAGTTACCTAGCTTCTTTATAATAATTACCTCTAATACCTTCCTTAAAGTACTAAGTAGGGTAATTAGGTAATATACCTTTAACTCTAAGTAGTCCTCTTTCTTTAATTTTTTTAAGATAATTATATTAGCCTTCTTAAACTCTATTAAGTAATATCTAATCTTTAGATATACTTAAAATAAGTATATAAAACTAGGTAGTAGCTCCCTTTCTATTATCCTTAAAAACCTATTTTAGATCCTATCTATCCTTAGTACTTTATCCTATTTTAGCCTATTAATTACTTTATAAACCTCCTCTTTAATAACTCTTATATTTATTATTAAGGGTATCTTATATTAAAACCCTTAGATATTACCTAGATCTACCCTTAAGGGTAGGGGGAAGAAGGTCCCTTAAAGGACCTCTACTTTCTCTTAGAATAACTCTACCTTAAGACCTTCCTTATCCTTCCTAAGGGTAAGGAACTTTAGGAGTTCCTAAGGTAGCTTACTTCTCTCTTAGCCTTATTTAACTAGCTTCTAGAGTCTATTAAGTATTTAAGATACTTTATATACTACCTCCTTAAAATAGAGTACCTTTACTTTCTTTAATACCCTCCCTTTAGTCTTCTAGGCCTCTTACTATACCTCTAGACTCCTCTAGCTTCTTTTATAATTATACTCTACCTTAAGCTTTAATACTATCTTTATAACTTTTGTATAATTTAAATTCTAGAAGGACTTTACTTCTAAGGAGGGCTTTACTTATAATACCTTCTTTTCTATAATTTCCACTAGGCCTTAGAGTATTTTAACTAGGTAGCTATCTATTTATCCCCTAATTATTAGCTCCCCTTCTAGTAGTAAGTATTAAAGGGCGCCTACTTACCTCTTAATCTCCTTTAAATCTACTATCTTTTATACCCTTTATAATTATAAGACTACTACCTCTACCTTAAAGTTAACTTTAATATATATTAAGATATAATTAAACTTATAATAGAGGTTTAACTTAATATAATATTCTAGTAGTATTTACTTAATATCCTTTATTATAAATATTAAATTAATAGTACTTTCTACTTTCCTTACTCTCTAGGTTATTATATCCTCTAGTAGGGTAAGCTCTATTCCCCTTTCTTTTATAATATTTATTAATATATCTACTACTTTATAATATATATATCTACCCCTATTATTTTAATTTAAATAATAGAGGTTAAAGTCTCTTACTAATATATATTCCTTAGGCTAACTTAGCTACTCCTTTACCCCTAATAGTATAAAGGGGCTATTTATTAAGGTCCTAGACTCTAGGCTAGGGTTATATATATTATATATCTAGAGGCGCGCTAATACTCCCCCTTCCTTCTTTATAACTTATATCTTTAAGGAGTATAAATCCCTTAATATAAATTTAACTCCCTATTTATTAATATTCTAGCGCTTATTTATAAAGAAATATATCCTTATATCCCTCCCTACTTTATATACTAGATGAAATACTCTTCTACTTAAGTTATATATTAAACCTATCCTCTTTATATATAATAACTCCTAGATAGCTAAGATACTTATCTATTATACCTCCTTATCTTTTAATAGTACTATTATTATTATAGTCTACTCCTTTTATATATTATATTATAATAGTTTTATTATCTTTTATACCCTTATAAGGATCTCTATTAAATATCCTTTATAACCTCTACTCCCTTAATAATTAGGGCCTTTTATACTAGTATTTCTTTTAATATCTATTAGCCTATCTTTATTACTTAGAGAGTAATTAGCCTTCCTAGCCTATTTTATAATATTATTACTAGTAGTAGTATAATTCCCTTTTCCCTTATATCCCCTTAGGAACCTATTTATATTATAACCTTACTAAGGTCCTTAAACCCTAATATAAGCTTCCTCTTCTTCCTTACTACTACTATTATCTACTCCCCCTAGGGCTACTTCTAGGTATCTTATTATTTATCTCCTCTTATAAAGCCCTTATATAACTTCTTCTTATTTTCTACTATCTTCTAATAGAGCTTATTTAACTCCCTTACCTTAATTATATATTTTTACTTCTAGGCTATATAACTATTCTTTTTATAGTTATTATATCTCTTAATCTCCCCTTCTTTTACCTTATATTCCCTTAAGTTATACCCGCTAGTATAGATTTTATATTATACTAGGCTCTTATAATATCCTATTATATATTTATACTACTAGTAGTTAAAGTATTATATTATAACCCTATTCCTCTCCTACCTCTTATATTCTAAGAGGTTATATCTCTTTATTAAGCCCTTCTTAATTACTTTATCTACTATCTTTAATATAAGGAGCTTTAGTAGTAGTAAGGCTCTCTCTTTCTCTACCTCTCCCTCTCTCCTCTCTTATATAACTACTTATAGCTAGGCTATCCTTATAATCTTTAACCCTAGGAGGTTCTTTTTATTCTACTAGATAATTACCTCCTTTACCTCCTTTTATTTTAATATATCTACTACCTTCTTTAATACCTTATATATTATAATTAAGAAGGTTTATCTTAATACCCTTATTAACTTATATACCTTCTTTACTTAATTATTATTCTCCTCTAGCTCCTCCCTTACCTTTATCTCTATTATAAATAGTATTAGATTACCTTTAACTAGGTACCTTACTACTATAATCTCTTATATCCTTAGGATTATAATTATCCTAAACCTCTTAACTAGCTATTCCCTAGTAAGCGCCCTTACTATTTCTCTCTTAATTCTATCTTTAATCTAGATTATTAAGGTCTTAGCCTTTTTATTATTTATTATTTTAAATCCCTTCTTTATAATATTACTTATTATTATTATAATAAATATCCCTCTAGGGCTTATATTACTTATCCTTATACCTATTAGGCTCTAGCTAGTTATCTACGCCTAGCTCCCTCTACCCCCTTATATCTTCCCTCCCTAGGATTACTCTTCTACTATTTTCTTAAATTTATATATCCCTTTAAGTTATTAATCTAGCTTTATAATAAACTCCTTTATATATTTAAGCCCTATCCCTATTATCCTTCCTATCTTATATATTATTCCTCCCTTTAACGCGTTTTATATAACTATTATAACTTTTAAGGCCTTTATTAATATTCTCCTAATGCGTATTCCCTTATCTTTAAGTTCCTTCCCCCTTATCAGGCTCCCTAGCCCCTATATAGGTATCCCTCCTCTACTCCTTAACCTACTACCTCTACTACTACTACTACTTATAATTCCTCCCCCTATACTATATCCTAATATTAAGACTTATCTCGCCGTATATTAGAGTAAATTTAGATTTAAAGGTCTAAAACTTAGTATTCTCCGTTACGCCCTTATATTAACCCGTATTAATACTACCTTTATAGCTCTAATATAAGACTTTTTATCCTAAGAGTAGATAAGAATATTATCTAGATAAATAATATATATAATATAAAGTAGTCCCGCTAGGGCCTTATTAATATATACTTAGAATAAGGTAGGTATAATAATAAGTTTAAAAGGTATAATTATATATTTAAAATAGTTATACCTTATATAGAATATAGTCTTTTATTTATTACCCTTTCTTATTTATAAGTAATAATATATATCCTTAAGATCTAACTTAGTTAAGTACTTAATATTAATTAATCTTATTGATATTTTATTAATTAATAAAAGTAGATAGTAGTTCTTAATTATAATCTTATTAAGCGCCTTATAATTAATATATAAATATAATATTCTATCCTTTTTTAGTATAAAAAGAATTAGTATACCTATTAAACTTATAAAATAATAAATCTATCCCTTTTTTAAAGCCTACTTAAAGTACTCCCTTAATACGCGTAACTCTTTCTTTAATAGGTTATAAAGTAGGTTAAAGGGAGGTTCCTTATTCTCCTTTATATTAATCGCGTAATTATAATATATATAATTTAATAATACCTTAATATTCTTAGTTAAGAAGATATCTTAAAATTCTTAAAATTTTAGAAGAAGCTTAATTTTAAGTAGTAGGCTTTTATTACCTACTTCTAAGGATATTATAATAAATATAATATTATTAAGCTACTCCTTTAAGGCTTTAATAGTATTAAAGTACTCCTTAATATTACTTTTCTTAATAGGGAATTACTAGTTCTATATAAGTTAATCTACTTAGGGATTTTATTCTTTTAATTATAAATACCTAAGGTAGAAGTTATAATTAAGGTTTATTATTATATAAAAGTACCCTTATAATATTATATAATACTATTAAAATTAATAAGTTTAATTTCTCTTCTATAAGAACCTAGTAATAATATTAGGTTCTTAACTCTATTATATAGGGTATTATTAGAGCTTAAGTCTATTTCTTAATCTTACTCCTTTATTAAGTATATATTAATATAATTAATATCTACTTTAAAGTTAATTAATATAATAAATTCTCTTTATAAGCTCTTAAGCTCTATTTATATTATAATAATAAGTTATTATATCTACTTCTTCCCTTCCACTATAATAGTAGATATAATTATAGTACTTAGGGGTTTTTTAAATTTAAGCCTCTTTTAACTAGCTTATTACTAGATATCTTATTAATTATAGTCTTATTAATTATAATATTTATAATTATTAATTTTACGCTCTAGTAATCTTTAGTTATATATCCCTTCTTTTAATAATTATAATACTTAATAGTAGAGAGGTTAGGCTTAGGCTTTTAAGGAAGGTATAATAATACTTTAATACTACCCTATCCTTTTTACTTTATATATAAGCTATTATCCCTTTATCCTTAGAAATTTCCTCTTCCTCTTTAAGGATATTAACTTTTAATAGGAGTATTATCCCTTTAATCTTTATATATAAATAGAGTTATATAAGGCTCTAATTAGGTTATTAATATAATAAGAGTATCCCTTATCTTTAAGATATTAAGTTATATTATAAGTTAATTATAAAGATTTTTATATAACTTATTTAAAAGATTATTATAAAGTATATACTTTATTAATAGCTTAAGTTATCTTTCTAATTTAATAAGGTAATTTATAAAGTTTATAATCTTTTAATATTCCTTTTACTTAGCTTCTAAGTAATACTTATTAATTATTAAATATTAATTTTAAAGATCTTTTATTTAATTTATTAAGAAATTATTAAAATATTTCTAGGACTATTTATCCTTTAATATATCCTTTATATATTTATATTATATAGCTTTAAGGTCTAAGGCTATATACTATAACGCGTATTAGATTTTTATAAAGTTATTAAAAAAATAAGTTATACTTATTTTAATTATTTTAATTATATTATTAAATTATTCTTAATATTTTTATATTAACTTCTTATTATATATATATATGTCCTACGGCTTAAGAATATAGGTTTTATATTAAGGACGCTTTAGTTCTAATTCTTTTATTAATAATAAGTAATATTAATAACCCGCTTAAGCGGCGTTATTAATATATATTTCCTACTCTAACTCTTATAAATATTATTATAGATCTTATATCTACTACCTCTTAAAGACTTTTTCTTTAAGTTCTTATATTCTTTATAATAGTACTTCTTAGGTTTTAAGTAGCGGGGACTAGGTTTATATACTTAATAGCTACCCCTAGATAGTTAGTTATAATTATAATATATCTATTATTAATTTATTAGTTAATTCTTAAGACTTACTTTCTTTATAAGCTTAGTCTCTTATATTAGGGCGGGTCGCTTATAGTAATTAACTAACCTTTTTTCCTTATACTTATAATAATACTTCTCTACTTATCTTACTAATAGTCGGGCTACTACCCCTAAGTAGGGTAGAGTAATTAGAATATAAGGGTACTACGTAATAATATAACTATTAAGTATTATAAATAGTACGTATATATATATATATAAAATTCTCTATTCTTAAGACTAATCGCTACCCTTCCCTTTAAGGGGAATTCCCTCCTTTATATACTATAGGTAAAGGGGTAGCGTAGTACTACTACGTACTATAAACGCCACGTCGATAGTAGTACCGTATTCCTAACTAGTCCTTATAAAATACTATTATTATAAATATATTCTTTAAGGTTAAATAGAGTAACTTAGTTATCTTACTAATAATTTATAAAGACTTATAAGTATTATTTAATAACTTAATTTTACTACTTTATTAGGCTATCTATTTATTAATAATATACTATTAAAAGCTTATAATCTATACTAAGGGCTTTTATAAGAGTTTATTAAAAGTATAAAGTAAAGAGGGTATCCTAGTTATTAATAATTATATTAAGTATCTTATAAGAATAATACTATAAACTACTTAGAGGTTATAGATTTATAATATATAATATAATAGTATATCTTACTAAAATAGTTTATTACTATTATAATATAATTATAAGAAATATTATTAATAGGGCTTTTACTATTTAAGAGGTCTATAATAAAGTCTACTATAATAGACCTTTATAGTATATTAGGAATTAGAATAGGTATTAATTCTTTATATAATAGGTATTTTAAAGCTTTAATTCTTTAGTAGGTATTATATATTCTTATATAATCGCCTACGTTATTACTTAGTAATAGCTAGTAGAATTAATAGTAGATAGTTAAAATAGTTTAATTATAATTAAAGTAGCCTACTATTAGGGAATTATAGAAATTTTATATAATATAGACCTTTAGATCTATATCCTTAGATATATAAAAATAATTACCTTAAAAATATAAAAGGCCTAATAGCTATTTATAACTTAATCCTTTAGCCCTAATAGCTCTAATATTAGTCTTAAGTTTTTCTAAGATTTCTTTAAGGATAGTTTATAAGAGCTTCTTAGTCTAGTTATCTTTTTACTCTACTAATTCTAGGTCTATTGTTACCTAGTAGGCTATATCCTACCCTTCTTTAATAATTATAAGCGCTAACTTAAAGAAAGGGATTATAATATAGGTAATATTAAGCTTATTATAATTAGCCCTTTATAAGGGTATATTAATAGGGTTCCTCTTCCTAGGCTAGTATTAGATCTTAAAGTTAAATATTAAAGGCCTAATATTAACTTAGCGTCTTAGTAGTAAGGAATAATTTAAGGTTATAATAGTTTATAATAATTATAATATAATATTAGACTCTATTATACTTAAAAGGATATAATAATAGCTAATAATTCCTAATCTAGGGTATTATAGTTTATTTTAGCTAGGTTAAATTTATAGTTATAAAATATAATTAAATAAGTATAAATATTATCTTTCCTTTAAGAATATACCCCTAATAGTATATATATACTTACGTTTATTTCTATTTATAAAGGTAGGTTAAGATTATAATATACTAGTAGTAGTACTTTAGTAAACGCTTTTATAAGCTCTTTAAATATTAATTTAGTTTATTATAATTACTAAAAAGTAACTATTAACTTTATTAACTTTATTAATTCCCTTATAATTTAGTTATATTCCTTAATAAATTAAAAATAGAAGTTAAAAAATCTTAAGAAGGATTAGACTTACTTTATAGTTATAAGAGTAGGCTAATTTATAATAGTTAAGACTTATATTAGGTCTATTATAATACCTTTAAGGCTAATAATAAACCCTAGGAATTTTAATAGTATTAATACTAAATTTATATATTTTTAGTTTAGTAAATAGACCGTACTTTCTTAATACTATTAAAACCTCCTTAATATAATAATTATAATTAATAGGGTTATTAGAGTAGATAAGGATATTATTAAAGTATATAATATTTATAATATTTATAAAGTATAATAGCGCCTTATTAATATATAATTAGAATATTAAGGGGGCGTTAGCTAGTTTAAAAGGTATAATATAGTATTTAAATAGTTTATAATAAGTATAGAAAGCTATTTTCTATTTATTACCTTCTTTTACTTAAATTAAGTTATAAGCCCCTTATAAGTTAATTTTTATATATATTTAAGCTCTTCTTAGTTAGTCTAGAATATTTAAGAATAAAGGGATTGATATTAATCTCTTACTATTATTATATTAAGGCCTTAGTAATTTATATAAAGGTATAAGCCTCTATCCTTTTTCTTTATAAATAGGATTAATAGACTAACCGCGTCGAGTTAGTACTTTAAACTCGAGTCGGGTACCCGACTCGAGTCTTAGCGATTTAATACTAAAATCTGGTACTGAGTATTCAGGTCGGTACTAATAGTTGGTACTGAGTATTTAAGTCGGTACCTTAGTAGGTACTAAGTATTAGTACCGAAGTATTAATTTAAATCACTAAGACATTTTATTTAGTAATATTTTCCATTTTTAGTAGTATTTCTTACTATATTTTCCATTTTTTTCTAATTATTATTATTATTATTACCTAGGGAATTCTTGAAAGTAAATAAGGTAATATAAAAAGGTAATATATATCTCTAGGAAAACTACGACTATAATATTGGTAATATTTTCTATTTATAGTAGTATTTACTATTATATAAAGGATTTATTACTATATTATTAAGTATTATTATTATTATTACCTAGGTAATTCTTAATAGTAAAGAAGGTAATAAGAAAGATAATAGCTATTCCTATAAAAATAATAAAAATAATATTAATAATATTTTCTATTTATAATAGTATTTACTATTATATTTATAATCTACTATTATACTACTAAGTATTATTATTATTATTACCTAGCCTAACCTAGGTAATTCTTTAAGATAATATAAAAAGGTAATATATATCCCTAGGGAACTAAAAGGGGTATTAAAATTCTAATTAAAGAAAATTCTATTTTTAGTATAGGGGTAATTCTAGAAAAAAATTAGTATCCCCTACTATTTTACTAGGGGCTTAGCGTCTTGGTGATACCTTAGCGATTCGAGTCGGGTTAACCCGATTCACTAAGGTATCGAGGCCTTGGCGAGTCGGTACCGGAAGTAGGTACTAAGTATTCGGGTCGGTACCCGGAGCTAGTACCGAGTATTCGGTCGGTACCAATTCTTGGTACCGAATCCCGACTCGACGGTTAGTCTAAGGATTAATACCCTAGCTATTAATTTTAAGTATTTAATAAAGCCTAATTTAAGATTCTATTTAATATATACCTTTAAGACGCCTAACTTAGTCTCTAATAGGTTATAAAGTAGGTTAAAAGGTAGTATAATTCTTAGTTAAAGGTTAATAGTATAATTAAATTTATTATGATAGGGTAGTAACTTACTTCCTCCTTCCTTATTAAAAATATCTAAGTATTCTAAGTATTTTACTAGTAGGACCCTTACGGGTAATTAGTCGGCTTCCTTAGTTATAAAGTAATAGGTATAAATAGTCTCTCCCTCTACCTTATTATTAAAGTCTATTTAATCTAATACCCTAATATTATTAAGTATACTAACCTTTCCCTTAGTCTAATCTATAATAGGATTAATTTATTAAAGTTATAATAGGCTTAGAGTTATCTAATAACCTTATATAGGAATAGCTCTAAAAGTATAATAAGAGTATTATCTACTTAGAGCGCTAATTTTAATATAAAATAATACTTATAATAAGGTAGGATTAATTATCTTTCTATTTATATTAACTACCCTAGCTACCTTAGTATTTAGGGATATAAGGCCTAATATTTAGACCTAGTCTTAATTAATAAAACTTATTATAACTTTATAATTAATTAAAGCTTATAAGGTTAATTTTATATATTAATAGTATAAGTTAAAATAGTTTTTTTATATCTATATAAGTATTAAGATATAGTCCTTAAAGTATTATAACCTTATTAAATATATCTAATAAAGTAAGGCGTAGGAACTCCTTTTTAAGGGTATATTATAGCTTTTATAACTAATAGTCTAAGTTACGCCTCGCCTACCTTAAAGGGGCTAATTCCTAGGTTATAAGGTACCCCTCTAAGATTAGTATAACCCGCGATACTATTTTAAGTATTATAAGTAATTATTTTTTAGATAGGGGTAATTAATAGGTTTATTAGTATAATCTTTAGCCTAATATTTCTTCTACTTATAATATATATATATCCCTTAATCTCTTTAGGCCTTTTAATAGTTATTATAAATATTAGCCCTCTTCTTACTATTTAACCCTAATAGTCTAAAGTTTATATTATTTAATTTATTATATAAGGGAGAGCGTCCTCCGCCTTCTTTATTAGGATAATTATTAGTAAATTATACCCTTTTTATTAACCTTATTCTACCTCTTTATAATCTTCTAGGGTCTACTTCCTAACTTTAATATAATTATTAGCTTATTATATTATAATCTTAAATCCTATAAATATATCTAGTTATTATTATTATAATTAGTAGATATAATCTAGGATTTTAGCTAATAGCTTTTTCCTAAAGGCATAATAAATTATTAAATTATTTTATAATAGATCTATTACTAGAGTCTTAAATCTATTAATAACATTTTATATTAACTCCCTATTTCTTATATATATATAGTCTATTTTTAACTCTATATTTAATTTAATATCCCTAATAGAGTAATTCTTTAATAGTTATACTTATAATTTATTCTAGTCCTTAAAGGTTTCTTAGAGGCCTAATAGTCTTATAAGTTATGTCCTTATTCTAATTTTAAGTCTAAGGTAGGTATGTATTATAGATACTTAAGTATTAGAGCCCTTAATAATTTATAAGTTAAAGAAGTTATTATAGTTAATAATCTATAAATAGATATCTATTAGAGGGCTAAGTAAATTTGGGGTTTATTATATTTTACTCTCTTATAGTCCTAATTTATTACTATTACTACTATTACGGCTCCTATTAGAGGTATATATATAAAAGAGGTTATATTATACTTTATAATAAGCCCTAATAGATCTATTAGGCCTCTTCCCCTTTATAAGGACGTATTAATAGTATCGCGTTAGGACTCTACTACTTTAGCCTTAAGGATAGCTATTTAGTTAAATAATTATTAAGCTATCTTAGGGCTAATAGCGTCTAGACCTCTAGAGTTATAGTCTCCTTAATATATAAGTAATAAGGATAGTATATTAGCTATTTCTTAAGTAGGTCTATATTATATTATATCTTAGGTATTATAAGTCCTTAGGCCCTAATTAATAAGATTATAGGCTGGGCTCCTATTAGGAAGAATTAATATAATAGTTCTATATTATTAGCTCGCCTAGGGTATATTATATTAGGTTATATTATTATTAATTCTTATAGACTAAGATATATATATCAGGGCTAATATAAGTAGTTAGAGCTATTAGCTACTCCTTTTATTTATAAATATATTTAATAATAAATACTTATTATATATTAATAACCTATCTTACTATAATATCTTATATATATAGAGGTAGGAAGAGTTAGAAAGAAGATTTTAAAAGGTAATTATATTTATAATTATATTATAATTATATAGAATGTTCTACTTAATATTATTTTACCTTATATTAAAATTTTTAAACCTTATATTCCTTCTTTTATCTACTATTAAATATCTTTAATAACTTTAATAATAGTTTATACTAAATAGACTTAGAATATTATTTAATAATATATTTCTTACTTTATATACTAATAGGTAGATATTAAAATAGTAGGAGTGGAATACTTAGTTAATTTATCTAAGACTATAAGAGTATCTATCTATATATACTAAGACTTTATACTTAGTTATCTTAATAAACCTTCCTTACTAAGAGTAAATTTTAGTACTCCTATATAATTACTAGAAGTCTTGAGAATTAATAAGTAAAAAAATCCAATACTAGGTAGTAGGAGTAAACCCTACTACGTCTAAAAATAATTATATTAAATTAAAAGTTAAAAATAACTAAGTTATTTAGAATAGACTATTTTTATTTAGAGCTCTTACCTAAAAATTCTACTTTTTATAGAAACGCGGTTATTTAAGATTTTTATTTTAGGATAAAGTTATATATACTAGAATTATACTAAAATATAGTTAGATATATTATAAGAGGGTAACTATTAATAGTTACTAGTAAGAGTTAACCTCTAGGCCTAATAGGGTAATAGTAGCTAGGTAAGTAGCTATAAGGTATAATAATATTATTATTATTATTATACTATTTTAGGGTAGATCCCTTAGAAAGGTAGCTTATATAGTCCTATTTAGCTATAATACTAGTACTACCTTCGAGCTAGCGTCCCCGTTACCTTTAGTTAAGTAGCTAGAAATAGCGTAATAGTAGTAATAAGGTATAGTTAAGGACCTAGTTTATAATTAATAGGTAAAAGGGATAAAATATTATAGGACTTAGGGTAGAAAATAAGCTAGTATAACGGCGTTTAGTTATAATAATAGTATTAATTATAGGCTTATATACCTATAAATATTAGTAAAGTAACCTAGAATAATTATAATAATAATAAAGATAGTAGAGTACTTAATTAATAAGGCGTTAGTTAATAGAATAAATCCTATTAGTTAATAAAATAAGTATTATAAGATTTTAGGATAGTTATCCCCTAGAAGGTTAACCCTAGGAGTACCTTAGAATATTATAATTATAAGAAAACTACCTTCTACTATTTAGGGTATAATAACTTTATTAATAAACTAATAAAGTTATAATTTAAACTATATATACCTAGGGGTATAATTAAGCCTTAGGCCTATTAATATAATAATTAATAATATAATTAATAGGTAATATTATTAATAGTTATTAATTAAGGGTATTACTAAGGCCTAAAAGCTCTAGTAATTATAAGATATTATAACTCTTATATATAATTAACTTAATACTTTATATTCCTTAATATAATCTCTTCTAAATTAATTACCTCCTAGAAGATAATAAAGCTATTATAATTAAGGGCCTTAGTAAGGCTATTAACTACCTATTTATTAATAGGAGTCTATTTAAGGTTAATCTTACTATTAGTAATTTAACCCTAGATCTAGTAATATTAAATAATTATATACTTAATATAATTATAATAAAGCGGGTTCTTTATTAGTATAGTTATACCCTAATTATCCTTAAAGATAATAACTATTTAAGGTATATTACTAGTAGGATAGATTTAATTTAAGAGAGTTCTTAATTAGATAGCTTCCTTTATAATTTATATCTATCTAATATATTTAGCTTTATAAGTTAATAGTACTACTATTACTTAATACTTAAATAATTAAGAGATAATACTACTTCTAAGGTTAAAGATATAACTAGAGGTAGACTTCTAAGTATTATAATTATTAACCTAGTTTAAGTTTATCTATCTAGTAAGATTTTCTAGTATTCCTTTATATATAAGTTATTAATAAATTATAAACTAGAGGTAGTAGAAGATATATTTTACTACTTTAAAGTATTTTACTATAGGGTTTAATAAGTAGTAAGAGACTACTAAGATTATATAAGTAATATTAAGTTAAATACCTAATATTATATATATAAGGGAACTAATAGCTAACTAGTATTATTTAAGGAGGTCTAATAGTATTATATACCTATCCTTAGCTAGTAGAAGCTAGGTAGTAGTTTCTATTAAGGTTATAATAGGCTTTAACTCTTATATTCTATAATACCTAAGGAAATATTTTATATAAGTAGCTTATCCTAGTTATAATATCTAATTAACTTAATTCTAAGTTACTATTATACTAAGGTAATAGTTATATAAGCTTAAATTAATTATATAAAATTTAGTACTAAGGGCGTCTTTAATCTACTAGATCTTAGGCTTTAAAGGCCTTATAACTAGTATATAATCTATATAAAGAGTAATAATAGTACTTAAAAAGGTATTAATAAATATATTAAAGTTAATATTAATAGGTTTAAGGTTAATCTCCTTTATATATTTTATAAAGTAGTTATATTAAACTTATAATAATTATTTTAATTTATAAAGGGCTTTATTTAATTTATATACCTTTTTAAGGTATTAATTATTATACTTTATAATTTATTTTATATAAATTTCCTTATTTATATATCTATAAAGGAAGGCCATTTTAATATCTATTTATTCTAAATCTTAATATTTAATAGTAGTAAGGGTAAAAATAGCCTTATAACTTATAAGCTTAATTATAAAGGTAAAGGTTTTATTATAATCTAGTCCCTTATATTATTTAAATCCTTAACTAACTTAATAAGCTTTATAATAAGTAATTTCCCCTTATAAACTATATTTTAAGGTATAAACCTATTTATTATAAAGGGTAGTCTAATTCTTTAATAGGTTAACTAGCTCCTAAGTATTATTTTTAATAAAGGAGTTAAATTTATTTATTATACTAGCCTTTTATTACTTTTAATAGGTATAATTAATTATAACTTCCTTAAATATCTTAGATTTATAAGGTTCTTAGTTAATAACTTTAAATATTATAATATAATATAAGTAAATATCTAGTAATAGATCTTAAGGGATAAGATATAAATAATTAGGTTATATACTATCTACTTATAAGGTTTTATTAGAGGTTAAAGGCGGAGTTACTAGTATCCTTATAATTAAAAGGGACTTTATAAATTAAGGGGTTTAAGCTCCTATTAATTCTAGCCTTAGATCTATTATTAAGGGCCTTAGCTATATTAATTAAATAAGTTTATTAATATCTATTAAATTTATAAGTAGAAAGGTATTTATAGGATAATACTCTTTAATATTATACTCTCCTACTATTAATACTTTATATATTAGGGGATTAATAATAATAGGTAGTATAAAGAGTAGGCTATTCTTTTCCCTTCCCTAAGTAACCTTTAAGGCCCTAATAACTTACTTATTAGGTATTAATATTTTATAAATATAATTACCTTTAAAATTAATAAGGGTACTAAGTTTAACTTAATCCTTTTTATAACCCTAGTTAATAGCTAGTTTCTAGTAGTTAGTATAACCCTTTATTCTAATATATTTAATATAAGAGAGATAAGGTAGTATAAGCCTTATATAATATAAGCTTTTAACTAGATATAAGGCTCCTATTTTATAGGTAGTTAACCGCGAGGATAAGCTTAAGCTAGAAGCTTATATTAAGACTTATATTATATAAGATAGTACTTACTATTAATTAGAGGGTTTAACCTAAATATTTAATAACTTTATTACTTTTAAGGTTTCTTAGGATTATAAGCTCTTATAAGATATTATAATTAATATAATAGGAATTAAAGTTATAATCTTTATATTTACTATTATAATTAGATCTTAAGTGATTTATAATAATAATATTATATTTATTATAAGCCTAATAGTATTTAAAGGCTTTAAAGATCTTACTTTTTACCTCTACTACTTCTACTTTAAACTACTTATCTTAATTATTAAGGAAGGTAATAAAGTAACGCCCTCCCTTATAACCTCTAGGGGTATAAGGGCCTAAGATATTATTATAAATAAGGTTAAGAGACCTTCTTCCTAGTTAGATATAAGCTTTATATAATACTTACTTTACTTTTTAAATAGTATATAATAGGTATAAATCCTTATTAATAAGATCTTTAATAAGGTTAATCCCTTTAAAGAGATAAATAAATTTCTTAATATTTTAATAACCTAAATAGCCTATATAAGTATATTATAAATTAAGGGTTTTATTATTAATTTAACCTTTTAAGCTAGAGGAGTCTAACTCTAAGTCTAAGTTTAAATATTCTAAAGTAGGGATAATATTATCTACTAGATTAGCCTACTCCTTCTACCTTAATATAATATAAAGTATAATAACCTTAGTAGGAACTTTAATAGCCCCTTTAAAGGGAGGATAGGGTATTTTTAGTACTAGAATAGATATTTATAATACTATCTTTATAAATAATATAATATAAAGAGACTCTTATATATATAAGTAGTAAAGGTTATTATTTTATAACTAGGTTATAATACCTTACTTATTAATTTTAATACTATTTTAAATAATTTAAAGAGGTATTAAGGTATATTAAAGTTATCCTTATAAGATTAAATTAATAAGTAACTTAGGGATATAAAGGTAGTTAATAAAAATTAAGTCCTTCCTTTTCCTATCTATTATAATAGGAATATAGACCTTACTAATATTAAGAGGGTAGTAAGTACTATTAATACCTTTAATAGGTTAGATATTATCTAGGGAGGGATTAAGTAAGTAGTATTTAATAAAAATTATATAAAAGGGTATTAAATATATTAAATAAGTAGTATTAAGTACCTACTTCTTAAGTTAGGTATTTAATTTAATAGTAAAAGCTATACTAATATTATCTTAAAAGGCTATATAAGTTTTAGCCTTAAAGTTACTATTATTATAACGGCGTCTCTTATTAAGCTTATTATTAAACTTATCCTTAAAGGATTATTTCCCCCTATTTATTTTACCTTTAATCCTATTTCCTCTTCCCTTACTATTATTAATATTATTCTTTATAGGTAGCTTACTATTCCTAAGCTTAAAGTATTCCTTTTAAGTATAATAATATATATAATAATAAGTATAATATTTAATAAGCTTTTAAATAAGTTAGATATTAAGTCTAGGTATAACCCTATTTTAATTTTTAATTAGAATAGTAGGACTAGTAGTAGTAGGAGTATAAGTAGTTATTATAATAAAGTTTAATTCTTCCTAGTTAATTAAGGGGTTAATTACTATTTAAATAAAGTACCTAGTAGTATACTTAAGAGAATAAGCTAGTTTAATAATATTAATCTTACTTATTAGGTTATAAGTCTAGATATAGTATATAAAATACCCTTTATAGGCTTTATTAAAACCTATATGAAAGAGGAAGATAAGGAAGTTTATTTCTAGCTTTAAATAGGTAGATATTAAGGTAATTTTATTATAAAGAGACTTAAGGCAGGCTATAAAATCTATAATATCCTTATATTAATCAAGGTCTAGCTTAAGTAGCTAGTAGTATAAGTTATTAAGAGTACTAGAGCTTATAAGTTTATTATTAGTCTTAAGGGCTTCTTATAATATATAAGTATTTTTAATATCCTTATAATTAATAAAGAGATTATTACCTAAGTAGCTCTTAATAATATTAATAGTTAATTTATACCTAAGTTCCTACTTAACTAGCTCTTTAAAAGTAGATTTATAAGTTTTAATAATATTAATTATTAAATAGTTAGAGAGAGCTAGAATAATAGGGGTTATAACCTAGTCTACCTTATAAAATTTAAAAAGTTAGGTAGATATTAAGTACTTATATATTTCTTAGGTTTATACTTAAAGCCCTTCTAATCCTCTAAGCTTTTTAATATAAAGTAGGAGGCTATTAATCTTATTTATAATAATAGTATTTTCTTCTAGTATTACTTTTTATAAAGATAAGCGTAGGCTTTAAAGGATTAATTTAAATTAAGTAGCTCTAAGTTAATAGTAGTACTAAAAAGATTATTACTATTAGGGGCTTTAAGGAATAACTCTTAAGTAGAGTTACTTAAGGAAGGGGAACTATTAAAGAGGTATTAAGGTATATAATCTTAACTATTTTAATTAAAATATTTATATTTATATTACTTAGCTACCTTATTAAGTATAATATTATACCTTAGAAAATTATAATTAAAAATATAATAACTTTAATAAGTTTTATTCTACTATTACTTAAACTCTTTAGTAGTAATATCTAAGGGAAAGATAAGTAGTTAATATATTTATATTTAATTAGAAGTAGAGGAGCTTATAAATAATAGGCTTAAAGTATTAAAAGATAAAGGAGGATTACTTAAAAGAATATCTTTATTTAATAAAATTATAATAGGATTAAAAGATAGTTATCCTAGAAAAAATAGGGGATTTAAATATCTTTTATAGTACTTATACCTTATAATCTTAATAACTATTATATTTTAAGGGGGTTAAGAGATTATATCTTATACTTAAAAAGGTTAGGAGTTATTATAATAGATTAATAATCTAATTCTTTTAACCTTTAACTTAATAGGAGGTTCCTTACCTTTACCTTAAGGTTTATAAGTAGTAGTAGTATTAAAGTATCCTAGTAATTACTTAGCTAAGGCTATATTAACTATCTTACAAGTAGTTTTCTAGAGTAGGTAAAGTAGTTTTAATATTACTTGTACTTAGTAGATTAAGGTTATACCTCCTTTCTTACTACCCTAGTATATTTATCCTACTAAGTAGGTTAGTATTTTATATAAGTGGAATTAGTATTATTTAGTATATTTAGCTAGTTAGTACGTACTATTATAAAGAAAAAATCTAGTAGTATTAACTTCTTTAAAAGAATCCTAGTAGCTAGGAAATTATAACTTTAAGCTTTAAGGCTTCCCCTAACTTTCTTTAATTAATTAATTAATTATATAATAAGCTCGCTTATTAATTAAAGATTAAGGGTTACTTATAATAAAGAGTACCTTATAATATAGTATATATATTACGTAGTATACTTATATAATACCCTAGACTTTATATACTTAATTAATAAGCTAGTAGGCTAAATAAGAGGTAGTTTAAATAAATACCTTATATCTAGGCTTATAACCTATTAAAATAGTAGGAGTAGAATACTTAATTAATTTATCTAAGATTATAAGAGTATCTATCTATATATACTAAGACTTTATACTTAGTTATCTTAGTAAACCTTCCTTACTAAGAGTATATTTTAATAGTAGATAGTATAAGTAGTTAATAAAATATTATAATTACTAATTAAAAAGGTTAGAGCGCTAAAGCTTATATAAGATAAGAAGGGGGATATATTATTAAAAGGGAAGGGAGAGGTAATATGAATAAGTAATATTTTAAAGTATAATTAATTAATCCTTTATAATTAATAGGACTTATAAGATAAAAGTATAAAGTTAATATAAGTCTTAAAGCTCTAAGATAGATAAGATAATATTAAAAGTCTATAAATAACCTTATTTTAAAGCTACTATTTAATTATCTTATAAAGGAGGTAATAGTAGATATTATAAGAGTTAGTATTTATAAGGACTAGTTAGGAATATAGTACTACTATCGACGTGGCGTCTATAGTACGTAGTAGTACTGCGCTACCCCTTTCCCTATAGTATATAGAGGAGGGAATTCCCCCTAAAGGGAAGGGTAGCGATTAATCTTACTATTAATAAGTATAAAGAGTTCTATATATATATATATATACGTACCGTTTATAGTACTTAATAGCTATATTACTACGTAGTACCCTTATATTCTAATTACTTACCCTATTTAGGGGTAGTAGCCCGATTATTAATAAGATAAGTATAGAAGGGTTATTATAGGCGTAAGGTAAAAAGGTTAGTTAACTAGTATAAATAACCTACCTAAATATAAGGGATTAAGCTTATAAAGAAAGTAAGTCTTAAGAATTAATTAATAAATTAATAATAGATATGTTATAATTATAACTAACTATCTAAGGGTAGCTACTAGGCGTATAAACCTAGTCCCTACTACTTAAAATCTAAAAAGTACTATTATAAAGGATATAAGAATTTAAAGAAGTCTTTAAGAGGTAGTAGATATAAGATTTATAATAATATTTATAAGACTTAAAGTAGGAAATATATATTAATAATACTACGTAAGTAGGTTATTAATATTACCTATTATTAATAAAAGAATTAGAACTAAAGCGTCTTTAATATAAACCCTATATTCTTAGGCCATAGGACTTATATATATATAATAGGAAGTTAGTATAAGAATATTAAGAATAGTTTAATAATATAATTAAAATAATTAAAATAAGTATAACTTATTTTCTTAATAACTCTATAAAAATCTAATACGCGTTATAGTATATAGCCCTAGACCTTAAGGCTATATAATATAAGTATATAAAGGATATATTAAAGGATAAATAGTCCTAGGAATACTTTAATAATTTCCTAATAAATTAAATAGAAGATCCTTAAAATTAATATCTAATAACTAGTAAGTACTACTTAGAAGTTAAGTAAAAGGAATATTAAAAGATTATAAACTTTATAAATTACCTTACTAGGTTAAAAAGATAACTTAAGCTATTAATAAAGTATATACTTTATAATAATCTTTTAAATAAGTTATATAAAGATCTTTATAATTAACTTATAATATAATCTAATATCTTAAAAATAAGGGATACTCTTATTATATTAATAACCTAATTAGAACCTTATATAATACTATTTATATATAAAGATTAAAGAGATAATACTCCTATTAAAAGTTAATATCCTTAAAGAGGAAGAGGAAATTTCTAAGGATAAAGGGATAATAGCTTATATATAAAGTAAAAAGGATAGGGTAGTATTAAAGTATTATTATACCTTCCTTAAAAGCCTAAGCCTAACCTCTCTATTACTAAGTATTATAATTATTAAAAGAAGGGATATATAATTAAAGATTACTAGAGTATAAAATTAATAATTATAAATATTATAACTAATAAGCCTATAACTAATAAGATATCTAATAATAAGCTAGTTAAAAGAGGCTTAAATTTAAAAATCCCCTAAGTATTATAATTATATCTACTATTATAGTATAAGGGAAGAAGTAGATATAATAACTTATTATTATAATATAAGTAGAGCTTAAGAGCTTATAAAGAGAATTTATTATATTAATTAACTTTAGAGTAGATATTAATTATATTAATATATACTTAATAAAGGAGTAGGATTAAAAAATAGACTTAAGCTCTAGTAATACCTTATATAATAAAGTTAAGAATCTAATATTATTACTAAGTTCTTATATAAGAGAAATTAAACTTATTAATTTTAATAGTATTATATAATATTATAAGGGCGCCTTTTATATAATAATAAACCTTAATTATAACTTCTACCTTAAGTATTTATAATTAAAAGAATAAAACCCCTAAGTAGATTAACTTATATAAAACTAGTAATTCCCTATTAAGAAAAATAATATTAAGGAGTACTTTAATATTATTAAAGCCTTAAAGGAGTAGTTTAATAATATTATATTTATTATAATATACTTAGGAGTAGGTAGTAAAAACCTACTACTTAAAGTTAAGCTCCCTTTAAAATTTTAGGAATTTTAAAATATCTTTTTAATTAAGAATATTAGGGCGCTATTAGATTATATATATTATAATTATATAATTAATATAAAGGAGAATAAGGAACCTCCCTTTAACCTACTTTATAACCTATTAGAGAAAGAGTTACGCGTATTAAAAAAGTACTTTAAGTAGGCTTTAAAAAAGGGATAGATTTATTATTTTATAAGTTTAATAAGTATACTAATTCTTTTTATATTAAAAAAGGATAGAATATTATACTTATATATTAATTATAAGGCGCTTAATAAAATTATAATTAAAAACTACTATCTACTTTTATTAATTAATATTAAATACTTAATTAAGTTAGATCTTAAGGATATATATTATTATTTATAAATAAGAAAGGGTAATAAATAGAAGACTATATTTTATATAAGGTATAACTATTTTAAATATATAATTATACCTTTTAAACTTATTAATATACCTACCTTATTCTAAGTATATATTAATAAAGCCTTAGCGGGACTACTTTATATTATATATATTATTTATCTAGATAATATTCTTATCTACTCTTAGGATAAAAAGTCTTATATTAAAGTTATAAAGGTAGTATTATAATATCTTTATAAATTTAAACTTTATATTAGCTTAAAGAAATATAAATTTATAATAATAAAAGTAGAATTCCTTAACTTTATTATTAGTTATAATAATATATATATAAATCTATATAAAGTAGATATTATAATAGAATAATTAAAACCTAGGAGTATTAAAGATATTTAGATCTTTTTAAGGTTTACTAATTTCTATTATTATTTTATTAAATACTATTCCTTTATAACCGTAGTATTAATAGACTATCTAAAAAATAATTATTTATATATTAAAAATAGAAAGTTAATATTAAGTAATATTATAAGAGCGGCGTTTAAGTAATTAAAGTAATTCTTTTAAGAGGTATTATTACTTATATATTTTAATATTATAAGAGAAATCTAACTAGAGATTAATATTTTAATTCTAGTTATTATAACTATTTTATTATAAAAGTTCTTAATTAATATTAAAGGGGTAGAAGTAGAATAGTATTTTATTACCTTCTACTCTTATAAGTTATATTTAGTAGAAACTAGATATAAGACTTATAACTAGGAACTACTTATAATAGTTAAGGTATTCTAGGTATAAAAGTACTTCTTAGAAGGTAGCTTATACCTAATTATAATAATTATTAATTATAATAACTTAAGGTATTTCTAGATAATATTATTATTAATAAGGAGATAAGTATATTAAGTAATAAAGCTTATAATATATAACTTTAAAATATAATATTATATAGGTATTAAGAACCTAGTTGATACCCTATTAAGGTAACTAGATTATATACTAGTAAAAGATAAAGAAGATACTTATTTATTAATATTATAAAATAAGTTAAAGAATATTAAGTATATTCCTTTTAATAAGTATTATATATATAGTATTTATAAAGGTTTATAAGATAATAAGGCTTATAATTATAAATAGTATAAAAGGTTAGAGATAGGGCTTAAAAAGCCTTATACCTTAAAAATAGGAGAGAGTAACGCGCTCTTAGGGATATAAAGTAATATAAGTAATAGCTTAAACCCTATTATAAGATAGTTTAATATTAATTAAATAGTACTTAAAAGGTATATTATAACTACGTTAATAATGAAGCGCGTATAAAATAAATATAATAACTTAATATTAGAGATACTCTAATATTTTTAAGAGGGAGATAAGGATATTTATAATAAGAAATAATTATTAAAGTCCTAGGGCTATCAAAAGGCTACTAATATATCTCTATTAATAGATAAGATAGGGGTCCTTTATAAAGGTAATATAGTTTTTATACCTAGTAATAAAGTAATTAGATAAGGAATCTTAAAGCTTTATTATAATAACCCTTATACTAGCTACTACTTATAAAAGTATATATAAGAGCTTATTAAGTAGAAGTTCTATTAAAAATTAATAGGATAAGATATTTATAATTATATATAAAAATACTTAACCTATTAATTAATAAAGCTACGTAGATATATTATTTATAATATACTATTATTATTACTAATACTTATAAGACCTTTTTAAGAAATTATAATAAATTTTATTATAAATCTCCCTTTAAGTAAATAAAAGAGCGGCGTTTATAATATAATCTTAGTAGTTATAAACTATTATATTAAGGTAGCTAGGTATTTACTTATTATAAAAATTATTAATATTATTAATATTATTAACCTATTATATTATAAAATCTTTTTAAGGTTTAATTAGCTAGAAGGTATTATTAATAATTTAGGGATAGTATTTATAAATAGCTTTTAGGTAGTTATATATTATTATATTAATATAAAAAGAAAGCTTAATACTACTTTCTACCCTTAAATAAATAGTTAAATAGAGAGATAGAATAGTATACTTAAGTAGTATTTATACTACTATTCTACCTAGAGATAAGATAATTAAATAGAGTTACTTTATCTAATAGAGTTTATATATAATTATATAAAGTATATTAATACTAGGTTACCTTTATATAAGGCGCTTTATAACTACTTACTTAAGCTAGATATAAAGTTTTTAAAGCTACTATTAGAAGAAGTCCTATTAATATAAGAAAGGATTAAATTACTTTAAAAATAAAGGGAAGGTTTAAAGTAGTACTTATATTAAATATAAGTTATATAAGTAGAGTATATAAATAAATAGTAAAAGTAAAGATAATATAATATAAGTAATTATATCTTATTAAATATAAAGTATATTAGATTAATATAAGTAATTAAGAAACTATTATAATATTATCTAGGGCCTTTTAAGGTCTTTAATTATATTAATAGTTAGGTATATAAGTTATAACTACTTAATACCTTTTATATATATAATATCTTTTATATCTTACTTATAAAGCTATATTAGGGTAATAATAAGAGTATTATAAAAGTTATATAAGTAGAACTTATAAATAATAAAGATAAATAGGAAGTTAAGGCTATTTTTAACTATAAAATCTCTTATAATAAACCTTAATATTTAATAAAGTAGAAGGGTTAATCTTATAATTATAATTAATAGTTATATAAGTAGGACTTAGTTAATATATTAGATATATTAAAAAGATTTAAGTAGGATTACCTTAAAGTATAAAGTTTATATTATATAAGAGGGGAAATAATTTTTATTATTATAAATAAAAAAGAAAAGATACTTAATATAATTAGGCTATTAAAGGTATTATAAGAGAGGGCTATTATACTATACTAGTAGTAGTACTAGGCCTATTACTATTACTACTATTAGTAATAAGAGTATCCTCTTTATTATCCTCTTCTTTATCCTTTATAATAGGAGGGAGGCGCTCTTATAATATATTAATAAGGCTTTAAAAGTACTTTAAAAGGGGAGATAAAGTAATATATATATATTAATAAAGGATATTAAGAATATATTTTAAGGTATTTATAATATAGATAGTAATAGCTAGGTTAACCCTAATAGGAGCTATAGTAGTAATAGAGGTAGAGGAGGCGCGGTAAAGGTAATAATAATACTATTAAATAAGCCTATTAAAGGTTTACTAGAATTTAGTAAGCTAAGGGAGGTTAAAGCCGGCATTTAAGTTAGTTATAATATCTAAAGATTAAAGAAGGTATATATAAATATAATAAGTATAAATAAAGATCTCTTATTAATATTTAATATTAAGATCTTTATAATAACTATATCTAATAGAGCTAGGAGAGGCGTATATATAAGTTATACTATTAAAAGGATAAGTAAAGCCTTAACTAAAAATATTAAACTTATAATTCTTTAGATTAAAATATAATATAATAAAGGTATATTATATAAAATAATATAAGAATAGGCTAGGAGTAGCTTAATAGGGGAGGTTATATACTATTATAAGTAGAGGGGGTAGTAGTAGTCTTCTTTTAATTAATAATAAGGGTAAGTTTATTACTAAGGATTACTTATAAAATAAGTACTAGAAGTATAAGGAGGTATAATAAGGTATAAAGGGGGTAATAATATAAATAAGACTTAAAAAGGACTTAATATAATTAATAAAAAATAAAGATATTATAATTAAAAGAATAATATTAAAGTTATATAAAGAAGGTACGCCTTAAATACTTAATAAACCCTTAATAGTAATAACTTCCTATTTACTTTAAAATACTAAGACTTTTAACTACTTTTATAATAAATTAATAAAGGATAATAGGAAGTATAATAAGAATATATTATAATATAAGGATTATATATAAGAGTATTATTTATAGTTATTATAATTTAATAAAATTATATATTATTAAGGCTTAGCTTAGAAGGCCTTATAAATAGTTACTTTATTACGCTCTTATTAAAGTAATATTCTATTATTAAGGGAGTATCTCTTATAGATTATAACCTTTTATACTCTTAAAGCCTAAGAGCCTAGATAGGGAGATAATTATAAAGACTAGTTAGGGATATAATACTACTATTAATATAGTATCTATAATATATAGTAGTACTACGTTACCCCTTTCCCTATAATATATAAAGGAGGGAATTCCCCCTAAAGGGAAAGGTAGTAATTAGTCTTACTATTAATAAGAATAGAGAGTTCTATATATATATACACGCGTACCGTTTATAGTACTTAATAGCTATATTATTACGTAGTACCCTTATAGTATATACTTATATTAAGTTTAAAGTTTAGCTTTAATAGTATTATAAGATATTATAGAAGTATTTATAATATTTTTTCTTTCTAATAAATATATTACTATTTTATATTACTATTTAATCCTTATACTAATTACTTATTAATATATTTTATAATATAAATTTAAATCTACTTTATATTTATACTAAATATATTATTATCTTATATCCTAGCGAATTTAGCACTTATAATTTCTTGGTAATAACTACTAAGACCTTTAAATATATAGACTAACCGCGTCGGGTCGGTACTTTAGACTCGAGTTAGGTACCCGACTCGACTCTTAGCGAGTTAATACTAAATTCCTAGCCCGAGTATTCAGGTCGGTACTAATAGTTAGTACCGAGTATTTAAGTTAATACTATAAGGTGGTACTAAGTACTAGAGGGTCGCTATCTCGGTGCGAGATTAGTAATTAAGCTAGGGACTCCCTAAAAACTTAACTACTCTAGGGGCTAAGCTCCCTAAAAACCCGCTAAGATCTATAATTCTAGGGGTGCTGTACCCTATACTATACCCCATGCTGTAGGGACTGCTGTACCCATGCTGTACCTATGCTGTACCCATGCTGTAGGGACTGCTATACCTATGCTGTAGCCAAGCTGTAGCTAATGCTGTCCCCATGCTATCCCCATGCTATACCCCATGCTGTACCCCATGCTGTAGGGACTACTATCCCCATGCTGTACCCATTCTATAGGGACTGCTATACCCATGCTATACCTATGCTATACCTATGCTGTAGCTAATGCTGTCCCCATGCTATACCCATACTGTACCCATGCTATACCCATGCTATAGCCAATGCTGTCCCCATGCTATCCCCATACTGTACCCCATGCTGTACCCCATGCTGTAGGGACTGCTATCCCCATGCTGTACCCATGCTATAGGGACTGCTATACCCATGCTGTCCCCATGCTATAGGGACTGCTGTACCCATACTATACCCATGCTGTAGGGACTGCTATACCCATGCTGTAGCCAAGCTGTAGCTAATGCTGTCCCCATGCTGTCCCCATACTATACCCTATGCTGTACCCCATGCTGTACCCCATGCTGTAGGGACTGCTATCCCCATGCTGTACCCATGCTGTAGGGACTGCTATACCCATGCTGTACCCATGCTGTACCCATGCTGTCCTCATGCTATAGGGACTGCTGTACCCATACTATACCCATGCTGTAGGGACTGCTATACCTATGCTGTAGCCAAGCTGTAGCTAATGCTATAGGGACTGCTGTACCCATGCTATACCCATGCTATACCTATGCTGTACCCATGCTGTAGCCATGCTATCCCTATGTTGTAGGGACTGCTATACCCATGCTGTACCCATGCTGTACCCATGCTGTAGGGACTGCTATAGGGACTGCTATACCTATGCTGTACCTATACTATACCTATGCTATAGCTAATGCTATAGCTACTACTGTAACCCATGCTGTACCCATGCTGTAACTAATGCTGTCCCAATGCTATCCCCTATACTGTCCCCCATGCTGTACCCATGCTGGACCCTATGCTAGAGGGACTGCTGTACCTATACTGTACCTATACTATAGCCATGCTGTAGGTAATGCGGTAGCTATGCTATAGGGAATGCGGTAGCCATGCCGTAGGCATGCTGTAGGGAATGCTATGCTGTAGCCATGCTGTTACTACGCTGTAGGTAATGCTGTAGCTATGCTATTATCTTACTGCAGGCAATGCTATAAAGAAAAGTTCCTAGGGAAATTAGATCACGTGATGTACATTGCTTGGCGTAACGACAGCTAATTAAACCTTAAATAGTTACAGTATTATATAGATTAATACCGAAGTATTAACCCGACTCGCTAAGATATTAGTTCTACCTATACTATTTTACTAAGACTATTATATCAGGAATATTTTTTACTTATAATAGTATTTCGTACTATATATATAACCTACTAATATATTACTAAGCATTATTATTATTACTAACTAGGTAACTCTTAATAGTAAATAAGGTAATATAAAAAGGTAATAGCTAATTAACTATTCCTATAAGGATAATAACTATAATATTACTAATATTTTCTATTTATAGTAGTATTCAGTACTATATATATGGCTTACTCCTATATTACTAAGCATTATTATTATTATTACCTAGGTAATACCCTTAAGTAAATAAGGTAATATAAAAAGGTAATGCATATACCTAGGGAATTAAGGGGGCTATAAAAATTATAATTAGAAAATAATTTAATTGTAGAATAGTACTAATTTTAGAAAAAATCTAGGCTTTCTAGCTAATTTATTAGCGGCTTAGCGTCTTGGCGATACCTTAGCGAGTCGGGTCGGTCCAACCCGACTCGCCAAGGTACCGAGGGCTTTTCGGGTCGGTCGGTACCGGAAGTAGGTACCGAGTATTCGGGTCGGCACCAATCCATGGTACTGAAGCCCGACTCGACGGTTAGTTTATAAATATAGGATTAGCTCGATATATTCCTTCTAGAGTCGTACTCCTTAATATAAATACTTAAGGAAGCTAGTCTATATTACCTATAGTATAGTTCCTAGGTATAATATCGGCTATAATATTAAAATATAAATAATAAGGATATCTATATTTTAGTAGTTATGATACCTAGGTAAACCTTAGTACAAGTACCTTACTAGGATATAGGATAATATAAAGGGATTTATAGCTTATAAAAGAATTAATAAATAATATAGAATCTACTCTAGTTTATACGTTTCGCTTAGTAATAGCGGAATAGCTTCCGCCTCCCTAAGTCTTTATTATTCTTAATAGCCTTAATAGCTTTTTTAATTAATTAATCTATATAAATTAAAAGTATCCCTACCTTATTAATATAGTAGTAATACTATATAAAGGGCTTTATAATACTAATTAAATATCTTAAACTACTAAAATACTAAACCTACCCTTATAATACTAATTATCCCTAAAGTCCTCTAGTAGTATAGAGAAGCCTATTTCTTTATAACTAATTTATCTCTATTTATTACTATCTATTATAATAGTAATAAGCCCTAATAGTATACTCTACTATTATACTTAGATATAATATTATACTACTTTAACTTAATCGGGGCCCCCCTAGTTAGCAAGCTCCTAGGGGTAATTAGCTACTAGTCGTTACTACTTAAATAACGGTTTTTCGCGTTTTTAACCTATTATCTTTAAACTATTAGTACGTAACTATATTATATTATAATAAGTCTAGGATATTAAGGATAAGATCCTAGAAGCCTTATAAGACCTTACTAATAATATCTTCCCTAACCCTAGTTAGGCTACTAAGTACTATAGAATTTTAGCGCGTACCCTCCAAAGATATATTAATAGACGTCCCTTACTATTTAAATAACTAGTAACTAACTAAGTACTTAATCTAGCCTAGGAATAGATACTAAATTAGTATATTAAGCGTCTTAATACTATCGGCATATTACTTGAAGTAGGAATAATTAGGAGTAGTACTAACTAGATCCTATATTTAGCTAGTCTAGATACGCGTTAAGAGGTAGGGCTAAATTAGGTAACTTAGTTTATTACTTATAATAATAATATCTATAAATATAAATAAGCTCCCCTTACTACTAAATAAAAGAATACCTATTAGGTTAATATCCTTATAACTTATTTTTAATAGTTCCGTCGTGTCTATTATAAGTATAGTATTATTATTTACGACCTTTATAATATAGATAAGATAGGCTTCTAAATAGGTATAAGTATAGCGTATTAGGTTATATTATTAGAACTAAAGAAGTATTTAATCCTTATAGACCTAGGGAACTATAACTATATTATATTAATTAAATATATTACTACTAGTAATAATAGTTAGGCGTTACTAGCATTTATTATTTATATAGGGGTATATATAATAATACTATACTAGCTATAAGTCTCTTAAGCTATTTAGATAATAATTTAGTAATAGACTAGATCCGTTATTTTAATAAATATATTAAAGTACGTAGGTAAGGAGTATAGCGTATACTAATAATAGACGGCTATAGTAGCTATATAATACTAGATTTCTTAAACTATATATAAGAGGCTATAATATAGCTATTTATCTTCCCTCCCTACTTAATATACCTCTTATAACCCCTAGATATTAGTATCTTTTAGCTATATAAATACTAGTATACTAAGGGCGTTAATAAGGCTATATAATATAGCTAGACTAAGTTTAATAAACTTAATTTTTTTAAACTTTTTCCTTATATATATAAATGAATATTTAATCCTAAGATAATTAGGTTAGTATAGGAGAAAGTAGGCCTTATTCTATATAATCTAGATATTATTCTTAGTAAAATCTATATAATTAAAGAGAAGCGTCGTCCTATTATACCGCCCTTAAAACCCCTACTACTTAAACAGATACTCTAAGGGTTTAAGGAAGTTATTAATTATAGAGAAAATCTATTAGCCTTAGTCCGTACTAACAAGTTACTATTAAGTAACTTTAAGTTAGCCCTTAAGCGCTATATTAAGGGAAGTACCGCGTTAGCCTACTTAAGGGAGCTTATAGAGCGGGATCTATAGAATTCTTACGCCTACTAACTAGTAAAGACTAGACGGGATAGGCTTAGGGGGATATATACCGCTAAGTCTAGAGTAGTTACTATAGGTATAGTACGTACTATTAAGCGAAAATAGGATGATAATAAGGTAGATAAGGCCTAGAAGGCCGTAAATAGTATAGAGGCTCAATTAAAGAAGGAATAAGTAAAGGTAGAAAGGGAGTAAATTAAGGCGGTTTAAGTAGTTAAATAGCCCTAGAAAGATGTTATAAAGGATATTAGAAGGGTATCTATAATCTTCTATAAGTATAAGGTATAAAAGTAAAAGGATAAGAAAGCTGTAGCTAAGAAGATATAGATATATAGAAAAAACGTTATTTAGATAGTAACGACTAGTAGCTGATTACCCCTAGGAGCTTGCCGACTAGGGGGGCCCCGATTACTACTAAAGACTTTAGTAGCCTCTTTTATTAAAATTTATATAAGTATATTACTTTTCTAGTATTTCTTCCCTAAGATTTAAGAAGCCTTTCTTTAAAAGGAAGCTATTAAGGTAGCTTAACTACTACTACCCCTTAATTATTATCTTATTATATTAATAAATTAAATCTATAAATTTATCTAGGATACTAGTAAAGTATATATTTATAAGGTATTAAAGACTATTAAGTATTATATTAATTATATTATTACCTATTATAAGTATCCCTTATAATTAGGGATCCCTAAGTTAAGTAATTAATATACTACCTTAATAGAACTACCTTTCTACCTATTTAATTAGGCTACTAATAGCTCCGCCTTTTAAAAAGTAGTTAAATATTTTATTAAGAGTACTAAGTATTACTAAAGTCTCTTATAACTCTTATTATATTTTATAAAGTATTAGCTACTATTAACTAGGAATAGTCCTAAGAGATTCTTATTAATTAGAATATCTATTATTATATCTTCTACTCTTACTCTATCTAATATTAAGTTACTTATAAGAATACCCTTAATAATACTAAGTATTATACTACTAAGTTTTAGTACTAATCTTATAACTTATAAGACTTCTACTAAAGAAGTTATATATAAATAGCCTATTAAACTAGTATAATATCTAGTTATAAGTAAGAATATAAGCTTTATTAAGGCTTAATATACTAAGCTATAAGAAATAATTACTAGTATTATACCGCTAGCCCTACTATTAGTACTAGGACTTATAGATCCTAGTATACCTCCTAGAGTACCTTTTAATAATAATAGTACTCCCTGCTTTAATCTTAATAATATTAGATATCTTAATCCCTTTTATAATAATAAATCTATAAATACTACCTCTAATATTAAATATACTAGTAAGACTACCTATTTTTATAATATTTATATATTTATAAACTATATTAAGGATATTATTTAAATAAGGGGTAATATTATTATCTATATAAACCTTTAACTATATCTCTAAGGAACTACCTAGGGATAGTATACTACTAAGCTTAGAGAAGGTAATAAATATCTTATTATTTTTAATATTAATAAATAGTATTATCTATTAATATGATAGTAGAAGGCCTTATATTATATTAATATAAGTATACTTACTAATTTATAAGAAGTATACTATATAAGATACTTCTTAATAGAGAGAGCCTTAAGAGTACTGTTAAACTATTATAAGAGTAGCTAAGGATTTAGAGATTAGGGTAATAAATAATTATATTCTTCTTATTTAAAATAGTTTTAATATAGAATTTTAGTATAATATCCTTAAACCTAGTAATAATACTAACTATAATAAGTTCCTTACCTTATTAGATTATAGGAAGTATTAATAGTAGAATTATATATCTTAATACTTAAAATCTTATTAGCCGTCTTAGTAAAAATAGTATAGTAGGTATTAATCTCTATTTTAACCTTCTTAGTCTTAATTTTAGTCTTAATCTTAATAGCCTTCCTAGTAGTTACTACTACCTTAATTATAGTTATAAAATAATAATAATACTTACTAATAATATTAGAAGCCTCTATTAGGCTATTAATCCTACTAAGGCTATTAATAAAGTAATTAAGGTATAAATATCTATATCCTCCTAGTATAACTTATAAGACTTTGAATAATAGTACTAGCGCTATTATATAGGTCTAATTCTTTTAATAGGTAACTATAATAAGGTCCTTAATTTATAGGGAATTAAAATTAAAATTAAAGAAATTACTTTCCCTTTAGATTATAAGGGGAATAATAGCGATAGCCTCTAAGACCTCTATAGGTCTACTAGGCCGCTACTAAGGAAGCCTTTAAGGGATAGCCTTCTTAAAGCCCTTAAGGTTATAAATAGGAAGGCCTATACTAGGATTTTACTTATAAGCCTTCTAACTTCTACTAGGAAGGTTCTTATAACCCGTCTTAGGAAGAAACCTTATAATATTATTAGGTATTAGTAATAGAAGATATTAAACTAGATAATAGCCTAGGGAATAATTATAGAAACTATTTCTTAGCTACTATTCTATCTCTAGATTATGAATATTATTATTACTATCTAAGATTCTTATTAAAGAATAAACTCTTTAACTATCTTTATAAATAATACTAAAAGACTATCTTATTAAAGCCTTTTATAGTTATCTTAAAGCCTTTTATAATTAATCTACTAGCTATTAATACTCTAGTAAATACTAACTTAGTAAGTTATTTTATAAGAGATCCTACTATAATTATTTTATTAGCGGTAGGTATATAAGGGATAGGTTATACTTTTAAGAACTATTACTATACTATTATAGCTATTAGATAGACTACTAATAGTAAAGATATTAAAGTCTATTTTAATCTAGAATATATAATATTAATTATAGATATAATATTTATTCCTACTAATATAAAAATTAAAACTATACCTACTAGTATTCCTATTAGGGGTCTTAGGTCTAAAATTTATTATTTTAATAAATTTACTATTATCACTTTCTTTCTTTAAGGCTTTATTAATAATAATAAGCTTATAATTATAAGTATTACTAGGGAAATTTATATTATTAATAATCTTAAAGCTAAAATACTTATAAGAGCTAATATTCTTATTCTAGAAGCTATAATATTAGATTTTATAAAGTAATAAATTACTATTAATAGCTATTAAAATATTAAAATCCTAATAAGTACTTAAATTTACTTTAATTACTTATTACTAGTAAAATAAGTAATTAAGAATAAGAAAAAATTCTTAATTCTTATAAAGACTACTACCATTATCTTTAATAGGACTTTACTAAATAATTAAGACCTACTCTTTAAACCTTTATATAATCTTAATCTTAGATACGCTAGTAGTATATTTACTTATATTATTAACGCTTCTCTTAAGAAGGTCTTTATTAAGAATAATACTAATAAAGATATCTTTATTCCTAGGAAGGTAAGATTAAGTACTATAAAAGAAATTAATTATAATAGATATTTTATAATTAATGCTTACTATTCTAGCCTTATAACTAGTAGTTAGCGTAATAGTTAGAAGGGTAAATAGGTTAAAATTACTATATTAGCTATTATATTAGCTATATTAGCTATATCCTTATTAACTATAATTAATAAGAAGGCTCTTATAATATCTATAATATCTATTATATCTATTATATCTATTAATTAGGCTCTTTCTATAGAGTTAAGTACTATTATTAACCCTAGTCTTAAGAATACTCTTAAGAATAGAGTTAGAATCTATAAAAAAAATTATTAAATTATATTAAAATCTTTTTATAAATAATAGAGATATAATTAATATCCTAGAAGAATAATAGATATTAATTCTATTAAAGTTAAATATATTATTTAAGCTTATATAAGTATATCCTCTAAGGTAAAAGGATAAAGATATTATTAATAAGACCTTTAATAAGCTTTAAGCCTAGAGGAAATTCATATAATTAAATTAGCTAACCCTATTATTAGGCTAGAAGGTTAATTCCTTTAAGTTATCTATAATAGAAGATAAGCTTCTTATTATATTAAGGCTCTTATTTCTAGAGTCTCTTTTATAGCTAGAAACTTATCTTAGAATAATAGGCTAGCTATAAGGTTATATTACCTACTACGCAGCTATTTCTAAGCCTCTATAAGATAGAAAGACCCTTATACTTATATTAGCTCCTAAGGCGGGAAATAAATATAAGAATTTTATAAGATAGAAGCCTTTAATAGACCCCTCTAAATTAGAATTTACCTCTTTTAAGGTACTATAAAAGGTATTATTATCTCTTATATTTTTATTATACTTTAATAATAAGATTTTTCTATTTATAGATCTTAATACTAGTAAAGTTTTTAGATTTAATATAATAGTATATTATATTAACGGCGTAGTTAAAGATAATAAATACCCTAGTTATTCTTAGGTTTAACCTATTCTATTTCTTAGTTATCTTCTTAAAGATACTAAGACATAGTATTAGCCTACTAAGCTTAAATTAGCTAGGATTATATAAATTCTAAGTAAAGTCCGTTATATAATAGAGTCTACCCCGTAAACTATAGTATATATAGACTATAGTACGGTACTTAGGATTATAAAATAAATATTTATATTAACCTTATCTATAATTAAGCTAAACCTTTACCTTATCTATACTTCTAGATATATATAATAATTTAATAATATTAAGTTTTACTATAAGCCTAGGAAATAGTATATTATCCTAGATACCCTATTAAGACTATATAATACTACCGCCGTAAAGGCGGCTATAAATAAGGAAGGTAAACTTAATACCTTATAGGGCTATATATATACTACTACTAGTCTTATTAAATTAAGCCTAAATCTATAGTAAAGGCTTATAGATAGCTATAAGGTAGACTCGTTATAGTATAAGATAAAGAAGGTCCTTAATAATAATAACTACCTTAAGGTAGATAATACTATAAAGCTTCCCTTCTAGTAAGCTAATAGACTTATCTAGAAGCTTAATATAGCTAGCCCTAATAGACTATATATTCTAGAGGTATATATTAAGGTATTCCTTAAAATTACCTATTTAGAATATACTAGGTTTATTAAATACTATAAAGTCTTATCTAGGTAATAGTATATTAAGGGCCTTATTAAGAAGCTTTAGGAGTTTCTTAACTACTATCTATAATATTAGTTATATTAAACCCTACGCTATTTACCTTATAAATCCCTATAACTAATTATAATACCTCTAGTACCCTTCTATATATTAATAATTAATTTTATTCTTATACTACTAACTTTAACTAAGGGCTATAATATAGTTCTTATAATTATAAATAAATTCTCCTAGAAAATTATATTAATTCCTAGGAAAGCCACCTTTACTATAGTAGACTAGGCTAATTAATTACTATAAAGACTATATAAAATTAATTAAGGTCTTCCTAAGTAAATAATCTCTAATAGAGATTGAAAATTCCTAAGTAAACTCTAGACTACCTTATTTAATAAGCTTAGTATTAAGCTTCTCTACTTAACTACTTATTACCTATAGACTAATAGTTCTAGTAAGCGTACTAACTAAACTATAGAAATTACCTTATAATTCTAGATATCTACTCTAGAAAATATATCTTCCTAGCCTATTACTATTCTAGCTATCTAGGTAAGCTATAATAACTTACTTTCTAGCCTAAGTAGTTAATCCCTAAATAAGGTTACTTATAGATTTTCCCTAAATTAACTATTAGATCTAGGTGCCTATAATAAGTAGGTAATTCCTAGGGATATAACACGCCTCTAGGTATCTAACGTAATAGCTTTTACCTAAATATACTCTAAATTTTATTATAATTATAGTTATCAGCCGTAGTTCTTCTATATAAGAGATAGTATAAAACTCCGCCTATACCCCGGGTATTCTATCCTATCTACCGCTAGTAAAATATATAGCTAATAATTCGTTAGTCCCTTTAAAATTATTAAACGTATTAGCCGCCTAGCCTACTACTTAGCTATACCTACTTACTAGCGGATCTATAATATTTTTACTATTACCTAGTTAGAACTATACCTAGATAATAACCTATTCTCTCGCCCTTAACCTAAGGAAACCTAATCTATATTTATAGATAGTAATACTAATAATACTAAATCCTTTAAAATATAATAGTTAATTAATAAGCGCCTTATTAGAAAGGGTTATAGGCTAGTAACTAAGTATCTAGTAAGGTAGAAGGGTTATATAGCCTATTATAACTAATAGATAAATATAAAAGAGTTATAAAACGCAGGAGGACTAGTTAATAACTATAAGGCGGCGGTAATATAATTACCTTCTTACCTTACTTATTATTACCTTCTACCTGTTTATTAACAAGGATGTTAACGTCTTCTTTTATTCCTAGCATATTATTACGATATACTCTACAGGAGGCTTCTACCAAGGAATATTCCTTGGCATTGTACTTAGCTATTCTTATACTTTCTAGATAGCTAGATATCTTTTAACTATTTAACTTATTAGCTATAATACCTGACAAATATATCTAATATTAGTTTAAATAGAAGAAAGTATCTATCTTATTACAAGGTATATAATACTATTAGAATACTAGAAAATACCTGTAAAAATTCAAGATTTTTACGTCGGAAAATCACCCCTACTACCTGGCGTTTAGTAGGGAAGGTGAATAGTAGGGAGTATATTAGATATATACACCCATTCTTACAGCGTTCTATACCTAGCAATAAGACAGATATTACCCCCTATTTAGACTAATATCAGACACGTTAGTAGGTAATATTAATAGTAGTAGGGAGTATATTAGACGTTTTAGTAGGTAGGTAGCTTATAAATACGATAGTATTAGCTAAATTATATATATATATATATTAATAGACCGATATAAATTATTCTAATAGCATTATATACCTAGTAATAAGATAGATATTACCCCCTATTTAGACTAATATTAGACACGTTAGTAGGTAATATAAATAGTAGTAGGGAGTATATTAGACGTTTTAGTAGGTAGGTAGCTTATAAAATATAATAGCATTAGCCTATATACCTATACAGCGATATAGATTATTCTAACAGCGTTATATACCTAGTAATAAGATAGATATCACCCCCTATTTAGACCGATATCAGACACGTTAGTAGGTGAGGTAAATAGTAGGATATTAGTAGGTAGGCGGCCTGTATATATAATAGTATTAGCTATATTATATATATATACCTATTCTAATAGCGTTATATACCTAGTAATAAGACGGATATTACGCTTTATTTAGGTTGATATTAGACACGTTAGTAGGTAACGTGAATAGTAGGGTTTTTAGCCTATAATTTAGTAGGTAACGTGAATAGTAGGGAGTATATTAGACGTTTTAGTAGGTAGGTAGCCTATAAATATGATAGCATTAGCTAAATTATATATATATAGCGATATAAATTATTCTAACAGCGTTATATACCTAGTAATAAGATAGATATTACCCCCTATTTAGACCGATATTAGACACGTTAGTAGGTAAGGTGAATAGTAGGATATTAGTAGGTAGGCGGCCTATATATACGATAGTATTAGCTATATTATATATATATACCTATTCTAATAGCGTTCTATACCTAGTAATAAGACGGATATTACCTCCTATTTAGGCTAATATTAGACACGTTAGTAGGTAACATAAATAGTAGGGTTTTTAGCCTATAAATACGATAGCATTAGCTAATATAGTAATATACCGATTTAGATTATATTAATAGCATTACCTACCTAGTAATAAGACGGATATTTCCCCCTATTTAAACTAATAGTAAAGACGTTAGTAGATAATATAGTAGAATAGGTAATATATAAATATTATTAGGATTTTTATTATTTGTAATCTATATTCTAGCCGTTAGCGTATAGAATTTAATAGGTAAATCTATTTATTTAGATATATCTTTTAAACTATTATACCGATTTTAGTTATTTTTAAAGCATTTAATACCTTATAATAAGGTAAGTAATATAGTTTATCCTAAAAATTATATAATAGGTAGGTATATATATAGATAGAATACGAAGAAAGTCAGGACTTTTAATATTTACCGTAGTTAGCGCTAGTCCTAGAGGGGTGACTAGGGTACTTATTAACTAACTGATAAGCTGTAATAAGCTTAGGGTCCTAAATTAGGTATTTTCTATTATAGTAAGAAGATAAGGGTACTACGTAATAATATAGCTATTAAGTACTATAAATAGTATATATATACTTATATATAGAACTCTCTATTCTTATTAATAGTAAGACTAATCGCTACCCTTCCCTTTAAGGGGAATTCCCTCCTTTATATATTATAGGTAAAGGGGTAGTATAGTACTACTATATACTATAAATACTATATTAATAGTAGTATTATATTCCTAATTAATCTTTATAATTATCTCCCTATCTAGACTCTTAGGCTTTAAGAGTATAAAAGGTTATAATCTATTAAAGGGGCTCCCCTAGTAATAGAATATAACTTTAATAAGAGCGTAATAATATAGTTAATTATAAGGCCCTCTAAGCTAAGCCTTAAGGAATATATAGTTTTATTAAATTATAATAATTATAAATAATACTCTTATATATAATCCTTATATTATAATATATTCCTATTATACTTCTTATTATACTTTATTAATTTATTATAAAAGTAGTTAGAAGTCTTAGTATTTTAAAGTAAATAAGAAGTTATTATTATTAAGGGTTTATTAAGTACTTAAGGTATACCTTCTTTATATAACTTTAATATCCTTCTTTTAATTATAATATCTTTATTTTTTATTAATTATATTAAGTCCCTTTTAATCCTTATTTATATTATTACCCCCCTTTTACCTTATAATACCTCCTTATACTTCTAGTAATTATTTTATAAGTATTCCTTTAATAATTAACTTACCCTTTATTAATTAAAGAAGACTATTATAGTCCCCTCTTATAATAGTACTTAACTTCCTTTATTAAATTACTTATAACCTATTCTTATATTATCTTATATAGTATACCTCTAGTATACTATATTTTAAAGTAAAGAGTTATAAGTCTAATATTTTTAATTAAGGCTTTACTTACCCCTTTAATAGTATAATTTATATACGCGCCTCCCCTAGCTTTATTAGGTATAATTATTATAAGTATCTTAATACTAAGTATAAATAAGAAATCCCTACTTCTACTTACTAGTCTTATATTTACCTTTTATAAGCCTTAGATACTATTACTACTTTAAATATTAACTTTAATATCTCTTAGCTTACTAGATTCTAATAAACCTTTAATAAGCTTATTTCCTAGTACTATTACTACTTATATTATACCTCCTCTACCCTCTCTACTACCGTTACTCTTATTAGGGTAGACCCTACTATTACTATCTATATTATAAATACCCTTAAGAGTATTCTTAATATCTTTTATTAATATATATATATTACTTTATCTCCCCTTTTAAAGCCTTATTAAAGCCTTATTAATATATTATAAAAGCGCCTCCCTCCTATTATAAAGGATAAAATAAGGATAAAGAGGAGGATCCTATTAATAAAAATAATAAGGGTAATAGGCCTAATACTACTATTAATATAATATAATAGGCCTCTAATATAGTACCTTTAATAGCCTTAGATATCTTTTCTTTTTTATTAATAATAATTAAAATCTCTTTCCCTTTTATATAATATAAACTTTATACTTTAAGGTAATCTTACTTAAATCTTTCTAATATATTTAATATATTAACTAAGTCCTACTTATATAGCTATTAATTATAATTATAAGATTAACCCTTTTATTTTACTAAATATTAAGGTTTATTATAAGAGGTTTTATAATTAAGAATAGCTTTAACCTCTTATTTATTTTTATTATTTATAAGCTCTATTTATATAATTTTTATAATATTCTTACTATTACCCTTATATAATTTTATAAGTAAGATATAAAAGATATTATATATATAAAAGGTATTAAGTAGTTATAACTTATATACCTAACTATTAATATAATTAAAGACCTTAAAAGGCCCTAGATAATATTATAATAGTTTCTTAATTACTTATATTAATCTAATATACTTTATATTTAATAAGATATAATTACTTATATTATATTATCTTTACTTTTACTATTTATTTATATACTCTACTTATATAATTTATACTTAATATAAGTATTACTTTAAACTTCCCTTTATTTTTAAAGTAATTTAACCTTTTTTATATTAATAGGACTTCTCCTAATAATAGCTTTAAAAGCTTTATATCTAGCTTAGAATTAATAGTTATATTAGAATATTCTTATATAATTATTAAGGGGGAATAAGAGACTTAATCTAAATTTACTTTAATATATAGTAAGATAAGTCCTAATATTAGGATATAGTATAAGGGGAGGAATTATAAGTAGTAGTAATAGTAGAGGTAATAGGCTAAGGAGTAGAGGAGGGATACCTATATAAGGGCTAGGGAGCCTAGTAAGGGGGAAGGAACTTAAAGATAAGGGAATACGCGTTAGGAGAATATTAATAAAGGCCTTAAAAGTTATAATAATTATATAAGATATATTAAAGGGAGGAATAATATATAAAATAAGATAAATAATAAGGGTAGGGCTTAAATATTTAAAAGAGTTTATTATAAAGGTAGATTAATAGCTTAAGGAGGTATATAAGTTTAAAAAAATAGTAGAAGAGTAATCTTAAAGAGGGAAGATATAAAGAGGTAGAAGGAGCTAGGTATAAATAGCTAGCTAGAACTTAATAAGTAAAAAAAATAGGTAATATAAGCCTTAAGAGGATATTTATTATAATAATAATAAGTAATATTATAAGGAAGGAATTTAAAGTAATAAATAATAGGAAGGCTAGGACCTTAATAATTTAAATTAAAGATAGAATTAAGAGAGAAATAATAAGGGTATTTATTAAAGAGTAGTTAATTAAGAAGTTTAAGATAATTATATTTTTAAGGATATAAGAGATTATAATAGTAAGGTACCTAGTTAAAGGTAACTTAATACTATTTATAATAGAGATAGAAGTAAGGGAGGAGTTAAAAGAGAATAATAATTAGGTAAAGAAGGTATATAAGTTAATAAAGGTATTAAGATAAACCTTCCTAGTTATAATATATAAGGTATTAAAGAAGGTAATAAATATATTAAAATAAAAAGAGGTAAAAGAGGTAATTATTTAATAAAATAAAAAGAACCTTTTAAGGCTAAAGATTATAAGGGTAGCCTAGTTATAAGTAATTATATAAGAGAGGAGAGAGGGAGAGGTAGAGAAAGAGAGAGCCTTATTATTATTAAAGCTCCTTATATTAGAGATAATAGATAAAGTAATTAAGAACGGCTTAATAAAGAGATATAACCTCTTAAAGTATAAGAGGTAGGAGAAGAATAGGGTTATAATATAATACTTTAACTATTAATAGTATAAGTATATAATAGGATATTATAAGAGCTTAATATAATATAAAATCTATATTAATAAATATAACTTAAAGGAATATAAAGTAAAAGAAGGGGAGATTAAAAGATATAATAATTATAAGAAAAATAGTTATATAACCTAAAAGTAAGGGTATATAATTAAAGTAAGGGAGTTAAATAAGCTTTATTAAAAGATAATAAAAAATAAAAAGAAGTTATATAAAGGCTTTATAAAAGGAAATAAATAATAAGATACTTAAAAATAGCCTTAAGAGGAGTAGATAATAATAGTAGTAAAGAAGAAGAGGAAGCTTATATTAAAATTAAAGACTTTAATAATATTATAATAAAAATAAGTTCTTAAGGAGATATAAAGGAAAGGGGAATTATATTACTATTAATAGTAATATTATAAAATAAGCTAAGAAGGCTAATTACTCTCTAAGTAATAAAGATAAATTAATAGATATTAAAAGAAATATTAGTATAAGAGGCCTTAATTATTAAGAGAGTAGAGGTTATAAGGGATATTTAATAGGGATTTTTATAAGGGTATAAAAGATAATAAAACTATTATAATATAATATATAAAGGGAGTAGGTTATAATAATAATAATATTATTAGAAAATAAGGAGGTATAATAAATAAATATCCTAGCTATCTAGGAGCTATTATATATAAAGAGGATAAGTAGAGGAGTATTCTATTTAATATATAAGGTAGGGAGGGATATAAGGATATATTTCTTTATAAATAAATATTAGAATATTAATAAATAGGGAGTTAACTTATATTAAAGGACTTATACTCCTTAAAGATATAAATTATAAGGAAGGAAGGGGGAGTATTAACGCGCCTCTAGATATATAATATATATAACTCTAACTTAAAGTTTAAAACCTTAATAGATAGCCCCTTTATATTATTAGGAGTAAAGGAGTAGCTAAGTTAGCTTAGGGAATATATATTAATAAGAGACTTTAACCTCTATTACTTAAATTAAAATAATAGGAGTAGATATATATATTATAAAGCTATAAATATACTTATAAATATTATAAAAAAAAAGGAAATAAAGCTTACTTTATTAAAGGATATAATAACTTAAAAGATAAAGAAAGTAAAAAGTACTATTAATCTAGTATTTATAATAAAGGCCATTAAATAAATATTATTAAAATATTATATTAAGTTAGACCTTTATTATAAATCTAATTATATTTTAATATATATTAAAGTTAGCCTTAAAGTAGAGGTAGTAGTCTTATATTTATAAAGAGTATAAAAGATAATAAACTTAAAGGAGATAAAGAGGTAAATAAATATCCTTTAATACTTACTATTAAATAAAGAATTAATAATTAAGGGGTAAATAAATAGCTACCTAGTTAATATACTTTAAGGCCTAGTAGATATTATAAAAAAGGTAGTATTATAAGTAAAGTCCTCTTTAAAGGTAAAGTCCTTTTAAAACTTAAATTATATAAAGGTTATAAAGATAGTATTAAAGCTTAGGGCTAAATATAATTATAAAAGAAGTTAAAGGAGTCTAAAGGTATAATAAGAGGCTTAAAAGATTAAAGGGAGGGTATTAAAAAAGGTAAAAGTACTTTATTTTAAAGAGGGAGTATATAAGGTATCTTAATTACTTAATAGGCTTTAAAAATTAATTAAATAAGGTTAAAAGAGAAATATATTACCCTAGGAACTCTTAAGGTTTCCTACCTTTAAGAAGGATATAAGAGGCTTTAAAGTAGAGTTATTTTAAGAGAAGGTAGAAGTCTTTTAAAGGACCTTCTTCCCCCTACTTTTAAGGGTAGATTTAAGTAATATTTAAGGGTTTTAATATAAAATACCCTTAATAATAAATATAAAAGGCCTTTAAGGTAATTAGTATATAAGTATTAGAGGTAGAATTAGAGGTCTTATTAATAAGGATAAGCCTTAACTAATTAGTATTATATATATTAGTAGTATAAGGGATCTACCCGCTAACTAAGGAAGGGAATATAAGGATCTATTATAAGTTAAAAGGGAAAAGGGGAAGGGAGAAAAAGGTTATAAAAACTTTAATAGAGGAGAAGTAATTCTAAGTAAGGGGAGCTCTTTAAGTAGTAATAGAGGGAGGAGATATTAAGATAGTAGCCTAGCTTACCTTTAAAGAAATTAGGAGGTAGGTAAAGGAGAGGTAGCTAGGATACTAAGAGGGTATCTTTAATTATACTAGGATAGTAGTATAAAAGGGTAAGATCTAAGAGATAAGAGTTAATCTTTATATAGGGCTTTTTAAAGCTAAGAGCTCCGTAGGTATTTAATTATATATAAAGAAGATAGGATTATATACCTTCTTATATAAGAGAAGGGTACTAGGGGTTAATAGTACTAGTTATAAATATAAATAGGGGTATTAAGATATTAAGTATATACTTATATTCTACCCTAATTATATAAAAGGGAGGAGGTAGATACTTTAAAGGATAGGGTTAAGTAACTTCTACTAGATAATATTAACCTTAAAGGGGTTAAAAGTAGTAACTAAGTAGGTTATCTAATAAGGTATACTTAACTAGTTTAAGCTAGTAAGGGAATAACTTAGGAGGGTTATATAAGGGTAGATAGGCTCTAACTAGAGGGTAAAGGGGTGGGTAACCCTAGTATAAGAAGAGAAGAGATAGTATAAAGAGTAAGGGATAGGGTAGTATATAATATCTAAAGTTCTAGAAATATAATAATAAATAGGGTAGGAGATAAGGTTTTCTTTTATAAATAATAGTTTCCTCTAATAAGCTAGATATAGACCGCCTTTATTAGCTCTAAGTAGTTGGATAGTAGAGTATAAAATATAAATATAAAATATAAAATATAATCTAGCTTAGATAAATAATTATAAAGCGCTTTATATAGAGGTAATCTAGTATTAATATACTTTATATAATTATATATAAACTCTACTAGATAAAGTAATTATACTTAATTATCTTATCTCTAGGTAGAATAGTAGTATAAATACTACTTAAGTATACTATTCTATCTTTCTATTTAACTATCTATTTAGGGATAAAAAGTAGTATTAAGCTTTCTTTTTATATTAATATAATAATATATAACTACTTAAAAGCTACTTATAAATACTATTATTTAATTACTAATAATACCTTCTAATTAATTAAACTTTAAGGAGATTTTATAATATAATAGGTTAATCATACTAATAATATTAACTATCTTTATAATAAGTAAATACCTAGCTACCTTAATATAATAATTTATATCTATTAAAATTATATTATAAATACTACCCTTTTATTTATTTAAAGGGAGATTTATAATAAAATTTATTATAATTTCTTAAAAAGGTCTTATAAGTATTAATAATAATAATAATAATATATTATAAATAGTATATTTATATAGCTTTATTAATTAATAGGTTAAATATTTTTATATATAATTATAAATATCTTATCCTATTAATTTCTAATAAAACTTTTATTTAATAAGCTCTTATATATATTTTTATAAGTAGTAGCTAATATAAGGGTTATTATAATAAAGCTTTAAGATTTCTTATCTAATTACTTTATTATTAGGTATAAAAATTATACTACCCTTATAAAGGACCCCTATCTTATCTATTAATAAAGATATATTAGCGGCCTTTTTATAACCTTAAGACTTTAATAATTATTTCTTATTATATATATCCTTATCTCCCTCTTAAAGATATTAGAGTATCTCTAATATTAAGTTATTATATTTATTTTATATATATTCTATTATTAATATAATTATAGTATATCTTCTAAGTATTATTTAATTAATATTAAATTATCTTATAATAGGGTTTAAGCTATTATTTATACTATTTTATATCCCTAAGAGCGCGTTACTCTCCTCTATTTTTAGGGTATAAGGCTTTTTAAACCCTATCTTTAATCTTTTATACTATTTATAATTAAAAGCCTTATTATCTTATAAACCTTTATAAATATTATATATATAATATTTATTAGAAGGAATATACTTAATATTCTTTAACTTATTTTATAATATTAATAAATAAGTATCTTCTTTATTTATTATTAATATATAATTTAATTACCTTAATAGGGCGTTAGCTAGGTTCTTAATACTTATATAATAATATATCTTAAAGTTATATATTATAAGCTTTATTACCTAATATACTTATCTCCTTATTAATAATAATATTATCTAGAAATACCTTAAGTTATTATAATTAATAATTATTATAATTAGGTATAAACTACCTTCTAAGAAGTACTTTTATATCTAGAATACCTTAACTATTATAAGTAGTTCCTAGTTATAAGTCTTATATCTAGTTTCTACTAAATATAATTTATAAGAGTAGAAAGTAATAGGATATTATTCTACTTCTACCCCTTTAATACTAATTAGGAACTTTTATAATAAAATAATTATAATAGCTAGAATTAAAGTATTAATCTTTAATTAGATTTCCCCTATTAAGTTAAAATATATAAGTAGTAGTACCTCCTAGAAGAGTTACTTTAACTACTTAAATACTACTCTTATAATATTACTTAATATTAGTTTCCTATTTTTAATATATAAATAATTATTTTTTAGATAATTTATTAATACTATAATAATAGAGGAATAGTATTTAATAAAATACTTAAAGTAGAAGTTATAATTAAGGTTTACTATTATATAAAAGGCGCCCTTATAATATTATATAATATTTATAAAGTTATAAGTTTAATTTACTTTATATAAGAATTTAATAATAATATTAAGTTTTTAACCTTATTATATAAGGTATTATTAGAGCTAGGATTTATTTCCTACTCTTACTCCTTTACTAGGTATATATTAATATAGTTAATATCTACTCTAAAGTTAATTAATATAATAAATTCTCTTTATAATTACTTATACTCTATTTATATTATAATAATAAGTTATTATATCTACTTTTTCCCTTATATTATAATAGTAGATATAATTTTAATACTTAGGGGTTTTTTAAATTTAAGCTTTTTTAGCTAGCTTATTACTAGGCGTAGGCTTATTAATTATAATATTTATAATTATTAATTTTACGCTCTAATAATCCTTTATTATATATCCCTTCTTTTAATAACTATAAAAAGTATAATAATAAGTTAATAATACCCCTCCCTTTTTATTTTATATATAGGCTATTATTTTTTTACTCTTAGAAATTCCCTCTTCCTCTTTATAAATATTAACTTCTAGTAGGAATATTATTCCTTTAATCTTTATATATAAATACTATTATATAAGGTTCTAATTAAATTACTACTATAATAAGGGTATCTCTTATCTTAAGAATATTAGGTTATATTATAAGATTATTATAAAGATTATTATATAACTTATTTAATAGGTTATTATAAAGTATATATTTTATTAATAGCTTAAGCTATCTTTTAAACTTAGTAAGGTAATTTATAAAGTTTATAATCTTTTAATATTCCTTTTACTTAGCTTCTAAGTACTACTTATTAGTTATAAGATATTAATTTTAAAGATCTTTTATTTAATCTATTAGAAAATCATTAAAGTATATCTAGAATTACTTATCCTTTAATATATCCTTTATATACTTATATTACGTGGCCTTAGGGTCTAGGGCTATATAATATAGTATATATTAGATCTTTATAAAGTTATCTAGAAAATAGGCTATACTTATTTTAATTATATTAACTATATTATTAAATTATTCTTAATATTTATATACTAACTTCCTATTATATATATATATAGATCTTATAACTTAAGTATATAGGTTTTATATTAAGGATACTTTAATTCTAATTATTCAATTAATAATTAATAATATTGATAATCTACTTAGATAGTATTATTAATATATATTTCCCTCTTTAACTCTTATAAGTATTATCTTAACTCTTATATCTACTTCCTCTTTAAAACTTCTTCTTTAAGTTCTTTTATCCTTTATAATAGTACTTCTTAGGTATTAGGTAGTAGGGACTTAATTTATATACCTAGTAGCTACCCTTATATAGTTAGTTATAATTATAATATATCTGTTATTAATTTATTAATTAAATCTTAAGACTTACTTTTTATATAAGCTTAGTCTCTTATATTAGGGTAGGTTACTTATAATAGTTAATTAACCTTTTTACCTTATATTTATAATAAATCTTCTCTATTTATCTTACTAATAGTCGGGCTACTACCCCTAAGTAGGGTAGAGTAATTAGAATATAAGGGTACTATATAATAATATAGCTATTAAGTACTATAAATAGTATATATATACTTATATATAGAACTCTCTACTCTTATTAATAGTAAGACTAATTACTACCCTTCCCTTTAAGGGGAATTCCCTCCTCTATATATTATAGGTAAAGGGGTAGCGTAGTACTACTACGTACTATAGACGCCACATCGATAGTAGTATTATATTCCTAACTAGTCCTTATATAGAATAAGTATATATATAATATAACTAATAGCTAGTACTATTATATTTATAAGCCTACTACCTACTAATATATCTAATATACTTCCTACTATTTATATTACTTACTAAAATATCTAATATTAGTAGACTAATCGCATTAGATTAGTACTTTAAACTTAAGTTAGATTTCTAACTTAACTCTTAGTAAGTTAATACTAAAGCCTTAGCCTAAGTATTTAAGTAAGTATTAATAGTAATTACTAAGTATTTAAATTAACATTATAAGGTAGTACTAAGTATTAGTATTAAAGTATTAATCTAACTTACTAAGACTTTAATTTTAGTTAGATTATTTTACTAAAATTATAATATTAAGAAAGCTAGTAATAAGATTAACTTATATATAATACTAGTTATATACGCCTTATATAATTATAAGAGAGCTAATTATTTTTAAATAATATAGTTATTATAGAGTTAAGATATTATATAGTAGTAAAGCTATTATATAGAGATTTTCATACGCCTAGTAATAATACCTACTATTACAGTTACTCAGGCAGTTACTTAGGCAGTTACTTTAAGCTTCATTAGCCTATCCGTATTAGGCATAGCGCATTAGTACTTAGGTAGACTTTCTACCTTACTAGAAATCTATCTTTTCTACTATATTATAAAGTATTCGCTATAAATGGTAGTAACACCTTTTAACCTCTGCTAGTACTAATAATTATCTAGCACGTTAGATTGTATACTAGCTCTCTTAGAGTACTAGCTTTTTAAGTACTAGCTTATCAAGTACTAGTCCTTTTATTAGTCTTCCGCTCCGTAATTATCCTAAGTTATTTTAGATAAGGCCACTTATAGAAGCCTTTTATAAACCTCTAAAACCTCTAATATATTTAAATACTATTAGTATACCTAATAATTAACGTCCTTATTTATTATAGGCTTTCCCTCCTTATTTAAATAGTATTAGGATTTCCGGTTAATTATTAGGGATTTTCCTATTTTTTACTATTCTCTACTAAGATTTTTAGAATTTATCTCCGTGCCTTCCTATTAACCACTTATCCTAGCTCCTAAATAGATCTCTAAGGATAGTAAGGTTATTATTATACTTAGTTTCTAGTTAGATAAGTTTATTAAAATAGGTTATATATATATTAACGTGGTTAATAATCTTAGCCGTTATATTATTAAAGTTATTATTAAGAAAAATCTTAGACCTTTATATAAATATTACCCCGCCTCTTTCTAAGAGTAGTAGTAGTATTCTAGATCTACCTTATTTAATTCTATATCGCCTAATTCTATTAGTCTTCTAGACCTTAGTAAAGTAATACCTAGGTAGCTATTAGATTAGGCTATTAATAAACCTCTTTTTTAATCTACTATTTATTATTTTATAAAAGGTACTATATATGCCTAAAAGCTCTTATAAGAGCCGGACTTAGTACCCTAGGTATTACCTAGGCTATTACCCTAGTCTATAATACTAACTAAGTCAGTTCTAGAGTTATTCTTAGGCGGAACTACCTAAGTAACCTTAGCTAAAGAAGCTATCTATAATTAGCTAATAGGACTAGAGCTACTAAATCCTTTAGATATAGTAAATAATAGGGGTAATAATACTAGGAATAACTAGCTTATAAGAGGCTTTATAGCTGAATAATTTAATATAATAATAAATCTTTTTTAGACGCTTATTAATAGAGTAAATAGACTGCCTCCTACCTTATAGCCTACCCTATAGCCTACTGTAGTTATAGGGACTAGTAATCCTTAATTCTATCCCTAGGATATTAGGTATTTTAACCCTAACCTAGACCTTCTACTAGTAAAAGTTAAGGATACTTATAATATCTATTATAATATATTTAATTTTACTCATAGAATTTAGATTTATACCTTTTAAGTAAGGCTAATAACTAGTTTATAAACTAACTAACCTATATTAGCTAAGTAGGTCTATAAAATAATCCTACTAGTATTACTAAATAGTATAATATATTATAAGAGTATTTCTAAGACTTACCTAGTAGGTCTCTTAGTTTACTTAAGGTAGTTTATTATATAGTTAAGGATGCCCGTAATTAACGGGATCTATCAGACTACGTATTTATAATTATCTTAAATAGTAAAAATGCTAGAATTATTATAATTAAGTTAGCTTAAGTTCTCCTCGCGTATAAATACCTTAACAGCGAATTATATTATAATCTTTTAGTACTAAATAGTTAGTTAACTATTTAAGGCCTACTAGAGGAGTTAAGATATAGGAAAGATATCTAGTTTAATATATATAGTATTAAGGGCCTTTATAAGGCTAAAATAGATACCTACTATAATAATTATTATAATTAAGATCCTTAATTAGGTTAATATATACTAAATCTATTTTATAATAATTAATACTAATTCGGTGGTAATAGTTTTAGTTATAGTAATATAGTATCTAAGCCGTATTATAATAATATAAATCCCGTTACTTAACCTTTTATACCTTATAAAAACTATTAAGGTAATTCTAATAATAATTCTTAATAGGTATAAGTAGATAGCCGGCTTTAACCCTAGATTACTAGAACCTATTAACTACTATAAATTATTAATAGAAATATAAGCGGGTTACTTAGGTAGAATTAATACTAGAACTAGGGACGCTTAAACGTCTAACTATTAAATACTTTAAATATTTAGCTATATAAATTATTTAATAGGACTTAATAGTAGGCTTAAGTCTACTAGGTAGGTATTAAAGATAAAGAAGAACTATATAATAAATAGGCAAATTATAATACTTATAAAGAGAACTTTTACTAGTCTATTAACTAGTTATTAAATCCTAACCTAGGTAATTAGCCTAAGGAATCCTAGGAAAATAGCTAGGTAAATTATAAAGGTAATAATATAGTTAAGACGTACTTCCTTTTAGTACTATCTAGTAAAGCCTTTAATTATTAGAAGTATTCTAATACTTTCCCTTCTAATAATACCTTATATAGCTATATTTATTATAGTTATCCTAAGGTAATAAGGGCCTTAATTACCTCTATATTATTATCCTGAATTACTTAGGTAAGTAATAGTAGAAGCCTTTTATAGAAGGTAGTTATTATCTAAAGTACTTCTAAGTATACTACTTCTAGTAGGTATACCTTTAAAGGGTACTATTTTATTACTACTACTATTTAATTTTAAGCTAATAGTCCTAGTCCTAGTTATATATTATATATTAATACCAGATATATAATAAGTTTAATAGATAGGAAATTTTTATTAGAGTATTTCCCTTAGGCTGAAATCTCTAAGATACTAACGCTAATAAGGGTAAGAGGTATTAGTAATAAGAAGTATAATACTAGCGAATATACTAAGCTACTTATATTCTTCCCTAGTAGTAGTAGTATTACTCTTATAGAGAGGGAGTTATATATTATTATTAATCTATTAGTAAAGGTATTAATTAGGGTTAATATCCTTAAACTAGAGGGAATAATAATAGATTTAAACTAAAACTAAATAATTATTTAGTCTTATTAGAATTTAGAAGTTTCTATTAAAGTTTCTAGTAAAGGTAGTTAAATAAATACTATAATTTTTAGCTAGGTAAATCTTATAATTACCCCTTATACTAATAAATAAAATTAAGTTACTAGACCCCGTTATTACTTATTTAATTTACTTAAAGATTAGGATCTAATCTTTAAGCCTAATAAACTTAATAACCTTTTTATTTATACCTATATTATTAACTATAATATATCTTATATCTTTATTAGAAATAATATTAATAAAGATATTAAACTACCTAAAAATATTATATTAGGCTAAGTTATAGAGTATAAGGTAGTAGAATACTTCTTTATAAAAGCCTTTTATAACGACCTTACTACTAGGCCTCTTAAGAAGGCTAAGGTGATTAATTAAGTTAAGATAAACTTCTAATATCTAGTCGCCGCTATAGTAGTATTTATGGTAGTTCCTAGTATAGTAGTAGATAGTAAGGTAATTTATACTACCGGCGCTACTATTTATAAGACCCTAGAAATAAGGCCCTTAATAGCCGGCGTTATAGAAAGGTACCCTACCTTATAATAAGATATTAGAAGTATAGCTAATATCCTAGAATCTTAATAAATAGATATCCTACTAGTAGATAATTAGCCTAAGATCTATAAACTTAGCTAGGTATAAGTTTATCTATTAGGAAAAGCTAATAAAGAAGTTATTAATAGTAAGTTTAATAAGTTATATAGTTAAGGTAGAATAGACTAGATTATAGAGTCTACTTTATTTTCTTTCCCCTACTTTATTATCTAGAAGGAATCCGTGGAAGGTAGAAAAGGCTATATTATAATAGATATTAGGGCTTTAAATAAAATTATAATACTTAATATATACCTAGTTCTATCATAGGTAGAGATATTAGCTCTTTTAAAGGGTACTATATATATTAGTATTATTAATACTACTAGCTTCTTCTATTAATAGTTAGTAAATTATACCTACTAATATTATCTAACTATAGTATCTTATTATAACTAAGAATCTTTTAATATTCCTATTATAAGCTACCATAATTCTCTAGCATATATATAGAGAATAATTAATTAAATCCTTTAACTATTTTATTATTTCTATTATATATACGTAGATAATATAGTAATTTTCTTAAGTTTATCATAAGAATATCTTACCTATCTAGATTAAGTGTTCTAGGCCCTTAATAAGATAAATATCTACCTCTTACCTAAGAAATTATTTCTTAGGTTTCCCTTAGTCTACCTTCTAGGTTAAAAGGTAGATACTTTTAGCTTAGTTATAATAGAAGAGAAATTAGCCGCTATTACTAATTTATATTTCCTAATAATACTTAGCGCCTTAGAATAATACCTTAGGATAATAGGATACTTATATTAGTATATTACCTAGTATATTATAATAGTAAAACCCCTCTAGCTATAAAAGACTTATCTTAATAAGTTAATTTATAGTAATTTATAATCTAGTATTTAAGGGAATATATATAAATAATTAGCCCGCTAGACCTATCTAGGTAAGCTAACTCTAAAGGAAATTAATGCCTTTTATTAGCTTTAAAAGATATTATAAGTCCTATAATTCTCTACTATTTTAACGAGCTCCTTTAGCTGTTTATAGATCTTAATATAAGTAAGGAGTTTAGATTTAGTACTTATATTTACTATATAAGGGGCCCGCTAAAGGCTTTAATAGATAAACTACTAGGGTAGAAGTCTTAGTTACTTATACTATTCCTTAGTTATCTCCTTATAGATATTAAAACTTAGTATTAGCCTACTAAGTTAGAAATTATAGGTATAATCTATTAAAATAGGTAGAATAGTAATAGTTATTATATTACTAGCTATATAAGTAGAGAGAGATAGGATATATAGGATACTAAGACGGGTACTAGCGCGCGTCTAGTACGCGGCTAGTCTAACTAATTATATCCTATTTTAATATATTTTAATACTCCTACTTAAATAAAGTACCTATTAGTATAGTAGTATAACTAACTTATTAACGTTCTATTCCTACTATCTAAAATCCCCCTTCTTAACTAAATATTAGGTAATAGGTATAAAGGTAAGTAGATAATAATAGAAGTTCTATTTAAAGGGTAGTAATTTAGTAAAAGCCTTCTAGACGTAGATTAGATAGACCCTAATAAGGTAGGTATAGCTATAGGGTAACTAATTCTATCTATATAACTATTTCTAAGATATACTTATTTTATAGAGGTACGCTATTAAAGTTTCTATATTATAATAACTTAATAGCATGTTTCTTACCTTTAATATACTAGATAAGCTTATACTAAGTAGGTAGGAGGGTATTATAAGGCCTAATTTTAATATCTATATCCTTAGCTATATTATAGTTAAAAATAATGATATTAATACCTAGGTAAAGGATTATAACTCCCTAGTAGTATTAGTTATCTACTTCCTATTCTTATCCTACTTAGGTACGTATCTAAGTAGCGAAGATAGCGAGGCTATTACGGCCTAGGGGTATATTATATTAGAAGTTATTATAAGTACTATATTTACCGGTATCTAGGAATATATTACACTAGTTCTATTTTATATTAGTAGTGGGATAAGAGATAGGGTTATAGTAGATATATACTATAGTCTAGGCCTAATAGTTTTATAAGAAAGTAGTTAACTCGTCTATTATAATATTAATTTATAGCTAGGAGTAGTCTAGTATCTAGATAATATTACTAGTAGTATAATTCACTATTTAAGCTTAGAATATAGAAGGATAATAGAGCTAAATAGGCCTATAAAGTCTATTTTATATTCTAATATTATAGTATAGAGTTACAGGGCTAGAAGGGTAGGTAGTTAGGAGCTAGCTATCCCTTAGTCGGTTATAAGAGCGCCTATAAAGCCGCTAGGAGTACCTATAAAGCCTTACTATACTAAAGACTCCTACTACTATAGTACTTCTAGGCCTAAGGCCTTATAGTAGGGGATAAATTTATCTTTAGGGAGGGCTTTAATAAGGCTATTAGCTACTTACTTATTAGTCCTAATATATTCTAGCCTAATATTACTAGTAGTAACCTATTCTTATATATAATAATATTAGATATTTATATACTTTATATATATATAAAACTAAGAGTTCTTAGCTAGGGTAATAGCTCCCTAATTATTATAATAGAGTATTATAGCGGTAGGCTAATAGGTATCCTTAGAGAGGTCTAGCTTAATAAGTAGCTATTAGAGCTAGATAGCCTCCTTAGTAGCTTATATCTAGCCTATATATTCTACCTTATAGCTAGATAGGGTAATAGTAGGCTATTACTTTAATAACTAGCTTATTACTCTACTACTAATATTAAAAATATAGCTTATAATTAACTATTAAGTATCTTAGTTACTAGCCTAATTAGCGTTATTATAGCTAATAAGCGGAAAGATACTCTTATAAAAGGTAAGTTATAAGTTAATTATACCTTAAAGGTAGCGGAAAATCCTCTTAATAGCTATCTAATATAACTAATTTAGGTTTAATTTATATCTACTAACTATTAAGATTATATAGGTAATATTTAGCCTAGTCCCTAGTATAATATATATTAGGAAGCTAATAGCTAACTAGTATTCCTTTTAAAAGGTATTAGGGGTTATATAGTCTTTCTTAGATACCTATAACTTATTTACATCTATTAGGGTTACTACGGGGTATAACTCTTATATATTAAAGTCCCTTGATACCTTTTTAGTATAAGCTTCTTAGCCTAGCCGTAGTACCTAATTTACTTAATCCCGCCTAATTAATATACCTAAATAGAAGGAATATAAGCTAAGGTTAGTTATTTAAAAGTATTTATTAAGTATAGCCTTAACCTAATTAATTATAGTTTAGTTAGGTCTAGTAATTAGTAAATTATTAATATAGGCCGCGATAATAACTTAATCTTTATAATTAATTAAGACGCTTTTATTAGTAGTAAGTAGTATAAAGCCCTAAGTCTTTAAGAATATAAATAATATAGAAAACTAGACCTAAGGTAATTATTTTAGGTTATAAAGTACTTTCTTTAAGATATAAATAAAGTATTCCTTATCCTTAGCTATAAAGCCTTTAGGCTATTTAATATAAATATCTTCCTTAATATTTTTATAAAGGAAGGTAGTCTTAATATCTATTTAATCTAGTTCCTAGTTAAGGGATATAACTAGTATAAAGATAGCCTTATAACTTATTAGCTTTACTACTAAAGTAAAGGTCTTATTATAATTAATCCCTTCCTACTATTTAAAGCCTCTAACTACCTAGCGTACCTTATAATAGAGGACTTTATTATAAGGCCCCCTTTTTAATTTAAATACCTACTTCCCTTAGAGTACCTTCTAACCTAGAGGTAGCTATTTAAGTACCTACGTATTATTTTATATAAGGGAGTTAAATTTATCTTATAATACTACTTCTTAATCCTTCTTAGTATTATTTATTATATCTTCCTTATATAATTTAGGTTTAAATAGCTCTATACCTTTAGCTATTATTAGGAAGGTAAATATTACTAGTAGATCTAAGGAGTTATTACGCGGTTTATTAGGAGGTATTTTAAATTTAGGGTAATTAGATAGAACCCTAGCTAATAATAGGAGCTTATTAGCGTCTTAATAAAATATTACTAAATAGGCCTAATTTAATTTAGGCCGGATATCTAATAGGGTCTTAGAATAGGATTTATCCTTAGCTGCTACGTCTTTAATATAGATTAGCGGTATATTAACGTAGATTAGCGGTATATCTTTAATATAAATTAATAATACTTTACTTCTAGAGGGAGATTACCCCCTTATATTACTAGGTACCCGCTTAGAGTAGTAAGGGAGGTCTATAAAAGTATACCTTTTAGCCTTTAGTTTAGTATAGCTTATAGGGACCTTCTTAATAAAGTAGATATTAGATAACTAAGTAAGCTTCCTAGTTTTATTATTAATAAGATAGTAGATAGCCTTACTATTATAGCTAATAAGTTAACCTATATAGGAATAGGCTTTAAAGTAACTAATTTTAGTAGTAGTCCTACTAGTATAATAAAAGGCCTAAGAGCTAAGGACTTATAAATAGGAGAGGTTAAGCTAGTAGCTATTAAACTTCTTATAAGGTATTATCTTAATACTAGACTTAAAGGATCTATTTTATAAGTAACTAGCTATTTAAATAAACTTAGGCTAGTACTTATAGTCTATTCTATTATAAACTAGTATAATATAGGCCTTATCTATTAAGGTCTTACTAAGACGCTTTATAGATCTATTAGCTTAGGGAGTATCTTATATTATACTTTCCTAGATAATACTATTAAACTAGTAGTACTTAATAAAGGCTATAAAGTTAAATTCCCCTCTATTATTAATATAATAGCGTTAGATATATTATATAAGACGCTCCCGATTTACCTTAAAGGCCTTAAAGGCTAGTAGGAATTTACTTTTAACCTTAAGTAGGGTAATATTTAATTCCTTAGTATAGTTATATAATATTATATTAAAAAATTAGGAGCTATTATAAGCTATAGTAATTCCCTTATAGACCTTATAAGGGCCTACTAAGTCGCTATTAATACGCTTATATAGGTACTTTCCTAGGGTAATAGGATAATTATGCCGAGCCCTTATTATTTAAGTCTCTATATAGATACTATATATATAGTCCTTAGAAATTATTTTATTAAGGTTAATTCTACTAGATATATTTATTAGCTATTTTAGGTTCTATTAGCCTAAATAACTTATATAAGTATACTAGAGGCTAATAGATAGGGAGACCTAAAAGGCCGCGAATATATATACTTTTAACTTAGGAAGAAGTTATAATATAATTATTAGGGCTATAAAGGTAAGGGTTAGATAGTCTTATATATTAAGGTAGAAGATATTATTATATTAGGTATATATAAAGACGTAGCCTTTATAAGTAATAGTATACTTTTATAAGTTAAAGGAGACTTTAGCTTTAAGATAAAGTAGCTAAGATATTAAAATTAGATTTAGTTAGGTATCTAGGATATAAAGTATATTAGTAAGCCGTACTTTTACCCTAATTCCCTTATTAATCTTATAAGGGATAATTATAGTACTACGCCCTATTATATAGGGACCGGCCTAGCTAATCTTATAAATAGGAGACTTAAGAATAGCCTTATATTCTTTAAGGATATCTTAATTATTAATAATATATTAATTATATACTATATCTAGAAGGATAGTAGTAGTAAGGTTAATTATACTTAGCGTAGTTATAAAGCTAATAACTAGGTCTTTAGACTCTATAAGTATATAGGGACGCTTACCTCTAGTATTACTACCCCTTTAACTACGGCCCCCTTAATTTTAGCTTCTATCTACCTTAAATATTTTAAGGTAGGCCCTTATTAGCTTAAGATACTTAGTCTAGTATTTAGACTCTACGTAGCTTAAATAATTATAGTAATTATAATACTTATTACTACGCCGTATATTTAACCTAGCCTAGTATAGTAGGTAAGTAGTAGCTATAGTTATAGTTATAGTTATAATAGAAGACTTTATAAAGTTCTAGCGAGCTTTTTTATTTATTATAACTAGTATAAGTTTATTAAATAAGACTATTATAATACCTTCTTTAGTAGTAATAATATATATCTAAATAAATATACTCTAAAAGGTATTAAACTTTACGCTAAGATATTAAAGGTAGGTATTAATAATAAAGATATAAGGGAGTTTATATCCTAGGTTAATTAGATTAGAGTTAATAGTTCTAAATTTACTTATATAATTATTAATATCTTTATAGTTAGTATAAAAGAAGGTATTAAAATTATAAATAATCTTATTAAGGATACTAGTACCTTAAGGCTTATAAAAGTCTTTAAGGATCTTTTAAGCTACTAAGGGGATAGTCTTATCCTTAATTATATTATAAGCGTTAATATTATAATATACTTTTATTACCTTATAAGCCTTATTATACTTATTATCCTAAATCTCCTAAAGATTTTAAGTTATAAGGATAATATAGTCTATCTTAAAGATAGCTTTAAGGCTATTAAGGATAATATAAGACTATATATTACGGGAGTATAATAGCTAGTTACGGCTAGATTCTAGTATAGGAATAAGTATAAGGGGGTAGTTACTACCCCCTCTAATCTCTACTTTAATACTAGTAGGAGGTATATCTATATCTTTAATCTTAGTATCTAGATTATATAGATTTAGTATTAGAGACTAAGTTAGTACTAGTATTAATAATTATAAATATATAGAAGGTAGTCTTAACCTAGTAGTAAGGCTAAAGATAATACTTTTACCTAGCGTTCTAGGGCCTTTTATTAAAAATAATAGTAATTAATTTTAGGGATAAAGTTTTAATATTAGTAAAGGTATAAAGGTAGTATTATTTAATAGTATCCCCTAATAATTAATAGTAGTAGCTACCTCTTAGTTAATTTTATAACTAATATCTTAGTAAAGATATAAGAAATTAAGGAAGTAGTAGTTTACTTAAAAGTTAGCTAGAAGACCTTTAGGATAAATCTTAGTTAACTATAAATAGATTTCTTATTTAGATTCTTTAAGTTCTAGTATAAAATAATTAGAATAATAATAAGAAGGAGGGAGAGAAGAATCTAGGGAAGATAGGATAGATATAGCTAATTTATAAGGAGGTTAGTAAATATTCCTAGCCTTCTCCGTCTTCCTAGCCCTCTTTTATAAGAATACTATATATTATCTATAGTATTAGCTAGGTAATAAGTATAAATAACTATTACTAAGGTAGTTAGCGTATATAGGGAATAGATATTATTTATATAATTAGCGAACTACTTACTAAGGGGTTACTATTATTAAATTAGGGGGATTTTAGCTATCTTAGCGAAAATCTCTACTAATAGATTCCCTAGCCCCCTTTTTCGGTGGTACGCAGTATTAATATAGAGGTAATCTATAAGGGATAGTATTAATACTAGTTATAAGGTAAATAAATAAATAAATACCCTACGCCTAGGCTTATAACCTATTAAGATAAGTAGAATAGTAATAGTTATTATATTACTAGCTATATAGGTAGAGAGAGATAGGATATATAGGATACTAAGACGGGTACTAGCGCGCGTCTAGTACGCGGCTAGTCTAACTAATTATATCCTATTTTAATATATTTCAAAATAATCTAGGTAGTTAAGAAGATCTACTACCTTATTAAGGTAGTAAAGCTTATTATAATAATCTATATAAACTATTCTATTATAGTATTAATTATATATTAAACTAGCCTTAATATAATATCTATTAAGAAACTTAACCTCTACCTTATCTAGGCGTTAGAATACCTCTAGTATTTCCGCCTTAATATATATTATAAGCTAGGAAAGTCTAATATTATACCTAATACCTTATTTAAGTTAGCTAGTTAAGAATATTAATTATTTAATATAGTTAAACCTAACTTAGATATATTATTAGTAAAGGCTTTCCTAGTAAGCCTAGTAGAAATAAGTATAAAATTTAAAGAACGGCTTATTAAGGGCCTTATTAAAGTACCTTATTAGGCTAAGGTAATATTAATAGTAAAATATAATAATACCCTAGGTAGTAATATTATAAAGCTCTTATACTAGATTATTAATAATTTACTATACTTTAATAATAATAAGTAGGGTTTACGCCTATATATACCTATACTTACTCTAGAAAAGGAAGTTTTTTAACTTACTTATAATAAGATAGGGTACCTAGGGTATACTTATACTTATAAGTAGTTAATAGAAGGCGTCTATATTTATAATATAATAATAAAACTCTATAAATTTATTAGGTATTACCTATATTACTAACTTAATTAGACGCTAAGGTATAAGCCTTATAGATCCCTTTAACTTATTCTATCTCTAGTAAGGCTATTCTATACTCTTACTATTAACTTTATTCTAGCCTTACCTCCCTTAATAGACGGGTTTAACTATATTATATTAGTAATAGATAAGTTTTCTAAAGTAATTACTCTAGTCCCTAGTAAGAATATATAGTTTAGTAAAGATTAGGTAATTCGCTTAATAGACCGGCTTACCTTATTAAACTAGGGAGTACCCTACGTAATTATTTCTAATAGGGACTAGAAATTTATAGGGTAGATATAGAAGTAGGTCTTTATAATACTAAAAGTTAGCTTCCTCTACTTAACTATATAGTATATATAGTCTAATAGTATATTAGAATATATTAATTAAATAGTAGAGATTACTTTAAGGTATTATATTACTACCCTTAAGGACTAACGCCTATAGCTAATAATTATTAAAAGGATATTAGCCTTATTAAATAACTCTATAAAATATAGCTCTACTAATATCTCTCTTATATAAGTCTTATATAGTTTTAAGACGTATAAGTTATTAGATCTTCTTTAAATTAAGGATCCTAATACCCCGTTTATAGAAGGCTTTTATAATAAGGTAGGTACCCCGCTTAAAGGTAATAATAAGGCCCTTATTAAGGATAAAGCGTTAGTTATACTAGTATACCTAACTATTATAGATAACTACCGGCCTATATATATTAATACTAAAGACGCTATTACCTTTATAATTATAAAGATAAAAGACTATTATAACTCTAACTATAAGCTTATATACTTTAAGGTAGGGGATATAATTTATTTATAACTTTATAGGGGGTATTAAGTACTAGTTATCACGTCTAAGAAGATTAGCTAATAATTAGTTAGACCTTTCTAGGTTTTAAGGCGGATTAAGTAACTTATATATAAATTAGAACTTCCTAGTAATATAAAGATTTATAATATTATCTTAATAGCTTATTTAGAGCTAGTAATAGACCTAGCTAATAACCCGTACTAATGCTGCCACCTAGTAGTACCTATTATTATTAAAGGATAAGATAAGGATAAATAGGAAATTAAAAAGTTAGTTAATAAGTGGCGGATACGCCGCGGATATAATTAGTTAGTATAATACCTAGTTAGATAGAAAAATAGTAGCCTTAAGGAGGATTTATAGACTTTAGAGTAGGAACTATTAAGAAATGCCGCTGATATAGTTAAGGATTTTAATAATAGGAATGGTACGTAGGTAGCTATTAAGGTATAAGGGCCCTAGGCATAGCATTATAAAAGACTTCTACTTTATAGTACTATCGGGACCATGGCTTAAATTATTTACCGGCATCTATTATAGTTGCTTAGGTAGTTACTTAGGTAGTTACTTTAGGCTTCGTTAGCCTATCTGTATTAGGCATAGCGCATTAGTACTTAGGCAGACTTTCTGCCTTACTAGAAATCCATCTTTTTCTACTACATTACGAAGTATTCGCTACACCTACTTTAATCTAAATTACTACTAATACTTATAAAGGGTTTATTATATTAAGAGTTAGAAGGTATTAACTAACCGCATCAAGTTAGTACTTTAAACTCGAGTTAGGTACCCGACTTAAGTCTTAGCGATTTAATACTAAAATCTAGTACTAAGTATTTAAGTTAGTATTAATAGTTAGTACTAAGTATTTAAGTTAGTACTTAGGTAGGTACTAAGTATTACTACTAAAGTATTAACTTAAATTACTACTAAAGTATTAACTTAAATTACTAAGACTTTAGTTTTAGTAAGGGTATTTTACTAGACTATAATATTAGGAATACTTTATAATAATATAAAAAGGTAATATAATTATCTAATAATCTTTAATAGATAGCCTATCTATCTAGTTAGATATCTTTATAATCTTATACTTATAATCCTTCTATTTATTACTATCCTCTTTACTATTATTATACTTACTATTATTATCCTTATTATTACTATTAGTCTTACTAGTATTAATATGGAATCTACCCTGCTTTATACGTTTCGCTTAAGTGATGGCGGAATACTTCCGCCTCCCTAATACTTTATTATTCTTAATAGCCTTAATAGCTTTCTAAATTAATTAATCTATATAAATTAAAAGAGTCCCTATTAATATAGTAGTAATACTATATAAAAGGCTTTATAATACTAATTAATTATCTTAAACTACTAAAAATACTAAAGCTACCCTTATAATACTAATAATCCCTAAAGTCCTCTAGTAGTATAGAGAAGCCTGTTTCTCTATAACTAATCTATCTCTATTTATTACTATCTATTATAATAGCGATGAGCCCTAATAGTATACTCTACTACTATACTTAGGTGTACCCTTATACTACTTTAACTTACTATTAAAGGCTTTAATAGCCTCTTTTATTAAATTCTATATAAGTATATCACTTTTATAGGGTTTCTTCCCTAAGATCTAAGAAGCCTTTCTCTAAAAGGAAGCTATTAAGGTAGCTTAACTACTACTACCCCTTAATTATTATCTTATTATATTAGTAAATTAAATCTATAAGTTTATCTAGGATATAAGTAAAGTATATATTTATAAGGTACTAGAGACTATTAGGTATTATATTAACTATATTATCACTTATTATAAGCGTCCCTTATAACTAGGGATCCCCAAGTTAAGTAATTAATATACTGCCTTAGTAGAACTACCCTTCTATCTATTTAATTAGGCTACTAATAGCCCCGCCTTTTAAAAGGTAGTTAAATATTTTATTAAGAGTACTAAGTATTACTAAAGTCTCTTATAACTCTTATTATATTTTATAAAGTATTAGCTACTATTAATTAGGAATAGTCTTAAGAGATTCTTATTAGTTAAAATACCTACTACTATATCTTCTACTCTCGCTTTATTTAATATTAAGTTACCCTTAGTAATACTAAGTATTACGCCGCTAAATTTTAGTACTAATCCTATAACTTATAGGACTTCTACTAAAGAAGTTATATATAAATAGCCTATTAGACTAGTATAACGTCTAGCTATAAATAAGAATATAGGTTTTACTAAGGCTTAGCGTGCTAAGTTATAAGAAATAATTACTAGTATTATACTACCGGCCCTATTACTAGCGCTAGGACTAGTAGATCCTAGTATACCTCCTAGAGTACTTTATAATAATAGTACTCCCCGCTTTAAACCCAATAATATTAGGTATTTTAATCCCTTTTATAATAATAAATCTATAAATACTACCTCTAATATTAAATATATTAATAAGACTACCTATTTCCGCGATATTTATATATTTATAGACTATATTAAGGATATTATTTAAATAAGGGGTAATATTATTATCTATATAAACCTTTAACTATATCTCTAAGGAACTACCTAGGGATAGTATACTACTAAGCTTAGAGAAGGTAATAAATATCTTATTACTTATAGTATTAATAAATAGTATTATCTATTAATATAATAATAGAAGGCCCTATACTATATTAGTATAAGCACGCTAATCTATAAGAAGTATACTATATAAGATACTTCTTAATAGAGAGAGCCTTAGGAGTACTCTTAAACTATTATAAGAGTAGCTAAGGATTTAGAGATTAGGGTAATAAAGGATTATATTCTTCTTATCTAGTATAGTCTTAATATAGAATTCTAGCGCGATATTCCTAAACCTAGTAATAATACTAATTATAATAAGTTCCTTACCTTATTAAATTATAGGAAGTATTAATAGTAGAATTATATATCTTAATACTTAAATCTTATTAGCTATCTTAGTAAAAATAGCGTAGTAGGTATTAATCTCTATTTTAACCTTCTTAGTCTTAATTTTAGTCTCTATTTTAGTCTTAATCTTAATAGCCTTCCTAGTAGTTACTACCTTCTTAATTATAGTTATAAAATAATAATAATACTTACTATAATAATTAATACTAGAAGCCTCTACTAGGCTATTAACCCTATTAAGGCTATTAAAATTAAGGTAATTAGGGCGTAAATATTTATACCCTCCTAGTATAACTAATAAGACTTTAAATAATGGTACTAGCCCTATTAAACGGGTCTAATTTATTTAATAGGTAACCCTAATAAGGTCCTTAATACTAGGGGAATTAAAATTAAAACTAGAATTAGAATTAAGGAAATTACTTTCCCTTTAAACTATAAGGGGAATAATAGTAATAGCCTCTAAGACCTCTATAGGTCTACTAGGCTACTACTAAGGAAGCCTTTAAGGGATAGCCTTCTTAGAGCCCTTAAGGTTATAAATAGGAAGGTCTATACTAGGATTTTACTTATAAGCCCTCTAATTTCTACTAGGAAGGTTCTTATAAACTATCCTAGGAAGAAACCTTATAATATTTTTAAGTATCTATAATAGAAGATATTAAACTAGATAATAGCTTTAGGAATAATTATAAAAACTATTTCTTTATAACTATTCCTTTATTAGATTATAAATATTATTACTACTAACTAAGATTCCTATTAAAGAATAAACTCTTTAATTATCTTTATAACTAATATTAGAAGGCTACCTTACTAAAGCCTTTTATAGTTAATCTACTAGCTATAAATACTTTAGTAAATGCTAACTTAGTAAGTTATTCTACGGGGGATCCTATTATAATTACTTTATTAGCGGTAGGCGTATAAGGGATAGGCTATACTTTTAAGAACTATTATTATACTATTATAGCTATTAGGTAGACTACTAATAGTAAAGATATTAAAGTCTATTCTAATCTAAGATATATAATATTAATTATAGATTTAACTTTTATCCCTATAGGTATAGAAATTAAAACTATACCTACTAGTATTCCTATTAGGGGTCTTAGGTCTAAAATTTATTATTCTAATAAATTCGCTATTATAACTTTCTTCCTTTAAGGCTCTATTAATAATAATAAGCTTATAGTTATATATCGGTAATTCGGGGATGGAAGCCCTGACGGCTAGGGGCGGCTAGGGGCGCCCTGAACTATTAAGTATAAGTGCTAGCTCTCGGGCGCTAGGGGCTAAAATCCGTAACACTATATTACGGTATATAGATATAGTAGAATTAGTAACTTTTATTACTATATACGCGCATATAGTTATCTTTATAAACCTCTATTATATTATTATCTACGCTTATTTTATATAGTACCTTTTTACTACTAACCCTAATATTATTAAGTTAAAATATAATAGTAATATTACTCTTATAGTAGTAAGTATAGTAGTTTATATATATAGTATTATTTCTAATTACTCCTTAGTAAATAAATAGATTAATAAATTATTTATATAATTATAGAGACTTATAATCTTAATTATTACCTAGTCTTAACTTAACCTCCCTATTTAACCGCGCGTATTTTAGGAACTTTTAATACCTTATACTATTATCTATAATAGTTTCTAGTAGCCTAATTTAGTAATATTATATAGTAGCGCTATTCTTCTTTATCCCTAGCTTTTTTATCTAAGTTATATATATAAGGCCTAGCTTTATCTTTTATCACTTCACTACTCCTTTAACTTTAGTAAGGTACTTATTACCTACTCCCTTAAGCTCTATATTAATACTAGTAGGATCCTAGGTAGCCTATTTATTAATTAATAGTGAGCGTATAATTAATATATAACCCTAGGAAAGATAAATATCCTTAATAGTTACTACGCCTTTTTACTTTATAACTATAATTATTTATAAAGACTAGGTATAGTTAGAAATTATTAGTATACCTAGCTATTATAATCTAATTAAGGTTATACTTTATTATAAATAGCCTCCTCTTAGCCCTACTCCTACCTCTATTCCTATTCCTCTTTATCTACCTACTTCTCTATTAGCTAAGGTAGGAGAGAAGTTAGGCTTAAAGAGGGAAAGGTGGCCTAATACTAAGCTAACTTAGGTTAACCTAGGCTAACTTAGGCCTAAATATCGCTAACTTATATTTTACTAGTACTATCTAGTATTTCTCCTATTCTCTAATATTAGCTATAATACTCTCGCTAGTATATTATATATTAGAGTACTATTTAATAGAGCCTACTACTTAATTTTAGCCTATATTTAAATCTAATAATATATTAATTTTCCTTCTAAGTTAACTTTAATCTATTAATTAAAGGCCCCTTTTTATTTCTATTAATAGGAGTACTATCTAAACTATAATATTATCCTTAGGTTAGATTATTAGAGTCTAGCTTATAGTCTAGGTTATTAAGGTTATTAAGTGAGTCTTTAAATATAAAATTTATAATTTCCTTATTATTATAATCTTCTTTTATACCTAAAATTTAGATAATAATAGCGCGTAATATAATCCTAATTACCTCTTATCTATCTACCCTTTAATAATACTATATCTCCTTAATTTATTTAAAGGGTTTTAAAGATTTTATTAGCGTAGCTTTTAGGATTTAAATTTAAAGGCTTATACTCTTAATAATCTAACCCTTAAACTTTATTATCTATTATAAATTATATTAATATTCCTTAATTATATACTAGATTATTATTAATACTAGAATTATTAATACTAGAATTAAGAGATTAAATATATACTTTATTAGTTTATTATTTCCTAGGTTTCTATAATTATTAAGGAAAAATAGGGAAGTAATTATCTTAATAATTATATTACTTAGGAAAGCCTTTAATAGCTTTAGCTAAGACTAGGTTAATAAAAGTCTTAGATTTAATTTAAAAACCTATATTATAGATATTAATACCTAGAAAAGCCTTTCCCTTTAGGAGTATCTTTATATACTTATTATAGCTACTAGTAAAGGTATAATAGCTCTATATAGTATCTTAAGCCTTCTCTATTATATAGCCGCGGATTTCGCCGATTCTATTATAAATCTAGCTTAGGGTAAGTAAGTTAACTTAGATTTAATATAATAGATACTAACTTTCTTTACCTCTTATAATACTAGTATTTTATAAATATTATAGTTATACTACCCTTCTACCTTTCTAAGATAATTTATAATCTTTATCTAAATCTTCCTAATTAGTATACTTAGCTATGCCTTCTACTATATATTAGCCTATAGCCTATACTCTTTATTATAGACGCTTATAACTATAATCACCTAGATATATAATACTATATTTACTATAACTACTTTATACCTTAGAGTTAAAACCTATTTAGGGCGTTAAGGTATTTAACCCTGAAGGTATTAACCCCTACGTAATAGATTATCACGGTTAGGTATTTATAAGGGATAGGAGGATACTAATAATAGGGGGTCTCTATTAGAGCCTTTAGAATACTTTAAACTTAACGCGAGTATACTCCCTTATAATTATAATTAAGACTAAGGGGAGTAAGGTCTATACTTTTTTTTCCCCATATATTCTCGTTATTAAATAAAATAACTAAGGAGGACTAAGATACTAATAAGTACTATATAAGGTTACTAGTTAATAGTATACTATAACGTATATCTATAATAGTAATATCCCTAGGTTATTATTATTAATAATAGCGTGGGTCCTTTAATACTTTGCTCCTATCCTTAGAAGCTCTAAATAATTAGAAAGCGCGTTATCTAAGGAAAATTTATCCTAGGATAAATAGGTTAATTAGCTATATACGCGGTTTATCTAAACTAGGAAGGAAGTCTATATACTTCTAGATAAGATGACTTTTATTTATTTAAGGAAGGGGTTATATTTATATATAGAAGAATAATATATAGATAATAGTAATTATATTAATAGTAGAGGATTATTAAATAAAGAAAGGATAGATAGGAGAAGATAAGAATTAAAATAAAGGCTAATTAGCTTTTATAGCGTATTTAATAGCGCGTTTAGGCTAGATCTAGCCTAGATTTAGCCTAAACTTAGCCTAAATTTAGCCTAAACGCGCTATTACTTACGCTAACCCTCTTTTTAATATTTATACTTAGTATTACTACTATTATTATTCTATTAATCTATATAAGGAAGAAGTATCTTATAAATATTAGTCCTAGTTATTATAACCTAAAACTTACTAATATTAATACTTATTTTATTTATAATAATAGAGTAATGCGTATACTATATTATACCCTAGATAGAAGAATAATAAATAGTAAATAATTTTAATAATATAATATTTTAATTACTAGTTATTTTCCTATCTATAATTACTATTTATACTAGGAAAAGTATATATAATATATATATATATATATTTATAAATAACTAGGAGAGCCGGTAAATATAGTAAGCTATATTTACTTATAATAGGGTATTAGTAGAGAAAATATACGCTTACTAGTATTATTAATAATTAATATATTAGGGCCGTTAATTTATATAAAGCGACTTAAAGTACTAGAAAAGTAGTCTTAAATAAATTATATACCTAGATAATTATTATTTATAAGCGCGAATAGTAGTAGCTTAGGCTATTTAGTCTCTAACTTTATCTTAGCTAAGTATAAAGATACCTCCCTACTAGGACGCTAGGTACGCTCTATAAGTAGCTTTATATAGTTAGGGTATACTATATTAATATAAGATTCTCCTCGCTTAGACGCTAGGTAAGTATAGTAGATAGCGGGGACTATTAATAATTAGTACTCTATCTCTAAAAGCTAGGATTATTATATATAATAAGATAGGGGTAGTAGCTCGCTAATATTAATAGCAGGACTTATAGAGTATTACCTAGGTTTTATTAATACTAATACCTATCTTATCTATAATAATTAAGTAATATATTAGCTAAGCTATACCCTAAATTATAGGATACGAGTAGAGGTAGACCTTATTATTAAAGGGGTAAGTAATATCCCTATTAATAATAACCCCTAGTACTAGATTTCCGTTCTTATTAGATGTAGGACCTACTAAGGGAAGGAAGCGAATATAATATCACTTCTTAGCTATAATAATAGTAAACTTAGGCTATATAAAGGATTAGTCTTTACTATAGATAAATTAATTAATATAAACTTACTATATAAGATAGATCCTTATTACTAAGCTAATTAGAGATAAGCTTTATATCTATAACTTTATTTTTTAGAGTATTAATATACTACGCCTTAGAAATACTATTACGGAAATAGTAAACGTGCTTTAGTAACTAGCTACGGCTAATATTCTTAATCTATTAATCTATAAGAGGAAGAAGTATACTAGTAATATTAGTCCTAGTAATTATCTTAATACGCGAACTATTAGACTAGACGGCTATATTATAGTAAGAGTAGGTCTTATTAAGTAAGATAGTTATAGTAGTTATAAACGCTTACTTAAGACCTAGTACTATATAAGAGACGTTAGCTCTAATAATTATAGTAGGAATAGTAAAGTACGGCATTTTCTAGGAAAAGTTAGCTAATAAATATATACTTACTAGTTAAGGCCGACTTACCGCCTTAATTACTAACGTGGTACCTCCTAGCTTATAATTAAACTTTATTAGGATATTTAAGTAATACTAAGGAGCGTTTTTAATAATATAGCTAGCCTATATATATTATAATATAACCCTAAAGTAGTAGTTATAATTCTTCTTTACGCGGTAATATATATCTAAAGCCTTATTTAATAGGATAACTATAATTATCTATAGTTAAGTATTTACTTTATCGCTAGCTTACTAAAAATATTTAGTAATTATATTAGCGTTATTAGCCTCTCTTATAATAATTACGGGCTTACGCTCTATAATAATACTACTATAACCGCGGTAAAGATCTAGGAAATTCCTCTTAAAGTTATTAATCTACTTATAGGTAGGAGGGGGCGAGTAGTCCCTAGACGTAAGGATAATAATACCCTAGGATTTAAGAGGAGTAGTATTAGGTAAGAAGAAGACTTTACCTCTTAAATACTAGTAGCTAGAGTATAAAGGCTTTACTATCATATTCTTTATAAATAGGACTTTAAGCGGCTCTAGGATATAGGTATTAATCTTTATTATATCTTTACTAATCCTTATATTATATCCTTTAAGTATAAGATCTTCTTTCTAGCGGAGAAGCTTTAAGCTGGTCTATATAATAGTATAATAAATAGGTAGCCTAGAGATAGTAAACTTAATTATATTAATAGTCTAATATAATTATTAATAGCTATTATTTAATAGATATAAAGTATTTTATACCTACTTCTTATTAAGCTTATAAGGGTATTTCTAAGTAGGAGTTATAATTACTAATTCTATAAGATAGAGAATATCCCGCTTATAAGTCTTTAAAAGTAGTAATTACTACTTATTAATATAGATATTAAAATTTTCTAGCTTAACTTAGCCTAATTTTAACCTAACTTTAGTAAATAAACTCTTTTATATTAACTTTCTATTAAAAGCGTATCTTATTATAAGGTTAAGACTATATTTTACCTTAATCTAGCCTAAATCCGCCTAAGTTATCCTTAATAGAATAATATATATTAATATATATTACTCTACCTTTAAATATTTAACCTTATAAATACCTAAGTCTTATAAATAGTAGTATTAAGCTCTATATATAAGTATAATATATAATGCTATTAATATATAGTATTAATTATTCTATATAACTAGGATATTAATAGCGTCTTAGTACTTATAAATATAGGATTAGATTAAATATTAGGGTCTATAGTTATTATAATAATAGTCTTTATAAGGGATAATATAGCCCCTATTATCTTTAGGAATACTATTAGTATATCTAGTTATTCCTTATAAAGTAGCTTACCTAATTTAAGGTCTCCCTCTTATAAATAGGCTTCCTTTACTACCTTTTATACCTTTAGAACTCTAAACTCTATACGTAGACTTTAGTTAAGATCCTTAGGCTTATAAATATATTAGATTAATAAATATTAATATTTACTATAATATGTTAAAGATATAAAGATATTCTTAAAGTAAAGAGGAAGCTAAATAGGATTTTATACCTTTATTTATATTTAGGTAATTAAAGAACTTGCTCTTTATATTAGAAGGATAATTTCTATAAATAAGGGTATTATTATAATACTCTTATTAGGGTAGCTTTACTAAATTATTCCTACTTATTAAACCTCTAGGTAATATTTTATAATTTATAATTAGAATTAATTAAGTATATAGCCTTTCTTTATACGCGTAGTTTTAAGGTCTTTATGTATCTTTTAGATTACTTTATTTATATAGTTCTACTTAACCTTATAGGTAATAGTATATAAGAATAGGAGATTACTACTTAATTATAATATTCTCGCGGCGTTAATTATAAATTTAAAATCTATAATTATTAGTATCTTAGGATTTACCTCTTTAAATATCTTTAGCTTCTAATACTAATTACTCTAATTCTTTTACTTTTATTCTTACTAGGCTCTACTTAATAGCTTCTATTATATTATATTCCTATTTAAGGCTACCTAATATTTCTTAGGGAATTTACTTTATACTTATTGCTAGTATAACTCGAGTTTTATAAGTAGTTCTCTATTCTAATAACTCCACTTATACTTCTAAATAAGGAAGCTAGGTAGAAGATTAATAAAGGTCTTAATTAAATCGCGAGTAATTAATATAATAATTATATCTCCTAGGCTTTCTATTAATTTATTAATAGTCTTACCTAAGGTTATAAGCCTAGCTTTTAAGAACGGACTACTAAAAATATCTATTAGTCTTATAATATTAGCGGGATTAGCGTTAATAATTATACTACTTAAAGTAGTAAATTAGAAGTAGTATCCTAGTCTATCTATTTCTATATCTAGTAGTATCCTTTATAATACTTCCTAGTATTCTTTATAATATAACTTTTATTTATAATAGCTAAGCTATAGTAGAGGCGGCTAACTATCTCCTTATCTATTAACTTTTCCTTCTTCTAGTATATCTACTTATATATCTTAGTAAAGGTATTCTATACTTTCTTAGATCTTATTTATATCTATTATATAGTTAGATTCTAGATTAAGGTACTCTAGGCGGTTAAGAAGCCTTATTATCTTATATAAGTAACCTTACCCTTCTTTAAAAGTTATACTTTAGGGTATCTTCTATCTCTAAGTATATTTATATCTAGTAAGGTATTTATAAGTAAAGTAAGCTTTATATCTATTATTCCCCTATATTTACTAATAAGCTAAATATATAAATTATTAAAACCTAAGAGATCTTTAAGTTCTACTAGTTATAAAGAGATATTATTACTTAGTATAAAGAATATTAATAATATATATATTATATAAGTATTAAAATCTTTATAACTCTAGTTAGTAAGGATATAATAAAACTAACTTTTTATAAGATATTAATTCCTAGGGCCGCGCCGTCTTTATAGTAATAATAATATTTAAGTTTCTTATACTATTTCTAAAGTATTTTTTACGGTTAATACTATAATTAATAATAAAGAATTATAGATCTAATAGCTTCCTACGCCTTAATATAGTATTAATTAGCTAAAGCGCTTATATATTAGGATTATAAATCCTACCTTCCCTAATCCCATTTTATATTTTAAGAGTACTCGGCGAGCTAATATTAAAGGGTAATATAATAAGAATATATAAGTACTACTAGTAGTATAGAGGTATTATATTTAGGGTAGTAATAGAGTATCTATATTAATACTCTTCTAAAACTCTAGGAGCTTAAGGAATTAGGCTACGCGCACCTAAATTTTATCTTACTTATACTTATATAACTAATTAACCCTAAAATACTAGAATTTAAGAAGGTTAATTAGGAAGATTTCGCGTAAGATAAGTCTAATATATAGAGCGTTAATATCTATATTACTAATATTAGAATATCTATTACTCTCCTTAGGTTTATCTAGCTTTACTTAAGATCGGGGTTCCGTTATATTAAATAGTAGGATTAAATAGGAGTAAATAGGGTAGAGGAAGAAGATAGTAATATTTTTAGCCTAATATTATTAGCCTAATATACGCGCCTAACTTCTACTTTTATCTATATTAACATTATATAATATCTTCTATCCCCTCTCTCCTCCTACTCCTATTATAGACTTTTCTTAACCTTTTTACTATATAATAACTACTAGGCTATACTATTATTAGAGTAATACTTATATACTTAGAAGGAGTAATATAAGTACTTAATAGGATCTAATTATTAATATTAATAAAGAGATAAAGGAAAGACTTAGAGCCTAAGGGAGAATAAAGGTAACTTACGCGGCTTTAAATTTAAAGGATTTACCTCTAGGTAAGACATAAAGTAATTATAGTAGCTAGATATTAAAAGGTCCCTAACTAATATAAGCGCTAGATTAGTAAGAGGTAATATTAAGGGAGGTTTAAAGGGTTTAAAGGAGGCTTATTATTTAATACTTACTACTTATAAGTTAATATATCTTATTAAAGGCGGGAAACTTAGTTAATTAATATTATCTTATATTATAACTAAGATCTTTATATTTCTTAATCCTTACTTTATATACTAATAGATAGTAGTCTATAAATACTCATTATTTATAATATCTAGAATATTATTATTAATATTATATATTAGAGTAAGTTTAAATATACTATTAATTAAATATCTTACTTTAAGTCTAGACTAAAGTTTCTTATAATAGAGATTAATAAGTAGTAATACTTTATCTCTACCCTACTTTATAATTATCCTAGCTCTTATTTTATAAGGAGTTATAATTATACTTATATAGAATAGATAATAATTAAATTTAAAGTCTTCTAATACCTATTTAAAAGCAGGATAATATATAAGAGGGTTTAAAGTAGGTTTTTATTTAATATATTTAATATTACTACTTCTACCTTTAGCTAGCTCTTAGGTATCTCTTCTTTTGTAATAGTTAAAGGACTAGTATTTAGCTTTATAAGTATACTTATATAGGTAGGTATATAGTAGTATAGCTTAATAATACCTCACTTATAACCTTTAATAGAGAGCTTCTCCTTAAACTCTAAAGTAAGGGTTAGACTATACTCCTTTTATAATCTATTAAGCTTTAATCTAGCGGATAATAAACCTAAGAGCCTACTAGTAAGAATACTATATATCTTAATAAGCTTTATAGCTATATTAAAGAGGTTATTAATTATCTACCTATAATTAGGTAGATATATACCTAAGATATACTTCTTTAATTATATATTTATTAATAACCCTTATTTATACTTATAATTATCTTTTAGCTTAAGTAGGCTTATATCTATAGTAGAGAATAAGGTAAAAATTAGTAAAAATTAGTAATAAAGGTAATAGCTTAAAATACCTTTTATAAGTATCTTAATAGTAATAGGTAATATTTAAGAGAAGTAGTAACTCTAGTTAGGCGGTAAGTCTATATTATAGTAAGATTTTAATAAGGAGGAACTATAACCTTAGGGATAGCGTAGAACCTAGGTAAAATTAGGTAAAATTAGGTTAATTAATACTAAGAGCTTATTAGTACCTATATTAAAATACTTTAAAGAAAGATATAAAGTAGTTATAAGGGGATTAATAATAAATTTAAATAACGCGTTAAAAGATAATATATACTAGCTTATCTATACTTAATATAGGCTTTTAGGCGGAATTTAGGTTAAATTAACCTAACTTATATAAGTTAATATAGTAATTATAGATCTATCTAGATTTATTAAAGTATATCTAATATATTTTAACTACCTACGCTTTAAACCTTTTATCCTTATTACTATTACTACTACCCTCGCTACCCCCCTCGCTACTACCCTTACTACTACCCTCGCCGTCCTTAGCTTTAGCCTCCTCCGTAGTTTTAAAGGTATCCTTTAAAAACTTAGACTTCTTTATCTACTTCTCCTTAACTACCCGCTTAATAAGTATATCTAAATAGAGAATATAGTAATATATATCCTCCTTCTACCCTAAGTAATAAGCCCGCTTTAATACCTAGAGATATAGGCTTAAATTATATATAGGCTTTATAATAATTATAATAGAAGCTTTATAAAGTATTAGCCTAGTCTCTATTATCTTTATTAACCCTATTAGTACGTCTAGCTAATCTTTATATTTTAGCTTACTTATATTAGGGTTTACCTCCTATTAAAAGGCCTCCTTTACTATATTTTACTTCTTTAAAGGTCTAAAATATATATAAACTTCTATAAAGATCCTTATACTTATAGATATACTAAATTAATCAAGTTAGTATTTACTATAATATATTAAAGATATAAAGATATTTTTATAATATAAAAAGATCTAAGATATAATATATTAATAATAGTAGGTCTTAAGTAAAAGAAGAACTTACTCTTTCTATTATAAGGGTAGTCTCTAGAAAGGAGGAAAGAATTAGGATATACGCGCGTTAGTACTTTTATAGAATTTAATTAATATCCTAAATTTTAGGGTAATCCGCTATTATTTTAGTATAATACTTATTAAGTATATAACTATCTATTATACGCCTAGTATTATTATCCTAATATATCTTCTAGATTATATTATTTATAAACTTCTACTTAGCCTTATAAGTAATTATATATAAGAATAGGAGATTACTAGCTAATTATAATATCCTTATAGCGGTAAATATAAATCTAGTATCTATTATTATTAGTATCTTAGGGTTTACCTCCCTAAATATCCTTAACTTCTAATACTATTCCCTTTAATTTATCTACTTTTATTCTAGTTAGGCTTTACTTACTTACTTCTATTATATTATTACCCTATTAAAGGCCGCCTAGTACTTATTAAAGAATCTACTCCTTACTTAACTCTTATAAAGCGGCTTAAGCTTTATAAGTAGCTATCTATTCTATTAACTCCCCTTATACCTCCTAATAAAGAAGTCTAGGAGAAGAGTAGTAAATATCTTAATTAACTTATAAGCGGGTTTTATAATATTTATATCCCCTAGGTTTTCTATTAATCTATTAATATTCTTACCTAAGCTTATAAGCCTACTATTAAAGAACGCGTAATACTTATAATTAGGGTAGTCCTACTTAATACTATTAATAATATCTATAAGCCCCGTAATATCTATTAGATTAGAATTAATTATAATACTACTTAAGGCGGTAGACTAGAAGTAGTATTCTAGTTAATCTAATTTTATTTCTTATAAGATCTTTTAAGGCCCTTAGCTAGTATTCTTTATTATATAGCTCTTATTAATAATCGCTAAGCTATAATAGAGGCATTAAACTATCTCCTTATTTATTACCTTTTCCTTATTCTTCTAATAGGTCTAATAATATATATTAATAAGGCTACTTTTAAATCTTATAATCTATATTTACTATATAGTAAGAATCTAGAATAGAGTACTTTAAGTAGTTAGAAAGCCTTATTACTTTAGGTAAGTAACCTTACCCTTCTTTAATAACCGTATATTAGGGTTATTATTATCCCTAATAGTCCTAATCTTCTATATAATATCCCTAGTTAAAGTAAGACTTTAGTTAGTAATACCTAAATACTCGCTAACGAGTTAGATACCTAGTATTTTAAAATTAATAAGGGTACTAAGCTTTATAAGCTATATTAAGATATTACTACTTAGTATAAAGAATATTATTAATCTATATATAAGATAAATATTAAAATATTCTAACTCTAGTTAATAAAGATACTAATAAAATTAATTATTTATAGGATATTTAGTTCCTAGGGCCGCGCCCTCTTTATAATATTAATAAGTTTTAGGTTTATTACGCTATTCCTAATAGATTTTATCCTACTATTATTATAATTAATAATAAAATACGGCTAATATAATAGCTTCTTATATCTTAATATAGAGAGATTAGCTAGAGAGTATTTAAGTTAGGATTAATAACTTTACCTTACCTAGTCCTATTTTATCTCTAATAAGGGTATTAAAACGGCCTAGCGCCTTAGTATTAAGAAGTATTATAATAAATATATAAAGCTACTACTAGTAGTATAAAGGTTTAAGTATTCTAGGGAGTATTATAGTAGATTTACTTATATTTAAATTAAAATTAGGGATCTTTAGGAATCTAGCCGCGCGCGGTTATATATTACCTTAAAGATACTTATATAACTAGTTATCCCTAGACTACTAGAATTTAAGAAGGTTAGTTATAATAATTTTATAAAAGAGGAGCCTAACTTACTAATCTTTAAGATTTATATTAGATTTAATAGACTCCCTATTACCCTCCTCTTTAGTATCTAGCTCTAGTATAATATATAGATTAAGATTAAGCGAAGACTTCTTACTTAATAATAATAATAGTAGTATACTTAACCTAATAGCCGCGTCTAACTTCTACTTTTATTTATATTAATATTATATAAAGTCTTTATCTTTACTCTCCTCCTACCTTACTTATACTCTTATATTAATCTTTTTACTTAGTAATAGCTACTACGCTTAATTATAATTAGATAGTAATAATAGATAACGCGAGTACTTAAATAGACCTAATTAATAATATAAGTATTAAAATAGATTAAAGGTTAAGAGCCTAGGAGAAAAAGAAAGTAACTTACCTAGATATAACCTTTATAAATAAGTCTATAAATAAATTAGGATACTATTATAATATATACTTCCTTTATATTTTATAAGAATATTAATATATACTAGACTTAAAGGAAGTATATATAAGGCCGGCTAAAATAACTAGGAGGGGGGTACTTTAATACTTACTACTTATAAATTAATATATATTACTAAGGGTATAAGACTTAGCTAATTAATATTATCTTATATTATAGCCTAGATCTTTATAAATCTCTACCCTTATATTAGATACTAGTAGGTAGTAGTCTATAAATCCTTATTATTTATTATACCTATAAGCTAATTATTAGCTTTATAAAATAAAGTAAGTTAGGATATACTATTAACTATATATCTTAACTCTAGTCTCTCCTAGAGTTTCTTATACTAGAGATTAGTAAGTATTAATACTCTATCCCCGCCCTACTCTAAGATAGTCCCTACTCTAACCTTATATAGAGTTATAATTATAGTTATTTAAAATAGCTTATAATTAAACTTAAAGTCTTTAAGTACCTAAGTAGAGGGAGATTTTAAGTAGAGATTAGTAGTAGATTCCTATTTAAGACTTAAGGGAGTATTTTATTCCTCCCTTCTAATTAACTCTTTATTAGAAATACTTAAAGGAATAGTATCTAACTTTATAAATATAGATATATATATTAATATACTATAATATAATTCTAGGATAAATATTAGATATCCTTTAATCTTAAGCTTCTCTTTAAATTATAAAATAAGGGCTAGGTTATATACCTTTTATAACCTATTAAGGTCTAACCTAATAGGAGATAACCCTAAGAACTTACTTATAAAGATACTATTTATCTTAATAAGCTTAATAGCTATAATAAAGAGGTTATTAATAACTACCTTATAAGTAATTAAGTATATACTTATAATATACTTCTTAGATTATATATTCTTTAATAGCCCTTCTCTATAATTAAAGTTACCTTATAATTTAAGAGCGCTTATAACTAGGGTAGATATTAAGGTAAATATTAATATATATATAAGAGTAAATATAATATTATAAGAACGCCTATCTAATTAATATTATATAAAATTCTAAAGGTATAATAATAGAGGAATAGGGAGAGAGGGAGGGAGGGTAAGGTAGTTTATAGATAGAAGGTAAACTAAGATAGGATATTACTTTATAAATAATATAAACCTTAGTAAAATTAGCCTAAACTAGGTAATAGGATAAAGATATTTTATTTTTATATAAGTTTACCTAATCTACGCTAAGCTAAAGGAGCTATATTATTATAAAATCCTTTCTTATATTAAATTAATTATAAAGGATATTATTCTAATATTTTTAATACTAAATCTACTCTATATTAAAGTACTATCCCTTTTTAAATTACTCGTTCTACTAGTATTAAGTATAATTACCCTTATATTATATTAAGCTACTCCAGCTAAAATACTAGCTTTATTACTTAACTTAACTACTACCTCCTATAAAGCTTATACTATCTAATTACCTAACTCCTTAATCTAATTATATTTATTAGATAAAGGACGTAATAAAGGATATAAAGAAGAGGTTAGGCTTAAAGTAAAGGAAGAGGGTTAAATTAAGCCTTATAAGTTTAAAGGTTACTACGCGTCTTTAAGGGCTAGTCCCCCTATTTCCCTAGAAGGTACTAATAATACTAATACTAATAACTCTATATTACTATTTAGTACCTATAAGAAATTAATATTATCTACTATAGGGTATATATAAGTACCTTAGGGCGTAATAATTTAATAGATATAGTTAGAAATATCTAATTATTAAGATAAGAAGGATCTAGTCTTAATAACTTAAAACTAGGTAAAATCTAGCTTAAATTTAGCCTAAATTTAGGCTAAGACTTACTATATAAGTAGCTTTACGCCTTAATATTAATATAATAATAACCCTAGGGCTAGCGTAATAAAGGATATAATATTAACGCGTATTATAAGCTATATAGTATATTTAAGGTATAACTTAACTTCCTTAATATAAAAGAGAGTTATAATAAATTACTCCTATCTTATATATAGTTTTATTACTAAAACGGTTAGATTATTAATAAGGTATCTTAACTAGTATCTTATAACGCGAGGCGTAAAGCGTAGGAGAGACCCTAGGCCTAAGGCCTACCTAGATAAAGATAAGATTAATTAACTTTATAAATAAATTATAATAGATCTAGAGATTAATAAGACTAGGGATACTATTATATATCTAGATATATTAGAGTTTTTAGAGGTAAATAAAGATAGTAGGGCTATATTAGAGTATATAGATATAAGTATAAACGTTAGTAGTAATATTATACTTATAAATAACCTAGTACTAATTTTTCCTAGTATTAACTTCCTAGCACTAAAACTATCTTTTTAAATTATAACTATATTTAATCTATATCTTTATCCCTTATAATTTAAGAATTTATAAAGGCTAAAAGAGCTAGAATACCTATTAAGGATATCCTTAAAGTAGATAGTAAGGCGTGTTATAACTATTATAATAAGATACTCTCCTCCTTATATAATCCCTACTAGCCTTTTTAAGACGAGATAGATTATACCTTTATAAGGTAGTTAACTAAGGCTAAGGTTATTAAAGGAGGCGTTAATACTTTCTACTAGAATATATATTTAAGATTAATATAAGAGTAACTTAGTTTTTATAATACTACTAAGTGGCGGGTATAAATATATTATATTCCCTAGGGTATTTATAAAGATTAATAGGTTAAAGACTACTTTATAGTCCTAAGTCTTATAAGTAGTCTTATAACTATAAAATATACTATCTACTACTAAGATATACTAAGTATTATTTACTTTCTCCTTAGATATAAACCTTTCCTAAGTAACCTAACTTATACCCTAATTTAGCTTAGAATACCTAATAATACTCGGGTTTATAATAAGATATATATAAAGGACTAGTAGTAAGAAATATAAGATAAGCTACTAAAAGGCGTTATAATAATCCTAATTCTTATTACTACTAATAAAACCTAAATAATATAATACTATAGAGACTAGAGCTTATAGCCAGTATATATAATAATTAGAAATCTTAATAGATTAACTAGACGGAGTTAGATAAGACTAAGCTTAATTCTTATTAACTTAATACTAATTATAAAGATTAAAAAGGAATATTAAAAATACTTATAAGCGGAGGTTTATTATTTATTAATAGAGTAAATTTTTTAACGTATATTTAATCTACCTATAGTACTTACGCTATCTATACTAATATAGGCTAGATTAGGCTAAATAGGGGTAATTTACAGCTAACTAGAGTAGTATTTAAGAGTCTTATAAAGATAGGTATAAATATTCACTACGCGGATAGCTTTATAAGACGCTACTACCTAATTATTAGTAGTATAATAGTAGATTATAAAGAGTAAGTCCTAATTATAGGTATTAAGAAAAATTAATACTATAATATCTATAAAGTACCTCCTTATAATTAAGGTAATCTTATAAAAGAATAGAAATACTAGAGCTATAAATATACCTAGGCTAAACTTTATAGGTAACTATTTAATCTAAAGTAAGTAGGAAAGATTATAATAATATATCTAGTAGTAAATTAAGCCTATAAGTATAAATACTATAATATTTATATACTAATAAATATTAATATCTTATATTAATTATTTAAAGGGGTAATTATAAGATTAATTAACTAGTATATAGCCCTAATAGAGGATATCCTTAGGATAAGTAGGAAAGCTACGAGGAAAAGGAGTATAAAGGATAAGAAAAAGGTAGTAGAGTCTATAATATTAATTTAGCTTAATAAATAGTTTCACTAAGTCCCTAGGTTTATTAGCTTAAAACGCTTTAAATACTTTAGTAAAGTTAAATAGTAGAGTAGTAATAAGTAGAAGGTAATAGTATATTAACTAGTTCTAGTAATAGTACCTCTACTAGCTAGGAAGCGAGACTCCGTAATCTACTATAATTAAGTGATTATAGACTTCGTTATACTAGTAATATATAAATGCTATAATAAGAATACCTTAACTTATATATAATATATATTATACTAGATTAACTACTTAAAGATAGTTTTTATAAAGTATTAACCCTAAAATATAACCCTAGATAATAATAATGGTAATAAAACCTAATTTAATATCCTTAAACTACACGTTATAACGTATTACGCCGTATTTATTTACTTATATAATAGTATATAGAGTTTTAATATAGCTTATAATAAAGCCGTATATGAAGTTCTACTTAAATCCTTCTTTCCTATAATAAATAAGATAGAAGGCTAGGAGTACTAAATCTTAAGTTATAATATATATTATTAAAACCTTATTATAATAAATAATATAATACTTTATAATAAGATAAAGTCTACTTTAAGCGCGAGTTAATAAATAAATAATAGATATTCTACTACTAATTAAGACCTAATATATATAATAATAGTAATTCCTAAAGGTAATATAATAATATTATATAATCTAAAATATAGTTATAAGTAATAGCGGAAGGTCTTATAAGTACTAGCTAATCTAGAATTTAAGTATAACAGCCTTATAGATATATTAGTAGTTTTCCTTTAAGAAAATTAAAATAAACTTAAGGGGTAGTTATATAATAGTAATAAACTTAATAGACGCGAGAAGGATTTAATATAAGTAAATCACTATTTTATTAGAATTTATTAGTCTTTAACCTACTAAAAGTATAACGGTAAGGACTTTTTAAATATAAATTACCTTTAATAGGAAAAGGTCTAATATACTCTATACTAGCGTAGGAGGAAAGGGTAGTAGCGCGACTACGTCTAGGTATAAGAGACTAATCCTAATATTAAATATAAGGCTATAAGATCTATAAAAGGAAGCGGTAGATATATAAGGTAATTATAACTTATTATTTCTATCCTTAATTATAAAAGACTTAAGAAGGACAGAAGATTATAGATATATATAGGGGCGTTTATTAAGGTAATACGCTAGATTAATAGTAGAGTAATAAATAAGGTACACGGAATACTTAAAGTAGAGATATAACTATTAAATAGGTCCTAAAACCTAAGGCTTCTAGGTGCTTAGCGTTTTTATAATTTATCTTATATACTCTATAGCGTATATCTAGTACTAGTAAATAAGGAATATACGAGATTCTATATAAATAATTATATTAACTAGGATTAATTTAATACTATTTATAACCTAGATTTTCTATTAAATAGTACTAGGGTTATAGATAAGTAGGCTAAGGAATATAGATATAGATAATAGCTAGATAAATAAGGAAATATTTAGTATAAATAAGGCGTAGAGGAAAAATTAACTTAATATTAAGCTAAAGCTAGGCTAAATTATATTTATTAGACGGGCGGTAAAATTTAAAATATTAACTTTTACAAATTAAATATTAATATTAATATTAATAGTATAATTAGTAGCTATTTATATATTATAATAACTAAATATATATTATATAATCTTTAAATAAGATAGATCTATTTTACTTAAAGTAGCTATACTATATATATCTTAGGGTACTTATAATACCTAGAGATATATTATTAGTTATACTCCTTATATAAGGAATATAGGTAAGGTAGATAGATATATATAGGTAGTATATAAGTAGTAAATTAATATATTATATAAACCTATTATATATACTATCACGTTCTATATACTATTCTCTTTAAGTCTAAGATCTTACTCTACGTAGTCTCTTATAGTAGTTATATACCTAATAGTATTATAAGTATAACCTTTCCTAAGCGTAGAAAGGATAAGTAAAAGAATAAGATATAATTTATATAAAGAAAGTCCTAGTAGTATAGCGGTTAACTATATAAGTTAATTCCTATTTCTTATCTTATCTTATCTATAATAATAATAATAATTAGCTGTACCTACTACTTATAAGCTACTATATAGTAGCCTTATACTAATATAGGCTACTATTTTAACTCTGCGTATTAATACCCTTAAGAATACTTTAACTAGATTAGTAGAATACCTATTAACTAAGTTTAACTCCTATAAGTATCCTTTAATTTTTACTTTTTAATATTTAATAAGTTAGATTTCTAACTATTACTACTACTTACCTATTACTATTACTATTACCTGCCTATTACTATCTCTATTACTTACTGGTTACTATCTCTATTACCTGCCCGTTACTATTTCTATTACTTACCTATTACTATTACTATTACCTGCCTATTACTATCTCTATTACTTACTGGTTACTATCTCTATTACCTGCCCGTTACTATTTCTATTACTTACTAGTTACTATCTCTATTACTTGCCTATTACTATCTCTATTACTTACTAGTTACTATCTCTATTACCTACCTATTACTATCTCTATTACTTACTAGTTACTATCTCTATTACTTACCTATTACTATCTCTATTACTTGCCCGTTACTATCTCTATTACTTACTAGTTACTATCTCTATTACTTACCTAGCTAATTAATATTACTATTATATATATATAGTAGATTTTTAAATATATATCTTAAAATAGCGACGTAGTTAATAATTATAAGGGTAGATAGCTTAGTAGTATATTCCACTATTCTAGACTTCCTAATCTAGACTAACTTCTATAGGTAGTTAGTTTAAGCTGGTGATATCTAATATTTATATTATAAGGGCCTATTAGACGCGTAGCTTTAGTAGAATAGAGCCTAATAGGGAGGCTATATCTACTACTCGCCGGACTAACCTTATAACTAAATATTAGAGAGACCCCGCTTATTTATCTTACTAGCTACCTCTTTTTAGTAGTAGAAATTTATCGCCTACTTAATAAACTCAGGTATTAAGAACTAACTATTAACGGCGAGGTATTATAGTAAGGAACTTCTACTACTTATAAAACCGAAGACGCTTATTATTTAAGAAATACCTTCTAATCCTCCTTATAAAACCTTAAGACTATATATACCATAATAGGTATAGACTATTATTAATTTAGACTTATAATTTAAGTATACCTTAGATATAATTAAGTAGGAGAAAGAAATATTAGTTAACCCTAATAATAGTAATAGTAAATATACTAGGTATACTTATAATATTATATATAGTAGGTAATATAGATATATTAATAATATTTATTACCTTATAATTATATATTACATAGTTACGTATAAAGATATTAGATTTTTAGAATAATATATCCGGAATATTATTATATCCGCCTATCTAAATCTATTTAGCCTAACTTTAGCCTGATCCTAGCTAAGTTAGGCCGTAATATTATTCTATTATAGCTTAAGGTAATAGGAAGTTACTCTATATATTCGTGGCTGGCTAGGGGCGGGTTACGCAGGATACGTAACTTAAAACTAGTAGGCTAACTTCCCGAATTGCCGATGTAAGTATTACTAGGGAAATTTATATTATAGATAATCTTAAAGCTAAAATACTTATAGGAGCTAATATTCTTACTCTAGAAGCTATAATATTAGATTTTATAGAGTAATAAATTACTATTAGTAGCTATTAAAATATTAAAATCCTAATAAGTACTTAAATTTACTCTTTACTAGTAAAACGAGTAATTAAGAATAAGAAAAAATTCTTAATTCCTATAAAGACTACCGCCTTAGTAGCCATTATCTTTAATAGGACTTTACCAGATAATTAAGACCTACTCTTTAAACCTTCTTATAATCTTAATCTTAGATACGCTAGTAATATATTCGCTTATATTATTAATACTTCTCTTAAGAAGGTCTTTATTAAAAATAATACTAATAAGGATATCTTTATTCCTAGGAAGGTAAGATTAGGTATTATAGAAGAGTTTAATTATAATAGATATTTTATAGTTAATACTTACTATTCTAGCCTTATAACTAGTAGTTAATATAATAGTTAGAAGGGTAAATAGGCTAAAATTACTATATTAGCTATTATATTAGCTATATCTATTATATCCTTATTAATTATAGTTAATGAGGAGGCTTCTATAACCTCTACTATATTTATAGTATCTATTAATTAGTCTCTTTCCTTAGAATTAAGTACTATTATTAACCCTAGTCTTAAGAATACACTTAAGAATAGAGTTAGGATCTATAGAGAACTATATATCACGGATTAGCTAGTAAATATTATTAATTCCTACTAGGATCTTTTTATAGATAGTAGAAGCACGGTTAATATCTTTAAGGAGTAATAGATACTAATTCTATTAAAACTTAAATATATTATCTAAGCTTATATAAGTATATCCTCTTAAGTAAAAGGATAAAGATATTATTAATAAAACCTTTAATAAGCTTTAAGCCTAGGGAAAACTTATATAAGCTAATTAGCCTACCCTATTTAGCTATCCCTACTTTATAGTTTAGTATAACACTCCTACTAGGTAAAAAGGCCGCGTTATAATTAATATATAAGAGCTTAATAAAATTATAGAGAATAATATATATCCGCTCCCCTTATAAGCTAATATTATAGTATTATTATAGGGTTATTAATATATTATAGTTATTAATACTATAGGATAATTCTATTAATTCTATATCTAGGTTAAGGATTATTATAAGCTTACTATTATAAGCTATTATAGCTAGGAGTAGTCTTTAGTAGCCCTTATAGGTTATAAGGGCTCGCCTCTATATATCTAGTACTAAACTAATACTATTCTCTAGTAACACTAGGCGTTTACTAAAGCCTATATTAATAATATTATTATCTACTTATATACCTTATAAGAATATATTAAATATTTATATAAGGTCTTTAATCTATTCTAAAAGAAGCGTATAAGCCTATTACTATTAAAGTTATATATTAGCTACCCTTCTATTACCCTACTAGGCTAGTATATTAACGGCTTAGGGATATTTATAATAAAAGAGAAAATCGTAGCTATTACCTTACTATAATTTCTATAAAACTTAGCTAACCTAGAAATATTTCTTAGACTAACTAGTTAGCTCCGTTTATTAATTAAGAGATATATATAGAGGGTAGACCCCTTATAAAAGAGAAAGGTAGTCCTGAATAAGGGCTTTAATATAGGTATAAAAGGTTATATATAAAAAAGAAAGGTAATTAGGGTAATTTTTTATAAGCCTATATAAGAGGAGCTTAGCGCTTTTTAGGATTTATAAAAGGCTTTTAGGACTTCCTAATTTCTTATTTATTATAATTATAATAGGGTTCTATATATAGATCTAGATACCTTAAAGGTAGTAGGATTTACGGCTATTATATACTATATAAAGGGAGATCCTATATAGTTATTAAAGCCTTTTATAAGGATTAATATATAGCCTATTATATTTTTTAGCCGCTATCTTAATAATATAGAGAAGAACTATTAGCCTACTAAATTAAAAATCGCTGGTATTATATAGGTTATTAGGAAGGTTTAGTATATAATTAAATTAAATCTATAACCGCCTATAATTATTTATACTAATTATTCTACTATAATCCTAATATTAAAATAATTGATATTAAGGATTATAAGTATAAATAAATTAAATCTCTAGCTTATATAGGCTTCTTAGTACCTTTCTTTATTTAATTTAGAATTATATTATAAATCCGGTAAATTAAATATAATACCTAATATACTATCTAGGCTCTATATAACTATAAATATAACTATAAATAGGATAAAAATAGCTAATTTATTAGATAGGATTCTTAATATTCTCCTTATATCCTCTAGTAGTCTTTTCTATAATATTAAAGACTTTAATAGCCTTACTATCTACTATATAATAAATATAAAAATAATAGAAGATTTTAAATCTTAACTATAGACGGGCTATTAGAATAATAAATAATAGTAAAAGATCCTTAATATACTAAAGCCTCCCGTAAATAGTAATATAAGTAGGGAATATAATAAACCTAGGATATTATTTATTCTTAGGGATAGGCTTATTTTTTATATTAATAGCGAGAAAAGGTAATAATTATATATTCCTCCTACTATAAAGAAAGAATTATTTAAATAAGCTTATAACTTTTCTAATTATAATAGTTATTATAGATATTATAACTAACTTTCTTATATAGTATATATTAGATATCTAGCTAAAAACCTCTAAGCCTATATTAGCTACTACCCTTAGTACTAACTTAATTAAATAAGAAGATATCTACTATATAGGGAATAGGTCCCTATACTAATACTACCTATACTATTTTATATAATTATAATAGACTTCGTAGTCGCCCTGCCTACTACCCTATTAAGTATAAATTACCTACTAATAATTACTTATAAGTTCTTAAAGAAGGTCCTTCTTATACCTAGTATTAATACTTAGAAAGCCCCCTAGTAGGCCTAAGTTATAATTTTATCTTTACTATCATATAACTAGGGTATCCCACGTAGTATTATTAGTAATTAAGACCCTTAATTTATATTAGACTTTTAGTAAGAGATCTTTAAGCGCCTTAGAGTTAAATTTCTTATATCTACGGTATATTATTTATAGACTAATAGATAGAGTAAGTATACTAATTAGACTATAAAAATCGCTATATAATTCTACCTTATATACTATTTAGATGCCTAGAGTTAATAGGATTACACGCTCCTATATATTTAGGCTAACCTTAATAACTCTCCTACTACTATAGGATACGCTCCTAACGAGCTCTACTATAGTTTTAAGGTAAATAATAGTATAGATATACTAGTAATTAATAGTATCCCTATAGAAGCCTTTAATAGCTTACGACTCGCTTATAAGGAATAGGTAGAAGATATAATAGCCTTTAGTAACGCTATAATAAAATCCTAGTATAATAGTAAGTATAAAAGTCTATAATTTAATTAAAATAATAAAGTCTTCCTCCATCTATATAAGGGATATAAGATCCCTAGCGTCTCTAATAGGAAACTCTTATAATAATATACTAGCCTATTTAAGATTCTATAAAAGGTAGGATCGCTCGCTTATTAGCTTAAGCTACCCCCTATAATATATATATAGCCGGTAGTATTAGTAGTATAACTTAAGCCGAAAGTAGAAGGGGTAGATCTGTATAATAGGACTTTTAATAATAGGCCTCTACCTATTACCCCTAAGGATAGGGCTATTTATAGGGATAAGTATAAAATTAAGAGATTACTAAATAAAAGGTATTTAAGAGGAAAGACTTAGTACTTAGTTAAATAGGTTAGTTATAATAATAAAGATAATTTATAGTATAACCTTATAGATCTATCTAAGGCCGGTGAATTAGTAAAGGTATATAAGGATAGATAGCTACTAATATTATTACTAACTATAGTTAACTAATAAGTCCTAGTAAATAAGGTTATTTACTTTTTTTATTTTACTAATATACTAATATAGAATCTACCCTACTTTATACGTTTCGCTTAAGTAATAGTAGAATACTTCCGCCTCCCTAATACTTTATTATTCTTAATAGCCTTAATAGCTTTCTAAATTAATTAATCTATATAAATTAAAAGAGTCCCTATTAAGTATCTTTTAAATTATATTTCCTATCCTCTTCTTTATCTTCTTTAATAGTATACTTAATTTATTTCCTATTAGCCCTAACTTTAATTAAGATATCCTCCTTATCTTAATTCCTTTATATAAGGTTAGGTATAATATAATACTTTATATTAAACGCGTTAATATACTTTTATATAAACTTAATATAAGTATATATAATATTAGGGTCTTATATATCTTTTAACTCCCTTAAACTCTTATAATATATAATCCTTTACTTAATAAGTTATATAATAAGTAGATTAAATCTAGTAAATTCTAGCTTAATAGTATTTATATCTTCTTTAAAAGTATTCTAAAAGTTAAGTTAATTAGAAGATAGAATTAAAGATAAATTATATATTTACCTCTTTTATAAAACTAGATATACTATTTATATTTCATATATAATTTACTAGTTTATCTAGCTTAACTTATTCCTTACTTTAAGGCGTAACTCTATCTTAAAATATTCTATTATATAGTATTAACTATTTAAGAAGTATTATATTACCTAATTACGTCGGCAAGATCTTACCTCGCCTCTATGCTCTTAGTAAAGGCCTTGTACCCGCAGGCCCCAGGCCAGCCCCGGGCCTGTCGCAGCGTGTCGCAAGGCCCCGGGGCCGCTCCGGGCTTCAAGGGTAGTGTCACGTGACTGCTGACTAAGTAATGGTTTTGAAATTTATTGGTCTATAGATTTTTAGGAAGTCACGTGACTGATTACTAAGCGAAGCCATGTCACGTGACTGCTTACTAAGTGGAAATTCAGAAGTTTTAATATTCCATAATCGACGGGGGACTCGGGTAGCGTACCCCGGAGCCACCCCCAACGCCACCCTAAAAGCGACCCCGGAATCGATCGATTCAGCCAATTTCTACGCGGGGGCAATGCGCTAGGGTGGGCCGTAGTAGGGGTTAATAGCGTGGTAGCTATATTAACTCGGGGTGGATGACAATGCGACAGCGTTACTGTTACGGGTACTTTGACGCTATTACCTAGCGCCCGGAAGCCTAATTATAGGCTATCACGTAGCGCCCGGAAGCTTAATCTTGGGGCGGCCCCGGGCGCTAGGTAGGCAGCCCTTGCAGCCCCTAGGGCCCCGGGCGGACTCGTGTCTGCCCTTGCGGCCCTAGGGCAAGCTTTCTCAAACCACGGCCCTGGGGGCCCGGGGCGGCCCGGGGCCGGCCCCGGGTATCCCTCCGGGTTTTCAGAACTTGCCGACGTATATTATTATAAATCCCTCTCTTATATCTTTCCTCCTTTATAATATTTTTAACCCTAATTACTAGCTTTATATAATCCTCTTTAATAGTTATCTTTTATATATCTAATTCCTTTAACTTCTTAATCCTTTTTAATACTACTACGCGGTTATTAGATACTTTTATATATAATAGCTTCTTCTTATTATCCTAGTCTTTTACCTATTCTCTACTTATAATTAATTTTAGATTTTAATTATAAGGACTTAATATTATTATAATATTATATTAGCTTATTTATCTAGTAGTATATTTAGGTAATATAATTAGTAATAAATATATATTATATATTAATAACCTATCTTACTATAATATCTTAAGTATATAAAGGTAGGAAGAGTTAGAAAGAAGATTTTAAGGGGTAATTATACCTATAATTATATTATAATTACGTGGAATATTCTATTTAATATTACTTTACCTTATATTAAAACTTTTAAACCTTATATTCCTTTATTTATTTATTATTAAGTATCTTTAATAACTTTAATAATAGCTTATACTAAGTAGACTTATAATATTATTTGATAGTATATTTCTTACTTTATATATTAATAGGTAGATAGTATAAGTAGCTAATAAAATACTATAATTATTAGCTAAGAAAGTTAGAGGGCTAAAGCCTATATAAGGTAGGAGGGGGAATATATTATTAAAAGGGAAGGGAAAGGTAATATAAATAGGTAATATATTAAAGTATAATTAATTAATCCTTTATAATTAATAGGACTTATAAGATAAAAGTATAAGGTTAATATAAATCTTAAAGCTCTAAGGGAGATAAGATAATATTAAAAGTTTATTAATAACCTTATATTAAAGCTACTATTTAATTATCTTATAAGGGAGGTAATAGTAGATATTATAAGAATTAATATATACTTATATTAAATCTAGAGTTTAGCTTTAATAGTATTATAAGATATTATAAAAGTATTTATAATATCCTTTTTCTCTAGTAAGTATATTACTATCTTATATTACTATTTAATCCTTATAATAATTACTTATTAATATATCTTATAATATAGATTTAAATCTACTTTATATCTACACTAAATATATTATTATAATATAAAGGAATCTATAGCTTATAAGAGAATTAATAAAGAGCTTTAATATTATACTATTTAATACTTAAGGGTAGTAATAGTTTTATAGTATTAGAAGTAGAGGGTAAGTCTAGGATAGTACGGCGCTCTTAATATTATAATACTTCTAGTATTATAGCGCTCTTAATAAGATAAAGAATTATATTACCTTCTTATATTACCTTTATATTTATATATAAAAATTAAATCTAGTTTATAAATATATTTCCTAATTATTAAATAACTTTAATTTAATAACTACTAATTTATTTATCTTAAGATATCTACTAATTCTAATTTAAAAGGATCTTTACCTCTATTAATACTTTAATTAGTATCTTCTTCCCTTTAAAAAATATCTTAGGGCTTAGTAAGAGCTTCTTTAGGGTTTAAACTTATAAGTTAATTATAATACTTTAGAAGTATTACTTATTTTATAAACTTTAGTTCTAATTATACGCGATTTTATAAATATACTCTTTAAGTAAGATTAAAGACTCTCTTAATACTTATAAATAATATTAGATATAAAAGGATATCCTTAGCTATTTATATTAGATTTAGATAAGCTAAAGTATTATCCCTCTAGTACTCCTATATAAGAATATCCTCTAGTAGACTTTTAGAATAAAAGTATTAAATAGCTTTATATTTATATTTATATTTATATTTTATACTCTACTATCTAGCTACTTAGAGCTAATAAGGGCGGTTTATATCTAGCTTATTAAAGGAAACTATAGTTTATAAAAGAAAACCTTATCCCCTACTTTACTTATTATTATACTTCTAGATTTTTAGATATTATATACTACCCCTTCTTATATTCTTTATATTATTTTATTCTCTTTTTTTACTAGGGTTACCTATCCCTTTATTCTTTAATTAGAGCCTATCTACTCTTATATAACCTTAAAGAGTTATTCCTTTATTAATATAAATTAATTAAATATACTTTATTAGATTATCTACTTAGTTACTACCTTTAACCCTTTTAAGGTTAATACTATCTAGTAGAAGTTACTTAACCCTACCTCTTAAAGTATCTACCTCCTCCCCTTTATATAGTTAGGGTAGAATATAAATATATATTTAATATTTATAATTAGTACTATTAACCTTAAGTACCCTCCTCTTATATAGGAAGGCGCGTAGTCCTATCTTCTTTATATATAACTAGATACTTATAAGGCTTTTAACTTTAAAGAGTTTAATATAAAAATTAATATTTATCTTTTAAACCTCCCCCTTTTATACTATTATCTTTATATAATTAGGGATACTTTCTTAGTATCTTAGCTACCTCTCTTTCTACTTCTCCTTTACTTACCCCTTAATCTTTTTAGGGGTAAGGTTATCCTTCCTTACTATTTCTTTACCTTTTATTATAGTAACTAATAGCTATAAGCTGATTTTATATATATGTAATTGATTAGCTATTAAGGATTCTATTAAGGAATAACTAGAGTATAGTAAAGAAGCCTTCTATACTATAATAGAAGTAAAAGCTGTAATAATACTAATAAATAAATAGGAAGGTAACGCCTATATTACTACTATAAAAGTAAACATACCCTTATAAAAGTAAACAATAAGGTCCTTATACTTTACTAGCCCTACGTAATTTACTATACGGCCTTCGCTTATAGTTATTAATAAGGCCTAAGGCCTTAGAAAGATCCTTCTTACTATATTAAATATTATACTTATAGCTATAGCCCTTCTATTTAATAAGATACTAAATCTTACTCCTACTAATCCACTTACCTATAATAGCCTCTAGTTTATAGACGTCTAATTTAGTACTATTAAGGCTATTATTCTTAATAATAGGAGGGTATATATTTCTAAGATATTTATAAGGATCTAATCCCTTTATAGAAGGTTCTAACTAAGTAATTAATACTATAGGATAGATTCTTATAAATAAAGGAAGTTATAAATAATATACTAATAGACCTATATATTTAAGAATTAAGCAGGGTCTTATATATTAGTTATAAAGTTTATAATTTAAAATACCTAGAATCTAATAACTATTACCTAGTTATAAGTATACTATATTACCCTTATCTAATAATAGGGGTTAATACTTAGAATTATAATAGATTTTAGTAAAGATATTTATAAAAGCTATAAATTCCTTAGCCTAATTACGCTTTATATAATATAGCCTACTAAAGTCTTTAATAGGTAGCTATATAAGTATACCTAGTATATCTTATATATTTAAACCTAATAAGGACCTTATTAGGAGAGACTCTTATTAACTAATTCTTAAAATTATTAACGTAGCCCTATAAATAAGGTAGGATAGCTATCTAATTAATAGAGTTAATATTTACTTATTTAAAGATATAATATCTTATAATAGTTTTAATAGTTTAATTTATTTATTTAATTATCCGTCTATTTATATATAATATAAAGTTAATATTAGTAGTTTATAACCTAGTTTCTAAAAGACCGCCTACTAGAAAGAAGATATAAATTTAGAATCTCTATTACTAATAATCCTATAAGGTACTCCCTAACTATAGGATATTAATACCGCTAATATAATATTAGCCTACTAGCTTATAAACTAGATAGACTACCTAAGGAGTAATAGTAGGCGCTTAGAAAACTTATTAGTTATTATAAGTAGGCTATTAAAGCCTTTTATAATTAATAGTAATATAACTATAAAATCTATAACTATTATATAAAATAGAATAAATAGTCTATTAATAGGGAGTAAGCTATTATAAGGTTTATAATACTTAGTCTAGTTTAATTAATAGGCGGGATAGTAGTTAATATATATTTATAAGTACTTTAATAGATAGTATATATATATTAAAGAGACTATTTAATTATATATATAATAGTAGCCGTTATAATACTACTTATTATATACTAGTTTAAAGACCTCCTTTTTTAAGGCCTTTAATATATAAAGCCTCTCCCTTTTATTATTAAAATTTATATAATAGATTATCCTATCTTATAATTTAAATTATAATCCTAGCTACTTTACTTTATCTTTACTATTAATATTAATAAGGTCCTTATTACTCTTTTAAAGTAATTATAATATTTAAAACTACTAAGCATCTTTCTAATATACTTATATAAGCTTCTCCTTAAATATTACTAATATAATAATAAGGGTAATATAATATAATAATAATTATTTATACTCTTATAAATATAACTTATTAAAGGCTCTTATATATAAGGTATTAAGTATTTTAATCTTATTAATTAGGGGAATATCTACTTAGAGTTATAAGAGAGTATCTAGGATAATATTAAATTTACTAGATTTATATTTAATAATTAAATTAAATTAGGATAGATAGGATAATATTTAAATAAGATATAAATTTAGCTTATTTATAAATAAAAAGTTAAGGCTTATTTATTATAAGATAGGCATTACTACTAAGTAATTAATATAAATAATAGTAGGTAGCTTCTTTAATAACTTAATTAAGTAATAAGTATATTTAATAACTTATATAATACTAGTAATTTCTAGTTCTATTATTTTAATAGTTTTATTTAGCTTAATTTAATATTTTATTAAGGAATTTTATTAATTTAATATCTATTCTATTAAAACCCTTAATAATATTACCCTTAATATAATAAATTATAATTATAAAGCCCTATTTTTTTAGAGTATTTAAGTTAATAAATAAGATCCTTATTTTATTAAAATAAATAAAATTTATAGAGTTATTAAAGGCTATCTTTAAGTTTTTAAAGGCTTCTAATTCTACTTTTATAGGTTTATATATAGTACGCGCTAATTATATCTTTTTATTAAAACCTTTTATACCCTTTACTAGGGTATTAGTAAGATTAATTTTATAATATTATAATAAATTTAATTACTAAGTATATTATAAGATAAATATCCTTGACTAGCCTATTAAACCTAGAAAGAATTTAAGATCCTTTAATAATAATAAAAATAAAAGAGAGTTAGTAGTTAAAAGCTTTTCTTCTAAGGTTAATAAGCCTAAGGAATTAATCTATTAATTAAGTAGGGTAATAGATAGATACCTTAAGAAGGTTTTTATAAGATTAAAGCTAATCTACTTATCCTAGAAGAGTATAAAGAGCTTATATAAGTAGGTAAGGTACTTAGGTAGGCTAGCTAAGAAGGCTATTATATTATTAATATATACCTTTATAAATAGTTTATATAGTTAGAGAAGTTTATTAATTTAATATTAAATATATAAAGGGGACCCCTTATAACCTATTAAAGTAATATTATACTACTCCTACTTATAATAAAAAATAATAGTAAGCTTATAATAATCCTCTCTTTATATTTTAAACTAATAAAACTAACTAGTACTATCTATTATAAAGATATATAAATAGCTTATAATAGCTAATAGAAGGTTAAATTATAAAGATAAAGGGTAACTATCTATTTAAGTAATCTTATTAAGGCCTTTAATATTAATTACTACTTAACCTTTATATCCCTTTATTATATTATATTAAATAATAAAAACTAGATAATTAAAGGATATAAGTTAACTAGCCTAAGTTATTTTCCCCTAATTATATAACTTATTAAATATTTAATTAATAAGTTTATAATCTTTCTAGTTAATAAGATAGACTTAAGTAGGCTTTAATATTATATCTAGCTTTAAAGGGATAGGTATTTATTCTTCATTTAAAATATTTACTATTAACCCCTAATCTATCTAGATTTCTAGGAATTTAATAGTTATAATAGTAATTTACCTTACTACCTTAAGGAGTCTATAAATAGTAACCCTATTAGGTTAAATATATTTTAAAGTAGAATTAATTAAAGACCTTATTATTAAGATAGAGGATATTATAATAGGCTATATAATTCTTATATAAGTAGTAGCTAATATTATAAAGCCTTTTATAATAGATAACTTCTAGGAGATAGTATTACTAGTTATAAGGGGAGTATTTATTAGGATAATAAAGTAAGTATTATCTTAATTATATTTAATAAGTAAACTAAGGTAGGCTTTATAAAATAATTATATTAAAGTAGTTAAAGAGTTCTAGATATAAATAAAAGAGATTATAAAATTAGTAATATAAGTATAAATACTACTATCCTTAAAGTCCTAGGTATATTTAAGTTTAAAGAGGAAGTCTCTATTAGAGGGTATCTCTCTTTAATAGACTACTAGAACCCTTATAATTATATAAAGAGGAATAATAATAGTAGACTTAACTTTAATAATATACTTTATATTAGGTAATAAGTAATTATAAATATTAATAGGAGTATTAAAGCTTTAATAGAAACTAATAATTAAATTATAATTAGTAAGGTTAAGAATTATTTATTATAAAATTAATATATTTATACTTATAAGTAAGTTAGCCTTTAGATCTTTAATTATATTAAACTTCTATTACTATTAAGGCTATAACTAACTTTCTACTAATAGTACCCCTAATATATATCTTAATTAATATTTATTTATTAATATTTATGATTTTATTACTAACTGCTTATATAAGTATTAGTAATACTAATTTTTTAATAGTAGTATTAAGAAGGACCCTATTTAAATAAGATTAATTATTCAGGGTAACTAAATAACTACTATTAAAGTAAACCTTAGTCTAAGCTAGTATAATAGTAGTAAGTATAGACTATAAGATACTAATAATTACGTACTTCTAGTTATAAAATTTATAACTAGGCGCCTTTCCTTAGTCTAGTATAATAGCTAAATTTATAAGTATAAGTACTTATAAAGTAGTATAATTTATTATAGGCTTTACTATTAAACTTAATAAAGACCTTATTTATAAAGATATCTTAGTTAAAGGCTTTTATATAATCTAGTACTACTATTATAAGTAGCTAAAAAGCTTATTTTATAAGGTAAATATAAACGCGTATAAGGAATAGATATATATTATTAATTTTAACTAGGAGATAAAATTTACCTAGGGTATATTATTATTAAGGTTAATAAGGTTATTATTATTTCTACTTAATAGCTTATTACCTATATTATAAGAGTTATTATAATATAAGGGATCCTCTTACTACTTACCCTTAACTTATAAGGTATAATACTACTAGTATCCTAATTCTTTAGATCCTTTAAGGAAGTCTTTTATAATATCCTTAACGGAAGCCTAATATATTGAAACATATTGAAATAGGATGTAATTAGTTAGACTAGCCGCGTACTAGACGCGCGCTAGTACCCGTCTTAGCATCTTATATATCCTATCTCTCTCCACCTATATAGCTAGTAATATAATAACTATTACTATTCTACCTATTTTAATAGGTTATAAGCCTAGGCGCAGGGTATTTATTTATTTATTTACCCTACGACTAGTATTAATACTTTCCCTTATAGATTACCTCTATATTAATACTACGTACCACCGAAAAAGGGGGCTAGGGAATCTACTAATAGAGATTTTTATTAAGATAGCTAAAATCCCCCTAACTTAATAATAGTAACCCCTTAGTAAGTAGTTTATTAATTATACGAATAATATCTATTCCCTATATATACTAACTACCTTAGTAATAATTATTTATACTTATTACCTAGCTAATATTATAGATAATATATAGTATTCTTATAAAAGGGGGCTAGGAAGATAGAGAAGGCTAGGAATATTTACTAACCTCCTTATAAATTAGCTATATCTATCCTATCTTCCCTAGATTCTTCTCTCCTTCCTTCTTATTATTATTCTAATTACTTTATACTAGAACTTAAAGAATCTAAATAAGAAATCTATTTATAGTTAACTAAGATTTATCCTAAAGGTCTTCTAGCTAACCTTTAAGTAAACTACTACTTCCTTAATTTCTTATATCTTTACTAAGATATTAGTTATAAAATTAACTAAGAGGTAGCTACTACTATTAATTATTAGGGGATACTATTAAATAATACTACCTTTATACCTTTACTAATATTAAAACTTTATCCCTAAAATTAATTACTATTATTTTTAATAAAAGGCCCTAGAATACTAGGTAAAAGTATTATCTTTAGCCTTACTACTAGGTTAAGACTACCTTCTATATATTTATAATTACTAATACTAGTATTAACTTAATCTTTAACGCTAAATCTATATAATCTAGATATTAAGATTAAAGATATAGATATACTTCCTACTAATATTAAAGTAGAGATTAGAGGGGGCGGTAACTACCCCCTTATACTTATTCTTATATTAGAATCTAGTTATAACTAGCTATTATATTCTTATAATATATAGTCTTATATTATCCTTAATATCCTTAGAGCTATCCTTAAGATAGATTATATTATCCTTATAACCTAAAATCTTTAAGAGATTTAAGATAATAAGTATAATAAGGCTTATAAGGTAATAAAAGTATATTATAATATTAATACTTATAATATAATTAAGGATAAGACTATCCCCTTAATAGCTTAAAAGATCCTTAAAGACTTTTATAAGCCTTAAGGTACTAGTATCCTTAATAAGATTATTTATAATTTTAATACCCTCTTTTATATTAATTATAAAGATATTAGTAATTATATAAGTAAATTTAAAATTATTAACTCTAACTTAATTAACCTAGGATATAAACTCCCTTATATCTTTATTATTAATACCTACCTCTAGTATCTTAACGCGAAGTTTAATACCTTTTAGAGTATATTTATTTAGATATATACTATTACTATTAAAGAAGGTATTATAATAGTCTTATTTAATAAACTTATACTAGTTATAATAAATAAAGAAGCTTATTAGAACTTTATAAAGTCTTTTATTATAATTATAACTATAGTTATAACTACTACATACCTATTATACTAGGCTAGGTTAAATATATAATATAATAATAAGTATTATAACTACTATAATTATTTAGGTTATATAAAGTTTAAATACTAGACTAAGTATCCTAAGTTAATAAGGGCCTACCTTAAGATAATTAAGGTAGATAGAAGTTAAAACTAAGGGGGTTATAATTAAGGGAATAGTAATACTAGAGGTAAGCGTCCTTATATACTTATAAAGTCTAAAGACTTAGTTATTAACTTTATAACTATACTAGGTATAACTAGCCTTACTACTACTATCCTTCTAGATATAGCGTATAACTAATATATTATTAATAATTAAGATATCCTTAAAGAATATAAGGCTATTCTTAAGTCCCCTATTTATAAGATTAGCTAGACCGGTCCCTATATAATAGGGCGTAGTACCGCGGTTATCCCTTATAAGATTAGTAAGGGAATTAAGGTAAAAGTACGCCTTACTAATATACTTTATATCCTAGATACCTAATTAATTTTAATTTTAATATCTTAGCTATTTTATCTTAAAGTTAAAGTCTCCTTTAGCTTATAAGAGTATATTATTACTTATAAAGGCTATATCTTTATATATACTTAATATAATAATATCTTCTACCTTAATATATAAGACTATCTAACCCTTACCTTTATAACCTTAATAATTATATTATAACTTTTTTTAAGTTAAAAGTATATATATTCGCGGCCTTTTAAGTCTCTTTATTTATTAACCTTTAGTATACTTATATAGGTTATTTAGGCTAATAGAACCTAAAATAGCTAATAAATATATCTAGTAGAATTAACCTTAATAAGATTATCTTTAAAGATTATATATATAATATCTATATAAAGACCTAAATAATAAGGGCTTTATATAATTATCCTATTACTTTAGGAAAGTACTTATATAAGTATATTAATAGTAACTTAATAGGCCCTTATAAAGTTTATAAAGGAATTATTATAGCTTATAATAGCTCCTAATTATTTAATATAATATTATATAACTATACTAAGGAATTAGATATTACCCTATTTAAGGTTAAAAATAAATTCCTATTAGCCTTTAAGGCCTTTAAGGTAAATTAAGAGTATCTTATATAATATATATAATACTATTATATTAATAGTAGAGGGGGATTTAACTTAATAGCCTTTATTAAGTACTACTAGGCTAATAGTATTATCTAGGAGAGTATAATATAAGATACTCCCTAAGCTAATAGATCTATAAAGTAACTTAGTAAGACCTTAATAGATAAGGCTTATATTATACTAGTTAATAGTAGAATAGATTATAAGTACTAGCCTAAGTTTATTTAAATAGCTAGTTACTTATAAAATAGATCCCCTAAGTCTAGTATTAAGATAATACCTTATAAGAAGTTTAATAGCTACTAGCTTAATCTCTCCTATTTATAAGTCCTTAGCTCTTAAGCCTTTTATTATATTAGTAGGACTACTATTAAAATTAATTACTTTAAAACTTATTCTTATATAAGTTAACTTATTAGTTATAATAGTAAGGCTATCTACTATCTTATTAATAATAAAATTAGGAAGCTTACTTAGTTATCTAATATCTACTTTATTAAGAAGGTCCTTATAAGTTATATTAAATTAAAGGTTAAAAGGTATACCTTTATAGACCTCTATTATTACTCTAAGTAGGTACTTAATAATATAAGGGGGTAATCTCCCTTTAGAAGTAAAGTATTATTAATTTATATTAAAGATATACTATTAATTTATATTAAAGATATAATAGCTAAGGATAAATTCTACCCTAAGACCTTATTAGATATCTAGCTTAAACTAAATTAAGCCTATCTAATAATATTTTATTAAGATATTAATAAGCTTCTATTATTAGTTAATATCCTATCTAATTACCTTAAATTTTAAATACCTCTTAATAAACTATATAATAACTCTTTAAATCTATTAATAATATTTACCTTCCTATTAATAGTTAAAGGTATAAAGCCCTTTAAACCTAAATTATATAAAGAAGTTATAATAAATAATACTAAAAAGGACTAGGAGGTAGTATTATAAGATATATTTAACTCCCTTATATAGAATAATATATAAGTACTTAGATAGCTACCTCTAAGTTAGAAGGTACTCTAGGGGAAGTAGATATTTAAATTAAAAAGGGGGCCTTATAATAAAGTCCTTTATTATAAGGTATACTAGGTAGTTAAAGGCTTTAAATAATAGGAAGGGATTAGTTATAATAAGACCTTTACTTTAATAGTAAAGTTAATAAGTTATAAAGCTATCTTTATACTAGTTATATCCCTTAATTAGGAACTAAATTAAATAGATATTAAGACTACCTTCCTTTATAAAAATATTAAGGAAGATATTTATATTAAATAGCTTAAAGGCTTTATAATTAAGGATAAAGAATACTTTATTTATATCTTAAAGAAAGTACTTTATAACTTAAAATAATTACTTTAAGTCTAGTTTTTTATACTATTTATATTCTTAAAGACTTAGGGCTTTATACTACTTACTATTAATAAGAGTATCTTAATTAATTATAAAGATTAAGTTATTATTATAGCCTATATTAATAATTTATTAATTACTAGACCTAATTATACTACTATTAATTAGGTTAAGGTTATACTTAATAAATACCTTTAAATAATTAACCTTAACTTATATTCCTTTTATTTAAGTATATTAGTTAGGTAGGATTAAGTAAATTAAGTATTATAATTAGGTTAAAAAGCCTATATTAAAAAGGTATTAAGGGACTTTAATATATAAGAGTTATACCTTATAATAACTCTAATAGATATAAATAAGTTATAGGTATTTAAGGAAGATTATATAACCCTTAATACCTTTTAAAAGGAATATTAGTTAGCTATTAGCTCCCTAATATATCTTATATTAGGGATTAGGCTAGATATTACTTATATAATCTTAATAGTTAGTAGATATAAATTAAACCTAAATTAATTATATTAAATAGCTATTAAGAGGATTTTTTATTACCTTTAAAGTATAACTAACTTATAACTTACCTTTTATAAGAGTATCTTTCTACTTATTAGTTATAGTAATACTAATTAGGCTAGTAACTAAAATACTTAATAATTAATTATAAGCTATATTTTTAACATTAATAGTAGAGTAATAAGCTAGTTATTAAAGTAATAGCCTACTATTACCCTATCTAGTTATAAAGTAGAATATATAGGCTAGATATAAGCTACTAAGGAGGCTATCTAGCTCTAATAGCTACTTATTAAGCTAGACTTCTCTAAGGATACCTATTAGCCTACCGCTATAATACTCTATTATAATAATTAGAGAGCTATTACCCTAACTAAGAACCCCTAGTTTTATATATATATAAAGTATATTAATATTTAATATTATTATATATAAAAATAGGTTACTACTAGTAATACTAAGCTAGAATATGTTAGGATTAATAAGTAAGTAGTTAATAACCTTATTAAAGCTCTCCCTAAGGATAAATTTATCTCCTTTTATAAGGCCTTAGGCCTAGAAGTATTATAGTAGTAGGAGTCTTTAATATTATAAGGCTCTACGGGTACTCCTAGCGGCTTTATAAGCGCTCTTATAACTAATTAAGGGATAGCTAGCTCTTAACTACCTACCCTTCTAGCCTTATAACTCTACGCTATAATATTAGAATATAAAATAGACTTTATAGGCCTATTTAGCTCTATTATCCTTTTATATTCCTAGCTTAAATAGCGAGTTATACTATTAATAATATTATCTAGATATTAGACTACTCCCGCTTATAAATTAATATTATAGTAGATAAGTTAACTACTTTCTTATAAAACTATTAGGCCTAGATTATAATATATATCTATTATAATCCTATCTCTTACCCTATTATTAATATAAAACGGAACTAGCGTAATATATTCCTAGTTACTAGTAAATATAATACTTATAATAGCTTCTAGTATAATATACCCCTAGGCTATAATAGCCTTACTATCTTTACTACCTAAATACGTACCTAGGTAGGATAAGAATAGGAAGTAGATAACTAGTACTACTAGGGAGTTATAATCCTTTACCTAGGTATTAATATTATTATTTTTAACTATAATATAATTAAGGATATAAATACTAAAATTAGGCCTTATAACGCCCTCCTACCTACCTAGTATAAGCTTATCTAATATATTAAAGGTAAGAAATATACTATTAAGTCGCTATAATATAAAAACCTTAATAGCGTACCTTTATAAAATAAGTATATCTTTAGAATAGTTATATCTTTAGAATTAGTTACCTTATAATTATACCTACCTTATTAGGGTCTATTTAATCTACGTCTAGAAGGTTTTTACTACAATTACTACCCTTTAAATAGGACTTCTACTACTATCTACTTACCTTTACGCCTATTACCTAGTATTTAATTAAGAAGGGGGATTTTAGATAGTAGGAATAGAATATTAATAAGTTAGTTATACTACTATACTAATAAGGTACTTTATTTAAGTAGGAGTATTAAAATATATTAAAATAGGATATAATTAGTTAGACTAGCCGTATATTAGACGCGCGCTAGTACCCGTCTTAGTATCTTATATATCCTATCTCTCTCTACCTATATAGCTAGTAATGTAATAACTATTACTATTCTACCTATTTTAATATAATAAGCCCTTTAAGAAGAGAAATAAGGTTAGTAACTATCTTATAATTAACTACCTATTTACCTATTAAATTAGCCTTACCCTTAGCCTTATCTAAATCTTTTTAATTAGCGTAGGTAAAGGGGTAGTTATAAATCTAACTTATTTATAAGACATATTATAATTTTTAATTTTTAAGCGGGAGGTAGGATTTATAAAGTATCTTAATAATATTAATGAGGTAGCTACTAATTTTATTAATAAGTTTAATTATTTTAAAAAGGTAGAGTGTAAGGATAAGTATTACTATATAATTAGTTCCTAGGCTAGTATAGCTAGTAGCCTACTCTATTAAGAAAACTATATTAATTATATTACCTTATAAGTCTACCTTTATTAAATATATAACCTTATTAATTATTTAGAGTACTACTACTAGAGTTATAATACCTAGTAGTATAAGCCTACTACTTATACTTTACTTTATTTAAGTTAAATAGAAAGTTATTAATAGTAGTCTAATTAATAGTATAATAAATATCTTAATATAATTTAAAGTTAATAGTATTATAAATAATATTAAGTTATACTTTAATAGGTTAGAGCCTAGTATCCTTAATAACTTAAAGTATCTTAATACTAAATTCCCTAGGTTCTTAATAGTTTATTATATCCTTTATAATAAATCTATTATATATTATAATATTAATAGTTATATTTAAAGGTTATTAAAACCTTTTTAATAGAAGCCTTACTTATTTATTAATACTATTACCTATCTTTATAAGGTATTAATTATATTCTAATAATTAACTTATCTACTAGGTAAGAGCCTAATTATAAAGACTTAGTTATAATTTTTTTTATTAAAGTAGGATCCTTTAAAGAGTATATCTACTTAGTATAATTTATAAAAAGTAAATATTATAAAAGTAAGTCTCTTTACTAGTGTATTTAATAGCCTTATTAATACTTACTAATTTTCTATTATATATAAGATTAAAGAACCCTAGATTACCTAGATTCTAATAAGGGCCTTAATTACTAGTATCTATTATAACCTAGCCTTCTTAGCTAGTCTAGCCTAGTAGGCTAGGTAGACCTAGAGGGCTAGAAGGACCTTATTAAGGAGGTTAAAGGGGGTACTCTTAGATATACTAAGCTATTCCGGCGTTAATAGTAGCTTATATAATTACGCTAAGGTTAATATTTTATAATATACTTCCTAAGGAATTATATTTAGGTTTTAATTCTAGTTCTAGACTAATTAGTTAATTATAGATTATCTCTTCTACTAATATTTATCTAGTACTAGCGCTACTAGGAATAAATAATATAATATTAGATATTTATTATTAGGCTATAACTTAAGATAGCTTTAGAGATAATAGTTTAATAAGATACTTATAAGAGGCTTCTATTCCTTTATTAAATTAAGAGATAGCCTTATAAATTAAAGGTTTATTAATAGCCTACTTATAAGGCTAAGATAGCTTAGAATTCCTAATAATATTCCTAAGCTCTAGGGATACTAACCTAGAATAAGTACCTTATCTTAAGGGCTCTATTATCCTAGTAGGCTTAAGGGTATCTTTTATAATTAAGGAGATAATATAATATATAGATTTATTAATAATAGAAGTAAAAGCGTAGCTAGTCTAGATAAATTTACTTAATTAAAAGGTAAGTTCTATAATTTCTTAGTTAACCTAGGGAGTTATAATAATAAGATATAGAGATTTATTAGGAAGAGTAGTAAGTTTATTAGGGCCTTAGTAGAAATTCTCTACCTTAGTACTAATTCTCTAGGAGTATAAGGAATACTTATTAGTAAAGGCTTTTATAAATAGCTTTTATAAATAAGAGGTCTACTATAATAGTCTTATTATAATACTAGTATAATACCTCTATATACTATTAAGGACCTTAATAGTAAGGTATATTATTATTAATATATAGTATTATATATAAATAGATATCTTTCCTAAGCTAAAGGACTTATAATAATAGTACTATAAAAATAATATTAGTCCTTCTCTAAGTAGTTAAATAGTACTTAATAAGGGTATTAATTATAATAATATTACTACTATTATTATAGTAACTAATAGCTATAAGCTAGTTTTATATATATATATAATTAATTAGCTATTGAGGATTCTATTAAAGAATAACTAGAGTATAATATAGAAGCCTTCTATACTATAATAGAAGTAAAAGCTATAATACCTTTAAGGCCTTAATCTACTATTTTAATATCCCCTCCCCTTATTATTACTTAGAGGGTTCCCTTTATCTAGGACTACTTTTCTTTTATTAGAGTCTTTATAACCCTCTTCTCTCTTCCCCTCTTCTCTTTTAATTTATAATAGATCCTCGCGTTCCCTTCCTTAATTAACAGGTAGATCCCTTATATTATTAATATTTATAAAATTAATTAATTAAAGCTTATCTTTATTAATAAGACCTTTAACTTTATCTTTAATATTTATATACTAGTTACTTTAAAGGCCTTAAGTATTATCTTTAAATACTTATTTTATATAATTTCTAGTATTATAATATTTACCTTCTTTACTTTTAATATCCCTTTTAAATTATATTATATCTTTATTATATAAGTTATTATTAACTAGATTATAATATTATATACCTATCTTATCCTATTAAATATAGTATTTTATATTAAGCTAGTAATAATTAATAAGGCTAGCTTTTATATCTTTATCTTTAACCTTATTTTATTAATATATAAGTCCTACCTTAATTTATTATTAATATAAAGTTTAAAGACTTATATTAATACTTTAAGGTATATTATTACTACCATAAAATCTATTATTACTTTTATATTAAACCTCTTTAAGCTCTTTAATAAATAGATTAACTTATATTTATAAAGGATAAAGGTTACCTTATATATCTTTACTAGGATTTTATAATTCTCTTTAATACTTTTATTATATATTATTAATAAAGCCTCTAATTTATATTTAAAGTTTTATCCTTATATACTCTTTTATAAATATAGAATTAAAAAATAAAAATAAAAATAATATTATTAAGAATCTTTAAAGGATTTTAATTTTTATTATTTTTATCTTACTTATCTTCTAGCCTAATATAATTATTATAACTCTTTTTATTAAAAAGCTTTATACCTACTTTATAATAAAGGTTAAGACCCTTTTTTTAAAGTTATAAAGTAACCTTTTATAAGAGATATTATTAAAGGCCCTTATAATATTTAATAATAATATATTTATTATATTAAACTTATTATAATTTTATATTATATATACTACCTCTATTATTATTTTAAGGGATATTATTATTAACCTCCCCTTCTTTACCTTTATCTATTATAAGGGTAGTAACTTATATTCCTTTATAAGGTTACCTAGTTTTTTTTTATAATAACTACCTCTAATACCTTCCTTAAAGTATTAAGTAAGGTAATTAAATAATATAACTTTAATTTTAAATAGTCCTCTTTCTTTAACTTTTTTAAAATAATTATATTAGCCTTCTTAAACTCTATTAAATAATACTTAACCCTTAAATATATTTAAAATAAGTATATAAAACTAGGTAGTAGCTCCCTCTCTACTATTTTTAAAAATTTATTTAAGATTTTATCTATCTTTAATACTTTATTTTATTTTAGCTTATTAATTACCTTATAAACTTCCTCTTTAATAACCCTTATATTTATTATTAAAGGTATTTAATATTAAAACCTTTAAATATTACTTAGATCTACCTTTAAGGGTAGGGGGAAGAAGGTTTTTTAAAAGACTTCTACCTTCTTTTAAAATAACTTTACCTTAAAACCTTCTTTATCCTTCTTAAAAGTAGGGAACTTTAAGAGTTCCTAGGGTAATATATTTCTTTCTTAACCTTATTTAACTAGTTTCTAGAGTTTATTAAGTATCTAAGATACCTCTTAATTAAAATAAATTACCTTTACTTTCTTTAATACCCTCCCTTTAATCTTTTAAGCCTTTTATTATACCTTTAAACTCCTTTAACTTCTCTTATAATTATATTTTATCTTAAGCTTTAATACTATCTTTATAACCTTTATATAATTTAAGTTTTAAAAGGACTTTACTTTTAAAGAGGATTTTACTTATAATACCTCCTTTTTTATAATTTTTATTAAGCTTTAAAGTATTTTAATTAGGTAACTATTTATTTACCCTTTAATTATTAACTTCCCTTTTAATAATAAATATTAAAGGGTATTTATTTATTTATTTTAAATCTACTATCTTTTATACCTTTTATAATTATAAGATTACTACCTTTATTTTAAGGTTAACTTTAATATATATTAAGATATAATTAAACTTATAATAAAGGTCTAGCCTAATATAATATTTTAATAATATTTACTTAATAGCCTTTATTATAAATATTAAATTAATAGTACTTTTTACTTTCTTTACCTTTTAAATTATTATATCCTTTAATAGAATAAGCTTTATTCCCCTTTTTTTAATAATATTTATTAATATATCTACTACTTTATAATATATATATCTACCCCTATTATTTTAATTTAAGTAATAGAGGTTAAAGTCTCCTATTAATATATATTCCTTAAGTTAACTTAGCTACTCCTTTATCCTTAATAATATAAAAGGGCTATTTATTAAGGTCTTAAACTTTAAGCTAGGGTTATATATATTATATATTTAAAGATATATTAATACTCCCCCTTCTTCCTTATAACTTATATCTCTAGGGAGTATAAGTCCTTTAATATAAATTTAATTCTCTATTTATTAATATTTTAATATTTATTTATAAAGAAATATATTTTTATATCCCTCCCTATTTTATATATTAAGTAGAGTATTCTTCTACTTAAGTTATATATTAAACTTATCCTCTTTATATATAATAATTTTTAAATAGTTAAAATATATATCTATTATATCTCTTTATCTTTTAATAATATTACTATTGTTATAATCTACTCCTTTTATATATTATATTATAATAGTTTTATTATTTTTTATACCTTTATAAGGATTTTTATTAGATATCCCTTATAACCTCTACTCCCTTAATAATTAAAGCCTCTTATATTAATATTTCTTTTAATATTTATTAACTTATCTTTATTACTTAGAGAATAATTAGCCTTTTAACTTATTTTATAATATTACTATTAATAGTAGTATAATTCCCCTTTCTTTTATATCTCTTTAAGAACTTATTTATATTATAACTTTATTAAGGTCTTTAAACCTTAATATAAGCTTCCTCTTCTTCTTTATTACTATTATTATCTACCCCCCCTAAGGGTATTTTTAGGTATCTTATTACTTATTTCCTTTTATAAAGCCTTTATATAATTTCTTTTTATTTTCTACTATTTTTTAATAAAGTTTATTTAATTCCTTTACTTTAATTATATACCTTTACTCCTAGGTTATATAACTAGTCTTTTTATAATTATTATATCTCTTAATTTCCCCTTCTTTTACTTTATATTCCTTTAAGTTATATTTATTAATATAGATTTTATATTATATTAAGCTCTTATAATATTTTATTATATACTTATATTATTAATAGTAAAAGTATTATATTATAATCTTATTCCTCTCCTACCTCTTATATTTTAAGAGGTTATATCTCTTTATTAAGCCCTTTTTAATTACTTTATTTATTATCTTTAATATAAGGAGCTTTAATAATAATAAGGCTCTCTCTTTCTCTACCTCTCCCTTTCTCTTCTCTTATATAATTACTTATAACTAGGCTACCCTTATAATCTTTAGCCCTAAGAGGTTTTTTATTATTATTAAATAATTACCTTTTATACCTCCTTTTATTTTAATATATCTACTACCTTCTTTAATACTTTATATATTATAATTAAAAAGGTTTATCTTAATACCTTTATTAATTTATATACCTTTTTTACCTAATTATTATTCTCCTTTAACTCCTCCCTTACCTCTATTTTTATTATAAATAGTATTAGGTTACTTTTAATTAAGTACTTTACTATTATAATCTCTTATATCCTTAAGAATATAATTATCTTAAACCTTTTAATTAACTACTCTTTAATAAGTACCCTTATTATTTCTCTCTTAATTTTATTTTTAATTTAGACTATTAAAGTTTTAACCTTTTTATTATCTATTACCTTAAATCCCTTCTTTATAATATTACTTATTATTATTATAATAAATATCCCTTTAAAGCTTATATTACTTATTCTTATACTTATTAAGCTTTAATTAACTATCTACGCCTAGCTCCTTCTACCCCTTTATATCTTCCCTATTTAAGATTACTCTTTTATTATTATTTTAAACTTATATATTATTTTAAACTATTAATTTACTTTTATAATAAACTCCTTTATATATTTAAGCCTTATCCTTATTATCCTTTCTATTTTATATATTATTCCTCCCTTTAATATATCTTATATAGCTATTATAACTTTTAAGGCCTTTATTAATATTCTCCTAATATATATTCCTTTATCTTTAAGTTCCTTCCCCTCTACTAGGCTCCCTAGCCTTTATATAGGTATCTCTCCTCTACTTCTTAGCCTACTACCTCTACTACTACTACTACTTATAATTCCTCCCCTAATATTATATCCTAGTATTAGGACTTATCTTATTATATATTAAAGTAAATTTAGATTAAGTATTAATCTACGCTACCTTCTATTAAATAGCTTTACTTTATAACAAAGACTTCTAATTTAAATATTAAAGTAGACTTCTCTTTACTTATATTAAAGGCTATTATTATTTAGTATAAATTTAAATATATTATTATATTATATTTATTACCTTATTAATATTTTATATATCTTATATATTAGTCCTTCTAGTAACTAGTATTATCTTATAATACTTATAAAAGTAATTAGTAAATTTATTCTTATATATCTCTTTATAAGAGGTTAAAATATTATTATTATTTAACTCCTCTTATTTATCTTAAGTTTTATAATATAAATATTAATAATACTTACTCTACTAAGTATCCTACTATTATATATTATTATTTTAGTATAGTTAAAATAGTTAAAAAGGGTATTATAGGCTAATCTTATTAATTTTTAGATTAATTATATTTTTTATCTATCTAAGAATTAATAAATTCACGTAACTAATATATATAATAAAGTATTAGGTAGGTAGAATTCTAATAAATATAAATATCTTATATAAGTTTTTTAAGTTTTTTAATAGAGCTTTTTTATAACTATTAAAAACTAAGCTTTTATTATAAAGATAAGTTAATAGCTATTATAAGAGCGCGGATCTATTATAAATATTAGTAAATATATTACCTATTTATATTACCTCTATTATATTATACCTTTTTAATAATAGTAGATAGACTTATACTTACTTAAATATCTTTAACTTAAGTATCCTTTAATAATACTATTATATTATCTAAAGTTTTAAAATCTAGGGCTTTAATAAAGTCTTATATTATAAGGTTAAAGATATAAGTTATATAAGGAATAGAGTTTTATAATTTATCCTATTAAATATTACGCTAAATAAGAGATTTCTCTAGTTTATCTTTTAATATTCTATTATTACTAGTATTATTAGTAATAACCCTAAAAGGTTTATCTTTAATTCTATAAATAATTAATATCTTTATTAGTTCTATTATAAGTAAATACCTAGAATAATAGATATTAAGTAGTATAAAAGTAATAAGATATTTACTATAGGCATTTACTTATTATCGCTATTATTACTATTATTAATAGTACTATTTACCTAGCGCGCCTTCCTTGCGGAAGGCTTCTATACTCTATGTACTTAGGTAGGTTTCCTATATATAGAGAATATATCTTCTTTCAATATTATAAATTAGTTATAATATATAGTAGTAATACTATAGATCTTATTCTAATATTACTAAGCATTATAACTATATTAATAAGAACTACTAGCTCTAGTAGTACTAGCTTTATAGTACTAGTCCTTAATAGCCTTCCGCTTCCTACCTTCTTATCCCCGCTATTAGATAAACGGCTACTACGGCTACTAGTCTATTAGCTATTAAAGTAAAATAGTAAGGTATTAGATATTAAGGCCCTTATTACCTTAAGAAATACTATATTTAGATACTTTTACTTAGTCCCTTACTATTACCTTTACTACTACTTTAAAGTAAAAGGTAATATCTCTACTTACTATTACCTCTACCTCTATAATAGTATATAATTAATAAGCTAGCTCCTTATTAGTTATATAAGATTAATTTATTCCTTAAGAGTAGTAGCCCTATTACTAATAAGCTTATAATAAAGTCTTAGAGAGTACTTAAGTTCTTTACTATATATTACTTATAACTAGAAGACTTACCTCCTAACCCTAAAGATAATAATACCCTAGAATTATCTACTATATCCGCTACCTTATAATATACTAGGTAAGAAATATTACCTACTACTATAATATACTTCCTACCTACGTAGGTAGTTAATAAATATAAATTTAAAATTAATATTTAAGTCTAGTATATTAAGTTTAAGAGGGTAAATATTATCCTAATAAGCTTTAAACTTATACTACTACTATCTAAGATACTAATACTAGTACTAAGTATAGCTACTATTACCTTCTTAGAGGCCTAGTAAACTAAGATAGCTAGTATTATTACCTAGGCTATATATATATTTAATTAGATATAACTAGGTAATTTATAGCCTATTATAATAGGTCCTCAATAAGGACCTCGTTTATCTACCTCTACCTCTACCTTTAAGCCCTAGGATATAAGATACTTTAATCCTGACTTATAAGTAATACCTATTAAAGTAAAAGATAATTATAATATCTATTATAATATCTTTAATTTTATTAACTATCTCTAAGTTAAGGTAGCTATTATAGATCCTACTATCTTAAAGTAGAATATAGATTCCTATTTACTTAGTACTACTAATAAATAGTATATTAACTAGCTTAATAGACTTAGCCGCTCTAGCTTATATAATAATCCTAATAGTATTAATTAATAGTATAAGAGTCTTAAAGTAAGATTCTATAACTCCCTAGGTAAGTTACTAGCTTTACTTAAATTAGTCTAATATATAATTAAAGATATAAGGATTTATTATAATCTAGCTAATTATATTAATACTATTATTCTTAATAGTAAAAATACTAGCTTTACTTTTATAGAAGAGGTATAAGTTAGGTTAGTATATAAATATATAGATAAAGAATTATAATAGACCTTACCTTATCTAATTAAAAAGTCTACTATTAATAGCCTTCTTATAAAGCTTTATTATAAGAAAGATATCTAGTTTAATATATATAAGAAGCCTTCCGTAGATATAATAAGGTCCTTATTATAAGTAAATAAGTAATAGTTATAAGGTAGTAAATAAGGTTAGTAGAATTCTAATTTTAATTTATTAAAATAGTAGGAGTAGAATACTTAGTTAATTTATCTAAGACTATAAGAGTATCCATTTATATATACTAAGACTTTATACTTAGTTATCTTAGTAAACCTTCCTTACTAAGAGTATATTTTAATACTCTTATATAATTACTAGAAGTCTTAAGAATTAATAAGTAAAAAAATCTAATACTAGGTAGTAGAAATAAACCCTACCACGTCTAAAAATAATTATATTAAAATAAAAGTTAAAAATAACTAAGTTAATTAGAATAGACTATTTTTATTTAGAGCTCTTACCTAAAATTTCTACTTTTTATAGAAACGCGGTTATTTAAGATTTTTTATTTTAAAATAAAGTTATATATACTAGAATTATACTAAAATATAGTTAGATATATTATAAGAGGGTGACTATTAATAGTTACTAGTAAGAGTTAACCTCTAGGCCTAATAGGGTAATAGTAGCTAGGTAAGTAGCTATAAAGTATAATATCGTCGTCGTCGTTATACTATTTTAGGGTAGATCCCTTAGAAAGGTAGCCCGTATAGTCCTATTTAGTTATAATACTAATACTACCTTTAAGCTAATATCCCTATTACCTTTAGTTAAGTAGCTAGAAATAGCGTAATAGTAGTATAGTTAAGGGCCTAGTCTATAAAGTATTAATTAATTAATAGGTAAAAGGGATAAAATACTATAAGACTTAAGGTAGAAAATAAGCTAGTATAGCAGCGTTTAGCTATAATAATAGTATTAACTATAGGCTTATATACCTATAGCTATTAATAGAGTAACCTAGAATTATTATAATAATAATAAAGATAGTAGAGTACTTAATTAGTAAGGCGTTAGTTAATAGAATAAATCCTATTAATTAATAAAATAAGTACTATAAGATTCTAGAGCGGTTATCCCCTAGAAGGTTAACCCTAGGAGTACCCTAGAATATTATAATTATAAGGAAACTACCTTCTACTATTTAGGGTATAATAACTTTATTAATAAACTAATAAAGTTATAGTTTAAATTATATATACCTAGGGGTATAATTAAGCCTTAGGCCTATTAATATAATAATTATTAGTATTATTAGTAGGTAATATTATTAATAATTATTAGTTAATAGTATTACTAAGGCCTAAAAACTCTAGTAATTATAAGGTATTATAGCTCTTATATATAATTAACTTAATACTATATATACCTTAATATAGTCTCTTTTAGACTAATTACCTCCTAGAAGATAATAAAGCTATTATAATTAAGGGCCTTTATAAGGCTATTAGCTACCTATTTATTAGTAGGAGTCTATTTAAGGTTAATCTTACTATTAGTAATTTAACCCTAGATCTAGTAATACTAAATATTTATATACTTAATATAATTATAATAAAGCGGGTTCTTTACTAGTATAATTATACCTTAATTATCCCTAAAAATAATAACTATTTAGAGTATATTACTAATAGGATAGATTTAATCTAGGAGAGTTTTAAGCTAGATAGCTTCCTTTATAACTTATATCTATCTAATATATTTAGCTTTATAGGTTAATAGTACTATTATTACTTAATACTTAAATAACTAAGAGATAGTACTACTTCTAAGATTAAAGATATAATTAAAGGTAGACTTCTAAGTATTATAATTACTAGCCTAGTCTAAGTTTATTTATTTAGTAAGATTTTCTAGTAATCCTTTATATATAAGTTACTAGTAAACTATAAACTAAAGGTAGTAGAAGATATATTTTACTACTTTAAAGTATTTTATTATAGGATTTAATAAGTAGTAAGAGACTACTAAGATTATATAGGTAATATTAGGTTAAGTACCTAATATTATATATATAAGGGAACTAATAGTTAATTAATACTATTTAAGGAGGTCTAATAGTACTATATACCTATCCTTAGCTAGTAGAAGCTAGGTAGTAGTTTCTACTAGGGTTATAATAGGCTTTAACTCTTATATTTTATTATAAGGGTACTACGCAATAACGTGGCTATTAAGTACTATAAACGGTGCGTATATATATATATATAGAACTCTCTATTCTTATTAATAGTAAGACTAATCGCTACCCTTCCCTTTAAGGGGGAATTCCCTCCTCTATATATTATAAGTAAAGGGGTAGTATAGTACTACTACGTACTATAGACGCCACGTTAATAGTAGTATTATATTCCTACCTAGTCCTTATAATTATCTCCCTATCTAGGCTCTTAGGCTTTAAGAGTATAAAAGGTTATAATCTATAAAAGATACTCCCTTAATATTAAAAATATACCTCTAATAAGAGTATAATAACATAATTAATTATAAGGCCCCTAAGCTAAGCCTTAAGGAATATATATTTTATTAAACTATAATAATTATAGATAATACTCTTATATATAATCCTTATATTATAATACATTCCTATTATATTTCCTATTATTCTTTATTAATTTATTATAGAAGTAGTTAAAAGTCTTAGTATTTTAAAGTAAATAGGAAGTTATTACTATTAAGGGTTTATTAAGTACTTAAGGCGTACCTCCTTTATATAACTTTAATATTATTCTTTTAATTATGATATCTTTATTTTTTATTAATTATATTAAGTCCTTTTTAATTCTTATTTATATTATTACCCCCTTTATACCTTATTATACCTCCTTATAATCCTACTAGTTACTTTATAAGTAATCCTTAATAATTAACTTATCCTTTATTAATTAAAGAAGGCTCTTATTATCCCCCTTTATAATAGTACTTAACCTCCTTTATTAAGTTATTTATAACCTATTCTTATATTATCTTATATAATATACTTCTAGTATACTATATTTTAAAGTAAAGAGTTATAAGTTTAATATTTTAAATGAAGGCTTTATTTACCCCTTTAATAGTATACTTTATATATACGCCTCCCCTAGCTTAATAAGATATAGCTATTATAAAGACCTTAATATAAAATATAAATAGGAAATCCCTACCCTTACTAATTACTCCTACTTATACCTCTTATAAGCCTCTAATATTATAGCTACCTCTAATACTAGCTCTAATCTTCTTTAGCTCGCCGGATATTAATAAACCTTTAATAGGCTTATTTATTAATACTACTACTACCTCTATTATACTCCTACCCCATCTATTACTACTACCTTAGCTAGGGTAGACCCTACTATTACTAGTAATATTATAAATATCCTTAAGGGTATTCTTAATATCCTCTACTAGTATATATATATTACTCTATCTCCCCTTTTAAAACCTTATTAAAGCCTTACTAATATATTATAAGAGTACCTTCCTCCTATTATAAAGGATAAGAATAAGAATAAAGAGGAGGATCCTATTAATAGTAGTAGTAATAGTAATAGGCCTAGTACTACTACTAGTATAATATAATAGCCCTCTCTTATAACGCTCTTAGTAGTCTAGTTATATTAAGTATCTTTTTTTTTAATAATAATAATAGAAACTATCTCCCCTCTTATATAATATAAACTTTATATTTATAGGTAATCCTACTTAAATCTTTTTAATATATTTAGTATATTAATTAAGTCCTACTTATATAACTATTAATTATAATTATAAGACTAACCCTTCTACTTTATTAAATACTAGGATTTATTATAGGAGATTTTATAATTAAGAATAGCTTTAACTTCCTATTTATCTTTATTATTTATAAGCTCTACTTACGCGGCTTTTATAATACTCTTATTATTATCCTTATATAACTTTATAAGAGAGATATAAGAGATATTATATATATAAAAGGTATTAGGTAGTTATAACTTATATACCTAACTATTAATATAATTAAAGACCTTAAAAGGCCTTAAATAATATTATAATAATTTTTTAATTACTTATATTATATTATCTTTACTTTTATTATTTATTTATATACTCTACTTATATAACTTATATTTAATATAAGTACTACTTTAAACCTTCCCTTTATTTCTAAAGTAATTTAATCCTTTTTTATATTAATAGGACTTCTCTTAATAATAGCTTTAAGAGCTTTATATCTAGCTTAAGTAAGTAGTTATAAAGTACTTTATATAAAGGTAACTTAATATTAATATACTTTATATAATTATATATAAAATCTATTAAATAAAGTAACTCTACCTAGTTATCTTATCTCTAGGTAGAATAGTAGTATAAATACTACTTAAATATATTATTCTATCTCTCTATTTAATTATCTATTTAAGGATAAAAAGTAGTATTAAGCTTTCTTTTTATATTAATATAATAATATATAACTACCTAGAAGCTACTTATAAATATTATCCCTTAATTATTAATAATACCTTCTAACTAATTAAACTTTAAGAAGATTTTATAATATAATAAGTTAATAATATCAATAATATTAACTATCTTTATAATAAGTAAATATTTAGCTACCTTAATATAATAACTTATAACTTATAACTGTTAAGATTATATTATAAATACTACCCTTTTATTTATTTAAAGGGAGATTTATAATAAAATCTATTATAATTTCCTAGAAAGGTCTTATAAGTATTAATAATAATAATAGTATATTATAAGTAATATATCTACGCGGCTTTATTAATTAATAGGTTAAGTATTTTTTATATATAATTATAAATATCTTATCCTATTAATTTCTAGTAGAACTTCTATTTAATAAGCTCTTATATATACTTTTATAAGTAGTAGCTAGTATAAGGGTTATTATAATAAAGCTTTAAAATTTCTTATCTAATTACTTTATTATTAAGTATAAAAATTATATTACCCTTATAAAGGACCTCTATCTTATTTATTAATAGAGATATATTAGTAGCCTTTTTATAACCCTAGGACTTCTATAATTATTTTTTATTATAAATATCTCTATCTCCCTCTTAGAAATATTAGAGTATCTCTAATATTAAGTTATTATATTTATTTTATATATACTCTATTATTAACGTAGTTATAATATACCTTCTAAGTACTATTTAATTAATATTAAACTATTTTATAATAGGGTTTAAGCTATTACTTATATTACTTTATATTCCTAAGAGTATATTACTCTCTCCTATTTTTAGGGTATAAGGCTTTTTAAGCCTTATCTTTAACCTTTTATACTATTTATAATTATAAGCCTTACTATCTTATAAACCCTTATAAATATTATATATATAATATTTATTAAAAGGAATATACTTAATATTCTTTAATTTATTTTATAATATTAACAAATAACTATCTTCTTTATTTATTATTAATATATAATCTAGTTACCTTAATAAGGTATTAGCTAGGTTCTTAATACTTATATAATATTATATCTTAAAGTTATATATTATAAACTTTATTACTTAATATACTTATCTCTTTATTAATAATAATATTATCTAGAAATATCTTAAGTTATTATAATTAGTAATTATTATAATTAGGTATAAGCTACCTTCTAAGAAGTACTATTATACCTAGAATACTTTAATAATTATAAGTAGTTCCTAATTATAAGTCTTATATCTAGTTTCTACTAAATATAACTTATAAGAATAGAAAGTAATTAGATACTATTCTATCTTTACCTCTTTATTATTAATTAAGAACTTTTATAATAAAATAATTATAATAGCTAGTATTAAAGTATTAATCTTTAATTAGATTTCTCTTATAAAGTTAAAATATATAAGTAATAATACCTCTTAAAATAATTACTTTAATTATTTAAATATTACTCTTATAATATTATTTAATATTAATTTTTTATTTTTAATATATAAATAATTATTTTTTAGATAGTCTATTAATACTATAGTTATAAATAAATAGTACTTAATAAAATAATAGTAAAAATTAGTAAACCCTAAAAAGATCTAAATATCCTTAATACTCCTAGGTTTTAGCTATTCTATTATAATATCTACTCTACGTAGATCTATATATATACTATTATAATTAATAATAAAGCTAAGGAATTCTACTTCTATTATTATAAATTTATATTTCTTTAAGTTAATATAAAGTTTAAATTTATAAAGATATTATAATACTACTTTTATAACTCTAATATAAGACTCTTTATGTTAAGAATAGATAAGAATATTATCTAGTTAGATAATATATATAATATTAAGTAGTCCTACTAGGGCCTTATTAATATATACTTAAAATAAGGTAAGTATATTAATAAGTTTAAAAGGTATAATTATATATTTAAAATAATTATACCTTATATAAAATATAATATTCTATTTATTACCCTTTTTTATTTATAAGTAATAATAGTACTTAATATAAATTAATCTTATTAATATTTTATTAATTAATAAAAGTAGATAGTAATTTTTAATTATAATCTTATTAAGTACCTTATAATTAATATATAAATATAATATTCTATCCTTTCTTAATATAAAAAGAATTAGTATACCTATTAAACTTATAAAATAATAAATCTACCCCTTTTTAAAGTTTACTTAAAAATTCCTTTAATACGCGTAACTCTTTCTTTAATAAGTTATAAAGTAGGTTAAAGGGAGGTTCTTTATTCTCTTTTATATTAATTATATAATTATAATATATATAAGCTAGTAGCGCCCTAGTATTCTTAATTAAAAAGATATCTTAGAATTCCTAAAATTCCAAAAGGAGCTTAACTTTAAGTAGTAGGCTTTTATTACCTACTCTTAAATATATTATAATAAATATAATATTATTAAGCTACTCCTTTAAAGCTTTAATAATATTAAAGTACTCTTTAATATTATTTTTCTTAACAGGGAATTACTAGTTTTATATAAGCTAATCTACTTAGGGATTTTATTCCTCTAATTATAAATACTTAAAGTAGAAGTTATAATTAAAGTTTATTATTATATAAAAGGCGCCCTTATAATATTATATAATATTATTAGAATTAATAAGTTTAATTTTTCTTATATAAGAACCTAGTAATAATATTAGGTTCTTAACTTTATTATATAAGGTATTATTAGAGCTAAAGTCTATTTTTTAATCCTACTCCTTTATTAAGTATATATTAATATAATTAATATCTACTTTAAAATTAATTAATATAATAAATTCTCTTTATAAGCTCTTAAGCTCTATTTATATTATAATAATAAGTTATTATATCTACTTCTTCTCTTATATTATAATAGTAGATATAATTATAATACTTAAGGGTTTTTTAAATTTAAGCCCTTCTTAGCTAGCTTATTATTAGATATTTTATTAATTATAAGTTTATTAGTTATAATACTTATAACTATTAATTTTATACTTTAATAATCCTTAGTTATATATCCCTTCTTTTAATAATTATAATACTTACCTCGTTAAGGATATTAACCCTTAATAGGAGTATTATCCCTTTAATCTTTATATATAAGTAATATTATATAAGGCTCTAATTAGGTTACTAATATAATAAGAGTATCCTTTATCTTTAGGATATTAGGTTATATTATAAGTTAATTATAAAGATCTTTATATAACTTATTTAAAAGGTTATTATAAAGTATATACTCTATTAATAGCTTAAGTTATCTTTTTAACTTAATAAGGTAATTTATAAAGTTTATAATCTTTTAATATTCCTTTTACTTAGCTTCTAAGTAATACTTATTAATTATAAGGTATTAATTTTAAAGATCTTTTATTTAATTTATTAGGAAATTATTAAAATATTCCTAGGACTATTTATCCTTTAATATATCCTTTATATACTTATATTATATAGCCTTAAGGTCTAGGGCTATATATTATAACGCGTATTAGATTATAAAGTTATTAAAAAAGTAGGTTATATTTATTTTAATTATTTTAATTATATTATTAAACTATTCTTAATATTTTTATATTAACTTCCTATTATATATATATAGGTCCTACGGCCTAAGAATATAAGTTTTATATTAAAGACGCTTTAATTCTAATTCTTCTATTAATAATAAGTAATAATAATAACCTACTTACGTCGGCAATTTCTGAAAACCCGGAGGGGTACCCGGGGCCGGCACCGGGCCGCCCCGGGCCCCTAGGGCCGTGGTTTGAGAAAGCTTGCCCTGGGGCCGCAGGGGCAGACACGAGTCCGCCCGGGGCTATAGGGGCCGTAAGGGCAACCTACCTAGCGCCCGGGGCCCTAAGGGAGGCGCTAAGATTAAGCGTTGAGGCGCTAAGTGATAGCGTTACGGTACGCTATTATTAGGCTTCCGGGCGCTAGGAAATAGCGTCAAGGTATCCGTAACAGCAACGCTGTCGCATCATCCAACATACCAAGTCAACACGACTACCACGCCGTGGGCCCCTACTTAGGCCTACCCCAGCGCGTCACCCCCGCGTGGAAATTAGCTGAATCGATCGATTCCGGGGTCGCTTTTAGGGTGGCGTTGGGGGTGGCTCCGGGGTACGCTACCCGAGTCCCCCGTCGATTATAGAACATCAAAAATTTTGAAGTTCTGCTTAGTAAGCAGTCACGTGATTTCTTAGAATTTACTAACTAGTAGATTTCAGAAAAATTGCTTAGTCAGCAGTCACGTGACGCTTCCCTTGGAGCCCGGAGCGGCCCCGGGGCCGGCCCCGGGCCTGCGGGCCGAAGGCCTTTGCCAAGGGCATAGGGGCGAGTTGAGATCTTACCGACGTAAATAGTATTATTAATATATATTTCCTACTCTAACTCTAATAAATATTATTATAGATCTTATATCTATTACCTCTTAAAGACTTCTTCTTTAAGTTCTTATATCCTTTATAATAGTACTTCTTAGGTTTTAAGTAGTAGGGACTAGGTTTATATACTTAACAGCTACCCCTAGATAGTTAGTTATAATTATAATATATCTATTATTAATTTATTAATTAATTCTTAAGACTTACTTTCTTTATAAGCCTAGTCCCTTATATTTAGACTAGAAAATGCCTGTAAAAATTCTAGATTTTTACGTCGGAAATCACCCCTACTACCTGGTATTTATTAGGTGAGCTGAATAGTAGGGAGTATATTAGACACGTACTAATAGACTATTATAGATCATTCTAACAGCATTGTATACCTGGTAATAAGACAGATATCACCCCCTATTTAGACCGATATCAGACACGTTAGTAGGTAAGGTGAATAGTAGGGAGTATATCAGATATTTTAGTAGGTAGGTAGCTTATAAATACGATAGAATTAGCTAATACACTAATAGACCGATATAGATCATTCTAACAGCGTTATATACCTGGCAATAAGACGGATATCACCCCCTATTTAGACCGATATTAGATACGTTAGTAGGTGAGGTGAATAGTAGGGAGTATATTAGATATTTTAGTAGGTAGGTAGCCTATAAATGCGACAGCATTAGCTATATTATATACATACACCCATTCTAATAGCGTTCTATACCTAGCAATAAGACGGATATTTCCCCCTATTTAGGCCAATATTAGACACGTTAGTAGGTAACGTAAATAGTAGGGGTTTTAGCCTATACATGCGACAGCATTAGCTATATCATATATATACACCTATTCTAACAGCGTTCCATACCTAGTAATAAGACGGATATTTCCCCCTATTTAGACTGATATTAGACACGTTAGTAGGTGACGTGAATAGTAGGGAGTAAATTAGACACGTTAGTAGGTAGGTAGGTAGCTTATATATACGATAGCATTAGCTAATATACTAATAGACTAATATAGATAGCGTTATATACCTAGTAATAAGATAGATATCCAGCCCTATTTAGACTAATATTAGACACGTTGGTAGGTAACGTGAATAGTAGGGGTTTTAGCCTATAAATACGACAGCATTAGCCTATAGACCTATGTAGCGATATAGGTAATTCTAACAGCGTTCCATACCTAGTAATGAGACGGATATTTCCCCCTATTTAGGCCGATAGTAGATACGTTAGTAGGTGACGTAGTAGAATAGGTAATTTATAAATAATATTAGGATTTTTATTATTCGTGATCTATATTCTAGCCGTTAGCGCATAGAATTTAGTAGGTAAATCCACTTATTCTAATACATCTTTTAAACCACGACACCGATTTTTATTATTTTTAAGGCGTTAAGTAGGCTAAAATAAGCTGTATAACTTTATTTAATTAGAAAATATTATGGAGCGCGGGTATAGACGTAGGTAGAATATAAAGAAATATTAGAGTTTCGATGTTCGCGCTAGTCCTAGAGGGGCAATTAGGGCACTTATAACTAATCGATAAGGTACGATAAGCTTAGGGTCCTAATTCCCGCATTTTCTATTATAGTAAGAAGATAGGCTATTTATACTAGTTAACTAACCCTTTTACCTTATATTTATAATAACCCTTCTCTACTTATCTTATTAATAGTTAGGCTACTACCCCTAAGTAGGGTAAAGTAATTAAAATATAAGGGTCTTATATAATAATATAGCTATTAAGTACTATAAATAGTATATATATAGAACTCTCTATTCTTATTAATAGTAAGACTAATTACTACCCTTCCCTTTAGGGGGGAATTCCCTCCTCTATATACTATAGGTAAAGGGGTAGCGTAGTACTACTACGTACTATAGACGCCACGTCGATAGTAGTACTATATTCCTACCTAGTCCTTACATTTATAATACCTAAGGAAATATTCTATATAGATAGCTTATCCTAATTATAATATCTAATTAACCTAATCTTAAGTTATTATTATATTAAGGTAATAGTTATATAGGCCTAAATTAGTTATATAAAATTTAATATTAAGGTTATCTTTAATCTATTAGATCTTAGGCTTTAAAGGCCTTATAACTAGTATATTATTTATATAAAGAGTAATAATAGTACTTAAAGAGATATTAATAAATATATTAAAGTTAGTATTAATAGGTTTAAAGCTAATCTCTTTTATATACATTATAAAGTAGTTATATTAAACTTATAATAACTATTTTAATTTATAAAGGGCTTTATTTAATTTATATACCTTTTTAAGGTATTAATTATTATACCTTATAAGTTATCTTATATAGATTTCCTTATTTATATATTTATAAAGGAAGGCCGTCTTAATATCTATCTATTCTAGGTCCTAATCTTTAATAGTAGTAAGGGTAAAAATAGCCTTATGACTTATAAATTTAATTATAAAGGTAAAGGTTTTATTATAATCTAGTCCCTTATATTATTCAAACCCTTAAATAACCTAGTAAGCTTTATAATAAGTAATTTCCCCTTATAAGTTATATTTTAAGGTATAGACTTATTTATTATAAAGGGTAGTCTAATTCTTTAATAAGTTAATTAGCTCCTAAGTATTATTTTTAATAAGGGAGTTAAATTTATTTATTATACTAGCCTTCTATTATTTTTAGTAGGTATAATTAGCTATAACTTCCTTAAATATCTTAAGTTTATAAGGTTCTTAATTAATAGCTTTAAATACTATAATATAATATAAATAAATATATAGTAATAGATCTTATATTTATATTTATATTTATATTTTATACTCTATTATCTAGCTACTTGGAGCTAATAAGAGCGGTTTATATCTAACTTACTAAAGGAAATTATAATTTATAAAAAAAAAACTTATCCCCTACTCTACTTATTATTATACTTCTAGATCTTTAGATATTATATACTATCCTTTTTTATATTCTTTATACTATCTTATTCTCTTCTTTTATTAGGGTAACCTACCTCTTTACCCTCTAGTTAAAGCCTATCTACTTTTATACTACCTTAAAGAGTTATTCCCTTACTAGTATAAACTAGCTAAGTATATCTTACTAAATTACCTACTTAATTATTACTTTTAATCCTTTTAAGGTTAATATTATTTAATAAAAGTTACTTAACTTTACCTTTTAAAGTATCTACCTCCTCCCCTTTATATAGTTAGGGTAGAATATAAATATATACTTAATATTCTAATACCTTTATTTATATTTATAATTAGTATTATTAACCCTAAGTACCCTCCTCTTATATAAGAAGGCGCGTAGTCCTATCTTCTTTATATATATCTAGATACCTACGGAGCTCTTAGCCTTAAAAAACCTTATATAAAGGTTAACTCTTATCTCTTAAACCTCCCTTTTTTATATTACTATCTTTATATAATTAGGAATACCCTTTTAATATCTTAGCTACCTCTCTTTCTACTTCTCCTTTACCTACCTTTTAATCTTTTTAAGGATAGGGTTATCCCTCTTTATTATTTCCCTACCTCTAGGGCTTTAATCTATTATTTTAGTATCCCCTCCCCTTATTACTACTTAAAGGGCTCCCCTTATCTAGGACTACTTCTCTTTTATTAAAGTCTTTATAACCCTCTTCTCTCTTCCCCTCTTTCCTTTTAATTTATAATAGATCTTTATATTCCTTTCCTTAATTAATAAGTAGATCCCTTATATTACTAATATTTATAAAATTAACTAGTTAAAGCCTATCCTTATTAATAAGACCTCTAACTCTACCTTTAATACTTATATATTAATTACTTTAAAGGCCTTAAGTACTATCTTTAAGTATTTATTTTATATAATTTTTAATATTATAATATTTATCTTCTTTACCTTTAATATCCCCTTTAAATTATATTATATCTCTATTATATAAGTTATTACTAGCTAAATTATAATATTATATACCTATTTTATCCTATTAAATATAATACTTTATATTAAGTTAATAATAATTAATAGGGCTAGCTTTTATATTTTTATTTTTCACTTTACTTTATTAATATATAAGCCCTACTTTAATTTATTATTAATATAAAGTTTAAAGACTTATATTAATACTTTAAGGTATCCTATTATTACTTTAAAGTCTATTATTACCTTTATATTAAACCTTTTTAAGCTCTTTAATAAATAGATTAGCTTATACTTATAAGGGGTAAAGGTTACTTTATATATATTTACTTAATAAAGGTATATCTTATATATCTTTATTAAGATCTTATAATTCTCCTTAATACTTTTATTATATATTATTAAGTAAATATTATTAATAAAGCCCTTAATTTATACTTAAAGTTTTATCTTTATATATTCTTTTATAAGTAGAGAGTTAAAAAATTAAAATAAAATTAATAATATTAAAGATTTTTAAGATATCTTAATTTCTATTATCTTTATCTTATTTATCTCCTAGCCTAGTATAATTATTATAACTCTTTTTATTAAAAAGCTTTATACTTACCTTATAATAAGGGTTAAGACCCCTTTCTTCTTTAAGTTATAAAATAACCTTTTATAAGAAATATTATTATAGGCCCTTATAATATCTAATAATAATATATTTATTATATTAAACTTATTATAATTTTATATTATATATACTACCTTTATTATTATCTTAAAGGATATTATTATTAATCTTCCCTTTTTTACTCCTATTTATTATAAGGGTAATAGTTTATTTTTTTTTATAAGGTTATTTAACTTTTTTATAATAACTACCTCTAATACCTTCTTTAAAGTATTAAGTAGAATAATTAGATAATATAACTTTAACTTTAAATAGTCCTCTTTCTTTAACTTCTTTAAGATAATTATATTAACCTTTTTAAACTTTATTAAGTAATATTTAACCTTTAAATATACTTAAAATAAGTATATAAAGCTAAGTAGTAGCTCTATTTTTATTATCCTTAAAAACCTATTTAAGATCTTATTTATTTTTAATACTTTATCTTATTTTAATTTATTAATTACTTTATAAACCTCCTCTTTAATAACTTTTATATTTATTATTAAGGGTATTTTATATTAAAACCCTTAAATATTACTTAAATCTACCTTTAAAGGTAAAGGGAAGAAAGTCCTTTAAAGGACCTCTACCTTCTTTTAAAATAACTTTACTTTAAGACCTTCCCTATCCTTCTTAAAGGTAGAGAACTTTAGGAGTTCTTAAAGTAGTATACTTCTCTTTTAGCCCTATTTAATTAACTTTTAAAGCCTATTAAGTATCTAAGATACTTTATATATTACCTCTTTAAAATAAAGTACTTTTATTTTCTTTAATATCCTCCCTTTAATTTTCTAGGCCTCTTATTATACTTTTAAACTCCTCTAGCTTCTCTTATAATTATACTTTATCCTAAGCTTTAATACTATCTTTATAACCTTTATATAATTTAAGTTCTAAAAGGACTTTACTTTTAAAGAGGGCTTTACTTATAATACCTCCTTTTTTATAATTTCTATTAGGCTTTAAAGTATTTTAATTAAATAGCTATTTATCTATCCTTTAATTATTAGCTCCCCTTTTAATAGTAAATATTAAAGGGCGCCTATTTACCTCTTTATCTCCTTTAAGTCTACTATCTTTTATATCCTTTATAATTATAAGACTATTACTTTTACCTTAAAGTTAACTTTAATATATATTAAGATATAATTAAACTTATAATAAAGGTTTAACTTAATATAATATTTTAATAATATTTACTTAATAGCCTCTATTATAAATATTAAATTAATAGTACTTTTTACTTTCTTTACCTTCTAAGTTATTATATCCTTTAATAAAGTAAGCTTTATTCCCCCTTTTTTTTATAATATTTATTAATATATCTACTACTTTATAATATATATATCTACCCCTATTATTTTAATTTAAGTAATAGAGGTTAAAGTCTTTTATTAATATATATTTCCTAGGTTAACTTAACTACTCCTTTACCCTTAATAATATAAAAGGGCTATCTATTAAGGTTTTAAACTTTAAGCTAAGGTTATATATATTATATATCTAGAGATATATTAATACTCCCCCTTCCTTCCTTATAATTTATATCTTTAAGGAGTATAAGTCCTTTAATATAAATTTAACTCTTTATTTATTAATATTTTAATATTTATTTATAAAAAAATATATCCTTATATCCCTCCCTACCTTATATATTAAGTAGAATACTCTTTTACTTAAATTATATATTAAACCTATCCTCTTTATATATAATAACTCTTAAATAGCTAGGATATTTATTTATTATATCTCTTTATCTTTTAATAGTATTATTATTATTATAGTCTACTTCCTTTATATATTATATTATAATAGTTTTATTATCTTTTATACCCTTATAAAAATCTTTATTAGATATCCTTTATAACCTTTACTCCTTTAATAATTAAAGCCTTTTATATTAATATTTCTTTTAATATCTATTAGCTTATCTTTATTACTTAGAGAGTAATTAGCCTTTTAACTTATTTTATAATATTATTATTAATAGTAATATAATTCCCCTTTCCCTTATATCCCTTTAAGAACCTATTTATATTATAACTTTATTAAGGTCTTTAAATCTTAATATAAGCTTCCTCTTCTTCTTTACTACTATTATTATCTACTCCCTTTAAAGCTACTTTTAAGTATCTTATTATTTATTTCCTCTTATAAAGCCTTTATATAATTTCTTTTTATTTTCTACTATCTTTTAATAAAGTTTATTTAACTCCCTTACCTTAATTATATATCTTTATTCTTAGGTTATATAACTAGTCTTTTTATAATTATTATATCTCTTAATTTCCCCTTCTTTTACTTTATATTCCTTTAAGTTATATTTATTAATATAGATTTTATATTATATTAAGCTCTTATAATATCCTATTATATACTTATATTATTAATAGTTAAAGTATTATATTATAATCTTATTCCTCTCCTACCTCTTATATTTTAAGAGGTTATATCCCTTTATTAAGCCCTTTTTAATTACTTTATTTATTATCTTTAATATAAGGAGCTTTAATAGTAGTAAGGCTCTCTCTTTCTCTACCTCTTCCTCTCTCCTCTCTTATATAACTATTTATAGCTAAGCTACCCTTATAATCTTTAGCCCTAGAAGGTTCTTTTTATTCTATTAGATAATTACCTCCTTTACCTCCTTTTATTTTAATATATTTACCGCCTTCTCTAATACCTTATATATTATAATTAAAAAGGTTTATTTTAATACCCTTATTAATTTATATATCTTCTTAACTTAGTTATTATTCTCCTTTAACTCCTCCCTTACCTTTATTATTATTATAAATAGTATTAAATTACCTTTAATTAAGTACCTTATTATTATAATCTTTTATATCTCTAAAAATATAATTATTTTAAACCTCTTAACTAGCTACTTTTTAATAAGTACCCTTATTATTTCTCTTTTAATTTTATCTTTAATCTAGATTATTAAGGTCCTAGCCTTTTTATTATTTATTACTTTAAATCTCTTCCTTATAATATTACTTATTGTTATTATAATTAATATTCTTTTAGGGCTTATATTACTTATTTTTATATCTATTAAGCTTTAACTAGCTATCTACGCCTAGCTCCTTTTACCCCTTTATATCTTCCCTCTTTAAGATTACTCTTCTACTATTTTCTTAAATTTATATATCTCTTTAAGCTATTAATCTACCTTTATAATAAACTCCTTTATATATTTAAGCCCTACCCCTATTATTTATCCTATTTTACGCGTTATCCCTTCCTTTAATATATCTTATATAACTATTATAACTTCTAAGGCCTTTATTAATATTCTCCTAATATATATTCCTTTATCTTTAAGTTCCTTCCCCCCCGCTAGGCTCCTTAGCCCTTATATAGATATCCCTCCTCTACTCCCTAGCTTACTACCTATCTTCTTTTAGTAATAGATCTTAAGGGATAATATATAAGTAATTAAGTTATATACTATCTATATACAAGGTTTTATTAGAGGCTAAGGGTAGAGTTATTAATATCCCTATAATTAAAGGGGACTTTATAAACTAAGAGGTTTAAGTTCCTACTAATTCTAGCCTTAGATTTATTATTAAGGTCCTTAGTTATATTAATTAAATAAGTTTATTAAATTTATAGATAGGAAGGTATTTTAAAATATAGGGTCTTACTAAGACGCTAGTATACCTAGTAATATATAACTAAGTAGTCTCTTAGTATCTATACTTAGTTCTTATATATCTAGACTTAGTAACCTAATTAACTATTCTACTATATATTTTAATAGGTTATAAGCCTAGAGGTATAGGTATTTATTTTAATTTTAATTATTATTTATCCTATCCTAGCTAATATAGTATTAAAGCCTTAGTAGCCTCTAATACCCTTTAATAAGTTAATAATTACTATTATTATATATATTACCTAGAATTCTTTAACTTCTTATTAAAGTACTTAGCTTTTACTATTATAAGTAACTTTAAATAAATAAGTAAACTTAATTAATTTATAATTATAAGGTTTAAAGACTAGTTATAAAGGCTATTATAATATTATTATTAATATAAGTACTATTAAGTAATTATACTTACCTCCTTAAGTAAATACCTACTTTTAACCTTATTATTATAATAAATATTAATTTTATAAGTAGAAATCCTATTAATACTCCCTCTATTAAGCCTTTTTAGGTAGACTACTACTACCTTATACTTAGGGAAAAAAAGATACTTCCTCCTCTTAAATAATTATAATAAATACTATTTTTTTATAATAATCTCTACTTTATTATATTATACCTTTTAATATTATTTAGCTATTAGGCCCCCTAGAAAAATCTTTATAAAAGGAGGTTAGGCCTTAGCTATCTTAATTCTTCTAGATCTAATTAAGTAACTATTAACTACTTAATTAAGCCTAGAGCTAGCTTTTCCTATTATTATAAATACTAGCCTAGCTATTTTTATTAAGTTAGCCCCCTAAAGTTTATATCCTTAGGAATATAAAGATAGCTTATTATAATAAATAACTTATTAATCCTCCTCTTATTTCTAAATTAAACTAGTTTAAGTTAATACTCCTTAAATCCTATTTTTATTTTAATATCTTAATAACTATTTATTAATATTCTAGGTTTAAGTTCTTCCCTTACTTATTAAAAGCTATTATAAAGGAAGTTAAGAAGCCTATTACTAAGGAAGATAATAATAATTATAAACTATTATAATTACTTTTAAGTTATAATAATTTTAAGTTAAAAGCTAGTAAATTATTATTAAATACTCCTAATAAAACTATTCTCTTTAGCTTATAAGTTAAAGGTAATAAACCTACGCCTCCTCTTTTAATGACCTTATCTTTAGCGTCCTTATTAGTAGAATCTTTATAAGACTTTATAAAAAATATATTAAGCTTAACTAATTAATTATTATTTAAAGCTAAATCCTTAGAGGTAGACTCCTAGTAAAATAGTTAATAGTTAAAGTAATAATAGGAGCTTTCCTCTTACCTTTATTATAATCTTTAAGTCTAATTTAGGTTATAACTATTAAGCTAAAGAAATTAATAACTAGCTAGTTCTAAATAACTTTAAGCCCTTTTTAAAGGCTATATAAATTAAGGTATATATTATAATTTATAATTATCTTAAGTTTAATACTTATAAACTTATTAAAGACCTTACTTATTTTAACTTATAAGCTTAGGCTATCTTTAATAAGATTAAGATTAACTTTAAGTTAATAGGTTTTAATATTTATATTAAACTAGTTTATTACCTTTATATAATCTACCTTAATAGGTCTACTATTAAGGATATAAATAATTATACCTTTTAATTTTAAGAGGTTAATATTAAACTTAAGGAGTTAGATAAAGAGGTAGTTATATTAAAAGCTTATATAATTTAACTCTACCTTATAAGATTAAGTAGTACCTTTAATACCTTTTAGATTATTTATACCTAGAGTTATACTTTCTTTAACCTAGGAAAGGTCCCCCTTATTTAAGTTATATTTACTATTTATAATAAAGAGTAATATTAATAAGCCTTAGAAAGTTATACTATTATTATATTTAGAGCTTACTATACTTAAGGAAAGGATAAGGGGGATAATAAGTTATAATAGAATTATAACTATTATAAGGATATCTTATATAAGTCTTATTATACTTATATTATAAATTAATACTAGGAGTAGTTCTCTTACTTAAAGCCTAATAAGTTTAAAAAAGCTTTAATAAAGGCCGCTACTACTTAAGCTAGTAATAACTTAAAGAAGTAAAAGCTTAATAATACTCCTATTAAATTTAACTTTATAAGTTATATTAATAAGTTTAATATTTATAAAATAGCTAATAATAAAGTTATTATCTTAATAGCGGCTCCTAGGAAATTATTCTTAGACTTAAATAGTATAGTTTTTATAGACTCTAGTTATAACCAGTATACCTTCTAGGATTAGAGTATATTTATTAACTTATAACTAATTAAAACCTCTTATACTATTAGGGGTATTAATAGCGTCTATTATACCTTATAAAGTAGTAGGACTATTAAGATTAATTATAATATTAATAATAAACTTAGGTTAATACTTATACCTAATATTATATAAGTACCTAACCTAGGTATTAATCGTCTCCTATTTATAAGTTAGCTCTTTAATATTAATATAGATATAACTTATATTAAAATAGGTTATATTATCTTAAAGGGTCTAGTAATCTTTAATACTAGCTAATTTATAAGAGTCTTTATACTAGACTTATAAAAGCCCTTAGCCCTTAATACTTATAATATTCCCTTAAATAAAGTTTAATAGCTATAATATACCTACTTAAGGTACCTTAGATAGTAAAGTATTAATAAATTACTAATTATATTAATTAAAATTAATTTCTTAAAGCCTATTTCTAATAAGCTTATATATAAATATTATATCTAAGGCCGCTAGAAGGTAGTACCTTATAAGGATACTATTTAACTAGGGGAGTATCTAATAGAATTTATTTATAATAATATTATTAGCCCCTTTAACTTAATAGGCTTTAAAGGGAGTTAATACTTTATAATATTTAAGGATAATTTTATATATATCTTAATTATTATTTACCTTAAGTATAAGAGTAATACTTTTTAATTATTCTAGTAGTTTAAGGTAGCTTATAAGTATTTAGACTATTAAATCTATTACCTTTATATTAATAATAGGGGTAAATATATAAATAATGCCTTTACTAACTACCTTAGGGACTAAGGTATCTACTATAAATTTATAATACCTAGGAACCCTTAAATAAATAGGGTTATAAAGTATTTTAGGTAGATATTATTATATAAGATATAACTAATACTCCTTAGCTCTAGGCTTAATAAGTCTTTCTAGCTTAAGATTATCCTTATAACTAACTACCTTACTATCTAATCCCCTAATATTAGATTAGGGAAGACTCCTTATAAAGTATAATATAAATACCTATTAAAGCTCTTATACCTTTAAATAATAGGCTTAATAGCCTATACCTTATATTATATTTAGAAGAAGTTAGAAGATAAGAGTAATAAATACTACCTTCTTAGTTATAAAGGGGATTATATCTTTTAATTATAAAACCCTATAAGATAATAAGTTATATAGGCTAATAATATTTATTTTTAAGAAAAATGCCCTTAATATATTAATATTAATAAGTAGTAGTAGTTAAACTTTAGGCTAAGTAAGCGCCTATAAATATCTATTCTAGGGGAGAATAATAAGAAGTAGGATATCTAGGATAATATTAACCCTATTTAATAAGTTATAACTCCTACTTAATAATAAGTCTATACCTATAAGGTGGAATATATTAATAGGGAAGAATAGGCTATCTAGCGGGTAATATAGGATTATCCTAAGCTAGTCTTACTAGATTTATAGGATCTATTACTAGACCCTCTAGTTATAATAGCCCTTATACTCCTTATTAATATTAATAAGACTAAACTATTTAAATTAAAGACCTATTAATAGGTAATAAAAGATAGTTATAATATCTAATAAAGCCTTAAGATAGATAATAAAGTTAAATCCCTTTAAGAAAATAATACTTAGAAGGTAGTTAATCTACTTATAAGTAAGTATACCTTAGGAGGTAAATAAGTTTATACCTTAAAGCGTAGCCCTTAGGGATAGGTTATATATTATAAGGTATACTAGGTTATTTATAGGTTTAAATAGTATAAAGGTATTAATTATAATAAGACTTTTATATTAATAGTAAAATTTATAAGTTATAAGGCTATCTTTACTCTAGCGGCTATTATAGATTAATACTTAGAGTAAATAGATATTAAGATAACCTTCCTTTATAATAATATTAATAAAGAGATTTATATTAATTAACCTATTAATTATAAGTAAAGAAAAGGGGTTTATTAGCTTTATAAAGCCCTTTATAAATTAAAGTAGTTATTATAAGTTTAATATTATACCTTTATTAACTTTATAAAGGAATTAGGCCTTATACTACTATTTATTAACTTAAGTATCTTTATTAACTTAAAGGAAGGGACCTTAATAGCTCTTTATATAAATAATATCTTAATTATAAGTCTAAATAAATAAGCTATTTAATAGATTAAGGATACTTTAAATAGCTAGTTTAAGATAATAGATTTAAGTCTATATACTTATTACCTTAATATAATAATTACTTAAGACCGCTAATAATAAATATTATAACTAGGTTAGGTAGCTTATATTAAGAAGGTACTATAGGACTTTAATATATAAGAGTATAAGTAGGTTATTATACTAATAAAAACTAGTACTTACGTAGAAAAGGCTAATAAAAAGTATAAAGTAAATCCTATATTTAAGAAGAACTATTAAAAGGCCGTAGGATCTCTTATATATATTATATTAAGAACTTAGCTTAATATTACCTATATAATATTAGCTATTAACTATTATACTATTAACCTTAATAAGTTATATTAATTAGCTATTAAGTATATCTTCTAATATTATAAGTTATAATTAAATTTTAACTTATATTTTAAGGCTCTTTATAGGACTTTATTAGGTATACTAATTTTAATTAAGTAAGTAATTATAATACTTATAAGTTAACCTTAGGTTATATCTTTAATATTAGAAGTATAGCCCTTAGCTAGTCTTCTAAATAATAAGCTATAATAGCCCTTTCCTTATATAAAGTAGAATATATTAGCTAGACCTAGGCCTCTAAGGAAGCTATCTAGCTAAGAAACCTCCTTAATTAACTTTATTCTAGGGAAGTACCTAAGATAGTAATTATCTATAGTAATAACTAAGGCGTAATTACCTTTATAAAGAACCTTAAGTTTTATACTTACTCTAAGTATATTAAGCTCTAATATTACTAGATAAGGGAGTAAATTACTACTAGAACTATTAACCCTAAGTATATTCCTATAGACTAATAGTTAACTAATAGCCTTATTAAACCCCTTTATAAGGAGAAGTTTATTACTTTTTATAAGGGACTTAGCCTAGAGGAGGTCCTTTAACGTAGTAGGAGTATTATTACTGGCGGGAGCTTAAGGATACCCTAAACCGTCGCTAAGTTACGGGGACTAACTAACTTAAAGACTAGTAACGGCGACCCTATAATAATATAGAGCCTTATAGCTACTTACCTAGCTACTATAAGTACTATTAAGTCTAGATAATAATAGTAATAATTAATAATATATTAGTAGTTAATAATATATCTAATAATATATTAGTATAATTTTACTATATATAACTTTATCCTAAAATAAAAGTCTTAAATAACTATATTTTTATAAAAAGTAGAATTTATAGTTTAATATAGTTATTTTTAGTATTTAGTAGTTTAATATAGTTATTTTTAGATTATTTTCAAAATATTCTTTAGTTTTAGGGGTATAGATGGTTTAAGTAGGAGTATTAAAATATAGGGTCCTACTAAGACGCTAGCATACTTGGTAATATATAACTAAGTAGTCTCTTAGTATCTATACTTAGTTCTTACGTATCTAGACTTAGTAACCTAATTAACTGTTCTACTATATATTTTAATAGATAATACTCTTTAATATTATACTCCCCTATTATTAATATTTTACGCGTTAGGGGATTAATAATAATAAGTAATATAAGGAGTAGGCTATCCTTTTCCCTTCCTTAAGTAACCTTTAAGGCCCTAATAACTTACTTATTAAGTATTAATATTTTATAAATATAGTTACCCTTAAAATTAATAAGGGTATTAAGTTTAACTTAATCCTTTTTATAACCCTAGCTAGTAGCTAGTTTCTAGTAGTTAATATAGCCCTTTATTCTAATATATTTAATATAAGAGAGATAAGGGTAATAGCTAGTATAAGCCTTATATAATATAAGCTTTTAACTAGATATAAGGCTCTTATTTTATAAGTTGTTAGTTATAAGGATAAGTTTAGGCTAGAAGTCTATATTAAGACTTATATCTTATAAGATAATACTTATTATAAATTAGAGGATTTAGCCTAGATATTTAGTAGCTCTATTACTTTTAAGGTTTCCTAGGATTATAGGCTCTTATAAGATATTATAATTAGTATAATAGGAATTAAAGTTATAATCTTTATATTTATTATTATAATTAGACCTTAGGCGATTTATAATAATATTACTATGTTTATTATAAGCCTAATAATATTTAAAGGCTTTAAAGATCTTACTTTTTACTTCTACTACCTCTACTTTAAACTAGGTACTTATCCTAGTTATTAAGGAAAGTAATAAAGTAACGCCCTCTACTATAACCTCTAGGGGTATAAAGGCCTAAGATATTATTATAAATATAGTTAAAAGATCTTCTTCCTAATTAGATATAAGTTTTATATAATACCTACTTTACTTTTTAAATAATATATAATAGGTATAAATCCTTATTAATAAGTTCTTTAATAAGGTTAATCCCTTTAAAGAGATAAGTAAGTTTCTTAATATTTTAATAACTTAAATAGCCTATATTAATAGGGACTCTTTTAATTTATATAGATTAATTAATTAAGAAAGCTATTAAGGCTATTAAGGATAATAAAGTATTAGGGAGGCGGAAGCTATTCCCCTATTACTAAGCGAAGCGTATAAACTAGAGTAGATTCTATATTAGTATACTAGTAAAATTTAAAAAGTAAACGACCCTATTTACTAATTACTTATATCTATCTAGTATATATTGAGGCCCTTATTAAAGTCTATCTTTATATACCTTTACTAAATTACTAGCCTTAGATAGATCTACTAGGTTATACTATATATTATCCTTATTATTATAGCTAACCTATTTAACTTAGTACTAAGTCTTTCCTCTTAAATACCTCTTATCTAGTAATCTCTCGATTTTATACTTATCCTTATAGATAGTACTATCTTCAGCGGTAATAAGTAGTAGCCTATTACTAAAAGTCCTATTATATAGATTAATACCTTCCGTTTTTAGCTTAAGCTATATAACTAATACTACCGGCTATATATATATATTATAAGGGGTAGCTTAAGCTAATAGGTAAGTAATCCTACCTTTTATAAAATCCTAAATAGACCGGTATATTATTATAAAAGTTTCCTATTAAAGACGCCAGGGATCTTATAACCTTTATATTAGTAAAGAAAGACTTTATTATTTTCTTTAAATTATAAAGTTTTATACTTACTATTATACTAATATTTTATTATTATATTACTAAAGGCTATAATATCTTCTACCTATTCCTAGTATATAAGTCGTAGACTATTAAAGGCTTTTATAGGGATATTACTAATTAATAGTATATCTATACTATTATTTACCTTAAAACTATAATAGAGCTTATTAGGAGTATATCCTATAATAGTAGGGGAGTTATTTAGGTTAGCCTAGATATATAGGATTATATAGTCCTATTAATTCTAGGCGTCTAGATAGTAGGTAAGGTAAAATTATATAGTAATTTTTATAATCTAATTAGTCCGCTTACTTTATCTATTAATTTATAGATAATAGGCCGTAGATATAAGAAATTTAACTCTAAGATATTTAAAGATTTCTTACTAAAAGTCTAATATAAATCGAGGATCCCTATTATTAATAATATTATAAGGGATTCCCTAGTTATAAGATAGTAAAGATAAGATTATAACCTAGGCCTATTAGGGGGCCATCTAAGTATTAATACTAGGTATAAGAAGGACCTTCTTTAAGAACTTATAAGTAATTATTAATAGGTAATTTATACCTAATAGTATAGTAGGTAGGGTGATTATAAAGTCTATTATAATTATATAAAATAGTATAAGTAGTATTAGTATAAGGACCTATTCCTTATATAGTAGATATCTTCTTATTTAATTAAGTTAATACTAAGGGTAGTAGCTAATATAAGCTTAGAGGTTCTTAGTAATATATACTATATAAGAAAGTTAGTTATAATACTTATAATAAATATTATAATTAGATAAGTTATAAGCTTATTTAATTAATTCCTTCTTTATAGCGGGAGGAATATATAATTATTACCTTTTTTTTATTATTAATATAAAAAATAAGTCTATCCCTAAGAATAAATAATATCCTAGGCTTACTATATTTAGAAATTATACTTAGATTACTATCTACGGGAGGCTTTAATATATTAAGGATCTTTTACTATTACTTATTATTCTAATAGCCCGTTTATAGTTAAGATTTAAAATCCTCTATTATTTCTATATTTATTATATAGTTGATAGTAAGGCTATTAAAGTCTTTAGTATTATAAAAAAGACTACTAGAGGATATAAAGAGAATATTAAGAATCCTATCTAATAAATTAGCTATTTTAATCCTATTTATAATTATATTTATAGTTATATAAAGCCTAGATAGTGTATTAGGTATTACGTTTAATTTACCGGATTTATAATATAATTCTAAATTAAATAAAGAAAGGTACTAAGAAGCTTATATAAGCTGGAGATTTAATTTATCTATACTTATAATCCTTAATATTAATTATTTTAATATTAGAATTATAGTAGAATAATTAGTATAAATAATTATAAGCGGCTATAGATTTAATTTAATTATATACTAAACCTTCTTAATAACCTATATAATACTAGTAATTTCTAATTTAGTAGGCTAATAGTTCTTCTCTATATTATTAAGATAGTAACTAAAAAATATAATAGGCTATATATTAGCCCTTATAAAAGGCTTTAATAACTATATAGGATCTCCCTTTATATAGTATATAATAGCCGTAAATCCTACTACTTTTAAGGTATCTAGATTTATATATAAAACCCTATTATAATTATAGTAGATAAGAAATTAGGGAGTCTTAAAAGCCTCCTATAAATCCTAAAAGGTATTAAGCTCCTCTTATATAGGCTTATAGAAAATTATCTTAATTACCTTCCTTTTTTATATATAACCCTTTATACCTATAATAAGGCCCTTATTTAATATTACCTTTCTCTTTTATAGAGGGTCTACCCGCTAAGTATAATATTTAATTAATAAGCGTAGCTATTTAGTAAGGCCTAAAAATATTTCTAGATTACCTAGATTTTATAGAAATTATAGTAAGGTAATAGTAGTAATTTTCTCTTTAGTTATAAATATCCCTAGGCCGTTAATATATTAGCTTAGTAGGGTAATAGAGGGGTAGCTAATATATAACTTTTATAATAATAGGCTTATATACTTCTACTAGAATAAATTAAAGACTTTATATAAGTATTTAATATACTCTTATAAGGTACGCGAGTAAATAATAATAATATTAATATAGGCCTTAGTAAACGCCTAGTATTACTAGAGAATAGTATTAGTCTAATATTAAATATATAAAGGCGAGCCCTTATAACCTATAAGGGCTATTAAGGACTACTCCTAGTTATAATAGCTTATAATTATAAGCTTATAATAATCCTTAACCTAAATATAGAATTAATAGAACTATCTTATAATATTAATAACTATTATATATTAATAACCCTATACTAATACTATTATATTAGCTTATAAGAGGAGTAGATATATATTATTCTCTATAATTTTATTAAGCTCTTATATATTAATTATAACGCGGCCTTTTTACCTAGTAGGAGTATTATACTAAACTATAAAGTAGGGATAGCTAAATAGGGTTAGCTAATCTAATTATATAAGTTTTCCCTAGGCTTAAAGCTTATTAAAGGTCTTATTAATAATATCTTTATCCTTTTACCTAAGAGGATATACTTATATAGGCTTAGATAATATATTTAGTTTTAATAGAATTAGTATCTATTATTCTTCTAGGATATTAATTATATCTCCGTTATCTATAAAAAGATCCTAGTATAATTTAATAATTTTAGCTAGTTAATCTATAATATATACTTCTCCGTAGATTTTAACTCTATTCTCGAGCGTATTCTTAAGACTAGGGTTAATAATAGTACTTAATTCTATAGAAAGAGCCTAATTAATAGATATAATAGATATTATAGGAGCCTTCTTATTAATTATAATTAATAAGGATATATTTAATATAGCTAATATAGTAGCTATTATAGTGATTTTAACCTATTTACCTTTCTAACTATTACGCTAACTACTAGTTATAAGGCTAGAGTAGTATATATTAATTATAAAATATCTATTATAATTAAACTCTTTTATAGTCTCTAATTTTACCTTCCTAGGAATAATAATATCCTTATTAGTATTATTTTTAATAAAGACCCTCTTAATAAAAGCGTTAATAATATAAGTAAATATACTACTTAGACTAACCGTCGAGTCGGGATTTAGTACTAAGAATTAGTACCGACCAAATACTTAGTACCAGCTCCAGGTACCGACCCGAATACTTAGTACCTACTTCTAGTACCGACTCGCTAAGGCCTCGATACCTTAGCGAATTAGGTTAACCTAACTCGAATCGCTAAGGTACTACTAAGACGCTAAGCCCCTAGTAAAATAGTAGGGGTCACTAATTTTTTTCTAGAATTACGCTTATATTAAAAATAGATTTTTTTAATTAGAATTTTAATACCCCTTTTAGTTCCCTAGGGATATACATTACCTTTTTATATTACCTTAAAGAATTACCTAGGTTAGGCTAGGTAATAATAATAATAATACTTAGTAATATAGTAGTAGATTATAGATATAATAGTAAATACTATTATAAGTAGAAAATATTATTAATATTATAGTTATTATTTTTATAGGAATAGCTATTATCTTTCTTATTACCTTCTTTACTATTAAGAATTACCTAGGTAATAATAATAATAATACTTAGTAATATAGTAATAAATCCTTTATATAATAGTAAATACTACTATAAATAGAAAATATTATTAATATTATAGTCGTAGTTTTCCTAGGGATATATATTACCTTTTTATATTACCTTATTTACTTTCGAGAATTCCCTAGGTAATAATAATAATAATAATTAGAAAAAAATAGAAAATATAGTAAGAAATACTACTAAAAATAGAAAATATTACTAAATAAAATATCTTAGCGATTTAAGTTAATACTTTAGTACTAATACTTAGTACCTACTAAGGTACTAACTCGAATACTTAGTACTAACTATTAGTACTAACCCGAATACTTAGTACCAGATTTTAGTATTAAATCGCCAAGACTCGAGTCGGGTACCCGACTCGAGTTCGAAGTACCAACTCGACGCGGTTAGTCTAATACTACTAGTATACCTAAGATTAAAATTATAGGAAGACTTAAAGAGAAGATCTTAATTATCTAATAGAGTCCTATTAAAGATAACGGCTACTAAGGCAGTAGTCTTTATAAGAATTAAGAATTTTTTCTTATTCTTAATTACTTATTTTATTAGTAAAGAGTAAATTTAAGTACTTATTAGGATTTTAATATTTTAATAGCTATTAATAGCAATTTATTATTTTATAAAATTTAATACTATAGCTTCTAAAGTAAGAATATCTACTCTTATATATATTTTAGCTTTTAGGTTATTAATTATATAAATTTCTTTAGTAATATATATAATAAAAGGCTTTTTATTAACTAACCTATAAAAGAAAAAAAATTATAATAGTAAATTTATTAGAATAATAAATTTTAGAATTAAGGCCCTTAATAGGGATATTAGAGGGTATAGTTTTAATTTCTATATTAGTAGGAATAAAAGTTATATTTATAATTAATATTATATATCCTAGGTTAGAATAGACTTTAATATCTTTACTATTAGTAGTCTACTTAATAGCTATAATAGTATAGTAATAGTTCTTAAAAGTATAGCCTATCCCTTATATATCCGCCGCTAATAAAATAATTATAGTAGGATCCCCCGTAGAATAACTTACTAAGTTAATATTCGCTAGAGTATATACTACTAGTAGGGTAAGTATAGAAGGCTTTAGTAAGGTAGTCTTCTAGTATTAATTATAAAGGTAATTAAAGAGTTTATTTTTTATTAGGAATCTTAGATAGTAATAATAATATTTATAATTTAAAGAAGGACTAATTATAAAGAAATAGTTTTTATAATTATTCTTAAAGCTATTATCTAGTTTAATATCTTCTATTATAGATACTTAATAATATTATAAAGTTTCTTCCTAGGATAGTTTATAAGAACCTTCCTAGTAAAAATTAGAGAGCTTATAAGTAAAATCTTAGTATAATCCTTCTGAATTATAACCTTAAGGGCTTTAAGAGGGCTATCCCTTAGAGGCTTCCTTAGTAGTAGCCTAGTAGACCTATAAAGGTCTTAGAGCCTATCGCTATTATTCCCCTTATAGTCTAAAGGGAAAGTAATTTCCTTAATTCTAGTTCTAGTTTTAATTCCCTTAGTATTAGTAGGGCTAGTGCTATTATTTAAAGTCTTATAAGTTATACTAGGAGGGTATAAATATTTACGCCCTAATTACCCTATTAATAGCCTTAGTAGGGTTAATAGCCTAGTAGAGGCTTCTAGTACTAATTATTATAGTAAGTATTATTATTATTTTATAACTATAATTAAAAAGGTAGTAACTACTAGGAAGGCTATTATAATTAAAATTAAAATTAAAACTAAAAAGGTTAAAATAGAGATTAATACCTATTATACTATTTTTATTAAAATAATTTTAAATATTAAGAGGTATAATTCTACTATTAATACTTCCTATAGTCTAATAAGGTAAGGAACTTATTATAGTTAGTATTATTACTAGGTTTAAGAATATCGCGCTAGAATATTATATTAAGATTATATTAAATAAGAAGAATATAATCCTTTATTACCCTAATCTCTAAATCCTTAGCTACTCTTATAATAGTTTAAGAGTACTTTTAAGGCTCTCTCTATTAAGAAGTATCTTATATAATATACTTCTTATAGATTAGCGTACTTGTATTAATATAATATAAGGCCTTCTACTATTATATTAATAAATAATACTATTTATTAATACTATAAGTAATAAGATATTTATTACCTTCTCTAAGCTTAATAGTATACTATCCCTAGGTAGTTCCTTAGAGATATAGTCAAAGGTTTATATAAATAATAGTATTATCCCTTACTTAAATAATATCCTTAATATAGTCTATAAATATATAAATATTATAAAAATAGGTAGTCTTATTAATATATTTAATATTAGAGGTAGTATTTATAAATTTATTATTATAAAAGGGATTAAAATATCTAATATTATTAGGATTAAAGCGGGGAGTACTATTATTATAAGGTACTCTAGGAGGTATACTAGGATCTACCGGTCCTAGCGCTAGTGGTAGAGCCGGTAGTATAATACTAGTAATTATTTCTTATAACTTAGTACGCTAAGCCTTAATAAAACTTATATACTTACTTATAGCTAGATATTATACTAGTCTAATAGGCTATTTATATATAGCTTCTTTAGTAGAAGTCTTATAAGTTATAGGATTAGTATTAAAATTTAGCGGCGTAATATTTAGTATTACTAAGGGTATTCTTATAAGTAACTTAATATTAAATAGAGTAAGAGTAGAAGATATAATAGTAGGTATTTTAGCTAATAAGAATCTCTTAGGACTATTCCTAGTTAATAGTAGCTAATACTTTACAAAATATAATAAGAGTTATAAGAGACTTTAGTAATACTTAATACTCTTAATAAAATATTTAACTACTTTTTAAAAGGCGGGGCTATTAGTAGCTTAATTAAATAGATAGAAGGGTAGTTTTATTAAAGTAGTATATTAATTACTTAACTTAGGGATCCCTAGTTATAGGGGACGCTTATAATAGGTAATAATATAGTTAATATAATACCTAATAGTCTTTAGTACCTTATAAATATATACTTTACTAGTATCCTAGATAAACTTATAGATTTAATTTACTAATATAATAAGATAATAATTAAGGGGTAGTAGTTAAGCCACCTCAATAGCTTCCTTTTAGAGAAAGGCTTCTTAGATCTTAGGGATATTAATAGGGACTCTTTTAATTTATATAGATTAATTAATTAAGAAAGCTATTAAGGCTATTAAGAATAATAAAGTATTAGGGAGGCGGAAGCTATTCCGCTTTCGCTAAGCGAAGCGTATAAACTAGAGTAGATTCTATATTATATATAAGTATATTATAAATTAAGGGTTTTATTATTAATTTAACTTTTTAAGCTAGAGGAGTCTAACTCTAAGTCTAAGTCTATCTATTAGATTAGCCCGCTCCTTCTACCTTAATATAATATAGAGTATAATAACCTTAATAGGGACTTTAATAACCCCTTTAAAGGGGAAATAAGGTATTTTTAATATTAAAATAGATATTTATAATACTATCTTTATAAATAGTATAATATAAGGAGACTCTTATATATATAGGTAGTGAAGATTATTATCTTATAATTAAGTTATAATACCTTACTTACTAATCTTAATACTATTTTAAATAATTTAAAGAGGTACTAAGGTATATTAAAGCTATCCTTATAAGATTAAATTAATAGGTAACCTAGGGATATAAAGGTAGTTAATAAGAATTAAGTCCTTCCTTTTCTTATTTATTATAATAGGAATATAGACTTTATTAATATTAAGAGGGTACTAAGTACTATTAATACCTTTAATAAGTTAGATATTATCTAGTAAGGGATTAAGTAAGTATTATTTAATAAAACTTATATAAGAGGGTATTAAATATATTAAGTAAATAATATTAAGTACCTACTTCTTAAGCTAGGTATTTAATTTAATAGTAAAGGTTATATAAGTTTTAACCTTAAAGTTTTATTATTATAATAGTATCTCTTATTAGGCTTATTATTAGACTTATCCTTATCTTTAAAGGATTATTTCCCCCTATTTAGTTTACCTTTAGCCTTATTCCCTCTTCTTTTACTACTACTAATATTATTCTTTATAAGTAGCTTATTATTCCTAAGCTTAGAGTATTCCTTTTAAGTATAATAATATATATAATAATAAGTATAATATTTAATAAGCCTTTAAATAAGCTAGGTATTAGGTCTAGGTATAACCCTATTTTAATTTTTAATTAGAATAATAGGACTAGTAGTAGTAGGAGTATAAGTAACTATTATAGTAAAGTTTAATTCTTCCTAGTTAATTATAAGGTTAATTACTATTTAAATAAAGTACCTAGTAGTATACTTAAGGGAATAAGCTAGTTTAATAATATTAGTCTTACTTATTAGGTTATAAGTCTAGATATAGTATATAAAATACCCTTTATAGGCTTTATTAAAACCTATATGAAAGAGGAAGATAAGGAAGTTTATTTCTAGCTTTAAATAGGTAGATATTAAGGTAATTTTATTATAAAGAGACTTAAGGTGGGCTATAAAATCTATAATATCCTTATATTAACTAAGGTCTAGCTTAAGTAGCTAGTAGTATAAGTTATTAAAAGTACTAGAGCTTATAAGTTTATTATTAGTCTTAAGGGCTTCCTATAATATATAAGTATTTTTAATATCCTTATAATTAATAAAGAGATTATTACTATTAAAATAGTAGGAGTAGAATACTTACTTAATTTATCTAAGACTATAAGAGCATCTATCTATATATACTAAGACTCTATGCTTAGTCATCTCAGTAAACCTTCCTTGCTAAGAGTATATTTTAATACTCCTATATAATCGCTAGTAGTCTTGAGAATTAATAAGTAGAAAAATCTAACGCTAGGTAGTAGGAGTAAACCCTACTACGTCTAAAAATAACTATGTTAAACTAAAAGTTAAAAATAACTAAGTTATTTAGAATAGACTATTTTTATCTAGAGCTCTTACCTAAAAATTCTACTTTTTATAAAAACGTAGTTATTTAAGATTTTTATTTTAGGATAAAGCTATATACGCAAAAATTATATTAAAACGTAGTTAGATATATTATAAGAGGGTGACTATTAATAGTTACTAGTAAGAGTTAACCTCTAGGCTTAGTAGGGTAATAGTGGCTAGGTAAGTGGCTATAAGGTATAATATTACTATCATCATTATACCGCTTTAGGGTAGATACCTTAGAAACTTAGCCCGTATAACGCCATTTAGCTATAGTACTAGTACTACCTTCGGGCTAGCGTCCCCGTAGCCTTTAATTAAGTAGCCGGAAATAGCGCGATAGTAGTAATAAGATATAATTAAGGACCTAGTCTATAAAGTATTAATTAATTAATAGGTAAAAGGAATAAAATACTATAAGACTTAAGGTAGAAAACGAGCTAGTATAATAGCGTTCCGTTATAATAATAGTATTAATTATAGGCTTACGTACCCGTAGCTATTAGTAGAGTAACCTAGAATAATTATAATAATAATAAAGATAGTAGAGTACTTAATAGATAAGGCGTTAGTTAATAGAATAAATACTATTAGTTAATAGAATAAGTACTATAGGATTCCGGGGTAATTATCCCCCGGAAGCTCGACCCCAGGAGTACCCTAGAATATTATAACTAGGAGAAAACTACCTTCTACTATTTAGGGTATAATAACTTTATTAATAAACTAATAAAGTCGTAGTTTAAACTATATATACCTAGGGGTATAATTTAGCCTTAGGCCTATTAATATAATAATTAATAGTATTATTAGCGGGTAATATTATTATTAATTATTAGTTAATAGTATTATTAAGGCCTAAAAGCTCTAGTAATTATAAGGTATTATAGTTCCTTTATATAATTAACTTAGTACTTTATACTCCTTAATATAGTCTCTTCTAGACTAATTACCTCCTAGAAGATAATAAAGCTATTATAATTAAGGGCCTTTATAAGGCTATTAGCTACCTATTTATTAATAGGAGTCTATTTAAGGTTAATCTTACTATTAGTAATTTAACCCTAGATCTAATAATACTAAATATCTATATACTTAATATAATTATAATAAAGCGGGTTCTTTATAAGTATAATTATACCCTAATTATCCCTAAAGATAATTACTATTTAGAGTATATTACTAATAGGATAGATTTAATCTAGGAGGGTTCTAAGTTAAATAGCTTCCTTTATAACTTATATCTATCTAATATATTTAACTTTATAAGTTAATAGCGCTACTATTACTTAATACTTAAATAACTAAGAGATAGTACTACTTCTAAGGTTAAAGATATAGCTAGAGGTAAACTTTTAAGTATTATAATTACTAGCCTAGTCTAAGTCTATCTATCTAGTAAGGCTTTCTAGTAACCCTTTATAAGTAAGTTACTAGTAAATTATAGACTAGAGGTAGTAGAAGATATATTTTATTACTCTAAAGTATTTTACTATAAGGTTTAATAAATAGCGGGAGACTACTAAGATTATATAGGTAATATTAGGTTAAGTACCTAATATTATATATATAAGGGAATTAATAGCTAACTAGTACTATTTAAAGAGGTTTAATAGTACTACGTACCCGTCTTTAACTAGTAGAAGCTAAGTAGTAGTTTCTATTAAGGTTATAATAGGCTTTAACTCTTATATTCTATAATACCTAAAAAAAATACTCTACGTAGGTAGCTTATCCTAGTTATAATATTTAATTAACCTAATCTTAAGTTACTATTATACTAAGGTAATAGCTATATAGGCCTAAATTAATTATATAGAATTTAGTACTAAGGGCGTCTTTAATCTACTAAATCTTAGGCTTTAAAGGCCTTATAACTAGTATATTATCTATATAGAGAGTTATAATAGTACTTAAAGAGATATTAATAAATATATTAAAGTTAGTATTAATAGGTTTAAGGCTAATCTCCTTTATATACTTTATAAAGTAGTTATATTAAACTTATAATAACTATTTTAATTTATAAAGGGCTTTATTTAATTTATATACCTTCCTAGGGTATTAATTACTATACCTTATAAGTTATTTTATATAGATTTCCTTATTTATATATCTATAAAGGAAGGCTATCTTAATATCTATCTATTTTAAGTCTTAATCTTTAGCGGCGGTAAGGGCGAAAATAGCCTTATAGCTTATAGGCTTAATTATAGAGGTAAAGGTTTTATTATAATCTAGTCCCTTATATTATTTAAACCCTTAAATAACCTAGTAAGCTTTATAATAAGTAATTTCCCCTTATAGGTTATATTTTAAGGTATAGACCTATTTATTATAAAGGGTAGTCTAATTCTTTAGTAGGTTAACTAGCTCCTAAGTATTATTTTTAATAAGGGAGTTAAATTTATTTATTATACCGGCCTTTTATTACTTTTAATAGGCGTAATTAGCTATAGCTTCCTTAAATATCTTAGGTTTATAGGGTTCTTAATTAATAGCTTTAGATATTATAATATAGTATAAGTAGATATCTAGTAATAGATCTTAAGGGATAAGATAGGGGTAATTAAGCTATATACCATCTACTTATAAGGTTTTATCTAAAATTAAGGGCGGAGTTACTAGTAGAGTTCCTACTATTAAAGGAGACTCTATAAACTAAGGGGTTTAGATTCCTACTAATTCTAGCCTTAGATCTATTACTAAGGGCCTTAGCTATATTAATTTAATAAGTTTATTAATATCTATTAGATCTATAGGTAGGAAGGTACTAATAGGATAATACTCTTTAATATTATACTCCCCTACTATTAGTACTTTATACGTCGGGGGATTAATAATAATAGGTAGTATAGGGAGTAGGCTATCTTTTTCCCTTCTCTAAGTAACCCTTAAGGCTCTAATAACTCGCTTATTAGGTATTAATATTTTATAAATATAATTACCCTTAAAGCTAATAAGGGTACTAAGTTTAACTTAATCCTTTTTATAACCCTAGCTAGTAGCTAGTTTCTAGTAGTTAATATAGCCCTTTATCCTAATATATTTAGTATAAGAGAGATAAGGGTAATAGCTAGTATAGGCCTTATATAATATAAGCTTTTAGCTAGATATAGGGCTCCTATTTTATAGGTAGTTAATTATAAGGATAAATTTAGGCTAGAAGTTTATATTAAGACTTATATTATATAAGATAGTACTTACTATTAACTAGAGGGTTTAGCCTGAATATTTAGTAGCTCTATTACTTTTAAGGTTTCCTAGGATTATAGGCTCCTATAAGATACTATAATTAGTATAATAGGAATTAAAGTTATATATAGTCTTTATATTTACTATTATAATTAGATCTTAGGTAATTTATAATAATATTACTATACTTATTATAAGCTTAATAGTATTTAAAGGCTTTAAAGATCTTACTTTTTACCTCTACTACTTCTACTTTAGACTACTTATCTTAATTATTAAGGAAGGTAATAAAATTATACCCTTCCTTATAACCTCTAGGGGTATAAGGGCTTAAGATATTATTATAGATAAGGTTAAGAGACCTTCTTCCTAGTTAGATATAGGCTTTATATAGTACCTACTTTACTTTTTAAATAGTATATAGTAGGTATAAATTATTATTAATAAGTTTCTTAGTAAGGTTAATCCCTTTAAAGAGATGGGTAAGTTTCTTAATATTTTAATAACTTAAATAGCCTATATAAGTATATTATAAATTAAGGGTTTTATTATTAATTTAGCCTTTTAGGCTAGAGGAGTTTAACTCTAAGTCTAAGTCTAAATATTCTAGGATAGGGATAATACTATCTACTAGATTAGCCTACTCCTTCTACCTTAATATAATATAGAGTATAATAACCTTAATAGGGACTTTAGTAACCCCTTTAAAGGGGGAATGAGGTATTTTTAATACTAGGATAGATATTTATAATACCGTCTTTATAGATAATATAGTATAAGGAGACTCTTATATATATAGGTACTAAAGATTATTATTTTATAACTAGGTTATAATACCTTACTTATTAATTTTAATACTATTTTAAATAATTTAAAGAGGTATTAAGGTATATTAGAGCTATCCCTATAAAATTAAATTAATAGGTAACCTAGGAATATAAAGGTAGTTAATAAGAATTAAGTCTTTCCTTTTCCTATCTATTATAATAGGAATATAGACCTTATTAATATTAAGAGGGTACTAAGTACTATTAATACCTTTAATAGGTTAGATATTATCTAGTAAAGGATTAAGTAAGTAGTATTTAATAAAACTTATATAAGAGGGTATTAAGTATATTAAGTAAGTAGTATTAAGTACTTATTTCTTAGGCTAAGCGTCTAATTTAATAGTAAAGGCTATACTAATATTATCTTAAAAGGCTATATAGGTTTTAGCCTTAAAGTTATTATTATTACGGCGGCGTCTCTTATTAGGCTTATTATTAGACTTATCTTTATCCCTAAAGGATTATTTCCCCCTATTTATTTTACCTTTAGCCCTATTTCCTCTTCCCTTACCGCCGCTAGTATTATTCTTTATAGGTAGCTTACTATTCCTAAGCTTAGAGTATTCCTTTTAAGTATAGTAATATATATAATAATAAGTATAATATTTAATAAGCTTTTAAATAAGCTAGGTATTAAGTCTAGGTATAGCCCTATTTTAACTTTTAATTAGAATAGCGGGACTAGTAGTAGTAGGAGTATAAGTAGCTATTATAATAAAGTTTAATTCTTCCTAGTTAGTTAAGGGGTTAGTTACTATCTAAATAAAGCGCCTAGTAGTATACTTAAGGGAATAAGCCGCCTTAATAGTATTAGTCTTACTTATTAGGCTATAAGTCTAGATATAGTATATAAAATACCCTTTATAAGCTTTATTAAGACCTATATAAAAGAGGAAGATAAAGAAGTTTATTTTTAACTTTAAGTAGGTAGATATTAAGGTAATTTTATTATAAAGAGACTTAAGGTAGGTTATAAAATCTATAATATCCTTATATTAGCTAATATCTAGCTTAAGTAGCTAGTAGTATAAGTTATTAAAAGTACTAGAGCTTATAAGTTTATTATTAGTCTTAAGGGCTTCCTATAATATATAAGTATTTTTAATATCTTTATAATTAATAAAGAGATTATTACCTAAGCGGCTTTTAATAGTATTAATAGCTAATTTATACCTAAGCTCCTACTTAGCTAAATCCTTAAAAGTAGATTTATAGGTTTTAATATTATTAATTATTAGATAGTTAGGGAGAGCTAGAATAATAGGGGCTACGGCCTAGTCTACCTTATAGAATTTAAAAAGGTAGGTAGATATTAAGTACTTACGTATTTCTTAGGTCTATACTTAGAGCCCTTCTAGTCCTTTAAGCGGGAGGCTATTAGTCTTACTTATAATAATAGTATTTTCCTCTAATATTACTTTTTATAAGGGCGAGCGTAGGCTTTAAAGGGTTAATTTAAATTAAGTAGCTCTAAGTTAATAGTAGTACTAAAAAGATCGTTACTATTAAGGGCTTTAAGGGATAATTCTTAAGTAGAGTTACCTAAGGAAGGGGAACTATTAGAGAGGTATTAAGGTATATAGTCCTAATTATTTTAATTAAACCGCTTATATTTATATTACCTAGCCGCCTTATTAAGTATAGTATTATACCTTAGAGAATTACGCTTAAAAATATAATAATTTTAATAAGTTTTATTCTACTATTACCTAAACTCTTTAGCGGCGGTATCTAAGGGAAAGATAGGTAGCTAATATATTTATATTAGGCTAGAAGTAGAGGAAGAGCTTATAAATAATAGACTTAAAGTACTAGAAAATAAGGGAGAATTACTTAAGAGAATATCTTTATTTAATAGAATTATAATAGGATTAGAAGATAGTTATCCTAGAAAAAATAGGAGATCCGGCCGCCTTTTATAACGCTTATACCTTATAATCTTAGTAACTATTATATTCTAAGGGGGCTAAGAGATTATATCTTATACTAGAAATAGTTAGGAGTTATTATAATAGGCTAATAATCTAGTTCTTTTTACCTTTAGCTTAGTAGGAGGTTCCTTACCTTTACCTTAAGATTTATAAGTAGTAGTAGTATTAAAGTATACTAGTAACTACTTAGCTAAGGCTATTTTAGCTATCTTATAAGTAGTTTTCTAGAGTAGGTAAAGCGGTTTTAATATTACTTTCACCTAGTAGATTAAGGCTATATCTCCTTTCTTACTACCCTAGTATATTTATCCTACTAAGTAGGTTAGCGTTTTATATAAGTAGAATTAGTATTATTTAGTATACTTAGCTAATTAATAGGTACTACTATAAAGAAAAACCTAGTAGTACTAACTTCCTTAGAAGAATCCTAGTAGCTAGGAAATTACGACTTTAAGCCTTAAGGCTTCCCCTAACTTTCTTTCTTTAATTAATTATTATACGGTAAGCTCACTTATTAATTAAAGATTAAGGGTTACTTATACCTTATAATATAGTATATATATTACGTAGCGTACTTATATAGCGCCCTAGACTTTATATACTTAGTTAATAAGCTAGTAGGCTAAATAAAAGGTAATTTAAATAAAGGGCGGCAGTACGCGTATACCTTATCCTAGCCCGCGTATACCTAATTCTAGTACGCGTATACCTTAGTCCTAGTCCGCGTATACCTTATCCCGGTACGCGTATACCTGTCCGGATTAGGTATAATAGATTATTGACTAAGTAAACTACTAACGCGTATTACTAGTCGTAATATTCTAATATTTTCTCTCCTAAGTTAATAACTACCTTACTATTACTATTAATCTTAAACCCCTACCTACTAACCTCTTAGCCTACTTAGTAGACTCCCTCCTTAAGAAGCTATAATAATATATAAAGCCGTAAGGCTATACCGTAGTATTTAGCTAAATTAAAGTAAACTAGAAGACTAGAGAACGTCGTCGCGCGTAGATTTATTATAACTATAATAGTAAATATAAAAAGAATAGTAAAAGTATAGATAAGAGGATAACCAATAGTAGGCTAATTACCTATTTATTTAAGATTATTACCTTCGTCGATAATAGTAGCTTATAGACTCTAGATATTAGGGATACTAGTTATAATTATCCTCTAATACTACCTAACGTATATCCCTTATATTAAGTTAGATACTAAATAAGAGATATTAAGATAGTAATTATTAATTAGATTAAGGCTAGATTAAAGCTATTAATAATTCTTATAAGTCTTCTCCTTAATAGGGATAAAGAGAATCTATTTATTATTATATAAGATATTTTTAATATAAAAAAGGCCACTAAGGCTATAGAGCTTAGATTATTAATACCGGAGTAGGCCTTAATAATAGACCTTTATAAGTGTAATAATTAGTTCGTTTAAGTATAAAAGAATAGGATTAGTAATAGACTTAAAAATATATTCTTTATATAGAAGTCCTTATAAGAGATCCTTAAATATAATTATAAAGTCCTAATCCTTAATTATACCTATAAAATAAATAAGTATAGGCTCCTACTTATAGTAATTACTAGGGTAATAGGCCTAAATATATCCTTTTATATAGCCTTTACCTTTATAAAAAGTAAATATACTAAGGACTATTAATTTATCTTATAATTACTACGGGAACTTTATAAGGAGCTTAAAATCCTATATCTAGATATTCTTCTAACTGATTATAAGGCGGCCTTAATTAGGGTATCTAATAGGGTCTTTTCTAAGGCTAAGTATATTATCTATATTTAGTATATTAATAATAATATACTAAAGAAATATATTTTATAGTTTAATAGTAAGGATAAATAGGATGCTTTCTTTACTAACTAGTATCGCGTTATATACGCGAAAACTAAAAAAGAATTTAAAGAAGAATAGACTAAACTAAAGGATAATTATAGTGATAATTACCCTAATACTATTAATTATCTTTAGGATTATATTATACTACTTAAGAAGAGGTTTATCTTATACTAAATAAGTTAGCTACTTACCTTTAGAAATCGCGCTACCTTACGTAGTAAAGGTAGTAATAGGTAGATTAAGAGATAGATAAACTACGTCTTAATTAGTAAGTATATTAATACCTTTATAAGATACTTCGCTAATAGCTTTATAAGTAATCTAAAGTATATTATTAACTAAATTACTATACTCCTTATACTCTAACGCATAAATTATAATATTAGGATAGGATAGGTAAAATTAGGACTTAGTAAAGATATTAGACTTATAATCTTTTAAGACCTCTTTATAAAGGTAATACTATTTACCCTCTAGTAAATACTCCCTAAATATTAGAAGGTAATTTATTATATAATAAAGCTATATATAGGGCTATTTATAAAGGGAATAGGGCTTTTATACTCCTATAAAATTAAGGTATAAATAACCGGTCCTAGTAGGGTTTTATATATTAATAATATCTACCCTTACTAGTAATTTAAAAAGCCTATACTCCCTAGCCGCCCTTACGTTAGTAGTAATAGTAATTATAAAGGCAATAGTAATAGCGGTAGTAATAATAATAAGCCCCTATTAGATACTCCTAATAATAATACTAATAAGCTTCTTAGAATACGCGAACCTACTATTATTAAATTAAAAGGATATCTACTAGGAACTCTTAATAAAAAACGTAATACTAAAAAGTATACGCGAGAGTAAGCCTTTAATAAGTCTACCTCTTATAAACCCTTAAGTTTTAAGTATATTATTACCTTATAAGGTCGACGTGAGGCTAAGTAAGTAGCTATTATAACGAGCTAAGTTAATAGTTAACTAGCTATTATAACTAGTTAAGTAGAAGAGTATATACTTAATAAAGAATTAGAGGTATACTTTAGTCCTAGGGGTAAGGGAGGTATGATACCGCTATTAACGCCGCTATTAATACCGCTATTAATACTAAGGGGTGGAGTAAGAGCTAGATTTATACTAAGGGGTGGAGTAAGAGCTAGATTTATACTAAGGGGAGGAGCTAATATATAAGGTAGATAAGCTATATCTATACTAAGAAGTAGTAGTATATTAGCGTAGGCCTAGTCCTTACTAGCTTGCTTATAGGGTAACCTATTAATAACGCGCCTTCTAGCTTAATTAGTACGTTAGCGACGATGAGGGACTATATTAATAATAGTAAGAGGTAGGTAAGTTACTATAAGTAGGGTACGTGAGCTATTAGAATAGCTAGCTAGGTTTAGTAATAGGATGTATATAGGGGTTTTTAATACTATAGCCTAGTTAGGTAACCTATTAGGTAACCTAGCTAGCTAGATATTAGCTAATTAGAATATCTATAATATAAATATATCTATTTATAAAGATAATAGTAAACGTATAATTCAGGCGTTCTAAAAACTTTAGATAATTTTTCCGGCCTAATAGTCTAATTTAGTGGTTTACTTAGTTAGTAGTCTATTATACCTAATCTAGATAGATATACGCGTACTAGGATAAGGTGTACGCAGACTAGGACTGAGGTGTACGCGTACTAGGACGGGGTGCACGCGGACTAAGATAGGGTATACGCGTACTACCGCCCTAAATAAATACCCTACGTCTAGGCTTATAACCTATTAAAATAGTAGGAGTAGAATACTTAGTTAATTTATCTAAGATTATAAGAGTATCTATCTATATATACCAAGACTCTATACTTAGTTATCTTAGTAAACCTTCCTTACTAAGAGTATATTTTAATAATTACCTAAGTAGCTCTTAATAATATTAACAGCTAATTTATACCTAAGTTCCTACTTAACTAGCTCCTTAAAAGTAGATTTATAAGTTTTAATAATATTAATTATTAAATAGTTAGAGAGAGCTAGAATAATAAGGGTTATAACCTAGTCTACCTTATAAAATTTAAAAAGGTAGGTAGATATTAAGTACTTATATATTTTTTAGGTTTATATTTAAAGCCCTTTTAATCCTTTAAGCTTTTTAATATAAAGTAGGAGGCTATTAATCTTATTTATAATAATAATATTTTCTTCTAATATTACTTTTTATAAGGGTAAGTATAAGCTTTAAGGGTTAATTTAAATTAAGTAGCTTTAAGTTAATAGTAGTATTAAAAAGATTATTATAATTAAGGGCTTTAAAGGATAATTCTTAAGTAGAGTTACCTAAGGAAGGGGAGTTATTAGAGAGGTATTAAGGTATATAATCTTAATTATTTCAATTAAATTACTTATATTTATATTACCTAGCTACCTTATTAAGTATAATATTATACCTTAAAAAATTATACTTAAAAACATAATAACTTTAATAAGTTTTATTCTACTATTACCTAAACTCTTTAATAGTAATATTTAAGGGAAAGATAGGTAGCTAATATATTTATACTTAACTAGAAGTAGAGGAGCTTATAAATAATAGGCTTAAAGTATTAAAAGATAAGGGAGGATGATTTAAAAGAATATCTTTATTTAATAGAATTATAATAGTATTAGAAGATAGTTATCTTAGAAAAAATAGGGGATCTAAACGCCTTTTATAATACTTATACCTTATAATCTTAATAACTATTTAAAAAGGTTAGAAGTTATTATAATAAGCTAATAATCTAGTTCTTTTAACCTTTAACTTAGTAGGAGGTTCCTTACCTTTACCTTAAGGTTTATAAGTAGTAGTATTATTAAAGTATATTAATAACTACTTAATTAAGGTTATATTAGCTATCTTATAAGTAGTTTTTAAAAATAGGTAAAGTAGTTTTAATATTACTTTTACCTAGTAGATTAAGGCTATTATCAAGGTAGTAAGTGCCTAATAGACTAATTGTGATTATATAATTAATTATTAGAGAAGCGAAGCTTCTTACAGGTATAAGGTAGCCTAGCGGAGGGCTTCCGCTCTTCGCAAGCTAAGCTAGTGAGCTATATATATAATAATACCGCTATAAAGAAAGTAAAGCAACGCCTACGTTATATTAAGGGCCTTATTACCTTTAACGACGTAGTTATTAATATATTTAATTAATATATTTATTTACTATATCCCGAGTATTATATAGATTATTTATATTATACTAGGAATTATATTTATAATTATAGCCTTTCTACTTAATTAAATATTAAACCTTTTAACTAGATATCTATTTACTAATAATTACTTTAATTTTATAATTATCGGCCTTATCTATTAGGCTATCTAACTTATTTATAAGAGGAGGCTAATACTTATATACTCGTGCGTAGGGATTAGATAACTTTAGTACTAGCTTAAGTTAAGCTACTAATATCACGGGGTAGATATATATAATAGGACTTAGCTAAAGTTAGTATACTAATAGGCCTACCTTCTTAATAATCTTAAAGGGCCTTATATACTATTAATATAGTTTTAAATTAGTAATACTAGGTATATAATATCCTTCCCCTAGCCTAAGATAGGCTTTATCCCCTATTACTATTAATAGCGACTTATACTTACTATTATAGTATACCTTAGCGAAGATATTAGCGAAAGCTATTAATTTAAGCTGTTAGAGTCTACTAAAGTCTTCCGCAGGGAGCTATTAGGAGAGTATAGCGAGGGTATCACAGATATTAAAGCTATAGAGGACCTTATTTAGAGAAATACTAGTAGACTAGCTTTTAGAGTTATTAAGGTACCCCTATATATAGGGGAGGACTACTATCTAATTAGGGTTATTAATATTTTACGTAACGTAGTATTATAGCGCGATCTCTACTATTTAATTAATCTACTTAGATAGACTATCTATCTAGGCGTAATACGCCGTTAATATTAATAGTTTATAACTAAGCTTCTAGAAAATAGTTCTCTAGAATAATAATATAAACTTAGAATCCCTATTACTAATTATCTTATAAGGAATACCCTAGTTATAAGTTATAAGATTTATAAGGACTATATTTACCTATTAGGGAGCTACCTAAATAGTCTACTCTAGAATAAGAAGAACCCTTTTTAAGAATTTATTTATAATAATAAGGAGGCTATTATAGCCTTCTGTATTTATTAGTAGAAGCGTTATAATAAAACCTATTACTATAGTATAAAAAGGAATTATAGGCTAGTCAATTAGGATTATACTATTATAAGGTTTATAATATTTTATTTAGTTAAGTTAATATTCTAGATAGTACTCTATATAGGTACGTAGGTGCTATTATAAGTAATAGAGGTATAGAGAGGCTACTATTTATTTATAAGTATAATAATACCTATTATAATATTATTAATTATAGGCTAGCTAGAATATATTCTTTTTAAGTATATTTAGGATATATAACCTTTTACAGCTATTATTAAAGTTTATATAATAGATAAGGCTATTATATTTCTTAAAATATAATCTTAACTATTAAGAATAATTACTTATTATAATAGGGTTCTTATTTACTATTATAAGCGTTTTAAGTAGTAAGGACTATTAGCTATCCTCTTAATACGCCTTAGATAGGCGCTTTTTAAAGTCCTCTAATATCTTAATAAGGGTAATATAATAATTAAGCGCTAGCGATTTATCCTCCTTTAAGTAAGCCTTTATAAAGGCCGCCGCGTATAAGGTATTAAGCGTAGTAGCTCCTTATTAACTATAATTAATAAGGCCCTTATTACTAAAGCCTTTAATAAGTAAGGTGTCTAGTATCCTAATAATATTAGCGGAGGTTATTTTATCCCCTTAGAGCCTAAATAGCGCGTTTAGGATAATATTAGATTTCCCTAACTTATATTTTATTATAAGGTTAAATTATAATAGGTAGGATAAGGCCTAAATTAGTTATAAGTTAAGTTTATTAGTTAAGGAAGTAGTAAGGCTAGTCTAATATAAGATAGGTATTACTACTAAATAATTAGTATAGATAATTATTAGTAGTTTCTAGTATAATTTAGTAAGGTAATAGGTATATCTAATAACCTATATAATACTAGCTACTTCTAGTTTAATAGGCTAATAATTCTACTTAGCTTAGTTAAGTATTTTATTAAGGAATATTATTAGTTAAGTTAAGGTCCTCAAGAAGCCTTCTATTATATTATCCTTAACGTAATAGATTATTACCGTAAATCCCTACCTTTAAAAGTGTCTAGGTCTATAAATAAGGTCCTTATTTTATTAAAATAAATAAGGAAAGTAGGATTATTAAAAGTAGACTTTAAGTCTATAAAAGCCTTCTTTTTATCCTTAATAGGATTATATACTACTTATATAAACTAAATCTTCCTTATAAAGCCTTTAATACCTTTAGGGAGTAACCCTATTAAGTTAGTTTTATATCTTTATAATAGATTAGTATATTAAGTATATCTAGGGATAGATAATTATAGCTAGCTTATAAGCTTAAGGAAAATCTTAAGGTCTTGAAGAGAAAATAGAAATAGTAGGGTATTAATTACCATAAGCTTTTCTTCTAATATAGATAGACTAAGGGAGTCTACCTTCTAGCCTAATAAGGTAATAGATAGGTAGCTTAAAAACGTCTCCTTAAGATTAAGATTAATATAATAGCTCTAATAAAGGCTAAATAGTACTTATAAGTACGCTAGGTACTTTAGTAAGGTTTTTAAAAAGGTAACTATATTATTTATATAAGCCTTTATAAACTTCTTAAAAGGGCGGAGAAGCTTATTAGTCTATCTTTAAATATAGGGTAGAGAGCCCTTATAACTTATAAGGGTAATATAGTACTATCTCTAACCTTAATAGGAAATAATTATAAGTTTATATCTATCTTATTTTTATATATTAAATTAGTGAAACTAACTAGTACTATTTATAATAGATATAAAAAGGAAACTAGCTACTATTAAGGTAAGTTCTAATTATAATAATAAGGGGTAATTATCTAATTAAGTAATTTTATTTAGACCGCGTATATCTACTATTATACGCCTCTTATATCCTTCTAGTATATCTTATTAGACTATAAAAATAGGATAGTTAAAGAGTATTAATTAGTTTAATTATAATATTTTCCCTTAAGAATATAACTTCCTAAGTATTTTATTAATTAGATTTTTATCCTTTTAACTAATTAGGTATACGCGTAAGGGCTTAAGGTCTATATTAGGTCTTAGTAGTATTAGTATCTATTTATCTTTAGGGATATTAATAGTAGTACCCTAATCTATCTAGATATCTAGGAATTTAGTAGCTATTATAGTAATTTATTATACTACCTTAGGTAATTTATAGATTATAATACTATTTAGTAAGATATATTTAAGGGCGGGGTCTACTATTATAATTAAGGTCTTTATTAAGGAAGGTTATATAATATTAATATATACTACTACTATAAGGATAGTAAAGCCTTTTATATATTAGTATTACCTGCGGCTATATAGGCGTCTACTAGTATAGTAAGGTAGGCGCTATCTTAATTATATTTAATAAGAGAGCCTAGACGAGCCTTTTATAATAGCTAAATAGGGATAGGAGAAGTATTAAATATATAGACTTCTAATATAAACAAATTAGTAATATATATAAAGATACCTCCTTAGAGGCCGAAGTTTTAGGTATACTCTAGTTTAAATAGGAAGTCCCTATCAGCTAGGATATCTCCTTTATAGACTATAGGTACCTTTATAGTATTATAAGGCGGAATAATAATAGACGCCTTAGTCTTTATAATATATTTAGTATTTAGGGAGAACTAAGTTTAAACTTTTATTAATAATATAAAGTCTTAATAAGAGCTTAATATTACTATTTACTTATTAAAGTCTAAGATTATCTTTTATAATACTAAAATATTATTACTAATAAGTAGGTTAGCTTTAAGGTCCTTTATAATATAAGCTTTTATAATTATAGAGGCTATTACTAGTTTATTATTAATAGTCCTATTAATATATATTTTAATTAGGGTAAATTTATTAGTCTTTATAATTTTATTACTAACGCTTTATACTAGTATTAGGGATACTATCTTCTTAATTTCTATATTTAATAGAATCTTTACTAGATATAATTAATTAACTAATATAACTAAATAACTACTATTTAAGTAGACCTCTATCTACTTATCTACTATATCTATAGACTAAAATATACCTACGGTAGTATATTTTTATCCTCTAAAGCTATATCCTAGGGCCTTTAATTAATCTAGATAAATAGTTAACTTAACTAATAATAATATAATAGGTATTATAAAATAGGTTATACCTATCTTCTTAGCACTTATAAGGGTAGATATAGAAGTAAGTATAAAAGGCTTCTATAATATCTAGTAGTATTTCTATAAGTAAATAAATAGCTTATTTCTTAAAGAAAAGGTAGAGGTATAAGAGGAGTAAGTATAACTATTTATATTATACTAAGTTATAAAGTTTACTTTAGGTACTTATTAATTATAGTTAATAAAGTCTTTATTTATTCTTAAAGACTTATCCCTTATATAGAATAAGTTATATTAATCTTATAATAGGTCTAGCTATTTAATACTATAAGTATTACCCGGTTATATAGTAGTATAATACTCCTAATAACTATTAGGATTACTATTAGTAAAGTCTTCCGCTATATCCTCTATAATAGCCTAATATACTTATTATAATAAAAAGCGCGGTATATAATTATCCTAAGGTTAACTACCTAGCTAGCGGTTCCCTTAACCTAGCCTTATAAGCTATAATAGTTATCAGAACTAAGGTTAATTAGGTTACTATATAAAATTTAACGCGTTTACTAGGCTAGTTATAATTTAAAGCCTTTATACTAGAGGTAAGATCTAAGGGGTATTTTAATAAAACTACTAGCTTTAATAAGGCTATTAATTTATTTAATAAGCCTAGTTATTTTAAAAGGGTAAGAATAGGGGGTAAGTATTACTATAAGACTAGTTACCCTATTAAAATAGCTAGTACCCTACTCTATTATTAGAAAAACCGTACTAACTATTTTACCTAATAAGCTTATATTTATAACTAGGACGTTATTATAGCCTATTACTTAGAGTACTAGTAGAAGCTCTCTACTAGCTTATATAAACCTACTATTTATACTTCCTATCCTCTAGTTCTAATAAGAAGTTATTAATAGAGGTCTAGTTAGTAGGATAGTAAATATTATAGCGAAGTTTGAAGTTAATAATATTATATATAATATTAAGTTAAATCTTTATATCTTTTAACTTAGTATCTTTTATAAAGTATAATATCTTAGTATTAAACTCCTATAACTTATAATAGCTAGTAGTATCCTTTATAATAAACTTCTTATATAATATACTATTAATAGAGATATTTAATAGCTATTAAAACCTTCTTAGTAGTAGTTATACCTATTTATTAATACTATTACTAAAGGTTACTATCCTTTATTCTATCTTAGAGAGTTTATTATTATACTATTTAAGTACTTATTTATAAAGGCTTAGCTAAAGGTTATTCTTAATAGTAGTAGGATCCTTAAGTAAGTATATTTACTTAGCTTAATTAGTAAATATATAAATATCCTAAAAGTAAGTATCCTTTCTAGTATACTTAATAGCTAAACTAGTACTAATAGATTTACTATTATATATAAGATTAAAGAATCTTAAGTCCCTAGGGTTCTATTAGGAATAATTATTGCCGCTATTAACTCTAGTTAACGTACCTACTTCACCTAGTTAGCTAGGTTAACTAGGCTAACTAGGCTAACTAGCTAGTCTAGGAGGGCCTAGTAGGCTAGGTATAGTAGGGTTCTCCTAAATATATTAAGCTATAGTAGGGTTAATAGTTACTTATATAGTAGGGTTAATAGTAAAGGTTACTATACTACTAGATAATTATTAATAACTAGAAGGTTTAGGTTTAGGGCTAATTAGTTATCTATAAATAGCCTCTTTAACTTATATTTACCTAGTAGTAATAGTACTATTAAGAGATAAGGTAGTCTATAATTTACTTAATAAGGGAGGGCTATTAAGGAGCTTATAAGAGGCTTCTATTCCCTTATTAAAGTATAAGATAGCCTTATAAATAGTAGGTTTATTAATTACCTAGTCTTAAGGCTAAGATTATATAATAGCCCTAAGGAGGCTAACTACTTCTAGGGATATAGATCTAGAATAGGTAGCTCTTTATCTAGTAGAGGAAGAGGCTTCTTAGCCTAATCTAGTAGGTCTAAGGGTATCCTTTATAATAAAAGAGATAATATAGCGAGCGGCGTTATTAATTAAAGATATAAAGATATATCTAGTTTATATAAATTTATCTAACTAAAAAGTAAGTTCTACTACTTCCTAGGGAGTTATAATAATAGAATATAGAGAATATTAGGAAAGAGCGGTAAATTTATTAGGGCCTTAGTAGAAATTCTCTATCTTAGTATTAACTCTCTAGGGTATAGAGAATACTTATTAGTAAAGGCTTTTATAGAGAAGAAGTCTATTATAATAGCCTTATTATAATACTTATATAAGGCCTTTAATATACTATTAATGTCCTTAATAGTAAGGTATATTATTATTGATATAGTATTTATAGAAGTCTTTCCTAAGCTAGGAGGACTAGATACTAGTACTATAAAGACGGCGTTTAGTTCTTCTTAAATAGTTATATAGTATTTATAGAAGATATTAGTATAAATAAAGGTATTACTACTATTATTAAGGTAGTAAGTACCTAATAGACTAATTATAATTATATAATTAATTATTAGAGAAGCGAAGCTTCTTATAGGTATAAGGTAGCCTAGCGGAGAGCTTCCGCTCTCTACAAGCTAAGCTAGTAAGCTATATATATAACAGCTATACCTCCTTTCTTACTACCCTAATATATTTATCCTACCTAGTAGGTTAGCGTTTTATATAGGCGGAATTAGTATTATTTAGTATACTTAACTAATTAGTAGGTATTATTATAAAGAAAAACCTAGTAGTACTAACTTCCTAGGAAGAATCCTAGTAGCTAGGAAATTATAACTTTAAGCCTTAAGGCTTCCCCCTAACTTTCTTCAATTAATTAATTATTATATAGTAAGCTCGCTTATTAATTAAAGATTAAGGGTTACTTATAATAAGTAGTACCTTATAGTATAGTACGTATAATACGTAGCGTGCTTATATAGCGCTCTAGATAAGCCTTAAGGCTTCCCCCTAACTTTCTTTAGTTAATTAATTATTATACGGTGAGCTCGCTTATTAGTTAAAGATTAAGGGTTACTTATAATAAGTAGTACCTTATAATATAGTACGTATATTACGTAGCGTGCCTATATAACGCCCTAGACTTCGTATACTTAGTTAATAAGCTAGTAAGTTATATAAGAGGTAATTTAAATAAATACCCTATATCTAGGCTTATAACCTATTAAAATAGTAGGAGTAGAATACTTAGTTAATTTATCTAAGACTATAAGAGTATCCATCTATATATACTAAGACTTTATACTTAGTTATCTTAGTAAACCTTCCTTACTAAGAGTATATTTCAATATAATTATCCTCCTTTTAACTTAAATCTATATTAGTAAAATAGTTAATATAGTAATAATTTTAGACCTTATAATAATAACCTATTAAATCCTTATAAAAATAGGCTATTTAATAATCCTTTCTATAACTTATAAAATCGTAATAATAATAATTAATAGTAGTTGTAAAATATCTAAGTAAGGATTTTACCTAGAGGTTACTAATAGCTATAAATTACTAGTAGAAACATAAATATAATAGCTAGGATATAGTAGAATAATAATAATAATAAAAATCCCTACTATAAGCTACCTTTTTAGAATACGCTTTTCTAAGTAAATACCCCGCGTCTATATAATAACCGGGCCTACTAAGTAACTACTAAGGATAAGGAAGGCGATAATAATAAGGTCCTTAATAAGTAGGAATAATATAATACTTATAAAGAAGGCTACTATTAAGGTATTAATTAGTCTTAAGTAGATTAATAGATAGACTAGTCTCTACTAGAGCCTTTAAGCTCTACTACTATTAATAAATTAAGTATTAATAATATTATAGAGAACTACTTTATAAATCCTAAACTACCTAAACCTATATATTATACTTATACCTATATATTTAAATTAAATAATATCTTATATAGATATATCCGTTCTAGTTATATCTTATTAAAGCCTTCTATAATATCTACTTCCTTAGGTAAATTAAGTAAAAGTAAACTTACCCTATTAGGTAAATTATTATTTAAATTACCTATTATCTACTCTAATATTAATAATATTACTATTAAGGGATATAGCTTCTAGGGATATTATTATATTACTATCCCTGTCGCCTTTTTAGAAGGTAGTACTAAATACTATATTTATACTAATACTAGTGCCTAAGTAAGTCTAATTAATCAAGACTTTTTACTTATAGTATTTCTAGTAGTTATAATAGAAAAAACGCCTACTCTAATAATTATAAGAGATATTAGTAATAAGAAGTATAATACTAGTTTATTTACTAAGATCCCTATATACTTTAAAAATAAATAAGTAGTTACCTTAATAGAATATAAGTTCTATATTATAGATAACCTCTTAGCTAAGGTACTTATCGCGGTAGATATCTTAAAACTAGAATATATAGTCCTTAACTTTAGTAATAACTCTATAAAAATAGGATCCTATTAAGGTATTAAGATTCTAGTTATAGTAGTTAGCTAGGGTCTATAAATTACTACTACTATATTTACTAAAACGCGAACTACTATCCCGCCTTATAGTAATTTTATAATATTAATCTTAGGATCTTAATATTACTTATTAAGATTACCTTAGGACTATAATTTTATCTTTAAGCCTAAGACTTTAAACGCTCTCTTATTATATATTTATATTATTAATACGGTAATATCTTATATCTTTATCTATAATAATAGTAATAGCCCTATTATACTTACACGTAACTAGGCCCTTAATAAGGTTATTAAATATAAGTTAGCTAGCTATTTTCCTATTAACCCTAATAATAAAGCTCTTATAAGTAAACCTCCTACTAAGATAACTAGCTAATTAAGGTTTAATATACGCGGTTTACTTACTATTATAGTAGCCTTTATAATTATAATAAGTACTCCTTAGGTAAATAAGGCCCTTAATACCTTACCCCTAGTTAAAGTACATTATTCTACTAGAGTTATAATCTATAATACCGTACCTTAAGTAGCTACTTTAATTACTACTATAGTTAATAAATTTCCTAGTCTTTAGAAAGATACTAATAATATTATAGGCGTTCCTAAGTCTTAATATATAGAATTCCCTTACTTAATAATTAGGAAGATTAATATAAACTAGGTTAAGTATATATATACCCTCTTAATTAGAGGGATAAAGAAGTAATTAATATAGAATTTAATAAACTTTATTCTTAGGGAAGGTTAAAATAGATAAATATATCTACGCTGTTCTTATTCCCCTACTTTATTATCTAGAAAAATACTCCTAACGGCTTAAAAGGCCAAGTTATTATTAATATTAAAGCGTTAAATAAAATTATAATACCTAATACCTACCCTATTACTCTTTAATTAGAGATACTTACCTTATTATAAAATACTCTGTATATTTTAATAGTTAATATAGTAAGCTTCTTCTATTAATAGTAGGTAAAGTAGGATTATAAGTATTATCTTATAATAGCCTCTAATAAAGGCTAGGAGATATTTAATATCCCTATTATAAGTTTTAGGAACTCTCTAGTATATATCTAATATATAATTAATATTATACTACGGGAGTTTTATTACTTTTACTAGGCGTATATAGATAATATAGTAATCTTCTCTACCTTATTAAATAAATATCTTAGGTACTTATATAAAGTCTTTAGTAAACTAAATAAATATAATATATATCTATCTATCTCTTAAAAAGTTATTCCTTAGATACTTATCTATCTATTTACTTAGATAAAGGGTTAATACGCTTAGTCTATTAATAGCGGCTAAGAAACTTATAGCTATTATTATACTTATATTTCTAGATACCCTAGGTTAACTAGAGAAATGTCTTAGTATAATAAGCTATAATAGGTAGTATATAGTATTCTACGCTACTATTATAAAGCCTTTACTACGGTGTAAGACTTTACTTATAAAGTTAATTAGCATTAGAGGTAATATATAAGAGAAGATAGCTAGTAGATTAAAGGTCTTAGTCCCTACTTTTAAGGAATTAAGTACTTTTTACTATTTATAAAAGCTTTTTACCTCCCTAAGTATTCTTTACTACTTTAATAAGTAGCGTTAACTATTTATTAACCTAGATATAAGTAAGAAATTTAGGTTTAAAACTATTATCTATTATATTATTAAGGACGCTTATAAATAAGGCCCTTCTTCTACTATTATAATAGTAGGGCTGATACTATCTAAGTTCCCTAAGTAAAAATTATAGTAACCTATTTTATTTCTTAGTCGTTTACTTACTAATACTAAGATAAGATATTAGCCTACTAAGCTTAAAATTATAAGGTTAGTATAAGTTATTAAAAAGGTTTATTATATAATTAAGGTTATAAGAAAGCCTATTATAATTATTTATATAAATTACTTAGTTATAATTTTAATAGTAAGGTAAATAAGTTTAAATATAGTATTAATTAAGAAACTTAATCTCTATCTTATTAGAGCTTTAGAATATCTCTAATAATTCCGCTTAGATATTTATTATAAACTAGGTAAAGTAAATATAGTACCTAATACTTTATTAAGACTAACTAGCCGTAAATACTATTTATAGTAAGATATAGAGGGTAAATTAGATACCTTATTTATAAGATACTTCCCTATTAGCCTAGTAGAGATAAGTTATACCTTTTAGAAACGGCTTATTACCGGTTATTAAGATAAACCTTAATAGGTAAGAGTAATAGAAATAGTTAAGTAAAATAAGGACCTTAAAGATAATACTACTTCCGTAGTATATAAGCTTATTAATTAGGTTTTATATTTTAAGGATAATAAATAAGGTATACGTCTATATATTCCTTCTATTATAGAAGTAGAAGTATTTAAGCTTATATATAATAAATTAGGATATCTAGGCTACGCTTAGATATATAAGAGACTTATTAAAGGCCTATATATCTATAATCTTTCTAAGAAGCTTTATAAGTTTATTAGATATTACCTATTACCTATAATACTAGCTTAATCAAATCCTGTATTATAAGCTATATAGATCTTTATAGCCTATCCTAACACCTACTTATCTATTTTATATAATTACTATTAACTTTATCCTAGTACTTCTATTAACTATAAAAGGCTTTAATAGTATCTTAATAGTTATATATAAATTTTCTAAAGTAATTACCCTTATTCTAGGTAAAATAACTTAGATAGTAAAGGATTAAGTAGTAAAGTTACTTAATAGATTAGCTAATATTAACTAGGGTTTACCTTAAGTAATAATCTTAGACTAAGATTATAAGTTTATAATATAGTTATAATAAAATATCTTTTATTATTTAGATATTAATTTATTATACTTAGCTACCTAGTACTCTTAGACTAATAGTTAATTAGAATAATTAAATTAAACTACGGAAATAGCCTTATAGTACTATATTACTACTATTAAAAATAATTCCATATAGCTATCTATTCTTCTAAGAATAATAGCTACGCTTAATAATTCTACTAAATATATATTTATAAATAAAGCTCCTACTAAAATACTCTATAACTTCTAAATAAGGGAGGTATTAGACCTACTAAAGCCTAAAGTAGATTATATATAACTAGAAGTAATAACTACCTTACTAATAAGGCCCTTATTACTAAAAGTAACGCTATTAATTATAAAATTACCCTAAGTACCTATTATTATAACGGAGTATTAACCTTCCTATATTAATATAAAAGATACTATTACTTTTACCTTACTTAGGATAAAAGACTACTATAATTCTAAATATATAGCTAAGTTCTTTAATATTAGTAATCTTATTAACCTCCGCCTTTATAGAGGTTATAAGGTCCCTAGTATTACGTTAAAGAAGCTTAGGTAATAGTATATTAGCCTCTTTAAGGTCTTTAATAGAGTAGGCTATCTTACTTATAAGTTAGAATTACTAGATATAATATATATTTATAATATTATATTAATAGCCTATCTTAAACCTACTATTATTTTAGTAGATAACCTATATTAATACTACTACTTACCTACCCCTCCTATTATTATTAATAAAGACGTTAAATATAAAATTAAACGCCTACTCTAGAAACGCCGTATTTATTAGGGTTATAATTAGTCTACCTAGTACCTAGCTAGATAGCTAGATTATAGACTAGAAGATAACTAATAGATACTAGATTATCGCCTGTTAAATATACTAAAGCTTATCTAGGTATATAAGGAGGCGAATAGGCCTAAGGTAGGAGCTAGGGGATAAATTAGTAATAATAATAATAGTATATAAGTAAAATTTTATACCTTATAATAAAATTTCTTACCTTATAGGATTATATCTATCTTTTACTTTAAGCGCTTCTAATTAAGGTATATCTTCTACTACTTAATATATATACTATTAGGATAATAGCTTTATTTATTATAGGTATTTACTATAGGTATTTACTTATTATTACTATTATCGCTATTATTAATAGTACTATTTACCTAGCGCGTCTTCCTTATAGAAGGCTTCTATACTCTATATACTTAGGCAGGTTTCCTATATATAGAGAATATATCTTCTTTCTATATTATAAATTAGTTATAATAATATTCCTAATATAAAAAATTAGTATTAATCTAATAGACTAGTACTTTAAAATAGGTAGCCTTTTAGGGACTAGACTAAGTATCTAGTATAAGAGAAATATATTAAGGATACTCTAGATCTACTTTGATTTTTATATATATTTCTTTAAAATCTAAAAAGATTATACTCTATAATTTAGTATAATAGATTAGAGTTAAATTTAGATAGGCTATTAATAATAATTACTAAAACTCTAGTTAGTTAATAGTATAAAAAGACTAATTTAAGGCAAGAAAGTATTTATATAATTATTTATTCTACTTCTCTTAAGAAAAGTTAGTAGAAAACCTAATATTACTTTTCTTCTAATATTATCCTAAAGAATTAATTTTATATTACTACTTTATATTACCTTAGATAACTTACCTAAGTTAAAGAAAGTTCTATTTATAATAATAGATTAAGCCGCTTTTATAAATAGTATTTACTTATCTAAGTATATTTCTTTATATTAAATATACTTAAATTACTAGTTACTATTAGGTAGTCTAGAAGCTTCTTATACTTCTTATATATAATCTTTAGTAATCCTTCTACTATTAAAGCTAATTAGGTAAAGCTATCCTAGATATTAGCTTATTTACCTAATATAGCTTTCTTAAACTAAAGAAGATCTTTAACTTTAGTATTAGACTTTAATTTAATACTTTTACTAATAGTAGTTTACTACTACTATACTTTAAATTAGACTTTAAAGGCTGAATTCTATTTAATATATTTATTATTCCTTACTAGTACTAATTCTAGGAATTCTTTTTTAATAGATTAAGTAGTATTTTAAAGAAGCTCCTTTTTCTAATAAAAGGATTTATTTAATATACTCTAACTAACCTAACTTATAGATTAGCTAGGACGAATACTACTTAATATAGAATTAAGTATAATAAGATTATCTAATTTTAATTTAATAACTTTATTACTAGGTTTTATAAGAGTTAATATAGTATAGACCCTATATATAAAATAAGGTAAGAGTAATATAAACTAGTAATATAAATACTTACTATACTAAGAAGAATATATAATAGATACTAGGAAGATAAAGTTATAAGTATAATAATTATTCTAGATATATATTATAAAGAGACTATTTTAGTTCCTTCTACTATTTTATTAGAGGCTTAGCGTCTTAGCGATACCTTAGCGATTTAAGTCGGGTTAATCTAATTCGCTAAGGTATTAAGGCCTTAGCGAGTCGGTATTAATAGCTAGTAATAAGTATTTAAATTAGTACTAAGACTCTAACCCGAGTATTTAATTAGTACTAAATCTTAGTACTAAATCCTAACTCGACGGTTAGTCTATATATAGAGAATATATCTTTTACCTACTATTTATATTCTAATATAATAAATAGTAGTACTACCTTCTAGCCTCTACTAGGTACTATTAATTATTCTAGTATATTAAGATCATCTACTAGTAGTACTAGTACTAGCTCCTTAAGTACTAGCGGTATTAGTACTAGCTCCCTAAGTACTAGCCCTCTTATAAAGCCTTCCGCAGCGATATAGTCTATTAGCTACGATAGCAGGCCTATTAGTTAGTTATAAGCTATTAGTAAGATATCTACTAGCTTTATAAGTACTACTAGCTATATTAGTACTAGCTCCTAGAGTACTAGGTCCCCTTATTTAGCCTTCTATACTATCTCTAGTCTATTTAACCTTAGACTACACTATTTATAAGAGCCTTCCGAAGCGGTAAACTACTATATATATCGCTATTAAAGCCTCTACTAGACTAGAGTCTTACTAATTATACCTCGCTACTAGCTAATAGTATAGGGATTATCTACTTAGACTTATATAGTATTCCCCGCTAGTTATTACGTCTACGTCCACCTACCTTAATAGCAGGCCTATTAGATAGTATAGAATAAGGTAATAAGGTCCTTATTATTTAGAAATATTATACCCCTTAGTAATTATAGTTAGGTACTATCTAAGAATTCTTATTTACTACTCCTCCTATTATCTAGAGAAAATAGCCTAAGTAATAGGCGAAAATCCCTATTACAGTTTTTAATAATACTAGTAAATATCCCCCTTATATCTCTTAATAATATTATTTAAAAATCCCTTATCTATAATATTATAGATACTCTAGGCTTTTTAGATAATTAATATATTAAGATATCTAATATAATAGCCTAAGCCTTAAAGATCTTTAATACGACTTAGGTAGCTTATTATATCTTCTAGCCTAAAGATATTAGCTATTTTAGTCCTAGTTTATAAGTAAATAATTATAATATCTACTATAGTATATATAGCTTTACTAACCGTTTACATCTTAAGTATAAGGACTAGTTAGGAATACGGTACTACTATCGACGTAGCGTCTATAATACGTAGTAGTACTACGCTATCCCTTTACCTATAGTATATAGAGGAGGGAATTCCCCTTAAAGGGAAGGGTAGTAATTAGTCTTACTATTAATAAGAATAGAGAGTTCTATATATATATATATATATATACGTACTATTTATAATACTTAATAGTTATATTATTATATAGTACCCTTATATTCTAATTACTCTAACCTATTTAAGGGTAGTAGCCTAACTATTAGTAAGATAAGTAGAGAAGGGTTATTATAAGTATAAGGTGAAAAGGTTAATTAACTAGTATAAATAACCTACTTAAATATAAGGGATTAAGCTTATAAAGAAAGTAAGTCTTAAGAATTAATTAATAAATTAATAATAGATATATTATAATTATAACTAACTATCTAGGGGTAGCTATTAAGTATATAAACCTAGTCCCTATTACTTAAAACCTAAGAAGTACTATTATAAAGGATATAAGAACTTAAAGAAGAAGTCTCTAAGAGGTAGTAGATATAAGATCTATAATAATATTTATAAGAGTTAGAGTAGGAAATATATATAATAGGATCTAATACGTGTTATAATATATAGCCCTAGACCTTAAGGCTATGTAATATAAATATATAAAGGATATATTAAAGGATAAATAATCTTAGGAATACTTTAATAATTTTTTAATAGATTAAATAAAAGATCCTTATAATTAATACCTTATAATTAGTAAGTACTACTTAGAAGCTAAGTAAAAGGAATATTAAAAGATTATAAACTTTATAAATTACCTTATTAAGTTAAAAAGATAACTTAAGCTATTAATAGAGTATATACTTTATAATAACCTTTTAAATAAATTATATAAAAATCTTTATAATTAATTTATAATATAACTTAATATTCTAGAGATAAGGGATACTCTTATTATATTAATAACCTAACTAGAGCCTTATATAATACTATTTATATATAAAAACTAAAGGGATAATACTCCTACTAGGGGTTAATATCCTTAAAAAGGAAGAGGAAATTTCTAAGGGTAAAGAGATAATAGCTTATATATAAAGTAAGAAGGGTAGGGCGTTATTAAGGTATTATTATACCTTCTTTAAAGGCCTAAGCCTAACCTTTCTACTATTAAGTATTATAATTATTAAAAGAAGGGATATATAATTAAAGATTATTAGAATATAAAATTAATAATTATAAGTATTATAATTAATAAGCTTATAACTAATAAGATATTTAATAATAAGCTAGTTAAAAAAGGCTTAAATTAAAAAAAACCCTAAGTATTATAATTATATCTACTATTATAGTATAAAGAAAGAAGTAGATATAATAACTTATTATTATAATATAAATAGAGCTTAAGAGCTTATAAAGAGAATTTATTATATTAATTAACTCTAGAGTAAATAATAATTATATTAATATATACTTAATAAAGGAGTAGGATTAGGAAATAGACTTTAACTCTAATAATACCTTATATAATAAAGTTAAGAATCTAATATTATTATTAGATTCTTATATAAGAAAAATTAAATCTATTAAATTTAATAATATTATATAATATTATAAGGGCGCCTTTTATATAATAATAAACTTTAATTATAACTTCTACTTTAAGTATTTATAATTAGAGGAATAAAATCCCTAAGTAGATTAACTTATATATAACTAATAATTCTTTATTAAAGGAAATAATATTAAGGAGTACTTTAATATTATTAAAGCCTTAAAGGAGTAGCTTAATAATATTATATTTATTATAATATATTTAAGAGTAGGTAATAAAAGCCTACTACTTAAAGTTAAGCTTCCTTTAGAATTTTAAGAATTTTAAGATATCTTCTCAATTAAAAATATTAAGGTAATACTAGCTTATATATATTATAATTATATAATTAATATAAAAGAGAATAAAGAACCTCCTTTTAACCTACTTTATAACTTATTAAAAAAAGAGTTATATATATTAAAGGAGTACTTTAAGTAAGCTTTATAAAAGGGGTAAATTTATTATTTTATAAGTTTAATAGGTATACTAATTCTTTTTATATTGGAAAAGGATAGAATACTATATTTATATATTAATTATAAGGCGCTTAAAAAGATTATAATTAAGAATTACTATTTACTTTTATTAATTAATAAAATATTAATATACTTAATTAATATTAAGTATTTAATTAAGTTAGATCTTAAGGATATATATCTTTACTTATAAATAAAAAAGGATAATAAATAAAAGACTATATTTTATATAAGGTATAACTATTTTAAATATATAATTATATCTTTTAGACTTATTAATATACTTACCTTATTTTAAGTATATATTAATAAGGCCTTAATAGGACTACTTAATATTATTTATATTATTTATTTAAATAATATTCTTATCTACTCCTAGGATAAAAAGTCTTATATTAGAGTTATAAAAGTAGTATTATAATATCTTTATAAATTTAAACTTTATATTAACTTAAAGAAATATCTCTTTACTATAATAGAAAATATATAATTTAGGACCCTAAGCTTATTATAGCTTATTAGTTAGTCAATAAGTCCCCTAATTACCCCTCTAGGACTAGCGCGAATATTAGAACTTAGATATTTCTTTATATTCTACCTACGTATATACCTACCCTTTATAATATTTTCTATCTAAATAATATTATATAGCTTACTTTCCGCTATCTAACGCTTTAAAAATAATTAAAATCAGTCTATTATATTAGAAGATATATCTAAATTAATAGATTTACCTCTTAAATTAATCTAATTATATTATATCTTAGCGCCTCTATACTATATTAATAGTTTTTTCTTCCTACTACTTTTTTACCTTTAATACTAACCTATAGATATTAATACCTCCCCTTATAATCTATAATCTATAAACTATACTAGCCGTCTTTAAATAATATAGTATTACCCCTCTTATATTAAATTTAGCTCCTCTAGCTCCCTACTAATACCTTCTAAGCGCGTAGCTCTTTCTAAGCTATACCCTTATACTATTAATAAGAGGGTTAAATCTTATAAGAGTAATAGTATAAGGCGTATTAGACGCCTAAAAAAGATTAATTTAGGAACCTAGGTTAGATCTAGGAACCTATTAATAAACCCTAGAGATATTACGTTAATAGAACCTCGCCTTAAAGAAATACTATTAGGTACTCGCCCTAATAGCTACCTTAATAAGGGTATTACTCTCTAGTAGTATATAGTAGTTACTAATATAACTATTTAAGTAGTTATTCCGCTAAGGAACCTATAATAACCTACTCCCCTAATCTTTAAAGAGGCCCCCTAAGAAATTACTCCTCTACTACCTCTTAAATATTATTTATATATACGTCGCTAGTATACCTAATAATAGGCTACTAAAGAAGATAATCCTAAGTATCTACCTCTAGTTTAACGGGGCTTATACCGGCGTTAAAATAATATATATTAGGGGTAGACGCTAGGTTAGGGATATAAATTATATAGGGATCCCTAGATAGTAGGAGATATAGTATCCTATCTAGTTAATAAATTATTTAATATCCCTACTAATAGATATCTATACTATAACGTACTATTATAGAAAAATAAATATAGTAACTTAGGGGATAGTTAATAGCTATATTATAATAGTAGGAAGAATAATTAGCTATCCCCTAACTAGTTATATAAGCTAGCTAATATTAACTTATTACTTAAGGGGCCTTAAAAGGAAGCTAAGGTTAGGGTATAATTTATTAATATATTACTTAGTAATATAAATTATATTATTATTAATAGATAGTTTATAAGAAGGAGGATTATATATAATAAAGAATTTTTAGATAATATTATTGATTATAATAATTATCTCTCCTTTACTAGTAAGGGTATAACTAACGTTAATACCTATATTAGTTAAACTACCTTCTAGATCTAGGGGTCTATTTATTATTTAATAGGTCCTCTTATTATTAATAATAGCCTTAGGCTAAAATTCACCTAGATTTATATACTAGATAGTATATAGGAGTAATTAGATATTTACTATTAATATTTTAATAATTTAAATTAAGATACCCTTACTTCTACTTAGTATACCCTCTAGTCTATTAACTTATATATCTAGGGGTTTAAATCCTATTGTAACCGCCTTAAGGAGGATTAATTATAATATTCTATTAATATTATAAGTGTTTATATCTAATAGCTAAATCCTAAATAATAGGATAAGGGTACTTATAACTACCCTACCTCTATAGAAGTTATCTATATTATAATAACTCCTAATAACGTTATAAGAGGCCGGATTAAGTAGGATATCTATATTAAAACTATTAAAGGGGGCCTTATATTAATTCCTAATTAATATCCTTCTTATATAGCCCTTTAATATCTACTCCTATTTCTATTTAATAAATAGTTATAGTATAACCGCCTCCTATTAGCTAGCTATTAGCTTCTAGGCGACTATCTATTATATATATTATGATAGAACTATATTACTAGTATACTTACCTAGTATACCTTAATTAGTAGTAATAATAAGCTAGAGTAGGAAGAGGGTAGTAACTCTAAGTAGGAACTAGATTAGTATATTACTAGTAAGTATATACCTTAGGGTCGTAGTAGGTCTTAGCAAGTAATAAGATATTAATTTTATATAAAATAGATATAAGTAAGACTATTTAATATATTTTCCTAGTTATTTTCTAGACCTAAATCTACTTAATTATAAATAGCTCTAAATTATTTAGATAATAATTAGGGGATAGTTAATATAATTTAAATAATTAGCTAATTAATATCTAGATCTAACCCGATTTCTTTAATTATACTATTAATAGCAGACGTCTATTTAATTACTAGGCTACTAATATCTAGATATTAATAGAGCTTAATAATCTAAATTAATATTATTAGAATTAATAGACTATTTAGGTAGACTACTACTCCGGCCTAATAGATAGGCTTAATATTAATCTAGATATCTCGTTTAAAGATATTAGTAGTAAGGTAACTATCCTCCTATTAATAATACTAGGAAGCCTGTATACTATAAAAGCAAGAATATAAGATATTATAATAATAATCTAAAAAAGAGGTAAACCTAATTTTTTTTATTCCCTTTATATATAATTCTAAGTAGCTTAATATTTAAAGCTTACTAGAACCTAGTTAGATATTAGAGTACTATTATAATCTAATTACCCGTATCTTTAATTAGAAGCTCTAGGAGCTAATAAGGGACCTCCTTAAGTAATACGTCCTTAGTATTTATATAGGCTACTATTATATTATTAAGTTTTAGAAGTAAGGTCTCTTATATACTTATATTCTCCTTATTATATAGGAAGAGGATTAGATCTAGATAGTTAGTAATATTAATAGTATTATATAAGTATTTATCCCCCCTTAATAGGATAATAATATATTATATAAGTTAGTCTTATAATATATAGTTTATAATTACTATACTAGGGTCCTTAGTAATAGATATTTTAGTTAGGAGAAGAATTATTATAATAAGGCTTTTTTAAAGGATTTTTACTAAGAGATATCTTTTATACTTAATAGGAGTTATCCTTTCTATAAATATCTAGTTAGCCCCCTTAAACCTAATTCCTCTATTAATAATAGATAGGTTATCCCTTATAACTTATACCTATTAAAGAAATATAGTACTTATATTAATATTAATATTTATAACTCTATTAAGTCTATTTTCTATCTATATAAATATATTTATAAGGGACCTAATTAGGCTAATATCTCCCTTACTAGGAATTATACGCGTAATAATAATAACCCTACTCCTAATAGCTAGCTATAATAGTAAGGGGAGTTAGTAGATAAGATTATAAAGTATTAATCCGCTTACTAGATTAGGTCTATTAAGGCTATCTAGAGGATACTCTTATTTAATATAAGTATTATAAAGCCTTATATAGAGTATTTATAGATCTACCTTCTAGACTAATAGTATACCCTTTTTAAGCTAGCTAATAACTAGGCTACTAATAAGGCTATTAAATAAAAGTTAATAGATAGTAATAAGCTTTATAAGACTATATTAATAGAGTTTTTTAATATAAACTATCTTTTTAATGAAGCTTATAATAATAGTTAGTTATTACCTTTTATAAAATAGAATAGGAAATATCTAGCTATTATAAGGGATCTACTTAACTATTTATACGCGGATTTTCCTAAGTTCTTTATATAAAATAAAAGAAATTAAAAATTAAAAATTTATAAAAAGGGGGAGACTCTTAGGTATATTAATTTTATTAGTCTAAAAATAAAGAATCTCTATTATTACTAACTACTCCTCTATTATATTAAGAGGGCTACGTTATTTAATAACCTCTAGATAATAAACAGCTAGTTAATAGGATAGAAGGAGGCCTATATAAAGCTTAAGTTAACTAAAAATAATAGATATATTAATAAGATCCTTAATAAGGGAAAGGATTTTTAGGGAGGCTATAGCCTACGTAGTTTATTTATATTAATATTAGTTAAACTCTAACCTACTAATACCCTTATATTATAAAATAAGTATAAGGAGTATATCTTAAATAACTACTTATACCTCCTACGATAAGATTTTTTAATACTTTAGATACTAGATAATTATTATAAGTAATAGTCGTTTATAAAATAGTACGCCCTTTACCTAATTAATAGCTAATTAGAATATTAATTAACCCCTAAATATATTAAGGATCTAACCTAATATAGCCTACCTATTCTAACTATCCTATTTAATAATTTTAATAATATTCTAAATAGACTTTTATAGGAAGAAATATCTTATTAAATTACCCCTAATAAGGTTAAGGTCTTATAAAATAGGTTAAATACTAACTAATATTATACTATTAATTAGATTATTACTACTATTAATATTAATACTAATAATAAATTTAATACTCTAAGTATACTATTCTTCCTTAATAGTACTAGAGGGACTAGTAAGATAATAGTTTAAAATACTATTATAAAAAGGCTATATTCTTAGTAAAAGGTTACTCTAGTAATAGTATCTTCTAATATTATATTAATACTACTATAAGGAGGTTAGACTACTTACTTATAATTTAAGATACCCCTAGACTTTAATACTACCTCTTTATATAGGATTAAGAAGGGGACTAATCTTACTAAGCTAATTAAGTAAGCTTATATTATCTTTTAAGATAAGTCTCTTATATAGAGTTAATATAATATAGAAGCTATTAGTTATAGCCTTTAAGATATTTATAATAATAACTAGGCTTATTTTAGGGGTAAGGTAGTCTACTTTTATAGGGACTTCTAATAAATACTTCTAGTTATTCTAGGAGGATCTAGTAGCTAGGTTATTAAGGTATATCTTTAAAAGGCCTATTTCTAGAATAAGGTTATATATTTAAATCTTACTATAATAATCCCGACTTAATAGATATTATATATTATAAAATAGGACTCTTTATAAGTAATCTCCTTACTATTAATAATAGTATTAATATCTAGAAAAGCCCTACTATTAATAAAGATATATTATATTAAAAATATAGTTGTACCCCTAGAAATACTATTAATAATTTAATTAAGAATATCTATATTAATATTAAGATAAATATCTCTTAAAGGGTTAATCTATTAGAACGGGCTATTCTTACTATTATTAATAAAGATATTATTAATATTAATACTAAAATAATATTATATATCCCTAGTAATATAATAATATACTAAAGTATTAATTATACTATATTAAAAGAAGATAATAAACTCTTCCCCCTTAAGTACTTTTATAAGTTTTATAAATCCTCCCTACTATCTTATAAGTTATACGTTAAGCTAGGCGTATTAGTTATACTATTAAAGAACCTTAATCTATTATATCTATATAATAGGACCTAATTATAAGTAATAAGATATAGTGAGTATATCTTTAAGGGGGAGATTATAAGTAGTACTTATAATAGTAAGAAGGTAATACTATTTAAGACGCTATTATAGTTTAAAGAAAATAATAGGCGGATTCCTACCCCCTTTATTTATAAGTAGTACCCTATCTAACTAGCGTTTATTATAACTATTAATAAATTATAAGGCTAATTAATAAAGTATATAGGTATTAACTTATAGACTAAGCCTACCTTTAATTATAATTAGTTATACGTAGCTTTATTATAGGTAATAAAATAAGGAAACCTTTATATTATTAGGCCTAAAACTCCTAAATATATATCTAGCTAAATAATAAGAAATATTATATATAAGTAGGTACTATTAAATAATAGGTAAACTACCCCTAATATATTAGTTATAACTTATTATTAACGCCTAGATCCTATTAATAGCTACTTAGCGGCTTATAAGAATACTAATTATAATATTAGAAGTATTAAAACGGCCTAATATTATACTTAGTTATATAGTTATATCTTTATATTAGACTATAATATTAGACTTTCTAATAATAAAAATAAGCTATTCTACTATTTAGTTTATTAAATACTACTAGTTAAACTTTAGATAGCTAGATAAATACTAGGCTATATAAACTCCTATATCTAATAGATTCCTTTATATTAATATAATAAATCTAGTATAACTATTAATAGTTATTATAAGAGTATAAAAGATATATTATAATATAAGGGGTATAATAATTTAAGAATTATATTAAATAGTCTAGTAGCGTAGAAGTTATTAGTAGAATAGAATATTATTATACTATATACTTAGTTATACCCTATTAGTCCTAAATAGTAATATTACAGTAGAGTTATAATATAGGTAGGCCTAATAACTATTTATTAATACTCTAGTACTAGGTAACTATTATAAATAATCCCTTAGATCTAAAATTAACGTTTTTAGTAACGTTTACCCTATATCTCCTATAATACTTAAGAAGGGTCTTAGTATCTATAATAGTTTATACGAATATCTATTATATTTAGACTTAAATTTACCTTATAACTATTATTACTTACTAATAAATAAAAGAATTATACTTAAAAGTATACTTTACCTAAGTAAAAATCTTGAATTTTTATAGGTATTTTCTAGTAAATTTATAATAATAAAAGTAGAATTCCTTAACTTTATTATTAATTATAATAGTATATATATAGATTTATATAAAGTAGATATTATAATAGAATAGCTAGAACCTAGGAGTATTAAGGATATTTAGATCTTTTTAAAGTTTATTAATTTCTACTATTATTTTACTAAGTACTATTCCTCTATTACCGCGGCGTTAATAGACTATCTAAAAAATAATTACCTATATATTAAAAATAGAAAGTTAATATTAAGTAATATTATAAGAGCGGCGTTTAAGTAGTTAAAGTAACTATTTTAAGAGGTATTATTACTTATATATTTTAACTTTATAAGAGAAATCTAATTAGAGATTAATATTTTAATATTAGCTATTATAACTATTTTATAATAAAAGTTCCTAATTAGTAATAAAGGGGTAGAGGTAGAATAGTATTTAATTACTTTCTATTCTTATAAGTTATATTTAATAAAAATTAGATATAAGATTTATAATTAGGAATTACTTATAATTATTAAGGTATTCTAGGTATAATAATACTTCTTAGAAGGTAGCTTATACTTAATTATAATAATTATTAATTATAATAATTTAAGGTATTTCAAAATATTATTATTATTAATAAAGAGATAAGTATATTAAGTAATAAAGCTTATAATATATAACTTTAAGATATATTATTATATAAATATTAAGAACTTAATTAATATCCTATTAAGGTAATTAGAATATATATTAATAATAGATAAAGAAGATACTTATTTATTAATATTATAAAATAAGTTAAAGAATATTAGGTATATTCCTTTTAATAAGTATTATATATATAGTATTTATAAAGGTTTATAAGATAATAAGGCCTATAATTATAAATAGTATAAAAGGTTAAAGATAGGGCTTAAAAAGCCTTATACCCTAAAAATAGGAGAGAGTAATATACTCTTAAAGATATAGAGTAGTATAAGTAATAACTTAAATCCTATTATAAGATAATTTAATATTAATTAAATAATACTTAGAAGGTTATTATAACCACGTTAATAATAGAGCGTATATAAAATAAATATAATAACTTAATATTAGAGATACTTTAATATTTTTAAAAGAGAGATAAAGATATTTATAATAATAAATAATTATTGAAATCTTAAGATTATAAAAAGGCTATTAATATATCTCTATTAATAGATAAAATAGGGGTCCTTTATAAGGGTAGTATAATTTTTATACCTAATAATAAAGTAATTAGATAAGAAATCTTAAAGCTTTATTATAATAACCCTTATATTAGCTACTACTTATAAAAGTATATATAAGAGCTTATTAAATAGAAGTTCTATTAGAAATTAATAAGATAAGATATTTATAATTATATATAAGAATACTTAACCTATTAATTAATAAAGTTATATAGATATACTATTTATAATATACTATTATTATTATTAATATTTATAAGACCTTTTTAAAAAATTATAATAGATTTTATTATAAATCTCCCTTTAAATAAATAAAAGGATAGTATTTATAATATAATCTTAGTAATTATAAATTATTATATTAAGGTAGCTAGGTATTTACTTATTATAAAGATAGTTAATACTATTAATATTATAAACTTATTATATTATAAAATCTTCTTAAAGTTTAATTAATTAAAAGGTATTATTAGTAATTAAGGGATAGTATTTATAAATAGCTTCTAGGTAGTTATATATTATTATATTAATATAAAAAGGAAGCTTAATACTACTTTCTATCCCTAAATAGATAGTTAAATAGAGAGATAGAATAATATACTTAAGTAGTATTTATACTACTATTCTACTTAGAGATAAAATAACTAAGTAGAGTTACTTTATTTAATAGAGTTTATATATAATTATATAAAGTATATTAATATTAGGTTACCTTTATATAAGGTACTTTATAACTATTTACTTAAGTTAGATATAAAGCTTTTAAAGCTATTATTAAGAGAAGTCCTATTAATATAAAAAGGGTTAAATTACTTTAAAAATAATAAGAAGGTTTAAAGTAATACTTATATTAAATATAAGTTATATAAATAGAGTATATAAATAAATAGTAAAAGTAAAGATAATATAATATAAATAATTATATCTTATTAAATATAAAGTATATTAAATTAATATAAATAATTAAGAAATTATTATAATATTATTTAAGGCCTTTTAAGGTCTTTAATTATATTAATAATTAAGTATATAAGTTATAACTACCTAATACCTTTTATATATATAATATCTTTTATATCTTATTTATAAAGTTATATAAGGGTAATAATAAGAGTATTATAAAAGCTATATAAGTAGACCTTATAAATAATAAAGATAAATAGGAAGTTAAAGCTATTTTTAATTATAAAATCTCTTATAATAAACCTTAATATTTAGTAAAGTAGAAGGATTAGTCTTATAATTATAATTAATAGTTATATAAGCGGGACTTAGTTAATATATTAAATATATTAAAAAGATTTAAGTAAAATTACCTTAAGGTATAAAGTTTATATTATATAAGAGGGGAAATAATTTCTATTATTATTAATAAAAAAGAAAAGATACCTAATATAATTAAATTATTAAGGGTATTATAAGAGAAGGCTATTATATTATATTAATAGTAGTACTAGGCCTATTATTATTACTACTATTAATAATAGAATTATCCTCTTTATCCTCTTCTTTATTCTTTATAATAGGAGGAAGCCGCTCTTATAATATATTAATAAGGCTTTAATAAAGCTTTAAAAAGGGAGATAGAGTAATATATATATATTAATAAAGGATATTAAGAATACCTTTAAGGGTATTTATAATATAGATAGTAATAGTAAAGTCTACCCTAATAGAAGTAGTAGTAGTAGAGGGGGTAAAGGAGGTATAATAGAGGTAGTAATAATATTATTAAATAAGCTTATTAAAAGTTTATTAAAATCTAGTAAGTTAAAGGAGGTTAGAGCTAGTATCTAAAGTAATTATAATATTTAAGGATTAAAGAAGGCGCGTATAAGTATATTAAATAGAGGTAAGAATCTACTATTAATATTTAATATTAAAATCTTTATAATAATTATATTTAATAAAGCTAAGGGAGGCGTATATATAAAGTATATTATTAAAGGGATAAGTAAAGCCTTAATTAAAAATATTAACCTTATAACTCTTTACTTTAAAATATAATATATTAGAGGTATATTATATAAGATAATATAAGTATAAGTTATAAATAACTTAGTAAAAGAGGTTAAGTACTATTATAAGTAGAGGGGGTAGTAGTAGTCTTTTTCTAATTAATAGTAAGGGTAAGTTTATTACTAAGAATTACTTATAAAGTAATTAGTAAGATTATAAGAAGGTATAATAAGGCATAGAGGGGGTAATAATATAAATAAAAATTAAAAAGGACTTAATATAATTAATAAAAAATAAAGATATTATAATTAGAAGAATAATATTAAAGTTATATAAAAGAGGTATACCTTAAGTACTTAATAAACTCTTAATAGTAATAACTTCCTTTCTACTTTAAATACTAAGACTTCTAACTACTTTTATAATATATTAATAAAGAATAATAAGAATATAATAAGAATATAATAAGAATATAAGGATTATCTATAAGAGTATTATCTATAATTATTATAATTTAATAAAACTATATAGTCCTTAAGGCTTAATTTAGGGGCTTTATAGTTAATTATATTATTATACTTTTATTAGAGATATATTCTATTACTAAGGAAGTATCTTTTATAAATTATAACCTTTTATACTCTTAAAGCTTAAGAGCCTAGATAAGGAGATAATTATAAGGATTAGTTAGGAATATAGTACTACTATTAATATAGTATTTATAATATATAGTAGTACTATACTACCCCTTTACCTATAATATATAAATGAGGGAATTCCCCTTAAAGGGAAGGGTAGCGATTAGTCTTACTATTAATAAGAATAGAGAGTTTTATATATATACGTATATATACTATTTATAGTACTTAATAGCTACGTTATTACGTAGTACCCTTATATTAAGGCTACTAGTATTAATATAAATATTATAAGATAGAATATTAATAGTTACTTACTTAGTATTATAAAAGACTAGTATAATAATAAACTAGATTAATTAAGTAAATCTAGTCTATAATACGCCTTAAATAGTATTATTAAATAATATAAGTTATTAGAAGAATATTTCTACGACTTATTAAGACCCTTATTATATATAAATATATAGCTATAGCTATTTAACTTAAATAAGTTTATTAGAATACTAAATATTAGTAATAAGAGTTACTACTTTTAGCTGTTTATATCTTAGTTATTTAATAACCTAGCCTATTAGATAGAAGAGTATAAGAAAAAGGTTATTTATTACTAGGAAATAAATATATATTATATCTATTTAACTACTTTTAATTTAAATAACTTATTATACTATTATATCTATTCTAGCTATCTTAATTTATATCTAATAGCTACTACTCTACCTTAAGATAATAAGATCTTTAGTACGCCCTTACTAGCTAAGATTATTTAGCCTACTAGAGTTACTATCTATAAAGATACACCCTAACTAATATTATTAATTCTCCTTATAACTAATAGCGGAAAATCCCTATTAGACTTATTAACTACTTTAGATATTAACTATCTAATAACTATCTAGGTTATTAATTAGGCCCTATAAAAGCCGTCTGCTTATATTATTAAGAAGGTACTATAAAAGCCTTCTATAAAGCTACTAATAAAGACCTTAGTAGTAACTAATAGTTCTACTATTCTACTAATTTATATCGCTATAAGTAACGGGGATATATATCTTATAATTACTAGTAACTATTTATAATTAGATAAATAGCGTAAAACCCCTCCTATTATAACGAGATAATATAGTAATAGTTACCTTATGTCTATTATCTACTAAGTAAATAACGTCGGCAAGATCTTAACTCGCCCCTATACCCTTGGTAAAGGCCTTCGGCCCGCAGGCCTAGGGCCGGCCCTAGGGGCCCCGAGCTAGCCCTCGGCCCTTTAATCTTAAATTAAGGCGCCTAGGGCTGGCCCCTAGTACTATAAGAGCTCTAGACTAGGTACTAGGAAGTCTTTATCTTAGTTAAGAGCTTTCTAATATCTAGAGAGATATAGTATATATTATATACCTTAATTCTTACTTATAAGATATTATCTATCTAACTTATATCTTATATCTTATATATCTTATAATAACTAGTATATATAAATACTAAGTTATATCTTATATCTTATAAGTTATAAATACTATTATTATATTAAGTATATATAATATATTAGATAATAGTAATTATTAGAGGTATTTCTATTAAACCTATATCTTATATCTTATATACCTTATAATAACTAATATATATAGATACTAAGTTATATCTTATATCTTATAAGTTATAAACGCTATTATTATATTAAGTATATATAGTATACTAGATAATAGTAATTATTAAAGGTATTCTTATAACTTTTATAGCCCGCGGACCTTCTTATTAACTCTAACCCTTAATTATTATATATATTATATATATATCTCTATCTCTTACCCTATTTATTAAGTAGGAATAACTACTTAAAGTATAGGTACCCTATTTAATCTATATTATAGGTACTAGCTATCTTTATTTATTAGCTTAAGTAATAAGTTACTATTAACTTTAGTATCTAAATATAAAGGTAATATTTAAGATCTAACTTACTAATATAATATTACTAATACGCGCCTATAATATCTTATAAGTTAGATACCTTTATATTACTATAAACTACTTAAATATTCTTCCCTTTTATATTAATAGTATCCCCCTTAAGCTACTACGTCTAAATTAGTAAGGTCTTTAAGTAATTATAAGATTTAATAAGTAAGGACTAGGATAAAGGGGGCCTATTAGGAATAGAGATATACCTTTACTAGGAGTATATAAACTACTATATTTATTATTAAATAATTATAAGCTTCTCTAGTACTATATTAGGCTACTTATTAGAGCCCTTTCTATACCTTATAATACTAAGCTCTTTAATAATATTAATAATAAACTTAAACTTTAGAGCGGACTTAGCTAGTTTAATAAGTCTTTTAAAGTATAGATTATTATATTTATTATTTAATATTTTATATTCCTTCTATTATATCTATATTACCTTTAACTTCTTATCTTCTTCTAGTATAAGTAATAGCCCTAGGATAGATATAATAGCTCTTAGCTATTATACCTTTTAGAAGTATACTATATTTTTCTACTACTCTATTTTCCTAATACTACTAGTATCTACCTCCTATTAAATAGTTTACTCTTACTTTTTAAGGGCTAGGATAAGTATTATTAGGAAATCGGTTATAATATCTATAACCTAGAGCCGCTATTTAAGTAACTATATAAGCGGTATATTAAATTATATTAAATTAGAATAGTAATTTAATAATATAGCTTTAGTAATAATATATAAGTAACTAATATACTCTTCTAGCTCTAGGGTAGTACTAACTATACCCTCGCGGTCCGTTAAACTATTAAAAGCTAAGCTAATTACCTTAAAATTTTCTAGTAAAGTCTATTAGAGGCTAGGCTTAGCAAGCTATTAACTCTCTTATCCTTCTTATAACTAATAAAATACCGGTTAAATTAGTTAGAACTTTATTATATAGAGTACCTAAGATAGTATTAAGTATAATAAACCCCCCCTAGTTATTAATCTCTTTTTAACTAGCTATAAGCTTAGTAGAGTCTCCCTTACTTAAGTACTATTTATTATATATAACGTCGGTCTTAAATAAGGTAAAATTAGTATTAACGGGGTAGTAAGGCTTAAAACTTTAATCTATATAATATATAATAAACTAGATACTAAGGGTTTACTAATACTTATTATTAGACTAATCAGCCTATTTATTTACCTAATTACTAAGTACCTTTACTAGTATAATAGTAATATTTAGTCTTTATTATAAAAGGAAGCTACTTATTAATCTATTATAAATATATATATAAAGGAATAGCTACTAATTCTAAGATAGATAGGTATTATTAAGACGTTAACTATTAAGAAGGTATTAATTAATTTAAGTAGTTCCTTAATTATATTTAATCTTACTTTATATAATATTAATATAGCGCTAATATATAAAGTATATAATTACCTCTAAGGTCTAAACTATTACTTAAAGTAAGTTAGCTTTCCCCCTTTTATTAAATGTACTTAAGGGCTTATACTAATTACTAACCTTTCTAAGTCCTATCTCCTCTATTATAACTATCCTATTAATTATAAAGTTCTTAAACTAAAGTATAATAAAGGCGGTAAACTCGCTTAATACCCTTTATTTTATTATTTAATTTTCTAAACTTCCCCTCCTAGTACTTTTAATTAACCCTTTATTTATATTTTATATCCTCCTTTATAACTTTATAAAAGCGCGTGAACTATCTTAAGAGGTCTAGATTAAAATACTCTATTACCTTAATATCTCTAGTAGCCTACGCCTATCTATTAATAAGTCTTAACTCTATTCTTATAAATTAATTAAAGGGAGAGGACTTACTTTATAAATCTATCTACTATCCCCTTATTACTATCTATTATTATTATATTACTATTACGTAGCTTATATATAAAATCCTTATTACTATTAATACTAATATACTCTTATTTTATAATATTAAGCTCTTTATTAAGTAGGTCTATATTTTATTAGATTTTATCTACTATCTCTACGCCCTCTTTATTTAACTTACTTAACTTACTTAATAATAGATAGGTATCTAGTTCTTTAGTAATAAGAGGCTTAATAAACTTATTACCTAAAAGATACCTTTAAATAGCTTATAAAGGGAATAGAAATATATAATTAAGTAGGGAATATCTAGACTTAAAGAAGACCTTTAGTATTATATATAAATTAGCTATCTATTAGGGATTTATAAAGGTAAGGAAGAGGTATTACCTTTTCTAATAATATTAATACGCCGCTTAAAGATATTATTAAGTATTAAAGACTAGAGTAGAGTTATATATAAGATTAGTTCTTTAACCTTTATAATTAAATTCTTAATTATAATAGTTAATATTAGCTAGGCCCTTAAGTATAATATAATAAGTTACTTACTACGCGATTTAAGGACCTTAGAAGTAAATATTAATAGTAGGGTATAATATAACTTATAACTTAATTAATATCTTAAAATTATTAGTATAATTATTAATCTTTATCCCTTTATTCTTAAGGGGTATCTAGTTTTTAAGTATTTACGTCTTATAATTAGTTAATAATACTTAAATAAAGAGTATCTTATAATAGGCCTTTAAACTAATATAATTTAAAGTATCTAAGTCTTTAATCTTAGTATTCTTACTAAGGATATCTTTAATTAAATAGATAACCTAATTATCTCCTTTAATATTATTAGGATATTAGTACTAGATAACCCTTTATATAAAGGGAACCTTCTCTCTCTTAACTATTTTTATATAACTAGTTATATATTTATTATCCCCTATACTTAACTTATCCTCTAACTTACCCTTAATCTTAATTACTCTCTATTTAGTAGTACTAGCCTTAATATCCTTAGGGGTAGTAACTCTATATTTTAAGTTATTAATAAATTTATAATAATTATATTTAAGTATCTTATTAATCTAGTTAGCTAGGATAGTATTAAGCGGCGGTCTAAGTATAGATTAGAGATAATCCTTTAATTATTAATATACTAGCTTAATAGCCTCTTAATTATAAGGTAAGGCTATATTATTTATATATTATAGACTAGCTATTATAATATTATATTATATCTAGATATAATAATTATAAGGCTCTTTAATTAGGAGCCTTAGACTACCTTATATTCTCCTCTTAGTACCCTCTCCTTCCTTTTTTAAAAGGTATAATTAAAAGGCTAAGCTATACTAGGTAAGTAAGTATAGTAGTAAGGCTTAAAGGTTAGTCTCTATTAGTAGAGTAGAAGTAGGACCTAAGGAGCGAGTAAGTAGATAAGGGAGAAGGTGGATTAAGGGAGAAGGTAGATTAAGGGAGAAGGTAGATTAAGGGAGAAAGTGAGTAGGACTAGAGAATAGCTCTTAGAAAGAGGGAGATATAGTATTAATTAATATAGTAAGGAAGCTTAAGTTACTTATAAATAGATAGAAAGGCGTAAGGTAGATTAGGTTATAAATAAGAGGAAAGTCTAAGTTAAAAGGATATACTTTCCTATTATTCTAGCCTATCTAGGGGGTATATTAATTAAATAGCTTATAGTAGGTATAATTAATTATATTACTCTTAGGTATCTATTACTATAAATATTTATATTAAGGCTTATAAAAGGCTAGGGTAATAATAGAGTATTTATATTTAATAGCTAGGACGCGTTAGTTAAATAAATTTATTAGTATAAAAAGGAGTATTAAGGCCGCTTACGCGATTAGTATTATCTAGTATATATCTTATAATATTATACTTTCTATACTACTACTATCCCTAATAGTATTATCTATATAATAAGATAAGGTATTTATAGAAGGTTAAAGCCGTAGGGAGTAGTTAATATATAGGATATTAAGTATACTTAGTATATCTTATAATATTATATATCCTATATAACTACTATCTAAGAGTTAATTCTATTATATTATATATCTAGTATATCTTATAATCTTATATATCTTATATACTATTTATTACCTAATTTAAAAAGTATATCTTAAGCCTAGCCTATATCTATTAATTCCGTTATATTATATATCTAGTATATCTCACAATCTTATATATCTTATATATTAGTTATTACCTAATTTAGAAAAAGCCTAGCCTATATTTATTAATTCTATTATACTATATATCTAGTATATCTTATAATCTTATATATCCTTTATACTAGTTATAACCTAAATTAGAAAGTATACCTTACCTAGTACTTATCTATTAATTCCCTTATATAGTATATTTAGTATATCTTATAATTTTATATAATCTTATATATCTTATATATTAACTTATCTACCCGTTATTTAATATATTTAATAAATCTTATAATCTCTTATATTCTTATATATCTTATATACTAACTAGTTATAACCTAATTTAAAAAGTATACCTTAAGCTTAATACTCTATTAATTCTATTATCTAGTATATCTAGTATATCTTATAATCTTATATATCTTATATACTAGTTATAGCTTAATTTATAAAGTATACCTCTTAAATAGTAGATTTAAGTACTATCCTCTCTATCTATTATTTAGTATATCCTACTATATTCTATATATAATATATAGTTTCTAGCTCCTAATTTTAAGTATATTTAGTATATCTAATATATTTAATAATATTAAATATCTCCTAGTACTTAATACCTTAGCTCTAGTATCTTATATTATTAGGCTAGATTTATTATAAATATTATAAGTATTTCCTTTATTATATATACTATTTATTAGATTAAAGATAGCTTATATTATTATATAGTAACCTCTAAAGCTTCTTATACTTTCCTTACCTCCTCCCTAGCCTTATTTCTAGTCCTTATAAACTAAGCTATTAGCTAGCTTTACTTTCCTTATATATTATATATCCTCCTATCTATTTTAACCTTTAAGTATTATAAAACCTATATATATATCTTATTCTATTACCTAATTTTATAAATATAGAAGATTACCTATTATATAAGTACCTCTAAGTACTTTATATTAAGTATAATAATCTTCCTTACCCTTATTAAGTTAATACTAGTCCTAATTAGACTTATTATAAAAATAAGAATATTATACTCTAAGTCTAGGTTACTATTAAGTCTTTATTAAAAAGTATTAATAATCTCCTATTAGTTAGATAGCTATATATTATTATAAATTACTCTAACCTTCTTCCCTTTTATAATAGTAAGATCCGCCTCTAACTACTATACTAGAGTTAATATAACCTTTAATAACCTAAGGTATTTATAGTAGAAAGGACTAGGATAAAGGAGGGTTATTAGGTATATAAATATACCTTTACTAGGAGTATATAAACTACTATATTTATTCTAATAATTATAAGCTTCTCTAGTATTATATTAAGCTACCCGTTAGAGCCCTTTCTATACCTTATAATACTAAGATCTTTAATAATATTAGTAATAAACTTAAACTTTAAAGCGGACTTAGCTAATTTATTAAGTTTTTTAAAGTATAGATTCTTATATTTATTATTTAATATTTTTTATTCCCTCTACTATATTTATATTACCTTTAACTCCTTATCTTCTTCTAATATAAGTAATAGCCCTAGGATAGATATAATAGCTCTTAGCTATTATACCTTTTAGAAGTATACTATATTTTTCTACCGCTCCGTTTTCCTAATACTACTAGTATCTACCTCCTATTAAATAGTTCGCTCTCGCTTTTTAAGGGCTAGGATAAGGCCTATTAGGAACCTAGTTATAATATTTATAACCTAGAGCCGCTATTTAAGTAAATATATAAGCGGTATATTAAACTATATTAAATTAGAATAATAGTTAAGTATTATAGCCTTAGTAAGCGTATATAAGTAAGTAATATAATCTACTAGCTTATCTATTATCTAGAATACGCCCGTAGCTTTTATTAATCTATTAAAAACTATATAAATTTCTTTAAAGTTTTTTAGCTTAGCCTATTAGAGATTATTATTAAACTGCTATTAATCCTTATATCCTATCCTTATTATTAATAATATATTAGTAAGGTCTAAAGGTACCTTTATCTAGGGGGTTCTTAATATAATAATAATTATATAGAACCTTAACTAAGCTTTAATCGCTCTTAAGATAGTTATAAGCCTTATTAAGTCTCCTTTAGACTTATACTATTTATTAACTATTATATAACTAACCTTAAGTTTTAGTTATAAAACTTTTATAGATATAATATATCTTCCCTACTTAATATTTTAATACTTAATATTAATAAATTAGCTTTAAACTTACTTAGTAAATACCCCTAGTATTATAATAAATATCCCTTACTAGTTAATAAAGGCGGGTAGGAAGCCTTTATCTATCTTAAATAGGTTTAACTTAATATTAATAGGATAGAAGGGCCTAAGATTTTAATCTATATAGTATATAAAGAATTATATATTAAGTATTTCCTAATAATTATTATTATACTAATTAGCCTATTTATTTACCTAATTACTAAGTAACTTTATTAGTATAAGGATAAGGTTTAATCCGCGTTATAAAAGGAAGCTACTTATTAATCTATTATAAATATATACATAAAGGAATAGCTATTAATTTTATAATAGGTAGGTTTTATTAGATTATTAATTTTTAGGAAGATATTAATTAATTTAAGTGGTTTTTTAATTATATTTAATCTTACTTTATATAATATTAATCTAGCGCTAATATATAAAGTATAGAATTACCTCTAAGATCTAAATTATTATATATAATAAGTTAGCTTTCCCCCCTTTATTAAATATACTTAAGGGCTTATATTAATTACTAACCTTTCTAAGTCCTATCTCCTTAGCTAGGATTATCCTATTAATTATAGAGTTCTTAAACTTAAGTATAATAAAGATAGTAAAGTATTAGTAATAGTAGGCTACTTACTTAATACCCTTTATCTTAAGACTTAATACCTTAAACTTCTCCTCCTAAGGCTTTTAATTAACCCTTAATTTATATTTTATATTCTTTATTATAACTTTATAAAAGCGCGCGAACTATTTTAATAGGCTTAGATTAAAATACTCTATTACCTTAGTATCTCTAGTAGCCTACGCCTATCTATTAATAAGTCTTAGCTCTATTCTTATAAATTAGTTAAAGGGAGAGGACTTACTTTATAAATCTATCTATTATCCCCTTATTACTATCTACTATTATTATATCCTTACTACCTAGCTTAAATATAGAATCCTTATTACTATTAATATTAATATAATCTTTTTTTATAATATTAAGCTCTTTATTAAGTAGGTCTATATTCTACTAAGTCTTATCTACTATCTTTATACCCTCTTTATTTAACTTATCTAACTTACTTAATAGTAGATAAGTATCTAGTTCTTTAATAATAGGAGGCTTAATAAACTTATTACTTAGAAGATCTATTTAAATAGCTTATAAAGGGAATAGAAATATATAATTAAGTAGGGAATATCTAAACTTAAAGAAGACTTTTAATATTATATATAAGTTAGCTATTTATAAGAAATCTATAAATATAAAGAAGAGGTACTACCTTTTCTAATATTATTAATACACTACTTAAAGATATTATTAAGTATTAAAGACTAGAGTAGAGTTATAAGTAGGATTAATTCTTCTTTAACCTTTATAATTAAATTCTGAACTATAATAGTTAATATTAGCTAGGCACCTAAGTATATTATAATAAGTTACTTATTATATAACCTTAGGACCCAGAAGTAAATATTATTTATAAGGTATTATATAACCTATAACTTAATTAATATCTTAAAATTAATAGTATAATTACTAATCTTTATCTATTTTCTTTTAAGGGGTATCAACCTTATAAGTATTTACGTCTCGCGGTTAATTAATAGTACTTAGGTAGAGAGTATCTTATAATAGGCCTCTAAATTAATATAATTTAAAGTATTTAAGTCTTTAATCTTAGTATTCTTACTAAGGATATCCTTAATTAAATAAATAACCTAATTATCTCCTTTAATATTATTAGTATATTAGTACTAGATAACCCTTTATATAAAGGGAACCTTCTCTCTCTTAACTATTTTTATATAACTAGTTATATATTTATTATCCTTTATATTTAACTTACCTTCTAACTTAACCTTAGTCTTAATTACTCTCTATTTAATAGTATTAATCTTAACCTCCTTAAGTACTTTAATTATACACTTTAAGTTATTAATAAAAAGGTAATAATTATATTTTAATATCTTATTAATCTAGTTAGCTAGGATAGTATTAAGCCGTAGTCTAAATATAAATTAGAAATAATCCTTTAATTATTAGTAGACCGGTTTAATAGCTACTTAATTATAAGGTAAGGCTATATTATCTATATATTATAGACTAGCTATTATAAGCTTATTTAAGATCTAGCTAATAAAAGCGTAATATTCTTTTATAATTATCCTTAAGCTAAGCTAGGTTTAGTTATTTTTAGCTTCTTTATTCTTTTAAATAGTATAATTAAAGGGTTAAGCTATATAAGTAAGTATAAAGACTAAGTAAGACTTATAATTACTTAGAATAGTTCTTAGGGATAGAGAGATAAGATAATAAGGAGAATAAAGTCTAATATAAGAGTAATAAAAGAGTTAAGGTATATTATATTATAAAAGTAATAGAAATCTAAGTAAAGTAGTATAAGAAGAGAGGAGAGGCTAAAGTTAGGTTCTTTATCTAGGGAAAGTTTAAGATTATATAATCTAATAAGATAAAGTAAATATAAGCTCTATTAGGAATTTTAGCTTTAAATATTAAGATATAAGGTAAATAGTAAGGAGTATAATATATAATATATATTATAATTAATACCCTTAAGAGAGATCTTATATATTAGTAGGTTCTATTATTCGTAGCTAGGAGAGAAGGGGTTTTTATAATAGATATTCTTATTAAAAATATATCTTTTATATATTAAGAATTTATATTATCTAGTCTATTTATTATATTATTTATTTAGTAAATATAGTATATCTTATAATATTATACTTTCTATATAACTATTATCCTTAATAGCGTTATTTATATAATAAAATAGGGTACTTATAAAAGGTTAAAGCCGTAGGGAGTAGTTAATATATAGGATATTAAGTATACTTAGTATATCTTATAATATTATATATCCTATATAACTACTATCTAAGAGCTAATTCTATAATATTATATATCTAGTATATCTTATAATCTTATATATCTTATATACTAGCTATTATCTAATTTAGAAAGTATATCTTTAACCTAGTATTAATTCTATTATACTATATATCTAGTATATCTTATAATCTTATATATCTTATATACTAGCTATTATCTAACCTAGAAAGTATATCTTAAGCCTAGTAATATCTATTAATTTTATTATATTATATATCTAGCGTATCTTATAATCTTATATATCTTATATACTAGCTAGTATCTTAAGCCTAGTATACTATTAATTCTATTATATTATATATCTAGTATATCTTATAATCTTATATATCCTACGTACTAGCTATTACCTAACCTAGAAAATATATCTTAAGCCTAGTATATATTAGTTAATTCTATTCTATTATATATCTAGTATATCTTATAATCTTATATATCTTATATATTAAAGTACGCCTCTTAAGTAGTATACTAGTTTTATTCTAATATATTTAAGCTCCCTTTAATTAATAAATCTAATTAAAGAAGGTAAAGGCTCTATTATACTATATTATATATACTTAGATTCTATATTTATACTAAACTTATCTAGTTATTCTACTATTATCCCTTCCTCTTAAATAGCTAGTTAGATATATAATAGCTATAACTTTATTATAAAGACTAATTAAGCCTTCTTAAAATATACTAATAAATATTATAAATAATATAAAATAGCTTTAAGCGTTCTCCTATAAATAAGCCTTTAAGTTATACTACCTCTTAAGTAAAGTATTACCCTTATATAAGCCGCGATTAATAAGTTATTTACTTTAAATTTAATAGCTAAGGAGGATTAGGATAAAGATATCTTAGAAGATATACTAGCTAGTAATTAAGTTATAAATAAGTATATCCCTTTAAGTAAATAAAGTATATTAAGTAGAAAGAGGTTAGGGAAGTTCTCTACTTATATAGCTTTTAAGATAAAAACCTTTTAAGATATTACTAATAAAAGAGCTAGAGAACTACTTTTAGTAGAGCTTCCTATAATATATTAGTATATATTAGACCTTTTATTCTTTCCCTTTAATAATAAGATAGATTATACTCTTACTTAATAGTTTTTATAGGCGGAGTATATTTAAGGAGATATAGATAGCTTCTTTAATAATCTACGGCTCCGCCCGTTATAAGAATATATTAATTTTAAGAGTAGTATAGAATAGCTAGATATATTAGGTATAATAAAGAATAGTATCTCTAATAATAAGTAGGTAGAATTAAAGATTAAGATTTAAGTAGATATAAATAATATTAAGGCTAAGTAATATACTATCTATTATTAAGATGTTATAAAGGTTATTAAATTCCTAATTAGCTATTAACTATTTATTAGTAACTTAGCGTACGCCCTTATACGTAGGTATATAATAGATAATCCTAATAATCCTTCTATTATAAAGGCGGATTTATAAATCTAGAGCGAGATATATATTATAGATTAATAGTAGGAATAATAGACTTAACTACTAGATAATACTACTATAATACTAATTCTATTAGTAATAGATAAGATATAACTAATAACCCTCGTAGGTGACTTATAAATATAGCCTATCTATATAATAATTAGTAATTTAAATAGAGAGACTTATAGATAACGTAGTAGGCTAAGTATAGTACTTCTAGGTTTAATACCTATCCTATAAGAGCTAGGTAGGGAAATTAAGTTAGAAGTCTATTATATAATAATAGAGCTTATATTAAAGTATAAGTATATATCCTATTTAGCTACGGTTTTTAATTACTAATACTTATAATTTAACTAGCGTTAGAGTAGTATATAGTAGATAGTTTTCTAATAATTTATATAAATAAGAAAACCTAAAGGGGGTATCCTATTATTACTAGAATTTCAGCCGATTATAAAGAGTAAGTCTAAATTACGGGTATTAAAAGTTTATAATATTACCCTATTTATTAGGTGCCCTAAGAGAAATAGGAAGATCTATACTAGTACGGCTTCTAGCTTATATAAAACTATAAATAGATAAAATTATAAATTACCTTATAACTAACTTTATAATAGAATAAATATTATTCTTAATTATACTATTAATATATCTACCCTACTAATAATTTTACCTAAAAATATTATCTTATAAATATCTATAAGTATATATTATCTAATATCTTATACTAATTATTTAAAGGGGTAGCTAGAGACTACCTACTTATATAAGTTAATAAGATAATTAAAGTATCCGTATAGAAGATAAAGGGGAAAAAGTATACCTAAATAGAAATTAGAAATAGAGTACTTCTAGAATTATTTATAACGGTTTAATTAGATTAGGCCTACTATTAAGTCCTACTATTCCCTAGTCTTAAATACTTTAATTATTTTAGCGAGGTTAAGTAGTAGTTAAGAGTAGAATATAAGGGGATTATTTAGTAGTTACTTCCTATAATAATTCTATTACTAGATAAGAAGTAGCTAGGTATTATACTTACTATTAAAGTATTAGTAGATTTTATAATAGTAGTCTAATATATCTCTTATATATAAGATATAATAGCCTACTTAAACTATTATTTAAAGGTATTTAATTAAATAAAGGATTATTTATAACCCTATTATAATAGTTACTATTTTAACTTTCTAAAGATATATATATTAAGCTATTATACCTATTATATATATAAATATAATAGCCTACCTAATATAATAATTAAAATAGGTAAGGTAGCCTATATTAAGATAGTTAAACGCCTATTTTAGCGAATAAATAAATAGAAGTATTTTAAGAGGTAATTACTTTAATATAATGCTTAAGAGCTTAATATTTTTATAATAGCTAATATTAAGAAATATAGCCTTAATTACCTACTAGGTTAGGTTAATTATAAGAATAAGGTATACGCTAATTAACTCGGCGCAGCTACGCTACTAAGTAAGCTAGGATAGAAGATAGATAAGTAAGAGTAGGGATAGTTATATTATTTATATTATAATCTAAACTTATAGTATATAGCATCTACTACTACCGTTAAAAGTAAAGTCTTAAATCTTTTATATATATTAACTATATTTATTTAGTAGGAGTGTATAAAGGTAGTAGACCCTAGGTCTATATAAGATATAGGTAATATACGGGAAGATAACCCTTCTTAAATTTCTTACTACTTAGTATAGATTTATAAGTTATTAAGGACCTAGAAAAGATCTAGTAAAAATATAGCCGATCTAGATTAATTATTAGAGGAATTCTATTATTACTCTATTAATTAGTAGAATAAAGGCCGTTAGCGGCGAGACTATATATAGGTTTAAGAGTATTATCTAGATATTACTAATTAGTCTAGTATTTAATACCCTTAGGGAGGGAAACTAGTAAGTTAGTTATAGCTCCTAGTTACTATTTAGGATATAAAGAACTATAATAGAAACGGTAAACCCTTAAGATATAGTAGAGTAATAGTTAAATTACTTAAGATATAAAATAGGGGCGCTATTAACCCTTTTTATAATATAGTTAAAGTAGAGAAATAGTAAATAGCTATAATTATAACTCCCTAGGGTCTAATTAATAAGCGCTTATTTACTCTAGATAGTATTATTTATAATATATATATAATACTAGGATATAGTAATACCTTATATATTAGTTATATTAATAATTTTATTAGTTAGAACTAATATAACTACCTATATAATAAGGATTTTATTAAGAAGGAGACTTAAATTATAGATTATATCCGGAAAAAAGCGCGAAAGAATTAACTTCTAAGGGCTAATAATAAAGGGTATTAATTACTTAGATAATATATAGGGTATAAGATATTTAAATTATATTAGAGGCTTTATTAATAAGTATTTAATTATATATAAAAGTAGTAGATATAAGAGATATAAGTAAAATACGTAATTAAAAAGATATTATATATAAAACTAGCGAGATATATATAAGATATATAAGATATATAATATATATAAGATTTATAAAATAAATAAGGTATATAAGGTATATAAGATATATAAGATATATAAGATATATAAGATATACGAGATATATAAGATATATAATAGCCTTAGTACTTATATCTCTTTTACTAGGAGTATAAATAGGCTAAATCTTAATATACGTCTTTATCTATATACTATTATCTATTATAACTATCTAAGTACTCTATTATAGGCTCTTTAGACTTTATAGATATATTAAGTAAGCCTATTAAGTCTATCTTCCGCTTAGTTTACTAATTAACGTGTAGTATACTAAATTAGACTCGCGTCTTTATAACCCTAATTCCGCCCTACCTCCCTATAAAAATCCTTTAAGTAAAACCTCCTAAAATAATATAATATCTATTTTTAAATAGTTAAATAGTATATTAGGAACTTTAAACGAGGTTCTAGCGGGTAGTTCTATTAGAATTATATTAGTTAAAAGGGTAACCTTAGATTATAACTTAATAGGTAATATATATATTAATAGGCCTTTTCGTCTATCTAAATTATAGATATATATACTATTCTTAATCTAATACTAGATAGTTTATAAGTAAGGGAACTTATAACTACTAATACTACTCCTTAAATTACGGACTCTATTAGAGAGGATAATAACTCCTAAGTAATAGTCTTTATAAGGGATAATAATAAGACTATCTCTTAGCTATTAACTACTAGTTAAGATAATAAGGCTTTTACTACCTTAATAAAGTACTATTAGCGTTTATTAGATACTACTATATTAACTAATATTAAACTTATAACTAAAATAGATAACCCTATTATTATATCGCCTAATAAAGGCTTCCTATATAACTAATAAGCGAGTAAATCTCCTACTTATATTCCTATATTCTTATTACTAGCGAGAAGACGCTATATAAATAACTAACTAGGTATCTTATAACTAGAAAATAAAGTAGATATAAATTAATTTAGTATTTTTATTACTATCCTTAATTATCTTAAGCTAACTTTTAAAATTATAAAGAACCTTAATATTAAGGACCTAATCTCCCTCTACGCTATTTTAAAGGGGTTCTATATACTTATTAACACCCGTTTTACTACTATAATAAAGGCTTAATAGTATAGAAAAGTATATAAGTCCGGTAATATATTTATCTTCTATTACTATAAAAGTCTTTATATACGCGATCTAGCTTACTAAATTAATAAGACTCGTCTAAATAAAGTGCGTTTCGCCCCTAGCTTTTAGCTTTATATAATTCTCTTTTAGGAAGTAGTTATTAATAATATTATGCGCTTAATAATATAAGAAGGCTATTATATATTAAGGCGTATAATAGTATTTATTAAAAAGATCTAGTTTATAATAGACTTTAGTAATAACTTATATTATATTAGACTCCTATATAATATTAGGTTTTAATCTAGTAAAGATCTTTACTTTATTATTATATTATTTCTTAAGCTTAATATACGCCTTACTAACCCTATAACTAGTAATAGTAAGCTTAGCTTATAAAAAATACTACTTAGTTAGTATAACTTATTAACCTTATTAAAGGTCCTTAATAGAGAGGAGATAAGGACGTAGTTAGATATACTATAGATAATTAGGCGCTTTAATTATAAGCCTAAGAATTATAAGGAAATTAGGAAGTTATAATATAAAGGCTAGGGGTTAAAAAATATAAAGTTTATTATATTAGGCTACTATTAGGGTCCTATTAGACCTCCTTTATAAGTAGCCTTTCTTATAATAATAATAGTAAGGTATCTTTAAATTATAAATATTAATATCTTAGAAACTATTAGTAATAATATTAAAGACGCCTACCGCGAAGTTATAAAAGAAATAGTAGACGGGTTCTCTAGAAATTATAAAAGTTATATACCTTATTAATAGGCCAGCTAAAGGGTAGGGAAATACTATAAAATTTATATAAATATCCCTAACTTAGGGCGTAATAATTAAAATCTAAACTATTATAATAGTAAGGGAGTTATAATTAGGTTAAATTAAAGCTACGCCCTTTATCTTTAATATTAATACTACCTCTAAGCTATTTATAATAATTATACGCTATATTATCACTATTATATAGTAATAAGTAAGAGTTTATAAAATAGAGAATAATAACCTTCTCTATTAGGGGCTAATATAAAATCTTCTAGGCTTAAAGCGCTAAGGTATACTTAAATTATAAGTCTAAACTAATATTAGTTTATACTAACTATGGTATATATAATCTTAAGGTTTAACTAGGAGGATTAAAAGGTATTTCTTAAGTAATAAGTATCTTTAGTCTTATAAATAGTAGAGGTTTTTTATTATAATACCTCGCCGTTAATAGTTAGTTCTTAGTACCTAAGTTTATTAAGTAGGCGATAAATTTCTACTATTAAAAAGAGGTAGCTAGTAAGAGGAATAAAGCGGGTCTCTCTCTAATATTTAATTATAAAGTCGGTCTAGTAAGTAGTAGGTATAGCCTTCCTATTTAGCTCTATTCTATTAAAGCTACGCGTCTATTAGGCCCTTATAATATAAATATTAGATATTACTAGCTTAAACCCCCTACTTATAAAAGTTAGTCTAGATTAGGAAGTTTAGAATAGTAAAATATACTATTAAGCTATCTACCCTTATAATTATTAACTACGTCGCTATTTTAAGATATATACTTTAAATTCTATTATATATACCTTTTTATAAATATACTAAGACTAATATATAAGATATATAAGACGTATAAGATATTAATATATATAAAATATATAAAATATATAAGACGTATAAGATATATACGCTATATAAGATATATATATAAGATATAAGATATATATAATATACAAGATATATATAATATATAAGATAAATAAGAGTTATAAGATATATAAGACGTATAATATCTATAAGATCTTATATAAGATATATAAGATATATAAGATATACTAATATTATAATCACGTATAAAATATAATTTTTCTAGCGCTACCCTACCCTTACTTTCTCTCTAGGATTAAATGCCTACGTATTATAATTAAAATAGATTATTATAATAGTAATTAACTATATAAAGTCTACGTTAAGGACTTTATAGTAGGAATTATATATATAAATAGATATATTATAAAGTAGGAGGTTAGCTTATAATACTCTCTAGTTTATATTATAATTACTCTAGCTACCTTATAAGAATAGATCTAGAAGGAGTTAAAGGTTAACTATTAGGTGAATAATTAGATTTATACTAGTCTTACTATTAATAATAAGATATATAAGGTAATATATATAATACTAGAGGCGGAGATTAATATATATAAGAATCTAGGGGATAAAAGCAATAATATTATTATAAAGAAGGAGTTATAACCCGCCTTTATAAGAGTTATATAATAGTTCTATAAGGTTTTTAATAATATTAATCCGGCTTAGAAAGAGGAGTATTTAATATATTAGGCCTAGAAATATAATAATAATAAAAAGTAAAGAAGGTATTATAGGAGCGAGGTTAATATTATATTAATAGTTATAAGAGGAATAATACTAACGCTTTAGCTATATAGTATTACTTTTAGTAATATAAATATTAGCTATTATAAGAAGAATAGGGGGAAAATTAGGATATATAGGCCTTAAGACCTAGTTATATCTAATAAGGCTACTAATAAGATTACTATAAATAACCTATACTTTAATTTATTTATATAAATCTTATAAGAAGATATTAGATTTAATATTAACTAGGATTCTATATTTTATAGGCTTAAATAAATTAGGGGAATAGAATATATAAATACTTAATCCTAGAGAGATATATTATTTAAAATATATTTACTAGGGCTTAGCTAATTACTTTTTATAGTTAATAACTTATTAAATAATAAGCTTTACTTAAAAATAATTAACGGTAATTAATAAATATTTAGACTCTAATAGGTATAAGTTAAATTAATATAAAAGCTCTATTATATAATATAGTATTAAGCCGCTATTAATAATATAAACCCCTATATCTACTACTCTATAACCCGCTAATTATATGAGATATATAGAAAATAATAATAGCTAGAATCGGCCTAAGAGATATAATATAATAATAAATACTATCCTATATATAACCTTTATACCCCTAGCGTATATATAAAAGTCTAAAAGAGCGAAGATACCTATAATTATAAGCTTAAGGAAGTAGAGGAAGATATCCTATAAATAATAGAAGGCTAATAAGACTAAGGCCGCGATAGCTTTATATCTATTAGGTTTATAAGACTATAATTAAAATAATAAGAGGATAATAGTAATAGATAACTAGGTTAGAGTTTATATAAAGTCGACTATCTAATAACTTAGGTTTTAAGAGATATTAGTATAATTAAATAGAGGAACTTATTATTACTCCTCCCGTTATATAGCTCTAGTAACTATCCTAGGTATTTTAATAGACTAATTAGGTATTATTAATAATATTACCGTAGATAAAGGGAGGGCTATTTATACTAGGAGTAGAATCCTAAATTATAGCTTTAAAATAGGTATAGTTGAGATTTTAATATACTTTATAAGTTCTCTCTTACTAATAATACTTATCTACTTATAAAGAGACTAGTTCCTCCTTAAATAGTTTAATCCGCGCTAAGGTAGACTAGAATTATTTATTATAAGCGGTATAAATATTAGTAAGCACGCTAGTACCTTCTACCCCCTAGGAAATTACTTAATATAGTACTACCTCTATCACGTTATTAACTACTATATTAATATTAATCTTAAGGTATTAAGCTATATATAATTTATAGCGATCTATAAGCTAATAGACTTATATCTTAAAATAAATAGTTATAGGGTTATTATATATATAGTAACTAAGGAGAAAGAGGGACTAGCTAAGATACTATTAACGGCGTAATATCTACCTCTAATTTAAGTATTTATCTTATTATAAAGAGGAGAATATTAGATAAGGGGTATAATTTAAGATAAAGTAAAAAGTATTATTTTATACTATCTATCGCGTATAATAATTAAAGCTAAGTATTTTAATTTAGAGAGATAGTATATTAGAAAAGAGTAAAGCTTTAAAATAATAAGAGATAGTAATAAGAGAGTAGGTAATCTAAAGTAGTTATATTTATTATAAGTTCTAAATAAATATTTAATAATTTCTAGGGGGTTTAGATAATTAAAACGCGAGAATTACGCGCTAGATCTTATTAGATATATTAAATATAATAGACTAGTATATTTATATACTAAATAGGGTTTTTATTAAATCTAATATATTTTAACTTAAAAGTAATAATAATAATACGTAAAAAGTATATAATATATAGTTAGATCTCTACCCCTTAATTTTCTTTTAATTATAGGCTACCTCTTTATTTTTTAAATATTCTTTTATAAACTTATTTACCTACTATATTATTATTCTCTAGTACCCCTATTTCTATAAGAAATACTTATCCTATTAAATTAAAGACTATTCACCCTAATTAAAGTATAATATCTTAGAGGCTTATTATAGTAAGGGTAGGTAGAAGTAAGAGAGGTTTAAGCCGCTCCTAGTCTCGTATATAATATCTATACTTATAATATTATACCTATTTATAATAGAAGTTAATTATTTAAGTAGGCTAGTAGAGCTTATAATCTATTTAATATACTTAATAGTATTAACCGCGATAGCGAGGTTAGTAATAATAAATCCCGCGTTTAAGAGAATTAAATAGTTATAAAGTAAAGGCTATTACTAAATATAATAGATTTAAACTTAAAATAAGGGAGATAAGACGACTATATTATTAATAAGGAAGAGTTAGATAAAGAACCTATTAGGATATAGCTGGTAAAGAGGGTATATTATATTATAAGTTCCTATATTAATCTACTATATTAATAGAAGCGGCTTATATTATTATTAATATAAAGGGTAGTATATTAGCTTTATAACTAGTCCGGTAACTAAGACCTAATATAATATTATCTACTTTAAAGCGTACGTCTTATACTAGATCCCCTTATAATACTATATCTCTATCCTTAAATAAGAAACTCTTAAGAGCTTAAAGACCGCGATTACCTTATAATTATAATAAGCTAATAGTAGAGGTACTTAAGGGTAAAGAAGAGTAAGGGTATAATTTCCTATAGGGTTAGTTAAGGCGCTATAAAGGAATATAGAATATCTTTATAACGGGTTATAAAGCTATCTTATCTAAGGTTATACTATACTTATAAGTACTAGTATTTACTAGTAGCGGCAGTAAATAGTATATACCTTAGCCTAAATATAATCTAACCAATTTTAGTAATATAATAATTAAAGTATAGAAGTATTATATTAAAAAGGTAGGATAGTAATATAATTATAGACTAGATATTAATAATATCCTAAAGGTATATAAGGCGTAAAAGGTTAGTAGGGAGAAATATATTTCTAATTATCAATATATTAATAAGATATTAACGCGATAATAGCTTTATAATAGTATAAGTTTATTTTAGTCTTATGTTATACCTAGGATTAAAACTTTAATTAGGTTATATTACTATTTCTTAAGTATTAAGTAGTCTTATAAACTTACTATAAAACTTTTAAATAAATATATCTTTATATATTATAATATAAATAATCTAAAGGTTTAATATTAAGGAAGGTAGATAAATAGAATTAAAGTTAATCTAGTTTACTAGATAGTTATAAGGTTCTAGGCTAATATTATTATTAGTGTAATTATTAAAGTATTCTATAGAAGGATATCTATCGGTTTAAGCTTCCTAGTAATTATAAGGTACCTTTTCTAGCTATTCCGCCCTAGGATAATCTACTTTCTACTTTTAATAATCTATTATATAATTAAGGAATATATATCTTTAAATAAGAAGATAGATTACCCGTATTAAGGCCTTATTATTAAAGGTATTTTATAATTAACGCTAATTTACTAAATACTAATATTTCTTATAAAGAACTTTAATCTTTATATACTAATATAGTTTAACTAAGGTAAAGATAGATAGGAGAAGGTTATAAAGTATTTATAAGATAGGGTTAGTAAAAGTATAACCCTTATAGAAAATAATAGAGATAATATAATCCGTCTATTATATAATATATATAAGGATACTAGCTAGGGCTTACTCCTAGCTAGTTATAACGGCGGGTAAAACCTACGTAATATACTTAATAAGGATAATAATTCTTATAAGGGAGATATTATATCATCTAATTCTAGTTATTAAACCTAACCTTTACTTAAAGATCTACTACTATTTAACTAATAAATAGTATATAAAGGCCTATTATTACTTATATATTTAACTTAGACTCGTAGTATAATATTTATAAAGATAGGAGTGATTAAAGATAGTATAAGTAATAGAACTAGTTCTAATAATCTTCTTATAAATATACTAGTCTCTTAGACCGCGGATCTTCCTAGAGCGGAGTAGAATTATAGTAGAGTATTAATAAGTATATCTATTTAAGTGGAATACTAGTAACTTATACTTAACTTAGTTAGTACTAGATAATAGTATTAAGGCTAGTTATAAAGAAGGTAATAGAGGATCTTATAAGATAGTCTTACTAGAGGGGCGGAGTTATAGGTTAACGTATTAACTACTATAAGATGAATTCTACGAGTAGATTAATCTAGACGAGACTTAAATATATTAATATTCCTTTAGTAGCGATAACTATTAAGAATACTAGCTAGTAATAGAGGATAATTATACCCTCTTTTAGACTAGGATAGATAGGAACGAGTATATAGTACTTATTAGTCTTAAATTATCTATTAGCTAAATAGATAAGAGTAATAATTAGGTAGTAAGTATATAAAGGAAATATGGTTTATCTAGTATATCTAGTATACCTAATATATCTCGTATATCTAGTATATCTCGTATATCTTATATATTTAAGATGTCTAATATATCTTATATATCTTATAATTTTAATATTCTTTATATCTAGTACTTTATATAACTATATAAATAATAATACAATTAGTTATTATATTATATAATTAATATATTACTATTAGTATACTCTTAATATAATATCCTTATAATATAAATATAATATAACGTACCTTACTTATACTAATAACCTTTTTAATATAGATTAGGGGATTATTAATAATATCAAGTACGCCTTTAATAGTCCCTAGTATAGAATTATAGCTATAGGCCGAAAGTACAGTAATTAGGGTACCTAAATCGGCCCTAGGCGGACTCGTGTCTACCCCTACTACCCCAGGGCAAGCTTTCTTAAACCACGGCCCTAGGGGCCCGGGGCGGCCCAGGGCCGGCCCTAGGTACCCCTCCGGGTTTTTAGAAATTGCCGACGAAGGTCCTTTATATCTTTACTAGACTGTACTAGGTCTAATATATAGCCGCTATAAATATTAGGGGTTATATATATATATTTCTATTTAGTATTACTTATAGTATATATTTAACTACTAGATAATATTTATAAGATATCTAATTAGTTAGGAAGTATAATATATTTATAACTAATAGTAGTATATATTATTAGGGCGATAGCTTTTATTTTATTATTAGTATTTATTATAATTACTATATTTTTACATACTATTTATAGGGCGTAGTACGCGTATACCCCGTCCTAGTCCGCGTGTACCTTGTCTTAGTACGCGTACACCTCCCTCTATTTAGCTTAGGGGCTACTAGCGGGTTATATTATACTATTACCTATAACTTTCCCCCTAATAGACGGATTTTAAAGGGGCTTAACCTATTAGACTCCTTATAGAAATATATATACTATAAGTATAATCTATCTATAATATACTAAGTAGTTATTACTATTAGGACGGTATAGTAGAAGTATAGAGCGCTAAGGAGTAGATAGTCTTCCGCTATACTACTTAGAAATTACTCGGGTAAGCTTAGTTAACTATTTAGAACGCTCCCGCTAGCCGACTACTAGGCTAAATAAGGGGAGGTATACGCGTACTAGGACAAGGTATACGCGGACTTAGAAGAGGTATACGCGGACTTAGATAAGGTATACGCGTACCACCGCCCTATTTATATTAGAGTGATACCTAAATAGGCTTAGCGTTAGTCCTTTTTATAGAGGTAGACTTCTTATATATAGAGAATATATCTTTTACCTACTATTTATATTCTAATAGAATAATTAGACTAACTATTAAGTCGGGGTTTAGTACTATAAATTAGTACTAACTTAAATACTTAGTACTAGTTTAAGTACTAACTTAAATACTTAGTACTTACTTCTAGTATTAACCTAAAAAGCCCTTAGTATCTTAGCGAGTTAGGTTAGACTAACCCGACTCGCTAAAGTACTACTAAGACGCTAAGCCCTTAATAAAATAGTAAGAGATACTAATCTTTTTCTAGAACTACCCTTATACTAAAAATAGATTTTTTTAAAATTAGAATTTAAATACCCCTCTTAATTCCCTAGGGATATATATTACCTTTTTATATTACCTTATTTACTTTTTAGAATTACCTAGGTAATAATAATAATAATAATAATCTTCTTACTATAATAGAATATACTGGAATTGGGACCCTGAGCTTATCGCAGCTTATCGGTTGGTCAATAAGTGCCCCAATTGCCCCTCTAGGACTAGCGCGAACATCAGAACTCAGACTTTTCTTCGCATTCTACCCACGTCTACACCCACGCTCTATGATATTTTTTACTTAAATAAAGTTATACAAGACATCTATAGCTATTTAAAACTTCAAAAATCGTAAAAATCGGTGCAGTAGTTCAAAAGATGTGTCGTCATAAATGAATTTACCTACCAAATTCTATGCGCCAACGGCTAGAATAATTGGAATTAGATCAACAACAAAAATCCTGTCATTGTTTATAAATTACCTATTCTACCACCTCACCTACCAACGTGTCTGATATCGGCCTGAATAGGGGGTGATATCCGTCTCATTACCAGGTATGCAACGCTGTTAGAATGACCCATATCGCTGCATGGGTCCATGGGCTAATGCTGTCGCATTCACAGGCCAACTACCTACCTACCTACCTACCTACCTACCAACGTGTCTGATTTGCTCCCTACTATTCACGTCACCTACCAACGTGTCTGATATCGGTCTGAATGGGGGGTGTCTCATTACCAGGTATGCAACGCTGTTAGAATGACCCATATCGCTGCATGGGTCCATGGGCTAATGCTGTCGCATTCAAAGGCCAACTACCTACCTACCTACCGACCTACCTACCAACGTGTCTGATTTGCTGCCTACTATTCACGTCACCTACCAACGTGTCTGATATCGGTCTGAATGGGGGGTGATATCTGTCTCATTATCAGGTATGCAACGCTGTCAGAATGATCCATATCGGTCTATTGGTGCATTAGCTAATGCTGTCGCATTCACAGGCCACCTACCTACCAGGCCACCTACCTACCAAAACGTCTAATATGCTCCCTACCTACCAACGTGTCTGATATCGGCCTGAATAGGGGGTGATATCCGTCTTATTGATAGCCTACTATGTCTGATATGCTCCCTACTATTCACCCCACCTACTAACGTGTCTGATATGCTCCCTGCTATCCACCCCACCTACCAACGTGTCTGATATCAGTCTGAATGGGGGGAAATATCCGTGTCATTGATAGCCTACTATGTCTGATATGCTCCCTACTATTCACCCTACCTACCAACGTGTCTGATATGCTCCCCGCTATTCATGTCACCTACTAAACGCCAGGTAATAGGGGTGAGTTTCCGACGTAAAAATCTTGAATTTTTACAGGCATTTTCTAGTAATTAATAATATAGTAGTAAGTCCTATATATAGTAAGAAATACTACTATAAATAGAAAATATTACTAATATTATAGTCTTTATCTTTATAGGGATATATATTACTTTTTTATATTACCTAATTTACTTTTAAGAATTCCCTAGGTAATAATAATAATAATAATTAAAATAAATAGAATAAATAGTAAGAAATACTACTAAAAATAGAAAATATTACTAGGAAAAAAGGGTTTAGTAAGTTAGGTTAATACTTCGGGTTAATACTTAGTACTACCCCTTAGTATTAACTTAAATACTTAGTACTAACTATTAGTACTAACTTAAATACTTAGGCTAGGAATTTAGTATTAACTCGCTAAGAGTCGAGTTAGATACCTAACTCGAGTTCGAAGTACTAACCCGACGCGGTTAGTCTAATTAGAATAAGTAAATTAAGTAGAGGTTTATAGATTTAATAAGGCTTTAAAGTAAGATAGAATAAATAGGAGTTAAGGGGAGCTACGCTATTAATAGGGTAGCTAAGCTAAGCTAAGGAGCTATATACTATAGTATCTAACAACTTAATTGTTAGCGTCTTGGCATTTTCCTGGCGTGGTCCTTACTAGAAAAGTGCCAAGGCGCTAACAATTAACCCCCTCGACACCTAGTACACGCCCTCAGGGGAGCATAAGGTCTTTCTACTGAAGGGGAGTGTTGGAAATCAGTCTCAGCCCTATATGCTTGGCATGGACTATAAATAGCCAACTTGTCCATAGCCGAACAATCAACCGTTCCATCAACTATTCATCAAGAGATTAGTAACACGTTAATTTTGTCTGTCGCAACGATAAGGTGGCTCGATCGTTCGTGTGTCATGGATTCGCATTTAGTAACGGGTGGAGATGCGGCCCAGCAAACGGCAGAGGCTCTACATTATTTGCAAGAGAAGGTACCGCAGCAATTACGTAGGCCTGTTGTTGGCATTATATGTGGCACCGGTCTAGATGGCGTGGCCGACAGAGTGTTACCGGAGTCACGTCTGGAAATTTCCTACGCTGACATTCCGCACTTTCCGATAAGCACTGGTATGAGAGTGGCCATGCAGGTATCGTGCAATATCGGTAGCTGAAGTTTCAATAGTACCCGGGCACGCTGGTAAGTTTCTCTTTGGGCTACTCGAGTCTGGTGGAAGGCCTGTAGTCTTAATGCTAGGAAGAGTTCAGTCAGTGACTCACTTTCTTACGTGCACCAAGATCCCGACTCTTATTAGTTGTGTTTTGCAGCTATTATGAGGGCCATTCAATGCAGATGATCACACTTCCGATTCGATTGATGAAGCGCTTAGGAGTTGACACCATCATTGGTAAACTGTCCAGGCGTCCAATTCTTGCTTCAAATGTATTGATCGCTACCCAGTCACCAATGCTGCCGGTGGTTTGAACCATGACTATTCCGTGGGAGACCTCGTCGTGCTGAATGATGTAAGTCTCTAATCGAATACTCCGAGTATAAGCTCACACATTACCAGCACATAAATCTGGCTGGTCTTGTGGGCATACACCCGCTCCGCGGACCAAATATAGACGACTTTGGAGCCCGCTTCCCAGCTTTGTCCGATGCGTATGATATAGACCTGCGACGGCGCGTACACGGCGTTTGGAAGCATATGCGCCGAAGGCCGGAGAATACAAGACGCTTGCACGAAGGAACTTATGCGTTTGTTGGAGGCCCAAGGTAGGCTCGAACTTCTTGATGGTAAAGCCGCTTGAGGCTGACTGAGCCTAGCTACGAAACAAGGGCAGAGTGCCGTTTGCTGCATAGCTTGGGTGCGGATCTTGTAGGAATGTCGACCGTGCCAGAGATTATTGTAGCACGGCATTGCGGCATGAAAATACTGGCATTGAGTCTCGTCACCAACAAAGCGGTGTTGGATGCCGGACCGCGTGGCGATGATTTGAGTATTCGTACGTATGATTTGCAGTCATTCAGTCCAAAGACATAGGGAAGTCTGGGGAGCACGAGAGTCATCTGTACAAGCCATGCTTTTTCGCAGCGTGCACGACGCTTATCGTTATCCCTGGAAGATAGTACTGACTCCGAATTTTGCATAGAAGGGGCAAGCCATGAGGAAATGGCTAAGACAGTTGCGAAGGGCAAGGCGAATCACGAGGAGGTGCTGGAAGCTGGTCGGAAAGCTGCCAAAGATGTCCAGGTAAGGCAATATACCACTGAACGGACCGAATGTTGAATTTTTCATAGGAATTGGTCGGTTTATTGGTACAGGATATCATGAATGTAGACTCCACGATCTGAGCCACACGAGTCTGTTGTAGCCGGTTTGGAATTTACACCTCTCGGAGAAGGCGGGCAGGGCCCATTATTGTACCCTCAATCAGTGCATGGCGGTATATCTCGTAGTTGATGAAGAAACCAACGTTGGATCTCGACGTGATTAGAAGACAACGGAGGTTCACGGTTACAAATCCTGTAGTATGGAAACACTCAAGATGATCAGCTGCCTCCCAATCTCTTAGATTTCAATTTCTTGTAGTACGCTCTCTTCCCGCTAACCTTAGAAGATTGAATTTCGTTATACCTATTTTTGAAACGTCCCATTGAACTCTCATCGGCCAGAACCGCTTCGATGAAGGTACGTTTCCGCTGTTTGTTCGATAGGCGAGTGTTGTACCCCAGTGGACCCTCTGTAATCCTTCCCACTTCGGAATATTCGGACACGAGGCTCTTGGCGGACTCTTTCTTGTAATGCTGTTTCGGATCCAATATACCCCGAACTTTCAAAAGTGACAAATCTGCCTTGAGCGTGTCGTTGAAAATGGCCTTAGGCATGTTGAAATGTGAGCCTAAGGTCTGGCCTTTCAACTGCTAAGGCATTAGTCCAGAGCACCAGAAAAGGAACAACGAACGCGTAAGGACAAGTTATCGCCTCAGTGTAACTATGTAATAACTCTCAGGAAAGGCAGAGCGATGCCCAAGACGGGATTGAAGTATCTGCGTCAAGCAAAATTGGGATATTCTCTTCATAGGCGACAATAGGGAGAAACGAAAGCGCCTACCATCGTAGCTTTCTCTCTTACTGTGACAGGGTCTTTCATCAGCGTGACACTGTTCGACAGTCGCCTATCCTCGTCCTTCACAAGCCGGCGATGGTCTGTTCGAGCGACCCCGTTGATTGATATTATATATGGCTGCGCTATAGGTTGGGGGTCGAGCTTAGGAATGCTAGGAAAATAGTCAGCCCAGGAAAGGTAGGGTCACAGCAGTGTCCAGAGAGCAGCAGACCGCTGCAGAGCTACAGCTCTTGTGTCATCTGTGCTGAGGCCTGCGTTTTTGTGTAGTCGCTGCTCTGCCTTTCGAAGAAGTCGCTTCATTTCTTCATCGGAGAACTCATTGTCATCCCAATCCTCGTAATTCGCCATCAGTTGTTGCGATTGCTGCGCCAGCATGCCTAGTTTGATTTTCGACTGACGATATCTCCATGCAATCAGGCAGTCCACGAGAGGAGACTCTTGGCGAAAGTTATTCTGGTAATCGGCTATTTAGCGTGTGCAGTTCCAATGCGATTGGCCTGCTGTAAGACCCTAACTACGACCCCGCGCTAAACCTGCTTAATTTTATTAGTAAAACCTTATTAGATCTAAGTAACTCTTATACTACTACTATTTATTATTATTATAATTATTATAAGGACTAAAATATAACTTAATTAGATAATTATAATATTATTAATAGATTAACTATAAGGAATTAAATTTAGAATTAAATTTATAAAGTTATATAATACTAAACCTATATAGGGTATAAGCTAGCTATAAGTAGTTTAGTAATTCAAGTTAATACTAAAAATAACCTCTAAGTACTAAAAAAAATAGTTAGTCTAATTATTAATATTTATCCTTTAATATCTTATTATCTAATTAGTATAGTAGCTCTAGGTCTATCTCTCTACCTCCCTCTCTACCTACCTTATTACCCTTATCGCGGCGGAGTTATACTATTATTTAGAAAAGACTCCTTAATATATAAGTATACCTATCTTTTATTTAAATTATATTAGCGTCTTAAAGTAATTATATAAGATACTTATATATATAGAGTAATAGGCTTCTAATAAGAAAGAGATCTTTATATATATAAATAAGTAATAGTCCCTTATTATTTATACTATTTAAGCTAGAGTTACTTAATAATACCTTCTACTCTTAATACTTTACTTAATTATTAGTATTAGAAATATTAGGATATCTTAATATATCTAGCTAGTACGATACGGCCTACTAGTAATATCCTAGTAGTATTAGTTCGGCTTCTTATTATCCTAATAGATATCCTTTTATCTAGATATCTAAGAGGCTAGGTAGCTTCTTTAAGGGGTATTTAAATAGTCCTCCCTCTACCTCCTTAGAAAGTAGAGATTAGTTTTTTTATAATTATAAAGTTATTAGAGTATTAAGTCTACCTTTATAATACTACCTACTTACTAGTAGTTTATACTATCTATTCTAGCCCTTGAGAACTAGCCTTCTAATCTAGTTTCTAATAGTTCTAATCTCTCTACCTTTAAAGGGGGATAGTCTAGATTATAATAATATAATAATATAAAGATATCTAATATTAAATAAGATAAAAATATATTAAAAGTCTATTATAATAAAATTAAGATAATATTAAAGTCTAATATAAGAGAGATTAAAGTAATAAATAATATACCTAATAATAGAATTTCTAATAAAACCCTTACTAGTATAATTATACTTAATAAACTTATTACTACTACTAAAGTTAAAGAAGAGTAGTTAATAAAGGAAAGAAAGCTTTAAGGTATCTAAGAAAGGGTAGCTTAATTATAAGTAGAAGTAGATATAATTATACTAGATCTATATTAAATTACTAGTAGATTACTAGGAGGGATATAATAAGGATTAAAATAAGGCCTAATAAAGGATTATCCTCTAAATTAGGGTACTAATATATAAGGTATATTAAACCCTAAAGTAGGATCTATCTTTAATAGTTTTACCCTAAGTTAGTCTACTAGAGGCTAGTTAGAAGAACCTAGTAGTTAATACCCTAGGAGCTACTTAAAGCCTAAGGACTTACCCTTTTATAAGGGGAAGAATATATATAAGTATAAAAAATAGTATTATATTATAAATATTATATTCTAATTAATACTTAATAAATTCCTAATTAAGTTTATAAAGGTTATTTAAGCTATATAATTCTTAGAAGGTAAACCTACTAAATTATAAGATTATTATAAAAAGTTATTATTAGGGAGAGTAGTTACCTAGGAGTACTTTACTTAATACTTATTAAACCTTATTAAGGATCTAATAAACTACTAGCTTTATAATATATAATTATACTTAAATATATAATAGAATCTTAACTAGTTAATATAAAGCTTTAATATATATTTAAGTAGGATTAAATTATAAATCCCTCCTTTTTAAGAGGAATATTAATAGATTAACTTCTTTATAAAGTTATACCTAGACCTTTAAAAGGCCCTTATAAACTATTAAGACCTCCTTATAACTAAAGAAAGCCTAACTACCCTTACTACTTAATTAGAGAATAACTAGTAGTATTATACTAGAATAACGGCGGGTAATAGTTATATTACTAAAAAGGGGGATTATTCTAATAGATAGAATAAAGGTTAGAAGAGGGAAGGAAGTTAAGATAAAGGTATTAAACCTTCTATAAAAGTAGGAAGTATTTAGCCCGCTAATAGTTATAATAAGTTACTAGATACTAAGGAAGAGTTAATATATTTTAATTATAAGAAGAAGGGGTATTATAATAAGGACTATTATAAGCCTAGGATACCTAGGAACCTAAATATAATACCTATTAATACTATTAGAAAAGGGACTATTAAACTAAAAAAAGGAAGCGCGCCTCTATTAGAACCTTAATACTAAGGCGCTTACTTATTAAAAGGGATTTATTATTAATTTATAATATTAATATTAATAGTTCTATTAATATATAAAGTATATAGGACTATATAAACTTCTTAATAAATATAGGAGTAGAGATTAATATTATCTCTTAAAGCTTCGCTAAGTAATATAACTTAAAACCCCTAGAGGGCTATTAGCTACTAATTCCTAAATAAATAAATAGTTAGTTAGTCTATTATTACGGCGCGTATTAGGTAGAGTACTATCTTATTAATAGCTAGGGGTAGCTAGATTAATATACTAGTATATTTTATATAATTAAGAAGAAGGGGTTATTAATTATTATTAATATACCTACCTTATTAGAAGCTAGGGTATAAGTAGATCTAGGGAGTTAAAAGTAGTAATTTTTATTAGACTCTACTAGCGTATCTATCCTAGAGTTATAAGTATTTATAAATACCCTTAAAGGTAAATCTATAATTTATACTATTATTTATATTAGGTTATCTTAGGCGGAAACCTAGGGCTTTAATAGTAAAGTATTAGAGCTACTTAAAAGTCTTTATAACTTTTTAAATATCTTTTTTAATTAAGAGGTAGGACGACTACCCCTATTTAAGCCTAGGGACTACGCTATTAATATAGATAGTTATAAGCCTCCTTATAAGCCTATTTATAATTTATTATAAAGGGAGTTAAAAACTCTATATATCTACTTAAATAATACTAAGTTAAAGGGTTAGATATAAGAGTCTACTAGTCTTATAAAGGCTCCTACTTTATTTATACTAAAGAAGGATAGTAGCCTACGGCTATATATTAATTGTTATAAGTTAAATAAAGTAATAGTAAAGAACTATTATCCTCTCCCTTTAATTAGTAAAATACTTAATTACTTATAAGGTATAAAGATATTTATTAAGTTAGACCTTAAAGATACTTATTATAAGATTTATATTTATAAGGATAATAAGTAGAAGACGGCGTTTTATATATAGTATAGTTATTTTAAATATATAATTATACTATTTAGGTTAATAAATACCCTAGTTATATTTTAAGCCTATACTAATAGAGCTTTAATAGGCCTAGTAGATATGACTTATATAATATACCTTAATAATATTTTAATTTATTTAGAAGATATCTTAAGTTATAAGTAATATATCTACTAGGTACTTAAGTAATTATAAAAGTTTTAGCTTTATATAAATTAAAAGAAATATAAATTCTATACTAATTTAATAGAATTCCTTAGATTTATTATAAGTATTAATAGTATATTAATAGATAGTTATAAGGTATTTACTATTTAATACTAGCTAGAACTAATTATATATTAGGAAGTCTAAGTATTCTTAAGATTTATAAACTTCTACTAGTATTTTATATACTACTATTTATAAATAGTATCCCCCTTAACTAGCCTTTTAAAAGGTAGTAAGGAGGGGAAGAAGTTAAGACCCTTTATATAAGGTATTAGTAAAGAGAAGGCATTTTATAACTTATATTATACCTTTATAATTATACCTATTTTAATATATTTTAATCTTAATAAAAAAAAATAGATTAAAATAGATATATCTAATTTTATTATAACTACTATCTTATCTTAATAGGATAATAATAAGGCTTAGTATCTAGTAGCTTTTTAGTCTTATAAATTAATACTTATTAAGACTAGGTATAAGATATATAATTAAGAGCTATTAATAATTATTAAAGCCTTTAAATAATAGTAATATTATATAAAAGGTAGTTATAATACTATTAAAATACTTATAAATTATAATAATCTTAGGGGATTTATATAAGTAAAGTAGTTAAATAGTTATTAAGCTTAGTAGGCTATTTATTTAGTTATATATAACTTTAATATTAAATATTAACCTAGTAAAAAGAACCTTATAAATACTCTATTATATAGACTTAATTATAATAATATTAAGATATTATTTAACTAGCTCCTATCTACCTTATAAAATAAGCTAATAAATTTAGGAAGTATTATCTCTAGCTAAAAGTAGCTAGAAGAAATAATTAAGTATATAAACTTATCTAGTTTAGGAGGGCTTAAGAAACCCTTAATTAAGCCTAAAAACTTAGATAGAAGGGGCGTAAAGCTACCTTCCTAATATTAAAGTAATATAATAGCGTTACTATTTAATCCTATTATTAAGGTTATTAGTTATAAATAATATATCTTATAAGTACTAGTAAGAGTAGTTACTAAACTTAAAATAGCTTATAAAGCTAGATTAAAATCTTTAAAAGAACTTATCCTCTTATTATAAAGTAATAATCTATTTATTATTAAATAGAAAGATAAGATAAAGTATATAACTTCTAAGTAAAATACTATTAAATAGCCTTAGAAGGTTAATTTAATAAGATTATTAAGATTTAAAGAAGTACTTTATATATTAGGTTATTTAATATTATATATAGAAATTATTATAAGGTATTATAATAATACTTTAATAGGTTATTTTAAGTTATAAAAAACCTTAGAATTACTTTAATATAAGTATTATTAGAGTAGAATATTAGTAGATACTAAGTTATATATCTAAACTTATAAAATATATTAGAGGGTAAAAGCTCCTAGATATAAACCTTATAATAATATAATATCCTTATTATAACCTAATAGGCCTTAGGAAGAACTTTTTATAAATTTTATTATAGGCTTACTACCTAGTAAATATAGAAATTTTATATATAATTTTATTCTTATAATTATTAATAGGTATATAAAGATAGTTTAATACCTTTTAATTAAGAGTACTTATACTACTATTAAATTAGCTAAGATCTTATTTAAAAATATAATATAATATTATAATTTATTAATAGATATTATATTAGATTAGGGATCCTTATTTATAAGTATCTATTAATTAGAAGTCTACTATTATATAAAAATAAAGAGATAACTAAGTACTACTTTTTATTTATAAATAGATAGGTAGATTAAATACTAGAACTAAATATTTAAATATTACCTTAAGGTATTTTTAAATAAAGAATAAGATAATTAGGTTATATTACTTTTAATAGCTAAATTCGCGTATTATAATAGTATTTATATTATATTAGGTTATTTACTATTTTATATAATATATAGATATAATCTATATATAAAAGATAAAGTTAGGGATAACTTTTTAAAAGGAGGAGTACTTATAATTAAAGACCGCGTAGAAAACCTTTTAAAAGTAAGAGTTATATTAGTAGATTAATAATAGACTATCTAAGTATAAGTTATAAAGTTTTATAATAAACTTTATATCCTAAAGTCTTATATAATAAGAGAACTAGTAATATTAGTTATAAAGAACTTAAAGTAGAAAAGATTAAATTAAAAGCTATTATATAAGTATACTAGTCCCTTTAAAGTAGTAGATATAATTAGATACTAGGCGTACTACTTAAGTCTCTTAATAGTATAAAGAATCTATCTTATATTTTATATTTCCTTATAAAAACTATATTAGAGCTATCTTAATAAAGGTAAATAACTATTTATACCTCCTCTAGAACTTATTAATAATAAAGAATATTATAAGGTAGAATAAATCCTAGATAGGATAAGAAGTAAAGGTATTTAATACTACTTAATTAAGTAGTTTAATTATAAAATAGAATATAACTAATAGATATCTATTAAGGATATAAATATAAAAGACTTATAAAGGGAATATAATAATATATATATAATAAAGAAATATTAAAGGTAAAACGCTAGTATATAACTATTATAATAGAACTATTTAATTATAAAGTTAAGTTATATAAGGTAAGTTATAAGTTATATATATATAATAAAGATTTTAATAAAGAGGTATATAAGAAAAGAATTAATTAAGGGGAAAATCCTTATAACCTAAGAAAAGAATCTTTACCTAAAGGTATAGTACTAAGGTCTTATAAGGGGAGCGTATTAAGGCGAGCTAGGGCCCGCGGTAGACGAGCTAGAGGATAAGGAGGCTAGATAAACGGGCGCGGAAGGTAAGGGGGACTTATAACCTATTAGTATACTACACGCGAACCGTATTAAAATCCTATTATTATAAACCGATTTATAAGGCTTATAAAGGCGGCGGTACCTCTTATAAGCCCTACTAGTCTCTTAGTTATATAGTAACCTAGGACTTAAACCTAGGTACTTAGCGTATTAAAGATAATAGGGCTATAAGAGGGCTACTACCCTAGTAATATAACGGGGTAGCGTGGCGCGGTGAGAGGGTTTAACTATCTATTATAAGAGTTAGCTAATAGGAATACCTTTAAGCGTAAAGAGTATAAGAATAATTTAAAAGAAGTATAATATAATATAATATTAATAAGGTCCTTAAATAACTAATATAATAAACTTATATAGGAAGGTAATTTATAAGTAATATACTTATAATATAATTAAAGATAATTAATTTCTATTATAAAGTAATAATATATATAAAGTAGTAAAGGATAATTAGTAGAGACTTACCTTAGTTATTATTATAGTTATTAACTATTTAATATATAGTACTATATTAATAATTAATCCTTTATATTATATTTATACTTTAATAGTAGCTATCTTATAAAGTATTAATAGTATTAATATTAAACGCGTTAGCTCCTATTATTAATATATTAAGATATAACTTAAGATAACTTATAATAAGTTAATATTAATAGTAGTAATTATAAAAGAAATTAGAAGTAAATAAAATATAACTTTATTATATACTATATTATATATATTAACTACGCGATTTAATAGTATAATATTATTACCTAACTTCTATATTATTATTTATATTATATATTTATAAAGTAATATAATAGTAAACTTAATTAATAATTATATTCTACTACTAATATAAATTATAATTATAAAGGCTTTTATATATTAATAATATATAATATTAATAGCATATCGCCGTTACTATATTATTATTATCCTTAGAACTCTTTCCCTTACTTTCCCTACTAGGGTTTTAAAGGTTTTTAATAAGTCCTATTATAGATAGTAATAGTTAATATTTAAGGATAAATACCCTTAAAGGGGAAGTAATTATTAGGATATCTTAATATATCTAGCTAGTATAATACGGCCTACTAGTAATATCCTAGTAGTATTAGTTCGGCTTCTTATTATCCTAATAGATATCCTTTTATCTAGATATCTAAGAGGCTAGGTAGCTTCCTTAAGGGGTATTTAGATAGTCCTCCCTCTACCTCCTTAGAAAGTAGAGATTAGTTCTTTTATAACTATAAAGTTACTAGAGTATTAAGTCCACCTTTATAACGCTACCTACTTACTAGTAGTTTATACTATCTATTTCAGCCCTTAGGAACTAGCCTTCTAGTCTAGTTTCTAATAAGAAACTATAGCTATTTTAAGAAGAGTTAGCCTATTACTTAATAGAGGAATAGGATATATTTATTTATTAATCTACTATCTTATAAGCTCTAAAAGATACTAAGATATCTTATAAAATTATTTAATATATAGGCCCTTAAAGTTAAAAACTTTAAACTACCTAGTAAGTATTTATTAGTAAGGTAAAAGTAGAGTAGTTTATCTTTATTAATAAGTCTTTATTTAAGCTTTAGATAATATAGTAATTTATAATATATATACTTAGAAATAATCCTACTTACTATTATAAAAATATAAGATAAGGTAATATATATAATATTCTACCTATATATATTACTAAGAGTTACCTTTTATATACTAGTATTAAGAAGGGCTAATATTTAAAGGAGGAGATTATTAATTAATTAATTAATTAATTAATAAGCTACTAATATTATATAATAAATATCCTTAGAAGTAAAGTATTATTATCCTAGATAATATTAGTATTTATATTAATACTTAAATTATTAAGGCTATTAAATAGAAGGGCTATCTTATTAAATACTTACTTATTTATTAGATTATAACTCTATTAAACTTATATTTAGTATATTTAAGGCCTAGATAAGATATTATTTTAAGAGCTTTTACCCTATCTTTTAAAATAACTTTAAGGGCTTCTTAAGGTATACTATTAAGTATAATAGATATAATAGGTTTATAAAGGAGTACTTTAGATATAGTAATATTAAGTATATATTCAATAATAAGGTAGAAATATTTAAATAAGAAATAGCTTAATAATAGAGGTCTTAATTTTATTATTTATATTAATAGATAGCTAAAGATATTATACTTCTTAAAAACCTCCTCCTAGCTATTTACCTCCTTATTATCTACCTTCTTACTATCTACCTCCTTATTATTACCCTCCTCTTATACTAGCTAGCTTATAAGTATATTAATACTCCTCCTTTTAAAGCTTCTTAAACTAACTTAGTTATTAGGATATCTTAATATATCTAGTTAGTATAACTGCGGCTTACTAGTAATATCCTAGTATTACTAGTTCGGCTTCTTATTATCTAACGGATATCCTTTTATCTAGATATCTAAGAGGCTAGGTAGCTTCCTTAAGGGGTATTTAGATAGTCCTCCCTCTACCTCCTTAGAAGGTAGAGATTAGTTCTTTTATAATTATAAAGTTACTAGAATATTGAATCTACTATTATAATACTACCTACTTACTAGTAGTCTATACTATCTATTCTAGCCCTTAGGAACTAGCCTTCTAGTTTAATTCCTAATAGTTCTAATCTCTCTATCTTTAAAGGGGGATAGTCTAGATTATAATAATATAATAATATAAAGATATCTAATATTAAATAAGATAAAAATATATTAAAAGTTTAATATAATAAAATTAATCTAATACTAGAATCTAATATAAGAGATATTAAAGTAATAAATAATATATCTAATAATAGAATTTCTTATAAAACCCTTACTAGTATAATTATACTTAATAAACTTATTACTATTATTAAAATTAAAGAAGAGTAGTTAATAAAGAAAAGAAAGCTTTAAAATATTTAAGAAAGGGTAGTTTAATTATAAGTAGAAGTAGATATAACTATATTTAATCTATATTAGATTATTAGTAGATTATTAAGAGGGATATAATAAGGGTTAAGACTAGGCCTAATAAAAGACTACCTACTAAATTAGGGTACTAATATATAAGGTATATTAGACCCTAGGGTAGGATCTATCTTTAATAGTTTTACCCTAAGTTAGTCTATTAGAGGCTAGTTAGAAGAATCTAATAGTTAATATTATAAGAGCTACTTAAAGCCTAAGGACTTACCCTTTTATAAGAGGAAGAATATATATAAGTATAAGAAATAGTATTATATTATAAATATTATATTCTAATTAATACTTAATAAATTCTTAACTAAGTTTATAAAGGTTACTTAAGTTATATAACTCTTAGAAGGTAAACCTACTAAGTTATAAGATTATTATAAAAAGTTATTATTAAGGAGAGTAATTACCTAGGAGTACTTTATTTAATACTTATTAAACCTTATTAAAGACCTAATAAGCTACTAGCTTTATAATATATAATTATACTTAAATATATAATAAAACCCTAACTAGTTAGTATAGAGCTTTAATATATATTTAAGTAGGATTAAATTATAGATTCCTCCATTTTTAAAAGAATATTAGTAGATTAACTTCTTTATAAAGTTATACCTAGACCTTTAAAAGGCCCTTATAAACTATTAAGACCTCCTTATAACTAAAGAAAGCCTAATTACTCTTACTACTTAATTAGAGAATAACTAGCGGTATTATACTAGAATAACGGCGGGTAATAGTTATATTATTAAGAAAGGGGATTATTCTAATAAGTAGAATAAAGGTTAGAAGAGGGAAGGAAGTTAAAATAGGGGTATTAATCCTTTTATAAAAGTAGGAAGTATTTAACCTACTAATAGTTATAATAAGTTACTAAATATTAAAGAAGAGTTAATATATTTTAATTATAAAAAGAAGGGGTATTATAATAAAGACTATTATAAACCTAGGATACCTAGGAACTTAAATATAATACCTATTAATACTATTAGAAAAGGGACTACTAAATTAAAAAGAGGAAGCGCGCCTCTATTTTAGACTAACCGTCGAGTCGGGTTTTAGTACTATAGATTGGTACCGACTCAAATACTCGGTACCTACTTCCGGTACCGACCCGAAAAGCCCTCGGTACCTTAGCGAGTCGGGTTAGACCGACCCGACTCGCTAAGGTATCGCCAAGACGCCAAGCCGCTAATAAATTAGCTAGAAAGCCTAGATTTTTTCTAAAATTAGTACTATTCTAAAAATAAATTACTTTTTAATTATAATTTTCATAGCCCCCTTAATTCCCTAGGTATATATATTACCTTTTTATATTACCTAATATAAAGTATACTATTAAAGTTAGGTCTATTATTATTATTCCTCCTTATATAATTATAAGGGTTCTAATAGTTTATTAGGGAGAGATTCCCTCTAATAGAGACTTCCTCTTTAAATTTAAATATACCTAGAATTTTAAAGATAATAGTATTTATACTTATATTACTACTTTTATAATCTCTTTTATTTATATTTAAAACTTTTAAATACTTTAATATAATTATCTTATAAGGCCTACCTTAATTTATTTATTAAATATAATTAAGATAGTATTTACCTTACTACCTTAATAAATACTTCCCTTATAACTAGTAATACTATCTCCTAGAAGTTATCTATTATAAAAGGCTTTATAATATAAGCTACTACTTATATAAGGATTATATAGCCTATTATAATATCCTCTATCCTAATAATAAGGTCTTTAATTAATTCTACTCTAAAATATATTTAGCCTAATAGTATTACTATTTATAAACTTCTTAAGGTAGTAAGGTAAATTACTATTATAACTACTAAATTCCTAGAAATCTAAATAGATTAGGGGTTAATAGTAGATATTTTAAAGGAAGAATAGATACCTATCCCTTTAAAGTTAAATATAGTATTAAAACCTACTTAAGTCTATCCTATTAACTAGAAAGATTATAAACCTATTAATTAAATATTTAATAAGTTGTATAATTAGGGAAAAACAACTTAGGCTAGTTAACTTATATCCTTTAATTATCTAGTTTTTATTATTTAATATAATATAATAGAGGGATATAAAGGTTAAGTAGTAGTTAATATTAGGGGCCTTAATAAGATTACTTAAGTAGATAGTTATTTACCTTTATAATCTAACCTTATATTAGCTATTATAAGCTATTTATATATCTTTATAATAGATAGTATAAGTTAGTTTTATTAATTTAAGGTATAAAGAGAGGATTATTATAAGTTTACTATTATTTCTTATTATAAGTAGGAGTAGTATAATATTACCTTAATAGGGTATAAGGGGTCTCCTTTATATATTTAATATTAAATTAATAAACTTCTCTAACTATATAAACTATTTATAAAGATATATATTAATAATATAATAGCCTTCTTAGCTAGCCTACCTAAGTATCTTACCTATTTATATAAGCTCTTTATACTCTTTTAAGATAAGTAGATTAACTTTAATCTTATAAAAACCTTCCTAGGGTATCTATTTATTACCCTACTTAATTAATAAGTTAATTCCTTAGGCTTATTAACCTTAGAAGAAAAGCTTTTAGCTTTTAGCTTACTTTTATTTCTATTATTATTAAAGGATCTTAAATTCTTCCTAGGTTTAATAAGCTAGTTAAAGATATCTAGCTTATAATATACTTAGTAAGTAAATCTATTATAATACTATAAAATTAATCTTATTAATACCTTATTAAAAGGTATAAAGGGTTTTAATAAGAAGATATAATTAATATATATTATTTATATTATTTATAAAGTTATAAAAGTAGAATTAGAAACCTTTAAAGACTTAAAGATAGCTTATAATAGCTTTATATTCTTTATTTATTTTAATAAAATAAGGATCTTATTTATTAACTTAGATACTTTAAAGAAATAGGGCTTTATAGTTATAATTTATTATATTAAGAGTAATATTATTAAGGGTTTTAATAGAATAGATATTAAACTAATAATATTCCTTAGTAAAATACTAAATTAAGCTAAATATAACTATTAATTAATAGAGTTAAAAGTTACTAATATTATATAAATTATTAAGTATACTTATTACCTAATTAAGTTATTAAAGAAGCTACTTACTATTATTTATATTAATAACTTAGTAGTAATCCCTATCTTATAATAAATAACCCTTAATTCTTTATATATAAATAAGCTAAATTTATATCTTATATAAGTATTATTCTATCTATCCTAATTTAATTTAATTATTAAATATAAATTTAGTAAATCTAATATTATCTTAAATACTCTCTTATAACTCTAAGTAGATATTCCTTTAATTAATAAGATTAAGATACTTAATACCCTATATCTAAAAGCCTTTAATAAGTTATACTTATAAGAGTATAAATAATTATTAAAATATTACTCTTATTAAAATATTAGTAATATTTAGGTAGAAGCTTATATAAGTATATTAGGAAGATACCTAGTAATTTTAAGTATTATAATTACTTTAAGAGAGTAATAAAGACCTTATTAATATTAATAATAAAGATAAAGTAAAGTAGTTAAGATTATAATTTAAATTATAAGATAAGATAATCTATTATATAAATTTTAATAATAAAAGGGAGAGACTTTATATATTAAAGGCCTTAGAAAAGGAGGTCTTTAAACTTATATATAATAAGTAGTATTATAACGGCTACTATTATATATATAATTAAATAGTCTCTTTAATATATATATACTATCTATTAAAGTACTTATAAATATAAATTAACTACTACCCTACCTATTAATTAAGCTAGACTAAGTATTATAAACCTTATAATAGCTTACTCCCTATTAATAGACTATCTATTCTATTTAATATAATAGTTATAGACTTTATAATTATATTACTACTAATTATAAAAGGCTTTAATAGCCTATATATAATAATTGATAAGTTTTCTAAGCGCCTATTATTACTTCCTAGGTAGTCTATTTAGTTTATAAGCTAGTAGGCTAATATTATATTAGTAGTATTAATGGCTTATAGTTAGGGAGTACCTTATAAGATTATTAATAATAGAGATTCTAAATTTATATCTTCTTTCTAGTAGGTAGTCTTTTAAAAACTAGGTTATAAACTATTGATATTAAATTTATACTATATATAAATAGATAGATAACTTAAATAATTAAATTAAATAATTAAAATTATTATAAGATATTATATCTCTAAATAAGTAAATATTAACTCTATTAATTAAATAGTTATCCTACCTTATTTATAAGGTTATATTAATAATTCTTAGAATTAATTAATAGGGGTCTCTTCTAATAAGGTCCTTATTAGGTTTAATATATAAGATATATTAGGTATACTTATATAACTACCTATTAAAGACTTTAATAGGCTATATTATATAAAGTATAATTAGGCTAAAGAATTTATAACTTTTATAAATATCTTTACTAAAATCTATTATAATTTTAAGTATTAACCCCTATTATTAGATAAGGGTAACGTAGTATACTTATAACTAAGTAATAGTTATAAGATTCTAGGTATTTTAAATTATAAACTTTATAACTAATATATAAGACCCTTCCTAATTCTTAAATATATAAGTCTATTAGCGTATTATCTATAGCTTCCTTTATTAATAAGAATCTATCCTATTATATTAATTACTTAGTTAGAGCCTTCTATAAAGGGATTAGATCCTTATAAACATCTTAGAAATATATACCCTCCTCCTATTATTAAGAATAATAGTCTTAACGCTACTAAATTAGACGTCTATAAACTAGAGGCTACTATAGGTAAGTAGATTAGTAGGGTAAAGGTTTAGTATCTTATTAAATAGTAGGGCTATAATTATAAGTATAATATTTACTATAGTAAGAAGGATCTTTCTAAGGCCTTAGGTCTTATTAATAACTATAAATAATAGTTATATAGTAAATTACATAGGGTTAGTAAAGTATAAGGCCTATTTACTTTTATAGAGAAATATTTACTTTTATAGTATAAAGTATTATTATAGATATTACCTTATTATTTATTTATTAGTATTATTATAGCTTTTATATCTATTATAATATAGAAGGCTTTTATACTATACTCTATTTATTCCTTAATAGAATTCTTAATAGGTAATTAATTATATATATATAAAATTAGCTTATAGCTATTAATTACTATAACATCCTCTTAGTCTTAACTAAGTAGTAACTTAATAATAAAATATAGTAGTTTATATTTAATAGTTTTACTAGAGGTAATTATACTAACCTACCTCTTATATTATATAGTATTTAATTAGTAATATTTACTATTATTATTAATTTAGTAATAGCTCTTATAGCTATAAGTTATATTATAATACTTCTACCTTATAATAAGCTTCTTACTATTGTTATTAAGGGACTTATTGTAATTATAAATAATAGTATAAGCTTATTCTAGATTATTTATCCTAGTACGCTAATAAGATAGTAACTAAGTAGGGCTATTAACCTCTTAAATACTCCTTATTAAACTAGCTTAGCATTTAATTATAAGAGATATATCTAGAATATAGTTATAATACTTCTTTTATTACTTTATAATTATAATCTTAATACGCGACTCTTATTTATTAATAGTTAGGTTTTTTAGGTTAAAGTATTAATATATTACTTTATAATATACTAATTTAATCTAGCTTAGAATATTAGCTATTTTAGTAATACCTTTATTAGCTATTACTTTATTAATCTTAATATTTAATAGATAGCTATTAAAGTTTCCTTTCTTAAATAGCCTACTAATCTTATTAGCTTATATATATCTTCTTACTATAATAGAATATAGGAATATTAGGGCCCTAAGCTTATTATACCTTATCTATTAGTTATAAGTACCCTAATTACCCCTCTAGGACTAGCGTGAATATTAAAAGTCTAATAAATCTTTATATTTTATATACTTCTATACTAATACTCTATAATATTTTCCGTATAAATAATATTCTTTAACCCGTTCCTACCTACTTAATACTTTTAAAATAATTTAAATTAGTATAGTAGTTTAGAAGATTTATTATAATAAATAGTTTTACCTATTAGATTTAATCTAACTATCTTATATCTTAGCGCCTCCCTACTATATTAATAGTTTTTTCTTCCTACCTCTTCTTTACCTTTTATAATATAGTATAGATATTAATACCCCTCCTTATAATTTATAATATATAAATCATGCTAGCTATCTTTAAATAATATAGTATTATCCTTCCTATATTAAATTTAACTCCTCTACCTCCTTACTAATACCTTCTAAGCGCCTAGCTCTTTCTAAGCTATACCCTAATACTATTAATAAGAGGGTTAGATCCTATAAGATTAATAGTATAGGGTATACTAGATATTTAAAGAATACTACCTTATATACCTAGGCCTTATCTATAAATATACTAGTAAACCCTAGAGATATTATATTAATAGAACCTTACCTTAGAGAAATACTATTAGGTACTTACCCTTATAATAACCCTAATAAGGGTATTACCCCCTAGTAGTATATAGCCTTTATTAATATAACTATTTAAGTAGTTATTCCCCCTAGGAACTCTAAATAACCTACTCCCCTAATATTTCTAGACGCCTCTTAAGAAATTACTTCTTAGCTAGCTTGTTACGCCCTTAATACTCGAGCCTTAGTAGATATTATAGTCGCTTACTAAGTTAAATATACCTTGGTATAGCGAGTTAAGCGACCGCTTACCTAGTCGCTCTAGTTAATATAGGATAACTATGGCGAGCGGGGCGATTACGCGACTAGTCGCTCTAGTTAATAGAGAGTAATTACTAGCGATTAGTATAAGTATAGACTTTCCTACGTCTATATAGATAGTATTACTTTCCCTCTAGATAGGAGCTTTATACTTAACTTATATTATTTACTAGAATAATCTCCTAGATACTAGATATAATACTATACTTATATTAGACTAGTTTAATATAAAGCCTACTTATTCTATCCTTAATACTCCTCTTTATAAGATCTATTATAGACCCTATCTACCGCTAAGAGATATAGGTTATAATACTTTAAGTACCTTTAAGATAAGTACCTTAGGATAAAGGAACTCTACCTTAAGTAAATAAGGTTTATAATAGTTAGTAATAGTAGAAAATAAGGAAGGTATTAAGATAGCTAGACCTAACTTATATTATAATAATTAAGATAAACTTAAAGAATAGTTAATATAGATATAACTATACTATTCTTTTAATAAGGATATTATTAAGATAATTAAGTAACCGCTATTTATTATAACTTATATAAGAGGATAGGCCTAGAAGTAGTCCACCCCCTTTCTTAAATAATACTTAGAAAATCTAAACGATAGTAATAATACCAATATTAAGGTATAAATAGAAAGCTTTATACGCTTCTATATCGAGGTTTAATATATATTTAGACTATCTAATAAAGCTAGTATAATAATATAAGTTATCTAGTACTTAGTTTAGGAGGAAGTTAGTTATAAAGTATTTAACTTAGTTCTAATAATACTTAGTAAGAATTAACTAGGATGATAATATATTAATAGTAATATATTAATAAGGATTAAAGGATAATATTAAGAAAGAACTTAGGCGAGATAGAGTAGTTTATAATAACTTAGACTTACTTATTTAAGTAGTAATAAGGATTAATAATAAGCTCTATAAACTTATAATAGAGTTATATTATAATAGTAGTATATTAGAACTTAGTTAGTTAGGATTCTATTCTAGAGGAAATAGTAATAAGAAACGTATATAATATAATCCTTATAGACCTATACTAATAGAGTTAGACTTTACTTAGAAGAAAGGAAAATTTAGGGGTAAGAAGTAGTAAGGGGGTAAGAAAGTAATAACTTACTATAATTATAGTAAACCGGGCTATATTATTAAAGACTATAGGTTAAAAAATATAGTAAAGCGACCTTAGTTAAATATATTAGAGAGAGTACTAATTAAGATAACTAGACCTCTAAGGGATTAACTAGAAACGGAGTATAATAATAAAGAGCTAGATATAATTATAAGTGATCTACTAGCAGTTATTAATGTACTACTAGAAGAGAATATTAAAGAGCTTATAACTAGATAGGAGGAGTTATATAAAGAAATTATAAAGAAATAATAAAATATTATATATATTAAATAAAGACTCGCAGATATTTATAAATAGCTAAAGGAGCTAGGCTCTAATAATAATAGTAATAGTAGTTAGGCTTAAAAGGAACTACCTGAGTAAGGACGAGAAAATAAAGACTTAGACTAGGAAGATCTTAGTATAGGATCCAGGAAGGGTAAAGTAAAGCATCTTCTAATAGAGCGAGTAGGATCTTATACCTCTACGTTAAATGATCTATAGATATAACTCAAGGAAAGAATAAAGTTCTATTAAGAAAAGGTATTAGGGGGACTTCTTTAGAAGGAGTTTAGAAATAACTTAGTATATCTATAATATAAAGTAATATATTAATTAGCTTATACTAATAAAGTATATATAATTTATTACTAAGTAAAGGTAAACTTAGGAAAGATAATTAGAATATATATATATAGAAAAGTTTAGTTAAATTACTATAATATAGGTTATTACTAGTATTTAGTAACTAAGAGATTAAGAAAGTAGTTTCTAAACTATAACTAAAGATAGTATAGTAGTCTCTATAGATACCTTAAGCATAATAAGTATATATTAGAGTACTACTTAATAGATTAATATACTTATTTCCACGATAATTATAGAAAATATATATATATATATAAAGAGAACTACCGGATTCCTACCCTTTTTAGGAAAAGAGTAATCCCTTATACTAAGGGGAAGTATAAGGAGATTAATATCTTAACCCCTAAAACACGTTAGTTATACTTAATAGAGTATATAATATATATAAATATACCGGTTAGAATAGATAGTTAGAGAACTATAGTAATAATAGATTCTAGAGTATCTAGAAACTTTATCTCGGAAGTATTAGTACGGTTAGTAGGCCTACTAATATAAAAGAAGAAGTTACCTTATAACTTATAGATAGCTGACGGGTTAAAACTATTAATAGGAAGTATAGATAAGGAAATAACCTTACTACCATTTATAATTCAGTACTATTATAAGGAAATATCCTTTAATATTATTAGGATAGCTACTTATTATATTATACTAGGTATACCTTAATTAAAGAAGTATAACCTAGTAATTAACTAGAGAAGAAAAGTACTTAAGTTTAAGAGAACTAGTAATATCGCTAGATTCTAACCTATACGCCGATAGTAGATGACGGTAGATAAGAAATTAAACCGAGAGGTTAAGGTATATATTACCTTAATTGTAAATAATGATAGCCTTAAAAGAAAAGGATCTAACTTAATAGGTACTTGTAAGGGTTAGCTAGGCTAAAAAGTTAGAGTTCTTAAAGTAACTAATAGTACTCCTAATATCTTATAAGAGTATTAAAGATAGAAATACCTCTTTATAAAAGAGATAATAGTAAAAGCTCTACCTAAATATTAACCTTGGGATTATAAGATTAAACTTAAACTAGGGAAGGTACTAATATTTAGACCTATTTATATATTATTTAAAAAGGAACTCTTAGTATTATATAAATACTTAGACGAGAACCTAAAAAAGGGATTTATTTAAGAATCTAAATTACTAGCAGGGTATCTAATACTCTTTATATAAAAAAAAGACGGATTACTACGACTATATATAGACTATTAAAAGTTAAATAATATAATAATTAAAAACCGTTACCCGCTACCTAATATTAGCGAGTTATAGGATCGGCTAGCTAAAGTAAAGATCTTTATAAAGTTAGATCTTAGAGGAGTATATAACTTAATTTAAATAAAAGAAGGTAATAAATAGAAAATAGTATTTAGGACTTAATATAGATATTATAAGTACCTAGTTATACTATTTAATCTTACTAATATACTAGTAACCTACTAAGTACTAGTTAATAATATTATATAAGTATACTTAGATTAAGAAGTAATTATATATCTTAATAATATATTAATCTACTCTAAAACTCCTAAAGAGTATATTTAGTATGTCTAGAGTATATTAATATATCTATTATAAGCTAGACTCCTCCTAAAGCTAGAGAAGTATAAGTTTTATAAGACCTTAGTTAAGTTCTTAGGATTTATAATAATAACTAAAGGAGTTTATATAAGCCCTGAAAAGATTTAGGCTATATAGGACTAGCTTATATTACACGATATTAAATTAGTATAAGGGTTCTTAGGATTCGCTAACTTTAATAGACGTTTTATAGAAGGCTATTCTAAGAAAGCCTTACTACTTATAGAAATTACTAAAAAAGAAATGGGATTTTAATAGGATACTAATTAAAAGAAAGTATTTACTAAGCTAAAGCAAGCTTATATAGACCTACTTATACTCTATATATTTTATAATAGAGAACTAGTATATATTAAGATAGATACTTTAGATCTTATAATAGGAGCTTACTTATATTAGTAAAAGGATAGTAAATAGTATCTAGTAGTATACTACTTACATAAGATAATAGTAGTAGAATAGAATTATAATATATATAATAAAGAGCTTTTAATAGTTATCTATTCCCTATAATATTAGAGAGTTTATATTAAAAGTTATTCTAAACTTACTATCTTTACTAATTATAAGAATCTAATTAGTTTTATAATAACTAAAGAGTTAAATTAATAATAGGTTAGATAGTCTAAGCTTCTTAGATAATATAAGTTTAAAATTTAGTATACCTTAGGTAAAGATAATAGATAAGTAGATACTTTAAGTAGATAATCTAACTATATATAAATAAAAGATATTATAGATTAACCTATTTTAAAATAAGAAATAGATAGATTATTAATATTAATAAGAAGTCTAGTAATAACTATATATATTATAATATATGCGGTTTTAAACTTAAAGGAAGTATATATTAATAATACCCTAGCTAATAAGCTAAGGAAATAATAACCTAACTAAGACCTATTATTATATAAATAGCGTTTATACTTACTACTAAAGGCGGTTAAAGGAGTAATTAGAGATTATTATAATAATCCTTTACTAGGATATCTAGGAGTATCTAAAACATTAGAACTTATTTAAAGAATATACGCCGTACTAAACTTATAAGTATTAGTTAAATAATATATTAAGGAATATATATATTACTAGTAGAATAAGTCTATAAGATATACTAAATATAGATAAATTTAGTTTACTAAAGTTCTAGATATATTATAGAAAGATGTTATAATAGACTTTATTATTAAATTACTACTATTAATTAACCTAGTAACTAATAATAAGTATAACTTAATAATAGTTATTATTAATAAACTTACTAAATATATAATTATAATACTATATAAAGAAACCTATAACGCTAGTTAGCTTAGTTTTATTTTATTAGATAGACTTATTAGAGATTATAATATACTAGAGTTAATTACTTTAGATAGAGATAGGCTCTTTACCTTAAACTACTAGAAGACCCTAATCATGTTAATTAGAATTAAACTATAAATATTAATAGTATATTATCTATAAATAGATAGATAAACTAAATATATTAACTAAATAATAGAAGTATACCTTAAATACTATATTAATAAAAGATAAAATAATTAGGTTATATTACTCCTAATAGTATAATTAGTATATAATAATAAGAGATTAGATATTATAAGGCTATTACTATTCTTTATAAACTATAGATAATATATAAATTTATTCTTAGATCCTAGGTAAGGACTAGATACTAAGAAAGCCTTAGTATTAATATCTAATATAAAGAGTTTATATAAAGATATATAGTAAAAGATTAGTAAGGTTAATACTTTTATAAAGAAGTTAACTAATAAAAAAAGAAGAAATAGACCTTAGTTAAAGAAGGGGGATAAAGTATACCTCCTTATAAAAAATCTAAAAGGTATAAGACTAAGTAAAAAACTAGACTATATTAAAGTTAGACTATTTCTAGTTATCTAAGAAAAAGGACTAGTTAACTTTAAGTTATAACTTCTACCTAACGCTAAAGTATACCTAGTATTTTATATCTTAATATTAGAACTAGTAGACCCTAATACGCCTTTATAAGAAACCTTCTATTTCTAGATAGAAGAAGAGAATAAATTTAAAGCTAAAAAGATTCTATTATAAAAAGGTTAGAGCTACCTAGTAAAATAGAAAGGATATAAGGACTTAGAAAATACCTAGGAACTAGTTATAAATCTTATAAACTATTAAGAGCTCCTCTAATAGTATTATTAAACCCGGATATACCCTAAGTAATCTACTCGAGAGCTCTAGGTAAGAGAGTCCTAGAACCCTTAAACTCTAAAAAAGTAGGACAAGCGGTAAGTACTTTCTTAACCTTACTAGCCTTTTTAAGCTCCTCTAGATGTTCTAGTTCTTTAATATTATTAAGACCCTTATTAAATATCTATTATTTACGCTCTTTTAAGAAACGCTTCTATTAATAAAGATATTTCAGTTTTATTTATTTCTAATAAGTAATCTCGCTACTCTAGCGAGTAGCTTTATTAGCGGCCTCTTATACTATATCTATCTCCATCTCTTCGCGCTTAAGCTTCTTTATAGCCTTATTAATACTAGAGAAGTAGATAACTAATATAATAGGCTTATACTACTTCCCTAGCCGAATATATTCTACATACCTTTAAGAAAGGGAAGATACCTAATACTCCTTTTAAGACCTAGTATATTATAGGTATAATACTATTATAATTACTCCCTTATAAGCCACTTAATCTAATAGTTTAATATAGCGTTATTATTATACTAATGATATAGATACTTATTAACCTTTAGGATAAAGGTTTAAGGAAGGAGGGGTAATATTACGCCCTTAGTACGCGAGCCTTAGTAGATATTATAGTTACTTACTAAGTTAAATATACCTTAGTATAATAAGTTAAGTAACCGCTCGCCTAGTCGCTCTAGTTAATATAAGATAATTATAATAAGCGGGGTAATCACGCGACTAGTCACTCTAGTTAATAGAGAGTAATTACTAGTAATTAGTACGAGTATAGACTTTCCTATATCTATATAAATAGCGTTACTTTCCCTCTAGATAGGAGCTTTATACTTAACTTATATTATCTACTAGAATAATCTCCTAGATACTAGATATAATACTATACCTATATCAGACTAGTTTAGTATAAAGCCTACTTATCCTATCCTTAACACTCCTCTCTACGAGATCTACTATAGACCCTATCTACTACTAAGAGACACGGGTCGTAACATAGCTTTAAAATACTATCCCCTTATATATTATTAGTACGTATATTAATAGGCTAATAAAGATAGTAATATTAACTACTAACCCCCCGTTTAATAAGGCTTATACTAGCGTTAGAATAATACTTATTAGGGGTAGACGCTAGGCTAGGGATTTTAAGTATATAAGGATCCCTATATAAGAAGATATATAAAGCCTTATTAGGTTAATAATTTATTTAATATTACTAGTAATATATACCCCTATTATAATATACTATTATAGAAAAATAAATATAGTAACTTAGAGGATAGTTAATAGTTATATTATAATAGTAGGAAGAATAATTAGCTATCCCTTAACTAGTTATATAAGCTAGCTAATATTAATTTATTACCTAAGGGGCCTTAAAAGGAGGTAGAGCTTAGGATATAATTTATTAATAAATTACTTAGTAATATAAATAATAATATTATTAATAGATAGTTTATAAGAAGGAGGGCTATATATAGTAAAGAATTTTTAGATAATATTATTAGTTATAATAATTATCTCTCCTTTACTAGTAAGGGTATAATTAATATTAATACCTATATTAATTAAACTACCTTCTAGATCTAGGGGTCTATTTATTATCTTATAAGTCCTCTTATTATTAATAATAGCCTTAGGCTAAAATTTACCTAGATTTATATACTAAATAATATATAAGAGTAACTAGATATTTACTATTAATATTTTAATAATTTAAATTAAGATACCCTTACTTCTACTTAATATACCCTCTAATTTATTAACTTATATATCTAGGGGTTTAAATCCTATTATAACCGCCTTAAAGAGGATAAATTATAATATCCTATTAATATTATAAGTATTTATATCTAATAGCTAAATCCTAAATAATAGGATAAAGGTACTTATAATTACCCTACCTTTATAAAAGTAGCTTATATTATAATAACTCTTAATAATATTATAAGAGGCCGGATTAAGTAAGATATCTATATTAAAACTATTAAAGAGGGCCTTATATTAATTCCTAATTAATATCCTTCTTATATAGCCCTCTAATATCTACTCCTATTTCCCTTTAATAAATAGTTATAATATAACTACCTCTTATTAGCTAGCTACTAGCTTCTAGGTAATTATCTATTATATATATTATAATAGAACTATATTACTAGTATACTCGCCTAATATACCTTAATTAATAGTGATAATAAACTAGAGTAGGAAGAGGGTAGTAACCCTAAGTAGGAATTAGACTAGTATATTACCGGCGAGTATATACCTTAGGGTTATAATAGGTCTTAGCGAGTAATAAGATAATAACTTTATATAAATAAAATATAAATAAGATTATTTAATATATTTCCCTAATTATTTTCTAGACCTAAATCTACTTAATTATAAATAGTTCTAAATAATTTAGATATTAATTAAGGGATAGTTAATATAATTTAAATAATTAGCTAATTAATATCTAAATCTAGCCTAATTTCTTTAATTATATTATTAATAGTAGATATCTATTTAGCTATTAAGCTATTAATATCTAGATATTAATAGAGCTTAATAACTTAAATTAGTATTATTAGAATTAATAGACTATTTAGGTAGACTACTACTCTAGCTTAATAGATAGGCTTAGTATTATTCTAGATATCTCGCTTAAAGATATTAATAATAAGGTAACTATCCTCCTATTAATAATACTAGGAAGCCTACGTATTATAAAAGCGAGAATATAAGATACTATAATAATAGTTTAAAAAAGGGGTAAACTTAAATTTTTTATTACCTTTATATATAACCTTAAATAGCTTAATATTTAAAGCTTACTAGTATTTAGTTAGATATTAGAGTACTATTATAACCTAATTACCCGTATCTTTAATTAGAAGTTCTAGGAGTTAATAAAAGACCTCTTTAAGTAATAGATCCTTAATATTTATATAGCCTACTATTATATTATTAAGTTTTAAAAGTAAGGTCTCTTATATACTTATATTCTCCTTATTATATAAGAAGAGGATTAAATCTAGATAGTTAGTAATATTAATAGCCTTATTTAAGTATTTATCCCCCCTTAATAAGATAATAATATATTATAAGAGTTAATCTTATAATATATAATTTATAATTACTATACTAGCGTTCCTAGTAATAGATATTTTAGTTAAGAGAAGAATTACTATAATGAGGCTTTTTTAAAGGATTTTTATTAAGAGATATCTTTTATATCTAATAAGAGTTATCCTCTTTATAAGTATTTAGTTAGCCCCCTTAAACCTAATTCCTTTATTAATAATAGGTAGGTTATCCCTTATAACCCGTACCTATTAAAGAAATATAATACTTATATTAATATTAAGATCTACGGCTCTATTAAATCTATTTTCTATCTATATAAATATATTTATAAGGGATTTAATTAGGCTAATATCTCCCTTACTAGGAATTATACGTATAATAATAATAACCCTACTCCTAATAGCTAGTTATAATAGTAAGGGGAGTTAATAGATAAAATTATAAAATTCTAGTCTACTTACTAGATTAAGTCTATTAAAGCTATTTAGAAGATACTCTTATTTAGTATAAGTATTATAAAGCCTTATATAAAGTATTTATAAATCTACTTCCTAAACTAATAATATACCCTTTTTAAGCTAGCTAATAACTAGGCTATTAATAAGGCTATTAAATAAAAGCTAATAGATAGTAATAAGCTTTATAAGATTATATTAATAGAGTTTTTTAATATGAACTATCTTATTAAGGAAGCTTATAATAATAGTTAGTTATTACTTTTTATAAAATAGAATAGGAAATATCTAGCTATTATAAGGGATTTACTTAATTATTTATACCTAGATTTTCCTAAGTTCTTTATATAAAATAAAAGAAATAAATAATAGAAAATCTATAAAAAAGGGGAGACTCTTAGGTATATTAATTTTATTAATTTAAAAATAAAGGATCTCTACTATTACTAAGTACTCCTTTATTATATTAAGGGGGCTATATTATTTAATAACCTCTAGATAGTAGACGGCTAGCTAATAAGATAGAAGGAGGCTTATATAAAGCTTAAGTTAAATAAAAATAATAGATATACTAATAAGATCCTTAATAAGGGAAAGGATTTTTAGGGAGGTTATAAGTTATAAAGTCTTTTTATATTAGTATTAATTAAACTCTAACCTACTAATACCCTTACCTTATAAAATAAGTATAAGGAGTATATCTTAAATAACTACTTATACCTCCTATAATAGGATTTTTTAATACTTTAGATCCTAGATAATTATTATAAGTAATAGTTATTTATTAAATAGTACGCCCTTTACCTAATTAATAGTTAATTATAATATTAATTAACCCTTAAATATACTAAGGATCTAGCCTAATATAGCCTACCTACTTTAACTATTCTATTTAATAATTTTAATAATATTCTAAATAGACTTTTAAGGGAAGAAATATCTTATTAAATTACCCTTAATAAGGCTAAGGTCTTATAAAATAGGTTAAATACTAACTAATATTATACTATTAATTAGATTATTATTACTATTAATATTAATACTAATAATAAATTTAGTACTCTAGGTATACTATTCTTTCTTAATAGTATTAGGGGGACTAGTAAGATAATAGTTTAAAATACTATTATAAAAAGGCTATATTCTTAGTAAAAGGTTACTCTAGTAGTAGTATCTTTAAATATTATATTAATACTATTATAGGGAGGTTAGACTACTTACTTATAATAAAAATATTCCTAGACTCTAATACTACCTCCTTATATAGGATTAAGAAGGCGACTAATCTTACTAAGCTAATTAAGTAAGCTTATATTATCTTTTAAGATAAGTCTCTTATATAGAGTTAATATAATATAAAAGCTATTAGTTATAGCCTTTAAGATATTTATAATAATAACTAGGCTTATTTTAGGGGTAAGGTAGTCTACTTTTATAGGGACTTTTAATAAATACTCTTAGTTATTCTAGGAGGATCTAATAGCTAGGTTATTAAGGTATATCTTTAAAAGGCCTATTATTAGAATAAGGTTATATATTTATATCTTATTATTAATAAATAACTTAATAATCCTAACCTAATAGATACTACCTATTATAAAATAGGACTATTTATAAGTAATCTCCTTACTATTAATAATAGTATTAATATCTAGAAAAGCCCTACTACTAATAAAGATATATTGTATTAGAAATATAATTATATCCTAGGAAATACTATTAATAATTTAGTTAAGAATATCTATATTAATATTAGGATAAATATCTCTTAAAGGGTTTATCTATTAAAATAAGCTATTTTTACTATTACTAATAAAGATATTACTAGTATTAATACTAAGATAATATTATATATCCCTAGTAATATAATAATATACTAGAGTATTAATTATATTATATTAGAAGAAGATAATAAACTCTTCTCCCTTAAGTACTTTTATAGGTTTTATAAACCCTCCCTACTATCTTATAAGTTATATATTAAGCTAGGCGTATTAGTTATACTATTAAAGAACCTTAATCTATTATATCTATATAATAGAACCTAATTATAAGTAATAAGATATAGTAAGTATATCTTTAAGGGGGAGATTATAAGTAGTACCTATAATAATAATAAGGTAATACTATTTAAGACGCTATTATAATTTAAAGAAAATAATAAGTAGATTCCTACCCCCTTTATTTATAAGTAGTACTCTATTTAACTAGTATTTACTATAATTATTAATAAATTATAAGGCTAATTAATAAAGTATATAAATATTAACTTATAAACTAGGCCTACTTTTAGTTATAATTAGCTATATATAGCTCTATTATAAGTAATAAGATAGGGAAACCTTTATATTATTAGGCCTAAAACTCCTAAATATATATCTAGCTAAATAATAAGAAATATTATATATAAGTAGGTACTATTAGATAATAAGTAGACTACCCCTAATATATTAGTTATAACTTACTATTAATACCTAGATTTTATTAATAGCTACTTATTAGCTTATAAGAATACTAATTATAATATTAAAAGTATAAAAATAGCTTAATATTATACTTAGTTATATAGTTATATCTTTATATTAGACTATAATATTAGACTTTCTAATAATAAAAATAAGCTATTCTACTATTTAATCTATTAAATACTATTAGTCAAACTTTAGAGGGCTAGATAAATACTAGGTTATACTAACTCTTATATCTAATAGATTCCTCTATATTAATATAATAAATCTAGTAGGACTATTAACAGTTATTATAAAAGTATAAAAGATATATTATGATATAAGGGATATAATAATTTAAGAATTATATTAAACGGTCTAGTAGTATAGAAGTTATTAGTAGAATAGAATATTACTATACTAGATATCCTATAATTAGTTAGGTACCTAGTAGATAGTATTAGTCTTTTAATACTTCTATCTTAATAATAATAATATCTTTTCCTAATAATAACTAATATAATAAGTCGTCTAATAATAGTATACTTAATTATACCCTATTAATTCTAAATAGTAATATTATAGTAGAGTTATAAACTTATAATATAAGTAGGCCTAATAATTATTTATTAATACTCTAGTACTAGGTAACTATTATAAATAATCCTTTTAGTTTAAAATTAATATTTTTAGTAACGCTTACTCTATAACCCTTATAATACTTAAGGAGGGTCTTAGTATTTATAAAAGTTTATATAAATATCTATTATATTTAGACTTAAATTTACCTTATAACTATTATTACTTACTAATAAATAAAAGAATTATACTTTTAAGTATACTTTTTCTAAGTAAAAATCTTGAATTTTTATAGATATTTTCTAGTTAGATATATAAACTAGACTCTACCCTTAGATAAGTATTTATAGAATAGTTATAAGGTCTATTCTTCTACTCCTTGTCTCTCTTTATTACCTTAAGAGTTTTAGGTAAGTATAACTTATAAATAAAATTAGTCTTATTAAAGAGCTCTTTAATTATTATCTTTATCTACTACTCTTTATATTTATCCTTATTAGCCTAATAATACTATATCTCTTTTTTAAGCTTAAGAAGCTCCTTTTTATAATATAGCTAGGCTAATTTAGCCTTTATTTTAATAATATATTATTCGTCCTCTTTATAATAATAAGTCTCCTTCTTTTATACCTATTTTATAGCTACTTACTCCTTTTACTCTACCTTCTTTTAAGCTTAAATATAAGCTTACTCCTTAGCCTTCTTCTACTTCTTAATCTCGTTCTTACTAGTAGTAGTAGCGGTATTAGGAACTAGACTAGAAGGCTAGTTCCTAAGGGCTATAATAGATAGTATAAACTACTAGTAAATAAGTAGTATTATAAAGGTAGACTTAATACTTTAGTAACTTTATAGTTATAAAAGAATTAATCTCTACCTTCTAAAGAGGTAGAGGGAGGACTATCTAAATACCCCTTAAGGAGGCTACCTAGCCTCTTAAATATCTAGATAAAAGGATATCTATTAGGATAATAAGAAGCTAAACTAATACTACTAAAATATTACTAGTAGGCTATATTATACTAGCTAGATATATTAAGATATCTTAATAATTACCTCTCCTTTAAGGGTATTTATCCCTAAATATTAATATTACTATCTATAATAAGACTTATTAAAACCCTTTAAAACCCTAGTAGGGAAAGTAAGGGAAAGAGTTCTAAGGATAGTAATAATATAATAATAGTAATATACTATTAATATTATATACTATTAATATATAGAAGCCTTTATAATTATAATTAATATTAATAATAAGATATAATTATTAGTTAAGTTTACTATTATATTACTTTATAAATATATAATATAAATAATAATATAGAAGTTAGGTAATAATATTATACTATTAAATCGCGTAGTTAATATATATAATATAGTATATAATAAAGTTATATTTTATTTACTTCTAACTTCTTTTATAATTACTACTATTAATATTAACTTATTATAAGTTACCTTAAGTTATATATTAATATATTAATAATAGGAGCTAACGCGTTTAATATTAATACTATTAATATTTTATAAGATAGCTACTATTAAAGTATAAATATAATATAAGGGATTAATTATTAATATAATATTATATATTAAATAGTTAATAATTATAATAATAATTAAGGTAAGTCTCTACTAATTATCCTTTACTACTTTATATATATTATTACCTTATAATAGACTTTAATTATATTTAAATATATTATGAGTATATTACTTATAAATTACCTTCTTTATAAGTTTATTATATTAGTTATTTAAGGACTTTATTAATATCCTATTGTATTATATTTCTTTTAAATTATTTTTATACTCTTTATACTTAAAGGTATTCCTATTAATTAACCTTTATAATAGATAGTTAAACCCTCTTACTACGCCGCGCTACCCTATTATACTACTAGGGTAATAGCCCTCCTACGGCCCTATTATCTTTAGTACGCTAAGTACCTAGGTTTAAGTCCTAGGTTATTATATAGTTAAGAGATTAATAAGGCTTATAAAAGGTACTACTACCTTTATAAGCCTTATAAATTAATTTATAATAATAGGATTTTAATATAATTTATATATAATATATTAATAGGTTATAAGTCCCCCTTACCTTTTATATTTATTTATTTAACCTCCTTACTTATAACTTTATTATTACCCTTTAAGGTAGAAAGTTACCCCGTTATACTACTTTTATAATATAGGTTACTACCTTTAAAATTAAAGTAGAGGTAGTAATTTACTTAGGGGAGCGTAGTAAAATACTTTTATATAAGTTATAAACCTTTAAGGAATTACTACGCCTTAATATAAAGGTAGGTAGTTAAATAGCTATTACCTTAAAGGATATCTTAAATATAATAAGATAGTAGGTAAGTTCTTTTATTATATACTTTTTATAATATATATTAATATTTTTATAAGAGGGGTTAACTACCCTTATTATAATAGAGGTTAATAAGGAGTTAAGGGAGGTAAGTATATTATTAAAGTATTCTACTAACTTTATATAAGCTAATTATATATTAAGAGGAGGATAATAATAATTTTAATAAAGGGGAGATAAAGGAGACCTTAGAGGATATAAGGGAGGAGGAGGAGGAGGCTATTACCTCCCCTATTATTATATTACCCGCCCCCGCTTCTACTAGCCCTAGCTACCCTTCTTATAATAGTAGTTCTACTAGTACTACCCCCTCTACCTATAAGATTCGCGCCCCTTACGCCCCTTATACTCCTTACGCTCCTATTACTCCTACTCCCTTACTTACTCTACCCTCTCCGCCTACCCCTATTAGGGATACTACCTCGTCCTCTAGCTTATCTATTATAAGCCCTTCTTTATCTTCTATAGGCCTTAGCTCGCCTTAATATACTCCCCTTATAAGACTTTAATATTATACCTTTAAGTAAAGATTCTTTTCTTAAGTTATAAGGATTTTCCCCTTTATTAAAATCTCTATTATATATATATAACTTATAACTTACCTTATATAACTTAATTTTATAATTAAATAGTTTTATTATAATAGTTATATATTAGTATTTTATTTATAATATTTCTTTATTATATATATATTATTATATTCCCTTTATAAGTCTTTTATATTTATATCCTTAATAGATATCTATTAATTATATTCTATTTTATAACTAGACTACTTAATTAAGTAGTATTAAATACCTTTACTTCTTATTTTATCTAGGATTTATTCTACCTTATAATATTCTTTATTATTAATAAGTTCTAGAAGAGGTATAAATAGTTATTTACCTTTATTAAGATAGTTTTAATATAGTTTTAATAAGGAAATATAAAATATAAGATAGATTCTTTATACTATTAAGAGATTTAAGTAGTATACCTAATATCTAATTATATCTACGACCTTAAAGGGACTAGTATATTTATATAATAGCTTTTAATTTAATCTTTTCTACTTTAAATTTTTTATAATTAATATTACTAGTTCTCCTATTATATAAGCTTTAAGATATAAAGTTTATTATAAAACTTTATAACTTATACTTAAATAATCTACTATTAATCTACTAGTATAACTCTTACTTTTAAAAGGTCTTCTACGTAGTCTTTAATTATAAGTACTCCTCCTTTTAAAAAGTTATCTCTAACTTTATCTTTTATATATAGATTATATCTATATATTATATAAAATAGTAAATAATCTAATATAATATAAATACTATTATAATATATAAATTTAGCTATTAAGAGTAATATAACCTAATTATCTTATTCTTTATCTAAAAATATCTTAAGGTAATATTTTAATATTTAATTTTAGTATTTAATCTACCTATCTATTTATAAATAAAAGGTAGTACTTAGTTATCTCTTTATTTTTATATAATAATAGACTTCTAATTAATAGGTACTTGTAAATAAGGATTCTTAATTTAATATAATACCTGTTAATAAATTATATTATAATACTATATTTTTAAATAAGATCTTAGCTAATTTAATAGTAGTATAAATACTCTTAATTAGAAGGTATTAAACTATCTTTATATACCTATTAATAATTATAAGAATAAAATTATATATAAAATTTCTATATTTATTAGGTAGTAAGCTTATAATAAAATTTATAAAAAGTTCTTCTTAAGGCCTATTAGGTTATAATAAGGATATTATATTATTATAAGGCTTATATCTAGGAGCTTTTATCCTTTAATATATTTTATAAGTTTAGATATATAACTTAATATCTATTAATATTCTACTCTAATAATACTTATATTAGAGTAACTCTAAGGTTTTTTATAACTTAAAATAACTTATTAAGGTATTATTATAATACCTTATAATAATTTCTATATATAATACTAAATTATTTAATATATAAAGTACTCCTTTAAATCTTAATAATCTTATAAAATTAACCTTCTAAGGCTATTTAATAGTATTTTACTTAAAAGTTATACGCTTTACCTTATCTTTCTATTTAATAATAAATAGATTATTACTTTATAATAAGAGGATAAGTTCTTTTAAGGATTCTAATCTAGTTTTATAAGCTATTTTAAGTCTAGTAATTACTCTTACTAGTACTTATAAGATATATTATTTATAATTAATAACCCTAGTAATAAGATTAAGTAGTAGCGCTATTATATTACCTTAATATTAGGAAGGTAGCTTTACGCCCCTTTTATCTAAGTTTTTAGGCTTAATTAAGGGTTTCTTAAGCCCTCTTAAGCTAGATAAGTTTATATACTTAGTTATTTCTTCTAGCTACTTTTAATTAAAGATAATACTTCCTAAATTTACTAGCTTATTTTATAAGGTAGGTAGGAGCTAGTTAAATAATATCTTAATATTATTATAATTAGGCCTATATAATAGAGTATTTATAGGATTCTTCTTACTAGGTTAATATTTAATATCAAAGTTATATATAATTAAATAAATAGCTTATTAAGCTTAATAACTATTTAACTACTTTACTTATATAAATCCCCTAAGATTATTATAATTTATAAGTATTTTAATAGTATAATAACTACCTTCTATATAGTATTACTATTATTTAAAGGCTTTAATAATTACTAATAGCTCTTAATTATATATCTTATACCTAGTCTTAGTAGGTATTAATTTATAAGACTAGAAGGCTATTAAATATTAAGCCCTATTATTATCCTATTAAGATAAGATAGTAGTTATAATAAAATTATATATATCTTTTTTAATCTATTTTTTCTTATTAGGATTAAAATATATTAAAATAGGTATAATTATAAAGGTATAATATAAGTTATAAAATGCCTTCTCTTTACTAATACCTTATATAAAGGGTCTTAACTTCTTCCCCTCCTTACTACCTTTTAAAAGGCTAGTTAAGGGGGATACTATTTATAAATAGTAGTATATAAAATACTAGTAGAAGTTTATAAATCTTAAGAATACTTAGACTTCCTAATATATAATTAGTTCTAGCTAGTATTAAATAGTAAATACCTTATAACTATCTATTAATATACTATTAATACTTATAATAAATCTAAGGAATTCTATTAAATTAGTATAGAATTTATATTTCTTTTAATTTATATAAAGCTAAAACTTTTATAATTACTTAAGTACCTAGTAGATATATTACTTATAACTTAAGATATCTTCTAAATAAATTAAAATATTATTAAGGTATATTATATAAGTCATATCTACTAGGCCTATTAAAGCTCTATTAGTATAGGCTTAAAATATAACTAGGGTATTTATTAACCTAAATAGTATAATTATATATTTAAAATAACTATACTATATATAAAACGCCGTCTTCTACTTATTATCCTTATAAATATAAATCTTATAATAAGTATCTTTAAGGTCTAACTTAATAAATATCTTTATACCTTATAAGTAATTAAGTATTTTACTAATTAGAGGGAGAGGATAATAATTCTTTACTATTACCTTATTTAACTTATAATAGTTAATATATAATTATAAGCTACTATCCTTCTTTAATATAAATAAAATAGGAGCCTTTATAAGACTAGTAGACTCTTATATTTAATCCTTTAACTTAGTATTATCTAGGTAGATATATAGAGTTTCTAACTCCCTTTATAATAAATTATAAATAGGCTTATAAGGAGGCTTATAATTATTTATATTAATAGTATAATCTTTAAGCTTAAATAGGGGTAGTTATCCTACCTCCTTATTTAAAAAGATATCTAAAAAGTTATAAAGACTTTTAGGTAGCTCTAGTACTTTATTATTAAAGCTCTAGGTTTCCGCCTAGAATAACTTAATATAAATAATAGTATAAATTATTAATTTACCTTTAAGGGTATTTATAAACGCTTATAACTTTAGGATAGATATACTAGTAGAGTCCAATAGAAATTACTACTTTTAACTCCCTAAATTTACTTATACCCTAGCTTCTAATAAGGTAGGTATATTAAGAATAATTAGTAACCCCTTCTTCTTAATTATATAGAATATACTAGTATATTAACCTAGCTATCCCTAGCTATTAATAAGGTAGTACTCTACTTAGTATATATTATAATAATAGATTAATTAACTATTTATCTATTTAAGAATTAGTAGCTAATAGCCCTCTAGGGGTTTTAGGTTATATTACTTAGTAAAGCTTTAAGAGATAATATTAATCTCTACTCCTATATTTATTAAGAAGTTTATATAGTCCTATATACTTTATATATTAATAGAACTATTAATATTAATATTATAAATTAATAATAAATCCCTTTTAATAAGTAAGCGCCTTAGTATTAAGGTCTTAATAGAGGCGCGCTTCCTTTTTTTAATTTAGTAGTCCCTTTTCTAATAATATTAATAGGTATTATATTTAGGTTCCTAGGTATCTTAGGCTTATAATAGTCTTTATTATAATACCCCTTCTTTTTATAATTAAAATATATTAATCCTTCCTTAATATCTAATAACTTATTATAGCTACTAGCGGGTTAAATACTTCCTACTTTTATAAAAGGTTTAATACCTCTATCTTAACTTCCTTCCCTCTTTTAGCCTTTATTCTACCTATTAGAATAATCCCCTTTTTTAATAATATAACTATTACCCGCTATTATTTTAATATAATATTACTAGTTATTTTTTAATTAAATAGTAAGGGTAATTAGGCTTTCTTTAATTATAAGGAGGTCTTAATAATTTATAAGGGCCTTTTAAAGGTCTAGGCGTAACTTTATAAAGAAGTTAATCTATTAATATTCCTCTAAAAAAGGAGGGATTTATAATTTAATCCTACTTAAATATATATTAAAGCTCTATACTAACTAGTTAGGGTTTTATTATATATTTAAGTATAATTATATATTATAAAGCTAGTAGTTTATTAAGTCCTTAATAAGGTTTAATAAGTATTAAGTAAAATACTTCTAAGAACTATATAACCTAAGTAACCTTTATAAACTTAATTAGGAATTTATTAGGTATTAATTAGAATATAATATTTATAATATAATACTATTTCTTATACTTATATATATTCTTCCCCTTATAAAAAGGTAAGTCCTTAGGCTTTAAGCGGCTCCTAGGGTATTAACTACTAGGTTCTTCTAACTAGCCTCTAATAGATTAACTTAAAGTAAAACTATTAAAGATAAATCCTACTTTAGGGTCTAATATACCTTATATATTAATACCCTAATTTAAAGGGTAATCCTTTATTAAGCTTTATTTTAACCCTTATTATATCCCTCTTAATAATCTACTAGTAATCTAATATAGATCTAGTATAATTATATCTACTTTTACTTATAATTAGGCTACCCTTTCTTAGATACCTTAAAGCTTTCTTTCCTTTATTAACTACTCTTCTTTAACTTTAATAGTAGTAATAAGTTTATTAAGTATAATTATATTAGTAAGGGTTTTATTAGAAATTTTATTACTAGGTATATTATTTATTACTTTAATATCTCTTATATTAGACTCTAATATTATCTTAATTTTATTATAATAGACTTTTAATATGTTTTTATCTTACTTAATATTAGATATCTTCGCGTTATTATACTATTATAATCTAGATTATCCCCCTTTAAAGGTAGAGAGATTAGAACTATTAAGAACTAGATTAGAAGGCTAGTTCCTAAGGGCTAGAATAGATAGTATAAACTACTAGTAAGTAGGTAGTATTCTAAAGGTAGACTTAATACTCTAGTAACTTTATAATTATAAAAGAACTAATCTCTACCTTCTAAGGAGGTAGAGGGAGGACTATCTAAATACCCCTTAAGGAAGCTACCTAGCCTCTTAGATATCTAGATAAAAGGATATCTATTAGGATAATAAGAAGCCGAACTAATACTACTAGGATATTACTAGTAGGCCGTATTATACTAGCTAGATATATTAAGATATCCTAATAAGCGGTAATAGTATTACCCTATTTATTAGTAAAGGTAATATAGTAAGAGGTACTAATAGTAAGTAATAGCTAAATAATATTAATAGTAAGGTAGTTATAAAATAACTCTAAATAATTACTTACTATATCTTTTAAAAAGGGAAACTTATTACTTATAGTAAGTTAGTATTAATATAATATTAAACTAGGCCTTAGAAGTTACTTATTAGTACTATTATTCTATAATCCCTTACCCTACTATTATCCCTATTCTCCTCTATTATATTAAGACTCGTAGTTACTATATAGTTATATACTAAAGATATTACTAATAAGAAGGCTTATACTTTTACTATATTTCCTACTTCTTATAAGTATCCCCCCGTTAATTATAAAGTTTTTACTAGTAAAGAAGATACCTAATTATAGCTATAGAACTAGGCCTGTACGCAAGGCTTTACTATTAAGAAGGAGGCGAGGTTAATAGAGCCTAGGAAGGAGGATATTAGCTAATTAGCCAATAAGTTATTAAATTTATCGTTGTAGGTAGGATTAGTAGGATAGGGCGTACGTATATTAAAACGAACTCTTACAGGCGCGCTGTCGCATGTAATATATGACGACAGTAGTAGTGACAGCGACAGCGACAATGTTTGTATAGTTGCATGTTGATAAATGGTAAATGGTACTACCCCGCAAATGTGGCAAATGTGGCTAGGGGACTGTCCAGGGGGACTGTCCTGAATGGAGTTGCGTACCGATGAGAGCTCGAGATCGAGATAGGTACATAGTAAAGGTATAATAGACTAGGACAGATAGTGAGGCAAGGTATAGTTCTAACTCAGAATGCGCATATGGCAGAATGGGGGAACATTGATCCAAGCCTCTTGGGCTGACATGCAGCAGTCGAACTGTAAGCCCATAATCTTCATGTACTACATGCTTAAGGTAACCAGCGCTGCGACCAGGCTTGGTAAACCACAGCATACGGACGCCAAACCGCCAGGTTTAGCGACCAGATTGTACCCTGAAACCCAACCCGCTGATCTACCCGCTTCGCACTTCGTTAAGGCTCGAACGGATCGAAGCGTAATTTCTGGTTGTTGATTCGCTGTCACTAGCCACCCGAATCATTCACCCTCAATCTCTGGCACCACCTTGCCCGTCACCGCGCGAGTCCACATTAGAGGCGAGTCCTATACTCGGGACCAGTTGGGCAACACCCCCTGGCCTGCATGGTTTGAATATATACCCTCTTCGTCAGCGCTAGACTTACGAAGCCGCACGTTGATTGCGCACTTGTCACGTCTTGTTTTACAGCACAAACTTGAGTCTCCGGCAAGTGAAGACAAGTAATGGAACAAAAACCCCCCAGCTCGGGGCAGCAACAGCAGCACCATCCACCGAAATATGATCCTAGCAATGGAGGACACTATGGTACGTCAGGTTTGTCACAGTTGATCATTTGATCTGTGACTCGATTGCCAGGGGGCGCGGGCTTTCGACATTGAGCTCTTGACTCGAGCGATTGAGCTAATCCCCATGGCTTCCCAAAGGTGCCAGTGCCCAGGTACGCTCAAATAGCCTCTCCCTTGGAGCTGCCGAAGATTACGCCCTTAATCGCATACTGAGATCTCTACAGGTGGCCGCTCATACAGGTTATACGCAACCAGAGTTCTACACCGGGACTTGGGCTAACGTACTCAACCCCGAAAGCACAAGATGTAAAATACACATTCATTGACTGACGAGCTCGTAGGTCAGTCAAGGTCTAAATGGCAACTACCGTGACATTTTGACGACATATTGGCAACAGACGATCAACAATCTCGAAAATGAGACACACGATTACAAGCTCCATCAGCTTCCTTTGGCTAGGATAAAGAAGGTGATGAAGGCCGACCCAGACGTGAAAATGATCTCTGCAGAAGCACCTATACTGTTCGCAAAAGGATGCGATATCTTCATAACCGAGCTGACGATGCGCGCGTGGATCCATGCAGAGGAGAACAAGCGGAGAACACTGCAGCGCTCAGACATTGCCTCCGCACTTGCCAAATCAGACATGTTTGACTTCCTTATCGACATTGTTCCCCGCGAGGAAGCGGCAAGCCATGCGAAGAGATCAGGCCAGGGAGCCGGAGGTGCTGGTGGAGGAGCTGCGCCGCAAGCCTCCTCAGCTGGCGCCATCATCCCTCCTCAAAACAGCGTCCAACAGCAGCCTCAGGTGGGGGTTCACCAGCAGCCTCAGCCACAACACATGAGCCACGCGGATTATCCCCAGCTCGGAAATAGCCAGATGGGACAGGAGCAGGGATACAGGCAGCAACCTGGGATTTATGCAGCTCAGGTACCAACGGACCCATCATCCTACGGACAACCGCAACAGCCTATGTTCGAAGGAATTTACAGCTATGGAGCTATGACGGCACCACAACAGGTAGATTGTCGTTCATATGATTACTGAGATAATCACACGCTGACTGTTCCAATGAAGATGTATCAAGTAAATCAGAGGGGCCAAGATCCTTCGAGTGGGCAGAATCCTGGACACCAATATCAGAGGCACGATGGTGGTGAAGGCGATGCGGATGCTGAAGGTGAACGTGATTACGAAGTTGGGTGATGTCCTTAGATCAGCTGGCTTTCGTTTGGTGAGCTTATCCTTTGGTACATGGGTCAATAGACAACTAGGTCGAGTCGAGGGCACTATCAGAGCACATGAGGTCCTATTGGTTGCCGCACGTGAGACTGAATCGTCATGGGTCCTGATTATGACTACCCCTGGAATTATACAGTGGAAGAGATACGCTAAGTATCTCTTGCTTATAGGTCTGCAAAGTCCTCGAGATGATATCGAGCCATACTCTTAATGAGAATCTAGAAAGTAGATCCGTAATAGAGCATTGACTAAACAGCGAAAGCTATCTTGCTGTTGTGGCCAGTAACAGTATTGACGCCCAGAACTCTCGTGCGACAAGCCTATCGACTTGCCGTAATTGGAGTATGTTGGTCCTCGTTCGCAAAAGAAGATGGTCCGAGTCTTGCCGTAAGCTCAACCTTTGGAGTCTTCTACCTGCGCTCGCTGCAAAGACTTCATGCCAAAGCGCGAGGACAGCGCCTGGAATTTGTCTGACTTCAAATGGGCTGGACTTTGCACAGAATGAGTAAGCCTATCGAGGACATTGTTAGCACAGAATCCTGTATTTCTTCATAGCGAGAGGTCTCAAACATACTTTTCGAGCAATACAGGCCCATTCATTGCATCTACTCTACCGTATTTCTTGTTCCTTGTAGCGATATCATAGAACTCGTCGGAGTTTTCCGCCTGCATCAGTAGAACCGTTTGCTGCAACTCATCTAGATTCTCTCTCAAGATGGGGTTTTCCAATGTGTCCACAAACTCGGTTAAATACTGAACGTCTTTGGCTAGTGCATCAACACCATTTGGATTGATGCGCCGAACTTCTAATGACAATGGCAGAGATAGTATCATGGTTGCCGCATGGCTCAGGGCATCAAAGTAGATCAATTCCTTGATCTCTGTCGGCAGGCCCAAAAGAACAGAGCTCATTATGTTTGATAAATATCTCGTCAAGGTCTGCATATAATTACTTGGCTCCTTTTCGAGAGTAGGTGCTGTCCAGTCGTACTCGGCCGTCCCAATAAGATCGTCAATCTTGGAGTTGACCAGCTCAAATATACGCTTCTCTGCAGTCTTCTTATTGCTCCGAAACTCCTCTGTGGCACACAGACTAACGCTCCCACCTATAGATGCGGTAGACCTGGCAGCTGCAAGAAGTGGCTCCAATTCCTGACAAGCCGTCTCAAAGTGCTCGAGGTTGATAAGGATCTGAACTATTTGCCCAAGGTATTGTGAATTCAACCGTTCCACCAGTAGATGACAGACGCTCTGTGAAAGGAGTTCATCTAATGAAGTCTTGAGAGTCTCATCGATAACTTTTGGGTGCTGGAAATGATCGTCGGAGAAGAAATAAAACTGGTTGAGAAAGTTTCGAATGTCGATGCAGCAAAGTGGATACATTTGGGAGAAGGGCAGGACGCATGGAAACCTTATATCTTCGCGCGCCTTATCCGCCGTATACCAGCTCACATTCACGACCTTGTCATATTCGTCAATCTTGTTGATGGGCATAGGCATATAATCATCGGTCGAAACGATCTCTTGGAAATCATCACTGAAGCGCCTCTTCAAAAGCTCGGCGTACTTCTCGAATAGTTTCAGCAAAAACGTATCGAGAGCAGTCACGGAATAGCTCCAAGACTGCATTTCACGTTAGCTTACTTGATTGGGTCGATGTCACGAGGGGGGATCTAGTACTCACGTCCATTGTCTGGATAAAGAGCGCGATATGGCCCTTGATCTTGAGAAGCGCTTCCGCATTAGTAACTTCAGGCAATGCCTTGGTTATTAGCATGATTGCTGATTGACACATTGAGTCCCAAATCTCGTCGACATCGACTGCCGACCGCAACTCCGGCGTCTTATTCAGCGTGGCTTTTTCGACAATGGCAAAGCCTGCCATACCTTCTAGAAGTTCACTGAGACTCACACACTCTGCATCAATCAGGGTTACTGAGGCAGGCATCAGAAGTTCCATTTGCTTCTTGCGTGTCTCAGCGTACTCGACGCGAAACTTGTCCGTTTGGCCTAAAGCATTGTGTATATGAAGGCATTCGAACAAGGGTGTGAAGTCGACCTGAACGTCTTCGTTATCGAGGACATCGAATTCTTCAGTCTCGTCTGAGACCAATTCGATTGCAGAATTAAGCTTGAAATTGCTGTGGTAAGGAAGGATCTGTGTGCGCTCCTTCTGCCGATCTCTTCTCGTCTCGGTGCCAAAGAAAGCTACCGTGCCCAGGAAACGCGAAGTTTCCCGAATACGGAAGAGCCAAGTGTTCAGGTCAGTCAGCACTGCGTCCGCGATAAGTTTCTTAGTCGCAGGTACTGAGCTCTGGATCATCTCTGCAATCTTGTACTGCGTGATTTCCTTGAGATGGACGTTGTTGAGCTCGTCAAGAGCCCTTAGCGCCGAGTAATGGCTCTTCTTGCTCAGGAGATCGTGGACCTGATTAGCCAGCCGTAGGACTTCAAGGCAGTCGCGCAACGCCTGAGAGGCTTCGTCTATATTTTGTCGCACTCCCCTGGAATCAACGAGAGCCTTCTTCTGCTCTGCTAGAACCTCGGTGCTCGACTGGATTGACTGATTGAGCTGCAAGATCTCGGAGGTCAAACCAACGGAGCCGTCACGTACGTGGAGGAGCTGGTTGACAGAGGTGACGAAACCTTGGTGATTGGAATTACATATTCTTTCGATCTCTACCTCTCGATTGGCTGAATAATGTGATATAGATTGCAGGAGTTGCTGGCCGTAGCCGTCCTTGCTGGCATGTTTGATCGCAGGCAAAAGCTGGTTTAGGTATTCATGGTCGGAAGGAGCTTGTACAATCTGTACTAGACTTAGTTACAGCACGCGATCCAATACCAACATAACCCACTCACCTGCTGGACTGCGTAGTCCAGCTCTCGCCTCGGGTTGAGGATTGCTGGCATTTTATGAGCCAGATCTGTAGGCAACGACAGGAGCCTTGGGCGATCACTCAATCTTCAGCTGTCAAGGGGGCAGACCGCAGTCTAAGGGAGATCTTTGAGCATAGGCGGATGCCATTTTGGTATCATTCTATAGGTACTCGTGCAAACCACTACGTAGTACCTTACGTCCTGAGGCTAAGATCTAGCGTCTTGGCCCTCCCCCTGAGGTAGTCAGGTAGAGGTTAAGTACTTACCTAAGTACTTTATGATTGAGTGATTCGTGGCTTCTCCCGCCGCTACTAAGCGATGGGACTCGGGTGAAGTATGGGATGACCCGTATCGCCAAGCCCAGACCATTCTAAATGCTTGAACTGTTCCAGAAGAGTACTAGCTCAGTTCATCGCGGGAGAGCCTCCGCCCTTCCCTCGTCCCGTCGGTGTTGAAGTTCGTTGCAAGATCTCTCAACAATGCTAATATCGAATACCCTGCCCTGCTTGGTACTGTCTGCGAAAGCACTCATTATCATGTTCTATCATCATGAAAGCATATCTAGAATAGGGCACAACTCACAAAGATATGCAGTGAGGCTCATTGTTTAGAGGATAACCGCCAACAGTAGGCATTCGGATTTCAGGCATCATGTAGAACAGAGAAAAAGGTAAGTTCATCGACCATCTTCTCTCTGATCAATCCATATAAATTGATGGGCATTCTTCTTGTAGGGGACGTCAATTAATGCTTTTGTATCATGCGGACTGCGAAGCGGCTGTGATGGGACAGCAGAGAGCAGCCCTTTCGTCCTCCTTGGTAAACCTCCGTAGCCAAGGTAACGTGTCGCTCCCCGCTTGCACACTGTGGAGAGGTAGAAAGATGCTGCAAGTAAAGCTATCGTATTCCTGGTTGTAGGTTTGGCGAGGCCTTTCCTCCCACATGAATCTGAATGATTGATAAGCCCGATCTGTTCCTCGTTTTGTTCTTCTCGCCAAAGAGTCGATTGGGCCTTCAGTACCGTTGATCGAGCGGAGTATACCGTGTAAGCTATCATAGCGTCATTCGGTAGTAATTCCATCAAGACTGGTTGGTTTGTCTTTGTTATCATCCTTCACCCATTTCATCACATTCCCACATCTCCCCACTCTTGCCATACGTGCATCAATAGTCTACCTTGCAGACACCGTCGGAGAGTCTCTTTGAGTCTGTGCTTGATCTGGTATCTCCTTTCTCCATCTACCCTCCCGATCAGAAAGTTTTGCAATTGCCATTCTGCTGCAAACTGCCAAACTTCAATACCCGTGCAGCCATCTGGACTACGACCGTGCAGTGATGGCCGCTTCTCATGAGCGTGATGTCACTTCCGTCAGCCCGATCTCCTCAGTGGAAATTGATTCATACCAAGGAACGCCGGCAACAAAGCTTTCGCCCTTCACTCCAGAAGGTCTCCTCCGCGACGGTTTCAAGCCAATCGGACTGGGTATCTCCAGGTCTAACAAGCCATCTAACGTCATACTCTTTCCTTCAAATGCAGACGCTATCAGCTCGACCTCCCCTCGTCTTCAAGATCCATTCACCTCAAGCCAGACCCTGACGGGTAGTACCCAAATCAATACCGCCGTGACTCAGCTCTCTCCCAACGCCAATGAGTTCACCCCAGCAACTCTAGTCGACAGCGGCTTTGGTAGTGCGTTGCTCAACACCAAAGGAGCAATCCCCTCTCCAGCCCGCTACGATGGCTTTCAATGTAAGTATAGCAACGTATCTCTTGGTGGCTCGCACACTGAAACCGCACCAGTCCTTAACCCGTACTCTCCTGCTGTTCAGCCAATCTCTTGTTTCTTTCCTTACGGACAAGAGAGTGCGTCTCAAGTGACTGGACGTAATGTCAAGGGGCCATTTTTCAAGTTGGGCCGCTTCTCGTCCGAGACCGGCATGTCTAGATGTGTTATCGTCAGTGAGACGATAGGTAACCTCACTGCGAAAGAGATGGATGAGCTCTTCAACGTGAGATCCTCGGTTACGAACGGTTGGCTGGTGACTAACATTCAATAGCTCAAAGACTTTCCAAGCCGTGTCCATCTCCTTGTCGGCGAGTTGACTCTCGCCGCCAAGGTTTGCCTCAAATTTGCCGACCGACGTGATGCGGAGAAAGTCATGCACACTGTCGACAGGAAAGGCCTCAATTGGAGCACCCAATTCATCTCACCTGCCGACTTTGCAACGAAGGTCGAGCAGGAGGGTTTGGGGCATGCTCCTGTGTCTAATCATGAAGGTCAAATTGTTGTGACCGCCAATTTCTTCCAGAACCCTAGACCTGCGGAGATTGACGCCACTGGTAAGTTCATCAGTGACTTGATTGGCAACTATGGCGACGTTATGGTATTCGAAGTACGCCCAGGAAGTGCACTGGAGATCTCATACCAAATGGAGTTTTACGATCTTCGAGCGACCGATAAGGTATTGGCAAATCTGAATGATTTGAGATTTGCTGTGAGCTTCCATGGCTCCATCGGATACTTGCAGAAAGCTGACTCACACAGACCTTTACCTTGACCGTCGCTCCTTACGTGCCTGATCTCGAGGTCAACACACAGCGTCCATTGCAAACCACGGCCCCCTCGATGGTCGTTCGTGACTTTGGTTTCGAGAAAATTTTCGGTAGCATGAGCCTGAACACTCACCGTGCTGACGGTCCTCAAACTCCACGTACCCCAAGTCACGCACCCTTCCCTTTCGCAACCTCATCCGATTTGCAATTTCCGTTTCGTCAACATCCCAACGGCTTATACACGCCGTCTTCTCTAAGCAGCTACCATAATTCAATATGGAGCCAAGGTTATAGCCCTTGCTCGGAATTTTCGCAACAGTCACCTACCTGGTCAGCTTTCAGCCCTGGTACTATTGGACAAGAGCGTGGCACGCCTCTACTTTCGCGGACTCGCCAGGAGCACTATATCCAGCAACAGAGAGGGCAAGGCTCAATGGCTGTCCGTCGGTATCCCGACAATTCTTCTGGACACCACAACGTGGTTGACATTGAGCGGATTCGTCAGGGCACTGACGTTCGCACGACTGTTTGCAATCCTTTCTCCATCGACAATGGCTCTCGTTGACATGTGATGACAGATCATGCTTCGTAATATCCCCAACAAGATTGACCAGGTACGTATTGCAATGCTCCTACTCCGTCTGTTACGCTCACATCGATTAGGCGATGCTGAAAGAGATTGTCGATGAGACGAGCTTTGGCAAGTATGATTTCATGTATTTACGGATTGGTAAGGCCACATGCTTGTGTACTTTCCTACAGAGCTGATCGTTCGGTGTAGACTTCGCCAATAACTGCAAGTGAGTCTGCAATGTCCATGCATAGATCACTTTGCGTCACCTAATGTTCGTGGCAGTGTCGGCTATGCCTTTATCAATTTCGAGGACGTGAGTAGCCCACAAGAACCACACTATTGCCAGCCGTGGACTAATCATACTCAGCCATACCACATCATCGATGTATTCATTGCCTGTCGATTGGCATTACCTGTTGGGCTAACATTGACATAGTTTGTGACCGCTCGAGCTGGCCAACGATGGTTCAACATCATACCCTGATAGATACCATCAAAGTACTGACTCCGTGCTAGGAATCGTTACAATAGCGATAAGGTTGCCGAGGTCTCCTATGCCAGTGGGACCCACTAAACATTCGGCCGCATTATCTGCTGACCCATTGCAGCGATTCAAGGCAGGGACTGCCTCATTCAAAAGTTTCGCAATAGCTCTGTAATGCTCGAGCATGTGTCGTTCCGGCCGAAGGTAGGCTCGCAGTTTCCATGCCCAATAGACGAGTGACTGAACGTGGCTCAGATCTTCCACACCATCGGTCCTGTGGTTGGTGAAGAGGACAATTTCCCAGGTCCAGATAATGCCTCCAAGATGCGTAGGAGTGTTGAGAACGCTGCACATGTCGGTGAGTTGCGGGAGGGCAATGAATTCCTACTGTAAGGAAATTGATTTTTGCACAGGGCTCTTTGCTCCTCGAGCTGGTCAATCCTTCCGCGACGAGCAGCGACGTCGTCGCTCTCAGTATGATCGTGGGACTCCCCTTGCGGAGATTGAGGACTCCTACGAAGGCGACAGTCACGATCATCCGAAGCAAATAAACGCGTTTCATGGTGGTAGCCTTTACGGCGGATTTCACACACCGTACTATCCTGGTTTACCCGGCTTTGGATCACCAATGTAGACTCGCGAACGCCATTCACCGCTCGCTTGCAAAGCTCATGGGGTTTAACTGGTTATATCGGGGTTCGGGACGAAGATAGCTTCTGCGTACCTTATCAACATTGTTGCGGCTAGAAGGGATAGAAAGGAGCAAATTGAGCATCAGAGAGATGCAAACAAGAATTGTTAGTTGCTTCTAATGTAGGAGAAAAAAAGGCGCCACTGTTATCTGGGAGATGCGGCTCAGGGATTTGTGTTTGGAGAAGGCCTTTCGCACATGGGCCTTGACAGATCTTGTTTGATTAGACTCCAGTGCCGCCGACCATCAGGTCTGATTCGGATTGGGGATCTCTCGGATAGTTCGAGATTTTGCTGGATGGGTGGAAACATAACTGCAAGTGGCTATTTTTGCGTCGCTGTCATGCTGATTGTATCATACCCGCAAGAGATATTTAATTTAGCTTAGCTCCAATAATTCATCCAAGAATCAAAGCTCTCCATTGTGATTCTCTAGGCGGGTTAGGACTTTGGCGGGCGTAATCATAGCATCGTAAATATCTTCCGCGTATATGGACGGAGTACCATAATTCTTGAAGCATCAGCTCGCTTGGGAAAACGCGCACTTTTCCTACTACTTAGATATATATCGTGACCGTTGACTGTTACGTGCTACAGGCGTACAGGCGTACAGGCACTGGTGCAGGCACACAGGATTTTGGCATAACGTACGCATAGATCCAGTCATATTCTGTAGGTATATCGACGGGTCTCCAGACCTTTCACAGTGTTGGATTCCTTGCAATAACACACATCTTATGGTCCATTCAAATCGGAGTCTAGTACGTTGTGGAGTACAAAGTCACGACAGTCTACCCAAGCTAGCACGGGAGATCTTTGTCTACCGATGGCCTCCATTTTTAATTACCTTAGGATTACTACGAATATTCACACTACCTCAATCATGGATGTGCAATCGCTGGTTGACGGATTGTGGAATATGTATGTTGTTCTTCATCTCATCTATCATCGAAATAAGAATCAGCACCGTCAGGGTCACTGGTGGAAATGGCTGTCAATGTTAAAGCGTTGTGTGAGGAATTTGAGTAGAGATTTTGCAGGGAAAGAATTCAGCCGTGCCCATGCACGTATCAAGTATATGAAGCATATACTGTTGCCAAAGTGTTACGTGTAAGCGAAACTTCTTGCTCGTCCCAATACTCGGTGTGACCAGAACTTAGCCTTTACAGCTCTTTCACTCAGCTAGTCCGGGATAATCAATTTTCTGCCCTTGGTCTTGCGCTTGTTGCGGAGCTTGCTAAGATTTGTGAGACCATCTCGTCCTACGCTGATGCAGACGGAGAGAGCGAAGATGACCCAGCTGAGACCAGAGCTGCTGAGAGGATGTTTGCAGCGGGACCTATCGAGGACTTTGGCGAACCTGTGGGTAGGTCCTACATATCGGATCCGGTTGTCCATGGTTCAACCATGCCTACAACCAGCAAGCCATCGTCCGGATCTACTAAAGCAGGCCTATTGCAGCAACATTCTGGTGGGAATTTCATTGGCACTAACCTGCTCAATGGAACCCAAGGGGTCCAGCTACCCAAGGTCCGGTCAGTTGAGCGACTTTCTACGAATCAAGCAGAGCTGATCTTGGTGGGGCCCTCCAGGAAGCAGAAGATTCACACAAGGAAGCAAGCTAATCCTATCGACGATCTTTTTGATGGGTTGCAATAGATCACAAGGATCTTGGCCAGTATCTGCATTTGTCGCCTCCAGTGATGACCTACATCCTGGGCGCATAGATTGCCAAAGCATACATGGCTCAAGTCCACAGATTACCAAGAGCCAAGCCAAAAGAGCAGACTACCGTATCCTATGTTGATACATAAATGCTGTCCAATGCTCCAAGTCATGCTGTACAGAAATTTGGGAGAAAAGACGGTCCATATGAATAAGTGCGTCCTTAACGCCGTACACGCAAGCATCACGAACAAAATACCATTCGAGGCAAAGGTAGTAAGCGATGACAGATGCTGAACCCATACATGATGTCGTACCCTCCTCGCGCACTGCGACAAGAGCAACGCTGTTGCCGATGTCCACCACAAGGGACCAGCCCAGTTGCCGCAAAAGGTCAAGAAACCTACGGCTCCTATATTGTATCCAACGATACCATTATATGCATTGGAAAGGTCGATTGAGGAGATGGCGTTTGAGCCTCCGAATGCGAAGAAAGAGGCGTGTTGAAAGAGTACGGATGTCAGTGTTAACTCCGCTTGAGAAAGCTGTAGGTACCTCAGACTCTGGAATTGGCCTTCAAACAGAAGGAATAGTGGAATATTCGTGGCTCGGGATTGATTTATGAGGAAAAGTGTGAGAAGGTCGTGTAAGGGTCGCGAAATATCTTGATTATTGTAGTCAGCTTGTTGTAGTTTTCGCTGATGAGAAGGGCTATACCTTGAACTTTACCATTCTTGTAGAGAACTTGATACATTGTAGGAAGAATGGTCATAATAGTAATTATGGCAAGACTGGAAAAGACTGCTCGAGCCTGGGCTACTAATGAGGCTTCGTCCATTGGTCTCGGCATGGAAAACCCAAGACCATCTAATAACTCCGGAGCATCTGCTTTCGTGAATGCTGCCTTGAAACCCACAGCTGCAACACCCAAAGCAAGTGAAGCAGCCAACGAGAGCCGACGGGAAGCCCATGGCATAGCCTTCTGAGCAAGTCGCAGGACGACCACAAGATAAGTCGCTAGTACGCAGAGCCACAACAAGATATTATGGGCTGACAGGATGGTCTTCGCAATATCCGGCTCTCCGGCATGCTTTTGCCCGGTTTGATTCCAAACTCGTGTAATACGCAGAGCGAGAAGCAGCGGTATCAGCACCCAAGCCTTCAATGAGTCCGCCGTTCTCAGAGAGTTAGTCCTATTCGTCATAAGCCACAGACGATAATTGAGCCTGGGGTGGCGACTTACTGCTTTAAGAATAACCACAGAAGCCAGCCTGAGGAAGTCCAGTACCAAAAGTGATGTTCTTCCTCAACATAGCTGCTTGCGAACATCATCGTGCCATACATAGCAGCAACCAAGAAAGTCCATGATGCCGTCCCTTTCGCGTCTAGTAGAGCTGTCGACGCGGTCAACATCCCAGTAATCGTGGCCAGTGCGGCGACTGCAATTCCAGCTTCGAGCCTTTGGAGATTGTAGTTACTTGCAGTACTACTCATGATGGCTTGAGCACGTTTGCAAAACTAGGTTCACTTCAGCACCCAGTCCCCAATGAAGCTACTTTTCAAACTTACAGCAGTCAATGCCGCTAATGCTTCAGCTGAGTTGGAGAGGCTTGGATTCTGTGCTAGATTCGTAGCTATGAACCACAGGCAGCTTAGTTCCTCCCCTTCAGCTTTTGACCTTGTACAATCAAGGGAGTCTGGGTGCCCATCGAACGACAGACTAGAAAAAGTCCCACGAACGGTATCCAAGATCTGTCGAGCATTCTGATACACAAGACGTTTTCTTGTACCTGCGGAAGCGGTCAGCTAGCTAGTATGGTAGGTACCAGATGCTAGTCAAGCAAACCCTCGTTCCAAAAGCGAAGAAAGTCTGGAATCCACACGCCTAGGTTATTGAGAGGAATTGGGAAATCTAACAATCCTGCTAGGGTTGGCACAATGTCCGATTGCTCTACCTTGGTATAGTAGCCAAAGCCAGAATCTGGCAAGGCCATCGGACATTTAAAGCCTGATGAGATAGTTTGTAGTTTTGGAGATACGAAGACCAAGGCAGGAGAAGTTTCGCTTTCCGCCGAACCGCCATGATTTCCGGCATCATTCATGCCGTGATCACCGCAAAGAACCAGAAGGGCAGACTGTAGGTGCTCCTTGGTCTCGATGGCTCCATATATTTGTTTGAGTATACCGTCCATCTCAGCCTGCTTGGGCACCATATGAGGACTAGGATATGTATCAGTATGAATTGAGAAAATATAGCCCGTCCTATGGTATACCTCCTGGGCCCAGACTTGTGGCCAATATGGTCAAGCCCAAGGAAATGCATGACCATGCCATTCCAGTCATTGTTATCCAGTTCATCAGGAATGTGTCTTGTCACATTATTGTCTACTTCAGTAAAATCCTGGTATGGTTCTTAGTTTTGCTTGTATCTAATGTAGATCTTCCTATCTGAATGTCACTGACCGAAACAAAGAAACTTGATGTACCATCTGCACGAGAGAATACATCTGGAAACAGTTTTAACCAGGTGTCATCGCCATACATGACTAATTTTCCTTCTGGCTTTCCTCTGAGCTGGGTCAGCCACGTATCCTGATTGGCTAAGCTCGAAGTCGTGTCTGACTCTGCAAAGTTGAGTATTACGTCCAGGAAAGAGGGAATCGATCCGGTCGTCATGGCTTTAACACGAGGCATGGTGATTGTGGGGGAGGTCGCGTGAGCAGTGAACGGCATGGCGGCGCCGGAACGTATGAGACTACTCGGTGCGGTCAGCGACTGGGCAGCGCGGGGAAACATCAGACCTACCTCTGGGTGAATTGAAAGCCTGAGCCATGTGAGTAGACGAAATCGCTGTAGATGTTAAGTCCTGGTCAATCCGGCGAGAAGGAGGTATTGACCTCCTGAGTGCATCAACAACCATGAAGATGACCTTGTCAAAAGGTGGTGGTTCATGCTCGCCGTCATCTTCGAACTGAGCTCGTCCAGGAATGAATGTTTTATAGGGGAAGAAGCCAGTCGCAAAAACCAGGATTGCTACGGGAATAAGGAAGTTTGCGGCAATCAGTAGTACTATCGATAGCTTTTGCGACATATTAGCGGCATGATTGGGGACCAGGTGATGGTATTATCGATATGTCCAGATATCCAAGCGAATATCAACGAAAAGCCTCCCCTTTGAAGTAGAATATGCGCTAGTTCTAAAGCGAAGCTCTGCGTAAATTAGCCGCTATCTAATCTAAAACTATACATCATAAAGTAATACACCATAAAGAACAAGACTCTTGGAATCCCACTCTCGGATGCAAGCGCGAATCCTGACTGTAGGTTGCAGCCGATGGAGTTTGAGGTTGATCCTAAAATATCCCAACGTTCAATTTGGTCTACTCTATCATGGAATGCGTCTCGGACCGGCCCAGATTCATTTCAGGGCTTCAGACTTTGCTTTTTCTGCCGAGCACTCAGACGTGGCCCTACCCGCCTCCCCTTCTTGTACACGGGGAACACCATTGAAGCTTTGGCTTTGCTCCGACCCTTCTTCTCTATCCGCTTAGTACCTCGGGGTGTCGATCTCGTTGCAGGACAGGATTCCGTGACTTGCTCGATTTCCATTCCTGTATATGCAGCGCCCACATCAGCACTTTGTCCACGAAGACACACGTCGATGAGCGCTCCTTACCATCATCAACTCTTTGGAGCCCTATGTTCACTTTTATATCCTTCCTTCTCGTCCCCTCTGGCGCTATGAGATAGCAAAGTCAGCCGAAACCTCAGACTGCGGAGTAGCTACTCAAAGAGAAGGAAGAGGGGGCGAGAGCGAGCGAACATTGTTCTTCGACATCCATTCTCGTGTCCTGGTCCTCTCTGGGCTTGGGCTTTGTGGCTAGCTCGAGTAACTTTGCGGACAGCCTCTCTTTTCTTGCATTTTCGACAGGACCGAAGACGCGGGATCGTAGCTTTGAATTGTTCGTCTTATTGCGACTCGATCGTAGACCCTTGGCCATCACAAATGCAGCTTTTGGTCCGTATATAGGCAACGTTCTTGTCCAAAGATTGGATTGGATGTAGACGAGAGACGATGCTGTTGTGAGCGCTCAGAGAGAGGCCGACTTCGCAAGTGATGAAGGCCCACTAGTAAGTAGACATCCGAAGCCGTTGACTTAAGGCGATAGTATGGGTTGAAGTAAGTAGTGGACTTCAATGGGGAGAAAACCGTCAGGTTGAAATCGAATGGTTAATTGTAAAGCCGGAATTTGGCCGCCCACTAGATAACTTGTGTTCGACCCTTATACGGAGTATCCATTTCACCTCACTCTGCAGCTCACCCTTTGTGTTGATATATGTGTCAGTAGTAGAGCTCACACCCTAGGTCTGTCCTCAATTGTTACGCGCATCTCTCCACATGGTACTTTCGGATTTTAGAGCTTTGCGAAAGTGCCTTCCGTGGCCCAGAAGCACTTTCTGGTGACATCTGGACGTCGCCCAGAATGGCTTCCGCAGGACCAGCCAACCCTGAACAAGTTGCACTTAAAGTGAAGACCCTCATCAATAACCAGTTAAAACAAATCCTGAAAAAGGAAGGGTTACCGGTCTCAGGTGCTAAAGCTGCTCTACAATCGCGGATTACTGATAGTGAGTTGAGCTTTGATAGCCTCGTGCTTGGATCCCTTTGAACGAGACATCTTGTCAAAGATTTCCTCCGCTCTGTTCATAGATGTATGCTTCGCAGCAGGTATAATAAACTGATCGTTTTGTCCGCTTTACAGAATTGTTCTCATATGCTCGCAACAACAATCTAGAAGATTTCAGTCGTCTGAGAAGTCTTGTTTATTACCCAGATGCAAATGTCGCCGGCCTTTCTCCCGTCCCACATACAGCGCGGTCATACCCAAATCATCCTCCTCCGCCGCTGAACCCATACCAGCCTTCCTTTAGCAATAACGGGCCCCTCAGACCGGGAGCCGTCAGCATGTCTCAGAACATGAACGGGACAGGTCCAAGTAGGCTCGACCTTGACCAATGAAGCCAAAGTTTTTAACATTTGCCTAGGGTCTCCCCAATTCAAGCAAAGCCCGTTCTACTCGGTGCTGGAGCCGTTGACCCCGGTGCTAGAATGCAAAGGTAAGTTTTGGCCTTACTTCCGGGTTCAATGTCGTGCTTAAATTTTTGACGTCTGTGATTAATCACAAAAGCTGTAGTCCGAGATACCACCAGAGACACAGTCGAGGCGACGATCAATCTTCGGCCCGACATAGCGAAAAGTCTCAGTGATGATAAGTCAATCAAAGCCATGATATATTGTGCTGCGGACGCCATGTCACCCTTCTCACGGGTCGATATTGAGTTTCCTTACCAGCTAGAGATCAAGATCAACCAGGATGAGGTGAAAGCAAATCTGAGGGGTCTGAAGAACAAGCCAGGAACGACAAGACCAGCGGATGTCTCGAGCCTTATAAGACCTAAAGCAGGTTACAACAATCACATGGTTGTCACGTATGCTTTGACTAAAAAGGTTGGTCCTTTGTCATGACAACTTCCTCATGTGCTTGCTTGCCACTGGAGAAGAGGGTTTAAACAACCATGCGGCAGCACTGACAACCTGTTAGAGATTCTTTATGGTCATGAACCTTGTCAAGTGTCATCCGGTTGATGACTTAGTCGCCAAACTCAAATCAGGGAAGTCTATAGCAAAAGAGCAAGTTGTTCGCGAAAGTGAGTTACTAAGTACGAATAAGCCCGTACTATCGCCGCTGATTTGAGTCTTCAGTGGTCAGCAGGGCGGAGGATGCAGACATAGTGGCAACGTCATCTATTCTGTCACTCAAGTGTCCCCTTTCGACTTTAAGAATCGATGTGCCCTGCCGGTCTTCCACTTGTACCCACAATCAGTGTTTCGACGCGACATCGTTTCTCCAGCTCCAGGAACAGGCTCCCACCTGGACATGTCCAGTCTGCAACAAATCCGCTTCTTATGAGCATCTACAGGTTGACCTGTCTGTAAACCTGTGAATGCGGCTGTTTCGGGGCTGACCAATGTTAATTAGATATGTAGACGGTATTTTGAGATCAACGCCAATATCTGTTGATCAAGTCACGATCGAGCCGAATGGAAAGTGGATTCAGACCACGGGTAATACTCCCCCGCCACCAAGGTCTTCTAACAGACGTCTCAGTAGTGGCGGCGAAGAGGATCTGGTGGAGATTCGAGACATTTCACGATTGGCCTCTGTGAAGAGCGAAATTGCTCGCGAGCCTGGCCTAATGAGGACACCACCCATTTCATCAAGGGAACAATCCACTTCGTCAGCACGAACACCAGCGCCGACATCCGGTACCAAGCGCACCGCCGGCCAAGTTGTGGACTTGACTCTGAGTAGCGATGAGGACGAAGAGCCGCCAAGGGCAGCCAAATTGCACAAATCATCAAATAATCTTCCGAAGCTCTCCAGCATGGAGAAAATGCCACTAAGACCAAACGGAGCTCTGAGGCTGAACTCTGCAAATCCATTCAACCCACCAAATTATGCACCAAAAGATTACAACCAGCCTCCTCGAGTTTGATGTACCGCACGACTAAAGCAGGCCAATCGTTTCTTGGTCTCTGTACATTATCTCATTGCAATTTCTGCTTTCTGGTCTACAGGCGCAAACTTTACGACAATGGGGACGACGGCGTTTCGCGGTATAGGGATATCATTATGGTAGCAATAGGAGCGAGGAGCGGCATTGTCAAGGGGTTCAGGAGTTAGCCTTGTTGAGGGGACTCTCTGATCCTAGTAATTGGATCGGAGCCGGAAAGGCTCATCCTAGAGTGTGGGAATGCTTTCTTGAGCACACACGTTCGTTCTCCGTTTCATCTAGATAGACCGTGAGCAAGTTGCTCCGAAGATGCCGAATATGATGCCATGTATCATGGAAACAACATACTCGTCGCGTAATTCCGGCGCAGATTCCTCCCTCATTCCCAGGTTCTTCCGAATCTTTACTCCTGGCAAACTTGCTCCAAGCATGATCAAACAACGTGCAGACTCTCTTGATCCCATATGACACCACCCCAAAGCTTCGCCTCCCCAATTCCACCGGCCTGATGTCCTTTGAGACACCGTTACCACCTTACAATGCCACCGATCCCTTCGCGAGTTTTCTCAATGCCTCGTGCATGGACCTTCTCCTCATCGAGATGGTCCCGATGGCTTATAGATTAGCTGAAGAACTTGCTGTGTCCGGGAAGGATGGCGTCAAGCATATCGACGAGGATGAACAGAGGGAGACTGCATTCCGAAGATTGGAAACGCTAGGGTATCGAGTCGGGCAGGGACTTGTCGAACGGTAGGGAATTTCCGGAGGCAGATGCAAATGCACATGAGAGTACGGGAGGGACTCCTGCGAAGGGACAGCAAAGCTAATCGGCTGGCGCATTGGACAGGTTCTCCAGAGATCGCCCGCGGTTCACGGATACTCTGGATGTGATCAAATTCCTCTGCAAGGACATGTGGACGCTGGTATTCAGGAAACAGATTGACAATCTGAAAACGAATCACCGGGTATGCAACACCCACCGGCTTGAAGTGAGGCGTTGCGAGGCTTACGAGAAAAATCTACAGGGAGTCTATGTTCTTACAGACAATACTTTCAAACCGTTCTCCCGGATGAGTATGGCGTCTTCATCCGAAGCGGTTCAACGAGCACAACCGGTATGGAGCTTCGGCAGTTGCGGCTGGCAATGGGTTCACTGACAGTATGCCAGTTTCTGTGGTTTCCAAGCGGCGTCATCCGAGGAGGTTTGGCAAGCATGGGAATCAACGCTACGGTGCATGCAGAGACTCTGGAGCTTCCAGCTGCAACATTCCAGATCAAGACAATCACCGTCAAGCCATGATGCCCCGAACCACGAATCATATGAGCCATGATCAACTGACATTTAGCGGCATATCCGGCATTCACGTTGTTTGGCATTTGAGTGAGACACGGCGACGGTCTGCATTGTTCGAAACAGATGTGAGCTCTCGAGATTTTAATCTATACATCATACAAGAGCTAGTTCTTCAACGTCCTTTGTCCCCATCTCTGCCGAATGCAGACCTGCACATACTCATAACCTGCAGAAAAGATGCATTTGATCAGCGAATGATCCTGCTAGCTCTGCTAGCTACAGTGCTTTTGGAGAGCCACTCATCAAGAAAGGGAAGTCTATGGATGGGTGCTTGGTGACAAAGGCAGAAGAAATCGACACGAGTGTCTCCTGGGTGAATCACTTTGCGGGCGGGTTGTGCACAAATTCAACCCCCTTCTCAATGCTGCCTTTGAGACCCGTCTTGCAGGCCTCGAGAAGCTTCTTCTCGTTATCATCCAGCTCCGAAAGGATGTTGGTGGCCTTTTCTGCTCCGGACGGCTGGGTACAGTTTAGCTATCAGCTTTAGTAGTGGGATTTCATACACTCTCACCCCAAGCTCGATCGGCACGGAGAAGTAGTCAACGCCTGTCTCCTTCGCAATGGCTTCACCACCAGAGACACCGGGAAGGTAAACATAAGTTGGCTCGACAATGCCTTTTTCGCCTTTGCTAGCCTTTATCACCTTCTCTGCGAATCTGTTAATGCATGTTAGTACTATTTCCTCAACGAAGAGGGGAGTCCGAGACTGTACCGGAAACCAGCATATGCCATCGACAAGGTTGCAGAACCTGCGCCTCCTTTCGCTTCAACAACCTCGTCACCACCAAATTGGACACCTGTCTTTGCTTTAGCATACATCCATACGCCGGACTATGCACTGACGCTTGATCAACGGCGCGAGTTTTTCCGCCGGGATCTCGACAGCAGGCTTTGCGAGGCTGAAGAGAGGCACGATGGTCTCGCCGGAGTGTCCACCGATCACAGGGATTACCGTTTTTGAGGGGTCCTTCTCGCCAGTAATATCTTGCACAAATGTCTCGGCGCGGACAACGTCCAAGGTAGTCACACCAAAAAGGCGTTTTGGATCGAACTTTCCAGCCTTCTTCATGACTTCCGCGGCAATTGGGACGGTAGAGTTGACGGGATTGGAGATGACTAAAATAAACGCCTTGGGGCTGTAGTCCGCAACACCCTGGACAAGGTCACGCACAATGCCTGCGTTGATCTTGAAGAGATCATCGCGAGTCATACCAGGCTTTCCTGTTGCTGTATCAGCATCCGAACCCTCTTGGCGAAAGCGCGTCTACGAACTGGGAATCCCGGCGGGAATCAGCACAACGTCAGCTCCGGTCAAAGCTTTCTTCAATCCATCATCGGCAGGCAGATATCCGGTGATTTTCTGCTCATCTTAGCCATCGCACTTCATCCGGAACTCAAAGTACGCACAGCTATCGAAGAGATATGGGAGAGATCGGCGGTGACACCAGGAGTGTTGACAACATCGTAGAGCGAAAGCTCATCGATCAACGGGCAGGCTTTCAATAGAAGGGAAAGCGGCTGCCAGCATTGCAATCAGTGACGGAGCGCTCCTCAAGTCGCCGAACAAGCCGTTTACCTGGCCAATACCGCCAGAGGCTCCCATAACCACTGAAACACGGTCAGAAGGAGTGAAAAGAGGGTCCGGCTTTGTAATAGACTACCTGCTTTAACCATGATGGAGGAGCTCAAATTTACGAAGGGCAAGTATGGTTCTGGAGTTTGTTCAGCCACCTGAAGTAGAACTACTTGATGTACTAGATCTCACTTCGATGTGGATAAAGTGAAAGGACTACGGAGTATATGATAAGAGATGGCGTGGAAGGTAGATCGGAAATCCCTTGGCCGTCAAGCCCCACTGTGGGGTCGACACCAAACAAAGTAAGGTAAAATATCTAAAGTAATGTCCGAACACGCTAGGATAGGGCATGCGTCTACGTCATGTCTACTACAGTAATAGCGTGGTTGGGATTTGGCGATATTGATAGCTTCAGGCGTACTCATGGAATTAACAGTTACAGCAGAAAGTGTGTGTAAGAGCCCAAGCTGCTGTCACACTCTTGGGTCAAATCGACAATCCTTGCAGGACATGGTGAGCTTCACATTTTTGCTGGATGCCCATCAGATCCTCTTGAATATAGCAAGTAATGATGTTGTATTTATTGGCCGCTTGGAATTGGTGTCAGGCTGGCATGGTAGTTTCCACACCTCTATGCATGGAAATTCCGCCAGAACAGGTATCATCTCACCTTATGTAGCTTTTTCCTCTGCCTTCTTCGCTTTCGAGCCTCGGAGCTTTGCTTCGGAGTCCTTCTTCTTAGGCCGCTGTGCTTGACGGAGAGCGCTTGCGCGAGCTACGGCCTCCCGGCGAAGGTCTGCGCGATAGCCCTGCTTTGCTGTGTAGTTGACGATGCCTTTATAGATTCTGCGATCAGGATGTCAGCAAAACGAACTTCGTGATCAGATACAGCAATCTCGTCACTCACTTAGGCCCCGACTTCTGTGCGCTCCACGTGACCTCGTTCTTGTTGGATACGGGTCGGTTGAGGTGCTTTGTCTTCTTCGTGATCAGGGATATGCCGCCGTTCTCAGATGGTTGAATTCCAACTGCCTGTGATGCCCCTAATTATCAGCAATCAACCGCTGCATGGATATATTTCCACCAATGACTCCCAAGGGCCGGTGCCTCGCATACTTTACTATTGACGAAACCGGCATACTGCAGCCGTTGTTAACCCTCGAAACCCAGTCGAGGCGACAATGATATCTACCTTTCGAGAGTGTTTGTTTGTCAAATTGAGAGGATCTCTCGAGAACTGGGAGCCTCCTCCTGGCATACGCTTCACAAGGTACGAGTTGTTTGGTCCTGAAATTAAAACGTCAGCTCCTTCATTCCCTATACCGACACACTCTGCCTGACATACGACATATTTCCCAGATTAAGTCCTGAGACACATTGGTTTGCAAATGTTCCGCCATTGCAAATTCTTCTGCAACCGATCTTCAGAACTGTTGTGGGTACTCGGTTGGTAGATAGTCGACCTTGGCGCGCCTAGTTTACCGAGCGTGTGATATTCTAATTAGAATACTCAGCCCTATTCTAGAATAAAGGAAGGGAATCAGTCACTCAGTCAGGTTTACGGCCACGATGGAAGGTGAGTCTAATGCAATCACGTATAGGATCATACTAGTATACATAACGAATACTTGATAGCATCAGCGGACGCTGCCTTAGCATTCTTGAGGCTCTATCTTGAATTTCGTGGAGGAATCTATGGATCTAGGTTTACCTGCCTTTAAACGAAGCGTGGGGGCCGACCATACTTGTAGATTCAGTATAGTCCCGGTGGTGACGAAGGCAATGAATGTGGCGACAAAGTCAACCAGCTACACAAGTGCCCTAGGAGCCACACCCCATCCCTAATAACCTCACTCAAAGCGAAAGCATTTACCAATCCACTACGGAGTACATCAGAATACATCTTTTGCAACATGCTCTTCTATCATACAAATATCATAGACCTTGCGATGAAACCGGCAAAGAATTATACAGGAGCATATCAGAAGTTTCTCCGGAATTACGATGACTGAGCACACATCCACAACAGCTCATCTTCATTCATCTGTCAATGCCCCACAGAGAGTCCTTACGTCGACGATATTTTAACCAAGGATGAAGCTGGGAAGTAAAGAGTCAACGATCTGAAATGTGGTCGGGACCACGTCTAGATTCTGGCCAGTGAAGAGACCGTTGGCACACTGGGCTTCTTCACATAGCGTAATGGTACAACATATCTTCGCCTCTCAAGCTCAAATAGGCACCTATGTAATCTGGGCAACCAACGTGAAACCTGGCGGGCTCATACGCGTGATTCGCAACGGCAAAGTACTTGGAAATGCTAGTTGGCAGGTATGTATATTATCAAGGCACATCAAACCAGTTGGAAAAAGTAAGATTGCTAGTATTTCATTCCATCCATGTTCTATAGCTAATTCAGCGAGCCGATCATACCACCTACCATGAGTTGGTACAGATCAGGGGAACAGCGGGTTTTGTGATTTGAAAGCCACGCTCGCCAGTACGCTGTGATGGTGCTGTAACGTCGCCTTCTGTTTAGCATGTTTGCCAGGACACAATACGCTGATTTGCATTGCCTTGTCTAAAAAGATTTGTATCTGCTCTTCCATAGCAGTCATCCATCGGATTGATATAAGGCCTTGGAAAACGCGGGCAAAGGAATCTGCAAATCCCACGGTCAGACTTCGCCCAGACAGCAGGTTATCATAGCGCTGTGAACTTCAAATATCCATATCCGCCATAAGGCTCCACAAGTACGATGATCACCAAGGCCGGATCGTTACATGGGCTTCAGTCAATCCTAGCTTCAATAAAATCAATTGTTGAATACACCGAATCCTCAAGCATTTCCTTGGGGTAGCCGACCATATCCGTTTTGCGCCACGCACTTCTCAACCCTAAGCTCCTCATCCGCGATACGGTCCGTACCTGTAGGCGTGAATGTCAGTAAATACTACCACAATGAGATCGACGACGGAATCACTTACTTCCAGATCCTAGCACGCATATCTCCGCTGCCAGTTGCAAATTTCTCGCCCTGTGGACTCGGAGCAACAGAGATTACTGGTGCATGTATTGTGTTTAGCAAATAGGAAGTTTTAGGGGGCTCCCGGGAGAATTTCTCACCCGAATTCTTGTGGCCTTGCAGCATCAATTGCGTATCGCCTGTGCGTGGATTCCAGAATTGGACACCCCTGTCTTTCGATCCACTCATAACCCAATCGGCGTCTGGCGTCATAGCAACGCTAAGGACAAAATCCTGAAACGGCGTAAGTTGCGCATTTCGAGATTGCTATGAACCCGCTTGGTCTACTTACCTTGTGACCCTCAAACGTTCTCAGCAACCGTCCGCCTCTATTCGTATGGCCTCCCATCATAGCTCTGCCGTCAGGAGACAGCTGCCACATCTTGATAGTTTTGTCCAGACTGCCGCTAACCAAGCTCTCCCCATCTGGGCCGAACGCAACGGAGTATACGCTGTCTTTGTGTCCTCCCTCCCCATCAAGTCGTGCAATCAAGTTTCCACTGCGAATGTCCCACACCCGAACACTCTTATCAAGCGAACCTGCCGCGACATAATCGCCCCCAGGAGAAATAGCTACCGTTGTGACGCCATCCTCGATGCCAAGGTTGAGCACTTCGTGATTTTCTTGGATGTCCCAAACGCGGACTGTGTGGTCGCCACTCCCAGAAGCGATGTGCCTTCCATTGCTGGCGAAGTCCAATGAGTAGATGTCCTGCTCATGCCCGGCAAAAGTGGTCCTGATGGTGCGACTTGATATATCCCAAACCTTCCCCAGAAGTTAAGCCATTGAGCTCCCATGAATCATCAAGAGAGACATGACTTACTCTGATCTGCTTGTCTTCTGCCCCCGTTGCAAGATACTTTCCATCTGGGCTGAAGCACACGCTGCGAATGTAGAGGTCGCCATCCTTGTCCACAGTATCATCTTGTAATTTTGTAATCTGACTACCAGTACCAACGTCAAAAATTTGTGCCGAACGGTTGCATCCCGTTGCTACATATTTTCCATCTCGACTGAACCTAACGCAACACACAACGCTCTCATGGACGAGAGTATGTAAGAGGTCAACGTCCAGGACACGCCTGACGTTCGGGTTGAAGACTGCAAACCAGTCTTCTCCTTCACGCTTTTGATCTGGACGCATTTGATCAGGGTCTAAATCGGCGAGCATATTGCCGACATTGTGAAAAGGCGGTGGTGGACTTGGTCTTCCCAGTTGTGGTGACGCTCCAGGGTATGGTATGGGCTGTGACTGCTGGGGAGTACTTGCGTGTCCAAGCGGGCCTCGATTATTGCGTGGCTTGCCTGGTCCTGGTGAAGCAATCTGACCTGGGGGTCCGTAACCTAAGTATATTAGTCTTAGCGTTTGAGTCGATAAAGGGACAGTGATTCGGATGGGGCTTTGATCAACAATTTCATACCATTCGCAACAGGAGGTTGGGGGTAGTTTCCCTGGTAAGGACCATGCTGTAGACCCTGTTGAGGCTGTGGCATTTGGTGCTGAGGCGGTCCCTGCGGTTGCTGCTGTTGATCTTGCGACGGAGGCACGAGGCCAGGATTACCTTGGCCAGGAGGGTTGGCCATGATACCACCAAACAGATTACTGGGCCCGTGACCGATGGCCGGCGGGGCAGGCTGTGAGACTCCTCCATGGGGTGGAAGCGCGTTTACACCAATATGTGATGGCGGACCTCCACGAGCTTCAATTTCATGACGCAGCCGGGCAATATCTTCCTCGTACCTGGGGGTTACCCTTAGCCAAAGACGGCAGACTAGAGCTATGGATACCTGCAACTTACCTTTGCTTGATCTGAATCTGATTGCGTTCCAATTCGTATACCTTCTGCCTCACCAATTCCATCTCCTGCATTTGAGCGGCCACTGTGGTTTCCGTTTGTGTCAGCCATTCCTTTATCGATGCCGCCTCGACCCATGTTCTCCATGTAGCATGTGCACAGGGGGCTCTGTCTGGGTCATTACAGAGGGCTTTCATCCGTTCATACATTCACACTGTCCGAGAAACAAAGGCTAGGGACGGGCGTTGGAAGCGTGCGAAGAATTGGTACAAAAGACTGAATGAAGGCAGGCAAGCTCACTGTTTTGATCATGTTCACCAGCTCTATCCTGGGCATGAACATCAAATTCCCGACGAATCTGGTCAAATAGCTCTGATAAACGGTTGTTGTTATTGGACGGGGGCTGCGGAATCCCGCGATGCGAGTTGTACATATTAACCGGCCTTTACCTGCCCAGATTCTGTAGAATCTCACTTATGGAGCCTTGAGATGGAAAGCTCTTCAGAAACGATCCACGAAATCCGAAGGGTGTAGTGAGGGATCCTGGATTTGCTGTTCACTCTGGTGGTCGGAAAATAAAGTGTAGTTGCGAAGGTTCACAAAAGCCGCATGAGCGCACAGACAATAGCTATTGTCGATACGTGAAATCAGCGCGTATACGGTGTACGGTGACCAGAAGCGGTTGCGTGTGCAAGGAGTTGTAGCCCCACGTCAATGTGGGATGAGACGGATAAAGCAGAGGGAGGCTAAAGCCTCGTGGAGGAGGGGACTAAAACAGAGGTCAAGCGTATGATACTAGCCAAGCGATTGTCTTACCGTTGTTGGAGGATGATGAAGAGGCAACAAGTCATGCAATGAACGATGGATGCGACGGGAGAGAGGGGACAGCTAACAAGGCCACGACAATGGGGGTTGATGGTGGAACGAGGATGGCGATGCGACGAGATCTCCAACGAGGCACAACTACCTTACCTTACTAGGGTAGGAGGGTAGGTAATTCTAGAAGGCAGAAGGCAGAAATTAGAGTACCCTAGCGTACTTATCTTTAGCGCCAACCCCCAGATCGACCTAGCCCTCCCGCGCGCGCGGACGTTGTGTCCCAGATTTGCTTAATCTTGTCTTCAATCAAACGCTCTGCACGGAGGATGTCTCATGCTTTGCGCATTTGGTGGATTCCTACTGCCAGCAGCTATACTGATCGCTACCTTCTACAGGCTATCGTTTTCGACGCAGATATAGACGTGATACACCAAAAGATCGATTCTACAGTCTGCACAAAGCGGCGCGACAAAGGCTACATTGTCGCGTCTCTACTGTGTACCACAGCTGAACCCGTTCAAGCCTTTCACGGCTGACGGTACCCCTTGTGCTCTAGCATATGCGGTATATACAGTTTGGTCTTTTCATATATCAGAAACGTCACCCAGGTGCTAGGTAGGACTCGAAGGAGATTGGGTCCCAAGCCTTTGTAAAAGCCTGCCAAGCCTTCCTTTTTCCAGACTTTGGTAACAACGTCGCTTGCTCCCCTGTACGTTTCCTTTGCATCATACATCTGGAGCCTTGTCCGTATCACTTGATAGGGATACGTCGTACTCCCAGCAAATACCTTTGCTACTCCGCTTAGCAGCAAGAAGTCGAGTGCGCTGAGGTCTTTTTCGCCTCCAGGAATACTCATGGCCCTGTAGATCTTCAGCTGTTCATAAGCCATAAACTGTAGTGCTCCGTGCGAGACTCCGATGATTGATGGGACCAATCCACGGTAGAAGCCCAATACACCCTCTGATCGAAAAATGTGTCGCGCGCCATCGAACATGGACGTATACGCTCCAGGATGCCTCGATGATGTTGATAGCATACGTGTCTTGATGACCCACACGGGATTTGTACAAATGGCAGTCAGTGCACCTGAAAGGCTGGTCAAAGCTAATCACGAGGGTGCTTTTGGAACATAGTTGCGCACCTGCAGCACCCGATGCAATGAAGAAATCGTAATAGGATAGCGAGCCTTGATAGGCTTCGATGGCAGTCTTGAGACGGCCATAGAATGCAAAGTAGAGAGCCCAGCTGATGCTGTTTCCTAGAGCATTCACACCAACACCACGGTAGGCTCCCATGATGCCTTCATTGCGGGCAATGTCTCTTGCAATACGGACAGAACCTCCAATCTGCGCTGAATGTGCTCTATCAACTGTCGGTAATATGGACTGTTCAGCAACTGTACGTAAGGCTGAGATCCGAGTCTAATACCTTGCAGTCGAGTTTTGATGAGGTCGAGAGGGTGAGCGATCAGAGTTGATGCCAAACCAGCAGAGAGTCCCGCTATCGACTCTACAAGGGGATCGGGAAGCTGACGTGCACTTTGGGTCATCGTGGATGTTACGAATTGGACCCCATATTCTGAGCTTGTTTTTGGTAGATGGAGAAAAGTTTGTTATCTATTTACAAGAAGCCGCCTCACACCAACGATTGCAGAAGCTGCCTTTCCCGCACTATAGCTCATGTACATTCAAAGCTTCAGAGCCAAGACTCGGAATGCATAACAAGATTCGGAATATTCCCACGCAATCGAAGTCCTTCGTATTGTACAGCCATCTCGGGGGGTTTAAGCGCCTCAAATGGTCTCCCGTATCATGTGCGCCGACCCTTCAGCTCACGAAGGTGGACTACTCTGCCAGCGGCGATATGAGCCTGGGTGTGCATCAGTAGGCTGCGTTGAATTGTCGAATCCATGGTGTCTACCTTATGAGGGTCGGCTTAGGAACGCTCCTGGTGTAGCCTTCTGGAGATCAGCATTGGGTCGAAACACTACCAAGCAAACATGTTACCAAGATACATGATCAATGGAAGGTATCCACTGAGCCTAATTAGCTTGAGCAGTCTGGGTTGGGACACCTCGTACTAGTGTATGGCAACCCGTGAGATGTCGATGGCTTTGGTGATTTTCTCCTGCTCTGATCAGGACTTGTTCCATCTTGCTGTCTGTCATGAAGTGGAATCTTACCTTCGTTTCTTCGGATAGCTGCCACATCTTTGTACGGGGTTTCCGTTCAGGCTAATTTTCGATGGGCTCTATCGTTAGCATGATCGAGGGTTTGACTGAAAACTGGGGCCGCGGCCCGAAAACGCGCTAACATAAGATACAGAGATCACTTCTGATTAGTCCAAGATTGACTGCATTCTACAATCACCGGCATCGTAGAGTCGACAGTATGTCCGGCGCAAGGCACTGGTAAGCCCTCGTACTCGCATGGGATGAATTTACTGACGCCAATCAGGGAGCAAGACAAGGAAGCTACAGTCTACATCGGTAATCTGGATGAGCGGGTAACGGATAGTCTCGTGTGGGAATTGATGCTCCAAGCTGGTCGAATAGTCAACGTACATCTACCGAAAGATAGAGTGACCCAGACCCACCAGGGATATGGCTTCGTTGAGTTCATCAGTGAGGAAGATGCGGAATACGCAGCGAGGATAATGAACCAGGTTAGGCTCTATGGTAAACCGATCAGAGTCAACAAAGCATCAGCGGACAAGCAAAAGACTGTCGAGGTTGGAGCAGAGCTTTTTGTCGGTAACTTGGATCCTATGGTCACCGAACAGACACTGTATGACACATTTGGTCGGTTTGGCAGTCTCATTACTGCGCCCAAGGTATGCACTTGAGTTTGCCAACGTAGTCTTCCGTATACTGAATATACACAGGTCGCTCGGGATGACGCCAACCTATCGAAAGGCTATGGATTCATATCGTTTTCGAATTTCGAGGCTTCAGACGAAGCGATCGCAAATATGAATGGGCAATACCTAATGAACAAGGAGATATCAGTTCAGTATGCATACAAGAAAGACGGCAAAGGGGAGCGCCACGGTGATCAAGCGGAGAGAATGCTGGCGGCCCAGGCACGAAAGCACAATGTCCAGCCAACAGCACAGCCATTACCGGCAGGGCTCTTCGCAGGGGGTGCTCCTAGCACTCCGGCGCCCATGCTAGATTTTGATGCTGGCCGCCAAGGTAATGTTGGAGGCTTTATGAATGGACGACCCGGCATGCCCAACGGGAATTATCAGAGCGGCCCCCCATCACAACAGCAACGCCCTCCGCTTCCCTCTCAGCCTCTGCCAGCACCTCCATCAGGTCTACCTGCTAGGCCTCCTCCATCTCAAGCCGGATACGGAGGCCCTCAAGGATTCCTACCTCCAGGTTTCAACCCCCCACAGCAGCAGAACTTTCCACCACCAGGTGCTTCCTTACCGGGCTTTGCACCGCCGGGTTTCGGCCAACCTCCGGGAAGCGCTCCGCTCGGGATGCCTCCTGGACTCCAGCAGCCAGCCTATGGGAGAGCGAGATAGTGGAAGATTGATCCGCAAATGAGTCGAGAGATCGATGCAGAGTAGGAATACTGCGAAGCAAACCTTTGTGATCAAGAAGCTCCCGGTGAGTGATAGCAGGCCTACCGGCCTGGATACCAAGTAACGTTTATGCCAGAGACGAGATACCTTGAACGGGCCACAGAAGAATGGCTGCAAGACATAACATCCTAGCGGCGAGCGTGTGTACTCTCAAAGCTGGCTACATAGGCCCCTAGATAGGTAGAGAGGAAAGTTTGATCTCTGATCGCGAGTCGGGCGCATCAAATGTATGAACCAGCTGAAACATGGCACGGGTAATGTTTTCCCTCCATCGGCTTTCTTGCGAATAGAGGTATCATGTTATCAAGTAGAATATCACTACATCAATAGCTCCCGTCGCAATGCCACAATAAGTTTTGCAAACCACCAATAGATTTGTATGACTACGTGCCGGTTGGCTATTTCACGAGGTCTTTCCAACTACCAAGTTGCTCGGGGATCTCCCAGCACCCTAGGAGAACGAGACGAACTTGGGATCCCTCGGCATCCCATCTGGCCCAATGTTATTCCTGGCGAACCTGCCCTCTGTATATATCCTTCTCGCCTCGTCAAAGCCAACTCTTCTATTCTTCATAATCTTCTGGACCTCTCGTTTGGCCTGCTGGTCCAGGCCAGCTCGCGAATCACCGGCCGCTACATTGGCCCGGAGGTCGAAGTCGCTCGAGGTGAAGCCCGACTCGATATCGATGGCAAAAGAGGAGGGGAGGCGGGTGTAGATGTAGTCGGGGATAGGCACCACAGGGATCAGGTGGGTCCAACGGTTGCGGGTGAGGTATAGGGCTAGCTCATGTCAGTTGCAGTGGACCGTGGTAAGGTCTGGCGCGGATGGATGGATACTGACCAGTTGCGAGGATGAGAGAGGAGAAAGTGAGAGAGTAGAGGATATAGCCCATATCTACAGGCTTGAGGTGAGGACGACCATGCGTTGGGAGAAGTGGTGTGGTATGGGAATGATTCGTGTACTTCTCGAGCGCGGAGAGGCTGAGCTTGAGGCTGCTTTGACCAGTGCCAGAAGAAGTTAGCAGGATGTTCCCGATACAACCGAACAGATTGATTCAGCCCTAGCCGCCCGAAGTTCTAGGCCTTGAACGCTTCTGATTTCCATCTAGCCCATGTAGAATACTTCAGGTCTGGCGCTATACTATGAGTCTCACCATTAGAGGTGCAAGGTAGTCAGCGACTGTCTCCATGCGCCTGCTCAACTGCAGTACGTTACGCTGCCAGCTACTTATGCATAGAATATCACCACTTGGCAAGATAGACAAAGCAGCTAGAATAATTGAGAGGAGGCCTGACGACAGATGCGAATATGGCCGAGTAGCCACCTTCCTGTCGCGAGCCACTGTCGTCATTGCAGAGCAGTCGTCATTGGCCTGGACTGGGACTGGACTGGACTGGACTAGTAAAGAGGAAATCTTGCCGTTTATCTTATCAGCGACAGCTGTTGCAACCAACAGTGGTGAAATTTGTCAACAGGCCCCACTCTCCGACTTGATCAGCCGAAGGATGTGACCAACCTGGGAGGCCCCCCACTCCGAACCAACCAATCCTCTAACAATTTCCTCCCATGCTAAGCTACCTTACCTTACAACAAAGAAGCGGCGCCCGCGGCATTTTCTTCAAACTGCTCGTGTGGAATCCATTTCCAAGAGGAAAAGCTCTCGTCTCTTCACACCAATTCCCGCTCGCCCCCGTTTCCCCCGTCTCCCATGTTGAAATGGTACCTGTTGCCCGAGGAAACTTGCTGATCCTGCACCTAATTACGCCATATTCTTCTCGCCCCCCCCCCAACTATGTAAGGCCGGAGTATTGTTCCTGGTACACGTGCGCAATGGCATGTCGTGCCAATCAATATAGCTATGTTGCCATTGACTCTTCCTTTACTCCGGCATAGTTCCGGGCAGTCTCCTTTATCTGTGACAAGGCTTATCGAAAGTCGCTCTCCCAGGCTCTTTCGGAGTCAGAGCATATATAGAACAATGAAACCATCCCGCCGACTCGGTACTTCCGACCATCTGGTGGACGCTGCCCCACCTCAACTTTCTTGCCAATTGTTCCCATTCGCCTGCTCGACTACCTAGGAGACATACTCAAACCCGATATCAAGCGGGATTACAAGATACTCTACTTATCGGGTACATGGGGGCATGGAGTCATGTATCGAGTCTGAAGTCAACTCGCTTGCTGCAATGAAAAGTCTGTCTGGGGCGACATTGGAGAGTCACTCCGGGGGAAAATTGCACGACAGTGATAGCACAAGAGAAATCATGAGAACGCCTGAATATCCTTGGCATCAAGGGCACACTCCGCATGCCATCATGACAGCACCTGCTTTCGACCTAGCCTCTTCATTGTGCCCCCAATCTGTCTTCACTTATTCAGCTGCTTACGATCCTTTGGCTCTGGGTTACGATTTCGGGTTGGGATTCGCTGGGAGTGATGCTGACTGTGCTTCTAACGTGACTCCCCAGCAAGTCTTTGGGCAGCAGATTACATACTCTGCAGCGTTACAGCCCGCTTTGCATGATTTCGATATCGAAGCCAGTCCATCAATCAAGTTGGAAGTCGACGGCCAAGATCTGCAGATCGAGAGCGGTCATGACAGGGTCGGAGGAGAAAACCAGCATCCACCCGCTGATCGTTCCAACGTCGTCGGTACGGACGTCGACACTTTGATGAAAACCATCCAGACCAAGACTAGCAGGTCGCCACATAGGGTGCAGACGGTCCCACTGGAGTGTTTAGAGCGCCGAAGCGCCAGCAGCGATCTTGATTCATCATCCACCGAGATTAGTACCCGAAAGGGCGCTCCGGCACGGAGAAGGTATCCATGCACAATACCACTATGTGCAAAAGTCTTCACGCAGAAAACTCACCTTGAAATACACACGCGAGCGCACACTGGTTACAAACCCTATGTATGGGCCCCACAACGTTGATTCCCACTAAACAGTCGAGACTCACTAACATATCGCAAGCTCTGCAGAGAGCCATCGTGTGCGAAGCGCTTTTCTCAGTTAGGGAATTTGAAGGTTGGCACCTTGGTTGGGTCAGCCGAGACCTGCGCTGACTTACAGTTAGACACACGAACGTCGTCACACGGGGGAGCGTCCATACTCGTGTGATAAGTGTGGGAGGAAGTTTGCGCAGCGAGGCAACGTCCAAGCTCACAGGACTGTACATGAGCGCGTCAAACCATACTGTTGCCGACTCGAAGGATGCACCAAGAGATTTACGCAGCTAGGCAACCTGAAGGTACACCGAGAAAGCGTATCGTTTTGTAAACGTCCCTGCTAACAGAAGGTAGTCCCATCAGAACAAGTTCCATACCGAGACCCTCCGAACGCTCGCACTCAAATTTGCATCTATCGATGGAGGGGAGAGCATGTCCGAAGGAGATAGGGAGCTATGGGAATATTTCTCCACGCTTTATAAGAACAGCAACAAGGGTATCAAAGGCCGTGGTAAGGATCGGCGAATAAGGGATATCGGAACCGATGAACAAGGGGTGAAAATCGAAAGCGAAGGAAGCAATATCAGCAGTGATAGGTGGCCATGACAGCTAATATCATGATGAGCTCTGTGTGTGTGTGTGTGTCTCTCTCTCTCTCTCATGAGAATGCCGCGTGATACATAACGAGATGGTGTGGCAGCCTTGGCAATGCCTTTGTGAAAACAGGAGGACCAGGCCCCTAAATGTACAGCATTGACATGTGAAGAAACAGCGACTGCCCGAGTGATAGTTCTAGCAATTAACACTATAGCGAATAAAATCGCTGTCGTTCTATACATATATGACGATCATCCCTAGCTGCCGTACCTGAGTGGAAGTGAGTAAGTGACCCCTGAAACGGTTTCTGACTAAGGCACACACCACCCGGATCCACTGCACGAATGATGGAGCTAAGGAAGTCTACAGCTGGACCCTGGAATCCCCGTTGGCTCGTCGTTAGGACGGATTACGGATTTTATCTATTCTATCGTCTGTTCTATTTAGTATTTCATCTTTTTCCTTCCTGCCTTTCATCCCTTCTCTGCGACACCCTCCTATGCTCAGCGTTCACGAGGATAGTCAGTCGTCCTCGAATTGATGTGTTTGCCCTGCCATTGGGACTGACCGCCCTTACGAGAGGACCGCGCCTGTGTGGCATCACACTCAACCATGGACATCGTTCTCCAGGTCTTCGATACTTTCCTCTTCGACCGCTTCTACGCCACCGTCTACCCTACCTCTTCCATGAGATACGCCGAACATGCTGTCCAACGAGCTACCTCAACCTTCTCGAGCATGCGCGAGATGCCCACCGTCGTCCACTCGACCACACAATTTTTCCACCTCGCACCCTCCCAATATGCATACATGAGCCAATGGCCACGCGATAATATCTGGAGGCAGATTGTAACGCTGTATATGATAACCTGGTATGCCAGATGCCTTTCCGCTCTGTTGATTTGATGTTAGGAGCTGTCTAATACCCTCACAGGCTCTTTGGCCTTGTCCTCTATTTCATCTGCGCCTCCCTCTCCTACCTCTTCATCTTTGATCACGCCACCTTCACTCACCCTAAATATCTGAAGAACCAGGTGTCGCTCGAGATTCGCCAAACCATGATCTCCATGCCAATAATGGCCCTCTTCACGGCCCCTTGTTTCCTTGCCGAAGTGCGCGGTTACGGCAAACTTTATGACGCTCCTACGGATGCTCCCTTTCCTCTGTACAACATTCTGCAGTTCCCCTTGTTTATCTGCTTTACGGACCTGTGCATCTACTGGATTCACAGGGGCCTGCACCATCCTAAAATCTACAAGACGCTGCACAAGCCCCATCACAAGTGGATCATGCCAACCCCATATGCCAGCCATGCGTTTCATCCGCTGGATGGGTTTGCACAGAGTGTGCCATACCACGTGTTCCCATTCATCTTCCCGCTTCAGAAGTTTGCTTATGTCGCGCTCTTCATTTTCATCAATGTCTGGACAATCTTCATCCGTAAGATTCCACATTCTCTGGCATTTCCCGCTAAGCCGCTGATCATGTTGACGTAGATGATGGCGAGTACATTGCCAATTCGTACCTTATCAACGGCGCCGCCTGCCACACGATGCACCATCTGTATTTCAATTACAACTACGGTCAATTCACGACCCTGTGGGACAGGCTGGGGGGAAGCTACAGACAGCCAAACGACGAGCTGTTCAGCAGACAGTCGAAGATGAGCAAAGCCGAATGGGATCGGCAGTCGAAGGAGATGGAAAAGGTGCAAAGGCAGGTCGAGGGTGACGATGACAGGGATTACGGCGACGAAGCGAGGAGGTTGCAGAAGAAGGTTCTGTGAATCAAGTCTGTTCCTCGCGTCGCAGGTCTCAAGAGTTCACTTGTGGTCGAGCATGGGAATGAGGAGGATCTAGGATCGGTGAGGTTGGAACGGAAGCCTTGTAGGTAATGGGATGGGCAAGGCTTACAGTGGACACGCGAAGCCAATGTCCCCAAGACGCACTGTTAGGATTTCGGTCCGCGGCATGGTGGAGAAGAGACTTGTGAGAGTAAGTACATGGATGGATTGGTGCTCCAACCTTCTCACCTGGAATATGTACAAATTCTGCTTCTCCGCATGATACTATCGATTGGGCAATGCTCGTCTTCCAACTTTTCGATCAATCCCTATCGATCTTGGTCTTCCATTTCGTCGACTAAGCATAACCTGACATGAATAATGCTTCGAACATATCTATGCTTATGTACACGTCCAAATCCTTTGGTGTCAAGCCCCGCCCGGTTGCAATGTCTATCTTACAGGTTCGACAGATCCCTTCCCACCCAGCGATCAGCGTCCAGCGTTCGCACCCAAGCACTGCCCTCTATACTGACAAGTATCGGCGCATCCATCCATTGTGCGAGATCACGAAATATGGTCAAAATCTTCCTCCTTCTCCGCCCCCGCAAAGTCACCACTGCCATTCTGCGCCACCTCCACCACCCGACCGACATCTACACCCTCCATCGCAGAAGCTTGCCGGCGGCCTTGCTCCAGCATCTCCTGGATCCAAGTCTCTTCGACCGCCATCCGCCGTCGAAAGACCCTCAGCCATCGGGCACCCCAGCCCCTCAACGTCGCCTCGAGCTTTTCATCTTGGTAGGCGCTCTCTGCCATCTCGTCCACGCTGCCACTGGCTACGCCGACCAGAGCGTCTTCGATCACAGCGAAAAGGTTGCCCATTCCCTCCCTCTCCTTCGTCAACGTCTCGTCTAGAATGGCTACTTGGGCTGTCGGTAGAGCGGGTTGGTTGCGCGCGATGACGATCTGGCGGACTCGGTTTGTGACTTTCGTGACGGTGCTGCTGACCATCTCGAAAACATGGCTCAATGCCAGCCCTTCTCCCTTCCCAAGCTGGTCTCCCAATGCCCACATGACCACACTGACGGGCGTCAGAATGGTGTAGTTGAGGAGCTTATCCACCACGTTGACGCCAACTCCAGGCTTTTCATGCCAGTAATCCATCACCGAAGTGATGATTTGCCGACGTGCAGCCTCACTCTTATGCCCGATTGACAGTAGGCGGTCTTTGCAACGTTCAATCTGGGAGAGCACGTGGGAAAGGGATTTGCTGCCGAGGTAGCAAATGGCTGTCACGAAGGCATCGGTTGAGGGAATGAGTGGTTCCGTAACGCCAAGGGAGGCAGCGGTCTCTTCAATGGTGCTGATAGGAGCTTGAAGGTCGGCGTCGGGGGCTTTGGTGCGAAGGCAGCGAAGGATCTCCTTGGCAGATTCTGAGTATGGTATTTCTAGGCCGATTAGTATATCTGGAGTAGCATAGCAGGTAAGATGCTTACGATCGGAATTGTACTTAAAATCGGGTGTGTCCTTCTCCTTGGCTTCCGAGATCAAAGGCTGATAGGGTTCCGGGAGAGTACCTCTGATTCTGGCTGCAAAGCTGAGCCTTATCTCTTTCTCCAATGACGCGGTCATGAAGGCTTTCTTAGGATGGACCATTGGCAGCTGTACGTCGTCCACCCTGTATGCCTATCAGCAAAGGTTTATTGCAAGCATGCTGTTCTTTTACCATTCAGTCCATTTCCACGTGAACCCGAAATTACTCAAGTGATGAGAAAACCAATCCTCGAAACGATAAACCAACTCGAGATCCATTCCATCTACATTTCTGTACAGCCAGCGGATCGCTCGCCCAAGACTAGGTGCAATAGCTGCTGGTGCGACTTTACACGCCTCAGTGAGGACCGCGTGATAATAAACCAGCTTGTGCTCTGCTGCAGGAAGCTGAAGCATTTGTGAGAACACTGCGTCAACTCCAACATCTTCAGGTTTCCACCTCGAGCGGCCTTCGTCAACGTTACGTAACTTGTCGAACTGTGTAGCCCTCTTGACGAATGTACCTGGGGCAAAGTAGCAATCCAAGTCAATGATGAATTTAGCAGTTGCATTGCGGTTGTAATCCAAGATGTTGATGGTATCGACGAGGGAGTCTCTGAGTATGGACGATGCTATATCGAAAGTTGAAGGCACCGTCTCGATTTCCTGGTCAGCGTAGACGGAGAAGTATAGCTCCGGGAGCTGTGGCCGCGCGCCTGGTGTCACTGGAGAGGGTACGCTGATCGAGGGAAATGCATGCTTCGTTGGCACAGTGGGGACTTCCTTTTCGTCGTCATCTTTCCCTTCCTCTTTCGCCATATCCCAAGGTCGAGGGATGCAAGCCAATTTCCATGCTTGCCCAGATTCTCCCTGCAACTGTTTTTGTAGTAGGCTTATCATACTTTGCGGTTCTTGGGCATCGCCTTCGTCGTTACCCGGATACGGATTAACAAGGGCCTCAAGAGCGTGAGGTGCTGTTGCAATGATATCCGTCTTTTCGAGCAGCGATGCGGCCAACCCCTCGAAGCCAGTAGCGGAAGAAGCCATAACATAAGGAACAGTGAGTAAGATAATCTTGACCAATTCTAAACCCAGGGTCTGGAGAAACCATGATTAGCTTTGTCGCAATTCCTCTGCTGTTGTACTTACATCTTCCGAAGATGCGGTCTGCAGGTCGACAGCCCGTGAGAAAAATTCGTCCAACATCGGAAACACCCCGTCATCTTCCAGGATTCCCTGCAAGCACCCCAAGAGACGGAGTACAAGCTTGACCTCGCGCCATGCGCCTACATTCAGATGTTCTTGTATCGCATCACCGGCTTTCGACAAGATCGATTCGGTCAGACTAGGCTTCTGTAGATTAATGGCAATGATGATTGCAGCGATGAATGGGATCTTGAAGGGCTGCTCGTGAACTCTGTAGAACATTCAGTTAAGGCTCGGCAAGCGACCTCAGGGTGTACCAACAGTTGGAGAGCGAGGCTCAGAAATTGAGTTCTTATCTCTTCATCTTCGTAATTGTCTACCACAAGCTTTGCGAGGTTGCTGATTTCTTCATCCGTTTTCCTCAGGGGCTGCGAAGGCATTAGATGGAAATCACCGCTTGTGTCTATATTCGAACATACAGATTCCGCAATACTTAGTAACTGCTTCCGTACTCTGAGATGCAAGGGCTCTTCATATCGTCGGCGTTGTGGTCGCCGTTCGTAGTCATCATCCTCTAATCCCAGAGATCAGTCTGGTGTCGCGCAAGGTTCATTACAAGACCTCACCTCTATAGCGCCGCTTGCGATTGTTATAGGCCCCACGATGACCACCGTTTCTTCTGTCGTAATCAGCCATTGATAACGTTTGCCGTTTCTGGTGGTTTTCGACGGTAGATGTCGTGTAATTACTATACTTCTTCCCAATGCTTGGGCACCCCTGCCGCTTGAGAATGTAGGGCTGAATCAATTTCAGGCGAGTGAACGCCTGATTCACGCAAGCACGGCAAGCGAGGTCATCATTATCATGGGCGTTTCAATTCATTCACCGACACAACTACGTAGTATGCAGAGAGACGTGGTATATCAACCAGTTACAGCTCTAGTACTCTGTAAGATACCTCTATGTATTGGCTATTTCAATCTAAATACGGGAGAATGTCGATTGACTTCAGTCTCTATGAAGTTCTCTGGGGCAACCTGGTTGGAGATGATCCATGATCATACCGAACATACATCGATGGAGCGCACCATGGTTGTTCAACAGACTCATATCAATTATAATGGAGCAATGGCGATGAAGCGCGTGTCAACTGTCACTTCGAGATGCACGCCTCACTTGGCCTACGATCAACCCTAGCTTTAGATGACATACCACAAAGCTCCGTCCAACATGGTGGAAGCACAAAATCGCAGAAGAATTGGAGAGTCGTAGTCGCTAGCGAGCATGAAAGGAGTAGTGTAAATATGTCATCTAAGGTATAGGAGCATCTCTCTCTCAATGATCCGCTTATCTATCATCACCAGGCGCATCTCATCTTTGCCTGTTGGTGTCCCTTCAGTTCACTGAAGTATCCATCCTATCAAATTCTCGCCCAGTGCAAGAGTATCCGGTCGTCCATGCGCCCATACTTTTGCCAATGGGTGGAGGCTCGCAAATTCCGAGGCTCTGCCATTTTCTGATGGAACTATGCCATGCTTTTGGTTCACCTGAATGGCTTCAGTGATGCCTTACATCACTGAAACGGCGAAAACATATGGGAACGACTGAATGTGGTTAACAATACGCTAGGTATGTGCCGATAAGCTGTTATCGTAACTTCGTTACGCATGATTCGTAGCCGAGCCTCTATTTCACTCCAAGTGAGCTATCATTTCGTCCTGCGACATTGGGACGAAGTTTTCGAGATCGATACCGCGAGACGCCAGCTCCTTCCGTGCATGCGCAGGGACGAGCCGAGAATTCAGCTCAGGGGAGATTGACAGCTCTAGGAAATGATATCAGTAATAGTATAATCTTAATTAGCACGTGACGTACCGTGGCGCGAGAAATCAAAGAGTTTTGGTATCTCTTTCGTAGTGCCCGCAGCATGGCGAGAATCGGGGAAACGACAGTCCGGAGCCCGAAGTTCGTCAAAGAACGGGTGCACCATAGCATCAATAGCGGAGAGGCGCTTAGTCGGAGTATATTCAAGAAGTGCCGAGATTAGTTCAATCGCATCTTGCGTAGCTTTACGAAAGACCTAGACACGTGTTACCGTCTGGCCACCAGAAATCCAATGGATAGTTTAGAAGTTCAGTATACGTTGAGAAGATTGCCATTACTAACTTTGTGAAAAGGATGCGGTTTGATCTGCGGAAACTTGTGCTCCATGTAGTTGGGATTCATCGTACGAATCTGCTCTCGAGTTGGGGTTCCAAGGACTTTGATGATCTCCACAAGCTGATCGATTCCAGATTCTCCAGGGAACAATGGTTGTCCGAGCATCAGCTCTGCCATCACGCACCCCGTGGACCAGACATCTATTGCAAGCTTGTCAGCAAATCAAATTGAGGAGCACCGTTGTCTAAGTTTACCAATTTTGGTGGTGTAATTCGTTGCACCAAAAATGAGCTCGGGGGCACGGTAATAGCGGGAGCAGATATATGAGACGTTTGGCTCATTCGCTACCAAGATCTTGGCGCTTCCGAAATCGCAGAGCTTTAGGACGCCGGTATTCGGATCAAGCAGAAGGTTCTGCGGCTTGATATCGCGATGACAGATGCCTTGAGAATGGATATAGGCAAGGGAGCGAAAGAGTTGGTAGGTGTAGATCTTAATCTCGAGGATTGGCATGGTGGTCTTCATCTTGTTGAAGAAGCGCGAGGCGCGATATACCGTCTCAGGTACAAACTCAAGGACGAGGTTGAGGTATACTTCCTCTTTCTGCGACCGGTGTCAGCAGTTCTCTCCTCCTGTCAAGGATGGCGTAACAGTTCAATGGAAAGAATCCTTGCTTACTCGCTCTCCATTTGAGTAGTAGAACGCTTTAAGCTCTACGACGTTTGGGTGACGGACGATACGCATGATCTGCAATTCACGATTCTGCGCCGATTAGCACTCCATGGTGCTCATCCAGTACTTTCCCACACTCACCTTGAAGCGCTTATCTTGGAGCACACGCTTGATGGCTGCGTCCTCCCCGTTGGGAGCTAACTTGGTCTGGAATACAACCCCAAATGAGCCGTTGCCTACAATCTTGCATTGTGTGTATTGCATTTCTCTTGTCTCGCCAGTCACGCCATCCTGTACTTTCTCACGTATGACCTCTACCAATCGTCAGCGTACGTGTAGTATGAAGGTAGTGTCGTTCGTATATACCTCCCATACGTAAGCTCGTGAAGCCCGCCGGACGATTCTGCGTAGACATCCCGAAAGAGCAAAATGACCGTGCTCCTTGCTGCTACCGAGCGTATGGAGGACTCGAAGAATCAAGCCGACGGAAAGGCAATGGACGTAATGTAGATGCGTCCGTGTTGGGCAGACTCAAGGAGGTGAAGGGCTCGAGGTCGTGGATGTCGGAAGAAGAAAGACGACACAGTAAGTGAGAAGAGGTTGTCGAAGTCGCCACGCAGATGAGTCCAGCCAAAGCCTTGTTTGTTCAATGTTGGTGTTTCTTTAAGAGAGATGATTTGCAGTTGAAGTTGTGTCTATCGGATGTTGCGAGTCGCTGAGCAATGCTGGTACCGACTGTGGTGGTGGGCAAGCGGAGTAGCGGACGGGGTGGGCAAGGAATGATGGTGTTTGTGGATGCTTGAAGCAAGCCGAGCACGCTCTTAGAAGGTGAATGTGGCTAGCTGTATGAAGATGTAAAGGAAGACAGTGTGTCAATGGTTGAAGACGATGTTCCTTAGGTGTAGTGACGGAGCTTGAGTTGGAGGGAAAGTGGAGTTCGGTTGAAGGCTTGAAGCTTCTGGACAGTCGCCTGACACGCCGTATGAATAGACTTCCCGCGGCTGTGTTATCCGTCCCTTCGGTACAGAATCTTGAGAATCTATTATGGGATGATGGGGGATTGGGAATTGGGGGTAGAGTAGACGAAGAAAGAAGAAGCACAGACTCGGGCTAGGTTGTAGTGTGGTGTGCTGAAAGGTAGAGTATCGGGATAGTGGATAGATTTAGGTGGAGGTGGAAGTGAAGTGAAGTGAAGTGAAGTGAGTGAAGTGAAGGTGCAAAAATGGTGCAAGGCTTGATCGTATCCGTCGATAATTCTAGATGAGACTTGTGCGACTTGATCACAGCCCGAAAGATTGGTTCGACCCAACTTTCCCACCAAGTGATTTTTAGTGATTTCTACAGGCAATAGCGTCCTGCTAAGGGAACAAGAGGGGTGATGCGGGCACGAGCGGCAAGCCACAATTGAGGCAGGGGAACTTCTAAATAGGATGACAAGGCCTTCTCAAACAACCTATAAGTGCGTTCCTGGTCTGCATAAGAGTTTGCTGATGCACTGCGTGTCAGGAAATCGAACGGATTAGAGACCCAACTCAAGCTCTGTGAGGGGAAGTTCTGTGGAAGTGCTGGAAGGGGAAGAAGATAGTGTCTACGGATTATGAGATGGTAAAAGGAAAAGGAAGCCTTTTGAGGGGGGGAAGCTTGGGGATTCTTTCTTGGTTGCTAGAACTAGAATAGCGCTAGATCATTAGACGGTTGAAGCTGGTCATGTGTCCAATTTGATCATTTATCATTTATTGTGGGCCACGTCTTCCGTCACTCAGATGGGGTCAGGCGCAGGAACCGCTCAAGTTGATGGAGTGCGATCCCTCAGGCGCTTCCTCAATCCTTCTCCTCTCCTTCCCATTTTCACACATTACTCCGGCATCAACATGACGGCAGCAGTGACGTGCAAACTGATACACCCTCAGTGCGAGCTACGGAGGACCTATCGACTGTTCGAACCGCTGAAGATCAGCGAGGTTGCATGATCAACGAGCCTGCAGAAGGAGTGGTTCATGCGTCGGAAGCTATGACGATACACACACCAAATTCCAACACTGAGTATTCTAGAGGTCGCGGTTGGGCGTTGCACCGTCGAATCGGATGTTCTCGAGAGGCGTCCCTCTGGTGGAGGACGAAGCATTGAAGCTTGCCAGTGACCATCGAGCATTAGCCAATTCCTCTCGCCACGGAACTAGCGAAGGGCGAGACAGGTACCTCCGAGCTTGGACTGGCTTCCCTGGATGTCGTGCATCTGGCGGGCGCTTCTTTAATTTTGACTACAAAGTGTAAAATCCTCATCTCGGGAAGGGATGGCTGACTGTGGCGAATCGCTGTTTGCCTGTGCCACATCTTGTACGGAGTATTTCAATTAGATGGTGAAGGAGACGATGCTTTGCCGAGGCAGGACGGATATTAGCATGCTCAAGTATTCGAGATATTCTCCGCACACAGATTCCAGCCCATTCGTGATCTTGCATGACAGGCGAAGTGCATCTATAGCTCAGCGAATGGCGTCGAAGGAGACTAACGTATGTTGCATGCCTCTTGACCCCTCCCTCATGGTCACGTCGGTAAGGGCATAGAGCGATCGTCATATTGCATGATAGTTGGGACAATGTGGGCAGTGTGTTTGGTGGTCTTTGACTCCATATGATCCACCAGTATCATCTATCCATACCTTTACTTCCCTTCTACCTTACCTTAGTGAGTTTGCTAGCTGCCACGTGACCAGGGATGTAGACCAGGAACACAACAATAAGGTACTCGATGTGCCGCCCATAGGCGACGCAAATTCACTGTCGAATGGGCATTGGAAGCCAGTTCAGTCATGTCTGTAAATTCAGTAAGCAGAGCGGGTATCCACACCCTCCTCCGACCTACAGGCTATAGCACCCAAGAGCGACCTGCGACCTGCGACCTGCGACCGCTTCCGAGACTACGATAAGATAGACTTCGATCCCTCTCTGTACCGGGAATTTGGAATTCTCCTTACAAGCCGGAAAACGAGAGGAATTTGTGTTTCATCTTCTGTCCCTATGTAATCTACAGACGGAATGCAGCATCATTATTTAGACCGTCCCATTCGATACATGAGGCAGTTTTATTTGAATGACGACTGACGTTGAGTGGACGGAGACCCATCTCGCTCTCTCCCGCAAAGACGATCAGATATATTTCAATATGTCCCGGGACGAAGATGAAAGCCTGAAATGCGAGAGGCCTTCCGCAGCACTTTGAAGGCTTCAATCATATCTGCATTCAGACTGAACAACGTGCACAAGGCGTGCTCGTTGATTCTTTTGTACATGATAGGCTAGTCAGACTGCCAATCGCCCGACCGTATATGCAGGAGAGTCCGCAATGCTGCGTTTGAACCGTACACCTCTCAAAGATTAGAAAATACAACGCTCGCGTGATACGAAGGCTTTGACGTTCGTATCACTATCGGACAGAAATATCTACCAAGACGGAAGAAGAAGCTCGAGAGGAGTGATAGTCGAGGGTTCGCGGGAGAGTGGTGACAACGAAGACGGTCGAGATATGCTAGAAAGGAACGGACGGGGGAGCTGCATTTACACCAGCCTGGGCCATGAGCTCTTCTGGAGCCACTTCGATCGAGACGGCCAAACCGACTTTGGCTTGTTGCTGGATCACACCATGAGTCAGCCGATTCGAACAGCAGTGCTCCAACGGTCGCTAGATTGCTACAATCCTTCTCGTGGACGTACCTTGAAATGATCCATTTCGCCAGCAAAGGAAATCTGGACTGGTGGTAGGACCCTCTTCTCCAGCAGGCAACTCAATTTGCCGGAGCTATCGAGTTGCGCCCTGAACGTTGAAGTTCTAAAATCGTACTTGGCACCAACAGTCGTAGTTCCCTCTTTTCTCGATCCAGCCCCCATCAATCCACCACCTACTCCGGGTGCGAATTGGAGGTTGAGATCAATGCCTGCCTCTACTTTGTCCGTCAACCTCCGCCAAAACGAGGTGTTGACTGCACCCTGAGCCTGGAGCATCTGTACGCTTGCGACCCAGTCGGAGCCCTTATACTTGGCAACGTAAGATAAAGCAGTCTCGGGCCCAGCATTTAGCGCCTGTCGCTGCCACACTGTCTCCAGACCGACTGCAAGACTCGGTGTCAGAGACTGAAGGTAGCTACCGATGTAGATACCAGTCAAGCCGCCATCCAGCGCCGACGGATTTATTGCTTTTAGAGATGCGTTGAAATCCTTTCCGTTGTACTCATTGTCCAATTGAAGCATAGCTTGGCCTGGTCCCGGGGCTATTTGAGCGTTGAATTTTGTTATCAAAGCACTGCTCCATCTGTAATTCGCCCTAGCACTTAGCTGACCGTCATTATCGATGTTGCCTTGCATGAAGACCTGGTAGTACTGTTAGCTGCCTCTACTGCTCTCTTCCAAAAGGCGCGGCTTACTCCTTGTGTCCCGTAGATCGCTGAAAATGCATATGGAGGGAGACCCTGGGAACCCATAGCAAAGGCATGGTTATATTGGAATAGTGGCGACACACTGAGTGGTCTGTTGAGGTCCGCTCGCAGCCCAGTGAACATAGAGTTGGTGAGGAAGACATCTTTCTGGACTTCTCGGGCAATGTTTTCAACTGACCCCGGATTCGAAAGACCTAATAATTCCCGCCGTTCTGAGAAGGAGTTGTAAGTGTCTCGGAAGGCTCGCACGACCGCATTGCTTCGTAGGTACGGAGGTAAGAAATCAGAAGTCTTGACATCTGCCATCGTCAAAGGAGGCGGCCGAGGGCCCGCGCGCCGGACTGTGAAAGCTTCGATAGGTAAAAGCTATGTCAGACAAGTTTAAGGATTACATATGAGAGATAATCCTTGCCTGGAATGACGATAGTCAACAGAGAATGCTGACGTGGGCGCGGGGACTTGATGTATAGTATGCTCGTGCAATAATTTCTGGCACCACAGGACAGGGCTGACCTGAGTCCGCCCGTTTAGTCTTATTTTAGCGTGTACACGATATCCCCGAATTCTTGGCACATCCAGTCGTTGCTAGCATGTAGAAAAGTACCTAGGGTGGTATGACTTGGGATACTACTAGGGGTTTCTATACCGTAGACTATAAAGATGAAACGGTATCTGATAGAGTCGTTTACCATACTTATGTATTCTACTAATACCAGTAGCTCATCGCCATGCCAATGCCTAGGATGGGGTGAATTCCTTAGCGCTAATGATTCCCGAGTACTATGCACACGCTAAATATCGATAGTGGAACTAACCCGACGAAAAAAGCATTCATGAAGTGGCTTATTTCACGGATTTCATAGCTTTGTCAGACTGGTAGTAACTGAGATACCACCAAATTTCTGAACGACTGCCTTCATATATGGATACGCTATTGTGGGGACTTCGTTCCTTTACAAAATCGTACCTTACAACTAATCTGCTCGCATTAATAGAACCGCCGATGTTGCGGCCAAGTCCTCTCGTATGAGACGAAAGTCTAGCACATACGTCGATGCAATTCATGACATGCCGGATAGAGGAGAGCTAGCGCCAGCGCAACTCTATTCTACCGAGTCGGGTCGTTTGTTTCATTCAGGTCTGTACTTCCAGGAAAGCGGCCTTCTTAGTTTCTGGACGACTTGCTAGGAACGTAGCCTTTGTCTTCTGGAACATGGTCCATTGCCCGCGTGATACCCCGACTTGTGATCATGTGGAAGCGTAGATGAGCAACGCTGACTCTCAGAGGTACGGCAGGTCGTATCGTCATTGCAACCGTCGGCTTGCCAGCAAGAGGCAAGACACATATCTCGGTGGCACTAGCAAGATATCTTAGATGGCTAGGAGTCAAAACGCGTGTCTTCCATCTTGGAGACTATAGGAGGCAACATGTAGGAGATGGCAATGATGTCCCCAACGATTATTTTTTCGTCAACGCTACTCCGACCACGGTGCTCCTCCGCCAAAAGATCCTCAAAAAATGCCGCGACGACATTTCACAGTTCTTGAACCACGAAAACGGCCAAATCGCGATTTACGTGCGTTTCTGTTCACAATCTCCTCTAACTTCCGCTTAAATTCAAGCAAATTCTCCAGAAGCATTGATGTTTTGGGTCTCCTTTCCAGTCCTAAGAGTTACCTGAAATCCATGCTTGCTATCAACGATAAGCAGTGCTGACTTTCATATCGCATACAGGATGCAGTGAACCCCATTGCAGCGGGCCGAAGAACTTTAGCAAGGGAATTTGCGAAACACGATGTGGAGATGTTGTTCATTGAAAGCGCTTGTGATGACGAAAAGATTATAGAAGAAAACGTCCGGAGTGTCAAAATCTCTAGCCCAGATTATGTGAGACGATCTCTCGAAGGGTCAAGTGCTATAGATCCTCGTCTTGCATTAACGTGACGGGAACCTACCATTATACATAACCATCTGTGTCTCTTTCGGCATGCCATGCGTTGCAGCTCTCGGTGGGTAATCGCTGACTCTCAACGGTGGCAGGTCGGTTGGAGCCAGGACGACGCCGTCAAGCATTACCTTGAAAGGATGAGTGCAAAAATACCGCACTTTGAGACCATGGAGGAGTCCGATCTCAACTACATAAAGATGATCAATGCCGGAGAGCGAATGACCATCAATAATTGCTCGTTTGGCTACCTGAGTCACAGAATCGTCTTCTACCTGCTGAATTTGCATATCAAATCCAGGCATACCTTCTTCGCAAGGGCCGGAACTTCTAGGGAAGAAGACTCGTATAAGACGGATGCCTCCCTGTCTGAGCAAGGGGTCGAGTATGCAAAGAAACTAGGAGACACCCTTATCCGTCATCGAGAGGGAGAAAGACAAGCCATGATTGACCGCGGGGGTCCTGACAATCCATTGAAAAGGCTCACAGTGTGGACGTCGACTCGCAGTGAGTAGCAATCTCGGCTACATGATTCCCCTTTCTCTCATGTGTCGCACATCGTATTCTCTCATCTACCTTTCGATGGCTTCTGCGGAAGTATTAACTCAGAGTCTAACAGGGAGGACCATCGAGACATCTCAGTATCTGTATGAACACGGGTACAGCGTGCGCCAAAGGTCCCAGATGAGCCAACTCAATCCTGGAGTGTGTGAGAAGAAGTCTGAGAAACGTATAAGACTAGAGTATCCTGAGGAGGTGGTGAAACATGAAGCGGACCCTTACCATCATAGATACCCTAGAGCGGAGGTAGGCCTCCAAGCTTTCTTCCCCTTGTCCTGCCAAATTGTGGGTGAGATTTGGTATTGGCGAGGATAACCACCTTTGCTTTTCTTACCCGAGGGCATAGCATGGTGAGATACGTGGCTGACACTAACCTAGTCATATCACGATCTTGCGGTCAGACTTGAGCCCATCATATTAGAATTAGAAAGAGAACAGAATGATCTCTTGATCATCGCGCACGAAAGTGTGCTTCGGGTGTTGTATGGCTATCTGATGGCCTGCAATGCCACGGATATACCAGCTCTCTCATTTCCGAGAAACGAGATTATTGAAATCATTCCAGCAAGCTACAACAATGAAGCTACAAGGATAACGATACCTGGAATTGACGATGATATAATCCCAGCCTCACCAGAAGATATCAAGATTCCAGTTCCCCCCAGTGGTACCATAACACGTAAGACATGTCGTTCCATTGCGCATCAAATCCGCGGTAATCCCCCGAATGTCAAGGTATTCTAGGAAAGAACCTGCCTGATCACTTCTTTTCCCTGCAATTGATCATGATTGTTGGAAAGGCGAGACTTCACAGGGAACAGACCAGGTCTCCTTGATTTCTTCCTGCTGCTCATGCATTTGCTGTGTTTGAAAATTGTACATCCAAGAGTGAGCGCTGACTTCGAACTATACTAGCCATGGGTCTCAGCACCCCACAAACAGGAACGAGCTCGCCCCGAGTGGCGGATGGCTCCCCACTCAATGGAATAGGGACTCCCGCGGAACCTGGGGACGGGCAACATCTGCTGGTGGAAAGAGCGCTCCGAGACTGATGCAGAGGCCATCCTTCAGCCGTGGCAATGCCCAGCTTATGTCTTAAGTATGCAAGTGGACCTGCGATAACCAGCTAGCAATATGTCGGTGTAGATCACTTCTCTGAGATCTCTGCTTGCTGAAACATACTATCAACCCCCATGGAGCGTAGACACGAAGAGAATGTTGTCCCTCTCCTTTAATTCGTAACTATCCTCGCCTTCCAATCCCCAATCGGCGTCATTAATCAGTACGAGAATGCCCGGCCGCCTTGAAATCATCAGCCCATAACACGCAAACACTAAACATGATAGCGAAAGTTTCTTACACTGTCCCGTCCATAACGAACATCTCTTTCCTAGCATCTTCCATCACTTTCTCACACAGATACCTTACAAGAAACCCAACATTTGCCTGCTGGCCGTGCTCATCCTTGGTTGGCAGAGACAGGTGGATTTTTCTCTGATTAGAGAAGAGTAGCTCAAGACCACCACTACCACCAAGTTAATAAGATACCCATCGTGTAAGACACTTCACTAACGTGAACTCTACAGCCAGGGGCATCACTTCAGCTTCCGTGGACACGGATTCCATCGCAGTAAAGAATGAAGAAGCCGAATATCGTCGCGGAACAATAGGCTTGATATCCATTGGATATGGCCTGTCGTTGCTCCTATGGTGCAGGCACAAGAAGGACCACCATTGATGATGTAAGGTACTCGTATGACTCCCCCCCGAGAATTTGGCGTTTTGGATCTCCGCTGTCAGAGGCTAAATCATGGGTGTACGATTGGTCACTAAGCGCGCGGTTAAGCCGAGCGCCCAGACCCAAATCGAAGATTCGAGAGGTAAAGTAAAGTAGATTCCTGATGATCAAATCTGTTCTTGAATCGTATGATTGTCCACCAATGGTTGTGTTCCAGACCGAATATATTTCTGCTGGCGGCAATCGACACCCATCTGCAGCAGATTGGGATGTCGCGAGTGGACTGCTTGCATATGGCACAGATAGAAACATAGCTTTATGGTCACCGTTGGTACTGAAATTGCCGTTGCGGAATCTTCAAGATCGCTCACACGATCAATAGAGTAACGAAAATCGCGGCGTGGAGGCGCTGTTACGTGGTCATACTGATATCGTTAACGTTATCAAGTTCTTCCCAACCACTATAGATCAGCCTAGGATTATCCTCAGCGGATCCGTTGATAAGACAATCCGAGTATGGAGAGAACAAAGCTCTACAGCTTTTGAGCTAGCTGCAACCTGGGAGGGCCATAGTAGCTCCATCAACTGTCTTGCATCTTCTGAAGGCGTGAATTTCGTAGCTTCAGGATCTGCTGATGCAACCCTTAAGATCTGGCGAGTGAATATTCCAGGAGGTAAGACCAATTTTGAGTCTGTACAGACCATACAAACAAATCCCCGTCTGTTTCCTCTCGCATTGACGCTCCACAGCCTAGACGTGGCGGATGGCCTTGTGCTTGCGGTAGCAGGTACGAAAAGCATTGTGCAGGTCTACGGTACTTCAGAGGATGGTGTATTTACCCTTCAAGCAACTTTGACTGGCCACGAAAGCTGGGTACGATCAATAGCAATTACACCAGAAAAGCATTCAAAGGGAAGCGATCTGATTCTGGCGTCAGCGGGTCAAGATAAGTACATCAGGCTATGGCGCATCACGAAAGGCAATGGGATGACTACAGAGAAAAGTAAGGGCCCGATTCGGAGTCTTGAACAGTCTCTATCAAACAAAGCCCACACGCTCGAACTTGCTCAAAGCGTCTATAGAATCACTTTTGAGGCGCTCTTATTGGGCCATGAAGATTGGGTATATAATATAGCTTGGCGCCTAGGCACCGACAGTCTTCAGCTACTCTCAGCATCCGCAGACAGCTCACTGGCAATCTGGCAACAAGACGAAAGCTCCGGTGTCTGGGTTTGCACTACGCGTCTGGGTGAGATCAGTGCACAAAAAGGATCTACAACAGCGACTGGAAGTACTGGAGGTTTCTGGATCGGTCTTTGGTCTTCGGATGGAGATACTCTGGTGAGCCTTGGAAGGACCGGCAGTTGGAGGCTCTGGAACTATCACAGAGACCAGACTCGCTGGACTCAGGGAACCGGCATCAGTGGACACACAAAGCCTATTGCCGACATCGCCTGGTCGAAAACCGGCTCATACCTCCTTTCCACGGGATCGGACCAAACTACACGTATACATGCCGCAAGGACAGACGGCACTAAGCGGTCATGGCACGAAATGGGAAGGCCACAGATCCATGGTTACGATTTGAATTGCATAGATACCATCGGCCAGACACGATTCATTACTGGGGCTGATGAAAAGCTTTTGCGTGTGTTCGACGAACCTCGAGCAACAGCGAACCTACTTGATCGATTATGCGGCGTCAAGATAAGCGTTGAAGCAGAGCTGCCAGGGGCTGCGGATATTCCGGCCTTAGGTCTTTCCAACAAGACAATAGATGATTCAAAAATTGAGGAATATCCGGTTGAGCTAGGTGAAGCCCGAGGAACCGCATCAGCGACCACGTCCGCGATCCAAGAGTCAATCTTTGACTCGGAACATCCACCTGTGGAAGACGAATTAGCACGCCATACTCTGTGGCCCGAAACAGAAAAGCTTTATGGCCACGGCTACGAGATCTCTGCTGTTGCAGCTAGCCATGACGGCACGTTGGTTGCCACATCATGCAAGGCTAGCTCGTTGAATCATGCTGTGATCAGATTATATTTTACTAGAGCTTGGCGTGAGGTCAAACCATCGCTCACAGCACATTCACTGACTGTCACCGCTTTGCGCTTCTCTGGAGATGATAGATATCTGCTTAGCGTTGGTCGAGACAGACAATGGGCTGTGTTCGAGAGGGATGAACATAATCATGAAAGCTACCTGCTGAAGTACTCGGACCCCAAGGGCCATTCCAGGATGATACTCAGTTGCTGTTGGGCTCCGGTTGACATTGGCAGAATATTTGCCACGGCAAGCAGAGACAAGACCGCTAAAGTGTGGACTTTGAACGACGGAACATGCAAGTGTACGACAACGATCAATTTAGCGTCTCCCACTACAGCGATTGATATCTCTCCGCGAGGTTCTCAACATGCTATTATCATTGCAAGTGGGACCGAGACGGGTGAAGTCTGGCTCCATGTGCTACGAATTTCAGATTGGACCATAGAGCAGACTTCGAAGCTTGATGACTCGTGAGTACTTTCCAATAGGAATCAACTACAGAGAAGGATTAACTTTGGCAGATTACAACCTTCGAGATCCGTAACGCAGCTCGCCTGGCGACCTCTTTGCGCAGACAACGAGGCGGCTGGCGTAAACGTAACGGAGCAGGAGAATTTACAATTAGCAATAGCCAGTGATGATAGCTCGTTACGACTGTTTTCAATCTTAGGCATTGCATAGACATGAAACAATGGAAGGACTTACGTCAAACGCTAATAACGCAGAAATGCTTCCGACAGACCCAGGCATGTTGAAATTGCCTCCCCATGCAAACAATCCTCTTTAACTCCGCTTCTCATTGCCATACCCACCTCTTCCCTCAAGATTTTCGTAAGTCTTGCCCTCGCTGGCCCTCCCACCTCTCGGACCCCTTTCACTCAGGTCGTCCTTGAGCCACTCCAGCACCAATTCTCCCAATTGACTATTGCCGCTTTTTCTCATCCCACCCAAGTCAAATTTCTCCAATGCGCCCCACTCTTTGACCTTCCCCATATGCATATGCACCAAGTGATTCGGCCACCCCGCCAAATTGTCCAGTATGTGGGTCGCATAAACGATGGTACACGCCCGGCTTTCCGTTTCCTTCTTCAGAAACCCTAGGAAGTTACTTCTGCTTAACAAGTCCAAGTCAACGGTAATTTCGTCCAGCAAGAGCACCCTCCACGGTCTTAAAAGTCCCATAGCGAGCTGCACCCGTCTCCTCTCGCCGTCACTCACGGCATGCATACGCCATGCTAGATCTATATCCAGGATCTCCACTAACTCATTCTTCCGTTCGGTGTAGTAATCGCCGCCGACAGAGGCAAGCAGTGTAGGCACATCGATGTCTGTTCGAACAATAGGGTTGAGTACCCATTCGAGGCCAAGATAGGTGACACCTTCCAGACCAGAGGTGAAGGGGTCGATACCCGCAACGCTGATGGTACCGGTTGGGGCCATACGTTTACCGGAGAGGAGGCGTAGAAGGGTTGTCCTAAAAGACCAGTGAGTCATACGTCCACATTGATTGTTGTAGTCCACGTGGAAGACACTTTTGAGGGGTAGAATAGATGACAAAATTGCCCGAAGCCGTCCAATGATCCTACAAAGATATCCCAAAAGAGAGTCGAGAGCTATACTTACTTGCCGGCGCCATTGGCTGAATGTTATCAGACCTGGAAGTTTTCAGATTGGGACATGATATATACCTCCAATGAGCAGAGTCCGACTACCGGGTGGAAGACTGAGGACTACATTTTGGAGACCTGCGGAGCCGTCGGGAAAAGCGTAGGACAGGGATTTGACTTCAATGGATGGATCTTGCTGGGGAGGATGGCCATTGGTAGTTGACATCGAGTAGATTTCAGCCAGACCAAGGCAGATATCTGTACGTCAAGTTGAAAAGATGCGATTTAAAGAACTAGCTGGGATCAAATTGATGATCCATCGATTGACCTTTCAACTGAAGTTTATCTTATCTTATCTATTTGTCTAGCTCGATCGGCCTGCATGACGCTAAGGAAGTATCTCCGTCGGTAATAAAAGTTCATCCATGAGTACTTCTTCCCCGCGCAAGTGACTAGCCTGACTCACATATGGTAAGTCACGCCAACCAATTCCAGCAACACCGATGTGGAGAGCTATAGCAAGGTGCTCCAGCATGTCGCCAACGCCGCCGCGGCACCCTTTAGTCGCCATTGTAGGTGCTACAGGTACCGGCAAATCGCAACTTGCTGTTTCTCTTGCAGAACGCTTCAACGGCGAGATCATCAATGGAGATGCCTTGCAGATGTACGAAGGGTTGCAGATTACCACGAATAAAATACCTGTACAAGAGAGAAAAGGAATACCACACCATTTATTAGGATGCGTAAAGCTCGGAGAGGAGCCGTGGACAGTTATGCAGTTCTTAGACCGAGCTATGACCACTGTTGCGGAAATTAGGTCGAGAGGAAGATTGCCAATTTTGGTGGGTGGAACGCATTACTATACACAGTCTCTACTCTTCGAAGAGTCCGTTGTTGCAGAGGAGACCGAACGAAGAACCCTAGAACAACAAGGGCGAACTTGGCCAGTGCTGAACGCATCATCGGAGGAGATGCTGGAAGAGCTGCGGAAGGTTGATCCAGTAATGGCTGTTCGCTGGCATCCGAAGGACCGGAGGAAAATTAGACGCTCTCTAGAGATCTACCTCAAAACAGGCGAGAAAGCCTCCAAAATTTACGAGCAGCAACGCCAAGTGCAATCTAATCCAGACGATCTAGAAACGAACAAAACTCTGTGCGAACATGAGCAATGCTCTGACATAGGATCACATTGTCCTCTTCGATATGACACTTTGGTATTCTGGACCCATGCTTCGTCAAATGTACTGTTTACGCGATTGGAGGAGCGTGTTGAGAGTATGATCTCCCAAGGACTACTTGAGGAAGTTGCTTCCATGTTTGCATTTGTTCAGGACCAAAAACATAAAGGCATTGCTAACGATCAAAGTCGCGGCATATGGATTGCCATCGGGTTCAAGGAGCTTCTACCATATCTTGTGGACGAAAGCAAATCAACCGACCTTCGGCAAGAAGGAGTTGAGCGTATAAAAGTTGCGACTAGGCAATATGCCAAGCGCCAAACTCGGTGGATCAGACTGAGGTTGCAGCCGGCTCTCAAGGCGTCAGGTGCCGGAGATAACATGTTCCTCTTAGATGGCACTGATCTCTCACAGTGGTCGCTCGAAGTAGAAGCCAAAGCATCTGCGATTACAGCAGACTTTCTGCTTAGCAATACGCTCCCTCAACCCGAGTCACTTTCTTGTGCGGCGAGGGAGAACTTGGTCATGACCGAAGGCGATCCTAGGTCTGCAAGGTTCTGCGAGGCTTGTAACAAGACCTTGATGTCTCCGACTGAATGGGCCAATCATCTCAAAAGTAAAGGGCACATTTCTGCTGTGAGACCGAAGATTGATTGGCAAGCTCTGTATCCAAGACAAGAGAAACCAAATGATTGACCCTATCGACACCTTTCGATGTGTGGCCTGAAGTGACACGCATGTTCATATCATGTGCTTTGTTTTTCATTTGAAATCACGTCAGTCGTACAAGTATAGCGTTATGATGTCGAAGAAGCCATCTCCTAGACCTGCGTCTTAAATCAGGGGTTGTTTTGGCCAACATTGGACGACGTTATTTCTCTGGAAAAGCCCATGATTTAATGCAGCCCCATCAGAGGGAGGCTTGGGCAATGGTTACAAATCATAAAAAAGGCCCTTTTTGAGGCTCATTTTTCGAAATGGCCCTTGTCCGCTACTTATATAGCGAGAACTCGGACCTGTCTCTAATGTTTGCAATCCATCTACGTTTGGTGGCTTCAAGGAATGATTCCCCAAGATTTAGCTCGTCCGACATCTGATCCTATTTGTGAAAAAGAAAGACGCTGACTACAAATTTCAAAACCACCACCAACATACCTCAATTTCAGCAGATGGTTTCTTTTATACTCTAGGGCCTCACAAGTCTTACCCCTCGCTGCTGTGATTGTTTGAAAAAGTGTCAGGTTGACAGCACATCCTGCCAGATGTTAGAAACTTGGACATCTCGTTCCCCTGAATTATGGATGTAGGCAGTATATTAGTTACTTATGGGAACGATCGGTTTAGAAACGATGAGACCCTTATGGGTGAGCAGAAACTAAGGATGTCGCTACGCTGTGATTGGACGGAGGAGATAAGTCTGAACGTGTCAGGCAACGACAGATCAAAGCCAAACACGCACGAGGTTGTGGATACTCTGAGATTCGGATTATCAGGGGCGGTTTTGGAGGTCCCAGTTCAGGTGTTACAGGAAGGAACTAATTATCACAGCTTGATGGCAAAGCAGAATGAGGAGTCGCATAAGTAACGTTGTTTGATCGGTGGAGGAGGTGATGATGAGGGAGCCATGTGGTGTAACATCGAGGTGGGAGTTACGTGTTTTCTGTGACTCGTTATGTGCCACGGCAGGTACGTCGAGCACTAGTACCTAGGTCCTAACCAAGGGCTAGATCAAGTGGGATCTGAATACGTTACTTGCAAGCCATAGCTCTTGACGTATGGATCCTGCATTTGGGAACGGTGTTGCACCTCATCGAGCTTTGCGAAGTTCGCTCCTTGTTCTAGGCTTCAAGAATTTTCATTAATGACCGAGTCTAGTAGCCTGGCCCTCGCATCCTCGACGTCCTCGGCCCCATCTGTCCGCTGACCGCCTCGCCATGCAATGAATTCTCTCGAAAGTATGTCGCCATGCCCAGATTTCTCGTTCTTGAAGACCTCTATAACGGGCGATTTCGCCTTACGTCTTATCCTCCAGACACCGTCGCCAGTAATGGCTTGTTTTAGCCCTGGAAGATATCAGTCAGGGTTCAAACAACCGGGTTGGCGCCTTCGTACAGTCCAAAAAGCTGGCAGTAAAGTTGATACAGACATTGCCATCCCATGTTCCCTTCCCTTGCTTCTTGACTAATGTTGGGATACTCCTCGTCTCCAATTCCTCTAGTCTTTGCAAGACACCGTCTTTATTCCGAAAGCCCACGATGATCTTTGGGACGCCGAGCAGGAAGGATTGGATCCAAAACTTCAGCAACTTTCGCTCGTACTTGAGCTTGTCCCTGTCGTTCTCGATCTCGGCGGAAGTCTTTAGCTCGACCCAATTGATTGGAGACGTAATGTTTGAGGGTTTGCAATCCCATACTGAGTGGTCATGAGCAGGCATGGAGTCCCAAGGAGTGGTGAACCTACGTGCGTCAACCTCACCGCCGATGATCATTTTGGCTTTACCGATTCCTGTCTTGACAACGGAACAATATTGAGCGTAATTTCTGACTACCATGCCTTCGCGGCCTTCAATATAATGGCGTGAAGTAGGATCCCATTGATCGGGTAGCACGGAAAGAGTCTCGAACTTGTACCCTACAAAGGTAATTAGATAGGAATACGTAGCGGGCTCAGGATATTGGACATGCCCCAATAACTCATAAGATCTTGGGAAGGAGTCCCTGACATCGAAGGTTGGCTGTGTTGCTGGGCTCTTGATTGCAGTTTGTAGTCGTGGTTTTCTTCGATAAATCTGCACTCATTGGCATCTCTACAAAACGAATGCATGCCACCGGCAAACCTACATGCTACTCTTTGGCAAACCAATAAGTCAGTGACTACACACAGGTGAAGCTGTGATCTGCCCCAGGTTTGCCCACTTGAAATTTTGTTGCATTCATTTCAAAGCTAAAAGTAATCAGAACCGTTAGGTTCATAAAATCCAAGGAGTGACGTTACCCGCTCATGTTTTCGAAGGGTACGGCCATGATCTAGACTGGGTCAGTAGAATTCGGAGAATAGATAAAGGCCAAAGGACCTTGGTCATCATTCCACGCCTGATTGAGGTTCGTAAGTCAGCGCGGGTCATTCTCGGTTGATGTAGAGAGAAGCAGGCGCGTTATGTGAGTACAAGACGTTATTCACAAACACCTACCAGGTAATGATATCTGCAGTACACCGGGTATCGGTACGTTGCTCAAGGTCAATGATGGTTTTCAACAAGCTGTCCAGATGATCGTCTATTGTATCATCAAGCTGCTGAAAAGTATCAAAACCCTTGGATAGATCTGCTGGCAAGCCCGGCGGATAGTAGTAACGTAAAGACCGTTCATCTTGGTAGTATTCATGGTTATCATCGTACGAAAAGTAGCCAATTTCCTTCGAAGCAATTAGCCTACTACCGTACTCCAAGATCTTGCAGACAAACTATGGGTCTCCGAATCGCGGCGCTAGATCCAGAGAATCGATTCAATGGCTGTGTGGAAAAAGTATCCATATCCAAGGAAGGCTCTCTTCGTGCAATATCCTAAATACCAGATGCGAAAGAGGGACACGAGGGCACAAGATCACCACCACTGGCATGGTACATCTTTGTAACCAGATAGAGAAGAGATCGTCCAAATAAATCCATTGAACTACTCAACCACTTAGTCACTTGGGCACTTGGAATACCCTTACAGCCGATAAAGGACTAAAACAAACAGATCTACGTCTAGCGCGCGCCTGCGCTTGTTATATTAACTCATGCAGGTGGTCGTGCTCATCATGGGTTCCTTTCACCATTCACGATGACTTCCAAACCAGCAGCCTCGCGCACAGCGACCAGCAGCACAGGCAATGTTCGCCGCAATCTCTTCCATCATCAGCTAAGTAGACGACCGACAAGCGCGTCCACCTCAACTTCAGGGACCACACTGCAGGAATCCATGCACGACGATAGCTCAGACATCGTTGTTCGAGATCGCAACGGCAAGTACGACGTTCAGATACCGATACTACACCCAGTCGTGGATGAGGATCAAGCCCAAGAGGATGATGCCATCAGTGAGAAAGAGAAGCTTGATGCTATGCTGCTAGAGCGGTACAAAGATAGGAGCTTGCAGCCCGGCGAACCGGGTGGTTTGTTTGCACTCAGCGCTTTCGTGGGATGTAAGGCTCATGTAGGAAATTCAGAGCTTCTTGCCGCGGTTCAAGCAAGTCTACGACGCAAGGTAGCTTCCCTTGACGACGACAATTGGATGTACGAAGCAAAGCACAAGAAGTCGGGCGTTTGAAGAGTTCTTCTGAATGACCGGATAAGTTGTCGCAAATGGCACAATTAGGTTCAGAGGATTAGATAAGAGTGGACCTTAGTCGAGCTTCTCCGCTGGCGGCAGCGATGATTCCACCTTCTTCGGCTTCGGCTTTGGACTTCCCCCTCCAAAGCCCATCATACTGCCCATCAGTTCCATCATTGGATTTCCTCCCCGTGGTATCCGAATCCCAAAATACATCTCCCCAATCTGCGCTAACGCATCGTCCCAGTTTCCCACCTCTTTGACGTACGGCGCGTAATGCTTCGCTAGCTGCTTATACAGATCCGCGCTCCCTCTCTGCACCGCTAGCAGTAGCAGACCAAGAAAATTGAGGAGAGGAAGTGAAGGATAGACGCGCATGTCCGAAGAAGTGCTGGTAACTTCCTGCACGTTAAGCGACTTGTTTGAAGAGCTGAGACGGGAAGTGAAGATTAGGAAGGCTTTGTTGGCCGAGCGAAGGTTGCTGGTCAGGAGGTAAGGGAAGACGGCCCTCGCGGCGTAAAGAGCGGCCGTGTGGGAATCATCTTGACTATACCATTCATATTCGATTGTTGCCAGCTGTTCGGCGGAGTCTTTGGTCCCGAGGGCAAGATGTCGCTCTGCCTCGTATGGTTCGCCTTCTGCGTGAGGAAACCGGGGTTAGCGGCAAAAACATAAACGAGAATGAATTGGTTTACCCTCTGCATATAACGTCCCTGCTACATGATGTAGCTCGGGATCACCATTCGGGTACTCCCCAGCTTTCCCACTCCATGCGATCATCTCCGAGACAAACCTCTTCTTCGTAGGCTCATTCGGCGGAAATGCTCTCAGCAGAGACAATAGCTTCCCTGCAGGCAGCACATCATTATATCAGCGTTCATGTTCATTCTCTCTCCCAACGCTAAGTCTCCAGTAACGTAATATTCCAACACCACAGCTCTTCCCCCACTCCTCGCACAGAACGCACCTTTCTCCACAGCTCCACATCCCTTCTCACTCTTCCCTAGGACATCGACAAGAAAACATCCCAAATCTCCACCGCTGCCTCCCTGACCCGCTTTCAGCAACGCAAGCGCGCCGCTGTAGAGGATGTCGATGGCTGATTCCCAATCCGAAGATTTGACGTAACGGGAGGCTACGACGCGGAGTTGCTGATGGGCTTCGTAGTATTGGCCTTCGGAGATCCTGTCGGAGAATATCTGGTAAGTATGGCGGGAACGTAAGATGCGCGGCACGATTTACAGTGCAGAGAGAATTGAGGGGATGGAAGTATCGGGAGCGTCATACCTTTCTTGTTGCCGTGCAATTGTCTTTTGGATTTTCGATGTTTTGGAAGCCATCGTCATGAATACGTTTGCTATCCTCTATAAGTGAAGCTCATGCTAAGGTGGTGAGTGCTTACGATAAAGCCTTGGCGGCGGCAGAGGTTGAGATCAAGCTAGTTCTATTTCTATTTCTATTCGTCGACCAAGGGATATTGATGAATAGTAAGGTAAGGTATGATTAATTGGACTTTCCATTTATTCGACTTTCCTCGAACTATTGCTCCTTTCAGTCTGTATACATGGCCCCAGGGCTTCTACTATGTACAGACTCTAAAAGGACAACGCGTATCAAGGCATAGTGAATGCTACCGTTTGCCCCAAGATCAAGCACACACGGCAGCTAGCGCAGTAACGACTGCTGACGCAAGACCACCGTAAGTGATATGCGTCGTAAGTGCGCCACTCTTACCAGTCAAGGCTGGTCCAAGAGATCCGGTACTTGTCCCCGAGACACCCGCGATCCTAATATCTCTAGTCTGCGATGCTTGCGCCTGAATGGCGCTGAGGACAGGTGTGGCGTCTGGAACGCTGTCAGTGCCAGTGCTGATCTCCGAAATATGAGAGTCGGTTGCGTTAAAATCAGTCTGTGCGAGGGAGATCTCGTTGTTCGCCAGATCGTACACAACGTAGGCGCTTCGAAGGAAGGTATCACCCAGAACGGCATATGACCCCTCCGAGGGCGCAATTCCGAATATGCACTGTTCACTGCCGGTTACAAAGTTGGGGGAGCTCCCACCTTTCTGAGGATCAGCATCTTGTCTGTCCCCTGAGTTCGATGCGTCGCCGTTGATGATCAGCTCGCTGATCGACACCGAAATGGTGGGCGAAGTGAAAGCGAAGTCCAAAGTGATTTCCTCATCGGCGAGGCTGCAACTGGCATAACCGGCCCCTTCCCTGCTGTTGTAAGTAACGTGCAGTGCATCGTATATGGCCTTAGTCAGGTCTTCAGGAAGATACGTCAAACTGCTACCACTGTCCAAGATAACTGCCGTTGGTAGCTCCGCTGTCATGCTTGTCTTTCTGCCTTGAATGTTGAGACTCATCGAAGTCAAGGTGATGATAAATTCTGCGTACTCATCAAAGGTCTTTTGAACGGGTAGTGTCTGCAGCTGACCATGATATTTGTCAGTATCCACACCGCCAAACAGTATTGACCCTGTGCTTGCTTCAAGATCGTCTAGCCACAAAGAGTAAGCGTTTGACTGGATCAGACCTCCATCTACCATAGCCTGAGGGACGTTGGAGTACCCTTTTTGGCCTACGCGGTCGACCTGTGCTTCGTTCGCTGTATAACCGATTCCCAGGATGCCACTTAGCGATTTGGATCTGTAACCGATTCCGAACTGTAAAGCCTCCAAGGTCTTACCGCCAATACTGAGTGTATCGGTAGCGTAATCCCCGGAGGCTCCCGAACCATCAATATATGAGACATTGAACTGGTTGGACACGTACTCGTAGGTACTTGAGGAATTCGCGTCATATGTCCCCAAGTCGGAGCAATGATCGCCTCCGTACGAGCATATCTGTGCTGAATTGGCGTTCGCCCACAGGTCACTGCTGCCGGTATCGATCTGTAATCTGAGATTCTGTGCAGGCGTTCCTAGGCTGACATTGGCAAAGTAAAGGGTCTGTTCGTTGTCGAAGGACTCTGTGACAGTTTTCCTGCGACGTATTGAATCCCGCTCCGCAGGATTCTGGACGGTTTTCCTGCGGGTTGGAAGATTAATAACACTTGAGGTACCCCTCTTGACGAGATGCAACGCTGAAGTCGCAGTGATTAGGCCTGCTGCCAGAGCAAATGCCGTCACTGCCTTCATGATGAGCTCTATGTATCAGGTGTTGATTTGGGTTTCAAGCTCTCTTTTGCCAGCAACCAATGAATCGAGACGACGCTCAGTGCTTGCAGGCATGTGGAGTTGGCAAATGGGAGAGACACGAAAGAGAAAAAAGATCAAAGATTGGTAATTGAGGATGGAAAGGGTTTTGTTGATATGCCAGAGCTGAGACGGCGAATCTTCGTGGAGGGGAAAAGTTTGAAGAGAGTGAAGCTATGAAAATGTATAGTATTGAGCCTCAAACACCGAGGTGGTACTACCCACCCACAGGCTACATCACAGACATCGCTTTTCATTGGTGTTTCGCAGATCTATTGTGACGGAGATGCATTTTACTGTGGGATCCATAGGGAGCTGACGTATCCTAGAGTGCAGAGCCACGCCGAGCCGGGAAGTTTATCAAAATTCATAGCAGTGAACACGTAGATTGCGGTGGTTTAGTCCAAAGAGCCACCAATGGGGTCGTAGATTGCATGAAGAGAATATGGCTTATGTTTCGGAGCAAGGCAAAAGTCACAACGACGATATGTTGGGAAGTTCAAAGCCTGGCAAGGCGAGTAGAAACTTGGCAACTGTAAGATTTGAATAGCGTAAGATTAACTCAAATGGTTAGTACTTTCTCTAATGAGGCTTTCTCGCCACTGCGCGCGTGGACTGTACGGTAGATGTCAGATACAGGATCATTGTAGGATACCCAAGTGAACCGATGGGCTTTCAAATTCTGGACAGTGGTCGTCGGTTGATGGTCCCAGATGAATGTGTTCTCCTCGCTTGATACAGGAAAATGTTGGCCACCAGATTGTGCAGTGTACGTAATACTACAGCACGATATGATCAAATGAGCAGGACAAAGACGAGCACTCTACGAGTTGACTGGGTGGAGAAGGAAAGATCACTCAAAGAGATGTCCGATTGAGTGAAGCACTACACTCCGTATTAGTATCTGGAATTAAGGCAGATCCCGCTGCGGAAGTCCCCGCCGAGCCTCCAGTTGGCTCGCCAAAATGAAGGGAGGGAAATTGCCCCTAAAGTTGTAGCGCGTCCACGTAAAGCGCGTCAATAGATAGACCTTCAGCATCTATAATCAAGGTCCGAAAGAGTCACCATGACAAAGGCAGAATCATCGAAAGCTGCTGCCAACAATGGTATTAAGCCCAATAGCAATGGCTCAGCTGCTGCACATGATCTGCCCTGGTATGCTTCCTCAGTCAATGCCGACTGCCCTCGAGCTAACATCTCCTACGCAGGGTCGAAAAATATAGACCCCATTACCTCGACGACATAGTCGGCAACAACGAGACGATCGAACGTCTCAAGATCATTGCGAAAGATGGCAACATGCCGCACGTCATCATATCCGGCATGCCCGGCATTGGGAAAACCACCTCTATTCTCTGCCTCGCCAGACAGCTTCTAGGCGACGCATACAAAGAGGCAGTGCTAGAATTGAACGCCAGCGACGAGCGAGGCATCGATGTCGTTCGCAATCGCATCAAAGGTTTCGCCCAGAAGAAAGTCACCCTCCCACCTGGCCGGCAAAAGCTGGTCATACTCGATGAAGCAGACAGCATGACGTCCGGCGCGCAGCAGGCCCTGCGAAGGACCATGGAAATCTACTCCTCGACCACCCGTTTCGCCTTCGCCTGTAACGCATCGAACAAGATCATCGAACCTCTTCAATCGCGGTGCGCCATACTTCGTTACGCCCGCCTGACAGATCAGCAGATCGTGTCGAGACTCATGAAGGTATGTGAAGCGGAGAAGGTGGAGTTTTCGGACGATGGCATCGCTGCTCTCGTCTTCAGCGCCGAGGGCGACATGCGTCAAGCGATCAACAACCTGCAATCTACATTTGCGGGGTTCGGTTTCGTGTCCGGCGAGAATGTTTTCCGAGTTGTGGACGCGCCGCATCCGATTAAGGTGCAGGCGGTGATCAAAGCATGCTGGGAAACGAAGATTGAGCAAGCCGTAGAAGGGCTGACCGAGCTCTGGGATCTGGGATACTCAAGTCACGATATTGTCAGCAGTATGTTTCGCGTTACGAAGACAATGCCTGGACTGAGTGAGCATGCACGATTGGAATTCATTAGGGAGATCGGATTTTGCCACATGAGGGTCTTGGAGGGGATGCAGACGCTTGTGCAGCTATGGGGTTGCGTCGCGAAGCTCTGTAGGATCAACATGAAGCCCGGACTATTCGTACCGCCGTGAGCGACACGCAAGTTGGAGGAATGTATTTCAAAATGGAAGCAAGGCGTTGGGAATATAGGTCATTGAGATGGCTGGACGTAAGTCGAGTAAATACATGGGTATAGCTGTATGTACTCATTTCTGCAAGTATTAGCACTTTATCAGCGCACTACCGACAATGCTGACAATAACCATTGAAGGGACTACGTGCATACTTTGTCGATCAATGTCTCAGCCACTCCCAAATTTTACCAGAGCCCCACCTGACTTCGTCAAAACCCATAAACCCTTCCACCAGATCACAGCTCCTGCGACCAGGACGAGATAATAGGTCACCGTCCACCTCAGTCCCAAACCCCGTCGTCGATCATCTTCCCTATCTTCATCCTCCTTCCCACGCATGGGGCGCCCTACAACCCCACCCTCAATAGTCACTCCACCAACTCGCCCCCACAACCTTGGCAAGCCCATCCAGTTGCAGAATGAATGAACGAGGATCACTGCCCAGAGACTGCCCGTTCTTAAGAACAGGAAGGTCGCATACCATCCAAAGACGGTGGTGTACCCGAACTGCAACAGACTTCTTAACAAAGCAGGCAGCATTGGCGTGAACGGATGAGTGAGTGTGTATTCATAGAAGTGATGAATGTGTGCTATGCCGAAGTACAAGGGCGTCGCGAAGACGAGGGTGGCCGGAGATGGGGACGGAAGAATTATCAGATGTAAAGGAAGCAGAAGCGAACGGAAGAGGATTTCTTCGGTGATGGGACCAGCGACGAAATTCCGCCAGCCGATCCAACTGCTCAAAGTCTCATGGATCTCTCGGCCGCTGATCCATTCACGCCAGCCGGAGTCGATGATAGCTCTTTCGTAAAGCGGACCAGCGAAGAGGAGTACGGTAAGGAAGAAGACCTTTGCTATGTTGAGCGGAGAGATCGGGTACCATCCTAATTGGTGCAAGATTGACAATGTATCGAAATGGCCGCGTGTTGAAAGAATATATATGGTGAGAACGGAGCATATGGCCACTGATGCACTGACAAAGCGGATACGGGCGCGGATCACGGAGGGAGCATCGCGGCTGAGAGTGGGCGATGGTCGCGTAGTTGGAGAAAGGTAGAAGGGGAGAACGTAAAAGAGTGTGAAGGTTACCTGTTATCACGAAGAAAGGTATGAGCCAGAGTTTCATCGTATTGCGAGAATGAAGGCGATACACAGTCTCGCAGAGAAAAAGTACGAGAGCGTGCAGACATTTTTGGCACACGTTTAACTTAAAACACCCTCACAGAACATTGGGTTGCGATCAACCTTCATGCACGACATTGTAGGCACGAAGAGGACCAAGTTGGTGTTTTGAACCAACGAATACTTACGGAGAGGGCCGCAGCAACTTTGGCCGGGAGCATAGGAGGCTCTGTCTTCTCTAGTGCGTCAGGTCAGTCCCACCTCCCAATTTCCAGAGCCAGTCAATCAATACCTGATACTCCAAGGTAGTTCGTCAGTCGATTGTAGAAACCTGTGGGCGCCATGACGCGGCGACTACTGGGAAGCTTGCCTTTCCATACCTAGATGGTATGTGAGGTTGTAGTCCAATCCATAGTCACTTCATTGCGCAAGAGTGAGTTGCAGGAAAAGTCATGTTGTTTCAAAATCCAAAAGGAGCGCCTGCATCTTCAGCTGTCAAGACTTGGCGAGGGTTCACTGGATGTCCGAGCTCGGAGCCGTCAGAAAGCATGGGCTGCCGTTGAGCTAGGCCACAAAGGCGCAGGGCAATTTCCAAGACGCGCTCCAGTAATAGAAACACTTAACGCGTCCCGGAGCTACGATTTGTGGCATCCTATCGATAAGATTGCTCGTGGGAAATTCAACGTGAAGTATTCTGCGTGGGTGAGACGTGGTGCTCATGGGACAGTGTCAGTGTCAGTAACTACATTGCTTTAATTCTTTCTTTATTAATCCTTCTTTTCACAGTCGCTCAAGATGAAGAATTTTGGGATTGCCTTTCTGATTTCACTGCGAAATTACTCACGTACAACATAACCGTGCAAGAACAGTACAGTGACGCTCCAAACTTGGTACCTGACGCTAGCGTCCGCCATCCGTCCACCTTCCCCCTAAGAAACCTCACTTCAATTTCTTCAATTTCTCCCTCCCCAAAATTCATTACTGTCTTTACGAGCGTGCACCCTTCTTTTTCTCTTATCCATAATGCATACTAATTGATCTTCATGACATTCTTTACATCTCCTAATATACTTACTTTTATGATTGTCACTCCACCTGTTTCATTCAGCGTCAAGACCCTACACCCTCTTTTCGGCCATCTAATCGGCCATTCTTTACCCATTGTACAAAACCACACCGATATACGAACACCGTCCAAGCACATGACTTGATCATATGAACGCCCACATTATGCAACCTGCCTTTCACAATGCCCTCTCCACAGCGTCCGCCCAGGAGCTCTCTGCCCAAACGGGCAGCACTCCACGAAAGAACCGATTCACAAACGAACGAAAGATCTCTTCGCATGGTTGGAGATCCTCAAGCAACAATCTATGGCACGCCCTACCCTACCAAGCCATCACAGATATTGTTGCCTAAGGGGTACGCAGGACCGACGGTCGGGGCTGAGCTCAGTGTTTCAAATGATAGACGTGCACCAGGTGAAACGAAAGAGCACATTGGCAATCCAGAGAGCTTGCCACACGCACAAGGCCGTAAAAGAAGCCCCGGCACTATAATCGCTGATGATACTCCGTCTACGCTGCAATCTTCCACCGATTCCTCTTCTCATGTTCCTCATACTGCTACGTCGACCATGGACACAAGCACTAGGTCTCTTGCAGTAGACCAACCAGCGGAGGAAGGCAGTAGGATCTCGGACGATATTGTACATCTTCCCAGCGTCACATCCAGATCGGAGCTCTCAGGGCTATACCCATCGACTTCATCTGTCCCTTTGGGACGTCAGCCCGTGCAAGCGAAGGACTCTGAATCGTCACTCTCATCCTCTAATTCTACTGGCACCGTGATCGTCACAAGGAATCGAGATGGCAAAAAACGTGCTTCCTATTCGGCTTTCCCAAACGTGGCGCGCCCAAGCTCCTCAAGATCTACTTTACCTCAAAATACGCCGCAGAAGTCGGCCGCTACAAATACGATGGGACAGGAGTCACCGGTTTCACCAGTCTCTCCTAGCTCTCCTGTTCCAATGTCGTACGAGACAACCAAAGAACGTCGCACTTCCTCCTCTCCTGTCCACGGAAACCTACAAGCGGCCACCCAAAGCTCAGTGAATCTTCAGTACCCTGTGATACGACCACCAAGTGCATCGGCATCATGGTTAGAGCCTCCAACCTCCACCCCGGAGCGACCTCAAAGACCGCTGGAACGCGATCAAGCTCGCTGGAATCCTCATCTTTCTACAGTACCATCAGAAGGGACTGGATCCCCATTAGAAGGAAGAAGTAGTAAAAGCATTTCGCTTCCAGGCTCGAACCGCGTGAGCAAGTCTTCATCCATGGTCTTGAATGGAAGAGGAAGCTCAGATCTGCATCAATTATCGAACCCACCGCCATCGGGAGATAGTCCAGGTGTGCCTTCCCTACCGAGTCCGCCTCCAGTCCATCACAGAGACCTTACTGGCTCTACTATCCGCGTTGTGAATGAGCGAGAGGACCATGTGCCTACTCTGCAACCGATACCCGGCTCGAGAGATTCAGCAATCCCAGGTTTCGTTTCTGCCTCTGGAGGGCATCGGAACAGCGTTGTCACCAAGCGTGGGTCCAATAGGAGCTTCTTCCACGACAGTATTCCAGCGTGGGCAAAGTGCGTATATCTCGAAGTCTACTGAGCCGTGCCAGCTAATGTGGTTTCACCAGAGCCTACTATGCTCGCCCTCAATCTTCTTCGTCACTTCCAAAAAGCGCACACAGCAAACGCCCTTCTACGTCCACGGACAATATTTCAATGAACATGTTCCGCCCACGGACTCGTAATAATCGTGAAGCAAACGGACAGCCACGACGAAGCTCCCTTGAAATCCAGCCAGTACCAGCCCAGGTGTACGGTTCCGCTGAAAATAGACGCCCCCCAAGGCGCACGATGTCTCCCAACTGGTCGCCGCACCTATGGCACGATAGGACCTCACTTGAGAGGAGGCGGACAATCTTCCGGGCTCCGAGCATAGACGGGCAAGCCGACGGCAAGGCGCTGAGCAAGAGGAACGCTCAGATTGCACTTTTCGTGATTGGCTTCATCTTCCCGTTCGGATGGTTCATTGCGTCCTTCCTCCCTCTTCCCCCAAGACCGAACATCAGCAGCGTCAAAGGCAAGGACAATCCGAATCGGACTCAATTAGCGGAAGATCTCGAGAAGCATCTGGGTCCGGTCGATGAAGCACGCTACGAAAACGTGAGATGGTGGCGTAACGTCAATCGCATCATGTCGCTCGTCGGGATAGCGATCGTTGTTGCCGTGGTGAGTCACTTGAATCATCATGCTTGGTATTGATGCTGACTGCACCCAAAGGTTGCTATTGCTTCCGTTTCTACACATTCACGAGGGCCCTGAATTACCAAACTTTACGATTTCTATCACACGACAACGACCATTTACGCCATTTGAGCTCTTCGATTTTGCTTCACCACATAATACTTTTCTTCTGCTCTTGATTATGACGAGAGAGTGCATGTACAAGTACCACTCTTATCGAGGCGCGGAACGTCTATGTAACGCGATGAGCGAGTCTGTGGATACGGTCAATACCCCTTGCACAAGACCGACCGATTTCTTGGCGATGACGGATTCACGGTTTAGCGATGTGATATGTGTAACTTCTATAGTAATGTTTTTACGAGAATGAGATACCTCTTCGTTTCTTCATGGAACGCTTCCACCTAAGTTTTGCAGAGCCTATGCCCGTTCATCGTCTCAGATCCAGAAATCGCAACCCCAAGAGCAAGGGTGCCAGATTGATTATGTAAGATCATGTGTAATCATTCGCAGAAGCGGGCAAATGAGAATGTGGGATGTCGTTATTGACCGTAGTCTTCATAATATTGACTTACACACTATGCATGAGAATACATTAGAGCACCAACAAATAGTACCACTAACTTTGTGTCATTGATATACATGCTCGGTACATCAAATCTTCTTCCCAAGCTTATTCTCCACAATAGCTTTCATTTCGCCACCAGTAGGCGTATTAACGCTGTGACCTCGTCTCCTCCTCGCCTCGACCTCCTCCATAATCTCGTGAACGGCTTCGTCGATGTCTCCAGCAGGATCACTCGGCATCCCCAAAAGCGGATGCTCCCTGACTTCATTCGGCGGCTGCTGCTGCGCGCTTTGGTTCCTCTTCTTCAGCTGCCGGACAAGCCAGGGTTTGGCAGGAGAGGCGAAGAAAGCTACCGATGCGGCCGTGCCTATGACGGTGTAGAAGTAGACCCGAGCCCAGACGAGCAGGGAGGAGGGGAGGCTCAGGAGGACAAAGGGGGCTGTGGTGAAGCAGAAGGCCGTTTGGGTCACGAGGTAGGAGAAGATGTCGTAGTAGATTTTATACTGGGTGGGATGCTGTCCGTCCGGTGTTAGGAAGAAGGGACGGACATGACGACGGAAGTCTGAGGGTCAATTTAGTGGGTTTCCAGAGTCGTCGAAGGAAGCACGACTTACTTTTTGCGACTGTCTGCAAGAAGGCGGCCAAAACGAACGATAGATAGTATCCCGGATAAAAACCGTGCCAGAAAGCGCTGGTGACAAAAGTCGCCAGACTTGCTCGGAAGCCAGGCTTCTTTCCTTTCGGCGTTACTCTCAGGTACATGTAGTTCCGTAGCCAGTTGTTGGTATTCATGTTCCAGTTCTCTAGATAGGCACGAGAATTTTGTGCGGATTCAATTCCCCAGGGATTCACATTTTGCAATCGATTCCAATCCACCTTTCCTGTCTTGGCATTGACTCCTTTGTAGCCCATACCGGAGAGGATGCAGGCCCCTTCGGTGAGATACCATACACCATAGTACTTCATCCGTGTTACAAATCCCAATATTTCCAAAAGCCAAATTCGTCTCAGAAAGCCATATTTCATATATTGATCTCCGAGTACGAGCTCGGTATTATACCATGCGGAGAACTTGAGAAACAATAAGATCCATATCAGTCCAATCACTGCTTTGATGGTAGCTGGAGTATGACTCTGAGGGATTTTCCGCTTCTTGCGAGTTTTCGGCGCAGAAGCGGGATCTGTGCCTGGTGGAAGCTCGAACATCGTGGTCTCGAGCCAACGACGATAGTCGACAAAGTCGAACGCAGGACCTGCAAACAGGGAAGGGAAGAAGAGCACGTAACCGATATAGTCTAGGAGGCTTGGGATTCGGATCAGAGCCCTTTCCCGTTGAAATTCGGCAAGCTCTTCTTGTGGTAGACGGCCATCCTGCACGTTCCAGCAGAACGCTGTAAGTTTCATGATCAGGACCATTTGTACGCCCGTTATATCAACTCTATCAGGTCTGCTAATGAACTGCCGATGAAAGTGATTGACCGACATATGGCCCATGAGGAAGACGAAACCTATCCATGGCATGAAAGGTCCATCAACGTAGTTGGCAATGAGATATGCGCCAGCAGAGCTGATGAAGAGTGTCCGGATACCAGCCCAAAGGTCAAAGAGGCCGACGAGATAGAAGAGGGAGACCCTAGGCTTGGGTCAGAGACGTTGCGGCAAGGGATCGATCATGTTGGTGTACGCTATTATGAACAAGTTCTTCTGATAGGGTTTGGCATCCGGTATACGCTTTAAGACTCCGGCGAGTGGGTAAGACAGGAGAAAAGAGGCAATGAGCTTCACTGATCTTGTTCAGGGCGAATCCACGGGACTAATTGGATTGTACCTTACGTTCATCGACCGAAGCTCCAGTAAGAGATGCGGCATACCGAAAAGCTGTACCCGCTTTAGCTGGTTTGAGCTATGGGAGCTGTAATGAATTCATAGCTCACGGAGATCTATGTATGGAAGCATGTTGTTTCGAAATCGATAAGCCCCAATGAGTGTAACAACAGCCGCTCTGCTGTCGCGTCCCAGAGAGACGAATCTTGGTTGATGGTCCCGAGATCTTCGTGCTGTGAGCTCTGAAGGCTATGCATCGGAACCCCCACAAGCAAGCCTTGGCAACAGCTAGAATAGTTCTATAGAATAGAATACTGTAATCGATGATACGGCTAAGGTATTTTTTCTAGGATTGCAACTATTCTAAGCTTGAAACCAACCCGAAATTAGACCAGCTGTAGGATTGCGGCACATCACCCATATAAAGACATGACAATATGTATTGCAACATGAGCATCCGTTCCGTGGGTGCTGTGAGATTGGGAGTGGGTTCGTTGGAAAAGACATTGCTTTGGGATCTTCTAGGCTCTTGGGTCTCTATTGACCATCATGATCGTGCAGCTCTTACTATGTCTCGCTCTCGCTTACCTTACCTGGAGCCTTGCTGCGATGGAGATCAATTACCGGCGAGCCTCTTCCATGGGCATCCCGTTGGTGCGACTTCCTGTCGACTGTCTCAACATCGTTTGGATCTTGCTGGAGCCAACGCTTTGGCGTCTGCTCGACTACCTTCCATTCGAATGGGGCACATTTGGTCGCTATTCTCGCCGAGGTTGGCATTTTCATGACAAGGCGAAATCGCACCAGAAATATGGCCCAGCCTGGGCTCTTGTGACCCCATGTGACATTTATGTTTATGTAGCGGACCCTGATGCAATACACGACATATTCATACGCAGAGGTGACTTCCAACGTCCGAGCAGAATGTACAGTAAGTAAAGTTGAATCATCGTAAGGCTCACCTAAGTTCTCTATAGAGATGCTCGATGTGTACGGACCTTGCATATCTACAGCTAGCTGGACGGACTGGCCGCGCCATAGGAAGGCTATTGCCGCGCCCTTCAACGAAAGCATCATGAATTTTGTCTGGAAAGAATCCCTGAAGCAAACCAGAGAGATGCTCCAGTCGTGGATGATCAGCGCAGAGGCGGGAATATCGAGCGTTGCCAAAGATACACGGACACTTTCTCTCAATGTACTCGCAGCGACTGGTTTTAATCAGTCATTCGAATTTCGCAGTTCTAGCCAGAAGGCAATTGATAACGCAAGTACTTACCGGGATGCATTGCAAACGGTGTTGGATAACGTATTACTCCTGATGCTGATGCCTCCTTGGCTATTACGGCTTCCAGCAATGCCACGATCGTGGACACGCCTAGGTAAGGCCGCCACCGAATTTAAACAGTATATGGTTCACATGCTGGACGAGGAGACTTCCCTGATGGACCGCGGCGAGAAGGGTACGGGGAGCTTGATGACATCTTTTGTGCGGGCATTGGGAACCCATCAGAAGGAAGAGGCGATTGCGAAAATCAATGAGGATCAACAGTCCAAAGGTCTCACAGTAGACGAGATCTTTGGAAACATTTTTGTCATCAATTTTGCCGGGCATGACACCACTGCAAACACTTTGGCCTTCAGTATGCTTCTACTCGCAGCAAACCCTGAAGTCCAAGACTGGGTTGGTGAAGAAGTCAGAGAAATTACAGTGAATGATCGCAGCGAAAATTGGGACTATACCCAAGTCTTCTCGGATCTCAAGAGATGCCGTGCAGTACTGGTATGTACCGATCACCTCGACGCACTAAACGAGATTCAAGAAAATTAACACAACCTACAGCTCGAAACCCTTCGTCTCTTTCCACCCATCATGGCACTTCCAAAGTGGACTAATCAGTACCCACAAGGACTTCGAGTGGGCGACAGAACAATTGTCATTCCACCACGGACAGGCATCATGACGAGCCTACTCACTGTCCAAACGCATCCTAAATACTGGCAGGATCCTCTGCACTGGAAACCCTCCCGATGGATCTACCATACCATGGCCTCAGAGACCAATAACTTCGAGAAGGTTCATCTTAGCGCCCGACTCCATCAGGAAACGCTCATCGCTCACAAGCAGACTACATATTTCCCCTGGTCAGATGGTCCACAGAATTGCCCCGGCGCCAAATTCGCCCAGGTCGAATTCGTCGCCGTTTTGGCGGGTCTCCTTCGCGATCATCGTGTTAGGGTCATTCAAGACCCGGGGGAGAGCGCGGAGATGGCCGCGAAGAGAGCTCTGACTACGACAGAGGACTGTGATATGGAATTGTTGTTGAGGATGCGTAACGCAGATCAGGTTCGTTTGGAATGTAGACATGTATGAATATTGAGCAAGCTAGGTTGCCTTCATAGATATGAACGTGGTGTATACATTCGGAAAAGGTGAAGTGGATGTAGGCGAAATTCACCAGATTGTGTTCCAGAATAGCTGCAATCGTAAGCAGGATGCAATATTCCGAGGTCACCTCCAGTAGCCAACGCTAGACCGAGCCGCCCACGGCTCAGGCTCACGTTCACTTCTATTCAAAGCCGTCAATGAGTCTTTACGTTGAGATGTCCATGAGCCTAGGCAAGTGTTTTGGTTCCTGACAAGCTTTCACCTCGGTGCGTACTAGTTCTACTGGCTGTTATCTAATCTACCCGTACCCTAGCCCTAAACAGTAAACAGTAGGTATCAGCAGCCGAAGGTATTGCTGGTACCATTCAAGCTGCGCCTATCTGAATGCTGATGAAGAGATATCCTGAGCTCTTACAAGACTAGCAAGCACTCAGCAGCTTATATACCGGTTATATGCCTGCAGGATTACCCAGGTCCACGCGGCAATAAAGCTCACCCTCTTGTGGGGTAAGTCGTGGTCAGATCTTGTACACGGAAGCTCTCTCCTCCAATTCTCCTTGCACAAACGGCGACTCCGAATCTCTACCATGCTTTGCTAGCCTCCGTGATCTCAATTCTGGCGAAGCATCCTCGAATATAGGTCCTGAGCCTAATACAACTTATTGATACCCGGCAATATGGACGTGGCAACGGCAGTTTCAGGCTACATCTCCAAGATGGTGTCCGCTGGGAATTCCGCCTTGGGTACTTCCTCTTCCAAGATGAAGATCCTCTTGCTCGACAGTGAGACAGTGCGAGTCTAAGATGACTATAAAGAGAAGGCCTTCTGCTAATCATTTGCCAGATCAACATCGTATCAACGGCCATAACCCAGTCCGCTTTGCTCAATCATGAGGTTTACCTGGTCGAGTTTGTGATCCTTCGGTAGTGCAGAGAACTTTGCTAATCATTGGTCAAGCCGGCTTGACAATGCCTCCAGAGAGAAGATGCGCCATCTGAGGTGCATCTGCTTTGTGCGCCCTTCGCCAGATACAATACAGCATCTGATTGATGAGTTTCGAGAGCCAAAGTATGGAGAGTATGCTATCTGTAAGTATGTCTCGATCGCCGCCCCGAGAGGTTGCCCTACTAATAAAGACAGATTTCACAAATGTCATTCGCAAATCATCGCTCGAAAGACTGGCAGAAGCGGACAACAATGAAGTGGTCAAGGCCATCCAGGAATACTTTGCCGACTATATTGTCATTAATCCAGACCTCCTCTCATTGGACCTCGGCTTCCCAAAGCAGCGCCTTTGGAGCAACAGCCCTGATATTTGGAATCCTGACTCACTTCAACGCTGCACGGAAGGACTCATAGCCCTTTTGCTGTCTCTGAAAAAGAAACCCCTGATACGATATGAAAAGAATAGCTTGATGGCCAAAAAGCTAGCTATCGAAGTTCGATATCAGATGACGCAAGAAGAGCAGCTCTTTGACTTTAGAAAAGCAGATACCCCACCAATATTACTGCTACTGGACCGACGAGACGATCCGATTACCCCATTGCTGACGCAGTGGACCTATCAAGCGCAGGTGCATGAACTACTTGGGATAAAAAATGGCAAAGTGGATTTGAGCGATACACCAGACGTACGGCCGGAGCTCAAAGAAATTGTTTTATCACAAGATCAGGACCCTTTCTTCAAGAAAAACATGTACCTGAACTTTGGTGATCTTGGTGATACTATCAAGGACTATGTTCAGCAGTATCAGTCCAAAACGAAAACCAATGCGAACATTGAGTCAATCGCGGACATGAAGCGATTCGTCGAAGACTTCCCAGAGTTCAGGAAGCTATCTGGCAATGTTAGCAAGCATGTAGCTCTTGTCAGCGAGCTCAGCAGGCGTGCCGCTGAAGATTCATTGCTAGACGTTAGCGAAGTAGAGCAAAGTCTTGCATGTAACGATAACCATGGTAATGATATCAAGGTATTCGATGACGCTTTCTATATCTGTCCTGTTTCACCCACTGACCCGACACCTAGAATGTCCAGCGGATTATATCGTCATCACAATTCTCTGCCGAAAGCAAGTTACGCCTTGTGGCATTGTATTCATTACGTTACGAGAGACATCCTTCGAACCGGATCCCAGTCCTGCTGGATCTCCTCACTGCTGCTGGTAACGTGTCACAACGCCGTGTCGATCTGATACCTAAATTGCTTGCCTACCATCACTCCCTTCAAGCGCCACCTGCTACTGGAGGATTTTCCGATCTCTTCGAATCTTCATCAATTTTTTCGGGCGCCCGAAGTAGGCTGAAAGGACTCAAAGGGGTAGAGAATGTCTATACCCAACATTCCCCTCGCCTAGAAGCAACACTGCAGAACCTCATAACAGCCAGACTGAAGGAACAGCAATACCCCTTTGTAGAGGGTGGCGGATCCACAAGGGATAAGCCACAAGACATCATCGTATTTATAGTTGGCGGCGCAACTTATGAAGAGGCAAAGATGGTTGCCCAGGTCAACGCTAGCTCTCCAGGTGTAAGGGTGGTTCTTGGATCGACAAATTTACACAATAGCACCACATTCTTCGAAGAAGTCGAGGATGCAGTATCGAGCTGGCCGGAATCCGCTCCTACTACTGCCGCTGCGAGGCTAAGAAAGGAGACGGCAAGAAGGTGAAGGGAGGTATTATTAGCAAGCAGCGCCGGAATTACGACTGGAACCATTTGTGGGCGCTTTTTTCTGTAAGCCGAATAGGGACCATCATGTGTGGGCCAAGGGGAGTAATTATCCGTACACTACATTGAGAGCAATTTGCGACATGATAGAAGTTATGAAAGTCTCCATGGTCATTCTAGTGCTGCCCGTTTCATTCTGGGCCAATGATTGCTGCTTTGAAGACCGACTTGTTAATAGATCCAGCTGCCTTGCCCCATGATTACACGACCCAGTTGCTGCAACCCTATTGCAAGATTCCATAGGAGGTACAGGGTTGATGTCGATATTGATGATCTCTCCGAGCGTGCGCCTCCCTATCTACAGCTGAGTCGACAGAATTGACATCATCATGATGGTCAATTCAGCGTTCGTGGACAGATTCGAGCAGGCCATGGATGATCACACCAATACAATCTCAACCTGCAAACTATCCCGGCACTTTTGCCAACACACAGTCGAACAAGCTCGTTCAACTTCAGTCGTCCCAGATCCAGGAACTTTACTTATAGCACACAGAGCACGGGGGCTTGGACTTGGTGAAGCGATTGCCATGTTGAAGATATTGCATACGCACAAGGGTTTTCATCATCCCGAACGGGAGGTGAAATGGTCACTTCGACGCTGTGGCTGATCTGGCAGAAACGCTTGTGGAGGTGAAGAAGGTGAAGTTGGATTGTTGTGGAAACAATGGGTTTGTAGCTGATGAGGAGTGGTCCGTGGCTCAGCAAAGGGGTTATGCAGCTTCACATCCGATCGCTCTCAATATAGACGGGTTGGGGAATAGTCGATCGTGCTATCAGGATTACCAGTGTTAAGAGTGCTATTCTTAAAGATGCAAGATGCTTTTAGATGTTTTGTAGTCTTGTTTGCACGGTGTCGTGGACAGAACCTGGAAGACTATGACACGCTAATATGCTTGAATCCACACCGTAATCAAATTTTCAGTCTCGGCTTGTGTATGCTGTGCCATAGAACTACAGAGTTTCACTCTTGAGCGCCGTGACGTTCATTGTATCTGATGACTATATTCTAATACTACAATAGACACTTCCTCCGATTACTCTGAATTGTTTACGGATTTAGTCGGATTTAAGCGGTACAGATTGGCCAACATTATGGCCTTTACTAGTTCGCTATCCCTAGTCCACTACCTTGTTGCCAATGGCCTTTTTCGTGAGCATTAGAGCCCCTGTGCAGAGGTGCTGGGGCCACAGCCCACGGGTAAGGTCTCATGCCTCCCGCAAAGTTCGTCGTCGAGGGTTTGCCACAGTTGCTGAGCGCTCAAGGTATGTGATCTATAGCAGCATGGATGGACTCCTCTTATGGTCATCATCGCTGACACATAGCAGTGCGTACGATGTAGTCGTGATTGGTGGTGGCCACGCTGGAACAGAAGCGTCTGCCGCCGCCGCTCGGTCTGGTGCAAGGACAGCTCTCGTCACGCCATCTCTATCGAATCTCGGTGTCTGCTCATGCAATCCTTCGTTTGGCGGGATCGGCAAGGGCACTATGATAAGAGAGATAGACGCTCTCGACGGGCTGGCTGGGCGAATTGTGGACAAAGCTGGGGTGCACTTCCGAGTGTTGAATAGGAAGAAAGGGCCGGCGGTGTGGGGACCACGAGCTCAGATCGATAGGGAGATCTACAAAAAGGAGATGAAAGCCGAAATCTTGGCCACGCCAGACTTAGGGGTCTTGGAGGGTAAAGTTGCCGACATTATCACTGCACCGTTTACAGATGGTATTCAGAAGAAAATCGTTGGAGTCAGACTTGAATCGGGGGAGGTACTGGATTGTGCAAAAGTGGTCATCACGACAGGGACTTTCCTAGGAGGTGAAATCCACATTGGCTTGGACGTGTTTCCAAGTGGAAGGATGGGGGAAGCAGCTACGTTTGGACTTGGCAATTCCCTCAAAGAGGCCGGTTTTCGTTTCGGCAGATTGAAGACGGGCACACCACCTCGACTTGACAAAAAGACCATCGACTTCTCCCGATTAGAAATCCAACCTGGTGATCAGCCCCCCACGCCCTTTTCGTATCTCAACGATAAAGTGTCTGTTCAGGAACAGCTACACTGTTGGGGCACAGAGACCAATGCCGCTACTCACAAGATCATTGAAGAGAATTTGGATCAGAGCATACACATACATGAGACAGTGAAAGGACCTCGATACTGCCCATCACTTGAATCCAAAGTTATTCGCTTCGGACACAGAGACAGTCACAAAATATGGCTTGAGCCGGAGGGATTCGATACGGATGTAATCTACCCTAATGGTATATCTATGACCGTACCTGAGGCTGCACAGAACGCTATGCTCCACACCATCACTGGTTTGGAGAATGTCAAAATGCTGCAGCCTGGTTACGGAGTCGAGTACGACTTCGTTGACCCGCGAAATCTACGGTCGACCCTCGAGACAAAGCTCATCTCGGGTCTCTATCTAGCAGGTCAGATCAATGGCACGACGGGTTACGAAGAGGCCGCTTCACAAGGGATTGTAGCGGGCACCAACGCAGGGCTTGCGTCGCAGGGGCGAGAACCAATGACAATCGGTCGAGGCGATGGCTACATAGGTATAATGATCGACGATCTCATTACCAAAGGTGTGAGCGAGCCATACCGGATGTTCACGTCCCGAAGTGAATATCGGATGAGCGCGCGAGCAGATAATGCAGATCTTCGTCTCACGGCCAAAGGAAGACTTGCGGGAGTGGTTGGCGACAAGCGTTGGACACATTTCTCCAGCCTTGCTGCAGAGATGCGAGAACTTCAGACGGCACTCGAAGATGTAAGGATGAGTTCACATGCTTGGATGAAGTTGGGGTTTCGAGTCCATGAAAATGCATCAACCAGGTCCGCTTTCGAGCTCCTACGTCTCACCGGAATCTCTGTCGATTCGTTGATTCCACACGTACCCCAAATCGCGGCATTCTCGCCGCATGTCAGAGCTCGTGTGAGAATCGAGAGCGTATATGCTCCTTATGTCGAGCAGCAAAAAGCTGCCATTGGTGTCCTGGAACGGGACGAACAGCTGAAATTACCGACGGACCTGGACTATTCCAGTGTTCATGGACTCAGTATCGAGGAGAGGGGCGTACTCGAAGTCGCGCGCCCCGAGAGTGTGGGTATGGCAAGAAGGTGTGAGGGTGTCACACCTGCTGGCGCGTTGAGATTGCTCGCTTTTGTCAGAGGAGCCAAGGAACGAGATCGCAAGAGAATAGTTATGGAAGAGGTGGCGTCGAGGAAGGAGCAGTATGCCGGACTGTGATTTTTCACGATACTGGAACCAATCCTATTCATCAATCTTTGGGATCCCGATACACCCGCTCCACCATTACAGGAACAGCCAATCCTTGTACAGCAGCTCGGACTTCGAGGCCGCCTGCCTACTCAATGACTCCCAATGTCAGGTCTCACCCCCTACCGAGTGAACTTTTCTCAAACTCGATTTGGGACAAGCTTAAACAAATACCGCACACCATGCGTATGAAAGCCTAAATTCGAAGTCCTCAAACCGAACCTTGGAAATCCCGAACATAAGATACCGACCGTTCTGGAACATTCTACGAATCCTTGCAAAACCTCCGTGTATGGATCACTTGATGAGCGCAAGTATACAGACGAGGACCTACGCATTATGATCAGGTGTATTTTAGTGCATGCACTCTAGCCAACGAGATGGTCCTCTGGAAAAGCTACAGGTAAGCTTGCGAGAGAGAGAGCTGACTACCGACGGCTCTCTTATCGTCTTTAGACATGTGAGGTTCGTAGGGTAGATCTCCGGATCTCATTCGTGAGCGTGGGAAGATGGTGGGTATGTTGGGGGTGGGTTTGGGGATTCGGTGTAGAGAGGGAGAGTTACGTGGACATACCCATGAAGGAAAGATTTTGTGATGGAGATTGCTCCATCATCACTCGAAAGTACTAAACCAAGACAGGATCGAAACCCTACCTACCGTACCCTCCATTCACAAATCCCCTCCCATATCCAATCAATCATCTGTATGAACAAAATCGCAGGGCTCAAATATATGCTATACCCGACCATTCACGTTTCGTTTACAATCCACTCATTTATCATCTTTTCTTTTCATTAGAACATAGCTTTCATGCTCTGCTCTGCTCTGCTCTGCTCCGTAGCTAAACCTGCCATTCTATCAAGGAACTTTTCCCTCTCTCTCTCTCTCTCTTTCCCTATCGATTGAAAACGGGCAAGGTATCTATCGTACAGGATTAGTAACTACTTATCATCATTCCCCCCGCCCATTTTTGGTTATCGCTAGCGATCGCCATGCTGAAAAGCAATTGTTCTCCTTCTTCATCGTCATCATCAACATCAACATCAACATCGATATCCACCACCCGCTCACTTCCACAAGATTATAATCCCTTCGACCGCGCCTTCCCATCCAACCCCAACATCTTCCTCCTCATCACCTCCGCCGCTCCCAAAGGTAGCGTCTGGCTACTACTCTGCCCGCTCCCCGTCCCATCACTGCTGTTCCCACTCCCACCCCCACCCCCGTTTCCATTCTGAGCCTGATACTGCTGGCGTTGCCTCCTTGCCTTTTTCCCGCCCAGGGTCCCGAACAGGGTTGATAGGAAACGCGGATGGTGGGCGCGGGTGCCGATCATGGGTTTGAGGATGTTGTCTTCTCGGATGGCTTTGTGGTAGTTGCCGGCGCCGCCGAGGCCGCTGTGGAAGTAGACGGTGCGGGGGCGGGTGTTGGGGGTGGTGCTGTTGGTGTTAGTGGCGGGTTGGGGGTGGGGAGGGGTGATGATGGTGGTGGTTTTGGCGGGTTTGTGGAGGGAGGAGGAGGAGGAGGTGGAGGTGGAGGTTGAGAGGGTGGGTGCGTGCATGGTTTTTGGAAAGGGGGATGTGGAGTCGGCTGGTGGGAGGGTGTCGGGCGAGGTTGAGGCGGTGTCTTTGGAAGGTGGAAAGGAGTTGTTGAGGGGTGGCCAGGGGTTGTTCGCTTCTGGTTCTGCTGGTGGGGTCAGTGGCTCTTGATGGTTTTCTGGTTTGGGTGCTTTTAGAGGTCGCGAAGGACTTTCGACGTGAGGGTATGATCTGAGTGGTAGGTTTGGAAGAGGTGGAGGGACCGCAGGGTCAAATTGATGAGGCGGTGGTCCTTGTTCGGGTGAAGGAGCAATTGGAGGTTGCTGTGTTGATGGTGATCCTTGTGAAGGTGGTGAGGAAATGGCACAGTGAGGTTGTGCCGGTGAAGCTGGCAGTGGAAGTGAAGACAGCGTAGGGTGAGGTTTGACAGGTGATCCACGTGAAGGTGGTCGATGACAGGTTGTGTGAGCAGATGGTGTGGGCAATTGACCCTCAGGAAGTGGTGGCAAGGATTCGGTGGGTGCAGAGGAGGGTGGGTGCGTCGGAAAGAGAGTGTACTTGACTTTCCTGTCCATGTTCCTGAGCGGTTGAGGCAAAAGAGTGTGGGGAAAAGTAAATATGCGGAGAGATGGCGGCAGAAAGGTCAAAGCATTCACCACATAGGGACAGTGGAGCGCATGCGTGGGAAGAGCTGGATCATCAGTGGATGATAAGGTGCAGGAGAACCCACGTCAGTAAGATGAGGATCGCGTCTGAATATCACTTTAGTATCGTGAGGCAAATGAGTGAAGATTAAGTGAAAGTTGAAGAGATTACGGCGTTCGTTGTGCGATTTGCTGAGCGCACATCATTTGATGATCGTCCTGTCATGATTCAAGTAGTAGTAATCTCAGAGTGACCTTAAGCCATGTGCAAATTGTTCCTGAGCTTTCCCGTCAACTATGACACAAAGTAACCAGTCTTGGTGCCAATCGGCTTGTCTGGAGCCTTCTTGGCGATCCAGGAAGCTCGATGATGGGAGCTTCGAGGGGTTGTTACCTCGTTGGTTCTGGCGACCATGGTACCTTACCTAATAGCTAATAGATGTGAAAGGGGAGCATAGCAGATGCAAGATCTCGTAAGAGGTTGCATGAGTGGTAGTGAGCCCCCCTCGCCCCTTTTTGGTGAGAGGAGCGGCACGTAAGGTATGTTGTAATGCAACGGCTACTTGCGACAAGCGACCGTCCTCGGACGCGGGGTACATCACGCTAGAGAATCTTATTCCATGCCAAGACTCACTTCCGGGTTAACAGATGACGATTCCCGCAGGGAGTCGACTCCTTTGCAATTGGGTCCGTCATCTTCCCGTCTTTAGGATTGCTGTTCGATATCCATATGTGATGAAAACCCCTGGAATCGTCGCTGGAGAAGGACAGTACACACAGCTTCCGTGACTGCTGGTAATTCGACATCAGGTGCAGTAGCTTACATCCCTTGATTGCAAAATGTCTGCTAAGTGGGTCACACTGCTCCGCTTGGAACAGTCTGGTTATCGTAAATTCTCTTAGATGTTTGGCGTACGGCAGCATCACATTTCGTTAGGTAGTATGAAAGTGGGCGGCATGGGCAGGTGCATCCATATTCTTCGTGGTCTTCTCTAGTTCTGTTGATCCCAACAGCCTCTCCGCTGATTCGGCTTCATACACATATACCGTTGAAGTCCGGCCAAAGACCGGCTTCATCGTACTTTGGGGCGCCAGCTATTGGTACTAGCGGTCAATGGAGGCAGGTCTTGAGCAAAAGGCCAGGTAGATGTTAATGAGGGCTTCAACGTCCGTTGCTACCTGTTTCGCTCATTGTATTCGTACATCGCGATTATAAGCCTCGAGAATGTTGAGAATGTGGACTGTTTGGGCGTTGGAACATTTCGGGAGGCCGGCAGTCCCTACCGAATGAATCAGGTCCGCTTTCAACTTGTAGGGTCTGATTCCTGTCAAATCTTGACCTCTCTATTGCTACCTACTCCTGGTTCTCAAGACGCAATGCACTCTCAAACGATGTTGCTCAACAAGATGAGGTCTGTAGATCGAACGTGGCATTTGTGTTCAGACGTGTGACTAATCCTAGATCTGGACTGAGCTCACTTTACCAACATTGAGGGCGGTGGATATTTCCAGTTCGTTGGTCTGCGGTGAAGTCGGGGTTGCCTATCTGATTGCTGCAAGAAATTGGTCGTACGTAGAGATGCCGTGACTGTCAAATAGTGGCAATGATGCTGGATGTTTGGCCTTGAGATCTCGTCCATAACCTGGTAGAACCCTGTTTGCCTTACAACATACAGAGTCCCATTTCTCGTGATCGATGTCCGCTGTCCTCTCTCATGTTTCCTCGGGCTCTCACTGATTGTAGCATTCACATCTCCCCAATGACATACTCACAACCCTCGACACCCATCCAAACTTCATGGACTTTCCTGGCATCCACATCCACTCTGTCTCCCACCGTAAACACCCTTTTCTCCGGTTTTTGGTCTTTAGGGTATATAATTGTAAGCGTGCCCCGGCGGATCAGATGGGTGGTGAGGCAATCGTGCGAGTGGGGAGGGTAGTGTGCGTTGCTGCGCAGGCATGATCAGTGGAGCTTCAGCGTAAGATAAGGGGAGTCCAGGGCGCACAATCGACGTACGGGCCATCGGTCCAGGTAAAAACGCGAGAGAAGCCCCAAGAGCGAACCTGGGCTTCTGATTCTTCACGGGAAGGTAGATTTGGAGTCATGGCGGGGTATGTGGGATTGGTATGTCTGCAGAAACCTAGTATTCTGTGTGGGAAGATCCACAAAAAAGTGACATAGGAAACCCAAAAAACATGATGCAGTGCACAGAAGGTGATGATGCGTGAACGGGGACTCGAACCCCGACCTCGAGCATGGGAAGCTCGAATTCTACCCTTGAACTATTCACGCATGTGATGAAGGATTGAAACATGAAAGCCCTACTATTTATAACTATACCCATAACATCTCAGCTATTCCCATGAGCGTATATTCCGGCAGGTGTCAGACGCGAGATCATAGGCCAAAGAAAGTGGTTCATAAATGGACTCCGCGCTATTGGAGGGATTTTCCTCCCGATTCCGCCAACGCCTTCGCTATGCCGCCTGTTTACAACCCTTGCACCTTCCTGTAACTCGGCGGTTTCAAGGTCCTTCTCAAAACCTTGAAGCAGTATGGAGGAACTAGGCTGATAGCCGAAATCGCCGCCACTCTCCAAGCAAAAGCCCAAGTCCATACAAACTCCAAGTCAAAGTACCCCCCTAGAAACGGCACGCTACCCACATAGATGACCGCAGTACCCAATATGCTAACCGCCATGATCCAGTGCCACGTCACGATCTCAAATGCCACCATAATCAGCTCGTTGATAACAAGCACCGTAAAGCTTACACAGACCATGCGGTTAGAGTTCGTGTCGACTAGGATCTGACTGAGACCCTGGATGATGCCACCTTGGTAGATACTAATGGCGACCCAAACGAAAAAGGTACGATAGCTCAAGCTGTTGCCCGTGGTAAGCTCTTTGTACAATTCGGGATATAAATTCGCCAATCCCTCGTCCACGTCTTTATCCAACACCAGACTGAAGACAGGAGCCATGGTGTAAACAGTGGCATAGCCTACAAGAAGCCAATCACGGTACAAGGCGTGAGGCTGAAGCTGGGTAGCGATACTGTAGAATGTCTGGCAGACCGAGATAATCAGACCACGATGTATGACGAACTGAGCCAGCTTAGCGGAGCGCTTGTACGAGTTTCGACCGTGCCACACGAGAAGCTTGGTAAGATGGTGAAAGGTTGTTATCGAGAAGTCAGCAGCAAGAGATGCCTGCCGTCCCTCTTTGCCAACAATGCCAACCCCAACATCCGCAGCCTGGATCATGGAAACATCATTCCCACCATCCCCGATGCAGAGGACGCGCTTTCGAGTGAATTGTCGTATCAATGTTGCGACATCAGCCTTCTGAGTTGGAGAGCAGCGGCAGGCGATGACAGCGGGGAGCAGGACGGCGAGAGAGATGAAGTCGAGCCGATGGTAGCTCAGAAAGTACGAGAGGGAGTCACCATCGATTAGAAGCGCGGTGGATTCGGGTTTGGAGCGCAGGAGGGAAAGAGCATCAGAAGCTGCCGAAGGGCCAGAAAGAGTGGATAGATGAGTGATGGTATGGATATACTGGGTCCGCGAAACGAGTTTAGCCGAGACAGCAACGCACCTTGCAGTTTCGACTTTGTCACCCGTCAGCATCCATATCTTGATGCCTGCATTACGAAGAAGCTCAAGAGAAGATTTGACGTCTTTTTGAAGCTTATCTTCAACACCAGTAACTCCAAGAAGTTCCAGATCATGCTCGAGATAGTCCGTCACCACTTTAGACATGCTGAGATCTCGTTTCTGAAGTGACATTGATGCCTGCTTATATAGGGTGGAGAATTCTTGATATTGCTGCGCAGACATCTTCTTTCTACCCACAACTAAAGTACGAAGTCCTTCACGTGCCATATTTGCTGTTTCTTCGTCAAGCCAGTCGTTTGCAGAGACTATTGAGGTCATGACAGTATCGGCACCTTTCTGATAGAACCATATTTCCGGCGAATTCGCTTCAGAGGACATGGAGGACTCGGTCCCTTGGACAAACTGGAGAATTATACCCATACGCTTTCCACTTGATGTGAAGGGAAACACCTCGAGTATCTTGACTCGAACCACTACTCGAGAGGTATCCACAGACTGGAGGGTGATCGTGTGCCGATCTCGGTGCATCAGTCGCAGGCCAACGCTTTCCGCCCACCGAACGATAGCAATCTCGTCCGGCGACGAAGCCTGATAGGTAGTGACGCTGTGGCCCTCTTCCTCTTCTGTGGACGGCGTCACATTGTGACAGAGTGCAAGCGCCAAGACCAGATCTCGTACTCGGGAGCCAATTTCACGTCGCGTCCTTGTTGCACTTCCGCCAGCGTTGGTGACGTAAGTCGAAGATGGTGTTGCTAGAGACGTCGACAGGCTAGTATGTGATGATGCACTTATTGAAAACCCTTGCGATACATAGGCCCGGACTTCGTCCATGGCTTCATTGGCATATGAAACGGTGCCGACATGAATTTTCTTGAGGTCCATCTCATTCTGCGTTAGAGTGCCCGTCTTGTCACTTAAGAGGTACTCAATTCGACCGAGCTCCTCAGGTATTGTACTAGTCCTGACTACTGTTCCAGGGATGTCCTTGTCCCGTTCAATGAAACGAGCATATACCGTCTTGCCCATGTCCAGATTAACACGAAGGCTGATTGGGACAATGGTCGAGAAGAGTATGAGAAATCTCGTAACAGCAACGTACCAATCCTGACCAGGCCGACCTTCAATACCTCGAACGGCCACGAGTGCAATGGAAAGGGTCAAGGTAAGGGCGCAGAGTATCTTGGTTAGATTATTGATCTCGTTTTCGAGAAGCCCAGACTTTGAGCGAGACTGGGAGGTAGATAGAGCTTGTCGTGTCTGGGCTCCTGTATACACCACAACTGCAAGCACAGTAGCATTCGACGCTAGTACTGTGTTGGCCCATGCCGTATTGTCAATAGTCAAAGGAGAGCTCTTGATGGTGTGATCAGGTTCGATACCCTCTACTGTTGACGGAGATCGAGATGCATATTCGACCGTCCCGACGAATTCGTTCACTTCTTTGGATGGCTTTTCGGCCACAATTTTAAGCCGAACAAAATCGCGCGGGTCAAGCGACTGTGTAAGGGGGGAAGCAAGACGTAGCTTCCAATCTGTTTCCCCATCAAGCTGATCTGTCCGTATGAAAGTTTCACCAATGGCTTCACCATCGACTGATGGGGTAGAGCTGTGAAAAGAAGTTGACTGTTTCGGAACGGTCTTGATTGTCTTTGTTTCAGTGACAGCAGCGGTCTCGACACTTTCGACAAGTAAATCAGTATTTTCGAGAGGCCCACCTTTAGGGAGCCATTGGGGTGTGGCGAGGATCGATGATTCAACTGCATAGCTCTTTAAAATAACCAAGTCTGCCGGAATCCTCTGATCTTTTCGCAGTCTCAAGACATCTCCTACTTTGAGGTCCCGAGATCTAATATCAATCTCATCCACCTTAATGTTAGGATCTGTGCCTTGCTTACGTTCCCCAACATTCTCTTCTTCTTCTTCTATGGCATCGAGACGCGTAGAGTCCGGTGCTCCTTTACTTTTGCCTTTCTTTGGCTGCAACCGCGACCGCCCTTTGCGCCTTCCTTTGTTAGCACGTGAAGTGGGGGTTTCTTGCAACCGAAGTACAGTGTATGCTTCTTTGTTTGCCGCCGAGTCTCTTCTCCGTCGTGCGATATCATCCATCGCCTCCTTTCCTAATGTAATCGCAAGAACAAACACCAACGGTGCAACATATGTGGAAAGATATCCAATCCGCAAAGAGGGTATAATCTGTGACAAAGCGACGAGGAGGAAATACATATTGAAAAAGAAAGAAAATTCGTTATACAGAGTCTGAGGAAGAAAGCTCCAAGTAGAGTACTTGGCGTTTGACACGGCGTTTGGGGGAAATCGCGGCGGTGGATATTGTCCTATTTCGATCTTGCGGGACTTTCCAGTACTTCGTGTTGTCCCATTATCTTTTTGGGGTGAGTCCGCAGGACCAGACTCCGTCGATACAAAGCCCGGTAGCCGCAGATAGGAAGATAATAATCCTCGGCCACCTGCACTTGCGGAGACACCTGACTCTCGGCTGTCACTTGGCTCGAGAAAGGGGGCGCCATCTTCCGAAATGGGCCCGCTGCCCGCTGGATAGTTTTGGTTTGCGCTCTTATCGAGTAAGCCCTGGGCATCTTCTCCCACATCAGACGCATCGTATAGACGCCTCTGACGCCCGAAACCCCTAGTCCTCCCAACTCGTAGACTTCTCAGAGGTATCCGCTTGTCCTTTGCGAATTGACTGCTGTATGGTCCTATTCCGTGCTGAGCTGTAGCTGGATCTAGCTCATGCGTGTCGAGCTCTATGTCAGATCCCGAATCGTCGGTAGGCGACTCTGGTTCGTTTGGCCGGTGGTATTGATGAGCTCTGGACATAATCTCATCAACGCTGCCTACTAGCCACGCCGATGTTCATCAGCAGCGATTTTTACAGTCGTCCAGTGTGCGATCAAATAGCATGGTAGGAAGTTACAGAGCCTCTGGGATTCCTGGGATGCAGTAATCTGACAGATATTGTGCCCGAAAGTATCGTTTGTGGTGAAATGGATTGATTTCCTTAACTTGAGCATCTATCGATAGATGTACGGAGTAACAGTACTAAGTCGTAATATACGCTAGTTGACGGCAACCATAAGCCGACTGAGAGTATCCGAACTTCTCCCGCCGCTAGAACTGAAGTAGTGCAAGATGCTAGAAATTCGGTGTCACTCAAAGTTTATAGGCTCTGGTCTGTACCGACCAATGTGGCGTTTGTCTAGCTGATAGGTCCATTATTGAAGACATGTATGTTGCGCCCCTTCTTCACGGCAAGGGACATTTCTTACAGCATACTCCAGCACATGACATGGCAGTGGCTGATAATCGGTAGTGCCTTATGATCGTGGATAGAGCTGCAGGTAATGGATGCGCAACCAACGATCGAGAATCAGCAGCATGGACTCGGCTCTTGGCATCCTGCAATGAGACCAAATGCGCATGAGAACAAGCACAATGAGGACAAGAAGACCGACGAAGCCTTTCCAGATTCCACGATTAATGAGAGCACTTCTGAAGGAGGTCCCCAATCACTTCAGCTGCCAATCCGACCAAGAAGTGGCTTACAAGAGCAGCTACTGTTTCCTTCCTCTCAAACGGCAGATTCACGGCATGCCGATGATGTTATCCCTTCCTTGGATGGGCCAGATGATATAGGAATTGAAGGCTGTGTGCCATTCGCGAGCGTGGATGGGTCTCGCAGACTAGCGGACAACGCGGTGGACGCTGATACGACTCAGACCGATTCTCCAGAATTCATACGTGAATTCCAAGATTCTAAAAAGGAGACGATACATGGACCCGCCCAGCAAGCATCTTTACTCTTAGATGATGATACACGCGAAGTCCCAATGGCTCCCACTTCGGTTGCCAGCGACGTCAAAGTGACTGTAGGCCACAAGCGGGAGATGGATAGAGCCTGGGAGGTCGCAGAGAAAGAACTACCATTGAAGAGGTTGGCTAACCTCAGCCGAACGAACTCATTTCCTTTGGTGCCTCCATTACTACAGGATCGGCTTGTGGCACCGCTTTCGCTTCCGCTTTCGCAAGTTGAGGATATCATAGAAGAAGATATGACTGCGGGGGCCTTAGACCACGAATTCACCAACAACGCTTTTCCTTCCATACCTATGAAGGATGATGCGCCTCAGATTCCTATTCGAGCAACAGCTCAAGAAGATTCACACGATTACTTTGCAAATCCGCTAGCACAGGCAACTACATCTATAGGCGAAACGGGAGAGGGTTCAAGATATGACGAAGGTCTACCTCTTATCCAATCATTGCAATCAGAACCCACGGAATCCTTGGAGGACGAAATAAGAGCGGAGGCTAAAGCTCCTGATTCAGCAGACGAGGAGAATCCCTTCAATAAAAGCGCGTCACAACTGTCTGAGGACATATCTGCCTTCAAACCACTTCGATTAGATCGGAAATCTACTGCTCAGGTATTGGATTCGATCCATTACACGCAACATAGTACGACACACCCAGATTCACAATCAGTGTATGACAAATCCTCGTTGGCAAATTCGATGATGGGAAGTATCCCAGTGGCGCCGCATACCTCACATCCGCAAATCTTGTCGGGCAGATCGACAGACGAAGATTTGGCTGACTTATGGAAGGCTGCACTTGGTGATGATGACCTCCTTGAAGAGGACGAAAATCCGGTGGATCCTGCAGCGTTCTTTGACGACGATGGCGAGGGCTTCCTTGAAGGGTTTCAACCCCAACCAGAGGAATATGTTCCAAGATCAGATACATTTCCTCCAATTCTTGAACCTGTCTATAGCTCTGACGGCAATATTGGGGGTCCTAGAGAGACCATTCCCAGGCCAACTGCAATTCAAAACAGATACCTGCCAAATTCAACGTCTCAGCCTGCACCAATTCAACAACTGCCGCAGGGGACATTGTCTCTCAACCATTCCGCTTCTGCACCAACAGGATTCACAGATCCAATGAGGCAGCCATCGTACTCGTCGCAGACAAGCTTAAGACCTCAAATGCCATCATCGACGCAAAGCTTTGCCGATAAGTCCAAAGGAGGGTATACTTCACCTTATGATCTTCCAATGGAGATTACTCGACCCAAAAAGCGCGGTACGTTTCAACCAACGAACCCCAGTCCTGATGTACAGCCAACATCAAGTCGTCCTCCGCCACCAAGAAGTAGCAGCATGTTCACCGGCGTACCTCCCCTCGTCAAGTCCCATCCTCCGATACCGCGTCCACCCAATGCTATTTCATCTACACCGAATGGCAACGCCATTTCGGTTCCTTCAAAGGCTCCGCCTAGCCAGGGTAGTTTCTTTGAAGAGTTGCAGCCGTCATCTAAGCCTCGTCCATCAAGTAGTATGGGTAGATTTGTGTCATCGGTCAATCAACCAACTCCACCGCCACCAGTATCATCCCAGCGAGAGCCAGTAAGACAGTCATCTTTTCCCCAGGCTCCAGTTTCCAGGCCAACAGAGAGCCCCCAGCCATACCAGCTTCTACCGCCTGAGAGGATGAGCCTCTATGGGCCTGCAGCTCAGGCAGATCATGCAGGTCAGACTGTACCTGCAGTGAACGCAAGATACTCACCCGCTCCACCACTGAAACCTAGTGCTCCACCACCAAGTAATCGTTACGCAGCGTCTCCATCAACTGGTAGTCGTCCCCTACCCCCTCAAGCTCTACCCTTCCAACCTCGCACATCTAGTCCACTTGCGCAAGGTGAATCTCTGCCATTGCAGCATCAAGAAGGATCAAAATCTGATATGTCGTTCCGCCGGTCTCAACCAAGTGTCAGACAGGTCCCTTCCGCTCAAGAATCGGAAGCTCCCAGCTTTTCTGTTCCATATCATCAAAGTCAGAACATCGGTCCAAGTGCCTATCCGAGCGAGAGTACCGGGGGAACGGATATTTCATATCAGACGAGACAATCACCTCCCACAACCCATAATACGTCTCTAAATAACCTTGCGCAGGACCCGTCACACCCTCCTGTTGACTCACCCCCCAGTGATCTTGTCTTTGACAGAGAAGCCTTATTTCCACAAGACAGAGAGATGCCTTCATACACGCCAACGGTACCAAGTCATGGCCCACCTCGCAGATCTCAAACCTCGTCGCCAGGCGCAGGTAGATACATGCCGCAAGCTGTGGGCGCTCAGATTCCGTATCAACGGCCTGCATCTGTTAATAATCAAATGTCGCCTCTGTCTGCAGAGACTAAGCTGCCCTTCTCAAATCAGGCAAGACCAAGGGGAAACACTTTTTCTAAGCATCTAAATTACATCAGACCGACGGACGGTCGGGAGCTGGATCTTCTAGAAAGGTGGAAAGGATCTCCGATTTTCTCGTTCGGATTTGGTGGTGCACTTGTAACAAGTTTCCCAGCACGAGTCCCACGCTATGCCGCTGGACAGCCTACACCCATGATTAAGTGCAGCCCTGGTGAGATAAAGCTGCAAGATGGCAAGATTCTTCCACTTGAAGAGGACATCGCAGCCTTCCCCGGTCCACTGAAATCGAAGGGCAAGAAGAAAGATGTTCTGGATTGGCTGCAAGGACGCATATCCAAAATGGAACAGGATGCCGGAGCTTACACCAACAGTGTGACCCTTCCAGACCCCAGCAAACGCCACGAGGAGAAGATAATCTTATGGAAGGTTGTGCAGGTCTTTGTTGAGAATGATGGTGCGATTGAAAGCAGTCCTTCGGCAAAAACAAGCATCACATCGATCCTTTCCCCAGAACTGATCCAAGACGACAGTGCACCTCTCCCTCTTCGATCCGCGAACGTTTCTTTTCGGGCAATCACCCGCCACAGCGGCTCGAGAGCAAGTGCTGATCCGGTTTCTCCAGATACAATGGAGGGGTTGCGTAAACAGTTGCTAAATGGGGAGCGGGAGAAGGCCGTCTGGCACGCAGTTGACCATCGTTTGTGGGCGCATGCAATGCTCCTTTCTTCGACTCTGGACAAGAACATATGGAAACAAGTATCACAAGAATTTGTACGCCAGGAGGTGAAGACATATGGCGATAACACAGAGGCACTAGCTGCTCTATATCAAATTTTTGCCGGTAACGGGGATGAATGCGCAGACGAACTTGTCCCACCTTCTGCCCGTGCCGGTCTTCAGATGGTAAGCAAAACCGCGGGTAGTGGCCTTAGTAAGAACGCACTCGATGGCCTCGACCGATGGCGGGAGACATTGACTTTGATTTTAAGCAATCGAAGTCCAGATGATGGAGATGCTTTGGTTAGTTTGGGACGACTCTTGGCTAGTTATGGAAGGACTGAAGCAGCACATGTCTGCTACATCTTCGCCAAATTGCCTGGACTCTTTGGAGGCCCTGATGAACCGCAAGTCAGTGTCGCTCTTCTTGGGGCTGACCATATTCAGCATCCGTTCGAATACGACCGCGACATTGATAGTATTCTTCTCACAGAGGTGTATGATTTTTCGCGGACAATACTTGCCTCATCTTCGGCTGCGACAGTGTCACCTCATCTACAATCGTTCAAGCTATACCACGCATTAATCTTAGCTGAATATGGCTACAAGTCTGAAGCGCAGCAATATTGTGAATTCATTACAAATACTTTGCATTCGACAACCAAGCGCTCGCCGTATTATCACAATCTTCTACTGGGAGCTCTAGACAACCTGATGGAACGATTGCGACAAGCGCCGAAGGACAATTCTGGGTCGTGGATATCGAAGCCAAGTATAGACAAAGTTTCTGGATCGCTTTGGGCTAAATTCAATCAATATGTCGCAGGTGACGAAAGCGACGCTGCTTCCACGGGATCTGGCAAAGGCCGTGATCCAGCTGCAGGACCTTTTGCTGGTGTAGCAGGCGATTCACCCACACTTAGCCGGACGCCCTCCTCGAATGATCTTTACAGCTCCTACACACAGGGAGTCGGTATGAACCAATCAGCGCCCATGGTAAACTCATCCGTCTCTCGCTATGCGCCGGCTGGATTGTATACCCCTAGATCGTCTCTTGAGCAGCAAGGGCGTTCGTCGCAAGACTTTCATCGCCCATCACAGGTAGATACACTCCGACCCGCCTTTTCCCAACAGCAATATCAATCGAGACCCACATCCTCAACGAGCTCACAGCAAGAAACACACAAACCGACTGTGCCATCTACGTATTCTTCGCGTGCTGACAGTTACCTACCTACGCCGCCTTCGCAACCCCAATACATACCCGAGCCTCCACCAGAAGAGCCCTCGTCATCCTTTTACCAGCAAGAAATCTATCAGCCGGCTCCACCATTAGAACCACAAGTGTCCCGAGACCAATCTCAACCTCATGCCAACCACGAAGCGAGTAGTGGCTACAACCCGCCGTCATCAGCTTACGAACCCGCATCCTTCGCGTATGGAGCACCATCCACAAATGGCTACGAGCCGACTTCCTCGAGCGGCTATGATCCCCCATCTTACAATTCTGAGATACCTCAAGCCGAAGGATCTCCCGTGGAAGAAAGACCGAAGAAGAAGTCTTTCATGGATGACGACGACAACGACGATTTCGAGGCTCGAGCAGCTGGCATGCGAAGGAGGGAAAAGGCTCAAAAGGACCGCGAAGCAGATGAAGCCTTCCGGCGAGCCGCAGAAGCTGACGGTAAGCATATCCACTTCTAACCTTGCGCTACGATTTGCTAAAACCAAAGCAGCCCAGAAGGACAAAGCACCCCGACTCAACCCCAAGAAATCAGGTTGGTTTGGTGGGTGGCTCGGCGGCAAGAAGGAAGGCGAGGATGCTCACGGTACTCCCAACGCACCCATCAAGGCCAAACTAGGCGAGCAGAGCTCTTTCTATTACGATGCGGAAAGGAGAAGATGGATCGACAAGAAGAATCCCGATGCAACGCCTGCGGCTACCGCCACCCCACCTCCACCCAAAGGTCCACCATCAAGAGCCGTCAGTGCCTACGGACCACCACCGCCATCCACAGGTGCGACTCCACCCGTGCCTCCACTTCCTGCATTGGCGGCCCCGCCCCCAATCAAACTCACGAAGCCTCCGACTTCAAACTCAGCGCCTTCGGATCCGCCGTCTCAATACCCATCGCGCACTGCTTCTCCAGCCTTAAACGCCAGCATCGCACAAGCGACTGAGACATCCGCCCCAGGCCCACCTTCCGGCCCGCCGTTGGCCCCGCCGTCTAGACCTGCAACGGCCATGAGCGGCGCTAGCAGTATCGACGACTTGATAGGGGCACCGCAGGCTAGGAAAGGCGGAACTATCAAAAGGGCTAAGAAGAAGGGTTATGTCGATTTCATGGCCAAGTGAGCCTTTATCTGTTTCTGTATTTAGCATCTATTATTCTGGGACTGGCTATAGGCAACTTCTTTTTTGGTATCGCCTTTGTACATATAGCGAGCGTTGGAGCGGCGTTTGACGGGTATGTTTGTGTCCTACATCATATTTGCATGGCATGGAGTCAAAACTTTGTAAGGTTTAGAAGTCTCTGTTGTATGACTCGACTGGAATCCAAGAACTAATTTGAAGCATGCTCTTCCCCTCTCATTGTAAATCGTCGTTTGTCTAGCCCCTGTGTATCAACAAGTTGTTCTGTAGTATTCCAATCCTCTCCATGTGTTAAGAAGTAGAATCCCATGTCATACATGGCAGGATACCCCGGTAGCAGCCAGGAGGTACACTATTCAAAGCTCTCTTGGTGCAACATCCGGTGGCTCGCCGTTACAGGGTGCCGTCCTGCAAGTCTGCTATACCACGCTGCTGATCACAAGTCCCCGAAGTGTATTATATGAGTGGGAGTTTCGAGTCGCAGACCAGACGGGAGGATATACATATAAGTAGATCCGTTTTCTGTTGGCGCTGATTCAGTACAATTGGTGGAAGCCGTGTCCTTTTCAAAAGTGGTTGGTGTACGAAGTGCCTACTAGGAGATATTGATGATTGAAAAGCTGCACCTTGAGATCAGCGTCGGTATACGGAGTAGACAACAACAAGTACAACACAGTTGCCAAACCTGATTATGCTGGGCGCCAGCGCCTTGATGAAAGGGGAGTGTACATGTATAGGATCCTTGATTGAATAATATAGTATATCATAGCAGAAGCCACACTAGCCGAGTGAGAATTGCTACAATGCTGTACATTTTTCCGGACAAGCTGCTTCCAAGGAGCTAATTTGCATATTGTAAATCAACGCTGATAACTCTCTACCAACAGGTAGGGCGATGATTAAATACATAGCAGTATCCGACCAGCGCGGAGCGAAATTGGGTATCTCGAAATAGAATTGAACAAATAATGGGTAGGCCGCGAAACAGATTGCTGTATTGCCCGGATGCCTGGGACCTTGCTCGTACTTGGACAGCAGAGGTATCTCTTTGTCCATGGACCCCGGTTTAGTCGTCGGTCAAGTCCACCGTCTCGATTGGTCCCGAGCGACGAACCCTCTTATTCGCACTTCTGGCCTCCGTAATTTCTAGCCCTTCGGCATCCTGGGCTTCTCTTTTGATCCTTCTATTTGCGTTCGAACCTTCCGTTTTGCATTTGGCGTCGCCTTCAAGGAGGGCTAGTTGAGCCTATATGTAATGTTAGTGATGTATTGAAGTATAACGCCGGGAATGAAGAAAGACTTGCTCGTAGGTCTTGTATCTTTTGCTCACGGCCGGCGGCGCGAGGGGGAGAAGGTTCGAGGTCTGGTGACGGGGACCGAGGGATGCAGCCCAGCGTTTGTAATGTACCTTATCAAGCGCTCAGTTCTGACATCGCAAGTCTTCAGCTAGTACTCACTTCTTGGTCGATAGAAGATAACGGTCGTTAGTTTTTGACCGTCCGCCCCGGGCATAGTGCTATAGTCGTACTTCGGATAACTCGGCGCGTCTGTGATAACCTCGTTAGTCGTCCTACTCGCTACCGTTAGACAGCTTTGAATGATATTCGCAGGGTATTTTACCCAACGTTATTTACGATCGCCTTGCCCTTGAGCAATTTTTCAGGTATTTCCTTAATCGGCTTCGCCAGTGTCGTAGGGAAAGTCCTGGGCCTCGCGTGTTTGCCTCGGTACATCCGGTCCACCTCTACTCGGATTTCACCAATGCGCTCAATTTGATCCACAGTAGCTTTGCCACTTGCCGTGTCGACTACTCAACCGTTAAAAACGACAATCAAGGGTATGAGCGTGTATATTTGACCTATATCCAGTGGGGAGAAAATAGTTTCCCCCTCTTTCCACTGCTGGGATGCGTCGTCAAATTTGGTAATAAATTGGAATGTGTATTCCGCCGGACGGCCCTTGCTCCACGCGGAGCAAATGTCGTCAACCACAAATGGATGTTGCCACCCATTATCATTGTCGTAATAAATTACGGCACGGACTGCATCGCTTCTCTTGAGGTTAGAGAGCTTGAAGTTTTTATGTAAGCTGATCTTGACCTTGAATGTAGCGCCAGTGACAGCCTCTATGTAACGCTGGCGTGTCCGAGGTTCGTTGGCGGGCTCATCATCCGGATCACTGTAGAGCTTCAGGGTCTTGCCCGCGGAGATGACTTGAATGCCTAGCCCAGAGAAAGGACCCATCACGGTAGAGGTCTAAAATTCGGCCTCAGCCCTGTAAGCTTGTGGGGCGTTTATATCTGAAGTGAAGGTTGAAGTAAGTGAAAAGTATTCGCGTGTTGAAGCCTGGTAAGTTAGGCTTGAGCTTAGCCAAGGCTAAGCGTGCTGTCCTTAGCGCGCTTCCGGCAACGCGCTAGCACGTGACGTATCAGGAGGAAATTACTTGGCGTCCCCGTCATGATTATGTAATAAGGCCTTGGCTAGTAGCATTGCCTGTCACATTCATTTAGATTATTCGTAGCAGCATACATACATGGCTTTGGAGTCTCATTGATATCAATTATTGTTATTTCTAGGTGTACGAGTTTGCTTTCAGAACGGTGCATCCAGCATTAGTTGACTGATCCCCTTTTCTCAGGGCTATACAATCCTACGACTTGTTTCAATTCCACATTTTGTTTGCGGCAAATAGATCGAATTCCTATTGGCGCTGGTCCAATGGTGGAGCATGTGTCTTTTTCTCATTTAGGATAAGTAGATCTTCTAGATTGTAAGCTTGTCGCACAAAGTCCTGGTCATTCTCGAATACGGTGCGAAGTATCTTGGCTTTCTAGGTAATTACACGAATGGAAGTAGTTCTATTGCATCTCTTGTGTAGCGACAGGAGATACATTAATTCAAGTTCAGCAACTTATCCAAGTATCCACCAAAACTTTTGCCCGGGTATCATCGATTCCAAGTGCGCCATCACATGCCCCCTCCAACATTCTTTGTACACCCTATGAACGAAGAAATGAAGAAATCAGGGTTTTGATTGGCATGCAGAACTCTTTCTCCAGCTCTTCCCAAGAACCGCCCGGCTTGATGACTCTCCTGCTATGTGTGCGCACATGCTTTTCCAGCCCGTATGTACCACTTGTATTAGCTCCATCTTGTGAAATCTACGCTTCTTAGTAATTGATTTGGTTCGGCCATACCGCCAAAAGCTAGCTTGCCAATCCACTCATCGCCCTCCACGTACACTGGGGCGTCAGCATCCGAGGGCATCGGATATGAAACGTTGGCAGATGCATGGCTATTCCCATATTTCTCCCTCAACTTTTTGATCTCCTTCAGTCTCGTCCGCCAGCTGGACACATATTCGCCATGGCCAAGAAGTTCTGACCAGACCTGGCTGAAAACGGAGGCATTGAGAGCGATTTGACGAACGAAGCCAGGGAGGGCGTCTGCTGAGACGACCTTAGGACTGGCAGCAGGAGACAGCTGCGGGAATATCCGAGAGCTGAGAGTCTCTACCTTGTAGTAGCCAAAAACGTCCGCTGCTAAGAATCGACGCTGATCATCCGCCGGAGAATTGTTAGGTCTTCGCTTCACTGCGGTCGTTGCGCCGCCACGAGTATGAGCTTCAGGTGTAATCACAATGTTCACTTCGTTCATCTCGGATTGAAAGGTCTCGAAATTGAAGGGCGCTCCAGAGTCGTTGAAGATTATTTTCACACGATCGTTGCCTATATGGCTTTTCTTCTTATCACCTTTAGGATCGTCCACAATATCAGTAGGCATCATCGTCGTTACATGGAAAATCATTTCTGTCACTCGGTCACGCCATGCATAGGTGTGCGTTCCATCGTCATCGGATTCTCGATCTAGTCCTTGTGTATTGAACTTTGCTCCTTGAAGCTTGACTTTGGTGCCTAGTCCTGACAAAAATGCGTCGTACGCGTTTGTTCCAATAGTGTTAGCGAGGATATCTGCCTCAGAGGTTTGTCCTTCTCCAACGTAAATGACCCCCGCTTTGTGCCCGTCAACGGTGTCAACCCGATCGAAAATCCTGAGCGTTCTTTGAATGGATTCATCTACCGGAAGCCTAATAGGTTGCAGAGGGATCGGTACTGGGGCGATAGTGGACGTAAGCTGCAGTAACATATGGCATGGGAAAACGTTCTGGAGATCATCTGAGACGAGGCCATTGTTTCTCCTCCGACGTGGAATGTGGTGCTCTGGCAATTTGGCAGTGTTGTGACGATAAGAGGCATGTGTTGTGCCAGATGCTTGTCTTTTAATAATCTGACCGATGTTGCTGGTTGGCAGCATTTCGACGGTCACAATACTCATGCCCAATAACCACATCTGGAGAGTCGGTGTTTCGTCCAAGTTATTCGATAGTCCAAAAGGCTCCGTCTCTCCAAGGTCCGAAAAGGCGGTCCGATGCATCATGTCTAGAATAACCTGGCTCTGCTCCTCCAATATCTCATTCCCATTTGCATCTTTCCATGCAAGCTCCTTCGCTATCCAACCTACATGTTGAGCTCGTTGACCAACGTCGATAGCCAAGAACCAGAATATGATGACTTGATATGCGAGAGCATAAACGTAATCCGGGTATTCTTTACGTGATTCTGGCATATCAGCGATCTCTCCGGAAAGCCCGCTTCGTCGAGGAGACTGTAATATTGGCTGTGAGGATGGTTCACCACTAGTGTTTGAGCGCAATTCCCTTGTCGATCGTATGTAGCCGATGCATATGCCAAATATGGTCCTGACGAACGAGCCATCGTCTATGTTAGAGCCCGAGCGTGTATCGGGCAACCTTGCCGTGGCATTGGAGCAGGCTTCCGGTAGCCTAGCTAGACTGCCGAGGAACTCAAGGATATCAACAGCCAGATCTGATTGAGTAATTTTCATGGAGAGCTTCTGGTTTATGGCAAAGATATGCCGATCAATCACGGAAGGAATCTCATGACAGCACAACGCCAAAGCATGGATGCAACACTTTCCTACTCGGTCCCATTTGCTAATGCCAAGCGAGAAGGCACGCACCATGTTATCCAATTCTCGCCTACTAAGATGCTCGTGATAAGCCAAGAGCATAGTCAGGGTATGGTACAGGCAAAGCGCAACGTCTCCTCTGACCATCTTAGTGTGTTGTGGTGGCTTACTAAAGGAGCTTTTCTCAAGCTGCTCTATTATAACGTTGTGCAGATTCTGCAGTTGTCCGACGTGGCGCGAGAACAGAGACCTGTTGCTCAGCTGAGAGGGCAAGTGGACCAGGATGTAACTATACACTTCCCAATCGCCTCCGTCACCAAGGACATCAACCATGAGATCTAACCACGGAGCAAGATCTAAGACTATAGCATTCTCGTCAGTGGCTGGGCTTGAGTAGACAACCTGGCTCGGCCCTTTGCGCGGATCCTCGGGGAGTCCTCTGGTCACGTCGTTGTACATCCACAAAGGTGGTGTTGGTCGCGAGAATTGGTCTTTGAGGTTACTCGACCTTGTCACGGAGCGCGACCGCACCGCCCTTGTGGTGTCCACTGCGCTAGACCGACCCTGCCGAACTGACTGCGGTTGTTCCTGTATTGATTCCCTATCATATTGTATATGAATAGGGACTCGGAAAGCGGCTGTCGCCTCCGTCCTGCAAAGATTTCCTGCCAGACCATGACTGTCAGGAACCGACACGATTTCGATGGCTTGTTCGGAGTCACATCTCAACCGAGTCAGGAGTTTCATGACGCTCAGCCTAACGATCGTGAGCTTCGCAGGTGCAGCAGCTAGAAGAAGTGATTGGTAGACCCTGCTCGTTTTCGATGCGGATTCTGGTATGCATCTTAGGAAGAGTCGGATCAAGCAGTTCGCGGTAACATTAGTAACCTTTGCAGCTATTGTTGAATCCGACGACGCTATCCCTGATTCCCTTTCGATCAAGTCCACCAGAACGTCAAAGGTCTTGCTGGTAATGTCTGGGCCGCACACAGCTGCAATTTCAGATAGGGCATCCAAGGTTGAGCTAGGTAGCTCTTGCCCCTGGTCCAATTTTCTGCACATTTCAAGAAGATGCTCTTCGAATATGGTCTTATTGACTATATCCAGCCTCACTTCGACGAAGAGAGTGCTGAATGATCTGATGGCTGTAGCGCACGATACTTCTGATTTAGGGGGACCCGTAAATATGCAGTCAACGAGTCTCTCTAGCAAGGTTTTGCCTTTTGCAGAGGTCCCACCAACGCTAGGTTCACGGCTCCTATCCATCATTATGCTGAAAAGATTGTTTTTCAGGGAAATCTGGCTCTCCAATAGATTGGATAAACACACCTCAAGGTCTGGTTCAAAATTGATGTTAGGAATTTTATAGATCATAAGTAGTATGCGCAAACATGGCGATAATTCTTCTAAGGGCAAGTGAATGCGAGTTGTGGCCTCCCGTATAATCCTGACAACGCCGTGTAGGGTTTTGCGCGAAGTTGTCTGTTTTGCAATCGAAGTCATTCGATTGATCAAAATTCTTAGCTGTACATTATCGAGCGCTGCCGAATGATGGATGATAATGTCTCTGATGAGATATAAGGCGCCGATCAAACCCCTTTCTTCCCCCATCTTAGACTCCACAGCATTCGTCTCATGAAGTCCACCGGAGTCGTTTTGATTCGCGACTCCACTGCCAAGATTTTCTACAAGGTCACCCTTTAGGATTGCTGCGCTTGCTTTCTTTCCCGACTGGGCTTTGCGCGCAACCTGAGACGCCTGAAATAGATTTTCCAGGGACGAGTTGAGAAAGATGACGAGTTCATCTTGGAACGGCCCAAGGATAGTCCCATGTCTGGTCAGATCCTCTAATGCTGAAATCTGGAGACAAATTATAGATTGGTGTGCCGGCGTGATGATCATGTGGAAGAGCCTGTTTCGCATCTCCGGAGCCAAATCCGAGTGCGAGACCGAAGCCTTGAGTAAAGTGAAACCAGCGCATCTGGCTTCCAAAGTGGCGGATTCTACAGTCAGGTCTTCCGATATCCTCCATAGCTCCAGAATATTGTTGGCAGAGTAAAATGGGATCTTTCTGGCAACCTCGGCGACGATAGCAATCCGACGATCAAGGGGTAAGGTTGGGTCTAGATCATTCAGATATCTGGTTCTGAATGTATCTTCCTCGTTTCCGAGTCCGCTTCCCCTACTACTAGGTTGCATAGGAGGTTGACAAGGTCTAGCCCCAAGCCACTGTCACAAAGCTGCTGATTTGCATCTCAGCAAAGGCGCAACGAGTAATGAACAATGCTTTAAAATTGCGATAAGTGGTAAAAAAATCAGAAATTGGATTCGAGAAGTGATGAAGAAGGCAGATCAGGACCTTGTGGCCATACGGCAATCATGGGATATATCATATTCGTAACACCAAAAGTTTTCAGTTTATGGAAAGGGGCACCTACTCCAGGGCCCTTTCTTTGGTACAGGCACTGAGCACTTCTTAGGTCTGGATGGTGATCGTTCATCAACCAATTCACCCCTTTAGCTGAAGACCTTTCTCTTGACACTCCCATTTGTCCTCGAAAATAATGGGCAGCCACGTATTCTGACGGTAGCATCTGATTGGGAAGAGAAGTAGGTATTTTGATTGAAGACGTGCGTTGGAATATGCTACATCAGTCTACCTTTGCGATCGCTCGACTACGCCTCTTTTTAATATCTACCTTAGGGTCAAGCTTTTCTTAGCGCGTAAAAGTGGCTGAATGCTTGGCAGATTCAATAAGGTAAGTTAAGTACTTTACGTGTTTACTTACTAAAGCTAAAGTAATCGGCTAATTCATCATTCTACGGTGAGCTTTACTTCCCGAAACGACACATAGAAAATTCGATCCACTTGGGCCTTCTACTCTGACTTGTGCACAAACCTTTAGGCCTGCTGAGCGATGGCAGTCGACCTCCAGGGCCTTGCCCGTATCTTGGAGGCGAGCCTGGATCCTACACAGAATAAACAAGGTTGGCTTCGCACCATTCTCAGGCAGGTAACATGTACTAATTCAGATACAACAGCGGAGCTTGCTATTGTGCAAGAAGAACAAAAGCCGAATTTCTCTCTCTCGTTATTGCAGATCGTATCTACAGAGGCATATGGCGGTACTGCACGACTTGCCAGTGCTCTTTATTTCAAGAACTACGTGAAGAGACACTGGATCGTATGTACTTCAGCCATGTCGTTCAAGCGAGCAACTCGACCTACTAACGAACCTTTCAGGATGAGGAAGGAAACCACATGCTACCTCAGAACGAGGTCAGCGCCATCAAGCAAGAACTCATTGGCCTCATGATCGCAGTCCCATCCAACATCCAACACCAACTTGGAGACGCTATCGGCGTTATCGCGAATAGTGACTTCTGGGAAAACTGGGATACCCTCGTGGATGTATGTAGTAGATTAGCGGAATCTTCTTCGCGGAAGCTAAACTCCACCAGGATCTCGTGTCCCGGTTCACACCGGACAATCCAAAAATCAACAACGGAGTGCTCCAAGTCGCCCATTCCATCTTTAAGCGGTGGCGGCCGTTATACAGATCGGATGCGCTATATACGGAGATCAATCATGTGCTTGGCAAATTTGGTGGGCCTTTCCTAACTTTGGTTGAGGTAATTCCTCCTAATCTGAAGTAGTGTATTGTTCATCGGTTAACGGTTGAATACCATAGAACACTGACCAACTCATTGAGCAAAACAAGTCGAATAAGGTCTTGCTCCCAGAGCTCTTCGCTACTATGAACCTCATTGTGAAGCTGTTGTATGATCTATCAGCTCAAGACCTTCCACCGGTGTTTGAAGATAGCCTGGCTCCAGTGACCTCACTACTTCACAAATATCTGACCTTTGAGAATAAGCTGCTGGAAGCCGACGACACTAGCGAAGCTGGTCCTCTGGAACATGTCAAGGCTGGTATCTTTGAGGTCCTTGTATTGTGGATACAGAAATATGAGGATGGTTTTGGTGAGCACGTAGAAAAATTCATCGGAAGCTCGTGGAATCTTTTGACCACTGTGGGGCCGGAGACAAAATACGACCTCTTAGTCAGCAGGGCTTTACATTTCTTGACTGCTATTACGAGCAGTGCCGAATATGCGAAGGCATTTAGCGAGGAGTCCACTCTGAGCCAAGTTGTTGAACGAGTGATATTACCAAATCTGACGCTCCGAGACTCTGATATGGAACTATTTGAAGATGAACCAATCGAGTTTATTCGAAGAGACCTTGAAGGGTCTGACAGTGACACTCGTCGAAGGGCAGCGACAGATTTCCTGCGACAGTTGATGGCAAGGTTCGAGCGCATGGTCTCAACGACTGTCCTGCGATTTATACATCACTATTTGTCCGAGTACTCACGAGATCCTCTTACCAAATGGAAAGCGAAAGACACAGCTGTGTACCTGTATTCGTCGGTCGCTGCTAAGGGAACGATCACAGCAAGCCACGGTATTAAAAGCACCAATGATTTCGCCAACATCGTCGAGTTCTTTCAGGACCACATCTCCAGAGACCTTATATCGGAAACAGGGGTGGAGCCCATTCTTCAAGTTGATGCGATCAAGTACTTGTACATATTCAGAAGTCAGATCTCTCCAGAGCAATGGCAGGACGCTTTCCCACTTGTTGTGAAGCACTTAGGATCTTCGGACTATGTTGTGTACACATATGCGGCGATTGCGCTTGAGCGCACCATGGCCCTTCTCGACAGTTCTAATCAGCCGGTCATTGGTCGAGCAAATGTCGAAAGACTGTCAGCCCAACTTTTACAACGTCTTTTCGAATTGATTGAGAAGGACTGCAACCCTGCGAAGCTGCAGGAGAATGAGTTCTTGATGAGATGCATCATGCGAGTCCTCATCGTAATCAGAGAAGGCGTTTCGCCTATAGTAGACGAAACCATGGCTCATTTTACCAAGATCACACAACTCAGCAGTCAGAATCCAAGTAATCCAATATTCAATTACTATCTTTTCGAAGCCCTCGGAGCTTTTATTCGGTGAGTTCTCTCCCGATTTGGGGATACTGGCTCAGAGTCCCCACTAATGAAGACCAGATTCGCGGCTACTTCGCAACCTGTAAAGCTTGAGAACGGACTTTATCCATCGTTTGGAGGAATCCTCCAGAATGATGTACAAGGTAAATCTTCGATTTACCTACGAGTCACAATGAGCTGACATGCAGAAGATTTCGTGCCCTATGTGTTCCAGCTTTTTGCTGCGCTTCTGGAAGCGAATCCATCCGCTTCTCTCTCCAAGTACTACACTGATCTGATTCCTCCAATACTCTCGCCGGAGCCGTGGGCTTCGAAAGGCAATATCCCTGCTTTGGTCCGTCTGCTGTCCGCCATCATCCCACGTGGGGTGATGTACATCGTGGAGAACAATCATTTAGAGACGCTGTTGGGGGTCTTTTCAAACCTTGTCGCAACGAGAACCAACGAAATCTTCGGATTCGAGCTCCTCGAATCCATTGTTGCCAATTTTACTCCGTGAGTAATCTCTTGTACACCGAATAAGACACGTTGATTAACCATTACTGCAGAAACCTGCTCGAGAAGTACTATGCCGCCATATTACAAGTCCTTCTCACAAGGCTACAGCACTCCAAGACAGATACTTTCGCCTTGAGATTCGTCCGCTTTTATCATTTTGTCTGCGCGAAAGACGACAAAGGTCTCGGGACCGACTTCTTCATCAACGTGACAGAGCAGGTCCAATCGGGGTATGTTTGCACTCAACATAAGTAATCTTGGCTTTAACGAGGTTTTGACCGAAAATAGGGTCTTCGTCCAGCTTTATCTCAACATCATCCTGCCTGACACGCAAAAGCTCTTAAGGCCGCTAGACCGAAAAACGGCTGTATTATCCCTAACGAAGACTTTGACCGGTTCTGTCGCATTCTCAGAGAAGTACAAAAAGGGGTGGGGACTTACTTGCAATGCACTGCTTAAGCTTCTCGAAGACCCGCCCATTCTTGCAGCTAGCGAGGATGTCATAGTAGAGCAAGATCCAGACGACATGGGCTTTGGTGTCGGCTTCACGCAGATAACAACTATCAAGCGACCGGCCCGAGATCAGTGGCCTGAGATCACGGACGTCAAGTCATGGGTGAGCGACTTCTTGAAGGCTGCAGATCAAAGACAGAGCGGAAAGATCTCTAGCTATGCGCAGGAACGACTCTCGCCAGAGGCTGCATCAGTCCTCGCAGCGTACATGTGATAGCAACCAATGACAGGCTATTTATCAGAATAAGTGTCATTTCGACTGACAGGATGCCCACAAAACCTGGCCCTTTCAGTTTTCAAGAACTGAACTCTCATACATCGAGCAGGGTATTCCTCCGGTACCATATGCACTCCGCTGGACCGTGGCCAATGTTCAGATCATCGAATCTACGCAGCTCCAGGATGATGAATAATCATCCTAGGAACGCTACCCTAAGCGCTGCCACCTTCTCTGATGTCTATCTTGGTAGATACGGACGGAAGAATTTGATGAAATGGTGGCGACAACCCCAGTGTCAGTGTACTGCGTGGAACGATCAAGGGCATCGCCTCTGCCAGGTAGTTGTTAGATTCGCTCATATACCCTCTGCCCAAAAGGCCCATGTAGATAAATAGATAAGAATCCAGAGACTCAGAAAGTCGTCCCGTGTTACCAAGGAATTCTAGACAGTGATGAGGCTCGCTGCGTGTTTGACCATGAAAAGCTTATATGGAAAGTCGACATGACATAGGCGCGCTTCGGCGCGTATAGGACCCTTCGGAACACGGCTTGATCGACAACATGGTAAACCTCCCACGCCCGGACAATTTCCCACTTCAACCTTCCAGTCAGGAGTTCTCGGCCGGAAGATGTTTCGTCTTGAAACTCCTAAGCCATCTATATGCCGCGTGGAATAGACAAAGCCAGGCCAGAAATGGGATTTGAACCGCCCGTGCCTTGGGGCAGCAGCTATGATAGGGGGAATCGCTCATCGGCGGCTTGTGGATCCTTTCGTTGGGGCCTGTACCTCAGTACTTGAATATTGGAAGGGCCGACGGCACGGCATTCCTACGAGGGAGACTTACATAAAGGAAATGTAATCCCCAGAGAGTTCTGATTATCTGTGGATGTCGAAGCTCTAGCATCTTCAAGGCAGTAATTAATCGCCTCGAGGTAAGTTCCTACGAAGGCCACCGTATGGACCATGAGACAGAGATCAAGCTGACAATTGTAGCTAGTACACTGTGCAGAGCTGAGCTCTCACATCACATTCATTCATTCACCACGCTCTGTTTGTCATAGATCGCATATCTCCAGAAATAACTTCAATCCCTGGTTGAAAAGATGTACTGTTCCTCAGGTATGGCCGTTGGGCTAGCTATCAGCCTGTTCTGCACGACGACAGCAGCTGCTCCCCTTGGAGCAGCTGTTGGAAAAAGAAGCGCCGCTGTGCCAAACATGGCTGGTGCCCCAGTTGTCTTTGGGGCTGGAACATACCCTCGAGCCAACAAGCTCTCAGATGGAACTATTCTCGGTGTTTATACATCTTTCGAGGGTGGAAACACAGTCATCAAGACCGTTTTGAGCGGACCAGCTGGCGACTCGTGGGCAGCTCAAGGCGAGGTCACTAGCGTCCCCACAAATGCGAACGACCTCGACAATCCATATGTCCTTCAGCTAACGGGCTCGTCCCGTATCCTCTGCGCTTTTAGAAACCATTCGAAGGACCCTAGCACGGGAGCTTATACATTCTTTCGAATTACTGTTGCTTATTCCGATGATAACGGCAAATCGTGGACATTCCTCAGCACGCCTGCCTCGGACCCTGGACCTGTCAATGGGAATTGGGAGCCCTTCCTTCGGAACGCTGGCAACGGCGTACAGATTTACTACTCTCGCGAGAATTCAGCTGTCGACCAAGACACCCTACTGCGTACTTCCTCGGACGGCGGCGTAACCTGGTCCGACGCCAAAACCATTTCAGGGGATGGCATCACCTCTCGGGACGGCATGACCGGTGTCGCTACCGTCAGCGGCAAGGTCGTAGCCGTCTTCGAAAGCGAATCCAACGGACGGTTCTCCATCATGTCAATCACTTCCAACGACGACGGCGCCTCCTGGGGTAATCGTGCTACCGTCTACTCGCCAGACAGTCCCAATACTAGTGCCGGCGCTCCACAAATTGTCAACGTGGGCGGTGCACTCGGAGTGAGCTTCATGACAAACGAGGATTCACAAGATGCTGTCCCTTCGAGTAGCTACACTGCCAATACGGCTGCGAAATTCGTCACGAGCCCGGATGGAGGTAACACCTGGGGAAATAAGGTAACCGTCGGGCAAGTACAGAGCGTTTGGCCGGGTCTCCTCACGCTAGATAATTCGAACCTCTTGATGATGTTCGATGACGGAGGGGCCAAAGCCCAAAAGATCACGTTAGGCTGAGGGCTCCACCGTACCACAATTCTTCTGTTGGGATAACGGCGCCAAGATCTGGTCTCTTGGGACCCACAAGACTATATTTGAAGAAACTTAATCAATCAGAATTATTCTATATCATGTATATATATAACCCTTTCAGTTCTTGTCCCACACTGTCATCTCCTCGCTCCTATCTACGTAAGCACGAACACTCGTCTCCATATCTTTCAAAAACCCGCAACTATGTTACGAAGCTTGATTGGAAACATACCCTACCACGTCTACAAGATCTGCCATGAAATTCGCCGGAAATCCATCAAGAGGAGTTCGCGACGTCGCCGTGCGTGATCACTGTCATCTTTTGTCAGGACATCCTGCGGAAGTCCGCCTTCTGCAACCCGGCTATGTCTGTCCAATCCAGTTCCTGGCTCACAGAGTTCCTGCAGAGGACGATCGCGGTGTCAATATCCGTGACTAAGTCTTCTATCTACTACCGTGTCCGTTCTATCTGGGCTCTCGTCGCCAGCTATAGACAGATACATCAAGAGGCTCTGAGCCTCAACATCAACCGCAATAGGTCCATCATAGCTTCGGCCTCGCCTACACACAACCTTATCTTCTTCGAAGAGCTGGACGCCGATATCAATATTTGGTTTTCTAATATCAAAATCTGGCTAGAGGTGTGCAAGGAAGGATATAGCGTTCTCGCTACCAAGTATCCACCGGATATGTTCGACTTTAGGAAGGTTATTTGACATTTTTTCAAGATAGGGATATATCCATCTTGTGGACTTCGCAATGACTGATAGCGACGCATGTACGGCTCTACTGGCGAGGAAGCGACGCCACGACTTTTGGCTCACGAGGACGGGGTCAGGGATGGGCGACAGAAATGCTGAATCATGTAGTGAGAAGAAGACTTTGTGATTGTGTTCTGGAGCTGACACTTGTCAACTGGCTGCGGAAATTCTGACTCGATGTTTAAGATTAGGCGAAGGAGGACTTTTCGGGAGAGAATGGTTTCTGGTGTGTATAGTAGTGGATTATGTGACGTGACTTGAGTGATATAAATGCTTTAATGAAATGGTAGAGATTGTTGTTAAGTACTTCAGTTCGACGTGATGGTGAAAGGCAATGTTAGAGTCGCTGAATGATTGGATTTAGGGAACAAAGGGAGTAGGGATATCGCACGAAGCTTGGGCATGGATGAAGCTACCCATCCACTCGCGAGATAATTGTTCCATTCTTTGCACTGGTAATAATGTTGAGAGACGGTAACACATATTGACCTTACCATTCCCTATGAACTTCGTACCCTGTCGAAACTCGACAAGGTAAATTCCTCTGCCGGAGAAGTACCTATACAGTCGAAAGGAGCAAACCTTTCACCAGTATGATACTCCTGGTCCACGACCTTTCCCATAAGATCGGAGCGATAGCGCTGACCATGATATTGTGACTCCCTCAATCTCGCAACCCTCTTGCCTTTCAGATCACAGGGAGATGTCAATCGACCAATGGTCAGATCCCATAAGTGTCAGCCCGTAAAATTTGGAGGAAATGTATTCGGAGAGGCTGAATAGGAGTCTTTGGACAGCCTAATGCCGCTGCTGTAGGGATGAGATCCGGTTCAGACGGCAGCATGTACACTACAGCGTACCAGACTTGAACAGTATATGGCATGTTGCATCTTTTCCATCAATTTTCTCCGTTGGATCGACGTCGGCGTTGCCCTCCGGTGAAGCGCTTGATAAAGACCGCCTAAGACTCCTCATCCCCCTCAAACTTGGCCACTTGGAAATCTCGTACCCAATGGCTCCACCGAGTGTATCTCAGCCGCTCTTGTAAAGCTCTCCATTTGCTTGTTGAGCATAGTGATAACCACCATTCACGCTCGCTCTCTGCTTCTTCCACTACCGCAGCCCGCTTTTCGGCGGTAGCCAGCTGCGGGCTATCCCTATCCGATTGCTCAACAAGTACGTCGTAAACCCGAACATCAGCCTTCTCTTCAGCTTGCAATTCCATTTCCTGTTCCAAGGAACCCTTCTTCGCCATATTGTACGATGGCCCCTTGGATGTGAAGACGTGAGCATATATAAGCGATGGAAGAAGGATGGATGCAACGAGGCCGTTCTTGTCTGTGGAATTGCGTATGACAAGCATAAAGGTAGCGACCATTGAATTGTATTCCGATTACTTGCGATTCACACGCGCTCCTCCTTCACTTTTTCTTCCAGAACCTCATCATCCATCTCCTCGGTCTCCTCTTCCGCCTCGCTTTCTGCGCCTTCTTGCGATGCTTTATGTTTCCGTCTTGCCTTCTTGCTTTTGCTCGCCTTCTTCTTCCTCTTGATATCAGCTTTCAGTGCAGTCCTGCTCTCGGGTCCTTTTTCCACGGCCTCGATTTTTTCCGCGAGCAGTTGCCGAGCAATCTTACGATTCTGTGATCGTGACCGGGTGGCTTGTGACTTGATGACGGTACCTGTAGGTATGTGCTTAAGCTGCACGGCTGAGGAAGTTTTGTTCTATGAGTGAGAAAGCTTTAGTGGACGCCGGACAGCAGACTTTAGAAGAAGGGATGACAAACAATTTTCTGGCCTCCGGGACCACTTCCTCTCAAGAAAGCTTCCTCTAGGTCAGCTTCTTTGATGACCGGACGGGGCGGTAAATGCGCGGCTGCCGTTGATGGAGTTGACGTGAACGTTCTTTTCAATTGAGTGGGTACTGATCTGGCGGCCTTGATGATTGCTCTGCGGCCATGATAGTAGGACATGACAGCGTAGTCATCATCACCTGTCTGCCATCCAAGTTCGAATTGGGGAGCACGTTCCTGGAGAATGGCTGGGATCGAGGACACGACAAGACTGAAAAGGTGATCAATACGGAGTATTGATTGGTACATGTATCAAACAGTGTAATATGCTATAGCCTTGTCTGTAATGTAAGCTAGTCTACCCTTATCTTCCATGATAAGCCTGAAGGGTCCAGCTCGGACTTTGATCGGACATTGGCATGCAGCCTTACGAACATACTGATTCACGAATCAGATTTTGCCCACCATGGCTACCAAAAAGTTTCGCTGGACGGAGCCAGATCTTTAATCTTTGTCCCCGCAAACGCTCAGCTCACTGTCTTTACAGATATATTTCCTGAGATGCTAGCGACTTCCCAACACCATATTTGACGCAGCTCTGGACTTGCAGCCATCGAAGACTGCGACAGGTGTGGGGACAAGATCCAATGGAGGAAGAGAAACTCCGGATTTTATTGATTGGCAGTGGTGGACGCGAGCATGCACTGGCGTGGAAACTAAGCCAGTCTCCGCTTGTAGACTCGGTCAAGGTGGCACCGGGGAATGGGGGAACAGCTACAGGAATCTCAAAGGTGCAAAATGTGAGCAACGTGGATCCAAATGATTTTCGAAGTCTTCTTGCGTTCGCAAAGGAACATGGAGTGAACTTAGTAGTACCCGGCCCAGAAGTTCCACTTGTGGCCGGGATTGAGTCGGTTTTTCGAGCTGGTGAGCACGGTTACTTCTGCCTCTGTCTTACCAGTGCTAATGCTTCAAAGGTGGGATTCGATGCTTCGGACCCACGAAGGAGGCCGCACGCATAGAAGGGAGTAAGACCTTTGCCAAAGACTTCATGGCCCGACACAACATCCCCACCGCGCGATACGAGAACTTCTGCGACTATGAGAAGGCGAAAGAGCACCTTGACACAGTGCCATACAAGGTTGTGATCAAAGCGACCGGGCTAGCGGCTGGGAAAGGAGTCATACTCCCATCCACCGCAGAGGAAGCCCGAGCTGCGTTGAAGAGTATTATGTCGGACAAGGATTTTGGCTCTGCAGGAGATGAGGTGGTCATCGAAGAACATTTGGAGGGCCAAGAGTTGTCGTTTCTTAGCTTTTCCGATGGCTCCAGTATCAAGACACTTTCCCCGGGGCAAGATCATAAACAAATCTTCGATTCAGACAACGGCCCAAACACTGGCGGAATGGGTTGTTACGCGCCAAGCCCCATTGCAACACCAGAGCTGATCGAGGAAGTACACAGGACAATCCTGCAGCCAACAATCGATGGCATGAGGAAGGAACGGATGCCATTCAGGGGTTTGCTATTTTCAGGTCTTATGATCACTAAAGACGGACCCAAAACATTAGAATACAACGTTCGATTTGGCGATCCAGAGACGCAGACGATGCTGCCATTGATGGACGGTGACCTTGCAGACATAATGCTGACGTGTACTGAAGGTTGTCTCGACGCTGTCAGTATGAAAACTCATTCTGGATATGCTGCGACTGTTGTCGCGTCGGCAGGAGGCTATCCAGGCCCCTATGTGCGAGGAGACCATATAACCTTCGACGCTCCTCCTGCGAATACCCATGTATTCCACGCAGGGACAGAACTCCGTACAGACGCAAGGGCTCAGAACCATCCGCAACCTCCAACGTTGACCACTTCAGGAGGCAGGGTCATTGCCGCGACATCGACCGCTGAAAGCCTGAAGACCGCCATAGATGGAGCATATGAAGGGATGTCTACCATTCATTTCGCAAATATGTACTATCGAAAGGATATCGGTAAGAAGGGTCTAGAAGCGCTTGACACACAAGCTGCGCAAAGCAAGGGGAATCTTACCAAATGTGAAAGACTCACTTATGCTTCGGCTGGCGTAAGCATTGCCGCAGGTGATGAATTCATTCGCAGAATCAAGCCTCTCGTACGATCGACAGCACGTCCCGTAAGGCTCATCTCCCGAATTCTTGTCTTCACAGCCATATTTGGGGGTTTCCCCTTCGATTAAGGCTATGCTTGCTTGAGATTTTGGCATACCAGATCCTTCTTCAAGCCCTTTTGATGTACCGCCCTTGCTCCACAGCCGAAGAATAGACAAGGATCACAAAGTTCGATTTTGTTGTGCTCTTTTCCAATGTCCCCTGATCCTTTCCAGAAGTAGGTGCAGATGTACTGACTATGTATACTACGTAGGGAGCCTTCCCCGAGCTTGGCGGATTTGGCGGGTCGTTCAGCCAAGCTGACGCAGGCTATACAACACCTCCCACACTCATATCTGGAACTGATGGTGTTGGCACTAAGTTGGAAATTGCTCGTGCAATGAAGAAATATGACACGATTGGCAGGGACCTCGTGGCAATGAATGTTAACGACCTGGTGGTTCAAGGAGCGGAACCACTATTCTTCTTGGATACCTTGACCTTTGCCAAGCTTAACGTAGATGTTGCGGTTAAGATTATGGAAGGTATATGTGTCGGTTGCCAGTAAGGTATTTTCTGCGAGCTTGCACATACCTCGACTGACTTGTGGATTGCCACAGAGAGGCTGGTTGTGCTCTTGTGGGTGGAGAGACTGCGGAGCACCCCGATTCATTCCCTGACAGCGAAGGGTATGATGTTCAGGGTTCCTCAACAGGTGCCATTGCACAGGGTAGACCAATGCTACCAGACAAGGAAGCAATGAAGGCAGGAGATGCGCTGCTAGGGCTGGCAAGTGATGGGTGTCATAGCAACGGATTCACTTTGATCCGCAAGATTATACACAGAGCTGGGCTGAGCTATCACGACGACGCACCCTGGGCCAACGGCGAGTCTGTGGGTGGAAGCTTGTTGACGCCAACGCGGATATATGTGAGGCCGATATTGGAAGTGTACAATAAAGACCTGGTGAAAGGTATGGCACATATCACCGGCGGAGGCTTAATCGACAATGTCCCGAGGATGCTGCCGAAGCATCTGGCAGCAGAGATGGACGTGACCGCTTGGCACTTCCAGAAGGTGTTTCGTTGGCTGAAAGAGCAGGGCAACGTTGAGCATGAGGTACGTTCTCCGACGTTGAGGATTTCTTACAAATTGCTGGGGTCTCCACATCTCTGGCTCAGACCTCCATTCCACCAACGATAAGCTAAGCCTGGGTGTAATGCAGGAATTCGCAACTACTTTCAACTGCGGGCTTGGATTCGTACTCGTCGTTGGTCAAGAGGGGGTGGAGGAGACCTTGGACGTGCTAAGGAGAGCTGGTGAAACAATTGATGTGGTAGGAAGACTAATCGAAAGGGACGGTAAAGGATGCGTTCTTAGGCACATGGAAAGTTGGATATGAGAAGTGGCGTCTTTGTCTTTGAACTATTGCATATGAATAGATACCCGGTGAAAGGAAGGGGACGGCGTTTATGTGGGATCCTGTGCCTGGTATGTTGTAGATGTATATATACCTAGCTGTAGAGATGGCGAACCACATCGAGGCGATAAGTTCCTCGGCCGACCGTTGTCGCTGTAGATCAGGCTCGATAGTACGATAGGCAAAGCTTGATCCAATGGTCCCCGGCGCTAAAGCGTCCAAGATTACGCAAACCAGGGAAGCGAAGGAAAGGTGCGGAGGTAGTACCGGAAGGTGCGTGTGGACTTAGAGTTAGAGAATAATCTCCCGACTGGGTCGCGTCAATTGTATCTCATAGAATACCAGACATCAATCGCCTGCATCTGTTTCCATCGTACCTCAGTATACTCACTGAATACTTCATCTTCAAGGAGCCAGATACTATGAATTGGTCTGACGACTCGAAATCATGTCGTTGAGACGGAGGAAGAGCCTGAGTATCTTCCCGCCAGAACTCTCCCCATTGACTCCTATGGACGAGCCATTGAACAGTGCATCCTCTGGAGGATTGCTCGGGAAGAAAAGGCGCCCCATGACCTTCTCTACTTCCAGCCTGTCGAGCTCCCCCACCACCTCCAACATGCCCTCCTCTGCCCCCTCGATACAAGCACCAATCAAGAGAACTGATTCGAAGAGCAGTTTGGATCGCCTGATGACGAAAGCAAGGCCACGAAGTTTACAGAGAACAGGTCGTCCTGGAGGCATGTTCGGCGCCCGGCGTTCACTTCATACCTCTCAAGAAGATGAAAATTACCTCACACGTACAGCCTCGACGCCAACATCGATACAGTCTCCCGATTCTATCCCAATCGCTAATATTGGAAGTACTGTGCTGCATCACGGCGAGATACAGACGGCTGGCGGCATGTTTAGGAAGAAGTGTCTTTACTTTGTTCTAACAGACACCCATCTTATTCGTTTCAAGACCCAGGCTTTGGCAGCAGAAATGTTCCCAAGCATACCATCATCACTAGGCAGAGCTAATGGATCACGGCATTCTAGAGTGAGCTCGATGAGTTCTAGCAGTTCTCTACATGAGCTTCACACCACGACATCTGGGGAAGGTCATCAAGTGATTCCCCTCCATCAAATTGTCGCTGTATGGAGGTTAGATGATGGACGACCATACTTCAGCATAGAGATCGACCATTTCGACGAAGATACGAGTTATACCGGGTCAATGACACTTCACTTGAATGACCCTAGAGACTACGAGCTCTGGATGTCTTCTATCCGAGGTGCGGTACTCAAGGCACGCCTAGCGAATCCCCAACCATTCTCGGATAGTCTCGTCGAACACACATGCCGAGTACTGGATCAGGAAAGGGACTATGATCCGCAACACTTCGTCATGTTCAAGGTAGTTCAGAGAGCTGGAAAGATGGGTCCGCGATCCTCATTCGAGGACCTGAGCAAGGTGACCTCAAATATCTGCATACTAGCGATAGGTTATCATAAGGTCCATCTACTGCCACTACCGAGACCATCAAGGAGTGCTTCACCTATTCTGGTGACCGATTTCAGTGGAGTCTCCTACGGGCTCATGACTTTAACGCAACTGAACATGCACGATCAAGATGATGCTTTCTCGGTCACCTTTCGTTTGCCCCTGCGGCAAGGCTCCACACTCTACTTAGCTTCTTCCGTTGCCAACGACATAGCTGTGTCTATGCGACATGCCGCTGATTATCTGAGGCCAAATTGGGCTGAGGCGCCTTTTACTTGGAACGTCCCGGACAGCTTAGAGGACCACATCTGGCCAATACCTGATTCCGAAGAGCCCTATGAATGCTACAACAGAACATTGGCAGCTTATTGCACCGGTTACGGTATTGACCCTTCGAGAATAGTCTACCAAGTTCGTGAACACGGCGAAGATGCGCCTATATTCGAACTACGCTCTCCTGATGTCAGAGGTGGGAACAGGTACACGGTCCTGGAGTTGCTAGCTATTGTCCGCTCGTTACGCTACAACGAGTACTTCCTGACGATATCATTCAATGATGTCAACCTTGATTATTTACATAATGCATGTGATCGATTTGGTGACGATCACGTACCATGGACTACCAAATCTGGGCAACCCTTGAACATCCTGGATCAAGAAAGCGCCACACTTCTCGTTCAAGAAGTAAGGGCCTTGGCCGTAAAAAGCAGACGTTTACGACGATTGGACTTTTCATTCTGTCTGAGCAGAACCCTCCAAAACGATGGTAGCCATCAAGATCCAGGTTGTGGTATATGTGAAGCATTGTTCCCCATTTGTGGAAGGCAATGGACGAACATCGACTGGATTGTGCTCAATGGCATCCATCTCACAGAGATCGACATTGACTATATTTTTTCTGCTGCTCTCGACAAGTCTTGTCACATCCGCGCGTTGGAAGTGAGCTGTTGCGCCCTGGAAGTTCAGAGCATGCAGACCGTACTTCAGGCAATCACGCACCAACTGCAGACCATAGAGTCCATCGATCTGTCTGGCAACCCAGCCCGGTTGGAATCCGGAATACTCGAGGATTATTTGGCCGAGCTCGAATTTATCCGCAAATTGAACCTGTCTAATATCAACATTACATCTGGCCCGAAAGCGTTACTCTCATCACGGACGTTGTGCGGTTGGAAGTTGGTCGAACTTCGACTCAGTCGGACTTCGATCAACGAAGCTACCGTAGATGCTCTGGCAGGCTATTTTATTAGCGACCAGTCAGCATTCCTCCGGCTCTTGGAGCTCGATCGTTGCAGACTCACGAGCAGAGAGGCAGCCACGCTACTGAATGCTGTCAGTCTCGGTTCGGGCAAAATCAGGGATCTACACATGAAACTGAGCGAGAATCTACTTGAGCAGCACCACGATGCGTTGGTCGACGCGGTAAGTCATTCCAGTACACCGCGCCTCCTGACTATGCAGATGTTGGAATACAAGAACGAGAATAACTTCTCGAAATTGCTTGATGCTTTCGCTCGTAATGCAACAACGGAATTTCTGGATATATCTAAAGCTTCGCTCCAGAAAGATGCGAGTGATGAAACATGTGAAGCACTACATAGGATGCTGGCCAAAAATCACACGCTCCGTGAACTTAATTTGTGCGGTGAACACTCGCATCTTGAGGCAGCCAACTATGGGAGTGGTCTCAATAGGGCGTTGATGGGATTAATGCACAACGAGTCACTGCAGGTCTTGCGTATCGAGCATCAAAGATTGGGACTGCAAGGAGCAAGCACTTTAGCTTCGATACTCGAGGTCAACCACACCCTCCAAGAAATTCACCTTGAGAATAATGAGATTAATCTGCAAGCATTCACGGTCATTGTGAATGCTGTAGAAGACAACAAGACCCTGCTGTTCCTGCCCCCAATGGACTTCGATCGGGCAGTGTCGCAGGGAAAGGTGGATAGGGAGGTTGAGAACATGCGCAACCCTTCGTCTCCTATATCCAATTCTGTGGCAGCGATGTCATATACGACAAAGGCGACAGTCAATCGTACCTTGGGCCGAACCATTGGTAAGACTATTGGTGGCGGGCCTAGGTCTCTCTCTGTCCGTAATCTTGACAAAACGCCCTCTCCATTGCACCAGTACAGTGAGACGGACATCAAAGCAGCTGTTGGCAGTCTGACACAGAGATGGAATCGGGAGGTGGCAAGGCTAGACAAATACCTTGCGAGGAACTACAACCTACTTCACGGATTGCCGGAGCAAGACGGGACAGCTCATGGAGAGGCAGCAGGATTGGAGGGTACGAGAGTGGGAAGTAGCAGCAGTCTCGAGGCTGCTCTACGAGAGATGAATATGGACGAAGACAGAACACCGATTGCAGACGTTGACCGTCAGCTGGTGGGCGATTTCGAAGGGGAGGAGATGGATGATAGTGGTTTGGAGATGAGCGAGCATTCACATGTATAATATTGACAGTGATGATAGGGACGACAGCGACGATTGAAGTATCAATGATTATAATGACAGCAGCTTTGGGGCATCATGGGCATGACTTGAGAACGGCGTCTGGATAGCTTGGATCAGGCGGACAACGGTAGTCGCTGGAACGAATGGGGCAGTCGCGCGCTGGGCGCAGCGACAAACACCGCAGGATCGGTCTGCGCTCCAAAATTAGATAGGCGAGGAGGTATACGAGTAGCTCGATATACATTTTATCCTAAGTCTGTTCATGGAATTTGGTTCTTGTGCCCACGATTAGACTTGCCACGCGGCAACTGGGGCTGTGTGGCTTGCCTTCGCCTCAGCGGCGTTTAGTGCTTAGCCGAGGTTGGCGTGACGCGTCCTTGGCGAGGGATCTTTCCCGAAAGCAGACTAAAGCGGTCTACCTAACAGTCGAGAGGTTAATCTCGCAAAATGAACCACTTCGGTCTTTTCTCAGTATCGCGTCCTACCTTCTTCGCCACCAATTCCTCTGTCACTTTTGCTCTTCGATCCACGTCACAATCATCAGCTTATCCTTGTTTTCCAATGGCTTCGATCCATCGATTGAGGTCTTGAATACATGGCGGAGAATTGCTCTCACGGCACCTGCCTAAATTTTCTTCGATGAAGTCCACGCTGCAAGACAGGAGAATACCTTTATGACCACCACAGGGTCATCATCCTCCTCAAATACGATATCGACCCTTCTTGACAGCCCATTCAACCTTGTTTCAACCATTCTACTTTCCACCTCCTAACGGACTTTTCTACCCGCCACATTCTGAACCCATCCTGAATAGCATACAACCATGCGACGCGGCCTTGCAATATTTCTTGTTCTCAACCTCATTATTGTTGTCTTCCTCATCCGCTCCGTCTTCACTCTCCTCACCCTTTTGGTTGAGGATGGCGCTGCCGACGCCATCCACTCTGCTGAGATCCCAGCGCCCAACTCCCCTCTTATCGACGAACGGCCGCAGCTCATACCCAAGATCATACATCAGACTTATGTGAATGATACCGTGCCGGAAAGGTGGAGGGAGGCTCAAAAGAGTTGTGTGGACTTGCACAAGGACTACGAGTATAATGTATGTTCGTCATTGCAATTGGACAGAGAAGAGGAAGACGCTCATGCAATCGGAATATATAGCTGTGGACCGATACCAAGTCACGCGAGCTCATAGCTACTGAATACCCTTGGTTTCTCACGACCTTTGACAGTTACTCTCAACCTATACAACGCGCCGACGCCATTCGATACTTTGTCTTGTCCCACTTTGGTGGTATCTATATCGACCTAGACGATGTATGTCTCTGATTCCACCTGCCCCCAAGTCCAGTCACTTCTATGTACAAATCGAAGCTGACGCTATTCGCCCAAAAGGGCTGCAACCGCCGCCTCGACCCTCTTCTGTCCTACCCAGCCTGGGTTCGCAGTACTAATCCCACCGGTATTTCCAACGACGCTATGGGCAGCGTTCCTCACCATCCGTTCTTCCAGCTCGTAATGGAATCTCTCATACCCTACAACCGCAACTGGAAGCTCCCTTACATAACCGTCATGTATAGCACTGGTCCTCTCTTCCTCAGCGTGATCTGGCAGGAATACAAGCGTGGCCGCAGCTCTGACTCTGTGCTCGGCACGACCAATGCAGTCAACGCTGGACGCTGGGATGGGACTGAAATGGGCCGGGTGAGGGTACTGATGGCGGACGAGTATAACAAACAGCCGTGGTCATTCTTCAGGTGGCATGGTGGGAGTAGCTGGCACGGGAAAGATGCAAGACTCATTTTCTGGATGGGAAGACATTGGGTCTTGCTGACCGTGTCTGGTTTCATCATCGCAGGGGTGGTGGGACTCTGTTTGTGGTGGACTTACAACCGCTTCATTTTGCTGGGCGATAGGAGCCGAAGAGGTGGCGCGACCAGGAACGCTTTTCCATGGCCGACGAGGCTACCACTCTGGAGGAAGACGAGTGCGAAAGCGTACGAACTCCTGGAACGGCACGAAGTATGATCACTCACCCGCTTCGCATGGCTATCGTTCGCCGGGTACGAGGGAGAAAGAGTCCTGTCCAATAGGATGAGAGCTGTACATTTGTCAAAGAAGATACTATTATGGGCTGTACACGGCGTTTCAGTGGTCGAGGACTTTTCATAGTCGTCCCATGGTAAGTAGCATATGGATTTTGGACTGTGAGGGTAACAGGGCACTCTTCGATTCTGTACTGTGTACCTACCTTTTTACCTTGGGCTTTCATTTTGTAAGATACCAAATGTATGCCACCTTGTACAAACACCCAACCTTTGCGCCTCGGTGATATAGAATCGAGTATCGAATATGGTCACAATACGTCTAAGGGGAGCGTACACCTCGTGATTGAGTGCGCTTCCCTCGAACGCGGCTGGTGAGACATTCATACCTTAACATTACATAATACATATCATTCCCAACAACGAAGAACGGAAAAACTTCGAATGGACGTCGAATACCAGGAACGCTGTCCAAAGAAAAACTACGGTTTTCCAATAGGATGCCCATCTTCCCCACATGAAGGAAAATCCCGAATGTGACTCTCATCTACTTTATGATAAGAACAAGAGACTTTGTGTTTTGTACCGTTGCATTTGATATAATTCGTGGTGATGAGGGGTTTTCTGCAGTATGGTATCATGAGCGTCTGGTGGTGGGATTATACATCCCTATTCCTGTGGTCTGGGCTGGCCTGGGCTTGGAGATGGGCATGGGCATGGGCGGAGGATGGGGCTAGGCATGTGTCTTCGATGTGGACGTGATAGGCTATCGGTGTGTAGATGTACTTACGGTTGAGTCTAGGGCTGTTCAGCCGTTCGAGCTAAGCTCCATCAAGTACCGAGCCGCCGCTAGGTGCTTAGTTACATCACCCCACTATCACCCCACCATCAGATAACTAGTCTCGCGTGTCACTCCACCATCACGACACTTCACTGAACGAGATGGATGCATGAAACCGGGCAGTACGCGCCCAAAGCACTGGCCAGCAGTACAGCCAATCACCAATCGTCTCGCTTGCTCCGAGCCTGAGGTGAGGACGGTACTAGGCGACAGAGACGGCACTTGGCCCTGTCTGTACGTGTTGGACAGGAATGTGGACTGACAGTGGACGGTCTGCATGGAGACACAGTGAAGGCGCTAGAAAGTGACCGTGGAATCATTTTTTGATGCTGAAGCATATAATGCATGGCCGTCCCCAAGTTTTAAGGACTTTTTCATCTATCCAACAACGTCTTCTCACAAACCAATATTCTTTCAAACTCGTACCACCTGACCCGACATGGCTCCCTCGTTGACTGCCACCACTTTCGAGCCTATCGTTGCCCCCAGCGCTTCTGAACAACCCCAACAGCCAACCACGAAAGTGAATGATTACGGTACCCCACCATCTCATGCAGAAGCCACACAATCGGCATCACAAGATACGCCTACAGATGCACCTCAGTCCGAGCACAAGGACTTTCGAGATGTTCTCTCATATGAGGACAAGTGGGTCGGATGGGACGGACCCGTATGGTGCAAACGCTACGGTCGTTTCGAGAATAAGGATCAGGCTGCTGAGGATGATGGCTACAAGATGAACAGCGCTGTTCGCCAGGGTATGCTTGACCTCACCCTGTCCAAGCCGATAACATTCTCTTCGCAGCATGGCTGACAGCTTATCCAGATCTGGGACCTCATCATCAGATCCACCAGTGCCAGCATGAAGGCTGCGCCTGCAGAGTACCTTTCGAGCATAGATCCTACGTTAAAGACATCCAGCGACGTATTGAGCCAATGACAGCAAGTCTCGTGGCTCTCGAACATCAGGTCAGCAACCTTGTGCATCACGTGGTCAAAGATGGGGAGCATGCACTCCACGACGCCTTCCACAGCAAAGACGGCAAGGATCGGTTTGCCATGCATACAGCCAACGGGCACCAAGCCGATGGGCCAATGCATCCGGAGCATTTCGAAAACCACCACAAATCGATGGCCGAGGTCATTGCGAATTTGGAAGGGAAGGTTCACAGTCTGACACATCAGCTTCACGTGCTAGTGAAGCAGAATGACGAGCTTGTTCGCAACGGTCATACCGGCCCGGGTGAGCGTCACTACTGGCAGGTTCCACAGTAGCGATGTCGTCTGGAACAAAGGGAAAGCTGGGTTTGCTGATTGAATTTATGCACTGAATTTCTGTGTTTGAACCTACATACCTGCGGGATGTCGATGAACGAATGGCGAACTTATTTCTTGCAAAGTTTTGCTTCAATAGTCACGAGCCAGATGAGCAAACATTAACTCATGGTTGCTCTATCCCATCTTAGTGAGAAGTGACACATAGCAAGGTTCAACAGCTTGATTCCGAATATAAAACACTTAGTCTGGAAGTCTGCTACATCGGAGGCCTACGGCAGACGTCTTACAAACCGACTTGCTAAATTTGCTGGAATTGTCCTAGCTGATATTGCCGGGCTCTACCGTACTTATGCCTCCTGACCTCACGTGTTTATGAGCAGACGATGGCGATCAGGGTCTCGAGGCCAGAGAAAATGGAGACTACTTATTCTGGTCTTTTCCCACGAATGTCATTCACTCAAACTCTCGGATCAACATTACTCCTCACAGCTCATCGAAAGCTGTCATGGCTCAATTCGATGGCAATAACGGCGTTGAGCAACTTAGGATTCCGGATGACAAGGGTGTAGAGAGCATGGAGCCTACATCTGGACAAAAGCCAAAGGTACGTGACTGCAATACCATACTCCAAGGTCCAAGAACCTAATGACCTAGAAGATTAACACCAATGCAGAAACCAATTGCAGATGAGGATTCATGGATTGGGTGGGACGGTCCTGTGTGGTGCAGTCGCTACGGGCGATTCGAAAACCAAGAGGATGCATCTGCGGATGATGGATACATCGTCAAGGGCCAGCCTCTCCATCAAGGCGAGTCGATCAGACTGACCATTCATCGTTGTCCCTAACAATGTTACCAGACCTTGGACTTGAGCGCTGCGAAAAACATGGATGCAACTTTAACATCTCTATTCAGCACAAATCTTACATCCAAGATATTCAACGACGGGTGGAACCCATGGTCGCAAGTCTTGTGAGGCTCGAGCACCAGGTCGAGTCGCTGATCCATCACATGATCCCTGGGGAAGGCGCGACTGCAGCGCAGCATATCAACAGCACCCAAAAGATGGATGCTGAGAGCGGCTTTGCGGCGCGATACGACGCAACCACGCACGTACACCATAATCCCAAGAACACATCGCACACGAATCATGATCAGCATGCTACCGAGCCGATTTGGGAGAAGTTGCGGAAGCTAGAAGCCCGAGTCGAAAGCCTCCTGCATCAATTGCATGGACTCAAGAGTCACCAGAGTCACGTTATTCCGGAGGAAAAGCCGAATGTTCATCAAGATGGAAGATAGGAGTTATGCAGGCATGAACGCAGGAATTCTATCATTTGCCGGAGTGGTTCATATCAACAAAGCTGAGGTTTGTTCCTTGCACAATTGTGTATGTACCTTACGTAGAATAATGATAATCCGGACGTATGTCCGCCAAGGTATTCAGCCTTAGAACTATGACATCTAAGCGTTGACGCTGAGCGTTAGCCTCTTGGGAGGTGAGGGGCATATCCTTGAATCGCGATGCGTCTTCCTTCACGTCACTAACATCTCTACTCATTCAACCTCACGAATCGATCAAGCATTTGACAACCACACCTCTCAAAGCTCGATTACCTTTACTCAAGCACTCTCCGACTGCTCACCCAATCCTCACCTACGAGCCATGCTCTTTCCGGCGGCGGAAACCAACATGACCGACTTCGACTTCGATCAGAACCCGGACGATTCATCAGCGGCCGTTGGTGACATTCTTCTTCACAGAGACTTCCTGGTTCGCTGACTCGTGATGGTTAATAGGCCCGTGGGTATCCCACACCATCCTCCAATACTCCACTGCTCTATCCCTCATTCTCCCCGCCCGCTACCCACGGGATGACTTCATACCTCTCAACGCCAAGTTCAGATTCAAGCCGGATGTATTCAGAAGAGCAGTCTGGCGAGCCTTCTATCATTGACTCAAAGCCATTGCCCACAGACACCTCAACAGCCTTCCAGCCTCAATGCCTTGACTATTTCCGCCCCTTTGGTCATGACTCAGCAAACTCTTTTGACTCCGCAATCTGGGATATGAGTTCATCCAAGATCACTGAAGGTGAGATATGGAATTTACCATCGTCCACTGATCTAACGAATTATGGGACGAGTCAGGGTTTGTCCCCAGCCAGATGTCCTCCGTCCTACGAGCATAGCTATACGGCATCTACCATGGCAAACAATCCTGACCGCAACTTCCCCCTTAAGCGAGCCAGTTCCAGCGGCGAAATTCCCCGTCAAACCTTACAGTCTCCGAGCTCTTCGGAAAGGCAGTCTCTGGCGAAGAGAAGACATAGCTCTACGGCCAGGATCTGCATGCCAGTAGCAACTCAAGTCACGGACCCTGATGCCAACCTCGTCTCAGCTGATATAAAGCCGGAGGCCAGGACATTGGCCAAAACCTCTCACTCTGTCATTGAGCGGAGATATCGAGAGAATCTCAACACCAAAATCGCCCAGCTAGATCATACACTCTCTGATATACGCCATGCTGACGACCCGCCTGGGGACCCTACAGTTGACGACTATCCGAACAAGACCAAAAAAGCAGACGTTTTAAATGAGGCGATCAGATATGTCAAGCAGGCGGAGCTCGAGAGTCAAACACGAATTAAAGAGATCGACTTTCTGAGGCTACGTGTTGCTGCCTTGGAAAAACTTGTCATCTGCCCAGACTGCGCTCTCCTGAGAAAAGTTCTTTGAGAATCAGTCGAATGAGAGGAAATCTGGTATGGCAACCGACCGGCAAATTCCGACTGTAGATCCTTCTTGCCCCTTACCAAGATTGGCGAATTAGCATCTCTATACGACGGATCGCCGATTCAATCGCTGACAATGAACGCGGACCGTCATGGTCGCACTGACAACGCGAGATTGCTGCGCGACACGATATCTTCCGACTTCATTCTCAGGTTTCAAGACGTCGATCTCTCACAATTCAGATTCACCCAATCAACTCGGCACATGCCCTCCAACACCCTTCCTATCCAATCACCATCCGAGCGGCGGACCATTAGATGACAGTGACATTAAATGAAATCGAACCCGGCGGTCGTGCTTAATACGAAATGGTCACTAGCGTCACTGCGAAAGCAGAGCGGTGGGGTTGTGGGTCATGGAGCTGGCTGGCATTTCGTCATTTGTCTCGCCCTTCCAATTGTCATTGAGCATGCCGAAACTTGTATGATTTCATTCTCTCCTCTTTTGGGTCTATTATTTGTTCGCAACATTTTTGCTCTTGCGCTATAGAGATTGGTGTCGTGACTAATGCTTTTTGTGGCTGTCTAGGTGCATGATGGTTAAGAAAGCAAACGGCAAAAGTGGACAATGATCAGGCAAGCGAGTTCCCTCACCAATTTTCGTCTGGACAGCGCATAACCTGACCACTGGTCGAAGGTAGGGTACGGAAGACTTTTGCGACTGCATTCCGTATCTCTACCGAGATGTCAACTGTTGTCCATAATATCTTATCATATCACAATAAAGCCTACCGTACTTACGGCAATCACATGTATCAATCCCAAGGCTAAGTAGTGAGCGTCGACCCGCGCAAAAATGGACCCGATCTTAACCGAGTGCTTGATATGCTTCGCTGAATGCGAGCAGGCTAATTAGTCGTAATCCTCGTCTATACTTTACGTTATGTTGCTCGTACGGAACTGCCAGATTTGTGTACATACACCCGCGGGCCTTGGTCCGCTTTTCGAATTAAGGTAACTTTTAACACTGCATATCGTTCCCGATAAAGCCTGGTGTCCGTGTCGTCCCGAAACGCGTATCGAGCACTAACCATAACTTTAACTTCAAATGGTAAAACTTATCGTCACGCCACTTTTCACATCTCGATATTCACCTTTAGAACCCCAATATATATTATTAACCTGACAAGCGTTAATTGTTACAGGATTTACGTAGCAGACTCGCGGTTGGCCCCGCAGTTAGAGATAGGTACTTCTTCTCCGTCCGGCAAGACCTACTAATCCGACGACAAGTAGACCCTGTAATCTGTAGCGAATACCTTAGGTACTGTTTTAATGCATAATAATTTGTATATTCCAGAGGCTTTCTATTGTATAAAGAGGATTCAGTGGAGGCGATTGTCGCTGTGGGATTCGAAGCTTCTATTCGATGTCGCCGTAGTGGAGTCCATGGGAGAACGTAAGGCTGCATAGAACTACTGGTCGTCATACTACTTCCACTATCGAGATCTCAATTCCTCGCAAATGCTGCACGGGCTCAATCTCTACTCCTATTGGCCCGCTCTCTGCCAAGGCATCGACGATCGGAAAATAATTAATGTTATCTAGGTCGAGGTGTCGACCGCGCCGGGTTTAGCGTCCCCCCGATTGGGGAAGGCGCGCGTGCGCAGCCCCTCGCCGCTTTCTCCTCGTATATATACCGCGTTCCCCCTCTCGTCCTCTAACTTTCTTCTATGCTCACTCCTCTTTTCCTAATCCTAGTCGGCCTATTATACTCGCCTAGTTGCCGGCTCTATACTGCCGTCCTGCCGCTCTTACTTAGGCCTTAACCCACACCTACACACACCGAAGGCGGTGTAGATCTTACTCGACTGGCGCCAGCTGCGATTCCTAGCTTACGCTCCTACCTACGCTCCTTAATATCTCTCGCCTTTACTCTAGCGACGCACCCTCGGCCTTCTAGACGGTCGTCCTTTCACGAGCCTTATCTCTACTAGCTTTCTAACGCCCTAGTTTTTAGGACTTTAACCTTCGCTTAACGTCTACTAGGTTCTTACGCGTAGCTAGCTCCTAGCTTAAGTACATAACCCCTCGGCGATTATTATAATTACCGCCGGAGCGCTAACGTTAAGGATTAGGTACTATGCTACTATTTATATACTATCTAGACTAATTAAATAAATGCCTTATAATACGCCGGTAGGGTACCCTCTACTACGCCGCTAGTAAAGGATAGTATTCTAATAGCGCTCGTGGTCTAGTAACCTCTAGTAGGGGTCTGGCGTAGGTAGCGGTTAGGCATCCTCGTCGAGTTCGGCTTAGCTAGGTTTTAGATATTAGCCTTTACTAACGTGGTAGCGGCTCGATAAGGAGACGTGCGCGCGTACTACCTAGCGATACCTAGATTAGTAATCTAGGTACCTAGAGGTATAACGTGTTCCTTTATTATCCTACCTAGGATTCCTTACCTATACTAGTTATAGTAAAGGGTCTAGAGCTTATAACGGTAATCGTTTTAGTTATATAGGCGCTAAGCCACGTAGTATCCGTGGATTAATATCGACTAGTCTCGGAAAGGCGAAGATCGGCCTTACGGAGGTACTACTAAGTGCCTTATAAGGCGTGCTACGAGGCGTACTATAAGGCGAAAATTTATAATAGTCTAGCTAGCTACTACGGTAGAGATTAATCGAGGCGTAATATTATAAGGGTAATAGGGGATAATTAGATAAGTAATATAGTAAGAATTTAGAAAAACGCTAATAAGCGTAGCGCGACTAGGCCCTAAGATATAGATCTTATTCCTTGCTAAGTATCGTCGAGGATACGGTATAGTCGATACGTTACGGCAGTCCCTATTTAAAGACCTAGGGCGTTATAACTAATATTTTCGACGGGATATAGATATCTATAAGGGTTATAGTAAGAAATAAGCTAGACGGGATACCGGTTAAGTACGAGGTTCTAGTAGCTAGAAGCTACGCTAGGCCTTATCTCCTAATATATAATAAACGCTTAGGGATCGGCGATTAGGTAGTCTATAAAGTATAAAGGAAAATAGATAGGTAGCGGATAGCCTGCTAGCCTTTATATATATATAACCCGCCTCTTACTACTCCTATTTACCTTAGATTTCACTCTTAGACTACCTAATAAAAAGACCGGTCAAGTTATTATAATCTATTCCCTTTATATATTAACCCTATAATAGTCTTTATTAAGATAGACTTTATTTACTTCTACTAACCTCTAAGTACTATAGGTCCGCTAGGTAAAGGGCGCTTTATAGGCTCTAACCTTAGTATTCCTACGGTTAGTAATAAGCGCGATAATCCTATAACCTTTAGACTCCTTAGCGATTTAAGCGGTAGTACTAAAGTAGATATAATTAAATGCCCTAATCTATCTACCTCGCTTTTAGAGGAGTCTTTCTATCTATCCTACGAGCTAGTACTAGATCCTAATAACGCAGAATCGCACGCCCTAGGTACCCTTACCCTCTTTAATTACGATAGATAGTTATTAATAGTTCTAGGTCCCTTAAATAAAATCGATTCTAAGGGTAGTTATAACCGCCGCGGTTACGAGGAAGACTAAAACCTCCTATCCCTTAAAGAACTACTATTTATTACCGGAGGCGCGTAAAAGTCGTAAGGAGCGCGACTAAGGGTCGAGCACGGAGTAAGGAGATCTCAGGGCGCTACTAAACCTCCCACCTAAGATAATTACTATTACCTCTCTATCCCTAGACCGAGACAAGGTAGTAATAACGGCTAAGATATCGATAGTAGTAGCTGCAGCCGCAGTCTCCCTTATAGTAGCGACGGCTCGACTTTTAAGGAGTATATTAAGAAGTACGGTTCCTTTAGTAATCTATTAACCTCTATCGTAGACTCGGAAATTAGGTACGGCCTATAAAAGCTCCGCTAGCTATTTCTAATACTAACGGATGGCGCCGATCTAGATATCCTATCCTCCGTTAGAAATAAACTGAAGCCCTCTTTAATTTAATCCTAAATTCCCCTCTCCTCTTAGTAGTATATAATATCTAAACCTACGAATTAAGCGATAATACCCTTAAAGATATCGGGCTATATTACCTAGCCGGTAAGGTAAAAGAGATAGGGGGTAAAAGAGATAGGTATAAAGGAGAGGAGTATAAGGATAAAGAGACGGGGTGCCTTAGTAGATTTATAACGGTTATAAGCGCTATAAGTATTCGAGATTCCTCTAAGCGTATAGCATATTTAAATAAGGGTAGTAAAACTACGTATAGACCGGAATACTATAAAGGTAGATATACGGGAGATATATTAGCCTGGAACGCAGGTATAATTAGAGTATATTATCTAGAAATTAACTAACGAACTTAGAAGTTATATATAGTACTTAATAAAAATAAAGCGAAAATCGTAATTATTATAACGGGAGCTCGGATAATACTATTCTAATATTACTCCGGCCGCGGATTACTTTACTACCTCCTATATAACTATCGGTTCTAGAGTAGTTTTAGTAGTACCGTAATACTATATATTAAATAGTATATAAGGTTCTACTACTATCTTTACGGAGTCCGCCGCCTTCGGTAAATATATTATCTTTAACGGGAACGGGCGATACCTCCTCTAAGCGTACTAGAGCTACCGTTAGTTTAAATAAGAGTAGTAGAGGAGAAGAAAATGCTAGGGATACTAAGGCCTTAGGTTCGTGCCCGCTTCTTCTAGCTAGGTAACTAGGACTAATAATCTTCGAAGACTAGATTATTATTAATGATTCTAATAACGACGCGGATAGTATTACTAATTATAATTATCCTTAACTAAAGAAGTTAAGAAAGATATCTCCCCTACTTAAAAGGTCGGCTCCTATACCTATTTTTAAATATCCTCTTAGCTGGAGTCCTATAAACCGGGAGAACGAGAGAAGCTCTTATCTATTTAAGGAGATAGGTAATAGTTAAGATAAGCTCCGATTAGCGGGTTCCTACTCCTTAACCTAACTTCCACTCAGATATTTTATAGAGAATCCCGTTATAATTAAGGATAATAATATCGGGTCTAGCGAGGTTAGTATACCTACTAAGGCTTCGAGCGTTAAGTCTAAAGTCGTATAACTCTATAGATTTTATTCGGGCGGATAGTTACTAATATATACTTACTTAAAAGCTTAACCTCTTACTAACCCTTTAAGTCTACCTTACTTTATTAATAATCTTTCTCGCTTATTAGAATCTAATATATAAAGGGCTAATATACCTGCTAAGGGTCGCGAAAATATCCTAACCTATTAATCGGCTAGTAAGGAAAGAGGCGGCTAGGATACGCGGGTTAGGGCCGAAGGAGAAGATATAGTAGAAGAAGATAGGGGTAAAGTAGATTTTTAGAAGGATAAGGGAGCCTATACGGATAATAAAGGAGAAGGATCCTACGAGAATAGTAATAAGAAGAAAGCTTTAGTACGTTCTATAGAGAAGTGGTCCTTATTACCCGTTAAGGAGAATTCGCCCCTAAAGCAGTGTCGTAGATATAGCCGCTTTTAGTTAACGCTCTTATTAGATAAAGAAATAGAATCTAGTAGTAATAACTTAGATAATACGGGACTATATAAGATATAAATAGCTAGAGGGACCGCGCTAACTTCTATAAGAAGCTTAGAGGTACTTAGCCCTCTTAAGGGCTATTACCGCGCGTTAGACTAATCTACACGTACTAATATAAAAGTTACTTATACTCCCTCCTAGATACCCTTCCTACCTCGCCGTCGTAAACGTTACCGTTTCACCTTACTATTAGTCTTAGACGAAGATATAGAGATAAGGGACGACTTAGATATTAGTATATACCTACCTACGAGAGTCTAACGCAACCTACCGGCTTAGGGAAGATATTTAGATAGACGGTATTAATAGCGAGATATAAAAATAGAATAGGACTCTTTCTAGAGGGAATTACGGAGTAGGAAAGACTACCTATCTATTTAACGAGATTTAGTACTAGATAAAGAGAGGAATACGAGATCGTAAGGATCGTTAGTAAGATATAGACGGGTAAGGGCTGTGAATATAATATGCGTTAGAAGAATATATAGATACCTAGAGGCGAGCTAGGTAATACGCGGCGATTACTACAGGAGTTTAAGGCTAAAGGCTAAGTATTACTTACGCGTAAATAGGGTAGACCGGCTCGCGTAGATAAGGTTCGTTAAACCTTAATATTTTCTAGGTTAACGTGGAAATATAAGAAGACGTTTAAATCTTAAAAATATACTATACTATCAAGCCCCTTAACTCCCTTAAGCCTGCCGTATATATCTAGGGATAATTATATAAGATCGACATTATCCCTAATAATATTATAGAGTAATCCTAGTTTCTAGATACTAAAGGTTAAGACCGTGGTCTTAAGATATATATCTAGGGACAGCCCTCGTCTTTAGATAAGAGACTTGAGACTCGATTATTATCCTTAGATATCCTACGTCTTAAGATATATGTCTAGGGACACCCTACGTCTTTAGACAAGATTCTTAAGACTCGATTATCTGCGGATATTAGTCTTTAGATAGGTACTATCTTAAGACTATATTTGTCTTATAACGCGAGTCTAAGGCTATTATTAGAAGGGGAGAGAGAAGGTACTAGGGATAAACTACCCTAATACGCTAATTAGCGTTAATAATCTAGCGTTAATACTCTAGGCTTAGGAGAAGTACGAGGTAGCGGAGGAGATATTTTAGCGAGCGTTAAAGGGGAGTAAGAAAGCGCTAGGGCTAGATTACCCTAATATATTAACTAGCGTAAGTAACCTAGCGTTAGTACTATAGAATTAGGAGAAGTACGAGGCGGCGGAGGAGATGAGTCGGCGAGCGCTAAAGGGGAGTGAAAAAGTACTAGGGATAGACTACCCTAATACGCTGATTAACGTAAATAACCTAGCCTATCTACTCCACTATTACCATCGGTATAAAGAAGCCCTAAAGCTCTATTAGAGGGCCTCTTCTAGTTTCTATAACGCGCTCGGGCTAGATCACCCGGATACTTAAACTTATCTAGATAATTATACTTCTCTTAAGCGGTTACTAGACGGAGAAGCGCCGAACGACGGGAACTATTAGTCTATTAACACCTATCTAATACGACTATATAGCTAAGTTCTAAGCCCGTCTAGAGTAGGGTTACTATCGAAGAACCGTTGATAGCGGAGATATCGCCCCAGTCTCTACTACCGGTGTTTAGGGGAGTAGTATATAGGGGTTAGGGCAGGGGAGGTTTATGGGGGAAGGGGGACGGGCGGGTAGAGGAGAGGGTAGGGGGGGCGGTGAGGAGGTTAAGGGGGAGGGTAGAGGGGGAGGGGAGGAAGTTAGGGGTCGTGGTATTAAGGTGTACGGGAATAGTAGGGATGGAGGGGTAGGTTAGGGAGGAGGTAGGGGAGGGGGTGAGGGTTATAGATAGGACGAGGGCGGCGGTAGGGATTCTATAAAGGTTAATAAGGGGGGGGTAATAGGGTGGGATAGTAGGAGTAGGCGGGGTGGGATTAGAGGGGGGAGGGTAGTTTAATAGGCTTTAGTCCATGAATATAAATAGGCGCGAAGGCTAAGAGAGGCTGCTATTTAATAGTATATTAAAGGAGGCAGGCCTCCTAGATAAAGACGTAGATGAAATAGCGATCCGGCTAACGAGCTAGGTGAATAGGGCGGTAGAAGCGTATTACCCGCGTACTAGGCAGTCGCTATATATAAAGAGGTTATAGAACGAAGACCTGACGGCGCTAAGAAAGCCGTATAGGTATTAAAGGAACCGGGCGTATATAATACGGCGGTAGGGGAGAGATAATATAGAGCCGCGTAATAGGGTAACGCGAGCGAAGAGGCTCTTCTATTAAACGACTAGACGGTACCGTAAGTAGTACTAAGAGGCGTTCTTAGATAATAGTAATAACGTATAAAAGGTAGTTAAATACTAGACTCGTAGGCGAGTAGCTCGTTCGTACGGGTACTACTAATTAAGAAAGCTAATATCGAGGTAGGTTAATATAAAGGATTATAAGATTAGTAGGGAGCTACTACGGGCGTTCTTCCCGAGCCTACTATATTACGAGCGCGACGAGATTATAACTACTTATAATTAGTTACTATAGTAACCTATTAATAATCACGAGTCTGGATAAAGCTCTAGGATAGGATAGTCTACCGGCGAATATAGAGAGAGCTATAGCCTATATTAGGGGACGAGATCACGAAGCTTTTCGTTTACTCGACCGAAGATTATAGTCTAGGGCGGTCGGGTAGCTAGCGTAGAGCGCGGTTTAGCTAGTAGCGGACTACGCGTCGCCGGTATCGCATCTAATTATAGCGTATAATATAAAAAAAGCTACTCTTATAATTATAACGGACTATAGTATAGGCTATTATCCGAGGATTTCGTACTATTACGCTATTAGTTATAGAGATAGAGGTAGGCCTTCTCCCGCTAGAGTATAGGCGGCGGAAGTAGGCGATACCGTTCTAAGTATTAATCTATAAGCTAATATAGTCGTACCCTTACTAGATAATTAAAGAAGGGCTACCGTTATATATAAAATACCGGTCGCCGCTAAAGAGGATCGCAGAGATATATAAGGATATCTAGGTAGACGGAGTACTTAAGGTTAAAGCGTACGCTTGCCCGCCGTAGATAGCTAGGCCTAAGGTAGTAATATATAAAGGAGTAGAGTATACTCGAGCCGTTATAAAAGAGTACCCGCTAGGATAATTAGGTATATTTATAGATGCGTCTACGTAAAAGTAAAGTAGGTATTAACGTATACGTAATACCGTATTAAGTACGTATTTTAAAGATAGTAGTAAGGTTATAATAGACGGATACGTACCTTACTAAGCTCCTAGTAATTAGCGAAGCAGCTAATTAACTATAAGGCCCGTCTTATATAGCTCGTAATAGGTACGGATACCTAGTACCGGCGTCTAGTATATAGATCTTTTCGGATATATAAGCGGCGCTACTATCGGTATAAAGCTAGAGGGCGAGCGCCTATTAGGAAGTAGTCGTAGAGGTCGTTAAGAAGCTCTATATAGTGAATACCACGCTATACTAGATCCTAGGGTATAGTAGGATTTAATAGATTAGGGAGGCGGACAAGCTGGCGAAGGTAGCGATAAGAGAAGAGAGCGACGAGCCGCCGCAGCGAGGTAGGATACCGTGGTATCTAGTATAACTAGCGCTAAAGAGAGCGAATATCGTAGTAATATTAGCCCTAGGTAGGTAGGTTAAGACGGGTAAGTTAATAAGGAAGATTAATATAGTACTACACCTAGGTAAGTCTGCGAAGCTATACTAGTAGCTAAATAGCGTAGAGGTAACTATCCTTACGTAGCTACGGACGGATAAGACGTTCCTTAAGGAATACCTCTATAAAATCAAGATAATAGCGTGCGATTACGGGATTATAGAATTAATAATATAACTTCTCTTCTCTTATACCCTATATTATCTTAAATATATTATAATAGTACTCCGTCTTAATAAAGCAGACCGTCTATTTTATAGTATTCTCCTTTAACGAGCTAAAACTAGATATCTAGCTACTACTTAATATATATTAAGAAGCGTAAGGACGTGACGGGCTTAAGTAAATTCCTTCGCTCGGTTAGCGGTAGTATTAATAGCGGGTCTGCGGAGCTTTAAGGCGATATTATAATTTACCTCTTATATTTTAGGAGCTTTTAAGGTAGTAGTCGTACGTTAGACTATATCTCGAAGTTATATAATAGCTATTCTAAAAGCTAATCGCGGTTTAAATACTAGGACGCGTTAGCTAACTCGGTGAAATTAGTATATAATTACTAAGGCTAAGAACGCAAGTATAATTAGTATATAGCTATAAATCTAATAGTTATAAGTTAGGCTCGCTTGACTAATATACGTAAATTATATATAACGGTTATATAAGATATATAAGGTCGTCTTATACTAGCTAAGATTAGCGATCGCTTCGGTTAGAAGTACCGATTAGCGTAACGACCCTATATAAACTCGCGCGCTATAGTAGTTATAAGGCTAATAATAACTTCCTATTATTATACTAAGGTTCTAAGGCTCGGATAAGATCCTTTTATAAGTATAAAGTGGTAAGAGATTTACGGTAGTATTATAGGAAGGAAGTTTATTACGTTATAAAAGGAGGCTCTCTATAAATCAGGCTTAAAGGCGATAGCGCGAGCGTAATTTTCTATATAAGAGAGTCCTAAATATTTAGAAATAGTTATAATACACGGCTTATATAATAGTATAGTAAATACCGACGTATATATAGAATACGAGCTACTTAAAGTCGAGTACCCCTTATATTTTCTAGTACTATAGGTTTTCCGCGATATAGGGACGGACGTTAACTTAGCTTATAGAATCGGATATAATAGAGATATACCTAATTAGTATATCCTTTAATCTATTATATTCCCCACGTTAGGCCTAGTAAAACGGCTTCTTTAGAAGGATTAACTAGGCGTCAGCTTCTCATACTATTTTATACTTAGGGTACGGGTAATTATAGTTATAGTAAGATATACGTATACTTAGCTTAAATATAAGCTAGGTAATAATTAAAGGAGCTAGAGTAATAGGTAGAGGCGTCGTCCTATTACTATTAATATATAACGTGAAGTTAGTATTTCAAATCCTAGCTAAAACGAGTCTAGCGTTAAACTTAGTCTAGAAGCTTCTAAACCTCTATAAGGGGTATATATCCGCCCTATATAAGCCGCGCGCTTTAAGAGTTAAATACGACCTACGTTATATTTTTAATACTACTTTCCCTAGTACTAGCTCTTATAATATAGCCTTTCACGTCTTAGCTTTCGCTGCACTTTTATAGGGCTATCTCTACTAGTACTAGCTTTATCCTCTTACTATTTATATATTAGAAGTTTCATATAACTAACGGTTAAAATAGGAGCCTTGTTTTTAGGGTTAAACGGATAGCCACTTCTTTTCCTATCTTTCTACTTCTACTACTACTACTTCTTCCCTACTTAACTATAGTATAGATATATTAAGGTATTATAGGACCCTTAATATATTATTAAACGTAACTAGCTAATTAAGAAAGATTCCTAACGACCGGCCTACTTTAAGGATACTCCTACTAAGAGAGTAAGCGTCGGTATTATTATCTCAGCTTCCTTGAAGTCGCTACTCGTACTACTAAATATATACGATATAATATTAGATCCCTTAATATTTATATACCTTCTAAAGTCTTAACTAAATTAGACGTCTTATTTAATAGGTCCTCTACCTTTAAGTTATACGGAACTTCACGACTAGTATAATTAAAGTCCTTAGATAGTAGACTAATAGGTAACGGGTACGAGGCTTCCTAATAGCTTAAATCAGCTTAAAGATCGATATATTAGGTTTATACTTATAATTTCTAATATTATAAGAGGCTACTAGTCGTAATTAGTCGATTAATAAGTATAGTACTTTTTATTCCTACGGATAATTAATATAACGTCTACGTAATATAATCGCGCTAGCTAATCCGCCTTTTTTATTAAGTTCGGTTTCCTTCTAGTAAATTACTATATTTTCGCTTTTACTACGTAAGATATTTTCTACCTTTCCTATTAATCTAATAATACCGTCCTTATTAGAGAACGGGTAAAAGGAGATTTAGAGACGAGTACTAATATATTTCTAAACTTCCTACTCTACCTTTAAATCCCTTTTATTTTATCTTCCTCGCTCTTCGGTACTTTATTTTTAGAAGGCTCCCTAGCTCTAATTTTAGAAGACCCCTACCCCTCTTTCTTTTTCTCCCACCCCCCTTTCTTTTTCTCCTACCCCCCTTTCTTTTTCTCCTACCCCCCTTTCTTTTTCTCCTTTCCCCCTAGCTCTAATTTTAGTCCCCCTCCTACGCTCCGATTCTAGTACCGGGAGAGTTAGGATACCCTCGGATTCCCTAGGTTCGTCTATACCTTTAGAAAACTCTAATATCTTAAGACGGATATCTCGAGACTTAGTACGTCTTACGCTATCCGTCTAAAAATATACTAACTAGAAGTCTAGAGATACGGCCCCTTACCTAATTTAAAGAGAAGCCTATTTACCTAATACCTATCCTTACTTAAACAGATACGCGTAGACCTACCCTAGCGCTAATCTATACGACTTAGAGTCCTTAAAGGGCTTTATAAGGACGATTATATACGGGATTAATAGTATTTACGGCGATTCTAAGGCTGGTAAGAAACCCGTCCTCTAATACTAGAAAGACTTTATAACCCGGGTGTAAAGTTTAATAGTTAGACCTAACTTATATATAATTTCGTAGATAAGACGACGAAATTATTTAGCTAGTATAGTACTAAGATATCAGTAGCCCCTTCGATAAGCTTGAAATACTTATCCTACTAACTACTTTTAACTCGCGTCTCCTACGACTAATAAGATATTATATATATTTCCTCTTAGATTTATAGCGCTAATTAAGATGATATTTACTCTCTACGTAGTACCCCCCTCTAGTAAGCTACTATAGTTTATACTTTAAGATCTATTAACTATAAAAACCCCTATAAAAGTCCCTAGGGATTTTAATCCCCTGTGGTATAAAAACCCCTAGCGGTATAAAAGTCCCTAGGGGATTTCGTCCCTTGCGGCACGAAAGTCCTAGGAGGATTTAATCCCCTACGGTACGAAAACCCCTGCGGTATAAAAGTCCCCTAGGGGATTTCGTCCCTTACGGTACGAAAGTCCTAGGAGGATTTAATCCCCTGCGGCACGAAAACCCCTGCGGTATAAAAGTCCCTAGGGGATTTCATCCCTTACGGCACGAAAGTCCTAGGGGGATTTAATCCCTACGGCACGAAAACCCCTGCGGTATAAAAGTCCCTAGGGGATTTAATCCCCTACGGTATAAATTCCCTTACGGTATTACGGTAAAGTATATACTCCCTTAGAGTCCCTACTTACTAAAAGGCCAGCTTTTAAAGTCCTAAGCCTCCCACCTAATTTACGATATTCCTCTTATAACTTATAAATCTACTATTTACCCTCTACCTTCTAGCCTCCTACCCTCCTACGACCTACTAAGATATGGGCTATATTTAAACTTAGAAGATAAAGTAAATTTAAAGCGAAGGATACTAGTTCTAGGTTATATATAGGTCTTATTACTTATATAACCTCTTAAACTTTATAGAGACGAAGGTTTAGTCTCTTAATAATACTCGTGCTATTAAATTCGCTAAGAGTTTCTCGCTCGCCTTAATACTACTATTATAGGTAAGTCCTAGATATTATAAATTTACACGATATATAAAACGCTTCCTAAGGTCTCTATATCTACGATATCTCTTCTTATACTTCTCCTTTAAAGAAGCTATATAATTTCTCTTAAGTAAAGATTCCTAGCTTATAACGCTCTAGAAAACCGACGAACTAAAAAATATCTATTATCTCCTTAAGGGCACTTCGCCCGCTCTTACCTTCTCTTACTAGTATTAATTCCTCGAAATAGGAAATTAGAAATAGAAGCCCTAGCTTCCCAGCCTATAGTTCTCGATATGCCGCGTAATTATTCTTAGGAAGAAAGTAAGTAATAAGCTCTCGAGACTTAGGATCCTTACGAATCTCTAGTATAGTAAGAGCTAAAGCTATTATAAAGTAGTAGTTTCCTAAGTTAAGTAGACGCTATTAAATAGTCAGCCTACTATATATTATATATATCTAAAGATATATACCTTTATAACTTTAATTATAGACTTAATAGAGCCTCTATTAATAGTATTATAGGCTTTAGCGATAATTAAAAGTATATTCAACCGTATTTATATAGCGTAGAGCCTAGTACTTCTATAAGGGTCGATTAAATCCTTATAAGAAAGATTATAAAAGTAATAAATATTAATATCTATAATTATATTAGCCAGCGTTTCTATATTATAACGCCTACTTAGAAAAGAGATATCTACTAATAACGGTGTCTCCTAGTCTATAGACCCCTACCGAAGATATAGTTTAATACGACAGGCTAGAGTTATAATATCCTCGATCTAATATATAAAATATTAGTCTTAGCGTTAAAATAAATCCTCGAACTACCGGCGGATAAAGGCGAGACCTTCTCTTAGTTAATACGTTCTATTATTCTCTAAGCAGCTTAAGATAATCCTATATATAAGTAGGTTTTAAGAGCGGAGAAGCTAGAGGTATTATTAGAACTAGACACCATCGAGAGGAAACACGGAACTTACCGAATCTACTAGATAGTACTTATTCTCGCTGGAACTAAGTCCGTTTATATATTTATAAAGATAGACGCTTATACTCTAAGAGTATTCTAGAAGACTATAAATAGCGATTATATCGTGGCTAAGTACTATACTTATCTAGTCTTCCTAAGACACTTCGGCGAGTATAGACCCGAATACTAAGATCCATTCCTTAGTAATAATACTAGGTGTCTTCCTTAAAAATAGAACTGGTAGATACTAGAAAATAGCTTAGATTAGAGTAGAATCGCTTTTATTTAATATTAGGAGTCTTATAAGCTCTTCGGCTTTCCTACTACGGCTTAATTCGTCAGCCTTAATATATTAATCCGAGTTAGGGTAACGCTCTACTTCTAGTATAGTTAGGAACGCGTCGTGCGTCTGCGTCCAATTCTATAATAAGATAATAGAGGGTGAGTTCTAGTCTATAAAGGGGATATACCGGTAAATAAGTCGGATATTATAGAGATTAGTAGTAGTTAAAAGTATATAAAGGGCTTCTTCCTCCTACTACCTTAAAGCGATAATATTATTAAGATCCTGCGGAGTATTTATAACGGTCTTAAAAGAGGTTCTAATTAGAGAAGAGAGGTACTTATTAGCTATATATTCTCCCGTATACGCGGAATAGATAGATATATCTAATATACTACGTTAACCTAGTAACTAATAATAGTTACTAGCCCGGAGATAAGGAGGTAGAAGATTTTAATAAAGCTAATTAAGAGAGTAAGGATAGTAGGTAGGATAGGAATATAGAAGAGCGAAGGTAATATAATAATATATATACCCTTCTATAATTATTAAGCGTAAGAACGATCGAGGTAATAATATCTACCTACCTAGGATCGCTACCCTTAAACGGACAAGTGTGACAGCACCTGTATAATAAGCCTAGATGATCTAGGGATAGTATAGGGTGCGTCCGTCTAATAAGGACTCTATCAGGCTGATTATATAGCCGCTAGGGCTTCGTATTAAGCGGAAACTCGTTATTCCCTACTGGAAATAAGAAGCTACGGGCTAATTCAGCGTTTCAACGCTTTATTCTAATGCGCTACTAGTAGAAAAGGGGGTAGCTTATAAGTCGTCTATAGGGGATTAATACTAGGGACGTAAACGTAACCCTAAATTCTAGCTACGCTTATCTATTTCAAGCCGTTTTAAATATCTTTACCCCTGATTTCAGATACGCTTTTCTATTTTAGGAATAGTCGATAATAATTCTACCCTAATAGATCTTAGGTATAAGAAGACGACTTAGAGAGATAAATAACCGTTTAATATAGCCCTTATATATAATTAGGAAGAGCAAATTTCCTTATTACTATTTTCTCTTTTAAAGGCGTATCTTAAAGCTTATTAGATAGGTATTTATACGATCTATAGCGTTATAGACTTAGCTGAAAGTAACTAAGAATTCTACTTTCCGTACTAAGTTCGTAATAGGTACTAAAGTATTTTCTCTGTAGGCGCGCCGGCCACCGACTTATAATATTAATAGTAGTCTTACGGTTCCTAAATTATTCTCTAACCTTATCTACTTAGAGGTAATACGCCGTTATTCTAACTATATTAATATATTTTACTAAATATATATAGTTAGTCGCCGCGGCCTCTTATCTCTATAGTTATTCGAAGCCTGCTAATAATAATAGTTTAATTCTTTTACTTTATTACTTTATTTCAGGGGTTAGTTAGGGCGGAATAGAGGGGATTAGACGTAGTTATATGTTTTTCGTGGAAGACGGAGGCTTTTTAATACTTAGAAGAGTTTCGAGAGAATAGCTATATTATAGGATTGTCCTCAGTAGGTCTACTATTCTATAGGAACTTCGGCGATTTAATATCAGATTTTATACTAAGAGATATAGGTCGTTCTACCGCCGCTTCTAAGCCCCCCTATAAGCTGATTTCTAAAGACAGAGAATAGTAATAGAACGTAAACAAATATTTAGCTGGTACTTAGTAAAGAGTTATATAATATATAATCTTCTACGTACTTAGAATAAGACGACTTATATATTAATACTATAAGCTAAAGCTTTATATAAATAGGCTGAGTCTAATCCGTTTATCTCCCCTAATTTATATATACTGTAATCCTTTTAGAACTTCTTTATAAAGGCGATAATAAATAGACGTCGTCGTTATATAAATAACTGCTATTAATTTCTACTAAGGCTCGCTTAGTATTACCTAATTTTAGCGCCCGGTAAAGTTATCCCGCGGTACTAGCGGTAGCTTTATAACTTATACGTATTATCGTCCTTTTTAATAAAATATCTATAGAAGCTAATATCTAGAGGTTTAATAGAGTCTAAATGGTTAATTAAGTTTTCTATCTATAGTTTATAAAAACTATATCGGCAGATTACTAGGTAATTACTATATTATCGAAGCCCTTTACCGCTTTAAATTCTCTAAAAGAAGGTACTAGGAAGTATATCCTACATTCCGCTATTATTAGTTGAGCTTAAAGTTAGATCTTACGGGTACCTATCCTTAAGTCGGTCTTAATAGCTTATCCTAGCGCCCCCGTAAGCGTTAACGTAACGACTCACCTAGAGCTATATATAATACTAGAGACGACCTAGATCGACCTCTATAGAAGTTTCTCGAAGCACTTTATATACGTATTAAAAACCTAGAAGGAGTTATAGATAAATATATTAGAAAGACACTTATAGCCTTAGAATCACCTTAGAAGACCGCAAGTATACTTAATAGCTGCGTAGCTAGGTTAGAATAGAAGTTAAGTCTAGTATATAACTATAATAAAAGTCTAGTAGGATCTAAAAAGAAGTATTATTACCCCGCGGATAGCTATAATTAGTCGTATTCGCGTATAAATCGTTTCTATAAATATATTAGGGAATCTCTAGGCTTAGGATATAAATCTCTTAGGTCTATTATTAATAAAACGCGTTATCTTTAATATAACTTTCCTTATTAAAGACTATATAATCTTGTTTTATACGAGATAATAGATTATAAAGATAGTTATATATTAAGAATTTAAGCGTTTATCTAATATTTCTAAAGTATTCTAAGTAAGTAAGCGTTATAATTAATATATATATAGACCGCTTACTTATTTATAAATAAGTAATAGCATCTACGTTTAAAATATTCTCTACCGTTAGAGATAAAGGGTATCTAGCTTAAAATACGGATTATTAGTAGCCGCTATTATCGAACCTTAGGCTTATTAATAAATAACTAAGTCTAACTAGTAGTCTTATTACTACCCCTTAGGCTATATCTATAGGTATTTATATCTTAAGCAAGGAAAACGCGACTTATTCTTACTTTAAGAATAGTAACGAATCCGGAATATTAGTATACGGAGGGTATTATTAATATAGGTAGGTCGGAAATTATAAATAAGCTTAGTACCGAAAATACCGTCTAAAGTTTAGCCCCGGTAGCGAGGGTAAAAACATTAGTACTAATAAGCCTTATAAGCGGCGAAGGAGATATAGGTAGTAGTAAGGCGGGTTCGTTAATTAGCTCTTCCCGTATATTTAGCTATCTTAGAAGGCTTATTTCTAGATAGGTATTTCGGCTAATACGAGATTATTATAAATATAAGAGTAATAGCCTCTTCTTAAACGCTAACGAGCTATTATAAATACCTCTTCTAATACCGTCTACGCCGCCTAATCGAACTAGTCTTACTAATTAGACGAGGAGAGTAATATTATCCGGGTAATAAGTATCTCTAATATTTCTTAAAATATAGAATCGAGACCGGCCGTTATTTATAATTTAGACGTGAATAATAATCTCGCTACTATACACGTCCTAGGAGGTCTATCCTAGGGGGATTCTTCTATTAGGCTATAGAATCGAGAATTACTAGTTAAGAATCCTCGGCCTAGTACGAGTTTACTTAATAACTAAGGATTAGTAATAGGTAAGCGTTATATTACTAATATATATTATAGTTATAACTAACTCATCTCCAGGCCACCTTACTAGCCATATCTACGAGTTATAAATCGAAGATCTCTAAGCTATATTATAGTCGGTTTATATTATAATCTAGGAGTAGATATAATTAATAAATCTATATATATAGATTTATTTACCGTTTATTATAATCCTAATCTACTAAGCTTTAATAGCCTATTTTATAATATAACGCCTAAAGCTTATATAAAGATTAATTCGATTATAAATTACTTATAAATGCTTTTTTATATATGCTACTTAGACTAATCCGATAGGTCTAATCTACTACTCTTTCTTCTAGGGAACTATTACTATATTTCCTTCCCTAGGTATTAGGCCTACCTTATTAACTTCTTACTTATTCTCCGTATTAATATAAATTACGCCCTGTTAGTTTAGGACGTCGACTACTACTACTATAGTATTTTAAGGAGGGTCCTCTCGGTAATTCCTAGGCGGGCTTGTCTAATCGAGAATTTCGTAATTATTACAAGTAGTCTAAGATGTATTTAGTATTTATAATACTAAATTTATAGAGCTTTTAGAGAGTATTATACCTCGTCTTTATACCTTTTAACTAACTCCGCTTTAGTAGAGGCTTATATCCTAATCTTCGTAGCTATTATTTTAAATTATATAGTATGAAATATACTACGGCTAGTACTATTAATTACTTAATATTAAAGTATTAGGAGTTTATAACGTATTCTATTAGGGAGTTCCCGAAACGTAGTAATACTACTAAATAGGCTGACGTGACTTCTCTTTATATAATAGAAGTAAGGAATTAGAAATAGATTAATAGCCTTAAAGTTAATGCCCTAGGAATACTTGGAGCTATCCTTTAGGAAAGAAGTAGCCTAGCGATTATTAGCGGGGCTCGCTGGGTTAGTAAGTAAACCGTTACTATAGCGAAATGCGTCGGATAATAATAGGCTGGAGCTGGCGTAATAAAGTATTATCCTTATAATAATTAAGGTAATAGCCTGGAAAATTTATATAAAGCTTTCTAAGCGGGACCTACGTCACGTAGGGATATCTAGATATCGCCTCGGCTTTCTTAATAACGTTGGATTTAGACTAATTATAATACTAAGACGGCCTAATACTACGCTAACTATATTACTTATATCTTAGGGACGAACGCGGACGGGGCGATATATTAGCGGCGCGTTAGGTACTAAGACTAAGTAGCGCTTATTCCCGTCTAACCTAACTTCTATTAATATTAGCTTATATAGCGAGTAGCTATTCGATCGCCTTAAATTACCTAGTCCCCCGTTATATAAGATAATTTAAGACTAAACGAGCTAAGGACTACCTACGCGTCTACTTACGGTACTTAAAGGATAAAGACTATAAGGATATATATATCGCGAAGTACTCTAATTATTAAAGGACGAGGGTTATCCTTTATACTTATTCTAATTACCGTCAAACTTTTAAGAAGAAGTTAGGGTTAACGAGGTATAAGAGCATCCGTAGGTATTCCCTTAAATCGATATAGCGAGTTATTAATATTAAAACGTTAAGATCGCTATTTAAAGTCCCGTTACCCTAAGTATTATAAGACTTTTAAATACCCTCTCTTAAAGTATCTTAATAGAGGACGCTATAAAGGGCTATCGGGATTAACGAGATCTCGTTTAATAAGTAAGCTATTATCCCTAATATAATTATAAATTCAACTACTAAAGTTATTTCTACGAAGCTTATAAGATATAGCGAGTCGATTTATAATATCCTTATATAAATCCGTTAACGTTAATACCGGATATTACTATATAATATACTCGACGAATAATACTAGCCGAAAACGCTAGAAATAATACCGTACTACCGATCCGTTTAGAGTTAGGAGTAGTACCTATAGCTAATTATATCGGAGCGGCTATATTACTCCTATTAACCTTTTAATAAGACGGCGCGGTAGTACTTAACGCCGAAAATTTTCGGCCCTTTATAACTAGTAGTATAAATAACTTCTAAGATCTACTTCTAAATATAGACTATACCCCTTTAGTATATGCCTATCCTATATCCGTAGGAGGGAATTCGGACGGTATATAGTACTAAACTCCCTCCTCGCCTTTAGAAGCGGCCCGATATATCGGCGACTACGTTAATATTCCGCCCTAAGAATCGTACGAGACTTCTATAGTACCGGCTAGCGTCCTCCGAGATCTAACTAGATACTATCTAGTTACTAGTTAAGACGTGCCCTTTAATAGCAACACGGTAGATTTTTAATAGTCGGGAGTTTTCGGTACTATATAGGATTTAAACCTAGGCTAGAGTAAGTCCTTTAATAAAGAAGTAGTTAATTAGTAATAGACGGAAAGTTTTAGTCTTATATATAACTCGGATCTAAATTAAGGCTTACTTTCTTATAATTAAAGGGCTAATTAATAATAGTTAGGTATATTTAGTAATAGATAGTATTTATATCTTAACGTCTCTATAAACGAGTAGTTAGCGCTTCTAGCGGATCTATTAGTATTATAGTATTTTAACCACGCCGTGGAGCGGATTTAACCCCTATTATTAATAGTAAAAGTACTTACGTAGCGAAAAGATACCTTTAGATAACATAGTATTTCCCTATAATTTTCCCTATCTTAGTAGTTTCGAGCCCTTAGTATATCTAGAGCTCTCTGTCTTTATATACTAGTAATCTTAACTACTAAAAACTAAGTTTATATTATAGTATAATCTCGAAGATTATTCCTATTTATAGGGTAGAATAAGAAGCCGTAGAAAATCACTTTTTAAATAATAGAGGCAAGGCGAAGCTCTCGCTAGAACTACTATATCTCGCCCTAGTACTTCTATCCTAATAGAATACCTATCTACTCTCTATAGGTTCCTGCGCGGTAAAATCCGGACCTAGCGCTAGTAGGTTATTATAATTACTAAGGGTAATTATACTAATTATATAGTCGACGTTTATTATATCTAGGGTATAAGGCTATATACTTACGTCTTTATAACGTACTAGATAATCCGCTTATACTACCTCGATCTTCTCCCTTTATATCCTAAGTTACTTAATAAATTTATAATTAAAACCCTATATAGCGTATTAGCTAATAAATTATAAGTCCGGTTAGGTAGACGGGCCCGTTTAAATTCCGCCTAGGTAGCTTTTATTTACTCCGTCTAATCGAGTTTAAGAAGACCGTTTAGCGCCCTCTTCTTAAGTTCCTCCGGCCCTATATATTAGATTTGTCCCTCTAAACTTTAGCGCGCTATATTAGTAATTACGGTACTTATCGCTCGACCTTAAAGGGCTATAGTAGTATTAAATCATCGTCCTCGACTTCGCCGTAGTTTCTCTCTCGTAACGAGTACTCGTTAGACCTTCCTTATAATTTAAAATTAACTACTATAGTCTAACGGTATAATAATAACGAGTGCGGTGCTAACGTCTTTAAAGTTAGGTAGATAGGCGTTACTAGGTACTAAGCTTCGCTTTTCGCGTACGAGAATTAAGGTTATACTAAGGGTAGGTAATTAGTTAAAGTAGGCCGGACTATCTACGGAGTATAGAAACGTCTATATTTATAATAGGAACTCCACGATATACTTTAGATATCACGGAGGATAAAATAGTAATAGAGTAGAAGTACTAGAAAAGAGAAGAGGTAATATAATAGACGATAATAGATTAGATAAATATAAATAATTAGTAGTACTATATAAAGTAGATATCTAATATTCCTTTAAAATCGATGCTAACTGGCTACGTATAGCTCTTCTCTAGCTGATTAGAAGTACCTACCGTCGTTATAGTCGTATCTAGTCACGCCTGTACTTATAGATTACTATACTTTAGAGAAGCCTTAGTTATTACGCGATTAATACTATAGAGCTAAACCTTACTAGAATACGCTGTATATTAGTCTCTTACGGTTAGAGGACCTTCGACGTGGATTATATAACCTGTAATAACTTTACTAACCCTAATAGCCGTCTTAAAATAATACCCTCGACTTTCAGATAAATTAAAGCTATTTAGTATATACGGTATTAGTAGCTTCTATCTTTAGAGATAGCCGAACGAAACTTACTATTAACCGCGGTATTATATCACCTTATTATAAAGGAAGCCGGCGTACTTAATAATAATTTTATTATCTTTCTTTAACTAATCGCTGTTACCGTACTCTAAGACCGTTTATATAACACCTATTATAAGCTAGGTATAAGAATTAATACGAAAGATAATCTTTAGATAGATTAAGACTTCTTAGTCTTATAAATATTCTAGGAAGAGAAGTACTAAACTTAGTAAACGGTTTATTTAAGTTAAGTAATATAAAAGATAACGCAAGCCTATTATAACGTTATAGAGTATAGATCGACTAAGCGGGTGTACGTGGATATAAAAGTATACGGGATCTTCAGGCCTACGGAGCGGGTATACGTCCGGGATTAGAGGATAGGATTTTAATTTGGATAGTAGCTATATTTTAAGCTAGTAAGGCTATCCTAATAACTTTACGTACACCCGCTTAGTATATATATACCCGCTTAGAATAAGTATACCGGTATCTTTAGCTAAGCGAGGATAGCATTTAATTACGATAGATTAGCGAATATAGTCTTATAATATAGGCTTAATAAGCTTCGTAGTTATATATAAGGCTACGTCGTATAGCTACCTATTCTATTCGCTCTTACTTACCTTTTTACCGTGTTTTAGACGCTATATTCTTAAGCCCGCTACCGTCCTCTATTTACGCGAGTATATTACTCTATAGATAAATATAGGATGCCTTCTTATCTACTCGTAAGTACTCCTTTAGCTTATAACTAGTTTAAACTAAGTCATGCTATCTATAACCTTTATATAGCGAGCCCGAATAACTAGCTAGGTATTCTTAATCCCTTTCTAACTAGCGATAGTCAGATATCTTAGAAGTAATTACCTATACCTACGAGGTAGATATTACTATTAGAGACGTCACTTCGGACCTCCTAGCTTCTAAGACGACCTGCGAAGTCTCTATAATCTCTAACGCCTTAAATCCTTCGCTAAATGCTCTTTATATATTCCCGTTACCTGTTTATACTTCCTATATTAATAGTGGAGCTAAGGTAGATACTTTAGATGCGGCTGCTTCTAAGATTTCTATAAATACTACTAGTACGGTACGCGGCGAAGATAATTAGGTATAGAATACCTCTTATATATTAGCCTCCCTATCTTTAACTATCTTTACGGAATCTACGCCTGTATATATTAAGGGGAGGCTTATACCTCCGCCGATTCTCCTTTAACTCCGATCCCGATTAGCTATAATAGGGGACTACTCCGTTCCTACTATCCTTACCGTAGCCTAGTAGTAGCCGATTCCTATATAGATTTTATATCTAAACTCTAAGTCTACTATCGTAAACTATCGGCTAGACCCTAAACTATTAACAAGCTATTTAAAGAGCGCCTCCTAGTAGCGGGGAATATTAACTAAGAATCTATCTACTAACTAGCTTAATTAGGTCTATAGTAATTACCGGCTCGTCTACTTACGGACTACTAACGTATTAAACGTTAGTAAATTAAAGTCAAGCCTTTAATAATATTAGTTATACTAAAGCTACCGTATCCTCGCTATATTTCTATTCGCGATAAACCTCTAGGAAATCCTCGTTACCCGCGACTACGTCGACTAGTTTATTAGATACGCTAAAGCTTTAAGCTACGTTATTAAAGAGATTATTCGCCTAGGGAATCCTATTAGATACCCCTTAAACTTCCGGAATCCCTTTAAAACTTACTTAAGAGCTTAAGAGCGACTTATTACGCGAGCTTTAATCGCTTAGCTCGCCTTAAGTAATAATAAGCTTGCGTCCTACGTAGCTACTATCTATCGCGATCTAGTAAAACTCTACCGGTATTATAATACCTATAGTACTATTATCTTAATTCTACTTACTACTAACTAACTTATATACTTACTAGGATAGTCTTATATTATAGGATTCTCTTAGTACCCTAGTAATAATATAGCATTAGAAGGCCTTGCGAATAAGCCTATTTTCTAGAATCTAGTTCCGGGTAATAAATCGGTCTAGTCTCTAGTCCTAATAGCGTACGTGTAATATATCTGTTTTATAAAGTCTATTTATTCTAATTTTCTTAATAATAATCGACTACGTAACTTCTTAATTCATTTTTATTTAGTAAATATAACCTTAGGAAGATGGGATTACTTATTATAAAGCACCTAATACGATTTATAGTCCCAGCTATAGTAGGTTATTCCGATCCTCCTAAGGAAGCTTTCCTAGGAGACTTCTCTAGGGATTAAGGGTCGCTGGTGGACCGGTAGGTTAGGAAAGCAGTATTAAAGGCTGGATTTAGGCCTCCTAGAAGAAGGGGCCTAGGAGATCTCTCCTAGGAAAGCTAGCTGCGAATTGGAACTCTCCTTTAATACTACTACCACCCTTTTCTAATATTAAGTCTCAGTCTCTAGGCAAGGCTTAATCTGTAATTAATTATTTATAAGGCTAGCGTTTAGCTAATATAGCTTTATATTAAATCTAATAAATAGCTAGTATAGTATAACGGAACCCTCTAGCTAATAAATCATCTATTTATAGTATAGTTCAGATCAAGCTTAAGTCTATTCGGGAACTCGGAAATAAGATATAAGGGAACCACGGACGTAACGAGCCTTACCGACCCTAGGCTCCTTAATAAAGACTGCTACGCCCGGTCTTATTTACGCTACTAATATTCTTCGATATATAATATTACTATTTCTCCCTTCTCTTAAGATACTACCTAGGTAAGGGGTAGTAGTTTTATTATTCCGGAGGATTATTCTCTCCTATATAGATCGTAATCCCGGCGCCTAATCTTACCTCGATAGAGCGTATATTATAAGGGTTTTACTACTATCTTAAACCTATAGTTAGAATTTTCGTTAATAATACTATAGTAGCGGATACTAATATCTTTAGCCTCTTATAAGGTAATACGCTCTCGACCTTCTAAAGTCCTCTACTATTTTTAGGAGCTCTTTATATAGTACTAGTAGAAGCCTAATAGATACTCCCGAGGAAGACCTAGATATAACTACGTCTCTCGAACCTCCTTAGACTAAAGAGTAATAAGAAGTCCTTGATATTATCGCCTAGCTGCGTAAATACGGTCTTAAAAGTATTCTCTCGCTTCTTTAACTTATAGTCTATTTAATCGCTATAAATATCCTATCTACTAAGTTATTATAAGCGATTATAACCGGGTCTACTTAATCTAGAAGTATAAAATATATAGTAGGATGTTCTTCTTTTATTATATACGATCTACGGGAAATTATATTTTTTATTTCCTACTACGTATAGTTTACTTAGACTTAGTAGTAATAGATTTAACCTAGATATACTATATTATAATCCGAGGTTATATTTTCTTATTAACTATTATAGCGTAGCGAGAGCTATCTTATAGCTCTAAATATTCCTACGACTAGAGCGCGTATAGATTTTAATTAGAAGAATCTATCTTATTAGTTTAGTAAAGGTACTTATAGTATAGTTAGTATTAGGGTCTTCCCTCTAGACTCTATCTATTAGCTCGCATACTACACTTGGAAACGAAGCGAAGGGTCTAAAAGTAAGAGATTTAAAAGGCCTAGGATATATATTTAGTTTAGATATTCCCGTTAGGTATAACGTTTATAAGAAGGTAAATCGTGTTAAAGCTTAATAGAGCGCCGTTAAAGACCACGCTCTAATATTATAGAGAGTAGATCTCGTGTAAATATCCCCTTATCTTCTACTAAAGATAGGTATGACTCGGATTTTACTATCTATCTCTACTCTTAGGTAACGTATTTAGTTATAAGCGCTCTTAGTCTATCTATACGCTTCTAGGTTAGAGTATTTTAATAAGTATATTTGACTAGCTTAATAATATTACTATAGTACTCTTTATATAGTTTATACCCGTATAGCGTTACGTGGAGCTTATAAAGTATAAGCGTCTAGAGTAATTTAATACCCTACTTCTTAGCAAATACGTAGAGCTAAGCGTGGCCTAGAAAGACAGGTAAATAGTCTTTAACTAAGCTTTTATTAGGCCGTATCGTGTATATAGTCGAGAACTCGGGAAGGGATAGAACTAGGTACGTGAGATTATCGAACTTAGATCGTTCTAACTAAAGGTTATTCTTCCTTACCGGTTTCCTCGTCGTCCGGAAGCTTTAGAAACCCCAATTATCTTCTAAGGACTCCTCCGCTACTATATCTAGCTGTGGCTCGGGCGACGGTATGGATTCTTCGGCGGAAGTAGTAGATTCTATAATAATATTACACGGTACGGGGGGATAGTCCCTAGTATATATAAACTGCGCCTAGCGCGTAAATATCTCCTTATCTACATCTTCCTAGTTGACTATCCTAGCCTAGGCTTCTTTTATCGACCCATTAACTAAGGTACGTAGGGAGGTAGACTACTCGGCGGTAAGGAGGGTATAAATAGTTATAGCTTTTTAGTATTTACCGATAAGGAATTAGAAAACCGGCCTACTAACTATCCTATACTTCTTATTAGACGCGTATAGTTAATAACGTTACTATTAATAATATACGATTTATAAGAGATACCTATTTCCGGTCGCTAGTTATAATAGGCTTAAAGAAATCTAGATAATTAGATCCGTTAAAGCTCGTCTACTACTACGAATTAGGCGAAACTACGCTAGCTACCTTCCGGCCTTAGGGCCGTTTCGCTCCCGAATACGGGCTAGAAATTTGGTACCCGTCGGCTATCTACTAAAGAAGTCTCTTTCCTTATTTAACCTCTATTTAGTAAGTAGAAGAATTAGCTATTCGGAATAATATATATTTAGGTTAGAACCTTACCATTCTTTATATTACTATCTCGTATATAACTAAACGTTTTATAGGCGATATAACGCTTATAATCTAATTAAAAGTCTAATATAGATAAAATACAGCGCTAAAGACATACGATCAGCCTTAAGTATCTCTACTAATAGCTTAGAGAGAGCCTTCTCTTTATTATCTCGCTACTACTTCACGCTTTTTATATATCTTATAATATAAGTAGCTAGAGAACGGAATTTTAAGCTATATTTATAGTAAGTTAGTTATACCTCCTATTACTACAAGACCTTTAACCTTACCCTCCCTCCCTTACTAACCTACTAACCTACTAACCTACCTAAAATGCTACCCTAGCGTCCCCTACCTTACTACTACTACCTCCTCCTCCGGTCTACTACCGCATCCTCACCACACCCGCGCCCTATCTATAAGAAGGATAGGAGAACACGTGGGTATATAGGGTCTAGGGTAGTCTTGCATTTAGGGTAGTTACGTATACTAATAGACTACGTCGATCTAGATATAAAGAGATTAAGCTTGCTTCCTTAACTTATAAGAGTATAAGAGATCTATAGGAGGATAAGGAGGCGGAGGCGGAGGTAGATAATAAAAAAGAGGGATCCGATACTAATCTAGCTGCGACGTCCCTTACTATCTACTCTTAATATCGCTTCCTAGAGAACTTGATTTATAGAACTCCCTATCGGAGTATAATATAAGTAGCCGTATAAGTACTATTTAATATTATCTTATCTACGAGCGCCGACCTCTACTCCGAGACCTACTATTAGCTCTAGAATAGCTCTTCTTAAGGCGAATTTTTAGATTAGGATTAGAAGAACGCTTCGCTAGTTCTCTTTTTAGGCGCTTATTAGAAAGGCTAGAACCTCGACCTACGTCCTAGGAAAGCTCGTCCGCCGATATTTCAGATTCTAGTAGATTCAGCTCGATAGTAGATTGAGATATACTATAGCTGGAAGACTCTAAGGTAGACGTTTCTTTAGATATACCTATAACCCTACTATTTATAACCGCTATTATCTTATCTTATTATATTTTTACCTAGTCTCTTACGTTTCTAAATACGCTTATACTATCCTAATATTATATAATAGAGCTAGTTAAGGCCCAGCCTCCTAATTAAGTTATATAGTACTTAGATAAGTTATTAGGATCGGTTAATTAGGTCGGATAAACCGTATATATTTTAAGGGTTCTATTATAAAGAGTTAATATAATCGTATACGCGTTATTATCGTATACTAAAGTAGGGTCCGCTTTAAAGGACTAAAGCTTATAAACGGTACGGGCACCTAATACGCTATTAAAATAAGCTTATTATTTAGTTATAACCGCGCTCCCGTCAGGACCCTTCGCCTTAGTAAAGAAATTAGGTAATACTAGGGCTTATAACTATATAGCCGGTGTAATATAGGATCCTAGCTCTTCGCGAATACGTAGTCTTATTTATATAGGCCGTACGCCGTTATAGAAGTCGGGTTTAGCGTTAACTAAGTTACCGTAGGTAAGTAGCTTGAGATTTCCAAATACGAGGTTCTTAGCGAATAGGATAGGCGTATTTCCCTAAATTAGTAGGAAAAAATCACTTATTATAGCGTCCTTATTTAAAGCCCGTGAATTATTCTACTTAAAGGTACGAAATTCCTTATTAGAGAATTAAGATAGTGAAAGTAATAGCCTTAGTTTACCTAATCTACTAAGGATTTCGTTCTCGTTATCTAGTCTTAGAGGATCCTGACTATCCGGAAAATTATAGTTATCTAGATATATTCCGTTATTAATAAGATTCTATTTAAAGTTTGGATTATATAGAGAAGTCTTCTTTAATTTTAAGGTTATTATCTTCGCGGTGGAGTCTCCTAACGTATTTCTAGACTTTAACTAGGTCTTAGAGCTAGGCTAAGTAGATAGTATAACGTAGGTAGTAGAGCTTAGTATAAATAGTCCTAGATACTAGAGGGATAAACTTAGTAATAATCTCGATATCTAGAGTACTAAACTTACCCCTATAAGGTTACGGAGATCTAGACCACCGTATCTAGTAAAGCGATCTAATTATATCGATAGGTTCTCTAATTAACCTAGTTAGTCACCTAGATTAGGACCGCGTGCGACTATTAGTCTAATAGGACTAGCCCTTTTTCTATTTCGTTGATTAAGTTCGTCTAATACTAGTCGGGTGAGCTACAGCTTTAAGAGCGAATCCTAGTATACTATATTCGTCTTCTACTATAATTAACGACGTCTCTTAGCCTTTTTCCGGGGTAAGTACGGCGTAGCCGTCGTCGAATACTCTTATTTAATTACGCCTCGTTATCGCTTTTAACCTAACTGCGATTAATCTTTAGGCGCGTCGGTAGTTATAAAGTACGATACTATATAAAGTAGAAAACGTGGCTCGGTCTCCTTAGTAAATAAATAAAAGAAATAGGTATCGAGTATAATAATATATAAGAAAGCTCTAAGTTATACTATAGAGTGAATCTAAATAGTTAGTCGACACTTATTAGAGAGGTAAGGGGTAATCCTAGACGCGTTAAGTCTAGGTTTACGCGCGCGGCTAAAATAGGACTTATTACGACTAATAAATAATATAACGATTTATAGTTTCTATACTAGCTAATATCCGTGTCTTCACGCTCTCGGATATATATAAGATCCCCCCGAATATACCTTTTCTATAAATAGACCCGGTTATCCCGTACTCTAACGCTTACTATCTGATTTAGCTTAATATATTTATAGACACACCGTTATAAAGGATATAAAAGAGTTTTTTTTATTAAACGTCTAGATCGGCGATAGTACTCTCTTATAATTCTATCATTTTAATAATCCTATAACCGATAGTCTAGCTAATAACCCTGCCGATAACCCTACCGATAACCCTACTAATAACCTAGAGGCTATTATGCGAGCGATAGCCTTATCCTTAAATTATATTACCGGTCCCTTAGGCGTGTCTCCTCCGGTATAAATAAGTACTATGCCCTTCGTATTACTATTACGATATCCGCTGTCCTAACGTTTATATCTTACGTGTAAGAGTTAATATAACTAATTATTCCTAGAAAAGCTTATAGCTCTTTAGTATAAGTTAGGACTAGGATTATTTACTCTCTACGCAGTGGCTTTTATCTATTACCCGGAGGCGTCAAGTCCTATACCTAACTATAGAGAAATTCCAGATCCACGTCGAGTAGCGTCGAAAGGATATACCCCTATTCTAGTAACGAGCGTAAAGTCTACTAAGATATCCTTAATATATTCCTAAGAAATATAAGACGTCTAGGGTAATAAGGAGTCGGATATTATAAATAAAGAAGGGAATATTATAGGATATAGAAGGGAAGGAGTAAAAGAGGGATTCGAGGAGATAGATAAGGAGTCTAAGGAATAGACGGAGGAGGTATTATAATAAGGATAGGAAATGACTAATACTAAAGATACCTTCTAATAAGGAGCGACTACTTTAAGGAACGCTAGAGGCTAGGCGTAAGTAAAACGGGAAGAATTCGTAGCTACGGCGAATAGTAAGGTACTAGATACGGATTATCTAGCACTTAAATATTTTATTAAATAAGCTAGTACGCTAAGAATCGGAGACATCGGCTAACGAGCGTGCGTTAGACCTTAATACCTTTACTAACTCTAGACTTCCGGTCGGAGCTCGATTAAACCTTTTATCTAAAGTCTTATTAAAATAATAACCTAAGAAAGCGTCTTAATTTAATAAATCGCGTAGAAGGAGACTTGAAACCTTACTATATTATTAAGTCGGCTACTAAAAAGCTGAAGAAAGAGGCCGGTATAAAGCCTAATAAAATTCGGAGAATATATTCTTAGCAGAGAGAAAGGAAGAACTAGATAGAAGGATTCTATAGAGTGGAGTAAGATATTCTATTACGGCACGAAAAGGAGATAATAAAGGTAGCTTATAGTAACTAAAATATAATATATATATATATATATATATTTAAGGCGGCGCTACTATAAAGTATTTAATATATTTTCTTTAAAGACTATTACGCCGCTGTTAAGCTTATATTAGAAGATCCTTCTTACTAGGTTACCCTAAATACTCCCTTCTAAGATAAATACTTTAAGCCCGCGTCGATATCTCTAACCTTTCTATCTATAAAGATTTTATATACTCCTTTATAAGAGGCGTGACTTATATTTCCCTTCACCGATATAATTCTATCTAACTTAGGAGTGAATTTCCAGCCGGTTATTCTATAAATCTTATTACTAGTAGTATAATCAGTCTGAACTATAACTATAGCTTGTCCTATAACCTTAAATTCTATATCCGGGTCGAAGGCCGGGGTTTAATAAAGAACCTCTAATCCTAGAAGGTTATTAAGTCTATTTACTATAAGATAAGTAGATAATTCGTTAAGAAATACAGCGCTAAGATTTTCCACGGCTTCTAATACCTTCCCTATTCGATATTTATATGCGAGTAGACTCTAGGTTAATATAATAGCGAATATATACCTATAAACCTAAGTATTAAGGAGGGTATTAAGCGGCTCAGGTTATATCTAATAGCCCGTAGGCTTACGTCTAAATATTATACCTAATATTACCCTTTTAGGAGGAATCTTAAAGTGGCTATAAATTAAATATATTCCTAATAACTTATAGACGTTATAGCGGACGAATAGGTATATAAGAAAGGTAAGGTAGTTATTATTAATAGGCCTTTATTCGCTATCTTCGCGGAGACTATTATATCTGTACCGTTAAGGGAGGTTAGCTATAACCTAGTAAGTCTCTAGCAAGTATAAGCCCTAAAGGGTGCTACGTATAATTAGTTAGACTCCTCTAGATTATAGTAAGAGGGCCTATAATTTAAGCCGGGTACTATATAATATAGCGTAACTACTATAAGAGCTATTTTAACCGCGCTTTTATAAATAAGGTAATTAAATTAATATAACGGAAAGATAACGAGAGAGTTAAATAAACCTTACCTCTTCGAGCGTTAGCGCCTACTACTATAGAATAAAGCTATAGTATTAGAGAAATAATACCCGGTATATATTAATACTATAACTACTTATAACTATAAGCTTAATTTATCTCTCCTATATAGCCGGTTTAGTACACCTTATTATTTAGTACTACGCTATAAAGGAGTATAGCGATTACTATAAAAAGGTAAAGAAACGATTTATATTTTAACTAGAGGTGTATTCTACTTATAATAGAGTCGTTAATCTAGTTAACCTAGTTAGTTATTATAAATATAATTCCTTGGTAATACTCTAGTTCTCGTAAGAATATAGAGACGAGGGTATTACGGTGGACGTTATAGAGGGAGCGTTACTCTAGAAATACGTCCGCTTTATTAAGAAGGAGGATAGCGTTCTATTTAGCGGCTCGCTGGAATATTAGAGGTAACTGCGCTTCTAGCTTCTCTACCGTTATACCTAGCTCCCTAGCGGAGATCTACTAAGTTAGTATCGACGGCAGCCTTGTCTATTAGCTAGAAGACGTACTAAATAGAGTGGCCTTTAAAGATATTTAGATATTCCCTTAGCTATTAAAGTCTTACCGACGCCTATAAGCCTACTAGTAAAGGTATTAGTATAGTATAATTAGAAAGAATTCGTAGACCGTACTATAAAAGTATAATTAAGCCTAGCGCTTTCCCTACTATAAAGTCATCGAACGTATAATTAGTCTCTCTACTTATATAGGCTTCGGCCAGCGCCTAGATAACTTCCTTTTACTTCGTAGGGATTATATCTACTAATAGAAGTTTCGTGGGACGGATTATTAAAGTATAAGCCCTTTTCTCCGGGTTTAAATGTATACCTACCTTCCTTCCTATTACCTATCGCTACTTATTTCTCCTTCTACCCTAATATAACCCAAACTATTACGAGATTATCTGGGTTCTTTAATTCAGCGGATCTATAATATAGTATATAGGCCATGCCCTTATTAACGGTCTATTAGTATAGGGTAGTATCGGGTAATATAGTAATAGTGTCTCTATACGCTCCTCGTAATATACTAGGGTTAATAATCATCGCTACCATTTTAATAAGAGGTTTAAAGTTAAACTATAAGTAGTTAATAGCTAGGTAGAGATCTAAGCGACTTGAAGCTTATTACCTATATAGTAGGTATAAATAATAGCTGCGATTAATTAGTCGTCGAGAGGCTATAATAGGGGTACTAAGGATACTAATAAAAGTAGGGTAGATAGACAGATAATTTATAGTTCTAGGAGCTACTTACTACGAAGAGCTACTTACTTAGATATAGATTACTCGCTTAATAAGTAATACTAGCCAATTATAGTCTACCTCTATTAGATCTCCCGTTACTAGATATTATAATGCGTGCCTTAATAAGATATCCCTATTAAGCGTCGGTTCTTTAATATTTATTAATACTAGATACTATTAAGCCACGGATATATTAAAGCGTTAATTACTAATAGACGGTCTCTAGGATTAGGCTTTATAAGATATAATATAAACTCTTTATCCTTAGAATTAATTATTCTTAGATTAATTTTAGTAAATAAGTATATCTCCTTACTATATTAATTTATAGCGTATTTAAGGACGGCCGCCCCCTTATTATTAAGAAGCTGGAAGAATTTCTCCGGGAACGGTCTAAAGTATTTATTTTATAAGATAAGCACGGCTAAAGTAAAGTAATTATCTCCGGGTTCGAGCCCTTAAGGCACGAAGAGATATTATCGTAAGAGGTAGTATATAGCCTACGAATAGTATAAGTAGAGACGCCTTATAAAGTTATTAACGCGAAAAGATAAAACTTATAGTAGTATTAAGAGATTATATATCTACCGCGACTATCTATTACGCGTTAAGTATAACTTCTAGAGTATAATATATAGGGGCGCTAATAATATACTCCCCGTTATTTATATTTACGTCCTCTAAAACGGAGTCTCTAAGGTCGCTAAGCTAAATAGTACTAAATCGGGTATTACTAGTATTATTATTTATAAGGATATTATTCGGTTTAATATCTATAACTTATAAGTATAAGTATAATAAGAACGACGATATAAAGTAATAGCTCGGTACTAACTAGTATATACGCGTTTATAAGTATATAATAGGGCTAGGCTATCGAGAGCGCTTTTTATAGCCCGCTTTATATCCTATATATCGAGCTTCTACTTATATAAGGCCTCGTAGAGAGTCCTATCTAGATATTCTAGTACTAGCGCCTGCGGATTATTAATAATATTAACTAGTTACTAAACGGATTTATAATCTTAGTAAAGCTTTAGAGCTTCGATCTTATTCTCTAGTCGAGTTAGAGGGGCTATCTTAATTAAGATAACCTTAGAGTTAGGGTCGCTAGTAATTATTAGTAAAGTGGAATAGAGAAAAAGATAAGTCTAGTACCTAGTAAGCTAGAGATTCTCGTTATTCCGACTTAGTAGTCGAAGTACTTTATAAAAAGCTTTTTAGCCTTCGAGTCTTTAACCGTAGCAGATTTTCGAGCCTATCCTAGCAAGTTTCTACATGGTTTAAGAGAGTCGGTAAGAGAATAACCCGAAAGGTTTACGGCCGTAGGAGATAGGCGCCGGCGCTAAATTAGGCCCTACGCTATAATATATACTATAGCTAATATAACTTACTTTCCGAGTCTAGGAAGTCAGCTATACGACGAGCTAATTAGAGTATTCTTCTCTATTATAAATAGCCCTAGTCTTTATTATAATATAATAGACGACCTCTTATCCTCGAATTAATCCCTTAAATCCCTCGTTTACACCTATTAAAGGCTCTTATCCTTAGGCGAGACTAAGTTCTTTATCCTTACCGTTAACGCTAGCATAACTACTAACCGGGTTATTAGTTTTAAGAATTTAGATACGGTTACGAGAGCTAGCAAGTAACTTTCGCTTAGCGCCGCGACTAAAACGGAGCTCTAGAATAGGCCCGAGATAGTAATTATTATAACGAGTACTAAAGGATTTAAGGAGGCTGTTATAAGAAGTACCTAGTATTTACTTATAGGCACGGCAAAGGTCGTCTAGCGGTAAGTTACTTATATACTAAAAAGGTAGAAAATATACCTAATCCTAAGAGTAGGGAGGCGGAGTATAATAATCGAGACCCCTATTTCACCGCGGTGTGCCTCGATAGCAACGATAAATACCTAGGGATAGAGTACTTTACGAAGAAAAAGTAAAGTAAGATTTAGCTAACTCTAGCCTAGCTTAATAGTAGATCTAGATAATAATTTAGGTAGTAGGAATTTTAAGTATTAATAAATTATCCGTTTAGCGAGTATAGAAATAAAAGTTCTTAACCTTAATCTATAGAGACTAGCTTAATAGAGCTACTAGAGTTCCTAAATTATCCTTTACTTCTTAAGTAACCCTCTCCTTTTCTAATCTCTATCTTCCCCCCTTAATATCTAGCTCGTCTAAGGCCGCAGGGTTTTATTTTTACTTCCTATTTCCTAGTAAGTCGTGAAGCGGTCTTCTCGAAATTTCTATTACTCGCTTAAAGTCGATAAATATAACCTTATTAGCTTCTTAATTCTAAAGTATATTTAGGGGGTCGAAAGTCTTTATATTAAATACCCTCTAATCTAGATATTAAAGCGATCTATTAATATATATTCCATAGAACTTATTACTTCTATTCCCTCTAGTATTCTAAAACTTCGTCTTTTCCTATCGCCTAATATCTACGAGTTAGAGAGGCCCGCTCGGCTTATTATTCGTCTCTCCTCGCTCCTCTAAGGTACGGTTTTATAAATCCCCTTCTTGCCCTATTTCTATTTATCTAAGCTTTTCCCTCGTATCGTGTACTTCCTACTAATTATAGTAACCCTACTGCCGCTTATCCTAGGTCTCATTCATCTTATACTAGAAGTAGATACTACTACCGAAATATTTCTTTATAATCTTATATACGTCTCTAATATACGGTTCGGCTAGGGTAGTCAGGTACCCGCTAACCTTTAAGCTAAAGCGGAGGAAGTAGTTATATCTATTAGGATTAATAGGTATATACGGACCCTCGCCAACTATAAAGCTAATGTAATCCTTTAAATATTCGGAATTAATTGGTATTTCTAGAACTTTACTATCCGGCTATCGCCCTTTTTTATCGTAGACGCTATTATATATCTTTATAATCTCGTTAAAGAATTATTAATAAGTCTATTTATTTTTAGTAGTTACTTCGAGGCGTAGATGAATATTAAAACTATAGTTGAAACCTATTATAAAGAAGGGACCATTAATATTCGGGATAGGCCTAGTAGTAAAGAAAACTCGGAAAATGATACGCAGTTAGGAGGGAGATTAATAGTAGATATTATCCCCGCCCGAGGCGCGGGGCTAGTAGAGATCTAACGCTATTAGGTTAAGCTTCTATTAGTCCGGGGTACTATATACTCCTAGGAGATATTTCCTAAGAGCCTTAGTTAATATATATTAGAGAATAAGTACTACTCTAAAATCGAGTTTAGGTTTATATTATTAAGCTGGAATCTTATAAACACGTAATATCTAAATTAAAAGTAAAAGTAAGATATAAAATAAATACTACTATAAAGAGAAGTTATACGCGTAGAAAGATCTTATATACCGTCGCCGTATAACTCTTAAAGTATATAACGCTTGAGAGGACTAGCCCCGCTACCTTATATTATAGATATAGACACGCGACTGGATCCTTAGAGGTATATACTTTTAGGTGATTCTTAACCTCGTTTATTATCTTATTAGGTCTAGTATATTTATAGACTCGATAATAGTAGGGCAGGTTATCTATTCCTAAGTAAAAGAGATATTAAGTAGGCTAGTAGACTATTAGAAACCCGTTTTCGCGTTTATCGGAGCTACTATTCCTACTATCTTTATCCTCTTATTTAACGATAACTTTTAACCGACCGCGGCGCTAGGCTTCTTATTAATAGTATAGCGCCGTTCGCGCTTTAATTGCCTCGATTCTTCGCCGAAACTTTTCTTCGTCGGAGTAACCTTCTATACGGCTATAGACTAATCGGACGACTCTAGCTCGCTCTAGGATATTATAGACGATCGGCTTCGTGTATTAGGGATCTTAAGGAGAAGGGACCGCCGTAGCGGAGAATTAAGCATTAAAGGCTAGGGTATTAGCGGTATAGAAGTGGCGTTTACGAGCCTTTATAACTATCTTATCTTATAGTCTCTTTTTAGTCGCATTTAAGCGGGCCTCCGCCTTTTTCTTCTTCCGGTATAGAGTAGTACCGTAAGTATCTTTAATAGTTCTATATCTAGCCTTACGAATTTACTCTATAAGATCCTTATTACGTTAGCCGAGCTTAATTACTTTTAAGTAGTTCGCTAGCTCCGCCGTCTACTCCGATAATAGCTCTATTAGCGTACTAGTATCGGCTATTAAGCTAGTAAGTCTAGCCATCTTTTATATAACCTCGTTAGATAGGTAGTCGAGGTAATAGGCCTTAGTATTATACTAGACATCTTAGTCTAGATAATAACCGACTACCCCCTATTAATAGTTAAAGAGCTAATCCCGTACGGAGGAGGGAGCCTTTTCTATTAAAGGTATATAGAATTAGCGGTTAAGACACGGTTTAGATCGGAGAGATAGAGTAAATAGGAATAAATATACTATTAACGACATTTAGAAGACCGCGTTAAAGGCCGTATTAAGTGAAGGAATATTAAAAGCCCGCCTTCTCCCTAAGTCGTTTTAAGTATCTAATCCATGTACTAGTACGTAAGGGTTCCGTTAGTAATATACCCGTCTCCGCCACCCTATATAGCGGCTCGCGGAAGACTAGAAGATCCAAGACGTCGCGCTTCTATTTCAGGGTCAAGCTTTTCCTGCTAGGCGGTATAGTTACTTAAAAGATATTCTCTACCTATCGTACTAATTTAGCTTTAAATGCATTATCGTAGGCCGTAAGAGAAAGTAAATAGTCTAGGAGGGAGAAGAGCGGATCGTTATTTTCTCTATTAACGACTAACGTTTTTCTAGATACGTGTCCGTTAGTAGAGGATTACTATTAGTAGAGTAGTAGCTAGGATAGAAAGGGTAAGGGATTAAAGGGAGGCTTAGACGACTTATATTCGTAGATAGTTATCTTCCCCTTTAGTATAAAGTAGAGTAGCTTTTATAAAGACGAAGTTAGGTTTCCCTAGGGTTTTATTAGCGATAATACTAATAATAATATATTAATAGAAGAATATCTAAGTCTCTTCCTATCTAGTATTATATTTATCGTTAGTATTAAGGTCGTTATTAGCGTCGAGCTCGCTATCCTTAGTATAGGTTAAAATAGAATCGCTTTCCTTATCGCTATTATAACTACTATCTTAGTTATAATTACTATCGCTATCGCTATCGCTTTTACTATCGCTTTCCCTAGTAGTATTACTACTAACGTCGCTGCCAAAATTAACCGCTATAATAGTCTTACCGTTATTCCTCCTCTTCTTATAATAGCTACTCTTACTATCGGCCTTATCCGATTTTTACCCGCTCTTCGTAGCTATAATAACCGCCGTAGTCGGAAGAGCTTCGCCCGACTTATTAGAATCGTCGAATTTAATTCGGGTATTAAAGAGGGAGTATAGTCGATAGCTAAAGAATACGGCGGCAAGTATACTAGTAGCTACTATAACCCGTTAACGCTCGTCGGTATACGTCGTATTATCGAGGACCTAATAGGTATAAAGAAGGAGGTAGAGGTTATCGCGGCTAATTACCGGCCTTTTCTTTAGTAATTTACGGAGATTATACTCGTCGACGAGGAGGTTTATATACTATATATAGGCGAGACGTTAGTATAAGGCTTCCTAAATATAGGGGAGAGGTATCTAATATTCCTAATATCCCTCCTTTTATATAAGTCGAAATCTCGATCGACCTTATTAAAAATATGCATCCTTAAAACTCTCTAGTAGTTCTTAAAGCTCGACTAGGTAGTAATCCTCTTATAGCGGTCTAACGTCTACCTCTAGAAGACCTTAAAGTCTAGTACTTCTACTTCCGTTAGGAACTTATAGGGCTTATGCCCGAGCTCGCGGTAATATCTAATAATAGAGTGACGTTATTAGTAATAGTAGTAGACCGGGCTGGGACTCGACTTACCTTTCCTATTTCTTTAAGACCGAGTTTAAGCTCTTCTTCGTGTTATCGGCAGCCTTCGGAGGGGTCTTACCTTATATTATAAGCTCTTCCCGCTACTAAACGTAGAAAGTCGGCGGCTTTTTACCGGTTTTACGACGGGCTAGTCTTATATTATTAAAGCGAATGATAGACGGTAGTAGTAGCGAGGTAGGAGGTCAAGGGTTTAGATGGCGGCGACCGAGAGACTAAAGAATAATAGAGGATAGGGATAGCGGAGGGGAAGGCTAGCTTCACCTATAGAGTAAGAAAGAGGGGGTAGGTTAAGAAGAAGGAGGGTAAGTACTAGGCCCTATTAATATTGGCTACCTCGCAGAGGCTTACTTTAAGGAAAGTAGGAGGAAGGAAAGAATGATAGATGGAGTGGAGAGTCAAGAAGGCGCTGTATAATAGATTATTTGCAAGGGTTTATTAGCTCGATAGGGATATTCGGCAGTGCTTATAAGCGCTTGTATAGTCGGTGTCTAGTCCAGCCGTGCCGAACAGGGTCCTGCACCGTGTCCGGGTAGCGTAAAGCAGCTCCCTGACCATCTCTTTTCGGCTACCTTAACACCCTAACCAAGATACTTAATGCTATTTGTAAGGTATGTATCTCTTGCCGTGCCGGGCCACATCAAACCAACGGGCCCGGAGGCAATCTATTCTAAAAATCTGTATAATATAAGGTGACACTGCCTTCCTCCCCCATACCCTCACACCAATCATCACCACATCTCACTCCCTCACTCCCTCCTCACGAACACAACACCATACCAAGGCACCCTCAACCTCTCCCATCCCTCCCTCCCTCCCTCCCTCCACAATGACAACCTTCCACAAACGAGCCCGACGACCCTACCAACAACAGCAATCACTGTGCCACTACCCCACCATCAAAAGCCAAGACCTATGGCAGCAACACAGCTACAAACACGACACCATCGCCGAACCCCTCTACCGCCTCCGCCTCTCGGCGCTAAACAACAAGCAAAACCGTCCCGACTATCCGTCTAGGATCTTCGTACGCTGTTCCCATCCCCATCCCCATATTCCATACCCCCCCCCTCCCCCATTTACCCCCCCTTCCCCTAAAACACCCACCCACCCCCCAACAAAAACAAAAACCCCCACTAACCCCCCACCCCAAACAGATCTACCCCACCCTCGAAACCTTCACCAACGCCGCCAACGAAATCCACGACTCCTTCGGCGGTTCCCACCCCCGCTGCGAGATCCAATACCCCTCCCCTCAACCCCTCCCGGCCGGCGTGGAGTATGATGGCGGGGGGAGGACGAGAAGTGTGGTGTTGCTGTTCGATCCGCTGAGTGCGGGGGAGGGGTGGATTGAGTTTGTGGAGAGGTTGGAGAGGATGGAGAGGGGGTGGACTGTTGAGGTGGAGCTTGAGGTTGGGGGGTAGGGATGGAGGGGAGGGGGATGGGTGGGGGACTGGTGCATGGGGGTTTAGGGTGTTGGGTTCTATACGGAGGCTTTCTTCACTCGTAGCAAGCGACATGAGCAATGATTGAATGGATGCCAAATTCATAATTTTCAATCTGGAGTCTTTTGATTGAACCTTTCGCGGTCGATACCAAACATGCTTTTGCTTGAGAAGGGAAAGGAGTTTAATCTGCACAACAACTCTTCCAACGCTACCATCAGTATCTCGGTATACACCTCATCAGGCCACATTGATTAATTTACTAATTTACCAATTAATTCATTCATTCATTTAATCATTCATTCAAGAACTAAACAGGCGCACTCATCACCATGTAAGCTCTGGCATACTCCACAGCATGAAACCGTGAATATTATCTCGTAATCTCTAAAATCTATCCTCGGTTTTCTCTGAAATTCGCACTCCACAATGCTTTCCGTTCCGTTTCTCCACGTTGCCGTTTGAGACCTTGCAAAGCTATCAGCAATCGTCGAAGTACAAATTTCAAAGATGGGGAGGTGGGGGTTGAACATAGCCTGATACGTACCTCTTTCCCCAATACGTTGTATACGATGGGCATCTAGGGAGACGATGCCAGAGGGATAGACATCATGTGTTATCTGTCCGAAAGAGGAAACGTGCAAGGTCAGCTTGAGGCTTGTAGAGTATAGCCAAAACTTATAGTACCTTGGGATAGAGAAGACAGATCATAGCCAAGTCCCCCTCCGTCACCCGCATGTTCTCTACGCAGCCCCACCCTCTTTGTCCACAACTCTCGTACCATCTTTCTCCCTATACGCCAGGCCCTGAAAGGCTTCCTTGCCCTCGGCGCGGCACGAAGCGCAGGACTCGTGTTCCGTGGCGACGTGGTGATGATGATGGTTGTCGTTGGTGGTGTGGTGCTCGCTTTTGGAGAGTGATGCTCTCGCGTGCTCTGGGTCTGTGATTGTGGAGTCTGTTGTGTGGGGAAAGACGTGCGAGGGTGTGAGTGGGGTGGTGGAGGTGGATGAGATGGGGTCTTGGGTGGAGGCTGGCATTGTCTATTTTGGGGAGGTTTTGTGATGTGAGGTTCTGTGGTGGTTGAGCTGGGGACGTAGGGAAGGTTCTGATGAGTTGATGATGTTTGATGTTGCTCGAGGGAGTGGTGTGTTTGATTTGGGGATGTAGGAATGTTGGTGGTCGGTGGTAGAATTGGGCATTTGTTGTCTCGAGATTCTAGCGTGCCAATATTCGTTACCGTAAGGTAGTCGACATCACCCGTTTGTCACGCCACTTTTTTCCCTGGGCAAGGTTCCAGTCGGCCAGAAAGGGGAGTCACGCTGGTTCCTGCATCTTCGGGAAGGTTTGATCGTTGTTCCCCACACTAACATTGTTGCGTACCGTCAAAACCCAATGACGTCGTTGTAAATATTGCACCTTGACCGAATGTCTCATTCCCTATCCTTACCTACCTAGGCTCTGACCTGTCAGTTTCGGGTCAAGCGGCGTGCCCCTGTCGAACTGCATCCTTTCAGCCTTCGAAAAGTAGCAATGTCAGACTTGACCTCTTCGCGAGGCAGCCCCGGCGGTCCAAAGATGCAAGATCGCAGACTCTCCATCATCCAAGATACAGCCGTCGACGACCTACACGACATCAATACCCATGCCCTGGATGATAAGTCCCCAACTCCTCACCACGAATCGTCGGTGATGTCATATATGGAGTCTCATTCCCCGAACGATGAGAGCTCCCACACATGCGTTCCGAGATCGCCGTTGTTGAGTCGCAGTAACTCTTTGGAGGATGACGACAAGGTGACAATGGTATTGGAGACGGATAGGGCGAGGAGAATTGGTAAGATTGCGTTTCCGTTTCGGACGTGAAGCTAATAGTCATACCCAGCACCTCGGAACAAGGGTGCAGCAGACTTCATTAGGTCGCCGCCCGAGCCATCTGGGGAGTCATCACATAGCGATGTCCAGGTGAAAGATGCTGAAGGTGCGGTGGACATGCGGGGAAGACGTGAAAGTCGTAGAGAAGACGCCCAAGATGTCAAGTAAGACGGGAGAGAACTAAGCTTAGAAAGTCACAATGATAATCAAGGGCCTATCCTAACATCGCCTATCTTCCACGGAGATACCGCGCGCAGATAGTGTGACATAAAGCTAGAAACCCTTCCTTAAACTGCTGTTACTCATACTTCCCGCCACTATAGACGTAGCCCTCCGTGCCCTCCACCCCCTACCTAGGTTGCTAGGATAATAGTTCCCTCCAACGTCCCGAGGCTAAGGACTTAGCGTCTTGGCCATGAAGCGACGTGAATTGAATGGCGCGGAGCGGTCAAACGATGTAATGTCCTACGGTCCCTACAGAGTATGGGGGCGTTCATTCGACAAGCCTCTATCAGTCGCATCTAGAGATGATCTGGCCGTAGACCGAAGTCTTCAATACGAGGAACAACCAGACTCATGATGGACGATAAACCCTACCGCATGACGTTTGGGAAGCACGTGGGAAAGCACCTCCATGAGCTACCACCAGACTATCGCGCCTGGCTCACCGGTCAGAGAATATATGAAAACAAAGAAGATCTCAAGGCAGCATTGATGAAAGGCAAATACCTCGCTCCCGTTGTAAAAAGCGAGCCTTCACCGATCACACCACCGAGAAAGCGCAAGCTGTCAGAAACAGAGTCGGTTGCTGCGCCGCCCAGTGCGAAGAAGCTTGCAATCAGTCAGAAAGCAAAATGCAAAGGCACGATGCCCAACGACGATGGAGCGGCTTATATCCTCAGTTTCGGCAAGTATGCAGGACAGAAGCTGACGGATGTACCGCCTACATATATCGATTGGCTCATGGCGACAAAAGTACACGACCAACGGCCTGATCTGGCAGCTGCGCTTCGCAAAGAAGGGCTGTTGGTGGAGAATCACACGCCCGACACCATTGACCCAATATGGAGGGCTCCCACCGTCCATGAAGCAGAATTTATGGACACCCGCTTTTTTGACGATATCACACAGTCGCCCCTTTGGATATCTGACATCGACGTTTCTCGCTATTTCCGACTCGGTGAACCCTTACTCTCGAAAGCAGGCGTGTATCTAGTCACAGAGGCGGCTTTGAGGCGGAGTACTGAATATGTGGAGCTGCTAACATTTCCTAAAGGGAATGTCAGGTGGTTATATCAGGTCTATGCGTGTGCCGGTCGATATGGCAGTGTTGGAGCTGCTGCTGATGGACGTAGCGGTGTTGAAAAGGCTTTGAGAGACTTCCTGGGAAAGAATAGAAGGCGGGAGCGTGAGATTTGGCTCGACCTGGGGCTTGATTAGTGCGCTTTGGACTGACATCGATTCATGGGGCTTGCGATATTCAAGGAGGGGGTTACGCAAGACTAGTGCGTAAAGGCTGCATCAGCTTCGGTTATCAAGATGGAGGCTAACAGGAGAAGATTTGGAGCTTGCTAACCTTCCCCCTGAAATGGTTGAGACACACAGTGCACACCGGCTATCAAAGATTTGGTCATCCAAGTTCAGAACGCACTAGGAAGAGGAAATCCATCCACCTCGCCTCCTCTCACCACACGATACGATCGGAGGATATCCCACAGCTATGGTAGCTCGGTTCTAGTGAAGCTCTTTACGTTACGAAATGCAGGATTGCAATACCAACCGGTTACTGACCTCACGGCAACCTACAACCAAATCCCGTGGCTTGGCATCCTTGCAGAATTTGATCCTACAATTCGATATATTCGAAATTCCAACAGTGTCTTCTTTCCCCCTTGAATGAAAACTTGCCTACATTTAGCTAGATCAAAGCGTATGTCGGACATGATGGTCTCTCCATTTGGAGTGTCCTCCAGATTGCGCCGCACTCGACTGTCAGAACGATCGTCGATTGCGACGGCCTCTCACCAATGCATGATGCATTACTGCCACTCGCACTCCTTTGGCTCTTGTATGCGCTCGTGGTACATGTGCTCGTACATGTAACCTAGAACATCCATGGACTATCATCGCCAAGCATGGGCGCGGAGCTTGGATATCAACCTCGCAAGTCATAGAAGAATTCAGCAAATCTTTGATCAATCCTCACAATAGCTACAGTGTGTGCCTTTTGTGAATCAATCAAGATACTCCGGACGACGGTCGGATAATGAAAGAAATCGAAGTTCCGATTTCCGACTGTCAGGAGCGGCAGTTGATAACGCAAGCAGCTTTCTGACCTCCCTCTTGTAGCAACCAAATAGCAACCATCACAGATCCTCTCAGTAACGGTCTTCTTCCATCCGTCTCGGCAATTCTGGAGAGGGCTGCAACGACTGGGTTGGCCGCTTCCGATTGTTAATGAGGGATACACCGGTAGTCTCATGTCATACTGGATATCCCATCTCTAATCCGAAGCGCACCAGGGGATGTAGCCAGCATACTCGCCTCACTAGGGAATGGAAGTGGAGAGGTTCGTGGAGAGGCGAGACAGTCCTTGCACATGAGCATGATGGCAAATGATAATCTAGATCGAGCAGCGTGCTAGGTATGAAACACGCATGCAGGCGTGAGAATAAGGCATACCTTATCAAACATTCCGGACTTTCTATGTGTACACCTGTCGACCTTCGATTCATCGGTCCTAACGACAATGGCGAGATTCTACGATGCAGGCCACTTGTGATAGATACAAGATCAGGGGGACTTTAACTTTCCAACACCTAGGATCAGCACAGCCTAGAATTCCTTACACAGTACTTCAGTATCGGGATCTCGAGTCAGCTTGAGGTATGTAGATGGCGCTAGAGCGATCGAGAGCGGATCTGATAACCTTAAATTGACATCAGAGGCCGAGACTAGTGAAGTACAAGCTACCTACCTACTTTAGGTAGAATAGTAGTGTATCGTATTTATTATAGCGGTAAAGCACGGAAACTCTTTCCCAGATGATTCATATCGGCCCATGACTAAATTTTACATATGGTCCAGAAAGGGTTACCGTGCAGTAACGCACTTACATCTTGGGCATGTCAAATCCGTCTCTGACTTATGCCAAAGCACTGCTATGTCCTTCCCACGTCGACAACTGATCCGTCGAAGGGCAGGTCACCCGGTGACTGCCGCCGATATACGGCGCTACTGCTTGTGGCCCAACGATCAGGCTCACATACCGCCATTGAGGACTATGAGTGTGATAGATTGCTAAATTGCACAACGTAGTGAGAGTTTGCCGCAGCCTGGTCGCCTTCAGTATCAATGGTTCCATTCACACAATGGCCTCTGAAAGGAGAACTGTCTAGCAGGTATCTGGAGACGTTCGTACCAAATACATCGGGCTGCTATCTCGAAATTTAGGATATGCATCACCAGATATGAACCCCATGGCTCCGGAACAGAACGTGTTGAATGAGCAGGAGATAATCAATCTGGATCAGTCTCACGAAGCAACGTTGGATTCCACAACAGGACTGGCCGGAGATCTTTCTTCTACGCGCTTTCCTTCTTTGACGGGCTTGAGATCACGGATTCAAGTCGAAATACAGGGAGAGGCCACGATCAGCTCGAGGACGGCGTTTGTCGATCTGCATAATGCTACAGCAGCGCTGGGTGCGTCGCCTATTGCAGCCCTGCAAGCTGCCTGGGCTGTAGTCCTCTCAGCGTACACTGCTGCGGAGGACCATATTATCTATACCACAATTATAAGCTCTCCAGCGAGTTACACCCCCGGTCATCTTCAGGAAGAAAAACATCATGCGATCCCAACGCGAGTATGTCTTAATAATTCTCAAGGATGGGGACAAAACACAAATGGCAGCATTCTCAAACGGCTGACAAAATCAAATGCGGTGGCGCTCCCTCGACAAGAAAAGTCGAGCAAACATGGGACCATGATAGCCTTGAAGGGCAAGGAACGCTCTGGGCATGGCTTGGAATCAAGCGATAGGCTTTCCAAAGGTGAGGAGTATTCAGTCAGTCTCATAGCCTGGCCCGCTAAAGCAGGCTTCCTGAAGCTAAAGCTACTTTTCACCAAGATGGTTCTAAATAAGACTAGCGCCCTTGTGACTCTAAAACAGTTGGACGATATCTTAGCATTCATTTTAGCACATCCCTCAAATCCCATTGTAAGGAGCTTGGGTGCTATCCGTCCTTCTCTTCTATCCATATTGAATGAATCTCCAGAACAGTGTACAGACTTGAGTACCCGGCCAACATACTTACACACTCAGTTTGAGAAGTTTGCCAAAGACAGCCCACATCGTATAGCGTTGGACTTCAGAGAAGACATATATCGTGAAAGATCAAGCGACAATACCATGTGGACCTATGAGCAGCTCGACGACAAAGCCAGAACTCTAGCTACGTATCTCATACATCGCTTCGGCCAATTGGCTGACAATGTTATACCAATATGCATGAAAAGGCGCCCGGAGCTTTATGTTGCAGTCCTCGGGATCTTGAAAGCAGGCGCGGCCTGGTGTCCAATCGATCCAGCTTTCCCACCTCGTCGCCGTCATGATCTCATTGCTCGGACTGGCGCTCAAATGCTGATTGTCGCCGAGCAAGATATTAGTGATGGCATCGAAGGTATACCCCATGGTATTGTGACTGTCGACATTACTTGTCTACAGGATACCGTCGCAAATTCGAGCGAGTCGCCTTGTCCAACGATGGGAAGCCTTGCCTATCTTATTTGGACAAGTGGAACCAGTGGCGATCCCAAGGGCGTTCCAATCCACCACGAAGCTGCGGTGACCAGTATGACAGCTCTACAGAGTTCTATACCCACGGATATTAAAGGGGGTGTTGTGCGCTGCCTACAGTTTTCTCAGTTCACATTCGATGTATTCATCCAGGATATATTTTACACTTGGGGACTAGGAGGAACGATCATTTCTTCTACCCGAGAAATTATGCTTGGATCATTCGCTGAGCTGGCAACTAGAACAAATGCAACTCACGCTCATATGACCCCAGCTTTTGCGGCAAGCGTCCTGAGGGAGCGATGTCCGACCTTGGAGGTCATCACCATGATTGGAGAGAAGTTACCACAAGCTGTAGCAGACAATTGGAGTCAGAACATTCGAGCTTTCAACACATACGGTCCCGCTGAGACTACGGTAGTCTCATGTTTCAGGCAATTTAGTACAACGGACGAAGTTCAGAGTGAGAACATAGGCTTCCCTCTAGCATCAGTGTCTGCGTTTGTTATGCGCAATGGGAAACCTTTCATGAGACAAGGTATTGGTGAGCTGGCTCTCGGAGGTCCACAACTATCCAAGGGATACTGGCAAGATCCATCAAGATCTTCCAAAAGTTTTCTTTGGAATAAGCATTTTTCTAGGCACCTTTACATGACAGGCGATATGGTTCGCCAACTTTATGATGGCTCCTTGGAGTTCATTGGTCGTACGGATGACCTGATCAAGGTCCAGGGTATCCGTATTGAGCTTAGCGAGATAGGCTTTTGTCTCCGTTCCTGCCATCCACTCATTGAGCAGATCGAGATACAATACCTGTGTCGACAAGATCGTCCCTCAAAAGCCATCATTGCATTTCTTGCTGCCCCAACGTTAGGCATCACCAAGGAACCTGGTCAATCCATCACGAGTGAAGGAGCCATCTCGATAGCCCAGGCCGCTCTGGTTTCAGCTCAGATAAATTTGCCAGGATACATGATTCCTAGGGGTTTTCTCGTGCTAAATAGCATCCCACGAACATCTTCAGCTAAGACTGATAAATCGGCCCTCAAGGAGATATATAGCTTGATCGATCTGGGAAGGTGGGAAAAATCGATGACTTCAAGTAAAAACAACGTCGATGAGGTCTCGACCTGGAGCCCGCTCGAATCAGATCTTATCGCGACTATTGCCGAAGTCTCTGGGACAGCTCAAGAATCAATGAGCCGAGGCAGTGACTTGCGTTTCATTGGGATAGACTCCATTGGCGCAACCAGATTAGCTCCAATAGCCACCGCCAGAGGAATTTCTCTCTCCGTCACCGAGATCCTTCGTTGCCAAAACCTGGGTGATCTTTTGCAAGTGACCAAGACGTCCCGCAATGTGAACCTCACAGCAGGGTATGATATGGGGCCTTTCCACCAAAAGTGGTATCCCAGGGCTAGGGAGACATTGAAGAGGAGCGATTTATTTGTAGCGCCGGCTTTGCCGCTACAGGAATCCCTTCTTAGCGAAAGTATGCAAAACTCCAATGCCTACTGGAGTCACGTCTTTCTCTCTCTCAATGCTCAGGTCGATATACCCCGCTTACACGAGGCTTGGGTGCAAGTCATAAGTCATACCGAGGCATTGCGTACGGGCTTCATCCCTTTAGCGGCAGTTTTGGGACATTGTGATGGCGCATCGGTCGACGACTCCACGTTCTTGCAACTTATATACGAGAACACAGCTATAGATTGGATATGCGTAGAGTCATTAGATGTCGATATAACAACGCTTTCAAGAGAACGAGCACACGCGGTGGCGGAAAGCCGTCAAAGGTCTCACTTCACGGACCCGCTTGTTGCCATTACGATCTTTGAACAGCCGAACCATCGCACAATGATGATATCTATTCATCACTCGGTTCGAGATGAGGCATCGTTGAAGTTCGTCCTAGAAGATGTTAGTAAGAGCTACGAAGAAGATGGCAAAGACTCGAAACGACGTCATCAATTGCGCGATGCTCTCAAAGTCATGCTTCCGACAAAAGCTCAAAGCGATCGGGATGCGGAGTTCTGGTCAAAAGCACTTGACGATTTCATCACCACTGAAGATGCCGGTACATGGCCTGACTTGACTGGCAAGAACACACGAAGCGAAGGTCCAGCCGCAGAAATCATTTCTCACACCCGGGCACTCAAAACAAGCTACAAAGATCTGCAAGTCGCTGCAAACACATTCGGTGCGTCATCAGTGGCGTCTATCATTCGGGTAGCTTGGGGTACTTTATTATTGGAGTACCTGGAGACCGACAGTGTAGTATTCGCAGAGACTTGGTCAAGCCGCATTGATGACCATATACTGGCGAACGTTGTTGGGCCGTTGATAAATGTATTGCCTGTCCCGTTCCGTGCTCTGGGATCTGTTCGTCAAGCCCTGATTGCACAGTCAAGCTTCCAGAAAGAATCTGGAGCCCATCGCTCGATACATGCAAAAGCTATCAGAAAGTTCTTAGGGCGTTCCGAGCACCAGGTTCTCTACCCAGCCTTCTTCAACTTCCTGCCTGACCTGAAGGAAGATGACTGGAATGGCTCTTCTCTGTGGAAGAGAGATGATACAATCGTGGGCCTTAGCGTGGAACATCCTCTGGCCCTCAATGTCGCACAAGCAACGAACGGCATACTGGAGTTGGAGATTTCTGCAAGCCGCAATGTTATAAGTAGTGGCCACCTTGCCATACTTGCTCTACAGGTGGATGCATTTGTTGAGACGATACTAAGATCGCCTGACATCCCACTGGCACAACTCTCGTTGAGCGTCCCTAAGGAGTTACTCTCCGTAACCTCAATAGAATTCAGCGAAGAGGTAAGGCTCGCTTGGAGTCAGAATCCTACGGAATGGGTAGATTACTACGCTTCGCTGCACCCGCAGTGGCCCGCCGTCCAAGTGTTTACCTCTATCAGCAACGACGAGTGCGAGTCACAAACTTGGAACTTCGAGGAACTGCGCTCTGCATACTGCGTAATTGCAGCGTCCATCAGACATGGTGGACATGTTAATCGGATGATGGCAGTGTGTCTGGACCGTAGGATCGAGGCTTACGCGATCATTCTTGGAATTTTGGCGTCTGGTAACACATACTTGCCAATTGATGAGGACTTGCCCTCAGAACGCAAATCATTCCTACTGAAAGACAGTACAGCCGCTATGCTCTTCACTACCAGGTTTCTTGCTCAGACTTTTCCAGGTGCTCCTTTCGGAAGCCGCACTGTCTACGTGGATGACAGTGCGTATGTGGAGCAAATATCACCTGACGATTCGAATGAAGTACTTTTACAATCAAAAGCTAGCGATAACGCCTACCTGCTCTACACATCTGGATCCACCGGAATACCGAAAGGTGTCCTTGTCGGACGTGGAAACCTTTGCTCATTCATTGAAGGGCTTTCCGAGTTCATATGCCCACTTATTCCTGGAATGCAAGAGCTTCCGGGCAAAGGTAAGTACCTCGGACTTGCAAGCAGAGCTTTTGACGTTCACATTGCTGAGATGTTTCTTGCCTGGCGGCAGGGTTTGGCTGCGGTAACCGCCCCGAGGATGATGCTGCTCGATAACCTTGAGCTCGCGCTTCGGCAACTAAAGATTACGCATGCTAGTTTTGTGCCATCTTTGATCGATCAAGCTGGCTTGAATCCGGCGAGCCTTCCTGACCTGCATTACCTTGGTGTTGGTGGTGAAAAGATGTCGAAATCTGTCATAGATACATGGGCGTCCAATGAGAACACTGCTTTGATAAATGCATATGGCCCAACTGAGATGTCGATAGGGTGCACTGCTGCAGAAGTGACGATTGACTCGAATTCAAGGAATGTCGGTCGACCGTACGGCAACTCCGTTGCTCATGTTCTGGTACCTGGATCTGATCGATATACCCTTCGTGGAGTTGCAGGAGAGCTCTGCTTTACAGGAGATTTAGTGGCAAACGGCTACCTTAATCGTCCCGACGCTAAAGGGTTCGTAGAAAATTTCAATGGGGAGAGGATGTATCGCACAGGTGACATAGTGCGCTTGATGGCAGACGACGCACTCGAATATCTGCGTCGCGAGGACGATCAGGCCAAAGTCAGAGGTCAACGAGTCGAGTTGGGGGAGATCTCTGAGGCCATACGATCGTCAGCCGTCACTACGCTGGGCCTAGCCAGGATTGACGTGACGACAATGATTGCCCAGCATCCAAAGCTCTCGAAAGTACGAGTCGTCAGCTTTGTCGTCCTCGTCCCGAATCTGGACACAGCCTCAGGGTCTCCAAGGAGACAAAGTTCTGCCGGTGACAATGATATCGCCAGGAAGATGCAAGCCGAATGCCGGAAAATCCTACCTGCTTACATGGTTCCTGATCTAATCATCCCTATCACGAGATTGCCATTAGCTCCGTCATCCGGAAAAGCAGATCTGAAGCGTCTCAAGGCTTTGTTTGCAGACTTGACGGTTGTCGATATGGTTCTTTCTTCATCAGATAGACTTCATCAGCCCGAATCAAGCCACCGAGAATTGACTGAAGCTGAGAAGACTGTGCGAAGCGCTGTCGAGAGTACCCTAGCTGTTGATGCGGCTGAGATCTTGACCAACACCAACATCTTCCGTCTCGGACTCGATAGCCTAAGTGCAATTAGCCTTGCTATCAGGTTACAGAGAGTAGGGTATGACTGTACAGTTTCTAGTGTCTTGAGAAATCCCACTGTTGCAGAGCTGGCTCATTTGCCTCGGAAAGGCCAGTCCACAGGGCAACCGGCCGACACACTCACACAGACACGATCAAGGCTAGCAGACCTTGAATCTAGGTTCGGTGCCGATCGACCTCGTGATCTAGACGGCGTGGCCATTCTGGCGGTAAAACCTTGTATGCCTTTACAAGAAACCCTTGTAGCAAACAACCGCGCACTCTATATAAATCACATGATGTTGAAACTCCTTCCTAACACTGATCGAGCTCGTCTTTACAGAGCTTGGGCAGGGGTAATCGCTGATCACGAAATACTCAGGACTTGCTTCCAGGAATTCGAAGATGGGTTTGTCCAGGTCGTGCTACAATATGACCCTGCAAAGTCTGTCCCTTGGGTAAAGATCGCCACGGTAAATACAGAATCAGCTTGCCAGATCCAGCAAACCATATCCGCAAGAAATATCATCTCTGATATGGCGCGCAATTGCCCCATGAGGCTGACCCTTCTCTGGTCACCTACCAATAACAAAGATTCCATCTTACTATTTTCGATTCATCATGCATTGTACGATAGAGAATCCATCTCCATAGTACTTGAAGAAGTCAATTTACGATATCACTCAGGCACTCCTTCGGCTCATAGCCCCTTTGATTCGATGATTGGATACGTATGTTCCCAAGATCTTGGGACGGCTAAGACCTTCTGGCAAGGATATTTGGCGTATTATAGACCAGTATCCTTTACGGATCGAGCTAATACCACAGACGTAGAAATACAAAATTATCACTTCCTCACTGTGGACAAGACCCTTACTATGCCGCTTGCTGAGTTGCAGAAGCTCTCTTCTTCCTTCAGTGGAACATTGACATCGACCATCCAGGCAATCTTTGGCATCATCTTGGCTCAAACTTTGGGTACTGACGATGTAGTCTTTGGCGCCGTACTATCTGGGCGCACCGTGCCGATAGAGAACCCTCATACTATCGTCGCACCCTGCATCACAACCATACCACAACGTATCAAGGTAAACAAAGAATGTTCCACCATTGTGGATATTGTAAAGATCGCCCAACAGGGGTTTATAGAATCGCTTGAATTTCAACATACAGCCCTAAGACACATCCATCGCTGGCTCGAAGCGGAAAAGCCTTTGTTCGAATGTCTGGTCTCCTACGTACAGAAAGTGGATCGGAAAGGCAGTCTCTACCCACCTCTTTGGACTGAGCTCGAAAGCTCAATGCAAAATGAATTTTCATTGACTATTGAGTTCGAAGCTGATCATGAGGCTGGTGTAATGCATACTCATTGTACTTTTTCCCCAGCATTCGGAGACTTGGAAAGAGCATCGTCACTACTAGAGAGCGTTGATCTTCTCTTGGGGGCCTTAGTCCGAGAAGAAAACGTCACTCCTGAAGATCTAGGTTTCTCAACCACGTTTGCTGCAGACTCTAGACCAAAGTCGCACGTCTGGAACGAGTCATCTTGGACACCGACTGAGCTGAAGATACAAGAGCTTATGGTTGAGATCTGTGGAATCAGTAGGAAAGAGGTCTCAAAAGGAGCATCCTTTTTCAGTCTAGGGATCGACTCTATCACTGCAATCCGATTTGCAAAAAGCTTGAGGCACTCGAATTACGAGTGCTCTTCAGCGGACGTGTTGCGTCATTCATGTATAGGTGCACTGGCAGAAATGATCGAGGTTGCTCGTCCTCATATCAATGGCATCGCGAATCTCGCAGAGCAGCCGCAGGGAAATATCCCGAAGCACATGATTCGGAAGATTGCAAAAGTGAGCCCGAAGGATATTGTAATAGAAGTTTACGCCTGTACACCATTACAGTCCTCCATGCTCACCCAGACTCTGGGATCAAATGGGGTGCTTTATGTTCACTCCCATGCTGTCCGGTTGGCCCAGGATGTCGATCTCGTCGAATTGAAACAGGCATGGGAACGTCTGACGATGCAGACAGAGATACTCCGCACCACGTTCCATTTTGACGACGCAAGTAATTCCTGGCTAGCGGCAGTATATCAAGAGAGGCCAGATGCCTGGGTAGAATACAGAATCACAAATCCATTGTCCGAGTCACTGACGGACAATACGAAAAGTACAATATTTGGCGTAGAAGCGGACTTTGAGCAGCCGCCTTGGAAGGTGGCTGTTTTGAAGACAGCAACCGAGGTTGTACTCGTGGTTTCAATGCATCACAGTCTCTACGACGGCCAGTCAATCAATCTCGTCTTTCAGGATCTAGCAAGAATGTATCAAGGCATTCAGATACCGCCAAGGGCACCTTTTAGTGTTGCGGCGAGAGCTATCTCGAAGACCATGGAGAACGCGGCTGAATTCTGGTTACAGAAACTCGATGGCTATCATAGTAACATTATCTCCCCATCGGTGGCACCTACAGAGACGGATATGATAGAAGTTGAACTATCCCTCAAAATGACTATTGATAATATCCTTCAAGGCTGCAGAGACCTCGATGTGACTATCCAAACGGTTGCAATATTGGCCTATGGGAAAATTCTAGCGTGCGTTTCGGGACGTCGGGATGTTGTGTTTGGTCATGTGGTAGGAGGTCGATCGCTTGCAATGCCCGGTGCAGACGAAGTCATCGGACCGCTGTTCAACACGGTACCATCCCGCATTATCTTCGACAAGACTTATGTTGCCAACAAGACTGCGGCCGTTGAGATTCAGCAGTCTTGGGGAGACTCGCAACCATATCAGCATGCCTCGTTGGCTAGTATCATGCAGGGGTGGCGGCGGAAGGTTGGGGACGCCGACGCACAGCTTATCGACACCCTGTTCATCTTTCAGAATATCGTCGGCAGATCAGCATTTACAGACGGACTGTGGGCACCTTTTGACCTTGGTGACTCCGTTGCTTTCACGGAGTATCCAACGAATTTCGAGTTCGAGCAGGGAGAGAAAGACATCCGTTTAAAAGTGGTGTCACGGAAGGGACTGAGAACAAGAGAGCAGCTCAAACTTTGGCTTACAGAATTCGATCAGGCCTTTCAAGATATTCTTGAGCAACCTCAACGGAGCGTGATGGCTTTCCCATCTTCTCTTCAAGGTCTACCGCTTGCTATTGAAAGCGGCAAGAGCCGTTCGCCTCAGCAAGATGAGGTTGAATTCGGACCAGATCTGGAAGTCATCCGAACAGCACTATCAGGGATATCTAGAGTTCCCCCAGAGAACATCTCGGTAGATGCTAGCATATTCTCCCTAGGTCTTGACTCTATATCCGCGATCCAGGTGGCTGCAACGTGCCGAAAGCGTGGGTATGCTGTAAGTGTTGCAGACGTTGTGCAAGGACGTAGCTTGGGAGGTATCTGTCGGCTGCTTCGCGAAAGGAAACCGGATCAATACCTCCAGATAGGGGACCAAGTTGCATTGATCAGCACTGAGTCAAGATCAGAGGCTCTTGTCCTGGCAAAGGTAGGGAACGAGTGCGTCGAGGATGTATTACCATGTCTAGCCGGTCAGGTATACCACCTTGCAACTTGGCTGAAGTCAAATAGAATGATGTGTGAGGCAACTTGGACATATCAGTGTTCTGAACGTCTCAATGTGGATGATATGAGGTCCGCTTGGAAGAGGCTGAGGGGACGTCATTCGGTGATGCGCACGACATTTGTTGCTCCAGGGCCCAAGGAAGCCGTCCAAGTGGTGTCCAAACCATCGACACTCAACGATGAGTCTTTTGACTTCTTAGAGGATCTAAGGAACTCCCAGGACATAGTCATCGACCATATAGGCCGAGAAGCACAGCAGCCATTCGACCTTATGAATCCTCCTTCAAAGCTATACCTCGTACGCGCACACACTCATGACTATCTGGCATTGAAATTACACCACGTTGCATACGATGCATGGACCATTCAGACTATCATTGATGACCTCGCCGCGTTTTATCGAAACATTGACTTACCATCCCCACCACGATTCGACTCATTCATCCAGCACACTTTGAATTCTCTCCACAAGCCACCAGAAGAGATATACTGGCGCAGAAGCCTCAATAATTGCCAACAAACCATCCTCGAGCCATCAACCACCCTTACACCAACAGCATCCACCCCAGCAACTCTTTACCTCAAATCCGCCATTCCAAACCTCCACAACCTAGAAAACACATGCCGCCAGACCTCCACCACCCTTCCAACCCTCATTCTCCTCGCCTACGCCCGCACTCTAGCCCGCCACACCAGAATCACAAACCCAACATTCGGTCTTTACCAAGCCGGCCGCTCCGCTTCTTTCAAGAACATTGACCAATTATGTGCACCAACCCTGAATGTCCTACCTGTAGTCGTTCCATCAGTCTTGGACCTGCCCGTGGGCGAAATCGCAAGACAACTACAGGCCGATTTGGCGGCACGGGTGGATTTCGAGCAGAGCTATCTGTCCGAAGTGCTGGCGATGGTGGGATATGGCTCGGGAGAGAACCCGCTTTTCAACACCTTTGTGAATATCCTCTCGGATGAGGCTCATACCTTAACAAAGTCTTCGAGAGGAAATGGGGCAAGAGATGAAAAGGCGCTCTTTGTTCCTTACCAGCTAGATGGTATGGGAGAGCTTGCACCGACTGAACCGATCAGGCAGGAGAAGACGGCGGTGGATGGGTTAGAGGTGGGATATTTGGCGGAGAAGAATCTGTTCTTTGATGTTGTTAGGAATGTAGAGGATGATTGTGTTGATTTCGGGATTAAGTGTGACGGGACGTTGATGGATGCAGGGATGGTGAGGGTTTTTGCGGCGGAGGTTGCTGCGGAGGTGGCGAGGGTTGTGGAAGCTTTTAGGGAGGGGAGGGGAGGGTAGAAAGGAGAGTAGAAGAAAAAAGGGGGGATTAGATTGGTATTGTGGGGGGTGGGGATTCAAGAAGTCAGATTGATATATGAGGATTTTTGGTTAGTCGGTCATAGAACATTTTTGCTGGAGTTGCATGTGCTTGAGTTTCGAAAAAAGTTATCTACTTATTCTAGTTAGTGGTGTATATGTATGTATCTCGCAATAACAATATTCACCTCTCTTCCTCATCTGATCGAATCCGTCCATCTGTCACGATGTATGTTGTATTAGCATCGCTATCCCATTCCTATTCCCCCTCGCCACCCAGAGACAGGCTTATTCTAGATTATATGGAGTCTGTCGGCAACGCCTAGTAGGGTTAACATAGTAGTACAAATATTAGGCACTAAGGTAAGATAGGTAAGGTAATACACTAGAATACCGCCAAGATTCCTCCCCAACTCGACCCCAAAGCACAACAGCAAACACCAAACTCAACGCTCCCCAAACCCACCACTCAAACTCACACTCACCTCCCCCTCTCCCCCCTCACCCGCCTCCACCAACAAACCCAAAATGTCCTACCCCTCCACCCTCCTCCACTGGCTCCAGCGAAAACGCTACCAATACGAAGTGACCTTCTCTCTCTACATGCTCACGCCCACCGAGAAAATCATCTTTAGTAAATCCTCTCCCTCCATCACACTCTCTACCTACATACTAACAAAGGCCTCTATAAAGATACGTTGGCTGTTGCATTTATATCTATGATCCTTGTGGCGGCGTTCTTTTACCTGCCGGCGCATGTTACGGAGATGTTGAGGAGGGCGTGGTTTTATTATGCGGGAGATGAGACGGGGGTTGGGCAAGGTGGTGGTGCTGTTGGTGGGGAAGGGAGGGGGAAGGAGGTGTGGGTGCCTGGGTGAGGGATGGGGGGATGGGATGTGTTTGTTTGTCGAGTTGGTGATGTTACAATATTGGGGAGGTTTACACGCATTGCAGCGTTTGGGGTTTTATTATCATGGGATATTGTGCATTGGATGGCATGTATAGCATCTCGGTACCCTAGAGCAGGAAGCCTTGAACATACAAGCCTATCTTCTAGACCCGATATCATCGATCCTCAACACCATATCCCCATTCCACACCTCACAGCACACCCTTCGTACTCCCCACCTCCCCCTCCCTCCCCTCCACCCGCCCACAAGCCATCCGACACGCAATCGCCAACGCCTTGAACGCGCTCTCCGCCCGATGATGATCATTATCCCCCCTAATAACATCAACATGCAACGTCGTCCCGCTCGCCATAGCCCAGCTGCTCAGCCCATGATGAATCATCTGACTATTCAACTGCCCAATCATCGGCCCTTGGAAATCGAAATTGCCCACGAAGAAAGGGCGGCTCGAGATGTCGAGGACGGCGCGGGAGAGAGCTTCGTCGAGGGGAGCGTAGGCGTGGCCGAAGCGCATCAGGCCGGTGCGGGGACCGAGGGCTTTGGTGAAGGCGGTACCGAGGGCGAGGAAGGTATCTTCGGTTGTGTGATGGTCGTCAACTGTTACCTTCATTAGATGGATTGATCCAATTGGCGATGAGAAGTGGGGGTTGACGTACTGGCTAGATCTCCCCTACACCTGACTCGCAGACTCCAGCCTGCATGTTTCGCCCATGCGTGTAGCATATGATCCAGGAACCCGACGCCGGTCCATATCCAGATGTGCTGGGTAGCCGTTATCTGGGAGGCATGGTGAGTGGTGTCTTGAGAGGGGATTTGGGTGTTGGGCGCGGGGAGATTCTTGTTGGAGAAGACATCAGAGTCGGGGAGGTGATCAAGGGGACCGCCATCAATCGAGAGGGAAACTTGAATTTTGGTTTCGTTGGTTGTGCGATTGATGAGAGCTGTGCGGCGGTCGGGCATTTCAACAAATTTTGTGAGGGGGAAAAAGGCCGAGAGCGACAGTCACGTTTCAATTCTTGGTCCTTGTTACGAGTTGGCAATTTTTAGCTTTATATTCGGGTAATCTGAGTGGTGACAAGCAATGATGCTAGAGATAGAGAATATTTAGCCATGTTTTAGATATATGATACTCCGGAGCGACCTGTAGCTGAAAAGAACCCTTTTTTTCATAATCAACTCCTTTCCCTCAGGGTATCACCGCGTAGAAATCATGAAGAAGCTCTCGTCAACTGAAGTAAAACACCATCAGATCCAATGAATCCACAGCCGTCAAATCCTTTCAATATTCTTTCCGTTTTCTTTTTAAGGGTAGCTTTATGCTTGCCACCATTTGCGTGCTTAGAGTCTGCTTCTACCTCCAGGAACATCTCTCGGACGCCAATGAGGTAATCTAGACCTCTGGTTGGAGCACTCCAGGATCGAGTCTCGGTAACTTCGTGCTTTTCGTAGTCGACATTCCCTCCCTTGTCTTCGTCACCTTTCTCCCAGATAAAGCTGCCTGGCTCACATTTCAAATCCCATCCTTCTTTCATGATTTGGCGGGGACCATCTTCGACCGCCAAGTAGCCACCCTTTTCGACCACCACAGTCACCTTGATCCAGTCCAAAGTCTGCAGTTTCAGTAGTCGAATCGGAGATTCGGCCTCCATGTCATGATCTTCCTCGTATCCCCCGAAGCTATCCTCGTCGCCATTACGGAAGCCATCTGGTACGATGTAATTGATTTCCTTCACGGACCTATCCTGAGCTAGGATGACGCAAAGTCTCTGAATAGCCTCTCTGTCTAGATGACCCTCTCCAGGAATCTTAGCCATATGCATCTTCGGAAAATTCTTTGATCTGCCGTTGAGGTCCTTTCCGTCGGAGTCTTTGACTGGCCAGCGCATATAGATAGGTGCATGGACATCGATGCGGTGTATTCGGGATCGGGCTTCCGGTCCGATGGTCAGGAAGAAGCGCAGCAAACCCTGCCAGCCACTCCTCCCTGTGAATCTGAAATGATTGTCTCTCCAGAAATACATCGCTGCTTCATTGAAAGTTTGTCGACACGCACCCAGGAGACCGGTGGACATTCCTTTCCGAACGAACTCTAGACTCTCTTGGTGGCGGACCTTCAACTGTGCTAGGGCTGGTTCGGCGATTTCATCAGACTTGGTCCATTTGTGAGGCCACAGATCGAGGGGCCCATCGCTCACTAGGGCGTATCGATAGATCTTACTGAGAATTTCCGGCGGTAGTCTGAGAAGAGGTGATTGAAGTTGTTTCCGGGGACGAGGAAGGCGACGAGGGCGTCGAGAGGAGGTCATGATGTGTGGGAGGACAGCAAAGACACTGTAATCATTAGGGCAAGTCTGAAAATAGTTGATGATATGGTTTGATTGTCAAGCTGCTCACCAGGGAACTCCGGCCTTGCCTACCACAAACGCAGCACATCAGATTTCCATGCTTGAATACAGAGCGAAGATCATCGGACAAAAGACTGTAGTGGAAAGCTCCTATAGCTAAAACCTGCCTGAAAGATGAGAGTCGTCGGAGGAGGTGATTCTGGGCGTAGCTTCACAATGCAGCTCTACACAAGCTTGGCTGACATCGCCTTGCTTTGGTACACGAACAGCACAAAAGCTTCACGACCGAACACTGGGGAGTGCTGAACAGGGAGAGTCTGTAGCCTTGAGGTGGACGGAGCAAGACCAGACTGCCTGATAATCGAGAACCTCAACGCTTTGGTTCAGAGAATATTTTGTGCATGACAAGGATCATTCTGTTTGGGCATGGAATGAACACTGTGATCCAAGGTTCGCATGATCAAAACGTTCAGGTAAACTTGGATGGGTATAATGGAGAAGGCATCATGCCTAATAATTTCTAGAGGGATCTATGATTATGATAGCCTTATAGATAGGACAGGGCGACAGTTCAATGTGGAAGCGCCTTAACGCCGCTTACAGCCGCTCAGACCCCATAGTGTAGATTTCTCTTTGGGTCAATATCATATATTGCTCTTTTTCTGGCATTTATTTGCGCAATGCCCCGTCATGGCCAGAAAACAGCTGAAGAAGTCAGTGCTGCGGGCTCAGAGGCTTTCAGAGGTGCTGTAGTCGGTGCCGCAAAGGTAGAATATCCTCAACCCGCAACCCTCCGGTTGTCATTCTGCTTTCCTACGTCTACTTCCCGTGCGCCCAGCAACAGATGACTGATAGGATCGCTCCAACAGTGGGGCCTCATTGCCGGAGGCTTAGGGTTTGCAGGCTATTATTTCTCTCCAGTATATAGGAACCTCACCATTCAATTCAAAGTGTATGTCGAAACCTTTAGATGCATGCCCTCCTTCCCATTCTCCCAATGGCCTCTTCCTATACTAACCATTCTCAATGGTATGCAGATATATTCAAATGTCCGGCATGACCTTTGGTGGCTGGCTAGAAGCCGACCGACGATTGCGCGCCTATGAATTCTCGGCCAGACGGCAGAGAAAGTTAAAGGCTGACGAGGCGACCTGGAAACAATGGGAAGGAATGGTCGAGAATCAAGAGCGGAGAGATGCAGAAAAAAGGCTTGATAAGGGTTAAGAAGGTAGAGGATCCATGGGTACCGCCCTTGTTGCGACGTAAACCACTGTGGACTGAGCAAGCCATTTGGGTTGATCTACTGAGCGGAAAACGAAGCAACTGCCTTGAGGAGCCCTAATTGACTCCTGGAGGCGAAGAAGGTGACTGCAAGTCACGAAGCAAAGACCAAAATCAGGTTAGCACGTGAGCTTCAGTTCGGTCTGTGCGATATCGTATGTGGTACAAGCATAGCGACCTCACGGCCTCAGAGTGTTGCAATGGTCTGAATAATCGATGTTTGCAAAGCCGGACGTCGCCAGAGCAACAGAGCAATAGTGAAGACAAAAGAAGCCGAAACGAGGTATTAGCGTCATCAGCTTTTGCGAGACTAGGTTTCCTGTCGCACAACACAATGGAAGTTACCTCAAAGAAAAAGTTCAACAGAGCTGACAAAAGCCTGATAATCGTTTAAAGAACAAAATTAGGTTCATCTGAATCAAGAACCAATTCCACAAACTCTCGGCTGAGCCAATGCATGTGCCATATGTCAATATGGATTTCAGAATGGAACTGTCAGGAGAAACGGGGCTCGAAATCTTCGTCATTGCTCGCGTATCCTGAAAAAGCATCAGCATATCATAGTCCTAAACCGGATGTACGGAATAATGAGACCTGGTCACTTTGGAAACTTCGCCTTCACCAACGTTACTGCTAATCTGCGATCTGTACCTGTACAGATTATCCCCATGTCAAGTAACACTGCTCCCATTCTCTGAACTTCAGCATCTCGAGGCAGCCCCTCTAACAACCACTACGTCCCGTGGGGTAATACAATAAAGTGCGTTCGTCTTGAACATGACCTCAATTGGCTTACAACTTTCATTGAACATCATTATCATGAAAATATATCATAGGCCACAATAAGCAGGGCCTTAATATCTACAACCTCTCGTGGCCATGCATCCACCTTGCAGACACCTAGCGCACCAAACATGAAGTGCCCAATGCGCAACAAATCTTGATAAACGAAACATCTGCGTTGATCGCTATGATCAAGAAGCGATGGGGCTCCAAGGTATAGAATACCCAACGATCTCTAATTATGCAGAACTCTCTATTTTCCAGATACAACACTAATAAATCTCATCACGCTGACGGTGTCTTTAAACAAAAACAGTCTACAGCAGAGTCCAATCATACAAAGACAACATTCCCAAAACTCCATTAATTGAATTGCTCAATTCAACAATCAGGCCTGAAAACCTCAACCATCAACATCTCCCATATCAACATCAAGTCCTCTCTACAACATTCACCACCACCAACCCCCTCCTTCCATCCATATAAAATCCGAGTCCCCTCCACTTCTCCACAATATTCATCTCTCCCTACACAATCCACGAAACCACCACTCAAAACCGACCCTCCACATTCCTAACCCCTACCCCATCAATAAAACCCTGAATCGTATTCTCGTATCCCAAACACGTCTCCATTATACGCCCATACAGTGAAAATCCCGCTAATCAAGACAATAGCACACTTAGTATTCCACACCCGCGGACCATCCTTAATTAATATAAAAATAAGGATCTATTGAGGACTGGAGAAGCAACGAACGCCCAGTCGTTCGGTGATTAATGATTAGGATAGGTGGGTAGGGTACTGGAAAATATTGAGGGGGGGGTGGAGAAAGCGTGCTGTGATGTTATCTTCAATTAAGGGAGTCAATACATTGTTTGTAAGAACGAGATGGAAGCACTCGGATAGGATACTGCGTCTGGCTGTTGACGCTATCTAGCTAAGATAGCATGGCAGCTAGAAGAGCCGCATATTCAACCTAAATTCACAACCCGATCCAGAAATATCCATATGGTCCCATATCGTATACAACATACAAAATGAATACCACATTCAAACATCCCCACCCCATCCCCATCCCCATCCCCAAATACCCAACAGCTCTAGCTCTTCTTCACTATTCATCACTCAAGAACGATATTGTAAGATGCATGCATCACGAAACAGCTTCCAGTTTTCTCTGCCTTTATGCACCCGTATGGTCCATTTGTTGTCGATTGGTGAACTGCGTAGTGTGGTTATGTGTGAGAGAGGGAGGGGAAGGGAGAGGATGGTCATTGTGGTGATGGATGGGGCTGAGAGATAGATGAGATGAGATGATATGATTTGGTTTGATTAATGATGAGGAGGAGGTTCATGCGTGGAAGTGTTATGATTTGTGGAGTTTTGTGGGGGTGATGTGTTATACTGGCTTTCGCTTTCCATTTCAGGGTAGCGTCAAGACACGGATTGTTGACCGCTTTCTCTACTTGAGAATTGTTGTAGAGTGATGGAGTGATGAGGTGATGGAGTGGCGTTGGTGAATCGTAAAGGGTTTTCCGAGAGGAATGCTCATAGTCCGAAAGGGACGGGGAGATTTGAATCTGTACCTTCATATTGACGATGACGGGTGGGTTGGTCGTTTTGGGTCGTTTTGAATATATCTGAGGTTCGACGAAGAGATTTGGCGTGCTAGAACGATGGGATCAGACTGATAAAGCCATCCATTGAGAGATGATTTAACGGAGTGTAGTGGGAGCGCGGCCATCTGAAGCCACAAGTGGGTATCTTTGCTCACAATACTACCCGTCAAGCCTCTGATTCTCGATCCGATCCAGCTATTTCTCCGTCACTGATGACAATTTCCCTACCCAGAACCTGCACAGGTCTCTTCATATCTTTCTCATCCATCTCTTTTCGCCACTTCTTTCCCTTCGTACTTATCTTCCTTAAATTCGTCAGATAATGATTGATGACTTCGGCATCCTCAGGGACCATGGGAGCATCAAGCTTCTTCTTCCTGCGCGTCTGACAGGCTGCGTACAAAGCCCTCGCCCTCGATTGCTTTGGCACCTCGACCAGACTGTATTCGATAGACCAGACGTCATCGGCAGTAAGCTTTTCGGGACGCAGCACGAATTGATCGTTGACTTTGTTGCGGACAGTCAGGGTCATGGCGAGGACATTGGCGGACTCGGATGTTGAGGTTTCGAGATGGGCGGTCTCTTCATTCATAGCATCGAGGAAGGAACGATCAGCTTCAGACTGAAATTTCGTCTCCGAAGACTCTTCACCTGGTACAAGTGGTGTGTATGCATCCTTTTCTGCTTTCCGGACGGCGTCCTCATTTGAGACTTCGGGGGGGGTTTGCATCTCCTGTTTGAACTCCTTCTCCAGCGATTGTCCTAATATCCGAGCATCTTCACTCTCATCATGTTGAGACTCCGCACTCGAATCGACCTCCTCAGACCTCTCACTTTGTTCCAGAGCACTTTCGTCCGAGGCCTGAAGTTTGTCTGCGTGGTCTTGTAGTATCGCACTTTCTACTTCAATTTCCTCCAATCCATGGTTAGGCTCTCCATAGTCTGCAAGCGCACGGTCTTCCTTGATTGCAACATCCTCGCCATTTTCTTCGTCTATCTCTTCATCTTCTTCCTTCTCCCGTAGGTGTTCTTGATCAGCCATTTGTCCCACATCTTTGGTCTCCACTTCATCTTCGCTAAGAGTCGTAACGAATTTCGTGTCCGCGTCCGCTGCTTTCCCGGCTGTATCAGCGTACAACGCATCCCCGCCAAGTACACCTTGTGGACCATGCAGTGGTTCAGCTTCCATCTCCTCATCTTCGGACTCTTGGTCTTGGCTAGAATCGTCAATGGACAACTCGTCATTATCCATGGCTTCTTGTACACTGGCTTGAATATTCTCCCATTTGCCATCATCGTCCTGAAGCTCAGACTCTTCGTTACGTCTCAGGCCAAGTATATTATGTTCAAATTCTTGGATCTTTGCATCATTTTGGCTCTGTATCTCGGCAACTTGTTCCTCGGTTACAGGTTCGGCGAAGATGTACATGAAGGGGGTTGCGGCGTCTCGAGTCTCAAAGTGAATGCGAAGGGACTAAAGACGTTAGTTTCAAAAGCGTCATGGTCATCTTCGTGACTCACGGTCTCGGGATATTTCTCAGTTGCCTTATCTAATATTTTGTTCAAAAGGTCCAAGCTGAGCTTGAACTCTTGGTCGCCTATTGACGTATCCCACTGTCCATGGATGGTTGAATCCATTTCGGGCAAGCTGATGTATTGAAAGCCAAAGATTCTCTCAATATTGTGGAATGCAACAAAGATACCATCCATTCGACCCATCCTGACTTGCATGGAGTACTTAAGAAAAGCTGCACGGATCATGTCATAGTATTCGCGTTCATAAGACTCCCACTGGCCTTGGCGGCTTTTGATTTGGTAGCCAAGTCCATGCTCGTAATTAGAGACGTCCATTCGAATGGACACGACCGCTCTGGTCTTCAAGTCGAACATACCGGTCCCGGGCAAGCGAGGATCGTGGGCATCGAGCTGCGAACGCATCAAGAAGTCGCCCATTGTTGAATAATGATAAGATTCTGGGGCCAAGGATTCTTCGTCAGTAACTTCGGCCCCACTCGATTTGCGATACTTCTCGAAGTCGTCGGTACTCAATGTAAGGAGCTTTTCCATTGACTTGCCAAGCATACTCAAAACGTTTGCGCTTGCAAATTGTTTATCAGCATCGATGGCATATGATCCGTCCTTCCACCTTAAGAAGATGGCCTGGGGCGTTCGCTGCAGCTCTGTAAAACTCGACAAATGGGTAGGAAATTCTTTTGACATCATCGAAGTATTAATGGGCCGCCATTGAGATAGCAGAAAGTGGAAGTGAGACAATGCTGCAGTCATACTAGAAGTTGATCCCATGTAGCGCTTTCCGTTCTCTTTGGCAATCCTATTGAGTGACTCGTCCCTCGAAGATGTGATGTATTCTTTGAGCGCATTGAAATCGAATTCGGCGACGGGCATGATTTTTTGAAGATAAGGGTCGAAATTGTAAACACGTGATCTTGGATCTTGGAGTTGATAGACACCGGGGCTAATGAGGTGGTGAGTGAGAGATCATTGCATTAAAAACGCAGGTAAGCCTACTTAAAGAGAACCCTCTCAAGTCCATAAGCCAAACTGGGCACCGGTGGCTGGTCAATCTCAAGAGCTAGTCTTTGTCAGCATTGATTATGTGAATTTATATTCAGGACTCACGCAGTATTTCAAGTTGTGTGGCATCGGCCTTTTCAATCGCTGTCTTTAACTTAGCGCCCTTACGACCCAACGCACCCTGGAGCGAGTCGAAGCCTGCAAGATCAGACAAAGGAGTACCGGATAGCTGTGACTTGCTCCCTCCGGCCCTTCTCCTTTCTGCCTGCGCTACATGGTGAGGGTTATCTCCCGTACGATGTTTGTGTATCTTCACACCGAGTTTCCTCGCCAAATCCGCCTTTCTTTCAGTTTCTGACAAACGGTCCTCGCCACGTTTGGGCGTCGTTGACATCACTTTTCGCGTACGAGTGACCGGTTTTTTAGACATTACTTTCCGTGCGGGTCCCTCGTCCTTACCTAAAGGTCCTAAATTGCTGTGGTCGTCAGCTGGCATATCTTCATGTACCTCCTGAGGTCCAGAAACAGTCGTTGGATGCTGCAGCCTGCTCTCTAGAGAGGATTCCAGAACAGCGGGCGCCGATAGCTTCTTCCCTTCGGTCCAATCCAGCACATTTTGTCCTTGCTCGGCAGCTTCCTTTGCCTTGTGTGTCTCTCGCCTATCTTGTTTGGCTTTCTGGCGCTGTGCAACTCGAATCAGACGCCTCTGTTGACGTAAACCTTTTTGTGAAAGAGGCTTAGCTGGTTTGGTGACCGGGTTCTGGTGCGATACAGGTAGCCCCAGCTTGTCATTAGCTACCTCTAATTCCTTAGGTATTAGGCCCGGCTGCGACTGAAGCCTTTGCTTGCGGCGTACCGCGGCGAATTTGTGCTGGAGTGCCACCTGCGTAGTTGTTTCACCACTATTTGCAGGCTCTGGGTCCGTAGGAGGATCCTACAAGTACGTCAGGTATATATCCTGGTTCATGTAGCCCCACGGTACAAACCTCTTGACGTGTCACAGCTGGCGAATCAACATGATCCCCATCCCTCCGTGCAAATTTCCCACCTACTCTTGTTGAATCTTTGGAGATGAAGCCTTTTATGATCTCTGTTATAGTCGACGAGGAGCTCGAAGTAGCCCCTTTGTCACTTTTCGACGCCTCCGACAGCGTTTGAAAGCCATGTTCCTCACTCTTTGTGTCCTCAAGGTGACTTGAAGGGTGGCTTGAGTGTTGCTGTCGTCTTGAGCGTCCTGTCCGAGTTGTAGCGCTATGGAGCCGACATGAGAGACATACATATCCTTGACTTGGCGCAAAAACCAATCTTGCAGTGCTGGCACGCATACAGAAAACCGGGGCGGGATGAAAAGAGCCAGATGTTAGAGCCTAGATCATAGGATGAATCAGATTTTCTCGCAATGGGTGTAATTTCATATAACGGCTACTCCCGTTAGCCACGTATCGGGGACTAGAATAGCGTGCCTCCGTGCTAGTGAGCTCGACGAGCTAACGAGCAATCAAAGCCGCCAGTGCCAAACCTCCAGCAACAGTTTCTCCGTCTACTGGTGATAGCAATTTGGTCGTACATCGCATGAGAAGTCATTTAGTTTGATTGCCAGAATATGAACAGCTCCAGATTATTCCGTTTCCCTAAGCCTGAGTGGCTGAATAGTCCAAATACCCGAACAGCAGGCGTCTACCTAGCTGGTGCTTTGGTCTGTTGAGAAGGAACCATGAGCCTTATCATCCAAGATATGTCACTGACTTCATCACCGCTGTAGTTCTCTCTCGGCTTCTTTTTCCTTATTGATGCCGCCACCTATTCCCACTCCACCAAGAATGGTTCCAACGTCCACATCAAGTTTGTTGACTGGATACCCGGCATCTGCTCCGCGCTCGGCATGCTCGTCATAAATTCAATAGAGAAGACACGATTAAGTGCAGACAGCTATAGCTATTCGGGAACAGGAGTAGCTTGGAAGGCAAGATTGGTACTATTCTTGGGGTTTGCGCTCATGGCTGGGGGTTTGGCTGGCAGTGTGGCAAGTGGATCCCATTGGTTTTGGAACGAAGAACATCGGTGCTAACATGATCATACGTAGGCCGTCCTGGTATTGAAATACATCGTACCTAATTATCCATTCCCTACCCTCTATTTCGGAGTCGCAAACACGATCGCAAACGGATTGATCATGCTGAGGTACCCAAGCAATTCCTTGCATATCATGAAAAATGCTGATGCGTTCCAGCTCCGTTGTACTTTGGGTATCTCAGAACATGGAGGATGACTACACCTACAATTTGGCGCTTTGACTGGGCCTCAGGAATCAGGATGTATTATGTACAGAATCATGGCTATGTCGAAACGATCAGTCACCTTTCCAATGCAGCTGCCATCACTTTTACACGTGACAGTTGTCTTCCATTTAATTATCCCTTACTTTCGTTCTGCTACTTCTCATTTTAATCTAACATCGTAAGAAGTGCTAAAATAGCCGGCCGCTCCTTCGCCCTTATTCTCACAGCTTACAACAGCATTCGAGCGGTTGCGTCTAGAGAAGGTGATTACTTGGGCACTCCACCGACGCTCACAGCGGCGCAGCGTTCGAAAACGTAGTCATTTCCGTCCGCCTCCAACGTGGTATCGATATATCTCCGAACTACCCGAGATCCTGGTGAGGATGACCGGATGATCCGATGCGAGGCTGAGCAACGGTGACGGTGACGGTGACGGTGACGGATGCGCAAGTCGAGGATTGACCGCTGGGCCCGGCTGACCCATGAGGCTGTGAAGATTACTCAGACCAATTTTCCTACCAATCGCAAGTCATGCCTGTCCAGGCGTCCACACATCGCCCAAACGATGGCCAGCTATGACCAGCAAGGTTACCGCGGCATTTCATCGCTGCGTGGTGTCTTCGAATGCCTTCACAAGATCCCTACGCTTGGTCCACAAAAGGGTGAGCGAAGGGTTCAAAATCCTTCATTGCTTACTCTACCACATCGTTAGCCGAGCTCGCCCAAACACAACACGTGAAATTGCAACACGACTCTGTCTTACTCAGACTGCGACCTCACGATCACGTCCCCAATTATCCCAGCCACGGAACGGAACCGAATGCATCACAGCGGTGAGCAGGCCTTTGAAAATGCCCTTGAGCAAATCATATATAAGCCCGCATCTCCCTCTCTTCAACACCGGGACCCAACACTCTCGTCAACACACTCTCATCAACAAGTTCTCATCATTCCTCATCCATCGAACAAAAACGAACACAAATACAACCACCCAATCCCTCCATCCCCAACCAAAATGCATCCAACCACCCTCCTCCTATCAACCCTCGCCTCCCTAACCCTGTCCGTCTTCCCCCTCCCCCAGCTGCCTCCCCTCATCTTACTCCCCCACCCCCCCCTCCACCAATCCTTACTAACCCTCCCCCCCCAAACAGCACCCTCGCCCACCCCCAAATCGTCCCCACCTCCCAATGCACCTTCACCGCCACCCCCTGCGCCCCCTTCAACGGCCCCACCGAAACCATAACCGTCTACGAACAACCCTTCACCGCCACCGCGACCAAGAGTTTCGACTGTGAGGGATGTGGGCAGGTTACTGTGGAGCCGAAGAATTGTGGGGGCGTTGGGATCGTAAGTTTTTTTATTTTGTTCTGTTTCTTTGTGGGGAAAATGGAAAGAGGAGGGGGATGTCTATTTGGCAAAGGGGGGTACAATGGAATACGGGCTAATATTTGGTGAAAAACAGCCGATCCAGACGACGACGTTTGTGTTTGTGAATGGGCAGAGCACGACTACGGTTGATGTTTGTAGTCCGACTGCGAAGTAGGATGGGGATGGGTTTGGTTGGTTGGTGCGAGGTGTGGTGAGGTGATTTGAATTGGGTTTAGTTCGTGCGTGGATGGAGATGGAAGATTGCGTTGGTAGATTTGTGTTATAAATTCTCTATCTTCGGGGATTGAATGGTGCTGGTGCTGATGCTGGTGCTGCTGGGGAATGGATGCTACTTGTCGTGTCATACAACCTATCGCACAACCTACCTATCATACTCATATGCACCAACATTCCAACAACTTCTTTCTCCCAAAACCCCTCAATACATACATGCATCCACAATCCTACCTTGATTTGCTGAAGGCCTTGGATTCTTCTCATGCCATGACTTGATTTGACTTGACTTGATATTCCTCAATTCGTGATGTTGTGACTTTGGAAGATGAAGGCTAGTTTGTGGATAGGAAGGTGGATATGATGGGGAGGATACGAAGGGGAGGGAAGGGAAGGGGAAGGGGACATGTGAGACTGAGATTTTGGTATTGATTACGGGGGATTTGATGGGAGTTGTAATATTAGGTAGTTGTTTGGTTTGGTTTGGAGTTGGTTCGGTTTGGATTTGTGGACTTGTTGATGTAATACTACATGTGGGATTTGTATGCCATGAGATGTTGATGTAGCTTTGGGGAATCCACACTCCCTCGCTCCCTCTTTCTCTTGGTACATCGTCCATCGTCCTGTCGATCCAGTCGATCAGGTCTGGTAAGCTAAGCGTATTTCACTTATCATGGCTGCCATAATCTATAATACAAGCGATGCGACCATTCGCCGTCATGGCGAGCCAGCGCATAGCTCTGCTATATCCGCTCACCGTTCTCCATAAACGACCCTACCTTCAAAGTCCTCCCTTCTCTTCCTGCAGCATTATGAGAATAAAGAAAGGAAAACGATGGATCCGTTCCGCAGTCCCATGTACTTCCTCGCGTTTATTCAAGTGATAATATTAGCGTCCACAGCACTGTCACTCCCCCCAGTCAACGTAGCCACGCTATCGACATCGCAGCTACGCAACGCGTCTCACCTCACGCACGCCCTTCCGTTGAATGTCTCTGAGCTGTCATAGTAAGTCCAGTCACTACCTCCCAGTAAATTTCCCATGACCGATATCGATATCCTCCTCCAGCCCAGTCAAGGATCCCTACACCATCCATCCCTCCGGAACCAACGAGATCGTCGAATTCTACGCCTACGGGGCCCCTTTACCAAGCGGAGCCGTCACCGAGGTCCTGAACAAAGCCACATTCCTCGCCCTCGAACACGCTGGCGAGGCGCTTGTGGGCTTGGAGCCGTTGGAGACGTGGGTAAGAGGGGTGCAGTTGTTCCTCGTTCCTAGAGAGGAAATGACGTGGTGGATGTGGACGAACGCGTTGTGGGGGATGAGGATGGCGGTGGGGGATAATGCGATGTTTTTCGAGTGGAGTTTTGGTGTTGCGGTGGTGGGGGTGGGGGAGGGGGAGGGTACGGAGGTTGGGTATGGGACGTTGAGGGACGAAGGGGAGAGGAGATGGTGATGATATGACTCACGATAGCGGGAGTGTTTGCTGGACAAGCAATGCATTGCTTGGAGGAGGAAGCTCGATTGTCCGCTCTCGGGATGGTCTTGGGTGTAGGATGGCAGATCGGACATCAGCGCGACGATGGGTATTCACGGACAATCGCAGAAACTTGTCTTCTGAGGCCAACGTCGTTCCGTAACAATATGTGACGGTAGTCGGTGTGGAGTGGCCGTCAAAAGTGTGGTTGTCAAATGGGTACTCATCCGAATTTGAAAGATGGTCTTCCTCAACTTCTCATATTCGGAGTTGCTCATGTGAATGACCCTGAAGGACAAAGGGATATCAGTAATGGTAGCGATAACAAGGCGGGAGAGGAAAGACTTGTTTAACGCTCTTGAGAAATTAGAAGACATGTAATTGAAGTCCTTATACGGTATGTGGCATGGTATGATCTCAGGCGGGCTTTGGACCGGTGTTCCCGGCCAAGGCATTTTAGGTGATCTTGTGGTTTGCATGATTTCACTTGATGAACATTAGAGCTAGATGGACATATGTTATGAAAGCCGATAGTGTTTTTTAGCCTTCCAAGCCGTTGCCCGGAACGCACAGATAGGACGTCAACAGTCCCGAATCATTTTCTGATGAGATTTGAGCTCTTTCCATATTGAACGCACCCAGGCCTTAGATCCCTTAGTATCACTTTCAATCTACTCTGTAGCGCAAGGATGATACAGGATGATCCATGCTCTCACAAATTGCGCCCGTACCGGATATTACTGTCCACTAAGAGCTCTTCGTCTTCTGCTGGAGGCACCAAGTCATACACGGCGTGTTTATCACCGTCGTCCTCGACTACTCGGATCAGATCCTCTGTGGGAATCTTGAAGTGCTTCTGACCTATGTTAAGAAGGTTGGCCAACCGAGGTCCTGCTTTTTCTAGAAATTGGCTTATTCTGTCGTATCGAGCAAATTGGCCCATAGCATGGTCAGCAATGTAGTCTTCTGACTCGTTCTTGACTACCTTGTAGCACATCGACCATCTTCGGTGAACTTCAACAGTGCGTACTCCTCTGAGCTCTAAGAGCGGTGCTAGCATGCGTCGTCTCGGTTCTAGATTCTTCACGTACGAATCAGAGTCGTCGAAAATAGTCGGAGGTTCCGGATGCGTGGCATAGTCCCGTTTCGTTGAGGCATCCAGTAGAATTTTGACCTTGAGAGTCGTTCCACATCGGTCCAGAGGGCTACTCCTTGCACGATGGACAGGAGAGTGCAAGGCTATCTCCAGACTCAAACGCCGAAGATCTTGGAACATACCGCCCTGATTGTTGACGAAGCCACTAAGAGCTGCTCCATACATCTGGCATTGCTCCGCTTCCGTGAGAGTATGGCGTCGCACAACTTCTTGGTCTTCAGATATACGGGCGCGTTCAACCCCTGCAGTGTCAGATGGGTCAACGCCATCTGGTAAAGGAAGATCAACCGTGGCTGTCGGAGAGATGGCGATCCGCATATTAAAGTTTCTGAAGTACCTCACATGGGGTATTCGACTTCGACTCCAGTTTTCCTGCTCGGCGTGATCACGGGGTATGTACCGCTTAAAGATTCTCTGTGTATCCTCGGTCAAAGCCTTTAAGTCCAAGCCAACCCCTTTTCTGAGCCTCGGGCGGGGTAACGTCCATTCGTTATTTTCGAAAAATACTTGCTCGCCCTCGTTACGAATCTGCCTGCAAGTCTTCAGTACTTCGCGAACTTGTGAGTACTGTAATATTGGGGTCTCTCGGTCGTCCATTGGCTTTTGACTGCAATCCCGGGTTGGGCATATGAAATGAGACTCATGGTCAGATAAGGGACCATCTACCTTAAGTGTGGCCTGTAGGATCTAGACAGAGTATGTGTAAGCATTGATCGGCCAATGGTAGGTGATAGCAAACGCCTGACACACCTGAGCCAGTAATTCCTTTGGTACGTTTAGAAGGAGAGAGCCAAGTTGTTGAACTGTGTCTCTTAGCCCATTGTGTCGACTACAAGATTTACTGAGGTCTGGCTCCTCAAAATCTGATAGCACTAAGTCTGTGTCTCCTTCTGCGCCTCCTTCGTAGTCGATGGCAGTGTCGTTTGCTGCCATCTCCACATCACCATCTCGATCTTCCTCTCCCGTAGGCTCATCAGCATCCTGGCTGCCATCAGTCATGGCCTCATCATATCCTAGGTCAACACCCGAGTCTTCTTTCGTGGGATCCTTTGGTGTAGGAGTACTTCCAACTTTGGTCTATATAGTGGTGTCAACTTCGATCTCGATCGACGGTGGAACGATGAATTTGGCATACCACACCATGCCTTCTCATCATGCTGTCGGGTTTAGCTTTGTCAGGACGCATTCGGTACGACCTACGGGTGCTGTACCGATCAAGGGCTTGCCTCAGCCTTGTCTTGATACTGCGATTGTTGGTCTTGTTCAGCAAGATTCAGCTTACCAACAATGTGAGTGATGAAGGAGTAAAGAAGTTGTAGGAGGAAGTCAACGACAATGATTCGTGAGACTTAAATCGAGTAAATCACAGGATCAATTTTGACACATAGGCGTGGAGTGTTAGCATGATGGAGTAGTACAAGATCAGCAGATTGGGCGCACTCGGCTGCTGTGATGAGATTTGTAGGTTGCAAATCTGGTGGGTAAAGTCAAATGCTTGAGGCCAAGTGTTGGCGACAATTTTGACCAAGAGAGATTATGCACGTATTGTACGACATTCGCGTGCGTCAAATGTAGATGACCCAGGGTATCCAAGAGTGTGCGATGAAGGGTCACCTGACTGCCCAAGATTGATCTTCAATGAATTCCCATTTAGCACTGAAATTTTCCTGTACAAGAAGAAGCCAGATCACTCATCTGGATCCGAGCTGCTCCACTCCAGGATTGCGACATGATCAAGGTTTTCCAACGGCCATGGCCTACTTGGTACTCGCTCTAGTATTCACAGTGTGATTTTCCAAGCTGTTGGCGCTACCTTCGCAGTCATACACGGCCATCACGAGAGCGCAAGCATAGAGTAGGAGAAGCTCGAAAGGTACAGATAGGAAGGCAGTGAGGCTCTACCGAATCGCAATAGAAAGCTACCTGCAACACTGCCACACTGCCAATTGGTAATTGCCCCTGCATGTAGTCAGTCGCTCAGCACTCGATAATGGATCGCGATATAGAATCAGCAACAGAGTACCTGCTCACCTGCTATCGGCTAAAGGGATATGGAAGATTTGGTACCGAGGTTTTTTTTTGACAAGATGCCATGATATTCTCCAAGGCATCTTGCTACGTTGCGTAAGTAAAGTGCCTGACGAAGGAGATACTAGTCGCCTATCGAAGAGTTGCTATGATTGATAGGAAGAGGGATGAATACGGTATCGCAGCCTTTCGTCTAGGCTTGTATAGAAGAGGCAGGTGAAGAGGCGGTCTGGGGCTTCTTTAGCCCCGAGGATTACCGCGCTAAACCCAAGGAAGGATAGCCCCGCTCCGTCCTGCTATCAGGCCAATTAGATCCCACGCTCCTACAACATTGATCCTCACAGGATGCGCATATCTGATATCCCTCGCTTCGCTCTGCAAGTGCGGCTTGACACGATATAAATATGTCAGGTACAGAACGTGTACGATAGCCGAGGAGGCCTAGAGTGATAAACCATGAAAGCAGGACTTGCTCCCCTCGAAAGATGGAGCTTGAGTCGCTCGACTATTTCCCCACTGTCTCCTACACTCTCCTCACAGGCACTGACAGACAATAATGCGATCACTTCTTGCCGTCAGCCAATGCCTGGCAGCTATCGCATTTCTACCTACCACGAATGCAACGCCACGACACGCTCTGCAAGCTCGAAGATACACAAATGGGACGAACAACAGTACCATCATCGCCCCCAAAGTCTTCCTCATTGACATGGCGAGTCTGTCGCTCCAATCTCTTGGATCAGCTCTAACATCTACATTAGTTCCCCCCGGAAGGAGCGGCTTGGTATGGAATCCCAGAATTTAATCTTTTAGAGAAGAACATTTCCGTGCCCGGCATCTCACCTCTCTATCCCGACGTCCACTGCACTCTCAACGGGGAGGTCTGCCAAATCATCACTGGTGAAGCAGAGATCAATGCCGCAAACAGCATCAACGCCTTGACCTTTTCAGGCCTCTTCGACGTCAGGAAGACATACTTCTTCATTGCCGGCATTGCAGGTGTCAGTCCCAAAGTGGCCACCCTTGGCTCCGTCACATTTGCACGCTACGCCGTTCAGGTAGCCCTGCAGTACGAGTTCGACGCTCGGGAAATACCAGCCAATTTTTCTACAGGGCAAGTCAAATCCACTCTCACTAACTAAAGTACAAAGCTGACTATCGCAGATACGTTCCACAAGGAAGCACCAACCCAGCTCAGTATCCTCAAAGTATCTACGGCACCGAAGTCTTCGAGGTCAACGACGCCCTTCGCCAACTTGCTATCAGCTTCGCCTCCAAAGCTGTATTGAATGACTCCGCAGACGCAAAAGCTTATAGAGCCAACTATGCAAGCACGAGCGCGTATACTGCCGGGAGTACAGGTCCTAGCGTGGTTGCCTGTGATGTTGCGACTTCGGACGTCTATTTTAGTGGTACGCTGTTGAGCGAGGCTTTTGAAAATACTACAAAATTATTCACCAATGGAAGCGGGGAGTATTGTACCACCGCCCAGGAAGACAACGCCACGCTTGAAGCTCTCCTGCGCGGCGCGATTGCAAACCTCACGGATTTCAGTCGCATCATCATAATGCGTACTGCGTCTGACTTTGACCGCCCATATGCTGGAGAGGCTGCTACTACCAATCTGTTTTATGCCAATCAAGGCGGCTTTGAACCAGCAATTGCCAACATCTACCTCGCTGGCATCAAAGTGGTAGAGGGTATTCTGAGTGGGTGGGATAGCACTTTCGAGAAAGGCGTACCGGCCACAAACTACGTTGGCGATATCTTTGGCAGTCTGGGAGGCATGCCAGACTTTGGGCCGGGGTCGATGTTCAACGACAACCCTGTGACGAAGAGGCATCTGAAGGGAAGGAATTCCATGAGGTACGCTCAGACGTCTTGACCGACGCGATCGGTTCGTCCGGATGAATGAGACCTGCGAAGCGCTTGGATGTAATTGCATAAACATCGCTATCCCATGCCCTGGCAACGCACTCGTAGTAATGGATACACAGCGAATGATAACGGGCCGCGGAATATGCAAGACCCTTGGAAAAGCTTGGTATTAATACGCAAAATTTCCCGTCGTGTATGAAGACTTGTACAGCAGTCACAACATTCGGTAGGACATCTTTTCGACTATTGGACACCTTGAGGAGTATCGAGTTGTAGAAGGCACCCATCCATGGCTTTGATCGATCATGTTGTCGGACCTCTACCAGCCACCATTATAGTAGATGGCCGGGCGGCGGCCCGGGCGGGGAATTTGCCTCTTCGGTGCCAAGATTTCCCGCATACACCAAATTCCTTGGCGCGCATTTCGACCTTTCAATTTTTTACATGCTGCAACGGTATCCAATCCCATAGAATGTACTTGATACATAGTACTATATGACTTACATATGCTTTCAGATGACATGATGCATCGGTTGTGGACCTACAAGGATCGGTCGATTGTGCGAGATCAGAGTCGCAAAGGATTGGACCCGGTCATGCTACTCTAAGGATTTGCGGAGTACATGGAGTGGAGTAGGATCGTTACATCAGAAATAGACGTCGAAAATACAGTGTGCGAAATGGGAGTCGTCTTCACTCCTTGACTCTCCAACACCTTGCGCTCGCCGCTATTTCCATTTTGCATCTACGGATCAACCGCACACAGCCCATCATTCGCATACCTGCAGTGTGAATCAAACTTGGAACGGATGGAGCATTCAGAGACGACCATTGCTTATCTAGGCCCTCCGTCGTCTTATACTCACCAGGTGAGTCGCGTATCGAACTCTCTAAAAGCCTGTCTGACTGGTATATAGGCAGCGATTAATTCTTTCGGACATTTGAACTATCTTATAGAGCACCAGCCCTCCATCCAAGGTAATTTGCTTTCCCTGAACATTCCCGACTGGCTTTTTATCAATCTCTACCAGATGTCTTCGCCGTTGTCCAATCGTCCGCCGCCGCTTTTGGCATCGTACCATATGAGAATTCTTCGAACGGGCCGGTCATTGAGACACTTGATCTCTTAATCGATCGAGAGGAGACCTTCTCAGATGTTCGGGTGTGTGGAGAAGTCTACGTATACGTTCAACACTGTCTTCTCGGGCGTGTATCCAAGTCTGCGTGTCAGGAAGATCTAGGTTTCCAGAATGGCTTTTCCGGCAATTCTCCCCCCACCACGAGTATGCCATCTCCCAGTAAGCCACGCTCGAGATCCTCGACGGAGTTAGAGCACATTAAGCGCGTTTACAGTCACCCCCAAGCTTTTGGACAATCTGAAACCTTCCTTTCCACCTATCTCAAATGTGCTGAGCGTCACGAGGTCTCATCTACTTCCGAGGCTGCGAAACTGGTTGCCAATGATAAGTCGGGCGAGGCTGCGGCGATATCTAGCAAATCAGCTGCAGATCTTCACGGATTGACCATCCTAGGCGAAGGCATTCAAGACGTTTCAGACAACACGACAAGGTTTCTCATCATATGTAGAGGCCCCACAGATCACAACAAGGAGATGCTGATGCCCGAAGAGTTTCGGGTATCAACGGGCTTGGACTCCAATTGGAAGAGTCTTGTAGTGTTCAAGATCTCTCACAAAAGCAAAAGTGCATTGATGAAGGCTCTCTTGGTTTTCAATGACCGTGGACTCAGCCTCACAAGCATCGATAAGCGGCCAGGCCGGGTCCGTCCCTGGCAGTACAACGTTCTGGCAGAATTTGAAGGATACAAAGCATTTCGGGATTCAGACCTTCTGCGTTTAGCATTGGAGGAATTAGAAACCACTACAGAAGGAACCCGATGGCTTGGAAGCTGGATAGATCGGTTCCGTCCATGAAACCTAGCTTATCTCAGCTTATGGGAAGAAGCTTATATTAGGTCCGGAGAGGAATCAGCTTACGGGGCGCAGAACGTGAACTCGTCTTCATCAACTTCTCGGACGTCAGCAGCATCTAGGGTCTGAACGAACGAGCAATGACCGCAGGGTCTTGGCAGGATCCTTGATATCCGCTCGGTCCCTAGCTTCCACTCGTGTAACTCGTTGACCTGCGAAGTTTCTCCGATCGCCGTAAGAACGAAATGGAAGACAAGTCAGTGAAAAAATCGGCAAGCACTCACGCCTTCGAGACTTTGTGGAGATTGCGCTTCAGAAGCTTCACTTGGTCCTAATGTTGACTAATTACAAGGCTTTCCTACAGCTCGCTCATGGCTCGGATGTCTTCAAAAGAATGCTTCTGTACTCGTACATTGGCGACCGGCTTGCGAACCTCATACTATGCACAGTGGCAAACCGCATGCGGTCAAAAGTCCAAAAACAAGTAGCAGAACATCTACCCCTAGCTATACCCGTAAGTAGCCAGTCTCTATCGCCGATGAATATCGAAAAAATTGAAGTACCACGGAATCGCTTTAGTGACACGCCTGTATGGGTACTCCCTGGTTGTCAGTGATATTGACAAAAAATCGTGGTCCAGAACATACAAATACCGTCTTCCGTGGAAGTATGAGCGATGGCGGATATACATGTGGAATTGGTGCTCTCTCAGCTCATGCAGATAGACCAAGCGGCGTATCTAGCTTGTAAAGATATTCTCAATTATCAAGACCCTCATACTTATTCGCATACAGGCGAGGAGTTACCAAATCATTATGATCTAGTGACTTTGTGTCACTTCTCTGCGAATTCCCAGTGGACCCAACGATTTCTCAATGGGTTCCCACGGCCTGCCTCCCTTACGCCACAGCGCTTGCTGTTACGTTTCATACGGACCTGCTCAGGCAGCTTGCTTGGCTCCTGGGAGATGTAATCGTTCTTGTCGGATCGTTTTCTGTCAGGGACGTCGGGCAGCAAATCTTGCAAGGGTATCCAGGACAGATTCTTATAGCCGTACCCAATACGTTTGCATTGACCAAGGATACAAATGACAACTCGTGAACAGCATAACTACAGAACGGGCTTTGCATGAGATCTACCTTATGCCATTCTTGCCAATAGTCAACCTAGAGAGCCTGCAGCGACTATAACCTTTCACAATATGGTCAACGGCACGCACGTTTCTGAGCCTCCCACCTTGATAGCGACGGTGCCTAAGCAGCAGCGCTGAGAAGGCTTGCTTATGAGCCACTATTGAGCCCCAGAAACTCATCCGCGAGCTCCAACTTACCTCGAAGAAGTACGGCACCTACGGCACTGCTGAGGCGACCAACGCTGGACCGGATCCCGATATGCTTGTCCCGAAAAGATGGCGTGGCAAGGCACTCACAGATGCTGTCACATCTAGCAAAGTCCGACCTCGTGTCCTAGACGATCGTGTATGCGAAGTACTCAGACCGACAAAGTTGGCCAGCAAATCTGGCAGTCCCTGAGCGAGCGAGAGGTCGGTCGATTAGAGGACAGACTACTGAACGTTTTACACCTAACAATATCGTATATGTATATGGTAGGTTATAAGGTACCGGCAAACGATGGCACATCCTAAATGTGGATTTCAAGGGCACCATCTCCTTAAAGGGAGACGCCATCTATGACTGTGGAAGGGCGGTTCTGTGGACGGGCAACGTTGTTGATGAAGAATTGCGGATCGACAACGCAGTCAATCAGCGACCAGACGATGACAAGAGGTCGAGTAATCTTCAGAGGGGCAGAACTCACAAAGTCAGCATCGAATACGGAGTAGCTTCGACCGCGGAAGTTTTGCACGGAGCAACGGTCTCGTCTGGCACTAGAGGATTCCACGCCAGCATGGACAAGCAGATGGATTCCGAAACAGCTATTTGGGACGCCATAAAGGTCGTTGCTGGGGTTGATCAGGTGACCTTTCTGATCGAAACTGTGATTGAGAGAGCGAGGGCTTCGATAGAACCGATATGGATTTACAACTCGGTAACGACATATTGATCTCCAGACTCATCGAGGCAAATCCGAACGCTAGCTGGTCGTGCCGTTGGCGAAAATGGCACATACCACTGTTACAGGAAGAACAGAGAGTCAACGAAACCGTGAACGCACGCCATCGCCAACATCTTTTTTGGAGGAGTCAATCCAGTATTTCTACATGATGTGGTCGATTCAATGCCATTGGCGACATCCACTCATTTCCACGGTGCGGCAGAATGTTGATCACCTTCCCGCACCGTACAAGTCGACTACTATTCTCTAAGACTAGGGCAGAGATTAGTGAATTGTGGAGAAGAGCGAATAGAGTGTTTGTCTCGAGGCAACATTAGCCAAATCGAAAATCCCATAGAAAAGCCCCATGAAGTTGAAGAAACTTATTGGCGGACTAGATATTATTCCAGAACCTTTAAGCACCTTTACCAGGACATTCATCACACCATTAGAAAGGCTTTCGGCAACCAACCAATTCATGAAAAATGGTCACTCGTACCCCCTTTCTGGTAGGTATCAAAAAACCCATTCCACCCTTTTCTACAACAAGAACATACTGCCTTACATTACATCTCCCATCCCCATCTCCCCCCTTTCTTATTTATGGTTCTATATCCGCCATCCACCCATCACAAGACAACCTTCCTTCTACGAGATAATCTCCTCCCCCTCACCCTTCCAAATCATCATATAGAATACCGTAACAGCATTCCCTCCCACCATCATCGAATCGTTACGAACCGTGCTATGCCTATATCATCCATCCATCCCTATCCTCCATGGCATATCCCATAGCATATCCCCATCCCATCCACATCCATCTTCTCCTTCTACAACAACGATCGATCTTTTTGAAGTGATATACCAGATCCGAACCGATAAAAACGAAAGCGAAAGCGTGTGATATGACAAGACAGGACAGTGGCATGACGGCTTTCGATCTCTTCGCTGGTCTTTGTCTGAGTGCATGGTTTTTGTGGGCGAGAGGGTAGGTGCGGTAGGTGGATGAGATGGGAAAGGGGGTTGGAAGAGAGGATTACGGGGGTGGAGGGGCGGAATTGGAGAGAGGATATGGGAAAGGGGATCGGAAGTGGGATAGGATGGCAACTGAGCTGTTGGATGGTAGATCAATGGTTTATTTTTTTCTGGTATTTAGGGGAGAGGTGGACAGTATGGTGTGGTGTGGAAAATGGATGAGAGGGGTGGATTAGGGCAATGGGGAGGGTTAGGGCGATGCAAGTGATGATGGGGAGGGGAGGAGGAAGAAGTTATTGGGGAGGGGGGTTGGGATGGGATGGGGGATAGGGATGTGGAGGATACGCAAGTCATGTCGTTGATAGGTTTCTTTGAAGGTTTGTTGAGACGGGGGTTTTTGGTGTGTATGATGGAATTTTTGGGATTGTGTAAAATGATGGGAATGTACTACGTCCCCAGATAGATTTTAACTGTTGTATGTATACACATTACGATAATCAGATGTATATCTCATATAGAATAAGATGGATGTGATTACTCGGGTGCGAAAATCATAAAGCTGTACCGTGGATGTTGAGGAACTTACAGAGAGGCGGACTGTATCTGTTGTGCTGAGCTTTGCCAAGACGGGACGGTGTGATATGCACGCCGGATACCATGATATGACATGATTTAGCAAGGCGTTGATGCGGGAGGTTTTGCCGAGGTGGTATTTTGATGTCTAGACGAATGCCAATAGTTGTTAGGACATGGGATACGACATGGAAATTTGCATGGAGCGATGAAGGTAGTTTGTTGATGCGTGCTTGTGTGTATAGTGTTTTGTTCTATAGCTATCGCCAGAATCTGCCATCCATACATATGTTGTTACATCGTATGCTCACTGACCCATCTCCTTCAGGCGCTCCTGGGCAGATTGCTTTGCTTCATCGGAGACGTTGGGATTCTTGGTCGTGCTGGATGGATGTTAGAAACTGGAGTTTCACGTGCATGATGAGGAGTGTTTTGCTTACGCCTTGAGTCCACCGGCAACGTTGTTGGGGTTCTTGTCGCCGCTGTCTTTCTCGATGTCGCCTCCGTTGAACTCCTGATCGAGGACTTCTTTGGAGTGTTGCTTGGACTCGTCGGAGGTGTCTGGTTTCGGATGCTTAGTGAACGACTCTAGGTTTATGATTGTGAATGACAGGGGCAGGAGGGTGTACTTGGGTTGTTGAGGTTAGCCTTGTGGCCGCCGACGATGTTGCCTGGGTTGGACATGTTTGTTTTGTGGGTGAGATTGGTTTGAGGATTTAGGAGTGTGATTTGTGAAGTTGAATGATGGTGATAAAGATGATTGTGAAGAGGCAAGGGTAGAGATTTATATATCCTTCGAGGGGCCCCCCACAACCGAATGAGGTAATCTGTTTGTGACTCACAGCAGTGTCGTGATCTCATGTGTTTAGGCAGTAGGAAGGTAGGCAGCAGATAAGCCATGACGCTCAATGGTGAGCTGTTGGCTTGCAGTGGCCGCTACGACCAAGTGCGTGACAGCGGACGCCCTCCACTCACGACGCCTATCGATACCAAAGATCTGGCAGATGGTGAGATTAGGTTCGTGACAGACATGGATTGAGAAAGCCAATGGCTCCGAACAGGGATATGTGGCGCCGCTGGCATCACGATATCTCGTCGAAGCAGCCAGATCCATCGATCGTCTAGCTCTGTAGAGAGTAGAGCACAGCATCACATCATCGATACACCCCAGACAGCCCCAGGATGCTGGCATGTCCCACGTTGCGAGAAGATCCCCAGCTGAAAGCGTGTAGGAGCTAGGCAGCCATCCAATTGGGGATAGTTGAAGGCATTCGGGGAAAAGAGGATATGCTTCCGTAGCCTTGCGTGGGGCTGACGATTCAAGAGACTAGCCAGGGGTATATCTGCCGCTATCGAACATGACATTTGCTCAACTGCTCAGATCTCGATGTTTGGCTGCAAAAGGCGGTGGGGAAAAGCGGAGAAGTTGCACGCTTGGACATCCACTGAAGTCATGACATTTGTCTTGGCGATCGCCTCGGAGACGCCTGTTCCCGTGACTGACACGTTCACTCATAACGGTAAGTTATAGCGACAGACCTTACTATACAGAGTAATGACTGGCGCTGACTGGTATGAAGGAAGATACTGTTGTGGTCCAGGCGTGTCTTCCAGGACTGCACGACCACTGCAATCTGGAAGCCTAGTGGTGCCGGGTCCATGTGAGCTGCCAGAATACCTGTACTTCAGACGAGGTGTGCCTGCAATGAGACCACTGAGAGGAAGCTGGACACTCGTGGAGGGATAGATGCTGTCAAGGCTCGCGAAAGGCTTCCTTGTTGCAGCTTCTGGACGTTACGAATTGCTCCCTATCTCTTGCTAGATCGGCGCCATGCGTTAGCAAGGCTGCAACGGTCGATAGATCAAGTCTCCTTCTCGACATGCAGCTAGTAGCTTTATTATGCGGCGTACACTGAAGTATTGGGACTGTTGCGTGCGGGGACAACAAAGAGCGACGTTCCGGTGACAACAGGATACTATGGAAGTATGACAAGAGCCAGGGCATTCACCGCTACACAGCACTTTTATGCTCTGCTCTGCTGTCACGACGACAAACTGAGCTCGCTACAAAGGCATTGAATTCCATTGAATTCATCCACGTATGAGGTATACAATTATAGATTTTTCCGTTTCCTCTACTGAAATACGGAGTCACGTGCCATGCTATGCCATTACAGGCTAGCCAGATAAGGAAAAGCGCCAAGATCAATCGCCAAGACAGAGCCTGCTGTGATTGGCCGGGAAGCTGATCGCTAAACCTTTTCGCGGCTTACCCGGCTGAGCAGGCAAATTTCAACTCTCAACATCACGTCGACTGCTACCATACCATCATGACACAGCCCATCAGCACGGTACTATGGTACGAGTATGTGAGGTTGGACTGAGCTTGGAGAGGCTTACGTTTGCGTCTCGCTCACGGGTCCCTAATTCAAAAGCACGTTTTCAATTACGATAGGTATCCATACCTTGAAACCGTACCATGATGCAATGACCAATCATGCGCAACTTCAGTGATACAGCACTTTCCAACGATGTTGGCTGTCTACTTTGACCATTGGTCTCGAACTCTTGGTTTTGACCAAGATGGCTGATGAAGCACTGCATCATCAAATACCTTCATCTCAAGGTTTGGTAGAACCCTGGGTCGGCAACAAAATCGCTCGTCAGCTTGACTCTAATATGAAGGTCTACTTTGCTAAAGGTTGGGCCATCTACCGCCTTCATTGTTATCAACTGTATGGAATAAAATTTCCGTTTATGATATTCTTTGGAAGGATTTGTGCAACCCAAACTCTCTGTATACTTTGCGTTATCAAAGACCGCACTACTCTCTATCTGTTTCATTCGTAAGAGCAAGTTCAAGTCCAACAGGCTCGCTGACACCTCTTCTGCAAGTTCGACATCCTGAAGTTCCTACGTTGATACCTCTAAGCGCTTACTCACCCATGATTCACATAAGAGCCGAATAACTCCATACGGCTAGGAATTACGATGTATCGTTGGTCTTCTTTCGGCGGCCACGCTAGCAACATTGATGGACACTCTTTTTGACCCTGTGTCATATACTGACCCGTACCATGTCGCACTTCTTGTGCCTCGCCTCAATGGTTACGGATCGTCTAGGCCTTATATCTGACCCCAAGCTCTACCCGTATAGATTTACAGCGCTCCATTCCCACGACAGAGCCTTAGGGGGGTGTCGGACTAAGAAAAGAGGGTGTCAGCGGAGCCGTTGCCTCTTAGGTCATTCAGGCCTCAACTGGTAGAGTACTTTCCGTTGTTTCACGTTACCTCCACCCAGCGCTACCTCAGCGAAGAAAGCCTCCCACCCAAAGCACCTCCTACTCACTCTCCCAACGATTGCAACAATTGCTTACATATGGGGTCTATTCATTGCTCACAGAGCTATGTTAGCTTTTCCTTGCCCTCTACGTTACATTCAAAACTCGTGATCAGCTTATCGAATTCCGCCCCAAACGGACGTTACATCTGCGTTCTTGGCGAAGGCTGAATCCCAACTTCAACGTAAGCATCTACGCTGTCCTCGTTGTCAACTGATATGTGAACTCGGCTGCGCGTCGTATACTACAGGTATAGCCAGCTGAATTACCCCCTGCTACTGCTATTGAATACAAGGTCTTTCATTATAAAAGCTGTTCTTTCCCCATCTCATATCAGCTAACAAGCAATACTTCTAGCTTTAATCGCATCTGTATCCTGCAAACAGGCCCTCATACTTGCACTCTCGGCTTCTGCACATTTCCCCGAGCTTGTCCTGAAGACCACACTCGCTCACCTTGTTCAAAACCTCCACAATCACCTTAGCCATGAAGTCTACTTACCAAGCCTACCTATTCCTCTTGGTATCCGCCACTAGTGCCATCGCTCTCCCTCGGCAGACCGCAACCAGTGAAGTTGACGTCGCTCCGCACACGGCCGACGGCGCGGCCGTGATCAATCCGGGCCATGACGTCTCCGTCGCCGACGTCGCCGAAGCCGCAAACGTCAAGAAGTGCATCACCTTCACCTCCGACAACCCAAACTGGCACTACACCAACAGTGCCCCCTGGTCCGGCAGCGGCACTTTCGGCTCAACTGGCGGCAAGATCTGCGTGCCCCACAGCGACACCGCCGGCGGCGCCATGTACATCGGCACCGAAGCCAACCCAGGCCCTGGCAGCACCAAGCTCGAATGTTTCTTCCCAAGCTCGGGGACCGCAAACTGCGACATGTCCCTCGTGGACGGCTACTCCCTCTCCGTCAAGTGCGACGTCCCGGGGCACCACTCTATCGGCGGCAACACCGACCTCTGGAAGACGGGGAAGCAGTGCGTGGACAAGAGCCTTGAGGGTCGCGGCATCTGCAAGAACGACAAGGGCTACGCGCCCCACGAGAGCGACGTGACGCCCTTTTTCCAGGCGGCGATCAACAACGGTAACGATTATTGCATCTGGGTTAATTGCAAACAGGATTATTACTTTCCTGTCACCGCGGACATCAAGTGTCATGTTAGTGGGAGCCGTGGCCCGTGAACATCACCCGAAGCCTAGATGTTAAGTGATATAATATAGCTTGGGTTGTTGACAGTCTTTTATTCCTTTTTGCAAATGCTTTTGGAGGCTTTGAGGACGCTCTTTTGGGAATCATGGACGCTGATTGTGGAGGTCTGCGCTCACAGTGTACAAAACCAACAATTTTTCCGAATAGTTGTACAATGCATCGCAGGGCGCCAAGGTGGTCTTATTTACTAGATTTCATATCGCTCGCGCTTTACAGATTCAACTGCCTTTGGGCTTAATATCCCCGTGCGTGAACGTCCACTATTCTAATCCTTATCCCATAACTTTCAATCATCACCATTCTTATATCCAGAACAATCTATGATTCCAGGCCATGCATCCATAGAATAGATTAGGAAGATAGTAAAGTAGAATATTCTATGCCAAATAATAGTAATACCTGCCATATATAACGATCTATGAGGGTTACCAGGCTGAGAAATAAACCCCCTACTACGTATATTACTTTAATATCCTCACATCAACCCACCTCCCATTCCCCCTAGCATACATACATACACACATAATCTGCTCAGTGCTCACACCAAAGATTCCCCTGCGGCACCCCGTCGCTGGCGACTGCGACAGCGACAGCGACAGCTATTCCCAACTGCGACTGTGCGACTGCGACTGTGCGACTGCGACTGCGCGACTGTGCGACTGACGTTCCTTTACTCATCCCGCGATCATATTTCAACAACGACTCTATCATCCGACAAAAACCATCGATTGGTGAGACGACTCCTTGATTGTACTAGCCTAGGTCATCCATCATATCATTTGGAGACCATTGACGGGGATTCCGAAAACGAATCTGACCTCCGAGGTTTCTACTCGTTATACATTTCGTGAAAGAGGAGGTGTTATATTATGTTATGTTGAATGAAATTTTTGTAGTAGGGGCTGCGGAGTTGTGTTTGTTTATCTGGGTACGGGAATATACGAGGAGCGAGCGGAAGTGGAAGATCAAATAATTAAGGAGGGCTGGAATAGGGTTTCTCAGGTTTGAGATCATGGAGTGGGGGACTGGTGGTTTTGGAAAATGGTATCCGACTGAGCTTGTGGGATGGAAGTGCTGAGGATGAACATACATATTTCACTCGATCGTAATTCGGTAGAATAAAGCGATTGGAGGCTAATGAGATCGTCGTGCGTATGTAGGCCGTCTATGTCTCCTTGAGATAGTAATTTTGTTACTACCATTAGGTTTTGAACCTGGTACAGTTTGGCAGAAGGGGAGGGGTGAAGGGGTGAGAAGGTAAAAAGACGGCGGAAACCTTTCCGCTCTTGGTGAAGAATCGTCAATAGCAACAAAAAAGCCCAGGGACTCACTGCCACCAAACCTCACGTATATCCAATAAAGGAGAGTCCCTTCAATTAATCAGTGCCTCCTATCTACTCAACCCCTATCACCATGGACCCCTCCTTCACCCAACAGCAACCCCAGCTCGACCTCTCCAAACTCTCAGACTACGACAAGCGAGAGCTGCAGCAATCGCTTACGAACGAGATGCAGAAAGCGAAGATACAGGAATGTATGTCACTTTATCATCCCAATCATTCCAATCACCTCACATCATTACCTCTTTATCTCCTCTCAATCATATCATATTCCTTGACCTTTCAATTCCTATAGCCTTCTAGCTAATTAATGAATGACTGCTTCTATTCCTAGCCGTACACAACCTCACAGACATCTGCTGGAAAAAATGCATGACGGCGAAGATCTCGGCGGGGACGCTGAGCGGGGGTGAGACGGGTTGTACGCAGAATTGCGTGGAGAGGTTTTTGGATGCGAATGAGGCGGCTTTGAGACATTTGAATCAGATGAGGGGGCAGGGGGGGATGTGAGGGGTTGCTGTGAGGTGGGATATAGAGGAGGAGAGATTTATGGGATATTTTGTGGGGGATGGGAAGGGGCAGGACTACGGTTTACAGCTTGTGGTTTAGGTGGTGTGGGTACAGCCAGGATTGGCTATCGCATGTGCGGATGTTCTACAATCAGCAATATGAATAGAGGGCGGAGGGGCATTTGTGTGGCGCTGGTAGATACGGAAGGCTGGCTGGATAGACTTCTTTTCGCTCAGAGATATCGCAGCATCGACAGCTCACAGGCATCGCGTGGCCTTTGCGGATACTAAGTATCCGTCTCATGGTGGTGACAGAGCAGCATCTTGAAGGTCGTTTTGACATATAGCTAACAGTAATCAATCCTCAGCTCTAAACAATGTTCAACTTCGTTGCTGCAATGTCCAACGCATCCACATCCGGCGTCAATCTGCAATACGCTTTCTTCGATCCATCAGGCCTGTGATGACACCATTAGCCCCCCATTGACGTTCGCAAAGGAAACGCTCTCATATAACTTACCTGACCAGCGTATTGATCTTCACACACTCCACGTCATACAGCTTCTTCAGTGCCTCCCTGATCTGCCTCTTGTTTGCCTTGACATCGCATACAAACACCAGCGTATTGTTCTCCTCGATCTTCTTCATCGCGCTCTCGGTATTCAGCGGGTGGATGATGACCTTGTGGTGGTCGAGGCGGGGCTCATGGGGGACCGATTTGCGTGGGTATTTTGGGGATCGTGAGAGTTGGAGGGTCTTTGGGCGGTGGAAGGTGGTTGTGAGGCGAACTTTGCGGGCTTTCTTCGAGTTCACCTGAAGGCATTGCGTTAATAGAGTACGTAGTCCTGTAGTCACTAAAGATGTCATACGCCTTTGAGGGTGGCCTTTGAGGCCAGGCTGGCTTTAGCATTGTGCTTGCCACCGATGGGCGCTGCAGATTTATAAGTCAGCTTGCAACATCTCATGAAGTCTCTGAAGTATGTGAGCTTTTGGAGGTTGATATGGAAATGTGACATTGGGCGACAGATCGAAGCACTCCTCGAGATCGATTGTTCCATATGACTAGTGCTCCAGTCACTTCTCTCATGGGCTATGCAATCGAAATGCCTGCGTACCTTTCTTGCTTGCAGCTTTTGGCGCCATTGTCGCTGGTTTTGATGTTAGTCAGTAGATGTTCGCGAAATTCACACCCAAATTGTGGGCTGCGCTAGCGGGAGCGCCAAGCCCGAGATATCGCCGCTCCAGTTCTACAATTCTGCCGATAATTCAGCCATTTTCTACAAGCATGGCATGAACATTCATTGCAAGCCAGCCTGGCTGGCCGAATTTCAAGCCGAATTCAAATTCATGGCATAATGGCCCATACAAAGCAGCGCCGCCCACAACTCCTGTCCTCCACACGACCCCGCAAATCAAAGCCCCCGCCCTCCTTGTCTTCGCACACAACTCGTACCTTGATTCGTACCCACCACACTCTACGCAAGCAGCTCTCGTCAGCTTTGATAAGTGGCAATGACGTCGGAGCCAAAGACCTACAGGGCCAGATCGATGCTCTGGGTGGTCTTGCTAGATATCAACAAGCTAGCATACAGGGGCAATCACTAAGGCGAGGTGGAGATACGAGCAAGATGCTAGTAGAGTGGCTGTCTCAATCTGCGATGACAATCACGCCAAGCGGAAAATCTAGAGAAAAGCTGAGGCTTCTTGAAGTGGGATCCCTAAGGACCGACAATGCCTGCTCAAGAAGCGGACTGTTTCATGTAACAAGAATCGATCTACACTCCCAGCATCCTGAGATTAAGGCCCAAGATTTCATGGATATGCCAATCCCGAAAGCCGCGGATCTGGAACAGGAGGGTTTCGACGTTGTGAGCTTGAGCTTGGTGGTCAATTTTGTCAGTGACGCGATAGAAAGGGGCAAGATGCTGAAGCGGATTGAGGCCTTTCTCAGACCTCTGAAACCAGGACGAAGTAGAACATTTCCTGCGTTGTTCCTTGTCTTGCCAGTGGCTTGTGTCGCGAATTCGAGATATCTGGATGAGGAGAGGCTTGAGGCTATCATGGGTAGCTTGGGATATACGAAGGTGAATGTAAAGACAAGTGCAAAGCTTGCATACTATCTCTGGAAGCGCGAAGAATCATCAGAGGTCAAGTGCAGGCCATTCAAGAAAGAAGAAGTAAGGGCTGGGAAAACGAGAAATAACTTTGCCATCCTATTGCATTGAATGTAAATCTAGCTCAAAGAACTACTAGAACGGAAGGAGAGATCCTCGTTGCCGACCTCCGGTCACGTTATTCCAAACCTGATCATTTAGAGACAAATCGCCTCGGCTTCCAAGCTTGGGTAATGGCAGCAGCCTATGCCATGGACACGCACATCTTGAGAGCTCCCACATTTCACTATTCTGTTATCTGGAACCTTGTTGGCATTTTTGGTACAAAGAGAGCCTAATTTGATCATGACCAGAATCGCCAGGGATTGAATCGCTGATTGGCTGCTCTTATGGGTCTGTAAAAGATCACAGTTGGGAGAGAAATCGTTGGCCTCACGCAAGACTCGCGGTGCTTTGGATGAGCGCGTCGGAGATTTGTGGGTGGGCCATGACAGGCCGGGCAGCAAAATGGCATACCGACTAGCGAAGCACTCGTTTCTTTAGGTGCTTTCCATTACGACAAACGCAGCGCTTTCTGCACTTTCGAGCCAGTAGCCTGCATCCAACGCATAAATTCAGACTCCTTTGGCAACTATAGCCCGCGAAATATTAAGATTTTAGATTTCGCTTCCTCTCCTTAGTCGCGAAAAGGAGCCACAACGCTTGTTGTGCTTGATAATATCACAAGAAATGCCGGGAAGTCGTCCTCCAGCTAGCTCTGAAGCATGAGGCCCGAAATGGAGACCAAGATGCGATACATATGCCTTGAGCGAAATCCGCTAATGCCGCTATTTGAAGGTTCATTTTTCATTGTATTACTATGTTTATCAATCATATCACCAATGTTCCACCGGGCTTGTGAGCCTTCCACCTCTAGCTCTACCGATTCGCCCAATGAAGGTCGAAGGATATCTATTCAAAAACAATCTATCTCCTCGAGTGAATAACTTCCTTCTTGTGTGCCCGGGAACAACCCTTGGCGATTCCAATGTCACCACAATACTGAGACAAACGGTCTCAGCTTCAGATGCGTATCAGCTGTCGCACTTGGGATTCACTTACAGGGCTACTGCAGCATACTCCAAGTTTACCCGGATCACAGCTGTTGAAATCTCGCTCGTCCACTGTCGTGACTGGGCTTATGCCTGTATTGCCATGCTAGTCAGCATTGCCCACTCGATAGTAGGACACGTAGGAGGGTGTCCTTACAACCCATCCACTCGCGTTTGTGTGTATCATCGATAGGGGCGCTACAGCATTGAAGGTTGGTGTACACCGGAGAAGTCGGACAGGTGTAATACACTCTATATAGACCTGTAGGGCTGGTTGTGATTGTCGTGGTGGGTGTGTAGTTGTACACACATACGCCCGAGGTCTCGTTTTGAGCCTTGGACCTTGCAATGATGGTGAATAGAGTGAGGTAAATAAGCCGAGAGAACTGCATGTCTGGTACTCAAGATTCAAAGTTCCTAAAATTGAAGTGTGAGGACAAATCTCTGAAGGTTGAAAGAAGGGTCAGGGAGATCATTGCCAATACGGCGGGAAAGCTGCCTTCTTTATGGGTGGAGGGATGCATTCGAGAACAATACTCGCTACTCTATAGGTAGCTCGGTAGTCACTGCTAGTGAACGGGACGGATAGAATACGAGGTAAGCGAGAGAGCAACCACATGCGGAAATCGCTAACGAGAGACACAAGTCTTACAAGCCCATCTCGATCCAGTCGCTGCTTCCTCGACTGTAACTTACATATGAAGATCTAGCTTGAGAGTTCTCGACCAATGATGAGATCGCCCATGACCTTTTGTCCCCTCGAATATTGTTGAAGTAGCTGACGGATAGGAAGTGTATTGGAGGTAATACCAATACAAGCACGGATGTGGTAAAGGAGCGCTCGCTGTCAGGGACATCCTACTGCTTGATACAAAGACAATCTCGGAGCACCGCAATTGCTAAAGGCCGAGTTCAATCTCATCATGGCTTCAGGCAGAGATACACCCTTCTATTGGCAGAGTGGAACTGACGATCGCCCTTCTGCCACACACGTCTCCCTCAAGAATTTAGGCTTCGTGATACCGTTCGTATAGTCGTTATAACGTTCTGGAGGGTCTGAAAGTCGATCACGTCTTGGGAGCTGGAATTTCTTGGGGTTGTTACCTCGTTCTGCACATTTGCACTCCTAGCTACGGCTCCATCGACCGCAATATGAATTTTGGCCGCTAGAAGGGTCGGAGTGTGAACCTCATCGTCGTACCCAGAGCCTTTTATTACTGGGCTATGAAGCAGTAGGTGTATGCTGGACAAAGGTGAATGGATCACTGCTACTGAATCTCCGTGACTGGGAGCACAATCGCTCGATAAAGGATAGGCAATTCGAAGCAATGAGCCCATTGCATCGTACGATCACTGCAAATATGACACTCGAAGTGTACATGCGATTAAGATCGTGTCGGGCCTGGCAAAGTCCTCCCAATGTGCGGGTATTCAGGACAGAGAAAAACAAAATTTGTTTGTTGGTCGTGCATGCCTTCCTACATGAATGTCTGAAAAACATGCGTATCAGGATCATACGCGACTAGGTCATTTGATTATATCGCTTGCTGGAACAGTATTAACCACCTACAGATTACCAGGCACGGAGTTTCGGAGCGGCGAACCTCGAGATGTGGACCTCAACACATTTGATCTTCAACACCAGGTATACCGTTCTCTTTTATGCCTCGAACTTTGCGATAAGCGGACAGCATCACCCTTGAGAATTTGAAACGCTTAAACATCCTCTTACCCCGGCAAACGGTCAGTACGACCGAGTCCAGGTTTTGGTGACAACACCAGCATTCCTACAACACCAACGGTGGTAACAACAATATCGACAACAACACGCCCCGTGACTTCCTAGGCTTTGACTTCCTTGGCTTCCAGACAATTTTGCATCATCTTATGTTTTCCCTATGCTAGTGCTCCATCCTGAGTTCTTTTATAACGGCAATGGCCAAATTTACCGATCTGTCAAACGAGCTCATCCTTGCTGTACGCTCCCACCTTCGAAAACCCTCGGACATCCTGCGATTCGCCCTCTCGGACCGCCGCTGCTATGGCTTGATTACGCCGCTTCTGTACCGGACTATCACTTTACATCACAAAGACTACCGTTCCATCGATGATCGCTACAGCGATCGGAAGATCCAACGGAAACTTCTAGAAATCGAGAAATCTCGGCAAGGCCGCTTTGTCCGCAACCTTGAGATTGTTGCGGCATTAGGCTATGATGTTGGCTTTGGATTCAGGCAATTGAGTCTCTTCCGCCTCTTACCACATCTCACGAACCTAACCTCCCTTCATATGAGTATCCTTCAGGAAGTCAGCAGCGGGAAAGTGTTCCCGTTATGGTTGCTCCCAGCGGCACTTGGATCTGCAAATGGCACTCTTAGAAGGCTTGTGCTCTGCATCGAGGGCCGCGACGATAGTCACTTGACCATAGGAAGCCTGCAGAGATTCGTGAGCTTGAAGCATCTGTGCATTCAAAGTTCCGTCTTGCTTGGTGCGAGTCCGTCCGAATCACAGATTGAGACGGCTCTTTTTTACGGAGAAGTACTCGATAAGAAACGAGAGATGGCCAGCCAATTGTTGCCTGCAAGTCTGGAATCTTTGGAATTGCATTGCTGCCGGGATGGAGATGAGTTCACGGAAGAGGCGCTGACGTGGTATGTGGATCGCGGCCATTTCTACGCCTCCGAATTGTCAGTGTTTGTGGGGAAGACTGTCAGTGTGCACCGAAGATTGGCGAAGAGTGTTGTGGTGTGTCGGTCAGTATTCAAGGGATCTGGCAAAAGGGTTCGAGATTTGCGAGATCGGCTCGACGTGGTGGGCACGAAAACTTCGCATTTTGGTGTCGAGTTGAGATTGGCGAGTGGACCAAATGAGAAGAATACGAAGCTAATATCCGTCGTTTGAGTGGCGAAGGTCTCCCCGCAAGACTAGGCATTCTGCATGCCCAACCCGGGATATTCGGTTGATGAACTTGGAGAGTAATTACGCTGTCGTCCACATTCGGGATTTGAAACGTGATGCATATCCATCAACCAGGAACATAGTCCAGCAAAGCAACATATACAAACGACAAAGCTGTTAATCTCATATCATTGCCAATGCTGGAAATTAGTACGGAGCACTGTTGGGAATCTCGCATGACGATTCAATGTAGGACATATAAGTATTATAGTTTGACCGCAACATATCAACGTCCCTACCCAATATTGTTCAGCGATCTTCCTCGTCATGACCTAAGCTACACGTGCGATAGAATGGGCGCTGAATTGTAACACTTCAACAATTGTAGATCTAAGACGATTTGAGGTACATGTTGTTGGTTAAGTGTAAATGTTGCACCGTCATTTCGATGTTACGACCAGTACAACAGCTGATCCCATATGCAATTTAGCATAATTGCCGTGGAACAATTTCTTGTTGATATATGCTATTCATCCTGCACGTGACATAACAAGATAGAGAACAAATGACATCCCATCTGCTTAGTTGGACCACCGAGTAGTATGCTTGATGACTGGGGTGTACAATGCCTTCCGTAACCATTAACGATGGTCGGTAGGACCAGCGAACTTCCTTTCCGGTCAGAAGGAACTGACAGACGTAGAGGCAACGCCTGTCACGTATGAAGAAGCCCTACAACAGGTGACGTTAGGCAAGAGCAATTACCCATATTCTTCATTATCATGCTGACCTTTCTCAGCCTCGGAGGTTCAATCCAAGCCCAGATCGCCCGTTCCGAGGTCAGCCATTGAGAGCATAAGGACCCATACCCATACCAACGGCCTGGCCAACACCGCATTGGAACAGTTGATCAACGCCATCATTTCAAAATCGATTGATCAGACCAGTCAAAACGCTCTTATCAAATGCCTGTATCCTGCAAAGCTCGTCTCCTCAGATTTGATCTACAGCATAATCAGCTCGTTGGGCCATGGCACGCTCAAAGCATCAGTGCCTACACAACAGGCTCTCATCAAGTGGCTGATCATGACCTATGAGCTCCTAGAGGATACTGCAGCCTTGTCGAAGTGCTATAGCGTACTCTTTAACCTACTGGACACCACCAGTCTTCGAGCCGAGCTATGCCATCTCCTCTCCATCATCACGCGGGAGAAGCACGTCAGACCCTTTCGTATCATGCTACTGAACGACCTATCAATTACAGCGGGCCAGGAACCGGCTCTGCAGAAGCTTATGCTGGTCTACGAAGGGTATGCGCCAAATTCATTGAATGTGGGCAAGGTCTCCCAAAAGGTCTCGTTAGGCTTTGCGCCCCCAGATGCCGAATGGAGTGCTCAATTGGATAAGATTCCAGAAAATACCAAACTTCAAACTAAGAATCCTACCGTGCAAGACCTGGTGCAAGAGGACTCTTCCACACAAGCCATCCACGACGTTTCAAATACCACAAATAAAGTCAATCCCAACAGCACAGAAAAACACCACGACATAATCACAAGCCTCTCAAAACCATTCCCCACCGAACTCACACTCTCCGACCTAAGCAACCGCACCTTCCAATCCCATGCAACCCTGATGCCCGCCGACGATCTGGCCGAAAGTCTCAACAACTTACTCACCCCAATCTTCACACAACAGCTCAAAAACCTCGAGAGCGGACGAGAAACCGAAACGGAAAAGGCCCTCGCCAATATCCTGGAAGAAGTCCTCATCTTCACAAAATTCACAAAGGTATACCAATCACCCCCCCCCCCCCCCTTCCCTCAAAAAAAGCCCAAAGCATGAACTGAAAGAAAACCCAGACCCTCCCAAACCCAGCCCTCCAATTCTTCGAATCCTACCTCCCAAAATGGAACGGTCAAACCCACCAAAAGACAATCCTAACCCTCCTCTCCTACATCCCCATCCTCCCATACGAAGGAAAGACACCCTTCCCCTCCCCTCCCCTCCCCTAACCCCAACCCCACTAACATCACAAACCCCCCTCCAGTCCTCGCCCCTACCCTCCTCTCCCGCCTCGAAACCGCCCTCCTCTCCTCACAACCAAACCCAAACCCAAACACCAACCCCCTCCTCCTCCTCCTAAACCACCACACCACCCTCCTCACGCACTGGACAACCCGCCTCCTCTCCCACCCCACCCCCCCAACCCCCACCGAAACAACAACCATCCACGCCCTAACAACCCACACATCCACCCTCCACCTCTCCCTCCTCACCCTCATCCCCCCCATCCCCATAACCCTCCCCCACCCCCCCATCCTCCCCCTCCAACCCCACCCCCCACCACCGCCCCTCCTCACCCCCCTA